>OLFV01000002.1_pt1 | contig 860236 bp, 721 predicted proteins | sample 1605551 | NCBI WGS metagenome assembly OLFV01 (sample SAMEA3888922, study PRJEB22519) | human gut metagenome | biome: human gut; feature: human-associated habitat; material: faeces | place: Denmark | collected 2011
GTCAGCTCGCCGACTCGTTGAATTTCCCGCAGGATGCGCTGATTCTGGGTGGTGATCATCTGCGACCAAAATCGCTGGTCGATAGCGAAACGCTTATCGTGGTGTACATCTCCAGCCACCCTTACACGCGCCAGTACGACCTGGGTCTGCTGACAGAACTGCGCCGCGATCGTCAGGCAATGCGCGTGATCGCAATTGCGGTGGAAACGGATGCCATCATCGAAGCGGGCCCGCATATCCTGTTGCCTCCTTCCCGTTCGTTTATCGACATGGAACAGGCGTTCTGCTTCCTGATGTACGCCCAGGTCTTTGCGCTGGCTCAGTCGATTCATGTTGGCAATACGCCAGATCTCCCCTCTGCCAGCGGCACGATTAACCGTGTGGTGCAAGGTGTGATTATTCATCCATAGCGGGCTTAAGAGGCTCTCCTTATGAGCATTATCTCAACGAAATATCTTCTGCAGGATGCGCAGGCCAACGCCTACGCCGTACCGACGTTTAACATCCACAACGCCGAAACGATCCAGGCGATCCTCGAAGTATGCAGCGAAATGCGCTCGCCCGTGATCCTCGCGGGGCCCCCCCGGCTCGTTCAAACATATTGCCCTGGAAGAGATCTACGCCCTGTGCAGTGCGTATTCGATCACTTACGACATGCCGCTAGCACTGCATCTCGATCATCACGAATCGTTGGATGACATTCGCCGTAAGGTTCACGCCGGCGTACGCAGCGCGATGATCGATGCTTGATGCGCATAGCGTGCAGGTGATCATCGGAGCGCAGGTACAGAGCGTCAAAACCGGCATTGAAGCCTTAATTTAACAGGAGGAGTGATGTTTGATTTCGACAAAATCATTGAGCGTCAAAGTGATAAGTGCCGTAAATGGGACCATGCCTTTGTTTGCTCGCGTTTCGGTGACGTCCCGGAGTCCTTTATCCCCCTGTGGATAGCCGATATGGATTTCACCTCACCGCCTGCGGTGATTGACGGTTTCCGGCGCATCGTGGAGCACGGCACCTTTGGTTATACCTGGTGCTTTGACGAATTCTACGACGCAGTCATCGCCTTCCAGCGCAAACGTCATCAGGTTGAGGTGGAAAAATCGTGGATCACGTTGACCTACGGCACGGTATCCACGCTGCACTACACGATTCAGGCGTACTGCAAACCGGGTGACAGCGTGATGATGAACACGCCGGTCTACGATCCTTTTGCGATGGCGGCACAGCGCCAGGGCGTGCAGGTACTGGCTAACCCGCTGCGCGTGGAGGAAAACCGCTATCAGCTTGATTTTAATCTGATAGAAGAACAGCTCAAAACCTACCGTCCAACGCTGTGGTTCTTCTGCTCGCCGCATAACCCGTCCGGCAGGATCTGGCGCGAGGAAGAAATACGCCAGGTGTCCGATCTCTGTCAACGCTACAGCACGATTCTGGTGGTCGATGAGGTTCACGCTGAACACATTCTGGATGGCAAATTCGTCAGTTGTCTCACCTCTGGCTGTGCCGCCCAGGACAACCTGATCGTGCTCACATCGCCCAACAAAGCGTTAAAGCTGGGCGGGCTGAAAACCTCCTACTCCATGATTCCAGACGACTCGCTGCGCCAGCGCTTCCGCCAGCAGCTTGAGAAGAACTCCATTACCTCGCCCAATTTGTTCGGGGTATGGGGAATCATTCTGGCCTATCAACACGGTCTGCCCTGGCTCGACGCGCTGAACGGTTATCTGCAAGGCAACGCCCGGTATCTGGCGGATGCCCTCCAGACCTACTTCCCGGCGTGGAAGATGATGACCCCGGAATCGTCGTATCTGGCGTGGATAGACGTAAGCGCGGATGAGAGTAGCGCAACGCAGCTAACCCAACATTTCGCACGGCAGGCAGGCGTGGTCATAGAAGACGGCAGCCACTATGTACAAAACGGTGAAAACTACCTACAGATTAATTTTGGCTCTCAGCGCTACTGGCTGGAGCGATCCACCAACCGAATGCAGTAACATTACAGATAAGGATCTTACACCAATGAAGAAAGTGCTCACTCTCTCACTACTGGCTCTGTGTGTGTCTCATAGTGCAGTAGCAGCAAACTATACGTTCAATAACGATAATATTGCCCTCTCGTTTGATGATACAAACTCGACGATTGTGCTGAAGGACCGTAGAACTAACCATCCGATCACACCACAGGAATTGTTCTTTCTGACACTACCGGATGAGACAAAAATCCACACCGCAGATTTCAAAATCAAGCACATCAAAAAACAGGACAATGCGATTGTCATCGACTTTACGCGCCCAGATTTTAACGTAACAGTGCAGTTGAACCTTGTGAAGGGAAAATATGCCAGCATCGACTACACTATTGCCGCCGTTGGGCAACCACGAGACGTCGCCAAGATTACCTTCTTCCCGACCAAAAAACAGTTTCAGGCTCCTTACGTAGACGGCGCAATCACTAGCTCACCGATCATTGCGGACTCGTTCTTTATCCTGCCGAATAAACCGATCGTGAATACCTACGCCTATGAAGCAACAACCAATCTCAACGTAGAACTGAAAACTCCAATTCAGCCAGAGACGCCGGTTAGCTTTACCACCTGGTTCGGTACTTTCCCGGAAACCAGCCAGTTGCGACGCAGTGTGAACCAGTTTATTAATGCCGTACGTCCACGTCCGTACAAGCCTTATTTGCATTACAACAGTTGGATGGATATCGGCTTTTTCACTCCGTACACCGAACAGGATGTTCTGGGACGCATGGACGAATGGAACAAGGAATTCATTAGCGGCCGCGGAGTGGCGTTAGACGCTTTTCTGCTGGACGATGGCTGGGACGATCTTACCGGACGCTGGTTATTTGGCCCGGCATTCAGCAACGGTTTTAGCAAAGTACGAGAGAAAGCCGATAGCCTGCACAGCTCCGTTGGGCTATGGCTTTCACCGTGGGGGGGTTACAATAAGCCGCGCGACGTTCGCGTTTCGCATGCAAAAGAGTATGGGTTCGAAACCGTGGACGGCAAGCTGGCGCTTTCGGGAGCGAACTACTTTAAAAACTTCAATGAGCAGATCATTAATCTTATCAAAAATGAACACATTACCTCGTTTAAACTCGACGGAATGGGGAACGCCAGTTCACATATAAAGGGTAGCCCGTTCGCCTCGGATTTTGATGCGTCAATAGCTCTGCTGCACAATATGCGCAGAGCAAACCCGAATCTATTTATCAACCTGACCACCGGCACCAACGCCAGCCCGTCCTGGTTGTTCTATGCTGATTCTATCTGGCGTCAGGGGGATGATATAAACCTGTATGGCCCCGGCACGCCGGTGCAGCAGTGGATAACATACCGTGATGCCGAGACATACCGCTCTATTGTACGTAAAGGCCCGCTGTTCCCGCTGAACTCGCTGATGTACCACGGGATAGTCAGCGCCGAGAATGCCTATTACGGGTTAGAGAAGGTGCAAACGGACAGCGACTTTGCCGATCAGGTCTGGAGCTACTTCGCGACCGGCACCCAGCTGCAGGAGCTGTATATTACCCCGTCCATGCTGAACAAGGTGAAGTGGGATACGCTGGCGAAGGCTGCAAAATGGTCGAAGGAAAATGCCAGCGTGCTGGTTGATACCCACTGGATTGGCGGCGACCCAACGGCGCTTGCCGTGTACGGCTGGGCATCCTGGAGCAAAGACAAAGCCATTCTCGGTTTGCGCAACCCATCGGATAAGCCACAGACCTACTATCTGGATTTGGCGAAGGATTTCGAAATACCGGCAGGAAACGCGGCGCAGTTTAGTCTGAAAGCGGTATACGGCAGCAATAAAACAGTGCCCGTTGAGTATAAAAACGCGACGGTGATTACGTTGCAGCCGCTGGAAACGCTGGTGTTTGAGGCGGTGCCCATTAACTAAACGCTTGTCCCAATAAGCAGACCGGGTAAGGCGCAAGCGCCACCCGGCAAAACCGGCAGCAGGGGCTTAGTCCCCCTGCTGTTCCTGCGCATACTTATACAACGCATTCTTCTTCATTCCGTGGATTTCTGCTGCCAACGCCGCCGCTTGCTTCAACGGCACCTCAGCCTACAACAGCGCCAGCGTACGCAGCGCATCGGCGGGCAGTTCGTCATCCTGGGCTTTATGGCCTTCAATAATCAGCACCATCTCGCCTTTGCTAGGGTTTTCATCTTCTTTGATCCACGCCAGCAGTTCGCCGACCGACATGCCGTGGATGGTTCCCAGGCGGGTGTTCATCACATAACGGTACAGGGCATCATTCAGCGGAGCCATTAACTGGCAGCATGCGTCCACCCAGTTGGAGAATAATGCACGGCTCAGCTTGACGCCCTGACGGGCAAAAAAGAGCCAGCCCGTAGTTGTTGTTCAGAACATTACAGCTGAGAACATATCCCTGGCAGGATGCTGTTCAGTCGTGGTCGGCCCCGGTTGCTTTTTTCGGAAAGCCTGCTACGCCTCAGAATAATACCGTGTTCTTTCTGATCCTGTTTAGCCAGGTAGCTAAGGGCGTAACGTAAACCGTCTACCGCAGACTTATCACTATAGTGAATCACGTGATCGATACGCACCGGGTATTTGTCTTTAGCCCTGCACAGGTGAAAATAACCCTCCCCTTCCGTGATCCGCCTCCAGATATCTCCCAGTTGCCTGGATATCCGATAAGATTTCTTGTGACGTTGCCCATCCAGGTAGCCGATAAAATGAATATGAAGTCCCTTGTTTGACGTATATTCCATTACCCAGTAATATCCCGCCAGCATCGTTTGGGTTTCACTAAGTAAGCGGTGCATTTCAATACACATACTGTGCCTACAGGAATGACCAAAACTGGGCGTGTCTTTCCTGTAGGCAAAATCAATTCTGAAAGGTAACAGTTTAGAAAAACGTTGAAACAGACCTTCCATGTGTTCATTCACGTCTTTCAGAATCATGAAGTCCATTTCGTAATTGGGATTAGCATTATACATTTTATAGTCCTTACTTTATAAAACTCACAGGAAGAGGAAATTACGTAAATGCTGAGGATACAGAAACGTCGTACCACGGCATTAATAAACGAGGTAACCAGCAGCACAGACAACCTGATAAAACTGTTTCGTATTACCTCATTACAGTAATAGGGTAATGATTCAGAATACAGTAAGACTCTCTTAAACTGAGGACCAGAACGAATTACAATAAAAAACACACCTCATATAATTGAGTTTAAGAAAGCACCATTCAATTACTTACAGGAAATAATCTGATCTTCACAAAAGTCAGTACCGGGTAGCCACAGGCAACATCGCTATTAGTATTGCCGTACCATTAAGTAAAAACAGAGACTCTGCAGAGAGAGCCCACAGATATTTAACCTCACAATAAGAAGATTATTTCATGCAGAAAAGATTATATTTACCCATACTTATAAACTGTAACGGAGCCATAGCATACTCTAATAGTGTTCTGGTACGTAACTAGTGTTAAATACAAACCAGACATACATTCAGTGGATTAACTTTCTCAATATTACGCTATGAGTGTAGTAACATAATTTACACATAACTAAACCCCATACACCACCACACTGTAGTATATGGGGATAGACGCATTACACACATACAGAATACTCAGCATAAAGAGGAGTGATATTACCATGTAAAGAGATAAGACAACATAACAGATAACATAACTCCCATTAATAATACTAATTAACCTAAATTATTTATTGAACACGAAAACAATGAAGGTCCCACCTCACCTCAGACTAAAGCCGACAATATCCTGAGCAACACTCTATCCAATAGTAAATAGTGGTTACACCAGTTATATTTACTGACTGACCTGTACCAGAGTTTTCTAATACAACGCTGACATGGTAAAGGCATTAGTCTCCTCCGCAAGTAGCAGAGGAGATTATATGTTACTCAACGATTAAGTCATTCAGAGGTCAAAGTTAGGTGCGACACACAACGTTTTTCCCTCAATAACCGGTACAACTCTGTTTTGTTCATACAGTAAATCCAGTAACCAGTTGATTTTATCCTTTTTCCGGAAACGGTTCGGACCACGCTGTAAAATGTCATTTTTTTTCATACAGGGGATCCCCTTCTCAATGCAATAGCTTTTTATCCAGTTGAAAAGTTCAAGCTCCTCTGGAATGAGTCGCACAGGTACGGTCAGGGCAGGGTTGTCAAAAGTTAACGGATTAGATAACCGCACATACTCATTACCGTACCATATTGCTAATTCTCTCGCCATTTCTGCAGTGTAAGGGGAAATGTCCCCCTCTTCACCGCTCGAATGGTGAATAAGTCCTGCCAGTCTTGCCATATACTCTGCATTTTTAGCAGCATATTCCCGGCAATGTCTTAAAGGCCCCAATCCCCCCAGCTTCGATTCCACATCGTTGTAATAATCCGTCCAGATTCTGGCAGCCTGAGGAGAAAAGTGAAGGCAACGTCGTTCACCACTCATCGCCAGACTTTCATCAATAAGCTCATTGATCCTCTGTTCAAACAAATCCTGATACTGTGATGAATAATTATCTCCGGTTATTATCCTTGTCCCCTGCGTTGATGTTGGTTGACACATCAAAAACCTTGCATGATGTCCTGACGTTTTCACAAGTTCTTTTTTTCGCGTACAAAAACCTTTCTGGTAAACATCAGGCTGAATCATCACCGATACCGTCAGTCTTGGCTCCTTCAAATTAATTCCGGGAGATGATTTCCTGTCGATGAAAAGAGAACCACCATCCCACAAAGAGTTAAGTATTCCAAGTTTACTCATTGCCCGGCCATCAAAAATTATTCCTCCTTCACTGGATACAAGAGCAAAAGAGCGATTGCTGTCGGAATAATATTTTAACATTCCCTCTATCGTTGTCTCATTGAAAATTGTCCGGCGTATCTGCGGCGGAACAGGACATTTATTCAGATGTCTTTTAAGCTCTGACTCTGTTGCCTTACAACCTTTACCGGCGCGAATTTCTTTATGCAATTTTGACTCCAGTGCTTTTTGCTTTTGCTCCCATATTTCCTTTTCTGTACTGTAATTCTCAACCAGTTTCGCGTATTCTTCCGCCAGGGCTTCATCCCTGAGATAAAATGCTTTCATAAACACTTTATCCACGGTCGTTTTCCTTTCACCGGAATCAGCCAGAATCAGAGAGTAAAGATTAACAGGCCCACGTAAATTTCCAGGTCTGCACACGTCAACCTGATTCTGACAGGCAATTGAGGTCGCTGTTAATGCGGATGTTGCCACCATAGCCAAAGGTGCCTGTGTATTTTTTTGAGTTTCAATTATTGCATTTCTCACCAGCGGTGGTAGTGCATATATCGGATAAGGATTTTCTGGTGCAAGTAAGCACATAAAAGCCTCTCTTTTCATTAATGGGTTAGTAAAATAGCAGCAACTCCCGCTACAATAGCGAAAATAGCTGCTATTCAGACCTGATGCTCTGAGAAATACAGAGCATTTGTAGATCTGATGTTTAATAAACCGATAAGGTTAATTCAGTGCAGACTGTATTATTTACCACGAAATATCATTCATATTTCTCATTCTTAATACCTCCAGAAATTATTTCACTAATACCTTTCCCCCGGTCTTTTCCCTTTCTCCAGAACCATAGTGTAAATATTAACGGCCCCACGTAAATTTCTGGGGCTGCATACGTCAACCTGATTCTGACAGGCAATTGACATCGCTGTTAATACTGACATTGCAACCAGAGTCAGAGGTACTTGTTTATTGTATTGAGCTTTAATTATTGCCTTCCCTATCATTGATGGTCACGCATATACTGAATACGGCATATCCGGTTTGATGTAAGACATAAATGCTTCCTTTTTCGTAATACGTTTCGGTTATAGCAGCAATTACCGCTACAATAGCGACAATAGCTGCTCTTTCAACAATGAATGCTGGAAATTCTGTTTATCAATTAAACTTCTGGCTAAATTGTTCTTATGCTTCTTTTTCCTCCTGAGGTGATCACGTGATGACAAAAACTTATCTGCTCATGGTCATATCTGAAGAAAGCGTATGTCGCACTTCGTCATTAACACCTTTGACTGCTGATCTGGCAGGTACAGTATGTAAAGTAAGCCATTTGTCAATAGCTGATGAACGCCAGCCCACAGAACCACTACCAAGACGTACCGGCCTGGGGAAGGTTGCATCGTAGTATTTCGATAACGGATTCATTTTTTCGTAAATTGTCGAACGAGATATACCTAACAATTGGCTCAGTTCAGGCATCCGTAAGATGCGTGAAGGAGTCCAGCAGTATCCGGATTGATCTGGCATTTTATCCCCCATAGTGTGGTGAACTGTCGTTACAGTTTGTATTCCCCGGGTAAATTTGTCTGCGTAAAAAAATGGGCTGAGCAAAAAGACAATAAATAATTAAAAATCAATATGATAGAAAACGACAGCATTAGTGTTATTTTACTTTCCCCTTATCGCTGTCGATTCTCATTATCATTCATTGGTAAAAAAACAGCAAAAGAGGCCCTGGTAATGACTCCAGTCAGTAGTACATGTGTTTTCGATAAATGAACCAATGGCTTTTCGTAAATTTCCAAGGAGCGTAAAAAGCAAATCGTTTTCCGGGCAGGTCGTTTGATGTGAGTACGAAGTGTCAGATTGTTGCGCTCAATGCGCCGGGTAAATACCTTGCCGACAAGATGCTTATCCTGTGGCATTTCTCTGGTATAACTGCTCCGGTTGTCTCTGGTTATCATGCCTGCGGAGAATGGCTTCAGGAATTCCGGCAACTCACGGCATGTTTCATCAGTGCGAGGACCAAAAGTGTAAGCCAGCACACCTCCAGATTTGGTGTTATACGCATACCAGTGCCACTGCTGACGAGCTTTGTTTTCGACAAAACTCCATTGTTCATCAAGTTCGCAGATAAGCGTCACATCGGCACTGGCGACTGGAGATGCGGTTACTTTGCGTGGTGAGCGTTTTATAAAGTGAGAATGACGGTGTTGATATCCACCTTCAGCGTTCTGGAGCTATCGCGAACCCCGACTCCGTTATGAACCATTTCAACAATTTGCTCTTTAATGTCTGGTTTTCGGGTTTCGTAGATGTAATTCAGTTGAAATACACACGTTTGCAGGATTAGCACTGGAAACGCTCATGATCTGAGGTGCTGTGATCATAATGGTACACTTTATAGGAATTACAGCGGGGAGAATGTACTGTAACTGTTGCCATATGGTCTCCAGATACCAATAGAATACCACATTAATCTATCGTCAGAAGGCATCACCGGGGCCTTCTGACATAATCTGTTAATACGTGTACTATTACCCTGTTCAGAAAATATTGATTCAAAAATGAAAACCAGTTAACAGAAAAGCAAAATGATATAATGTTAAAATTTATATAGTGCAATAAAAGGAGAATGTTATGTATAATTTTATCACTATAATGTATGATGTTTTTTCATGTTTTGGTGTTCTGGCTAAAAACCAGAATACCCGTGACATCCGAAATATTAAAAATTTTTCCTCACATCAACATTCACTGGGCGACATGTTTGATGAATTAATAAACATTATTGATAAAGAACAAGTATTGAGTACAGAACAACGAAAAGTTATATTTAGGAGATATGAAGATCTCTATGTTAAGCTAATGCACTATTCTGTTTTTACAGACAAAACACATCAAATAATAAAACAAAAATATTTTAATGACATTGTACCAATGATTCTCGCACTCGACATCAGGAACACATATCGCCCGGATAATGAGATGGCATTTTACTATCATATTCATTCTTTTCTCACTCAGATACCGGATAATGAGGATGATATATATCATGCTGCAAGGACATATCTGCGAAATTACGTTAAGTTATGTTTATCTGGATACACACCAGCGAATGCGCATTTCAAAGATATCTTTGATGGCGTATATGAATTCATTCGTAATATTCGCAAAAACAGTACACCAGGAAAAACAAAACTTATCGCAACTATCAACACATGCAAAGAAACCTGTAAACATCTGCTTTATTTAAGTAATGAAGACAAGGAAAAAATAATTTCTGACTTAGATAAAATTCAGGTTGCATGTTATTATCTCACTATATTACTGGCTTTCGAAAGACGAACTTCATTAACAAGCACCCTGGCAACTTTATATAAAATGCTGATAAGCGAAAGAGAAGTTTCAGAATATGAATGCCAGTTATTATATTTAACCAACCCAATAGATGTAATGAATATACTGAACAAATACATATATTACTTTCCTAATGAGAACTCACCATTTTATACACTGAAAATTGACAGTGCATTATCGTGGGATGCCATTGACGCAATACGAGACTATAGTATTTCTGATATTTATCTTTATCCTGAACAAAAAACAATAAATTGTGTCGTTGAGATTGAAAACATTGTCTTTGGCGGTTACATTTATACATTGAACAACGGCGTCACATTACAAAACATAGAAAACACTTTAAAAGATTCTTCATGCCATTATGTCTTAAATGGCTATACAGAATTTGTTAACTGTTTGAGACAACTTACTTCAGGAAAGACTGAAAGTGTTCATCGCACCATCAATAAACTGAACTATGAGAAATTACCTTTTGGATTTATCATTGCCGCGTTTGCTATACTAAAGATAGCATTTAAAATAAAATTCAGTAAAAATCATGTAAATATCCGAGCATTATTAAATGACATCAATTATTTTATGACTTATCAGGGCGAGTCCATTAACCTTATTTCACTGGATCACGAATACCCAGAGTCCTGTCTTCAAAATGACACAAACACATATTTATTAGGAAGAGTAATATTTCTGTATAACTCAATGATTTATAAGTTCATAAACTGTCAGGAACATGAAACCAATAACATTCACTCAGCTATGATAAATAACCTATTACAGGAAGTTGATATAGCCCTTGGTAAAATAAATGACATTATAGACAGCAGAAACATATCAGCCCCCCATGAACTGGCAAATATTCTTACCCGCGAAAAAATACTTACAACACGGGAAAAAAAAGGAAACCTGATAAGCCTGTTTGATGGATTCACTTTATTCCATTGTGTTGGAATGATAACCTTTCTTATCCATTATCTCAGAACACCTGAAGAAAAAGTTGAAAATATATTTATGTTATATGGTGCAGATAAAAACAATAAACTACGCAGAAGACTGATTTATGACGCACTAGGAATAATTCAGTCTCAGCAGGAGTGAAGAGTTAAACAGGCAAATTATTTTTTATAAAAAGGGGATTGTTAAGTAATCCCCTGTTAATCAAAATACGTTTTCCTGACGATCTGATAATTATCAGCTCAATACATTTGACATAAAAGCGGTTTCTTAATTACTACTGCTACGATCACATATCAAATCATGATCGTACAATATACATTTTCACTATTATTTATTCACAATTTGAGACATCACATAATCCGCCCATGCCTGCATCATCGGTACACGCTGCTCCAGTAGATCAGTACGATGATATGCCGCCTCAACCTTATTTTTCAGCGTATGAGCGAGCGCCCTTTCCGCCAGATCCCGCGAATACCCCTGTTCGCTACACCAGTCCCTGAATGTTGAGCGAAAACCATGTGCCGTGGCAACTCGCCCCGGAATGTCACTGACGGCTTTCTTTTTACGCAGAAAACTTGTCAACACCATATCGGAAAGGATCTGCTGCTTTCTGGGTGAAGGGAACACCAGTTCATCATGCAGGCCACGTATATTTTCCAGAATGTAAATAGCCTGCCGGGATAAAGGAACACGATGCTGTAGCCTAGCTTTCATTCTTTCTGCAGGTATAGTCCATACCCGCTTATGAAAATCAATTTCAGCCCAGCGCATTCCCCTGGCTTCGCCCGAGCGAGTTGCTGTAAGTATCACCATTAATAACAGTGCGCGGGTAACATTATAAGGTTCATCGGTATACACACTGGTCGCCACAAAAAGCGGTAACTGCCTCCAGGGCATTGCGGGTTGGTGTTCATCACGTCCTCTTGTCTGCTGAGGAAGCAAATGGTCAACCACATCAACAGGATTTGCTACACAAAAACCGTGCGCCCATCCCCACTGCATAACAACATGAATGCGCTGTTTAACCCGGCTTGCCGTTTCTGACAAGGTTAACCAGACTGGACGCAGTGTTTCTGCCACGTCCGCAGCCGTAATCGAATCCAGCGTTTTTGCTCCCAGTTGAGGAAACGCGTAATTCTCAAGCGTCGATAACCACTGCCTTACATGCTTTGGATTTTCCCATCCAGGAGACAGTTCTGCATGTACACGCCTGGCTGCATCGGCAAATGTTGGGATAACGACTTTCTCAGATTCAGCCTTTTTAATCTCCAGAGGATCATCACCTGCAGCAAGTTGCTCTCGCATTATCCGGGCAGTACGTGCAGCTTCAGCAATACTGACCTCTGGGTAAGTTCCCAATCCAGCATTACGTCTTTTTTGTGTCACCGGACTTACATAACGAAAAACCCATTTCCCCCGCCCCTTTACTGAAGAAGGATGAAGGGTCAGTCCGGTAATTCCCCCATGGGGCAATGGTTTGTCATCAGGTTTGATATGTCTTGCTTTCGTATCCGTCAATACTGCCATACGCTAATTCCCGTCACTCTGGTATGCCATCCAGTATGCCATTAGTCTCTCGCTTCACTAAGAATACATTAGATAACATCGGACAACAAAAAGTGTAATGCATTGTTTATAATGAAATTATATAACACCCCTGGATTAAGTCAGATTTATTTCAGGCGGTCCCCCTCACCGCCATATTTAAAGAAGAGCTCGTACGAAAGTACGGGCTTTTTTTTCGTATATTGCACACACCGGGGGGATGAGAAGCCCCGATCGGGGTTCGACAACTGGCGACAGACTCATTCATCATCCTTGCGGTTGATAAGAATTTCTGCCTCTTTTACTACCACCTTATTACGCCCGGTCTCTTTCGCCTCGTAAAGTGCGTTATCAGCCAGTTGATAGATCTCCTTAGGGTTTAACTCATTTTTCTGCGTTACAACAGCGCCAATACTAATCGTCACTTTTTGTGGTATGGCGTATTCAGGATTATCGCCAGTTAAACGTTCAACATTTTCCCGAATCCTTTCCGCTAAAGCTTTCGCACATTCAGTATCGATCTCCGTCAGCAAGACGCCAAACTCTTCGCCGCCAACGCGCGCTAAAAGGTCATCTGGTCGTATGCTTTTCCCAATGATATTCACCACTGTCTTTATCACTTGATCGCCAACCGGATGTCCCCAGGTGTCGTTGACTTTTTTGAAGTGGTCAATATCCATAATCATGACGCAATAAGGTGTTTTTTTGGCCGATGCTGATTGAACCGTCAGTTCATTAAAAAAATAATTTCTGTTAAATATATTGGTTAAGGGATCGCGATGTGCAATGTCCTTTGTTACTCGTAGCGCACTGAATATATGGCACATAAAAATTACCAAAACGGTTAACTTACTGACTACTTCAATAGTGCGACTAATATACCAAATGGACACGCTATACCTGCTCATAAATAACAGAGAGATATTGTACAGCACGGCACAAAAAGCAATCACCGACACCCCGTTCCAGATATCACAGCGTAAACCATTAAAGTATAGATTAACCGAAAGCAAGGTTAACCACATGAAAATCATTATGGTAACATATGAGGCTTTCCAAACCACCTGACCATTTTCATTGGTTAACTCGGCAATGTGTAAATCGTAGCTCTCATAATGGCTAGAAAATATGTGAGCAACTATCGCCCCCCCAAGAACAAAAAACAAAGTTATGCACAAAGTCACTTTTTTGGAAAACAAATTTCGCTGTTTTGTGTTTTCACTAACTTTATTTACCAATGCCAGAAATATTAATACGCACAAACTCATCTGACGAAACAAATAATAAATTGCAATGTCATTTTGAACAACACTGCTTGTCAAACGCCCCTCAATAATTTGCTGAATGATAATGACGGTTTTAATAAAGTAAATCAAACAACTTAAAAAAGCCAAACTAAGTATACAGTTTGAAAATTGCCTACGGTCATAAATGAAATACAACTGCATAAAAATAAATGCAACAGTATCGATAAAAAATAAAGCAATCATAACCATCAGATAGGTTGATCGTGGAACAACTTCCTCAACGGTTGGCTGATTGAACCAACTATTCACCAAAACCAACGCAAGCCCAAACAATAAACTCACTAATACAGTACTACTAATTCCCAAATAGTCTTTTTCCATAAAGCTACACCAATCTGTAGGTTGTAGATCCCTTTCTGTCATTAATAGATATAAGAACTGTACTGTTGTCAATATAAAAATCCACCACAAACAATACCAATGATGATAGTTGCAGACCGCAATTATTATTACCTTAGTGCTTTATACATTCTTCGCGACAAGACAGGCTTGCAAATACATATAAATGGTTATAAGGAAATCCTTATAAAACATTAATTCATAGATATATTAGGAATAACAATTGAATCCGTGAATACAGTAACGCTGCATTTCATCAGGACTTTCGAAAAATCCGATATCATGCATCGGAATTTACTGATTTAATTATTTTAATCCTAATTTATTTTGAAAAAGGCATTGGGATTTATGCCGTATTCCTGAAGATCCTCATCATTGGAATGGATTTTCGGGCGAGAAAAGGATTTTATATGGACAATCTGCTCATCATTTCTTCTTCTCATCATCAACAATTCACGTGTCTCTTTCGCGTTTAATAACGGATTATGAGATGCAAAAATATCTTTCTTTTCAGTTACCTGTAATTAGATATAGAGAGAGATTTTGGCAATACATGGAGTAATACAGGATGTATTCAAGTAGCAGAAAAAGGTGCCCGAAAACCAAATGGGCTTTGAAACTTCTTACTGCCGCATTTTTAGCAGCGAGTCCCGCGGCGAAGAGTGCTGTTAATAACGCCTATGATGCATTGATTATTGAAGCTCGCAAAGGAAATACTCAGCCAGCTTTGTCATGGTTTGCACAAAAATCAACACTCAGTAATAACCAAATTGCTGACTGGTTACAAATTGCCTTATGGGCCGGGCAAGATAAACAGGTTATTACCGTTTACAGCCGCTACCGTCATCAGCAATTACCAGCGCGTGGTTATGCAGCTGTCGCCGTCGCTTATCGTAACCTGCAACAATGGCAAAACTCGCTTACACTGTGGCAAAAGGCGCTCTCTCTGGAGCCGCAAAATAAGGATTATCAACGGGGACAAATTTTAACCCTGGCAGATGCGGGTCACTATGATACTGCGCTGGTTAAACTTAAGCAGCTTAAATCTGGAGCGCCGGACAAAGCCAATTTACTCGCAGAAGCCTATATCTATAAACTGACGGGGCGTCATCAGGATGAATTACGGGCGATGACAGAGTCATTACCTGAAAATGCATCTAAGCAACAATATCCCACAGAATACGTGCAGGCATTACGTAATAATCAACTAGCTGCCGCGATTGACGATGCCAATTTAACGCCAGATATTCGCGCTGATATTCATGCCGAACTGATCAGACTGTCGTTTATGCCTACGCGCAGTGAAAGTGAACGTTATGCCATTGCCGATCGCGCCCTCGCCCAATACGCTGCATTAGAAATTCTGTGGCACGATAACTCAGACCGCACTGCCCAGTACCAGCGTATTCAGGTTGATCATCTTGGCGCGTTATTAACTCGCGATCGTTATAAAGACGTTATTTCTCACTATCAGCGTTTAAAAAATACGAGGCAAATTATTCCGCCCTGGGCGCAATATTGGGTTGCGTCGGCTTATCTCAAAGAACAGCAGCCAAAAAAAGCACAGTCAATAATGACAGAGCTCTTTTATCACAAGGAGACCATTGCCCCGGATTTATCCGATGAAGAACTTGCGGATCTCTTTTACAGCCACCTGGAGAGTGAAAATTATCCCGGCGCGCTAACTGTCACCCAACATACCATTAATACTTCGCCGCCTTTCCTTCGGTTAATGGGCACGCCTACGAGCATCCCGAATGATACCTGGTTACAGGGGCATTCGTTTCTCTCAACCGTAGCAAAATATAGTAATGATCTTCCTCAGGCTGAAATGATAGCCAGAGAGCTTGCTTATAACGCACCAGGAAATCAGGGACTGCGCATTGATTACGCGAGTGTGTTACAAGCCCGCGGTTGGCCTCGTGCAGCAGAAAATGAATTAAAAAAAGCAGAAGTGATCGAGCCACGTAATATTAATCTGGAGGTTGAACAAGCATGGACAGCATTAACGTTACAAGAATGGCAGCAGGCAGCTGTCTTAACGCACGATGTTGTCGAACGTGAACCGCAAGATCCCGGCGTTGTACGTTTAAAACGTGCGGTTGATGTACATAATCTTGCAGAGCTTCGGATAGCTGGTTCAACAGGAATTGATGCCGAAGGCCCGGATAGTGGTAAACATGATGTCGACTTAACCACCATCGTTTATTCACCACCGCTGAAGGATAACTGGCGCGGTTTTGCTGGATTCGGTTATGCCGATGGACAATTTAGCGAAGGAAAAGGGATTGTTCGCGACTGGCTGGCGGGTGTTGAGTGGCGGTCACGTAATATCTGGCTCGAGGCGGAGTACGCTGAACGCGTTTTCAATCATGAGCATAAACCCGGCGCGCGCCTGTCTGGCTGGTATGATTTTAATGATAACTGGCGTATTGGTTCGCAACTGGAACGCCTCTCTCACCGCGTTCCATTACGGGCAATGAAAAATGGTGTTACAGGCAACAGTGCTCAGGCTTATGTTCGCTGGTATCAAAATGAGCGGCGTAAGTACGGTGTCTCCTGGGCTTTCACTGATTTTTCCGACAGTAACCAGCGTCAGGAAGTCTCACTTGAGGGTCAGGAACGCATCTGGTCTTCACCATATTTGATTGTCGATTTCCTACCCAATCTGTATTACGAACAAAATACAGAACACGACACTCCATACTACAACCCTATAAAAACGTTCGATATTGTTCCGGCATTTGAGGCAAGTCATTTGTTATGGCGAAGCTATGAAAATAGCTGGGTGTAAATCTTCAGCGCAGGTGTTGGTGCCTCCTGGCAAAAACATTATGGCACGGATGTCGTCACCCAACTCGGCTACGGGCAACGTATTAGCTGGAATGACGTGATTGATGCTGGCGCAACGCTACGCTGGGAAAAACGACCTTATGACGGTGACAGAGAACACAACTTATACGTTGAATTCGATATGACATTCAGATTTTAAGGATAAATATGTTACGTAATGGAAATAAATATATCCTGATGCTGGTGAGTATAATTATGCTCACTGCGTGCATTAGCCAGTCAAGAACATCATTTATACCGCCACAGGATCGCGAATCTTTACTCGCCGAGCAACCGTGGCCGCATAATGGTTTTGTGGCGATTTCATGGCATAACGTTGAAGACGAAGCTGCCGACCAGCGTTTTATGTCAGTGCGGACATCAGCACTGCGTGAACAATTTGCCTGGCTGCGCGAGAACGGTTATCAACCGGTCAGTATTGCTCAAATTCGTGAAGCACATCGAGGAGGAAAACCGCTACCGGAAAAAGCAGTAGTGCTGACTTTTGATGACGGCTACCAGAGTTTTTATACCCGCGTCTTCCCAATTCTTCAGGCCTTCCAGTGGCCTGCTGTATGGGCCCCCGTCGGCAGTTGGGTCGATACGCCAGCGGATGAACAAGTAAAATTTGGCGATGAGATGGTCAGTCGAGAATATTTTGCCACGTGGCAACAAGTGCGAGAAGTTGCGCGTTCCCGGCTCGTTGAGGTCGCTTCTCATACATGGAATTCTCACTACGGTATTCAGGCTAATGCCACCGGCAGCTTATTGCCTGTATATGTAAATCGTGCATATTTTACTGACCACGCACGGTATGAAACCGCAGCAGAATACCGGGAAAGAATTCGTCTGGATGCTGTAAAAATGACGGAATACCTGCGTACAAAGGCTGAGGTAAATCCACACGTTTTTGTTTGGCCTTATGGCGAAGCGAATGGCATAGCAATCGCGGAATTAAAAAAACTCGGTTATGACATGTTCTTCACCCTTGAATCAGGTTTGGCAAATGCGTCACAATTAGATTCCATTCCGCGAGTATTAATCGCCAATAATCCCTCATTAAAAGAGTTTGCCCAGCAAATTATTACCGTACAGGAAAAACCACTACAACGGGTAATGCATATCGATCTTGATTACATTTATGACGAAAACCGCCAGCAAATGGATCGCAATATTGATGTGCTAATTCAGCGGGTAAAAGATATGCAAATATCTACCGTGTATTTACAAGCATTTGCTGATCCCGATGGTGATGGGCTGGTTAAAGAGGTCTGGTTTCCAAATCGTTTGCTACCAATGAAAGCAGATATTTTTAGTCGGGTTGCCTGGCAATTGCGTACCCGCTCAGGTGTAAACATCTATGCGTGGATGCCGGTATTAAGCTGGGATTTAGATCCCACATTAACGCGAGTAAAATACTTACCAACTGGGGAGAAAAAAGCACAAATTCATCCTGAACAATACCGCCGTCTCTCTCCTTTCGATGACAGGGTCAGAGCACAAGTTGGCATGTTATATGATGATCTTGCCGGACATGCTGCTTTTGATGGCATATTGTTCCACGATGATGCTTTGCTTTCAGATTATGAAGATGCCAGTGCAGCGGCTATCGCGGCTTATCAGCAAGCTGGCTTTAGCGGGAGTCTGAGCGAAATTCGACAAAACCCGGAGCAATTTAAACAGTGGACCCGCTTTAAAAGTCGTGCGTTAGCTGACTTCACTTTAGAACTTAGTGCGCGCGTAAAAGCCATTCGTGGTCCACATGTTAAAACTGCACGAAATATTTTTGCACTTCCGGTAATACAACCTGAAAGTGAAGCCTGGTTTGCACAGAATTATGCTGATTTCCTAAAAAGCTATGACTGGACCGCTATTATGGCTATGCCTTATATGGAAGGCGTCACAGAAAAATCGGCTGATCAATGGTTAATACAATTGACCAATCAGATGAAAAGCATCCCGCAGGCTAAAGACAAATCAATTTTAGAATTACAGGCACAAAACTGGCAGAAAAATGGTCAGCATCAGGCTATTTCTTCACAACAACTCGCTCACTGGATGAGCCTATTACAACTGAATGGAGTGAAAAATTATGGTTATTATCCCGACAATTTTCTGCATAACCAACCTGAAATAGACGTTATTCGTCCTGAGTTTTCAACAGCCTGGTATCCGAAAAATGATTAATCGCATCGTATCGTTTTTTATATTATGTCTGGTGTTATGCATACCCCTATGCGTAGCGTACTTTCACTCTGGTGAACTGATGATGAGGTTCGTTTTCTTCTGGCCGTTTTTTATGTCCATTATGTGGATTATTGGCGGCGTCTATTTCTGGGTCTATCGTGAACGCCACTGGCCGTGGGGAGAAAACGCACCAGCCCCCCAGTTGAAAGATAATCCATCTATCTCCATTATCATTCCCTGTTTTAATGAGGAGAAAAACGTTGAGGAAACCATACATGCCGCTTTAGCACAGCGTTATGAGAACATTGAAGTTATTGCCGTAAATGATGGTTCAACAGACAAAACCCGTGCCATCCTGGATCGCATGGCTGCACAAATTCCCCGTCTGCGGGTCATTCATCTGGCGCAAAACCAGGGGAAAGCCATTGCGCTTAAAACCGGAGCTGCCGCGGCGAAAAGTGAATATCTGGTGTGCATTGATGGCGACGCGTTATTAGACCGCGATGCAGCGGCATATATTGTGGAACCGATGTTGTACAACCCGCGTGTGGGTGCCGTAACCGGTAATCCTCGTATTCGCACACGTTCTACCCTGGTGGGTAAAATTCAGGTTGGCGAGTATTCCTCAATTATTGGTTTGATCAAGCGGACCCAGCGTATCTATGGAAACGTATTTACCGTTTCCGGTGTTATTGCCGCATTTCGTCGCAGCGCCCTGGCAGAAGTGGGTTACTGGAGTGACGATATGATCACCGAAGATATTGATATTAGCTGGAAGCTGCAGTTGAATCAGTGGACGATTTTTTACGAGCCACGGGCGCTGTGCTGGATATTAATGCCTGAAACGTTAAAAGGGCTGTGGAAACAGCGCCTGCGCTGGGCTCAGGGCGGTGCAGAAGTATTCCTCAAAAATATGACAAGGTTGTGGCGCAAAGAAAACTTTCGAATGTGGCCACTGTTTTTTGAATACTGTCTGACGACAATATGGGCCTTTACCTGCCTGGTCGGTTTCATTATTTACGCAGCCCAACTTGCAGGTGTACCGTTAAATATTGAATTGACACATATCGCAGCGACACATACTGCCGGAATATTATTGTGTACGTTATGTTTACTGCAATTTATTGTCAGTCTGGTGATTGAGAATCGCTATGAGCACAATCTGGCTTCATCGCTTTTCTGGATTATTTGGTTTCCGGTTATTTTCTGGATGCTAAGCCTGGCAACGACATTGGTATCATTTACACGAGTCATGTTGATGCCTAAAAAACAACGCGCTCGTTGGGTAAGTCCCGATCGTGGGATTCTGAGAGGTTAATATGAACAATCTAATTATTACGACCCGACAATCGCCAGTACGTTTACTGGTTGATTATGTTGCCACAACCATCTTGTGGACATTATTTGCTTTGTTCATATTCTTATTCGCCATTGATCTGCTGACGGGTTATTACTGGCAAAGCGAGGCCAGAAGCCGACTTCAGTTCTATTTTTTGCTGGCAGTGGCGAATGCCGTCGTGTTAATCGTCTGGGCATTGTACAATAAGCTGCGTTTTAAAAAACAGCAGCATCATGCAGCATACCAATATACGCCGCAAGAATATGCAGAGAGCTTAGCAATACCTGATGAGCTTTATCAGCAACTACAAAAAAGCCACAGGATGAGCGTACACTTCACCAGTCAGGGACAAATAAAAATGGTGGTTTCAGAAAAAACGCTAGTCCGGGTATAAACACCCAAAACAAAGCCCGGTTCGCCCGGGCTCTGCACCGATAATACACTTAACTGTATGCATGTAGCGTACGTTGGCAAAGTGCCGAACGTACGCAATCCTCTTTACCGAATCGGACGATCCCGACCATTTCATCCTCTTCGAAACGTTCCAGCGCGTCACTTAATCCGGAGCGCACGCCGCGAGGCAAATCGCATTGCGTGATATCACCGTTGACGATAACCGTCACGTTCTCCCCGAGGCGGGTTAAAAACATTTTCATTTGCGCGGCAGTCACATTCTGCGCCTCGTCAAGAATGACGACTGCATTTTCAAAGGTACGTCCACGCATATAGGCGAACGGCGCAATTTCCACCTTCCCTATTTCCGGTCGCAGGCAGTACTGCATAAAGGAAGCCCCTAAGCGACGGACCAGCACGTCGTAGACCGGGCGAAAATAGGGAGCAAACTTTTCTGCGATATCACCAGGTAAGAAACCAAGATCTTCATCGGCTTGCAGAACTGGACGGGTAACGATAATCCTGTCGACATCCTTATGTATCAGGGCCTCTGCCGCTTTTGCTGCGCTGATCCAGGTTTTTCCGCACCCGGCTTCGCCCGTGGCAAATATCAGCTGCTTACTCTCAATAGCCTTCAGATAGTGCAATTGCGCTTCATTTCGCGCGAGGATGGGCGAGGTATCGCGACTGTCGCGGGCCATACCAATGGCTTCTACGCCGCTCATCTGCACAAGCGAGGTGACCGATTCTTCTTCACGCTGCTTATGGCTGCGCGAATCCCGTCTCAGCACACGTTTTGCCTCGCGACGAGCTTTGATCACTGCTTTTTGTCTTCCCATGGAGAGCACCTTGAGTTGTTTGTATTCATCACACGCGCCGTTGGCAGCGCGATTATGCGCACGAACATCAGAGGGTTGGCTTCCTTGTAAGCCATAGTTTGCTTTTGGATAAAATGCCGAAAAACGGCTACGCACACCGTTTGCGGCGTCGGTAACACGAGTAAAGAGAGGAAGTGAGAAAAATACAGAGTGACGAAGTTGCTACCGGAGGAGAAATCTCCGCGAGTGGTGGAGCCTTGCTTAACAAAACATTGTCCAGAACAGGACGTTACCATCCGCGATCTCCATAGTGACTGACTATCACTGCCGGGAACTTCCGCTGCTACTTAATAAGTACAACAGATCTCGCATTCATTGCAACAATATATTCACTTATATTTAACTATAAAACACCATTTCAGTGACATTAGTTTCTACTGGAAAGATGACAGAGTGATGACAGTGATGAAAAAAGCTGTGTGCTTTCAGCAGGATTCGCATCAGGCATCAGCGCACGAACGCCGGATGCGGCGTGAACGCCTGATCCAGCCTACCAAACCCGCACCGATTGTAGGCATGATAAGACGCGCAAGCGTCGCATCAGTGTACGAACGCCTGGTGCGGCGTAAACGCCTTATCCGCCTAAAAACATTAAACCCGCAATAATGCGCTTCCGAGATAATCGTTCGCGTCCTTCACACCCGGCAGCGCAAAGAAATAGCCGCCACCGATAGGTTTGACATATTCCTCCAGCGCCTCGCCATTCAACCTTTTTTGTACTGTCAGGAAGCCCTTTTCCAGATCGTGTTGGTAGCAGACAAACAGTAGCCCCATATCGAGTTGCCCGGAATTGGTGACGCCCAACGAATAACTGTAGCCACGACGCAGCATCAGGCTGGACTCGCTCTCCGCCGTGCGGGGATTCGCCAGCCGGATATGGCTGTCCAGCGCAATCACCTTCCCTTCCGGATCGCTAGCGTAATCGGGAACATCATGCTCATGCAGCATGCCCAGCGGCGCACCGGTTTGCTTATCACGACCAAATATCGTCTGCTGCTCTTTCAGCGGCGTTCTGTCCCAAAATTCCACTCGAAACTGAATCAAGCGCACTGCCTGATAGCTGCCACCGATTGTCCACGCAGGCTCCTGCTGATCTGCCGTCACCCACACCACTTTTTGCATCAACTTCGCATTCTGGCTATCGGGATTGGCGGTGCCGTCTTTAAAGCCCAGCAAATTTATCGGCGTCTCTTTGCCTTTACTACGCGCTGCGTGGTCGGAAATAAACCCTTCCCGCTTCCAGCGCACGCTGAGCAAATCCGGCGTGTGTTTGATGATATCGCGCAGCGCATGGATCACCGTGTCCTGGGTGTTGGCGCAAATTTGTAGCAACACATCACCATGACATAACGCCGCATCCAGCGAGTCGTTAGGGAAACGCGTCATCTTCTGCAACTTTTTTGGCATCTGTGGCGCAAGGCCAAAGCGCTCATCAAACAATGAGTGACCCACCGATAACGTGATGGTGAGATTATCGGGCGCAATGTAGCCGCCAAGAATGCCGGAATCGAGTGGTGGCAGGCGCGGATTTGGCGTTTCTGGTGCAGCTCCGCCCTGAGTCAGAAAAGCAAAACGCTGAGTCAACAAGCGAAACAACCGTTCAAGATCGGCTTTATCGCTGGCAAGCACATCAAACGCCACCAGCATCATTGCAGCCTGTTGTGGTGTCAGGATCCCTGCCTGATGCTCACCATAAAACGGCTGTTTCTCATTGCGTGCATCCGGTGAAAGCGTACCCGGCGCACTTTGCGTTTTTTGTGCATGAGCGACCGGACAACTTCCCGCCAGCGCCAGCGCACCAATCCCTTTCAGTAAATGTCGGCGTGACGGTTCATTCACGCCGTTTTCATCTTCATACTGCATAACGCTTAGTCCAGTCCCAGCACACCGCGAAGTTGCGCCAGATCTTCCGCCAGCGCAGTAATCGGTCCTTTCAGTGCATTCCGGTCGGCATCGGTCAGTTTGTCGTAATTTTCAAAACCCTCTTTAGTGCGGTATTTCGCCAGAATAGTATCGACCTTTTTGAAGTTGGCATCGACTTTTGCCAGCAGTTCCGGATTCGCTTTTTGTAGTTGTGGACGCAGCAGATCGACAATTTTCTGCGAGCCTTCAACGTTAGCCTGGAAATCCCACAGATCGGTGTGGCTGTAGCGATCTTCTTCACCGCTGATTTTGCTGGCCGCCACTTCCTCAATCAGTCCGGCTGCACCGCCGACCACTTTTGAAGGTGGGAAAGCCAGTTCACTGATGCGTTTTTGCAAATCGACCACATCGGTATAAAGCTGGTCAGCATATTTATCCATCCCTTTGGTGGTGTTATCGCCAAACAATGCTTTTTCCAGACGGTGGAAACCGGTGAATTTTGGATCGGCGGCTTTTTGCTCGTAATCATCTTCACGGGCGTCAATGCTGCCATCCAGATCGGAGAACAGTTCAGCAATCGGTTCGATGCGCTCATAGTGCTGGCGCGTCGGCGCATACAGTGCTTTCGCTTTTTCGATATCGCCTGCTTTAATAGCGTCGGTAAAGGCTTTGGTGTCGGTCACCAATTGCGTGGTTTCCGCCATGACATACGCTTTATATGCAGTAATTGCACCACCAAGACTTAACAGCGCATCACTTTGCGCCGCATCCGCCGTTGCTTCACCTTTGACGATCAACTTCCCTTTCGGGTTAGTCAGCAGACCGCAGGTCATATCGTATTCGCCAGGCTGTAAATTCGCCGTCATTTTCTGGCTAAAACCAGGGGCGATATTTTCCCGCTCTTCCACCACCATCACGCCTTTGAGGATCTCCCACTCCAGCGCCTTCTGGCTGTGGTTCTGAATAATGAACTGTGTTTTCCCGGCGTTAACCGTAATGGTCATCGGCTCGCACTGCTTATCCGTCACGGTCACTTTGACTTGCGGAATATCAGCGGCGTTAGCCATAAAAGCAGAAGAGAACAGCGCAGCCACGCTCAACTGCAATGCGTTACGGCGGAAGTTAATGGTCATGACGAGACTATCCCTTTAAAGTATGTTGTAACTAAGCAAGAGTTTGCGTCGTATTTGCTACACGGAGCGGGACGCAGTCGCCCCTGCGCGTGGTGGCAGAACAAATGCCACCAGCGCCGGGATGAGATAAATAAACCAGACGGCGACTTCGCTGACGCTCGGTGCTTCCTGATAGCCAAAAATCCCTTCCATCAGTGTGCCAAACAGCGAGTGAGTTGAGAGCACCGCGCTCATATCGAAGGCGATTTCCTGAAAGTGGTTCCACAATCCGGCTTCATGAAATGCGCGAATGGCACCAGCTGCCAGCCCTGCGGCGACGAAGAGAATAAACAGACTGGTCCATTTAAAAAATGCACCAAGATTGAGGCGAATACCGCCCCAGTAGAGCAGGAAGCCAAGCACCACGGCTGTAGCAAGACCGAGCATTGCACCCAGCGGCGGCCAGATCCCGACATCTTGTTGAAATGCCGCCAGCAGGAAAAAGACCGACTCCAGCCCTTCCCTTGCAACGGCAAAAAAGACCATCATCACCAGCGCCCAGCCATGATGATTTCCACGCTGCAATGCGCTATCGACCGCCTGCTCCAGTTGTACTTTGACGTTGCGCGACACTTTGCGCATCCAGAAAACCATCCAGGTAAGGATCACCACGGCGATCACCGCCACAATGCCTTCAAACAGTTCCTGTTCTTTTTGCGGAAATTCGCCGGTGGTTTCGTTAATGAAGATACCCAAGCCCAGGCACAACGCAGCGGCAAGCAACACGCCAATCCACATTACACCAATCCATCGGCCTCGCTGGGTACGCTTAAGATAGCTGGCAATCAAACTGACAATCAGCGCGGCTTCAAGTCCTTCGCGCAACATAATGAGAAACGGAACAAACATGCCACCCACCCTTAAACGTTTTTCTGAGTCAATCTATGCAAAGAAAAGTAAATCGCAGTGATAGCGATTATCATTACGATGAAGAAAAATACAAGTGGAATGTAGTGATAATGATGAGAAGATGTAAAAATATTTTGAGAAAAAACGCAGAGGGCAATCACTGATTGCCCTCTGCCTGCTTCCTGTTATGACGTGAAATTTCCGGTAAAACGCCTTCCCTTACCCTTCCTGCAACCGTGACGGCGGAGCCGAATGATAGTGCGCATCGGCCTCGGCAAAGCGTTTTTGCATCGCCGCTGACGGCGCTTTACCCAGCAAACTAAACACTACAATCCCGATACTGCCGAAGATAAAGCCCGGAATAATTTCGTACAGACCCAGCCAGCCGAACTGTTTCCAGACGATAACCGTCAGCGCACCGATGATCATCCCCGCCAGCGCACCGTTGCGCGTCATGCGTGACCACATCACCGAGAACAGCACCACCGGACCAAACGCTGCGCCAAAGCCTGCCCACGCGTAGCTCACTAAGCCCAGCACGCGGTTTTCCGGGTTTGCCGCCAGCGCAATCGCCACCAGCGCCACCACCAGCACCATCACTCGCCCTACCCACACCAGCTCTTTCTGGCTGGCCTGTTTACGCAGAAACGCTTTGTATAAATCTTCGGTAATCGCACTGGAACATACCAGCAGCTGGCAACTTAACGTTGACATTACCGCCGCCAGAATCGCCGACAGCAAAATCCCGGCAATCCACGGGTTAAACAGAATTTGCGCCAGTTCGATAAACACGCGTTCAGCGTTCTGGTTTACCGCACCTGCTACCGCCGGGTGCTCGTTAAAGTAAGCGATACCAAAGAAGCCGACAGCCACCGCCCCTGCCAGGCAGAGGATCATCCAGGTCATACTGATACGACGCGCATGGACAATGCTGTGGTGAGAATCTGCCGCCATAAAACGCGCCAGGATGTGCGGCTGCCCGAAGTAACCCAGCCCCCAACCCATCAGCGAGATAATGGCGACAAAATTCAACCCTTTGAGCATATCCACGTTTTCGATGCTCTTTTGTTTGATTACTTCCAGCGAGTCGCCAAACCCACCGACGCTAATGATCACGATAACCGGCGTCAGGATCAGGGCAAAAATCATCAGACTGGCCTGTACAGTGTCAGTCCAGCTCACCGCGAGGAAACCGCCAATAAAGGTGTAAAGGATCGTCGCCGCAGCCCCCGCCCACAGAGCCGTTTCGTAGCTCATGCCAAAGGTACTTTCAAACAGACGCGCGCCTGCCACAATGCCTGAAGCGCAATAAATGGTGAAGAACAGCAAAATAACCAGCGCGGAGATAATGCGCAAAATGCGGCTTTTATCTTCAAAGCGCCCGGTGAAATAATCCGGCAATGTTAAGGCGTTATTGTTGTATTCGGTATGCACACGCAACCGCCCGGCCACCAGCTTCCAGTTGATCCACGCGCCTAATGTCAGACCAATGGCGATCCAGCTTTCGGAAATCCCGGAAAGAAAAACAGCGCCTGGCAACCCCATTAACAGCCAGCCGCTCATATCCGACGCACCCGCCGATAATGCCGTCACGAATGGCCCAAGACTACGACCGCCCAGAATATAGTCGTCGAAGTTTTTCGTTGATCGCCAGGCGATAAACCCAATCAATATCATGCCAAAGATATAGACACAAAATGTCACCAACATCGGTGTGCTAATAGCCATCTAAAGTCTCCAAAAAATTATTATCGGCAATGTCGAAACTTGCCGTTATATCTGCCACCGGAACGGGGTAACAGAGTTTATGTTTTACCAGGGCGACCGTATCCTGCCGGAAGCGCTGGTTATTCACAATCGATTTAACACACCATTTACATTAAATTTTAGTGCTCAGCGACACTATTTTTCATCAGGTTGCACTCTCTCACATTTTTTGCGGTTGCACCTTTCAAAAATGTTAACTGCCGCAGAGAAAAAGTCTGAGTTATTTTTTTAATCCCTGTCATATCGATTTCGTTTATTAACATTTCATTCATTTTTAAGCTTGCTACGCAGGTCACATTTAACACGGTTGCACAAAGTTGCAACATCATGGATATTTCACGATAACGTTAAGTTGCACCTTTCAGAACAACAGGAGTAATGGCATGGGAACCACCACCATGGGGGTTAAGCTGGACGACGCGACGCGTGAGCGTATTAAGTCTGCCGCGACACGTATCGATCGCACGCCACACTGGTTAATTAAGCAGGCGATTTTTTCTTATCTTGAACAACTGGAAAACAGCGATACTCTGCCGGAGCTACCTGCGCTGCTTTCTGGCGCTGCCAATGAGAGCGATGAAGCACCGACTCCGGCAGAGGAACCACACCAGCCATTCCTCGACTTTGCCGAGCAAATTTTGCCCCAGTCGGTTTCCCGCGCCGCGATCACCGCGGCCTATCGCCGCCCGGAAACCGAAGCGGTTTCGATGCTGCTGGAACAAGCCCGCCTGCCGCAACCAGTTGCTGAACAGGCGCATAAACTGGCGTATCAACTGGCCGATAAACTGCGTAATCAAAAAAATGCCAGTGGTCGCGCAGGTATGGTCCAGGGGTTATTGCAGGAGTTTTCGCTGTCATCGCAGGAAGGCGTGGCGCTGATGTGTCTGGCAGAAGCGTTGTTGCGTATTCCCGACAAAGCCACCCGGGACGCGTTAATTCGCGACAAAATCAGCAACGGTAACTGGCAGTCACACATTGGTCGTAGCCCGTCTTTGTTTGTTAATGCCGCCACCTGGGGGCTGCTGTTTACCGGCAAACTGGTTTCCACCCATAACGAAGCCAGCCTCTCCCGCTCGCTGAACCGCATTATCGGTAAAAGCGGTGAACCGCTGATCCGCAAAGGTGTGGATATGGCGATGCGCCTGATGGGCGAGCAGTTCGTCACTGGCGAAACCATCGCGGAAGCGTTAGCCAATGCCCGCAAGCTGGAAGAGAAAGGTTTCCGTTACTCTTACGATATGCTGGGCGAAGCTGCACTGACTGCCGCAGACGCACAGGCGTATATGGTTTCCTATCAGCAGGCGATTCACGCCATTGGTAAAGCGTCTAACGGTCGTGGTATCTATGAAGGTCCGGGCATTTCAATCAAGCTGTCGGCGCTGCATCCGCGTTACAGCCGCGCCCAGTATGACCGGGTAATGGAAGAGCTTTACCCGCGTCTGAAATCACTCACCCTGCTGGCGCGTCAGTACGATATTGGTATTAACATCGATGCCGAAGAGGCCGATCGTCTGGAGATCTCCCTCGATCTGCTGGAAAAACTCTGTTTCGAGCCGGAACTGGCAGGCTGGAACGGCATCGGTTTTGTTATTCAGGCTTATCAAAAACGCTGCCCGTTGGTGATCGATTACCTGATTGATCTCGCCACCCGCAGCCGTCGCCGTCTGATGATTCGCCTGGTGAAAGGCGCGTACTGGGATAGTGAAATCAAGCGTGCACAGATGGACGGCCTTGAAGGTTATCCGGTTTATACCCGCAAGGTGTATACCGACGTTTCTTATCTTGCCTGTGCGAAAAAACTGCTGGCGGTGCCAAATCTAATCTACCCGCAGTTCGCGACGCACAACGCCCATACGCTGGCGGCAATTTATCAACTGGCGGGTCAAAACTACTACCCGGGTCAGTACGAGTTCCAGTGCCTGCATGGTATGGGCGAGCCACTGTATGAGCAGGTCACCGGGAAAGTTGCCGACGGCAAACTTAACCGTCCGTGTCGTATTTATGCTCCGGTCGGTACACATGAAACGCTGCTGGCATATCTGGTGCGCCGCCTGCTGGAAAACGGTGCTAACACCTCGTTTGTTAACCGTATTGCCGACACCTCTTTGCCACTGGATGAACTGGTCGCCGATCCAGTCACTGCTGTAGAAAAACTGGCGCAACAGGAAGGGCAAACTGGATTACCGCATCCGAAAATTCCCCTGCCGCACGATCTTTACGGTCACGGGCGCGACAACTCGGCAGGGCTGGATCTCGCTAACGAACACCGTCTGGCCTCGCTCTCCTCTGCCCTGCTCAATAGTGCACTGCAAAAATGGCAGGCCTTGCCAATGCTGAAACAATCGGTCGCGGCTGGTGAGATGTCGCCCGTTATTAACCCTGCGGAACCGAAAGATATTGTGGGCTATGTGCGTGAAGCCACGCCGCGTGAAGTAGAACAGGCGCTGGAAAGTGCGGTTAATAACGCGCCAATCTGGTTTGCCACTCCTCCGGCTGAACGCGCGGCGATTTTGCATCGCGCTGCCGTGCTAATGGAAAGCCAGATGCAGCAACTGATTGGTATTCTGGTGCGTGAAGCCGGAAAAACCTTCAGTAACGCCATTGCCGAAGTGCGCGAAGCGGTCGATTTTCTCCACTACTATGCCGGACAGGTGCGGGATGATTTCGCTAACGAAACCCACCGTCCATTAGGGCCTGTGGTATGTATCAGTCCGTGGAACTTCCCGCTGGCTATTTTCACCGGGCAGATCGCTGCCGCACTGGCGGCAGGTAACAGCGTGCTGGCAAAACCGGCAGAACAAACGCCGCTGATTGCCGCGCAAGGGATCGCCATTTTGCTGGAAGCGGGTGTACCGCCAGGCGTGGTGCAATTGCTGCCCGGTCGGGGTGAAACCGTGGGCGCGCAACTGACGGGTGATGATCGCGTGCGCGGGGTGATGTTTACCGGTTCAACCGAAGTCGCTACGTTACTGCAGCGCAATCTCGCCAGCCGCCTGGACGCTCAGGGTCGCCCTATTCCGCTCATCGCTGAAACCGGCGGCATGAACGCGATGATTGTCGATTCTTCAGCACTGACCGAACAAGTCGTAATAGATGTGCTGGCCTCGGCGTTCGACAGTGCAGGTCAGCGTTGTTCGGCACTGCGCGTGCTGTGCCTGCAAGATGAGATTGCCGACCACACGCTGAAAATGCTGCGCGGCGCAATGGCCGAATGCCGGATGGGTAATCCGGGTCGCCTGACCACCGATATCGGTCCGGTGATTGATAGCGAAGCGAAAGCCAATATCGAGCGTCATATTCAGACCATGCGTAGTAAAGGCCGTCAGGTGTTCCAGGCGGTGCGGGAAAACAGCGAAGATGCCCGTGAATGGCAAAGCGGCACCTTTGTCGCTCCGACGCTGATCGAACTGGATGACTTTGCCGAATTACAAAAAGAGGTCTTTGGTCCGGTGCTGCATGTGGTGCGTTACAACCGTAACCAGCTCCCAGAGCTGATCGAGCAGATTAACGCTTCCGGCTATGGTCTGACGCTTGGCGTTCATACGCGTATTGATGAAACCATTGCCCAGGTCACTGGCTCGGCCCAGGTCGGTAATCTGTACGTTAACCGTAATATGGTGGGCGCGGTGGTTGGGGTGCAACCGTTCGGCGGCGAAGGGTTGTCCGGTACCGGGCCGAAAGCAGGCGGTCCGCTCTATCTCTACCGTCTGCTGGCGAATCGCCCGGAAAGTGCGCTGGCGGTGACGCTCGCGCGTCAGGATGCGGAGTATCCGGTCGATGCGCAGTTGAAAGCCGCATTGACTCAGCCGCTAAATGCACTGCGGGAATGGGCGGCAAACCGTCCAGAATTGCAGGCGTTATGTACGCAATATGGCGAGTTGGCGCAGGCAGGAACACAACGATTGTTGCCAGGGCCGACGGGTGAACGCAACACCTGGACGCTGCTGCCGCGTGAGCGCGTGTTGTGTATTGCGGATGATGAACAGGATGCGCTGACTCAGCTCGCCGCCGTGCTGGCGGTGGGTAGCCAGGTGCTGTGGCCGGATGATGCGCTGCATCGTCAGTTAGTGAAGGCATTGCCATCGGCAGTCAGCGAACGTATTCAACTGGCGAAAGCGGAAAATATAACCGCTCAACCCTTTGATGCGGTGATCTTCCACGGTGATTCGGATCAGCTTCGCGCATTGTGTGAAGCCGTTGCCGCACGGGATGGTGCAATTGTTTCGGTGCAGGGTTTTGCCCGTGGCGAAAGCAATATCCTTCTGGAACGGCTGTATATCGAGCGTTCGCTGAGTGTGAATACCGCTGCTGCTGGCGGTAACGCCAGTTTAATGACGATCGGTTAAACAGGTAGCCGGAGGATGTTACAACCTCCTCCGGCATCTTTAACGTGGTCGAATCCCCTCAATAATAATCCGCTGCACGTTTTCAACCGTTTGATTGAAAAACACCTCATCGCGCAACGTCGCGCCTGTCACCGCCTCCACCTGAGGGGCAAAATCGGCGTAATGTTGAGTGGAAGCCCAAATCATAAAAATCAAATGCTGCGGGTCAATCGGCGCGAGTTTGCCGCTTTTAACCCAACCGGCAATCAGCGCCGATTTCTCATCAATTAATGCCTTCAAATCGCCCGTCAGTTCATCCATTAACAGCGGTGCACCTGCCAGCATCTCCATACAGAACAGGCGCGAAGCCTGCGGATAATCGCGGGAAACTTCCAGCTTCAGACGGATGTATTCTTTGATCGCCGCCAGCGGGGCGAAATCTTCTCGAAACGCTTTTAACGGTGCCAGCCAGATATCGAGAATCTGCCGCAGTACGGCTATATACAGCGCCTCTTTTGACGGAAAGTAATACAGCAGATTGGTTTTTGAAACACCCGCCAACTCCGCGATCTGCTCCAGCCTTGTGCCGTGAAAACCGAATTGTGAAAAAGTGTCCAGTGCTGCGCTAAGAATCGCTTTTTTCTTCGCGCTTACTGCGCGCGAACGCTTACCCGTTGTTTTCACTGCGCCTTGCGTCATGCGCTCTCCCCTCTTGTTGATTGGCAACAGGATAGCAAAACCCCCGCCCGGCCTCGACCTTCTGCACTCTCATCGCGCACGAATGCATGTTTTATGTGCAACTGTTTTGACCGTTTAGTCCACTTTTTTTCAGGCATTTTAGACAACTTAACATTAACACATTAATAACATTCACTTTTTAAAAACTGGCATCCGCTTTGCAAACAAGCCATTACGCGGCTGAAAAGGATATGCAGGATGCAGCGCCCCGTCTGACTTTCACTTTACGAGACGAAGAGAGGTTGATGATGAAAATTGGCGTATTCGTACCTATTGGCAACAACGGCTGGCTCATTTCGACCCACGCGCCGCAGTACATGCCGACATTTGAACTGAATAAAGCCATTGTGCAAAAAGCGGAGCACTACCATTTCGATTTCGCCCTGTCGATGATCAAACTGCGTGGCTTTGGCGGCAAAACTGAGTTCTGGGATCACAACCTTGAGTCGTTCACCTTGATGGCGGGGCTGGCAGCCGTCACCTCACGCATTCAGATATACGCGACAGCTGCCACCTTAACGTTACCTCCGGCAATCGTCGCCCGTATGGCCGCAACCATCGACTCCATCTCTGGCGGGCGTTTTGGCGTCAACCTCGTGACTGGCTGGCAGAAGCCCGAGTATGAGCAGATGGGGATCTGGCCTGGCGATGACTATTTCTCCCGTCGTTACGACTATCTCACCGAATATGTTCAGGTGCTGCGCGACCTGTGGGGCTCGGGGAAAAGCGATTTTAAAGGCGATTTTTTCACTATGGATGATTGTCGCGTCAGTCCGCAACCGAGTGTCCCCATGAAAGTGATCTGCGCCGGGCAAAGCGACGCTGGCATGGCGTTCTCCGCCCGGTATGCCGATTTTAACTTCTGTTTCGGCAAAGGCGTAAATACACCCACGGCTTTCGCCCCGACCGCTGCGCGGATGAAACAGGCCGCAGAGCAAACCGGACGCGACGTTGGCTCTTATGTGTTGTTTATGGTGATTGCCGACGAAACCGACGATGCCGCTCGTGCAAAATGGGAACACTACAAAGCGGGCGCGGATGAAGAGGCGTTAAGCTGGCTAACCGAACAAAGTCAGAAAGATACCCGCTCCGATACTGACACCAACGTCCGTCAGATGGCCGATCCCACTTCGGCGGTAAACATCAATATGGGGACGTTAGTCGGTTCTTACGCCAGTGTCGCGCGCATGTTAGATGAAGTCGCAAGCGTGCCTGGTGCCGAAGGCGTGCTGTTGACCTTCGATGATTTTCTGTCGGGAATCGAAAACTTCGGCGAGCGCATTCAACCACTGATGCAGTGCCGCGCCCATCTCCCTGCGCTGACTCAGGAGGTGGCATGATGACGACCTTAACCGCACGACCGGAAGCCATTACCTTCGATCCGCAGCAAACTGCGCTGATCGTGGTGGATATGCAAAACGCTTATGCCACGCCAGGCGGCTACTTAGATCTCGCCGGGTTTGATGTCTCAACCACTCGCCCGGTCATTGCCAACATTCAAACCGCCGTGACCGCAGCGCGAGCGGCAGGGATGTTGATCATCTGGTTTCAAAATGGCTGGGATGAACAGTATGTCGAGGCTGGCGGCCCCGGCTCACCGAATTATCATAAATCGAACGCCCTGAAAACCATGCGTAATCAGCCGCTGCTGCAGGGGAAATTGCTGGCGAAAGGCTCCTGGGATTATCAACTGGTGGATGAGCTGGTGCCGCAGCCTGGCGATATAGTGCTGCCGAAGCCGCGCTACAGCGGTTTCTTCAATACGCCGCTGGACAGCATTTTGCGCAGCCGCGGAATACGCCATCTGGTTTTCACCGGCATCGCTACCAACGTCTGCGTAGAATCGACGCTACGCGACGGCTTTTTTCTGGAGTATTTCGGCGTGGTGCTGGAAGACGCAACACACCAGGCGGGGCCGGAATTTGCACAGAAAGCCGCGTTGTTCAATATCGAAACCTTTTTTGGCTGGGTCAGCGACGTCGAAACGTTCTGCGACGCGCTTTCTTCCACGTCCTTTGCTCGTATCGCTTAAGGAGTTTAACGATGCCAAAATCCGTAATTATTCCTGCTGGCAGCAGCGCACCGCTGGCCCCCTTCGTTCCCGGCACGCTGGCTGATGGCGTGGTGTATGTCTCCGGTACGCTGGCTTTTGATCAACATAACAACGTGCTGTTTGCCGATGACCCAAAGGCGCAAACCCGCCACGTTCTGGAAACCATCCGCAAGGTCATCGAGACGGCGGGTGGCACAATGGCGGATGTGACTTTCAACAGCATCTTTATTACCGACTGGAAAAATTACGCCGCGATTAACGAAATCTACGCCGAATTTTTCCCGGGTGACAAACCGGCGCGATTCTGCATTCAGTGCGGACTGGTAAAACCTGACGCGCTAGTGGAAATCGCCACAATTGCGCATATCGCCAAGTGAGGCCGCGATGAAACTTTCACTCTCACCTCCCCCTTATGCTGATGCGCCCGTAGTGGTGTTGATTTCGGGTCTTGGCGGTAGCGGCAGTTACTGGTTACCGCAACTGGCGGTGCTGGTTCAGGAGTATCAGGTAGTCTGTTACGACCAGCGCGGCACCGGCAATAATCCCGACACGCTGGCAGAAGATTACAGTATCGCCCAGATGGCAGCGGAACTGCATCAGGCGCTGGTAGCCGCAGGGATTGAGCGTTACGCGGTGGTCGGCCATGCGCTCGGTGCGCTGGTGGGAAAGCAGCTGGCGCTGGATTATCCCGCGTCGGTAACTGTGCTGGTCAGCGTTAACGGCTGGCTACGAATAAACGCCCATACGCGCCGCTGTTTTCAGGTTCGCGAACAGTTACTACATAGCGGCGGCGCGCAGGCATGGGTGGAAGCGCAGCCGTTGTTCCTCTATCCCGCCGACTGGATGGCGGCCCGCGCACCTCGCCTTGAGGCAGAAGACGCGCTGGCACTGGCGCATTTTCAGGGCAAAAATAATTTACTGCGTCGACTTAACGCCCTCAAACGCGCTGACTTTAGTCGCCATGCGGATCGTATCCGCTGCCCGGTGCAAATCATCTGCGCCAGTGATGATCTGCTGGTGCCATCAGCATGTTCCAGTGAACTTCATGCCGCTCTGCCCGATAGCCAGAAAATGGTGATGCGCTATGGCGGACACGCCTGCAACGTGACCGATCCCGAAACGTTTAATGCTCTGTTACTCAACGGGCTTGCCAGCCTGTTACATCACCGTGAAGCCGCCCTGTAAGGAATTGCTATGAACGAAGCCGTTAGCCCAGGTGCGCTTAGCACCCTGTTCACCGATGCTCGCACTCACAACGGCTGGCGGGAGCCCCCCGTCAGCGATGAGACGTTACGGGAGATTTATGCCCAGATGAAATGGGGGCCGACATCAGCTAACTGTTCTCCGGCACGGATCGTGTTTATCCGCACTGCAGAAGGAAAAGAACGTCTGCGCCCGGCGCTTTCCAGCGGCAATCTGCAAAAAACCCTGACCGCGCCCGTCACCGCTATCGTCGCCTGGGACAGTGAATTTTATGAACGGTTACCACAGCTGTTTCCTCACGGCGATGCCCGCAGTTGGTTTACCTCCAGCCCACAACTTGCCGAAGAAACAGCGTTTCGCAACAGTTCCATGCAGGCGGCCTATCTGATCGTCGCCTGCCGTGCGCTGGGGCTGGATACCGGCCCGATGTCGGGCTTTGACCGTCAATACGTTGACGACGCCTTTTTTGCGGGCAGCACGCTGAAGAGCAATCTGCTGATTAATATCGGCTATGGCGATTCCAGCAAACTTTTTGCGCGCCTGCCACGTCTGTCCTTTGAAGAAGCCTGCGGGCTGTTGTAAGGAGCAAACTATGAACATTGTCGATCAACAAACCTTTCGCGATGCGATGTCCTGTATGGGCGCGGCGGTCAATATCATCACTACTGACGGTCCAGCCGGGCGCGCCGGGTTCACCGCCAGCGCCGTCTGCAGCGTGACTGACACGCCGCCCACATTACTGGTGTGCCTGAATCGTGGGGCGTCCGTCTGGCCGGTATTCAATGAAAATCGAACGCTGTGTGTAAATACACTTAGCGCCGGGCAGGAGCCGCTTTCAAACCTTTTTGGCGGCAAAACGCCCATGGAACACCGCTTTGCCGCCGCCCGCTGGCAGACTGGTGTGACCGGATGCCCGCAACTGGAAGAGGCACTGGTTTCGTTTGACTGCCGTATCAGCCAGGTGGTGAGCGTCGGCACCCACGACATTTTGTTTTGCGCCATCGAAGCGATTCATCGTCACGCCACACCCTACGGGCTGGTGTGGTTCGATCGCAGTTATCACGCGCTGATGCGCCCTGCTTGTTAACCTCCTTAAGGAGACAGCTGATGGCAATGTTCGGTTTTCCTCACTGGCAGTTAAAATCGACCTCTACAGAGAGCGGCGTGGTCGCGCCGGATGAACGATTGCCGTTTGCTCAAACGGCAGTAATGGGCGTTCAACACGCGGTGGCGATGTTTGGCGCGACGGTGTTAATGCCAATTCTGATGGGGCTGGATCCCAATCTTTCCATTTTAATGTCGGGGATCGGCACGTTACTGTTTTTCTTTATTACCGGCGGGCGCGTGCCCAGTTATCTCGGTTCCAGCGCGGCTTTTGTCGGCGTGGTGATTGCCGCGACGGGCTTTAATGGTCAGGGAATTAATCCGAATATCAGCATCGCGCTGGGCGGGATTATCGCCTGTGGGCTGGTTTATACCGTCATTGGCCTGGTGGTGATGAAAATCGGTACGCGCTGGATTGAACGACTAATGCCGCCGGTTGTGACGGGGGCGGTAGTGATGGCGATTGGCCTGAACTTAGCGCCTATCGCAGTGAAAAATGTATCGGCTTCGGCCTTTGATAGCTGGATGGCGGTAATGACGGTGCTGTGTATTGGGCTGGTGGCCGTATTTACCCGTGGCATGATCCAGCGATTATTGATTCTCGTAGGATTAATTGTCGCCTGTCTGCTGTATGGCGTGATGACCAACGTTTTAGGGCTGGGAAAAGCCGTCGATTTTACTCTCGTCAGCCATGCTGCCTGGTTCGGTCTGCCACATTTTTCCACTCCTGCTTTTAATGGTCAGGCAATGATGCTGATTGCGCCCGTGGCGGTGATTCTGGTGGCGGAAAACTTAGGTCATCTCAAGGCGGTCGCCGGGATGACCGGACGCAATATGGACCCGTATATGGGGCGGGCATTCGTAGGCGATGGGCTGGCGACGATGCTTTCTGGCTCTGTCGGCGGTAGCGGCGTAACCACCTACGCCGAGAATATCGGTGTGATGGCCGTGACAAAAGTCTACTCGACGCTGGTGTTTGTTGCCGCTGCCGTCATCGCCATGCTGTTGGGCTTTTCGCCGAAATTTGGCGCGCTGATCCATACTATTCCGGCTGCGGTGATTGGTGGTGCATCAATTGTTGTGTTCGGGCTGATTGCCGTCGCAGGCGCACGGATCTGGGTGCAAAACCGTGTGGATTTAAGCCAGAACGGTAATTTGATTATGGTCGCAGTAACCTTAGTGCTGGGTGCGGGTGATTTTGCTCTCACGCTGGGCGGTTTTACGTTGGGAGGGATCGGTACAGCAACTTTTGGCGCGATTTTACTCAATGCGTTGTTAAGCAGAAGGTTGGTTGACGTTCCACCGCCAGAAGTTGTTCATCAGAAGCCATAAACAGAAAACCGCCGGGGTAACCGGCGGTGATGGCTTTTTGACGAGCTACAGACAAAAATGCATGCGTCATTGATTAGCCCGGCTAGTTGTCGCTTTTACCGTGACTGCTCTTGCCACCTTTTTTACCTGCTTCAGATGCGCGCTGCGGGTCATTTTTGAAATTACCCCCGCTGTGCTGTCCACCTTTTTTACCTGCTTCTGATGCTCTTTCGCGGTCTTCTGCAAAATTGCCGGAACCGCCTCGATGGTTTGCCATTACTGACCTCCGTCTGGGTATAGACATCATATTGCATAGAATTAACGCGGCGTATGGCGGCTGCCATATTTTCGCTACGTGGGACTAAGCTTAGTGAACTGACGCGGGCAGACCCGCGTTTGGTAATATCCTGCAACAGCTTCTTAGCGAGAATAGATATCATCTCCAATAATTATCCATAAGCCGCTCTTATGATTAAAAAAACGCGATGAGATAAAAATGTGTCATTTTGCGACAAAATTACGTGCTTGTGAAAGTTGTTATAAATCAAATAAGTGGTTGTGAAATTTGCACTCTGAAAAGGACGTCTTATCTTTAAATAAGTGGTAGCGAATCGCTACGGAATAGAGATAACACGAGGAGTGGTTAGAAATGGCTAAAGTTCTGGTGCTTTATTATTCCATGTACGGACATATTGAAACGATGGCACGCGCAGTTGCTGAGGGTGCAAGCAAAGTGGATGGCGCAGAAGTTGTCGTTAAGCGTGTACCGGAAACCATGCCGCCGCAATTATTTGAAAAAGCAGGCGGTAAAACGCAAACTGCACCGGTTGCAACCCCGCAAGAACTGGCCGATTACGACGCCATTATTTTTGGTACACCTACCCGCTTTGGTAACATGTCCGGTCAAATGCGTACCTTCCTCGACCAGACGGGCGGCCTGTGGGCTTCCGGCGCACTATACGGAAAACTGGCGAGCGTCTTTAGTTCCACCGGTACTGGCGGCGGTCAGGAACAAACCATCACATCCACCTGGACGACCCTTGCGCATCACGGCATGGTGATTGTCCCCATTGGCTACGCAGCGCAGGAATTATTTGACGTTTCACAGGTTCGCGGCGGTACGCCGTACGGCGCAACCACCATCGCAGGCGGTGACGGTTCACGCCAGCCCAGCCAGGAAGAACTGTCTATTGCTCGTTATCAAGGGGAATATGTCGCAGGTCTGGCAGTTAAACTTAACGGCTAATCTTCAACAGGAGGATACGCATGCCAACTCAAGAAGCGAAAGCTCATCACGTCGGTGAATGGGCATCTCTGCGCAATACGTCGCCGGAAATAGCCGAGGCCATTTTCGAAGTCGCCGGGTACGACGAAAAAATGGCGGAAAAGATTTGGGAAGAAGGTAGCGATGAAGTGTTAGTCAAAGCCTTTGCTAAGACCGATAAAGATTCGCTTTTTTGGGGCGAACAGACCATCGAACGTAAAAACGTTTAACCAGCGACTCCCCCGCTTCACGCGGGGGAGTTTTCTGTTATTTCACCGCTTCATTCAATACGCGATCAAACTTATCCATTGGGCAAAAACCGTTGGCATCTATCGGGCAACCGCTTAATTCCAGCGTCACGCGCTGCGCAGGTGCCTGCAGGGTTAACGCATCGGCATTACGTAACTGTTCCGCACTCTGGTACACATATTCAATTTTCATCAAATCGCGATTGGCTTTGCTGTCATGCCAACGCTGGAAAACGATTTTGCCGCCAATCGGCGTGCGTTCGTTCTGGTCATGCAACTGATACGGTTTGAAATCCAGCGCCGTTAACAGAGAGGCAATGTTGGAGTCGTGCCCAACTAATACCGTGATTTTCGGTGCACTGGTGCGATCGGTGACCAGGGCTTTGTCGATATAACTGACCAGCGGTTTCGCAACATTGCGCGCCACTTCCGGTGAGGTAAACAGGCTGTCCTGGTAACCGTTTTTCAGCTTCGACAACACCTTCCACTGCTGGTCAGATTTGATTTCTCCCCAGGCCACCTGATCCATCGGAAAACCTTCGTAGTATTGCAAAGTAAACGCATCTACCAGCGAGTTGCCGACTTTCAGCGGCCCGGAAACGCCCGGTTCTTGTTGATACTTCGCGCTAAAGGTATTTTTGCCATCTACAAGCGAACATTGTTGCTTCTCTTTACACGCAGGAGAATCTTTATAGTTAACGATTTGTTCCAGTAGCTTGTAGCTGTCGGTAAGCTGGAGTTTGCTGAGCTCTTTCTCCATTGCCGCCACCGCCTGTTCACTGAATGCGGCGGAATCATCGGTGATCACTGGGTTAAAGGTGGGGTCCATAGTGCCCATTTTTTCCTGGTGATGAACAGGAATATCACACCCAGGGAATGCGCCAGTAATAAAGAACTGCGCGGTCGCGACGGTGCGTTGCAGACTATTGGCATAGGCATAAACGGTGTCCGGTGGCGGGCATTCCCCTGATTTCACCATCCCCTGTTCTGCCAGCCATTCACGCATATAATGGCCCATATACACTTCGAGCACGCCCCCTTTAGTGGTGAGCTGCCCACCGGGGACGTCCCATTCAGGCCATTTATTCGGCGTCGACTGCTCCAGCACACTGCCATTGTTCGCCAGCGGCGCACGTAAGTTATGGCGGCTCATCATGAGCACTTGCTGTAGCTGATAGCCTTCCGGTACGGTTTGTGCCTGAGCATTTGAAGCGAGTAAAACTATCCCTGCCACAGTTGCGGCGATTAGCGTTTTGTTCATTCCTCACACCTCTTTTGTTATCAATAATTAAAGAGTGTGACAGAAATATGTCATTTTTCCGGGAACAGGTTCGCAAAATGGCTCGTTGAACGCCTGTTTTTCTATATTCCCCTTTAAAAACAGGCAAGTTTTGACACAAACTATGCCTGATTAGCCCCGGCCTCGTTTACGCCGCTAATGATTACATCAGTAGCTATAAAGAAAATCAGCGGCGTTACCATTACCAATAAAAAAAGAATGTGAGACTAATAGCAATGGTTTTTAGCACATGTCTTTATCATTAAATTGCATAACGATTTAAATAGTCGAGTTGTGCATTCCTTTCCTTATTGTTTAACTTGTAAGCATGAGCCAAAAGTTCAGGAGTGAGGTAAATAAAATATGTTCCTCCCACCTTGAGGCGACCTCCCCTCCGCGATGATTTCAATAACATATTCTGTGTTGGCATATGAAATTTTGAGGATTACCCTACACTTATAGGAGTTACCTTACAGGGGTTCCTTCAATTTGTGTTGATTTACGCGAGATAACGCTATGGAATTAAAGGATTATTACGCCATCATGGGCGTGAAACCGACGGACGATCTCAAGACAATCAAGACCGCCTATCGTCGACTGGCCCGCAAATACCATCCTGATGTCAGCAAAGAACCGGATGCCGAAGCCCGCTTCAAAGAGGTCGCTGAAGCCTGGGAAGTGTTAAGTGATGAACAACGTCGCGCTGAGTATGATCAGATGTGGCAACATCGCAACGATCCGCAATTTAACCGTCAGTTCCATCATGGCGACGGTCAGAGTTTTAACGCCGAAGATTTTGACGATATCTTCTCGTCAATTTTCGGTCAGCATGCCCGCCAGAGCCGTCAACGCCCCGCCACACGCGGCCACGATATTGAAATCGAAGTGGCGGTATTCCTCGAAGAAACGCTTACTGAGCATAAGCGTACCATCAGCTATAACCTGCCGGTTTATAACGCCTTTGGCATGATCGAACAGGAAATCCCGAAAACGCTGAATGTGAAGATCCCGGCGGGCGTCGGCAATGGTCAACGCATCCGCCTGAAAGGCCAGGGGACGCCGGGCGAAAACGGCGGTCCAAATGGCGACCTGTGGCTGGTGATTCACATTGCGCCACATCCGCTGTTTGATATTGTCGGCCAGGATCTGGAAATAGTGGTGCCGGTTAGCCCGTGGGAAGCGGCGCTGGGTACTAAAGTCACCGTTCCAACACTGAAAGAAAGCATTTTGCTGACTATCCCGCCTGGCAGCCAGGCCGGGCAACGATTGCGCGTTAAAGGCAAAGGTCTGGTGAGCAAAAAACAGACCGGCGATCTGTATGCGGTACTGAAAATCGTGATGCCGCCGAAACCGGATGAAAACACTGCCGCGCTGTGGCAGCAACTGGCAGACGCCCAGTCGTCTTTTGATCCACGTAAAGATTGGGGGAAAGCATAATGGCTAATGTTACGGTGACTTTTACTATTACCGAATTTTGCCTGCATACCGGCATCTCTGAAGAGGAGTTGAATGAAATTGTCGGTTTGGGGGTGGTTGAACCGAGTGAGATCCAGGAGACAACCTGGGTATTTGACGACCATGCCGCCATTGTGGTGCAACGCGCGGTACGCCTGCGTCATGAACTGGCTCTGGACTGGCCGGGGATCGCGGTGGCGCTGACGTTAATGGATGATATTGCGCACCTGAAGCAGGAAAACCGCCTGCTGCGCCAGCGGCTTTCCCGGTTTGTGGCTCACCCGTGAGTTTGTTGCCTGATGCGACGCTTAACGCGTCTTATCAGGCCCACAAAAAGCACTGTTCCCGTAGGCCGGATAAGGCGTTCATGCCGCATCCGGCAACTGCGCCATAATGCCTGATGCGACGCTTAACGCATCTTATCAGGCCCACAAAAAGCACTGTTCCCGTAGGCCGGATAAGGCGTTCTCGCCGCATCCGGCAACTGCGCCATAATGCCTGATGCGACGCTTAACGCATCTTATCAGGCCCACAAAAAGCACTGTTCCCGTAGGCCGGATAAGGCGTTCTCGCCGCATCCGGCAACTGCGCACTAATGCCTGATGCGACGCCTGCCGCGTCTTATCAGGCCTACAAACGGCATTATCTTTTTTGGTAGTCACACTCCACTAACACCAGCAATAACTGGCTTAGTGCCGCGTAAAAACCAAAGCGGTCATACTGTCGACAACGCGCAGCAAACTCTGGTAACCATTCCCGCAGAGCCGTCAGTGTTTTTTGCCGCAAACCGTCGATTCTTCGCGCAGGAACGGTCCCCTCTCCCAGCGAAAAATGCAGATGACTCAACAACTCGAGATAGATCGCCAGATGATCTGCCGGTTCGTTGAAATTGCCGCTGGTTTCCATCCCCGCCTCAACTAACAAGCGTTTAATCTCTTGCTCGTCCTGTTTGTAGGCCGATGCATACGGCAGCGCCGCTTGTTTGTCGGTCATCAGAAACAGGCCGCAAAAGTCAGCGGCCAGTTCCAGACGGGCATCGTCACGTACTGTCAGAGTGGCAATACTGTTTTCCAGCCCATTCACCGCCGCAGTGAGCGGAGGTTCGCTTTTCAGCAACGAAAACCATTCAGCCATCTGCGCACTGGCGATTTGCGTCAGTTGTTCATCGTCCAGTTCACGGGAGAACAACTGCGCCAGCCAGGCGTAAACACAGGCAATCTGTTGTGCTGTCAGCGTGGTCATGATTTCACCTGCGACGCGGGAACATATTCGCACTGCGCCACCATCTCCACGGGGCCGTTAAACGCCGTCACCTGCTCCACTGTTCCGTTGTACTTCTCAATTTCCACCAGCGTAGTGTGCGCACTGGTCGCCTGCGCCAGCTGCGAAGTACCGATGTCGATGGTCAACACGTTGGGGTTACCGTATTTGCACAGCGCCCCTGGCTCGCCGCCTTTGTCCGGATCGTACCATGCCCCTTCGTGAATTCGCGCCACGCCGGGTGCATAACGGTCAGAAACCACTGCTCCAGCCAACACCTGACCACGAACGTTAAAGACGCGTACCACATCACCGTGACGAATACCGCGCGCGCTGGCATCCTGCGGGCTAATAAATACTGGCTCTTTACCCGCTACGGTATATTGCTGACGCAGAGTTTCCGACTCACATAACTGCGAGTGAAGTCGGAAATCCGGATGCACAGATTGCAGATGCAACGGATACTTCTGCGAGCCAGGCCCACCGTGGGAGCGTTCGATTTTCTCAAACCACATCGGATGCCCCTGACAATCGTCGTAGTTCATGTCGGCGATGGTTTTTGAGTAGATCTCAATCAGGCCACTCGGCGTGCCCAGCGGTTCGAGATCCGGATCTTCGCGGAATGCCTGGTGGCGAACAAACATCTGCGGATGGTCAAACTCGACGTACTCTTTGTTATTCCAGAAGTCATCAAACGCTGGCAGATGAACGCCGCGTCCTTTGCCTTGTTGTACACCTTCCTGCCAGATGCGTTTCAGCCAGCCCATCTCGTCCAGCCCTTCGGTAAAGGCTTCTTCGCGATTAAAGCGGCGGCACAGCTCGCGGAAAATATCAAAGTCGTTGCGCGCCTCGAACTGCGGCGGCACGACCTGTTTCATGGCGATGATGCCACGATTGGAGTGGTTGCCGTACTGGTCGAGATCGTTACGCTCAAACTGCGTGGTCGCAGGCAGCACGATATCGGCAAAGCGGCAGGTTGAGGTCCACTGGTTATCTATGGCGATAACCGTTTCCAGCTTGCGCCAGCCTTCAATAATGCGGTTGATCTGCTGATGGCGATGGAACGGGTTAGTTCCGGCAAAAATACACATTTTCAGCGGCGGCAGTTTTACCGATTTACCGTTCCAGTTGATCACTTTCCCCGGTTCGAGGATCGCATCGATAAAACGGGCAATCGGAATGGTGCTGCTGTAGCCTTTGTAGTCACTGTTGTCGTGAACAGGCGGAATCGACGTAGAGCCGGAGAAACCACTCAAAATAACGCCTTTACGCCCCGGCGTGCCTGCGCCGTTATAGTGCCAGCCAAAACCAAAACCACCACCTGGCAGGCCAATTTGCCCCAGCATCGCCGCCAGAACGACAATCATCCACGCCCACTGTTCACCGTGCTGCATACGCTGTACGCACCAGCCAGCAATAATCTGCGTTCTGTTCGCCGCCATCTGCCGTGCCAGCCCACGAATGGTTTCGGCATCAATGCCGGTCAGTTTTTCTGCCCATGCGGCATCTTTCGGCTGACCGTCTTTCTCACCCAGCAGATACGGCAGGAACTGCTCAAAACCCACACAGTAGTTAGCGAGGAAGTTTTTGTCGTACAGGTTTTCGCTGTACAGCGTATGCGCCAGCGCCAGTTGCAGCGGCACGTCAGTTTGCGGGTTAACCGCAATGTGCTTCACATGCTCGCGCCCCAGATACTCATGGGTGGATGTAACAACCGGATCGATGCTGATGACCTCAATTTCACCGGCGGCGACTTTCGCTTTCAACTGCTCGTAATATTCATAAACATCGTGATCCGGGCACCACCAGTTCGCCTGCTGGTTTTTCAGCAAATCGGAGCCCCACAGCACAATGGTTTTGCTATTCTGCAATACCAGCGGCCAGGAGGTTTGCTGTTCATACACTTCCATTGAGCCAACCACGCGCGGCAAGATCACCTGCGCAGCACCGGTAGAGTAATCTCCGCCCGTACCAACGCTATTACCATGCAAGGCAATAGCTTTCGCCAGCATCCCCGAAGCGTTATGGAACATCCCCGTCGATTGCCAACCACTGGCGGTCAGCAAGGCACTCGGCCCGTGAGTTTTCTGTACGCGTTCCAGTTCTTCATAGAACATGTCGAGGGCTTCATCCCAGCTCACGCGCACAAAACGGTTATCACCGCGCTGGGAGGTGTCGCTCAGATGGCGCTTACGCAGCCAGTCCACGCGTACCATCGGGTAACGAATACGCGCCGCGTTGTGTACATGATCCGGCAATCCGGCGATCATTTTCGACGGATATTTATCCAGTTCGAACGGTTTTGCTGCCACAAAGCGACCATCCTTCACCGTCGCTCGGATAGCCCCCCAGTGCGACCCGGTAAGAATGCCCTCTTTCGAGATGACAGCCTCAGTCGCCGCTTGCGCCGCAGTCGCACGGCGCGGCGTTAACAATGACGTCCCCAGCATCCCGGCGACGGTTAAGCCGCCGAGTTGTGCCAGAAAACGCCGACGTGATGCCTGAAAGAGATCGTTATTGTTCATTATTTTTCTTCCTTCTTATCGCCGTGAGCCTTACCTGCGGTGTCAGACGCATTCATTTGCAGATATTTCAACAAGGTGCGTTCTTCACGTTTATCGAGGCTGGTAAAGCCAATCATGCCGTTGAGCGTGCCGATCCAACCGTTAGCGTCAAAGTGGGATATTTCCGGTGCGCCGTGGCACTGGTTACAGGTGCCGTTGTACAGCGAATCCGCATAAGCCCAGATCGGTTTGATATCGTTCACCATGTCGCCTTTCTTCATCCACGCAGTGGCCTGCAACTTGCTCCACTCGGTATTGGTGTCGGCAACGGTGGTTTTCTCCAGTGTTTTCACCTGCTGCTGCACATCACCACGAATCGAGGCAACAAAGATGCGTTTACCTGGGAATTGGGTGAGTACACGCTGACGTCCTGCACTTTCCGTCCAACCAGTGATTTCAATTTGCAGCCAGTCGCCGTCACGTTTAAGGACTTTCACTTCCGAAGCAGGCAGCAGAGAACCAGAGGCTTCTTTATCGCCTTTCGCCGCATAAATTGGCTTAATATCAATAGAGTACAGCGTGTCACCACTGTCATTAGCACTGGCGCGCAGCTCATCGAACTGCTTACGGAAGCCGCTACTCATATCCGGTAACTGGTGGGCAATACCTTTATGACAGTCGATGCAGGATTGATTATCTTTCGCTGCCACCTTCATCTGACGTGCCGCTTCAGGATGCTGCTTCGCATGATCCATCGCATCGTAGTTATGGCAGGAGCGGCAGGTTGCCGAGTTGTTTTCTTTCATTCGCGCCCATTCACGCTCGGCAAGTTCCGCGCGTTTGGCTTCAAATTTCTCAGGTGTATCAATGGAGTGGGCAATAAAGGTCTGGTAAATGTCGTTGCTCGCTTCCAGTTTGCGCTTCACCATGCCTGGAATATCCGGCGGGATATGACAGTCATGGCATTCAGCTCGCACGCCGGAGGCGTTCTGGAAATGCACCGACTGTTTATATTCTTCATACACCGGTTGCATACTGTGGCAACTGACACAAAATTCGGTTGTGCTGGTGACTTTGATCCCAACGTGTGGCAATACAATCAGCGCAATGCCAATCACAATCCCAGTAGCGACCAGCGCCAGTACCGACCAACGAGCACTGGGTCGGCGTAGCGCGTTCCAGAGTTTCCGCATAATAGCCCCTGTAAAATTATGGTTTAGTGAAGCGATCTTAATGAGCAAATATGAACAGCGGCACTGGTCAGGATGAACGGCTTACGGCAGAATATGAACAGATATGAACAGAATGAGTAAAACCCTCTGATGCCACATCACATTGTTATTGTTGAAGATGAGCCGGTTACCCAGGCGCGATTACAATCTTACTTCACTCAGGAGGGGTATACCGTTTCCGTTACGGCGAGCGGTGCCGGGCTGCGGGAAATTATGCAGAATCAGCCGGTGGATTTGATTCTGCTGGATATCAATTTGCCCGATGAAAATGGCCTGATGTTAACCCGCGCCCTGCGAGAACGCTCAACGGTGGGGATTATTCTGGTTACCGGACGCAGCGATCGGATTGACCGTATTGTTGGGCTGGAAATGGGCGCAGACGATTACGTCACCAAACCGCTGGAGCTGCGCGAACTGGTGGTACGAGTGAAAAATTTGCTCTGGCGAATCGACCTCGCGCGACAGGCGCAACCGCACACTCAGGACAACTGCTATCGCTTTGCCGGTTATTGCCTGAATGTGTCGCGCCATACGCTGGAGCAGGATGGCGAGCCGATTAAACTGACCCGCGCAGAGTATGAAATGCTGGTGGCATTTGTGACTAATCCGGGCGAAATTCTCAGCCGTGAACGTCTGCTGCGTATGCTCTCTGCGCGTCGGGTGGAAAACCCTGACCTGCGCACCGTCGATGTGTTAATTCGTCGTTTACGCCATAAACTCAGTGCGGATTTACTGGTGACACAACATGGCGAAGGTTATTTCTTAGCCGCTGATGTGTGCTGATAAAAATAAACCGGACGAAATCCCCCTGGTGACAGCGAGCGGCGGATATGTTCGCGGTCGGCATTTTTCGGCGTCATGACTAAAATCGGTGGGCTGACATTATCAGACACCGATTGCCCCTGTAATTGCCTGATAGCCTGCTCAACCGCCAGTTCCCCCTGCCAGACCATTTGATCGCTGGCTGCCATAATCACTCTTCCCCGCTTCAACCCGCGATACACCTGATGTGAAAGATAAAACGACACCACGGTAAGCGGCGTTTTCAGGTTGCGCCCTTCCCCCATTGCCGCCTCTGCCGCAATGGCCGTTCCGGCAACGACGTCGATTTCTGGATGGCGTTCCAGCATCTCCTGCAACAGGTTACGCTGGATTTCAATATCGTTATCACCGAGCGCAATATCAACAATACGTACCGGGCTTCCGGCAATGGCTGCGCGAAAACCCTCTACCATCTCCTTACTGCCCCCGGCGTTATCGGGGCCGGGCATCAACAGCACGTTCAGTGGTTTACCGTGCGCCCATTGCACCAGATATCGCCCTGGTTGATAGCCCATCTGAAACCAGGGCACACCAACGCGGCTTTTCACCTGGGGAGCATCAATAGCATTCACCAGTTCGATCACCGGCAGATTTGCTACCTGCTTTTGCAGATCGGGAAATGACGTCGTGCTACTACCGAGCAAAATGGCCTCTGCGCCCCACTGTTTACACTGGTCGATTTGTGCTTGCTGGGTAGCCAACTGGCTGTAGCCGCCTGCCTCCAGCACTTTTAAATCCACACCGTAGCGGCGAGCAGCCTCCTGCATACCATAGTTCAACGATAACCAGTATGAATCTTTCAAACTGGGATAAAGCGCGCACAGTTTCCATGCGCGTTTGGCTTTTAGCGACGTAGAGGCTTGCACCGTGTAATGCTGTGCATCATGCCAGCGCAACAGGTTATCAGCCGAAAATGCCGATAACATGAAAAGGGAAAGTAGTAACAATAGCAGTACGCGCATGATAGCCTCATCAATAATAAGGCTTTATGCTAGATGCATTCCGCTTTGCGACTCAACCTTTTTCACCCAAAGTGCACCGACCGTGAATTTAACCCTGACCCGAAGACTCTGGATGGGCTTTGCCCTGATGGCGCTGTTAACCCTGACCAGTACCCTGGTGGGATGGTACAACCTGCGCTTTATCAGCCAGGTGGAAAAAGACAACACTCAGGCATTGATTCCTACCATGAATATGGCGCGCCAGTTGAGCGAAGCCAGCGCCTGGGAACTTTTCGCCGCGCAGAACCTGACCAGTGCCGATAACGAAAAGATGTGGCAGGCGCAGGGGCGAATGCTCACCGCACAAAGCCTGAAGATTAATGCGTTGCTGCAAGCGTTACGGGAACAAGGTTTTGACACCACCGCTATTGAACAACAGGAGCAGGAGATCTCCCGTTCGTTACGTCAGCAAGGGGAACTGGTGGGGCAGCGTTTGCAACTTCGCCAGCAACAACAGCAACTCAGTCAGCAGATAGTCGCCGCCGCCGATGAAATCGCACGCCTGGCGCAAGGTCAGGCGAATAATGCGGCAACCTCCGCCGGAGCGACCCAGGCCGGGATTTACGATTTGATCGAACAACATCAGCGTCAGGCCGCAGAAAGTGCACTCGATCGGCTGATTGATATCGATCTTGAGTATGTTAACCAGATGAATGAACTGCGCCTTAGCGCCCTGCGGGTGCAGCAAATGGTGATGAATCTGGGGCTGGAACAGATCCAGAAAAATGCGCCAACGCTGGAAAAGCAGCTCAATAATGCGGTGAAAATTCTGCAACGTCGGCAAATACGCATTGAAGATCCGGGTGTTCGTACTCAGGTAGCAACAACGTTAACTACCGTTAGCCAATATAGCGATTTGCTGGCGCTGTATCAGCAGGACAGTGAAATCAGCAATCACCTGCAAACTCTCGCCCAAAATAACATCGCCCAATTCGCGCAGTTTAGTAGCGAAGTCAGTCAGCTGGTCGACACCATTGAGCTGCGTAATCAGCACGGGCTGGCACATCTGGAAAAAGCCAGTGCACGCGGGCAATACAGCCTGTTATTGCTGGGATTAGTTTCTCTTTGCGCACTGATTCTGATCCTCTGGCGCGTGGTTTATCGCTCAGTCACGCGCCCTCTTGCAGAACAAACGCAGGCGCTGCAACGCTTGCTGGATGGTGATATCGACTCCCCTTTCCCGGAAACCGCTGGCGTGCGGGAACTGGACACCATCGGGCGGCTGATGGATGCGTTTCGCAGCAGTGTTCATGCACTGAATCGCCACCGCGAACAGCTGGCGGCGCAGGTCAAAGCGCGTACAGCTGAATTGCAGGAACTGGTGATAGAACACCGACAGGCACGGGCGGAAGCAGAAAAAGCCAGCCAGGCAAAATCGGCGTTTCTGGCGGCGATGAGCCATGAGATCCGCACACCGCTGTACGGTATTCTCGGCACCGCGCAACTGCTGGCAGATAACCCCGCACTTAACGCCCAGCGCGATGATTTGCGGGCGATTACCGACTCTGGTGAATCGTTGCTGACCATCCTCAACGATATTCTCGATTATTCGGCTATCGAAGCAGGCGGCAAGAATGTTTCGGTCAGTGATGAACCCTTTGAACCGCGCCCGCTGCTGGAAAGTACCCTGCAATTAATGAGCGGAAGGGTGAAAGGTCGCCCGATTCGCCTGGCAACAGAAATTGCCGACGATGTACCGACTGCGTTAATGGGCGATCCGCGGCGTATTCGTCAGGTCATCACCAACCTGTTGAGCAACGCCCTGCGTTTCACCGACGAAGGGCACATTATCCTGCGTAGTCGCACTGATGGCGAACAATGGCTGGTCGAAGTGGAAGACAGCGGCTGCGGTATTGATCCCGCGAAACTGGCTGAAATCTTCCAGCCATTTGTTCAGGTTAGCGGCAAACGCGGCGGCACCGGGCTGGGGCTGACTATCAGTAGCCGCCTGGCCCAGGCGATGGGTGGCGAACTGAGCGCCACCAGCACGCCGGAGGTTGGAAGCTGTTTTTGTTTACGCTTGCCGTTACGTATTGCCACTGCACCCGTGCCCAAAACAGTCAATCAGGCGGTACGTCTGGACGATTTGCGTTTGCTGTTAATTGAAGATAACCCGCTCACCCAGCGAATTACTGTCGAAATGCTGAACACCAGTGGTGCGCAGGTCGTTGCCGTAGGAAATGCCGCGCAGGCAATAGAGGCATTGCAAAATAGCGAACCGTTTGCTGCCGCACTGGTGGATTTTGATCTGCCGGATATCGACGGCATTACCCTTGCCCGGCAACTGGCACAGCAATATCCGTCACTGGTTTTGATTGGCTTTAGCGCCCATGTCATTGACGAAACACTGCGACAGCGTACCAGTTCGCTATTTCGCGGGATTATCCCTAAACCGGTGCCGCGTGAAGTGCTCGGTCAATTACTGGCGCACTATCTCCAACTGCAAGTCAATAACGATCAACCACTGGATGTATCGCAACTCAATGAAGATGCTCATTTAATGGGGGCGGAGAAGATCCACGAATGGCTGATATTATTTAAACAACATGCCCTGCCGCTTCTCGATGAAATCGACATTGCCCGCGCCAGTCAGGATAACGAGAAAATAAAGCGTGCCGCACATCAGCTAAAAAGCAGTTGCTCGAGTCTGGGAATGCGTAGCGCCAGCCAGCAATGCGCACAACTGGAGCAGCAGCCATTATCTGCCCCCCTTCCACACGAAGAAATTACACGCAGTGTTGCCGCTCTGGAAGCATGGTTAATAAGAAAGACCTGAACGCGATTTGAATCAATATCAGCCAGTTAAGAACAACTAGAATAGTGGCATTTGGTATGCAACTTAACGGACTGGCAAAATCATGGCAGAGAAAAAAAGAACCCGCTGGCAGCGGCGGCCAGGCACGACGGGTGGCAAATTACCGTGGAATGACTGGCGCAATGCCACGACCTGGCGTAAAGCGACGCAATTATTACTGTTGGCAATTAATATTTATATTGCCATCACGTTCTGGTATTGGGTGCGCTATTACGAAACGGCAGGTAGTACGACATTTGTCGCCAGACCGGGAGGTATCGAAGGCTGGCTACCGATTGCCGGTCTGATGAATCTGAAATATAGCCTTGCAACAGGTCAGTTACCGTCCGTCCACGCCGCCGCGATGCTGTTATTGGTCTCTTTTATCGTCATCAGTCTATTACTCAAAAAGGCCTTTTGTTCATGGTTATGCCCGGTTGGTACGCTTTCGGAATTAATCGGCGATCTCGGTAACAAACTGTTTGGTCGGCAATTTGTCCTTCCCCGCTGGCTGGATATTCCTCTGCGCGGCGTGAAGTATTTGCTGTTGAGTTTTTTTCTCTATATCGCGTTATTGATGCCCGCTCAGGCGATTCACTATTTTATGTTGTCGCCCTACAGCGTGGTGATGGACGTTAAAATGCTCGATTTCTTTCGTCATATGGGGACCGCGACATTAATCAGCATGATCGTTTTGCTGATTGCCAGCCTGTTTATTCGCCATGCCTGGTGTCGTTATCTTTGCCCATATGGCGCGCTGATGAGCGTGGTTTCGCTATTATCGCCGTTTAAGATTCGTCGCAATGCCGAAAGTTGTATCGATTGTGGCAAATGCGCAAAAAGTTGCCCATCACGGATCCCGGTCGATAAATTAATTCAGGTACGAACAGTGGAATGTACCGGCTGTATGACTTGCGTAGAGTCATGTCCGGTAGCCTCAACATTGACCTTTTCACTGCAAAAACCTGCGGCAAATAAAAAAGCCTTTGCGTTGTCTGGATGGTTAATGACGCTACTGGTTATGGGGATTATGTTTGCGGCGATTGGTTACGCAATCTATGCGGGAGTATGGCAAAGCCCGGTGCCGGAGGAATTGTACCAACGCTTAATTCCGCAATCGCCAATGATTGGTCACTAAATTAGCAACAAGCGGAACATCACCTCGCACGGGGTGATGTTCACAAAATCACATTATTTTGATTTTGACATCATAACTTTCAAGCCCGGTCATTTTTTCTCGTGCGGTGAAGCGAATTTCAGAGACTTCTTTCCCTGTATTCTTGTTCAGCTCGGCGATTTTTTGCGCGATAAAGTCGGCGATTTCCGTTTCGGCTTGTTTTTTTAACTCTTCAATATTCACTGTTAACCTCTTCTGGTCTTAAAAGACAGCAACACGCCAGTAAGGTGTTGGTTCCCGGTACCCTGGTCAGGTAAGAAATGTTATAAGCCATCTCCCCGAAAGATTCAATAATCAACAGGTTATCGCTTACTATACATACAGCATTGAAGAAAAATAAGGCAGATATAAAAAAGGCTCCACGAGGGAGCCTGATATTATTTTGTGAAATCCAGCGGCGCATGGTCAGTGCGTATTTGCAGCGCGACGTTATCAAAGGTGATCATCGTCGATTTACAAAAAATGCACTTTGCTCCTAAAGGATTTCGCTCCGTCACATCGAATGCCGATGTGCGGTACTGTGAACCATGGCAACATGGACAGCGGAAATGGAGATGTTGAGTAATAACGGCAACCTTAGAGCGTAACAACGTTCGCTGCCGCGGGACCACGTTGCCCCTGCTCAATAGAAAATTCAACTTTCTGATTTTCGTTCAGCGTGCGGAATTCATTGCTCTGGATGGCAGTGAAATGGACGAAAACGTCTTTGCTGCCATCATCAGGAGTGATAAAGCCAAAACCTTTATCTGCGTTAAACCATTTTACTAAACCAGTCATTTTATTAGACATATTTTACTTCCTTCATTTTGGGCCTTTCGGCAAACAGGGCTTTAATACAGAAACTACTTAGTGTTCAGGAGAGAGACTCAAAAGAAGGGGATAATGCCTGATAATGAGAACTGCTTTAGTAAACTACTTTGTATGCTGTCTGTCTTTCAAACCGACGCAGCTATTAACGCATGATAATTGAGATTAAGCAAATTTTATTTTAGCCGTCCGGCGGTCTTAAATATCGCTGGCTTTATTTTATTAACCCCGTATAGTGCAGCGCAGTATTTTCAGTAAGGAATTTGTTTGTCCCGTAAAATGACAGGAATTGTCAAAACCTTTGATCGCAAAAGCGGCAAAGGATTCATTATCCCCTCCGACGGTCGTAAAGAAGTCCAGGTCCATATTTCCGCATTCACTCCCCGCGACGCAGAAGTGCTTATACCAGGATTACGCGTGGAATTTTGCCGCGTAAATGGCCTGCGTGGACCAACAGCGGCAAATGTTTATTTGTCTTGATGGAGAGCGCACGCTGGTATGCGTGCTTCATTCACGATTTGCGTAAAACCGGCCAACGAACACATGCCCTGCGCATTTCGCTCTTCACATCCTGCCAGGGTCAGTTTCACCTCTCCGGGCGGCTTATTTAATGACAGCGGCGTTTTATTACGCATCTGCTGTAAAGTCTGGAAGACCAGCGAAACCTGAATCCACTGGCTGTTATCGCTGAGCCGACGCCAGCGTTCAAACACCAGTTCACCACCTGGCGGCGTGTTATCCGGCTGACCTGGAAGTGTCCAGTTGAGCTCCAGTGCGCCGCCGAGATTTGCCAGATTAGTATCGTGTCCGGCAATAAACAGCACTGAAGTGGGTAATGTCACACCATACGCCTGTTTTTGCGATGGATGGGGCGTCAACGCTGCCATGATCAAATCCAATAACGGGGTGGCGCGACTGCGGGCAACCTCTGGCGTGCGTTGTAGTAAATAAAATTGCGCGTTATGCAAACTTAGCAAGGTGTTCCACTGGTGTGAATCGGTGATCCTTCCCCACCCCGGCTCCGGCATTCCCTGTGCTTGTTGCAGGAGAAATATCTCCGTCAGCATTGATGCGAGGCTTACCGCACCGGTTAATGAGACATTGTCGGCGCTCACCTTGAGTTCCGATGGTAATGCCTGCGTTAATGAACAGCTTTCGTCCTGTTTCTTACGGTTAAGGCACAAGTTTGATTGCGGGAAATTAAGCACCCGTTCCAGTTCGCGAAACGCCGTTTGTCGATGCCCGGTAAAGTCAGCAATTGACCCTCCTGCCCTGCTGAGGATCGCGTCAGTCACGTTCGCGTTATCCAGTTGGCAAACGCCAGTTTTTAGAGGATTAAATAACGGATCGGGACTGGACGTATCTGCCTGGGTATGTACGGTTATTGCACAGTCAGGTGCCAGCCCGGCGGCGAAGGCTTCGCCTGTTTTACGGGTACGTTCGTCGACATCAGCAATAACCGCGACCTGACCTGGCTGCGGGCAGCCCTCTTTTGCCAGCAATCCGTCGGCCACCAGACGCTGGCGTTGGTAATGTCCGAGATAAGCGATTAACTCACCACCGCGCGGTGTCAGCCAACCCAGTTTTACCGGCCAGGTTGGCCATGCGTCTGGGGTGACATCCTGCATCAGTTGCGTGGCCTTGGTTGGTGCACGCACACCGTGACGACTGACAATCACCACGCTTTCCAGCTTCAGCTCCGGCTCACTCTGAGCGAATGCAGATTTCGGTGTTAACGGAATCAGAAGAGATAAGAATGGGATCAAGATCGCTTTCATCGATATGTTTCCGCTTTTCATATCCGACATTATTGATTGCCTGATGCGACGCTAATGCGCCTCATCAGGCTTACCTTCGTTAACTTTTCAGACGCGGGTCCAGCCATACCAACACAAGGGTGGAGAGCGAACACATCAACAAAATGCCGACGAACCAAAGTAAATACCACATTGTTCCTGCTCCTTAGTACAGCTCGTTTTCGTTACGGCGGAGAGTTTCTGTCGTCATGCGCCCCCACATTTTGTAGTAGCTCCAGAGAGTGTAGAGCAACACAATGGGCAAAAATATCAGCACGATTACCAACATAATGCTCAGCGTCAGCTGACTGGAAGTGCTGTCCCACAACGTCAGGCTGGAGATCAGACTCACGCTTGACGGCATGACAAAGGGGAACAGCGTGATGCCTGCCGTGAAAATCACGCCAAATTGCATCAATGACGCCATCAAAAATCCCCAACCCGGGCGACCACGATAAATCGCCATCACCGTCAGCAATGGGCAGAAGAACCCCAGTAGCGGGAAGATCCACAAAACGGGCGATTCGACGAAATTATTCATCCAGGCACCAGGTAGCACTGCCACCAGTTTCATTAACGGATTGGAAGGACCGTTGGCATCCTGGGCGAGCAGTACAAAGCCATCAATACCAACCCACAGCCAGTAACCCGCCAGCAAAAAGCACAGCATCACCAGTAGTGCGGCGCGTTTGGTCGCCAGCTGTGAACGCAGATGAATCACACCAACAGTTTTCAGTTGTAACCAGACGCCACCTTGCAAAATCACCATCCCAAGACTGAGCAATCCACACAATAAAGGGAATGGCGTCAGCAGTTGCCAGAAGCTGCCGAGATATTCCACGCGTAATTGCGGTGTGAAAGCAAACGGCACGCCGAGCAGCAAGTTGCCGAATGCAATACCGAAGACTACCGGCGGCACCAGACTGCCGATGACCAGTCCGGCATCCCACATTTTACGCCAGCGTGCATCGGCGATTTTTCCGCGATAATCAAAGGCCAGCGGGCGGAAGAACAGCGAGCACAGCACCAGAATCATCGCCACATAAAAGCCGGAAAACGCCGCTGCATACACTCTGGGCCAGGCGGCAAATAATGCCCCACCTGCGAGGATCAACCAGACCTGATTACCTTCCCAGTGCGCGCCAACGCTGTTTATCACTATCCGACGTTCATCATCATTACGCGCCACCAGCGGCAGCAGACAGCCGATCCCCATGTCAAATCCGTCGGAGATCATAAAGACCACCAGGATCACGCCAATCAGCAGCCACCAGATGAAGCGCAATGTTTCATAATCAAACATGATTTTCTCCTTTACCCCTGTTGCTGCGTCGGTTGTTCACTCTGCATCGCGCTCGGCCCCAGACGGGCATATTTCTGCATCAGGTAGACTTCGGCGATTAAGAACAGGGTGTAAAGCCCTACGATCATGATCAGTGAGAAAGCCAGTTGTCCTGTGGTTAAGGCGGAGTGCGCGGAGTATGTCGGTAAGATGTCTTGTATCGCCCACGGCTGACGACCAAACTCGGTCATAAACCATCCGGCTTCAATCGCAATCCACGGCAGCGGCAAACTCCAGAGCGCCATTTTCAGCACCCAGCGATGCTGGTCGATTTTGCCACGCAGCGTCTGGACAAGCGCAATCAGCATCACCAGTAGCAGCAGGGAACCACAGCCCACCATGATGCGGAAACTCCAGAATACCGGCGCAACCTGAGGTATCGCGCCACGCATCGCCGCCTGGTACTGTGCGGCTGTGACATGATTCATATCCGGCGCATAGCGGGAGAGCAACATGCCGTAACCCAGGTCGCCTTCCAGCTCCCGGAATGCCTGCAACACATGCGGCTCACGATTGCCTTGCGATATTTCCTGCATTAACAGCCACGCCATACGTCCGCGTTGCAAGCGTGGGTAGGTTTCAGCCATCAAATTCTTCAGACCCGGCACGGGTTTATCTAATGAATGAGTGGCGAGGATTCCTAGCAGCGCGGGAATTTTGATGGCAAAGGCGTTACGCTCTTGATCCTGTTCCGGCCAGGCAACCACATGGAACGGTGCAGGTGCAGGTTCCGTTTGCCACTCCCCTTCCATCGCCGCCAGTTTTACCGGTTGTACTTGCGCGACTTCATACGCAGAACTGTCTCCGAGTTGCAGCGTACCGATAATCGCCAGAGTACCGAAGACGGAACCGATGGCAAACGAGCGTAATGCGACATCGCGCTCCCGTCCGCGCAGTAAATACCAGGCGCTGATCGCCATAATAAACATAGCCCCGGTCACGTATCCCGCCATTACGGTGTGCACAAATTTCACCTGGCTGACCGGGTTAAAGACCAGCTCGCTGAAACTGGTCATCTCCATACGCAGGGTGTCGATATCAAAATGCGCACCAGTCGGGTATTGCATCCAACCGTTGGCATTCAATATCCACAACGCAGAGAGATTTGAACCGAACGCCACCAGCCACGTCACCAGCAGGTGCTGGTATTTATTCAGCCGCTGCCAGCCGAAGAAGAACAGCCCGACAAAGGTGGATTCGAGGAAGAAGGCCATTAATGCTTCCATCGCCAGCGGTGCGCCAAAAATATCGCCCACATAGTTGGAATAGAATGACCAGTTAGTACCAAACTGAAACTCCATGGTCAGGCCGGTAGCCACGCCAAGAGCAAAGTTGATACCGAAGAGCTTACCCCAGAAGCGCGTCATATCGCGGTAGATTGTTTTGCCGGTGACCACGTAAATGGTTTCCATGATAGCCAGCAAAAAAATCAGCCCCAGGGTAAGGGGTACAAATAAAAAGTGATACAGCGCGGTCAGTGCAAACTGCCAGCGCGATAAATCAATGACATCCCACATGCGCACTCCTGTAGGCGAAGAGAGAAAAATAACCCAATAATGGTAGATCTCCCTCTTTATCCTGAAACTCTACGACCAGAGGTATTCGCCGATTGCGATATTCATAAGACTGAAAGCGATACTTACCGTCTTTTTACGTCGGTGCACCTTCCGCCAGCCACTGACATACCTCGCTAAGCCGCTGCGCAGAGTCGACCAAATCTTCTGGCGCTGCCAGCACCACTTCCGGTATTGGGCAGATTTCATAACTTTCCAGTAACGGGCCTTTTAAGGTGTCCGTACAGCGTAAATGCCAGACATGGCGTAACCCCGTGGCGTTGATATAGCTCTCGCCATAGCCAATGGTACGAATCTGAATATTTCCCGGCCCACAGAGACGTGAGAGAAAAAGCCGGTCAGCTTCGCTGATGGGTAATTGCGTCATATTAATGCTGTGCGGCTGCGCGTCGGGGTTACGTACATGTGCCAGTAATTCATGGGCCAACGGTAGGCCATTCATCAGGCCATCAATGGGCGGCGGTAACAGCGAATCTGTCGGCAAGACGTTTTGCGTTGCCGCCTGCCACAACGCCAGCGGTGCGCAGCCAGCCTCCAGTTTGTCTTCCAGCAACTGTTCGCCGTGACGTCTGCGTACCCGCCATAATCCGCAGAAGATCGCCTCCTGAATTTCACTTTCACTGTCGTCAGCCTGCTGTATGCGCACTGACACTTCCCCTTCCCCGAGAAGCGTATTGATAAAGTGACGATCGTCGGTGTTGAGATTTAACAGATCGACTGCCAGCACCTCGCCCAACGGCGGCTGGCGTTCGCTTAGTTGATGTTGTAACTCGTTTAACAGCGCAATCACCTGCGGGCTGTGAGCACATTGCTCCAGGGCCGCCATACTCGGTTCATCATTCACCTGACAGGTGATCGGCAGTGGATTCATGCTGAAACTGTCATCGTTCGGTTGCGTTCCTGGCCCCAGCAGATGGAAAAAAGTTTCGCTCATGAAGCACGCTCCTGTTGCGGTTCGACAAGCCCACGCATCAGGTTTATCAGTTCCGCCCACGGGTGAATACCATTCAGCACGCCGCGATAGTTTCCGCCGGTAAACACTAATGTGGCGGGAAAGCGAAAGACGCCAAAGCGATCGCCGATGGCTTCGCTCTGCTCAAGATCAGCAATCGCTACCTGCCATGTATAGTCGGGAAACTCGCGCAGTAATTCGCCAATCATGACCGGGTTATCGCTGACTTCTGGCGTGCGTTTCGGGTCACTACTTAATAACACCACGCCGTCTGGCGCTTGCGTAAGCCAGTCGTCAAGACGGCATTCACTGACCGGCGTCCAGCCGCGCGCCAGCATTCGTTGCCACAACGCATCAAATGGTGTGTCGTTGCTCATCCCTGTTCCTCCAGCCTCATCTTGTACTGACGCAAGCGAACGCCTTCGTAATTTTCCATCGACAGACAGTCATAATTGAGACAGCGCAACTCCTCAGTCGGTTGCGGTACAATTCCCCAGGCCGCCAGCTGTACCAGCGCCGCCTGTTCCGCGGCGGGCAGTTGCTCCCGCGCCAGTTCGCTCAGGCTGCCGCCGTAGTCGTCGAGCATCGCGGGTTGCAGACCGACGAGGGCAATATGTGCTGGCAGATGTCCGCGGATATCTGCCAGCGCCAGCACTTCGGAGAAACTGTTCTGGTGCAGGCTCATTTTCTTCGCGCTGAGATAAGCCGGAATGCGTTCTCCGGCATACGTTCGTAGCGTTCCGGGTTCCAGCCCGTAATCAATGGCATCGAGAATCAACAGATGACTGGCGCTTTCGACATACCCCAGCAAGTTCAGTCCTTGGGTGCCGCCATCGACAATCTCCACATCCTCGGGCCAGTGATAATGGGCATACAGCCGTTCCGCCACCCGCACGCCGAAGCCTTCATCGGCCCACAGCAGGTTACCCAGCCCCATTACCACCACGCGTTGCTCGCTCATGAACGCTCCTTGTTACTTATTTTGCCAAATTTGTGGCTACGGTAGCCGTTAACCATGGTGGAGATCACCGTGTCGTCGGACATGATGTCTTCACGCAGCGCCATGTAGACATGACCGATCACAAACGCGCCAATCAGCCACATCCCCAGCCGATGCCAGCTGTGAATGTCCATTGAGTTGCCGCCCGTCCAGTAGAAAAATTCCACCACATAACGGAACGGCGCAAAAATAGCGTACTGGCTGTGTTCGCTGTACAGCGCAAAGCCGGTGATGATCATAAAAACTGACATCAGGAAATAGCCGAACATCGCCGCCTGGGCGATGGGGTTATGGCCTATATCGGCACTCGGACGTTTTGCCAGAAACAGATACCAGCGGATTTCATACCACACGCCCTGCCACCAGCTTTTACGCCATACCGGCACGATAAACAGCTCGCGGGAGTAACGATTGCCAACAAAAGCCCAGTAGATCCGCATCAGCAAGACCACGGTAAAAATCATCCCGGCGCTGAAGTGAATTAACCTGATGTAGCCCATATAGAACAGATACGTCGCCTCGCCGCTGACGGAAGGTAGCGGCTTGCCGATAAAGTAACCGGTGACCATCAACACCGCCATGCATAACACTGTCAGCCAGTGCCATATCCGCACGGGTGCTTCAAAGACATAGTGACTGACAACGTTGTCGCTTTTCTGTTGCATGATGATTCTCCTTCGCTGTTAACGCACCTGCACGGAGATAAGCTCGCTACCGTCGTCGCCCAGCACGTGTGTTGAACAGGCGAGGCACGGGTCAAAGCTGTGCAGAGTACGCAGGATCTCCAGCGGTTGCTCAGGGATCGCCATTTTGGTGTTCATCAGCGCCGCTTCATAAGCGCCAATCTGCCCTTTGGGATCGCGCGGGCTGGCGTTCCAGGTGGTCGGCACCACGCACTGGTAGAGATCAATCTTGCCATCGCGAATGGCAGCCCAGTGGCCTAACGCCCCGCGCGGCGCTTCGGTAAAACCGACACCACGGGACTCTGTCGGCCAGGTTGCTGGTTCCCATTTTTCCGTGGAAGCGGTGGCAAGATTGCCGTTTTTCAGGTTGGTCATCAGTTTATCGAAGAAATACTGCAACTTACCTGCGGCCCACTGCGCTTCGTGCGCGCGACACAAAATGCGGCCCAACGTTGACTGGATGCCGGAAAGCGGCAGTTTCAACGCCGACATCATACGATCGACCGACTCAACGGTCGCAGCATCGCCTTTGTGATAAGCGATTAACGTGCGTGCCAGCGGCCCCACTTCCATCGCGTTACCGCGCCAGCGTGGCGCTTTGATCCACGAGTAGCGTTCCTGTTCATTCAGCTGCTGAATGTTGGTATCGCTGCCTTTGACATCGCCGGGGTTGTACCACGGATCGGTGATGCCATCGAACGGATGACGCCCGACCTGATCGTTGGGATAACGATACCAGGCGTGATCGACAAACTCCTGCACCTGCTGCGGATCAACCAAATCCACTGGCAGCACATTGTTGAAGTCGCCGTTAATCACCGCGCCGCCAGGCATCAGCAGACTTTTCTCACTAAAGTCGTTGGCAATATCCGGGAATGCGCCGTAGCTGAGGACACATTTATCAGAAAGACCCGTGCCGATTTCGCTCCACGGTTTGTTGAACTGGCCGATGGCTAAGGCGTCGGGGATCATCACGTTGTTAATGAAATCCGCCGTACGGGTAATGATCGACTGCACCAGGTTCAGGCGTTCCATATTGACCGCCCCGACTGCGCCGCTTTCGTCAATGTTAATGGCGCAAGGCATCCCGCCGACAATCCAGTTTGGATGCGGGTTTTTACCACCAAAGACCGCGTGGATTTTGACAATTTCACGCTGGAAATCGAGAGCTTCGAGATAGTGGGCAAAGCCCATCAGGTTGGCTTCTGGCGGCAGTTTGTACTGCGGGTGCCCCCAGTAGCCATTGCGGAAGATCCCCAACTGCCCGCCTTCAACGAATTTCTTCAGGCGGTTTTGTACGTCGAAGAAATAGCCAGGGGATGATTTCGGCCATGAGGAGAGGCTTTGCGCCAGTTCGGAGGTTTTCCGCGGGTCGGCTTTCAGCGCATCTAACACATCGATCCAGTCCATCCCGGCAAGCTGATAGAAGTGCACCAGATGATCGTGGCACCAGAGCGTTGCCAGCATAATGTTGCGGATGATATTGGCGTTGTCCGGCACTTTAATACCGATGGCATCTTCGATGGCGTAAACCGAAGCCAGAGCGTGTACGCCAGTACAGACGCCGCAGATACGTTCAACGAACGCCCACGCATCGCGCGGGTCGCGCCCTTGCAGGATGATCTCCAGCCCGCGAAACATGGTGCCGCAGGAGACGGCATTGGTGATCACATTCTGATCGTTAATATTCACTTCGCAGCGCATGTGGCCTTCAATGCGCGTAATCGGGTCGACCACCAGGCGGCGTCCGGCATTGTTGATGGTGTATCCCTGAGTTTCGTACTGAGTGCTCATGCCTGTTTATCCTCATTGCCTGGCTGATGTTCGGTTTCTGTAGGTTGCTGGTTATGACGCCTGCGCTGGTCAACGGCGCTGGCGACTGCGTGCACACCAACAGCCGCTGCCACCACGCCAAGCGCGGTTAAACCGACGGTGTCGGCGGTGGAATGGGTACCCATTTGTGGAATATCGACCACGCGGCTGTAGAACGAACCGCGATCCCAGAAACCATTTTCCGCACAACCCAGGCAGCCGTGACCTGACTGGATCGGGAAGGAAACGCCATCGTTCCAGCGTGTGGAGGAACAGGCGTTATAGGTGGTAGGCCCTTTGCAGCCCATTTTGTACAGGCAGTAACCTTTGCGGGCAGCGTCATCATCCCAACTCTGGACGAACTCTCCGGCGTCGAAGTGAGCACGGCGATAGCATTTATCGTGGATACGCTGACCATAGAACATCAACGGACGGCCCATTCTGTCAACATCTGGCAAGCGATCAAAGGTCACCATGTAAGTAATGATGGCGCTCATCACATCCGGGATCGGCGGGCAGCCAGGTACTTTGATAATAGGTTTGTCGGTGATGACTTTGTCGATAGGCGTTGCCTGCGTCGGATTGGGTCGCGCGGCCTGCACGCAGCCCCAAGACGCGCAGGTTCCCCAGGCGATAATCGCACTGGCTCCGGCAGCGGCACGTTTGAGTTTCTCAATAAACGGTCGACCGCTGCTGATACAGAACATCCCCTGCTCGCCCAGCGGCGGATTACCTTCTACTGCGAGGATATATTTGCCATTGTATTGCGTGATGATGTCTTCAAAGACTTCTTCCGCCTGGGTTCCGGCGGCAGCCATCAAAGTATCGTCGTAATCGAGGGAAATCAGGGAAAGGATGACGTCCTTTGCCAGCGGGTGAGCGGAGCGGATAAAAGATTCGGTACAGCAGGTGCATTCCAGACCGTGGATCCATACCACCGGAATGCGCGGTTTGTTCTCCAGCGCCCAGGCAATCTTTGGTGCCATCCCCGCGCCTAATCCCAGCGACGTGGCAGCCAGACTGCAATATTTGAGAAAGCTGCGTCGGGTAACGCCCTGACGCCGCATGGCCTGGTAAAATGTTTCCTCGTTATTCATATCGCACGTCTCTTCTCCTTGCGACACCGGCAGGACACCGGGCGCTTATGGTCGGCAAGCGACGTCCCTGTAGCAAGGCAAACCATCGCTTCACGTGAGATGCTGAAAACGAAAGCTCATCCTTCTGCACTGGCGCACGTCGCCAGAAAGTATTGTTAATAAAGCGTAGTGAAACTTTTGCACAAAACAATACAAACTGTGTGGATTTATCTTTTAGCGATAAAAATGGACCTATTTTTCTTTGGCCGGGCAGTGGGGATGTTTAGCCGGTTGCCAAACGAGTAAAAGAGAAGGAATTCATGGTGATGAAATGATCAATCTGCTGTTATTTCACGCTATCAATGCACTTTTGGCTGTTTTTCAGGCAAACAAACAAATTAGGGGTTTACACGCCGCATCGGGATGTTTATAGTGCGCGTCATTCCGGAAGTGTGGCCGAGCGGTTGAAGGCACCGGTCTTGAAAACCGGCGACCCGAAAGGGTTCCAGAGTTCGAATCTCTGCGCTTCCGCCAAATAAGATAAGGGGTTAGCTAAATGCTAACCCCTTTTTCTTTTGCCTGTCGAAATTCTCAGGGCGTTATATTTGCTTAATGACCTGATAATCCGCTGTTAAACCTGTTCCAGATCAAATGCGTAAAGATGGGTAAAACTTCTGTGTACCTTCCCACATTATCATTATGCTGCTTAATTAATTACATCTGTCATAGAGAGTGACTCAATGGATCGTATAGTTAGTTCTTCACATGACCGTACATCGCTGCTTAGCACCCATAAGGTGCTGCGTAATACCTATTTTCTGCTGAGCCTGACGCTGGCCTTTTCGGCGATTACCGCAACTGCCAGTACGGTGCTGATGCTGCCATCTCCGGGTCTGATTCTGACGCTGGTGGGTATGTATGGTTTGATGTTCCTGACCTATAAAACGGCGAATAAGCCGACCGGGATTATCTCCGCATTCGCCTTTACCGGTTTTCTGGGTTATATCCTCGGACCAATTCTGAATACCTATCTGTCTGCCGGAATGGGTGACGTAATCGCTATGGCACTGGGCGGAACGGCGTTAGTGTTCTTCTGCTGCTCCGCATATGTGCTGACCACCCGCAAAGATATGTCGTTCCTCGGCGGTATGCTGATGGCGGGTATTGTGGTGGTGCTGATTGGTATGGTTGCTAATATCTTCCTGCAACTGCCTGCTCTGCATCTGGCGATCAGCGCGGTCTTCATTCTGATCTCCTCTGGCGCTATTTTGTTTGAAACCAGCAACATCATTCATGGCGGTGAAACGAACTATATTCGTGCCACGGTTAGCCTGTATGTTTCGCTGTACAACATCTTCGTCAGCCTGCTGAGCATTCTGGGCTTCGCCAGCCGCGATTAATCTCGCCCAGGGTTACTTACCGAGCCTCGCTTTATGCGGGGCTTTGTTTTTTGTTACACTGCCGCCAGTCTGATTAAGGTAGTAAAGAATTATGCTGATCTTCGAAGGTAAAGAGATAGAAACGGATACCGAAGGCTATCTCAAAGAAAGCAGCCAGTGGAGTGAACCACTGGCGGTGGTGATTGCAGAGAACGAAGGGATTGCGCTGTCGCCAGAACACTGGGAAGTGGTGCGTTTTGTGCGTGATTTCTATCTGGAATTCAATACTTCTCCGGCGATTCGTATGCTGGTAAAAGCGATGGCGAATAAATTTGGCGAAGAAAAAGGTAACAGCCGCTATTTATACCGACTGTTTCCGAAAGGTCCGGCAAAGCAAGCCACCAAAATTGCTGGCCTGCCTAAACCGGTAAAATGCATTTAACGGATACGAAAATCCGTTAACTCCCCGGAGGGATGATGCGGCTCGCTAAGCACCCGTTCCACACGCGCTGAACGCGGGCCGCCACTTTTTAACCACTGTATTAATTTTTCCACCTGCCCTTCGTCACCGCAGGCAACCACTTCCACGCTGCCATCGTCAAGATTTTTGGCGTACCCGGTTAGTCCCAGTTTTTTCGCTTCGTACTGCGTGGTGTAGCGGAATCCTACGCCCTGAACTCGCCCGTAAATCCAGGCAATTATGCAGACTTTCGACATTGCTGCTCTCCTTATCCTTAATGGACGCGTTGCAAATCCATGGAAAACTCCGGACAATGACGCCCATTTCTTTGCATCGACAGAAAAGTAAATTATGAGTGTACGTTTAGTGTTAGCCAAAGGGCGCGAAAAATCATTACTTCGTCGCCATCCGTGGGTCTTTTCCGGGGCCGTTGCCCGCATGGAAGGTAAAGCCAGCCTCGGTGAAACCATCGATATTGTTGATCATCAGGGAAAATGGTTAGCACGCGGCGCTTATTCGCCAGCTTCGCAAATCCGGGCGCGCGTCTGGACGTTTGACCCGTCTGAGTCTATCGACATTGCTTTTTTTACCCGCCGTTTACAGCAAGCACAAAAATGGCGTGACTGGCTGGCGCAAAAAGATGGCCTCGACAGCTATCGTTTAATCGCCGGAGAATCTGATGGCCTGCCGGGTATTACTATCGATCGTTTCGGTAATTTTCTGGTGCTGCAACTGCTGAGTGCTGGCGCAGAGTATCAGCGCGCGGCATTAATTAGTGCCCTGCAAACGCTGTACCCGGAATGTGCTATTTACGATCGCAGCGACGTCGCGGTACGTAAAAAAGAAGGGATGGAGCTGACTCAGGGCCCCATCACCGGCGAGTTGCCGCCTGCCCTGCTGCCGATTGAAGAACACGGCATGAAACTGCTGGTGGATATTCAGCACGGACACAAAACGGGCTACTACCTGGACCAGCGTGACAGCCGCCTGGCTACCCGCCGCTACGTCGAAAATAAACGCGTACTGAACTGTTTCTCCTATACCGGTGGTTTCGCCGTATCGGCACTGATGGGCGGTTGCAGCCAGGTTGTCAGCGTTGATACCTCCCAGGAAGCCCTGGATATTGCACGGCAGAACGTTGAGCTGAACAAACTGGATCTGAGCAAGGCTGAGTTTGTCCGTGATGATGTCTTTAAATTGCTGCGTACTTATCGCGATCGCGGTGAAAAATTTGACGTTATCGTGATGGACCCGCCGAAGTTTGTTGAGAATAAAAGCCAGTTGATGGGCGCGTGTCGTGGTTATAAAGACATCAACATGCTGGCGATTCAGTTGCTGAATGAAGGCGGTATTCTCCTGACTTTCTCCTGTTCCGGTCTGATGACCAGCGATTTATTTCAGAAAATCATCGCGGATGCCGCAATTGATGCCGGTCGTGATGTACAATTTATAGAGCAGTTCCGTCAGGCAGCCGATCATCCGGTGATCGCTACCTACCCGGAAGGGCTATATCTGAAAGGGTTTGCCTGTCGCGTCATGTAACTTGAAATGTGGAATTTTACCCTTATATCAAAGGTAAAGATTTCCCGGGAGGTGACTATGATTGCCAGCAAATTCGGTATCGGCCAGCAGGTCCGCCATTCCCTGTTAGGTTATCTCGGAGTGGTCGTGGATATCGACCCGGTTTATTCGCTCTCTGAACCGTCGCCTGATGAGCTGGCGGTGAATGACGAGCTTCGCGCCGCTCCGTGGTATCACGTGGTGATGGAGGACGATAACGGCCTACCGGTTCATACCTACCTGGCTGAAGCCCAGCTAAGTAGCGAATTGCAGGATGAACATCCTGAACAGCCATCCATGGATGAGCTGGCGCAGACCATCCGCAAACAACTCCAGGCCCCGCGTCTGCGTAACTAATCCCTGAACAAATCCCCGGAAGGTTTTTGCCTTCCGGGGATTTTTTATTTGGCCAGGCCCAGGCGAGGGATCTCAATAGCCGGGCAGCGATCCATCACTACATTTAATCCGGCATCCCGAGCCAGTACTGCCGCTTGCTCATTAATCACCCCCAGTTGCATCCAGAGGGTTTTCGCGCCGATGGCGATCGCTTCCTGCGCTACGCCCCACGCCGCTTCTGAATTCCGGAAAACATCGACCATATCGACTTTTTCAGGAACTTCTGCCAGCGTGCCATACCCCTGCTGGCCCAGCAGTGTTTTGCCAGCAACTTTTGGCGAAACCGGAATGACGTGATACCCCTGGTCGAGTAGATATTTCATCACGCGATAGCTGGGACGATCGGGTTTGTCGCTTGCCCCCACCAGCGCAATGGTGTGAGTGGACGTTAAAATGCCTGCAATATCGGTTTCTTTCATTATTTCCTCCAGACTGTTTAACAAAGTGTACGACAAAGCCGACATGCCAACCATGCAGCTAATACGAATGAATGAGAGCAAAAGCGGGAAATATGTCTATATGTTAGTAAGTATGATTAAAGAAAAATTTTGACACATTATTATTCGGGCGGTCTTTTGACAGGAGCTACCTATGAAAACCGGCATCGTGACCACCTTGATTGCATTATGTTTGCCGGTATCCGTTTTTGCCACCACGCTGCGGCTTTCAACCGATGTCGATCTTCTGGTACTCGACGGCAAGAAGGTTTCCAGCTCTCTGCTGCGCGGTGCGGACAGCATTGAACTGGACAATGGACCGCATCAGTTAGTGTTTCGCGTTGAGAAGACGATTCATCTTTCCAATAGTGAAGAACGGCTCTATATCTCCCCTCCACTGGTGGTTAGTTTTAATACCCAGCTCATCAACCAGGTCAATTTTCGCCTGCCTCGCCTGGAGAATGAGCGGGAAGCTAACCATTTTGATGCCGCGCCGCGCCTTGAATTGTTGGATGGCGATGCGACGCCGATTCCGGTAAAGCTGGATATTCTCGCCATTACCTCAACTGCAAAAACGATTGATTATGAGGTCGAGGTTGAACGCTATAACAAATCCGCGAAACGCGCTTCACTACCGCAATTTGCCACGATGATGGCAGATGACAGTACGCTGCTTTCGGGTGTTTCCGAGCTGGATGCTATTCCGCCGCAGTCTCAGGTGCTCACAGAACAACGGCTGAAGTATTGGTTTAAACTGGCTGACCCACAAACGCGAAATACTTTCCTGCAATGGGCGGAAAAACAACCATCCTCCTGAGATTTTTGTGCCTGTGCGCAGGCTTTTTCAGTCTTTATCTTGCAGCGATAAGTACTTACAGTAATCTGTAGGAAAGTTAACTACGGATGTACATTATGGAACTGACGACTCGCACTTTACCTTCGCGGAAACATATTGCGCTGGTGGCACACGATCACTGCAAACAAATGCTGATGAGCTGGGTGGAACGGCATCAACCGTTACTGGAACAACACGTACTGTATGCAACAGGCACTACCGGTAACTTAATTTCCCGCGCGACCGGCATGAACGTCAACGCGATGTTGAGTGGCCCAATGGGGGGTGACCAGCAGGTTGGCGCATTGATCTCAGAAGGGAAAATTGATGTATTGATTTTCTTCTGGGACCCACTAAATGCCGTGCCGCACGATCCTGACGTGAAAGCCTTGCTGCGTCTGGCAACGGTATGGAACATTCCGGTCGCCACCAACGTGGCAACGGCAGACTTCATTATCCAGTCACCGCATTTTAACGACGCGGTCGATATTCTGATCCCCGATTATCAGCGTTATCTCGCAGACCGTCTGAAGTAATATTGCACAGGTGGCAAACGCCACCTGTTTCTTACGGTTTTCTCGCCACCGGCACATCCAGATTTTTCAGTATATCCACAAAGGGAGAGGGATTCTCTTTGTTAAACAGTGCCCATACCCGATGACGTGCCCGGGTCAGCGCCACGTACATTAACCGCCGTTCTTCAGCGTCCGGGAAATCCTCAACCGGTGGCAGTAGCGCCTCTTCCATAATCGACTCCCGCGCCGCAGCCGGAAAACCATCACTCCCCTCCTGCAAGCCAACGATGATGACGTAATCCGCCTGTTGCCCTTTGCTGGCATGAATGGTCATAAAGTCGATTTGCAACTTCGGCCAGCGTGTTGCTGCTTTTTCCAGGCTGGCAGGCCTCATGTGATGGTAACGCGCCAGGATCAGAATGCGCTCTTCCGGTTTGGCATAACCAGAGAGTTTATCCAGCAAAGCGTCAAGTTGACCCTCATCCAATAACGTGACGGCTTTTTTGTCTCCATTGGTTAAGCTGTTTAGCGGCTTTTTAAGCTGGCCTGGGTTCTGCTGAATAAACCTGTTTGCCACCTCACCGATACGACTGTTAAAACGGTAGGTCGTGTCTAAATCACAGCGATCACCTTCACCAAAGTTTTCATGGAAAGCCGTGGTAAGCGACATTTGCGCACCGCTGAATCGGTAAATCGCCTGCCAGTCATCACCAACAGCGAACAACGTCGTTTGACTATTTTGCTTGCGTAATGCCGCTAACAACGCTGCACGCTGCGGCGAGATATCCTGAAATTCATCAACCAGAATATGCTTCCACGGGCTGATAAAGCGACCTTTCTCCAGAATCACAATCGCCTGGTGAATAAGGCCCGAAAAATCGACAGCGTTTTCTGCCTTCAGCGCACCTTTCCAGGCTTTTAATAACGGGGCCATCAACTTGATACGTTTACTGAACAGATCGCGAATCTCTTCGGGTGCACTGGCAATCATTTCTGCCTGTGCACCACCGTGCATCCGCATCAGACTTACCCAGCGATCGAGGCGAGAGGCAAGACGACGCTGTAATTTTTCATCATCCCAGAAATTACCTTCTGGCACTGACCACTGCATTTCTTCCGTCAGCCATTGCCGCCAGCCCTTCGCCTGCGCTTTCTTTTCGCTGCATTGCTTGCGCCACTCAGCAATAAAAAGTTCATGACGGGCAGCGGTATCATTTTCCAGTTTGCTGACTATCGGAACTTTTTTGCTGCCCTGCTGAATAATATGCAGCGCCAGCGCATGAAACGTGCGTGCGGTAATGTCTTCGGTATGTAGTCGTTCTCGAATACGCTCGTGCATCTCTTCAGCGGCTTTGCGACCAAACGCCAGCAATAAAATTTGCTCAGGGGACGCTTCACCACGCGCCAGTAACCAGCCAGCACGGGCCACCAGCACCGACGTTTTTCCGCTTCCTGCACCTGCCAGCACTAACAGAGAATGCTCGCCATTAACGACTGCCCGGGCCTGCGCCGGATTCAGCGGTGAAGACTCGACCTGGCGGAAAAAATCCGCATACTCGGTAAGCATGGCTTCGGTATACGCCTGATTATGCTGCAACCGAGCGCCTTCAATGTCCTTCAACCAGGCCTGACATTTACGCCACACCTCACGGCAGTTATCGAATTCTTCCAGTCGGTTAACCGGCAATGGTAACGCCGACAAAGCCTGGCGGATTTGTTGCTGCACGCCAGAGGTTTGCTCACGCGTCAGCCATTTATTTTCTCCGGTGCGCGTGGCAATCAAATCCAGTTGCTGACGTAAAACGCCAGACGCAATTTCGCTCATCTCGCCACTCCACCGCCGCCAGTGAGCATCAAGATGATGGTAAAAACGCTGCGTCTCGCCCCATTCGGTGCCGTGCAGACGCACCACTTTTTCGTCCGGCAGTACAAATTCCAGCTCGCCCCATACCAGACCGCGCTTACAGTGAATCGCCAGTAATTGATTGAAAGGAATAAGGTATTCGTGGCGATCGCCGGAGACTTTAATCCCGGCATTGAGGATCACCGCCCGATCGTAAGGGTGCTGTGCCAGACGTTTTCCAAGCGTTGTCGCTTTCAGTTCCATGACTCTGTAGATCCACACGAAATTATTTCTTATCAGTGTAACCGTCAGAGAAAACGTGCTCCAGCCCAAAAAAACGTTACAATTGCCGCCCATTACTGAAAACCACAGTAAAGCGAGGTTTTATGCGTACCGTTTTGAACATTCTGAACTTTGTGCTTGGCGGATTTGCCACCACTCTGGGCTGGCTGTTGGCGACTCTGGTCAGTATTGTGCTGATTTTTACCTTACCACTGACACGATCCTGCTGGGAGATCACCAAACTGTCTCTGGTGCCTTATGGCAATGAAGCTATTCATGTCGATGAACTGAACCCGGCTGGCAAAAATGTGCTGCTAAATACTGGCGGTACGGTATTGAATATTTTCTGGCTGATTTTCTTTGGCTGGTGGTTATGCCTGATGCACATTGCAACGGGCATCGCACAATGTATTTCCATCATTGGCATTCCTGTCGGTATTGCGAACTTTAAAATTGCCGCTATTGCACTATGGCCGGTCGGTCGTCGCGTGGTATCGGTAGAAACAGCGCAAGCTGCGCGCGAAGCCAATGCACGTCGTCGTTTCCAATAATCCACTAATATGGCCTTTATGCTAAATCCTTTGCTCAAACGCTATACCTGGAACAGCGCCTGGCTGTATTACGCGCGTATTTTTATTGCGCTTTGTGGAACCACAGCGTTTCCGTGGTGGCTGGGTGATGTAAAACTGACGATTCCGCTGACGCTTGGGATGGTGGCAGCGGCGCTGACCGATCTCGATGACCGACTGGCGGGACGTTTGCGTAACCTCATCATTACGCTGTTCTGCTTTTTTATCGCCTCGGCCTCAGTAGAATTGCTGTTTCCCTGGCCCTGGCTATTTGCGATTGGCTTAACGCTCTCTACCAGCGGCTTCATTTTGCTCGGCGGTCTGGGTCAACGCTATGCAACAATTGCCTTCGGTGCATTGCTGATCGCCATTTACACTATGTTGGGAACATCACTGTATGAGCACTGGTATCAGCAGCCGATGTATCTTCTGGCCGGTGCCGTCTGGTACAACGTCCTGACACTTATTGGTCATCTGCTGTTCCCGGTCCGCCCGCTGCAGGACAACCTGGCGCGTTGCTATGAACAACTGGCGCGTTATCTTGAGCTCAAGTCGCGCATGTTTGATCCTGATATTGAAGATGAAAGCCAGGCACCGCTGTACGATTTGGCTCTCGCCAACGGTCAGCTGATGGCGACATTGAATCAGACGAAACTCTCGCTGCTGACCCGCTTACGTGGCGATCGTGGTCAACGAGGAACGCGTCGCACACTGCATTATTACTTTGTCGCACAGGATATTCACGAGCGTGCCAGCTCTTCTCATATTCAATATCAAACATTGCGTGAGCATTTTCGCCACAGCGACGTGCTGTTCCGTTTTCAGCGGCTGATGTCGATGCAGGGCCAGGCGTGCCAGCAACTGTCACGCTGTATTTTGCTGCGTCAGCCTTATCAACATGATCCGCATTTTGAGCGCGCTTTTACGCATATTGATGCTGCGCTGGAGCGGATGCGCGATAACGGCGCTCCTGCTGATTTACTCAAAACACTGGGATTTTTACTGAACAATTTACGTGCCATTGATGCCCAACTGGCAACAATTGAATCAGAACAGGCCCAGGCACTGCCCCATAATAATGACGAAAATGAGCTCGCTGATGACAGCCCGCACGGATTGAGTGATATCTGGCTGCGTCTTAGCCGTCACTTCACGCCGGAATCCGCCCTCTTCCGTCATGCGGTAAGAATGTCGCTGGTGTTGTGCTTCGGCTACGCCATCATTCAGATAACCGGAATGCATCACGGGTATTGGATCTTGCTGACAAGTTTGTTTGTCTGCCAGCCAAACTATAACGCCACGCGCCACCGCCTGAAGTTAAGGATTATTGGTACGCTGGTAGGTATCGCAATTGGTATTCCTGTGCTGTGGTTTGTGCCATCACTGGAAGGGCAGTTGGTGCTGCTGGTTATTACCGGCGTGCTCTTTTTTGCCTTCCGTAACGTGCAATACGCCCATGCAACGATGTTCATCACACTTTTGGTGCTACTGTGTTTCAACTTGCTGGGTGAAGGTTTTGAAGTGGCGTTACCTCGCGTAATCGATACGCTGATTGGTTGTGCCATTGCGTGGGCGGCAGTGAGCTACATCTGGCCTGACTGGAAGTTTCGCAATCTGCCGCGAATGCTCGAACGCGCCACAGAGGCCAACTGCCGGTATCTCGATGCCATACTGGAACAATACCATCAGGGGCGTGATAACCGTCTGGCGTATCGTATTGCCCGCCGCGATGCACACAACCGTGATGCTGAACTGGCGTCGGTGGTATCAAATATGTCCAGCGAACCGAACGTTACCCCGCAAATTCGCGAAGCCGCGTTTCGGTTGCTGTGCCTTAACCATACGTTTACCAGCTATATCTCAGCCCTCGGTGCTCACCGGGAGCAGTTAACTAATCCTGAAATTCTGGCGTTTCTTGATGACGCAGTTTGCTATGTTGATGACGCGCTACATCATCAACCTGCTGATGAAGAACGCGTCAATCAGGCATTAGCTGGCCTGAAACAGCGGATGCAGCAACTTGAACCACGGGCAGACAGCAAAGAACCTCTGGTCGTACAACAAGTTGGGTTATTGATTGCATTACTGCCAGAGATTGGTCGTCTGCAACGCCAGATTACTCAAGTTCCGCAGGAAACTCCTGTTTTGGCGTAAGAGAGTCAGCCCATTCTGCAAGCTCCTGGCGGCGTGCCACCGGGAGCGCAGCTTCATGAATACCGATAATGGCCCCTTCAAGCATAAACAGAATCTTTTCTGTCACCAGACTGTTTTGCTGCCGCAGTCGCAACCAACACATTTTTGCCCCAAGTATACGTAACGCCCGTACATCCTTAATCCCCACCTCCCCGAGAATCGCTTCCAGATGAAAAGACATATTGGGCAAATCTTTCAGTCTTTCCCGGGTATTGCGCGTGCTTTTCTCTTTCAGCGCTGCATCGAGAGAATATTTCGACAGACGCACCAGCTTCAGTTGATTTCGCCATAGACTTTCATCAACCCGATAGTAATTGAGGGTAACGGATCGGCCACACTTTTTATATGTCAGCCAGACAGGCGGATGTTTTACACAGTACTGTGCACTTTGCTCACAAGCCCGAAGATACAACTCACCATCAGAAACCATCGCAAACACCGTGTCGTCAACGGTCAGGCTGTAACTACCAAACAATGATCGGTATTCAATTGTGCCCAACGTTGCCAGGTATTCTTGTGATTTATAGATCCGCTTATAGGAGAGGCTTTTCATAAAATTCCTTTTAAAATCATAACATAAAAGAATGATTCACATTAACGGATCCGTTAACTACGAAAATAGGCAACTTATTCTTAAGGGGCAAGATTAATTTATGTTTTCCCGTCACCAACGACAAAATTTGCGAGGCTCTTTCCGAAAATAGAGTTGATCTTTGTCGTCACTGGATGTACTGTACATTCATACAGTAACTCACAGGGGCTGGATTGATTATGTACACTTCAGGCTATGCACATCGTTCTTCGTCGTTCTCATCCGCAGCAAGTAAAATTGCGCGTGTCTCTACGGAAAACACTACAGCCGGGCTTATCAGTGAAGTTGTCTATCGCGAAGATCAGCCCATGATGACGCAACTTCTACTGTTGCCATTGTTACAGCAACTCGGTCAGCAATCGCGCTGGCAACTCTGGTTAACACCGCAACAAAAACTGAGTCGCGAATGGGTTCAGGCATCTGGGCTACCCTTAACGAAAGTAATGCAGATTAGCCAGCTCTCCCCTTGCCACACCGTGGAGTCAATGGTTCGCGCTTTACGCACGGGCAATTACAGCGTGGTGATCGGTTGGTTGGCAGATGATTTGACTGCAGAAGAGCATGCTGAACTTGTTGATGCGGCAAATGAAGGTAACGCTATGGGGTTTATTATGCGTCCGGTAAGCGCATCCTCTCACGCAACGAGACAACTTTCCGGGCTAAAAATTCACTCTAATTTGTATCATTAAGTAAATTTAGGATTAATCCTGGAACTTTTTTTGTCGCCCAGCCAATGCTTTCAGTCGTGACTAATTTTCCTTGCGGAGGCTTGTCTGAAGCGGTTTCCGCGATTTTCTTCTGTAAATTGTCGCTGACAAAAAAGATTAAACGTACCTTATACAAGACTTTTTTTTCATATGCCTGACGGAGTTCACACTTGTAAGTTTTCAACTACGTTGTAGACTTTACATCGCCAGGGGTGCTCGGCATAAGCCGAAGATATCGGTAGAGTTAATATTGAGCAGATCCCCGGTGAAGGATTTAACCGTGTTATCTCGTTGGAGATATTCATGGCGTATTTTGGATGATAACGAGGCGCAAAAAATGAAAAAGACAGCTATCGCGATTGCAGTGGCACTGGCTGGTTTCGCTACCGTAGCGCAGGCCGCTCCGAAAGATAACACCTGGTACACTGGTGCTAAACTGGGCTGGTCCCAGTACCATGACACTGGTTTCATCGACAACAATGGTCCGACCCATGAAAACCAACTGGGCGCTGGTGCTTTTGGTGGTTACCAGGTTAACCCGTATGTTGGCTTTGAAATGGGTTATGACTGGTTAGGTCGTATGCCATACAAAGGCAGCGTTGAAAACGGTGCATATAAAGCTCAGGGCGTTCAGCTGACCGCTAAACTGGGTTACCCAATCACTGACGATCTGGACGTATACACTCGTCTGGGTGGTATGGTATGGCGTGCAGACACTAAATCCAACTTTGATGGTAAAAACCACGATACCGGCGTTTCTCCGGTCTTCGCTGGCGGTGTTGAGTATGCGATCACTCCTGAAATCGCTACCCGTCTGGAATACCAGTGGACCAACAACATCGGTGACGCACACACCATCGGTACTCGTCCGGACAACGGCATGCTGAGCCTGGGTGTTTCCTACCGTTTCGGTCAGGGCGAAGCAGCTCCAGTAGTTGCTCCGGCTCCAGCTCCGGCACCGGAAGTACAGACCAAGCACTTCACTCTGAAGTCTGACGTTCTGTTCACCTTCAACAAAGCAACCCTGAAACCGGAAGGTCAGGCTGCTCTGGATCAGCTGTACAGCCAGCTGAGCAACCTGGATCCGAAAGACGGTTCCGTAGTTGTTCTGGGTTACACTGACCGCATCGGTTCTGACGCTTATAACCAGGCTCTGTCCGAGCGTCGTGCTCAGTCCGTTGTTGATTACCTGATCTCTAAAGGTATCCCGGCAGACAAAATCTCCGCACGTGGTATGGGCGAATCCAACCCGGTTACTGGCAACACCTGTGACAACGTGAAACAGCGTGCTGCACTGATCGATTGCCTGGCTCCGGATCGTCGCGTAGAGATCGAAGTTAAAGGCATCAAAGACGTTGTAACTCAGCCGCAGGCTTAAGTTCTCGTCTGGTAAAAAACCCCGCTGCTGCGGGGTTTTTTTTCGCCTTGCGTAAATTGAACTGACTTTTGACAGTTATTCCTTACCCAGCAATGCCTGCAGATCCTGCTTCAAAGAAGACATTTTATTCGCGTATTTCTCTTTGTTTTCCGCATCTTCAATCAGCTGAACAATCGTTTCAGAAAGCGTTTTACCGCGACGCTGCGCAAGGCCAGCCAGACGGTGCCAGACGATAAATTCCAGATCGATCGATTTTTTGCGCGTATGCTGGTGTTCTGCATTAAAATGGCGCTTCCGTCTGGCCCGAATGGTCTGCTTCATGCGATTGACCAGTTCCGGATTCATATGCTTGTCAATCCAACCATTTACCAGCACGGGTTCATTTTCCAGCGAGAGCAACTCATCGACGGCTTCCTGGGCGGCACTGGCTTCTATGTAACGGGTGATTAACTCCCCTTCGCGGTGCTTCTTCACCAGATACTTCCATTTCCAACCGCTTTCAAGATTTTCAAGTTGTTGATATTTCATAGCGATCTCAATGTTACCGTGTAACTCTTTACAGAATATCAGCTTTTTAGGCCAGTGAAGAAAAGAATCTCCATCCTGTGAGCTTTAACGCCCATGCCAGGAGTATTGTCGTTGCTTTCTACGTGTGCTGCAGTGCCGGTTACGGTATAATCGCGGCTTTGACAACAGACTAAAAAACATCAACTTTGACCATTACGAAACTTGCATGGCGTGACCTGGTTCCTGATACCGATAGCTATCAGGAAATATTTGCTCAGCCACATTTGATTGACGAAAACGATCCTTTATTCAGTGATACTCAACCGCGACTGCAATTTGCGCTGGAGCAGTTGCTGCATACGCGAGCATCCTCCTCTTTTATGCTGGCGAAGGCCCCGGAAGAGTCTGAGTATCTGAATCTTATTGCTGATGCCGCGCGTACGCTACAAAGCGATGCAGGCCAACTGGTGGGCGGTCACTATGAGGTTTCCTGCCACACCATCCGCTTACGTCACGCAGTGAGTGCAGATGATAATTTTGCGACTTTAACGCAAGTTGTCGCTGCCGACTGGGTAGAAGCAGAGCAACTCTTTGGCTGCCTGCGTCAGTTTAATGGCGATATTACCCTGCAGCCTGGTCTGGTGCATCAGGCAAATGGCGGTATTCTCATCATCTCTTTGCGTACACTGCTGGCGCAACCTCTGCTGTGGATGCGGCTGAAAAATATCGTTAACCGCGAGCGTTTTGACTGGGTTGCGTTTGATGAGTCGCGCCCTCTCCCCGTCTCTGTGCCTTCGATGCCATTGAAGCTGAAAGTCATTCTGGTAGGCGAACGCGAATCATTGGCTGATTTCCAGGAGATGGAGCCAGAGCTTTCAGAGCAGGCTATTTATAGCGAATTTGAAGATACTCTGCAGATTGTCGATGCGGAGTCAGTAAGCCAGTGGTGTCGCTGGGTGACATTTACCGCCAGACATAATCACTTACCAGCACCGGGAGCGGATGCCTGGCCGGTACTTATCCGCGAAGCAGCACGCTACACTGGTGAACAAGAAACACTTCCGCTTAGCCCGCAGTGGATCCTCCGCCAGTGTCAAGAGGTCGCCTCCCTGTGTGATGGCGACACCTTCTCCGGCGAGCAGCTAAACTTAATGCTACAGCAGCGTGAATGGCGCGAAGGTTTCCTCGCTGAACGCATGCAGGATGAGATCCTTCAGGAGCAAATCCTGATTGAAACCGAAGGCGAACGCATCGGGCAAATTAACGCCCTTTCGGTCATTGAATTTCCGGGTCATCCACGCGCTTTTGGCGAACCTTCTCGCATTAGCTGCGTTGTGCATATTGGCGATGGTGAATTCACCGATATCGAACGCAAAGCGGAGCTTGGCGGCAATATCCATGCGAAAGGGATGATGATCATGCAAGCGTTCCTGATGTCGGAACTACAGCTTGAGCAACAGATCCCCTTCTCAGCATCGCTGACATTTGAGCAGTCATACAGTGAAGTGGATGGCGATAGTGCCTCGATGGCTGAACTCTGCGCCCTGATAAGCGCCCTCGCCGATGTGCCGGTGAATCAGAGTATCGCTATCACAGGTTCAGTCGATCAGTTCGGTCGCGCCCAGCCAGTCGGTGGTTTAAATGAGAAAATCGAAGGCTTCTTTGCTATTTGCCAGCAACGTGAGTTAACGGGGAAACAAGGTGTCATTATCCCCACAGCTAACGTTCGCCATTTAAGTCTTCACAGTGAACTGGTGAAAGCGGTAGAAGAAGACAAATTCACCATCTGGGCAGTAGACGATGTGACTGACGCACTGCCGTTATTATTAAATCTGGTGTGGGATGGCGAAGGCCAAACGACGCTGATGCAAACCATCCAGGAACGTATCGCACAAGCATCGCAACAGGAAGGACGTCACCGTTTTCCATGGCCATTACGTTGGCTGAACTGGTTTATTCCGAACTGATCGGACTTGTTCGGCGTACACGTGTTAGCTATCCTGCGTGCTTCAATAAAATAAGGCTTACAGAGAACATGGTAGATAAACGCGAATCCTATACAAAAGAAGACCTTCTTGCCTCTGGTCGCGGTGAACTGTTTGGCGCTAAAGGCCCGCAATTGCCAGCACCAAACATGCTGATGATGGACCGTGTGGTCAAAATGACCGAAACGGGTGGTAACTTCGACAAAGGGTATGTTGAAGCAGAGCTGGATATCAATCCGGATCTGTGGTTCTTCGGATGCCACTTTATCGGCGATCCGGTTATGCCGGGATGCCTGGGCCTGGACGCAATGTGGCAGCTGGTAGGGTTCTACCTCGGCTGGCTGGGCGGCGAAGGTAAAGGTCGCGCGCTGGGCGTAGGTGAAGTGAAATTCACAGGCCAGGTGCTGCCGACGGCGAAAAAAGTGACCTATCGTATTCACTTTAAACGCATAGTTAACCGTCGTCTGATTATGGGCCTGGCTGATGGCGAAGTGCTGGTTGATGGTCGTTTGATCTATACCGCCAACGACCTGAAAGTAGGTCTGTTCCAGGATACGTCTGCATTCTGATTTTAATCAGACAGAGTATATAAAGGCGAAACCTCCGCAATGCGGAGGTTTCTTTTTAAAGAGACAGAATCAGGCCATTACTACCCTGTCCGCCATGGCTTCTCGCCAGCCTCCCAGCCATTGTGACCTTTGATTCAGCGTCTGATAGGGACACATTTCTTTTGAGCGTCCGGCGATGCCGGCCTGATAACCACGTTGATGTGCCCGTTCCAGGCGATCTCGTTTTTGTCTCTTCATGCCTCGTTTCCCTCATACTGGTTTCTGGTGGAAAAGAAAACAGTGATTACTAAATATGTAATCACAGTTAAGCAATACCGCGAATCATAACTGCCGTCAATGCGCAAAATTCACGCCACTGTCATATTTGTGAGCTACACGGGCATGTCGGTTGTACAAAAAATGTGAAGAGGAACAACTTTTTCCGCACGTTAGAAACAAAAAAACCGCCTCAGGCAACATACCGGAGACGGTTATATTTACAAATCTTTATGATTAAGGTAGACGCTTTATCTCTTGCGCAATAGAAGCGGCTTCCTGACTCCAGACACTGGCCAGCACTTTAACCATCTCATCGTAACCATCCTGAGTTTGCACTCCTTCCAGACGGAACGGACGTTTGATCAGTTGTCCCTGGTGGTTCAACAGCCACTCACCACTGACAATGACCTTGCCATCATAGCGACCGTTAAACTCCGTGACGGTAACATTGAGCGTGTCCTGGGCGCTTCCCAGAGGCTGGGAGGCAACCACCCAGCCGGGCAGTTGCGTACTCAGGTTGGCAACCAGGGTGTTGCGCAACTGTTGATCCAACGGGCTGGCCCACAGGTTGTTGTTGGCAATCACATACTTCACATCACTGGTTTGATAAACCACACCATTCCCCGCCAGATAGTCAGGAACAGCGACCTGCTCAACCCATAACAGGCGATTACCCTGGCTGGCGGTGCTTTGTGTACCGCTCTGCACCACAGGTAACTGGTAATAGTTTTTATTAATTTCGCCGGAGCTGCATCCGGCCAGCCACAGTGCCGCAATCGTCACTAGCCACTTTTTCATTGTTTCGCCCTCTTCGGCTCTGGATCTTTTTTGTCCTTCGCTTCAAATACCAGCGCGTTACTCTTCTCGTTGAGCGTTTTCAGCACCGGTTGCAGTTCTCGCAACACCTGATCAAGTCGCTGCATATCCGCCACCATCTTGTTGTAGGCTGCGGAGCCAGGCTGGAAGCCCTGCATACTGCGATTCAATTCACGCAACGTTGACTGCATATCCGTCGGTAACTGCTGCATCGACTGGCTGGCGAGGATCTTGTTCATGCTATCCAGCGTCGTTTGCAGGTTTTTCATTGTGCGCTGACTTTCAGAAAGCGTACTGGTTGCCTGTTCAATCATCGGATTCAATGGCAGTTTGTTGATCTTATCCAACGCTTCCATCAGTCGTTGCTGGATTTGCGCCAGACCGCCGCTAACGGTCGGGATAATCTGATAACCATTAAATTCACGAATACCGGTTATTGCAGGCGTATTTGGATAGAAATCGAGATCAACATACAGTGCGCCAGTGACCAGGTTTCCGGTTTTCAGCGATCCGCGTAAACCACGTTTCAACAATTCGCCAAGGTGCTCAACAACATCCGCATTTTCGCCAAGCTGCATTTTCAGCCGCTCTGGCTCGATACGAATCAGTACCGGAATACGGTAATCATCGTTAAATGTCTGACGCATATTCGGCGCAAAGAATGGCACTTTGCTTACGGTACCCAGGCGAATACCCCGGAATTCTACCGGAGCTCCCGGTTGCAGACCGCGTACCGAATCTTTAAAGAACATCAGATAATCAATGTGATCGGTGTACAACGAATCCTGAATGCTCTTCTGATCATCATACAAAACGAAAGCTGTTTTCGGTGCCACTGGCTGCCCTAAATCCAGACCTTCCGGCACATCAAAGCTGACACCGCCACTAAGCAGCGTTGTCAATGAGCCCATCTCCACACGCATTCCCGCTGACGTCAGATCAACCGCAATGCCACTATCTTTCCAGAAACGAACATTGCTGGTCACCAGTCGGTCATAAGGTGCATTGATGAACAGTTGATAACTGATATTGCGTTTTTGCGTATCGAAAGTGCTGGTTTCAACCGAACCTACCCGATAGCCACGGAACAGCACCGGATCTCCTGGCGAGAGCTGCCCGGCTTTTTTGCTATCGAGAAGCACACGGATACCTTTCGCATCAGGTGGGGCCAACGGTGGCGAGTCCAGCAAATCGTATTTATCCATTTTGCTGCCTTTCGCGCCTGGCTGCAGTTCGATATAAACCCCAGACAGCAGTGTTCCCAGGCCGCTAATCCCTTCTCGACCAATCTGCGGTTTCACCACCCAAAAGACGGTATCTTTATGCAGCAACTTTTCCATACCGGAATTCAGCCGCGCTTTGATTTCAACGTGCGTCAAATCATCAGCCAGTGTGGCGCTTTCAACCACGCCGACGTCAACGCTACGGCTTTTAATGGTGGTTTTGCCACCTTCAATTCCTTCCGCATTCGCGGTGATCAGGGTCACTTCCGGTCCCTGATGGCTGTAATGATAAAAAAGAACCCAGGCCCCAATGAGCGCCGTGACGATAGGAAATATCCACACGGGAGACCAGTTCTTCACTTTCTGGATTTTGGCTTCCCCATTATTAGATTCCATACTGTCAGGACTCCTCATGCTCTGATTCAGGTTGACGATCCCACGACAAACGCGGGTCAAACGTCATAGCAGAAAACATTGTCATTATGACGACTAAAGCAAACATTAATGCACCCATTGCCGGATAAATACTCATTAAACCTCCCATACGCACCAGCGCCGAGAGCACCGCGATAACGAAAACGTCAATCATCGACCAGCGGCCTACAAACTCAACAACTTCATAAATCAAATGCATTCTTTCACTATCGCGCTTGCCGTGTCCTTTGGCATCCCAACACAGCCACGCAATGGCGATCATCTTTAACGTTGGCACCATAATACTGGCCAGAAAAATCACCGCAGCGACGGGATAAGAGCCTTCGCTCCATAACAGAATGACCCCAGCGAGAATCGTCGACGGCATCTTCGAGCCTAATAAATCCGTCACCATGATGGGCAAAATATTAGCCGGAAGATACAGCATGATGGACGTTACAAGCAGCGCGAGTGTCCACTGCAGGCTGTTTCTACGCCGAACGTACCCTTTGGTACTACAACGCGGGCACACGGGTTCATCAGCAGGAAGGATTGCCGTACAACAGGAGCACGAACGCAGCCCCTGACGTATCCCCGTGACACCTGGTTTTAGCGGCTGGCGCAGTTCTGGCATCGGGGCGATGTCGTCCCATAACCAGCGACGATCAACACACTGAAAAGCGCGCAGTTGCAGGACACAAAATAAACACCAGGGGAGAAAGCTGCTGCCTACCCCAATGCTGCCGTAAGCCATCAGTTTCACGAAACTGACCAGCACACCCGCGAGGAAAATCTCCGCCATTCCCCAGGTTTTGAGTTGAAAAAGCACCCGTGCCAGTTGCTCTTTTAAACGGACCGGTAATTCCGCGCGATTCACCAGTAACAGAATGGTTATCAGACAAAACGCGGGAACCAGTTGCACAAACAACAGGAAAAAGGTGCCGAGGCTGGCGTAGTCCTCAGAAAAAAGCACGCCGGGAATTTCCAGTAATGTAATTTCACTGGTAACTCCTGCAACGTTCATATTCACAAAAGGAAACAAGTTGGACAGCAACAGCATGAACAGTGCAGCCAACGCATAGGCGGTGGGACGCTGCCGAGGGGCATCCCACGCCACGGTTAACGTTGTGCCACACCGGGGACATGCCGCTTTCTGACCATGCTCAAGGCGCGGTAACGCCACCAGCATGTCACACTGCGAGCACAGGATGTGCTTCGCGGCATGATGATGTTCGCACATTGGTACTCCTTAATGATGCGCTATTTTACAGATGACGAACAAAGTGTTGGTTTTCATGCCTGATAAACCCAGTTCATCAGGCAATTTTACCGTTGTCAGCTGTCTCTGTTTAAATCGACTATTTTGCGATCAGCCACCATTTTTTAACGCTTCAAGATACTCCCAGCGTTCAAAGGCTTGCTCCAGCTCCTGCTCTGCAGCAGCCATATCGGCGAGCACTTTTTGTGTCTGCTCATGGGGCTGACTGAAGAAGGAAGCATCCGCCACTTGCGTCTGTAGGGCTTCCAGCTTCGCCTCCAGATCTTCGAGCAATTGCGGTAGCTGCTCCAGTTCGCGCTGCAATTTATAGCTTAGTTTGCTACTGCTGCGTTTTACAGTTTCTGCTTTTGGCGCGGCGGCTTCTTCGATTTTTTTCACCGCAGGCTGTTTGAGCGCCACATACTGTTCTTGCTGACCACGGGCATCATGATAACCGCCGACATAACGACCAATTTTACCGCCGCCTTCGAAGATCCAGCATTCTGTAACGGTGTTATCGACAAACTGACGATCGTGGCTAACCAGCAATACCGTGCCCTGATAGCTGTCGATCAGTTCTTCCAGCAGTTCCAGCGTTTCGACATCAAGATCGTTGGTCGGTTCGTCAAGAATCAATAAGTTGCTTGGTTTGAGGAACAAACGCGCCAACAACAAGCGGTTACGCTCACCGCCAGAAAGCGCACGTACCGGCGTCATCGCCCGTTTTGGATGGAACAGGAAGTCCTGCAAATAGCCCAAAACATGACGTGGCTTGCCGTTAACCATCACCTCTTGCTTACCTTCGGCAAGGTTATCCATCACCGTTTTATCGGGATCCAGTTCCGCACGGTGCTGATCGAAATAAGCCACTTCCAGTTTGGTGCCAACGTGAATACGCCCGCTGTCCGCCTGAAGCTGACCGAGCATTAGTTTCAGCAGCGTGGTTTTGCCGCACCCATTCGGACCAATCAGGGCAATTTTGTCGCCGCGTAGAACCTGGGCAGAAAAATCTTTCACCAGTTGCTTACCGTCAACCTGGTAGCAAACGTCCTCCATTTCGAAAACGATCTTACCGGAGCGGCTGGCTTCTTCCACCTGCATCTTTGCGGTACCCATTACTTCGCGACGTTCACCACGCTCGCGACGCATTGCTTTCAGGGCGCGTACGCGGCCTTCATTACGGGTACGACGTGCTTTGATCCCCTGGCGGATCCACACCTCTTCCTGCGCCAGTTTGCGATCGAACTCGGCATTTTGTAATTCTTCCACGCGCAGGGCTTCTTCTTTTTCCAGCAGGTACTGGTCGTAATTCCCTGGATAGGTCACCAGCTTGCCGCGATCGAGATCAACAATGCGCGTCGCCATATTGCGGATAAACGAACGGTCGTGGGAAATGAAAATAATTGTCCCATTGAAGGTTTTGAGGAACCCTTCCAGCCAGTCGATGGTTTCAATATCCAGGTGGTTAGTCGGTTCGTCGAGCAGCAATACGCGCGGATTGCTCACCAGCGCGCGTCCTAATGCCGCTTTACGCAACCAGCCGCCGGAAAGCGACGACAGCGCAACATTAGGATCTAATCCCAGTTGCGCCAGCACTTCGTTGATGCGGTTTTCCAGCTGCCACAGGTTGTGGTGATCCAGCTGTTCCTGAACCTTCGCCAGTTCGTTGAGATTTTTCTCGCTCGGGTCGTTCATCACCAGGCGCGAAATATCGTGATAGCGTTTCAGGTATTCCGCTTGTTCTTCAATGCCTTCGGCAACGAAATCATAAACGCTACCCTCAACGTTACGCGGCGGATCCTGTTGCAGACGAGCTACAATCAAATCTTGCTCATAAATAATGCGACCGTCATCCAGCCCCTGTTCACGGTTGAGGATCTTCATTAACGTTGATTTGCCTGCACCGTTACGCCCCACCAGACAAACACGTTCGTTATCTTCGATATGCAGTTCTGCGTTATCGAGAAGCGGCGCGTCGCTGAACGACAGCCATGCGCCATGCATACTGATTAATGACATTACTATTCCTTTCAGGCTGCGGTAATCAGCCAGCAGTTGTGGATCTGGCGGTTACGGGCGAAATCCTGGGAGAGCGTTTTTTGCGTAATTTCTTGTGCTTTCAGTCCCAGTTTCGCCAGGCCGTCGAGATCCATACGGAAGCCGCGTTTGTTGTTCGAGAACATGATCGTCCCACCTGCACGCAGCAGACGTTTCAAATCTTTCATCAGCGCCAGATGATCGCGCTGAACATCAAACGCATCTTCCATTCGTTTTGAGTTAGAGAAGGTTGGCGGATCGATAAAGATCAAATCAAACTGTTCATTTGCCTCACGCAACCACGCCAGGCAATCGGCCTGAATCAGGCGATGCGCACGCCCGGTTAGGCCATTCAGACGCAGGTTGCGTTCTGCCCACTCCAGATAAGTACGCGACATATCCACGGTGGTGGTGCTGCGTGCACCGCCTAATCCCGCATGCACGGTGGCGCTGCCGGTATAAGAGAACAGGTTGAGGAAATCTTTGCCTTTGCTCATCTGACCGAGCATACGACGGGCGATACGGTGATCGAGGAACAGACCGGTATCGAGGTAATCCGTCAGGTTCACCCACAAGTGAGCGTTATATTCGGTAACTTCCAGAAACTCGCCCTTCTCGCCCAGTTTCTGGTATTGATTTTTGCCCTTCTGGCGTTCACGGGTTTTCAGCACCAGTTTGTTTGGCGCAATCCCCAGTACCGAAATGGTTGCAGCGATAATATCGAACAGACGCTGACGCGCTTTGTGCGCATCAATAGTTTTTGGCGGCGCATACTCCTGCACCACCACCCAGTCGGCATAACGGTCAACGGCAACATTATATTCCGGCAGATCGGCGTCATACAGGCGGTAGCATTCAATGCCTTCCTGGCGAGCCCACTTCTCGAATTTTTTGAGGTTCTTACGCAGACGGTTGGCGTAGTCTTCCGCTGCCATTACCGGTTTGCTGTCTGGTGTGCTTTCGGCAACATGGTAGTTTTTCTGTACGCAGTCCAGCGGGCCGTTTTTCGCCTTGTACTGTTTGTCTGCACGCAGCTGCAGGCAGCTTAGCAGATCCGGCGAGGCACTAAACAAAGAGAGATTCCAGCCACCGAACTGGTTTTTCATGATTCGGCCCAGCAGACTATGCAGCGCAATCAGCGCCGGTTCGCTGTCCAGACGTTCACCGTATGGCGGGTTGCTCAACACTGTACCGTACGGCCCTTTCGGCAGCGGATTGGCCAGTTGCGCGACATCGTTCACCTCAAAGGTGATCAGTTCACCAATCCCCGCAAGACGGGCGTTAGTGCGCGCACGTTGAATCACCCGTGCGTCACTGTCCGAACCGTAGAAATGGGAACTATACTCCGCCAGGCCTTTACGGGCACGAGTTTGCGCTTCCGCTTTCACTTCCTGCCAGATAGCTTCATCATGCTGCGCCCAGCCGCTAAAGCCCCAACGGCCACGGTGCAAGCCCGGTGCGCGGTCGGTCGCCAACATAGCCGCTTCAATCAGCAACGTACCTGAACCACACATTGGATCGAGCAGCGGTGTTCCTGGCTGCCAGCCGGATCGCATCACAATAGCGGCTGCCAGGGTTTCTTTGATCGGCGCAATGCCAGCACGATCGCGATAGCCACGCAGATGTAAACCATCACCACTGAGATCAAGGGCGATACTGGCGGTTTCTTTATGCAGCCAGACGTTAACGCGGATATCCGGCGCATCGCGATCAACATTTGGACGCGGCAGATTTTTCCGCGTGAAAGCATCGACGATCGCGTCTTTCACTTTCATCGCACCGTACTGACTGTTGCGTATGGTGTCATTCAAACCACTGAAGTGGACAGCGAAGGTCGCGCCAGGATTAAACATCTCTGTCCAGTTGATCGCCTGAACACCGAGATAGAGGTCTAAATCGCTGTAAACCTTACACTCGCCCAGCGGCAACATAATACGCGAGGCCAGGCGGCTCCACATCAGGCTCTGGTAAACAAGCCGTGTGTCGCCCTTGAAATGGACCCCACCCTGAACCACCTGGCATTCAACGGCCCCCAGGTTTTCCAGTTCAGTTTTTAACAGCTCTTCCAGCCCACGGGCCGTACTGGCAAACAGAGAATTCATATTGTCACTTTTACTCTAAGAAAATTGTTGCGCATTATAGCTAATAAGCGCGTCATGTCATAAAGTTGAGGGCTTATTTTCATTTGAGGACCGCACCGTGGCGACATTAACCCGGCTTTTTATTCATCCTGTTAAATCGATGCGCGGCATTGGTCTTACACATACCCTGGCAGATGTCAGTGGTCTGGCCTTCGATCGCATCTTTATGATCACGGAACCTGACGGTACGTTTATTACCGCTCGCCAGTTTCCGCTAATGGTACGGTTTACGCCTTCACCCGTGCATGATGGCTTGCATCTCACCGCACCAGATGGCAGTAGTGCATATGTTCGTTTTGCTGATTTCGCCACACAAGACGCACCAACCGAAGTTTGGGGCACACATTTTACCGCGCGAATTGCGCCAGACGCGATCAACAAATGGCTAAGTGGATTTTTCTCCCGCGAAGTGCAATTACGCTGGGTGGGGCCACAAATGACCCGGCGCGTGAAACGCCACAACACTGTACCCCTGTCATTTGCTGATGGCTATCCTTACCTTCTTGCTAACGAGGCCTCGTTACGTGATCTCCAACAACGTTGTCCGGCCAGTGTAAAAATGGAGCAATTCCGCCCCAATCTGGTGGTTTCCGGTGCATCGGCCTGGGAAGAAGATAGCTGGAAAGTGATTCGCATTGGTGATGTCGTGTTTGATGTGGTTAAGCCTTGTAGCCGCTGTATTTTCACCACCGTCAGCCCAGAAAAAGGGCAAAAACATCCGGCAGGCGAACCATTAAAAACGCTGCAATCTTTCCGTACTGCCCAGGATAACGGCGATGTCGATTTTGGTCAGAATTTAATTGCCCGTAATAGCGGCGTGATTCGCGTTGGCGACGAGGTGGAAATTCTGGCAACGGCTCCGGCTAAAATTTACGGCGCAGGTGCCGCTGATGATACTGCCAACACCACGCAACAACCGGACGCAAACGTAGATATTGACTGGCAGGGACAGGCATTTCGTGGAAATAACCAACAGGTGCTGCTGGAGCAATTAGAAAATCAGGGAATTCGTATCCCTTATTCTTGCCGCGCGGGCATTTGTGGAAGTTGCCGTGTTCAGCTTTTAGAAGGCGAAGTCACGCCGCTAAAAAAATCAGCAATAGGCGATGATGGCACTATTCTTTGCTGTAGTTGTGTACCGAAGACTGCGCTTAAGCTGGCGCGTTAGACTGCCTGTTCGAGGCTGAAGCTGTCAACATTAACCTGCGGTTTCAGCCTGTCGTTCATGATTTTAATGGCGTCGCCCAACTGCATCGCGCGACCCGCAATAACAACGCAGGGTTGTGCCAGTAGACATAGCGCGGCATTCTCGCCAGATTCAACGACCAGTAAATTCACTTGCTCATGAGTGTCGCTCAACCAAACGTAGGCCGCATCGCCCGGCATGGGCATCCACATTTCACCATGAGATACAAAATGCCAGCTTTTCGGCATTTGCGGTTTGAGATAACGAATTGCTACCAGTGCATTCAGCACCAGTTCGGCTTTTTGTTCTTTAGATAAATTAAAATCGCGGCACTTTTCTTCAAAAGAGAAATAGAGCGCGGCGTCATCAACGCAAAAACCTGCGGGAGAAAAGGCATCTGGAGTCAACATTTTGCGCGCAAAACGTGAGCGAAATAGCATACCATTGGCTAAATCGAGCATCATTCGATCGTGCTCTTCATCGTAATACCAACGCCAGTTATCGTCTGGTTTAATTCGCATCTGCCACTCCCCAACCTTATAAAACCGCAGCGACACAATCCATTGTCGCTTCGCTTAATAACCTCAACAATAAAAGTACAAAATGTCTAAATAAGCAACAGCGATGAATATAAAACAACCAGGGCTGAAAATAAAGCCCTGATTATCTTATAAAGAGGAATTTGAAGAAATAATTAGATATGGGTAACGATTTCTTTAATCAGCGGCGGACCTTTAAAAATAAAACCAGAATAAATTTGCACCAGTGAGGCACCCGCAGCAATCTTTTCACGCGCAGCGATAACCGAGTCAATGCCGCCAACACCAATAATCGGCAAGCGTCCGTTTAATTCCTGTGACAAGCGGCGAATAATTTCGGTGCTTTTTAACTGAAGCGGACGACCACTTAAGCCACCGGTTTGATCACAATTTTTCATTCCCTGAACCAGAGAACGATCGAGTGTGGTATTGGTTGCAATAACGCCATCAATATTATGGCGAACTAAACTATCGGCAACCTGGATCAATTCTTCTTCAGAAAGATCCGGCGCGATCTTCACTGCGATCGGCACATATTTATGGTGCATCACTTGCAAATCATTTTGTTTATTTTTAATCGCAGTTAAGAGATCATCCAGCGCTTCACCATATTGCAGTGTGCGTAATCCTGGGGTATTTGGCGATGAAATATTGATGGCGATATATCCCGCATAGGCATAGATTTTTTCCATACAAATCAGATAGTCATCTTTACCCTGCTCCACCGGCGTATCTTTATTTTTGCCGATGTTAATACCCAGAACGCCGTCATAATGGGCTTTTTTTACGTTCTCTACGAGGTTATCAACGCCAAGATTATTAAAGCCCATACGGTTGATCAAACCTTCGGCATCTACCAGACGAAAGAGACGCGGCTTGTCATTACCTGGCTGGGGACGTGGCGTGACGGTACCGATCTCGATGGATCCAAATCCCATCGCGCCTAACGCGTCAATGCACTCCCCGTCTTTATCAAGACCGGCTGCCAGACCAAGCGGATTTTTAAACGTCAGGCCCATGCAGTTAACAGGTTTCGCAGGCACTTTCTGCCGCACCAGTGCTTCAAACGGCGTTCCTGTAATACGGCGTAATTGCTGAAAAGTAAACTCATGAGCGCGCTCTGGATCGAGCTGGAAAAGGGCTTTACGAACGAAGGGGTAGTACATGAACTCTCCTGGATTCCCGGTGTGCAAACCGGGGGCGTATTATGTGCGAGTTCGGACCAAAAGGGAATTGACCTGCGGCAATAAATAGCAAACGTTTTCTTATTGCGCTTTTTTTATGCTTTTTTTGGCTTTTCTTCCTCAGATAAATCATTTCGACTCGCGGACGCCCTCTGTCATACTGACCGAATTGTTATCAATGTTAACAAAACAAGAACAATTGGTTATAAGGAGAGAGTATGCGTGTCATCACCCTGGCGGGTAGTCCTCGCTTTCCTTCTCGCTCCAGCTCCTTGCTGGAATATGCGCGGGAAAAACTAAATGGCCTGGATGTAGAGGTTTATCACTGGAATTTGCAAAACTTCGTCCCGGAAGATCTGCTTTATGCTCGTTTCGATAGTCCGGCACTCAAGACCTTCACCGAACAGCTGCAACAGGCCGATGGGCTGATTGTCGCCACGCCTGTGTATAAAGCCGCCTATTCCGGTGCACTGAAAACCCTGCTCGACCTGCTGCCAGAACGTGCGTTGCAAGGCAAAGTGGTGCTGCCGCTGGCGACAGGCGGCACCGTGGCCCATCTGCTGGCGGTCGATTATGCCCTTAAGCCAGTTTTAAGTACGCTGAAAGCCCAGGAGATCCTGCACGGCGTGTTTGCCGATGACTCGCAAGTAATTGATTACCAACACAAACCCCAGTTCACGCCAAATCTGCAAACTCGTCTTGATACCGCGCTAGAAACTTTCTGGCAGGCGTTGCACCGCCGCGATGTTCAGGTTCCTGACCTTCTGTCTCTGCGAGGTAATGCCCATGCGTAAGATCATTAAACTGGCGCTGGCGGGTTTACTTAGCGTCTCTACACTTGCTGTTGCCGCGGAGTCTTCGCCAGAGGCGTTACGTATAGGCTATCAAAAAGGCAGTATTGGTATGGTGCTGGCAAAAAGCCACCAGTTACTGGAAAAACGCTATCCGCAAACAAAAATCTCCTGGGTGGAGTTCCCCGCTGGCCCACAGATGCTGGAGGCGTTAAACGTTGGCAGTATCGATCTCGGCAGTACCGGAGATATTCCGCCAATCTTTGCCCAGGCTGCCGGGGCTGATTTGGTATACGTGGGCGTCGAGCCACCGAAGCCCAAAGCCGAAGTGATTCTGGTGGCAGAAAACAGCCCGATCAAAACCGTAGCCGATCTTAAAGGTCACAAAGTTGCCTTTCAGAAAGGTTCCAGTTCGCACAATCTTTTACTGCGAGCCCTTCGCCAGGCCGGGCTTAAATTCACGGATATTCAGCCCACTTACCTGACGCCTGCCGATGCCCGCGCCGCGTTCCAGCAAGGTAACGTCGACGCCTGGGCTATCTGGGATCCCTACTACTCCGCTGCATTATTACAGGGCGGCGTGCGGGTGCTGAAAGACGGCACCGATCTCAATCAAACTGGATCGTTTTATCTGGCAGCTCGTCCGTATGCAGAAAAAAACGGCGCTTTTATTCAGGGTGTGCTGACAACCTTTAGTGAGGCCGGTGCGTTAACCCGCAGCCAGCGCGAACAAAGCATCGCTTTACTGGCAAAAACGATGGGCTTACCGGCCCCGGTGATTGCCTCGTATCTGGATCATCGTCCTCCCACCACCATCAAACCGTTGAGCGCTGAAGTTGCCGCCTTACAGCAGCAAACGGCAGATCTGTTTTATGAAAACCGTCTGGTGCCGAAAAAAGTCGATATTCGCCAGCGCATCTGGCAACCCACTCAACTGGAAGGAAAACAATTATGAGTCTGAATATGTTCTGGTTTTTACCGACCCACGGTGACGGGCATTATCTGGGAACGGAAGAAGGTTCACGTCCGGTTGATCACGGTTATCTGCAACAAATTGCGCAAGCGGCGGATCGTCTGGGCTATACCGGTGTGCTGATCCCGACGGGGCGATCGTGTGAAGATGCGTGGCTGGTGGCGGCGTCGATGATCCCTGTGACACAACGGCTGAAGTTTCTTGTCGCCCTGCGCCCCAGCGTAACCTCACCTACCGTTGCCGCCCGCCAGGCCGCCACGCTTGACCGTCTCTCTAACGGACGTGCGTTGTTTAACCTGGTCACAGGCAGCGATCCCCAAGAACTGGCAGGCGACGGCGTGTTCCTTGATCATAGCGAGCGTTACGAAGCCTCGGCAGAATTTACCCAGGTCTGGCGGCGGTTGTTGCTTGGCGAGACTGTGGATTTCAACGGCAAACATATTCATGTACGCGGAGCCAAACTGCTCTTCCCGCCGATTCAACAGCCTTATCCTCCGCTTTACTTTGGCGGATCGTCAGATGTCGCCCAGGAGCTGGCGGCAGAACAAGTTGATCTCTACCTCACCTGGGGCGAACCACCGGAACTGGTAAAAGAGAAAATCGAACACGTGCGGGCGAAAGCTGCCGCGCATGGACGCAAAATTCGTTTCGGTGTTCGTCTGCATGTGATTGTTCGTGAAACCAACGACGAAGCGTGGCAGGCCGCCGAGCGGTTAATCTCGCGTCTTGATGATGAAACTATCGCCAAAGCACAGGCGGCGTTTGCCCGAACGGATTCCGTAGGACAACAGCGAATGGCGGCGCTACATAACGGCAAGCGCGACAATCTGGAGATCAGCCCCAATTTATGGGCGGGTGTTGGCTTAGTGCGCGGCGGTGCCGGGACGGCGCTGGTGGGCGATGGTCCTACGGTCGCCGCGCGAATCAACGAATACGCTGCACTTGGCATCGACAGTTTTGTGCTTTCGGGCTACCCGCATCTGGAAGAAGCGTATCGGGTCGGCGAGTTACTGTTCCCACATCTGGATGTCGCCATCCCGGAAATTCCCCAGCCACAACCGCTGAATCCACAAGGCGAAGCGGTGGCGAATGATTTTATCCCCCGTAACGTCGCGCAAAGCTAAGGAACACGATGATGGCAACGCCAGTGAAGAAGTGGTTATTGCGCGTTGCCCCCTGGTTTTTACCGGTGGGCATCGTGGCGGTGTGGCAACTGGCCTCCTCGGTTGGCTGGTTATCGACGCGTATTTTGCCCTCACCGGAAGGAGTGGTGATGGCGTTCTGGACGCTCTCTGCCAGCGGCGAATTGTGGCAGCATCTGGCGATCAGCTCCTGGCGGGCGTTGATTGGCTTTTCAATTGGCGGATCGCTGGGATTAATTCTGGGGCTGATTAGCGGGCTGTCACGCTGGGGTGAGCGACTGCTGGATACCTCCATTCAGATGTTGCGCAACGTGCCGCATCTGGCGCTGATCCCGCTGGTGATTTTGTGGTTTGGCATTGATGAATCCGCAAAAATCTTTCTGGTGGCGCTCGGTACGCTATTCCCCATTTATATCAACACCTGGCATGGCATCCGTAATATCGACCGTGGGCTGGTGGAGATGGCACGTAGCTATGGATTATCCGGCATACCGCTGTTTATCCATGTGATCCTGCCTGGTGCCCTGCCCTCAATTATGGTCGGTGTGCGTTTTGCTTTGGGCCTGATGTGGCTGACGCTGATCGTTGCCGAAACTATTTCTGCCAATTCCGGCATTGGTTATCTGGCGATGAATGCGCGGGAGTTTCTGCAAACGGACGTGGTGGTAGTCGCCATTATTCTTTACGCCCTGCTCGGCAAACTTGCTGACGTCAGCGCGCAGCTGTTAGAGCGTCTCTGGTTGCGCTGGAACCCGGCTTATCATTTGAAGGAGGCCACGGTATGAATACCGCTCGTCTGAACCAGGGCACACCATTGTTGCTCAATGCAGTAAGCAAACATTACGCGGAAAATATCGTCCTGAACCAACTGGATTTACATATTCCGGCAGGTCAGTTTGTGGCGGTGGTGGGCCGCAGCGGCGGTGGCAAAAGTACTCTGCTGCGCCTGCTGGCAGGTCTGGAAACGCCAACCGCAGGCGACGTGTTAGCGGGCACCACACCACTGGCTGAGATTCAGGATGATACGCGAATGATGTTTCAGGACGCGCGTCTGCTGCCGTGGAAATCGGTGATTGATAACGTTGGGTTAGGCCTTAAAGGCCAGTGGCGCGATGCGGCGCGTCAGGCTCTGGCTGCGGTAGGGCTGGAGAATCGCGCGGGGGAATGGCCTGCCGCACTTTCTGGCGGGCAGAAACAACGTGTGGCGCTGGCAAGGGCGCTGATTCATCGACCGGGTTTATTGTTGCTTGATGAACCACTCGGTGCGCTGGACGCTTTAACGCGACTCGAGATGCAGGATTTGATTGTGTCACTCTGGCAGGAGCACGGCTTTACCGTCTTGCTGGTGACGCATGATGTGAGCGAAGCGGTGGCGATGGCTGACCGGGTGTTGTTAATTGAAGAGGGAAAAATTGGTCTGGATTTGACGGTGGATATCCCCCGTCCGCGCCGGTTAGGGTCGGTACGATTAGCAGAGCTGGAAGCGGAAGTGTTGCAGCGGGTGATGCAGCGTGGTGAATTTGAAACTCGCCTGAGAAAACAGGGATAAATTCTCCGAATGGCGGCGCTATTGCCGCCATTCGGTTATTTATCAAGCCAGTGCTTTGGTGATCTTCTCGTACAGATCGCCAGAGAGATTTTCCAGCCCTTTCAACTGTTCCAGCGCCGCGCGCATTTTCTCCTGACGTTTGGCATCGTAACGTTTCAGGCGAATCAGCGGCTCAATCAGGCGTGAAGCCACCTGCGGGTTACGGCTGTTGAGGTCGGTAAGCATTTCCACCAGGAACTGATAACCGCTGCCATCTTCGGCATGGAACGCTGCCGGGTTGCTGCCCGCAAATGCGCCAATCAATGAACGAATGCGGTTCGGGTTGCTCATGGTAAATGAGCGATGCTGCAACAGACCACGTACCGTCTCCAGCACATTCGCCGCCGGGCTGGTGGCTTGCAGGATAAACCATTTATCCATCACCAGACCATCCTGATGCCACTTGTCGTCGTACTCCTGCATCAGCGCGTCACGGCATGGCAGTTGTGCAGCAACCGCCGCAGAAAGCGCCGCCAGCGCATCGGTCATATTGTTCGCTTCGTGGAACTGTTTGCTCACCAGCACATCAGCCAGATGCGTTTCACCAAAAGCGAGGAAGCGCAGGCAGGCATTACGCAGAGTGCGTTTTGCAATATCTTCATGCTCAACACGGTACTCGCTCTGGTAATTCGCGTTGTAAATAGCCAGCAGCTCATCTGCCAGTTCAGTCGCCAGAGTACGAGTGAGTGCTTCGCGTACTTCGGCAATAGCAATCGGGTCGATGATATCGAACAGTTCTGCCATTTCATTGACGGAAGGCAGCGTCAGGATTTCTGCCGCCAGCGCCGGATCAATCTTCTCATCGAGCAGCACCGCGCGGAAAGCGTCAGCCACATGCACCGGCAGAGACAACGGCTGCCCTTGCTGATGACGGGCGACGTTCAGCTTGATGTAGGTTGCCAGCAAACTTTGCGCCGCGTCCCAGCGAGAGAAATCATTACGCGCATGACGCATCAGGAAGGTCAGTTGCTGATCGCTCCACTTATATTCCAGTTTCACTGGCGCAGAGAATTCGCACAGCAGCGCAGGCACCGGCTGGAAGTAGACATTATCAAAAACAAAGGTCTGTTCCGCCTGGGTGACGTTCAGCACGGAATTCACCGGATGACCGCCTTTCTGCAACGGGATCACTTTGCCTTCGTTGTCATACAGTTCGATGGCAAACGGAATATGCAGTGGTTGTTTTTCTGCCTGATCCGGTGTAGCTGGCGTGCGCTGGCTGATGGTCAGGGTGTACTGCTCAGTTTCCGGATTGTAGTCGTCTTTGACGGTCACAACCGGCGTGCCGGACTGGCTGTACCAACGGCGGAAATGGGAGAGATCGACATTCGACGCATCTTCCATCGCCTGCACAAAGTCGTCACAGGTCGCTGCGCTACCATCATGACGCTCGAAATAGAGCTGCATCCCTTTCTGGAAGTTTTCTTCGCCAAGCAGAGTGTGGATCATACGAATCACTTCCGCGCCCTTCTCGTAAACGGTCAGGGTGTAGAAGTTGTTCATTTCAATGACCATATCCGGGCGAATTGGGTGCGCCATCGGGCTGGCGTCTTCTGCAAACTGCAATCCGCGCATGGTGCGCACATTATTGATACGGTTTACCGCGCGGGAACCAAGGTCAGAGCTGAATTCCTGATCGCGGAAGACGGTTAAACCTTCTTTCAGACTGAGCTGGAACCAGTCGCGGCAGGTGACACGGTTGCCGGTCCAGTTATGGAAATATTCATGGCCGATAACGCGTTCAATATCGAGGTAATCTTTGTCGGTGGCGGTGTCGGTGCGGGCCAGCACATATTTGGAGTTAAAGATATTCAGCCCCTTATTCTCCATTGCGCCCATATTGAAGAAATCCACCGCGACGATCATATAGATGTCGAGGTCATACTCCAGGCCGAAGCGTTCTTCATCCCATTTCATGGAGTTTTTCAGCGAGGTCATCGCCCACGGCGCGCGATCAAGGTTGCCACGATCGACGTACAGCTCCAGCGCTACTTCACGGCCAGAGCGGGTAGTGAAGGTATCGCGCAGTACATCAAAATCACCAGCCACCAACGCAAACAGGTAACACGGTTTCGGGAACGGGTCCTGCCACTGTACCCAATGACGTCCATTTTCCAGTTCACCTTGCGCAACGCGGTTACCATTGGAAAGCAGGAAGGGATATTTGGTTTTATCGGCAATAATTTTGGTGGTAAAACGCGCCAGCACATCCGGGCGGTCGAGATAATACGTAATATGGCGGAAACCTTCGGCTTCACACTGGGTGCAAAGCGCATCGCCTGACTGATAAAGCCCTTCCAGCGCAGTATTCGCCGCCGGGCTAATTTCATTAACGATCTTAAGCGTAAAACGCTCCGGCAAATTACTGATGACCAGTGCGCCCTCTTCTTCTTTCCAGGCGGTCCACGGCTCATCATTAATATAAACAGAAACCAGTTTGAGGTCTTCGCCGTTGAGACGAAGCGGAACATCTGATGCACCATGACGGACAGCCTGGCTGACCGCGGTAACGACCGTCTTTTGCGCGTCCAGGTCAAAGGTCAAGTCAATATCAGTAATCTGGTAATCCGGCGCACGATAATCGTGACGGTATTTGGCTTGTGGCTGTTGAGTCATAAATAACCTTTAGCATCTTTTATAGAGTCTGGTGTTCAGTCTATTCCTGTTGCGTAAATCGCGCTATGCAGAATCTTCATCTTTTCAGGTACAAACGCCTTTATTGCTACATTTTTATAACATACACCGCGTTATGCCATCGACCAGAAAGGTGACATATGGTGTGATCGGGGTTCAATAAATTGCGAAACAAGGTATACTCCAGCAGTTCCTGAAGATGTTTATTGTACTAAACGCTCCTGTACGAGGACGCTACTGCGCACCTATGACACAATTCGCTTCTCCTGTTCTGCACTCGTTGCTGGATACAGATGCTTATAAGTTGCATATGCAGCAAGCCGTGTTTCATCACTATTACGATGTGCATGTCGCGGCGGAGTTTCGTTGCCGAGGTGACGATCTGCTGGGTATTTATGCCGATGCTATTCGTGAACAGGTTCAGGCGATGCAGCACCTGCGCCTGCAGGATGATGAATATCAGTGGCTCTCTGCCCTGCCTTTCTTTAAGGCCGACTATCTTAACTGGCTACGCGAGTTCCGCTTTAACCCGGAACAAGTCACCGTGTCCAACGATAATGGCAAGCTGGATATTCGTTTAAGCGGCCCGTGGCGTGAAGTCATCCTCTGGGAGGTTCCTTTGCTGGCGGTTATCAGTGAAATGGTACATCGCTATCGCTCACCGCAGGCCGACGTTGCGCAAGCCCTCGACACGCTGGAAAACAAATTAGTCGACTTCTCGGCATTAACCGCCGGTCTTGATATGTCGCGCTTCCATCTGATGGATTTTGGCACCCGCCGCCGTTTTTCTCGCGAAGTACAAGAAACCATCGTGAAACGTCTGCAACAGGAATCCTGGTTCGTGGGCACCAGCAACTACGATCTGGCGCGTCGGCTTTCCCTCACGCCAATGGGAACACAGGCACACGAATGGTTCCAGGCGCATCAGCAAATCAGCCCGGATCTAGCCAACAGCCAGCGAGCTGCACTTGCTGCCTGGCTGGAAGAGTATCCCGACCAACTTGGCATTGCATTAACCGACTGCATCACTATGGATGCTTTCCTGCGTGATTTCGGTGTCGAGTTCGCCAGTCGCTATCAGGGCCTGCGCCATGACTCTGGTGACCCGGTTGAATGGGGTGAAAAAGCCATTGCACATTATGAAAAGCTGGGAATTGATCCACAGAGTAAAACGCTGGTTTTCTCTGACAATCTGGATTTACGCAAAGCGGTTGAGCTATACCGCCACTTCTCTTCCCGCGTGCAATTAAGTTTTGGTATTGGGACTCGCCTGACCTGCGATATCCCCCAGGTAAAACCTCTGAATATTGTCATTAAGTTGGTAGAGTGTAACGGTAAACCGGTGGCGAAACTTTCTGACAGCCCTGGCAAAACTATCTGCCACGATAAAGCGTTTGTTCGGGCGCTGCGCAAAGCGTTCGACCTTCCGCATATTAAAAAAGCCAGTTAATATCATCAGGGAGCTAATCGGCTCCCTTTTTTTACCTTTAATTCCGAAATCTTTCGCTGCATTTGCGAATTCTGCTTGTCTGATTGCAGATGCCAGGTAACATAGGTATCCCCCCATTTACGGGTGGACAAGTGTTTATTTTTTCCGACTATTAACAGAGAGAATATTATGAGCGTTGTGCCTGTAGCCGACGTACTCCAGGGCCGCGTAGCCGTTGACAGCGAAGTCACCGTGCGCGGATGGGTACGTACCCGCCGAGATTCAAAAGCTGGCATCTCCTTCCTCGCCGTTTATGACGGTTCCTGCTTTGATCCTGTACAGGCTGTCATCAATAATTCTCTGCCCAATTACAATGAAGACGTCTTGCGTCTGACCACCGGCTGCTCGGTCATTGTGACGGGTAAAGTCGTGGCGTCGCCGGGCCAGGGGCAACAATTTGAAATTCAGGCCAGCAAGGTTGAAGTTGCTGGTTGGGTTGAAGATCCAGACACTTACCCGATGGCGGCAAAACGCCACAGCATTGAGTATCTGCGTGAAGTCGCTCACCTGCGTCCGCGCACAAACCTGATTGGTGCCGTCGCGCGCGTTCGCCATACGCTGGCGCAGGCGCTGCATCGCTTCTTTAACGAGCAGGGATTCTTCTGGGTCTCAACGCCACTGATTACCGCATCTGATACCGAAGGTGCAGGCGAAATGTTCCGTGTTTCTACGCTGGATCTGGAAAACCTGCCGCGTAACGATCAGGGCAAAGTGGATTTCGACAAAGACTTCTTTGGTAAAGAGTCTTTCCTGACCGTATCTGGCCAGTTGAACGGCGAAACCTACGCTTGCGCATTGTCCAAAATTTATACCTTCGGCCCGACTTTCCGTGCTGAAAACTCCAACACCAGCCGTCACCTGGCGGAATTCTGGATGCTGGAGCCAGAAGTGGCGTTTGCTAACCTGAACGATATCGCGGGTCTGGCTGAAGCCATGCTGAAATATGTCTTCAAAGCGGTTCTCGAAGAACGCGCTGACGACATGAAATTCTTCGCCGAACGCGTAGATAAAGATGCCGTTTCACGTCTGGAACGCTTCATTGAGGCCGATTTCGCGCAGGTGGATTACACCGACGCAGTGACCATTCTCGAAAACTGCGGCAGGAAGTTTGAAAACCCGGTTTACTGGGGCGTCGATCTCTCTTCTGAGCATGAGCGTTATCTGGCGGAAGAACACTTTAAAGCACCGGTAGTGGTTAAAAACTATCCGAAAGATATTAAAGCGTTCTATATGCGCCTTAACGAAGACGGTAAAACCGTTGCGGCTATGGACGTTCTGGCTCCGGGCATCGGTGAGATCATTGGTGGCTCCCAGCGTGAAGAACGTCTGGACGTGCTGGACGAGCGTATGCTTGAAATGGGCCTGAACAAAGAAGATTACTGGTGGTATCGCGATCTGCGTCGCTACGGTACTGTTCCGCATTCAGGTTTCGGTCTTGGTTTTGAACGCCTGATTGCTTACGTGACTGGCGTGCAAAACGTACGTGATGTTATTCCGTTCCCACGTACTCCGCGTAACGCCAGCTTCTAATTTAGCGTCTTCAAGAGCCAGCGCCCGCTGGCTCTTTTTTTATCCTTTCTGTCAAGTTATCTGTTTGTTAAGTCAAGCAATCTATTTGCAACCCCGCCATAACGATCATCCTGTTACGGAATATTACGCTGCAACATTTACGCACAAAAAATAATCTGCATTCTTATTGCGGATTAGTTTTTTCTTAGCTGATAGCACAATTTTCATACAAATTTTTGGCATTCTGGATGTCTGAAAGAAGATTTTGTGCCTGGTCGATAAAGTTTCCATCAGAAACAAAATTTCCGTTTAGTTAATTTAAATATAAGAAAATCATATAAATAGATAAAAATTGCTGTAAATATCATCACGCTTCTATGGAAATATGACGGTGTTCACAAAGTTCCTTAATTTTTACTTTTTGTCACATACTTTTTCTTTTTGAAACTAAATCTTTATCTTTGTAGCACTTTCACGGTAGCGAAACGTTAGTTTGAATGGAAAGATGCCTGCAGACACATAAAGACACCAAACTCTCATCAATAGTTCCGTAAATTTTTATTGACAGAACTTATTGACGGCAGTGGCAGGTGTCATAAAAAAAACCATGAGGGTAATAAATAATGATGAAGCGCAATATTCTGGCAGTGATCGTCCCTGCTCTGTTAGTAGCAGGTACTGCAAACGCTGCAGAAATCTATAACAAAGATGGCAACAAAGTAGATCTGTACGGTAAAGCTGTCGGTCTGCATTATTTCTCCAAGGGTAACGGTGAAAACAGTTACGGTGGCAATGGCGACATGACCTATGCCCGTCTTGGTTTTAAAGGGGAAACTCAAATCAATTCCGATCTGACCGGTTATGGTCAGTGGGAATATAACTTCCAGGGTAACAACTCTGAGGGCGCTGACGCTCAAACTGGTAACAAAACGCGTCTGGCATTCGCGGGTCTTAAATACGCTGACGTTGGTTCTTTCGATTACGGCCGTAACTACGGTGTGGTTTATGATGCACTGGGTTACACCGATATGCTGCCAGAATTTGGTGGTGATACTGCATACAGCGATGATTTCTTCGTTGGTCGTGTTGGCGGCGTTGCTACCTATCGTAACTCCAACTTCTTTGGTCTGGTTGATGGTCTGAACTTCGCTGTTCAGTACCTGGGTAAAAACGAGCGTGACACTGCACGCCGCTCTAACGGCGACGGTGTTGGCGGTTCTATCAGCTACGAATACGAAGGCTTTGGTATCGTTGGTGCTTATGGTGCCGCTGACCGTACCAACCTGCAGGAAGAGTCTTCCCTTGGCAAAGGCAAAAAAGCTGAACAGTGGGCTACTGGTCTGAAGTATGACGCGAACAACATCTACCTGGCAGCGAACTACGGTGAAACCCGTAACGCTACGCCGATCACTAATAAATTTACAAACACCAGCGGCTTCGCCAACAAAACGCAAGACGTTCTGTTAGTTGCGCAATACCAGTTTGATTTCGGTCTGCGTCCGTCCATCGCTTACACCAAATCTAAAGCGAAAGACGTAGAAGGTATCGGTGATGTTGATCTGGTGAACTACTTTGAAGTGGGCGCAACCTACTATTTCAACAAAAACATGTCCACCTATGTTGACTACATCATCAACCAGATCGATTCTGACAACAAACTGGGCGTAGGTTCTGACGACACCGTTGCTGTGGGTATCGTTTACCAGTTCTAGTTCTAATAGCACACCTCTTTGTTAAATGCCGAAAAAACAGGACTTTGGTCCTGTTTTTTTTATGCCTTCCAGAGCAATCTCACGTCTTGCAAAAACAGCCTGCGTTTTCATCAGTAATAGTTGGAATTTTGTAAATCTCCCGTTACCCTGATAGCGGACTTCCCTTCTGTAACCATAATGGAACCTCGTCATGTTTGAGAACATTACCGCCGCTCCTGCCGACCCGATTCTGGGCCTGGCCGATCTGTTTCGTGCCGATGAACGTCCCGGCAAAATTAACCTCGGGATTGGTGTCTATAAAGATGAGACGGGTAAAACCCCGGTACTGACCAGCGTGAAAAAGGCTGAACAGTATCTGCTCGAAAATGAAACCACCAAAAATTACCTCGGCATTGACGGCATCCCTGAATTTGGTCGCTGCACTCAGGAACTGCTGTTTGGTAAAGGTAGCGCCCTGATCAATGACAAACGTGCTCGCACGGCACAGACTCCGGGTGGCACTGGCGCACTACGTGTGGCTGCCGATTTCCTGGCAAAAAATACCAGCGTTAAGCGTGTGTGGGTGAGCAACCCAAGCTGGCCGAACCATAAGAGCGTCTTTAACTCTGCAGGTCTGGAAGTTCGTGAATACGCTTATTATGATGCGGAAAATCACACTCTTGACTTCGATGCACTGATTAACAGCCTGAACGAAGCTCAGGCTGGCGACGTAGTGCTGTTCCATGGCTGCTGCCATAACCCAACCGGCATCGACCCTACGCTGGAACAATGGCAGACACTGGCACAACTCTCCGTTGAGAAAGGCTGGTTACCGCTGTTTGACTTCGCTTACCAGGGTTTTGCCCGTGGTCTGGAAGAAGATGCTGAAGGACTGCGCGCTTTCGCGGCTCTGCATAAGGAGCTGATTGTTGCCAGTTCCTACTCTAAAAACTTTGGCCTGTACAACGAGCGTGTTGGCGCTTGTACTCTGGTTGCTGCTGACAGTGAAACTGTTGAACGCGCATTCAGCCAAATGAAAGCGGCGATTCGTGCTAACTACTCTAACCCACCAGCACACGGCGCTTCTGTTGTTGCCACCATCCTGAGCAACGATGCGTTACGTGCGATTTGGGAACAAGAACTGACTGATATGCGCCAGCGTATTCAGCGTATGCGTCAGTTGTTCGTCAATACGCTGCAGGAAAAAGGCGCAAATCGCGACTTCAGCTTTATCATCAAACAGAACGGCATGTTCTCCTTCAGTGGCCTGACAAAAGAACAAGTGCTGCGTCTGCGCGAAGAGTTTGGCGTATATGCTGTTGCTTCTGGTCGCGTAAACGTGGCCGGGATGACACCAGATAACATGGCGCCGCTGTGCGAAGCGATTGTGGCAGTGCTGTAAGCGTTAAAAACAATGAAGCCCGCTTGAAAGCGGGCTTTTTTATGCACCTTTACCAGACGGGCATTTCGTCTTGCAGGAAGGGATTATGCAGGCGCTCATAACCAAGTGTGGATAATGGTCCGTGACCCGGAATAAATGTCACGTCATCCCCCAGTGGCAGCAATTTATCTTTGATTGAAGAAATCAGTTGATTATGATCGCCACGCGGGAAGTCACTGCGCCCTACTCCACCTTTGAAAATAACGTCGCCAGAAATCAGCAGCTTTGCCCGATCATCAAAAAACACGACATGACCCGGCGTATGCCCAGGGCAATGTAACACCTGTAAAGTCACATTCCCTATGCTGATGGTATCGCCTTCGTTCAGCCAACGATCTGGCGTCAGCGGCTGGCACTCTTCCAGACCAAACATACGACTTTGCGCAGGCAAGCCTTGCAGCCAGAACTCATCTTCTTTTTCCGGGCCAAAAACCGGCACGCCGTAATGTTGCGCCAGTTCCGCCGCTGCGCCAACGTGGTCCAGATGACCATGAGTCAGCAGGATCTGCATCAGTGTCAGGCCGCTGGCATCAACTTCCTGTTTGATTTTTTCCGCATCGCCGCCAGGATCGACCAGTGCGGCCAGACGGGTTTGTTCACACCAGATCAATGAACAGTTCTGGGAGAATGCGGTGACCGGTATAATACGATAGTTCATACTGCCCCTGTTTCGTTAAGCGATTACTACCAGTGCCGTGCTGGCCCGGTATCAATATGCACAAAGTTACTACGTGGGTAATATCCTACACCACCTGCGCGCATAGATAACGCGGCTTTGCGAATATTGCTTAACGCGATACCTTCAATGTGGAAATCCATCGCCTGGCCTTTAGTGTGATAGCTTTTCTTCGCTACTCCACGGCTGCGGGCGCGTAGTTCATTGTTGGTATCAATGGAACGATAACCGGAAATGAGTTGCACCGGTTTGCGGGTGCCTAACAACCCTTGCAGGCGATACAACTGGTCGAATAATCCTGGGTCGATGGACTTTATTTTGTTCGCGCGGTAATCGCGGAAAAAATGGTTAAGTTTTGCCAATTCTTCCTGAATATAGCCTCTGCCATCGAAAAACTCCGCTTTGATTGACTCTCCGGTATGAAGATTATTGAGTGTCAAAATGCGCGGGCGTGGGGTAGAGAGTGTTGCAAACGCCGGGGTCGGCAGGATGGCGGCACCGAGTGCAACGCCACCAAGCGCCAGCAGTTTGCGGCGATTAGCGTCGAATTTGTCCATGATAATCAAGTCTACAGGTCAATGTTATCGTTTATATGCACTTCTGGCGCACAAGAGGCACCTTAACCGCCCGTAAAGCAGACGTCAAGATGACTCAACCCCAGCAGTGACGGGGGCTGCAGAGAATCGCCCCCGATCATGCTAATTATTACGACAACTGATTTCCCCGAACTGCTTCATTTACCTGATTAATTGTTCCGCTTTCGATACGATTTGCGAGCTGGATCGCGCAGGCAGATCATAATTGTAAATATCTGTACGATACTGGGTACGACCATCTGCACCAACAAAGGCCGTCAGATAGTAGAGATTCACCGGAATCGACTGCCGAATATTGACGTAACGCGTATCGCCCTGCTTCAGCGCATCAGAAATACGTTTGTCATTCCAGCCTGCATCCTGCAACAGCATATTCGCCAGATCGGAAGCTTTATTCACTCGTACACAGCCTGAGCTCAATGCGCGTGTATCACGCTTGAACAGATTGTGGTTCGGCGTGTCATGCAAATAAATGGCCTCTGAACTCGGCATATTGAATTTATAGCGCCCCAGCGAGTTCCGTGGGCCTGGAGCCTGCTGGAAGCGGAACGGTAAATTCGAGGCCGTGATTGTAGACCAGTCAACCTGCCATGGGTCAATCGCTTCTCTGTTGTTCCAGCCGCGCATCACCGTATAGCCATGGCTTTCGAGATATCCCGGATCGTTGCGCACTTTCGGCAGAATATCTTTGCGTGCCAGAGTTGGTGGGACGTTCCACGGCGGGTTTACCACTACGTTGTTAAGGGCACTGCTCATCATTGGCGTTTTGCGATCGGGGCGACCGACAATGACTCGCGAATCCAGCACCTGATTGCCGTTCTGATAGTAGACCAGCGAATAGGCCGGAATGTTAACCATGATCCCGGTAGAAAGCTCTGTTGGCAGCAAGCGCAATCGCTGGATGTTGAGTGCCAACACGCCAGCACGCTGGGCGGGCGTTACGTTTAACCAGTCACGCGTTGCCGGGCCAATAGCACCATCTGCCCCCAATCCTTGCCATGCCTGAAAACGTTTAACGGCTTCCACCAGTTCATTATCGTAGGCGGCACGAACGACAGGCGCAGGTTTACTACGAGACGTAGTTTGCTTGTCCATCGGCTTAGTTTCTGCTGTTTCAATAGTAACAGCGGATGGGCTGACTACCGCGTCAGTTGGCGTGTCATCGCCAGGTAGCGTAATTTTCGGTCCCCCGTCCAACATGCCTGTACGTTGCAATATTTCGCGCAACGCCGGTACGTCGTTACTCCACTGTCCTGGGCGCAACGTTGCTTTGCCGGTCAGTTGGGGCCACGGTTTGGTGTCACTGAGTAAGGCCAGTAACGATTCATGCATCGCCGCATATTGCGGATGCTGCGGTGCCAGTCCTGCAACAAACGTAGGCAATTGACCTTTATCCAGCGCCAGCTGCCATTGGTTAATCACCGAAAGCGGCGGCGTTGAAAGCGCATAAGGTTTACTGCTATATAGCCAGCGAGTGCCTTTGACCGGAATATTTGCAATGAAATGGAGATAGCCCATCATCGCATCAGAGAGCACCACGTCGCGCGCCATCCCGTTAACACCAGGATCGGTCAGTAACTCTACCCATTTATTAAACTGCGGCTGGAAACCGGCAATCGCCACCTCTGCCAGCTGTTGCTGGAAGGCTTTAACAGCATCACGGTTTTCCCACATGGGTTGCATATCGCGTGCGGCATACAACAATTGAAGCTGGTTAAGATAAACCGGCTTATAACCTGCGGGTAATTGAGATTCGATTTGCGTGCGGGCTTTTTCAGCCGCACCTTCAGGCAATGGCTGGATCCCCGCCATTATTGCCGTGGCTTGCGCCTGCGGCAGTGCCTCGCCCTGTTCACTGACAGCCACCGGGCTGTCGCCAGGGATTACTTCAGGCTCATCGGCCTGCGCATTGAACAGTGGAGCGAATGTTACGGCCAGGCACAAACTGATTGCCGACAGCCGACGACCACACATCATATTAAGCAACATCCCTTGCCCCCTGTTTTTATCATACTCTGAATAGCCAGGCTGTTATTTTACGACTTGCCTGTACAACGCCAATACTCACGAAAGTATGACGAGCAAGCCTGTTACTCATCAGGCTTATCTTCAGTATATAAACGCCGATACGTTTTTACATAACCTAATGTAAAGAAGTTTAAAGAAAAGCGCGCCGTAATGTGCCACTTTTTTAGTGCAGAAACGGAGTTTTCGGAAAAAGAAAAGGCGGCATTACTGCCGCCTTAATTTTAACTCGCCTGAGAAGGCGCTTCGTCAGTTCCTGGAAGCGTTTCAGGGAGTTGCGGCGCAAATCCTCGCAGGCCGACGACGTGAACGTGTTCGGTATTCTGGAAGACTTTACGCACCAGTTTATAGGTGGTGCCTTTCTCCGGGCTGATATTTTCCGGCGCTGCGATGATGAGCTGCATTTGCAAACGTTCACACAATTCAAACAGCGTGGCGATAGAACGGGCATCCAGTCGCGCTGCTTCATCGAGGAACAGCAGGCGGCAAGGAGAGATATCTTTACCGCGCAGGCGGCGAGATTCATCTTCCCAGCTTTGTACCACCATCACCAGAATCGACATACCGGTACCAATCGCCTCACCGGTCGACAATGCACCAGACTCTGCACGCAACCAGCCATCGGAACCACGGTTAACCTCAACTTCCATTTCCAGATAGTTGCGGTAATCCAGCAGTTCTTCACCGATGGTCTGCGGCGTGCGCTGCCCCATATCAATCTGCGGGTTAAGACGTTGATACAGTTTCGCCAGCGCTTCTGAGAAGGTCAGGCGGTTGCTGTTAAACAGATCCTGATGCTGCTCGTGCTGTTCAGAGAGCACATCCAGCAGCATGGCGTGCGTTTCACGTACGTTCACGTTCAGACGTACGCTGTTCACCTGGCCAAACGATACGTTCTGCAACCCCTGGTTGAGCATACGGATACGGTTCTGCTCGCGCTGAATGGTTTTGCGAATGATGTTCGCCACGCTGCGGGAACTGATCGCCAGTTTCTGTTCACGGGAGGTTAATTCTTCGGTCAGACGGCTAAGCTCGATCTCCATCTGTTCGATAGCTTCCACCGGATCATCGGTACGAATAATATCCTGACGAATACGTTCACGCAGATGCTGATAAACCGCCACGAAGAACTGAATTTTACGTTCCGGACGTTTTGGATCTTCCGACATCCGCAGCACGTCGCGCAGATGTTCGTTATCTGCCACCGCCAGACGCAGCGCACCTAACGCCTTATCCGACATGGAACGCAAATCATCAGCGGAGAGATAAGCCAGCTCACGACGGTGTAAGCGACGCTCAACGCCATTATCTTTCACCATGCGTATCACCGCACACCAGCCCGCTTTGGCGGTCACTACCTGCTCGCGCATCTCAAAGTAATCCCGCTCCAGCTTGCGCAGTTTACGGGTCAGGTTGTCCATCTCCGCTTCGCAGAAGGTAAGCGCTTTTTCCAGTTGATTGCGTCGTGAACGGTTATTGCTCAGTTGCGCGTGCAACTCGTCACGGCGAATACGTGCCCGCTCTTCTGCCCCGCTATCAGCACGCACGCCGATATCCTGCAATTCACGTTGCAGATCGTTAAGTAGCTCTTTTTTGGTGTCATACGAACTTTTCAGCGAAGCCAGCACCTGGTTGTACTGATTCAACTGCGCTGCGTGTCCGCGCAACGCTTCACGAGCGCGGGTACGCTCCGCTTCCGCCTGTTCCAGACGTTCACGCAGTTTTTCGTTGAGATCGCTGTTACCGCTAAGCATTTCTGCCGAGTCAGAGTAGCTAAAGTGCGCACGACGCTGTACCACTTCCGTCAGGGCAAACGCCTGCTGACGGGCATCGCGCTGCATCTGCTGAGAGTACGCGTAATCTTCTTTTAACTGTTCGAACTGTTCCGGGTCGCTCTGCAATACCGAAACGATCGGTTCCAGTTTCGCCAGTTGATTGCCAAACTGCTGAACAAAACGCGCGGCTTCCTGGGCTTCATCCAGACGTTCGCGGATTTCATCGACGCGATCCGCCAGGCTGTCATCAGCCAACAGGTTGAGACGCGGCAGAATGCGGTTCAGCGCCGTAACGCCCTCTTTCGCCTGCTCAAACTGAATACGCTGCTGCTGGTTATCATTTTCATGATTACTCAACGCCCGTTCCAGTTCGACGCGACGGCTGTTCAGTTGACGGATTTCTGCTTCCGGGTCAGACTCAAACGCCACCGCCAGATGACTGCCGATAAAGCGGCTGAACGCCTGATGCAGACGCTGGGTTTTCTGTACATCAAAGGAGAGCGTGGCGAAGCGTTCGGAAAGCACTTCCCGCTCGGCATGGAGGCTTTCAATACGGCTTTCACGCGCAGCACGACCAAACAGCGGCACTTCCGGGAAACGTGAATAACGCCACTGACGATCGGCGATTTTCACCACCACCGCTTTTTCCAGCTCATCAACGCTGAACACGCTGTCATCGAATGACTGCGGATCCCCTTCGATCAAATAGAGATCTTCCGGGCAATCGGTCAAGCCTTCCAGGTGTTCGGTTACCTGTGACAGATCTGGCACCACGATGGCGTGGCGTGACGGGCCATACAGTGCTGAGAAGTACGGCGCATCTTCCAGGCTAACGTCGTCATAAATTTCTGACAGCAGCACACCACCAAAACGCTCCGCCAGCGCGTTCAGACGCTGATCTTCAGAACCACCTGGCTGGCTTAAACGTTCGATCTCTTCATCGACGGCGTTTTTGCGCGCGCCTACTTCATCGCGTTCAACAATTGCCTCGCGCTCGCGCTCCAGCAACTGTTGCAGAAATTCGGTGACATCCTGGCTGGAGGTGAACTCTTCGCCGCACTGTTCGCTCAACTGGTTGAGACTGTTTTGCGCTGCCAGCCAAACCGGCGCACGCTGCATCAAACTCTGAATGCGAGACTGCAGCTGTTCCTGCTCCTGGCGCAGTGCCATCCGCTCTTCTCGGGCGTTAGAGACGCTATCGGAAAGAGAGGCAATGCGTGCTTCCAGCTCCTGATGCAGAGCTTCCAGTTCATCAATATCAAAATTCTTGCCCTGACGTTTGCAGAAATCTGCCAGCAGACGCTCAGCTTCTTGCTGCTCACGCAGACGCTGTTCCAGTTCGCTTAAGCGCATCCGCAACGGCTGAACCTGCTCTGCCAGGTGACGCTGATCGACCCCTTCGCGCAATAGTTCGCGAGCGACATCCCACGCCTCGTTACGCGCCAGCGGGCCGTTGATTGCCACCACCAGCTGATAAGCCTGCTCAAACTGGCTGTGCGCGGTTTGCGCCATGCTCATTTTCTGCTCAAGAGAGAGCATTTTTTCGGTCGCTTCCAGCTCTTTCGCCTGGAAGGTTTCCAGCCATTCGGCAGCGCTGTCGGCGGTTAAGTCCGGCAGATGGCACAGTTCTTTGGCACGATTAAGCGCAGCAATCGCCTGGTTATACTGGATCGCGCGCGTTTGCTGGACGTCCAGCGCCTGCTGGTAGTCAGCAAGCTGGCTTTTCAGCTCGTCCACTTCCAGTTCGGCAGCTTCCGCACGAGCCTCGTTCTCTTCCTGGCGTTCGATGGCTTCTGCCACCACTTCGTTTTGCTCTTCCAGACGGATCTGCAGCTCATCGAGATCCGCTTCGTAGCGTTCGATCTTCTCCTGCTGACGCAGTGCGGTTTGCACCAGGTTCAGGTGATCGCTGGCCGCCTGATAATCCGCTTCCAGATCGCCTTCGGCACCGTTGTGCTCAGCCAGCTCTCGCGCCATATCGACGTGTTTGTACTGCTCAGCCGCCAGTTGCTGACGCGAAGTATGTAGCTCGCGACGAAACTCCAGGGCCTTATCGAGATGAACACGGCGCTCGTTGGCGTGACGCATGTAGTCCGCCGCCACGTAGTTGGTGGCTTCGCTGATCAGATGCTTAAACAGGTCACGGTCCGACTGGGTGACACGAATCGCTTCCAGCGTCATGCGGTTTTCACGCAGCGCCGCTTCCATGTCCTGGAACGCTTTCCGCACCCCACTGTTTTCCGGCAACAGGTAGTCGCGCAGAGAACGAGTAATGGCGCTGGAGATCCCGCCATACAGCGAGGCTTCGATCAGACGATAGAATTTACTACGGTCAGACGCTGAGCGCAGACGACGCGCGATGATGCCCAGATCGAACATCAGCGAGTGGTAATCGGTAATGGAGTTGAACTGTTTAAACTGCACGCCTTCCATCGCCTCGAGCTTGTCTTTCAGCTCGTTAAGCGGCAGCACGCGCGCCTGGCGTTCGTTCAGAGTTTCGGTCACCAGTTGTGTCGGCTGCACCGACATCGGCAGGCCCTGAATGGCAAATGGTTTGATATCCACTTTACGATCGCGTCCGGCAACCTGTTGCAGACGCACACCGACCACTACACGCTGGTGGCGCGAGTTAATGGTGTCAAGCATCGAATAACAGACACCCGCTTTCAGCTTACCGTGCAGACCTTTATCGCGCGAACCGCTGGTGGCCCCGGCTTCCGTAGTGTTACGGAAATGCAGCAGGGTCAGATCGGGGATAAGCGCCGTAACGAACGCCGCCATGGTGGTGGATTTACCCGCCCCGTTACCGCCAGAAAGCGTCGTGACCAGCTCGTCAAGGTCAAAAGTTCGGGCAAAAAAGCCGTTCCAGTTAATCAGCGTCAGTGAGCGAAATTTACCGCGTTCAATCATTATTCTTCCTCTCCGCTATCTGGCTGACTCTCTTCGGTTTCATCGTTGAGTTGCAGATGGTTTTCAATCGGCATTGCTTCACCATCACGAATCAGGCGACGCTGTGCTTCACGGGGATCGTCGCCAGCACGCACATCGGCTCCGAAGCGGAACACCGATTCGGTAATGCGGAACTTGCTGCTGTCGTGGCCCATAAACCACACCATGCCTAAACGACGCAGACGGTTGAGCGAAGAGCGTACTTTTTCCTGCAACTTCTGACGGTCAACGTCTGAACCGGTTGAACGGTTGTTCACCAGTTTCAGCAGTTTCGCTTCATCGGCCAGGGTGAGCAGTTCGTCGTACAGTTCCTGTTGAGTAAAAATCCCCTCATTCGCCAGCCGTTCCGGGCTGAGATAGAGATAACAGAGGATTTTCCCGACCATCATATCCAGTTCCGACAAGACGGAACGAGGGATCAGCGTGGTGGAACGTGGGCGTAGATAGAAGAACCCTTCCGGTGCACGAATAAGCTCAACGTTATAACGCGCGTAAAACTCTTCCAGATATTCCTGAAAATCCATCAGGAATGCATGATTATCCAGTTCGTCGAGGCCAATATGGCGGCCTGAACGTAAGGCGCTATCCAGCGCCGGAAATAACGGATTCGCCAGCGCCTGCGCCAGCTTAACCGGCATCACTTGTTCAATATTTGTCGATGACATGCGCCTGTACCTTGGCTCCGTAATCATTAATCGGCTGCCATTTCGCTGGCAGTCCGGTGAAATCTGCTTGCGCTACGCCAAGACGTACCGCCTGATCAATAACAATGCGCGCAACGTCAAAGTGACGTGCACGCGGATACTGTGACAGATATTCGCGTACCACCAGACCAAGATTCAACGGCACTTGTCTGGTTTTGTACACGGCAAGTTGTTCTTCGATGATCGCCGCCAGCTGTTCGCGGATCTCGTTAAACTCTTCGTACTCCAGATCCTCAGGAAGTTCCCCAGTCACTTCTTCATCGCGCAGTACCATCTCTTCGTCACGCATATCCAGCAGACGATCGGCATTGGCATAGGTTAGCGCCCACGGCTCATCAAAATAGGTTTGTACCGACTGACGTAACCGCTGAGCAAAGACGCGGTTTTTATCCATATCGATCGCAGTACGAATAAATTTGTGTACGTGGCGGTCGTAGCCAATCCACAAGTCGATGGATTGCTGGCCCCAACTGATAATACGGTCGAGTTTGCTCTGAAGATCGAACACCAGACGATCGACAAAATGCAGGTCGTCATGGGTCATCGTCGCATCCTGAATGCGTAACAGGTTGGCCTGCAATTTATCGCCTGCCGCTTCCAGCGTATCCTGCAATTCACGCAGCGTTCCGGAAGTTTCTGAAAGCAACAATTCACAGCTGGAAATCGCCGCCCGCCAGTCTTTGTTCAACAACTGGGCGATATCATCCTTCACCTGCTGCTGCTGTTCATCCATCAGACGTTGCGTCAGGTCGATACTGTCGAAAATTTCTGCTACCGAATATTTCAGTGGCGCATAAACATTACGGTGCCAGTGAAATTCATCACCGCCCTCTTCGGCGGCATCTGCTGCGCGTTTGAGCTCACCCGCCACAATCGACAACTGCATAGAAAGGCGCAGCGTAGAAAACTCGCGCTGACGAATGTAATAGTCAGTGATGCCGATGCCGAGCGGCGTCAGACGGTAAATTGCGTTCCCTTCCGCCTGCTCGCTGGTAAAGCGGTTCAGCAGACGTTGACGCACCATGTCGTTGATCGCGTTGTTGGCGCGCACGCCGATGGTTTCGCTGGTTTGCTCAAACGCATCACTCACATGGCGGAATGCATCCACCAGCTCGCCTTCACTCATCTCACCATCCAGACGCTCGCCGTTCAGCGTGGCAACCGCCAGCAGAAAAGAGAGTCGGTCTACCGGCAGCGAGATGGAGAAGTCATTTTTTCTGGCCCAGGCAACCAGTTCGGGGACTGTCTGGGAAAATTCACTCATACTTTATCCTTGCTCTGCGGTTTGCGCGCGGTGACATGAATATAACGCCCCAGGGTAATATACGGTTCCTGACGGCAATAACGCGTTTCTAATTCAAGTAATGCTTCATAGCAGTCGCGCTGCTGGTGCTTCTCGCGCAGATAATCATGAAACACGCGAACGCCTGTCTTACCCATAATTTGCCAACCAGCTTCTTCCAGCCACAGATAAACCTGCGCCGGGTCGCGTGGATAATCTGGCGAAAGCGTCCGTTTTTTCTTTTTCGGCATTCCCGCCTGCACGTAATCAAAATTCCCGGCGACCATGTTATGCATCAACAAACCATGCGCATTGTAGAACATTAACGACAACACGCCGCCTGGACGCAAAACTGACCACAGGGTCTGTAATACGCTGCGGGGATCGGCCACCCACTCCAGCACCGCATGGAACAATATCAGATCAACGGGCGTTTCCAAATGCGAAGCAACATCCTGAGCGGCGCAATGTATAAATTGCATGTTGTCGCTCACACCTTTTGCTTCTGCCGCCTGTTTTGCGCGGTCGATCATCTGCGCAGAAAGATCGCATAAAATGACCTGATGCCCGCGCTCGGCCATTTTGATTGCGGTCTGCCCTTCTCCGCCGCCAGCATCCAGCACACGCAGTTTTTGCGGGCCCATTTCCGCCAGCACGCGATCGAGATCCTGCCACAGAATAGCCTGTCGAAGCTGCCCTTTGGTGGTGCCGTAAATGTTACGGGAAAACTTTTCCGCAATATCATCAAAATTGCGATCCTGCATTGCTTTCTCCACCGGTTGGCTAAGACGTTTTCTGATAAAGACGCTATTTTGTCACAGCCACGGCGAGAATGAACCCGTCTGGTGTAATATCGCTGGCGATCCCTTGCTATATGGTCAAAAAAGGAACCAGAAAGGATGCTTTTTACACTGAAAAAAGTGATTGGCAATATGTTGCTGCCACTTCCGCTGATGTTGTTGATTATTGGCGCTGGCCTGGCGCTGCTGTGGTTTAGCCGTTTTCAAAAAACCGGGAAGATTTTTATTAGCATTGGGTGGCTGGCGCTCTTGTTATTGAGTTTGCAACCGGTAGCCGACCGCCTGCTGCGTCCCATCGAAAGCACCTATCCGACATGGAATAATTCGCAAAAAGTGGACTATATCGTGGTGCTCGGAGGTGGTTATACCTGGAACCCGCAGTGGGCACCAAGCTCGAATTTAATCAATAACAGTCTGCCCCGCCTGAATGAAGGTATTCGCTTATGGCGCGAAAATCCGGGATCAAAACTGATCTTCACGGGAGGCGTAGCAAAAACCAATACGGTGAGTACAGCCGAAGTAGGTGCAAGAGTTGCGCAATCGCTGGGCGTGCCGCGCGAGCAAATTATCACTCTGGATTTGCCAAAAGATACCGAAGAAGAAGCTGCGGCAGTGAAACAGGCAATTGGTGACGCCCCTTTCCTGCTGGTGACCTCCGCATCACATCTGCCGCGGGCGATGATCTTTTTTCAGCAGGAAGGGCTAAATCCGCTGCCAGCCCCGGCGAATCAGTTGGCCATCGACTCGCCGCTTAATCCGTGGGAACGGGCAATCCCTTCTCCGGTTTGGTTGATGCATAGCGATCGTGTTGGCTATGAAACGCTTGGCCGCATCTGGCAGTGGCTAAAAGGTTCGTCAGGCGAGCCACGGCAAGAGTGATTTTGATGCCAGATCGAAGTTACGCCGACTAAATCGTCCGGTGTTGACCAGTTGCGCAACTTCATCCCATAACACATACAACCAACGCCGCCAGATGAACGACTCCGCCACTGGCGCGCGTTGCAGATAACTCCAGAGCAAATCTTCCGCCAGAGAATTATCCATTAGTCGGAACAGTTCGTATTCTCGCGGTGCCCAAAGCATTAGTCCCGGTCCGACCATCGCCAGTAACTGATCGCTGCGCGAATCTTTCAGCATGCTACGTAAACAGAAGTTACCGTGAATCAGTACACAATTGTCGTTAAAGCCTTCAAATAATGCCGGGAGACATTCGCGAGTGCGAAACAGGATCCGCTTATCCTGCATCGTTAGACCGGTGTTATTGAACTGATTGAGCGTGGTCCATAGCACTTCAACATGTTGCCGGTACCATGAGGGCCAGAAATTTTCCTGAGTATTGTCGACCGCGCCGACGCAACCGCGACTGTCCTGACGGTGCCAGGCCAGTAAGGCTTCAACGATTTGATCTTTGAGTTGTTCCCAGCGTTCTGGTGTTCGGGCTGGTGCCTCCACCGAAACACCACGCATTCGCTCCAGTAGCAGGACATCGGGGCCGGGGTGTTCTTCATGCGTCATCACACCATAAATAGTCGGCATACGGACAGTCCCACTTCTTGCCAGCATGGTGGTTTTCCATGCCAGTTGTCGGGCTTTTCCGGGCGTACTAAAGCTTCTTGCCATTAACGGCATTGGGTTTCCCTGGCTGTCATACAAAGCCCACAACGCCGTATCCGCTTTTTCATTGACGCACTCAATACGACTGAGTTTTTCGCCCAGTAAATGGCTTAATTCGGCACGCAGCTGTTCCATTCAGATTACCCTCATAAAAGCTACTGCTTTCATAATGAGCGCCAATATAAAAGATGTCACCTGAATGAGATCAATTGTTGAAAAGAAAAATTGAGGAAAATCGTAACGGTACGACACTCCTCCCAAAATTGGCTGGAGTGTCGTGAAGTGAAATTAGCGCATTTCAGCGCGAACGCGCTCGAGATCTTCAGGGGTATCCACACCTGTGCCAGGAACTTCCTGGGCGACAGCAACATGGATTTTTTCGCCGTACCACAGAACACGAAGCTGCTCTAACATTTCGATGTGTTCTAACGGACTTGGCTGCCAGTTGACGTAACGACGGATAAAGCCTGCACGGTAGCCATAAATACCAAGATGACGCAGGAAGTTATCGCCAACGGTTTCAAGGCCTTTTGCAAAACGATCACGATCCCAAGGAATGGTGGCGCGAGAGAAGTACAGTGCATACCCTTCGGCGTCGAGAACCACTTTCACCGCATTCGGGTTAAACGCTTCTTCCGCATTGTGGATTGGCACCGCCAGAGTCGCCATACCCACCTGACGCTGAGCGAGGTTATCAGCAACCTGACGAATGATTGTCGCAGGGATCATCGGTTCATCACCCTGCACATTAACGATAACAGTGTCGTCGCTGAATGCGCATTTTTCGACAACTTCCGCCAATCGTTCTGTACCTGACTGATGATCGGCGCGCGTCATACATACTTCGCCGCCAGCGGCTTCAACAGCGCGGGCAACATCCTCATGATCGGTTGCCACGATGATGCGCTCGGCACCTGATTCGCGCGCGCGTTCAAGAACATGAACAATCATGGGTTTGCCGTTAATATCAACCAATGGTTTACCGGGCAGACGCGTGGACGCGTAACGCGCGGGAATAATGACCACAAAACTCATGATTTACTCTCATCAGCAGTCAGCACGCGGGCTTCCGTTTCCAGCAACACTGGAATGCCATCGCGCAGCGGGAAAGCCAGGTTGTCCAGTTTGCAAATAAGCTCTTGTTTTTCCTGGTTATACCAAAGTTTTCCGTTGCAAACCGGGCAGGCAATGATTTCAAGCAGACGATGATCCATAGTTCCTCCAGATGGATCGGGTTATGAATGCATAAATCTTATCATAATCATTTATGCGACGGGGTCTATTTCCCAGCCGGCGCGGCAATCAGTAAAGAGGCCTTGCGGGCAGCGTCCTAATGTCACCCGCGTTGCCTGCTGCCAGTTAGCGAAATCAGTAATCGCCTGACGTAACCCTTTTTGCAGCGTTGTCGTTGGTTTAATGCCTTCCTGTAACCACAGAGAGATAACTTCAAGGATGCCTGTCTGGCGATGCATTTTGGCATCCATTCGCCCAACTAATTGCCCACGATGTAATAACGGCAGAACAAAATAGCCATACTGGCGTTTCGGCGCTGGGATATAGCACTCCAGCCGGTAGCTAAAATCAAAAAGCTGCTCCGCGCGTTTGCGATCCCAGACAACAGGATCAAAAGGCGAAAGTACCGCGCTGTGCGTTGCAGTGAGCTTTCCGGCGAGCGCACGCTCGAGTAGCGGCAGCAAATCAGCATGCAGCCAAAGATTGCCCAATTTTTCAACATGCACAGCAATGATTTGCTGCTGTTCAGCCCTCGCTTCACGCCACGCCGCCAGTGCCGGACGTTTTAGCCGGTAGTAATCTGCCAGCCACTGTTCGCGAAATATTCCCAGGCTACGCGCACTGTTATCCAGCATGATGATTTCTGCTTCTGCTTGCGAAACGAGATCGCGCTCATCATTCCACTCAGGCATGACACGGTGAGTTAAATCATAAACGCGCTGGAAGTTGCGCCGTTCAATCACCATCACCTTTCCGGCAGTAAATAAACCTTCCAGATGTCGTTTATGCGGCTTCCACTCCCACCAGCCGCTCGCCCCTTTACGAGGATGCTCAAAATCGGCTGAACGTACTGGCCCCTTATCATGAATATGCTGAATTAACTGTGCAATTTCCGCCGCATGTTCCTGCATCCAGGCGTCTTTATATTTCCAGCCCATTTTTTCAGGTGCCAGCATGCGGTGGCGAATAAGACGAAAATCGCTACGCGGCATAAAGCAGGCTTCATGCGCCCAGTATTCCATTAATTCGCCACGCGCCAGAGACTCATCCAGCCACTGGGCAGGATAATTTCCCAGACGACTGAAAAGCACCAGATATGGACTACGGGCAACAATATTGATGGTATCGATTTGCAGCAAGGACATGCGGGAGATCGTTGCCGGAATATCCTCCAACGAGGCTCGACGGCGGGGTTTGTTTAACAGGCCTTGCGCGGCAAGGTGAAGATTACGCGCATCAGCAAGGGAGAGGTGCGGCAGCGACATTCATGACTCCATCAATCGAACGCTGCCGCGGCGTAACTAGTGGCCAGAAGCCAGCGAGGTTAGTTGCGCAAGCAGTTTCGCTGGTTCATCACCTGAAAGCTGTGCGTCTACAGGCAAATACCACCAATTTTCTTCTGCAAAGGCCCGGCATTTCACCGCATCTTTTTCAGTCATTACCAGCGTTTGTCCGGCGCTTACCAACGCGCTGACATCCGCATGATTCAAAGACTGATGATCGGCCAGCGGTACACATTTTTCCGGTTGTACGCCGCACATCTTCAGCGTGGCAAAAAAGCGCGGCGGATGCCCAATCCCCGCAATCGCCACCACATGTTCAAGCTGAGCAACGTCACAACGCGTACCGGTACGTAAATTCACCGCCTGACCCGGCAGCAGATGCATGGGGATTTCACCGCTGCGGGGGACACCGCCGTTGACGATTACCGCATCAACCGACTTTAAGCGCCCCGCTCGCTCACGCATTGGCCCCGCCGGCAACCACCAGCCATTGCCAAAGCGACGCACACCATCAATAACGACAATTTCCACATCACGCGCCAGACGATAATGCTGTAAACCATCGTCGGTTACGATGATCTGCACATCAGGGTGTTGCGCCAGAATGGCTTTTACCGCGTCAGAACGCACGGGAGAAACCGCAACAGGTGCGCCAGTGCGTTGATAAATCAACACAGGTTCATCACCCGCCTGTACTGTGGTGGTATCTGCCGACAATAACAGCGGATAAGATTCAGCCTTACCACCATATCCCCGCGATACAACCCCCACGCGAATACCGCGCTGTTGCAGCTGTTCCACCAGCCAGACAACGACCGGGGTTTTTCCGTTGCCGCCTGCGGTGAGATTACCAACCACGACAACCGGTACGGGGGCACGCCAGGCGCGCTTCAGTTTTAGTTTATAGCAAAGACGGATCGCGCCACTCACCAGGCCATACAACCAGGAGAGTGGCAGCAATAGCCGCCATAAAGGGGATTCACCAGACCAGATTTTTTCGATCATTGGCCAAACTGCATTTTGTGAAGTTGCGCGTAAACGCCACGGTGCTCAAGCAAATCGTTATGCGTACCGCGTTCCACAATGACACCATCCTCGACAACCACGATTTCGTCTGCCTTTTCAATGGTAGACAAGCGGTGGGCAATCACCAGAGAGGTACGGTTTTTCTGCAACTCATCCAGTGCCGCCTGAATCGCACGTTCGGATTCGGTATCCAACGCCGAGGTAGCTTCGTCCAGAATCAGTATCGGGCTATCACGCAACAAGGCTCGAGCGATAGCAATACGCTGACGCTGACCGCCAGAGAGCAGCACGCCGTTTTCACCAATGACTGTATCGAGACCGTTATCCATCTTATTGATGAAGTCCATGGCGTAGGCCATACGCGCAGCTTCTTCAATTTGCTCACGGCTGTACTGTTCAGTCCTTGCGTAAGCAATGTTGTTGGCAACCGTATCGTTAAACAGATGGACATTCTGCGACACCAGAGCAACCTGGTTACGTAACGACGCCAGGGTATACTCGCGCAGATCGTGACCATCCATCAGGATTTCGCCTTCATCAATATCGTAAAAACGTGTGATTAGGCTGGCGATGGTTGATTTACCTGAACCAGATCGTCCAACCAGAGCAACCGTCTTCCCTGCCGGAATTTTCAGGTTGATGTTACGCAATGCGGGCACGTCACGTCCTGGATAAGTAAAGGTGACATTGCGAAATTCCACGTCGCCAGTCGCACGCTCGATCACGCGCTTACCTTCGTCTTTCTCCTGCTCACTGTCCAGAATGGTAAACAGCGTCTGACAAGCCGCCATACCACGCTGGAACTGGGCGTTAACGTTGGTCAGCGATTTCAGCGGACGCATAAGTGCAATCATTGAAGAGAAAACAACGGTAATCGTACCGGCAGTCAGGCTATCCATGACACTTGGGAAGCTTGCCGCATACAGAACAAACGCCAGCGCCAAAGAGGCGATCAGCTGAATGATCGGATCAGAGATAGAAGAGGCTGAAACCATTTTCATCCCCTGAAGACGCATTCGGTTGCTGACTTTATCGAAGCGTTTCGTTTCCACTTCCTGACCACCGAAAATCAATACTTCTTTATGGCCTTTCAGCATTTGTTCGGCGCTGGTGGTCACCTGCCCCATGGTGTTCTGCATGTTTTTACTGATGTTGCGAAAACGCTTCGATACAACGCGAATCGCAATCGAAACAATCGGTGCCAGCACAATCAAAATGATCGACAGTTGCCAACTGTAATAGAACATCATGATGAACAGGCCGATGATCGACGCACCTTCACGCACAACAGTAATCAGTGCGCCGGAAGAAGAAGAAGCGACCTGTTCGGAATCGTAGGTGATACGTGACAACAGCGTACCCGTTGACTGTTTGTCAAAGAATGAAACCGGCATTCCCATCATGTGACCAAACAGGCGGCGACGCATAGTCATTACCACCTTTCCTGATACCCAGGAGATACAGTAGCTGGAGATATAGCTGGTGATACCACGTAAAATCATCAGCCCGATCACCACCAGCGGCATCCACATCAGCACGGAGCGATCTGTTTTACCAAAGCCATCATCAAGAAGTGGCTTAAGGAGCGATAACATGAAGGTATCGCTGGCTGCGTTGAGGATTAACGCTACGCCCGCCACGATCAGACCCGCTTTAAAAGGCGCAATGGTTGGCCACAGTCGGCGGAACGTCTGCCACGTAGAGAGATCTTTGTCGTTATGCATTCAAAAAACCAGCATTTGTTGAAATAGCCGCATATTCTACCCGTTATCCACTGGCACGCCAAACCACTGATGATACCAACGAGGTAAAATTTGCTCTCTGAGGCTGCTAATCCGCCAGCCTTGCGCTGAAAAATTGACCGTTATTTGACCCTGATGTGGAGTATCAAGCCACTTATAGCCCTGTTGTTGATAGCGATGTTTAACTTTGCTTGAGGGCAGTCGCCATGCGTTATAGCGCGATGCCGATGCGAGTGCCACTTTTCCATTCACTCGCTGAATTAATGGCAACGATGATGAGGTATTACTGCCATGGTGAGGTACCTGAAGTAATGTTGCCTGCATTTGCTGCCAGTAACGGCTTAGCATCTTTTGTTCAGCGGGGGCTTCAATATCACCGGTTAGAAGAATGCTATTCGTCCCGTCATCAATCTTAACCACACAGGAATGGTTATTTCCTTTATCGTTGCTACCTTGTAAAGGCCAGTGCGCGCTGAAACGCAATCCTTGCCATTGCCACGCTTCGCCACGCACACAGGGCTGATGATGTTCCCAGTTTAACGGACTTCGGATCCATAACATCGGCCATGTGTGCAATATTGAGTCCAGCCCTCCCCGGTGATCCAGATGTTCATGACTCAAAATAACGCCTTCCGGTTCAAGATTATGCCAGTGGAGCCAGGGGATAATCAGTTGTTGCCCACTATCCCCTTCGGGCCAGGCCAGTCCCGTGTCATAGAGAATCGCTTTGCCGTTTCGCGCAATGACCATTGCCAGCCCTTGCCCGACATCAAGCATGTACACTTGCCACTCGTCAGGTCGAGGTTTTTGCCACAGCGGCAAGCACATCAGCAAGCCTACAGCCACACACATTGCTGGCAACGTTCGCCAGGCGTTTAATCGCCATACCACCAGTAAGAACCATGGGGAAAATGTTAGCCATTGCCAACGTTCAGCAATGTTGATCCACCCTTCCGGCAAACTCTTTAACCCCCAGAAAAGTAAAGCCAAAGACCGGTCGGCAAGAAACCATAACCCTTGTTCCAGAATAAACGGCCCGCTTAAATGCACAACCATCGCGGCGAGAATCAACGGAACCGTGATAAATGTCACCAGGGGAATTGCAAAAAGATTTGCAATAAACGAGGTCAGACTAATGCCATGAAATATGACAATTTGCACGGGCATAAGCAGGAGGGTGATTCCCAGTTGCAGATGGATGAGGGAAACAACCGCGCGCAATACCGGCGGCAGCTGCCACTCCGGACAGGGAAACCACTGATACCAAAAAATCAGTGCCGCGACCGCAGCGGCAGAGAGCCATAAACTTTGCGAGAGAATGGCAACAGGATCCATCAGCAAAATTGCCGCCAGACAACATATCCATACATCCCAGCCACTCCATTGTCGTCCACTTAACTTAAGCATTCCCCAAATGGCAAGCGCCACCACGGTACGCAATGCAGGAGGTTGCATTCCCGTAAGCCAGGCATAAAAAGCAGCACAGCAGATTCCACCAATTAATGGCATTTGCCAGTGGATCCAGCACCCAGGCAGAAAAACTTGCCCACCGCGAATGAGTCCTGCAGCCAGCAACGCCGCAAAAGCGATGTGCAATCCTGATATCGCCATTAAATGCGCCGTTCCAGTATCACGCATGATATTTTTGATTTCTTTGGGGACGGATAACCGTTCCCCCATACCTAATCCAAGAATAACCGCGTTCCACATATAGGGTTGCAGCGTTGTTTGTAGTGACGCCAGATACTGTGCACGCAGGCTACAATTCGGTTCAATGACACTTGCCTGCAGAAAACGGCCGGTGAGCGGTTGATGCTGGGCAATGGCATAACGCTGGCTATCAAAGCCGCCATCATTAAGTTGACCATGAACTGCACGAACTTTGAGTTTCATTGACCATACTTGTCCGGCACAAACCGCTTGCGGAAGATATTCGCCATACAGTACGAGGCCTGGCGCAGGGAATATACGTCGACCTTGTAGATGAGTAATTTGACCGTAATGAGTGGTCATGCCGTCAGTAGCAATGATCTCAACAATTGCATCCTGCGTCGCGCCAGTTAAGGTTTCTCCTGCCCACAAAATTTGCTTTGCTGCTAATATGCCCCAAACGAAAAACAGCAACGTCAGCGCGATATAACGGACGGTTTTAACAGGGATAAATGCCAGTACACAGGCGAAGAGAGTCAGAAACGCAAGGGTTACTGTCCCTGGCAATTGGGGCAAAATCAGCAACGGAAAAATTCCGCAAATTATGCATACGCCGACTGTCGTTATTTTCATGCACCCTCCCTGTTTATAGAAAGTGTGCAACTTTGTTGAACGGTTGTCTGGTGGGAGTTTTGCGTTCCCCGAGGCACGTTCAGAAGAATTTAACGATAGGGTGAAAACTGCTCAAAACTCTGCGAGGCAGCTTCCAGTTCCAGATTAGAGAAATGAAAAAAGCACCCGACAGGTGCTTTTCTCGCGTTCAAGTTTGAGTAAAAACTTAACCGTAAATATTGGCGCGATCGCGCAGTTCTTTACCTGGTTTAAAGTGAGGAACGTATTTTCCTTCCAGTTCTACTTTATCGCCAGTCTTCGGATTACGTCCGGTACGTGGTGCGCGGTAGTGCAAAGAGAAACTGCCGAAACCGCGGATTTCAATACGCTCGCCCTGCGCAAGAGTCGAGGCCATATGCTCCAGCATCTCTTTTACTGCATCTTCAACCGTCTTGGCGGGAATGTGCGATTGCTGGGTGGCAAGTCTTTCTATCAATTCTGACTTGGTCATGATTCCTCCGGTTCCTTAAAGGCAAATTAAGCGGCTGCTGTTGCTGCATTGATTAAGGGCGGCCGTAGCCGCCCTTAATGCTTGATTACAGGACGAAACCTGCAATCTGTCAAGTAAACTCAACAAACTTCGGAATAAAAATCCCGAAGAGTCAGAGAATTACTCGCCTTTAGCTGCTTTGAAAGCTTCAGCCATTGCGTTGTTGGAGAAGTTTGCATCTTCCTGTTTGTTAACAGTTGCGATTGCATCTTTCTCGTCAGCTTCGTCTTTCGCACGAACAGACAGGCTGATTGCGCGGTTTTTACGATCAACGCCGGTGAATTTAGCTTCAACTTCGTCGCCAACGCTCAGAACCAGGGTAGCGTCTTCAACGCGGTCACGGGATGCTTCAGAAGCACGCAGGTAACCTTCAACGCCGTCAGCCAGTTCTACGGTTGCGCCTTTAGCGTCAACTGCAGTTACTTTACCGGTTACGATAGCGCCTTTCTTGTTCAGAGCAACCCAGTTGTTGAACGGATCTTCTGCGAGCTGTTTAACGCCCAGGGAGATACGTTCACGTTCTGCGTCAACCTGCAGAACAACTGCAGCGATTTCGTCGCCTTTTTTGTATTCACGAACTGCTTCTTCGCCTGCAACGTTCCAGGAGATGTCAGACAGGTGAACCAGGCCGTCGATGCCGCCATCCAGGCCGATGAAGATACCGAAGTCAGTGATAGACTTGATTTTACCTTCAACACGGTCGCCCTTGTTGTGGGTTTCCGCGAACTGCTGCCACGGGTTAGCTTTGCACTGTTTCAGACCCAGGGAGATACGACGACGTTCTTCGTCGATATCCAGAACCATAACTTCCACTACATCGCCAACGTTAACAACTTTGGACGGGTGGATGTTTTTGTTGGTCCAATCCATTTCGGAAACGTGTACCAGGCCTTCAACGCCTTCTTCGATTTCAACGAAGCAGCCGTAGTCGGTCAGGTTGGTCACGCGACCGGTCAGTTTGGTACCTTCCGGATAACGTTTAGCGATAGCTACCCACGGATCTTCGCCCAGCTGTTTCAGGCCCAGGGATACACGGGTACGTTCGCGGTCGAACTTCAGCACTTTAACAGTGATTTCGTCGCCCACGTTGACGATTTCGCTCGGATGCTTAACGCGTTTCCAGGCCATGTCAGTGATGTGCAGCAGGCCGTCAACGCCGCCCAGATCAACGAATGCACCGTAGTCAGTGAGGTTCTTAACGATACCTTTAACTTCCATGCCTTCCTGCAGGTTTTCCAGCAGCTGATCGCGCTCTGCGCTGTTTTCGGATTCGATAACGGCACGACGAGAAACAACAACGTTGTTGCGCTTCTGATCCAGCTTGATTACTTTGAATTCAAGCTCTTTGCCTTCCAGGTGCAGAGTGTCACGCACCGGACGAACGTCTACCAGAGAACCTGGCAGGAACGCACGAATACCGTTCAGCTCAACAGTGAAGCCGCCCTTAACTTTGCCGTTGATAACACCGGTAACAGTTTCAGCATCTTCGTAAGCTTTTTCCAGCGTGATCCAGGCTTCGTGACGTTTAGCTTTCTCACGGGACAGCAGAGTTTCACCGAAGCCGTCTTCTACTGCGTCCAGAGCAACGTCAACTTCGTCACCTACCTGGATTTCCAGCTCGCCCTGGGCGTTTTTGAACTGCTCAGCCGGGATGGCGGACTCAGATTTCAGACCAGCGTCAACCAGTACTACGTCTTTGTCGATAGCAACAACAACGCCACGAACGATAGAACCCGGGCGGGTTTCGATTTCTTTTAAGGACTCTTCAAAGAGTTGAGCAAAAGATTCAGTCATGTTTAATCTTCAGGTTTATATTTAACGTCCACCTGGCTCCATGCCGGATGGGGTTGTTTAACATACCCGCTGTCATTCCATTGCAACGGGGGTACTGCAAATTCGGTCGCTTATGCGAGAGCCAATTTCTGGCGCGCGTATTGTAGCGCTTTTTCAATCACTTGCTCAATGCTTAAGGTGGTGGAATCCAACACTAAAGCATCGGCTGCCGGAACCAGTGGCGCTACCGCTCGGTTACGATCGCGGTCGTCGCGTTCTTTGATCTCGGCCAAAAGGCGCTCAAAGTTAACACTAAAGCCCTTCTCCTGCAACTGTAGCATGCGGCGATGCGCACGTTCTTCCGAGGAGGCGTCAAGGAAAATTTTCACTGGCGCATCAGGGAATACCACCGTTCCCATGTCGCGCCCATCGGCAATCAGGCCTGGTAATTCGCGAAACGCGCGTTGGCGACGCAATAATGCTTCACGAACGCGTGGGAATGCCGCGACTTGTGAAGCAGCATTCGCCACCTCCTGAGTACGAATTTCGCCGCTGACATCTTCCCCTTCGAGGATCACTTCCAGATTACCGTTGGTTGACACAAAACGTACATCCAGATGGGATGCCAGCGGCACCAGCGCATCTTCCGATGCAACATCAACATGGTGATGTAATGCCGCTAGTGCCAGTACGCGATAAATTGCACCCGAATCCAGCAGATGCCATTGCAACGCTTCCGCCATAGCCTTACACAAGGTGCCTTTCCCTGCACCGCTTGGGCCATCAATGGTAATAACCGGGGCAATTGCCGTCATCTTTATCTCCTTAAAACAGGCGTACCGTTAACATAACCGCGCGCATTATACGCGCCGACGCCACAAATCGTTAACGTTGTGTGCAAAAACCAGTTTTGTCTGTATTCAGATGGGGATTTATTGCGCAATTATAGCGGGCTGGCAGAAGACCAGCCCGAAAGATGACAATGATTTACTTACCAGAGGCGATACGATCACGGATGTGTTGCGCACGCTCTGTTGATGGTGGGTGAGAATCAAACATGGACTGGGTGCGACCGCCATCCAGGCTGGCCAGTTTTTCAAAGCTACCAACCAGCCCCTGGGTACTGATGCCACGTTTCTTCAACAGATCAAAAGAGAAATCATCTGCTTCGGATTCTTTATCACGGGAGTATTTAGCATTGATAGCGCCTTCTGCGATATCACCTAATTGTGAACGGGAAAGCTGGGAAGCCACACCGCTGGTAGCTGAAATGGCATCGCGTGCGGCCACGATCGCATAAGAAGCTTTCATTTCAGCCAGCGAGTGACCCAACGCGACGTGGCCCAGTTCATGGCCCAGAACGCCTTCAATTTCGTTGTCGTTCATCATGTCCATCAGGCCACTGTAGACACGAACACAACCGTTCGCCATCGCCCATGCGTTGACGTCGCTGGTCATATAAACCTTATAGTTGACTGGCGTGCCATTAATATTGTTACCCAATGCTTTGGCGATTTTTGCCAGACGTTTCCCGTACTTGCTGGATTTGCTTGCCACTTTATTGCCGCTGTCCATTTCGACACAGCCCTGATTGGCGATTGCTTTAGCATCAGCATCGCTTAATGTTGCGGCTTTATAAGCATTCAGACCTGAGCTGATAGCCAAATCGGTATTAATACCGTGCGTATTCTGACATCCTGTCAGTAAGGCTGCAGAGGTCGCAATCGCCAGCAATAATTTAGTATTCTTCATGTGAATCATCCGTTGATTAATTATATATAAACATTATGTATCAACAAGTTACATTGATAATTAACGCTACCATTAATAAAAATACCCCACAAGGTCCGAAAAAAAACGCCGGCAATGTGCCGACGTCTTTGAAAAGAAAGGATTGTCTATGTTATCGCCCGTTATTCATTCAGCCGGGTTGACTTATCCGCGCCAATTGCTCGAAATAGTCTGGAAAAGTTTTAGCGGTACATTTTGGATCAAGAATCGTCACAGGCGTATCTGATAATGCGACCAGCGAGAAACACATCGCCATCCGGTGATCATTATAAGTGGCGATCTCAGCAAATTTCAGTTTTTCCGGTGGCGTAATGCGAATGAAATCATGCCCCTCTTCGACTTCCGCACCGACTTTACGCAGTTCTGTTGCCATCGCAAACAGGCGATCGGTCTCTTTAACACGCCAGTTATAGATATTGCGCAGCGTGGTGGTGCCTTTTGCAAATAACGCCGCGGTGGCAATGGTCATCGCCGCATCGGGAATATGGTTCATATCCATATCAATGGCGTTCAGTTCACCACGCGTGCAGGAAATATAATCATCGCCCCAGCAAATGGTCGCGCCCATTTTTTCCAGAACATCAGCAAAGCGAATATCACCCTGCATACTGTTGCGTCCAATGCCGGTCACTTTTACAGTGCCGCCTCTGATTGCTGCTGCTGCCAGGAAATAAGAAGCCGAAGATGCATCGCCTTCAACCAAATAAGTGCCCGGAGACTGGTAAGACTGCCCCCCTTTTACGACAAATTGTTGATAGTGCTGATTTTCAATTTCAACACCAAACGTCTTCATCAGATTGAGGGTGATATCGATATAAGGTTTAGAAACCAGATCGCCTTTAATACGAATCACCGTATCTTCCGGCGCAAGAGGCGCAGTCATTAACAGTGCGGTGAGGAACTGGCTGGAAACGGAGCCATCAACATCAACGTTGCCGCCAGTAAAGCCGCCCTGTAAACGCAATGGCGGATAATTTTCTTGTTCCAGGTAAGTGATCTTCGCCCCGCCCTGGCGCAGCGCATCCACCAGATGACCAATCGGGCGTTCTTTCATTCGCGGTTCACCGGTCAGTACAATATCATTGCTACCCAGGCAAAGTGCTGCCGCCAGCGGACGCATTGCCGTTCCGGCGTTACCGAGGAACAACTCCCGGGCACTTTCTGCGTGTAATGGACCACCGTTACCGATAATTTCGCAACGCGTACGATCGGCTGAAAGCGTATAGCTTACCCCTAACGCTGTTAATGCATTCAGCATATGGCGCACGTCATCGCTATCCAGCAGATTGGTTAATACTGTTTTGCCGTGTGCTAATGCCGCCAGCAATAAAGCGCGGTTAGAAACGCTCTTGGAACCGGGCAGATTAATAGTGCCATCGACACGAGCGATGGGTTGTAACGTTAGGGATTCCATGAACTCAACTCTCTACAACAGAAATAAAAACCCCACAGGCTGGCTGTGGGGATTATGCAAAATTTCGACATTAGCCGTGACGACGTTCGAACTCAACCATGAAGTCTGTCAGTGCTTTAACACCTTCCAGCGGCATGGCGTTATAAATAGACGCACGCATTCCGCCGACCACTCGGTGACCTTTCAGCGCATGTAAGCCCGCAGCGAAAGACTCTTCGAGGAACAATTTATCAAGCGCGCTATCCGCCAACTGGAACGGCACGTTCATCCGCGAACGGTTAGCTTTCGCCACATCATTGCGGTAGAAATCGCTGTTATCAATCACCCCATACAGCAGTTCTGCTTTTTGCTGATTGATCTTATCCATTGCAGCCACACCGCCGTTCGCTTTCAGCCATTTGAAGACCAGGCCAGATAAGTACCAGGCAAATGTCGGCGGCGTGTTGAACATGGAATCGTTATCGTTGAGGATGGAGTAATCCAGAATCGATGGGCAGGCGATATTCGCTTTGCCCAGCAAATCTTCACGAACGATGACGATTGTCAGGCCAGCCGGGCCGATATTTTTCTGCGCGCCAGCGTAAATTACACCATAACGGCTGACATCAATCGGACGGGAAAGAATGGTTGAAGAGAAGTCAGCGGCGACCACCACGTCTTTACCGAAGTCTGGTGTTTCATCGATAGCGATACCGTCAATGGTTTCGTTCGGGCAGTAATGCATATAAGCAGCATTATCAGAGAGTTGCCATTCACTCATTGGCTTAACTGCGCGAAGACCATCAACGGTCACTTTCGCATCAAACACATTTGGTGTGCAGTATTTTTTCGCTTCTTTGATAGCACTTGCTGCCCAGTAACCCGCATCAACATAATCTGCAGTGGTTTTATCACCAAGAATATTCAGCGGTACAGCAGCAAATTGACCGCGACCACCGCCATGGCAGAACAATACCTTGTAGTTGGAGGGGACGTTAAGAAGATCGCGAAAATCCTTCTCGGCTTCCTCTGCAACCTGAATGAACTCTTTGCCACGGTGACTCACTTCCATCACCGACGTACCAAGACCGTTCCAGTCGCGCAGTTCCTGTTGAGCCTGTTTAAGCACCTCTGCCGGTAGCATTGCCGGACCAGAACTAAAATTGAAGATTTGAGCCATTTCCCCTCACCACGTTGCGTTGCCATTAACCCGCGGTCAATCAATTGCGACCACAGGCAATACATTATTCCTGTGGCTATCGGTTTTATCATTCAGTGACACGCATCGCAATGAGTAAAACCGTTGAGGGCAAAAATGAGGCACGCGTCACACAAAAGAATCTCTCGGATTATTTTCAAAAAACCGATGTTTTGGCTGTCAGGTCACCCGTTTAGCCCGACTTGCCTTCGTCCATTCTGGATTTGCACAGCGCGGACATAATTGTTTTTCCCCCGCGTTCATATGAATGATTTCACTGCAACGGATGCAGGCATAGTCCGCCGACTCCGGCACCACTTTGTAACGCTGAGTACAGTCACTGGGTAAAATAAGTAATCCCGGTTTCACCTTGTCATCTTCAAAGAAATAAACACTGATTTGCCCGTTGGTTTCGAGAATCGCCAGACGTACCTGCCCCAACTGCTCTACACCGCGCAATCGTAGCTCCATAAAGAACTCAAATTCCGTCATGTTGGAGTTATTGAGTTTCGACCAGGCCAGCTCGCCATCTTCAATAATGACAACCGGCTTGCCTTCCAGAAGATCTTCCAGTTTTTCACTGTGCGCCATCAACCACATTACCAGGCGGTATAACAACGCCAGAGTAATAAAGACGATAAGTACCGGGACCATCGGCACATCATCATAAAACGCCACATCTCCCGCCGCTGAACCCAGTGTCAGAATGATTAACACTTCAAACAGCGACATCTGCCGCACACCGCGTCTTCCGGTCATTTTGAGGAACAAAAAGACCAGTACAAAGGTATAAAGACTACGTAGTGCAACTTCGCCAAGGAAATCAAAAGGCACTTTATCGAATGCCATACGGTGGAGATCAAACGCCTTCATTTTTATGCTCTTATCGTAGTTAATCCGCTAAAAGCATAGCTAACAGTTCATCAGCGTGGCGGCGGTGATAGCACCTTTGAGATAAAACCCGTATTATTGCGCGCTTTCCGTACGACTAAAGTGATTTTCATGACGCAAACATTTATCCCCGGCAAAGATGCCGCTCTGGAAGATTCCATCGCACGCTTCCAGCAAAAACTTTCAGACCTCGGTTTTCAGATTGAAGAGGCCTCCTGGCTGAATCCCGTGCCTAATGTCTGGTCTGTACATATTCGCGACAAAGAGTGCGCACTGTGTTTTACCAACGGTAAAGGCGCAACCAAAAAAGCGGCGCTGGCTTCTGCCCTCGGTGAATATTTCGAGCGTCTCTCAACCAACTACTTTTTTGCGGACTTCTGGCTGGGCGAAACCATCGCCAACGGCCCATTCGTGCATTATCCCAACGAAAAATGGTTCCCACTGACCGAAAATGACGATGTACCAGAAGGGCTGCTCGATGACCGTCTGCGCGCATTTTACGATCCGGAGAATGAACTGACCGGTAGTATGCTGATTGACCTGCAATCCGGTAACGAAGATCGTGGTATTTGCGGTCTACCGTTTACGCGCCAGTCCGACAATCAGACCATTTATATTCCGATGAATATCATTGGTAACTTGTACGTTTCTAACGGTATGTCTGCTGGCAATACCCGTAACGAAGCACGCGTTCAGGGGTTGTCCGAAGTTTTCGAACGTTACGTGAAAAACCGCATTATTGCTGAAAGCATCAGCTTGCCGGAAATCCCGGCAGACGTGCTGGCACGTTATCCAGCAGTAGTTGAAGCGATCGAAACGCTGGAAGCGGAAGGTTTCCCGATCTTCGCTTATGACGGTTCGCTTGGCGGCCAGTATCCGGTGATTTGCGTGGTACTGTTCAATCCTGCTAACGGTACCTGCTTTGCCTCATTCGGTGCGCATCCTGATTTTGGCGTTGCACTGGAACGTACCGTGACCGAGTTGCTGCAAGGTCGTGGCCTGAAAGATCTGGATGTGTTTACTCCACCAACCTTCGATGATGAAGAAGTCGCTGAACATACCAACCTCGAAACGCACTTTATCGATTCCAGCGGTTTAATCTCCTGGGACCTGTTCAAGCAGGATGCCGATTATCCGTTTGTTGACTGGAGCTTCTCCGGCACCACGGAAGAAGAGTTCGCCACGCTGATGGCTATCTTCAAAAAGGAAGATAAAGAAGTTTATATTGCCGATTACGAGCATCTGGGTGTCTACGCTTGCCGTATTATCGTGCCTGGCATGTCCGATATTTATCCGGCTGAAGATCTGTGGCTGGCGAATAACAGTATGGGCAGCCATTTACGTGAAACGATTCTTTCGCTACCAGGTAGCGAGTGGGAAAAGGAAGATTACCTGAACCTCATCGAGCAACTGGATGAAGAAGGTTTTGATGACTTTACCCGCGTGCGTGAACTGTTGGGTCTGGCGACCGGGTCGGATAACGGCTGGTACACTCTGCGTATCGGTGAATTAAAAGCCATGCTGGCGCTGGCTGGTGGCGATCTGGAACAGGCTCTGGTCTGGACCGAATGGACGATGGAGTTTAACTCATCAGTATTCAGCCCGGAACGCGCCAATTATTATCGCTGCCTGCAAACGTTGTTATTACTGGCGCAGGAAGAAGATCGCCAGCCGCTGCAATATCTGAATGCGTTTGTTCGCATGTACGGCGCAGATGCCGTGGAAGCCGCCAGTGCGGCAATGAGCGGCGAAGCGGCATTTTATGGCTTGCAACCAGTAGATAGCGATCTGCACGCGTTTGCTGCACATCAGTCGTTGTTGAAGGCCTACGAAAAGCTGCAACGCGCCAAAGCAGCATTCTGGGCAAAATAAAATCAAATAGCCTACGCAATGTAGGCTTAATGATTCGTCTGAGTTATATTACGGGGCGTTTTTTTAATGCCCCGCTTTACATATATTTGCATTAATAAAATAATTGTAATTATAAGGTTAAATATCGGTAATTTGTATTTAATAAATACGATCGATATTGTTACTTTATTCGCCAGGTGCTCCCTTTTAATTAACTGTTTTAGCGGAGGATGCGGAAAAAATTCAACTCATTTGTTAATTTTTAAAATTTATTTTTATTTGGATAATCAAATATTTACTCCGTATTTGCATAAAAACCATGCGAGTTACGGGCCTATAAGCCAGGCGAGATATGATCTATATCAATTTCTCATCTATAATGCTTTGTTAGTATCTCGTCGCCGACTTAATAAAGAGAGAGTTAGTGTGAAAGCTGACAACCCTTTTGATCTTTTACTTCCTGCTGCAATGGCCAAAGTGGCCGAAGAGGCAGGTGTCTATAAAGCAACGAAACATCCGCTTAAGACTTTCTATCTGGCGATTACCGCCGGTGTTTTCATCTCAATCGCATTCGTCTTCTATATCACAGCAACCACTGGCACAGGTACAATGCCCTTCGGCATGGCAAAACTGGTTGGCGGCATTTGCTTCTCTCTGGGGTTGATTCTTTGTGTTGTCTGCGGAGCCGATCTCTTTACTTCCACAGTGTTGATTGTTGTTGCCAAGGCGAGTGGGCGCATCACCTGGGGTCAGTTGGCGAAAAACTGGCTAAATGTTTATTTTGGCAACCTGGTCGGCGCACTGCTGTTTGTACTTTTAATGTGGCTTTCCGGCGAGTATATGACCGCAAATGGTCAATGGGGACTAAACGTCCTACAAACCGCCGACCACAAAGTGCACCATACTTTTATTGAGGCCGTCTGTCTTGGTATCCTGGCGAACCTGATGGTATGTCTGGCAGTATGGATGAGTTATTCTGGCCGCAGCCTGATGGACAAAGCGTTCATTATGGTGCTGCCGGTCGCGATGTTTGTTGCCAGCGGTTTTGAGCACAGTATCGCAAACATGTTTATGATCCCGATGGGTATTGTAATCCGCGACTTCGCATCTCCGGAATTCTGGACCGCTGTCGGTTCTGCACCGGAAAACTTTTCTCACCTGACCGTGATGAATTTCATCACTGATAACCTGATTCCGGTTACGATCGGTAATATTATCGGCGGTGGTTTGTTGGTTGGGTTGACATACTGGGTCATTTACCTGCGTGAAAACGATCACCATTAATGGTTGTCGAAGTACGCAGTAAATAAAAAATCCACTTAAGAAGGTAGGTGTTACATGTCCGAGCTTAATGAAAAGTTAGCCACAGCCTGGGAAGGTTTTACCAAAGGTGACTGGCAGAATGAAGTAAACGTCCGTGACTTCATTCAGAAAAACTACACTCCGTACGAGGGTGACGAGTCCTTCCTGGCTGGCGCTACTGAAGCGACCACCACCCTGTGGGACAAAGTAATGGAAGGCGTTAAACTGGAAAACCGCACTCACGCGCCAGTTGACTTTGACACCGCTGTTGCTTCCACCATCACCTCTCACGACGCTGGTTACATCAACAAGCAGCTTGAGAAAATCGTTGGTCTGCAGACTGAAGCTCCGCTGAAACGTGCTCTTATCCCGTTCGGTGGTATCAAAATGATCGAAGGTTCCTGCAAAGCGTACAACCGCGAACTGGACCCGATGATCAAAAAAATCTTCACTGAATACCGTAAAACTCACAACCAGGGCGTGTTCGACGTTTACACTCCGGACATCCTGCGTTGCCGTAAATCCGGTGTTCTGACCGGTCTGCCAGATGCTTATGGCCGTGGTCGTATCATCGGTGACTACCGTCGCGTTGCGCTGTACGGTATCGACTACCTGATGAAAGACAAACTTGCACAGTTCACCTCTCTGCAGGCTGATCTGGAAAACGGCGTAAACCTGGAACAGACTATCCGTCTGCGCGAAGAAATCGCTGAACAGCACCGCGCTCTGGGTCAGATGAAAGAAATGGCTGCGAAATACGGCTACGACATCTCTGGTCCGGCTACCAACGCTCAGGAAGCTATCCAGTGGACTTACTTCGGCTACCTGGCTGCTGTTAAGTCTCAGAACGGTGCTGCAATGTCCTTCGGTCGTACCTCCACCTTCCTGGATGTGTACATCGAACGTGACCTGAAAGCTGGCAAGATCACCGAACAAGAAGCGCAGGAAATGGTTGACCACCTGGTCATGAAACTGCGTATGGTTCGCTTCCTGCGTACTCCGGAATACGATGAACTGTTCTCTGGCGACCCGATCTGGGCAACCGAATCTATCGGTGGTATGGGCCTCGACGGTCGTACCCTGGTTACCAAAAACAGCTTCCGTTTCCTGAACACCCTGTACACCATGGGTCCGTCTCCGGAACCGAACATGACCATTCTGTGGTCTGAAAAACTGCCGCTGAACTTCAAGAAATTCGCCGCTAAAGTGTCCATCGACACCTCTTCTCTGCAGTATGAGAACGATGACCTGATGCGTCCGGACTTCAACAACGATGACTACGCTATTGCTTGCTGCGTAAGCCCGATGATCGTTGGTAAACAAATGCAGTTCTTCGGTGCGCGTGCAAACCTGGCGAAAACCATGCTGTACGCAATCAACGGCGGCGTTGACGAAAAACTGAAAATGCAGGTTGGTCCGAAGTCTGAACCGATCAAAGGCGATGTCCTGAACTATGATGAAGTGATGGAGCGCATGGATCACTTCATGGACTGGCTGGCTAAACAGTACATCACTGCACTGAACATCATCCACTACATGCACGACAAGTACAGCTACGAAGCCTCTCTGATGGCGCTGCACGACCGTGACGTTATCCGCACCATGGCGTGTGGTATCGCTGGTCTGTCCGTTGCTGCTGACTCCCTGTCTGCAATCAAATATGCGAAAGTTAAACCGATTCGTGACGAAGACGGTCTGGCTATCGACTTCGAAATCGAAGGCGAATACCCGCAGTTTGGTAACAACGATCCGCGTGTAGATGACCTGGCTGTTGACCTGGTAGAACGTTTCATGAAGAAAATTCAGAAACTGCACACCTACCGTGACGCTATCCCGACTCAGTCTGTTCTGACCATCACTTCTAACGTTGTGTATGGTAAGAAAACTGGTAACACCCCAGACGGTCGTCGTGCTGGCGCGCCGTTCGGACCGGGTGCTAACCCGATGCACGGTCGTGACCAGAAAGGTGCTGTAGCGTCTCTGACTTCCGTTGCTAAACTGCCGTTTGCTTACGCTAAAGATGGTATCTCCTACACCTTCTCTATCGTTCCGAACGCACTGGGTAAAGACGACGAAGTTCGTAAGACCAACCTGGCTGGTCTGATGGATGGTTACTTCCACCACGAAGCATCCATCGAAGGTGGTCAGCACCTGAACGTTAACGTGATGAACCGTGAAATGCTGCTCGACGCGATGGAAAACCCGGAAAAATATCCGCAGCTGACCATCCGTGTATCTGGCTACGCAGTACGTTTCAACTCGCTGACTAAAGAACAGCAGCAGGACGTTATTACTCGTACCTTCACTCAATCTATGTAATTAGATTTGACTGAAATCGTACAGTAAAAAGCGTACAATAAAGGCTCCACGAAAGTGGGGCCTTTTTTAGCACGAGAGCCTTTTTTGTCAGCTATCTATACTTTAAGGTGACTGCCAAAACAGACTCGACGTAGCCTTCGAGCTGCGCACCAACACGGCCTCAGATGGGCCACATCTGGAGAAACACCGCAATGTCAGTTATTGGTCGCATTCACTCCTTTGAATCCTGTGGAACCGTAGACGGCCCGGGTATTCGCTTTATCACCTTTTTCCAGGGCTGCCTGATGCGCTGCCTGTATTGTCATAACCGCGACACCTGGGATACGCATGGCGGTAAAGAAGTTACCGTTGAAGATTTGATGAAGGAAGTGGTGACCTATCGCCACTTTATGAACGCTTCCGGCGGCGGCGTTACCGCATCCGGCGGTGAGGCAATCCTACAAGCTGAGTTTGTTCGTGACTGGTTCCGCGCCTGCAAAAAAGAAGGCATTCATACCTGTCTGGACACCAACGGTTTTGTTCGTCGTTACGATCCGGTGATTGATGAACTGCTGGAAGTAACCGACCTGGTAATGCTCGATCTCAAACAGATGAACGACGAGATCCACCAAAATCTGGTTGGAGTTTCCAACCACCGCACGCTGGAGTTCGCTAAATATCTGGCGAACAAAAATGTGAAGGTGTGGATCCGCTATGTTGTTGTCCCAGGCTGGTCTGACGATGACGATTCAGCGCATCGCCTTGGTGAATTTACCCGTGATATGGGCAACGTTGAGAAAATCGAGCTCCTCCCCTACCACGAACTGGGCAAACACAAATGGGTGGCAATGGGTGAAGAATACAAACTCGATGGTGTTAAACCACCGAAGAAAGAGACCATGGAACGCGTGAAAGGCATTCTTGAGCAGTACGGTCATAAGGTCATGTTCTAATTTCCCCGTAAAGCGGCAACTTTATTAAGTTGCCGCTTTTTTGTGCACAGAAAAGCAGAGTGTGAAACAGTAAGTTCACACTCTGCTTGAATTCATTTACACGTGAGCCACGGGTTTCGGCGTATGACCGGCGTTACGAAGCAGCATCAGCAAATAGATAAACGATACGCTGGCGATCATGATAAATAATAAATTATCGGAGAAATTCTGCATTAGCATAGCGGTAAATGACGGGCCAAGCAGGCTTCCCACGGTATAGCTCAACAGTAAGGCCTGGTTCATCGCTACCAGTTGATGATGTTCAACTTTCTCACAAGCCCAGGCCATCGCCACCGGATATAGCGTAAAGCCAGCGGCACCGAGGATGAATAACGCTGGGGCCATCGCCGCCTGGCTAAGCATCGCAATACTGCCGAGAATGACGACAAAGACCTGAACACGCAACACCAGCAGTCGACCAAACTTATCCGCCAGACGTCCAATCGGCCATTGCCCGAGGATACCCGCACTGACCAGTACCGCCATCCAGAAACCAATGCTGGCATTGCTCACCCCTTTGTGATTGAGGTACAGCGGCATCAGGCCATATAGAGATCCCAGCACGATTCCTGAGATAATGCAGCCATTCACGCCAAGCCGTGCCTGACGGAGTTTTAGCATTGACGTAATTGACGTCGAATCATGGTTTTCAGCCTGCTGATTCAGGACATGCGTAAACAACAGCGGTAAGATTCCTGCCAACGTCAAACCTGTAACCCACGGCAATACACTCATCAACTCGGTTGAGACTTTGCTGACCAGTAACTGGCCTAAAAACGTTCCGACGTAATAAACCATCATATACGCAGCAAGCAACCGCCCGCGGTTACGCGACGTCCCACTGCACATCAGCGCACTCTCAACAACCACCCAAATCATGGCACAGCCGATGCCCGCGACAAAACGCCACGCCAACCAACTCCAGAATCCAATCATCAGGCCAAGGCCGGCACAGCCAGCGGCAAAAATGAAGGAGGCCAGATAATAGCTACGGTTAAAGCCAATGCGTTTAATGACATACCCTGTCAGCAATGTACCGACAAGGTTGCCGGTAAAATAGGATGAGCTGACAACGCCTACCTGCCATGTAGACATGTGTTCCTGGGCGAGCCAAAGCGGCACGAGTGTATTTAACACCGCAATCGCCAGAGTCAACAAAAGCAGGCCAGACAGCAAAAGCATGACAGGCCGGGTATACGTGGACATGAATTAAAACCGTGAGGAAGTTCAAATTTCATGCGCATCATGCCACCGCCAAAAACATTGTCAATGGGTGAAAATACGCGCATATCGCAGCGGCGGTATTATCGATTTATATTACTCATTCATAACGCTAATGCTGAAGAGACGATTAATCTCATCTGATTGTTTTTATTGATCTAACACAAATTTCATACGCTTCGTTCAGTCGAAAAATTTCATGGTCACAGCAAACTCATATTTCCCGTCTATGCTTTCAGAGCAATGCATCACGTCTGACCGATTTAGACGTACCACTGACTCTCGAAAGGAGAAGAGGATGACCAAACCGTATGTTCGTCTTGATAAAAATGATGCTGCCGTTTTGCTTGTTGATCACCAGGCTGGTTTACTTTCCCTTGTACGAGATATCGAACCCGATAAGTTTAAAAATAACGTGCTGGCGCTGGGTGACCTGGCTAAGTATTTCAACTTACCAACTATTCTTACCACCAGTTTTGAAACCGGTCCTAACGGCCCATTAGTTCCAGAACTGAAAGCACAATTCCCCGATGCACCTTACATTGCTCGCCCGGGAAATATTAACGCCTGGGATAACGAAGATTTTGTAAAAGCTGTCAAAGCGACAGGTAAAAAACAGTTAATTATTGCCGGTGTGGTAACCGAAGTTTGCGTGGCATTCCCGGCGCTTTCAGCCATTGAAGAAGGGTTTGACGTCTTTGTCGTGACTGACGCGTCAGGGACCTTTAATGAAATTACCCGGCATTCGGCATGGGATCGCATGTCGCAAGCTGGTGCGCAATTGATGACATGGTTCGGCGTGGCGTGCGAGCTGCATCGCGACTGGCGTAATGATATTGAAGGACTGGCGACGTTGTTCTCTAACCACATTCCTGATTATCGTAACTTGATGACCAGTTATGACACGTTAACGAAGCAGAAATAAAAGCGAACCGGGGCCGAAACCCCGGTTGTTACTGATTAACTTGCGACAGCCATCCCCACGGTCATATGCAAACCATAGAATACGCCACGACCGATTAATTCCCCTGCCAGAAGCAGAATGAATGATACAGAAAGTAGCGGAACCGCAGGCTGATAACCTTTTAGCTGTGGTGCAATCCACAAGCACAGGGCAACGGCCAAAAGCACGATCCGCCAGGACATCAGCGCACCATAGTCCGGCACCAGCGCTGCGGCCTGCTGCACAGAGCTATGAATATTCGCCAGCTCTGCGCCCTGCATCACTGACATCACGCCACTCACTACCAGTGCCAGAACAGAAATGGCTGGCAGCAGACGCATCGCCCAGCCATCGACACCAGCCAGACTCAGCAACAGGTAACCCAGTAACGGGCCGCCCATAAACATCGTCAGGAAGAAGCCCATCGGTGTCCAGATGCTGTACCAGGTGGGTACTGTATCGATGCTGTTATACACACGCACCATCATCCAGACAAAGACTACGCCAAGAACCATCGTCACCACCAGCCAAAGCGTACGCAATGCCGGTGAAAGCTTTTTCAGCATTGCCAGCAACCAGCCGATGCCGCCTACAGCAAAAAAGATCGAACCGCTGGCAATTTCGTTACTGAGTGCTGAAGCCCCTACCCGATTGAGCGAGTTAAAAGCGCGCATCGGTGAACCAAGATGAAGCATAGAGGCGATAAAGCCAATGCCCATCAGCACCCATAAACCCAACATGCAGGCGATAACACGCTGCTGGGCTTCTGCTCGCAGGTCGCCTTTGAGCAGCGCCAAAGCCAGAACGATAAAACCACCCGCTACACATTGCCCGAAGACCGTGAAGATCATCAGCGGCCATTCATGCCATCCACTTCCCATCTCACACCTCCTTCGGGTTTGCCAGATAGCCAGTGGTATCCCCGGTTGGGCGGCTGTTGGCATTGGGTTTGATCACAATATTCGGTTTGGTAAAGTGAGCTCGCGGCAACGGCGCAACGGCCGCCAGATCGCCATGTTTTTTACGCAGCTCGTCGATAGGGCCGAAATCCAGCGCCCGCAGGGGGCAGGACTCTACGCAGATCGGTTTTTTTCCCTCCGCAACACGGTCATAACAACCATCGCATTTGGTCATATGGCCTTTCGTTTCGTTATATTGCGGTGCGCCATACGGGCAAGCCATATGACAGTAACGGCAGCCAATGCATACATCTTCATCGACCACAACAAAACCATCTTCACGTTTATGCATCGCACCGCTCGGGCAGACTTTAGTACAAGCCGGATCTTCGCAGTGGTTACATGAAATCGACAGATAGTAGGCAAACACGTTCTGGTGCCAGACACCGTTATCTTCCTGCCAGTCGCCACCAGCATATTCATAAATGCGGCGGAAGCTGACTTCTGGCGTCAAATCTTTGTAGTCTTTACAAGCCAGCTCGCAGGTTTTGCAACCGGTGCAACGGCTGGAATCAATAAAAAATCCATACTGGGTTGTCATCGGTTACTCCTTACACCTTTTCAACCTGAACAAGGTTCGTATGTGATGGATTCCCCTTGGCAAGAGGAGACGGACGTTGAGTGGTCAGTACGTTAATACAACCGCCCTTATCGACACGTTTTGTATCCGGGTCATACCAGGCACCTTCACCCAGTGCGACCACACCCGGCATCATTCGTGGCGTCACTTTCGCCTCAATATGAACCTCACCACGATCATTAAAGATCCTGACTTTATCGCCGTTGCTGATACCGCGTTTTTGCGCATCAAGCGGGTTGATCCACATTTCCTGACGGCAAGCTGCTTTCAGCACATCAACGTTGCCGTAAGTTGAGTGAACGCGAGATTTATAGTGGAAACCCGTAAGCTGCAGCGGATACTGTTTGTTCAGCGGATCCTGATAACTTTCAAAGCCCGGCGTATAGATCGGCAGTGGATCGATCACATCACCTTCTGGCAATTCCCAGGTAGCGGCAATGTCAGCCAGCGCCTGTGAATAGATCTCAATTTTGCCCGATGGCGTGGTCAATGGATTAGCCTGCGGATCTTCACGGAAGGCTTTGTAAGCAACGTGATGCCCTTGCGGATCGCGCTTTTTAAAGATCCCCTGCTTACGGAACTCTTCAAACGTTGGCAGTTCAGGAATCGCTTCCCGCGACTGGGCATACAGATGCCGCATCCACTCTTCCTGAGTACGACCTTCAGTAAACTGTTGTTCGACGCCAAGACGTTTTGCCAGTTCGCTGGTCATCTCATAGATAGTCTTACATTCAAAGCGCGGTTTAATGACCTGATCATTGAAAATAACGTAAGACATATTCCCGCAGGATGCATCCAGTGCAAAGTCCATCTGTTCGGAAGCGGTGCAGTCAGGCAGCAGGATGTCAGCATATTTCGCCGATGAGGTCATGTGGCAGTCGATAACCACAATCAGCTCGCACTTCTTATCATCCTGAAGGATTTCATGGGTACGGTTGATTTCAGAATGCTGATTAATCAGGCAGTTACCGGCATAGTTCCAGATCATTTTGATCGGCACATCCAGCTTATCTTTCCCGCGCACACCATCACGCAGCGCCGTCATTTCCGGGCCACGTTCAATGGCATCGGTCCACATAAACATAGAAATGCTGGTCTGGATCGGGTTTTCGAGAGTCGGCATACGGACAAACGGTAAGCTGTATGAACCTTCGCGCGCGCCGCTGTTCCCCCCGTTAATACCAACGTTACCGGTCAGAATCGCCAGCATCGAGATAGCACGGGTTGCGATTTCACCGTTAGCATGACGCTGCGGGCCCCATCCCTGGCTGATAAACGCCGGTTTGGTACTGCCGATTTCACGAGCCAGTTTGATGATTTTGTCTGCCGGAACACCGGTGATTTGCGAGGCCCATTCCGGTGTTTTAGCCACGCCATCGGGTCCTTCACCCAGAATATAAGCTTTATAGTGACCATTTTTCGGCGCACTGGCTGGCAGGGTTTTCTCGTCGTAGCCAACGCAATATTTATCGAGGAATTCCTGATCTACCAGGTTTTCGGTGATCATGACATACGCCAGACCGTTAACCAGTGCGGCATCTGTTCCCGGACGAATAGGGATCCACTCATCTTCACGCCCGGCACCGGTGTCGGTATAGCGCGGATCGATGATGATCATGCGAGCATTAGATTTCTGGCGCGCCTGTTCAAGATAGTAAGTCACCCCACCGCCACTCATTCGCGTTTCGCCAGGGTTATTACCAAACAGCACTACCAGTTTACTGTTTTCGATATCCGACGGGCTGTTACCATCTGCCCAGCCGCCGTAGGTATAGTTCAGACCTTCCGCAATTTGCGCGGAGGAGTAGTCGCCATAATGGTTCAGATAACCGCCGCAGCAGTTCATTAGCCGCGCGACCAGGGTATTTCCCGGCGGCCACGAGCGGGTCATGGTGCCGCCCAGCGTACCGGTGCCATAGTTCAGATAGATAGACTCGTTGCCGTACTCTTTGATCAGGCGCTGCATTTTGGTCGCGATGATGTCGTAGGCTTCTTCCCAGCTAATGCGCTCGAATTTGCCTTCACCGCGCGCCCCGACTCGTTTCATCGGATATTTCAGGCGGTCCGGATTGTAGACACGGCGACGCATGGAACGCCCACGCAGACAGGCGCGAACCTGGTGCAGGCCGTCGTAATTGTCATCGCCGGTATTGTCCGTTTCGACATATTTGATTTCACCGTCCACTACGTGCATACGTAGCGGGCAGCGACTACCACAGTTAACTGTACAGGCGCTCCAGATAACCTTTTCGTCTGATTTTGTTGGAATAGCGCTATCGACAGCGTGCGCAATCCGACTAAAAGGTAATGTTAATGCGCTGCTGGCCATTGCCAGGCCGCCGATCGCTGTCGTTTTTACCAAACCACGGCGACTCACCTCAGCAGCCAATACCGCATCAGGGATTTTCGTTTTCATAATGGCTCACTCAAGCTTGCTCACGATTGATTCCAGTAACAAACCGTATTGTGTAATTATTTCTATAGCAGATCGCTATATAGGCTTGTATACATCGAATAATTTGAAAATCAAAGAGATAGGTAGATTTTCACTCGAAAGTAGTATTACTTGTAAGTGAGGAGTAATTATTGTTCGGTATCAAAGGGAGACAAAAAAAGCGCCCGCAGGCGCTTTTTAGATTCAGAAAAATTGGGTATTAGCCAATATATTCCAGTCCGTTCATATACGGACGCAGAACTTCTGGTACTTCAATACGACCATCAGCCTGCTGATAGTTTTCCATTACTGCAACCAGCGTACGACCAACAGCAAGACCAGAACCGTTCAGGGTATGAACCAGACGGGTTTTCTTGTCCGACTTGCTACGGCAACGTGCCTGCATACGACGTGCCTGGAAATCCCAAACGTTGGAGCAGGAAGAGATCTCGCGGTAGGTGTTCTGTGCCGGGATCCATACTTCCAGGTCGTAAGTTTTGCAAGCGCCAAAGCCCATGTCGCCGGTACAAAGGATGATTTTACGGTACGGCAGGCCCAGCAGCTGCAGGACTTTTTCCGCATGACCGGTCATCTCTTCCAGCGCCGCCATTGAGTCTTCCGGGCGCACGATCTGCACCATTTCAACTTTGTCGAACTGGTGCATACGGATCAGACCACGAGTGTCACGACCATATGAACCAGCTTCAGAACGGAAACATGGGGTGTGGGCGGTCATCTTAATTGGCAGATCATCTTCATCGATGATTTCACCGCGTACCAGGTTGGTCAGCGGAACTTCTGCCGTTGGGATCAGCGCATAGTTACTGGTGTCTGCTTCTTCTTCCAGCGGACGAGTATGGAACAGATCGCCAGCAAATTTCGGCAGCTGACCCGTACCGTACAGCGTGTCCTGGTTAACCAGGTACGGAACATAGTTCTCACTGTAGCCATGCTGTTCGGTATGCAGATCCAGCATAAACTGCGACAGTGCGCGGTGCATGCGAGCAATCTGCCCTTTCATTACCACAAAGCGGGAACCAGTCAACTTAACTGCGGCTGCAAAGTCGAGGCCAGAGTGCATTTCACCCAGCGTCACATGGTCACGAACTTCAAAGTCAAACTCACGCGGGGTGCCCCAGCGACTGACTTCAACGTTGTCATTTTCGTCTTTACCTACCGGCACTTCATCTGCAGGCAGGTTAGGGATGGTTAGCGCGATATCGCGAATTTCAGCCTGTAAAGCATCCAGCTCGGCTTTTGCTGCATCCAGCTCTTCGCCCAGTTTGTTCACTTCCAGACGTAAAGGCTCGATATCTTCCCCGCGCGCTTTCGCCTGGCCAATGGATTTCGATCGGGAGTTACGCTCCGCTTGCAGGTTTTCCGTTTTGACCTGCAATACTTTACGACGCTCCTCAAGAGCGCCCAGCTTATCTACATCCAGCTTAAAGCCCCGGCGTGCCAGTTTTTCAGCGACTGCGTCTGGCTCATTACGCAGCAGATTGGGATCGAGCATGCTTATCCTGTGCTTATCGAATTAAATGGGAGATGTGGCCACAGCCTGCGACCACAGGGATACATTAACAACATTACCGCAACGATAACATTAACGGTAGCGTTTTATGGGGCTATTTTGATCCTGTTCAGCCAGCCAGGCGAGCTTTTCGCCAATCTTGCCTTCAAGGCCCCTGTTTGTCGGGAAATAATAGCGTGTTTGTGCTATTTCCGGCGGGAAGTAAACCTCACCGGCAGCATAAGCGTTTGCTTCATCATGAGCGTAACGATATTCCTGCCCGTAGCCCATTTCCTTCATTAATTTCGTCGGCGCATTACGCAAATGAACCGGCACGTCATAATCCGGACGTTCGCGAGCATCGGCCAGCGCGGCTTTAAACGCAGTGTAGACAGCGTTGCTTTTTGGCGCACAGGCCAGGTAAACAATCGCCTGAGCAATGGCGCGTTCACCTTCCGCCGGGCCAACGCGAGTAAAGCAATCCCAGGCCGCAATTGCCACCTGCATCGCCCGTGGGTCGGCATTGCCGACATCTTCGGAAGCAATTGCCAGGCAACGACGCGCGACATATAACGGATCGCCACCGGCGGTAATAATTCGCGCATACCAGTAGAGCGCCGCATCGGGTGCGCTACCACGTACCGACTTATGCAGTGCGGAAATCAGATCGTAAAAGCGATCGCCTTTGTTATCAAAGCGGGCGCTACGTTCACCGGCGATTTCGGTCAGTAATTCAGGCTTCAGGACCCGCTTACCGCTATCATCGACTTCGGCCATATCCGCCATCATTTCCAGCGTATTTAACGCCCGGCGCGCGTCGCCATTCACCAGTTCAGCAATGGCGCGTCGTGTTTCATCTGGCAGAACAATATCCTGACCACCATAGCCACGGGTTTTGTCTTCCATCGCCTGAGTTAGTACTTGCTCAATATCCTCTGTACTCAGGGATTTCAACAGATAGACACGGGCACGGGAAAGCAGTGCCGAATTAAGCTCAAACGACGGGTTTTCAGTGGTTGCGCCAATAAAAGTGATGGTGCCGTCTTCAATATGTGGCAGAAATGCATCCTGCTGGCTTTTGTTGAAACGGTGAACTTCGTCAACAAAAAGAATAGTGCGGCGACCTGCATTGCGGTTTTGCCGAGCGCGCTCGATCGCCTCGCGAATCTCTTTCACACCAGAGGTGACGGCAGAAATACGTTCCACATCAGCGTTCGCATAGCGGGCAATCACTTCAGCGAGGGTTGTTTTGCCGGTACCCGGCGGCCCCCAGAGGATCATAGAATGCAGATGCCCGGCTTCGATAGCGCGCGGCAACGGCTTCCCCGCAGCCAGCAAATGTTGCTGGCCGATATACTGTGCTAAATTTTCTGGCCGCATACGCGCGGCCAGAGGTTGAAAAGTATTATCCGAAAAATCGAGCGACAGATTGCTCACTCAGGTGCCTCTACTTACGTTGATCATCTACCGTGACGCCTTGCGGCGGGGTGAAGGTAAATTTCGCTGCATCCACAGCCCCATTTTGCTGGGATTTCAGCTGATAACTGCTGCGCTGATCGTCCTGCTCCACCGCGCTAAACTGATGGATTGTGCCATCACGTCCCACGTTAATGGTGAACTGCTTCAGATTGCCATTGCTGGCTTTCGGCGTCAGAACAAAGTCATCGCCATTCTGTTTGATATTGTACTGCTGCCAGTCGCTGGACTGGTTGCGGGCAATCAGCATAAACGGCGTATTACCGGTGGCATCTTTCAGCCAGGTTGCCGTAGCTTGCTCAACGAACGGGTTATAGAACCACAGTGTTTTACCGTCAGAAACCAGAATGCTTTCATCAGGTTGAGTCATATGCCAGTTGAATAAGTTTGGACGTTTCACCCACAGATCGCCCTGACCTTCCTGCACCGCCGCGCCGCTACCGTCAGTCACTTTCTGTGTGAAGCTGGCGTGGAAGCTGCTGACTTTATCCAGGCGGCTTTTAAGATCGCTTGCGGCATCAGCCCAAACGCTGCTTGCTACTAAGCTTGAGAGTAATGCACAGGTGATGGCAATTTTTTTCATCATTATTCCTCAAATTACGTCACTCCCAATCGGGAGTTCCCTCTACTCTCTATTCCAGGCTAATAATCAGCTTGAGGAAAGAAGAAAATACTGAATTTTCAGTTGATAGAATACCGGATGCGACGCTATCGCGTCTTATCCGGTCTACGTTGCATTAATTAGTCAAATGGCGGTGGGGCCAGCACTTCACGATTACCGTTGTGCCCCTGTTCGCTGACAATCCCCTGCGCTTCCATCTGTTCGATAATACGCGCTGCACGGTTATAACCAATGCGGAACTGACGCTGTACGCCAGAAATTGACGCTTTGCGTTTTTCAGTGACAAACTGCACCGCCTGATCGAACAACGGATCCAGTTCTTCAGCGCCATCGAAACCGCCCACGCCACCTTCGCTTTCACTGTCGGAGGTGATGCCATCAACATACTGTGGGCGACCACGCGCTTTCCAGTCCTGCACCACGGCATGAACTTCCTGATCGCGAACAAAAGCACCATGGACACGTACCGGCAACGTGGAGTTCGGCCCAGAGTAGAGCATATCCCCCATACCCAGCAGTGATTCCGCACCAGCCTGATCAAGAATGGTACGTGAGTCAATCTTACTGGATACGGTAAAGGCGATACGGGTCGGAATATTCGCTTTAATCAGACCAGTAATAACATCAACCGATGGACGCTGCGTTGCCAGTACGAGGTGGATACCCGCGGCACGGGCTTTTTGCGCCAGACGTGCTATCAGCTCTTCCACTTTTTTACCTACCGTCATCATCAGGTCGGCAAATTCGTCCACCAACACCACAATGTATGGTTCTTTTTTCAGCACCGGATGCTGCGCATCCATACTATCACCCGGCTTCCAGTACGGGTCTGGAATCGGACGCATCATGCGATCGGCTTCAGCAATTTTTTCGTTATAACCCGCCAGATTACGCACACCCAGCGCAGACATCAGTTTATAACGACGCTCCATCTCGTTAACACACCAGCGCAGCGCGTTGGCGGCATCTTTCATATCAGTAACAACTTCCGTTAACAGGTGCGGAATGCCTTCATAAACCGAAAGCTCCAGCATTTTCGGGTCGATCATGATGAAACGTACATCTTCTGGCTGTGCTTTATAAAGCATGCTCAGGATCATCGCATTCACCCCGACAGACTTACCGGAACCGGTAGTCCCCGCAACCAACAAGTGCGGCATTTTCGCCAGATCGGCAACCACCGGCTCACCGGCGATATCTTTACCCAGCACCACGGTTAATGGCGACGGATTATCGCGGAATTTGGCGTTATCCAAAACTTCGCGCAGATAAACGGTTTGTCGTTTTTTATTCGGTAACTCCAGACCTACATAGGGTTTGCCAGGAATAACTTCAACGACACGCACCGCCACCGTCGAAAGTGAACGGGCAAGGTCACGTGACAAGTTAGAAATGCGCGCTGCTTTTACGCCCGGTGCCAGGTTCAATTCAAAGCGAGTGATAACTGGCCCCGGAGAGTAATTGACAACATCGGCTTTAATACGGAAATCAGCCAGACGCGCTTCTACCAGGCGCGCCATTTGTTCAAGCGCAAAGGTATCTACCGGCTCCACTTCGCTCGGCGGCGGTGTCAGCAAATCCAGAGAAGGCAGTGGCGTCGTCGGTTTATGCAACGGACGGCTGTCGCCATTACGCATCAACAGCGGATGAAGCAGGGTATCCTGCGGCTGTGGTACAACCGGCTGTTGCGGCTGCTGATACTGCGGCTGCTGTGTAACCGGCTGTTGTGGCTGCTGATATTGCTGCTGCGGTGCAACCGGTTGTTGCGGCTGTTGATATTGCGGCTGTGGCGCAACTGGTTGTTGCGGCTGCTGATACTGCGGCTGCGGTGCAACCGGTTGTTGCGGCTGCTGATACTGCGGCTGCGGTGCTACCGGTTGTTGCGGCTGCTGATATTGCTGCTGCGGTGCTACCGGTTGTTGCGGCTGCTGTACAGGTTCAACAATTGGCGTAAACAGCGGTTCGTGTGGACCATCATCCAGCAACGCTTTCATTGGCGAAAATTCAAAATCATCCAGCGAGAACGGATTCGCCCCAGCCGGTTGTTCGCCGGAATAACGTTGTTGTTGAGTTTGAGCAAACTGACGAGCCAGTTCTGCCTCTGCCGCAGCATCTGCATCTTCTGTGTTCACGGGCACATCATGTTGATACTGTTCGCCATAGCGTTGCTGCTGCGTCTGGGCGAACTGACGTGCCAGTTCATCCTGCTGCATCGCATCGATTTCATCATCGTTGTACTGATCGCCAGAATCGTACTGATTACGCTGGGCTTCGCGGGCTTTTTCTTCTGCCGCACGCTGTGAGGGCAGCTTAATACCGTAAGACGCCAGTTCACGACGAGTTGGCACGCGGATGCGTTTCGGTCGTGGCAACTGCGGGCCAATCCCCTCTTTGACCTGCGGACGCGGTCCACCGCTATTTGCCAGACTGAAGACTGGCGCGGCAACGGTTGCGGCAGCCCCCGTCGCCAGTGTCGCTTTTTTCACACCAGATGCCAGCGGAGAAACAGCGGCAGCGGCTTCTACTGGAGGTACTGCTGCAACAGAAGGTGCTTTCAGCGAAGATTTGATCGGTTCCGGTTCTTTAACCGGTTCTGGAATCGGTTGATACCAGGCCGCAAGTTGTTCACGTTCACGGGCTCGCTTCTCTTCCACTTCTTCAAAATAGTAAAGCGGCGGACGCGTGGGTTTTGTCTCTTCTACAACGGGTTCAGGCTCCACAACAGGCTGCTGTTCAACGGGTTGCGGCTGTTGGTACAACGGCTCCTGAGCAGCTGGCTGCTGATAAGTTTGCTCCGTCTGGTATGTAGACTGTGGAGCAAAAGTGGATTGCTGCTCTTCGGCTTGCCAGGCGTTACCTGCCACCGGTTGTTCTGGCGCAGGGGCGTAATACGGTTGCTGAACAGGTTGTTCCGCCGCAGGAGCGTAGTAAGGTTGTTGCACAGGTTGTTCAGCCGCAGGCGCATAATACGGCTGCTGTGGCTGTACAGGTTGTTGCAGCGGCTCATTATATTGCACTGCAGGCTGCGCATATTGTGACTGGTGTGGGTAACCTTCCGGTGCAGGTGCAATAACCGGTTCTCCCGTTTGCGGCCCCGGTACAGGCTGCCAGGCTACTGTAGGTTGCGTAGGTGGAACATCAACAGAGGCAACTGGCGGCGTCTGAGTCACAGGTTCAACCGGTGCAGCCCAGCTTTGTGTCGCCGTGGTAGCAGCAGCTGCTACAGCAACAGGTTCGGTAATTGGCGCACCGTTTAATAATGGATCGTATTCGTCATATTCTGGCTGCGTTGCACGATTGCCCGAAAACAGGACGTCGTCAGGGTCAGCAGCCACACCGCGTGCAGTGTAGGTAATCTCTTCTTCATCATCCATCCGCTTACCGGAGAACAGCGCAGCATCTGTTTGCCGCCCCATCGGATTAATGAATTTTTCCGCCAACCGTTTACGACGCGCTAGCGCGCCGCGAAGAATACGGGCACGGCGTGATTCATGCTGTTTGCCGTGATTTTCATCTTCATACTCTTCGTCGTCTTCATACTCATCTTCATCGACCCAGGTATCATCGCGACGGGTACGATTACTGGCGAAGGTAAGAATATTTAAAATCCAGCCGCCGAGTTTTTCAGCAATGGTCACCCATGACCAACCGGTGAACAGCGTCAGGCCCGCTGCCCAAACGCAGAGCAGCGCAATAGTTCCCCCGCTACTGTGTAGCAGTGGTTGTAGCGTAGTGCTTAGTAAGCTGCCAATGACGCCACCGGAGGCAAAATACCAGATATCGTCAGCGTTGATTGCCGCCAGACCACAGGAGGTAAGGATGAGCGCCAAAACGCCAATGATGCGTAGCGAAACGGCAAAATAATCAATGTATTCGTCGCTGGACTGATGACGCCAGGCAAACCAACAACCGCCGACAATAATGACGGGAATGGTGTAAGCCATCACGCCAAAAATAAAGAACAGCGTATCTGCCAACCACGCACCGGGCATCCCACCTAAATTATGGATAGGTTCATGCCAGGCCGTTTGCGACCAGCTGGGGTCCGAAGGGTTAAAGCTTAGTAAGGCAGCCATCAACCAGACGGCAAACAGGACAATAAGGATCAGCAACGCCTCCAGAAGACGGCGGCCGCTACTTAACTTTGTCAATGTGACTTCTTTGTCTTCAGTGTATTCCTGGCTCAAGAAAGGCTCTCCAGGTTACAGGCTTTTCCTGCCCGATGCTAAAACGGACAACAGTACCAGGTTACCCCAGTACTGTTGCTGTATGGATTAACAGGAGTGTAATCAAAATACGCCGATTTTGCACCTGTTCCGTGTTAGCGCGTCTTAATAACCAGACGATTACTCTGCTTGACTTCTTCCATAACAACGTATGTCCGTGTGTCATTGACGCCAGGCAGACGCAGCAGGGTTTCCCCCAGTAACTTACGGTAAGCAGACATATCCGGCACGCGTGTTTTCAACAGGTAGTCGAAATCACCGGATACTAAATGACACTCCTGAATTTCTTCAAGTTTTTGTACAGCGGTATTGAATTGTTCAAACACATCCGGTGCGCCACGATTCAGAGTAATCTCAACGAATACCAGAAGTGATGCATCCAGATAATGGGGGTTCAGCAGCGCCGTATAGCCCTGAATAAACCCTTGTCTTTCCAGCCGACGCACACGCTCAAGGCACGGCGTTGGGGAAAGTCCCACACGTTTAGAAAGCTCGACGTTAGAAATACGCCCATCCTTTTGCAACTCATTAAGAATGTTACGATCGATACGGTCGAGATCTTTGCCAGGGCGCTTCTTGCTATCTACCATTATTATTGTCTCTCTGTATTCCTTCCCTACTCCTGTCTGACCCTGAAACATCACTGTTCAGAGTCGCTACCCGTCACGATAGACCGAAATCATGAAGATTCACGGCGCGCAATGCCTGGGTCTACGGTGAGAAGACCGTTGCCTTGTGGCAGCTATCGACATCACGAATGGCGTCTGTCCACGCCATACGTAGATTTCACTAGCACGGTAAACATGGTATTTACATGCATGGTTATGCGCATATAAGAATACTGTTTTTTTTCTTCCTCGAATGTTTTCGCAAAACACCAGGGGATTGTCAAAGCAAAACATCGATTTTTAGTACAACATGCCAGATATTCATTAACAGGGGCGTTTATTCATCATTTAATCGGCTTATAAAGCGGGAAATTTAAGTAGCAGAGGTGATAATGACGGGAGAATTTGACCTGCTTATCGATGCTGCCGATTGCACAAATTGTTAACAAAATCGTCATACTCTTTTTTTACGTCTGTAAATTCCCTACAATCCTGCCATTGTCTGCCAACAACTATGGGGATCTCATGGGCACGACCAAACACAGTAAACTGCTTATCCTGGGTTCAGGCCCAGCGGGATACACCGCTGCTGTCTACGCGGCGCGCGCCAACCTGCAACCTGTGCTGATTACCGGCATGGAAAAAGGCGGCCAACTGACCACCACCACGGAAGTGGAAAACTGGCCTGGCGATCCAAACGATCTGACCGGTCCGTTATTAATGGAGCGCATGCACGAACATGCCACCAAATTTGAAACTGAAATCATCTTTGATCACATCAACAAAGTTGATTTGCAGAATCGTCCGTTCCGTCTGACTGGCGATAGCGGCGAATACACTTGCGACGCGCTGATTATTGCCACCGGAGCTTCTGCACGCTATCTCGGCCTGCCCTCTGAAGAAGCCTTTAAAGGCCGTGGAGTTTCTGCTTGTGCAACCTGCGACGGTTTCTTCTATCGCAACCAGAAAGTTGCGGTCATCGGCGGCGGCAATACCGCGGTTGAAGAGGCGCTGTATCTGTCTAACATCGCTTCGGAAGTTCATCTGATTCACCGCCGAGATGGTTTCCGTGCGGAAAAAATCCTCATTAAGCGTCTGATGGATAAAGTGGAGAACGGCAACATTATTCTGCACACCAACCGTACGCTGGAAGAAGTGACCGGCGATCAGATGGGTGTCACTGGCGTTCGTCTGCGCGATACGCAAAACAGCGATAACATCGAGTCACTCGACGTTGCCGGTCTGTTTGTTGCTATCGGTCACAGCCCGAATACTGCCATTTTCGAAGGGCAGCTGGAACTGGAAAACGGCTACATCAAAGTACAGTCGGGTATTCATGGTAATGCCACCCAGACCAGCATCCCTGGCGTCTTTGCCGCAGGCGACGTGATGGATCACATTTATCGCCAGGCCATTACATCTGCTGGTACAGGCTGCATGGCAGCTCTTGATGCGGAACGCTACCTCGACGGTTTAGCTGACGCAAAATAATTTTACAAATCAGTAACAAAAGTAAAGAAGGCGACACCATGCGACTATGGGTCGCCTTTATTTTTTCCCCGTTGTAACATTGCTCTGCAAATAATTCTGATAACTCACCTGCTAAGCGTGCAATGAATAAATCCCGTCAAAAAGAATTAACCCGCTGGTTAAAACAGCAAAGCGTCATCTCCCAACGTTGGCTGAATATTTCTCGTCTGCTGGGCTTTGTGAGCGGCATATTGATCATTGCCCAGGCCTGGTTCATGGCGCGAATTCTGCAACATATGATTATGGAGAATATTCCCCGTGAAGCCCTGCTGCTTCCCTTTACGTTACTGTTTCTGACCTTTGTACTGCGCGCATGGGTGGTCTGGTTACGCGAACGGGTGGGTTATCACGCCGGGCAGCATATCCGCTTTGCCATCCGCCGTCAGGTTCTCGACCGTCTGCAACAAGCAGGGCCAGCGTGGATTCAGGGTAAACCAGCGGGGAGCTGGGCGACGCTGGTACTCGAGCAAATTGACGATATGCATGATTACTATGCACGCTACCTGCCGCAAATGGCGCTGGCAGTGTCGGTGCCGCTGCTGATTGTGGTGGCTATCTTCCCCTCTAACTGGGCCGCGGCGCTCATTCTGCTGGGCACTGCACCGCTAATTCCGTTATTTATGGCGCTGGTTGGAATGGGGGCTGCCGATGCTAACCGACGTAACTTTCTCGCTCTTGCTCGCTTAAGTGGGCATTTCCTCGATCGCCTGCGCGGCATGGAAACATTGCGTATTTTTGGTCGTGGTGAAGCTGAAATTGAAAGTATTCGTTCTGCTTCGGAAGATTTCCGCCAACGGACAATGGAAGTGCTACGGCTGGCGTTTTTATCCTCCGGCATTCTCGAATTTTTTACCTCGCTGTCGATTGCTCTGGTGGCGGTCTACTTTGGTTTTTCCTACCTCGGCGAGCTGGATTTTGGTCACTACGATACTGGCGTGACGCTGGCTGCGGGTTTTCTGGCCCTGATCCTTGCGCCAGAGTTTTTCCAGCCATTACGCGATCTCGGTACGTTTTATCATGCTAAAGCCCAGGCTGTTGGTGCAGCTGACAGTTTGAAAACGTTTATGGAAACCCCGCTCGCCCATCCGCAGCGCGGTGAGGCGGAATTAGCATCGACCGATCCGGTGACCATTGAAGCCGAGGATCTGTTTATCACGTCGCCGGAAGGTAAAACGCTGGCCGGACCGCTGAATTTTACTTTGCCAGCAGGCCAACGAGCAGTGTTGGTTGGTCGCAGCGGTTCAGGTAAAAGTTCACTGCTGAACGCGCTTTCTGGTTTTCTCTCATATCAGGGATCGCTACGAATCAACGGGATAGAATTACGCGATTTATCACCGGAATCATGGCGTAAACATCTCTCCTGGGTTGGGCAAAACCCACAATTACCGGCAGCAACATTACGGGATAACGTACTACTGGCGCGACCTGATGCCAGCGAACAAGAGTTACAAACAGCGCTGGATAACGCCTGGGTCAGTGAGTTTCTACCGCTCCTGCCGCAAGGGGTTGATACGCCTGTTGGCGACCAGGCTGCCCGCCTTTCCGTGGGGCAGGCGCAGCGCGTGGCGGTGGCCCGTGCGTTACTAAATCCCTGTTCGCTATTACTGTTGGATGAACCCGCTGCCAGCCTTGATGCTCACAGTGAACAGCGCGTAATGGAGGCGCTGAATGCCGCCTCTCTGCGCCAGACAACGTTAATGGTCACCCACCAGTTAGAAGATCTTGCTGACTGGGATGTCATTTGGGTAATGCAGGATGGTCAGATTATTGAGCAAGGACGTTACGCGGAATTAAGTGTGGCTGGCGGCCCATTCGCCACATTACTGGCCCATCGTCAGGAGGAGATTTAAATGCGCGCTTTGCTACCCTATCTGGCACTGTATAAACGTCATAAATGGATGTTAAGTCTTGGTATCGTGCTGGCAATTGTCACGCTGCTCGCCAGTATCGGTCTGTTGACACTTTCGGGCTGGTTCCTCTCCGCCTCAGCGGTTGCGGGGGTTGCCGGACTGTACAGCTTCAACTATATGCTACCCGCTGCGGGCGTGCGTGGCGCAGCAATCACCCGTACTGCCGGGCGTTATTTTGAACGTCTAGTAAGTCACGACGCGACTTTCCGCGTGTTGCAGCATCTACGCATATACACCTTCAGCAAATTGCTGCCCCTCTCCCCTGCCGGACTGGCGCGCTATCGTCAGGGCGAATTACTCAACCGCGTGGTGGCGGATGTTGATACGCTCGATCATCTTTACCTGCGCGTTATCTCGCCGCTGGTAGGTGCTTTTGTGGTGATTATGGTGGTGACAATCGGGTTAAGTTTCCTTGATTTCACCCTCGCCTTTACGCTGGGCGGCATTATGTTACTGACGCTTTTCCTGATGCCACCGCTGTTTTATCGTGCGGGAAAAAGCACCGGGCAAAATCTGACTCATCTTCGCGGGCAGTATCGCCAACAACTGACGGCCTGGCTGCAAGGGCAAGCTGAGCTGACCATTTTTGGTGCCAGCGATCGTTATCGCACGCAATTAGAGAATACAGAAATTCAGTGGCTGGAAGCGCAACGCCGTCAATCTGAACTGACCGCATTGTCGCAAGCGATAATGCTGCTCATTGGCGCGTTAGCGGTGATCCTGATGCTGTGGATGGCGTCCGGCGGCGTTGGCGGCAATGCTCAACCCGGCGCGTTAATTGCCCTGTTTGTCTTCTGCGCGTTAGCCGCGTTTGAAGCGCTGGCACCAGTAACGGGTGCATTTCAGCATCTGGGGCAAGTCATTGCCTCTGCCGTACGGATCACTGATTTAACGGATCAAAAACCGGAAGTCACCTTCCCTGATACCCAAACTCGTGTTGCCGATCGCGTTTCGCTGACATTACGGGATGTTCAGTTCACTTATCCGGAGCAATCCCAACAGGCACTTAAAGGGATTTATCTTCAGGTAAACGCCGGGGAACATATTGCGATTCTCGGGCGAACCGGATGCGGCAAATCAACACTGTTACAACTGCTGACCCGCGCATGGGACCCGCAACAGGGCGAGATTTTGCTTAACGATAGTCCCATAGCCAGCCTGAATGAAGCGGCTCTACGACAGACCATCAGCGTTGTTCCCCAGCGAGTGCATCTGTTTAGCGCCACGCTGCGTGATAATCTGTTACTCGCCTCGCCTGGTAGTAGTGATGAGGCTCTGGCGGAGATCTTGCGTCGCGTTGGTCTGGAGAAGCTGCTCGAGGATGCAGGTCTCAACAGTTGGTTAGGTGAAGGCGGACGCCAGCTCTCCGGTGGTGAACTGCGCCGTCTGGCTATCGCCCGTGCGCTGTTACATGATGCGCCGCTGGTATTGCTGGATGAACCTACAGAAGGCTTAGATGCCACAACCGAAAGTCAGATCCTTGAATTGCTTGCAGAAATGATGTGCGAGAAAACGGTGTTAATGGTCACCCATCGACTTCGCGGACTCTCTCGTTTCCAACAAATAATAGTGATGGACAACGGGCAAATTATTGAGCAAGGTACTCACGCAGAACTGCTTGCCAGACAGGGGCGTTATTACCAGTTTAAGCAGGGTTTGTAAGCTATTATTGAACGATCCGACTTGCGTGGAGTTTTGCGGTCATGCGCCTGGTTCAGCTTTCTCGCCATTCAATAGCCTTCCCTTCCCCGGAAGGCGCATTACGTGAGCCTAACGGCCTGCTGGCACTGGGGGGCGATCTTAGCCCTGCGCGCCTATTAATGGCTTATCAGCGTGGTATTTTCCCGTGGTTTTCTCCTGGCGACCCCATCCTCTGGTGGTCGCCCGATCCCCGCGCGGTGTTATGGCCAGAATCACTGCATATCAGCCGTAGTATGAAGCGATTTCATAAACGCTCACCCTATCGTGTCACGATGAATTACGCTTTTGGTCAGGTCATCGAAGGCTGTGCCAGCGATCGCGAAGAAGGAACCTGGATCACGCGTGGCGTGGTCGAAGCCTACCATCGCCTTCACGAACTCGGTCATGCCCACTCCATTGAAGTCTGGCGTGAAGATGAGCTTGTCGGCGGTATGTACGGCGTGGCCCAGGGAACACTATTTTGTGGCGAGTCCATGTTCAGCCGGATGGAAAATGCGTCCAAAACGGCGCTTCTGGTCTTCTGTGATGAATTTATCCGTCATGGCGGTAAACTTATCGACTGCCAGGTCCTTAACGATCACACAGCATCGCTTGGTGCCTGCGAAATTCCCCGCCGGGATTACCTTAATTATCTCAATCAAATGCGCCTCGGACGATTGCCGAATAATTTCTGGGTACCTCGATGCTTGTTTTCACCACAAGAATGAATGTTTTCGGCACATTTCTCCCCAGAGTGTTATAATTGCGGTCGCAGAGTTGGTTACGCTCATTACCCCGCTGCCGATAAGGAATTTTTCGCGTCAGGTAACGCCCATCGTTTATCTCACCGCTCCCTTATACGTTGCGCTTTTGGTGCGGCTTAGCCGTGTGTTTTCGGAGTAATGTGCCGAACCTGTTTGTTGCGATTTAGCGCGCAAATCTTTACTTATTTACAGAACTTCGGCATTATCTTGCCGGTTCAAATTACGGTAGTGATACCCCAGAGGATTAGATGGCCAAAGAAGACAATATTGAAATGCAAGGTACCGTTCTTGAAACGTTGCCTAATACCATGTTCCGCGTAGAGTTAGAAAACGGTCACGTGGTTACTGCACACATCTCCGGTAAAATGCGCAAAAACTACATCCGCATCCTGACGGGCGACAAAGTGACTGTTGAACTGACCCCGTACGACCTGAGCAAAGGCCGCATTGTCTTCCGTAGTCGCTGATTGTTTTACCGCCTGATGGGCGAAGAGAAAGAATGAGTAAAAGGTCGGTTTAACCGGCCTTTTTTGCGTCTATGAGTTATGGGGAATAAATATTAGAGGATGGAGTGTTGAGTTTGAAGACTGCCTGTACGGCAGTGAACCCCGGATTGATAGCTATTTTTCCAAAATATTCTTTCTAAGCTGCCTGTACGGCAGTGAACGTCTCACTCCGCGTGAGTGTGAGCGCCTCCAGTTTCTAAGCTGCCTGTACGGCAGTGAACTCTTTGATCATGCTGCTGCTAATTCCGTTTGCTTTCTAAGCTGCCTGTACGGCAGTGAACAAAATCGGGCGCATAAAGGCGGCGCTTTTCATTTTCTAAGCTGCCTGTACGGCAGTGAACTCCCGCCGAGCGATTCCCAATACTCCCCAAGCTTTCTAAGCTGCCTGTACGGCAGTGAACAAGTTCCACTATTAACGGCGTGTCATTCCCCGTTTCTAAGCTGCCTGTACGGCAGTGAACAATATTATGGTTGATCTTTCTGTACAGAATGATTTCTAAGCTGCCTGTACGGCAGTGAACAAAAACAACGGCGTCATATTCACGCGACGTCATTTCTAAGCTGCCTGTACGGCAGTGAACACGTGATGCCACGACCCGCGCCAGCACGAATTTTTCTAAGCTGCCTGTACGGCAGTGAACAAAATGTCAGAAAGCGACGCATTATTTTGGCTTTTCTAAGCTGCCTGTACGGCAGTGAACTCTGACTACAGAGGAGCTGCTCATGCCGAACTTTTCTAAGCTGCCTGTACGGCAGTGAACGCGGGCGTGCTCTCTGTCGCCACGCCGTGCGCTTTCTAAGCTGCCTGTACGGCAGTGAACTTTAGTGAGATTGTCTATATCCGGTTTTTGCTTTTCTAAGCTGCCTGTACGGCAGTGAACGCGATCTTTAAGCCCACGCGCATACTCCAACTTTTCTAAGCTGCCTGTACGGCAGTGAACTGGAATAATAGCAGACTATCCGATTGATTTACTGTTAAAACTTACAAAATCGCAGATTCAAACCCTTTTTCCAGACTTCAAAATAGCAATAAGAAAATCAATGAGTTACATTACAACCTAGAAAAAGGGTCGGTTTGGTATTTCTTCAATCTCATATTTTCTGCATAGCTTTTGATAAACAATTGACCAGAACACATACGGTCATAATCTCCGTCCCGCGAACAGCGTGTTCATTGCGTAACCAAACAAATCAATCTATATAAATTCTTCTTGACCGTTTCACTCCAACTCCCTATAGTAGCGCCCCGTTGCCACCTATGAGGTCTGGCAGCAAAACAATTTGGTGAGGTGTCCGAGTGGCTGAAGGAGCACGCCTGGAAAGTGTGTATACGGCAACGTATCCGGGGTTCGAATCCCCGCCTCACCGCCATCTTTAAAGAGGAGCTCGTACGAAAGTACGGGCTTTTTTTTGCGCCAGACATGGCCTACACAAAAAAGGCCCAACCGCATGGTCAGGCCTGTTAAAAATTGCAAAGCATCAAAACCAGGGAATAGTGGCGGTTGCGCTTAATCCATAACTACTAAATTCCCCTTTAACCGGTTCTTTGAGCAAATCACCATGACGGATAAACAACTTGAACTGTTGCTGACTCGACAAACTCTTCATATTAAGAAAGGGTAAATCGGTCCGCTGTTCAGCCTGCGTCGCCAGTCGTTCAATTGCCTGTTCTTCAGTTAGCCAGCCTTTTTTCACTGAACGCCTTAACAGACGCTGAGGGTTACTTTTTACCTGTACACGACTTACGACTCGCCAGCCTTTAATTTCAGGAACTGGCGTGACAGGCGAACATTGGCAGTAATCTGTCAGCCCTTTACGCCACGTCGAGGCTTCAAGTTCTTGCAATGCCTGGGCGCTACCATGCAAGCGTAAATGCGTTCCAGGCATAACATTTACGTCCGGGAAACTCACGCCGATATCGCCTTGCCCTCTTGCACCTAATACCCGATGCAGTTTTGCAAATAACGCCGCCATCAACATTTCGCTCGAAAATTCAGGATCTGGCAGAACGCGGATCTCAAGGTAGTGATCCATTGGCAGCTCCTTATTCCGATTTCTCACCAAAGACACCGCCACGGATCAGCACAGCCATCACGTAGTGCTGCTGCTTAACGTCTGGTTTCATCCCTTTAGTCACCCAATTGTCCAGTAAGGTATAAAAGTCGAGTTTTTCTTTCGGTTGACGGCAGGCCACACCGCGACTGGTTACAGAACCGTAAGGTTCCACGGCTATAGCCCCCAATTCATCAACCTTTGGATGCCAGGTATCAATGGTACGTAAAGCATTGCCAATCTTCTGAGAGTGAATACCGGCAATGCCTGCCACCTGGTATAACACGCGACTTTTACTACTGTTGCTGTCGAGTACCAGCTCCTGCGACGGAAAAACTTCTTGCCCGGCACCAAGACGAACCTGCGCTTCAACGGTAAGCATCACCCACTCTTTTGCGCTTAATCCTTGCTCTATAATGGCCGCCAGCTGCGTGACCGCTGCCTGTCCCTGGTCAAATTGACGTAAAGAGAAGTCATGGCTGTTAAAAGTCCATGAAGTCTCGTTAGCAGTCACTTTCACCTGGATCTGTTCGGCACCAATGCGGTTGCGCCACAGAAAACGACCATTTGCCAAATTCAGCGCATAGCGAAGCGCCAGCTCTTTAAAGCCATGTTCGCTGATGTAACCTTCAATGACCCCGGAAAGCGCCTCCTGGTAAGCCATATCATTACATACTGACGGTGTGGATAAATTACCCAGCACACGCAGCGTAAACACCACCTTTAACGTATCCGTATCTACCGGAAGCGAAGCCACATCCACCCGTTGCAGGTTGGCTTTTTGGATTTCAGCATCCAGTTTTGTGGGATCGCTGACAATGGCATTTTTCAGGCGATTAGAGATGGTTCCGCGGACCGCTTTCTCCTGAATCTCAATGGGTTGCCATTCATTTCCTTGCCAGTTACCTGCGTACATTACCGCGTCAGAGGTTGCCAGTTTGCGCTCAAATGCCAGTACCGACGCCGTTTTTATTGCTACAGGAGCCTTTGCCATAATTATGTCCTTATTCTAAATCGTCATATTCATTAAAGGTAAAATCATCAACAACTGGCGTTGCCGAACAATAGTAGCCAGTGTCCGTTGTGTGGTAACGCCACATCAGCGCTTGCAAGTCTGTAGTGCGATGTAATCCGCGCCATTCGCCAATGCCATATACCGCTTCGGCAAAGGCAAATGGCGTCACGGTGTCGCGCGCATTTTCAACTTCACCGGGTGCGTAAACAGGAGAAATGCGTTGGTAGCCACACATTAACGGTACCAGGAAACCAGGCATTGGCTTCGGCTGGTATACCCATTTTGCGCTGTTGTCTTCAGCCGGAGATTCGGCCTGATATTTAATCGCGGCGAAATCAAGCCAGGCATCCAGCAACGAGATGTCGGGATGTTGTTGGTGATGTTCAGCCAGCCATTCACTGCGATCGTAAAGCGCATAACCCGGCATTAACCGCCAGACGATTTTACGCAGTTGCTTTTCATCTTCAGGCGCATGAAAAAGCTGCGGATCGCGCATACTGACAATGCTGCCGCCCGCCAGTTTGTGGCTCTGGCAAAGCATTTTCAGATAGTCACAAAGAACTTTTCTGCCATATTCACCATTGGTGATTTCGCCATTACATTCAATCAGTAGAGAAACCGTCAAGTGCATGCGGCCCTCTTCATTGAACGAGGCGGTTTTACCTTCTCTGGTTAATGGGTTACGGGTGAGAGCGAACTGAAAATCGCGCCCAGAGCTGTACGCCTGAATATGCTGTTCATGGCTTACTACCGCACAACCATCAAAACTTACGCCAAATTCATCCACGACTTTGCGAGAAAGCGCATGGACATAACCGAGAAAATGGGTCATCGACGGGAATCCCCAGGTCAACCCGGAGACAGCGTTAGCGTTTTCGATGCGTATATGGGGTAACAAGAGCAGATAACTCATTTCAGCGCCTCCTGCAAAACAGCTTCCATTTCACGCATCCGTTGAGCGAACAGAGACTGGCTGCGCCACTCTTTTTGTTCGACAGCGCCTACGTCAAAACTGGATTTTTTCAGGCGATAGTTCAGCCAGCGTGCGAAATCATCGGCGACAGTTACTTGCCAGTCGTTTTTCTCACGCTCCTGTTTGAAAGTCTCATCTGAGAGGCTTCGCCACGGGTCCAGCCAAAGTTGTTGGTGGCGAGGTAAGTCTGGTGATTGTGCGGACCATCCCTGCCATTTTTCTTGCTGAAAAGCGGATGCCTGCATGAACAGCAAATCGATCAACTCATCAATATATTTCGCCCGCACAGTTCGGATATGAACATTATTTGTGTCAACCTTCAGCAGGTAAGTCATCCGGGCTATGATGCCTGAAGCCGCCCTATTGAAATCGCCGCGTAAGGCAAAAATACTGTGCATTTTTTGTGGTGCGCGATCCAGCGGCCCCCAGGCAGGCGGCATTGACGGCAACAGCCAGACGCGCCCACCACGCACACTGTTTAGCAAAGAAATATTCTGCGGTTTTGTGCCGCCGAAATGCATTTCGGCAAGATTAGGAAACCGGATATCTGGCTGGGAGTGCCATTTTCCTGCTTTGCGGGCATCGCGAATGGCTTTCGATTCCTCACTAAAGCGCCCGGCGGTTAGCTTTTCATACATCGCCTGGGCCAGTGAACTGGAAAACAGTGGGCATAACAGGTGATAACCATCCGCAACAGGGAAATAGATTTGTTTCGCCAGTTTATGGCTGGAAGGCCGTCCAGTAGTCCATGCCTGGCTAAACCCAGCTACCCACAGCTCCAGTTGCACTTTATCCTCTGCAAACGTACTTAATGCCTGATAATCACCACGCTTCAGGCTGGCAAGCAGTGAATCTCCGTTCACATCGGTTTGTAGCAACTTTGCTACGTCAAGTGCAGCGGCGTTACCAATCGCGTCAGTAGCGACATTCGCCAACGATGCTGTGTTTAAATAGCTTTCGTTAGCGGAGGTTTCCAGATAAAAGCTACTGGCTTTAGAATCACCATGACTGAATTTAGCGCCATGAGTGACTAATTTGATTTGCCCGGCACGCTTTGCCGCATCCGTTAACCAGTTACGTGGCAAGTAGCGTGCTTCGAGTTCCTGCCGCTCCTGAGCGATAACGCTGGCGTCCTCGCCCTGTTCCACTCGCTTTGCGGCTTCTTTTTCAAAGGCATCGATTTTGTGTTGCCTTCGCGAAGCGATGTAGTCAGTAATAAATTGTATTAGCGCCGTTTTTTCCATATCGGCTCCTTTTCGTTAATCCATCAAGTCGAAGTTGCTCCCTGATTTCACTGAAAAATCTCCGTAGCCCAACATGGCTTCAGTACAACTGACATACACAGCAAAAGGGACAACACCAGTGGTGATCACACAAACAAACTCTCCTAGAGATATCTTCCAAAAGATATTATTAAATCTCATGTAATCACCATAGGTGATATTAAAGCAACTTAATATTTGCCACGCAATAGTTGAAGCACTAACATACCCAAACTGCCTTGAGCAGCTTAGAAATAGAGGTATCTCCGGATACGGACTTGTAAACTGCCGTACAGGCAGCTCGCGCCCCATCACATGTTGCGAAACACACCTAACCAGGGGTGATAACGCCAGTCATCGACCGCATCTTCTTCACTGACGGGTACTCTCACTTCCGCAAACTTTTCCCCAACGCTTGCTATCTCACAACTCTGCTTTTCAGCCAAATCCAACAAAACGTGTTGGTAATCCATCACTCCCCAGCAAACGACGCCACTGGCGCATCTCACCTCTTCTCGCCTGAAATTCCCTTGCGCTTTACGCTCGTTGTCGCCCGTGCGGGAATAGAAACGCGCTTCGCTTTCTTCATCATCCATATGCAGAAAAAACACCGCCTCCGGCAAAGGGGAATAACGAAATGGCGTCTGGCGCTGCATCCAGCCGTTCCAGCTTAGCGGTGCACGCCACCATTGCGCCGCCACCACATGTTTGCTTTTACTGCTCATCAATTCGGCGGATAAACGACTATGTTCTAGCTCCGCCAGTTTGTTGGCATTATTGGCAGACAGGATCCGCGGCAAGGCGTTAATCGTCCGGTAGTCCGCGATCGGAATCAGTTCGCAAATATCGTGGCTATTCAGCAAGTGTTCTTTTGTTTCGAAACCAGGCTTACAAAATGCGGGGGCTTTTTTCTGCAATGATTTGATATTGCTACGCAAAATAACCAGATTCTCACTGGTCGGCACATTTCTACGGTGGCGCTGAATACGTCCGGCAAATTGAATTATCGAACGCATGGAGCTTGGTTCGATAATTCCCCAGTCCGCATCCCAGTCACGCCCCACTTCTATAACCGATGTCCCCAACACCACAAACAGATGGTGCGATTCCGGACGGTTATGTAAGGCATCTGCGATATCTTCGTTGTTCCAGAAATCGAGTTCGTTATGACGAGTAAAAGCGCGATCCAGTCGCTTCTCAATATCTGAACGCACCGCCAGCGGGTGTCGGGAGTGGTAAACACAGTAATGAATGCAGACATCTTCTGGTGAAGGAATGACAATCAGGGCTTTGGTCACCGCAACCAGTGGATTGATATTCGCGAAGCGCACCAGGCCCAGCGAAACGGTTTTACCGCTTTCGTGTCGCTGGCGATGCGCCTGATGCAACTTCAGCATTTGCGTATGCACCGTCTGGGCCACACTTTCGGTAACATCTTGTATCGCGCCTGATGCTGATGAAACCGAAGCTACACGCCCGAAATGCAATCGTTCTTTTTCAGCCAGCATTACCGCTCGTCGTGCAACAAATTTGGCATGAGCATCACGAAACCCAGGTCCGTCGTAAATTTGCGTGGCATCAGCATCTTTTTCATCAAACCAGGCGCAGCATATATTGACGGGCCTGCCGTTGATACCACAAGACGCCTGCCACATTTTTCGCCCAGCAAGATAAGCCGCGAACAGCGCCTGAATCAAACCTGGCGGTAACGTCGCGGAAGAAAGTAATACCCGCGTTCCCAGCATCCCGGCCCAGTTCATCAATCGACATACCGCATGAAGATCGGCAATATCAAAGTCATCAGGTTCGTCGAGCACTAAATCGCTGGTTAACAGGCGCAACATCGCCGGAAGCTGTTTCCCGCCTCGCACGCCCTCGGTCGCGGAAATAAGATGATCAATCGTCGAGACCAGAATCGGCGCGCTTACTAACTCCTTAAGTTTGCTGTCATCCTTCAACCATTTTTCCAGCGTCCCGGTATGCAGGCTGCCTTCGTACTTAACGAACTGTTGCTCCTCTGCCGGCGACTCTTGCGAAGCACTTCCGCAATCATTGTCTATTTTTTCCTGTTGCCACAGTTGATTAACTGCCGCCGAACCAATCAGTACCGCCAGCTCATCCTCACCCAGCCCAAGCCGACTGCGCAGAGCATCGCCGGTTTGTAAAGTCAGCGTGCGCAATCCCAGCGCAACGGTAAAGCGGCACCCTTCTCGCTCGTCGGCAAGTGCATACATAATGCGGGCGTTCGCAAAGGTTTTACCACACCCCGTCGAGGCCATATTGACGCCGAAAAATCCCTCTTCACGACTTCGTTCACGTAACGCTCGCGCCACATCCCAGGCTTTATCTTGCCAGCGATAATTCACATCTATGGCCCGCTGGCTAAAACCTTTATGTCGGGCAATTGCCGGAAGCGATGCCCGTGTGTGCATCAGTTGCCGCCCAAGCAGATACGCATGATGTGCGACGCCCACAAGGTGTTCGTCTACCCGTTGTTTGAGCGTGCCGCTTTGGCGATCGCTATTTGCCCAGACGATATAATCCGGGTCCTGCCATTTTTGCTGCGCATCGCTTGAGGAATAGTAATGATCGGCAAGCATCAGACAAAAACGCGCCATATGTAAGGGGAACAACTGTTCCATCTGCCCATATGTCTTTAAACCTAGCGCGTTGCTTGCCCGGCGGGCTATCTGACGCGCTTTTTCCCGCCAGCTCGCGCTTTGAAGCGGCGTTCCTGATGGAAACTGCCAGACGTGCGCAAAATCCTGTTGTGACCAGTCATCTCTGCGGTGGTTAACGGCATTCCAGTCAGCATTAAGTTGCTTCTCCAGCCAACTTTCACACCCTTTACATGATTGTTCCGACTGTGGAGAAAGATTCTCCGGCATTCGATGATGGGAAAGGATCAGCCAGCCTACCGTTTTGGCTAATGGTTGCAGCGAACTGAACGGGCTATTTGAAAATTGAGGAGTGTCTTTTTGCAGGCGCTCAAGAATCGCAGATTCATCATCTGCCGTGAGTTCGCCAAGCTTCGCCAGCCACACATCGTCGGGCCGATCACCGACAAACGCCTGAAAGAGCCGCAGTGAGATCCATTCATGTCGGTAAGGTTGATAACTGCGGGTATTCTTTTGAGTCAGGCTTTGCTGAAAGCTGCGTCCTGATTTACCAAAATCATGAAATAGCCCAGCGATAGCCGCCAGCAGTGCAATACTTTCCGCGCACTGCCAGCGATTTTCTTCTTTGTTCACCAGGCTGATTTGCGTTGTTCGATTTGTGGGAACGCGGCCTTGAGCATTAAAGCGACGAATATTGCCGACAATCCACATCAGCTCCGTTTGCCCATTCTTCTTCAGCCAGTGACAAGCCACTGCGGTATTTCGCCTGGCGGTTTTGCGCAGTAAACGGCGGAGTGTATTAACGCCTTCCAGAGTAATCACCGTTTGCCATGCTGCGTCACCAGTGCGTTCGGCAAACTGATCAATAATACGGCAGCTTTCCACGCGAGCATTTTTCGTACAGCGTGAGATAATTAGGACATTCATTGGTCAGCCTTAGCCAGTGCCTGGGCCGTTTCCTGCAGAGAGGTGATCATGACATCCAGCGCATCCGCTTGTTGAAAGATATTAATACAGCGTTGACGAAACTCCTGAGCATCTTCTCCCGCCATTGCGGCAATAAATGCTTGCGGCATAACAAGAGCATCTTTAATCAGATCGGCAAGGTCAAAAACAAGCCCGCCGCGACGTGTCTTACCATGCATTACAGCTAAACCGTGCGGGATACCTGTTACCCACGCCGCCACTGCTGCCAGTCCATAAGCCAGATAATTCCCTTGATCGAGGAAGCGGTTGGCCATATCGATACCACCGCCCCGTTTTGCGCGAGTGAAATCGCCATACCCCACGGTTTGACTGACCATTTTGTATAACGCTTTAGTCAATTTGGCCTCTACGAGCATAAGCTGCGTATGGTTTTCTGCCGCGTCTATTTCTTCACGAGTACGATTCAGGAGGGTATGCAGCGCATTAACATCAGGTTGAAATGCGTGTTCACGCAGCATTTTCGAGCTGGGCCAGTGCTTATCGATATGTGTCAGGCGGATTAACTGAAAACGTTTCGCGGCAGCAAGTCGTTTGTCTTCAACAAACCAGAAAGAAACCCACTGCTGGAGATACTCTGTAGGGCGATATTCACTTTGTGGGCTGAGCCAGGAGACATCAACATCCACTTCATTTGCTGAATACAGCGGCGTGCCATCCGTACCACAAAAGCCTACCATCACCCCGGCATGAGCAAATTCACGCATCGCCGCCTGGGTAACGGAAGTTCCCATTCCCAGCATCAACGCCGTGGTATTCGCAATGGGGATATTCCAGTAGTACGACTCTTTACCTTCGCTGGTAACATACTCCACCCGCCCACCATTCACCTGTACCCGGCATTTTTCCAGATAATAAATATTGGCGCGTTTGGAGTGGAGAATGGTTTTGAGATCGGAAGGCGTAAGGTAATTCGAAGACATAAACACATCCTGTGATTATTTTATATTTGAAGGTATTGGGCTTAGTACAGCATTGATTTATGTGCTGAAAATTGATTTCCATCGCAATTATTACGATTGTTATTGCGTGCTAACGCTAATGGTTTGAAGTTGAGAGTGTCATTGCACGACCAAACGTCTAACACTATCGTAGTGTGAATACTGCCTGTACGGCAGTGAACAAGGAGAGACGGTCGCACTCTTCAACGTTCAGTTTCTAAGCTGCCTGTACGGCAGTGAACTCTATAGTGCCGGTCACGCGACGCAACTTTTTTTTCTAAGCTGCCTGTACGGCAGTGAACTCACCAATATATTTTCGGGCCTCGGTAATCCATTTCTAAGCTGCCTGTACGGCAGTGAACGGTGGAGGCAGGAGGTCAGGCCCGGTCGATGTTTTCTAAGCTGCCTGTACGGCAGTGAACGACGGCGTACGAGCATTGCCTTGGCGACCGCTTTTCTAAGCTGCCTGTACGGCAGTGAACGAGCCGGATGCGCCGCATGACAGGGTCGAGCAGTTTCTAAGCTGCCTGTACGGCAGTGAACTTCGCGCTTAACAACACGACGCCCGCCCTTCTTTTCTAAGCTGCCTGTACGGCAGTGAACTTGACCGCGTATTCAGTCACCACACGTGATGCTTTCTAAGCTGCCTGTACGGCAGTGAACCATTTTTCCCACCAATGGAAACCACTGCGCCGTTTCTAAGCTGCCTGTACGGCAGTGAACGATGTACTGAATCGCGCGGCAGCATACGCACGTTTCTAAGCTGCCTGTACGGCAGTGAACTCAAATACTACACGTTTAGCCCGTTGTTAATAAAGCAAAACCATCTCAATCTCCTGCTGCCACCCTTTTTTATCCTTACCTACCCGCAGCACTAATTATCAATAACTTAGCATCATCATTAAAAAAAGGGTCTGAACCTCCTCCCCCCATAAATAAAAAGTCCGTAACCCCTGACGAGATCACGGACTTAACCAACCTACCAGACAATCAGATTAATGCGCTGCTTCCGCCTTGTGCTTTTGTGCACTCTGGAATCCGTAAGTCAGCTCATTTTTCTCTTTATCCAGCGCGACGGTGACCTGACCGCCGTCCACCAGCGAACCAAACAGCAGTTCGTTGGCGAGCGGTTTTTTCAGGTTGTCCTGGATGACACGCGCCATCGGACGTGCGCCCATTGCCCGGTCGTAACCTTTCTCGGCCAGCCAGTTACGCGCTTCCTGGCTCACTTCCAGAGAAACACCTTTCTGATCCAACTGAACCTGCAACTCGACGATGAATTTATCCACCACCTGATGGATCACGTCGGTTGACAGATGATCGAACCAGATAATGTTGTCGAGACGGTTACGGAATTCCGGTGTAAAGATCTTCTTGATCTCTTCCATCGCATCGGTGCTGTTATCCTGGTGGATAAGACCAATGGATTTGCGCTCGGTTTCACGTACCCCCGCGTTAGTGGTCATCACCAGCACCACGTTACGGAAGTCCGCTTTGCGTCCGTTGTTATCGGTCAGTGTACCGTTGTCCATCACCTGCAAGAGGATGTTGAACACGTCCGGGTGCGCTTTCTCGATTTCGTCCAGCAGCAGCACCGCATGTGGATGCTTGATGACCGCATCAGTCAGCAAACCGCCCTGATCAAAACCAACGTATCCCGGAGGCGCACCAATCAGACGGCTGACGGTATGGCGTTCCATATACTCGGACATATCAAAGCGCAGAAGCTCAATGCCCAACGCTTTCGAAAGCTGTACCGTCACCTCTGTTTTCCCGACCCCAGTAGGGCCGGCAAACAGGAACGAACCGACCGGTTTATGTTCGTGACCTAAACCTGCACGCGCCATCTTAATGGCTTCAGTCAGCGCCTCAATGGCTTTATCCTGACCGAAGACCAGCATTTTCAGGCGATCGCCGAGGTTTTTCAGGGTATCGCGGTCACTCTGAGAAACACTCTTCTCTGGAATGCGTGCAATACGGGCCACCACGGATTCAATATCCGCCACATTAACGGTTTTCTTGCGTTTGCTTACCGGCATCAGACGTGCGCGAGCGCCCGCTTCGTCGATAACATCAATCGCTTTATCCGGCAGATGACGATCGTTAATGTATTTCACCGCCAGCTCTACCGCAGCACGCACCGCTTTTGCGGTATAACGCACGTCGTGGTGCGCTTCATACTTCGGTTTCAGGCCATTGATGATTTGAACAGTTTCTTCGATTGACGGTTCAGTAATATCAATTTTCTGGAAGCGACGCGCCAGAGCACGGTCTTTCTCGAAAATGTTGCTGAACTCCTGATAGGTTGTCGAACCAATTACGCGGATTTTACCGCTGGAGAGCAACGGTTTAATCAGGTTAGCCGCATCGACCTGACCACCAGACGCTGCACCCGCACCGATAATGGTGTGGATCTCATCAATAAACAGGATGCTGTTAGTGTCTTGCTCCAGCTGCTTGAGCAACGCTTTAAAACGTTTTTCAAAGTCGCCGCGATATTTTGTGCCCGCTAACAGAGAACCGATATCGAGAGAGTAAATCGTACAGTCAGCCATCACTTCCGGCACATCGCCCTGAACAATTCGCCATGCAAGCCCCTCCGCAATCGCGGTTTTACCGACACCAGACTCCCCCACCAGCAGCGGGTTGTTTTTACGGCGACGGCAGAGAACCTGAATAGCACGCTCCAGCTCCTTCTCACGACCAATCAGTGGGTCGATTCCGCCCACTCGCGCAAGCTGATTCAGGTTCGTCGTGAAATTCTCCATACGTTCCTCCCCACCAGCTTGTTCTTCGCTGTTTGGCTGGCTGCCAGGATCAGAAGACTGTGTCGGCTCGTCTTTACGCGTGCCATGAGAGATAAAGTTCACCACATCGAGACGGCTGACTTCATGTTTGCGCAACAGATATGCCGCCTGCGACTCCTGTTCGCTAAAGATAGCGACCAGAACGTTTGCACCGGTAACCTCATTGCGACCGGAGGACTGGACATGGAAGACCGCACGTTGCAGTACACGCTGAAAACTCAGCGTCGGCTGTGTGTCGCGCTCCTCTTCACTGGCAGGCAGAACGGGTGTGGTTTGTTCAATAAAGGCTTCCAGTTCCTGACGGAGCGCAACCAAATCCACAGAACACGCTTCCAGCGCCTCCCGGGCAGATGGGTTACTGAGCAGCGCCAGTAACAAGTGCTCGACGGTCATAAACTCATGACGGTGCTCGCGCGCTCTGGCGAAAGCCATATTTAAACTGAGTTCCAGTTCTTGATTGAGCATAGGCACCTCCCCCAATTTTTATGCCTGCATTCAGGCTTTTTCTAGCGTACACAGCAATGGATGCTCATTCTCCCTCGCGTACTTGTTCACCATCGCCACTTTGGTTTCTGCAACCTCAGCGGTAAAGACTCCGCAAATGGCCTTCCCCTGGTAGTGAACAGCGAGCATCAATTGCGTTGCACGTTCTACATCATAAGAAAAGAATTTTTGTAACACGTCAATAACAAACTCCATCGGAGTATAATCATCATTGACTAATATCACTTTATACATAGATGGCGGTTTTAGCGCGTCGCGAACTTTTTCTTCCGCCAGTTGATCAAAGTCCAGCCAGTCGTTCGTTTTACCCATTGTCAGTTATCATCTTCGGTTACGGTTATCGGCAGAACGCCCTGCCGCTGACAAGAGCTTATTTGCCTGACCAATTTACTCCACATGATAGATAACTATCATCTATCGTTAGCATCAGCGACATCTGTCACATTCCTGTCAATAGCGTTAACTGCTTCAAATTTTTGATTCATACCTGCCCCCTGGCCCCTGTCAAATGCTTGACGGCTCGCCCTAATTCTCTAAATTGTATTTCTAGAGTTGGCGAGGTTTTGAACAGCCCCCTCTCTGACCCCGGTTTATTCCATCTTACTTGTATAAGATTTGCGAAGGATGTCGAAGCATGGAAAAGGGTACTGTTAAGTGGTTCAACAATGCCAAAGGGTTTGGTTTCATCTGCCCTGAAGGCGGCGGCGAAGATATTTTCGCTCATTATTCTACCATTCAGATGGATGGTTACAGAACGCTAAAAGCTGGACAATCCGTTCAGTTTGATGTCCACCAGGGGCCAAAAGGCAATCACGCCAGTGTTATTGTGCCCGTCGAAGTAGAAGCGGCAGTCGCATAGCTCTTCTGTCTCATTGTGTACATCCTAAAGGCAAAATGCCAGCCCGATCGGCTGGCATTTTTATCTCAAAAATTACTCTCGTGCCAGAGCATCTACTGGATCCAGTCGTGCCGCATTTCGTGCGGGTAACCAGCCAAATAAAATCCCGGTGACCGTCGAGCAGAGAAACGCCAGCAGCAGCGCCAACGGTGAAAAACCAATCTCCCAGCCGGGTAAGAAAAGCTGTAAGGTGAAAGCAATTAACAGTGACAGTGTTATTCCCAACGCGCCACCGACCAGGCAAACCAGTACGGCTTCGATCAGGAACTGTTGCAAAACATCGCTTGCTCGCGCACCTACAGCCATGCGAATGCCAATTTCCCGCGTCCGCTCGGTCACTGACACCAGCATAATATTCATTACACCAATACCGCCCACTACCAGCGAAATCACCGCCACCAGCGTCAGAAACAGTTGTAAAGTACGTGTGGTCTTTTCAACGGTTTTCAAGACGCCGTCCATGTTCCAGGTAAAGAAATCCTTCTTACCGTGGCGCAGTGAAAGTAAACGCGTGAGTTGCTGTTCCGCCTCGGCGCTGTCAAATCCTTCTTTCACCCTGACAGTAATGGAGTTAAGCCACGACTGGCCCATAACTCGCCCGGACATCGTGCTGTAAGGTAGCCAGACACGCAGCACTTTACTGCTACCAAACATCGACTGTTTTTCTTCCGCCACACCAATGACTCTGGCGGGCATATTGCCGACCAGAATCACCTCGCCAACCACATCTGCTTTATGGGGGAAAAGCTGGCGGCGAGTATTACTGTCGAGAACCACGACCTGGGCACGACCGTTCAGCTGCTCCTGATTAAAGGTGTTTCCTTCACTGAAGGTCATGCCATAGACATTAAAATAATCGCCGCTCACGCCATTGGCACTGGCAGCAACATCAACATTGTTATAACGCAGGCGCAGGTTTTGCGAGACGGCAGGTGTGGCTGAAGCGACCCACGGTTGTTTTTGGATGGCGATTAAGTCATCGTACTTCAGCGCCTGCTGATATTGCGGATCGTCATCGCCAAAATCTTTCCCGGGATAGACATCAATAGTATTCGTACCAATAGAACGAATATCCGCCAGTACCATTTGTTTGGCGGCGTCGCCCACCACGACAATGGAAACCACCGACGCAATACCGATTATAATCCCCAGCATGGTCAGTAAAGTACGCATTTTATTCGCTGCCAGCGCCCGCCATGCCATCGTCAGCGCCTCGTTAAAACCGCTGACAAACTGCCGCCAGCCAGACGCCGTATTGACAACAGGTTCCGTTCCGCCAGTAGCATTCACTTTTTCAATGGCGGGAGGATTGCGCACAATTTCGCCGTCGCGAATTTCGATCACCCGCTCGGCCTGAGCAGCAACCTGCGGATCGTGGGTGACGATAATCACCGTATGCCCGCGATCGCGCAGCTGATGCAGGATCGCCATCACCTCTTCGCCAGAATGGCTGTCCAGTGCGCCGGTCGGTTCATCGGCAAGAATTACCTGACCGCCGTTCATCAATGCCCGCGCGATGCTGACGCGCTGTTGCTGGCCACCCGAAAGCTGTGCCGGGTAATACTCTGTACGGTCTTCCAGCCCCAGTCGTTGCAGTAACTCCTGGGCGCGAAGCAGCCGCTGTTTCCGCTCAAGACCGGCATAGACGGCGGGTACTTCAACGTTCTGCTCGGCGGTTAAATGCGAAAGCAAATGGTAACGCTGGAAAATAAAGCCGAAATGCTCGCGGCGCAGTTGCGCCAGCGCATCGGCGTCCAGCGTGGCAACATCCTGACCGGCGACGCGATAGGTGCCGCTGGTGGCCTTATCCAGACAGCCGAGAATATTCATCAGGGTCGATTTACCGGAACCCGAAGCGCCAACAATCGCCACCATCTCACCGGCATAAATATCGAGGCTGATGCCCTTCAGCACCTCAACCTGCTCATCACCGGCAGGATAGCTGCGACGAATATCCTTTAATTCGAGCAAGGGCGTCATTGCGCAGCTCCTGGTTTGGCCTCACCAATCACCACTTCATCGCCCGCTTCCAGCCCTTTGACAATCTCAACATCGGTATCGTTACGTGCGCCAATCGTCACTTCACGCTCGCGTGTTTCACCATTACGCAACAATTTGACTTTATAACGATTATCGCCAACCGGATCGCCTAACGCCGACAGAGGGATCGTCAGCACATTTTTCACATCGGTGAGCTGAATATGCACTTGCGCGGTCATATCCAGCCGCAGTAAACCATTGGGGTTGGGTACTTCAAAACGGGCGTAATAGAAAATAGCGTCGTTAATCTTTTCCGGCGTCGGTAGCACATCCTTGATTTGCCCCTCGTAGCGCGTCAGTGGATCGCCAAGCACCGTAAACCAGGCTTTTTGCCCCGGCTTCAGGTGGATTACATCCGCTTCAGAAACCTGCGCTTTTACCAGCATGGTGCTCATATCTGCCAGCGTCAGAATGTTCGGTGCTTGTTGTGCGGCAATCACCGTCTGGCCTTGCAGAGTGGTGATTTGCGTGACTTCCCCGGCCATCGGGGCAACGATGCGGGTGTAATCGAGATTGGTTTTAGCCGTATCGAGAGAGGCCTGATTGCGCTTGATTTGCGCGTCAATGGTGCCAATTTGCGCCTGTTTCACAGCCATCTCCGTCGCGGCGTTATCGAGATCCTGCTGTGAAACCGCTTGCGTTTGTGCAAGACGTTGCTGACGGGAATACGTCACCCGCGCCAGTTTCAGCTCCGCTTCCGCCTGCTGCCGCTGCGCGCGTAGCTCCATCAGCGTTGCTTCCACCTCCTTGATCTGGTTTTCAGCCTGTTCAGGATCAATAACCCCTAAAAGCTGGTCTTTTTTTACTTTATCGCCAATCGCCACCGACAGCGTTTTCAACTGACCGCTGACCTGCGCGCCCACGTCAACCTTACGCAGCGCGTCCAGCTTTCCGGTCGCCAGCACGCTTTGCTGTAAATCACCGGGGCGCACAATCAGCGTCTGATAAGTCGGCACGGGTGCGTTAAGAATTCTCCATAACGTAATCAGCCCGGCGATGACTATCACCATCGCAATAACGTAACGCTTCTTCACGGTTTTCCGCTTTTTCATAAATATTCTGAATACTCCATATGCCAATCCGGGTCATTAACTTCAACGAAATATCAACAAAACCCTAAAATTTACGTTAATAATCACACTATTGATGTTTGGTTAAGATACGCAATGGTTAAATCGACGTCATGTATAACCATTGATTTCATGAATATGTCGCAGCTAACTGAACGGACCTTTACGCCATCTGAATCTCTCAGCAGCCTGTCACTTTTTCTTAGTCTGGCACGAGGACAGTGTCGGCCGGGTAAATTCTGGCATCGCCGTAGTTTTCGCCAGAAATTTTTGCTGCGCTCGTTGATTATGCCGCGTTTAAGCGTTGAGTGGATGAACGAACTTTCCCACTGGCCTAATCTCAATGTGTTGTTAACGCGCCAGCCGCGACTGCCTGTACGTCTACATCGCCCTTACCTTGCGGCGAATCTTAGCCGTAAGCAATTGCTGGAGGCGTTACGTTACCATTATGCGTTACTCCGCGGGTGTATGTCGGCGGAAGAATTCAGCTTATATTTGAATACCCCCGGGCTGCAACTGGCGAAGCTGGAAGGCAAAAACGGCGAGCAGTTCACGCTTGAGCTGACCATGATGATCTCAATGGATAAAGAAGGTGACAGCACCATCCTGTTCCGCAACAGCGAAGGTATTCCTCTGGCAGAGCTCACTTTTACCCTGTGTGAATATCAGGGGAAAAGGACGATGTTTATTGGCGGACTGCAAGGCGCAAAATGGGAAATTCCACACCAGGAAATCCAGAATGCGACGAAAGCCTGCCACGGGCTATTTCCCAAACGCCTCGTGATGGAAGCGGCCTGTCTGTTTGCCCAACGTTTGCAGGTAGAGCAGATTATTGCCGTCAGCAATGAAACGCATATTTACCGCAGCCTGCGTTATCGCGATAAAGAGGGCAAGATCCATGCCGATTACAACGCTTTCTGGGAATCGGTTGGCGGCGTATGTGATGCTGAACGCCATTACCGCCTTCCAGCACAGATAGCACGAAAAGAGATTGCCGAAATCGCCAGTAAAAAACGGGCTGAATACCGTCGGCGCTATGAGATGCTCGACGCTATTCAGCCACAAATGGCCACGATGTTTCGCGGTTAATCCGCGCGACCGCGCGCCAGCCACAGCACGCGTGAGAACATTTTTTTCAGCAGCGTCGGTACGGAGTCCACACCACGACGTCCGGCCTCCATTGCCACTTCAATGGCAAGATCGGGTTTGGAAGAGCGATGGATCGCTTTCGAGATAATTTTGCGCAGATTCATCGGTACATTTTCCGGGATTTGCGCCACGCGGTGGAACACATCGGAAAATCCCTGGCGATACATAAAATGTTCCATATCCAGCGCCGGTAACGCCGTTAAATGTTCTCGTTCGGCTTCCCGATCGTTATTCAACAGGCTGCGTACCGTAGCGGCATATTTCTTCCCTGCTTCATCGCCATCGACCAGTACATGCCATTCAATCCCCATTCGCCGGGCAAATTTCACCAGTGGTTTTAGCCCGGACTGGGCAAACTCAATGACCTTGATCCCTTCGGCATCAAAATGATGTCCGCACTGACGCGCCAGTTCATTGATAACCCAGGTTTCTGTTTCCCCTTCCACCAGCAGCCAGCAGCGTGCAAACAGCGATGACGGACGATTAAAACGAATGTGGAAAGAGATGCGTCGGCTATCTTCGGTACTCAAACCACTCGGCCCCAGACGCCAGGCGGCAACGCGAGAGGACTCACGTACCAGTCGGCAAACATGCTCTACCGGCGTTAACGAAAGCAACTCTCCCGAGTTGGTAGTAGCGATGCGCTGCAATGGCAGAAGGTTCAACAGATGCCAGGCAACTGAAAGCATAATGGGGTGTAAACGGGTTTCTGGATCTTCGATCAGCAACAATGGACGGGCGTCTTTATCCAGTCGCAATGTGCCTTTTGCCTGCAACAAAGTAGCAAACAGGCCGAGCAAAATAACCCGATACGAGCGCCCTCCAGGTCGGTCAATCATCCGGTTGATGATATCCAGATAGCGCCAGCTTCGTTGCTCATTGCTGGCTCGCCGCCGCATTAAACGATATCGCGCCTGTCCGGCCCCCTGCTCAGAGAAATAATGCTCAAGCAGCTGTACCATTGCGGAAAGTCCCTGACGAATCTGCCCATCAGAGAGATTTTGCGGATGTGAGGATAATTCACGGGCGAGGAAATCGAGCTGGCGCGCGGTGACTTCCACATTGGGGACATTTGGCACCGTGCCGTTACGAATACGGCGCATAAAACGGGCATCACGCAAGCGCAGCACCGGCATTAAACGCACCAGATGACGAGCCTGATCGTTAATATCCTCAACATCAATCGGATGTCCGTCTTTATCGAGAAAACTGCGGAGTGTCATCACGCTGCCGTCTTCCGCACTCTCCCCTTCCAGACGATAAAAAATACGGTGATAACCATCGGTGCATGGCGTCCAGCACGCTTCCAGCGGCCGATAGCGGCGAACCCGATGTCGGCCTGGCAGCGATTCGCGGAAGGTCAAAATAATATGCAGATGATGTTCTCGCCCGTTGATATCTCCCGGCGGGAACCAGAAATCGTCGCGCTCAAAATGGTAGAGATCTGATTCTGGCGATAGCAGCAGGGTTAAGGCGTCCAGCAAGCTGGATTTACCCCACGCGTTCTCCCCAATCAGGACGTTGTTTTGTTCCAGCATCAACGACAAACGGTTGATACCGCGAAAACCCACAATTTCAACGCGCTCAAGAATCATATCCCCTCCAGAAATATGTGACTTATCCTTTACGCTGGCAGTATAACGGGAAAGGCCATGCTAATACGTGATGACATCACATTTAAGCATGGCAAATGTCTGAAAAATGAGCGAATAATCGCGTTATACTCCCTCTTGCTGACAAGTCTGCAAAAACAACAAAATCAAATAATTAGCATGATAAATTATTTTTTATTACGCCTAAAGGATTAAATCTTTCGCTTGCACTACACTGTCAATCAGACAAATGACTATATGGGGCAACCCGCTGTTGCCTTAAATCAAATTTACTGGATTTATTTATCTGGTGAATGACTTGCCTTCGTTTTTAAAATAGCCGCGCATCATTTCCGTCGTCACTTTTTTACGACGACCCTATAAAACGACCATATTTTTCACAGGGTCAATTTTTAATTGAGGTGGATATGTTCAGAAAATTAGCAGCTGAATGTTTTGGTACTTTCTGGCTTGTTTTTGGCGGCTGTGGTAGTGCCGTACTGGCCGCAGGCTTCCCGGAATTAGGCATTGGTTTTGCCGGCGTGGCGTTGGCGTTCGGTCTGACCGTTCTGACAATGGCCTTTGCTGTTGGTCATATTTCTGGTGGTCATTTTAACCCGGCGGTCACTATTGGTTTATGGGCTGGCGGACGTTTCCCGGCAAAAGAAGTCGTTGGCTACGTAATTGCCCAGGTTGTCGGCGGTATTGTTGCGGCGGCGCTGCTGTATTTAATTGCCAGTGGTAAAACGGGTTTTGACGCGGCAGCCAGCGGTTTTGCTTCTAACGGTTATGGCGAGCATTCACCAGGCGGTTATTCCATGCTTTCCGCGCTGGTAGTTGAACTGGTATTGAGTGCAGGTTTCCTGCTGGTGATCCACGGCGCAACTGACAAATTCGCTCCTGCTGGTTTTGCGCCAATTGCCATTGGTCTGGCCTTAACCCTGATTCACTTAATCAGTATTCCGGTGACTAACACTTCCGTTAACCCGGCGCGCAGTACTGCGGTTGCTATCTTCCAGGGCGGCTGGGCATTAGAACAACTGTGGTTCTTCTGGGTGGTGCCAATTGTCGGCGGTATTATCGGTGGTCTGATTTACCGGACTCTACTGGAAAAACGCGATTAATTAGCATTGGCATGTTGTCTGCCCTGGTGGTTTTATCTTCGACGTTACAAACCGCACGGGTGTTGGTGGCGTTAAAATCGCCGAGGCGTTCCCCGAAGGCCGGGGGGGCAGGGGGCGGCGGCGACTGGCCGCTCCCTGCGCCAGTGGCTTTATATGGCATTGCACATGAAAGGAGCGCAACAACGCTAAACACTCATATAGAATTAAAAATCCCCCTCTGATGCATAACATTTCCTTTTAATTGCAACTTTACTCGTCCTTCTGCTTTCAGTAGTGTGTCATCGCGCATTTCGAATCTTCTTTGCAAGGACTGGGTTTTCATGTTTTCTGGGCTGTTAATCATTCTGGTTCCCCTGATTGTGGGTTACCTCATTCCGCTTCGCCAAAAAGCTGCATTAAGAGTTATTAATCAGCTATTAAGTTGGATGGTTTACCTTATTCTCTTTTTTATGGGTATCAGTCTGGCGTTTCTCGATAACCTCGCCAGTAACTTGTTGGCAATTCTGCATTATTCTGCCGTCAGTATTACCGTTATTTTACTGTGTAATATTGCCGCCCTGATGTGGCTGGAGCGCGGCCTGCCATGGCGCAACCACCATCATCAAGAAAAACTCCCGTCGCGTATTGCGATGGCGCTGGAGTCGCTAAAACTGTGCGGCGTAGTAGTGATTGGTTTTGCCATTGGTCTGAGTGGACTGGCTTTCTTACAACACGCGACCGAAGCCAGTGAATACACCTTAATTCTGCTACTTTTCCTCGTCGGTATTCAGTTGCGCAATAATGGCATGACCTTAAAGCAGATTGTCCTTAATCGCCGGGGAATGATTGTCGCCGTGGTGGTGGTTGCCAGTTCATTAATTGGTGGTTTAATTAACGCCTTTATTCTTGATCTTCCCATCAATACCGCGCTGGCAATGGCCTCCGGTTTCGGCTGGTATTCTCTTTCCGGTATTTTATTGACCGAATCTTTTGGTCCGGTAATCGGGAGCGCGGCGTTTTTTAATGATCTGGCCCGTGAGCTGATTGCTATTATGTTAATCCCTGGGCTGATTCGCCGTAGCCGCTCTACTGCACTGGGCTTATGCGGTGCGACGTCGATGGATTTCACCCTGCCCGTTCTTCAACGTACAGGCGGGCTGGATATGGTCCCGGCGGCGATTGTTCACGGTTTTATTCTTAGTCTGTTAGTGCCGATTCTCATCGCCTTTTTCTCTGCATAATACCTCTCTGGCGGTAGATCTCTGCCGCCAAAATTGCGCTAAATCAATCTCCCTTAAAGTTGCATTAAAAATCTCTTTTATCCCCGCGTTAAGCGTCTTAACCTTAAACATGTATATTAAATATAACTTTAAAAGGTGTGATCATGTTTTGTGTGCAATGTGAACAAACTATCCGTACTCCGGCAGGAAACGGCTGCTCATACGCGCAGGGGATGTGTGGTAAAACGGCGGAAACCTCTGACCTTCAGGATTTACTCATCGCGACGCTGCAAGGGCTTTCGGCCTGGGCAGTGAAAGCACGTGAATACGGCATCATCAACCACGATGTAGACAGCTTTGCGCCACGTGCCTTTTTCTCAACCCTGACCAACGTTAACTTCGATTCTCCGCGTATTGTCGGCTACGCTCGTGAAGCGATTGCCCTGCGCGAGGCGCTGAAAGCACAATGCCTGGCTGTAGATGCCAACGCCCGCGTCGATAACCCGATGGCTGACCTGCAACTGGTGAGCGACGATCTCGGCGAGCTGCAACGTCAGGCAGCAGAATTTACCCCTAACAAAGATAAAGCGGCGATTGGCGAAAACATTCTCGGCCTGCGTCTGCTGTGCCTGTATGGCTTGAAAGGTGCGGCGGCCTATATGGAACACGCGCATGTTCTCGGTCAATACGACAACGATATTTACGCCCAGTACCATAAAATCATGGCGTGGCTGGGGACCTGGCCTGCCGATATGAACGCGCTTCTTGAGTGTTCAATGGAAATCGGCCAGATGAACTTCAAAGTGATGAGCATTCTGGACACAGGCGAAACCGGTAAATACGGTCACCCGACGCCAACTCAGGTCAACGTCAAAGCGACGGCGGGTAAATGCATTCTGATTTCCGGTCACGATCTCAAAGATCTCTACAACCTGCTGGAACAGACCGAAGGCACGGGCGTTAATGTCTACACCCACGGCGAAATGCTGCCTGCGCATGGTTACCCGGAGCTGCGTAAATTCAAGCATCTGGTCGGTAACTACGGCAGCGGCTGGCAGAATCAGCAAGTGGAGTTCGCTCGTTTCCCAGGCCCCATCGTGATGACCTCAAACTGCATCATCGACCCAACCGTAGGCGCTTATGACGATCGTATCTGGACCCGCAGCATCGTTGGCTGGCCGGGTGTCCGTCATCTGGATGGCGAAGATTTCTCTGCGGTCATTGCCCAAGCGCAACAGATGGCGGGCTTCCCGTACAGCGAAATTCCGCACCTGATCACCGTGGGCTTTGGTCGCCAGACACTGCTTGGCGCAGCCGATACGCTGATTGATCTGGTGAGCCGTGAAAAACTGCGTCATATCTTCCTGCTTGGCGGCTGTGACGGCGCACGCGGCGAGCGTCACTACTTCACCGATTTCGCCACCAGCGTGCCGGATGACTGCCTGATCCTGACCCTCGCTTGCGGTAAATATCGCTTTAATAAACTTGAGTTTGGCGATATCGAAGGTCTGCCGCGTCTGGTAGATGCTGGTCAATGTAACGATGCTTACTCAGCAATTATTCTGGCGGTAACGCTGGCAGAGAAACTGGGCTGTGGGGTGAACGATCTGCCGCTGTCGCTGGTGCTCTCCTGGTTTGAACAGAAAGCGATTGTCATTCTGCTGACGCTGCTTTCTCTGGGTGTGAAAAATATCGTCACCGGCCCGACTGCACCTGGTTTCCTGACACCAGACCTGCTGGCGGTGCTGAACGAGAAATTCGGCCTGCGTTCTATCACCACTGTTGAAGAAGACATGAAGCAACTGTTGAGCGCGTAAGGAGTTTGTCGATGACGATGCCAACGAATCAATGCCCGTGGCGGATGCAGGTTCATCACATTACGCAAGAAACGCCGGATGTGTGGACGATTTCCCTGATTTGCCACGATTACTACCCATATCGCGCCGGGCAATATGCGCTGGTCAGCGTGCGAAACTCAGCAGAAACGCTGCGTGCTTACACCATTTCCTCCACGCCAGGCGTGAGTGAATACATCACCCTGACCGTGCGGCGGATTGATGACGGTGTCGGCTCTCGGTGGCTGACGCGCGATGTAAAACGCGGTGATTATCTCTGGCTTTCGGACGCGATGGGGGAATTTACCTGCGACGATAAAGCAGAAGATAAATTCCTGTTGCTGGCGGCAGGCTGCGGCGTCACGCCGATTATGTCGATGCGTCGCTGGCTGGCGAAGAACCGTCCACAGGCCGATGTGCAGGTGATCTACAACGTGCGTACGCCGCAGGATGTTATTTTCGCCGATGAGTGGCGTAACTATCCGGTAACGCTGGTGGCGGAAAATAACGTTACCGAAGGCTTTATCGCTGGTCGTCTCACTCGCGAACTGCTGGCAGGTGTCCCTGATTTAGCCTCACGTACCGTGATGACCTGTGGCCCTGCTCCATATATGGATTGGGTAGAGCAGGAAGTGAAAGCGCTCGGCGTGACGCGTTTCTTTAAAGAGAAATTCTTCACCCCAGTAGCGGAAGCGGCGACCAGTGGTCTGAAATTCACCAAACTGCAACCGGCACGAGAATTTTACGCTCCGGTTGGCACCACGCTACTGGAGGCGCTGGAAAGCAATAACGTTCCGGTTGTCGCCGCCTGCCGTGCGGGTGTTTGCGGCTGCTGCAAGACGAAAGTGATTTCCGGTGAATATACGGTGAGCAGCACAATGACGCTGACCGACGCCGAAATCGCTGAAGGTTACGTACTGGCCTGCTCCTGCCATCCGCAGGGGGATTTGGTTCTCGCATAATCGCCTGATGCCCGATGATATTCCTTTCATCGGGCTATTTAACCGTTAGTGCCTCCTTTTTCTCCCATCCCTTCCCCCTCCGTCAGATGAACTAAACTTGTTACCGTTATCACATTCAGGAGATGGAGAACCATGAAACAAACGGTTGCAGCTTATATCGCCAAAACACTCGAATCGGCAGGCGTGAAACGCATCTGGGGAGTCACGGGCGACTCTCTGAACGGTCTTAGTGACAGTCTTAATCGCATGGGCACCATCGAGTGGATGTCCACCCGGCATGAAGAAGTGGCGGCATTTGCCGCTGGCGCTGAAGCACAACTTAGCGGAGAACTGGCGGTCTGTGCCGGATCGTGCGGTCCCGGCAACCTGCACTTAATCAACGGCCTGTTCGATTGCCACCGCAATCACGTTCCGGTACTGGCGATTGCCGCTCATATTCCCTCCAGCGAAATTGGCAGCGGCTATTTCCAGGAAACCCACCCACAAGAGCTATTCCGCGAATGTAGTCACTATTGCGAGCTGGTTTCCAGCCCAGAGCAGATCCCACAAGTGCTGGCAATTGCTATGCGCAAAGCGGTGCTTAACCGTGGCGTTTCCGTTGTTGTGTTACCGGGCGATGTGGCGTTAAAACCTGCGCCAGAAGGGGCAACTACCCACTGGTATCATGCGCCACAGCCAGTAGTAACACCGGAAGAAGAAGAGTTACGCAAACTGGCGCAACTGCTGCGTTATTCCAGCAATATCGCCCTGATGTGTGGCAGCGGCTGTGCGGGGGCGCATAAAGAGTTAGTTGAGTTTGCCGGGAAAATTAAAGCGCCTATTGTTCATGCCCTGCGCGGTAAAGAGCATGTCGAATACGATAATCCATATGATGTTGGAATGACGGGATTAATCGGCTTTTCGTCAGGTTTCCATACCATGATGAACGCCGATACGTTAGTGCTGCTCGGTACTCAGTTTCCCTACCGTGTGTTCTACCCGACCGATGCCAAAATTATTCAGATTGATATCAACCCAGCCAGCATCGGCGCGCATAGCAAGGTAGATATGGCGCTGGTCGGCGATATCAAATCAACCCTGCGCGCATTGCTGCCACTGGTGGAAGAAAAAACCGAACGCAAGTTTCTGGATAAGGCGCTGGAAGATTACCGCGACGCCCGCAAAGGGCTGGACGATTTAGCTAAACCGAGCGAGAAAGCCATTCACCCGCAATATCTGGCGCAGCAAATTAGTCATTTTGCCGCCGATGACGCTATTTTCACCTGTGACGTTGGTACGCCAACGGTGTGGGCGGCACGTTATCTAAAAATGAACGGCAAGCGTCGCCTGTTAGGTTCGTTTAACCACGGTTCGATGGCTAACGCCATGCCGCAGGCGCTGGGCGCGCAGGCAACCGAGCCAGAACGCCAGGTGGTTGCCATGTGCGGCGATGGCGGTTTTAGCATGTTGATGGGCGATTTCCTCTCGGTAGTGCAGATGAAGCTGCCAGTGAAAATTATCGTCTTTAATAACAGCGTGCTGGGCTTTGTGGCGATGGAGATGAAAGCTGGTGGCTATTTGACTGACGGCACCGAACTACACGACACCAACTTTGCCCGCATTGCCGAAGCGTGCGGAATTACGGGTATTCGTGTAGAAAAAGCCTCTGAAATCGATGAAGCCCTGCAACGCGCCTTCTCCATCGACGGTCCGGTGTTGGTGGATGTGGTGGTCGCCAAAGAAGAGTTAGCCATTCCACCGCAGATCAAACTCGAACAGGCCAAAGGTTTCAGCCTGTATATGCTGCGCGCAATCATCAGCGGGCGCGGTGATGAAGTGATCGAACTGGCGAAAACGAACTGGCTAAGGTAAAAAGGGTGGCATTTCCCGTCATAATAAGGACATGCCATGATTGATTTACGCAGTGATACCGTTACCCGACCGAGCCGCGCCATGCTCGAAGCGATGATGGCCGCCCCGGTTGGGGACGACGTTTACGGAGACGACCCTACCGTTAATGCTCTGCAGGACTATGCAGCAGAGCTTTCTGGTAAAGAAGCCGCCATTTTTCTGCCTACCGGCACTCAGGCCAACCTGGTCGCTCTGCTCAGTCACTGCGAACGCGGCGAAGAGTATATCGTCGGTCAGGCCGCGCATAACTATCTGTTTGAAGCCGGTGGCGCAGCAGTGCTGGGCAGTATTCAGCCGCAACCCATCGACGCAGCTGCCGACGGTACGCTACCGCTGGATAAAGTGGCGATGAAAATCAAACCCGACGATATCCATTTCGCCCGCACCAAATTACTCAGTCTGGAAAACACCCACAACGGCAAAGTGCTGCAGCGTGAATACTTAAAAGAGGTATGGGAATTTACCCGCAAGCGCAATCTGGCGCTGCATGTTGACGGTGCGCGCATCTTTAATGCCGTGGTGGCTTACGGCTGCGAACTGAAAGAGATCACGCAATATTGTGACTCGTTCACCATTTGCCTGTCGAAAGGTCTTGGGACGCCAGTCGGTTCATTACTCGTCGGTAATCGTGATTACATTAAACGTGCCATTCGCTGGCGGAAAATGACAGGTGGCGGGATGCGTCAGTCCGGCATTCTGGCTGCCGCCGGGATGTATGCCCTGAAAAATAACGTCGCACGTTTGCAGGAAGACCACGATAACGCCGCCTGGATGGCGGAGCAGTTGCGTGAAGCAGGCGCGGATGTGATGCGTCAGGACACCAATATGCTGTTTGTTCGCGTCGGGGAAGAAAATGCTGCCGCGTTAGGCGAATACATGAAAGCGAGAAACGTGCTGATTAACGCCTCGCCGATTGTCCGCCTGGTGACCCATCTTGACGTCTCGCGTGAACAACTGGCGGAAGTTGCCGCCCACTGGCATGCGTTCCTGGCGCGTTAAGGAGAGAGACGTGCCGCAACGCATTTTAGTTCTCGGTGCCAGTGGCTACATTGGTCAGCATCTGGTGCGCACGCTCAGCCAGCAAGGGCATCAGATCCTGGCGGCGGCACGTCATGTCGACAGACTTGCAAAACTGCAACTGGCTAATGTCAGTTGCCATAAAGTCGATCTCAACTGGCCGGATAACCTTCCGGCCCTGTTGCAGAATATTGATACTGTCTATTTTCTGGTGCACAGCATGGGCGAAGGCGGTGATTTTATCGCTCAGGAGCGCCAGGTGGCTCTCAACGTCCGCGATGCGCTACGCGAAGTACCGGTAAAGCAATTAATCTTTCTCAGTTCATTGCAGGCGCCGCCTCATGAACAATCTGATCATCTGCGTGCTCGTCAGGCCACAGCGGATATTTTACGTGAAGCGGGTGTCCCGGTGACCGAACTACGTGCCGGAATTATCGTTGGCGCGGGTTCAGCGGCATTCGAAGTCATGCGCGATATGGTTTACAACTTGCCCGTGTTAACGCCGCCACGCTGGGTACGTTCACACACCACGCCCATCGCGCTGGAAAACTTGCTGCACTATCTGGTGGCGCTGTTAGATCATCCGGCCTGCGAACATCGCATCTTCGAAGCCGCCGGACCAGAAGTGCTCAGTTATCAGCAACAGTTTGAACATTTTATGGCGGTGAGCGGTAAGCGCCGCTGGTTGCTCCCCATCCCCCTCCCCACCCGCTGGATTTCGGTGTGGTTTCTTAATGTGATTACTTCAGTACCGCCCACCACCGCCAGGGCGTTGATTCAGGGGCTGAAACACGATCTGCTGGCGGATGACACCGCGCTACGTGCGCTCATCCCACAACGGCTGATCGCTTTCGATGACGCGGTACGTAGCACGTTGAAAGAGGAAGAAAAACTGGTCAACTCCAGCGACTGGGGATATGACGCGCAGGCTTTTGCTCGCTGGCGACCAGAATACGGTTATTTTGCCAAACAGGCGGGGTTTACCGTTAAAACGTCTGCCAGCCTTCAGGCGCTATGGCGGGTGGTCAATCAAATCGGCGGTAAAGAGCGTTATTTCTTTGGCAATATTTTGTGGCAGACACGGGCGTTGATGGACCTTGCGATCGGTCATAAGCTGGCAAAAGGCCGCCCGGAGCGCGAATATTTACAGACCGGCGATGCGGTGGATAGCTGGAAAGTGATTGTCGTTGAACCGGAAAAACAACTTACGTTGTTATTTGGCATGAAAGCGCCGGGGCTGGGACGACTGTGTTTTACCCTGGAAGATAAAGGCGACTATCGTACTATCGATGTTCGCGCATTCTGGCATCCGCACGGTATGCCGGGGCTGTTTTACTGGTTATTGATGATCCCCGCGCATCTGTTTATTTTTCGCGGAATGGCAAAACGAATCGCCAGACTGGCAGAACAAAGCACAGATTAATCGACAAAACCTGCGTTATTCTTTCATGTTTCCCATTGCATCAAGGGGGAAATCACGGAAGAATGCGCACGTCATTTTCTCAACAACAGTGGATTGATATGAAGGTACTGGTTACCGGCGCCACCAGCGGCTTAGGTCGAAACGCGGTAGAGTTTTTATGCCAGAAAGGCATCAGCGTGCGAGCGACCGGTCGCAACGAGGCAATGGGTAAATTGCTGGAAAAAATGGGCGCAGAGTTTGTTCCGGCGGATCTGACCGAGCTGGTCTCATCACAAGCTAAAGTGATGCTCGCAGGCATTGATACGCTGTGGCACTGCTCCAGCTTTACCTCGCCCTGGGGGACACAACAGGCTTTCGATCTGGCTAACGTTCGCGCCACTCGCCGCCTGGGTGAATGGGCTGTCGCCTGGGGTGTGCGTAACTTTATTCATATCTCTTCTCCCTCCCTGTACTTCGATTATCACCACCATCGCGATATTAAAGAAGATTTTCGCCCTCACCGCTTCGCCAACGAGTTTGCCCGCAGCAAAGCAGCCAGCGAAGAAGTGATCAATATGCTTTCGCAGGCGAATCCACAAACGCGCTTTACTATTCTGCGCCCACAAAGTCTGTTCGGACCGCACGATAAAGTCTTTATCCCCCGTCTGGCGCATATGATGCATCACTACGGCAGTATTCTGTTACCGCATGGCGGCAGTGCGCTGGTCGATATGACCTACTATGAAAATGCCGTGCACGCCATGTGGCTGGCAAGCCAGGAAGCCTGCGATAAGCTACCTTCCGGGCGTGTGTACAACATCACCAACGGCGAGCATCGCACACTGCGCAGCATCGTGCAGAAGCTGATCGACGAGTTGAATATTGACTGTCGTATTCGTTCCGTCCCCTACCCGATGCTGGATATGATCGCCCGCAGCATGGAGCGTTTAGGCCGCAAGTCAGCAAAAGAGCCGCCGCTGACCCACTACGGCGTCTCCAAGTTGAATTTTGACTTTACGCTGGATATTACGCGTGCGCAGGAAGAGTTAGGTTATCAACCAGTCCTCACCCTGGATGAAGGTATCGAGAAAACTGCCGCCTGGCTACGCGACCACGGAAAACTGCCGCGCTAATCCTGCCCGTATTTCTCCAGCAACGCTTCGGCAATCGCCTGAGTTTCTGCATCCGCTTCGCCGTTGTATAACGTCGGGCGGAAATGCATCTGGAACGCCATAATCACGCGCCGCTGCTCGCGCGGTGTCATATCAGGTTTAACGTCATAACCGTAGCGCGCCAAAAGCTCCAGCAATGATGCGGTATCTACCGGTGTGTGCGGCGCGCGCCCGGCAAGGTAAAAGTTCACCCGCTGCGCATCCGGCCAGGCACCAATCCCCTGCTGCGCCAGTTGCTGCCAGGGAAATAATGGCCCCGGATCGTCTTTGCGCTGCGGCGCAATATCCGCATGTGCTACTACGTTTTCCGGCTTGATGTGATAACGGGCAATAATATCTTTCGCCAGCGGAATAAGCGCCTGAATCTGTGCCGGTTCAAACGGGGCAAAATATTTCACTCCCGCCGATTTTTGCCAGCCACGGTTTTCCAGCTCAATGCCAATAGAGGTGTCGTTAAGGCGCGTTGCCCCGCGCCAGGCGCTAATCCCCGCATGCCAGGCCAGTTCTTGTTCCGGCACCAGTTGCCAGATGCGCGGTTTACCGTTGTATCGCGGTGGCACCGCAGGGACCAGATAATGCGAGCTGACCTGCTTATCGGTCAGTGTCGCCAGCGAGCTATCAAAATCATCTGCGGTGTAGTGGATCACCAGCACTTTAATGCGCGGATACGCCGCCTGCGCCTGGCGTCGGGTATCAAGCTGATATCCCTCTTTCTCGACAATGCCTTTTTCGCCTGTACACCCTGCCAGTAACAGAGCGGCAGCGACCAGCCAGAAGACTCTTCTCATCGACGCGTTTTCACCGCCGTACCGCTGACGCTAACCATCAGCATACTGCCGTTTTGCCCGACCGTTTCGTAGTCGATATCAATACCGACGACGGCATCAGCCCCCAGCGCTCGCGCCTGGGAGCCGAGCTCCTCAAAGGCAATCTCCCGCGCTTTACGCAGTTCTTTTTCGTAGGCACCGGAGCGTCCGCCAACGATATCGCGGATACCGGCAAAGAAATCACGGAAAATATTCGCGCCTAAAATCGCTTCGCCAGTCACCACACCGCAATATTCAACGATGGTCTGGCCTTCCAGAGTTGGGGTTGTAGAAAATTGCATGATCGATCTCCTTGTTTGCTAAGCCTTCGATCTTCAAAGCATTATCGGACTGATACGCTATTATTGAAAGGATATCATTATTATCGTAGAACGCTTTCAAGGTGTTCGCTTATAAGGAAATCATCATGCGCTATAGCAAATTGACCATGCTTATCCCTTGCGCACTGCTACTCAGTGCCTGTACCACCGTCACGCCAGCTTATAAAGATAACGGCCCCCGCACCGGTTCCTGTGTCCAGGGTGGCCCTGACAGCGTGGCTCAACAATTCTATGACTACCGCATTCAACATCGTAGCAATGACATTACCGCCCTGCGCCCCTATTTGAGTGACAAACTGGCAACCCTACTTAGCGATGCCAGCCGCGATAATAGTCATCGTGAATTGTTAAGCAGCGATCCGTTCTCCAGTCGAACCACCTTGCCAGACAGCGCCCACGTTGCCAGTGCATCTACTATCCCTAATCGTGATGCCCGTAACATTCCATTGCGCGTGGATCTCAAGCAGGGTGACCAGGGCTGGCAGGATGAAGTGTTAATGATTCAGGAAGGCCAGTGTTGGGTCATCGACGATGTGCGCTACTTAGGCGGTAGCGTTCATGCCACAGCGGGTACGCTCCGTCAGTCCATCGAGAATCGCTAACGTCTTGATCAACCAATAAACCCCGTAAATTGTCCGGCATTTCGTGAGGAATGCCGACATTTATGCTCGCCGACCACCGCCCCCGTTATTTTGTGCTATGTTTATTGAATAATGCGCTTTGCTTTTAACTTTTAAAGCAGAAATATTGCATAATTATTCTGTCAAAGGTACTATCTTCGACCTCAATAGCTATCAGACTGCCAGTATACGAGTGTCAATGAGTATTCAATTAAACGGCATTAATTGCTTCTACGGCGCGCATCAGGCGCTGTTCGATATCACGCTGGATTGCCCACAGGGCGAAACGCTGGTGTTACTTGGCCCCAGCGGCGCGGGTAAAAGCTCGCTGCTGCGTGTACTCAATCTGCTTGAGATGCCGCGCTCCGGTACGCTCAACATTGCAGGCAACCATTTCGATTTCACCAAAACCCCCTCTGACAAAGCGATTCGCGATTTGCGTCGTAACGTTGGCATGGTGTTTCAGCAATACAACCTGTGGCCGCATCTGACCGTGCAGCAAAACCTGATTGAAGCGCCCTGTCGTGTACTGGGGTTGAGTAAAGATCAGGCGCTGGCCCGTGCAGAAAAACTGCTGGAACGTCTGCGTCTCAAACCTTATAGCGATCGTTACCCGCTGCATCTTTCTGGAGGTCAGCAGCAGCGTGTTGCTATTGCCCGTGCGTTGATGATGGAACCGCAGGTACTGCTGTTCGATGAACCGACCGCCGCACTGGACCCCGAAATTACGGCACAAATCGTCAGCATCATTCGTGAGCTGGCAGAAACGAATATTACCCAGGTGATCGTCACCCACGAAGTTGAAGTGGCGCGTAAAACCGCCAGCCGAGTGGTGTATATGGAAAACGGTCATATCGTAGAACAAGGCGACGCGAGCTGCTTTACCGAGCCGCAAACCGAAGCATTTAAAAACTATCTCTCTCACTAAGATTCGGGATAACAACAATGAAAAAAGTTCTGATTGCCGCGTTAATTGCAGGTTTTAGTCTTTCCGCCACAGCAGCCGAAACCATTCGTTTTGCCACCGAAGCCTCCTATCCTCCGTTTGAATCGATTGATGCAAACAACCAGATCGTTGGTTTTGATGTCGACCTGGCGCAGGCATTGTGTAAAGAGATTGATGCAACCTGCACTTTCTCTAACCAGGTGTTTGACAGCCTGATCCCAAGCCTGAAATTCCGTCGCGTAGAAGCAGTGATGGCGGGCATGGATATCACTCCGGAGCGTGAAAAGCAGGTGCTGTTTACCACCCCGTACTATGACAACTCTGCCCTGTTTGTGGGTCAGCAAGGCAAATACACCAGTGTTGATCAGCTGAAAGGCAAAAAAGTCGGCGTTCAGAACGGGACGACACACCAGAAGTTCATTATGGATAAGCATCCGGAAATCACTACCGTGCCATATGACAGTTACCAGAACGCAAAACTGGATCTGCAAAACGGTCGTATCGACAGCGTATTTGGTGACACCGCAGTGGTAACCGAATGGCTGAAAGATAACCCGAAACTGGCGGCAGTGGGCGATAAAGTGACCGATAAAGATTACTTCGGTACTGGCCTCGGCATCGCAGTACGCCAGGGCAACACTGAACTGCAGCAGAAACTCAACACTGCGCTGGAAAAAGTGAAGAAAGATGGCACTTACGAAACCATCTACAACAAATGGTTCCAGAAGTAATTCCTGATGAATGAATTTTTTCCTTTAGCAAGCGCCGCCGGGATGACCGTCGGCCTTGCCGTTTGTGCATTGATTGTCGGGCTGGCGCTGGCGATGTTCTTTGCGGTATGGGAGTCTGCGAAATGGCGTCCTGTCGCGTGGGCAGGTTCAGCGCTGGTAACCATTCTGCGTGGCCTGCCAGAAATTCTGGTGGTGCTGTTTATCTATTTTGGCTCCTCGCAGCTGCTGCTGACGCTTTCGGATGGCTTCACTATCAATCTTGGGTTCGTGCAGATCCCGGTGCAGATGGACATTGAGAACTTCGACGTTAGCCCGTTCCTTTGTGGTGTCATCGCACTGTCACTGCTGTATGCCGCCTATGCCTCGCAAACGCTGCGTGGTGCATTAAAAGCGGTGCCGGTGGGTCAGTGGGAATCCGGTCAGGCGCTGGGGCTGTCGAAATCGGCTATCTTTTTCCGTCTGGTGATGCCGCAGATGTGGCGTCATGCGCTGCCGGGTCTCGGTAACCAGTGGCTGGTGCTGCTGAAAGATACCGCGCTGGTCAGTTTGATTAGTGTGAATGATTTAATGCTACAAACCAAAAGCATCGCTACCCGTACACAGGAACCGTTTACCTGGTACATTGTGGCGGCGGTGATTTACCTGGTGATCACCCTGCTCAGTCAGTACATTCTCAAACGCATTGACCTGCGCGCGACACGTTTTGAGCGGAGGCCCAGCTAATGTTTGAGTATTTACCCGAACTGATGAAAGGGCTGCACACCAGCCTGACGCTAACCGTTGCCTCGCTGATTGTGGCACTGATTCTGGCATTGATTTTTACCATCATCCTGACGCTGAAAACGCCGGTGCTGGTGTGGCTGGTGCGGGGCTATATCACGCTGTTTACCGGTACGCCGCTGCTGGTGCAGATCTTCCTGATTTATTACGGACCGGGCCAATTCCCAACGTTGCAGGAGTATCCGGCACTGTGGCATTTGTTGTCAGAACCGTGGTTATGTGCGCTGATTGCGTTGTCGCTGAACAGTGCGGCGTACACCACGCAGCTGTTTTACGGTGCGATTCGCGCGATCCCGGAAGGTCAATGGCAGTCCTGTAGCGCCCTGGGAATGAGCAAAAAAGATACGCTGGCGATCCTGCTGCCGTACGCGTTTAAACGCTCGCTCTCTTCTTATTCCAACGAAGTGGTGCTGGTGTTCAAAAGTACCTCTCTGGCTTACACCATTACGCTGATGGAAGTGATGGGATACAGCCAGTTGTTGTACGGACGCACCTACGATGTAATGGTATTTGGCGCGGCGGGGATTATTTACCTGGTCGTCAACGGCCTGCTGACGCTGATGATGCGTCTGATCGAGCGTAAAGCACTGGCATTCGAACGGCGGAATTAATGTAGCTGCATGCTGATGCCGGATGCGGCGTGGACGCCTTATCCGGCCTACATAGTGCATAAATTCTTATTATGAAGACGGACAACCCACTAAGCTGTCCGTCTTTTTTATTCCATATAAATTATTTACTCATATTTATTGCATATAAATTCACTTGATGGCATTGTTATCCCATGCCGCAGACACGGCCAAAAATCATAAGATTGACAGACGGGAGTTCCATCATGAAAAAGTTAGTTCTTGCCGCTTTACTTGCTTCTTTTACTTTCGGTGCTTCTGCCGCAGAGAAAATCAATTTTGGCGTTTCAGCCACCTATCCACCCTTTGAATCTATAGGTGCTAATAATGAGATTGTCGGCTTTGATATCGACCTGGCAAAAGCCTTGTGCAAACAAATGCAGGCAGAATGTACTTTTACTAATCACGCGTTCGACAGCCTGATCCCGTCACTGAAATTCAGAAAATATGACGCCGTAATCTCCGGAATGGATATCACGCCGGAGCGTAGCAAACAGGTATCGTTTACCACGCCCTACTATGAAAACTCAGCCGTCGTGATTGCCAAAAAAGATACCTACAAAACGTTTGCCGATCTGAAAGGCAAACGTATTGGGATGGAAAACGGCACCACGCACCAGAAATATATTCAGGATCAGCACCCGGAAGTGAAAACTGTCTCCTATGACAGTTATCAGAATGCCTTTATCGATCTGAAAAATGGCCGTATTGATGGCGTATTTGGTGACACCGCAGTGGTAAACGAATGGCTGAAAACCAATCCGCAACTGGGCGTTGCTACTGAAAAAGTGACCGATCCGCAATACTTCGGCACCGGCCTGGGTATCGCTGTACGTCCGGATAACAAAGCTCTGCTGGAAAAACTGAATAACGCGCTGGCAGCAATTAAAGCTGACGGTACATATCAGAAAATCAATGACCAGTGGTTCCCACAGTAAGATTCAGAAAGCCGCACCTGCGGCTTTTTTATTGCTTCACCAGCAGTATCAGCACTTCGTAATGCGCAGTGTGCGGGAACATATCAAAAAGCTGTACCCGTTCGATGCGATAACCAGGCAGTTCGCGGATATCTTTCGCCATAGTTTGGGCGTTACAGCTGGAGTAGATAATAAAACGCGGTGCCATCGTTGAGAGATAATCACACAGCGGTTTACCGATGCCGCGGCGCGGCGGGTTAACCAGCACCAGCTCCGGCACTTCCCCCTGAGCGGTGGCAAACTGCGTAGAGTCCAGCGCCTGAAATTGCAAACGCGTTAATCCCAGTTCAGCGGCTGACTGCTTCGCACAGGCAATGGCCTCTGGTGCAATTTCGATCCCGGTTAACTGCATGTCAGGCGTCGCGCAGTGTAAACCAAAGCCACCCACACCGCAGAACAGATCCCACATATGTTTAACCGGCAGCTGTCGTACCCAGTCGCGCGCGGTGGCGTACAGCTGGCTGGCGACCGCCGGATTAGTCTGGAAGAAACTTTGCGGACGGATCCACAGCGGTACGTCATTAAAACGCTCTGCCAGTGCCTGTTGTTCGGTCAGGTAGATCTCCGTCTCCCCTTCCATAATCGCCATATGTACCGGCTGAATATTGACGGTAATAACTTTCAGCTGCGGTAATTGTTCCTGTAACCACGGCAGCGCCTTACGCAGTTGCGCCAGTTTGGTATCAGAACGCAGTACAAAACGCAGCATCATGCCGCCATCGCTCTGGCTTTCAGTCAGCAGAATGTATTTCAGTTCACCACGTTTACGCGCCACGTTGTAGGGCGTTAACCCCGCACGGGCGATAAACGGTTTTAGCGCCGCAAAAACGGGCGCAAATGAGGCTGGATAAAGCGGGCAGTCACAAAGGTCTTCCGGTGTACCATCTCGATGCAGCATACCGAGCAGTGGTTTTTCAACGCTACCACTCACCACCATTTTGGCTTTATTACGAAACCCTTGTTCCGGGCCTGACACCGGCGCACACCATTCCTCAACCGGAAAATCGGCGAGCAGATTTTTAAGATCGGCGGCTTTAGCGGAGAGTTGCTCTGGAATCGGCTGCGTTATCCACTGACAGGAACGACAGCGACCCGCGTCGTAAAGTGCGCACTGCATACATTGACCTTCACATCATCAGGGGCGACGATTATACACATTATTGCAACTGGAAGAACCGCCGACTGGTCGAGGGAACGAACAGCAGCATCAGGATGAGCATATCCGGCAGCTTCTGCAGCATCAGGCTATGGAAGATTTCACGTTTTGATTCACCGGGAATGCTGAACAGCTCCGGATAACCATACCCCAGCGAGGCCGCCCACAAGTAACTTGCGGCTGTGATTTGTGTCAACAGATACAGCCAGCGCGCCCAGCGACGCCCTTTCACCAGTGAAAACGCACACCAGATCTCAATGAAAACCAGCACCAGACTGCTCAAAAAGACCAGCGTTAAACTCCAGGTTTGTACGCTGCGATGAATGAACTCGCCAATACCGCGCACGCCCAGCGTATTGAAAATCATCAGCACGTCGAGGCCACGGATCATAATAATGGCGAGCGCCGCCACCTGCACCAGCGCAGGCACATTCAGGCGAGCATGAGATGAAGATGTTTTCTTAAAAAATCCCAACGTTTCGTCTTCCATGAAAACAATGCCGCGACATGCGCGGCATTATGTAGCCAGGTTGGCAAATTTTAGTGTCTTCAGCCACGTCTTGCACGCTGGATGTCGCGTATCCGCTGTTTTTCTGCGCGCGCCATCAGATACCAGGCGATAAATCCGACAATTCCGACCGCGCCGAGGATCAATGTTGCCAGGGCGTTGATTTCCGGATTCACCCCCATCCGCACGCTGGAAAAGACCAGCATCGGTAACGTGGTGGCTCCCGGCCCGGAAACAAAGCTGGCGATAACCAGATCATCAAGCGACAAAGTAAAAGCCAGTAACCAGCCAGAAATGATCGCGGGCATGATCATCGGTAGCGTAATGACGAAAAACACTTTCAGCGGCGTCGCACCAAGATCCATCGCTGCTTCTTCTATCGAGCTATCCAGTTCCCGCAGACGCGACGAAATAACGACTGCCACATAAGCCGTACAGAAAGTGACATGCGCCAGCCAGATGGTGAGCATACCGCGGTCCGCAGGCCAGCCAATGGCATGAGCAAGCGCGACGAATAACAACAATAGCGACAAGCCCGTGATGACATCTGGCATCACCAGCGGCGCGGTGATCATAAAGGCAAAACCATTTGATCCGCGAAACCTGCCAAAGCGCACCAGCACGACCGCCGCAATAGTCCCGAGGATCGCCGCCGCCGTCGCCGCACAGGCCGCAATTGTCAGACTTAAACCAACCGCACTCATCATTGCGTCATCGCGCAATAATTCGCCATACCAGCGCGTTGACCAGCCGGCCCACACCGTCACTAACTTCGAGCTGTTAAACGAATAGATAACAAGCATCAGCATTGGCGCGTAGAGAAAGGTGAAGCCCAACAGCAAAATCACAATCCGCCAGGGCGAACGAACCACCGGTAAATTATTCATCCGTGTTCTCCCACGCTTTTTTGCTGATGTTTGTGGAACCACATTATCGGCATAATTAGCAGCAGCAACATGATGATCGCTACCGCTGAGGCCACCGGCCAGTCGCGGTTGTTAAAGAACTCCTGCCACAGCACGCGCCCGATCATGATGCTGTCCGGGCCACCGAGCAGTTCCGGGATCACAAACTCGCCCACAGCAGGGATAAACACCAGCATCGATCCGGCAATAATCCCCCCTTTGGTGAGTGGCATGATCACGGTAAAGAACGTTTTCAGCGGTCGTGCACCGAGATCCAGTGCCGCTTCTACCAGCGAATAATCAATACGAATCAACGCGGTGTAAATCGGCAGCACCATAAACGGCACGTAGGCGTAAACAATGCCAATATAAACCGCAAAGTTGGTATGCAGAATGGTCAGCGGTTGATCGATAACCCCCAGCCACAGCAGAAAATTATTCAGCACACCGTTGTTTTTTAATATTCCCATCCAGGCGTAGACACGAATCAGAAACGAGGTCCACGACGGCAGGATCACCAGTAGTAATAAGATATTACGGGTCGAAGGCTTACTGTGCGCCACCGCCCACGCCAGCGGATAGCCGATCAGTAAACAGCAAATAGTCGAAATCGCCGCCACCTGTAACGACTGGAGATAAGCATCAAAATAGAGCGGATCGTCGGTCAGTTGCAGAAAATTACCGAGATTAAGAGTGATAGAAAGTTGCCCGTCAGCCCACTCCATCAATTCGGTATAAGGTGGAATAGCGCGCGCCATCTCCGCCAGGCTTATTTTAAAGACGATCAGAAATGGCAGCAGAAACAGCAAGATCAACCAGATATATGGCAACGCAATGACCAGTTTGCGCCCATGCTTCATTTGCAGCTGCGACAACCACAGCTTAAATCCGCCCGGCGGTTTCGACTGGGCAGCAGGTTCAAGTGTACTCATCTTTGCTCCTTAAACCGTCAGCACCACACAGCTGTCCACTTCCCAGCACAAACGTACTTCGTCGCCCCAGGTCGGTAACCCTTTACGATGACGATGGGCGTTTTGTAGCTGGGCGCTGATCATCTGCCCACTTTTCAGACGAACGTGATACACCGAAAGATCGCCGAGATAGGCAATGTGTATCACCTCCCCCACCGCGAAGTTACAACCATTGGCGGGCGGCTCTTCGCAAAGCATGATTTTTTCCGGACGCAGCGCTACGTGTACCGGCACGTTATCAACCACTGAAGCATCTGCATCGACTTTCAGTGGGTGCACCAGTCCCGGCGAATAAAGCACCAGACCATCTTCCTGACGCTCTTTGAGTACACCTTCAAAGACATTAACCGAACCGATAAATTCAGCGCTATAGCGGGTGGTCGGATGCTCGTAGATCTCTTCCGGTTCGCCAATCTGGACAAATTTCCCACGATTCATAATGGCGATACGCCCCGCCATGGTCATCGCCTCTTCCTGATCGTGGGTGACCATCACACAAGTCACACCGACACGCTCCAGAATATCCACCACTTCAAGCTGCATCCGGTCACGCAGCTTTTTATCCAGCGCGCCCATCGGCTCATCGAGCAGTAATAGTTTCGGGCGCTTGGCAAGGCTTCTGGCCAGGGCCACACGCTGACGCTGACCACCGGAAAGCTGATGCGGTTTGCGTTTGGCGAACTCCTGCATATGCACCAGCCCAAGCATCTCATTGACCCGGCTGGCAATTTCCGCTTTCGGTAGTTTGTCCTGTTTCAGGCCAAAAGCGATGTTCTGTTCCACGGTCATATGCGGAAACAGCGCGTAAGACTGAAACATCATATTGATGGGGCGCAGGTAAGGCGGCACCTGTGACAAATCGACGCCATCGAGCATAATCTGCCCGGCAGAAGGTTGTTCAAAACCTGCCAGCATACGCAGCAGCGTGGACTTGCCACAGCCGGATGCGCCCAGCAGCGCGAAGATTTCACCTTTGTAGATGGTCAGGCTGACATCATCCACCGCATGTTGACCATCGTAGGATTTGGTCAGGTTACGGATTTCTAATAGCGGCGTCAGCGCCTTACGGGTTTTCGCCTGCGGGCGAGGGATAGCGTCATTCACGGCTGCTCTCCGGCATTGAATGTGTGCAAGCGCACCATGATGGTGCGAATTGCCGGCGGGTGTGGTGCGCCCGTCCGGCATCTACGGCTGCGGATTATTTTCCGCTCTTCACTTTGGTCCACGCGCGGGTGCGCACACGGTCGATTTTCGGGTCCTGCACTTTCAGAGTGAACAGCTTCGCACGAACATCCGCAGGCGGATAAATACCCGGGTTATCACGGACTTCCGCACTCACCAGCGGCGTGGCTGCTTTATTGGCGTTAGCATAGAACACATGGTCAGAGATATGTGCCACCACATCAGGACGCAGCAGGTAATTCAGGAACTGATAGGCTTCGTCTTTGTTTTTGGCATCCGCAGGCATGGCGAATACATCAAAGAACGCCATCGCCCCTTCTTTTGGAATCGAGAACGAGACATTCACGCCATTCTTCGCTTCCTTCGCGCGGTTTGACGCCTGCCAGACATCGCCCGCCCAGCCAATAGCGACACAGATGTCACCATTCGCCAGATCATTGATGTATTGGGATGAATGGAAATAACGAATGTTCGGGCGCAGCTTTAACAGCAGATCGGTAGCCGGTCCGGTGTAATCATCCGCTTTAGTGCTGTTAGGATCTTTGCCGAGATAATTCAGCACGGTAGCAAACACTTCTTCTGGCGCATCGAGGAAAGAGACACCGCAGCTTTTCAGTTTTTCCAGATTTTCAGGTTTGAGGATCAAGTCCCAGCTATCGACGGGCGCGTTTTCGCCCAGCACCGCTTTAACTTTATCGACGTTATAGCCAATCCCGGTCGTCGCCCACATATAGGGCATAGCAAATTTATTGTCGGGATCGTGTTTGGCGACCAACTTCAGCAGCTCCGGATCGAGATTCTTCCACTCCGGCAATTTGCTTTTATCCAGCGGCTGGAAAACTCCCGCTGTCAGCTGGCGCTCAAGAAAGCTTGCTGACGGCACCACCAGATCAAAGCCGGTGCTCCCCGCCATTAATTTGCCTTCCAGTACTTCGTTAGAATCGAAAACATCGTAGACGACTTTAATACCGGTTTCTTTTTCAAAGTTGGCCACCGTGTCCGGGGCGATATAATCAGACCAGTTATAAATGTGGAGTGTTTTTTGTTCAGCCGCGAGCGTGCTGACAGAGACGGCCATCAGAGCCCCCGCAACCAGACCCGATAGCCATTTTTTATTTAAGGCGGTCATATCTCTTTCCTTCTGAAAATTCGTTAACAAACGAACAAAAGTTGTCACACTGAAAGATATGCAATAAACGTGCATATTTTTATCGGCGCGGTGTAAGAAAAGAGAACTCTCTCCCGGCCTGCACTGCTCACTATATAAAAGCATCGCAAGAATAACTTTAGCCAGGGTTTGAGACTATAGCTCGGATTAAAAAACGGTATTTAACAAATTTTTATGCGTATTTGCTCTATGTGATAAAGCCAAATCGGCACAAGAGAAGTGAATTAATCTTTAATAAAAGGTTAAAAACAGCGGATAATTTTGCGGCACGCAGTCACTGCGGCAGCGACTGCGTGCTCGAAAGGAGTTATCAGTGGAGGAAATAGTTTTCGGTAACGTTATTTTGCCCTTCATCGTCAGTCGGTAACAGCAGTTGATGGGCATTAGCTTCAAGAATGACCATCGAAATCTGCTCTTCGCTCTGACGCACGAACCATGCAAACTGCTCATAGGTTACGCCCTGCATAACGGATAAAGACTGGCAAACCACCAGCTTTGGCAGATTATCATCCTGCATATCAAGAAATGCTTTCACGGTCAGCGAACTGGCATTGATGGCTGATAAATCCGCCGCCAGCGGCAATACGGCTGAAGGTCGGACTTCCGCCATGGCAGAAAACAGGATCGTGTTATCGATCAGATCGATTTTAGCATCAAAGACACCGTCGAAATTCTGCATATGGGGCAGATGCAGAGCCTGACAGTTATCACATTCAAAAAAACTCATCCCCAGGTCATCGAGCCATTGACGCAACGTATCCAGACCAGGAACGACCAGCGATGTCATAATTTTGTACAACCTCTTCCGATAAAAAGACCGGCACAGCTTACGCAAAAAGCGCAGGCAAAACCATGATCAGTAATGTGATTGCGACTAACCACCCGTTTTCAGGCAATATTCTGTCGTAGCGTGGCGTTCGATCCAGCGGATCATTTTACCCGCGATGTCGATACCGGTGGTTTTTTCTATTCCTTCCAGCCCTGGCGACGCATTCACTTCCATCACCAACGGCCCGCGATTAGCACGCAGAATATCCACACCAGCAACGTCCAGCGCCATCGTTCGCGCGGCTTTTATCGCGATTTCACGCTCCTGTGGTGTGATACTGGCGACGCTTGCCGCGCCGCCACGATGCAAATTGGAACGAAAATCGCCCTCTTTCGCTCGCCGTTCAATCGCAGCGACTACTTCATCGCCAACAACCAGACAGCGGATATCGCACCCTTGCGCCTCTTTGATATATTCCTGCACCAGAATATGCGCGTTCAGACCGCGGAAAGCGTCAATCACGCTTTCCGCCGCCTGACGCGTCTCCGCCAGCACGACACCAATTCCCTGCGTGCCTTCAACCAGCTTGACCACCAGCGGCGCACCACCGACCATGTCGATTAAATCGCTGGTATCATCCGGCGAATGCGCAATGCCCGTGACAGGCAGGTCGATGCCCTGACGCGCCAGCAGTTGCATGGAACGCAATTTGTCACGCGCCCGGGCAATGGCGACCGACTCATTGAGCGGATAGCTCCCCAGCATCTCGAACTGGCGCAGTGCCGCCGTCCCATAAAAGGTAATGGCGGTGCCAATACGCGGGATCACTGCGTCAAAATGGGGTAACTTGCGGCCTTTGTAGTGAATAGAAGACGCCGCAGGATTTATGTTCATGTAGCAAGAAAGCGGATCAAGAATTTCAACCAGGTGACCGCGCTGTATAGCGGCTTCACGCAGCCGCTTACACGAATAGAGCGTTCCATCCCGGGACAATATGGCAATTTTCACCCTGCACCTCTCTGTCAGACCTGGTCAAAAGCCCGCGTATCATACATCGACGTGGCAGTTTTAGCGCGTCGCCCAACCCTGTTTGTGCAAATAATCCAGAATAAATGGGCGGCTTTCTTTAATGATTGTTCGGCGGATATGATCGCTCCAGGTATCCCGGCGATTATTGCTGCCACGGGTGAGGTAATATTCCGCCAGTTGCTCGTCATACTGCGCCAGTGCGTCTTTATCCAGCGGTTGATAGCTGTTTTCATGCACCAAAATGGAGGCCGGTAAACGCGGCTTAAGATCCGGATTATCCGCAGGCCAGCCAAGGCACAGCCCAAACAGCGGCAGAACATGCTGCGGTAATTTCAGCAGTTCCGTCACCGCTTCAATATTATTGCGCAGGCCGCCGATATATACCCCGCCCAATCCCAGCGATTCCGCTGCGGTTAATGCATTCTGCGCCATCATTGCCGTATCAACGACACCGAGCAACAGTTGTTCCGCCAGGCCGAGCTGAGCATCCGGACAGATCTGTAAATGGCGGTTAAAGTCGGCACAGAACACCCAAAACTCCGCCGCTTGCGCTACGTGTTTTTGCCTGCCGGTCAGCGTTACCAGTTCTTCACGTAACGCTTTGTCGGTAATGCGAATAATGCTACTGCACTGCAAAAAACTGGAACTGGACGTCGCACGGGCGCTGTTAATAATCGCCTCACGCTGCGCTTCGGAAATGGGTTCATCAGTGAAATGGCGAATGGAGCGATGGCCACAAATAAGTTCAATGGTTGGCGTCATTATCTTTTTCTCTTTCTGAACGTGAATATTGCGGTGGATGGTTCATCAGCTGTGGGGCAAGACGTTTTGCCACCTGAAGAATAACCACCACCGCAGCGGGAATCATGAGCAAAACACCGAGAAAAATCATCAGAATCTGCACTTCTGGCCGAGAAAATGGCTCAGGTAGCGACAGGGAGTCGCTTACCGACAGCAGCGCCACCGCCAGCAACATCATTCCGATAAATTCCAGTATCAACACGCTTTTAGGCAATTTACCGATCGCGCGCATACGCTTCCCTCTGCAAAGTGAGCCTTCAGTCTAAAACTTTTCACTGTATTGTGTTTAACAGTTATAGCTTTTATCAATTAATGCAACAGGTTAAACCTACTTTCAGCGAATACATTTTAGCGTGATCATTACAGGCATAAATCTATGAGGAGAGAAATAATGCAAACCGTTATTTTTGGTCGTCCGGGTTGCCCTTACTGTGTGCGTGCAAAAGATCTGGCTGAGAAATTGAGCAATGAACGCGATGATTTCCAGTATCAGTATGTAGATATTCGTGCGGAAGGGATCACTAAAGAAGATCTACAACAAAAGGCAGGTAAACCCGTAGAAACCGTGCCGCAGATTTTTGTCGATCAGCAACATATCGGCGGCTATACCGATTTTGCTGCATGGGTGAAAGAGAATCTGGACGCCTGATCGTCTGACAAGCCCTCGCGTTGAGGGCTTTATTGATTTTTTCTGTGCTGTGGTTTAAACAAGCTACTGATAAATAAGAAACACAATGCCCCCAGCGCACACCAGAACACCGCACTTAATAACCATGCCAGCTCTTGCCAGAATGAGCGCGTCGGTGAAAAAAACAGCCGCATAATGAGCATCGAACAGGGTGCCGCCAGCATTGCGCCAAACAGAGGTTTCAGGACTTCTCTACGATGTGAAAAGAAGCTGGCAACTGCACCAGGAAGAATGAAAAATAGCAAACCGATTTCAGGATGCCCGGCAGCCCGAAAAGCGCCTTTCATGTGCGTCGCCAGAAAAAGACACACCACAATGAAGAGGACAAAACAGCAGATTGCCCCCGCCCAACGTTGTTTATGTTTCACTCGTTCCTCCTGACACTGCGTCTATCGAACACATTTTTCGCCAGTGTGGCGTTCAGTAAGATAAAGCCGCTTCGCATTCCATGCTAATATAGGCCAACGCAATTCATATAGCCGTTGATACCTAATGTGATTACACTAGTAAAATATATTGTTACTTTACTATCGTTTAGGTGCGCTGAATGAATCTGCGCCCTGAATTCTGGTAAAAAACATTATCGTAAATTACCATTTCTTTCAACAGCTTACTAGTAAACAAGAAGTTAGCCTCCGTGAATATAAACGTCGCCGAATTGTTAAATGGGAATTACATTCTGTTATTATTTGTGGTCCTCGCGCTTGGGCTATGTCTCGGGAAATTACGACTTGGTTCGATCCAACTGGGTAATTCCATTGGCGTTTTAGTCGTATCGCTGTTATTAGGCCAACAACATTTCAGCATTAACACCGACGCGCTTAATCTTGGCTTTATGCTGTTTATTTTCTGCGTCGGGGTCGAAGCCGGACCGAACTTTTTTTCCATTTTTTTTCGCGATGGGAAAAATTACCTAATGTTAGCACTGGTGATGGTTGGCAGTGCGCTGGTGATCGCCTTAGGGTTAGGTAAGCTGTTTGGCTGGGATATTGGCCTGACGGCCGGTATGTTAGCTGGCTCTATGACGTCGACACCGGTTCTGGTCGGTGCTGGCGATACACTGCGTCATTCCGGCATGGAAAGCAGGCAGCTCTCACTGGCACTGGATAATCTGAGCCTCGGGTATGCCTTAACCTATTTAATCGGTCTGGTGAGTTTGATTGTTGGTGCGCGTTACTTGCCGAAATTGCAGCATCAGGACTTACAGACCAGCGCCCAGCAAATCGCCCGCGAACGTGGCCTGGACACTGATGCCAACCGTAAGGTTTATTTACCGGTGATCCGCGCCTACCGCGTCGGCCCGGAGCTGGTGGCCTGGACCGACGGCAAAAATCTGCGTGAACTGGGTATTTATCGACAAACCGGCTGCTACATTGAACGTATTCGACGTAACGGGATTCTGGCGAATCCAGACGGTGATGCTGTGCTACAAATGGGAGATGAAATAGCGTTGGTAGGCTATCCCGACGCCCACGCCCGACTCGATCCCAGCTTCCGTAACGGCAAAGAAGTTTTCGATCGTGACCTTCTCGACATGCGTATCGTCACTGAAGAAGTGGTCGTTAAAAACCATAACGCCGTGGGCAAACGTCTCGCACAACTGAAGTTGACCGATCACGGTTGCTTCCTTAACCGCGTCATTCGTAGCCAGATTGAGATGCCGATAGATGACAACGTCGTGCTTAACAAAGGTGACGTTTTACAAGTCAGCGGCGATGCCCGTCGCGTAAAAACCATCGCCGATCGCATCGGCTTTATCTCGATTCACAGCCAGGTCACTGACTTGCTGGCATTCTGCGCCTTCTTTGTTATTGGGCTGATGATCGGGATGATCACCTTCCAGTTCAGCACATTCAGTTTCGGCATGGGGAACGCTGCCGGGTTGTTATTCGCCGGAATTATGCTGGGATTTATGCGCGCTAACCACCCGACCTTCGGTTACATTCCGCAGGGTGCATTAAGCATGGTGAAAGAGTTCGGCTTAATGGTGTTTATGGCAGGCGTTGGTCTGAGCGCCGGTAGCGGTATTAATAACGGCCTGGGCGCGATTGGCGGTCAGATGTTGATTGCCGGATTGATTGTCAGTCTTGTGCCAGTGGTTATCTGTTTCTTGTTCGGTGCTTATGTATTGCGAATGAACCGCGCACTGTTATTCGGCGCAATGATGGGCGCACGCACCTGCGCGCCGGCAATGGAGATCATCAGTGATACAGCTCGCAGTAACATCCCGGCGCTGGGCTATGCGGGCACCTATGCAATCGCCAACGTCCTGCTGACGCTGGCAGGGACAATCATCGTCATGGTATGGCCAGGATTAGGATAAAACTGAAGTTGCCCTGAAAATGAAATTTTTTTTGCACAACCGCAGAACTTTTCCGCAGGGCATCAGTCTTAATTAGTGCCACTGCTTTTCTTTGATGTCCCCATTTTGTGGAGCCCATCAACCCCGCCATTTCGGTTCAAGGTTGATGGGTTTTTTGTTGCCTGAAATTTATGCTGTTTAAAATCATGATGTTAGAAGCACTATTTTTTAACGATGGCGACAAAATGGCGGCAGCGTCAAAGAGAGAGCGCCACCTGTCCTGATTTCATTGGATGCGGCTGAACCGGATTTGACTCTTTTGGCGTTGCAATCGAACGAACAAAAGTTTCATGGGTAACAAAAGTATGGCTGCAGTTAATGTTCTGGCACTGGTTGTAACGCTCTTTGGTCAATGAAGATACCTGAAAACTGCTGCGAGTATGGGCGGCACTTCCACACAGTGGGCAAATCATCATTTTTCGAGTTCTCCCCATTTTTGCTAAATTCACAATAATGATACCGCATTATTCCATTTTGAAAACTTAAAAGTTCTCCATTGCGAAGAATCATTCCATTTCGAAATCATCAATCTTCACTTCAAGCTCCAGACTGGTCGTAAAACCGTTATCCGGGCTGACAGTATGCGTCAGGGTGGTAATAGTCCATTCCGCATCATCTATCGGCTGTTTAAAGCCACTGACTTTCACTGGCATTTCCGTGTAGAGATCTGCCCGACCTTCCGCCAGTTGTAGCGAGAATGACGCAACGCCGCGTTGCAGGCGTTCCCACTGCATTTTCGCCGCCCGTTCGGCGTTGCTCCGGTTGGCATAGGTGCGATTAAGTACCAGCACGTTTTCATCTGTACCCACCAGGTAATCGCCCTGCTTCGCTTCCGGCTCTTTCTTCTGCTTCTTAGTCCTGCGCTTACGCTTCACCGTGGTGCTTTCTTTCTTCGCGGGTTCGCGGGTATGCAACCAGCTGGCAATTACGCCCGTGTAGGCTCCGCGATCTGCCAGGGTAAAGCGGTGACTGTCGCCGTCCTTACGTGTGATAGTGATCACCGGCAGTGGTTTACCGCTAGCACTTTTACCCTGTCCCTGCCGAATGAATAACAGATTGCCATTTTTCACCGACGCAATAGCACCGTACTGGCGCGCCAGCCGCATCAGAAAACTGCCGTCACTCTCATTAGTCTGGTCTATATGTTCCACGGGCTTATCCGACAGGTCTTTACCCAGTGCCATCTTCAGCTTGTGACGCGCGGCTATTTCCTTCACCACTTCCCCGACCGTGGTCTTGTGCCACGATTTTTCACGGCGGGTATTCAGCGTTTCCCGAAAATCAGCACTTCGCGCCCGGATAGTCAGGCGGTCCGGTGCGCCAGTGTGTTCAATCTCGTCCACCGTGAATGCCCCTTTCGGGAAAAGCGGCTGCCCCTTCCAGCCCAGTGCCAGCGTAATGACCGCACCACGGCGCGGCAGCACGATTTTTCCATCGGCGTCGTCCAACTCCAGATCAAGCTGGTCCGCTTCAAATCCCCGGTTATCCGTCAGCGTCAGCCCCATCAGGCGGTTGTCCAGCACAGTGGTGATATCCCTGCCTTCAATACTGATGCTGAATGCCGGAGTTTTGTTGCCTTTGTTAAGCAGTTCAGAGCTGAAATTCACGACAGCAGCCCTCCCACCGTTTTACTGATATCGCTTAAGGCAGATGTTGCCGTTCCCTGCAGATTATTCAGTTGCGCACTGAGATCACCGAACATATCGGACAGGGATTCATCCACCCGTTTGAGCGACAGGGTGAACTCAATCCGGCGCGGCATACCGTCGCGGAAAAACTCCGTTTTAGTCTGATTCAGTCCCTCAATCACATACATGCCGTAAATCGTGCCGCTACCTTCAATCAGGGGCCATGCTTTCCCCTGTTCTGCCATCTGCTCAAGTGCCAGCAACGACAGCCTGCCACCTGTTATCTCCGGCATAAGAACACCGGAAAGCGTCAGCATGTCGTTGTCCGGTCCCAGAAACTGCGTGGACGGACGACGATTTACCCGACTGTTTGCCGCATGTCGCCAGCTGCGTTGATACTGCAGCTCCTGATACGGCACGGTGCGCAGCATAAACACGTACAATCCCAGTACCATCATCATGCGTCGTATCCCCCCTGATCGCTGTAGTTACTCCTGGCTTTTGCCTTCAGCCTGCGTTCACGTTCATCAAGCTGGCGGGCCACCTCCCGCGCAATATCCTGCGCACTTTGTCCTGGCTGCGTCTGGATGATGATCTGCGTCGGTGCCTCAATCCGTTGAACGGGCGGCACAGTGGCTGCACGACTCACCATCACTTCACCGCCTTTCGCGGGAAGCGCCAAAGGATGCAACGGTGGAAGCTCTGCTGGCGCGGCAGCAACGCCCATCATTCCGGCGACAACCGCAGCCAGTGCAGCGGTATTTCTCCGGCTGGTCACGTTTGCCGGACCGTTGACAATTTCCGGCCCGTTTTCACCGACAATGCCGAACTGCCCGCGCGGGATATACCCGCCGCTGTCATACATCCCCGCAAAGCCATATCCCCATGACTGAAAACCACCCGATGGCATTATCACTTTACCGTCTGCATTCACCGTCGCAGGTTGCTGACGCGTCACGCTTTCCGGCAGTTTCGCTTTTGCAGCCTCTTTACTGACAATGCCGAGTTTCTCCAGCAACCAGGAAACGCCGGATTTCAGGGAGTCCAGCGGATGCATGACCATATTCAGCCCTTCCGCCAGTGCCTCCCCGAATCGTCGCCCCATTGCCGCTGCGCTCTGCAGTTCGGCAGAGGTCGACTTAACAGGCGTCAGCAGGTCAGTAAACCAGCCCCACAGCGCCTGCACTTTGTCGCCAATCCACTGGAACACAGGCTTAAGTGGTTCGAATGCAGCACTGATGGGACCAGCCGCAGCTTTGAATCCTTCCACCACGCCACCGAGAAATGCGGTAATGGGTTGCCAGTATTTCCAGACAACCAGCGCCACACCCGCCAGTGCAGTAACCACAAGACCTATCGGACTGAGCAGAGCACCTAACAGACCTGATACGGCATACAGGGCAACGCGCAGCATCGCCAGCGAACCGGATGCCAGCACACGCAGCACCGTACCTGCGGCGGTCAGTCCACCGCGCAGTATCGCCAGAGGATTCATAAACATCACAGCAACAGCACGTAAACCGGATAATCCAGACCGCAAAAGTGCAACCGGCGCACCTGCTACAGTTTTCAGGACATTTCCCGTCAGTGATGCCGTGCGCCGCAAAGACGACAACGGCGCAGTAAGTAAACCTGCGGCATTGCCCGATGAAGCAAGCCCGCGTCGCAGCAGTGCCAGTGGAGCGCCAGCCAACCAGGACAACGCGTTGCTGGTTCGAGTTACTGCTGCCGTAACGGAAGGTAACGTTTTGATACCCAGCACAGAGAATCCCAGACGGATGACTGCCAGCGGCCCCAGCACTGCAGCCAGCGCCACCGCTAAGGTGCCGAGGCCCACGGTAACGGCAGCCACAACCGCTGCTACTTTCATCAGTGTGCCCGTCAGTTCCGGGTTAGCTTCCACCCAGCGACGCAACGCCCCCGTGACGCTTTTCACCGTGTACAGAATATCCATCAGCGGCTGGCGCAGCGTTTCGCCCAGGCTGCTGAAGGTGTTCTGCGCTCCGGTTTTGACCAGCAACCACTGAGCAGAAAGTGAGTCTTTGTTGATGTCGGATTCTTTCTGCATGGAACCGAGCGCATCATTGCCCGCTGTCAGTTTTAGCTGGCGCTGCAGTTCCGGCAGGTTGTTTGCCAGTTTCGCCGCGTCATCGCCAAACTCTTTACCAAACAACATGGTCATGGCAGACAGGCGCTTATCCTGCGGCAGCGCGTTCACCTTCTCCAGCACGCGCTGGATGGTTCCCATCGCATCCTTCGTCATCTGCTTTTCAATCACTTCAGGATTGAGTTTCAGCAGATTCATCCCTTCAAAGAAACTCTTGCTTTGCATGGTGGCAATGGACAATTCACGCACCATCGCGTTTGCTGCACTGGCTGCAACCTCCGGCGCAGCACCCAGAGTCAGGAAGGTGGAACCCAGCGCCGCCGCTTTACGATAATCCAGACGGTCAGCCACACCGCCCAGACGTTGCATGACATCGATGATGTCTGCCCCTTTCGACATTGCGTTATCATCCAGATAGTTCAGCGCATCGCCGAGCTGTTCAATATTGCGGGTAGGTATTTTGTAGAGCTGGGCGATTTTCCCCAGACTTTCTGACAGTTCATCCGCTGGCAGCTCAAAGGCTGTTGCCGCCTTTGCTGCCGTGCTGGCGAAAGCCAGCAGGTCACGTTTCTGGTCTTCCCAGCTGTCGTCAGGGTTTGCCACATTCATGCGCGCACCACCTTCAACCAGTGCAGCGAAGTCCACAGCACCGTTTTCCATTGGCAGCTGTTCACTGGCAGCTTTGATGGCATCCTGCATTTCGTAAAAACGCGCAGTGCGGTTGCCATTATCGTCACGCAGACCATTGACCTGCTTTGCCACACCTTTCATTGCATCTTCCATGCTGGTATAGCTTTTTACCGCCGCCATCACTGGCGCGCCCATGGCCAGCCCTGCAGCCGTGGTGGTGGCTCCGGCTCCTGCGATACGATCGCGCACTTCAAGCCGTCTTGAGTATTGTTCTCTGGCAGCGTTCATCCGTGCCTGTTGTTCACCCAGACGTTTAAGTGCTTTTTGCTGGCCCTCCAGTGCCTGCCTTGTTTCTTCAGCATTTTTCTTAAGTTCTCGCTGGGCACTACTGAGTTGCCTGGTATCAATCCCTGATTCTTTAAGTGCCTGACGTTGTCTCTGGACCGCCCCCAACAAGCCGTTATAGGTCTGCTGAAGTTCCTGTACTCGTGTTTTGGCCTGACTGAATAACTTTGCCTGCGCGGCGGTTGGCCTGTTAGTGGCAGCAAATTGTGTGGCGAGTTTTGCCGCCTCTTCGCGGGCTGCGTTCAGGTTGTTGGCTGTTATGGCTAGTTGCGAGCGCGTCTTGCGAAACTCATCAATTCTGCCAGCCTGCTTATTCAGTTCTTTGAGGCTGTTTCTGGTATTCTGAATTGCGCCAGCCAGCTCTTTCGAACTGGCCTGTGCAGCACGGAATGGGCGGGTGAGTTTGTCAACCGCATTAAGAATGACCTGCAGGCGCAGGTTATTATCACTCATCGTTTGCCCCGCTTCTCTGAATCGCTTTATACCGCCATTCCAGCACTTCGGTCAGCGGCATAACGTCAGTAACGGATGGCGGCCAGTGAAAAATGGTGGCGATATCTGCCACCAGATCGTCAACCGTCAGGCTGTCGGTAAACCGGCAAGTACCGACTTCTTCAACAAAAAAGTAACAACCTCAACCGACATGGCAGTGAGATCTGCCGGGTCCATCTCTGCAATTTCCTGTGCAGTCAGTGCCGGGCTGGAGATGCGGGGGATCACGGTCATCATCGCGTTCACATCCATATCCATAATGGCCTGCAGGCGTGTACCGCGCAGCGCACCAGACTGCGGTTTACGCAGCACAATTTCGGTGATTTCCGTTTTACCGCGCATGATGGGGGTGTCCAGTTGAATGGTCTTTTCAGTCTGCTTATCGCTCATTTTGCTGTCCTGTAAATTGGGTTCTGGCGCGGCATTCCGCGCCGTTCAGATACATCAGAGGCCAAGGGCGTTGCGGTGCGCTTCCATCAGGTCCACACCGTCCACAATTTCCACCATGTTGATAAGGTCCACTTCATAGAGCACCTCACCATTGATAGTCAGCTTCGCGTAGCTGTTGGTACTGGTCACTTTGGTGGTGTTGCTTTCGCCCGTCTTCCACTCGCCGGAGTCCACTTCTTTGTGACGTCCACGCACCACAAGCTCCACAGCCTGCACTTCCCCGGTATCGTCACGCTGGATAGAGCCGGTAAAGCGCAGCTGGATGCCATCCACCGTAGCTTTGCCCATCTGCTTAAACAGCAGCAGTTCAGTACCGCCAATGGAAAATTCTGTATCCAGTGCGCCGTCATCCAGCCCCAGATCCACATCCACCGCACCCGGCATTCCGCCACCGCGATACTTCTCATATTTGCGGGTGAATTTCGGCAGTGTCAGCGACTCAACGATCCCCTGCCAGTTGTTCCCGTCGTTAAACAGGTTCAGGTGTTTTAATTTGCGTGGTAAAGCCATGTTGTCCCCTTACGCGCTGACCTGGCTGGAGAAATCCAGCAGGTACTGATCGGTGATGCGCTGGCGCAGCATCAGGTTTTCAAGTGGCGGCACAGGCGTGTAGTCATAATCAATCACGAGTTTCCCTGCTTTGAGTGAGTCTTTATCGTTTACCGACTCATCCAGCCAGCAGTCCGCACCAATGATATAGCCCTGCGTTTTCAGGCTGCGCAGTTTGGCGCGAATCCCTTCGATAATGTCGCGTGCCAGCGACGGGTTAAGCACACCATCCACCGCCCACATATGCGCCTCTGCAATGGTGTCCATCAGAACCTGTGCTGTGCGGGTGTAGTTCTCAAAGGCAAAAAGCGGATCATCACTCAGACAGCGGGAACCCCAGAAGCGGAAGCCATCCTTGCGCACAAGCGTGGTGATATCGTTCTGGTTCAGCAGACCTGCATCAGTTGCCGGATCCTGCAAATCCCAGAACACATCAGCAGAAATTCCGGTGACGCCATTCACCCCCACGTTGGACAGTGTTTTATGCCATCCGGTCTGCTCGTCAATTTTGGCGCGCAGACCAAGCGCCCGGGCAGTGACATACGCCGTTGTCTCGGCGTTCAGTACGGTGTCCCAGCTGATAAAGTCAGGCCAGATCAACATCCCTTCACGCTGACTAAAGTTTTCACGGTAAGTCAGCGCCTCCTCCACCGTTTTGCAGCCATACGCTGACAGGTAGGCAAATCCACGCAGGCTTTGCGCCACACTCAGCAACTCAGTCGCAACAGCTTTATTATCGTGACCTGGCACGCCGAGAATGCGCGGTTTAACGCCGAGCTGTGCCTGTGCAGATAACAGGGCTTTCATGCCAGTTTTTTTACCTTCAGCGGTCACTGCACCGATGATATTCGTCGTGGTTTCTTCTTCCGTTTCACCCTGCGGCACACGCACAACAACGGTTACGGGTTTTGCCTGGTCAGCGATGGCATCCAGCGAACGGGCCAGCGTGCCTGACTCACCCGCTTTACCGCTGGCAGTCAGCACATCAGTGATCAGCACGGGTTTATTAAGAGGAAACATTTTTGCATCGGCATCATCGCCCGTGCAGACCATACCCACGATGGCGGTGCTCACCGTGGTAATGGATCGGGTGCCTTCGTTGATTTCAACAACGCGCACCCCGTGGTGGTAATCCTGAGCCATAAGGCAGTCTCTCCGGTTGTAGAGTAGGTCTGTCTATGTTCTGGTTGATGCGCACAGGATGCACGAATTGGGTTTTGTATGGAGAATGGTACAACGGCAGGATGAAATAAGCCCCGCAGACGCGGGGGTAGGAATTTAAAATTGTGGTATCTCGGGCCAGTTAATGTCAGGTGCAGCGCTGGTATCCGTTGCCGTCACCGCGTCAATGTAATCCAGCACAGCGTTTAGTCGGGTGGTTTCTGTCTGCGTCAGCTTCCTCCCGGCCTGCAATTTCAGTTGAATCAGACTAATGGAAGCCATTGCAGTATCAATTAGTGACTGTCGCTGTGCTTCTGCCGCTTTTACTGCGGCACCATATTGTGCCTCAGTATCTGTCACCCATTTCTCACCATCCCATTTATCGTATGGCGTTAACGGAGCGATAGTGCTCGTATTTTCAGGGTAATCTCCTGGCTCTGTGATTTCTTTTGGTTCTCCTGTTTCGGTGCTATAAACAATTTCACCGCGATGGTCTGGCACATATTTCCACGAGTTCAAATCCGTTGAGCGGCATATTGCATAACCAGCTTTAGATGCACCTGGTGCATCTAAACAAGAACATGCCGGGATACCGACACCGACAGCAAGATATTCTGTTGATGTTGAAATATATTCCTGCGTCTCACCATCATAATTATAAACGGTAATATCCCCCGCCTTTGTAGCAATAAGCTCACTATTTAATACTGCTTCATTCATCAGGCAGCCCTCACAATATAGTTAAATGCAATATTACGCGGACGCGTTTCTGAGGCTGCGGAACCTAAACCAGCCACTGATTGTTTAAATGTTTTAAAGGTTCCATAATTCGGGGCTGGTAATCCGGCATCGCTTGTATCCCCCCATTTGATAATATCAGTACCACTGTTTACCCATGTTTCATCAAAATAAAAATTAATCGTTGCATCAGTCACAATCGTGGATCTTGACGGTAATCCATGAGCATGATCCTCCGTTGCATACCCCTGAACAGTGAGAAGACTTCGCCCATTATCTACACCACGCCCATCATCCCAGCCACGAATAAACTCACCGCGTAAATCAGGCAATTTATTTGTCGGGTAAGCCTTCGCCAGCTTAGGATATTCAACGGCAGAAAAAGCCGCACCGTTACATTTCAGCCAGCCAGTAGGCGGTGTTGCAGAAGGCCACGGAACAGGCACACCAACGGGTAATGCCGAACCTTCTCCCAAACCAAGGTATGCGAGAAGACCAGCTACATCCTTTCCACTCAAATTAGTCAGCGTATTGTCCAGCGGTTGTTTACCTGCCAGCGCATTCAGCATTGTCGTGGCAAAGTTCGGATCATTCCCCAGCGCCGCTGCCAGTTCGTTCAGTGTATCCAGTGCCGCAGGTGCAGAACCCACCATTGCTGCAATCGCCGATTTCACAAAAGCTGTAGTGGCAATCTGTGTATTGTTGACCGACTGTGCCGCAGTAGGTGCTGTTGGCGTTCCGGTGAGTGCCGGACTCGACAGCGGTGCTTTTAGTGCCAGCGCATTGTTAATGGTGGTACTGAATTTCGGGTCATTATTAATGGCAGCGGCAATTTCTTTCAGCGTATCCAGTGTGGCTGGCGCACCATTAATAAGGGCCATCAGTGCCGCCTGAACAAACGCGGTGGTCGCAATCTGCGTGGTGTTATTCCCTGCTGCTGGCGTTGGCGCTTTGGGTGTCCCGGTAAACGTCGGACTTTCTTTGGGTGCATACTGTGAATGCGGGTCCGGTGCGGCAAGATGTTTTGCCATCTTATCATCCACGTACACCTTCAGCTCCAGTACCTTGTCATCCACATACTTGCGGGTTGCCAGCACGACAGCAGGATCGATTTTCAGGGTGATATTGTCCGTGCTGCTGGTAATCAGCACCATGCGCACGGTCTGGGTGCGCCCGCTGCCTTCAGCCAGTTGCGGCTTATAGCTTTCCGGGCAGTTGCCCACGGCAATCAATGCCCCGGATTCATCAAACAGGCCCACTTCACGTATCCACCAACCACCCTCGTTTTCAGGGATCACCTGTTCAGCAATAATCTGGCTGCTGTTTTGCGGGTCGATATAGAGCATATTCAGCGCAGCCCGGCGTTTCTCATTTACTAATGCTGTCTGCTTTGCGTCCGGCGTTGGCAATCTTCCGCCGCCATCGCCTACCGCCATATGGGTAATTTTTAACGGCACACCGAGCGCGGCGGCGCTGGCAAGTTTCGCCGCGCCAATATCCGTCAGCAGGGTATAAAATTTTGTGCTCATGGATTCACTCTCATTGTGTCAATAACATGGACCGCCCCGCCTTCATGCGCGGTGCCGCCGGAAATAATTGTTTCGTTGATATACGGATAGATCGTGATTTCTTCGCCAAGATAGCTGGCGGCTCCCACCCAATGCGGGCCGCTGGTCTGCAGGTTGATGGACATGCCGATCATGTGACGGCTACATGGTTTGGCATCGCTTATCAGCCGCTCAAGTTCCAGATAGGTATCTTCAGTGATGCCCTGGTCCTGCACGCCGATATCCAGGCGAAACGTGCCCGGTGTTTCTCCGGTCTGCCACCACTCAATAATGCGGATCAGGAATCCGAACGGTTCCACCACCCGCCGCACGGCACTGGTGGTTCCTTTATGCTGATGAATATAAAAAGCATCCTTCACTACCTGGCGTTTGACGCTTTCTGTCCAGCCCTCGTCCCAGCGATCCACAGAGAACGCCCAGGCGAGATAAGGCAGGAAGCTGACCGGACAGGTAGCCGGATTCCACAAGTCACGCAGCGGCACCTGCAGATCAGAAATCCCGCTACAGGTTTGCGCCAGTCGGCGCTCCAGTGAAGTTGAACCCGGTGGCAGCAGACTATTCATCCGTTCCTCCGTTGGTTACGCTCCACTGCGTACATGATGCCGCCTGTGTTTTGTTCAGGACCACGTCCGCCTGCGGGGAAGCCAGTTCCACACGCTGAACACCCTCAACATGCAGCGCGGCAAAAATGGCGCTACGGCGAATATCCCGACCAAGCCGCGTCTGACTGGCAATGTACCTCTGCAGGCTGGCTTTTGCCGCTGCCATTACCGGCTCTGCTTCCGGTCCCGGATAGAGAAAAATGGTGGCTTCCACGCGGTACGGGATGATTTCCGCGCTGCGAACCGTCAGACGGTCAGCCACCGGGCGGACATTCTCACTGTTCAGTGCTTTCTCCACCACATCCAGCAGGTCTTTTTCTGCTGTTCCGTCGCCTTCGCGGCTAAGGACTGTCAGCACCACCTCTGCAGGTGCCGGGCTGGTTGCACTGGCATCCGCCACCCGACCGTCGGCGCTTCGGGCATGAAATTCATAAGCTGCAGTTGGCCCCGCAACTGAAAGTCCTTCAAAGGCTGCAGGCACACGCAGGCGTAACGCTTCATCGCTTTCCATCACTGCTGCAACGGGCGGTACAGCGTCATTATCAGCAGGCGTCACCGTCAGGCGTTTCACGTTGTAATTGGCGGCGAGCTGGTCAAGATCGCCGCCCATCGCGTAAGCCACCATCACCGCCTGCGCGGCTTCGTTAATGCGCTGGCGCAGAAGCAACTCACGGTAAGCGTTCTCCTGCAACAATTTAGTGGCGGGTTCAGATTCCAGTTCCAGCGTGCGGATCACTGCTTCCTGCTCATCTTTCGGATGAAGCGCCACAAATTCTGCCTTGCGTTCGGCAAGCAGCGTCTCAAAGTCCGGCACATCCACAATCTGCGGTGCAGGCAACTGCGAAAGGTCAATCACTGCCATTCTCTGCTCCTGTTGATACGGAAAGGGACACAGGCACACCGTTATTCCGCCGCCCGGTCAGCTCCACCACCATTGAACCGTCAAAATTGCTGTTGATGGTGATGGAATCCAGCGTCAACCGTGGCTCCCAGCGACTCAGCGCCACATACACTGCCGACATGACCTGCAGGCGTAATGCCGGATTTTGTGGCTGATCTATCAGTGCCGACAGCAGGGAACCATATTCCCGGCGGGCAATACGGCTACCCTGCGGTGTCAGCAGAATGTCCCGCACCGACTGGCGCAGATGATCAATATCAGTAATGACTTTGCCGCTGGTATTGTTCATCCCGCTATAAAGCGTCATACCGGGCCTCCGGTTGTATCGCCGCCTTTCAGGACGCCAGTATGCTGATGCGCATCAACCACGATCCCGTTAGAACTCATCGCTCCGCCGCCCTGGGTAACGCCACCATTGATCACCACTTCGCTGTTAATGCGCGTGCGGTCAGCCTCCAGTACAAACTCACTGGTTTTCATGGTGATGTTGTCAGCAGCCTCAATGACCATTGATTTGATGCCCCTGACATACCAGCGCCCGGTGGCGGGTTCGTATTCAAACCAGCCACCGTCAGGATGTTCTGTCACGCAGGCGTCCGCCGACGTCGACGGTGGTGCGAACTGATTCGAATAGACAGCGGGCAGCGCAAAGGCGGTTTCCAGATTGCCTCCCAGACTCAGCAGCACCACCTGCTCACCTTCCGATGGTCGCCACCATGTGCGGGCATTCCCGGCACGCAGCGTCAGCCAGCTGATCCAGTTGGTTTCAAGGTCGCCCGTTTTCACCCGGCAAAGCCAGTTTTCCCTGTCTACTTCGGTGACTACCCCTGTGCGGATCAGGTTGGTGATAAGGCGCATGATTTCAGTTAGCTGTGCGTTCATGTCACTAACATAAATCCCCCACACATTATCAACCAGTAGATAAAAATGTATGAATCATGGCACAATTAGTATATTTTTCAGGGAGTTAAGTAATGAAAAGGTATATTGTTAAAAAAATAATCAATGTAATATTTCCTGAGTTTAGTAATAAAATAACTTGGGCTTTAGTTATAACTGGGCTAAGCATAATTGCGCTACCAATTCCATATTATCTCATGGCACTTAATTTTATAATTGATATATATAATAAAAAATTCAATGCAGATATTGATATAATAAAAATAGATAATGGTAATCCAAGCACGATGGTAGCCATCACTCTAATTGCTTTGGGGTTAACCTATAACTTATTAAGTAAAGTGCCAGAATGGTTCTTTGACAGTATTAAAATTAAAGAAAACAGAGAAAAGAAAGAAAGACAAAGGAACTCTGACATTAATCTATATAAAGAGTTTATAAAATTATTACCACCAGATTCAAACTCAATAGACTTTCTAAAAAGCCATGACTTTGGCAATAGATTTCATGACTCAAACCTTAAAGACATGACAACATACTGCCATGAATGGGGAAAGGCCATACATCATTTTCATGATAATGAAATAGAAATAAAATCTAACGAACTACACAAAGAGTTAACTAACTTTAATTATTTTTTAGCCTGCAACTCCGGGTATTTAGGCAGCAGCGAGTTTATTTCAATGCTCAGCGACAGAGAGATTGCCTTATTGAGCCTCCCCCCTGAAAAGATAGAAACCATAAAAAAAGCTAACAGATGTGCGACTAAAATCTATAACATGTACTGTGAATTTATACTATTATGTAAAAAAAATCTCAGTATCTAAATAAAAAATGGCAGAGCATCTGCCATTTCAAACTTTCAATCTAAATTGGATATCCTCGAATATATAATATCATGGACTACGTTTATTGAAACTGAACTGAAACCCAACAATTTGCGCTCTGCGTAACGGATCTCCGGTCCTTTGCGACTGACGCGATCACGCAGGCCGTAATGGTGAACACGGGCAATACGCTGTACGTTACCTTCAAACTGCACGCTGGCAGAATCGGCGCTGGCGGCAGTTTTCAGGTATTTTGTGGTGCGAAGCTTTGTAAACATCTGACGTTTGATGCGCCCCTTTTTACTACGTGCTGTTACCCTTCGCGGTTCATAGCTGCTGCCATCAGGATTACGCTGCATCCTGATGTTCTGCTGCTGTGTCCGGCGCAGTTCCTGCGCCAGCTGGCGCATCATGCGGCTTCTTGCGGCTGGCTCCAGATTCGCCAGCAAGGCACTCAGCCAGTCGTCCACCTTCTGCAATTCAGCCACGTTTCACCGTCCACATTTCTTCAGGTTCATCAGGTTCCGCTATAGCTTCAACGCTCGACACACTGCCGTCAGTACTGACCAGCACACGCTCCGTCAGTTGCAGGTTCAGGCTGATATCACAGACATCATTGCGCAGAATATCCACCTCAAAGGTGAATAACTTTTCCCGTAACGCCGGATTATTGATGGCATCGGGCTGGTTATCCCGCAGCCACAGCAAAACCGGGGCCATCAGCAGATTCTGGTCGCCGCTGAAATCTTCTATCACCACGTTCAGGGTGTAACGGTACTCCCATGACATGGAGCTGGCCCCCGTGGCAACCAGCGAACCGTTATCCACAAACAGATGCAGTTTGTCCGGGTTATTGCGGACATAAGGCACCGCTTTATTGAGGGCGTGGCGCAGGGATTGTGGTTTGTTCACTGTTTCGCTCCTGACAGGCAATAATCATGTCCACTTTGTCTGCACAGACCGCCCAGGCGGCCTCCGTTTCATCCAGCAACGCGTTCAGATCACCGTTAGTGCGCAGCGCTGTCTGATCCAGCCGACACGGCGTCACTCGCGGACAACCACTGACGGTAAGCTGCACCTCCGGTGAGTGCCGGACGTTCCCGCAGCCGGATAATGTCAGCAGGCAAAGGAATATCAGCCCAGCGGCGTAAATCCTCGTTCTCACGTTTCAGTTCCTCGATCCGGTGTTGTCGTTGTCTCAGCAGCGCGCTGGTCTGTTCTGCTTCGGCGTAGAGCCGCGCCTGCTCCCGGTTATTGGTTTCAGTCAGAATGGACAGGCTGATAAGCTGGCTGTTGCTCTTTGCCAGTGCCTGGCTTTTGCTCTGCAGCTCGTCTGCCTGCGTGCTAATGGTCTGGCTGGCATCAGCCAGCCGCCACGCCTGCCAGCCCAGCGCCGCCAGTAATAACGCCAGCACAACCAGCAGCAACCGGTTCATGCTGCTACCTGTTGCGCCATCTGATTACGGGTGATCCAGAAGGCAATAACGGTCAGTAGATAAAAGACCAGGGTAATAGCCCACCCCGTCCAGGCGAGACTTACGACAATCAGCAATCGCATCACCCAGCTGATAAATACGTTTTCTTTTCGGGTAATTGTCTTCAGCAAAGATGCCCTCAACTCCTGCCAGAGCGGGCCATTCTTAATTAACGCAGCCAGTGCTACCGGAATTACCGCCCATGTCAGCAGACAGGCTACCCAGACACCGGACGCTGCCAGTACCGGAAAAATCCCCTGCGGATACACCATTGCTTCGATTAACAGCCCCATCCATAACATCAGAAACAGCCCGCTGATTACTTTCTTTTTCATTTCAGTTTGCTCCCTGTAAACACCAGGCCATCTCCCGCGCACGGCGGTTATCCAGCCCCTGATTAAACACACCTTTCACATAAACCCAGCGCGGCAACTGTCGGCACGCATCCGCCCAGCGCCGCTGATTGAGCAATTTCACCAGCGTGGAGCTGCAGGCATTGCCTGTCCCCACGTTGAAGGCAAACGACACCACCGAGTCATACACCTTTTGTGGCGGCTGTTGCTTCACACACCTTTCCAGCGCCCGCTCCACACGCAGCACGTTGGAGATCAGCCCTTCCGCTGCCTGTCGTTCCGTAATGGTTTTGCCTGGAATGACGCCAGATGTATTACCAATGCCGTCGGTCCAGACACCCGCGCTGCACTGATACGGCTGCAGACGACAGCCTTCGTAATCGGCAATCAGTTTCAGCCCCTCCACGGAGGTGTGAAGCTGCTGAAAACCCGGCAGCGTGGCAGCAATAGCCAGCACGGCCCCGACAAGGCAGCGTTTAACGATTGATGGATTCATAGTCCTCCCGCGAGATCTGCCCGTCGCGCAGAAGCTGGTAGGCTTTGTGTTTGTAGTACCAGTTGATAGCCAGCATCAGCACACCAATCATCAGGCCGCCCAGCGTTGAGGCATCCTTGATGGACAAATCGCCCAGCCAGGCCAGCACGACGGCGATGCAATACGTGATAAAGGCGCTGATTCGCTCAAGCGTCATAATTCAGTCCCATAGCTGGACGGTCTGCACGGTGGTGGTGGTCGGAATGTCCGGCAGCTCCACCTGCAGCCCGTGAGGTAAAAAGGGGCCGTATTCGGCAAGCCCCGGATTTGCCTTCAGTACCTGCTCCGTGACACCCTGCGTGCGCCCGTAATGACGCCAGCAAAGTGCGTCCACCGTGTCATACTGATGCGCACGCACTTTCATCAGATAAGCTCCACTGTGCAGTGCGGCGCATCCTGCACCCGGCTGATGGCCCAGCGGGCGTCACGCCATAAATCACCGCTGGCTTCCGCCAGTTCCTCGCCCCGCTTCGCACCGGATGCCGTGGCGTCATAGTCCTGGTAACGTTCGTTGAGCATGGCGCGTGCCCAGCAGTAAACCGCGTTGAAATAGTGCTGAACGCGCTCACTTTTGCCGTCCAGCTGTTCCGCCGGAACCTCTGCCAGCGAGGCATACCCCAGCATCTGCTGGCATCTGCGAAACTCATACAGCTCTGCGTTGACCTCCGAAATTGCCGACAGCGCAACCTGCTTTAAACGCGGCTGCGTCACCGTACCGTCAGTGCGCATCACACTGCGAAATTCCGACAGGTCCACATCAGGCCAGAACGGCGTGTTTCTGATGATTTCCGCCTGTTCCGGTGCCTGTTCTGGCGCAACAAACTTCATGCTGCTTTCTCCTGAAATAGAGGGCGGTGGACGGGGTTTTGATGTGGCAGTGCCTTTCGCCACCCCGTGCCGCCCGTGCGCGGGGGCACGTTCTGTCAGCGGCTGTCATTGCGCAGTCTGCGCTCCAGCTGATGTTTGTCTTTTTTCACGCCACAGCGGGGATCGAGCTGTAACGCATGGTTGAGATGATTAAGGGCGGAAGCCGGGTTGCTTTCACTCAGGACAGCGCCAATCGCTTTATGCAGACGCGCCCGTGACTGGTCCGGCATATCCAGACCGTCTGTCAGCTCCAGCGTCTGCAGCAACAGATCGGCATCAAAGCCGGTGGCGGCAAGCATTGCGCTCTGCGCCGCGTCTGCCATTTCCTCTGCCAGCACGGTCTGCACGTTGCGGTTACCCAGCGGCATCACCCAGCCATGACGCAGGGCATGACGCCCGATCTCCAGCGCCCCGGCATAATCTCCGGCATCAATGCGCCACAGCATCACGTACATCAGCACGTCATCCTGTTGAGCGCCTCCGGCAGCCAGAACGCCCTCCGCCCAGGCGGTATATTTCGGCAGCAGCTCCACCTTGATTTCCGCTTTTTTGACCGTGGACTGAACGCCCTTGAGACGGCGGCGGTCTTCCGCCAGTTGCAGCAGCATCAGGTCATAGCCCGACGCGTGGCGAACACTGCCACCCTCGCGAGCGGCCTGTTCAGCCTGAACGCGCAGGCGATGCTGCCGTGCGGGACTCAGACTCATGAATTACGCTCCGGTTTCTGCTGCTGCGGCGCTGAAGTCGCCAATCTGGATGTTTTCCACCAGTGCGGCGCAGCGGTAGTCCTCAACCACATAGGCTTCGTTAACGGATTCAAAGTTTTCAATCCGGTCACGTTTCGGGTTGTCGATAACTGAGCGGCGGCGGGTGTCTTCCTGCCAGTAGATGGACAGGTTATCCAGACGGGTGATCAGCAGTGCATTCGGCGGGAAGAACGGCGCACGCACGGCCTGCAGGCCACCCATGCGTTTCTGACTGATGATCATATCGGCAGCCAGTTTTTCACTGTTTTCCTGCTCTTTGTTGACCAGCGGGAAATACTTGTCAGACAGCAGTTCACGACCGCAAATCACCACCAGATCGTCATCGTCCTGGTAGACCACATCGATAAGCTCATTGACGGCATCCATCACCACGGCGTCCAGGTTGGCATATTCGCCACCTTTCCCGACTTTCACCGCACCCGGTGTGGTTTCGCCGCCCGTGGTGGTGCTGCCCATGACGTGATCCGGTGCATCCTCACGGATTTTCTGCAGCCAGCCTTTGTTCACATCCTGCAGCAGCGGGTTTTCGCTACGGTTGGAGGTTTTCGCACGCTTCACGCCGTTAAAGCCGATCATGATGCGGTCCAGAGCCTGACGTTTCACGATGGCGTCACGGATGCGCACCTGGAAATCCTGAAACTTCGCCCACAGGTCCAGCTTCGCGTAGGTCAGCACCGTGTCAAAGTTGGTCTGCTCGCATTTATATTCCACATCGACCATCAGCGTCGGATCGACAGGTTCACGCTCTTTCGCGGTGGTGTCAGTGGTTCCGGCAATGGTGCTGCCAACTCCCAGCCCCAGCAGCTGACCGGACTGCTCAGTCACTGGCGTGACGTTAATCAGCGTCAGGAAAGCGGCGGACTGCTGGATCTGGTCTTCCAGCGTCTGCTGCACAGACGGCTCCACGGTGAACTTGCTGGACAGTTCTTCAACTGCCACACCGTTCAGACGCGCCAGCTGCTGCAGGTAAGCGTTAAAAGCAAAGCGGGTATTCTTCTTCATCGGGTTTTGTGCTCCATCAGCAATTGGTCAGAGTGTCAGCGGGGGCGTTACCGCCTGTTGCACGCTGGCGGTAGTCCTGGCGACTGTCTTCATGACTCAGCTTGTCCACCAGTTCGTTAAAGGCGGTTTGCTGTGCCTGCAGGGCAGTCTCCAGCTCAGACAGGCGTTCTTCCTGCTCAGACAGGGATTTTTCGGTGCGTGCGCTCAGGTTCTGCTGCTCAGTGGCGACCAGCTCCACGGCCTTATGCACATCAGAGAACCGGGCGTCATCGGACTGCTCTTTTTTGGTAAACAGCGCCGTGACGCGGGCAAACAGGGACGGTTTGTCGTCCTGGATTTCTTCCAGTTCGATCACCGTTTCCTCTGCAGCGGTAAAGAGATTGGCAGGATTCTGCTTGCGGTTTGCCAGCGGGTTATGGGCTGCACTGGCGCTGAATGTCAGCATTTCCGTACCCAGACTGGCAGGGTCATCAGTGGCAGCCAGGCCGACCAGATAGGCTTTGCCCGTATCAGCGAACTTCGGGCTGACTTCCATAGAGGTGAATAATTTCTGGCCTTTTTTCACCAGTTCCACCAGGGACTCCGTTGGCTCAACGTCGGCATACAGCGCCATCTTGCCTGCCAGCGGACCTTCCGTGATTTCTTCAGCAAACAGCGCCGTCACCTTGCCGTAGCGGTTAAAGGTGCTGTCCGGAAGATAAGACTTGATGTGCTCAAGGTTAATCAGCGCGGTATACACCGCCGGGTTGTAGCTGGCTGCCATCTGTTCCAGCCATTCACGCTGGATTTCGCGTCCGTCGGTGGTGGCACCTTCCACCCCGATGCGAAAACGCTTTGCTTTCACTGTCATGAGCCGTGCTCCGTTAGAAAAAACTTACTGGAGCCTTATGGTTGCGGTGATGGGGGCAGTGAAACAATGCGCGGTATTTGTACCGACAACCACACAAACCGCAGGCGGGGAAAGCCTTCATTCAAGGCTGTAGGTTTGTGCCATGAACACCACACTGACACCCGCAGACCTCGATCCCCGTCGGCAGGCCATGCTGCTGTACTTTCAGGGATACCGCGTCGCCCGCATTGCTGAAATGCTGGGCGAGAAAGTTGCAACCGTTCACAGCTGGAAAAAACGCGACAAGTGGGGTGACTATGGGCCGCTGGATCAGATGCAGCTCACCACCGCCGCACGCTACTGCCAGCTCATTATGAAGGAGCACAAAGAAGGGAAAGATTTCAAAGAAATTGACCTGCTGGCACGCCAGTCTGAGCGCCACGCGCGGATCGGCAAGTTTAACAATGGCGGCAACGAAGCCGACTTAAACCCTAACGTTGCCAACCGCAACAAAGGCCCACGTCGTCAGCCGGAAAAGAATGTTTTCACCGATGAACAGATTGAGAAACTGGAAGAAATCTTCAATTCCTCTATGTTCAACTACCAGCGCCACTGGTGGGAAGCCGGAAAAACCAACCGCATCCGCAACCTGCTGAAGTCACGCCAGATCGGCGCGACCTTTTACTTTGCCCGTGAAGCCCTGATTGACGCCCTGCTGACCGGGCGTAACCAGATTTTCCTTTCTGCCAGCAAGGCTCAGGCCCACGTCTTTAAACAGTACATCATCGACTTTGCCAAAGAAGTGGAGGTGGAGCTGAAAGGCGATCCGATGGTGCTTCCTAACGGGGCCACGCTTTACTTCCTCGGCACCAATGCCCGCACGGCCCAGAGTTACCACGGCAACCTGTATCTGGATGAATATTTCTGGATACCGAAATTCCAGGAGCTGCGCAAAGTGGCTTCCGGTATGGCTATTCACAAAAAATGGCGACAAACCTATTTTTCCACGCCATCCAGTCTGACACACAGTGCTTATCCGTTCTGGTCCGGTGCGCTGTTCAACCGTGGGCGCAACAAAGCCGATAAGGTGGACATCGACCTGTCCCACAGCAATCTGGCCCCCGGCCTGCTGTGCGCAGACGGGCAGTACCGCCAGATAGTCACCGTGGAAGATGCGGTGCGCGGCGGCTGTAACCTGTTCGACCTCGACCAGCTACGCATGGAGTACAGCCCGGACGAATACCAGAACCTGCTGATGTGCGAGTTTGTGGACGATCTCGCGTCCGTGTTTCCGCTCAGCGAGCTGCAGGCGTGCATGGTGGACAGTTGGGAAGTCTGGACCGACTTTCATGCACTGGCACTGCGCCCGTTTGGCTGGCGCGAAGTGTGGATCGGTTATGACCCGGCAAAAGGTACGCAAAACGGCGACAGCGCTGGATGCGTGGTGGTGGCACCGCCAGCCGTGCCGGGTGGTAAGTTCCGCATTCTTGAGCGTCACCAGTGGCGCGGGATGGACTTCCGCGCCCAGGCTGACGCCATCAAAAAACTTACCGAACAGTACAACGTGACTTATATCGGTATCGACTCAACCGGCGTTGGTCACGGGGTTTACGAGAACGTGAAAGCGTTTTTTCCAGCCGTCCGGGAGTTTGTCTACAACCCCAACGTTAAAAACGCCCTGGTACTCAAGGCCTACGACATTATCAGTCACCGCCGTCTGGAGTTTGACGCCGGACACACCGACATAGCGCAGTCATTTATGGCAATCCGTCGCGCCACCACCGCCAGCGGCAACCGCCCGACCTATGAAGCCAGCCGCAGCGAAGAAGCCAGCCATGCCGATCTGGCCTGGGCAACCATGCACGCACTGTTTAACGAACCGCTGCAGGGCGAGTCCGCCAATACCAGCAATATTGTGGAGATTTTTTGATGGGAAAGAGTAAGAAGAACCGCGCTGCGTCGACGAACCAGATCCAGCATAAAAGCCAGACTTCAGCCGAAGCATTCAGCTTCGGTGATCCCGTTCCTGTTCTGGACCGCCGCGAACTGCTGGACTATGTGGAATGCGTACAGACAGATCGTTGGTATGAGCCGCCAGTGAGTTTCGACGGGCTGGCGCGCACCTTTCGCGCCGCCGTGCATCACAGCTCACCGATTGCAGTAAAGTGCAACATTCTGACCAGCACCTACATCCCTCACCCGCTGCTCAGCCAGCAGGCTTTTTCACGTTTTGTGCAGGACTATCTGGTATTTGGTAACGCCTACCTGGAGAAACGCACGAACCGCTTCGGTGAAGTTATCGTCCTTGAACCGGCCCTGGCAAAATACACCCGACGCGGGTTAGACCTGGATACCTACTGGTTTGTGCAATACGGCATGACCACGCAGCCGTATCAGTTTACGAAAGGCAGCATCTTTCATCTGATGGAACCGGACATCAACCAGGAGATCTACGGCCTGCCAGGTTATCTTTCTGCCATTCCGTCAGCCCTGCTCAACGAGTCCGCCACGCTGTTCCGCCGAAAGTATTACATTAACGGCAGTCATGCAGGCTTCATCATGTACATGACCGATGCCGCGCAAAACCAGGAGGATGTGAACAACCTCCGCAATGCGATGAAAAGCGCCAAAGGACCAGGTAACTTCCGCAATCTGTTTATGTACTCGCCTAACGGCAAAAAGGACGGGCTTCAGATCATCCCGTTGTCAGAAGTCGCGGCGAAGGATGAGTTTCTGAACATCAAGAACGTGAGCCGGGATGACATGATGGCGGCGCATCGTGTGCCACCGCAAATGATGGGGATTATGCCGAATAATGTTGGGGGTTTTGGGGATGTGGAAAAAGCGAGCCGTGTCTTCGTCCGCAATGAACTGATGCCGCTGCAAAAGCGGCTGCAGGAGCTGAATTACTGGCTAGGTAAAGAGGTGATCCGCTTCGAGCCCTACACGCTGGGAATAGACACAAACAACGATAGCTAAATTTAAAAAGCAGCGCCTCTGCTTGTTAAAGGCGCAGCTAAGCCTCAAGAAATTATCGCTCTTCCCCAAGAATTCCGGTCTTAATCAGCTGATTCCAGAAGTTTTTCATTTTCTGTCCTGTCTGCTGATTAACAAATAGAGATGATCTGGCACCGTGCGGATATCCCATCAACTGCCCGCGCATATCTTCCCAATTTTCACAATAAACTGCATGCCGCCAGTTAGGAACCTCGCTTTCAAGCATCAATCCAATTGCTGCTTTTGCTGGAATGGTGCCATCCTCTTCCATATCTTCCGAAATAAGCCAATGGCATTTTATTAACAACGGGACGGCGTTGTCATTATAAAGCACAACGTCATCAATCTTCTCAATAGAGAAATGGGCATCCGTGTGCTTTAGACGTTTTATACCAGCTATAAATTCATCAACCCCATGACCATAAGGACAGGTAAGAATGCCGTTCCTGAAATAGACCGTGTGGTCCAGGTATTTAAAGCTAGGAGTATTATTGGGAGTCATAGGCGCCCAAATAGCTTTATCTCTTTCCAGCAAAAAAGGATGCCATGCTGGATACCCATCCACTACTGGCCCACATTCTTCAACAATTTCTTTGAGCTTCGCCCTAACTTTCGAACGCATCTCCTGATTTGAACCTTGTGGAACTAGATATCTGTAAGCATTTTCGAAATTCGATGCTGCTGCTTCTTCCGCTCTGAAAGCCATAAAACACCCCGCAATATAGACACATTACGCACAATGTATCAATTTCATGCACAAGTTGCAATGTTTGTGTTTTACCGCTTAAGCCAATTCCCTCAATAAACAACCTCAACAACTTCCTGTGGGGCGGTTTTTTTGCTGCTGCACCTCACCATTTCAATTTGAAGCCGCTAGCGGGCCGTAGGCTGTGCCGAGTTTTGCTATTTCACCTCGTTGCGCGCGCTCGTATCCCCGCCACGCCTGCCCACTTTATGTAGTGGTTTTCATGCACCTGCATGATCTACGCAAAAGCCCGCCAGTTCTGGCGGACCTTGGCAAAAACGATCCGCAAACGATCATGCGATCTCATGCGGCATAGTCATGCACTTACGGGGGAAGTGAAATCCCGTAACCGAATGACCGCTTGAAAAACAAAACTCTCGTTTTTATAAAGCACAAAGTCCGCTTCGAGCGAAGCGGACTTTAATAATTTTACTGACCATGTCTAGTACTTCTAATAATATTACCTATGTTAATCAACAAAATGTTAATCAGTTCCCTCAGTAAATAATTTGATTGCATTAGTTAGTGCATAGTCAATAAAAAACTTTACATGAAAAACCTGAAAGGAGTTATTGGCTGCGTTTTGAGTGAAATCTACAGCTATCTCTTTTAGGCTAATCAACCAGTTGTATTCTTCGGTCAGTCTGGTTCTGGCATCCCTATCAGAATAACGATCCCTCAAGCTAAATGCCAGTTTCCTCATGATGATTGGGTCAAGTTTCCTATAGCTTTCAATGAAAACTTCAGGAGAAACCAAGTGTAAAAAAGGCACGTTATGAAGATTTAGCTGCCTATTATTAGAATGACACAATTCAGATACAAACGATAAATTTCCTCTTTGCAACTCATCGCTGAACTTCAATGCAAACTCCGGAATTGATTCATCAAACCGTTTCTTCTGCGCTATCTTAATATGCTCAATAATGAGTTTGAATTCATCGCTATCCCTGTCAAGAAAACCAAAGCCACGCCATGCCATTAACTCATTATAATGTCTTTGCGCATACTCCTGATGTATATCTTCAGGTCCTAATCCATTGTAATAAATATCTATATGATGTTTTGTCTCATTTATAATGTCATCAACAGCATCTGTGGTTAAACCTTCTTTCGCCAATGCCAGCAAAATACTCGCGGTCATCAGGAGTTCACCTAAGGAAGTGATCTTACCTGAAAATAGATTATCCTTGGCAATGGCGTACTGTTCATTAAGAATAGTTTCATTAAGTTCTCGATAGTTCCACAAATACTCCCATGCTTGGGCATCGGTGCTTCTAAAAAATCGCGTAATATCCAGCTGAGCGAGAAGATCATGCGTTACCTTTCCATCACAGATTAGCTCTCTCCAGTACGCACCATCCAGTAACGTCTCGGTTAATACAGGTGATGAATATTTCTCGACGATCATATCATACTTAGTTTTGGCACGCCCTTTATCTAAAAACATACTATAATTTACATTGCCGATTGAATTGAAATCCTCGTAGTTAAGGTTCCCTCCCCGGTACTCCATCGAGAAAATTAATAACTGCTGGAAAAATACTTTCATAAAATCGTCGTTGCTGACATATTTATCTCCCAAAAGGGAAATGATGCGTTGTACATCAAGAAAGAACTGCCTCAAATGTCTTAGATTATTATATTTCGCCGACACATAGAGGTGTTCTATGGTCTGCATATCTTCTTTAAATATATTAGCTACGTGTAAACTACTAATTACGCCCAAGAAAATATTACAAGCACTATGTAAATCTGACGTTACTTCAAATGTTTTACCTACAAGCTTTTCTTTTGTTCTTATGTATTCACTGCTAGATTTCTCATCATCATTATTTATTCGCTTTTCTCTGTTGATTATTTCTTCTTCATTGGCAACCAGGATCGCTTTGTATCCGTTTACTTCTACAAAGTGATTTATATATCCAAATAAGATTGGTAAATCTATACCAGCTCTCTCGATATCATCAAAGACCAGCACAAAACCATCTGGTTCTCTGCTAAAGTCGCTAAGATTAATAGTGGGGACACTGGCATTGACATCTACGTCAGACTTATTATCGCCATTGAAATCGATCTTGAAAGTAGCCTTAAGCGTATTTTTTAGTACATTTGCACCAAAGATAAGGGCTTTGTTTGATAGAATAGGATGAAGTTGACGATAGAACTCATCTTCAATCTGCTCAATAGAGTTGACGCCATACAAACTCACTTTAAGAAATTTGAACTCTGAATGCTTTTGCTTATATTCTTCAAGAACTCGTTCAATGAACCAAGTTTTACCTGATCCCCAAGCACCTTTAAGCATAATGGCGTATTGAGGTTCACTTTTAAGGCTAAGGTAATATTCTATATAGTCTTTGATGTACGTATTGTGCATTTTTAGTCCATTTTGATAAAATACATAAACATAGATGGTAAGTAGAGCCAAAGGCCAACTATGGAAAATTCAATAGGTAGTGTACATTGTAAGGTTATTATTGGTAAATATTATAGGAATACCCATAATCTTACAAAATTCAGATTATCCGTTGCAAATTAGTCTGCCATTCGTTAATTGACGAAAGATAGCAGAAGAAACGTTCGCTTCTGGCACAAAGCGGACGATCATTTATCAAAATGACCACCCACCTTACGCCTTATTTCACTCATTGCCCAAACTAGCCCCCATTCGAATGAATCCTCTTGGGGGCAACGTTTCTTAATGCAGCCAGCTGTCGTCTTCCCACACTTTCTGCATAATTTTCATCACTTGTTTTCTTTCTTCGTCCAGTTGCAATCCGGTAAGTTCCACACCGTTAGAGCTACCTTTGCGGATACGAATTACCGTTTTGGGATACAGGGGGCGCAGATTGCGGTAAAGCTCGGATTCAAGGGCGTCCAGGGTAGACTGGCTAATCTTCTGCTCTTTATCGATCATTATTTCAATGCGCATAAAAGTCACCTCAGCTGATGACATCCATTGAGCGGTTGTATTCGTGGGTTCTGATTTTTGCCATGAGTTCATCTGTCAGTTCAGAAACCCACTGCAGAGCCAGCCCCTTCTCTTCATCACTACACTCACTAGCCGCTACAAGCTTAAGAAAAAAATCAATGCGCTGGAGCTTCAAAGACTCCAAAAAATAGTCCTGCATCTTTCCTCCTATGACACCACAAGCAATACTGTATACATAACCACTGTTTATATTTGCAGTATATAATAATCTTACTGATGTAAAACGTTTTTTTACGTTCATCAGCCTGATATGCCTGGTATTATTAAGAGCACGAATTGTTAACCCGCGTAATTAATACAGGTTCCGCCACTTATCATCTTCCTTCAGACGCTGGTTCCGATAGAAGATACGCAGGCCTGCTCCTGATGGAATACTGCCACCGCGAAGGAGCAAATCGACTTCTTTCTCGCTGCCATCAAATCCTCTGGACTTCAGTTCATAGACGAGCTGCTGACGCTGATACTCTGTAATTCGCTGTTTGTAGTCTTTACGTCGTTTCGGTTTAACCAGGCGTAATCTTGCTGCCAGTTCCCGGCGCTCTTTTTTGCTCATACTGTGCAGGTAATCGTGCAACTCCTTGTCATCCATACGGGTGATATCCGTTCTGGTATCTCCATCAGCTGATTTGTCTTTCCCTTGTTGGTACAAATTTTCAGCAAGGGGACAGTTATTGCCACGAGTCCAAGGGGCGCAAGCGCCCTGGTCGGCTGCCGCCTCCTGAACGTCAACGGCTTTACGAACCATTTTCCACTTCACTGCATGAGTGCAGATCTTGCCCTCTGCAATGGGTGACCAGATGCCATAAATACGAATACCGTGATCGCCATAGGCGGTCGGCTCTTCGTTGATTTCATAAGCGGTTCTGATGAGGTGATATTTACGGGGAACCAGTACGCCGCCCTGCTTCATGATGTAGGTGGCAAAACAACCAGCATCAGCAGCAGCCAGAATGGCATCAAGACGCGGGTTATCCAGTACCGGCGCACCTGCTTTTTTGTCACCCTGTTGCCTTGCCGCCTGACCAGCCAGCAAGCGAAGTTCACGGTAAGCCTGACGTCCCGGAATACCAAAGAAGCGGAATTGCTGAACACGATGCAAAGACGCCCAGGCATTCACGTATTCAGCGTTATCACGCAGAGATTTACCCGTTTCCTTGCTGATCTCGCCAGCCAGACCACGCCCGTCAATGTTCTTGCTGATATATTTCGCGATGTAGCTTGTCGGCGTTCCTTTGCGCGGGTTTATCAGCTCAGACTTAAAGCGTGGCCCCGTGTTATTACCCAGCTCCTCGCGGTCTTCACGAATGGCAAACTTACGCAACAAAGCAGTAATGGCGCGGCGGTCTTTTTTGCGCATAAAACACAACAGGTGCCAGTGAACTGTGCCGTCATGATGCGGCTCAGCCACCCGCACGCCATACCAGCGCAATCCGGCTTTGTGCATCGCCTTACGAAATGCAGCAAACATGCCGACCAGATAATCACTGCTTTGTCTTACCGTCGCATTTGTCCAGGTTGGGTTTGGTCTGCCGTTATTGAGCGTAGAATGGAAACGTGACGGACAGGTAATGGTGTAGAAAACGGCGCAGTCACCACGCATTTCCGCGATAAGCTCCAGACCTTTAACACAGGCCATCATCTCATTGCGGCGGTGCGCCGGGTTGCTGCTGCTGGCGTTTACCACGTCTTCCATATCCAGCGTGTCGCCGTCTTCGTTCACCAGTTCATGAGAACGGAAAAACTCCAGCGACTTGCGGCGCTGCTCACGTTTATGCGTCACTGCTTCATAGCTGACATAGGGAGATGCTTTTTTGCTGACCAGGCAGACAGCACGCAACTGCTCTTCCCGCCATTCGCAACGTATCTTCCACAATTTTCGATACCACCAGTCGGCGCAAAGCATACGTGCCAGCGAACCCGGTATGAGTTCATAGGGCACGGGTTTGCGGCGGTTTCTTTTCCGACGGAGTTTCTCAAACGCAGGCGGGATAACATCCAGACGCAGGGTTTCCGCTGCCACCTTTTCCCATGTCTTGCGGATTTCTTCTGGCTTAACGTCATCGGAGGCATACAAATCACCACAAGCGGCCTCAAGACACATGCTCATATGCGCTGCTACCAGGGTGGACAGGCGTTTTACCTGATCCTGACTCATTTCAGGCAGGATCAGCAGGCCCTCAAGCCCTTGATGGCTTGCCATAAAACGGAAAGAAGCGGATAGCTGACTGTCGCGTACATACTCCAGTCGCTCCAGACATGGCTTAATCGTCTCACGCAAATAGCGGGAATAAGCCTTTGGCCTGCCCAGGCTGCTGAAGTATTCGATACGTTGCATCAGCGGCTTGCTGATGTGGGTGGGCTGGGCGCTGACGTCCGCCAGAATGACCATGTCCGGGTTAAAACGCTGCTGCTCATGCGCCAGCTTTGCCCGACTAATGAGATTATCCTGCTCCATTTCGCGCTGGACAGGATCACGGGATTCATTAAAGAAATAACGCTCCCAGACCTGCTCACTCAGTGCATCGCGGCGCAGCTGTTCCTGCTCGTTATCGGCAGCGTACAGAGTGATCATGTTTGAAAGTGCAGACTCCGGCGCAACTTCCGCCGGGTCCAGATAAGGGTTAATGGCCTTTTTCGGGCCGTTCCATGAAAATGCTGCAGCGGCCTCGTTAAAGCCGCTAGAGTTGCTCATATCGTCATGACTCATACACGCACCTCGTACACAGCAGAACTATCCACGCCACGCGAAGGATCAAATCCCACCCAGCAGCGCGCCCCGGAAACAGCAATGATTTCTGTTGCAGATTTACTCTCGCCAGCCGACACGCCGATGCTGCGTTTTGCCTTGATGTAGTGGTGAGTGAAATTGCGATACAGCGAACGAATCAGGGATGTGTCACTGTTAGAAACAATGACCGGATGACCTTCAGATGATCGATGTTCAAGAACGGATGCCAGGTGATACTGGTCATCCTCAGTGAAGCCATCAGTGTGATAGCCGGAAAACGTACCGTCATAAGGCGGATCGCAATACACCACATCCCCCGCCTTCAACATCGCCAGCGTTTCATCAAAGCTGGCGCAGATAAACGTTGCTCGCTGGGCTTTTTCTGCAAATTTGCGAATTTCTTTTTCAGGGAAATACGGATTTTTATAATTCCCGTAGGGAATGTTGAAATGCCCGCTCTTGTTATAGCGACATAACCCACGGTAACCATGACGATTGAGATACAGGAAATATACCGCTTTCATGAAATCAGTAATTTCAGTGGAGTAATTAAACTCCTGCCTTATGTTGTAATAAGCCACCTCCCTGTTTGCTTCCTCAAATAAAGCTCTGGCACGAGATATAAACGCCTCGCAATCAGCAGCAACCTTTTTATAGAGGTTGATTAAATCAGGATTAATATCCGCAACAAGATAGCTGGGGTAATCCGTCTCTATCATCACAGCACAAGAACCCGCGAAAGGTTCAACCAGTCGCGGGCCAGCAGGAAGGTATTTTTTCAGTTCCGGCATAATGGCGGTTTTATTACCCGCCCATTTCAGGATGGTGCTCATACAGCACCTCCGTTGTAATGTTTGCCTTTCAGCTCTGCGATTTCCTGACAGGTAATGCAAAGCTGCACACCCGGAATGGCGCGACGTCGTGCTGGCGGAATTGGTGCTTCGCACTCAATGCAAAGCACGCGGGATACGCCCGGCGTTTTGGCGCGGGCAGCACGGATATGACGCTGGCGTTCTTCTTCAACGCGCTGCTGTACGAGATCCATTGCATCAGCCATCAGTGGATCTCCTGCGCTTCGTTCTGGATTGCTTCAGCAGTCACACGCAGCAGTTCTGCCGCTTCGACGTGGTTTAGCTGGCGGGATGTGATATGACACGCCAGGCTATCAAGGCGAGCTGCCATTGCTTCAGCCCTTGCCCGGCGTTCTTCCAGACGAGCCTCTGTCAGTAAAATATTAAGCCCTGCATCATCCGGTCCGGTTTTAGTCGTGAGGGTTTCAATATTACGCATAATCAATTCTCCTGAATTTAGATAAAGGGATGCCTGGCGGGTTTACGCCATGAATTTCATTAGTTGGTTAATTCGGCATGGTTAGCCGTCTGGGAAATAAGCTCACCACTGCACGAAAATGATTCATTGCTTTAATCAGCTCCCGCTTTTCGTCAGTGGTCAGCTCATTAATGCTGATGCTATGACGTTCAGCTGGAATTTTTGCCATAAAGAATATGGCAGCCAGTGCCCGTTTATTTTGTTCATTATTGATATCCCGTGGATCACGCATATCTTTAATAAACCGCTCAAGCTCTGACTCAATATTCAGGCCAAAAACTTTCGCTCTTAATTCCGCAATGTGATTAAGTCCATTCAGGCGTTCACCGGGGCTTAATGGAACAGTCGCCGCAGCGCCATTAATTGCCATAATTCATATCCCCAAAACGCAACTATCGTTCTTTGTTCTTACGGTAACGCTCAAGGGGAGATACATTTTTTCGTACCGTCTCTTTAACCTGCTCTCCCCGTAAAAACGTCCCATCCTTTAGTGTGAAAAAGTAACTGCCATCGCCCGACAACGACGGATAACAACAGAGCAAATCATCTTCAGGTACTGAATAACTATCCCCTCTGTAACGAAACTGATAAACCACTTCACTTTCTGCCGCATACATTTGGACTTTCTCCGTTTCCTCGTGGTCACTTCAGACAGCAATTCATCTTGTGAATAACATGGATGCCAGCGTTTACCATCCTCACCCATGATCCAGCCGTGACCGTAGTGCATTGCCGGGCTTTGTTTTACCAGCAGCGATGCAAATGATTGTGCCGGGAATTTTTCTACACGCCCGGCGCGTGCCTCAGTGGTAGACTATTTGTGCTAACAATCATCTACCCCTCAAAGGAGAAAACTGATGTCAGAAACAGACAACTTTCATGTACTCCCTCGCCCGGCTCCAGCACCTCAGCCTGAACCGGGGCAAGAGAAGAAATAGGAATCCGGCATGACTAAACAAAGCTCCGAATACTTCCAATTACACTACTGTTATTACCTTGAACTAATGACAGCAACGTTCCATGGTCGAGCTGATAAATTAATGACAGCAATCCAACTTATAAGCGGAACAGCTGTATTTGCTAATACAGGTCTGGAATGGTTGTTCGCTTTTCCTGTTGTTGTAATCGCAACAATCCAACTTGTATGGCAACCAGCTATTATTGCGGAACGAGCAAGCGTACAAAGCCGACAATATGGTGAGTTGCTTTACGCCGAGGATGAATTGTCTCCACAGTTCATTGCACAAAAATTGAAAGCTTTGCATCACTCTGACTCCACAACATTCGGATCTTTGTTAAACCCTGCCTACAAAAGAGCTGCTATTGCCTGTGGTCGGGTTGACGATGTAAACCTCAGCTTCCAAGAAAAACTTTTCGCTTGGTTCGCAGGTTGTTTGCCACGTTAACCATAAATCTTTGTAGGAATCGCTTTTTATTTCTTCCCCGGTAAGCCTGTTGCCGGGGTTGTAATTCAAAACTTGGATGCCACTTTTTCCCACAAGGTAAATAAATCCAGCCGTGACCGTAGTGCATTGCCGGACTTTGTTTTACCAGCAGCGATGCAAATGATGGTTCTTTCGTCAGCATAAGCACCTCACAGCAAACCGAATGAAGCACCGAGGCCAGTCACGGTATCAACTGCACTCGCCATCGCAGGATTAGCCTGTAAACGGGCCTGCAATGAAACAGCAGCCAGCGCCATCAGTCGTGTTACAGAGTTAATGCTGCTGATAGCATCACGACGACCTGCACTGGTTTTTACATCGCCAGATACCGCACCTGCAGCAACACGTCCGATCTCTGCGGTTGCACTCATGACGTAATGTGGCAGTTTCTCTTTTGCTACCTCATTAATCGGTACACATGGCAGACAGTGAATCTGAGCCAGAAAGCCATCTACCAGCGTCGAATCTTCAGTCAGATCGGTAAGCAGCCAAATTTCTGGTGCGGTTAATAAATGAGGTTGAGCAGGGTTCAACTTGTTTCGCAGAATCTGCACATTCATTCCTGCACGTCCTGCCAGCTGCACCAGGTTGTGGCGCAGTGCGAATGCACGACAGGCTTCATCAAAATGTGGATGTTTGGAAACTTGGTAATCAAACATGGTTTTCAATTCCGAACTTATCGCAAAATCGAACTCAGCGTCTTATTGCGAAAATAGACGTCTATTAAGCAGACAAAGCATCAACAGTCAGAGCAGCCAGGTTAATCATTACCTTTTCACGTTTTTTGTCTTTACGAAGACGATGACGAGGTAGTCGGCCATCAGCCAACATGTCGTTAATCGTATCAATAGAAAGGCCAGTCAGTTCGCTATAACGTTCGATTGTGACATGTGGTGTATTCAGAGTAATTGAAATGTTAGGTGTCATAAGGCAACATTCCTTCTAGATATGGCTTGTGGCGAGCCGTTGTTTGTCGTGATTAGTAGTGAAGGCTCCAAAAGAAGACTTCTGGTTCAACTTTAAGATCGCTTTTGGAATCTGTCAACGAATTTTGGATTTCTTTGGAGGATTTGTGGATTTCAATAGCGGCGGTAAGAAAGCCATAGAACGTTTGGTTGAAGCATACGGGTTCGGTACCCGTCAGGCTCTCTGTGATCATTTAGGTGTTTCTAAGAGCACCATGGCAACGCGTTATATGCGTGATATTTTTCCGGCAGATTGGGTAATCCAGTGCGCCCTTGAAACGGGTACCTCGCTTAATTGGCTAACAACAGGGCATGGTTCAAAGCAAGCATCAGCAAATACAAATACTATAGAAGTAGTAAAATATTTATTGTCTGATGGAGCATTGCAGGAAGACGGTTTTTATATTTTTGATAAGGGATTTCTACCCTCTACGTTTAAAAAACCTTTTGTCATCACAGATAACAATTCTGAATTTATTTGTGATAAAGAATTTGATGATATACGTGATGGTAAATGGGTAATAAGTATTGATGGCGAAATAACAATCCGCGACATCACTCGTTTACCCGGTGGAAGAATTTTCGTTGAAGGTGGAAACAGAGCCTTCGAGTGCAAGATAGAAGATGTTGAAATAATTGGAAAAATTATAAGCTTAACAGTTAAGTATGTTAGATAATACCTGGAGGAAACTATGCTTGGTAAGTTTTTTTTTGTGGTTTTATCATGCTCTTTGTTATTAAACCCACTAACTACCTATGCTAAAAATTATCCTTGTTCTGGGAAAAAGGGAGGTGTCTCTCACTGTACCTCTGATGGAAAATTTGTTTGCAATGATGGAACCATCAGTAAATCCAAAAAAACATGCATCAAATAATAAGGAAATATGAATGAGCACAGATATAACTTTCGATATACGTGATGAATATAAAAGAAAAGCCATTGCAGAAAAAATAATAAGTTTGCTAGAGTCTAATATTCCTGTTTCACCTATGGTCATAGATGGGGACTGGGGGACTGGAAAAACAGAGTTTTCAAAAAAGTTAGCATCCTTAATTGAAATAAACTCGACCAATCATAAAGTAGTTTATATAGATGCTTTTACTGAAGATCACAACGATGCTCCCATACTTACAATAATGGCCGCAATTGCAGCTCTATATAATAGCGATGAAAAAAAGGAATTAATATCTAAGGCATTGCCAGCCCTCAGATTCGGACTTAAGACTGTACTCAAAGCTGGTGCTGGTTGGGTATTAAAACAAAATGCGGATGAAATTAATGAGGAATTTGAAGAGGTTATCAAAGACGCTGCAAATTCAGCTATCGATGGAACCATCGAGGCTCTGTTAGAAGATCATATCGAGGCACAAAAGAACGTTCTTGCTCTAAAAGAAGTACTAACCAAATTAGCTGGAGAAAGTAAACTAACAATAATTATAGATGAGTTAGACAGATGTAAGCCTAGTTTTGCCATTTCTATTATTGAAAATATAAAACATGTTTTTGATATAAAAAACATTAACTTTTTATTAATTGCAAACACAACTCAACTAAAAGCATCCATAAATCATATCTATGGCTCTTCTGTAGACTCCAACCGTTATCTTGACAAATTTATAAAATTTACATACAGCCTTCCTGTTACCTTTAAGGAAGATAATTATAATGACACTTTAACTTCCAAAAATCATTGGATGATGCTATGTGAGCAATCTGAAAGGCTGACCGCTGCAGTAGAAGCCAGCGAAGATATTTTCTTACAGTTCATTGAAAGTAGAAAATTATCATTACGTGAGGTTGAAACACTTGCTAGATATGTTGAAATATACCAACTACTATCAGGCGACAAAATTAGCAACAAATATATTTATGGATATTGTTATTACAGGACTCTAGCGATAATAATCTACACTTTTAACCGAGAGTTAGCTCTCAACTTTCTTGAAGATAAAGTTGATGCTCAATCAATCATGAAATTGTTTGGTTTATCTAAATTTTCATATCAAACAAGTGAATATAATGTAGATAATTATGAATATGCTATATTTGGAATAGTTTACAAATACTTATCTGAAAACTCATCTCTTTTACCTGCTGAGGAAAATATAAAAAGACAATGGGCAGAAATGAGTGAATACCATTTTTTAAAAGGTGGTGGCGGTATTGGTGAACCAACAAATATTGTGAAAGATGCTTTAAAAGTTTTTTTACTTCAGTGATATGTATGGCTATACAAATTCATACATTAACACTGGTTATATATACAGTAAAAATGCTCTCCACTGGAGGGCATTTTTTATGGCTGTACGAAAACTCACCACAGGAAAATGGCTTTGCGAATGTTACCCCGCCGGACGTAGTGGGCGTCGTGTGCGTAAACAATTCGCCACCAAAGGCGAAGCACTGGCTTTTGAGCGTCACACGATGGAAGAAACCGAAGCAAAGCCCTGGCTGGGTGAATCAGTGGATCGTCGAACACTGAAAGACGTGGTTGAGCTATGGTTCAAACTACATGGTAAATCTCTGACTGCTGGGCAGCATGTCTATGACAAATTGCTGCTGATGGTTGACGCTCTGGGCAATCCCCTTGCAACTGATCTAACCTCTAAAATGTTTGCCCACTATCGAGATAAACGCCTGACAGGTGAGATCTACTTCAGCGAGAAATGGAAGAAAGGAGCAAGCCCGGTCACCATTAACCTGGAGCAAAGCTATCTAAGTAGTGTTTTTAGCGAACTATCCCGCCTGGGCGAATGGTCGTATCCGAACCCACTGGAGAACATGCGAAAATTCACCATCGCAGAAAAAGAGATGGCATGGCTTACCCATGAGCAGATTGTTGAATTACTGGCTGATTGCAAACGTCAGGACCCAATTCTGGCACTGGTAGTTAAGATATGCTTAAGCACAGGCGCACGCTGGCGAGAAGCCGTAAATCTTACCCGCTCACAGGTGACCAAATACCGAATTACCTTTGTAAGAACGAAGGGGAAGAAAAACAGAAGCATCCCTATCAGTAAAGAGCTTTACGAAGAGATCATGGCGCTTGATGGGTTCAATTTCTTCACAGACTGCTATTTTCAATTTTTATCCGTGATGGAAAAAACGTCTATCGTGCTCCCTCGCGGTCAACTCACACACGTTCTGCGCCATACGTTTACGGCGCACTTCATGATGTCGGGTGGAAACATTCTGGCCTTACAAAAAATTCTCGGACACCACGATATAAAAATGACTATGCGTTACGCACATCTGGCACCGGATCATCTGGAAACGGCGCTCCGTTTCAATCCTCTGGCAACGCTGCCAAGTGGCGACAAAGTGGCGGCAGCGGTTGGCATTACCCCGTAATAACCACCACTGACCACCAACCCAACTTATTGTTTTTACTCTAACTTATTGTTTTCATTAACCCGTTTACATAAATGGGTTTTTTGTTGCCTGAAATTTATCTACTACCCAGCAATCCTCTCAACCATCCTCAAAATCTCCTCGCGTGATAGCGGCTTACGGTCGGTGACAAAATGCAGCGTCATCCCCTCAATAAACGCATCAAGCGCGCGGGCGGTTCCGGGTTCAAACCATTGTTCGAGCGTTTGTTGACTGCGCTGCATCCAGTTTTGCATTACCGTTTTTAAGAGCGGTTTTCGGCTAGCCAGCGCGTAGAGCTGGTACATCAGCTCCATATTATCCGGCGTTGCGACCTGTGAGCTGTAGATCATATCGGTGATAGCCTGGCATGCGCCTGGAGCATCACTAACATCGCTAAAAAATGCCTGATATTGCCGGGACATGATCTCAGTAAAACGGCTGAACGCCTCCAGCAACAACTCATCAATTCCTGAAAAATAGTAGGTCATCGATCCCAACGGCACCCCGGCAAGGGCAGCAATTTTGCGGTGTGTAACAGCATGTATTCCGTAAAGTTTCACCGCCTCCAGCGTGGCCTGGATAATTTTTTCTCGCCGTTGCGGATCGTTAGCGCGACGCATGTCATTTCCTCTCTCTGCAATTGTGTACAAATGTACACAGTCTTGCTAATGTTGTCTTCCCTCTTCTTATTTTGACGTGGTCTATGACCGTAAATTCTTCACGTAATGCATTGAAACGCCGAACCTGGGCGCTGTTTATGTTCTTCTTTTTGCCAGGCCTGTTAATGGCGTCCTGGGCAACCCGTACGCCTGCTATCCGCGATATTCTCTCTGTCTCGATCGCTGAAATGGGCGGTGTTCTCTTTGGTCTGTCGATCGGTTCGATGAGCGGTATTCTCTGCTCAGCGTGGTTAGTGAAACGCTTTGGGACGCGTAATGTCATCCTTGTCACGATGTCCTGCGCATTGATTGGGATGATGATACTAAGTCTGGCACTCTGGCTGACATCGCCCTTGCTCTTTGCCGTTGGTCTCGGCGTCTTTGGGGCTAGTTTTGGTTCTGCGGAAGTGGCGATAAACGTTGAAGGTGCCGCCGTTGAGAGAGAAATGAATAAGACGGTTTTACCGATGATGCACGGTTTTTATAGCCTGGGCACGCTGGCAGGCGCAGGTGTCGGGATGGCACTGACGGCCTTTGGCGTTCCGGCAACGGTGCACATTTTATTGGCGGCGCTGGTAGGCATCGCGCCTATTTATATCGCCATTCAGGCAATCCCTGACGGTACGGGCAAAAATGCTGCCGATGGCACCCAGCATGGTGAAAAAGGCGTACCTTTTTATCGCGATATCCAGTTGCTGCTGATTGGTGTTGTGGTGCTGGCGATGGCCTTTGCCGAAGGTTCTGCCAACGACTGGTTACCCTTATTAATGGTTGATGGTCACGGTTTTAGCCCTACTTCCGGCTCGCTGATTTATGCCGGGTTTACCCTGGGGATGACCGTTGGACGCTTTACCGGCGGTTGGTTCATTGACCGTTACAGTCGCGTTGCCGTGGTTCGGGCCAGTGCACTAATGGGGGCGTTGGGTATTGGGCTGATTATTTTTGTCGATAGCGCCTGGGTCGCTGGGGTGTCTGTTGTACTTTGGGGACTGGGTGCCTCGTTGGGCTTCCCGCTGACTATTTCTGCCGCCAGCGATACCGGCCCCGATGCACCAACCCGCGTCAGCGTGGTAGCTACGACCGGTTATCTGGCTTTCCTCGTCGGGCCGCCGCTGCTGGGCTATCTCGGCGAACATTATGGATTACGTAGTGCAATGCTGGTTGTACTGGCGCTGGTTATTCTCGCGGCTATTGTCGCGAAAGCCGTCGCCAAACCCGATACCAAAACGCAGACGGCGATGGAGAATAGTTGATGAGCATTAAATTAATTGCGGTAGACATGGATGGTACTTTCTTAAGCGATCAAAAAACCTATAACCGTGAGCGGTTTATGGCTCAGTATCAGCAAATGAAAGCACAAGGCATTCGCTTTGTGGTCGCCAGCGGGAATCAATATTATCAGTTGATCTCTTTCTTCCCTGAAATTGCTAATGAAATAGCCTTTGTGGCTGAAAACGGCGGCTGGGTAGTGAGCGAAGGCAAAGATGTTTTTAATGGCGAGCTGTCGAAGGATGCGTTTGCTACTGTCGTGGAACATTTGCTGACGCGCCCGGAAGTGGAAATTATTGCCTGCGGAAAAAATAGCGCCTATACCCTCAAAAAATATGACGATGCCATGAAAACGGTGGCGGAAATGTATTATCACCGTCTGGAATACGTCGATAACTTTGACAACTTAGAAGATATCTTCTTTAAGTTTGGTCTGAATCTTTCCGATGAACTGATTCCACAAGTACAAAAAGCATTACATGAGGCCATCGGCGATATTATGGTGCCGGTCCACACCGGCAACGGCAGCATCGATCTGATTATCCCCGGCGTACATAAAGCCAATGGCCTTCGCCAACTGCAGAAATTATGGGGAATAGACGACAGCGAAGTGGTGGTCTTTGGCGATGGCGGTAACGATATTGAGATGCTGCGTCAGGCAGGCTTTAGTTTTGCAATGGAAAATGCCGGCAGCGCGGTCGTCGCAGCGGCAAAATACCGGGCAGGCTCCAATAACCGTGAAGGCGTACTGGATGTGATCGATAAAGTGCTTAAACACGAAGCGCCATTTAAGCAATAAAAAAGGCAGCACGCCCGGCAACACAATGCCTGAATGAAGGCTGCATAATTCGCGGAAATTAACCCGCTGCATTATTTCAGGCGAAATGATTATGAAAAATTGTCTACTGTTGGGCGCGCTTTTAATGGGCTTTACTGGTGTGGCGATGGCGCAAAGTGTCACCGTCGATGTGCCGAGTGGATACAAAGTGGTTGTGGTTCCTGATTCAGTCAGCGTTCCACAAGCGGTCAGCGTCGCGACTGTGCCGCAAACCGTCTATGTGGCTCCTGCGCCAGCTCCGGCTTACCGCCCGCATCCTTATGTTCGCCATCTTGCCAGCGTAGGTGAAGGGATGGTTATCGAACACCAGATTGACGACCATCACCATTAATTCGAGAATGCCTGATCGCACAAAGCAATCAGGCATTTTTTTACCCTTCGTGAGAATTTCCCATCTGTTTATCTTTTAAAAAGATAACCATCAGCGACAGCCACAAAATGCCGTTGACAAGGTTGAAGAGATTAAACAGTCCGTTGCCCCCGTTCAGCCAGGCATGTTTGCTGATTTCAATACCGACGGTAAAGATCAGCATTTGCAGCATCCCCATCGCCGCAGAAACCGTACCTTTACTCATATCGCTGGCAAACAGGGTTAATCGCACCAGTCCCGCATTCGCCAGACCAATACCGAAAGCATAAATACTTAACCCGGCGGTCATCCATAAATACGCGTGCGATGAGATAACCGTTGCCGCAGCAGCGACCAACAGACCAATCATAATCGGCCAGCCACCCATAATAATCAGCGAACGTACGGTGCGGCGCGAGGTCAGACGCGCTAACAGCAAGTTACCCGCAATTAACGCCCCGAAAATAGGCACTTGCAGCAAGCCATATTCATAGCTGCTCAACTGCTCACCGGTAATAATGATAATCGGCGACTGGGCGATCCACGCCAACAACGGCAGGCTAACGAATCCCAGCGCCAGCGCCCCCGCCACAAAGCGGCCGTTCTTCAGCACCAGCTTATAGTCACGACCGAGTTCTTTCAGCGACAGTTTCTCGCCTATACGCGTGGCGGTTTCAGGCATAGCTCGTTGCAGACCGAAAAAGGAGATCGCTGCCAATGCGGCAAACAAGACAAACATCCCTTCCCAGGGCAGCACATGGATCCACGCCGCGCCCACCAGCGGACCAAGTAGTGGAGCAATCAGCGCCACGTTCGCCATTAGCGCGGTGATCTTGATACAAACGGCCTCTTCGAAGGATTCCTGAATTGCGGCGTATCCCACAGCGCCAATGAAACAGAGGCTTATGCCCTGCAAGAAGCGCAACAGGGTGAATTGTTCAATGTTTTGCGCCAGTAATATTGCCAGACAGGTGACGATAAACCACACCACTCCCGCCAACATCACCGGACGGCGGCCAATACGATCCGACAACGGCCCCAGGAGCCATTGTAAAAACATCCCGCCCGCCAGATACGCAGTCATCGAAGTAGGAACCCAATCAATGCCCGCCTGATATTGTTCCACCACGGCCAACATACCGGGTTGAATCATATCGTTGCCGATATAGGTTGAAAATTCGTAAAGCACCAGACAGAGAGGGAAAAGTAACGCCTGACGTCCAAGCCTGGCACCGGAAGCTAATTTATTTTGCATGCAATTTCTTCGCCAATAATAATCGCGCAAAGTTTAATAAAAGCGCAGCTAACGAGAAAGCGAATTTTGTAGCTGAAACCACGGTTAAGCACATTCTTACATTATTGCGAGTATAGCTACGCTTTCTTTAAGTTTTATTTAACCTTTGCCCGTTACAATCACCTACCGTAAACAGGCCGCTTGAGGGAAATAAGACGATGCCGCTTTACCCAGTTTAACCTGCACTTTATTCTCAACGACTTGCCTGTATTGGCTCCCTTTTAATCACTTTGCGTCGGGAAGTTATGCTGGAAAATTTGAATCTCTCTCTATTCTCTCTTATTAACGCAACGCCAGACTCTGCGCCGTGGATGATCTCGTTGGCGATTTTTATTGCTAAAGATTTGATTACCGTGGTGCCGTTGCTGGCCGCAGTACTTTGGTTGTGGGGGCTTACAGCACAACGGCAACTGGTGATAAAAATCGCTATCGCGCTGGCGGTCAGCCTGTTTGTGTCCTGGACGATGGGACATCTTTTTCCGCACGACCGACCCTTTGTCGAAAATATCGGCTATAACTTCCTGCATCATGCGGCGGATGACTCATTCCCGAGCGATCACGGTACGGTGATTTTCACCTTTGCACTGGCATTTTTATGCTGGCATCGCCTGTGGTCCGGCTCACTTTTAATGGTGCTGGCCGTCGTCATTGCCTGGTCGCGCGTTTATCTTGGCGTCCACTGGCCGCTGGATATGCTCGGTGGATTGCTGGCAGGTATGATTGGCTGCCTTAGCGCCCAGATTATCTGGCAAGCGATGGGGCATAAACTCTATCAACGTCTGCAATCGTGGTATCGCTTCTGTTTTGCATTACCGATCCGCAAAGGCTGGGTGCGTGACTGATCTCTGCTAAAAAGTGTAGTATTGAGCGGCTCGCTTCAATAACTATTCAGAGGGATTATGGAAACACGTCGCGAAGAGCGTATCGGGCAGCTGCTGCAAGAATTAAAACGCAGTGATAAGTTACATCTTAAAGACGCCGCCGCCCTGCTTGGGGTTTCGGAGATGACGATTCGTCGCGATCTGAACAACCACAGTGCGCCCGTCGTTTTGCTCGGCGGCTATATTGTTCTGGAACCACGCAGCGCCAGCCATTACCTGTTAAGCGATCAAAAATCCCGCCTGGTGGAAGAAAAACGCCGGGCGGCAAAACTGGCTGCGACGCTGATAGAACCCGATCAGACCCTCTTTTTTGACTGTGGCACCACCACGCCGTGGATTATTGAAGCAATTGATAATGAAATCCCTTTTACCGCCGTTTGTTATTCGCTAAATACTTTTCTGGCGCTGAAAGAGAAACCCCATTGCCGCGCGTTTCTTTGCGGTGGTGAATTTCACGCCAGCAACGCCATTTTCAAACCCATCGATTTTCAGCAAACGCTGAATAATTTTTGCCCGGATATCGCTTTTTATTCCGCTGCGGGCGTGCATGTCAGTAAAGGCGCTACCTGCTTTAATCTTGAAGAGTTGCCGGTAAAACACTGGGCCATGTCGATGGCGCAAAAGCATGTGCTGGTTGTCGACCACAGTAAATTTGGCAAGGTGCGTCCGGCGCGCATGGGTGACCTGAAACGCTTTGATATTGTTGTGAGCGATTGTTGCCCGGAAGATGAGTATGTGAAGTACGCGCAGACGCAGCGTATTAAGTTGATGTATTAATGACGTATAACCGGATGACGTTTCGCGCCATCCGGTTATCAGAAGATTAAGAGAACCAGCTGCCGAACCACTGATGGAATTTCATCATCACGAAATCCCACATCCGACCAAAGAATCCGCCCTCTTCCACATTTTCCATCACGATCAGCGGACGCTGCTCAATGGATTTACCGTTAAGCTGGAAATCAATGGTGCCGACAACCTGACCTTTTTTCAGCGGTGCGGTAAGCTGCGGTTCCGTTAACGTATAACTCGCCTTCAGGTTTTTCAGCTGCCCACGCGGTATGGTCACTGAGCCCGCTTCGCCTGCCCCGAGATTCACTTCGCTCTTATCACCAAACCAGACGCGCTGAGTCACAAAGGTGGCATCAGGTTTAATTGGCGTCACGGTTTCAAAGAAGCGGAAACCCCAGGTCAATAATTTCTCAGACTCATTAAAACGGATACGGTCAGTTTTCGCACCCAGTACTACGGAGATCAAACGCATATCGCCCTGGGTAGCCGAAGCAACCAGATTATATCCCGCGCCTGCCGTGGTTCCTGTCTTCATGCCATCAACATTCAGATTGCTGCTCCATAGCAGACGGTTACGGTTAGGCTGTCGAATTTTGTTGAAGGTGAACTCTTTCTCTTTATGAATGGCATACTCTTCCGGCACATCGTGGATCAATGCTTTACCCAGCAATGCCATATCGCGCGCGGTACTGAACTGCCCCGGCGCATCCAGACCGTGCACCGTCTGGAAGGTAGTGTTGGTCAGACCCAGTTTTTTGGCATAACCATTCATCAAACCAATAAATGACTCCTGGCTCCCGGCAACGTAATCAGCCAGCGCAATACAGGCGTCATTACCGGACTGGATAATCACACCTTTGTTCAAGTCTGCCACCGAAACCTGATCGCCCGGTTTGAGGAACATTACCGATGAACCACGCAGTGCCGGATTTCCCGTCGCCCAGGCATCTTTACCGACCGTCACCATATCGGTGAGTTTAATCTTATCGGCCTTAAGCGCCTGCCCAACCACATAGCTGGTCATGATTTTAGTCAGGCTCGCGGGGTCCAGTTTTTCATCCGCATTGCCTTCTGCCAGCACTTTACCGCTGGCGTAATCCATTAAAATCCATGCACGCGCATCCACGCTCGGCGCTTCAACGGTTTGTTCCGCCGCGAATGCCGTTGGGGCAAAAAGGAATAAAAATGCAGAACCCGCTGCAAGACCACGAAGGAGAGAGGAGTATTGCGTCATAAATGCCACCCGAGTATCCATTCAAAAAAAATACGTTATATCGCCGTATGATAAGTTCGGTGATTAATAACGCACACACAAACTTAAAGAAACCGTAAGTTGGTAAAGTTTTTAAAGTTTATGCAATATCCTGCCGCTTCGCTGCTTCTGGTGTCATTTTTTTGCCAGCTGTTGCTTAAAAGTTAACTTTACTTCACCATCGGAGTCCTGTTCAGCCTGTGGCTGCCTGTCGGAAAAGGGGTGAGTATGATTACGCTGTGGGGTCGGAATAATTCAACCAACGTAAAAAAAGTATTGCTGACGCTCGAAGAACTGGAACTACCTTATGAGCAAATTCTCGCGGGCCGTGAGTTTGGGATAAATCACGATGCTGATTTTCTGGCGATGAACCCTAACGGGCTGGTGCCGTTGTTGCGTGACGACGAAAGTGATCTCATTCTTTGGGAATCAAACGCCATTGTCCGCTATCTGGCGGCACAGTACGGGCAAAAACGCCTGTGGATCGACTCACCGGCACGTCGTGCGGAAGCCGAAAAATGGATGGACTGGGCAAACCAGACGCTCAGTAATGCTCATCGCGGGATCCTGATGGGATTAGTCAGAACACCACCGGAAGAGCGCGATCAGGCCGCCATTGATGCCAGTTGCAAAGAGTGCGACGCCCTGTTTGCCCTGCTCGATGCGGAACTGGCAAAAGTAAAATGGTTCTCAGGCGACGAGTTTGGTGTGGGCGATATCGCTATCGCACCGTTCATCTACAATTTGTTTAACGTTGGCCTGACCTGGACACCGCGTCCAAATCTGCAACGCTGGTATCAGCAACTCACTGAACGCCCCGCAGTGCGCAAAGTGGTGATGATTCCCGTTAGCTAATTGCGTGGGCTAACTTTAAGTAATTCCCCACTGGACTCGTCGGTGAGAACGTATAAATAACCGTCGGGTCCAGTGCGAACATCACGAATTCGCTGCCCTCTGTCCGTTAAAATACGGCCATCTTCTGTCACTTTGTCGCCGTTGACGCTCATCACAATGACATCTTTATCTTTCAGCGCGCCAATAAATAATTTTTGCTGCCACTGGGGGAATTTGTCGCTGTTATAGAAGGCCATGCCGCTCACGGCGGGCGAATCTTTCCAGTAAAAAACAGGTTGCTCGGTCCCGGCGACGATCTCCCCTTTCGCTTCCGGTATCTTAAAGCCCGAATAGTTGATTCCCCAGGTTGCCAGCGGCCAGCCGTAGTTTTTGCCTTTTTGCGGAATATTAATTTCATCACCACCGCGCGGGCCATGTTCATTCAGCCATAGTGCATTACTCCACGGATTCATCGCCATTCCTTGCGGATTACGAATGCCATAAGACCAGATCTCGGCGCGCACACCGGATTCCTTTATAAAAGGATTATCATCCGGGATTTCTCCCAGGTCGGTCAGACGCACCAGTTTGCCCTGTAATTTATCCAGATCCTGCGCCGTCGGGCGCTGATTGTTTTCGCCCAGAGCAATAAAAAGATAACCTTTACCGTCGAATACCATCCGCCCGCCAAAATGGTTGCCGGTAGACAGTTTTGGCATCTGACGAAAGACGGTGCGGAAGTCGGTCACTTTTGAGAGATCATCACTTAAGCGGCCATAACCCACAGCAGTTCCGGCTTTGCCATCATCGCCAACTTCGGAATAACTTAACCAGATGCGGCGCGACTGAGCAAAATCGGGCGCTAAAACCACGTCCAGCAGACCGCCCTGCCCGTGCGCCCAAACGTCCGGCACTCCGGAAAGCGGCGCAGATAATCCTTTTCCTGCTTGCCAGTGACGCAACTCGCCGCCGCGCAGAGTGATTAACATACCGTGATTATCGGGTAAAAAGGCCAGCGCCCAGGGATGGTCGAGTTTGTCTTGCAGTACTTCGACATTTACCGTTGCAGGAGCTGCCCAGAGAGCGGAAGAAAGACAAATAAGGGGCACAAGGAAAAAGGATTGTCGATGCATAACGCCTCCGGATTGACTCTGGCTTAAAGCGTAGTCAGTGGAGGAGATAACAAATTCATTTTTACAAAAACTTAAACATGAAGGGGGAGACGCTTTCTCCCCCTTAGTTTTCAGGCCTTCTCAAGCATGGCGTGCTTCTGCAGGCTCTGGATACTCAGCGTTAAGCTCATCAGACAATTTTCAAGCTTATCGGCGTTGACGGTAATAACAGTCGGGCAATCATGGTGCCCACTCATCAAACATACTGCGGCTGTCGCTAATGCTTCTTCAGCATGATGAAGAGCACTCCACTCTTCCTGATCCAGATGAAGATTCAACCGCAGCGATTTATCGTGCAGTTCGCGATTCAGTTTAAAAAAGTTATCTCGTAGATGATTGCTTTCGCTGACGGACATGTATCCTTTTGCCTTCCTCAGTTGCACGTATGCGGCGAGGTCAACGCGTGCGTCGATCAACCGGTTCAGCATATCGATTCGCTGTCTGTCAACGAACATACTTCGATCCTCCTCTTTCCAGCCTTGTTGCAACTAAATAGTATGGCTGTTTTTTGAGCAAAATGCTGTCCAGGATCAATTCTTCACGCCGAATTAACAAAATTTACATTTCCTTCAACTCCGCCAGCGAATGAGATTGCGATACAAATTTTATCCAGAACTCTGTAGAATCCCTGCCCTGACCTTTCCTGTAACTGAATATTTTTTAAGCTATGAGCAAAGTAACTCCCCAGCCGAAAATCGGCTTTGTTTCCCTTGGCTGTCCGAAAAACCTTGTCGATTCAGAGCGTATTCTCACCGAACTACGCACTGAAGGTTATGACGTGGTACCGAGCTATGATGATGCGGACATGGTGATCGTCAACACCTGCGGCTTTATTGACAGCGCGGTACAAGAATCACTGGAAGCCATTGGTGAAGCGTTGAATGAAAACGGCAAGGTAATTGTGACCGGTTGTCTGGGGGCAAAAGAAGATCAGATCCGCGAAGTCCACCCGAAAGTGCTGGAAATCACCGGGCCTCATAGCTATGAGCAGGTTCTGGAGCACGTTCATCACTACGTGCCAAAACCGAAACACAACCCATTCCTGAGCCTGGTGCCAGAACAAGGTGTGAAACTGACGCCGCGTCATTATGCCTATCTGAAAATTTCTGAAGGCTGTAATCACCGCTGCACCTTCTGCATTATTCCGTCTATGCGCGGCGATCTGGTGAGCCGTCCGATTGGCGAAGTGTTAAGTGAAGCGAAACGTCTGGTTGATGCGGGCGTTAAAGAAATTCTGGTGATCTCGCAGGATACTTCCGCGTATGGCGTCGATGTTAAACATCGTACTGGCTTCCACAACGGCGAGCCGGTAAAAACCAGCATGGTCAGCCTGTGCGAACAGTTATCGAAACTGGGGATCTGGACACGTCTGCACTACGTTTACCCTTATCCGCATGTGGACGACGTCATCCCACTGATGGCAGAGGGCAAAATCCTGCCGTATCTGGACATTCCGTTGCAGCACGCCAGCCCGCGCATTCTCAAACTGATGAAACGTCCGGGTTCTGTAGATCGCCAACTGGCGCGCATCAAACAGTGGCGCGAAATCTGCCCGGAACTGACCCTACGCTCAACCTTTATTGTTGGCTTCCCTGGCGAGACGGAAGAAGATTTCCAGATGCTACTCGACTTCCTGAAAGAAGCACGTCTGGATCGCGTTGGCTGCTTTAAATACAGCCCGGTTGAAGGTGCAGACGCCAATGCCCTGCCTGACCAGGTTCCGGAAGAAGTGAAAGAAGAACGCTGGAACCGTTTCATGCAGTTGCAGCAGCAAATTTCCGCCGAGCGCCTGCAAGAGAAAGTGGGCCGTGAAATTCTGGTGATTATCGACGAAGTGGACGAAGAAGGCGCGATTGGTCGCAGCATGGCAGATGCACCGGAAATCGACGGCGCGGTTTATCTCAATGGTGAAACCAACGTTAAGCCGGGTGATATCCTGCGAGTGAAAGTCGAGCACGCCGATGAGTACGATTTGTGGGGTAGCCGGGTTTAATTAATTCAGGCCGGGCAAAATCATTTGTCCGGCCTGCGAATAATGATTACTGCCAGCTAATCTGCGCCCTGCCGTTTTTCTTACTCTTATACAGCCGCTCATCCGCCAGCATTTTCAAACGTTCAACGGTAGTACATTCATTTGAATGCGCTACACCGATACTGGTGCTTAAATTAATGCTTCCCACCTGGAAATGAACGATTTCTTTTAGAATCGATAGCAACTCTTCCAGCGTGCCGCCAGTATAAATCACCGCAAATTCGTCACCTCCGAAGCGGTAAACTTTACCTTTATCTACCGGGATCTGTGATTTAAGGATTTTCACCACTTTCATCAACACTTCATCGCCCAGCAAATGACCGAAGGTGTCGTTAATGTTTTTGAATTTATCGACGTCAAACAGGCACAAATAACCGCCTTTTTCCGGCAGCGCTTTTAAATCTTCGTCAAAAGATTTTCTGCCCATCGCTTTGGTCAGATCGTCCAGGAATGCCGAGTTATACATACTGTAGAGTTTTTTGACATCGGCAGCCGAAAAGAAAAGCCCGCCATCCAGTACGCGTTCAAAATGGTTATTAATAATGGCTTCTTTCTCCACAATACCACGATTAATCACTCTGCGTACCAGATAGAGGCAACTGGCACCCGATATCACTGCCACCAATGCGGCAAAGAAAATAATCAATGTACATACCTGAAAATAAACGTCTTTTTTATAAGCAAATACGTACAACCCGGTCGGCAAATAGGAGAAGTGCTCCATTGCTTCCGAAACGGTGAAGATGGCGTTTTTAGCGTTATATTCATCACCGGTCACCGATTTACCGTTCTTGAACAGGGAGAACATCAGGTTCTCGCTATCCATCGCCAGCGATTTTGACAGTAAAGAAAAACGTTCCAGACCAAGCAAAAATATCAGACTACGATTGTGAGTTACCGGATAGAGGTAATAGACGAAGGTTTTACCATCAAAAGAGATAAACCCTGTATTTTTGACATGTCGATACTTAACAACCTGCATAATATCTGCACAATAATTTTTCTCGAACTCCTTTACCTGAATACATTCGTCACTGGAAATCAGATAAGGACCGACATCGTACAAATAAGAGGGTGAAACCGAGTCGGCGTAAGCTGTGCGTAAGCCAACCAACAGCTGTTCCTCCGTAGGGTTTAGCGTGTTGATCAGATCAATTGCCACACTACGCCGATATTCAGCAATATTTGCCACCGCAAAAGCAGTATCAATAACGGACTGTTTCAGGCCATACACCCGTTCCTTTACCATTTGAGTGTAGATCCCGCAGGCAACTGCTGAAATCATGATAAAAATCAGCAGACTGACTGTAAGTACGAATTTATTGATTCTGGACATACGTAAACTACTCTTTTACTAATTTTCCACTTTTATCCCAGGCGGAGAATGGCATGGGTTTCTGGTACAGATACCCCTGAGCCTGAACACATCCTAATTTGATTAATTCACGCGCAACGTCTTCGCTCTCTACGCCTTCCGCAATCACCGGGATCCGGTTATAGCGTGCCAGATCGAAAATAATGCGCACAATTTTTCCTGCAGTACCGAAAATATCGCCGGTAAATTGCGAATCCACCTTTATACTGTCTGGATTCATTTCATAAAAACGTTTCAGGTTTGACAAACCGGTGCCAAAGTCATCAATCGATACCCGTACCCCTTGTTTACGCAGTTGTTCAATATTGAGATAGAAATGTTCATTAATTCGCTCGATCACGGTTTCAGTGATCTCAACACAAAGGCTGTTCGCCTTCAGGCCATTTTCTTTCATGATGGTAGTAAAACGCTCATGAAAGTGTGGTTCGTTTAACTGCCAGGGCGAAACATTAATATGCAGTAAGAAACCGTCCTTCAGGACCGCACGCTCGCTAAAATGTCTGAATTCACCCATCGCGGTTTTAATAATTTGATAGCCCAGCTCATTGATAAACCCGATATCTTCAGCAATGGTAATGAACTTCAGCGGTGAAATAATCCCCCGCTCCGCAGACACCCAACGGCACAACGCCTCCGCGCCCAAAATGGTGCGGGTGTTAATATCAACAATCGGTTGATAGACCAGGAATAGTTCGCCAATTTCCATTGCATGGCGAATATTACGCGCAATCCAGATATTCTCTTCTATTTCGTTGAGTTTCGCATCATCACAGAAAATAAACTCTGAGAACATATGGTTGCGGATACTGGAAATCGCCAGTTTCAGCTTTTCTGCGTAACTCCAGGCGTTTTCCCCCTGCAAAGGTTCACAAATAGCAGACTTATGGATGCGCAGATTGCGGTAGCCAAAACTGCTGTCAAAATCGTTTACCGTCGCTATCTTACGGGTAAACGTCTGTACATTTTCCCGGCACAGGAGTAAATAGAGATCGGCATTAAATGTCACGATATCGCAGCATTGCGCATATTTCTCGGCAATTCGCTGACACAATTTCCTGACGATTTTATTGCGTTCATCAACACCAAACACCGCTTCCACAGCTTCCAGACCACACAGTTTGATGATCCCCACAGCCAGATACTGATTATTGTTGGACTCAATAATCGCCATATTTTTAATAAAACCGCTTTCCTGATCGTAAGAGATCAGCGAGAGCAATTTATTTGCCCGTTCAATTTCAGCATCTTTCATTTCCGCGATCGAATTTTTGATGCTGATAATCTCTTTCGCATCGCCTTCACGAATCTTCAGAGCCTCGATTTGATCCGTAGAGTCGGGCAAAAACGCCAGCGTATTGACCAAATCTGTCATTTCAGAAAATTGCCGACGGAACACTCGAGTGGTCATTAAATAAACCACCAGCAATACGATAATAATGAAAGCAAACGGCAGATAAAAAAGTTTATCTGATGCGTTCAATAAATTACCACCAGGATAATAAAAATAGATTTCGAATAATGCGTTGTTTGGCACCGCTGATGTTTTTTCAATATATTCCGTATCGACAGAATCAATAATATTATAATTACCTTCGCTATTATAAATAATCAATTTTTCACGAGCGAGTTGATTCTTAGCAATGATCTCATGACCTTGCTTTAAAAATAGAACTTCATCATTAGCGCTGATGTGATCAAGATACTCGTTCAGATATCGCCAGTTTAAATCGACATGAATTTTATCTACCGCTAACAAATCATGATCTTTGCCGTTGATGTGTAGCGTAAAAGAGATACATTTTTTACCCGGACGATCAAAGCAATTGTATGCCGGATTCCAGCTGTTGTTAGAGTCATCTGAAGCCATCGACCACGGTCGTTTCGATGGGTTAAAATCGGCAAAAATAACCCGCCCTGACTCGTCGACAAGCGGTCCATTTACTTGTTCCTGATGATAAACAACGATTTTATCATTCGCCCTCCGCGAAAAGAGATAATATTTATTATCATCAAGTACCAGTCCCACCGAGTCTAAAAATGGCATCATTTCCATTTTCAGAATCACGGCACGTTGAATCTCCTCTGTATTTTTTAATAAATACAGTGAGTCCTTTAATGTCAGGGCCGAACGTTCAATATCTTTAAAGAAATAGCCAACGTTTTTCTGAATAAGTTCAAAGCGGCTATCGGCACGTTTTACCGCGCGTTCCGATACCAGTTGATAGTCAATGATGAAAAAAAGACCAATAAATGACAGTGCTGCCAATAAAAATAAAATTATCAGCCTTATCTTTATCTTTTCGTATAAACTCAGCATGTTAATACATTTAACAAAATAACTGTCTGAACGCTGTGCCGCTGCAAAATAGTCCCTTGCTGCGGCTTTTTAACCAAATTACCCGATTCTACAAAATCAGCAGAAAGTTACAACACTTGCTTAGGGCAATAATTTCCTGTGAGGTGATTACCCTTTCAAGCAATATTCAAACGTAACTATCCTTTAATTTTCGGATCCAGCGCATCGCGTAAACCATCGCCCAACAAATTGAACGCCAGTACGGTCAGAAAAATAGCCAGGGCCGGAAAAACAGCGACATGCGGCGCGATAACCATATCCGCTCGTGCCTCATTGAGCATTGCCCCCCACTCTGGTGTCGGCGGCTGCGCACCGAGGCCGAGAAATGACAGGCTGGCGGCAGAGATAATCGAGGTGCCAATGCGCATGGTGAAAAACACCACGATAGAAGAGACGGTCCCAGGCAAGATATGACGCAACAAAATGGTCATATCGCTGGCACCAATACTGCGTGCTGACTCGATAAAGGTTTGCTGTTTCAACACCAGCGTGTTGCCGCGCACCAGCCGGGCAAACGCGGGGATGGAAAAAATGGCGACTGCGATAATCACGTTAGCAATGCCGCTTCCCAACACCGCAACAACAGCGATCGCCAGTAAAATACCCGGGAAGGCAAACAACACATCGCAAATGCGCATGATCAGCCGATCCCACCAGCCTTCATAATATCCAGCCAGCAAGCCCAGCAACGTCCCGATCGCCGCACCGATAAACACGGCAAACACGCCCGCCGCCAGCGATATTTGCGCACCAACCAGGACACGGCTGAAAATGTCGCGCCCCAGTGAATCGACACCAAACCAGTGCTGCAAAGAAGGTCCGTTATTCAGATTGTCATAATCAAAATAATTTTCGGCGTCATAGGGAGCGATCCAGCGTGCAAAAATGGCCACCACAATCAATAAAATAACGAACAATGCGGCGGTCATCGCCATATGCTGACGGCGAAATCGTCGCCAGAATTCATGCCACGGTGTACGTACCTGGTCAGGTTTGACCAGTGGCATGGCGTTTAACACCGCCTGACGTCGCCAGTTAAATAGTCGCATCCTTACTTGTACCTGATAGCCGGGTTAATGGCGGCGTAAAGCACATCCACCACTAAGTTGATAAGAATAAATTCCAGCGAGAAAAGCAGAATTTCCGCCTGAATCACCGGGTAATCGCGCATTTCAACGGAGTCAACGAGTAAGCGTCCAAGTCCGGGCCAGTTGAAAACTTTCTCCACCACGATGGAACCACCGAGTAAAAATCCAAACTGTAAGCCCATCATGGTCACTACCGGGATCATCGCGTTGCGTAGCCCGTGTTTGAGGACAACCCAGGTTTCGCTCACCCCTTTCGCCCTCGCGGTACGCATATAATCTTCGCTTAAAACGTCGACAAACGACGCGCGGGTAAAGCGCGCCATCACGGCGGCCACTGCCGCGCCGAGCGTCAGGGAGGGTAAAATGTAGTGCTGCCAACTGTCTGCTCCCACGGTAGGCAGCCAGCCCAGTTCAACGGAGAATACCTGAATTAAAAGCATCCCCAGAGCAAATGCCGGAAACGAGATCCCCGACACCGCAATGGTCATACTCAATCGATCCGGCCAACGGTTACGCCAGACGGCGGCGATAATTCCCGCCGCCATACCAAATATCACCGCCCAGACCATACTGGTTATGGTCAGCCACAGCGTTGGCATAAAGCGGCTGGCAATCTCATCGGCAACCGGACGACGCGACACCATCGACAGGCCAAAATCCCCCTGCACAGCATTGCTGATATAGTGCCAGAACTGGTGATATAGCGGCTGATCCAACCCCAGCTGCTGACGCACCAGTTCTATAACCTGCGCATCAGCTTCGGGCCCGGCAATTAATCGCGCCGGATCGCCGGGCAGCATGTGGACAAATAAAAACACCAGCACCGAGACGATAAACAGCGTCGGAATCAACCCCAGTAAGCGTTTGATAACGTAATTAAGCATTCCACTCCCTGCGTTGCTTATTGCAAATCCGCATCTTCAAAGCTGAAGCCGGTGTCTGGCATGATCCAAAAACCGGTCAGGTTTTTACTGTGTGCCGACACCAGTTTTTCTACCACCAGCGGGATCCACGGCGACTCTTGCCAGATGATATCCTGCGCCGCCTTATACAAGCGGGTCTTTTCCGCCGGATCATTAGTTTTCAGTGCCTGAGCCAGGAAGTCATCCACCTGTTTATTGCTGTAAAACGCGGTATTAAACAGCGTCGGTGGCCAGTTCTGCGAGGCAAACAGCGGCGATAGAGCCCAGTCTGCTTCGCCGGTTGAAGCCGACCAGCCAGTGTAGAACATCCGCACGCCGCTCTCTTTTTGCCCTTTACCTTCAACTTCTGCCGCCCGCTGTCCGGCATCCATCGCAGTCACCTGGGCTTTAATCCCGACCTGCGCTAACTGCTGCTGGGTAAATTGCAGCACTTTCTGCGCGGTGCTGTGGTTATGTGACGACCACAGCGTGGTACTGAAACCGTTGGGATATCCCGCCTTTTTCAGTAATTCGCGCGCTTTCACTGGATCGTAAGGCCACGGTTTATAACTTTGCGCGTAGGCGATACTCGGCGGTACCACACCAGTAGCTGGCGTTGCATAGCCCGCGAAGGCCACTTTCACCAGCGCCGGGCGGTTAATGGCGTAATTCAGCGCCTCACGGACCTTCGGGTTATCGAACGGCTTTTGCGTCACGTTCATACTGATATAACGCTGCATAATTGACGGACTGGCCATCAACTCGATATTTTTGTTTTTCTCCAGCAGTGCGGCCTGCTCGTAGGGAATGGGGAAAGCAAACTGCGCTTCACCGGTTTGCAGCATTGCCGCGCGGGTGTTGTTATCCGCCACCGGACGCCAGGTTATGCTGTCCAGTTTGGGCAATCCTGGCTGCCAGTAACCCACGAATTTTTTCACCTTCACAAAATCGGTCTGATTCCAGGTATCCAGTTCATACGGCCCGGTTCCCACCGGATGAAAACCAATCTCCTTGCCATATTTTTCCAGCGCTGCCGGTGAAATCATCGCGGTCGCCGGATGGGCAAGAATATTAATAAACGCTGAGAATGGCTGTTTGAGGGTAATCTTTACCGTTGTCGGATCGATCGCTTCCGTTTTGGCAATATTCTTATACAGGTTATAGCGTTTAAGATGATTCGCCGGATCGCTGGCCCGGTCCAGATTCGCTTTCACCGCCGCTGCGTTGAAATCGGTGCCATCCTGGAATTTAATGCCTTCCCGCAATTTCACGGTGTAAGTAAGGCCGTCATCGGAAACGGTGTAACTCTCCGCCAGCACGTTTTTCAGTTTCATCTCTTTATCGAGACCGAACAGCCCCTGGTAAAACGATTTCGCTACGGCCTGAGATAACGTGTCATTCGCGTCATATGGATCGAGCGTGGTGAAGTTCGATCCTACCGCCACCACCACATCTTTGGCAGCGAATGCACAAGATGCCATCAACGCTGTCGCAATGCCCAGCGCCACTAACCCACTACGGTGTACAGCTCTTGCCATTTTATTCTCCGCCTGAATGTTATCTACGCATGAATGCGTATTCTGATTGTGGTTGTGCGACGTAATGCCCCGGCCCGACGCATTGCAACGAGACGGCTACAACCTCTTCACCACGCAGATGAATATTGCTGGGAAGATCGTCCGACAGCAGTACACGCTGCGGTCGTTGTCGGGACGGTTCAGCGACCGGAACTGCCGCCAGTAATTTACGCGTATAAGGATGCTGCGGGTTTTCGAAGACCGCGCGCCGTGGACCAATTTCAACAATTTGTCCGCGATACATCACCGCCACACGATGACTAATCCGCTCTACCACGGCCATATCGTGGGAGATAAACAGATACGCAATGCCGAAATCACGCTGGAGATCGAGCAACAAGTTGATAATCTGCCCGCGAATAGAAACATCCAGCGCCGAGACGGCTTCGTCGGCAATGATCACTTTTGGATTCAATGCCAACGCGCGAGCAATGCAGATGCGCTGGCGCTGACCGCCGGAAAACTCATGCGGGTAACGCCAGGCATGTTCAGGTAACAGGCCCACGCGCTCCAGCAACCACGCAACGCGTGCAGCCGCTTCTTTACCTGGCAATAAACCGTGTACGCGCAGCGGTTCGATAATCGAATCACCGATGGTCTGACGTGGGTCCAGCGAAGCGTAAGGGTCCTGAAAAATAAACTGAATATCGCGGCGCAATGCCTGAAGTTTACCGGATGACAAGGTATCGATTCGCTGACCGTTAAAGATAATTTCGCCGCCCTGCGATTCGACCAGGCGCAGCAACGCCCGCCCGGTAGTGGATTTACCGCTGCCAGACTCGCCCACCAGCGATAGCGTTTCGCCAGGCCAGAGATCAAAACTGACTTTCTCAACGGCATGCACTTCCCGCGTTACGCGATTCAACAAACCGCTGCGCAAAGGGAAACGGGTGACCAGATTACGCACCCGTAAAACAGGTTCGCCATCCACCACCGTTTTCTGCTCGATGGGTGGTTCCTGTTTCGCTGGATGTTCAAGCGATATCAATGGGAAACGTCGGGGATAATCTACCCCTTTCATCGCACCAAGTTGCGGAACAGCAGCTAACAGCGCACGGGTGTAAGGATGTTGCGGTGCATGAAAAATCTGTTCGACGCTACCCGTTTCCACCGCCTCGCCCTGATACATCACCAGTACCCGATCGGCAATCTCTGCCACCACGCCCATATCGTGAGTGATAAAGATAACGCCCATCGACATCTCTTTTTGCAATACTTTGATTAATTGCAGGATCTGCGCCTGAATAGTGACATCCAGCGCGGTGGTTGGCTCATCGGCAATCAGCACCGCCGGGCGGCATGACAGTGCCATCGCAATCATCACTCGCTGGCGCATCCCACCAGAGAGTTGATGCGGATAACGTGAAAGAATGGTTTGTGCCTCCGGAATGCGTACCTGATCCAGCATCCGCTTCGCCTCGACCATCGCCTCTTCACGACTGGCGTTTTGATGCAGACGAATTGATTCGGCAATCTGTTCACCCACAGTAAATACCGGGTTCAGCGATGTCATCGGCTCCTGAAATATCATCGCCATATCCGCCCCGCGCACATGGCGCATTTGTGCAGCACTCTGCTCGCTAAGTTCAATTACTTCGCGACTGCGCCGCTGCAACAGCATTTTATCGCACTGCACTAAACCGCCCGCCTGTTCCAACAGGCGCATCAATGCCAGCGCAGTCACTGACTTACCGGAGCCGGATTCGCCAACAATTGCCAGCGTCTCACCACGTTGCAGGCTAAAAGAGAGATTGCGGACCGCAGCTATTTTCTGCTGCTCCTGCATAAAGGCAATATTCAGATTTTCAACCGCCAGCACATCACCGGCATCAAGTTCATCACTGTGTGGCAACGGTGTCCCCTTTTTCACGGTAGATACCGGTGGTTGGCGTATCGCCTGCGTAGCCCCAGGCGCGATACATTCCTTCGGTGTTAAACGGTAGCGCGACATTCCCTTCATGGTCGATAGCGATTAAGCCACCGCTACCGCCAAGTGCAGGGAGTTTTTCCATTACTACCCGCTCGCAGGCTTCCGCGAGACTTAATCCGCCGTAATCCATTAACGCGGCGATATCATATGCCGCCAGCGCGCGGATGAAGACTTCGCCCGTGCCGGTACAGGAAACCGCCACACTGGCGTTATTGGCATAGCATCCGGCCCCCACTAAGGGACTATCGCCAACTCGTCCGGGTAATTTATTGGTCATTCCGCCCGTGGACGTGGCTGCCGCCAGATTGCCGTCTAAATCCAACGCCACGGCCCCTACGGTGCCCATTTTCTGTTTTTCATCCAGTGGCGCACCGCTATGGTCGAGGACTGTTGCCCCTTCCTCGCGCGCTGCCATTAGTTGTTCATAACGCAAAGGTGTGGAGAAAATCTCCGGCGAGACGCGCTCCATGCCATGAGCAAACGCAAAATTTTCTGCCCCTTCGCCAATCATCATCACATGTGGGCTTTGCTCCATCACCAGTCGGGCGGCAAGAACCGGATTACGCAGATGACTAACGCCCGCCACCGCACCGGCTTTCAGGGTGTTACCATCCATCACACAGGCGTCCAGTTCATGGGTTTCATCACGCGTAAAGACAGCGCCAATTCCGGCGTTAAACAGTGGACACTCTTCCAGCAGACGCACCGCTTCCGTCACCACATCCAGCGCACTTTCGCCCGCTACCAGCATTTTCTGCCCGGTTTCAACAATGGCAGACAACGCCTCGATGTAGCGTAATTCCTGTTGCAGACTCATCTGCGCGCGGCTAATTGCACCTGCGCCACCATGAATTGCAATGACTGCTTTGCCCATAGTATTCGTCCATTAAGGGTGGCTCGCCACTTTTGCTATAAATATCAGAATTTTTATGAATGACTCATTCAATTTTTGAATATAGAAAGATGGATATGGCATGTAAAGGCAGGAGCCAGCGCTACGCCCGAGGTGGCATACAGTCTGTGGCGTTTTTCTGACATAATAGGCAAATTCGATTTTGCCTCCGCAGGAGTGTTTTCATGGAATTTACCACCGGATTGATGTCGCTCGACACCGCGCTTAATGAGATGCTTTCTCGCGTTACCCCACTGACCGCCCAGGAAACGCTGCCACTGGTTCAGTGTTTTGGCCGTATTCTGGCGAGCGATGTCGTTTCGCCACTGGATGTCCCGGGGTTTGATAACTCCGCTATGGACGGCTACGCGGTGCGTTTAGCCGATATTGCCTCCGGGCAACCGCTGCCCGTTGCCGGTAAATCCTTTGCCGGTCAGCCGTACCATGGTGAATGGCCTGCGGGTACCTGCATTCGTATTATGACCGGTGCGCCGGTGCCGGAAGGCTGCGAAGCGGTGGTGATGCAGGAGCAGACTGAACAAACGGACAATGGCGTGCGTTTTACTGCTGAAGCGCGTAGCGGGCAAAATATTCGCCGTCGCGGTGAAGATATCTCTGCAGGTGCGGTTGTTTTCCCGGCGGGGACTCGCCTGACTACCGCTGAACTGCCAGTGATTGCTTCGCTAGGGATTGCCGAAGTTCCGGTGATTCGTAAAGTGCGTGTAGCGCTTTTTTCTACCGGTGATGAACTCCAGTTGCCCGGTCAGCCGCTGGGCGACGGCCAAATCTACGATACCAACCGTCTCGCCGTACACCTGATGTTAGAACAGTTGGGATGCGAGGTAATCAACTTAGGGATTATCCGCGACGATCCCCATGCCCTGCGCGCCGCATTTATTGAAGCCGACAGCCAGGCGGATGTGGTGATCAGTTCCGGCGGTGTTTCAGTGGGTGAAGCGGATTACACCAAAACGATTCTTGAAGAGCTGGGGGAGATCGCCTTCTGGAAACTGGCGATTAAACCGGGTAAACCGTTCGCATTCGGTAAACTTTCTAATAGTTGGTTCTGCGGCCTGCCGGGCAACCCGGTTTCAGCGACGCTGACCTTCTATCAACTGGTACAGCCTTTGCTGGCAAAACTAAGCGGCAATACCGCCAGTGGCCTGCCCGCGCGCCAGCGTGTACGCACAGCGTCCCGCCTGAAAAAAACGCCAGGACGCCTTGATTTCCAGCGCGGCGTGCTGCAACGCAACACCGATGGCGAACTGGAAGTGACGACCACCGGACATCAGGGTTCACATATATTTAGCTCCTTTAGCCTCGGCAACTGCTTTATCGTGCTGGAACGCGAGCGCGGCAATGTTGACGTGGGCGAATGGGTGGAAGTCGAACCGTTTAACGCGTTGTTCGGAGGCCTGTAATGGCAGAACTCAGCGATCAGGAGATGCTGCGCTACAACCGGCAAATCATCCTGCGTGGTTTTGATTTTGACGGTCAGGAAGCGCTGAAGGATTCTCGCGTGTTGGTGGTGGGGCTTGGTGGCCTCGGCTGTGCGGCATCGCAATATCTGGCAAGCGCCGGTGTCGGCAACCTGACGCTGCTCGACTTCGACACGGTTTCGCTCTCCAATCTGCAACGCCAGACGCTGCACAGTGATGCCACGGTCGGGCAACCAAAGGTGGAATCCGCCCGTGACGCCCTGACGCGGATCAACCCACATATCGCGATTACGCCAGTCAATGCGCTGCTTGATGACGCTGAACTTGCTGCGATGATTGCAAAACACGATCTGGTGCTCGACTGTACGGATAACGTTGCGGTACGTAATCAACTGAACGCAGGCTGTTTTGCCGCGAAGGTGCCGCTGGTTTCCGGCGCGGCAATTCGTATGGAAGGGCAAATCACGGTCTTCACTTATCAGGACGGCGAACCGTGCTATCGCTGCCTTAGCCGTTTGTTTGGCGAGAACGCGTTAACCTGCGTAGAAGCAGGCGTGATGGCACCGTTGATCGGGGTGATTGGTTCGTTGCAGGCAATGGAAGCGATCAAACTGCTGGCAGGTTATGGCAAACCGGCCAGCGGAAAAATCGTGATGTACGATGCGATGACCTGTCAGTTTCGCGAAATGAAACTGATGCGTAATCCGGGGTGTGAGGTGTGCGGGCAGTAACTGCCACCTCCAGGCCAGATAAGACGCGGCACTCCGCCACGTCATCAGCAATTTATGAGGATGCAGAACGTCCGGTTAAATCGACGTTCTGCCAAACGCGCCCAGCCAGTCCTGTTCAAACTTCGCCACAGCGGCATCAACTGCCGGATAGCTAATCATCTGTTGTGCCACATCCAGTGGCAGAGTAATTGATTCACACCCTGCCAGTAAGCAGTCCAGCGCCTGACGCGGGGTTTTGAAACTCGCGGCTAACACTTTCGCCTGCGGCGCATGCATTTTCAATAACTGGTGTAAGTCGGTCACAGTCTGAATACCGCTACCGCCCTGAGCATCAATACGATTAACGTAAGGCGCAACATATTCCGCACCTGCCAGCGCCGACAGTAGCCCTTGTGCTGCGCCATATACCGCGGTTCCCAGCGTCGGAATCCCTTCCGATTTTAACATCTTAATAGCTGCCAGCCCCTCAGCGGTCACCGGAACTTTCACCACGATATCCGCAATAATAGAACGCAATTTACGTGCGTCATTCACCATCCCTTCAGCAGTGGTAGCCATTACCTGGGCAAATAGACGCCCCTGACCGCCCATCGCCTCGTGAAGTTGCGGAAGCACAACCTCCAGCGGTTTTTTACCCGCTGCGATAATGCTTGGGTTAGTGGTCACACCCGCCAGCGGAAAAATACGTGACAGCGTCTTCACCGCAACAACGTCTGAAGTATCCAGATACAGTTCCATAACCATCCTCAAAATGTACTTTTTGTCTGAATGTAGACTATCACGGGAAAACTCTCTGAACAGTTGACGCACATCAATTTAACTTTCATTCGAAAGTATTTTAATGTTTGAACGAAACAGAGAGGCAACTATGATTTTCAATATTCAACGCTACTCGACCCATGATGGCCCCGGTATCCGCACGGTCGTATTTCTTAAAGGCTGTTCGCTGGGCTGCCGCTGGTGTCAGAACCCGGAAAGCCGCGCCCGCACGCAGGATCTGCTGTATGACCCACGACTCTGTCTGGAAGGCTGTGAGCTGTGCGCTAAGACCGCACCGGAAGTGATTGAACGCGCGTTGAATGGTTTGCTTATTCATCGGGAAAAGTTAACCCCGGAGCATTTTACGGCGCTAACCGACTGCTGCCCAACACAGGCGTTAACCGTGTGTGGTGAAGTGAAAAGCGTTGAGGAGATCATGGCAACCGTTTTGCGCGATAAACCGTTTTACGATCGCAGCGGCGGCGGCTTAACGCTTTCTGGCGGTGAACCGTTTATGCAGCCGGAAATGGCGACGGCGCTGCTGCAAGCCAGCCACGAGGCCGGCATTCATACTGCGGTAGAAACCTGTCTGCATGTGCCGTGGAAATATATCGCCCCTTCTCTGCCCTATATCGATCTGTTTCTTGCCGATTTAAAACACGTTGCCGACGCGCCGTTTAAACAGTGGACCGACGGTAACGCCGCCAGGGTGCTGGATAACCTGAAAAAACTCGCCGCAGCGGGCAAAAAAATCATTATCCGCGTGCCACTGATTCAGGGCTTTAATGCCGACGAAACCTCTGTGAAAGCCATTACCGATTTTGCCGCCGACGAGCTGCACGTTGGCGAAATCCATTTCCTGCCCTACCACACGCTAGGCATCAACAAATATCACTTACTTAATCTGCCCTATGACGCCCCGGAAAAACCGCTTGATGCGCCAGAACTGCTCGACTTTGCCCAGCAGTATGCCTGCCAGAAAGGGTTAACCGCGACCTTACGAGGATAACAACCATGACCACACTGAAACTGGACACGCTCAGCGACCGCATTAAAGCGCACAAAAATGCGCTGGTGCATATTGTGAAACCACCAGTCTGTACCGAGCGCGCGCAGCACTATACCGAGATGTATCAACAACATCTCGACAAGCCCATTCCGGTACGTCGCGCGCTGGCACTGGCGCATCACCTGGCGAATCGCACCATCTGGATCAAACATGATGAATTGATCATTGGCAACCAGGCAAGCGAAGTTCGCGCCGCGCCGATCTTCCCGGAATATACCGTCTCGTGGATCGAAAAAGAGATTGATGATCTGGCAGATCGTCCCGGTGCTGGTTTTGCGGTGAGCGAAGAGAACAAACGCGTTCTGCATGAAGTGTGCCCGTGGTGGCGCGGTCAGACCGTACAGGATCGCTGCTACGGCATGTTTACCGATGAGCAAAAAGGTCTGCTGGCGACCGGAATCATTAAAGCGGAGGGCAATATGACTTCCGGCGATGCGCACCTGGCGGTCAATTTCCCGCTACTGCTGGAAAAAGGGCTTGATGGTCTGCGTGAGAAAGTGGCGGAACGTCGCTCGCGCATCAATCTGACGGTACTGGAAGATTTACATGGCGAGCAATTCCTGAAAGCGATTGATATCGTGCTGGTGGCAGTCAGTGAACACATTGAACGTTTCGCTGCCCTGGCGCGTGAAATGGCCGCGACCGAAACCCGCGAAAGCCGTCGCGATGAACTGCTGACGATAGCAGAAAACTGCGATCTTATCGCCCACCAGCCGCCGCAGACTTTCTGGCAGGCGCTGCAACTGTGTTACTTCATCCAGTTGATTTTGCAGATCGAATCTAACGGTCACTCGGTATCGTTTGGTCGTATGGACCAGTATCTCTACCCATACTATCGCCGCGACGTTGAACTGAACCAGACACTGGATCGCGAACACGCCATCGAGATGCTGCATAGCTGCTGGTTGAAATTGCTGGAAGTGAACAAAATCCGCTCCGGCTCACACTCAAAAGCCTCTGCGGGAAGTCCACTGTATCAGAACGTCACCATTGGCGGGCAAAATCTGGTTGATGGTCAACCGATGGACGCGGTAAATCCACTCTCTTATGCGATCCTCGAATCTTGCGGTCGCCTGCGTTCCACTCAGCCTAACCTCAGCGTGCGCTACCACGCGGGAATGAGCAACGATTTCCTCGATGCCTGTGTTCAGGTGATCCGCTGTGGTTTCGGGATGCCGGCGTTCAACAACGACGAAATCGTCATCCCGGAATTTATTAAACTCGGTATTGAACCGCAGGACGCTTACGACTATGCAGCGATTGGTTGTATCGAAACCGCCGTCGGTGGCAAATGGGGCTATCGCTGTACCGGCATGAGCTTTATCAACTTCGCCCGCGTGATGCTGGCGGCGCTGGAAGGCGGTCGTGATGCCACCAGCGGCAAAGTGTTCCTGCCACAAGAAAAAGCGTTGTCAGCGGGTAACTTCAACAACTTCGATGAAGTAATGGACGCATGGGATACGCAAATCCGTTACTACACGCGTAAATCAATCGAAATCGAATATGTCGTCGATACCATGCTGGAAGAGAACGTACACGATATTCTCTGCTCGGCGCTGGTCGATGACTGTATTGAGCGAGCGAAAAGTATCAAGCAAGGCGGCGCGAAATATGACTGGGTTTCTGGCCTGCAGGTCGGCATTGCTAACCTCGGCAACAGCCTGGCGGCAGTGAAGAAACTGGTATTTGAACAGGGCGCGATTGGTCAGCAACAGCTGGCTGCCGCACTGGCGGATGACTTCGACGGCCTAACTCACGAGCAGCTGCGTCAGCGGCTGATTAACGGTGCGCCGAAGTACGGCAACGACGATGATACTGTCGATACGCTGCTGGCTCGCGCTTATCAGACCTATATCGACGAACTGAAGCAGTACCATAACCCGCGCTACGGTCGTGGTCCGATTGGCGGCAACTATTATGCGGGCACATCGTCTATCTCCGCTAACGTACCGTTTGGCGCGCAGACTATGGCAACGCCGGACGGACGTAAAGCACATACCCCGCTGGCAGAAGGCGCTAGTCCGGCCTCCGGTACTGACCATCTCGGCCCTACTGCGGTCATTGGCTCGGTGGGTAAACTGCCTACGGCAGCAATTCTCGGCGGCGTGCTGCTCAACCAGAAACTGAATCCGGCAACGCTGGAGAATGAATCTGACAAGCAGAAACTGATGATCCTGCTGCGTACCTTCTTTGAAGTGCATAAAGGCTGGCATATTCAGTACAACATTGTTTCCCGCGAAACATTGCTGGAGGCGAAGAAACATCCGGATCAATACCGCGATCTGGTGGTACGCGTAGCGGGTTATTCCGCCTTCTTCACCGCGCTCTCTCCAGACGCACAGGACGATATCATCGCCCGTACCGAACACATGCTGTAATCCCCTCAGCCCGGCGTCGTCGTCGCCGGGCCAAATCATTCACATCATCAATTTCAGCCTCGCTTTCATTCGAAATATAATTTGTGCTCTGCGTCACATTGTTATTACACTGTTACGGTTTCATTTTCGAGCCAGGAGCACACCTATGAGCGTAAAAGTTATCGTCACAGACATGGACGGTACTTTTCTTAACGACGCCAAAACGTACAACCAACCACGTTTTATGGCGCAATATCAGGAACTGAAAAAGCGCGGCATTGAGTTCGTTGTCGCCAGCGGTAATCAGTATTACCAGCTTATTTCGTTCTTTCCTGAGCTAAAGGATGAGATCTCTTTTGTCGCGGAAAACGGCGCACTGGTTTACGAACATGGCAAGCAGTTGTTCCACGGCGAACTGACCCGACATGAATCGCGGATTGTTATTGGCGAGTTGCTAAAAGATAAGCAACTCAATTTTGTCGCCTGCGGTCTGCAAAGTGCATATGTCAGCGAAAATGCCCCCGAAGCATTCGTCGCACTGATGGCAAAACACTACCATCGCCTGAAACCTGTAAAAGATTATCAGGAGATTGACGACGTACTGTTCAAGTTTTCGCTCAACCTGCCGGATGAACAAATCCCGTTAGTGATCGACAAACTGCACATAGCGCTGGATGGCATTATGAAACCCGTCACCAGTGGTTTTGGCTTTATCGACTTGATTATTCCCGGTCTACATAAAGCAAACGGTATTTCGCGGTTACTGAAACGCTGGGATCTGTCACCGCAAAATGTGGTAGCGATTGGCGACAGCGGTAACGATGCGGAGATGCTGAAAATGGCGCGTTATTCCTTTGCGATGAGCAATGCTGCGGAAAACATTAAACAAATCGCCCGTTACGCTACCGATGATAATAATCATGAAGGCGCGCTGAATGTGATTCAGGCGGTGCTGGAAAATAAACCGCCGTTTAATCTTTGATTATCGCCAATTCAGTTTATTGAGAAAGTGCATGTCATTATGCCGGATACGGCGTGACCGCCTTATTTGGCATACAAAATCATGAAAATTCAATATATTGCGATACACTGCCAGGTCTGATAAGTGTAGCGCACCAGGCAATCTTGCGTTTGTCATCAGTTTCAGTAGCCCTGACCATATCAGGGCTACTGATAATAACTTACTCGATCCCTTTACTACGCAGGTAATCTTCGTAATTACCGCTAAAGTCGATCACGCGTTCCGGGGTGATTTCCAGAATACGGGTCGCCAGGGAGCTTACGAACTCACGGTCGTGTGAAACAAAGATCAGCGTGCCCTGATACAGTTCCAGCGCCATGTTCAGCGACTCAATAGATTCCATATCCAGGTGGTTGGTCGGTTCGTCCATGATCAGAATGTTCGGCTTCTGCATCATTAACTTACCAAACAGCATCCGCCCTTTTTCCCCACCGGAAAGCACTTTAGCTGGCTTTTTGATGTCGTCCTGGCTGAACAGCAAACGACCGAGAATGCTGCGTACCGCCTGCTCGTCATCGCCTTCCTGCTTCCACTGGCTCATCCATTCGAACACGGTCAGATCATTTTCGAACTCATATTCATGGTCCTGAGCATAGTAACCAATGCGCGCGTTTTCAGACCATTTTACGGTGCCGCTGTCCGGTTGCAGATCGCCCACCAGCGTTTTCAACAGCGTTGATTTACCGACGCCGTTGGTACCCAGTACCGCCAGTTTTTCACCGACCTCCAGCAGCAGGTTGAGATTTTTAAACAGCGGACCGTTATCAAACCCTTTGGTCAGACCTTCCACTTCCAGCGCGTTACGGAACAGTTTCTTATCCTGTTCAAAACGGATGAACGGGTTCTGACGGCTGGAGGCTTTCACCTCTTCCAGTTTGATTTTATCAATCTGGCGCGCGCGCGAAGTTGCCTGGCGAGATTTCGAGGCGTTGGCGCTAAAGCGGCTAACGAAAGATTGCAGCTCAGCAATCTGCGCCTTCTTCTTGGCGTTATCAGCCAGCAGACGTTCACGCGCCTGGGTCGCCGCCGTCATGTACTCATCGTAGTTGCCCGGATAAACGCGCAGCTCGCCGTAATCCAGATCCGCCATGTGGGTACAAACCATGTTAAGGAAGTGACGGTCGTGCGAGATGATGATCATGGTGCTGTCACGCTCGTTCAGCACCTGTTCCAGCCAGCGAATGGTGTCGATGTCGAGGTTGTTGGTCGGTTCGTCGAGCAGGAGAATGTCCGGATCAGCAAACAGCGCCTGCGCCAGCAGCACACGCAGCTTCCAGCCAGGAGCAACTTCACTCATCGGGCCGTAGTGCTGTTCCACTGGAATTCCCACGCCAAGCAACAGTTCACCGGCGCGAGCTTCCGCAGAGTAACCGTCCATTTCGCCGTATTTCACTTCCAGATCGGCCACTTTATAGCCGTCTTCTTCACTCATTTCCGGCAAAGCATAGATGCGGTCACGCTCCTGCTTCACTTCCCACAACTCTTTATGCCCCATGATCACCGTATCCAGCACAGTGAACTCTTCAAAGGCAAACTGATCCTGACGCAGCTTACCAATGCGCTCGTTGGGATCGAGGGAAACGTTACCCAACGTCGGCTCTAAGTCGCCGCCGAGGATCTTCATAAAGGTGGATTTACCACTACCGTTCGCGCCAATCAGGCCGTAACGGTTGCCGCCGCCGAATTTGACGGAAATGTTTTCAAACAACGGCTTACTGCCGAACTGCATGGTGACGTTACTGGAAACTAACACAGGCGTATCCTGAAAAGAGATATGACAAACCGCGCATTATGCCATAAGTCTGAAAGAAGATCCTGCTCCTCGCTTAAGGTCTACACTCAAGCCAAAGGCAAAAAATGTGATTTCGTACACATCTGATTTCACTGTGAGCTGGAATGAACTTATAATGCACTCCCAATACTCTAATATTCTCAACCCAATGGCCTGCCAGGCACAAAATCTCGCTTAACATGAATATGAAATTGAAAACATTATTCGCAGCGGCCTTCGCTGTTGTCGGCTTTTGCAGTACCGCCTCTGCGGTAACTTATCCTCTGCCAACCGACGGGAGTCGCCTGGTTGGTCAGAATCAGGTGATCACCATTCCTGAAGGTAACACTCAGCCGCTGGAGTATTTTGCCGCCGAGTACCAGATGGGACTTTCCAATATGATGGAAGCGAACCCGGGTGTGGATACCTTCCTGCCGAAAGGCGGTACTGTACTGAACATTCCGCAGCAGCTGATCCTGCCGGATACCGTTCATGAAGGCATCGTCATTAACAGTGCAGAGATGCGTCTGTATTACTATCCGAAAGGGACCAACACCGTTATCGTGCTGCCGATCGGCATTGGTCAGTTAGGCAAAGACACGCCTATCAACTGGACCACCAAAGTTGAGCGTAAAAAAGCAGGCCCGACCTGGACGCCGACCGCTAAAATGCACGCAGAGTACCGCGCTGCGGGCGAACCGCTTCCGGCGGTCGTTCCGGCTGGTCCGGATAACCCGATGGGGCTGTATGCACTCTACATCGGTCGCCTGTACGCTATCCATGGCACCAACGCCAACTTCGGTATCGGCCTGCGTGTAAGTCATGGTTGTGTGCGTCTGCGTAACGAAGACATCAAATTCCTGTTCGAGAAAGTACCGGTCGGTACCCGCGTACAGTTTATTGATGAGCCGGTAAAAGCGACCACCGAGCCAGACGGCAGCCGTTATATTGAAGTCCATAACCCGCTGTCTACCACTGAAGCCCAGTTTGAAGGTCAGGAAATTGTGCCAATTACCCTGACGAAGAGCGTGCAGACAGTGACCGGTCAGCCAGATGTTGACCAGGTTGTTCTGGATGAAGCGATCAAAAATCGTTCCGGGATGCCGGTTCGTCTGAATTAATCTTCAAAACGTAAAGCAAAGGCGGACTCATAATCCGCCTTTTTAATTTGACAGACCTTATCCCGCCGGGATCATAACCAACAAAACATATCCCACCAGCGCCGCCCACAACAGCATCGGTATCGAATAAAGATGAAAACGCCACCAGATACGGCGATCGTTCGCCATCCGTAACGCAATCAAATTTGCCAGCGATCCGGGTAATAAACCAAAGCCCCCCACGTTTACCGCCCATGCCAGTAATAAAGACGGTGGCACATAATTGAGCAGCAAAATGGTACTCGGCACGTTACTGATCACCTGCGATAAACCAATCGCCGTTAACCATAATCCGGGGTCGGATAAATGACTCACGTTACTTAACACCCCCTGCAAAGCTGGCAGTTGGGTTAGTAAATGGACGTCGATAAACATCGCCATAAACACCAGCAGCAGCGTCCAGTCCACACTGAGCACCACGCGACGCGCCAGCAGCGCAAAGCCCGCCGCCACAATCACCAGTCCCCACAGCTCTTGTTTTAACTCCAGCGCCGTCAGAAAGACGATATACAGCCCCAGACAACTCCACACCAGCCGCGGTTTCCACTCCGGCGTTTGCACCCCCGTATGGTATTGCAGCGCCTTTCCAGGGAAACAACACCAGCACAACAGCAGGAGTGTCAGCATCATTGCGCCAGCCAGCGGTGCCATTTGGGCAATAAATCCGGCAAACGAAAGACCAGAACGTCCCCAGATAAGAATATTTTGCGGGTTGCCAATTGGCGTCAGTAGCGAACCAGCGTTGACTGCCAGCGCCTCAAAAATAATCAGCCGATTAACCGGGATCTCACACAGTCTTTTTAGCGTGATAGTCAGCGGAACAACTATAAACAGCGCGACATCGTTGGTCAGAAAGGTAGAAAGCAGCGCTGCAGCCAGTACCATAAACATCGCCAGCCGACGCTCCGTAGCAAAACGGCGCACCATTTTGCGCCCCAGCACATCAAAATAACCGCTTAACTCGACACCTTTGGTCAGCAGCATCAGGCCGCTTAAGGTGATGATGGTGTGCCAGTCGATAGCAGCAGGCCAGGATTTCGGTGCAAAGGGAACGAAAAAACTTAATCCGATGCCAACAAGAATTAATAACTGAAAAAAACGATCGCCTTGCAGCGTGCGTAAAAAAGGCAGGCTCATTTGGCACCGTGTTTCTGGGTAAACAAACGAAAGGCATCCAGCGTCTCTTCACTAACATGGTGCTCCATACCTTCCGCGTCGCGACGGGCGATTTCCGGACTGACGCCCAACACCAACAAGAAATTTTCGACTATCTGATGTCGCTCGCGGCTTTCCTGCGCCAGCTTCTCTCCTTCTGCCGTTAAAAACACGCCACGCCAGGGGATCATTTCAATCAGCCCCATGGTTGCCAGTCGCTTAAGCATTTTAGCCACCGTCGGTTGCGAAACCCCCAGACGAGCAGCCATGTCTACCTGACGAGCTTCCCCCACTTCCCTGATCAAGTCAGAAATCAGCTCAACGTAATCATCAATCAGCTCGCGCCGATGCGCCTCTCTGACCTGGCGGAACCCTTCAACGTGCTCTTCCACGTTCACTAACTGCGTCACTTTTTTTGCTGTTGGCGTACCTGCGCGACGACTCATTGTGCTTCCTCATTATGGTGACGCATACATAGCGTTCTCATTTCGTGCGCACATTGTAAACCAGAGTTGCGAAGGTACAAAAAATTAACGTTTTAGCAATAGCCATATAATATAGCCTGTGCTATATCTGTATGTAATGCAATCATCCCTCAAGGATCGATGGGATTAGCAAGTCAGGAGGTCTTATGAATGAGTTCAAGAGGTGTATGCGCGTGTTTAGTCATTCTCCCTTTAAAGTACGGTTAATGCTGCTCTCTATGTTGTGCGATATGGTCAACAACAAACCGCAGCAGGATAAACCTTCCGATAAATAGCGGCGTCGCGGTACGCCGCTTCACTCCTGCTTTTATGCAGGCACAACGCGTTTTGGTCTGAAAAACCCCACTTTTTGTCGGATTTGCAATCCCCTTCGCAAAAGATTTGTTCGTCAGTAGTTGACCTGAACAGCGGCTCGCTCTATCTTCTTGCAGCCCTGCGTATATTGCGGCTCGCGGATGCGGACCCCTTTCCCCTCTTCACGCACTCTTGCAGGTATTGACCCTTGACGCCAGGGTAAGCACATGGCGTTTGTTACGATAGTGGCATATGAATTTAACCCTCAAAGAATCGCTTGTTACCCGTAGCCGGGTATTTAGCCCGTGGACTGCGTTCTACTTTTTACAGTCGCTATTAATTAACCTCGGCTTAGGTTACCCCTTCAGTTTGCTCTACACCGCTGCGTTTACGGCTATTTTGCTTTTGCTATGGCGAACATTGCCTCGCGTACAAAAAGTTCTGGTCGGTATCAGTTCGCTGGTGGCGGCTTGTTATTTCCCTTTTGCTCAGGCCTACGGCGCGCCTAACTTCAATACATTGCTGGCATTGCACTCCACCAATATGGAAGAGTCGACCGAAATCCTGACGATTTTTCCATGGTACAGCTACCTGGTCGGCATATTTATTTTTGCGCTCGGCGTAATAGCGATCAGGCGAAAAAAAGAGAGTGAAAAAGCGCGCTGGAATACCTTCGACAGCCTGTGCCTGGTATTCAGTGTGGCGACATTTTTTGTTGCTCCCGTGCAAAACCTGGCCTGGGGCGGCGTATTTAAACTGAAAGATACTGGCTATCCGGTATTTCGTTTTGCTAAGGATGTCATCGTCAATAATAACGAGGTGATTGAAGAGCAAGAACGGATGGCAAAACTTTCCGGAATGAAAGATACCTGGACGGTCACTGCCGTTAAGCCGAAGTATCAGACCTATGTGGTGGTGATCGGAGAAAGCGCGCGTCGCGATGCCCTCGGTGCCTTTGGCGGTCACTGGGACAATACCCCGTTTGCCAGCAGCGTTAACGGTTTGATATTTGCTGACTACATTGCCGCCAGTGGCTCCACGCAGAAATCGCTTGGCTTAACGCTCAATCGCGTTGTCGATGGCAAACCACAGTTTCAGGATAACTTTGTCACCCTGGCAAATCGCGCGGGCTTCCAGACCTGGTGGTTTTCCAACCAGGGCCAAATCGGCGAATACGATACCGCCATCGCCAGCATCGCCAAACGAGCAGATGAAGTGTACTTCCTGAAAGAAGGTAATTTTGAAGCAGATAAAAACACGAAAGACGAAGCGTTACTGGATATGACCGCTCAAGTGCTGGCGCAAGAGCACTCGCAACCGCAGCTGATTGTTCTACATCTGATGGGCTCGCATCCGCAGGCCTGCGACCGGACACAAGGAAAATACGAAACCTTTGTGCAATCAAAAGAAACGTCGTGCTATCTCTATACCATGACGCAAACAGACAATTTACTGCGCAAGCTGTACGATCAGTTACGCAACAGCGGCAGCAGCTTCTCGCTGGTTTACTTTTCCGACCACGGTCTGGCCTTTAAAGAGCGCGGCAAAGACGTGCAATACCTTGCCCATGATGATAAGTATCAGCAAAATTTCCAGGTGCCTTTTATGGTCATTTCCAGCGACGATAAAGCGCATCGGGTGATTAAAGCCCGCCGCTCGGCCAATGACTTCTTAGGCTTTTTCTCGCAGTGGACGGGAATTAAAGCGAAGGAAATAAATATCAAATACCCGTTTATATCTGAGAAGAAAGCCGGGCCGATATACATCACCAACTTCCAGTTACAGAAGGTGGATTACAACCATCTCGGAACCGATAATTTCGACCCGAAACCTTAAAACAAAAAAATCCGCCCCGAGAGGCGGATTTTTATATCACCGAAGTGATTAGAAGCGGTAACCAACACCGGCAATCCAGGTGCCTACGTCAACGCTACGAATACGGCTCTGCTCGTAAGAGAAGTCCAGAGCAACGTTTTCCATCGGGTTGAACTGCAGACCAGCACCGTAGGAGAAACCGTAGTCGCTGGTGTCGTGTTTGTAGGTCGGGTATTCAGTGGTCTGGAATTTACCATAACCCACACCCACTACACCGTAGATGCTTGCCCAGTCGTTAATGCGGTAAGCCGGACCAGCAGTGATGCCGTAGTACTGGTTTTTGTTGTAGTCACCAGAGCTTGCAGTACGGCTTTTCTCGGTGTAAGTGAAAGAACCGATCACACCCAGCGGGCTGTTGTCTTCTTCATAGCGGTATTTCAGGTTGAAACCGCCCATTTTGTTCATTTGGCCCTGAGCGTCGCTCTGTGCGTAACCGCCAGTTACAGTAGAAGTCGCAGCTACGGAAGTACCTGCGGTGAAAGCCAGAACTGCGGCCAGTGCTGAAAGACATGCAATTTTTTTCATAACCACCTCAAATGTGATTCAAATAAGTCCTAAGTTTTAAATATATCAAAAATTAATGGGAAACTCTTCGCGATTTATGATGTCTAACGGGCCATTTCATGTAACAGAACGTTTCCATACACCGCTATCCATCTAAATTTAAATCACTTTTTCAGAGAACTGCGTAAGTATTACGCATGTTTTCCCTGTCATTCATCCAGATTATTCCTAATCACCAGACTAATGATTCCATCAATCCTGGCGCATTTTAGTCAAAACGGGGGAAAATTTTTTCAACAAATGCTCAACCAGCATTGGGTATATCCAGTACACTCCACGCTTTACTTAGGTTTAGATATTTGTGGGAGAAAGGATGCCTGGTTCATTACGTAAAATGCCGGTCTGGTTACCAATAGTCATATTGCTCGTTGCCATGGCGTCTATTCAGGGTGGAGCCTCGTTAGCTAAGTCACTTTTTCCTCTGGTGGGCGCACCGGGGGTCACTGCGCTGCGTCTGGCATTAGGCACGCTGATCCTCATCGCGTTCTTTAAGCCATGGCGACTGCGCTTTGCCAAAGAGCAACGATTACCGCTGTTGTTTTACGGCGTTTCGCTGGGTGGAATGAATTATCTTTTTTATCTTTCTATTCAGACGGTACCGCTGGGTATTGCGGTGGCGCTGGAGTTCACCGGACCACTGGCGGTGGCACTGTTCTCTTCTCGTCGCCCGGTAGATTTCGTCTGGGTTGTGCTGGCGGTTCTTGGTCTGTGGTTCCTGCTACCGCTGGGGCAAGACGTTTCCCATGTCGATTTAACCGGCTGTGCGCTGGCACTGGGGGCCGGGGCTTGTTGGGCTATTTACATTTTAAGTGGGCAACGTGCTGGAGCGGAACATGGCCCTGCGACGGTGGCAATTGGTTCGTTGATTGCAGCGTTAATTTTCGTGCCAATTGGAACGCTTCAGGCTGGTGAAGCACTCTGGCACTGGTCGGTTATTCCATTGGGTCTGGCTGTCGCTATTCTCTCGACCGCTCTGCCTTATTCGCTGGAAATGATTGCCCTCACCCGTTTGCCAACACGCACATTTGGTACGCTAATGAGCATGGAACCTGCGCTGGCTGCCGTTTCCGGGATGATTTTCCTCGGAGAAACACTGACACCCATACAGCTGCTGGCGCTCGGCGCTATCATCGCCGCTTCAATGGGTTCTACGCTGACAGTACGCAAAGAGAGCAAAATAAAAGAATTAGACATAAATTAAATTTACATTTCTGCATGGTTATGCATAACCATGCAGATTTTCTCGCTACTTTTCCTCTACACCGTCTTTATATATCGAATTATGCAAAAGCATATTTATTCCGAAAATTCCTGGCGAGCAAATAAATAAGAATTGTTCTTATCAATATATCTAACTTATTGAATTTTTATTGGTTTTGTTTTTCACGCTTGTTACCACTATTAGTGTGATAGGAACAGCCAGAATAGCGGAACACATAGCTGGTGCTATACTTAGTCTCGTTAATTACTGGGACATAACATCAAGAGGATATGAAATTATGAGTACCGCTAAATTAGTTAAATCAAAAGCGACCAATCTGCTTTATACCCGCAACGATGTCTCTGACAGCGAGAAAAAAGCAACAGTAGAGTTGCTGAATCGCCAGGTTATCCAGTTTATTGATCTTTCTTTGATTACCAAACAAGCGCACTGGAACATGCGCGGCGCTAACTTCATTGCCGTACATGAAATGCTGGATGGCTTCCGCACTGCACTGATCGATCATCTGGATACCATGGCAGAACGTGCAGTGCAGCTGGGCGGTGTAGCTCTGGGGACCACTCAAGTTATCAACAGCAAAACTCCGCTGAAAAGTTACCCGCTGGACATCCACAACGTTCAGGATCACCTGAAAGAGCTGGCTGACCGTTACGCAATCGTCGCTAATGACGTACGCAAAGCGATTGGCGAAGCGAAAGATGACGACACCGCAGATATCCTGACCGCCGCGTCTCGCGACCTGGATAAATTCCTGTGGTTTATCGAGTCTAACATCGAATAAATCCATCGCTGATGGTGCAGAACTTTAGTACACGATAAAAGCGGCTTCCTGACAGGAGGCCGTTTTGTTTTGTAGCCCGCCTCAACGCACTTATTTAGTGCATCCATCTGCTATCACCAGCTGGTTAAGTAAATTTTTTGTATCCACATCATCACACAATCGTTACATAAAGATTGTTTTTTCATCAGGTTTTACGCTAAATAATCACTGTGTTGAGTGCACAATTTTAGCGCACCAGTTTGGTGCCCCAGAATGGTGCATCTTCAGGGTATTGCCCTATAAATCGTGCATCACGTTTTTGCCGCATCTCGAAAAATCAATGAGTTGCAAAACTGGCACGATTTTTTCATATATGTGAATGTCACGCAGGGGATCGTCCCGTGGATAGAAAAAAGGAAATGCTATGAAGTCTGTATTAAAAGTTTCACTGGCTGCACTGACCCTGGCTTTTGCGGTTTCTTCTCATGCCGCGGATAAAAAATTAGTTGTCGCGACGGATACTGCCTTCGTTCCGTTTGAATTTAAACAGGGCGATAAATACGTGGGCTTTGACGTTGATCTGTGGGCTGCCATCGCTAAAGAACTGAAACTGGATTACGAACTGAAGCCGATGGATTTCAGTGGGATCATTCCAGCACTGCAAACCAAAAACGTCGATCTGGCGCTGGCGGGCATTACCATCACCGACGAGCGTAAAAAAGCGATCGATTTCTCTGACGGCTACTACAAAAGCGGCCTGTTAGTGATGGTGAAAGCTAACAATAACGATGTGAAAAGCGTGAAAGATCTCGACGGGAAAGTGGTTGCTGTGAAGAGCGGCACTGGCTCCGTTGATTACGCGAAAGCAAACATCAAAACTAAAGATCTGCGTCAGTTCCCGAACATCGATAACGCCTATATGGAACTGGGCACCAACCGCGCAGACGCCGTTCTGCACGATACGCCAAACATTCTGTACTTCATCAAAACCGCCGGTAACGGTCAGTTCAAAGCGGTAGGTGACTCTCTGGAAGCACAGCAATACGGTATTGCGTTCCCGAAAGGTAGCGACGAGCTGCGTGACAAAGTCAACGGCGCGTTGAAAACCCTGCGCGAGAACGGAACTTACAACGAAATCTACAAAAAATGGTTCGGTACTGAACCGAAATAATAACGCTGCGCCTGTAAAGCGCACTGGCAGTTCCCTCTCCCCGCCGGGGAGAGGATTAGGGTGAAGGGCGCAAACCCGCTCCGGGGCCATTAATTACCCTGAATTTGATTATTTACACCACGGTAACAGGAACAACATATGCAGTTTGACTGGAGTGCCATCTGGCCTGCCATTCCGCTTCTGATTGAAGGTGCCAAAATGACCCTGTGGATTTCGGTCCTCGGTCTGGCTGGCGGTCTGGTGATCGGATTGTTGGCAGGTTTTGCACGCACCTTCGGTGGTTGGATAGCCAACCACGTCGCGCTGGTCTTTATTGAAGTGATCCGCGGCACACCTATCGTCGTCCAGGTGATGTTTATCTATTTCGCCCTGCCGATGGCGTTTAACGATTTACGCATCGACCCGTTTACTGCGGCGGTGGTCACCATCATGATCAACTCCGGCGCGTACATTGCGGAAATCACGCGTGGTGCGGTGCTGTCTATTCACAAAGGTTTTCGTGAAGCAGGACTGGCGCTCGGTCTTTCACGTTGGGAAACCATTCGCTACGTCATTTTACCGCTGGCACTGCGTCGTATGCTGCCGCCGCTGGGTAACCAGTGGATCATCAGCATTAAAGACACTTCGCTGTTTATTGTTATCGGCGTGGCGGAACTGACCCGTCAGGGGCAAGAAATTATTGCCGGTAACTTCCGCGCCCTTGAGATCTGGAGCGCCGTGGCGGTGTTCTATCTGATTATTACCCTGGTGCTGAGCTTTATTCTGCGTCGTCTGGAAAGAAGGATGAAAATCCTGTGATTGAATTTAAAAACGTCTCCAAGCATTTTGGTCCAACCCAGGTGCTGCACAATATCGATTTGAACATTGCTCAGGGCGAAGTCGTGGTGATTATCGGGCCGTCCGGTTCCGGTAAATCGACCCTGCTGCGCTGCATCAACAAACTGGAAGAAATCACCTCCGGCGATCTGATTGTCGATGGCCTGAAGGTTAACGATCCGAAAGTTGATGAGCGCCTGATTCGCCAGGAAGCGGGTATGGTGTTCCAGCAGTTTTACCTCTTCCCGCATCTGACGGCGCTGGAAAACGTCATGTTTGGCCCGCTACGCGTGCGTGGCGCGAATAAAGAAGAGGCGGAAAAACTGGCGCGTGAGCTGCTGGCGAAAGTCGGTCTGGCAGAGCGTGCACATCACTACCCTTCCGAACTTTCTGGTGGTCAACAGCAGCGTGTGGCGATTGCCCGCGCGCTGGCGGTGAAGCCGAAAATGATGCTGTTTGATGAACCGACTTCCGCTCTTGACCCGGAACTGCGCCATGAAGTGCTGAAGGTTATGCAGGATCTGGCTGAAGAAGGGATGACGATGGTAATCGTGACCCACGAAATCGGTTTTGCCGAGAAAGTAGCTTCGCGCCTGATCTTTATCGACAAAGGCCGGATTGCGGAAGATGGCGATCCGCAGGTGTTGATCAAGAACCCACCGAGCCAGCGCTTGCAGGAATTTTTGCAGCACGTCTCTTAACTTCTCAGCCTCCCTTTCCCCCGAAAGGGAGGCACACCAGATTCCTCTCATTTAAAATCGCCTCTCCCCCAGCATCTATACTTATCTTTTTGCTCTGTTTTCTCACTGGAGGAGTCATGCGGTGGATCCTGTTCATCCTCTTCTGCCTGCTGGGCGCACCTGCCCACGCGGTATCCATACCCGGCGTTACAACCACAACGACAACGGACTCAACGACTGAACCGGCCCCGGAACCGGATATCGAACAAAAAAAAGCGGCCTATGGCGCACTGGCGGATGTGCTGGATAATGACACCTCGCGTAAAGAGTTGATCGACCAGTTGCGCACCGTCGCCGCGACGCCTCCTGCGGAACCCGTACCGAAGATCGTGCCGCCGACGCTGGTTGAAGAGCAAACCGTGCTGCAAAAGGTCACCGAAGTCAGCCGCCATTATGGTGAAGCCCTTTCCGCCCGCTTCGGGCAACTTTATCGCAATATCACCGGCTCCCCGCATAAGCCGTTTAATCCACAAACCTTCAGCAATGCGCTGACCCATTTTTCAATGTTAGCGGTTTTAGTGTTTGGTTTTTACTGGCTGATTCGCCTGTGCGCGCTGCCACTGTATCGCAAAATGGGTCAGTGGGCGCGGCAAAAAAATCGTGAGCGCAGTAACTGGTTGCAGCTTCCGGCGATGATTATCGGGGCGTTTATTATCGACCTGCTGTTACTGGCGCTGACATTGTTTGTCGGCCAGGTATTAAGCGACAACCTGAATGCGGGCAGTCGCACCATCGCTTTCCAACAAAGTTTGTTTCTCAACGCCTTTGCCCTGATTGAATTTTTCAAAGCCGTACTACGCCTGATTTTTTGCCCAAACGTGGCTGAACTGCGCCCGTTCACGATTCATGACGAGACCGCCCGTTACTGGAGTCGTCGCCTGAGCTGGTTAAGCAGCCTGATTGGCTATGGTCTGATTGTGGCTGTGCCGATTATCTCTAATCAGGTGAATGTACAGATAGGTGCGCTGGCGAACGTCATCATTATGCTGTGCATGACCGTCTGGGCGTTGTACCTGATTTTTCGTAATAAAAAAGAGATCACCCAGCATTTGCTCAACTTTGCGGAGCATTCGCTGGCCTTTTTCAGCCTGTTTATCCGCGCCTTTGCGCTGGTGTGGCACTGGCTGGCAAGCGCCTATTTTATCGTGCTGTTTTTCTTTTCGTTGTTCGATCCGGGCAACAGCCTGAAATTTATGATGGGTGCAACGGTGCGCAGCCTGGCGATTATTGGTATCGCAGCATTTGTTTCCGGTATGTTTTCCCGCTGGTTGGCGAAAACCATCACCCTCTCGCCACATACTCAGCGTAACTATCCCGAGTTGCAAAAACGGCTGAATGGATGGCTTTCGGCGGCACTGAAAACAGCGCGTATTCTGACAGTCTGCGTGGCGGTAATGCTGCTGTTGAGCGCATGGGGATTGTTCGATTTCTGGAACTGGCTGCAAAACGGAGCGGGGCAGAAAACCGTAGATATCCTGATCCGTATCGCACTCATTCTTTTCTTCTCGGCGGTTGGCTGGACGGTGCTCGCCAGTTTGATAGAAAACCGGCTGGCTTCGGATATTCATGGCCGCCCGCTACCCAGCGCCCGTACGCGAACCCTGCTGACGCTGTTCCGTAACGCGCTGGCGGTGATTATCAGTACCATCACCATCATGATTGTGTTGTCGGAAATCGGCGTCAATATCGCGCCATTGCTGGCAGGTGCCGGGGCATTAGGTCTGGCTATCTCGTTTGGTTCGCAAACGCTGGTGAAAGATATTATTACCGGAGTATTTATTCAGTTTGAAAACGGCATGAACACTGGAGATTTGGTGACTATCGGGCCGTTGACCGGCACTGTGGAACGGATGTCGATTCGCTCCGTGGGCGTGCGCCAGGATACCGGGGCGTATCACATCATTCCGTGGTCTTCGATAACCACCTTTGCTAACTTCGTCCGCGGTATTGGTTCGGTAGTGGCAAACTACGATGTTGATCGCCATGAAGATGCTGATAAAGCCAATCAGGCACTGAAAGATGCGGTAGCAGAATTGATGGAAAACGAAGAAATTCGCGGGCTGGTTATTGGTGAACCGAACTTTGCCGGGATTGTCGGCTTAAGCAATACCGCGTTTACACTGCGTGTTTCGTTCACCACGCTGCCACTCAAACAGTGGACGGTCCGCTTTGCCCTCGACAGCCAGGTGAAAAAACATTTCGACCTGGCGGGTGTTCGCGCGCCGGTGCAGACTTATCAGGTGCTGCCAGCTCCGGGCGCGGCCCCGGCTGAACCGTTGCCGCCGGGGGAGCCAACGCTTTAACGCTGGCGATTGACAAAACGGCGGCGCTGCTCGTCGTTCATAAAGGTCCAGGCTATAAAGCGGCTCTGCTTTTGCCCCTGGGCCATCTCTTTTTTTACCACCTTCACCGCACCTACGTCCGTCAGAGCACGATACAACGGCGGTAAGTTTTCACCACGAGATACCAGCGAGGTAAACCACATCACCTGCTTCGCGAAGCCTTTGCTCTCTTCAATCATCTTTTTGATAAAAGCGACCTCACCGCCTTCACACCACAACTCCTGTTGCTGACCACCAAAGTTCAGTGCATCGTCTTTGTTCAGCCCCAGGTTACGGCGTTTACGTTCACTACCTGCCCGTGCCGCAGCGGCGGAATCGTGGAATGGCGGGTTACACAAGGTCGCATCGTATTGCTCGTTTTTATGGATGATGCCGTTAAAAATCGCCCCACTCTCTTTTTGCCGACGCAGACGAATAGCGCGGTTAAGCCCCGGATTAGCACTGATGATCGCCTGCGCACTGCTTAACGCCTGGCTGCTGGTTTCACTACCGGTAAAACGCCAGCCATATTCATGTACGCCAATCAGCGGATAAATACAGTTCGCACCAACGCCGATATCCAGAATGCTGGCATTAGCTGGAATTGTTCCGCTTGCTTCAGCCAGTAAATCGGCAAGGTGATGAATATAATCCGCCCGGCCCGGTACTGGCGGGCAGAGAAAACCGTCCGGGATATCCCAGTTCGCTACGGCGTAAAAATGGGCCAGCAACGCCTTATTGAGCGCCTTCACCGCCAGCGGATTGGCAAAGTCTACGCTTTGCTCCCCGGCGGGTGTAAGCGTGAGGAATTGCCTGAGTTCAGGATTGACCTGACAAAGCGTGGCGAGATCGTAGCGGCTGTGATGACGGTTGCGCGGATGCAACCCCGGTTTCTGGGCGGACATAGCATTCTCCTTTAAGCAGCGGCGTAAGATACCCGCATAACGCGACAGGGTAAATATCTGGCTGCGTTTATCATTTCTAAAAACCTTCACATGGCTATGGTTTATGGCAATTCACCATAAAAATCATCATCATGCATGTCATTGATTTGTCTTATTTTGTAAAAACATATCATTCAAAAAATAAGCACATCTCTGTCAATTTTTTACGTCATTTTCATCGCGCAGGCGACCTACACTTATCTGGCACTACCCGTTGTATTTATGAGGATGTCATTATGAAAAAGTGCCTCACACTACTGATTGCCACCGTCCTGAGCGGAATCTCTCTCACGGCTTATGCCGCGCAACCGATGAGTAACCTGGACAGAGGTCAACTACGGCCCGCCGGTACCGTTTCGGCAACTGGCGCATCAAACCTAAGCGATCTGGAGGATAAACTGGCAGAAAAAGCGCGCGAACAAGGCGCGAAAGGTTATGTCATTAATTCCGCAGGCGGAAATGACCAGATGTTCGGTACTGCAATCATCTACAAATAACCCCACCAACGTAACTGCATTCGCCTCTGGATGCAGTTTTCGTCCAATTTGTAAGCAAAAAACATCAAATATGAACGCAATGTAAATAAATGTATTTCTTTTTCGCGCAATGGGTGATAGAAAATCGCGCCAAGTGATAATGCTTATCAAAATTATTATCACTTGCACGGACTCTATCACGGGATTAACAGTGGCATCGCATCCGCAGAGATGCTTTCTCGTGACAGTGAAAATTTCACCATATAAGAAAAAGTCACCTGCAAAATGGAAAACAATCGCAATTTCCCTGCCAGACAATTTCATTCGCTCACGTTCTTTGCCGGTCTTTGTATTGGTATTACGCCTGTGGCGCAGGCACTCGCTGCCGAAGGGCAAGCTAACGCGGATGACACGCTGGTTGTCGAAGCATCAACGCCTTCGCTTTATGCGCCACAACAATCTGCCGATCCGAAATTCTCGCGTCCGGTAGCGGATACTACCCGCACGATGACGGTGATTTCTGAACAAGTGATTAAAGATCAGGGTGCAACCAACCTTACCGACGCGCTCAAAAACGTCCCCGGCGTGGGTGCGTTTTTTGCGGGTGAGAACGGTAACTCCACCACTGGCGACGCCATTTATATGCGCGGTGCCGATACCTCTAACAGTATTTATATCGATGGCATTCGCGATATCGGCAGCGTCTCGCGCGACACCTTCAATACCGAGCAGGTCGAAGTAATTAAAGGGCCGTCCGGCACCGACTACGGGCGCAGCGCGCCGACAGGCTCGATCAATATGATCAGCAAACAGCCGCGCAATGATTCCGGCATTGACGCCTCCGCCAGTATTGGCAGCGCCTGGTTCCGCCGCGGCACGCTGGACGTCAATCAGGTCATTGGTGATACCACTGCGGTGCGCCTGAATGTAATGGGCGAAAAAACGCACGATGCCGGACGCGACAAAGTCAAAAATGAGCGTTACGGCGTCGCCCCTTCTGTCGCTTTTGGCCTTGGTACAGCGAATCGTTTGTATCTTAATTATCTGCATGTCACCCAGCACAACACGCCAGACGGCGGCATTCCGACTATCGGTTTACCGGGTTATTCTGCCCCATCTGCGGGAACAGCAGCCCTGAATCATTCCGGAAAAGTTGATACTCATAACTTTTACGGCACAGATTCCGATTACGACGATTCGATCACCGACACCGCTACCATGCGTTTTGAGCACGACATCAACGATAACGCCACCATTCGCAACACTACGCGTTGGTCGCGCGTAAAGCAGGATTACCTGATGACGGCGATTATGGGTGGAGCGTCGAATATTACCCAGCCCACCAGCGATGTGAATAGCTGGACGTGGTCACGCACGGCGAATACCAAAGATGTGAGTAACAAAATTCTCACCAACCAGACCAACCTGACCTCGACGTTCTATACCGGCGCTATCGGTCATGATCTCAGTACCGGCGTGGAATTTACCCGCGAAACACAGACTAACTATGGCGTTAATCCGGTGACGTTACCGGCGGTAAATATTTATCATCCTGACAGCAGCATTCATCCCGGCGGCCTGACGCGCAACGGCGCAAACGCCAATGGTCAGACGGATACCTTCGCAATTTATGCCTTCGATACGCTGCAAATCACCCGTGATTTTGAGCTGAACGGCGGGATCCGTCTGGATAATTATCATACTGAATATGACAGTGCTACCGCCTGCGGCGGCAGCGGGCGCGGTGCCATCACCTGCCCTGCTGGCGTGGCAAAAGGTTCTCCGGTCACCACCGTCGACACCGCCAAGTCGGGCAATCTGGTGAACTGGAAAGCCGGGGCGCTGTATCACCTGACGGAAAACGGCAATGTCTATATTAACTATGCCGTTTCCCAGCAGCCGCCGGGCGGCAACAACTTCGCCCTTGCGCAGTCTGGCAGCGGTAACAGTGCCAACCGCACCGATTTTAAACCACAAAAAGCCAACACCAGCGAGATTGGCACCAAATGGCAGGTTCTGGATAAACGCCTGCTACTTACCGCCGCGCTGTTCCGTACTGATATTGAAAATGAAGTTGAGCAAAATGATGACGGGACTTATTCGCAATATGGTAAGAAACGTGTCGAAGGCTACGAGATATCCGTGGCCGGGAATATCACCCCCGCATGGCAGATGATTGGCGGCTATACCCAGCAAAAAGCAACTATCAAAAACGGCAAAGATGTTGCCCAGGATGGTTCCTCATCGCTGCCGTATACCCCGGAACACGCCTTCACCTTATGGAGCCAGTATCAGGCAACCGATGATATTTCTGTTGGTGCGGGCGCACGGTATATCGGCAGTATGCATAAAGGTTCAGACGGCGCGGTGGGAACGCCAGCGTTTACCGAAGGTTATTGGGTCGCCGACGCCAAACTGGGGTATCGGGTTAATCGCAATCTCGACTTCCAGCTAAACGTCTACAACCTGTTTGATACCGATTACGTCGCCTCAATCAATAAGAGCGGCTACCGTTATCACCCGGGCGAGCCAAGAACCTTCTTGCTCACAGCTAATATGCATTTCTGATTCAGATGTGGGGCGCAAGGCTCACTAATGTTGATGGCGAGAGCAGGACTGCCTGATGCGCTGCGCTTATCAGGCCTACAAGGTTGTGCAATACACTGAATTCACATCATTTGGTAGGCCGGATAAGGCGTTCACGCCGCATCCGGCACCTGAGCACCATTGCCTGCTGTTAAAAATCGGTGTGGGGCGCAGGCCCCACTTTTTGGAGAACTTGTATGATGTACCACATTCCCGGCGTGTTATCGCCACAGGACGTCGCCCGTTTTCGCGAACACCTGGAACAAGCCGAATGGGTGGATGGGCGCGTCACCACCGGCGCACAAGGTGCGCAAGTTAAGAACAATCAACAAGTAGACACCCGCAGCGCCCTGTACGCCGCCCTGCAAAATGAGGTGCTGAACGCGGTTAACCAACATGCTTTGTTCTTTGCCGCGGCCTTGCCGCGTACCCTTTCCACGCCGCTGTTTAATCGCTATCAGAACAATGAAACCTATGGTTTTCATGTGGATGGCGCAGTACGCAGCCATCCACAAAACGGCTGGATGCGCACTGACCTTTCTGCCACGCTGTTTTTAAGCGATCCAGAAAGCTACGACGGCGGCGAACTGGTCGTTAATGACACCTTCGGGCAACATCGGGTAAAACTCCCGGCAGGCGATCTGGTGTTGTATCCCTCCAGCAGCCTGCATTGCGTGACACCCGTAACCCGCGGCGTGCGAGTGGCATCATTTATGTGGATCCAGTCGATGATCCGTGATGATAAAAAGCGCGCCATGCTGTTTGAACTGGACAACAATATTCAGTCGCTGAAAAGCCGCTACGGCGAAAGTGAAGAGATCCTGTCACTGCTCAATCTTTATCATAATCTGCTGCGGGAATGGTCGGAGATCTGACGCTTGAACTGCCCGAGTTCGTCCCTATATTAGCTACACTTAACTGTACAAGTATTGATATGGGGAGGACGATATGGCATCCGGTTGGGCTAATGATGACGCCGTCAACGAACAGATCAACAGTACAATTGAAGATGCGATTGCCCGCGCTCGGGGTGAAATTCCGCGTGGCGAAAGCCTGTATGAATGTGAAGAGTGCGGTGCCCCTATCCCGCAGGCCCGTCGGGAAGCCATTCCTGGCGTGCGCTTATGCATTCATTGCCAACAGGAGAAAGATTTACAAAAACCAGCTTATACAGGATATAATCGCAGAGGTTCGAAAGACAGCCAGTTACGTTAACTGCAACTGACGGGATGTTTAGTGAGTGTAATTTGTATTTTGCGTGGCATTCCGTGCCTTTAACGCTGCCGTGAGCACCACGCGGTACAAAACGGATTCATAAATACAACAAATAAATGGTTTATCAGTATGTTAGATATCAATCAATTTATTTGAACAAGGCGGTCAATTCTCTTCGATTTTATCTCTCGTAAAAAAACGTGATACTCATCACATCGACGAAACAACGTCACTTATACAAAAATCACCTGCGAGAGATTAATTATGAAAACTATCAATACTGTTGTTGCTGCTATGGCTCTTTCAACTCTGTCATTTGGCGTGTTCGCGGCGGAACCGGTAACGGCATCCCAGGCACAGAACATGAATAAAATCGGCGTGGTTTCTGCCGATGGCGCATCCACCCTCGATGCCCTGGAAGCGAAACTGGCTGAGAAAGCCGCGGCGGCCGGTGCCAGTGGATACAGCATTACTTCCGCCACCAACAACAATAAATTAAGCGGTACTGCGGTAATTTATAAGTAATTCGTAGGACAGATAAGGCGTTTACGCCGCATCCGGCAACAGATGCCTGATGCGACGCTACCGCGTCTTATCAGACCTACAAAATCCGAACCGTTGGCTGGATCAGGCGTTTACGCTACGTTCAGCACAAGTATTTCCCTGTCTGTTTGCCGACAGACGCATATGCTCTAACCCTCATTGATCCTATGTTACCCTTGTTCGCCCGTCCGCCACTGGACGGGCTTTTTTTTAGCTGGCTAACTGCTGACAGAAAGCCTGCAACGTCTCTTCCGGCATACCAATCTGCCGCGCCGCATCACAAATGGCCTGCCAGCTTCCCGCATCCAGTGGAATCCCCTGCTCCTGCCGTTCGCGACGCGTGTTCACTTCCCACTCGCCCGGTAGCAAAATCGGTTTATCTTCATCATGCGGCGAGGCTTTCACCCACTCGGCAAAGGCTTCGGTCTGTGCACTACAATCCGGCGCGCCGAACAGTTCCGGGTTGATAATGATAGTAGTCATGCAGTTAAGAATGGCATCGGGACTGGTTTGTAACGTTTCCTGATGCGTCGTTTTACCGCCAGAAAGCGCCCCGCCAAGAATTTCACACATCGCTGCAAGGGCGTAGCCTTTATGTTCGGCAAAGGTCAACAGCGAACCCAACGGCGACTCCTGCATTACCGCCGGATTGGTCGTCGGCACGCCGTTAACGTCAATCAGGCAACCTGGCGGCACGGGGACGCCTTTATGCCAGGCGACGCGGGTTTTGCCAAATGCAATGGCGCTGGTGGCGTAATCGAGCAACAGCGGGAAATTATCTTTACGAGGGAAAACCACACAGAACGGATTGGTGCCAAAGCGGCTGTCGCGACCGTGGAACGGCGCGACCATTGGAATACCGACCACGCTAACAAAGTGGATAGAGACAAACCCCGCCGCTGCACACTGCTCCGCCCAGTAACCGATACGGCCGATATGATGCGAGTTATGTAGCGCCACGGCGGCAATGCCGTGCTGATGCGCTTTCTCAATCCCCAGCGCCATCGCTTCGTGTGCCGCGACCTGACCAAATGCGCGATCGCCATCGAGCGTGACCGCCGCCCCCGCCTCTTTAACGATTTTGGCATGATGATTAATTTGCAGATGCCCCTGACTCCAGGAACGCACATAGCTTGGGATCATGCCAATACCATGTGAATCATGCCCTGCCAGGTTTGCCGCGATTAAATGATCGGCAACTAATTTCGCTTCCTGTTCCTCGCTACCCATCTGACGAAATACAGCCTGAATAAAACTGTGCAGCGTCTGAGCATCAAAGCGATGACCACTTTCCATGGTTAACTCCTGTTTATGTTATGTGTTTGTTGTTTTTTTATGCTGCACGCCGGGCGCGGGAAGGTCAATAAAGATGCAGGAATTTCATATTGCGGTGGGGTAAAAGCCGGATGACATGGCTCATCCGGCTGAGATAAAAATTAAAATGCCTGATTAATGCGCGCCAGGCCGTCGTTGATAGTTGCCGCTTCACCCGTAGCCATCAGGCAGCAAGCCATCTGGATTTTCAGCGATTCAGGAATCGGTTCGCTGCCAGCAAGGCAACGCTCAATCCACTGCGCCGTGGTTTCCGGATCTTTTGCTTGTGGCAGTAACTCGCTACCAGCAGTGTCCTGTTTTTCATACAGTACCCGCATCCCTTCACGGTCAATGAGATTGATCTGCGGGCAGCGCTGCGGATTAGCATACACTTCACCTTCAGTACCATGCATAAGTAGCGCCCGCCCGCCGATATCACTAAAGAACTTCGCGACGCGTCCAATGTATTCCGGATGCGAAACGCTGGAAAGACGCAGTGCCTCACCTTCGGCAAATGGCGTCGCCAGTTTCGCCAGGGTATGTGCAATGTTACGCACGCCCATCCGCCAGCGCATCGCCAGTTGTTTTTCCAGCGGCGGGCAAAACGCGCCGACAGGCATAAAGACAGGTTGATGTTCGTCGAGCTTCGCCTGCGCCTGCCCGCCGTGCAACGTTGGTGTAATACCCATCAGTTCGAAAATGGTTTCAGTCAGCACGCGGGTTGGATCTTCGCTAACCCCGTGAACCACCACGGGAAAACCAAGTTTGTGCAGCAGAATCGCCAGCAACGGCGTCAGATTGGCCTGTTTACGCGCGCCGTTGTAACTGGGGATGACAATCGGCATCGGCTTGCCTGCAGGCGGCGTCAGCTTGATGGTGTGATTTTGCATGGCTTCGTAAAAGCCAAGCATCTCTGCTTCCCCTTCCCCTTTGATACGTAGCGCAATCAATACGCCGCCCAACTCAAGGTCAGGGACTTCACTATTGAGCATATGGGCATACAGACCGCGCGCAGTATCCCGGTCTAAATCGCGCGCGTGGTTTTTCCCGCGCCCGATCTCTTTAATGATTTTGCGATAGTCCATTTACGACTCCTTACCTGACTCACATCATTAACGCCGCCGACGGCGTGGGGATTTCGTTTTTTCTTTCTTTTTAACTATACCTTCAGGGACTTCCGGTTGCTCTATCGGAAATACCGGTAATGCATCCAGTAGTCGCTTGCCATAATTTTTTGTCAGCAAGCGTTTGTCGTAGATAACCACTTCCCCCCAGCAACCGTGGCTTCGAATCAGTCGCCCAACCTGCTGAATCAGGTTAAACGAAGCGCTCGGCAGGCTTTGCACCTCAAACGGATAGCGGTTGAGGCTTTTCAGCCATTCACCTTCGGTGATCACCACCGGGCTGTCGATGGGCGGAAAAGCGATCTTGTGGATATGCACCTGGCTGAGCAGATCGCCTTTCAGATCAAGACCTTCGGCAAAGGACTGTAAGCCCACCAGCACGCTACGCTCACCGTTGGCAACGCGTTTGCGGTGCAGTTCAACTAAGCGATAACGTGGCTGATCGCCCTGCACCAGCAACATCAGGCGTAAATCCGTCACATAGTCGAGAAAGCGCTGCATCGCACGCCCGCTGGCAAACAGCACCAACATACCGAGATGTTTTTTGCTCTCCACCTGTTCACGGAAAAAGGCCGCCATTTCGGCAATGTGCTGCTCTTCGTTGTCGATGGAAGGCTCAACGCGCATCCGGGGAATAACAATTTTGCCCTGTTCACAGTGGTTAAAAGGGGAATCCAGTGCCACAAAACGGTCGCCCGCTTTCTCTTTCAGCCCACTCATCTCCTGCAAACGCGAAAAACTGTTCAGCGAACGCAAGGTTGCGGAGGTAACAATAATGTGCGGAATACTGCGCCACAGCAGCCTTTCCAGCTGATCGCTGACACGTATTCCCACGCAGTGAAACCAAAGGTGTAGCTGCCCTTCGCGCTCTTCCCGCGTCGCCCATTTGGTCACCGGCGCACCGGAAGATTGCGCCAGAGACGCCAGCCGCCAGAGTTTGCTTTGCGCCTCGAACATCCCCAACGCGCGGTTCATCTGCAAAATCAACCGATGCAGGCGTACAATGTCATGGCTGCCGGTTTTCTCACTTAAATCGTTAAGAAATAACTCCGCCAGACCACGCAGCATCTCGGTGAGTTTTGCCAGCCGCTGGCAGATCTCCAGCACTTCATCAGGCAGTTCGCCCATCGCAAAACGGTGCTCTGCCTCCTGCCCGGCAGGCATGTAGAGATTGAGAATGTTGTTTAACGAGGCGATAAGCTCATACAGCTCTTCACAATGCGCATTCAAACGTTCAGGGATCGCCAGCGGTGGGATGGTCTTCGGGCGAAACTGCTCCATGCAGGTGGCGACCAGTTTGGTGAACAGGTCCAGTTGGAGCCGGTACCAGGGCGCAGTGATTTCGGCGCTCATCTCCAGCGCATCCCGCGCCACATCCGGCAGGTGATGACCTTCGTCCAGCACCAACAGTAAATTTTTCGGGTCAGGCAATACGGCTTCGCTTTCCATCGCCGCCATCACCAGCGCATGGTTTGCCACCACCACTTCCGCTTCCTGAATCTCCCGACGAGCAACAAAAAACGGGCATTCACGATAGTAGTAACAGTTGCGGTTGAGGCAGCTGGCTTTGTCGGTACTTAAACGACGCCAGAGATCATCATCTATAGCGATATCAGTATGATCGCGCAGCCCATCCCATTTATAAGTGTCGAGATCGCCCTTCAGCTTCGCACAACGTTTTTGCTCTTCCTGATTATTTGGCGTCAGTTCGTCGTCAAGAAACGCCAGCAGATCCTGTTGCGTGGGCTCAGTGCTGGCAAGCGCTGTCAGATTACGCGGGCAAACGTAGCGCCCACGCCCAAAAGCGGCAGTGAATTTAAGATCGGGAATGATCTTTTTCAGCAGCGGTAAATCTTTGCTGTAGATCTGATCCTGCAATGCCACGTTGGCGGTACTTACCACCAGCGTTTTTTGCTCTTCGCGGGCAATGGCGATGCCGGGGATCAAATAGGAGAGCGTTTTCCCAACGCCGGTAGGGGCTTCAATCGCCAGATGCCGCCCTTCTTCTCCGGCCAGCGTTTTGGCGACGTCCGCAATCATCTGCCGCTGCGGCGCACGGGGAATAAAGTCGGGGATCTGTTCCTGAAGCGCCTTATACCAGGCGGCAATTTGCGCTTTAAGCGCGGCGGTTAATGCCATGAGAAAACCTGAAATACTGTATAAACAGCCAATATTGTGGCATTTTTCGGTTTTCAGGGGTAATGGTTTTTCTGTTTCTGGAAAGCGGCTCGCAATAACCAGCAGGATGATGCGTAAAGCGCTTCGCGCTAAATTCGAACAACATGCAGAACTGCGTACACTCTTGCGGGCAACCGCGTCCGCAAAACTGGTTGAGCATACGCAAAATGATGCTTACTGGGGAGATGGCGGTAATGGTCAGGGCAAGAATCGCCTGGGGTACCTTTTAATGGCGTTGCGCGGACAATTGGCTGCGGAGAAGTAACGCATCGGGTGGCTTGTGGGCGTTAAAACAGAGAAATCTTTTTGCCGCGCTCGCAAATGGCTGACAAGTGCTTGTTGTGAAATGCCGGATGCGGCGCGAGCGCCTTATCCGGCCTACAAAAACATGCACATTCAATATATTGCAGAGTTCACGTAGGCCTGATAAGCGTAGCGCATCAGGCAGTTTTGTGTTTGTCATCAGTCTCATGCCGGGCATAGCCCGGCATAAAAGATTACTGCGCAGCGGCAGGTTTACGCGGACGGCGGCGACGTTGTTGTTCGCCTGCCGGTTTGGCATCGCCGAGACGACGAGACGGTTTTTCTGCGGGCTTCGCGTTACCAGACTTCGCACCACTTTCCGCACGGCGTGGTTGCTGTTGACCGCGACCACCGCCCTGTCCACGACCGCCGCCACGTTGCTGGCGACCGTTCTGGATCGGTTCGGCTTTGATTGACGGGTCCGGCTCATACCCCGGAATCGCAATGCGCGGGATCTCTTTTTTCAGCAGTTTTTCGATATCACGCAGCAGTTTGTGTTCATCAACACACACCAGCGACAATGCTTCGCCAGTTGCCGCCGCACGGCCAGTACGCCCGATACGGTGAACATAATCTTCCGGTACGTTTGGTAACTCATAGTTGACGACGTGCGGCAACTCTTCGATATCCAGACCGCGCGCAGCGATGTCAGTTGCCACCAGTACACGAATATCGCCCGATTTAAAATCGGCCAGCGCACGAGTACGCGCACCTTGCGATTTATTACCGTGGATCGCCGCACTACGGATGCCGTCTTTATTAAGCTGTTCAGCCAGATGGTTAGCGCCATGTTTGGTACGAGTAAACACCAGCACCTGCTGCCAATTCCCTTTCCCAATCATATGCGACAGCAATTCGCGTTTGCGTTTCTTATCGACAAAGTGAACGTGCTGGGTCACCTGATCAGACGCAGTATTGCGGCGTGCCACTTCGATTTCCAGCGGGTTGTGCAACAGTTTTTCCGCCAGGGCTTTAATATCGTCAGAGAAGGTCGCGGAGAACAACAGGTTCTGGCGCTTCGCTGGCAGTTTTGTTAACACGCGACGGATATCGTGGATAAAGCCCATGTCGAGCATGCGGTCAGCTTCATCAAGGACGAGGATTTCAACCTGATCCAGCTTCACTGCATTTTGATGTTCCAGGTCCAGCAGACGTCCCGGCGTTGCCACCAGCACATCAACGCCGCCGCGCAACTTCATCATTTGTGGGTTAATGCTGACACCGCCAAACACCACCAGCGAACGAATGTTCAGATATTTGCTGTAATCACGGACGTTTTCGCCAATCTGCGCCGCCAGTTCACGGGTCGGGGTAAGAATGAGCGCGCGTACCGGACGACGCCCTTTGGCGTGCGGCTGGCGAGTGATCAGGTGTTGCAACAGCGGCAGCGTAAAGCCCGCTGTTTTGCCGGTACCGGTCTGGGCGCTGGCCATCAGGTCGCGGCCTTCCAGCACCGCAGGGATCGCCTGCTGCTGAATAGGGGTGGGTTCACGGTAACCCTGCTCGGCAACGGCGCGCAGGATATCAGGGCTTAAACCCAAAGAATCGAAAGACATAACTACTCCGAACCGCCCCGACCGTTACCGGTGTAGTTTTCAGGGAGATACTGAAAAGGAAAATGACAAAAACCACAATGTCATGAGGGAGCGGAGTGTAGCAGTTTTTGTGACGCAGCGCATAAATTATCCCTGTGACTGGCGTAGCTAAAATTCTTAGCCATACTGGACAACTCCCCTATGGAGTCATAATCTTAATCAATCATTTGATTAAGAATGGACTGTGCGATGAATAATCCTGCCATGACAATCAAGGGTGAACAGGCGAAAAAACAGCTGATTGCTGCGGCACTGGCACAGTTTGGTGAATATGGAATGAACGCCACCACCCGCGAGATAGCCGCCCAGGCCGGGCAGAATATCGCAGCCATCACCTACTACTTCGGTTCGAAAGAAGATTTGTACCTCGCCTGCGCCCAGTGGATTGCTGATTTTATTGGCGAGCAGTTCCGTCCACACGCCGAAGAAGCCGAACGTTTGTTCGCACAACCACAGCCGGATCGGGCAGCCATCCGTGAACTGATCCTTCGCGCCTGCAGAAACATGATTAAGCTGCTCACCCAGGATGACACCGTCAACCTCAGCAAATTTATCTCCCGTGAGCAGCTCTCTCCCACGGCAGCCTACCACCTGGTGCACGAACAGGTGATTAGTCCGCTACACAGTCACCTTACACGCCTGATTGCCGCCTGGACCGGCTGCGACGCTAGCGATACCCGCATGATCCTCCATACCCATGCGTTGATTGGTGAGATTCTGGCGTTTCGTCTTGGCAAAGAAACTATTCTGTTACGTACCGGCTGGACCGCGTTCGATGAAGAAAAGACCGAACTGATCAACCAGACGGTGACCTGTCATATTGACCTGATTTTGCAAGGATTATCGCAAAGGAGTTTGTAGTGATGAAAAAACCTGTCGTGATCGGACTGGCGGTAGTAGTACTTGCCGCCGTGGTTGCCGGAGGCTACTGGTGGTATCAAAGCCGCCAGGATAACGGCCTGACTCTGTATGGCAACGTGGATATTCGTACGGTGAATCTTAGTTTCCGTGTTGGGGGGCGCGTTGAGTCGCTGGCGGTGGACGAAGGTGATGCGATCAAAGCGGGCCAGGTGCTGGGCGAACTGGATCACAAGCCGTATGAGATTGCCCTGATGCAGGCGAAAGCGGGTGTTTCGGTGGCTCAGGCGCAGTATGACCTGATGCTTGCCGGGTATCGCGATGAAGAAATCGCTCAGGCCGCCGCAGCGGTGAAACAGGCGCAAGCTGCCTATGACTATGCGCAGAACTTCTATAACCGCCAGCAAGGACTGTGGAAAAGCCGCACCATTTCGGCAAATGATCTGGAAAATGCCCGCTCCTCGCGCGACCAGGCGCAGGCCACGCTGAAATCAGCGCAGGATAAATTGCGTCAGTACCGTTCCGGTAACCGCGAACAGGACATCGCCCAGGCGAAAGCCAGCCTCGAACAAGCGCAGGCGCAACTGGCGCAGGCGGAGCTGAATTTGCAGGATTCGACGCTGGTCGCTCCGTCTGATGGCACGCTGTTAACCCGCGCGGTAGAGCCAGGCACGGTGCTTAATGAAGGTGGCACGGTATTTACCGTCTCGCTGACGCGTCCGGTGTGGGTACGCGCCTATGTTGATGAACGTAATCTTGACCAGGCCCAGCCGGGGCGCAAAGTGCTGCTTTATACCGATGGTCGTCCGGACAAACCGTATCACGGGCAGATTGGTTTCGTTTCGCCGACTGCTGAATTTACCCCGAAAACCGTCGAAACACCGGATCTGCGTACCGACCTCGTCTATCGCCTGCGTATTGTGGTGACCGACGCCGATGATGCGTTACGCCAGGGAATGCCGGTAACGGTGCAATTCGGTGACGAGGCAGGACATGAATGATGCCGTTATCACGCTGAACGGCCTGGAAAAACGCTTTCCGGGCATGGACAAGCCCGCCGTCGCACCGCTCGACTGCACCATTCACGCCGGTTATGTGACGGGGCTGGTTGGGCCGGACGGTGCGGGCAAAACCACGCTGATGCGGATGCTGGCGGGATTACTGAAACCCGACAGCGGCAGTGCCACGGTGATTGGCTTTGATCCGATCAAAAATGACGCTGCGCTGCACGCTGTGCTCGGCTATATGCCGCAGAAATTTGGTCTGTATGAAGATCTGACGGTGATGGAGAACCTCAATCTGTACGCGGATTTGCGCAGCGTCACCGGCGAGGCACGGAAGCAAACTTTTGCTCGCCTGCTGGAGTTTACGTCTCTTGGCCCGTTTACCGGACGCCTGGCGGGCAAGCTCTCCGGTGGGATGAAACAAAAACTTGGCCTGGCCTGTACCCTGGTGGGCGAACCGAAAGTGTTGCTGCTCGATGAACCCGGCGTCGGCGTTGACCCTATCTCACGGCGCGAACTGTGGCAGATGGTGCATGAGCTGGCGGGCGAAGGGATGTTAATCCTCTGGAGTACCTCGTATCTCGACGAAGCCGAGCAGTGCCGTGACGTGTTACTGATGAACGAAGGCGAGCTGCTGTATCAGGGAGAACCGACGGCCCTGACTCAAACTATGGCCGGACGCAGCTTTCTGATGACCAGCCCGCACGAGGGCAACCGCAAACTGTTGCAACGGGCATTGAAACTGCCGCAGGTCAGCGACGGCATGATTCAGGGGAAATCGGTACGTCTGATCCTCAAAAAAGAGACCACGCCAGACGATATTCGCCATGCCGACGGGATGCCGGAAATCGACATCAACGAAACTACGCCGCGTTTTGAAGATGCGTTTATTGATTTGCTGGGCGGTGCCGGAACCTCGGAATCGCCGCTGGGCGCAATATTACATACGGTAGAAGGCACACCCGGCGAGACGGTGATCGAAGCGAAGGAACTAACCAAGAAATTTGGTGATTTTGCCGCCACCGATCACGTCAACTTTGCCGTTAAACGCGGGGAGATTTTTGGTTTGCTCGGACCAAACGGCGCGGGTAAATCGACCACCTTTAAGATGATGTGCGGTTTGCTGGTACCGACCTCTGGTCAGGCGCTGGTGCTAGGCATGGATCTGAAAGAGAGTTCTGGTAAAGCGCGCCAGCATCTCGGCTATATGGCGCAAAAATTTTCGCTCTACGGCAACCTGACGGTCGAACAGAATTTACGCTTTTTCTCTGGTGTGTATGGCTTACGCGGTCGGGCGCAGAACGAAAAAATCTCCCGTATGAGCGAGGCGTTCGGCCTGAAAAGTATCGCCTCCCACGCGACCGATGAACTGCCATTAGGTTTTAAACAGCGGCTGGCGCTGGCCTGTTCGCTGATGCATGAACCGGACATTCTGTTTCTCGACGAACCGACGTCCGGCGTTGATCCCCTCACCCGCCGTGAATTTTGGCTACATATCAACAGTATGGTAGAGAAAGGCGTCACGGTGATGGTCACCACCCACTTTATGGATGAAGCGGAATATTGCGACCGCATCGGCCTGGTGTACCGCGGGAAATTAATCGCCAGCGGCACGCCGGATGATTTGAAAGCGCAGTCGGCCAACGACGAGCAACCCGATCCCACAATGGAGCAGGCCTTTATTCAGTTGATCCACGACTGGGATAAGGAGCATGGCAATGAGTAATCCGATCCTGTCCTGGCGTCGCGTGCGGGCGCTGTGCGTCAAAGAGACGCGGCAGATTGTTCGCGATCCGAGTAGCTGGCTGATTGCGGTAGTGATCCCACTGCTACTGCTGTTTATTTTTGGATACGGCATTAACCTCGACTCCAGCAAGCTGCGCGTCGGGATTTTACTGGAACAGCGTAGCGAAGCGGCGCTGGATTTCACCCACACCATGACCGGTTCGCCCTACATCGACGCCACCATCAGCGATAACCGTCAGGAACTGATCGCCAAAATGCAGGCGGGGAAAATTCGCGGTCTGGTGGTTATTCCGGTGGATTTCGCCGAACAGATGGAGCGCGCCAACGCCATTGCACCGATTCAGGTGATTACCGACGGCAGTGAGCCGAATACCGCTAACTTTGTGCAGGGGTATGTCGAAGGGATCTGGCAGATCTGGCAAATGCAGCGCGCGGAGGATAACGGGCAGACTTTTGAACCGCTTATTGATGTACAAACCCGCTACTGGTTTAACCCGGCGGCGATAAGCCAGCACTTTATTATCCCCGGTGCGGTGACCATTATCATGACGGTCATCGGCGCGATTCTCACCTCGCTGGTGGTGGCGCGAGAATGGGAACGCGGCACCATGGAGGCTTTGCTCTCTACGGAGATTACCCGCACGGAGCTGCTGCTGTGTAAGCTGATCCCTTATTACTTTCTCGGGATGCTGGCGATGTTGCTGTGTATGCTGGTGTCGGTGTTTATTCTCGGCGTGCCGTATCGCGGGTCGCTGCTGATTCTGTTTTTTATCTCCAGCCTGTTTTTACTCAGTACCCTGGGGATGGGGCTGCTGATTTCCACGATTACCCGCAACCAGTTCAACGCCGCTCAGGTGGCCCTGAACGCGGCTTTTCTGCCGTCGATTATGCTTTCCGGCTTTATATTTCAGATAGACAGTATGCCCGCGGTGATCCGCGCGGTGACGTACATTATTCCCGCACGTTATTTCGTCAGCACCCTGCAAAGCCTGTTCCTCGCCGGGAATATTCCGGTGGTACTGATAGTGAACGTGCTGTTTTTGATCGCTTCGGCGGTGATGTTTATCGGCCTGACGTGGCTGAAAACCAAACGTCGGCTGGATTAGGGAGAAGAGCATGTTTCATCGCTTATGGACGTTAATCCGCAAAGAGTTGCAGTCGCTGCTGCGCGAACCGCAAACCCGCGCAATTCTGATTTTACCCGTGCTGATTCAGGTGATCCTGTTCCCGTTCGCCGCCACGCTGGAAGTGACCAACGCCACCATCGCCATCTACGATGAAGATAACGGCGAGCATTCGGTGGAACTTACTCAACGTTTTGCCCGCGCCAGCGCCTTTACCCATGTGCTGCTGCTGAAAAGCCCGCAGGAGATCCGCCCGACCATCGACACACAAAAAGCGTTACTACTGGTGCGTTTCCCGGCTGACTTCTCGCGCAAACTGGATACCTTCCAGACCGCGCCGTTGCAGTTGATCCTCGACGGGCGTAACTCCAACAGTGCGCAAATTGCCGCCAACTACCTGCAACAGATCGTCAAAAATTATCAGCAGGAGCTGCTGGAAGGAAAACCGAAACCCAACAACAGCGAGCTGGTGGTACGCAACTGGTATAACCCGAATCTCGACTACAAATGGTTTGTGGTGCCGTCGCTGATCGCCATGATCACCACTATCGGCGTAATGATCGTCACTTCACTTTCCGTCGCCCGCGAACGTGAACAAGGTACGCTCGATCAGTTGCTGGTTTCGCCCCTCACCACCTGGCAGATATTCATCGGCAAAGCCGTACCGGCATTAATTGTCGCCACCTTCCAGGCCACCATTGTGCTGGCGATTGGTATCTGGGCGTATCAAATTCCCTTCGCCGGATCGCTGGCGCTGTTCTACTTTACGATGGTGATTTACGGTTTATCACTGGTGGGATTCGGTCTGTTGATTTCATCGCTCTGTTCAACGCAACAGCAGGCATTTATCGGCGTGTTTGTCTTTATGATGCCCGCCATTCTCCTTTCCGGTTACGTTTCGCCGGTGGAAAACATGCCAGTGTGGCTGCAAAATCTGACGTGGATTAACCCTATTCGCCACTTTACGGACATTACCAAGCAGATTTATTTGAAGGATGCGAGTCTGGATATTGTGTGGAATAGTTTGTGGCCGCTACTGGTGATAACGGCCACGACAGGGTCAGCGGCGTACGCGATGTTTAGACGTAAGGTGATGTAACTTCTTATCTTTCGCCAGCAAAGACACCACCGCCGGGCCGGCAAGGATTGCCAGCCCTGCAATTGCCAGCAAAAAGTTGTTTTCCAGTACGCGGGACAACAGCCACAGCACAATCAGCGCTGCACCAAAATACCAGGTCGTGGTCAGCTCTTCCAGCACGTCTGCCACCTCACGCCAGCGTTGCTCGGGGTGGCGCTGAAACACCAGCATCATCACTACCGTGACACAATACAGTGCGCATAATCCCACGCCGACGTGAACCAGAGTCTTACTCATCCAGCCCACCACCAGCAGCGCCACTACCAGTAAATGCAACATAATCTGCCAGCAACTTAGACCAGTTGCGACACGAACACGTTGTTGCCACTTCATGGCTTCTCTCCTGAAGAATTTATCTCTACTTATTCAGAGTACCGAACTTTACGGAAAATTCCGTAAGACCGCACCTTTTTGTGACGCCGACTACACTATTTCAATGAGATAAGAGGCAAAGACAGGAAAATTATGCCCGATCAAACACAACAATTTTCGTTCAAGGTGCTCACCATCAATATTCACAAAGGCTTTACCGCGTTTAACCGACGCTTCATTTTGCCGGAACTTCGCGACGCCGTGCGTACCGTCAGCGCCGATATTGTTTGCCTGCAGGAAGTGATGGGCGCGCACGAAGTTCATCCACTGCATGTGGAAAACTGGCCCGATACCTCGCACTACGAGTTTCTCGCCGACACCATGTGGAGCGATTTCGCCTACGGTCGCAATGCCGTATACCCGGAAGGACATCACGGTAACGCCGTTCTTTCACGTTATCCCATTGAACATTATGAGAATCGTGATGTTTCGGTCGATGGTGCGGAAAAGCGCGGCGTGCTCTACTGCCGCATTGTGCCGCCGATGACCGGGAAAGCGATTCATGTGATGTGCGTACATCTGGGCCTGCGTGAGGCGCACCGTCAGGCGCAGCTTGCGGTGCTCGCCGAATGGGTGAATGAGCTACCGGACGGCGAACCGGTATTGGTAGCGGGTGATTTCAACGACTGGCGGCAAAAAGCTAATCATCCGTTAAAAGTGCAGGCCGGGCTGGATGAGATTTTTACCCGCGCCCACGGACGCCCGGCGCGCACGTTTCCGGTGCAATTTCCTCTACTACGACTGGACAGGATCTACGTCAAAAATGCCAGCGCCAGCGCGCCAACCGCGTTGCCGTTGCGGACATGGCGACACCTTTCTGATCATGCCCCTTTAAGTGCGGAGATTCATTTATGAAATGTAGCTGGCGCGAAGGCAATAAGATCCAGTTGCTGGAAAACGGCGAGCAATATTATCCCGCGGTGTTTAAGGCGATTGGCGAGGCACAAGAACGCATCATTCTTGAAACGTTTATCTGGTTTGAGGATGACGTCGGCAAACAGCTGCATGCGGCGCTATTGGCAGCAGCGCAACGCGGGGTAAAAGCGGAAGTCTTGCTGGATGGCTACGGTTCGCCGGATCTCAGCGATGAGTTTGTCAATGAACTGACGGCAGCTGGCGTGGTGTTCCGCTACTACGATCCCCGCCCTCGCCTTTTTGGTATGCGCACCAATGTGTTTCGCCGGATGCATCGCAAAATTGTGGTGATCGACGCGCGTATCGCCTTTATTGGCGGGCTGAATTACTCCGCCGAGCATATGTCCAGCTACGGCCCGGAGGCCAAACAGGATTACGCGGTACGCCTCGAAGGGCCGATTGTCGAAGATATTCTCCAGTTTGAGCTGGAAAACCTGCCAGGACAAAGCGCGGCGCGACGCTGGTGGCGACGTCATCATAAAGCGGAAGAGAACCGCCAGCCGGGAGAAGCGCAGGTATTGCTGGTCTGGCGCGATAACGAAGAACATCGCGATGATATCGAACGTCACTATCTGAAAATGCTCACTCAAGCGCGGCGGGAAGTGATTATCGCCAACGCCTACTTCTTCCCCGGCTATCGTTTTTTACACGCCTTGCGTAAAGCGGCACGGCGCGGGGTGCGGATCAAACTGATCATTCAGGGCGAACCGGATATGCCGATTGTCAGAGTCGGCGCGCGTTTGCTGTATAACTATCTGGTTAAAGGTGGCGTTCAGGTGTTTGAGTACCGCCGCCGCCCGCTCCACGGCAAAGTGGCATTGATGGACGATCACTGGGCGACAGTAGGGTCCAGTAATCTCGATCCGCTCAGTTTGTCACTGAATCTCGAAGCAAATGTCATCATCCACGATCGTAATTTTAACCAGACGCTGCGCGATAATCTGAACGGCATTATTGCCGCAGATTGTCAGCAGGTCGATGAGACCATGCTGCCGAAACGCACCTGGTGGAACCTGACTAAAAGCGTGCTGGCGTTCCACTTTCTACGCCACTTCCCGGCGCTGGTGGGCTGGCTTCCGGCGCACACGCCACGTCTGGCGCAGGTTGATCCCCCCGCACAACCGACAATGGAAACGCAGGATCGGGTAGAAACTGAAAACACGGGGGTAAAACCCTGATGAGTAAATCACACCCGCGCTGGCGCTTAGCAAAGAAGATCCTCACCTGGCTGTTTTTTATCGCGGTGATTGTGTTGCTGGTGGTCTACGCCAAAAAAGTGGACTGGGAAGAGGTCTGGAAGGTCATCCGCGACTACAATCGCGTTGCGCTGCTTAGTGCGGTCGGGCTGGTGGTCGTCAGTTATCTGATTTACGGTTGCTACGACCTGCTCGCCCGTTTCTACTGCGGTCACAAACTGGCGAAGCGCCAGGTGATGCTGGTGTCGTTTATCTGCTACGCCTTCAACCTGACACTCAGTACCTGGGTCGGCGGCATTGGTATGCGCTATCGTTTGTACTCCCGACTGGGGTTACCGGGCAGCACTATTACGCGGATTTTTTCGCTCAGTATTACCACCAACTGGCTAGGCTATATTTTGCTAGCGGGGGTTATCTTTACCGCAGGCGTGGTGGAGTTGCCGGATCACTGGTATGTCGATCAAACTACGCTGCGTATTCTCGGTATTGGCTTACTGATGATTATCGCGGTTTATTTGTGGTTTTGCGCTTTCGCGAAGCACCGCCATATGACCATCAAAGGGCAAAAGCTGGTGCTGCCTTCGTGGAAATTCGCCCTCGCCCAGATGCTGATTTCCAGCGTTAACTGGATGGTAATGGGAGCGATTATCTGGCTGTTACTTGGTCAAAGCGTGAACTATTTCTTTGTACTGGGCGTGTTGCTGGTTAGTAGTATTGCTGGCGTCATCGTGCATATTCCGGCGGGAATTGGTGTGCTGGAAGCGGTGTTTATCGCGCTACTGGCTGGGGAGCATACCTCCAAAGGCACAATTATCGCCGCCCTGCTCGCTTACCGTGTGCTGTATTACTTTATCCCACTGCTGCTGGCGCTGATCTGTTACCTGTTGCTGGAAAGCCAGGCGAAGAAGCTACGGGCGAAAAATGAAGCGGCGATGTGAAGTATAGTTAAGTTCTTTAGTATGTGCATTTACGGCTAATGAAAAAACCGCGTATGCCTTTGCCAGACAAGCGTTATAGCTATAGCGGCAAGAATCCCAAAGAAGCCGATAAAATAGTAATAGAGTGTTAATGCACCTATAAAAGCACAACGAACCGAACTCCATAATTCTTCACTATGGCTTTTTCCTGTCAGTTCAAGGAGCTTATTTCGTCCATGCGAGATAATGCCTGACCATAAGACAATCATTAAGCAACTTATTACCCAAATGGGTCGTTCACTCATTAATGTGGCATTCACGATGATTACCAGGGCCAACCCTGTCAACGTCATCATAATGATAAAACGGTGAGAACCAGGATCAAATTTAAACAATAGACCTGCCAGCATACTGATTAAAAACATCGATCCCGCAGTGCTGAACACGACGATAATGGCAGATACAGGCGCTAAACTCGCAACGACAATCGCCACCAAAGAGATTAAAAACAAATATATTACGCCCGCGATGGCGGTATTTATCTTGTTGATATCTTTACTCAAGCCATACATAGAAAGTAATAATAATCCTATAGCAACATACATTTGCGGTGAATCATATTTTGTTGCCGTAATTTCGAGATACTTAGCGCCCCAGGCCAGCCCTGCGGTTGCCACCAAACCCAAAGCGGTAATGAGCCATATGCCGTTTAATATCCTGGCTTCGTGCTGAAAATCTACTTTATTGCTATTTTGCGAGTATGATTCCATTCTTTTAGTTGTCCTTAGAAAAAACATTAATATTCACCATCAATAAATTTAAAACTACGCATACAAAATACTTTTGCATTTATGGATACAGAAAACGCTTCCGCTCGTCCATAAGGCATATTTTATACCTGGTACTTGTTAAGTGTCGTTTTTAGTAAGAAAAAAAATCCCGACACATGGCCGGGATATTGATGGTGAAAAAGAATTAACGGCGGTTGCCGAAGATCCGCAGCAACATCAGGAACAGGTTGATGAAGTCCAGATACAAGGTTAACGCGCCAAGAATGGAATATTTGCGCAGGTTCGACGTGTCGCGAGTATCAATCTGCTCACCCATATTTTTCAGTTTCTGGGTGTCATACGCCGTCAATCCGACAAAGACAATCACGCCGATGTAGGTGACTGCCCACATCAATGCTTCGCTTTTCAGCCAGAAGTTAACCAGCGATGCCAGCACAATGCCGATTAACGCCATAAACAGCATATTGCCAAAGCCGCTTAGATCGCGCTTCGTGGTGTAACCGTACAGGCTCATTGCGCCGAACATCCCGGCAGTAACGACGAAAGTACTGGCGATAGAAGCAGCGGTATAGACAATGAAAATACTGGAAAGCGTAAGACCCGTCAGCGCCGAATAAAGCATAAAGAGCATCGTCGTTACACCTGCGCTCAACTTTTGAATCATCGCTGATAACACAATAACCAATGCTAATTGCGCGATGATCAGACCGATTAAAAAGACACGGTTAGTAAACAACAGCTCCATCACGGCCGCGGAATTAGCCGCATACCAGGCAACAAATGCTGTCAGCAACAAGCCAACGGTCATCCAGCCATAGACTTGCGCCATATAAGTTTGCAAGCCAGCCCGGGGTTGTACGATTGAATCAGAACGTGGGAATCTGTCCATGACTTTCTCCTGAAGATATAAGGAATATCTTAAGGATACTGCAAAATGATGAGGCTGTGCATCGACGCAGCGTAAACGTATGTACTGAGCGGTGAAATTGCCGGACGCAGCGGTGCCTTATCCGGCTAACAATAAACTACCAGCGTTTTGCCGCCTGCTGATCGCTCTCCCGAGCTTCGACCCAGCGGTCGCCTTCCGGCGTGGCTTCGCGCTTCCAGAACGGTGCGCGGGTTTTGAGATAATCCATAATAAACTGCCCGGCTTCAAACGCACTGCTGCGATGCGCACTGGTAACACCGACAAAAACAATTTCATCGCCCGGCCATAATTCACCAATGCGGTGAATTACCGTGACGCGCCCCAGCGGCCAGCGGTTACGCGCTTCATCAACGATTTCTGCCAGTGCTTTTTCTGTCATTCCCGGATAGTGTTCGAGGGTTAATGCTTTGACGCTGTCGCCCAGGTTATGGTTGCGCACCTTACCGGTAAAGGTGACTACCGCACCGTCTTCGTCACGCTCAGCCAGCCACGGGTACTCTTCTCCTACGCTGAACGGCTGCGGGCCGACAACAATTTTGGTTTCTGCCATCTTAACCTCCGGTTACCGGCGGGAAGAAAGCCACTTCGTCGCCGTCAGTCAGCGAATGGTCAAAACTCACCAGCGTCTGGTTGACAGCTGCCAGCAATTTGCCATCTTCCAGCGCCAGCGCCCAGCGATCGCTCTGCGCAGCCAGATGCTGGCGTAACGCTTCAACGGTTGGGAAATCCGCAGCCACTTCGGTTGCATCTGTTCCCACCAACTCGCGCACCTGGGCGAAAAAAAGAACGTTAATCATCCGCTTCCACCTTAAAGTCACCCGACTTGCCGCCGCTCTTCGCCAGCAAACGTACCGGACCAATCACCATATCTTTTTGCACCGCTTTGCACATGTCATAAATGGTCAGCGCCGCCACGGAGGCCGCGGTTAACGCTTCCATTTCGACACCGGTTTTCCCGGTCAGGCGGCATAAGGTTTCTATACGTACCCGATTGTGCTCCGGCTCGGCCTGTAAATTGACTTCAACTTTGCTGAGCATCAGCGGGTGACACAGCGGGATCAGATCCCAGGTGCGTTTTGCCGCCTGAATACCGGCGATACGCGCAGTGGCAAATACGTCGCCTTTGTGGTGGCGACCATCAATAATCATCGCCAGCGTCTCGCTGCGCATGGTGACAAAGGCTTCGGCGCGCGCTTCACGCACGGTTTCCGCTTTGGCGGAGACATCCACCATGTGCGCTTCGCCAGCGGCGTTGATATGGGTCAGTTGCGACATACTTATTTCTTCAAATGTGGATGGAAATTACACGGACGCGTACGGGCATCCAGCTGCGGCGCAATGATATTTTCCCATGCGGTACGGCACGCTTTGGTCGAACCCGGCATGGCGAAAATCAGCGTTTTGTTAGCGACGCCCGCTACCGCACGAGATTGCAACGTGGAAGTGCCAATCTCTTCGAACGACAACATCCGGAACACTTCACCAAAACCTTCAACTTCACGGTCGAACAACGGCAGCAGCGCTTCGGGAGCCTGATCTCCTTCCGTCAGGCCAGTACCACCCGTAATCAACACCACTTGTACATCGTCGCTGGCGATCCACGCAGATACCTGAGCGCGAATAGCGTAGCGGTTTTCTTTCACAATGGCTTTATCGACAACGTGATGGCCCGCTTCTTGCGCCGAATCGCGCAGATAGTGACCGGAGGTATCGTCTTCTTCACCGCGACGATTAGAAACCGTAAGAATAGCAATACGGGTCGGGATAAATTCAGTGCTTACCTGACTCATCTGATCTCTCCTTTTGACGTTTTAGCCGCCAATGTACGATAAGTTTTGCGTAATACCGGTGTTGTTTTGATGCAGGAAATGGGTCTGTTTTTTCTCCCGCAGCGCCGCGGAAATACGCGCTTCCAGCGCCTGTTGCTGGGTATCGTCTTCCAGCAGATCGCGCAGGTTAACGCCGCCTTCACCAAACAGGCAGAGATGGAGTTTACCAATGGAGGAAACGCGCAGGCGGTTGCAAGTGGCGCAGAAGTCTTTTTCATACGGCATGATAAGGCCAATCTCTCCGGCGTAATCCGGATGACAAAAGACTTGCGCGGGACCGTCGCTGCGTTGACGTAATTGGTGGATCCAGCCGCGACGCAGTAGCTCGTCACGCAGAACCTGCCCAGAGATGTGATGCTTACGGAAGAGCTCGCTGCCCTCGCCCGTTTCCATCAGTTCGATGAAACGCAGCTGGATGGGACGATGCTGGATCCAGTTCAGAAAGGTGTCGAGCTGGTGATGATTAACATCACGCATCAGCACGGTATTGACTTTGACCTTCTCAAAACCGGCCTCAAATGCAGCATCGATCCCTGCCATGACCTGGTTGAATTTATCCTGCCCGGTAATGGCATGAAACTGACGAGCGTCAAGGCTATCAACGCTGACGTTGATGCCAGTAAGTCCAGCATCGCGCCAGTTCGCCACATCGCGCTCCAGACGATAACCATTGGTGGTGACCGCTATCTGGCGAATAGCGTCGTTTTCTCGCACAGCGGCGATGATATCGGTAAAGTCGCGGCGTAAAGATGGCTCACCACCTGTCAGACGGACTTTTTCGGTGCCCAGACTGGCGAAGGCGCGCGTAACCCGGCGAATTTCATCGACGGTCAGAAAGCCTTTATTGGTGACGCCGCTCGGCTTGTAACCATCCGGCAGGCAGTAGGTGCAACGAAAGTTACACACATCAGTAATCGACAGGCGCAAGTAGTAAAACTTACGCGCAAATGCATCAGTCAGTTGTGAAGCCATGTACACCTTTCCAGATACGGGAGGCGAAGTCATTTCTTCCTTCGCCCTGGTGGCAATCTTTACGAGCATTGTCACGGCCAAAGCACCGTATCAGTTGACCCAGGTGCAGAGGCTAGAGTGTTTAGTGGTTAAGCCGATACTAGCGTGTAAATGGGATTTTTACCATCCACACTTTCGCTATGTAATCATGTATATAGCGTCATGATCGTGCTATTTCGCTACAGAATAAGGGAAAATGACGGTTTTACTTTGATATACATCATCAGGGAGGCATAGCGTGCATCGTCCTTTAGAGGTAGAAGAAAATAGTTTGTATCCTCAATATTGGCAGGTTAATTGCTGTTTCCTCGCAATTTGCGCTACTGTAGCGCGGATAATCTGACTCCAGGAAACTATATGCGCAATCGTACGCTGGCTGACCTTGATCGTGTCGTTGCTCTCGGCGGAGGGCATGGACTGGGACGCGTTCTCTCATCACTTTCGTCTTTGGGTTCTCGTTTAACGGGTATCGTCACCACCACCGATAACGGTGGCTCGACGGGGCGTATTCGCCGCTCAGAAGGCGGTATTGCCTGGGGCGATATGCGTAACTGCCTCAACCAGCTGATAACTGAACCCAGCGTCGCTTCCGCAATGTTTGAATATCGTTTCGGCGGTAATGGCGAACTTTCCGGACACAACCTTGGAAACCTGATGCTGAAGGCACTGGATCACCTTAGCGTGCGACCTCTTGAAGCGATCAATCTGATTCGAAATCTGCTGAAAGTGGACGCACATTTGATTCCGATGTCGGAGCATCCTGTTGATCTGATGGCGATTGACGATCAGGGGCATGAAGTTTACGGCGAGGTCAATATCGACCAGTTAACTACGCCGATTCAAGAGTTATTGTTAACGCCGAATGTACCCGCAACGCGTGAGGCGGTTCACGCTATCAGTGAAGCGGATCTCATCATTATTGGGCCTGGCAGTTTTTACACCAGCCTGATGCCAATTCTGCTGCTGAAGGAAATCGCACAGGCATTACGCCGCACGCCAGCGCCGATGGTCTATATCGGCAATCTGGGGCGTGAATTGAGTTTACCTGCGGCTAATCTGAAGCTGGAAAGCAAGCTGGCAATTATGGAGCAATATGTTGGTAAAAAGGTAATTGATGCGGTCATCGTCGGGCCCAAAGTGGATGTCTCGGCGGTGAAAGAGCGGATTGTGATTCAGGAAGTGCTGGAGGCCAGCGATATTCCGTATCGTCATGACCGCCAGTTGTTGCATAGCGCGCTGGAAAAGGCATTACAGGCTTTAGGTTAACACGAAGCCGGAAGAATATTCCGGCTTCGTCATCTTGTCACGACGCGGCAATAAACAGCTCACGCAACTGATGCAACTGGTCACGAATTTGCGCCGCTTCTTCGAACTCCAGATTCTGCGCGTGTTGCATCATCAACCCTTCCAGTTCATGGATCTTCTGCTGTAACGCTTTAGGCGACATATCCATCGGCACATTATCCGGCTCAACAATCGGGCGCGATTTTCCTCTGCCCTTCGCTTTGGTTTTGGCAATGTTCTGCCCCAGCGCCAGGATATCGACCACTTTCTTGTTCAAGCCTTGCGGCGTAATGCCGTGTTCCTCGTTGTACTTCTGCTGTTTCTCGCGGCGACGTTCGGTTTCGCCAATCGCTTTCGCCATTGATGGGGTGATCTTATCGCCGTAGAGAATCGCTTTACCGTTAACGTTACGTGCCGCACGACCAATGGTCTGGATCAACGAACGTTCGGAACGCAGGAAGCCTTCTTTGTCAGCGTCGAGGATCGCCACCAGCGAAACTTCCGGCATATCCAGACCTTCGCGCAGTAAGTTGATCCCTACCAATACGTCGAACTCACCCAGACGCAAGTCGCGGATAATCTCCATACGTTCGACGGTGTCGATATCTGAGTGAAGATAACGCACGCGCTCACCGTGTTCTTCGAGATATTCAGTGAGATCTTCCGCCATCCGCTTGGTCAGAGTTGTAACCAGTACGCGTTCGTTAATTGCCGCTCGCTGACGAATCTCCGAAAGAAGATCATCCACCTGTGTTGCCACTGGCCGCACTTCGATAATCGGGTCGAGTAAGCCTGTTGGACGCACCACCTGATCCACCACATCGCCACCGGATTTTTCCAGCTCGTAATTACCCGGCGTCGCCGAAACATAGATGGTTTGCGGCGCTAATGCTTCGAACTCTTCAAATTTCAGCGGACGGTTATCCAGCGCTGATGGCAGGCGGAAGCCGTACTCCACCAGTGTCTCTTTACGCGCCCGGTCACCGCGATACATGCCGCCAATTTGTGGAATGGTGACGTGAGATTCATCGACGACCAACAGCCCATCGGCAGGCAGGTAATCAAACAGCGTCGGCGGTGGCTCACCCGGTCCACGACCGGAGAGGAAGCGCGAGTAGTTCTCAATCCCCGAACAGTAGCCTAGCTCGTTCATCATCTCCAGATCAAACTGGGTACGCTGGGTCAGCCGCTGCTCTTCCAGCAGTTTGTTGTTTTCCAATAGCACTTTACGTCTGGCGGCCAGCTCTTCTTTGATCTCCTCCATCGCCTGGACGATGCGCTCGCGTGGCGTGACGTAGTGCGTTTTCGGGTAGATGGTAAAACGTGGAATAGTGGAAACAATCTGCCCGGTCAGCGGGTCAAATAACGACAATCGTTCCACTTCCTCGTCAAACAGCTCCACGCGAAGTGCAATGTCATCCGATTCTGCCGGGAAGATATCAATCACCTCGCCACGAACACGGAAAGTACCACGCTGGAATGCTTGATCATTACGAGCATATTGCAGCTCCGCCAGTCGGCGCAGGATCGCGCGCTGATCGATAATCATACCGACCGTGAGATGGAGCATCATCTTGAGATATAAATCAGGATCGCCCAGGCCATAAATCGCGGAAACAGACGCCACCACAACCACATCACGCCGCTCCAGCATCGCTTTGGTGGCGGACAAACGCATCTGTTCGATATGTTCGTTTACCGAGGCATCTTTCTCAATGAAGGTGTCGGAACTCGGTACATAGGCCTCCGGCTGATAGTAGTCGTAGTAGGAGACGAAATATTCCACCGCGTTTTCCGGAAAGAATTCTTTCATTTCGCCATACAGCTGGGCCGCCAGCGTTTTGTTGGGCGCAAGTACCATGGTTGGGCGCTGAAGGTCAGCAATGACATTGGCAATGGTGAAGGTTTTCCCGGAGCCAGTCACGCCAAGTAACGTCTGGTGCGCCAGGCCATCTTCCAGCCCCTCTTCGAGACGTCGAATCGCCTCCGGCTGATCGCCAGAAGGTTTAAAAGCGGAATTCAGTTTGAACGGTTTACTCATGAGTCGCTACCTGAAGGAGTTGGGCGGGCAGGTATGTAATTTTACTCGTCGTACTTAATTATGCCAACAAATTATACTGGATAAAAAAACAGTTCATCACCATAATATTTCTGTTACAGCGTAAACTCCGCTGTCAATCATGAACAAGATTTACTCTGCGGCGAGATAAAACTCCGGCCTTACCGGGTTATCCCCAAAGCAACGGCTTTTTTAACATTTGTCAAGATGATTGATGACAGTTTTATGGCAAGAGATGCCTGTTCAGTGACTGCCATTGCAATTATCTAACCTGTTAAAAAATAAAAGATATTTCTTTGAGCCGTCTTTAACGCCAATTTGCGTGCAAGCCGCGTATTCTCTCGCTTGCCTCGTGTTTTCTAACTCTAATACACATGGTTATCCACAGGAATAGTGGATAACTGTCTGCAGCCCCTATCCCCCGCCGCCTGGGCAATTCCCACATTCACCGCATGATGCGGAGGTAAAATTTTTTTCGTGATTTTTTTAGAATTTAATTGGTTAAATTGCAGTCAATCGGAGACGCGATCTCGCTCACAATTTAACCAAGCACAGGATGACTACATTAAGGCAAGATTGATGTACTTTCCGGTTGCCGCATTTTCTGGATTTTCTGCAAGCCAGGGAATTTCGCCCAGCAGCGGCGCGGGAATCATGCGGGTGAGCGTGGTCATATATTCAGCGTGACGTTTTCCCGGAGGCGTGACATCGTTCGCCACCCACCCCGCCAGAGTCAGTCCGGCGTGTAGTATTGCCTGCGCAGTCAACATCGCGTGATTAATACAGCCGAGTTTCACGCCCACAACCAGTATCACTGGCAGTTGTTCCTGTGTTACCCAATCCGCAAAAGTGAAAGTGTCAGAAAGCGGCGTAAACCAGCCGCCAGCACCTTCCACTAACACCCAGTCAGCCTGTTGTTCAAGCGCGCGTAATCCGGCGCTCATTACCAATGCTTCTATCGGCCAGCCCTCTTGCGCGCTGATGATATGCGGCGAGGTGGGTTCTGCGAAGGTGTAAGGATTTACCGTTGCGTAATCCAGCTGCAGGCTACTGTTGCGCTGTAACGCCAGCGCGTCACTATTACGTAAGCCTTTCGGGGTCTTTTCGCTGCCAGAGGCCACAGGTTTGTAACCTGCCGTCCGGTAGCCTGCTGCCTTTGCGGCTTGTAAAAGCGCGCAGCTGGCGACAGTTTTCCCCACTTCGGTATCCGTTCCGGTGACAAAATAACATTTACTCACGAGCAATCACTCCCAAAAAAAGATGATACGTCAGAGGATATCGCCCCTGTTGTTGCGGCCAGGCCAGTTGCAATCGCTGCAACTGCGAACGCGTTAATATTCGCGGGTCGCGCCCTTCATGAAGATGCGTGGCACCGATGCCTTTCAGCGAACGCATGGCACTGAGCGCATCATCAAACCACAGCGTGATGGGCTGAATATAATGTTGATAATGCACGGCGTTTAGCGACTGTTCGATTTTATCTGGCGGTAAAAAGCGATTAGCATGCGGGCGCTCGTCCACCGCCTGCCACGCCTGATGCAGTTCGGGTAACGATCCCTGCACCAGCGTGGTAAACGCGACCACGCCTCCGGGGCGCACCACCCGATACAGCTCGCGGAGTGCCATGGATAAATTACCGCACCACTGCACCGCGAGATTGCTCCATGCAAGATCGAACGTCGCAGTCGCTAACGGCAGGGATTCGATATCTCCCGCCAGATAATGGTCTGCGGCATCCTTCTGGCGTGCCTGAACAAGCATTGGCGGCGAGAGATCTAACGCAGTCACCTGCGCGTGACGCTCTCGCCAGCGGCGGCTCATCCAGCCTGGTCCACAACCCGCATCCAGTACGTGGGTGTATTTACGCTGTGGGAGCATTGCCAGTAAGGCGTCAGCACTCTGGCGCTGTAGATCGGCATGTTGCTCATAGTGTGCGGCTGCCCGTCCAAATGCCGCAGCAATGGCTTGTTTATTAACCGTTGCCATGCAGCACCTCCAGCAGACGGTCGATATCCTGCATTTCATGCGCTGCGGTTAGCGTTAAGCGCAGTCGCGCAGTACCAGCGGGTACGGTTGGCGGGCGAATCGCCGTGACCCAGCAGCCTTGCTGGCGCAGTTTTTCTGCCAGTTGTAACGCACGGCTGTTATCACCGACGATCAATGGCTGGATGGCGCTGCATGAGCCAGCAAGCGTAAACGGCAAATCCTGCACTCCGGCACGAAAACGAGTAATGAGTGCCGCCAGTTTTTCGCGCCGTGCATCCCCCTCATCACTGCGAATGACCGCCAGCGACGCACGTAATGCCTGCGCCTGAGCGGGCGGCATACTGGTGCTGTAGATAAGATGGCGAGCGAATTGCAGCAGATAATCCGCCACCGTATTGGAGCAAAGCACCGCTGCCCCGCTGACGCCAAATCCTTTGCCAAACGTCACCACCAGCAATTCTGGTTTTACCTTTTGCAGCCAGCAGCTGCCACGCCCCTGCTCCCCGATAACGCCCGTGCCGTGGGCGTCATCGACCATCAACCAGCCATCGTGCTGTTGCGTTACCTGCTGGATTTCCTCCAGTGGCGCACTATCGCCGTCCATGCTGAACACACCTTCTGTCACTACCAGTTGCTGCCCCGGACAGGGGGAAGCAAGCAGTCGCGCCAGATGAGTGACATCGTTATGAGCAAAACGGCGAAGCGGCGACGGGCTTAAACTTGCAGCCTCCAGCAATGAGGCATGGCTAAGCCGATCGGCAACAATACGGTCCTCTTTCGCCATCATCGCGGCAATGACAGCCTGATTAGCGGCAAAACCAGAAATAAACAGCAGCGCCCGCGAATAGCCCAGCCATTCGGCCAGTTCTTCTTCCAGCACCTGGTGCGCCACGCTATAACCGCTGACGTGACCGGAACCGCCGCTACCGACACCAAATTGATCCGCGCCCTGCTGCCAGGCGCGGATAATTTGCGGATGATGGCTTAAACCTAAATAATCGTTACTGGAAAAGTTCAGATACTGGCAATCATCTGCCACCAGCCAGCGTCCGGCTCCTTGTGCCACCGGATAACGGCGACGCAAGGCATCAGCAACACGCCGCGCATCAAGCGCCGCGTCGATTTTCTCCTGCCAGATCATAGTGCTGCCGCGTTGTAATATTCGTCAGTGTCCGGGGTCATCAGCGCCTGCTCCAGACGCTGCTGTTGTTCGTTATCGCCCGCCAGCACGGCAGTTTGCTGCGGATTTAGCCCCAGTTTGCGGAACAGTTGCAGGTCTTTATCTTCTTCCGGATTCGGCGTAGTCAGCAGTTTGCAACCGTAGAAAATCGAGTTTGCGCCAGCCATAAAGCACATCGCCTGAGTCTGTTCGTTCATCTGCTCGCGTCCGGCAGAAAGGCGTACGTAAGAGGTCGGCATCATGATCCGCGCTACGGCAATGGTACGGATAAAATCAAAGGCATCGACATCGTCGTTATCCGCCAGCGGCGTGCCTTTCACCTTCACCAGCATGTTGATTGGCACGCTTTCCGGCGGCGTCGGCAAGTTTGCCAGTTGCAGCAATAATCCGGCGCGATCTTTCACCGTTTCGCCTAAGCCCACAATGCCACCTGAACAGACTTTAATCCCAGCTTCTCGCACTTTTTCCAGCGTATCAAGACGTTCCTGATAGGTGCGGGTGGTGATGATATTGCCGTAAAACTCCGGCGAGGTGTCGAGGTTGTGGTTATAGTAATCCAGCCCGGCATTCGCCAGGCGCTGCGCTTGAGATTCACTCAACGTGCCCAGCGTCATACACGCCTCCAGACCCATCGCTTTTACCCCCTGCACCATTTGTTCCAGGTACGGCATATCGCGTTCGTGGGGATTCTTCCACGCCGCGCCCATACAGAAACGCGTCGATCCCGCCGCTTTCGCTTTGCGCGCCGACTCCAGCACCTGTTCAACTTCCATCAACCGCTCGGCTTCCAGCCCGGTTTTGTAGCGCGAGCTTTGCGGGCAATATTTGCAATCTTCCGGACAAGCTCCGGTCTTAATCGACAGCAAAGTGCTGACCTGCACCTGACGAGGATCGAAATGCTGACGATGCACCTGCTGCGCTTCAAACAGCAGATCCAGCAACGGTTTTTCAAATAATTCTGTGACTTGCGACAATGTCCAGCGTGGGCGGTGAGCCATGGGGCTTCTCCAAAACGTGTTTTTTGTTGTTAATTCGGTGTAGACTCGTAAACCTAAATCTTTTCAATTTGGTTTACAAGTCGATTATGACAACGGACGATCTTACCTTTGACCAACGCCATATCTGGCACCCATACACATCCATGACCTCCCCGCTGCCGGTTTATCCGGTGGCAAGCGCCGAAGGTTGCGAGCTAATTTTGTCTGACGGCAGACGCCTGGTTGACGGTATGTCGTCCTGGTGGGCGGCGATCCACGGTTACAATCACCCGCAGCTTAATGCGGCGATGAAGTCGCAAATTGATGCTATGTCGCATGTGATGTTTGGCGGTATCACCCATGCGCCCGCCATTGAGCTGTGCCGCAAATTGGTGGCAATGACGCCGCAACCGCTGGAGTGCGTTTTTCTCGCGGACTCCGGCTCCGTAGCGGTAGAAGTGGCGATGAAAATGGCGTTGCAGTACTGGCAGGCCAAAGGCGAAGCGCGCCAGCGTTTTCTAACCTTCCGCAATGGTTATCATGGCGATACCTTTGGCGCGATGTCGGTGTGCGATCCGGACAACTCAATGCACAGCCTGTGGAAAGGCTATCTGCCAGAAAACCTGTTTGCTCCCGCCCCGCAAAGCCGCATGGATGGCGAATGGGATGAGCGTGATATGGTGGGCTTTGCCCGCCTGATGGCAGCGCATCGTCATGAAATCGCGGCGGTGATCATTGAACCGATTGTCCAGGGCGCAGGCGGGATGCGCATGTACCATCCGGAATGGTTAAAACGAATCCGCAAAATGTGCGATCGCGAAGGTATCTTGCTGATTGCCGACGAGATCGCCACCGGATTTGGTCGTACCGGCAAACTGTTTGCCTGTGAACATGCAGAAATCGCGCCGGATATTTTGTGTCTCGGTAAAGCCTTAACCGGCGGCACAATGACCCTTTCCGCCACGCTCACCACGCGCGAGGTTGCGGAAACCATCAGTAACGGCGAAGCCGGCTGCTTTATGCATGGGCCAACTTTTATGGGCAATCCGCTGGCCTGCGCAGCAGCAAACGCCAGCCTGGCGATTCTTGAATCTGGCGACTGGCAGCATCAGGTGGCGGCTATTGAAGCGCAGCTACGCGAGCAACTTGCCCCCGCCTGTGACGCCGAAATGGTTGCCGATGTGCGCGTACTGGGGGCAATCGGCGTGGTCGAAACCACTCGTCCGGTGAATATGGCAGCGCTGCAAAAATTCTTTGTCGAACAGGGTGTCTGGATCCGGCCTTTTGGCAAACTGATTTACCTGATGCCGCCCTATATTATTCTCCCGCAACAGTTGCAGCGTCTGACCGCAGCGGTTAACCGTGCGGTGCAGGATGAAACATTTTTTTGCCAATAACGGGAAGTCAGCGTGAGGGTTTCTGGCTACACTTTCTGCAAACAAGAAAGGAGGGCTCTTGACGGCTCCCCGCCCTGAATGACGGGGATTCCCACTTCAACAAGCCGAACCTAAGCCGCGTGCTGCGATTCAGGGTTTACAGGCTCTCCGTGGGCTAACACTGCCAGCCCGGCAGCTTTAATATTACGTGCCGCGTTAATGTCGCGATCATGGTCTGCGCCGCATTCAGGGCAGTGCCATTTACGAACATTAAGAGGCATTTTTTGCATGGTGAAACCGCAGCAACTACAGCATTTTGAGGACGGTAAATACTGGTCAATGGCGACCACTGACCGCCCGGCCCATTTGCCTTTGTACTGGAGCTGGCGAACAAGTTCGCTCCAGCCTGCGTCAGCTATTGCTTTAGACAGCTTCGGGTTGCGGATCATGTTTTTCACCTTGAGGGATTCGACGCAAACAACTTGGTTTTCGTTAATCAGTTTGCGGGACAACTTGTGCAGATTGTCCATCCGGCAATCGGCGATTTTCGCGTGGAGTCGGGCGACCTTTAAGCGGGCTTTAATTCGGTTTCTTGAGCCTTTTTGCTTCCTGCTTAAACGTCGCTGTAGCAGCGTTAATCGCTTCGCATATTTAGCGGTGTGGCGGGGATTGTCGGTTTTGAATCCGGTATCGGTGACGAATAAATCTTTTAAGCCCACATCAATGCCGACCGTTTTAGCGGTAACAGGCATTGATACAGGTTCAAACTCACACAGGCAGGAAACAAAGTACCTGCCAGCGCTATCTCTGGAAATGGTAACGGTTGACGGCGCAGATGGTAATTCTCGACTCCAGCGAACATCCAGCGGCGACTTGCTCTTTGCTATATACAACTCGCCGTCACGGTGTTTAAACGCGCTGGCAGTGAACTCAGCCACCTGTTTGTGCCGTTTGCTTTTGAAAGCCGGATATGCAGCTCGTCCGGCAAAGAAGTTAGCAAAGGCGGCTTGTTGGTGGCGCAACGACTGCTGGAGGGGAACGCAGGAAACATCATTCAGCCATATGTATTCAGGCTCTTTTTTGAGCGCCGTAAGGCGAGCGTTGGCCTGTAGATAACCGATCTTTTCTTTTCGCTCGTAGTACGCATCGGTACGCCAACGAAGGATGGAATTGTAGACGAAGCGCACACAGCCAAACGTCTGAGCTAAAAGCTCAGCCTGCTCAGTTGTCGGGTAAAACCGGTATTTATATGCGCGTTTCATGTGTTCACATACTAAAGAGGAAAATGTGATTATGCAAAGTACAGTTAGTCGGAAAACCGCCTCCTTTCCTCCCCGGTCTGAAGGCCGAGGTTTCCCGGAGGCATTCTAATGAAACTCATCAGTAACGATCTGCGCGATGGCGATAAGCTGCCGCATCGTCATGTCTTTAACGGCATGGGTTACGATGGCGATAATATTTCACCGCATCTGGCGTGGGATGATGTTCCTGCGGGAACGAAAAGTTTTGTTGTCACCTGCTATGACCCGGATGCGCCAACCGGCTCCGGCTGGTGGCACTGGGTAGTTGTTAATTTACCCGCTGATACCCGCGTATTACCGCAAGGGTTTGGCTCTGGTCTGGTAGCTATGCCAGACGGCGTTTTGCAGACGCGTACCGACTTTGGTAAAACCGGGTACGATGGCGCAGCGCCGCCGAAAGGCGAAACCCATCGCTACATTTTTACCGTTCACGCGCTGGATGTAGAACGTATTGATGTCGATGAAGGTGCCAGCGGCGCGATGGTCGGGTTTAACGTTCATTTTCACTCTCTGGCGAGTGCCTCGATTACTGCGATGTTTAGTTAATCACTCTGCCAGATGGCGCAATGCCATCTGGTATCACTTAAAGGTATTAAAAACAACTTTTTGTCTTTTTACCTTCCCGTTTCGCTCAAGTTAGTATAAAAAAGCAGGCTTCAACGGATTCATTTTTCTATTTCATAGCCCGGAGCAACCTGTGAACACATTTTCAGTTTCCCGTCTGGCGCTGGCATTGGCTTTTGGCGTGACGCTGACCGCCTGTAGCTCAACACCGCCCGATCAACGTCCTTCTGATCAAACCGCGCCTGGTACCTCTTCGCGCCCGATTCTGTCGGCAAAAGAAGCGCAGAATTTCGATGCTCAACACTATTTTGCATCCCTGACACCAGGTGCGGCAGCGTGGAATCCTTCCCCGATTACCCTGCCTGCGCAACCTGACTTTGTTGTCGGCCCGGCGGGTACTCAAGGTGTAACGCATACCACGATTCAGGCGGCGGTAGATGCGGCAATTATCAAGCGTACCAACAAGCGCCAGTATATTGCCGTGATGCCTGGTGAGTATCAGGGAACGGTGTATGTCCCTGCCGCTCCGGGTGGAATTACTCTGTACGGTACGGGTGAAAAACCGATTGATGTGAAGATTGGGCTTTCCCTTGATGGTGGCATGAGCCCTGCCGACTGGCGTCACGACGTCAACCCGCGCGGCAAATATATGCCAGGTAAACCGGCGTGGTATATGTACGATAGCTGCCAGAGTAAACGCAGCGACAGTATCGGTGTTCTCTGCTCTGCGGTCTTCTGGTCACAAAACAATGGCCTGCAACTGCAAAACCTGACCATCGAAAACACGCTGGGCGATAGCGTAGATGCGGGTAACCATCCGGCGGTGGCACTGCGTACTGATGGCGACAAAGTGCAGATCAATAACGTCAACATTCTCGGTCGTCAGAACACCTTCTTTGTCACCAACAGCGGTGTGCAGAACCGTCTGGAAACGAATCGTCAGCCGCGTACGCTGGTGACCAACAGCTATATTGAAGGGGATGTGGATATCGTTTCTGGTCGCGGCGCAGTGGTGTTCGATAACACCGAATTCCGCGTGGTGAACTCCCGTACCCAGCAAGAAGCGTATGTGTTTGCACCGGCTACGCTGTCCAACATTTACTACGGTTTCCTCGCCGTAAACAGCCGTTTCAATGCTTCCGGTGATGGCGTGGCGCAACTGGGCCGCTCGCTGGATGTTGATGCCAATACCAACGGTCAGGTAGTGATCCGTGATAGCGCCATCAACGAAGGTTTTAACACAGCCAAACCGTGGGCTGATGCGGTGATCTCTAATCGTCCATTTGCGGGTAACACCGGCAGCGTTGATGATAACGACGAAGTACAGCGCAATCTGAATGACACTAACTACAACCGCATGTGGGAATACAATAACCGCGGCGTGGGTAGCAAAGTGGTTGCAGAGGCGAAGAAGTAGGAGCTGTTAACTATGTGCCGGATGCGGCGTAAACGCCTTATCCGGCCTACAGTTCGATACGATTTGTCGGTCGGATAAGATGCGTCGGCATCGCATCCGACAATAACTGCGGATGCGACCTACATTCACATGGCGCTTTTTACATCTGACGGTTTTTATTGAAGTTAATCAAACTACCTGCCTTGATAATCTCGCGCTCTTCAGCAGTCAGACTTTCCATATAGAGCGTAATCTCCGTTACCGGTGCATCTTCATGGATCACATAACCTTTAAACGTCGTTCCAGGATTATCCAGCGCCGCTTTAATGCCAGGGATGTAAATGTAATCCCCCACTTCAAAGGTTGGCGCTTCCGCCATCTGCAGCGGTAACATCCCCCAGTTGATGACGTTAGAACGATAGCGTTTAGTCGCGTACTCCTCGGCAATATTCGCCAGACCGCCAATCACACGCTGACAACTCGCCGCCTGTTCACGCGCAGAACCATCGCCTGGTTTCACCGCATAGACCATACTGCCAATTTCAGTTTGCAGCGGATCAATATGCTCCTGACCAGCAATCTGCTTAATGCGCGCAAACACCTCTGTCAGCTCGCTGACATTTCCCGCCAGACGCTGATTTTCCAGCTCAGCAGTCGCTTTACTTCTGCCAACATAACCTGGATCGCGGCGTGACAGAGTAAACTCCGCCAGACCAATCGGATTTGAACGATATGAAGAGGTTTCACCGGAAGGAATCAGTTCGTCGGTGGTGGTCACTTCGTCGAGGATCTTCGAGCACACTTTGAGGACGATATTGTCAGTCAGCGCACCCAATTCTGGCCAGTCTTTAATGTTCGGTCCGTAAATCAGCGGTTGCTGGGTCGCCCCTTTCACAAAGCCCTGATAAACACGGTTTTTATACGGCGTTACATCGAAGGCGTACTCCGGCACGTTGTCCCAGCAATCGAGTTCGCTGGCAGAGGTTAAATAGCCACCGTTTGCCGCAGTCGCAGCGATAGAACGAGCGTCCATCAACGCCACCGCTGACATCTGCCCATTAGCTGGCTTAGAGCCTTCGCGGTTCGGGAAGTTACGCGTGGTGTGGCGAATACTCAAACCGTTGTTGATTGGCGTATCGCCCGCGCCAAAGCATGGGCCGCAGAACGCGGTTCTGATGATTGCGCCTGCGCCGATCAAATCTGCTACCACACCTTTTTTGGCGAGATCCATAAACACCGGCTGTGATGACGGGTAAACCGCTAACGAGAAGGTGTCATTGCCGCAGGATTGACCGCGCAGCGCATTCGCCGCCGCGATGACGTTTTCGTAGTTACCGCCAGAACAGCCCGCGATAATCCCCTGCTGCACTTTCAGGCGACCATTTTCCACTTTATCCAGCAGCGAGAGTTTGGCTTTACCGTGCGCCACGCGTTCGGACTCAATTTCAATCTCACGCAGAATGTCGGTCAGGTTCTGGTTCAGCGTGTCGATTTCATACACATTGCTCGGGTGGAATGGCAGCGCAATCATTGGTTTGATGGCGCTTAAATCAACGCTGATGCAGCCATCGTAGTACGCCATTGGTTGAGGGTTAAGTTGGCAGTAATCCTGGCCGCGACCGTGCAGCGCCAGCCAGTTATGGACTTCTTCATCGGTTTGCCAGACAGAACTTAAACAGGTCGTTTCAGTGGTCATCACGTCAACGCTGTTACGGAAATCGGTAGAGAGCGCTGCAACACCGGGACCTACGAACTCCATCACTTTGTTTTTGACGTAACCGTTTTTGAACACAGCACCGATGATAGCCAGCGCCACATCCTGCGGCCCCACATACGGCGCAGGTTTTCCGGTCAGATGCACCGCAACCACGCCCGGATAGTCGATATCCCAGGTGTCATTAAGCAGCTGTTTTACCAACTCGCCGCCGCCCTCGCCAACCGCCATTGTCCCTAACGCACCGTAACGGGTATGGCTGTCTGACCCGAGGATCATTTTGCCGCCGCCCGCCATCATTTCACGCATATATTGATGGATGACCGCAATATGCGGTGGCACAAAAATACCGCCATAACGCTGGGCCGCCGATAAACCAAAAACATGGTCATCACCGTTAATGGTGCCGCCCACAGCACAGAGTGAGTTATGGCAGTTGGTCAGCACATACGGCAGCGGGAAACGTTCCATACCGGACGCTTTAGCGGTCTGTACAATACCAACAAAGGTAATATCGTGAGAGGCTAATGAATCAAACTTAATTTTAAGTTTATCCATATTTCCGGACGTATTATGAGAAGAGAGAATAGACCAGGCAATAGTGCCTTTTTTTGCTTCTTCTTTTTTTATTTCGCCGGTGAAATGTTCTTCGGCAATTATTTCGTTATTGCTGGCGAGAAACACGCCTTTTTCAGATAACTTGATCATCAAATACTCCAGATATCTGCGCACCGTGAAGTGCGCAGAAAGATAATAAATGGATATACTCTAAATAATTCGAGTTGCAGGAAGGCGACAAGCGAGTGAATCCCCAGGAGCTTACATAAGTAAGTGACTGGGGTGAGCGAACGCAGACGCAGCACATGCAACTTGAAGTATGACGAGTATATTTACAGCATGTTCCAGCCGATCAGCATATTCCACCACCACACGCCGAGGGTGATATGCACCAGGAAGGTTAATATCGTCAGTACCGCACCGACCAACCACCAGGATTTAATATCGTTGTAACCCACGCCAAAGATGACCGGACCTGCCGCGCCGCCATAGTGAGTAACCATGCCGCCATAGGAGTTAGAGAACAACAGTGCCAGCGCGGTTAACATTAACGGTGCGCCGGAGACGTTCGCCAGCATGGCAAATACCGGTAACATGGCAACGATATAGGCACTACCAGAAGCGAAGAAATAACGCACGATGATGCTGAGGAAAATAATAACGAAGAAAGCAACGTTACCGTGACCATCAAATGCCAGGTTATTTTTAAAGACTTCAGCTAACCATTCGAAGAATTTAACTTTCGATAATAAGGAGCTTAAGCCGATAATACCGCCGTACCAGATTAAGGTATTCCAGCCGCCTTTATTTTTAACCACGTCTTCCCAGGTAACGATGCCCAGCAGCAGCATAGTTGCCATAACAACGATTGCCACGGTGGATTCATCAACCCCCAGAGACTTACTGAAAATCCAGCCCAGCAGCGCCAGTACAAAGACACCGAGCAGCATTTTTTCGCGGATTTTCATCGGTCCCAGTTCGGCAAGGCCCGCTTTAGCGATGGTTTTGTTATCCACCTTCTTAATTTCTGGTGGATACATGGTGTAAATCACCAGCGGGGTGACCAGCAGCATAATGATGCCCGGCAATCCGGCGGCTAGCGCCCATCCACCCCAGCTAATTTGCAGGTGCAGAATGTCGTTGATCATTTTCAGCGCCAGAATGTTCCCCGCCATTGCGGTAAAGAACATATAGCTGGTGGTTTTAGTGACCATGTAAATGGACATCATCAGGTAATGTCCAACACGACGCGGACTTTTTTCCGGTTCTGATCCCAAAGCCACTGCCACGCTGTTGATGATCGGTAACACGATGCCGCCCGCACGCGCGGTGTTAGACGGTGTTGCCGGAGCCAGTACCAGATCGAGAAATACCGTAACGTAACCCAGACCCAGGGTAGTGCTACCAATTTTACCAATCAGCAGATAGGCAATACGTTTACCTAAGCCTGTGGTTACAAACGCGGCGCTTAAAGTAAACGCAGAAAACACCAGCCAGGTGGTACCGGAAGAGTAACCGCTTAATACGGCGGTGGTTTTAAATTCCCCACCTGATAAGTTACCCACCACTACCATCGATGCGGCGACGGCAATTAACAGTACGACAGGTTCCGGGAAAGGCTTGATAACCAGCCCCACAATGGCCGCCAGGTAAATACCAAAAAGCACCCACGCCAGTTCGCTTAATCCTGCCGGAGCTGGCATAAAGCCAATAATACATGGGATCGCTAATATCAGAATTAGCTTCCATAACGATTTTTTATTCATTTAATATCCTGTTCTTTCTGTATGACTCATACAGAATTCCTTTATTGATTGTCATTATCACGACAACAAAATTTTTCAGGGAAGATAAACTTCACCGGAAAATATTTTTCTTGTCGTCCGAATAACAGATGCGCGTAACGTCGTGGCATCCTGACCTTCATTACTTAAATGAACGTCGAGCGCACCACTGGGGTGTTCAATATTGATATTGCCGTATCCTACAGAAGGGACGATTTGTCGGGTGACGGTGCCTTCCAATGCACAACTACTGGAAATAGCAATAGCACCGGTTATCGCCAAAGCGCGATGGCAAGAATGCGGCATAAAATAACGCACATTAATTGCCCCGCCTTTCTGCGCTGGAGAAATAAGTACAGGTTTAGGGATAACCATATTACTGACATCGCCTAAGCCCATTGCTTTACCCGCTTGTAGACGGATAGATTCAATGCGGGCTAATAATGCTTTGTCGGCATCCAGCTCTGCCGGTAATTCATAGCCTGTTTTTCCCAGATATTCAGCAGGAATAATGACAACTGGCATCGCCATATCGATACAGGTCACCGGGACATCGTCAAAATAATCAATCTGATTATCAGTCGGGAAGACTTTTCCGGTTTTCGTTCCGGCGGCATTCAGGAAAGTGAGCGCAACCGGTGCGGCAGTACCCGGTACGCCGTCAATTCTGGCGCTACCCTCGTACTCGACAACACCATTTGGCGTTTGCACATCAGCTTCGATGAACGTACCCGTATTGACGTTGCGGATACGTACGCGGGTAACTGGCGAAGTCGCTGCAATCAAACCATTTTCAATGGCGAATGCCCCAACGCCAGACAGCATATTGCCGCAGTTAGGCGTGGTATCGACACGTTGCTCATGGACGATAACTTGAGCAAACAGATAATCGACATCTGCACGCGGATCGCTGGAGCGGCTAATAATGGCGACTTTACTGGTCAGCGGATTACCGCCGCCAATACCGTCAATTTCCAGATCGTTACCGGAACCCATAATTGCCATCAATATTTTATCGCGCTGCGTTTGATCTTCGGGTAGATGTTCCGCTAACAGGAACGCGCCCCTCGAGGTTCCACCTCGCATCATCACGCAGGGTATTTTTTTCATAATAATGCCCTCAATTTAAAAACATAACTTATTGCGATATGGTTACATTAAGGGCAAAGCATCTCTAATGACTTTAGCTCAACGATTAATAACATTTTTTCATTAATTTAAGTTGGCTAAATGCAGTTAAAATTTTTAACGGCCAGCCACCCAAAATCGACGCTTCCATTTTCCGGAGTAATAATGAAGCATGAATTATCAAGTATGAAGGCATTTGTCATACTGGCAGAGTCCAGTTCATTTAACAATGCCGCTAAATTACTCAATATTACGCAACCTGCATTAACGCGAAGAATAAAAAAGATGGAGGAAGATTTACATATTCAACTATTTGAGCGTACAACTCGCAAGGTTACGTTAACAAAAGCAGGAAAAAGGTTGCTCCCGGAGGCGCGGGAATTAATAAAGAAATTCGATGAAACGCTTTTTAATATTCGTGATATGAATGCTTATCATCGTGGTATGGTGACGTTAGCGTGTATTCCGACCGCAGTATTTTATTTTTTACCGCTGGCAATCGGTAAATTTAATGAGCTGTATCCCAATATTAAAGTGCGGATTCTGGAACAAGGCACGAATAATTGCATGGAATCGGTGCTGTGTAACGAATCAGACTTTGGCATAAACATGAACAACGTCACAAATTCATCCATTGATTTTACCCCACTGGTCAACGAGCCGTTCGTGCTGGCCTGTCGGCGTGACCATCCATTGGCCAAAAAGCAGCTTGTAGAATGGCAGGAGTTAGTGGGTTACAAAATGATTGGCGTACGCTCCTCCAGCGGCAACCGACTGTTGATAGAACAACAGCTAGCCGACAAGCCCTGGAAGCTGGACTGGTTTTACGAAGTGCGTCATCTTTCGACGTCATTAGGGCTGGTGGAGGCGGGACTGGGGATTTCGGCGCTTCCTGGTCTGGCAATGCCCCATGCGCCCTATTCTTCGATTATTGGTATCCCACTGGTGGAACCCGTTATACGTCGGACATTGGGGATTATTCGCCGCAAAGATGCCGTGCTTTCTCCGGCAGCTGAACGCTTTTTTGCCTTGCTGATTAATTTGTGGACTGACGATAAAGACAATTTGTGGACCAATATCGTCGAACGCCAGAGACATGCGTTACAGGAGATAGGTTAATACACCGGCGCAGGAGAGACTGCGCCGGTTAAATCAGCGGTTAGTGCGCGTTGACCACTACCCACATTGGCCCCTGCCCAACCGCATAGCGGCCTTTTTCATGCAGTAGCCCCTGCTCGCCAACAATTTCGTATACCGAGATGTGGTGAGATTTTTGCCCGGCGGCAATCAGATACTTGCCGCTGTGATCAACATTGAAGCCGCGCGGCTGAGTTTCCGTTGGCTGGAAGCCTTCTTTACTCAACACGCTGCCATCTTCCGAAACGCTGAAAACGGTAATCAGACTGGCGGTACGGTCGCAGGCGTATAAATGACGACCATCCGGGGTGATATGAATATCAGCCGCCCAACGGGTGTCGGAGAAGTTTTCCGGCATCATATCCAGCGTCTGGACACATTCGATATTGCCGTGCGGATCTTTCAGTTCCCATACATCCACTGAGCTGTTTAACTCATTGACGCAATACGCATATTGTTCATTTGGATGGAATACCATATGACGCGGGCCGGCCCCTTCAACGGTAGTCACTTCCGCAGGGTCCTGCGCCACCAGATGACCATCATCGCTGACCGTAAACAGGCAAATGCGATCCTGCTTTAATGCCGGAACCCACAACGTACGGTTGTCCGGTGAGATATTGGCGGAATGGCAACCGTCCAGCCCCTCGACCACATCGACGACGCCCACTGGCAGGCCATCTTCCAGACGCGTTACGCTCACGTTACCCGCATTGTAAGAACCGACAAAGACAAACTGCCCCTGGTGATCGGTGGAAATATGCGTCGGGCTACCCGGCAGCGCAGACTCTGCAGCAAAGGTCAGCGCGCCATCATCCGGTGCAATACGATACGCCAGAACACGAAACTCCGGACGGACACCAACGTAGAGGTAACGTTTGTCCGGGCTGACCACCATCGGCTGCACCTGCCCCGGCACATCGACTACCTGTGTCAGCGTCAGTGCGCCTTCATGATTCAGGTTCCAGACGTGAATTTGCTGGCTCTCAGGGCTGGCGATATAAACTGTTTGCTTCATGAATGCTCCTTTGCATTTAGCAACTGACTGTAACAGCTAAAATTAGTCGCTTTTGGCGGTGAATGCTGAATTAAAACGCAGAATTTTGTCCGATAGTGGTATCGGTGTACCATTCGCGCAGACGAAAATTCTTAACCTTAATCTGGAATACGCCATGACCACACGCGTGATTGCTCTCGACTTAGACGGCACCTTATTGACCCCGAAAAAGACCTTGCTTCCATCATCGATAGAAGCCCTGGCCCGCGCTCGCGAAGCAGGCTATCAATTAATCATCGTCACAGGTCGCCATCACGTCGCTATTCATCCTTTTTATCAGGCGCTGGCGCTGGATACACCTGCTATTTGCTGTAATGGCACCTATTTGTATGATTATCATGCAAAAACCGTGCTGGAAGCGGACCCAATGCCCGTTAATAAAGCCCTGCAACTCATTGAGATGCTGAATGAACACCACATTCACGGTCTGATGTATGTCGATGATGCAATGGTCTATGAGCACCCGACCGGGCATGTCATTCGCACGTCTAACTGGGCGCAAACCCTGCCGCCGGAACAGCGTCCGACTTTCACACAAGTCGCTTCTCTGGCTGAAACGGCGCAACAAGTTAACGCCGTATGGAAGTTCGCCCTGACGCACGATGACCTGCCGCAATTGCAGCATTTTGGTAAGCATGTCGAACATGAACTGGGACTGGAGTGTGAATGGTCCTGGCACGATCAGGTTGATATTGCACGCGGCGGCAACAGCAAAGGTAAACGTTTGACGAAATGGGTTGAGGCACAAGGCTGGTCGATGGAAAACGTCGTGGCGTTCGGCGATAACTTCAATGATATTAGTATGCTGGAAGCCGCTGGTACAGGCGTGGCGATGGGCAACGCCGATGACGCAGTAAAAGCGCGCGCCAACATTGTGATTGGTGATAACACCACCGACAGCATTGCCCAGTTCATTTATAGCTACCTGATTTAATCAGGCGGTTATCGACACACTTTTAATTTGCGCATACAGCCACAGGCCAGGTTTGATCGCCAGTTCATCCCTGGCCCACGGGCTGATACGCGCCCACAGCGTTTTACCGCCGACTTCCAGCTCCACTTCCACCTGGCCGTTGTCGTCATAACTATTAACAACTTTTGCCCGCAATACGTTACGAATGCTGGTTTGCTGCGGCGGTTGTAAAACCAGCGAGACATCGGAAGCCTGAATGCGGATGCGTAGCGCAGCTTGCAGCGGTTCTTCCAGCTTATTGACCCACAAATGCTGATCGCCCAGCGCCAGCGCGGTCATCGCGTAATGCGGATGATGCTCAAGTACTGTCACTTTCAGAATGCTACTTTGTTGCTCTTTCGGTAGCCACGGATTCATCACGCTACTACCCCAGACTTCTTCCAGCGCGCCAAAGGCTTTCACCTGACCGTTTTCCAGTACCATCACTCTGTCTGCCAGATGGAGGATCTCATCCAGCGAATGGCTGACATACAACATCGGAATGTTGATTTCCCGCGTCAGACGTTGCAGATAAGGCAACAGTTCGCGTTTACGCGGAATATCCAGTGACGCCAGCGGTTCATCCAGCAACAGCAATTCCGGTGCTGTCAGCAAAGCCCGACCAATCGCCACGCGCTGTTTTTCGCCTCCGGACAAGCTGCCTGGTAAACGATCAAGCAACGGTTCAATGCCTAAAAGCGCCACCAGCTTATCGAACTGATTGACCATGCTTTTCGCCATGCCGTAGCGCAAATTGCCACGCACTTTATAATGCGGAAACAGCCGCGCATCCTGAAACACATAGCCTACGCGACGCTTTTCTGGCGTCAGACAGATACCTTTATCGGCGTCATTTAGTACCCGACCATTGAGGACAATCCGCCCTTTTTGCGGACGTGTCAGCCCACTGATGGCGTTAATCAGCGAGGTTTTTCCGGCACCAGAGACACCAAAAATAGCGGTGATGCCATTGGCGGGCAGCGTTTCATTAATCGTCAGGCAATGATTGCCCAACGTCTGGGAAAAATTCAGTTCCAGCATGATTAGCGCCCCGCCCGTTCACGGCTGATTCTGGCCAGCCATTCTGAAATCAACAGGGAGATCATCGCCAGCGCAATAGAAATAATACACAGTCTCGCCGCGCCACTTTCCCCGCCAGGGGTCTGGATCAGGGTATACATGGCAGAAGGAATGGTTCGCGTTTCACCAGGAATGTTCGACACAAAGGTGATGGTTGCGCCAAATTCACCGAGCGAACGAGCGAATGCCAGCACCGTACCAACAATAATTCCCGGTAAGGTCAGCGGTAACGTGATAGTAAAGAAAACGCGCCAGCGCCCGGCCCCCAGTGTTCTTGCGGCCTGCTCCAGTTTGATATCAACACCTTCCAGCGCCAGACGAATTGCCCGCACCATCAGCGGAAAAGACATGACAGCGGCAGCGAGAACCGCACCGCGCCAGCTAAACGCGAAAGAAAGACCAAACCAGTCATACAGACGTTCACCGATAAATCCGCGCCGTCCCATCGAAACTAATAATAGGTAACCGACGACCACGGGCGGTAACACCAGCGGTAGATGCAGTACACTGTCGAGCAGAGCTTTGCCCGGAAACGTGCAACGTACCAGTAACCAGGCAAAAAAGATCCCAAACGGCAGGCTAAACAGCACAGCCAGGGAAGAAACTTTCAGGCTTAATAAAACTGCCTGCCATTCTGGATCGGTCAGTATCATTACTTGGTTGTAAATCCGTAACGTTTAAAGATTTCCGCAGCCTGCGGCCCCTTCAGATAATCGTAAAATGCTTTCACTGTCGCATTGTTATGCCCTTCCACAACAGCAACCGGATATTCCACTTTTTTATGTGAATCTTCCGGGAAGGTGGCAACCACTTTTACCCCTTTGCTGGCAACTGCGTCAGAACCGTAAACAATACCCAGCGGCGCTTCATTGCGTTCGACCAACGCCAGCGCGCCACGAACATCTTCCGCCGGAGCCAGTTTCGGGGAGAGCGTATCCCATGCGCCCAGTTTTTGCAGTGCTTCTTTCGCATAAATGCCAGCAGGGACATGTTCCGGATCACCAACCGCGAGGCGACCGCCATTCAGCAGCGAAGTCCAGTTGGTTTTGCTGTCGATGGTGAAATCTTTCTGCTCGCTGGCTTTCGGTGCTACAACGACCAGGCTATTGCCGAGCAGTGTCTGGCGCGAAGCCGTATCGATCGCTTTTTTATCAACCGCATAATCCATCCATTTCTGATCGGCAGAAATAAACAGATCCGCAGGCGCACCCGCTTCAATCTGACGGGCCAAAGTAGATGACGAAGCGAAAGAAGAAACCACATCCACGCCTTTCTCTTTTTTATACTGCGTAGCAATGTCCTGCATTGCGTTAGTCAGTGATGCGGCGGCGAACACCGTGATTTTCCCTTCATCTGCCAGTGCATTGCCAGCAACAGCGAAAGAGAGTGCCGCCCCGGTAAACAAGTTCAACCATTTACGAGCCATTGGTAACCCCTTAATGTAACGTTATGTAGGCGTCAATATAACGGCAAGTTCGGAATTTTCCCAGCAGTTATTGCTAACCTTTGTGAGGTAGATGAGAAAAAATATCGGCAGAAAAGGAAGTTGAGAAAAAGAAAATGCCCGACTAAGCGGGCATTCAGGGAATCAATGATTTTGTCCGGGCTGGTCTTTTTTACCAACACCAGAAAAGATGTTGAAAACTTCACCAAGACCGTAAATCAGACCCAGGATGATGGCCATCACGACAGGTACCATGATTACGGCGAATACCAGACTTTTTAATAACTCTAACATGGTCAACTCCAGATATAGTCATGAGACTATTCTAACCGCTAAGCACAGAAAAGCACTCCCCTTTTGTGCGGTCAGCTTTGCGTGGCGTTCGTTTTCCGTCACAATAAGACTTTTGCCAGGACATTGTTATGCAGGCCGAAATCCTTCTCACCCTTAAGCTCCAACAAAAATTATTCGCCGACCCGCGCCGCATTTCGCTACTAAAACACATTGCGCTTTCCGGTTCCATTAGCCAGGGAGCGAAAGATGCCGGTATCAGCTATAAAAGCGCCTGGGATGCCATTAACGAGATGAATCAGTTAAGTGAGCATATTCTGGTTGAGCGCGCAACAGGCGGTAAAGGTGGAGGCGGCGCAGTACTGACCCGCTATGGTCAGCGACTGATTCAGCTCTATGACTTACTGGCGCAAATCCAGCAAAAAGCCTTTGATGTGTTAAGTGACGATGACGCCCTGCCGCTGAACAGCCTGCTGGCCGCGATCTCACGTTTTTCACTGCAAACCAGCGCCCGTAACCAGTGGTTCGGTACCATCACCGCCCGCGATCATGATGACGTTCAACAGCATGTTGATGTCTTACTGGCTGATGGAAAAACACGCCTGAAAGTCGCAATTACCGCACAAAGCGGCGCGCGTCTGGGGCTGGATGAAGGCAAAGAAGTGTTGATATTGCTAAAAGCGCCGTGGGTAGGTATTACTCAGGACGATGCGGTCGCGCAAAACGCTGACAACCAATTACCAGGTATTATTAGTCATATTGAGCGCGGCGCAGAGCAGTGCGAAGTATTAATGGCGCTACCCGACGGGCAAACACTGTGCGCCACAGTGCCGGTAAATGAAGCGACTTCTCTTCAGCAAGGGCAGAATGTCACGGCCTACTTTAATGCCGACAGCGTGATTATCGCCACGCTGTGCTAAGCGTGTTGACAATTTGTTATGAAACACGTATCCCTGTCAGTAATCGCTGCACAAAATGGGATATAAAATGTCATCGTTGCAAATTTTGCAAGGCACGTTTCGTCTTGGCGACACAAAAACGCTGCAATTGCCTCGGCTAACGTTAAACGCGGGTGATAGTTGGGCGTTTGTCGGTTCGAATGGAAGCGGGAAATCGGCGCTGGCCCGCGCGCTGTCGGGGGAACTTCCGCTTTTGAAAGGTGAACGGCAAAGCCAGTTTTCCCACATCACTCGTCTCTCCTTCGAGCAATTGCAAAAGCTCGTCAGCGACGAATGGCAGCGGAATAACACCGATATGCTTAGTCCTGGCGAAGATGACACCGGGCGTACCACGGCTGAGATCATTCAGGATGAAGTAAAGGATACTCCGCGTTGCATGCAACTGGCGCAGCAGTTCGGTATTACCGCCCTCCTCGACCGACGCTTTAAATACCTTTCCACTGGCGAGACGCGAAAAACCCTGCTGTGTCAGGCGCTGATGTCGGAGCCTGACTTGTTGATCCTTGATGAACCGTTTGATGGCCTGGATGTTGCCTCACGTCAGCAGCTGGCTGAGCTACTCGCCTCGTTACATCAGTCCGGTATTACTCTGGTACTGGTGCTCAATCGCTTCGATGAGATCCCGGAATTTGTCCAGTTTGCTGGCGTGCTGGCGGATTGCACGTTAGCGGAAACTGGCGCTAAAGAAGAACTGCTCCAACAAGCACTCGTTGCGCAACTGGCGCATAGCGAACTGCTTGTAGGTGTGCAAATGCCGGAGCCGGATGAACCTTCAGTACGTCACGCCTTACCCGCCCACGAACCGCGCATTGTGCTGAACAATGGCGTGGTTTCTTATAACGAACGCCCCATCCTTAATAACCTTAGCTGGCAGGTGAATCCAGGCGAACACTGGCAAATTGTCGGGCCAAATGGCGCGGGAAAATCGACGTTATTAAGCCTGATTACTGGCGATCATCCGCAAGGTTACAGCAACGATTTGACGCTTTTCGGACGACGTCGCGGCAGCGGCGAAACCATCTGGGATATCAAAAAGCATATCGGTTACGTCAGCAGTAGTTTGCATCTGGATTACCGGGTCAGCACTACTGTGCGTAATGTGATTCTTTCTGGCTATTTTGATTCGATTGGCATTTATCAGGCCGTTTCGGATCGCCAGCAAAAACTGGTGCAGCAGTGGCTGGATATTCTCGGCATTGATAAACGCACGGCTGACGCTCCTTTCCATAGTCTTTCCTGGGGACAGCAGCGTCTGGCGCTGATCGTCCGTGCGCTAGTGAAACATCCGACGTTGCTTATTCTCGATGAACCACTACAGGGGCTTGATCCGCTCAATCGCCAGCTTATCCGCCGTTTTGTTGATGTGCTGATTAGCGAAGGTAAAACGCAATTGTTGTTTGTTTCGCACCACGCTGAAGATGCGCCTGCCTGTATTACCCATCGTCTTGAGTTCGTGCCGGACGGTGACTTTTATCGCTATGCGCTGACAAAAATAAACTGAGTCGGTAGTGCTGACCGTGCCGGAGGCGGCGTAAACGTGTTATCCGGCCAACGGTTTGACGCATCCAGGCATGAAACCGCGTCTTTTTTTTCAGATAAAAAGCGCAATCATTCATAAAGCCGCTGTTTTATAATCACTTAATCGCGCATAAAAAACGGCTAAATTCCTGTGTAAACGATTCCACTAATTTATTCCATGTCACACTTTTCGCATCTTTGTTATGCTATGGTTATTTCATACCATAAGCCTAATGGAGCGAATTATGAGAGTTCTGGTTACCGGTGGTAGCGGTTACATTGGAAGTCATACCTGTGTGCAATTACTGCAAAACGGTCATGATGTCATCATTCTTGATAACCTCTGTAACAGTAAGCGCAGCGTACTGCCTGTTATCGAGCGTTTAGGCGGCAAACATCCAACGTTTGTTGAAGGCGATATCCGTAACGAAGCGTTGATGACCGAGATCCTGCACGATCACGCTATCGACACCGTGATCCACTTCGCCGGGCTGAAAGCCGTTGGCGAATCGGTACAAAAACCGCTGGAATATTACGACAACAATGTCAACGGCACCCTGCGCCTGATTAGCGCCATGCGCGCCGCTAACGTCAAAAACTTTATCTTTAGCTCCTCCGCCACCGTTTATGGCGATCAACCCAAAATTCCATATGTTGAAAGCTTCCCGACCGGCACACCGCAAAGCCCTTACGGCAAAAGCAAGCTGATGGTGGAACAGATCCTCACCGATCTGCAAAAAGCCCAGCCGGACTGGAGCATTGCCCTGCTGCGCTACTTCAACCCAGTTGGCGCGCATCCGTCGGGCGATATGGGCGAAGATCCGCAAGGCATTCCGAATAACCTGATGCCATACATCGCCCAGGTTGCTGTAGGCCGTCGCGACTCGCTGGCGATTTTTGGTAACGATTATCCGACCGAAGACGGTACTGGCGTGCGCGATTACATCCACGTAATGGATCTGGCGGACGGTCACGTCGTGGCGATGGAAAAACTGGCGAACAAGCCAGGCGTACACATCTACAACCTCGGCGCTGGCGTGGGCAGCAGCGTGCTGGACGTGGTTAATGCCTTCAGCAAAGCCTGCGGCAAACCGGTTAATTATCATTTTGCACCGCGTCGCGAGGGCGACCTTCCGGCCTACTGGGCGGACGCCAGCAAAGCCGACCGTGAACTGAACTGGCGCGTAACGCGCACACTCGATGAAATGGCGCAGGACACCTGGCACTGGCAGTCACGCCATCCACAGGGATATCCCGATTAAGGAACGACCATGACGCAATTTAATCCCGTTGATCATCCACATCGCCGCTACAACCCGCTCACCGGGCAATGGATTCTGGTTTCACCGCACCGCGCTAAGCGCCCCTGGCAGGGGGCGCAGGAAACGCCAGCCAAACAGGTGTTACCTGCGCACGATCCAGATTGCTTCCTCTGCGCAGGTAATGTGCGGGTGACAGGCGATAAAAACCCCGATTACACCGGGACTTACGTTTTCACTAATGACTTTGCGGCCTTGATGTCTGACACGCCAGATGCGCCAGAAAGCAACGATCCGCTAATGCGTTGCCAGAGCGCGCGCGGTACCAGCCGGGTGATCTGCTTTTCACCGGATCACAGTAAAACGTTGCCAGAACTGAGCGTTGCGGCATTGACGGAAATCGTCAAAACCTGGCAGGTGCAAACCGCAGAGCTGGGGGAAACGTACCCATGGGTGCAGGTCTTTGAAAACAAAGGCGCGGCGATGGGCTGCTCTAACCCGCATCCGCACGGACAGATTTGGGCAAATAGCTTCCTGCCTAACGAAGCTGAGCGCGAAGACCGTCTGCAAAAAGAATATTTCGCCAAACAGAAATCGCCAATGCTGGTGGATTATGTTCAGCGCGAGCTGGCAGACGGTAGCCGTACCGTTGTCGAAACCGAACACTGGTTAGCCGTTGTACCTTACTGGGCTGCCTGGCCGTTCGAAACGCTACTGCTGCCCAAAGCCCACGTTTTGCGGATCACCGATTTGACCGGCGCCCAGCGCAGCGATTTGGCACTGGCGTTGAAAAAGCTGACCAGTCGTTATGACAACCTCTTCCAGTGCTCCTTCCCCTACTCTATGGGCTGGCACGGCGCGCCATTTAATGGCGAAGAGAATCAACACTGGCAGCTGCACGCGCACTTTTATCCGCCTCTGTTGCGCTCCGCCACCGTACGTAAATTTATGGTTGGTTATGAAATGCTGGCAGAAACCCAGCGAGACCTGACCGCAGAACAGGCAGCAGAGCGTTTGCGCGCAGTCAGCGATATCCATTTTCGCGAATCCGGAGTGTAAGAAATGAGTCTGAAAGAAAAAACACAATCTCTGTTTGCCAACGCATTTGGCTACCCTGCCACTCACACCATTCAGGCGCCTGGCCGCGTGAATTTGATTGGTGAACACACCGACTACAACGACGGTTTCGTTCTGCCCTGCGCGATTGATTATCAAACCGTGATCAGCTGTGCGCCACGCGATGACCGTAAAGTTCGCGTAATGGCAGCCGATTATGAAAATCAGCTCGACGAGTTTTCCCTCGATGCGCCCATTGTCGCGCATGAAAACTATCAATGGGCTAACTACGTTCGTGGCGTGGTGAAACATCTGCAACTGCGTAACAACAGCTTCGGCGGTGTGGACATGGTGATCAGCGGCAATGTGCCGCAGGGTGCAGGGTTAAGTTCTTCCGCTTCACTGGAAGTCGCGGTCGGAACCGTATTGCAGCAGCTTTATCATCTGCCGCTGGACGGCGCACAAATCGCGCTTAATGGTCAGGAAGCAGAAAACCAGTTTGTAGGCTGTAACTGTGGAATCATGGATCAACTGATTTCCGCACTCGGCAAGAAAGATCATGCCTTGCTGATTGACTGCCGCTCACTGGGGACCAAAGCAGTTTCCATGCCCAAAGGTGTGGCTGTCGTCATCATCAACAGTAACTTCAAACGTACCCTGGTTGGCAGCGAATACAACACCCGTCGTGAACAGTGCGAAACCGGTGCGCGTTTCTTCCAGCAGCCAGCCCTGCGCGATGTCACCATTGAAGAGTTCAACGCTGTTGCGCATGAACTGGACCCAATCGTGGCGAAACGCGTGCGTCATATCCTGACTGAAAACGCCCGCACCGTTGAAGCTGCCAGCGCACTGGAGCAAGGCGACCTGAAACGTATGGGCGAGTTGATGGCGGAGTCTCATGCCTCTATGCGCGATGATTTCGAAATCACCGTACCGCAAATTGACACTCTGGTAGAAATCGTCAAAGCTGTGATTGGCGACAAAGGTGGCGTACGCATGACCGGCGGCGGATTTGGTGGCTGTATCGTCGCGTTGTTCCCGGAAGAGCTGGTGCCTGCCGTACAGCAAGCTGTCGCTGAACAATATGAAGCAAAAACAGGTATTAAAGAGACTTTTTACGTTTGTAAACCATCACAAGGAGCAGGACAGTGCTGAACGAAACTCCCGCACTGGCACCCGATGGTCAGCCGTACCGACTGTTAACTTTGCGTAACCACGCAGGGATGGTAGTCACGCTGATGGACTGGGGTGCGACTTTACTTTCCGCCCGTATTCCGCTTTCCGATGGCAGCGTCCGCGAGGCGCTGCTTGGCTGCGCCAGCCCGGAATGCTATCAGGATCAGGCCGCATTTCTGGGGGCCTCTATTGGTCGTTATGCCAACCGCATCGCCAATAGCCGTTATACCTTTGACGGTGAAACCGTGACGCTTTCACCAAGTCAGGGCGTCAACCAATTGCATGGCGGCCCGGAAGGGTTCGACAAACGTCGCTGGCAGATTGTGAACCAGAACGATCGTCAGGTGCTGTTTGCCCTGAGTTCAGATGATGGCGATCAGGGTTTCCCGGGTAATCTCGGCGCGACGGTGCAATATCGTCTGACCGACGATAACCGTATCTCCATTACTTATCGCGCCACAGTTGATAAACCTTGCCCGGTGAATATGACTAATCACGTCTATTTCAATCTTGACGGCGAGCAATCTGACGTGCGCAATCACAAGTTGCTGATTCTGGCGGAAGAATATCTGCCGGTTGATGAAGGCGGCATTCCGCACGACGGCCTGAAATCTGTCGCCGGAACCTCTTTTGATTTCCGCAACGCCAAAATCATCGCCAGTGAGTTTCTTGCCGACGACGATCAGCGCAAAGTGAAAGGTTACGATCACGCGTTCTTGTTACAGGCCAAAGGCGATGGCAAGAAAGTGGCGGCGCATGTCTGGTCAGCAGATGAAAAATTGCAGCTGAAGGTCTACACCACCGCTCCGGCTCTGCAATTCTACTCCGGCAACTTCCTCGGCGGCACACCGTCGCGGGGAACCGAACCTTACGCCGACTGGCAAGGGCTGGCTCTGGAAAGCGAATTTCTGCCGGACAGCCCGAACCACCCTGAATGGCCGCAACCGGACTGCTTCCTGCGTCCTGGCGAAGAGTATTCCAGCCTGACGGAATATCAGTTTATTGCTCAGTAATGTTAAGCCCTCGTCATGAGGGCTTTATCTTCATATTGTTCAAATCACCAGCAAACACCGACATATTTGCAACTCAATATTCACAACAACCTTACACTGCGACACTATTTTCGCTATGGTTATGCGTAAGCATTGCTGTTGCTTCGTCACGGCAATATAATGAGAATTATTATCATTAAAAGATGATTTGAGGAGTAAGTATATGGCTGTAACTAAGCTGGTTCTGGTTCGTCATGGCGAAAGTCAGTGGAACAAAGAAAACCGTTTCACCGGTTGGTACGACGTGGATCTGTCTGAGAAAGGCGTAAGCGAAGCAAAAGCAGCAGGTAAGCTGCTGAAAGAGGAAGGTTACAGCTTTGACTTTGCTTACACCTCTGTGCTGAAACGCGCTATTCATACCCTGTGGAATGTGTTGGACGAACTGGATCAGGCATGGCTGCCCGTTGAGAAATCCTGGAAACTGAACGAACGTCACTACGGTGCGTTGCAGGGTCTGAACAAAGCGGAAACCGCTGAAAAGTATGGCGACGAGCAGGTGAAACAGTGGCGTCGTGGTTTTGCGGTGACTCCGCCGGAACTGACTAAAGATGATGAGCGTTATCCGGGGCACGATCCGCGTTACGCGAAACTGAGCGAGAAAGAGCTGCCGCTGACGGAAAGCCTGGCGCTGACCATTGACCGCGTGATCCCTTACTGGAATGAAACCATTCTGCCACGTATGAAGAGCGGTGAGCGCGTCATCATCGCCGCACACGGTAACTCGTTACGTGCGCTGGTGAAATATCTCGATAACATGAGCGAAGAAGAGATTCTTGAGCTGAATATCCCGACCGGCGTGCCGCTGGTTTATGAGTTTGACGAGAACTTCAAACCGCTGAAACGCTATTATCTGGGTAATGCTGACGAGATCGCGGCGAAAGCAGCGGCGGTTGCTAACCAGGGTAAAGCGAAGTAAACGTCATTCGTTTAAAAATGAGAAAGCCGACTGCAAGTGAGTCGGCTTTTTTGTTTGTCGTTGCTAACAATGGAGCACATTGCCTGATGCGACGCTGCGCGTTTTATCAGGCCTCCGGTGATTAATCGGATACGCCACTCTGACGGCGCATCCGACAATTAAACTTTACCCGCGACGCGCTTTTACTGCACTCGCCAGTTGACGTAACAGAGCATCGGTATCATCCCAGCCAATGCAGGCATCGGTGATGCTCTTACCGTAGGCCAGCGGTTCCCCGCTCTCGAGGCTCTGATTGCCTTCCACCAGATGGCTTTCCACCATCACGCCAATAATGGCCTTTTCGCCACCGGCAATCTGCTGGCAAACGTCAGTACAAACATCCATCTGCTTTTTGAATTGTTTTGACGAGTTAGCATGGCTGAAATCGATCATCACCTGCGCTGGCAGGCCTGCTTTGTTCAGCCCTTCTTTCACTTCAGCAACGTGCTTCGCGCTGTAGTTAGGCTCTTTACCGCCGCGCAGAATGATATGGCAATCGCCGTTACCGCTGGTATTCACAATCGCCGAATGCCCCCATTTCGTTACGGACAGGAAGCAGTGCGGCGCACCGGCGGCATTAATGGCATCGATAGCCACTTTAATCGTACCATCAGTGCCATTTTTGAAGCCTACCGGGCAAGAAAGCCCTGATGCCAGTTCGCGGTGCACCTGCGATTCCGTAGTACGTGCGCCAATTGCGCCCCAGCTCATCAGGTCAGCGAGATATTGTGGGGTGATCATATCCAGGAATTCACCCGCCGCTGGCAGACCGCTGTCGTTAATATCGAGCAGCAATTTGCGGGCAATACGCAGACCGTCGTTGATCTGGAAGCTGTTATCCATATGCGGATCGTTAATCAGCCCTTTCCAGCCCACCGTAGTACGCGGCTTTTCAAAATAGACGCGCATCACGATTTCCAGCTCATCTTGCAGCTCTTCACGCAGCGTCAGCAAGCGAGCGGCATACTCTTTAGCCGCGACAGGATCATGAATTGAGCATGGGCCAATCACCACCAACAGGCGATCATCATTACCTTTCAGGATTTTATGGATCGCTTTTCGGGCATGGGCGACCGTATTCGCGGCATTTTCAGTAGCGGGGAATTTTTCCAGCAATGCGACAGGAGGAAGTAACTCTTTGATTTCTTTGATGCGTAAATCGTCGTTCTGATAATTCATGTCTGTTCCAGTGTTGCCATACTTATCTTAGTGAATGCAATACTTCCAATCTATATCTTCCGTCAGAATGTGTAAACGGGGTTTTACACTATGAACGGATTAATCCTGGAATTAGCAAGAAAAACGCCAGATTGTCGCGAAAAACGAGATCTCTCCTACAATTTCTAACTGTAACTCCTTTGTTTGTTAATTATTTCAAGATTCTCTGCTGGGTATCTTTGCCTGGCTGAAATCTTAAACCATTGCCTTATATTCACCTGCAAATGCACTGTTGGAAGAGGTTATCCGACATAACGACCATAACAGGAGCATCCTATGAAAATGACAAAACTGGCCACACTATTTTTGACTGCCACTCTAAGCCTTGCCAGCGGTGCCGCACTGGCTGCCGATAGCGGAGCGCAAAGCAATAACGGCCAGGCAAACGCCGCAGCTGATGCGGGCCAGGTAGCCCCTGACGCCCGTGAAAATGTCGCGCCAAATAACGTCGATAATAACGGGGTAAATACCGGTTCCGACGGCACAATGCTGCATCCGGATGGTTCTTCAATGAACAATGACGGCATGACCAAAGATGAAGAGCACAAGAACACCATGTGTAAAGATGGTCGCTGTCCGGATATCAATAAAAAGGTACAAACTGGTGATGGCATCAACAATGATGTCGATACCAAAACCGACGGTACCACGCAGTAACCCTGCGAAATAGCCAATAATGGGAGAGCGGAGTCTCTCCCTTTTAATTTTTCCCTTCTAAAAGCAGTATGATGTCATAAAGTTAAGTGAGAATAATTAAGGGATGACTCGTCATGGCGCACTCACACTCACACACTTCCTCACACCTGCCAGAAGATAATAATGCTCGTCGCTTGTTGTATGCTTTCGGCGTGACTGCCGGGTTTATGCTCGTAGAAGTCATTGGTGGTTTTCTTTCCGGTTCTCTGGCATTGCTGGCCGATGCGGGTCATATGTTGACCGATACTGCCGCCCTGCTTTTCGCCCTACTCGCAGTGCAATTTTCCCGTCGTCCTCCCACCATTCGCCACACTTTCGGTTGGCTAAGATTGACCACGCTCGCGGCGTTTGTGAATGCCATCGCCCTGGTGGTGATTACTATTTTGATTGTCTGGGAGGCGATAGAACGCTTCCGCACTCCGCGTCCGGTCGAGGGCGGCATGATGATGGCAATTGCCGTGGCTGGGCTGCTGGCAAATATACTTTCTTTCTGGTTACTTCATCACGGCAGCGAAGAGAAAAACCTCAACGTGCGAGCAGCGGCACTGCATGTGCTCGGGGACCTGCTGGGTTCGGTTGGGGCTATTATTGCCGCGTTGATTATTATCTGGACCGGCTGGACACCTGCTGACCCCATTCTCTCAATACTGGTGTCGCTTCTGGTTCTGCGTAGCGCGTGGCGACTGTTGAAAGATAGTGTGAATGAATTACTTGAAGGTGCACCGGTATCGCTGGATATCGCTGAACTGAAGCGTCGCTTGTGCCGGGAAATCCCGGAAGTCCGCAATGTGCACCATGTGCATGTATGGATGGTAGGCGAGAAGCCGGTGATGACGCTGCATGTGCAGGTGATCCCGCCACACGATCACGATGCCTTGTTAGATCAGATCCAACACTACCTGATGGATCACTATCAGATTGAGCACGCCACTATTCAGATGGAATATCAACCTTGTCATGGGCCAGACTGCCACCTGAATGAAGGGGTGTCTGGCCATTCACATCATCACCATTAATGGGACAGCGCGCGTGAACCTCTTTCGCGTGCGCTGTTGATCCACATCCGGCTGCCGTTGAGGGCAATAAAGGTCAGGATGATGTACTCCAGAGACATGGCGTAAACGCCCTGAAGTGCAAAAATAACGACGCTAATCACGTTAATAATCACCCACAACAGCCAGTTTTCCACATACTTACGCGTCATCAGAATCATTGCCACGATAGATAACACCATCATGCATGAATCCCAGAACGGGAAAGCGTCCGGCTGTAGTTCAGGCATCGCAACCTGTAATCCTAATGCTTGCATGATCATGACTGCCACGCGGGTCAAAAATGCAAACACCGGATTGATAAATACCGTCATCAGACCAATCGAAACAACGCAAACCGCCAACCAGCTTAGCGCCTTCGGCAATGGCAACCAGCGAATTTTCAACTCCGCCTCGTTCTGACTGGTTTGTCGCGACCACGCATACCAGCCGTAAATATTCGCGGCAAAGAAAAACACCTGTAATAGCAGGCTGGCATACAGCTGAATCTGAAAGAAAATAATGCCAAACAAGGTGACGTTGATCAGGCCAAAGAAGTAGTTACTGATCTTCTCCAGACTGGCAAGGCCAATACACAGCAACCCGGCGATCGTGCCTACCGCTTCGATCCATGAGAGATCATAACCGCCTGCCCCTATTGGTATATGTACCAGGATATTCTGCACACTAAAAAAATCCATCGTTCCCCCAAAGCGTAATGTGACGCCTTATTATCAATTATCCACGTAGTGTAGCCGCAAAATCCAGCATACGATTGAGCGGCACCAGCGCCCTCTCTAGCAGCCTTTCATCAACATAAACCTCGTGATTGCTTCCTTCCAGTTCTAATGCCTCTGCGATGGCCTGAAGGCCATTCATGGCCATCCACGGGCAATGCGCGCAGCTGCGACAGGTTGCGCCCTCACCCGCGGTTGGTGCTTCCAGTAACTCTTTATCTGGCACCGCCTGCTGCATTTTGTAGAAAATGCCCCGATCGGTTGCCACGATAAGCCGCTGATGTGGCAATGTTTTCGCAGCAGCGATCAGTTGACTGGTGGAACCGACCGCATCCGCCATCTCTACAATAGCTTGCGGTGATTCTGGATGCACCAGTATGGCAGCATCCGGGTATTCTTCTTGCAAGCGGGTTAACGCCTGAGTCTTAAACTCATCATGCACAATGCAGGCACCCTGCCAGCATAAAATGTCTGCGCCCGTCTGTTTTTGCACGTAACACCCCAGATGTTTGTCAGGTGCCCAGATGATTTTTTCACCCAAACTATCCAGATGATCAATAAGTTCGACGGCAATGCTTGAAGTTACCACCCAATCTGCGCGCGCTTTTACCGCAGCAGAAGTGTTGGCGTAGACGACGACAGTACGATCGGGATGGGCATCGCAAAATGCGTTAAATTCTTCAACAGGGCAGCCGAGATCCAGTGAACATTCAGCCTGAAGTGTCGGCATCAGAATTGTTTTTTCCGGACTGAGAATTTTGGCGGTTTCTCCCATAAATCTCACCCCAGCAACTAACAACGTAGAAGCGGGATGCTTTGCACCGAAGCGCGCCATTTCCAGAGAATCAGAAATACAGCCACCGGTTTCTTCTGCCAGTTGTTGAATTTCGGGATCGGTATAGTAGTGGGCAACCATCACCGCATTACGTTCTTTTAGTAGACGTTTTATCTTCTCGCGGTAATACGCTTTTTCATCAATGCTTAACGGCGTCGGCTTCGGGGGGAAAGGATAAATCGCCGTGTCTGGATCAAACATCACGCTCATCTTACCATCTCGTTTTACAGGCTTAACGTTAAAACCGACTTAAGCGTGATATTCGCTATTATCGGCGTAATTTGTTTTATATGCTAAACAAGATAGTCGAATGGTGGGGAAAAGTCACTCGAATTACGTATGAGATGCCGAATGCCACACTTTGCGTCTTATTCCCCCGACGTAGAGTTGTTTACGCAGCAAGCGCGGAGTATGTCATCAGGGTCAAGAATTGAAATTGAGAGATGCCTGAATAGCAAAAAAGCGCCTTTAGGGCGCTTTTTTGCATTGGTGGGTCGTGCAGGATTCGAACCTGCGACCAATTGATTAAAAGTCAACTGCTCTACCAACTGAGCTAACGACCCATACGGGTGTTACCTGAAAGATTTCTACTCGGAACCAATGTTTAAAATTGGTGGGTCGTGCAGGATTCGAACCTGCGACCAATTGATTAAAAGTCAACTGCTCTACCAACTGAGCTAACGACCCGAGTGGTGGGTGATGACGGGATCGAACCGCCGACCCCCTCCTTGTAAGGGAGGTGCTCTCCCAGCTGAGCTAATCACCCGATACTGCGCTGGATACTACAAACTACTTCCACCGAACCCACCGTAATCAGTGGTGGGTCGTGCAGGATTCGAACCTGCGACCAATTGATTAAAAGTCAACTGCTCTACCAACTGAGCTAACGACCCGAGTGGTGGGTGATGACGGGATCGAACCGCCGACCCCCTCCTTGTAAGGGAGGTGCTCTCCCAGCTGAGCTAATCACCCGATACTACGCTGGATACTACAACTAACTATGTTAGTGGTGGGTCGTGCAGGATTCGAACCTGCGACCAATTGATTAAAAGTCAACTGCTCTACCAACTGAGCTAACGACCCACTTTTTCGTTGCTTTCGGTTTGTTTGATATCCCGTGGCAACGGCGGCATATATTACTGATTTCAGACTTGAGCGCAACAAAAATTTCGATGTAGATCACTCAACTGCTTATGATTCGCACGACACGACCAGAAATAATGCGACTTCTGGTCGTGTGTTATGCATTACATCGCGTTCAGACGTTTTTGCGCCTGTTTAGCGCCATCAGTACCAGGGTATTTACTGATAACCTGCTGGTATACGGCTTTCGCTTTTGCGGTGTCACCTTTGTCCTGCATGATGACGCCGACTTTAAACATCGCATCTGCAGCCTTCGGTGACTTCGGATAGTTTTTCACTACCGAAGCAAAATAATACGCCGCATCATCTTTTTTACCCTTGTTGTAGTTTAACTGACCCAGCCAATAATTGGCGTTTGGCAGGTAAGTTGAATCAGGGTAATTTTTGATGAAATTCTGAAATGCCACCATTGCGTCATCCTGGCGGGATTTATCCTGCACCAGCGCAATAGCTGCATTGTAATCCGTGTTTGCATCACCGCTTTTCACCGGCGCGCCAGCATTCGCAGTACCAGCATCAGCTGTCGGCGTCGTTGATGCCGCCACACCGCTTTGATCGCCGCTGGTTGAGTGCGCCGCTGCACCACCGCTGCTGAGGCTGTCGATCTGCAACAGGATCTGCTTTTGCCGCTCCACGACCTGATTCAGTTGATACTGATTTTCCTGAATCTGACCACGCAGGGAATCAATATCGGATTGATTATCAGAGAGTTGTTGCTGGAGTTGGGTTAAAAGCTGGCTGTGAGCATTAGAAATACGCTCAAGTTGAGTGACGCGGTCTTCGACCGAGCCTGAGCCGACACTACTGATTGGTGCCTGAGCAAAAGCGGCCCAGGGGGCCGCTATACCAACCAGTAACGACAGACTCAATAGTTGATGTCTGAAGTTACTGCTCATGCAATTCTCTTAGTAAACCAGTACCGCACGACGGTTTTTGGCATACGCCGCTTCGTCATGACCCAGTACTGCAGGTTTTTCTTTACCGTAAGAAACGATGGAGATCTGGTCAGCAGAAACGCCTTTACCCTGCAGATACATCTTAACAGCGTTCGCACGACGTTCACCCAGGGAGATGTTGTATTCCGGAGTACCACGTTCGTCCGCGTGACCTTCTACGGTGACTTTGTAAGACGGGTTGCTACGCAGGAAGTTTGCGTGTGCATCCAGCATTTGAGCGAAGTCAGAACGGATATCGTACTTGTCCAGATCGAAGTAAACGATGTTGTTCTGCTGCAGCTGTTGCATTTGCAGACGAGCCTGCTCTTCGGAAGACATGTTGCCGTTGCCGCCGTTCGCATCCATACCAGTGCCGGCACCCAGCATGCCTTCGCTGCCGTCATTGCTGGCGTTCTTGTTGGAAGAACATGCCGCAATTGCCATAACAGGCAGAGCAATCATCAGCCCTTTCAGCACTTTGTTCAGTTGCATTTCAATGATTCCTTTACTATTCAATTAATTATTATCACAGATACGGCGACCAGGCAGGGAATTTGACCTGTCCATCAGTTGCCGGAAGACGCGCTTTGAAACGCCCATCTGTAGAAACCAAATTCAGCACGGATCCCATCCCCTGAGAAGAGCTGTAGATTACCATAGTGCCGTTAGGTGCCAGACTTGGCGTTTCATCCAGGAACGTGGACGACAGAACTTGTACGCCTCCCGTTGCCAGATCTTGTTTGGCAATGTGCTGCTGCCCACCGTTGGAGCTGACCATTACCATAAATTTACCGTCGCTGCTGACATCCGCATCCTGGTTCTGCGAACCTTCCCAGGTAATACGTTGTGGCGCACCGCCGTTGATATTCACTTTATAAACCTGCGGACGACCGGCCTGGTCAGAAGTAAATGCCAGGTTCTGGCTGTCCGGGAACCAGGTCGGTTCGGTATTGTTACTGCGACCATCAGTCACCTGGCGGATCTGACCAGAAGCCAAATCCATTACGTACAGGTTCAGGCTACCGGTTTTCGACAAGGCGAATGCCAGTTTGCTGCCGTCTGGCGAGAATGCAGGTGCACCGTTGTGACGCGGGAATGAAGCCACCTGACGTACAGCGCCATTTGCCAGCGTCTGAATAACCAGCGCGGAACGACCGCTTTCGAAGGTCACATAAGCCAGTTTAGAACCGTCTGGTGACCACGCCGGAGACATCAGCGGTTGCGGTGAACGGTGAACGACAAACTGGTTGTAACCGTCATAGTCAGATACGCGCAGTTCATACGGGAACTGACCGCCGTTAGTCTGAACAACGTAGGCAATACGGGTACGGAACGCACCTTTAATACCGGTCAGTTTTTCAAATACTTCGTCACTGGCGGTATGACCAGCATAACGCAGCCACTGCTTGTTCACTTTGTACGAGTTCTGAGCAAGTACAGTACCCGGTGCGCCGCCAGTGTCAACAAGTTGATAAGCAACATTGTAAGAACCATCCGGATTCGGAGTGACCTGACCGACAACCACAGCGTCAATGCCCAGCGCGGACCATGCAGCTGGTTGTACTTCCTGAGCACTACCCGGCTGCTGTGGCAGACGAGCACGATCTAACGGATTAAATTTACCGCTGTTACGCAAGTCAGCAGCAACGATGCCGCCAATATCTTCAGGTGCCGCACCAGGCCCCGCCCACTGGAAAGGAACAACACCAATAGGACGACCGGAATCTACACCGCTGTCGATCACAATGCGGACTTCAGCATGCAGAACTGATGCCCACAGTATGAGAAAACCAAATGCTACTCGTAATGCCTGCTTCATCATATCTCCCTTATCTGGACCGATGGCCACGATAATTTAGCAGAATGTTAACAAACTAAAATACACAAAACTACCAGAACCCCGTGGCAACCGGTGCCTGATGTTGACCGTCGGAACAGTCAACATCGCGATTACGGTTTGAAGTCCAATGGCGCGTTTTTGAACACTTCATATACTGCCTGGCTTGGTGGTTTCGGGATCTTCGCAAGTTTAGCTGCTGCCAACGCAGCTTGACAAAGTGCGGGATCGCCACCTTCAGGTTTGATATCCAGTAACATACCATCGGGTGCCAGTTTTATGCGCAGCGTACAGGTTTTGCCTGCATAGGACGATGCGTCATAGAACTTACTTTCGATAGCAGATTTAATCTGCCCGGCATAGTTATTGATATCGGCCCCTGATGCGCCATTGTTTTTAGTATTACCACTCCCGGCAGGCGAAGCATTGTTCCCTTTCGCCCCTCCCCCCGTTTTCGGTGCATTCTTACCAGAGCTTAGCTCACCGAAAATATCATCTGCCTCTGCGGCAGCTTTTGCTGCAGCGGCTTTTTCAGCTGCTGCTTTTGCCGCTGCCGCTTTTTTGTCTGCGGCGGCTTTTTCTGCCGCTGCTTTCTTATCAGCTGCTGCCTTTTCAGCAGCCGCTTTTTCTGCTGCTTTTTTGTCGGCTGCCGCTTTCTCTGCTGCCGCTTTCTTATCAGCTGCAGCCTTTTCAGCAGCCGCTTTCTTCTCAGCTTCTGCCTTGGCTTTTTCAGCAGCTTCGGTTGCCGCTTTCTTTCTTGCTTCAGCTGCTTCTGCCGCTTCAGCTTTCTTCTTCAGCGCCGCAGCAGCAGCCTCGGCTTTTTTCTGCGCTTCGACTGCGGCTTTGGCGGCTTCTGCTTCTGCTTTTTTCTTCGCGTCTGCCGCCGCTTTCTTCGCTGCTTCTTCCGCAGCTTTAGCATCCGCTTCGGCCTTCGCTTTAGCATCTGCCGCCGCTTTCGCTGCCGCCTCTTCCGCTTGCTTCTGCTTTAACTCGGCCTGTTTTGCGGCTTCTTCAGCCTGCTTTTTCTGCTCCTGAGCCGCTAACCGCTCTTTCTCAAGTTGCTTCAGGCGTTCCTGTTCAGCCGCTTGTTTCTCACGCAGTTCTTCAGCAGCCTGCTGCTCCTTCATCTTGCGCTGCTCATCAGAACGCTTCGCGCTTGATTCCTGGCTTTGCATACGTTTGTACTGCTCAACTACCGCACCTGAATCAACCATGACAGCGTCGATGGACGAACCACCGCCGCCTCCGGCTGAAGCTTCTATATTCTCATCGAACGAACTCCAGATCAGCGCCGCAAATAAGATGACATGCAGCACTGCTGAAATAATTATCGCCCGCTTGAGCTTGTCGTTTTGTTCGGTTGCCTTTGACACTCTCGGTTTCCAAAAACTGTTCGCCTGTTACCCGCTCTCTTTCAAGCAAGGGAAACGCAGATGTTTAGATAGGCTGCGTCATTAAACCAACCGATTTCACACCCGCACTATGTAACAAGTTCAGTGCTTTAATTATTTCATCGTAAGGCACATCTTTTGCGCCACCGATCAGAAAGACCGTTTTCGGGTTGGCCTTGAAACGGCTGGACACTTCCGCCACCACCTGCTCTGGTGGTAAACGCTCCAGACGATCTTTCTCAACCACCACGGTGTACTGACCAATACCAGACACTTCAACAATCACTGGCGGATTATCGTTACTGCTCACCGCCTGTGATTCAGTAGCGTCTGGCAGATCGACCTCCACGCTCTGGGTGATGATGGGCGCTGTCGCCATAAAGATCAGCAACAGCACCAGCAGTACGTCCAGCAACGGTACAATGTTGATTTCGGACTTGAGATCGCGACGACCTCGTCCACGCGCTCTGGCCATGGCTTACCCCTTGTTGCTCTCGCTAACGGTAAACGCCTGGCGGTGCAGAATCGCGGTAAACTCTTCCATAAAGTTGTCGTAATTCAGTTCCAGTTTGTTTACGCGCTGGTTTAGGCGGTTATAAGCCATTACCGCCGGAATTGCGGCGAACAAACCAATTGCCGTCGCAATCAACGCTTCTGCGATACCGGGCGCAACCATTTGCAGTGTTGCTTGTTTTACCGCCCCGAGGGCGATAAAGGCGTGCATGATCCCCCAGACCGTACCAAACAGACCAATATACGGGCTGATGGAGCCAACCGTACCGAGGAACGGAATGTGCGTTTCCAGATTTTCAAGTTCACGATTCATGGAAATACGCATCGCACGCGACGCCCCTTCCACTACGGCTTCCGGCGCATGGCTATTGGCACGATGCAGGCGCACAAACTCTTTGAAGCCGCTGTAAAAGATTTGTTCCGAACCGCTCAGATTATCCCGTTTCCCCTGGCTCTCTTGATAGAGGCGAGAGAGTTCGATTCCAGACCAGAATTTATCTTCAAACGCTTCGGCTTCGCGCGCCGCTGCGTTAAGAATACGGGTCCGCTGGATAATAATGGCCCAGGATGCGATTGAAAAACCAATCAAAATCAACATGATAAGTTTAACCAGAAGGCTAGCCTTCAGGAACAAATCAAGGATATTCATGTCAGTCACTGCTTAAACTCCGCGACAATAGACTTGGGAAGCGCACGAGGCTTCATTTTGAGTGGGTCAACGCAAACAACCAGAACCTCTGCTTCATTCAACAAAGTATTCTCGGCGTTGACAATACGTTGCGTGAAAACCAAAGAGGTGCCACGCATTGATGTTATTTCAGTCTGTATTTCGAGCATATCGTCGAGCCGCGCAGGTGCGTAATATTCCACCGTCATTTTACGTACCACAAAGGCAACGCGTTCAGCCATCAGCGCCTGTTGACTGAAATGATGATGACGCAGCATCTCTGTGCGTGCTCTTTCATAAAAAGCGACGTAACTGGCGTGGTACACCACACCACCGGCATCGGTATCTTCATAGTAGACGCGAACCGGCCATCGAAACAGCGTTGTATTCACTTTACATCCCGGTAATGCAACAAAAGTTAGAGCTTTTAAACGCTGCTACTATACGCGCGCGATTGAGGTTTGGGAATGAGGGCAAGTTAAGGGAGCGTAAAAATTTATGGGCCTGACTCGGCCCATAAATTTTTAAAGAGAATTCTGATTTAAAAGAAGAAGAAAATCAGCCCGACAATGAGAACAATATCGGCAAGCAATGGGCAAAAAATCCCTTGCAAGAGAACCTTCTGCGGACGAAAGCCCACGCCGTGAATCACACCAGCACAGACGGCCCACATCAGCAGTAAACCATGCCAGATTTCCAGTTCACTGGTCTTCGCGGCGAAACGTGATGGGTCCCAAAACATACATCCTGCTAACAGAAGTGCCATCACGAAGGAAAGCGCCCGCAGGGGGCGCTTGTCCATTACCGCATACAAGGTTGCGATAATCTTACTCATCAGATGTCTTCTTGACCGGCTTTGCCTGATTCGACGTGCTCAAGCGCCAGCGCGGTGATTACCCCAAACGAACAGGCAAGAAGCGTTCCCAGAATCCATGCGAAATACCACATTTTTAGCTCCTTACTTAGTACAGAGAGTGGGTGTTACGTTCAATATCTTCTTTGGTGATACGACCGAACATTTTCCAGTAACACCAGGCGGTGTAGAGCAGAATGATCGGTACCAAAACCACCGCAACCCAGGTCATGACGTTAAGCGTCAGCTGGCTGGAAGTTGCATCCCACATTGTCAGACTTGCGTTCATCATGGTGCTGGACGGCATCACAAACGGGAACATTGCGATACCGGCAGTCAGGATGATGCAGGCCAGCGTCAGGGAAGAGAACACAAACGCCCACGCGGCTTTATCCATACGTGCAGTCAGGATGGTCAGCAGCGGCAGAACCACACCCAGTGCCGGAATAGCCCACAGAATTGGCGTGTTGTTGAAGTTAACCAGCCATGCGCCAGCTTCACGAACCACTTCTTTATTAAGCGGGTTAGAGGCTGCGTAATGGTCCATTGTCGATTTCACGACATAACCATCGATACCGTACATCACCCATACGCCAGCCAGTGCGAAACAGACCAGTGTCACCAGTGCCGCCACCTGAGCCGTTGCACGGGTACGCAGGTGCAGTTCGCCCACGGTACGCATTTGCAGATAGGTTGCGCCCTGAGTAATGATCATCCCTACGCTCACCACGCCTGCCAGCAGGCCGAACGGGTTAAGCAGCTGGAAGAAGTTACCGGTGTAGTACAGACGCAGATATTCATCAACGTTGAACGGTACGCCCTGCAACAGGTTACCGAACGCTACACCAATCACCAACGGCGGAACGAAGCTACCAATGAAGATGCCCCAGTCCCACATGTTACGCCAGCGGGTTTCTTCAATCTTGGAGCGGTAGTCAAAACCGACCGGACGGAAGAACAAAGACGCCAGCACGAGGATCATCGCCACATAGAAGCCGGAGAACGCAGCAGCATAGACCATCGGCCAGGCAGCAAACAGTGCGCCGCCCGCGGTGATCAGCCAAACCTGGTTACCGTCCCAGTGTGGTGCGATGGAGTTAATCATAATTCGACGCTCGGTGTCGTTACGACCGAGGAAACGGGTGAGCATGCCCACCCCCATGTCGAAACCGTCAGTGACTGCAAAACCAATCAGCAGAACGCCAACCAGCAGCCACCAGATAAAACGCAATACTTCATAATCGATCATTTGACGACTCCTGTCTTAGCGTGCCGGCTGAGTAGTCGAGGAAGACTGCTCAAAGTGATAGCGACCGGTTTTCAGGCTGCTTGGGCCGAGGCGTGCAAACTTGAACATTAAGAACAATTCTGCCACCAGGAACAGGGTATACAGGCCGCAAATCAGCACCATTGAGAAGATGAGATCGCCTGCGGTCAGTGACGAGTTCGCCACAGCTGTCGGCAGCACTTCACCGATAGCCCACGGTTGGCGACCATATTCAGCCACGAACCAGCCCGCTTCTACAGCAATCCACGGCAACGGAATACCGTACAATGCGGCGCGCAGCAGCCATTTTTTCTCGCCAATGCGGTTGCGGATGACACTCCAGAAAGAGAGAGCGATGATTGCCAGCAGCAGGAAGCCACACGCCACCATGATACGGAACGCGAAGTACAGCGGCGCTACACGCGGAATGGAGTCTTTGGTTGCCTGTTGAATCTGAGCTTCAGTCGCATCAGCCACGTTTGGCGTATAGCGTTTCAGCAGCAGACCGTAACCGAGATCTTTCTTCATGCTATTGAACTGGTCACGAACGGCCTGGTCAGTAGAACCAGAACGCAGTTGTTCGAGCAGAGAGTACGCCTTCATCCCGTTACGAATGCGTTCTTCATGCTGCACCATCAGTTCTTTCAGGCCGATAACTGGAGTATCCACGGAACGCGTTGCAATGATGCCCAGCGCGTAAGGGATCTGGATCGCAAATTTGTTCGTCTCCTCTTCCTGATCAGGAATGCCGAACAGAGTAAAGGCAGCAGGTGCAGGTTGCGTTTCCCACTCGGCTTCGATAGCAGCCAGTTTGGTTTTCTGCACGTCGCCCATTTCGTAACCGGATTCATCACCCAGAACAATAACAGACAGAACGGCAGCCATACCGAAGCTGGCAGCGATAGCAAAGGAGCGTTTAGCGAAGGCGAAGTCACGACCTTTCAGCATATACCATGCGCTGATACCGAGGATGAACATTGCGCCAGTCACATAACCAGAAGCTACGGTGTGAACGAATTTCACCTGAGCAACCGGGTTAAGCACCAGCTCGGAGAAGCTCACCATCTCCATACGCATAGTTTCAAAGTTGAAATCGGACGCGATTGGGTTTTGCATCCAGCCGTTTGCAACCAGAATCCACAGTGCGGACAGGTTTGAACCGAGCGCCACCAGCCAGGTGACACACATATGCTGAACTTTACCCAGACGATCCCAACCGAAGAAGAACAGACCTACAAAGGTGGATTCGAGGAAGAAGGCCATCAGACCTTCGATTGCCAGCGGCGCACCGAAGATATCCCCTACATAGTGGGAATAGTAAGACCAGTTAGTCCCGAACTGGAACTCCATGGTCAGACCGGTAGCCACACCCAGAGCAAAGTTGATACCAAACAACTTGCCCCAGAACTTGGTCATATCTTTATAAATCTGTTTGCCGGAAAGGACGTAGACCGTTTCCATAATGGCCAGCAGGAACGCCATACCGAGCGTCAGTGGCACAAAAAGGAAGTGGTACATCGCGGTCAAGGCAAACTGTAAGCGCGACAGTTCGACTATATCTAACATCATGACTCCTTGCTCATCGCATGAAGACTCCGAGAGTGAACCCCGTTAGAAAGGGTCACACGCATGCCCCAATACAAAATTATTTGCTCGCCTCTATCGTTGCCATTTCATCAAAAGAGGAAAAGACAATGATAAAAAAGTTACAAATGTGTTAATGAATAAACCAAATTGATCCCGTAATTATATTACGCCGCAAAATCCTTACAATAAACAGGTTTTTATTGAGCAAATTTGCATTTTTCGACAGTGATCAATTTATAGCGAAATTGTCACGATCTCACCAATTTGATCTACAACAATTTATCGTGTTTTGCAGATTTTTTTCAAGAATTAAAAATTGATTTATATCAAAATCAACCACATATGTTAATTATGTGTGAATCATGAGCCACTGGTAACTTTATTGTTAATTTATTGTAACAAAATAGCACAGTAAAATTACCCACATGGAAATATATAGATAAAAAACCAGTATTTTATTTAACAGAGCCGCTTTATCGACTTTTTATAATACTAATTAGTTAGAGTAGCTACTTTATTGCCATTTTACATAACATATTTTTATCAACGTTAATTGATTGTTGTCTTTATGAGCAACGTACTGTAAATCCGTCACTTATTGTTTCATTGGTAATAATCACAAGAAGAAATAGATACCTTAGGTATAGTCAGATGGAACAAGGATTTTCAAAATAAAATATATATGGTATTAATATTTCCCGATCTGTATTCAATGATTAGCTCAAAGATTGAAAATCAAGAGAAATTGTTATAGCAGTGATACGAAACAACAAAACGGAATGATTGCCAGCCGTTAGAAAACACCGGACACTCTCGTGTAAAAAGCTACCCTGTCTATGGATATAGCGATATCAACTCATCAAGCGTGGACTGAATGATATTCAGCTCCATATGGGCGGCAACCTGGAGGATAAACATGATTTCGCCGTTGGAATCAAGGTTGTTCTGCAATATCTACCAGACTGCTTCAATTTATCTGTTTTGGCAGTGCCATAATCTTAATTTAACTATTTGAAGATGATGATATTGTCAGATGCCAGAAATTTAGTAATCTGGAGAACCATGGTTACGATCACTAAATATTAAAGTAATAGTCGATAATTCAGTAACACATCGGGTAATATAATGTATTGATACATAATCATATTAAAAAAATTCGTGATTAAATAACATAAGAATATGTTTTATTATCATTAAAAAACCTTCTATTTCCATCATTCTTAAGATAATAGAACAGTGAATGATGGATAACTTCACCAGAAAAACAAGCAAGAATATAAAATTTAAAAATATGATTCCACTTTCATTGTTATAAAATGGCATCGTGAAGAGCGAGTTGATAATGCTGCAATGCTTCAGCATTCTGGCCCGAGGTTTCATAAATTTTGGCAATGTTATAATAGGAGTTGGCGCGCGTTGTCGCCGCATTTACCCCACTCGCTAACGAGAACGCTTTACGATTTGCCCAAATTGCTTCCGCTATGTTGCCATTTTTCTGATACGCCAGACCCAGGTTACTAAATGCCTGTCCGTAATTGCCGTCTAATTCTGTTGCCTGTTGGAAGAGTTGAATGGCTTGCTCAAGTTGACCGGTTTTATAAACAGCTTCACCTTCGCGATTATATTTTCTTGCCAGTTGAGTATCTCCACTGTTTTGCATCGCAGGCGAAGCCGGAGCTGAAGAGTCCGTCGCAGGCATTATCACAGTGGCTAAATCCCTGACGTCTAATGTGGTGTCGTTAAAATTGGCGTTGGTAACAGAGTTGATATCTTCAAACTCGCCGTTTGGATTGAGTTTAAACACGGTCCAGATGTTCCCTCGTTTTCCAGCAGGGACACTATAACTACGCACCAGGGAGCTCCCTACATAAACAAACACTCTTGCCTTACTGGCAGAGAGATAATTACTGTTGGGCAACCCTTTATTGCTATAGTCCTGCACGGCATAGATGTAACTTTCGCCAAAATGCTTTTTGCTGATAGTGACAGTTTCTGGTCCATAGCTATCCGTATCATCAACATCCAGATTAGCATCAGTCCCCTCTTTACTATCAAAATAGATATGTCCGCCAGGGAAGATCAAATGTGAATCAAGATCAAAAGGCTTTTCGCCCCAGCTCAAAACTACACGCATGCCATCCAGACTAGTCATTGCCGGACTAATCGCATAAGTCATGCCAGCACACGAACATTTGACCACCAGATTAGAATAGCCCTCTTTTTTGACGATCAATAAAGCATCTTGATCATCAGCAAATGTAGAATCCAGATTAACGCTGCCCGATGCATTTGTGGTTCCAGAAACAGATTGTGCGCCATTGCGTTGCAGCGTCATCGATGCTCCCTCAATGCGTTTATCTTTCACTGTCGCACTTAAAATATCGATATTTACATCGGCCGCATAAACGTCCGAATTTATACCCATCAGGGCCAGAGCAACTGGCAGAACAATTTTCTTCTTGTATAAATGCTTTTACAGAACGGAGAGGGAATATTTTGCCGGGCATTATTGCGCAGAAGATGGGAAAAAAGCAGTGGGCAAACTTTTCAGATTAGTGCCCGAATAAAAAAGGCCATCATAAGATGGCCAACCATGTCGAAACCGACAGCCCTTCGCCCCTCCTGTAGAGGGAAGCGGCGAGGGCTATTTCTTATTACAGATATTTATTTCAGAACAGTTTTCAGTGCTTCACCGATATCCGCCAGGCTGCGAACGGTTTTCACGCCTGCGGCTTCCAGAGCAGCGAATTTCTCATCAGCAGTCCCTTTCCCACCGGCAATGATCGCACCTGCGTGACCCATACGTTTGCCTTTCGGCGCAGTCACACCAGCGATGTAACCTACAACTGGCTTGGTAACGTGCTCTTTGATGTACGCCGCTGCTTCTTCTTCAGCGCTACCGCCGATCTCACCGATCATCACGATCGCTTCGGTCTGCGGATCTTTTTCGAACATTTCGAGGATGTCGATAAAGTTAGAGCCAGGGATCGGATCGCCGCCGATACCAACACAGGTCGACTGACCGAAACCGTAATCCGTGGTCTGTTTAACCGCTTCATAGGTCAGCGTACCGGAACGGGAAACGATACCCACTTTACCCGGTTTGTGAATGTGACCCGGCTGGATACCGATTTTGCATTCCCCCGGGGTGATAACGCCTGGGCAGTTCGGGCCGATCATACGAACGCCTGCTTCATCCAGTTTCACTTTCACCGTCAGCATATCCAGCGTCGGGATGCCTTCAGTGATGGTGATAATCAGTTTGATGCCTGCATCGATAGCTTCCAGAATGGAGTCTTTGCAGAACGGTGCTGGTACGTAGATAACAGAGGCGGTAGCGCCAGTAGCAGCAACAGCTTCACGCACGGTGTTGAACACCGGCAGGCCGAGGTGGGTAGTACCGCCTTTACCTGGGGTTACGCCGCCAACCATTTTAGTGCCGTATGCAATGGCCTGTTCTGAGTGGAAAGTCCCCTGGCTACCGGTAAAGCCCTGGCAGATAACCTTGGTGTTTTTATCAATTAAAATGGACATTATTTCCCCTCCACTGCGGCAACAACCTGCTGAGCTGCATCCGTCAGACCTTTTGCTGCAATAATATTCAGGCCGCTGTCAGCCAGTTTCTTCGCGCCGAGTTCGGCGTTGTTACCTTCCAGACGTACCACGACCGGTACGTTAACACCCACTTCTGCTACCGCGCCGATGATACCGTCAGCGATCAGGTCGCAACGAACGATACCGCCGAAGATGTTAACCAGAACGGCTTTCACTTTGTCGTCAGAGAGGATGATTTTGAACGCTTCGGTTACACGTTCTTTGGTTGCGCCGCCGCCAACGTCCAGGAAGTTAGCCGGTTCGCCGCCGTGCAGTTTAACGATGTCCATCGTACCCATTGCCAGACCTGCGCCGTTAACCATACAACCGATGTTACCGTCCAGCGCAACGTAGTTCAGTTCCCACTGTGCAGCCTGTGCTTCACGCGGATCTTCCTGCGACTGGTCACGCATTTCACGCAGATCAGGCTGGCGGAACAGTGCGTTGCCATCAGCGCCCAGTTTGCCGTCGAGGCAAATCAGATCGCCCTGTTTGGTAATAACCAGCGGGTTGATTTCGATAAGCGCAAGGTCGCGCTCCAGGAAAATGGTCGCCAGGCCCATGAAGATTTTGGTGAACTGCTGAACCAGTTTACCTTCCAGACCCAGTTTAAACGCCAGTTCGCGTCCCTGATACGGCATCGGGCCAGTCAGCGGATCAAGCGCAACTTTGTGGATCAGGTGCGGAGTTTCTTCCGCCACTTTTTCGATTTCCACGCCGCCTTCGGTGGAGGCCATAAAGACCACGCGACGGGAACTACGGTCAACAACGGCACCGAGATACAGCTCTTTAGCGATATCGGTCGCTGCTTCAACCAGAATCTGATTAACCGGTTGGCCATTGGCATCTGTTTGATACGTTACCAGACGCTTGCCCAGCCAGTTTTCTGCAAAAGCACGGATGTCTTCTTTGCTGTTTACAACTTTCACACCGCCCGCTTTACCGCGGCCACCAGCGTGAACCTGACATTTCACTACCCACGGACCGGCACCGATTTTTGAAGCGGCTTCTTCTGCTTCGCGCGGAGTAGTACAGGCATAACCCACGGGTGCTGGTAAGCCATAGCGGGCAAAAAGTTGTTTTGCCTGATATTCATGTAAGTTCATGTGTTCTGTCCATCCTTCAGTAATCGTTATCTTTTAAACCGTAGACCGAATATGACGTATCGCGTCCGGGTACTGCCGGTCACCCGTAGGCCTGATGTCGCATCAGACATCGCTTGTCGGATGCGGCGTAAGCGCCTTATCCGACCTACATTGGTGATCACCGTAGGCCTGATAAGACGCATTAGCGTCGCATCAGGCTTCGATTGCCGGAGAAGTCAATATTGTCTTATCCGGTCTACAGTGCAGGTGAAGCTTAAACTACTAAACGTCCAGCAGCAGACGCGTCGGATCTTCCAGCAACTCTTTGATCGTTACCAGGAAGCCCACGGATTCGCGACCATCGATCAAACGGTGATCGTAGGACAGCGCCAGGTACATCATCGGCAGGATCTCAACCTGACCATTCACTGCCATCGGACGATCTTTGATAGCGTGCATACCCAGAATTGCGCTCTGCGGTGGGTTGATGATAGGCGTTGACATCAGGGAACCGAACACACCACCGTTGGTGATGGTGAAGTTACCACCGGTCAGATCTTCAACCGTCAGCTTGCCGTCACGGCCTTTAACAGCCAGCTCTTTGATTTTCTTCTCGATGTCTGCCATGCCGAGGGTATCGACATCACGCAGAACCGGCGTCACCAGGCCGCGCGGCGTAGAAACCGCCATACTGACGTCGAAATAGTTGTGGTAGACCACATCATCGCCGTCGATAGACGCATTCACTTCCGGGTAACGTTTCAGGGCTTCAACCACCGCTTTCACGTAGAAGGACATAAAGCCCAGACGGATGCCGTGGCGTTTTTCAAACGCTTCACCGTACTGCTTACGCAGATCCATAATCGGCTTCATGTTGACTTCGTTGAACGTGGTCAGCATGGCGGTGGAGTTTTTCGCTTCCAGCAGACGCTCTGCCACACGCTTACGCAGGCGAGTCATCGGCACACGTTTTTCGCTACGTGCAGCCAGGGCCGGTTGCGCCGCCGGAGCAGGCGCTGCCGGAGCAGACTCTTTCGCCGGGGCTTTCGCCAGATGTTTTTCCACATCTTCACGGGTCAGACGACCACCCACACCCGTGCCTTTAATAGCGCTGGCGTCGAGGTTATGTTCAGCCAGCAGGCGACGGATCGCCGGGCTTAACGCATCGTTGTTTTGCTCTTCCAGAGACGCCTGCTGGCGTTGCGCCGGAGTGGACGCTTTCTCTTCAGATTTGGCGCTGGTTTCTTTACCCGCGCTGTTGCCTTCACGCAGGCGACCAAGGATCTGACGAGACGTTACCGTTGTACCTTCATCTTCCAGAACCGCATCCAGAATGCCGTCTGCTGATGCCGGTACTTCCAGTACCACTTTGTCAGTTTCGATTTCTACCAGCACTTCATCACGTACGACTGCGTCGCCGGGTTTTTTATGCCAGGTTGCGACGGTGGCATCGGCTACGGATTCAGGCAGGTCAGGGACCAGAATATCTACGCTACTCATTGTGTATCCTTTATTTATTCGACGTTCAGCGCGTCATTAACCAGATCTTGTTGCTGTTTCTGGTGAACGGACATATACCCTACCGCCGGAGAGGCGGAGGCTGGGCGGCCTGCATAACGCAGAGAAGCCCCAAACGGAATCACTTCACGGAAATGATGCTGGCTGCAGTACCATGCGCCCTGGTTGAGCGGCTCTTCCTGGCACCAGACAAAATCCTTGACGTGAGCAAACTGCTGCAACACTTCCTGCATCGCTTTATGCGGGAACGGGTAGAGTTGCTCGATACGCACAATGGCGACATCGTGTTGATTGTTCTTACGACGTTGTTCCAGCAGGTCGTAATAAACCTTACCAGAACACATCACTACGCGCTTCACGCCCTTCGGATCAAGCTCGTCGATTTCACCGATGGCTGGCAGGAAGGTGCCGTTCGCCAGTTCTTCGAGGCTGGATACCGCCAGCGGATGACGCAGCAGGGATTTCGGCGACATCACGACCAGTGGACGACGCATCCCGCGCAACGCCTGACGACGCAGCATGTGGTAAACCTGTGCCGGGGTAGAAGGTACGCAAACCTGCATGTTTTGCTCAGCGCAAAGTTGCAGATAACGTTCCAGACGCGCGGAGGAGTGCTCCGGCCCCTGCCCTTCGTAACCGTGCGGCAGCAACATCACCAGGCCACACATCCGGCCCCATTTCTGTTCGCCAGAGGAGATGAACTGGTCGATAACCACCTGTGCACCGTTGGCGAAGTCACCGAACTGTGCTTCCCAGATGGTCAGGGTGCGTGGTTCTGCGGTGGCATAACCGTATTCAAACGCCAGTACGGCTTCTTCAGACAGTACAGAGTCCCAGACGCGGAACGCGCCCTGGCCGTTATGGATATGTTGCAGCGGCGTGTAAGTGGAACCGTTAGACTGGTTGTGGATCACCGCGTGGCGGTGGAAGAAGGTACCGCGACCGGAGTCTTCACCCGACAGGCGAACCGGAATGCCTTCGTCAACCAACGTGGCGTAAGCGAGGTTTTCCGCGCCGCCCCAGTCGAACAGTTTCTCACCGGCTGCCATCGCCTGGCGATCGCCATAAATCTTGGCAACGCGAGACTGCATTTCAACTGCTTCCGGCACCGTGCTGATGCGTTTAGCCAGTTCCTGCAGGCGCTTCATCTCAACTTTGTTCGGGTACTCTTCGTCCCATTCGTGGTTGAGGTACGGCGACCAGGTGAAAGAGTGCATGTTCATCGGACGCCACTCTGCTACAACGCAATCGCCAGCATCCAGCGCATCGCGGTACAGGTTAACCATCTCGGTGGCATCTTCCAGCGTCGCGACTTTTTCCTGCTCCAGCTTGTCAGCGTAGATTTTGCGCGGCGTCGGATGTTTTTTGATTTTCTGATACATCAGCGGCTGGGTTGCGCTCGGCTCGTCGGCTTCGTTGTGGCCGTGACGGCGGTAGCATACCAGGTCGATGAAGACATCACGTTTAAAGGTGTTACGGAAATCGAGCGCCAGACGGGTAACAAAGGCAACGGCTTCCGGATCATCCGCATTAACGTGGAAAATCGGTGCCTGAACCATCTTACCGATATCAGTACAGTACGGCGTCGAACGGGCATCCAGCGGGTTAGAGGTGGTGAAGCCAACCTGGTTGTTGATAACGATACGTACCGTACCGCCAACTTCATAACCACGCGCTTTCGACATGTTCAGGGTTTCCTGAACCACGCCCTGCCCGGTCACTGCGGCGTCACCGTGGATGGTGATTGGCAGCACTTTGTTGCTGCTCGGCTCATCGAGTCTGTCCAGACGGGCACGAACAGAACCGATAACGACCGGGCTGACAATCTCAAGGTGAGACGGGTTAAACGCCAGCGCCAGGTGCACCAGGCCGCCATCGGTCTGGAAGTCAGACGAGAAGCCCATGTGGTATTTCACGTCGCCCGTGCCGAGGTGTTCTTTATGTTTACCGGCAAACTCGTCGAACAAGTCTTGCGGTTTTTTACCCAGCACGTTCACCAGCACGTTCAGACGACCACGGTGCGCCATCCCGAGAACCACTTCGCGGGTGCCGCTGTTGCCAGCGTGGCGGATCATCTCTTTAAGCATCGGGATTAACGCGTCACCGCCTTCCAGCGAGAAGCGTTTTGCGCCAGGGAATTTTGCGCCGAGGTAACGTTCAAGGCCTTCAGCGGCGGTCAGTTCGCTTAAGAAGCGTTTTTTCTCTTCGCTATTGAAAGTCGCGCGACCAGACTCGATACGCTGTTGGATCCAGCGTTTTTCTTCGGTGCTGGTGATGTGCATATACTCGGCACCAATCGGGCCGCAGTAGGTTTGCTTGAGGGCTTCCAGCAGCTCGCCGAGTTTCATGGTTTCTTTGCCGCTGGCAAATGAACCGACGTTGAAGGTCTCCTGGAAGTCTGCTTCGGTCAGATCGTGGAAAGACGGATCCAGATCGGCCACTTTATCTTGCTGCCACAGTCCCAGCGGATCGAGATTCGCATGCTGGTGACCACGGAAGCGGTATGCGTTAATGAGCTGCAGGACTTTAACCTGCTTCACATTGGTGTCAGGGTCGGAGATCGTTGAAGAGTAACGTGAAGCGTCTTTCGCCAGGCGGCGGAAATATTCACGCGTTTGAGAGTGGAATTGATCCGGTTTGACTCCCGTACCAGGTAACTGCTGGAACGTCGAACGCCAGTTAGCGTCAACCGAGTCAGGATCGGTTAAGAAGTCTTCATAGAGCTGTTCTATCCAGCTCTGGTTTGCGCCAGAGAGGTAAGAAGAGTCCAACCAGGCTTTCAAAGCGCTGTTCTGCATCGTGATCCCTTAAGCATCTTTTTTATGCTTACTTCGCCGTGGATACTACCACGCACATTTCATATCTGATGTGCGTGCCGGGGTTCACTTGTTGCGGACTTGTCGTGTTTTCTGCGTCCGCTAAGGAACCTTTAAAAACTGTCTTAGTGTCAGGGGCAGTTTTTAAAGATTTCCTGCATTTCTTTTGTAGGCCGGATAAGGCATTCACGCCGCATCCGGCGCTGTTTGCCTGATGCGACGCTTGCGCGTCTTATCAGGCCTACGGTTTCTGCATTTCTTTTGTAGGCCGGATAAGGCATTCACGCCGCATCCGGCGCTGTTTGCCTGATGCGACGCTTGCGCGTCTTATCAGGTCTACGGTTTCTGCATTTCTTTTGTAGGCCGGATAAGGCGTTCACGCCGCATCCGGCACTGGTTGCCTGATGCGACGCTTGCGCGTCTTATCAGGCCTACGGTTTACGCATTACGTTGCAACAACATCGACTTGATATGGCCGATGGCGCGCGTCGGGTTCAGCCCCTTCGGACATACACTGACGCAGTTCATGATGCTGTGACAGCGGAATACACTGAATGCATCGCTCAAACCGTCGAGGCGGCTGTCAGTCTCGGTATCACGGCTATCGATCAGGAAACGATATGCCGCTAACAAGCCTGCCGGGCCGATAAACTTATCGGGATTCCACCAGAAAGACGGACAAGAGGTTGAACAACATGCGCAGAGAATACATTCATACAACCCGTCGAGTTTTTCGCGCTGCTCTGGCATCTGTAAATGCTCGCGAGCTGGCGGATTTTGTCCATTATTCAACAGGTAAGGCTTAATTTTCTCATATTGCGCATAGAATTGTCCCATGTCTACCACCAAATCGCGGATCACCGGTAAACCTGGCAGCGGGCGAATCACAATCTTCTTGCCCGGCTGGTTGAGTGCCGAAATCGGAGTAATACAGGCCAGACCATTCTTACCGTTCATGTTCAGACCGTCGGAACCGCACACACCTTCACGGCAGGAGCGGCGGAACGACAGGCTGGGATCTTTCTCTTTCAGCTGAATAAGCGCATCCAGCAGCATCATGTCGCGACCTTCTTCCGCTTCCAGGGTGTAATCCTGCATACGCGGAGCATCATCAACATCCGGGTTATAGCGATAAATTGAAAACTCGAGTCTCATTTTCCTGTCTCCGCATTAGTAAGTACGAATCTTCGGCGGGAATGCCGGGCGCAGTTTCGGTTCCATGTTGACGCTTCGGCGCGTCATGGATTCCGACTCTGGCAGATACAGGGAGTGGCACAGCCAGTTTTCATCATCGCGATCCGGGAAGTCGAAGCGGCTATGCGCGCCACGGCTTTCGGTACGGAAGTTGGCAGAAACAGCCGTTGCATACGCCGTTTCCATCAGGTTATCCAGTTCCAGGCACTCAACGCGCTGGGTGTTGAACTCGCTGGAAGTGTCATCCAGACGGGCATTTTTCAGACGCTCGCGGATAACTTTCAACTGCTCAAGCCCTTTCGCCATCGCATCACCTTCACGGAAGACCGAGAAGTTATGCTGCATACATTCTTGCAGTGCTTTACGGATCGCCACCGGATCTTCACCGTTACGGTTATTGTTCCAGCGGTTCAGGCGATCCAGAGACGCTTCAACATCAGACTCGCTGGCATCGCGCAGTGCGCCCTGCTCGGCGATAGACTCTTGCAGATGCAGACCTGCCGCACGACCAAATACGACCAGGTCCAGCAGCGAGTTGCCGCCCAGACGGTTAGCGCCATGTACCGATACACAAGCGATTTCACCAACGGCAAATAGCCCCGGAACAACCACATCTTCGCCTTTCTCATTCACCGTCAGCGCCTGACCGGTCACTTTGGTCGGAATACCGCCCATCATGTAGTGACAGGTTGGAATTACCGGAATCGGCTCTTTCACCGGATCAACGTGAGCGAAGGTGCGGGAGAGTTCAAGGATACCCGGCAGACGGGATTCAAGAACTTCTTTACCCAGATGGTCAAGTTTCAGTTTTGCGTGTGGCCCCCACGGACCATCACAGCCGCGGCCTTCACGGATTTCGATCATGATGGAACGCGCTACCACGTCACGGCCCGCCAGGTCTTTGGCGTTCGGCGCATAACGCTCCATAAAGCGTTCGCCATGTTTGTTCAGCAGATAACCGCCTTCACCACGGCAACCTTCGGTGACCAGTACGCCCGCACCGGCAATACCGGTCGGGTGGAACTGCCACATTTCCATATCCTGTACCGGTACGCCTGCACGGATAGCCATGCCGACACCGTCGCCAGTGTTAATGTGGGCGTTAGTGGTGGACTGATAAATACGCCCTGCCCCGCCAGTCGCCAGCACTGTCGCGCGAGCTTTAAAGTAAACCACTTCACCAGTTTCGATGCACAGTGCGGTACAACCGACCACTGCGCCATCCTGGTTTTTCACCAGATCCAGCGCATACCACTCGGAGAAAATGGTTGTATGGTTTTTCAGGTTCTGCTGATAAAGGGTGTGCAACAGTGCGTGACCGGTACGGTCAGCTGCCGCCGCAGTACGTGCCGCCTGCTCGCCGCCGAAGTTTTTCGACTGACCGCCAAACGGACGTTGATAGATACGACCATCATCAAGACGCGAGAACGGCAGGCCCATATGTTCCAGTTCCAGAATCGCTTCCGGCCCGGTTTTACACATATATTCAATCGCGTCCTGGTCACCGATATAGTCCGACCCTTTTACGGTGTCGTACATATGCCATTCCCAGTTATCTTCATGGGTATTACCCAGCGCAACGGTAATACCACCTTGCGCAGAAACGGTATGGGAACGGGTCGGGAAGACTTTAGAGAGCAGCGCACAGGTCTGGCCACTCTGGGAAATTTGCAGCGCCGCGCGCATACCTGCGCCGCCAGCACCAATCACAACTGCATCAAATTCTCTGACTGGCAATTTCATCACACACCCCACACCACAACGAATCCATAAATCACGTAAACCACCAGTGCAACGACAATCACCAGTTGCAGCATCAGGCGCAAGGCCAGCGGTTTAACGTAGTCGGTCAACACCTGCCACATGCCGATCCAGGCATGGATCAAGATAGAAAACAGCGCCAGCAGGGTGAACACTTTGGTGAACGCAGAGGCGAAGAAACCAATCCAGACTTCATATGTCAGTTCGCCACTGGTAGCGAAAAAACCGACCATATAAATGATGTAGAGCGTCAGGACGATAGCGGTAGCACGAACGAGGATGAAATCATGTACGCCATTGCGTCCTAATGCGGAGGCGTTGCTTACCATACGAGGACTCCTGCGAGAAGTGAAAGCACGACAGTAATAACAAAGGAGATTTTGGCGGAGCGTTTACCCGCTTCGAATGTTTCTTCCAGATAGCCAAAATCCATCATCATGTGGCGAATACCTACGACGACGTGATATGCCAGAGCGGTAAGGATGCCCCACATGATAAATTTGACGAAGAAGCTGCCCATAATCGCGGAAGCTTGCTCGAAACCTTCAGGGGAAGAGAGGCTGGTACCCAGAAGCCACAGCAGGATGCCCACTGCAACAAAGGTGATCACACCGGAAACGCGATGGAGAATGGACGCTATCGCCGTGACGGGGAACCGGATGGTCTGTAGGTCCAGATTAACAGGTCTTTGTTTTTTCACATTTCTTATCATGAATAACGCCCACATGCTGTTCTTATTATTCCCTGGGGACTACGGGCACAGAGGTTAACTTTCTGTTACCAGGAGACGTCGGGATTTCCTTCCTCCGGTCTGCTTGCGGGTCAGACAGCGTCCTTTCTATAACTGCGCGTCATGCAAAACACTGCTTCCAGATGCGAAAACGACACGTTACAACGCTGGGTGGCTCGGGATTGCAGGGTGTTCCGGAGACCTGGCGGCAGTATAGGCTGTTCACAAAATCATTACAATTAACCTACATATAGTTTGTCGGGTTTTATCCCGAACAGTGATCTGTGTCACGATAACAACATTTATTTAATTTTTAATCATCTAATTTGACAATCATTCAACAAAGTTGTTACAAACATTACCAGGAAAAGCATATAATGCGTAAAAGTTATGAAGTCGGTATTTCACCTAAGATTAACTTATGTAACAGTGTGGACGTATTGACCAATTCATTCGGGACAGTTATTAGTGGTAGACAAGTTTAATAATTCGGATTGCTAAGTACTTGATTCGCCATTTATTCGTCATCAATAGATCCTTTACCTGCAAGCGCCCAGAGCTCTGTACCCAGGTTTTCCCCTCTTTCACAGAGCGGCGAGCCAAATAACAAACGGGTAAAGCCAGGTTGATGTGCGAAGGCAAATTTAAGTTCCGGCAGTCTTACGCAATAAGGCGCTAAGGAGACCTTAAATGGCTGATACAAAAGCAAAACTCACCCTCAACGGGGACACAGCTGTTGAACTGGATGTGCTGAAAGGCACGCTGGGTCAAGATGTTATTGATATCCGTACTCTCGGTTCAAAAGGTGTGTTCACCTTTGACCCAGGCTTCACTTCAACCGCATCCTGCGAATCTAAAATTACTTTTATTGATGGTGATGAAGGTATTTTGCTGCACCGCGGTTTCCCGATCGATCAGCTGGCGACCGATTCTAACTACCTGGAAGTTTGTTACATCCTGCTGAATGGTGAAAAACCGACTCAGGAACAGTATGACGAATTTAAAACTACGGTGACCCGTCATACCATGATCCACGAGCAGATTACCCGTCTGTTCCATGCTTTCCGTCGCGACTCGCATCCAATGGCAGTCATGTGTGGTATTACCGGCGCGCTGGCAGCGTTCTATCACGACTCGCTGGATGTTAACAATCCTCGTCATCGTGAAATTGCCGCGTTCCGCCTGCTGTCAAAAATGCCGACCATGGCCGCGATGTGTTACAAGTATTCCATTGGTCAGCCATTTGTTTACCCGCGCAACGATCTCTCCTACGCCGGTAACTTCCTGAATATGATGTTCTCCACGCCGTGCGAACCGTATGAAGTTAATCCGATTCTGGAACGTGCTATGGACCGTATTCTGATCCTGCACGCTGACCATGAACAGAACGCCTCCACCTCCACCGTGCGTACCGCTGGCTCTTCGGGTGCGAACCCGTTTGCCTGTATCGCTGCAGGTATTGCTTCACTGTGGGGACCTGCGCACGGTGGTGCTAACGAAGCGGCGCTGAAAATGCTGGAAGAAATCAGCTCCGTTAAACACATTCCGGAATTTGTTCGTCGTGCGAAAGACAAAAATGATTCTTTCCGCCTGATGGGCTTCGGTCACCGTGTGTACAAAAATTACGACCCACGCGCCACCGTAATGCGTGAAACCTGCCATGAAGTTCTGAAAGAGCTGGGTACCAAAGATGACCTGCTTGAAGTGGCTATGGAGCTGGAAAACATCGCGCTGAACGACCCGTACTTTATCGAGAAAAAACTGTACCCGAACGTCGATTTCTACTCTGGTATCATCCTGAAAGCGATGGGTATTCCGTCTTCTATGTTCACCGTGATCTTCGCTATGGCACGTACGGTTGGCTGGATCGCCCACTGGAGCGAAATGCACAGTGACGGTATGAAGATTGCCCGTCCGCGTCAGCTGTATACAGGATATGAAAAACGCGACTTTAAAAGCGATATCAAGCGTTAATGGTTGATTGCTAAGCCGTTCACTTTCCGGACCCGCCTTTAATAGAGCGGGTTCTTTTTATATGGCTGAACATAAAAATTGTAAAAATTAAACCAGATGCAAATACCCATTAATAAGGTGAAAAAATATTTCACCGGAAACACTGGTGGTTGATTTTGGTAAATTTAACTTACTGGATATTCGCCGCCACACAATGTCGAAAACATTCAGTATCAAGACAACAAAATCACAAAATGACCAGTGTACCGACGGATTTAAGGTCAGCTCCTCGTTTTATACCGAAAAAACGTTGGTTGAAGAAGATAAAGCATTGTTGATTGGTAATGGTCTGAAGCTACGTATACTGGATGAAAACGCCTCGCCTTATACATTCAATAAATATGCTGAATACGCCGATTTCACCAGTGATATGCTGATCTACGAAAAAACCTATACGGCTGAATTATCGTCCACACCTGGCACTCCCATCGCGGCGGGTCCCTTCGATACAGTGGTACTTTTTAAGATTAACTATAACTGATTTAACACGACGCCCTTTTCAGCCGGAAAGGGCAACGTATTCAGATTATTGCTGATTTTCCCCTTTTCCTTGATTACCGTTATTTTTTCCAGACCCAGCTTTCTTTATGCTGTATCGATACACCAAAGATAAAATAATGAGGAAGCGAAGAATGCCTGTATTGCAGTGGGGAATGTTATGTGTTCTGTCACTTCTCCTTTCTATTGGCTTCCTCGCTTTACATCTCCCGGCGGCACTCCTGCTTGGCCCGATGATCGCCGGGATCATCTTCAGTATGCGCGGAGTCACTCTGCAACTTCCCCGCTCCGCTTTTCTCGCTGCCCAAGCCATTCTTGGCTGCATGATTGCACAAAACCTCACTGGTTCGATTCTCACCACGCTGGCCGTCAACTGGCCGATCGTGCTTGCGATTTTACTGGTGACGCTGCTTTCCAGCGCCATCGTGGGTTGGTTATTGGTGCGCTATAGCTCGCTGCCAGGAAATACCGGGGCCTGGGGTTCTTCTCCTGGCGGCGCGGCGGCAATGGTCGCAATGGCGCAAGATTACGGCGCAGATATTCGCCTGGTGGCGTTTATGCAATATCTGCGAGTGCTGTTCGTCGCGGGGGCCGCTGTTCTGGTCACCCGCATGATGCTGGGCGATAACGCTGAAGCGGTTAACCAGCAGATCGTCTGGTTCCCGCCAGTGAGCATTAATCTCCTGCTTACGATTTTGCTCGCGGTCGTTGCCGGTACGGCGGGATGCTTGCTACGTCTTCCTTCCGGCACGATGCTCATCCCGATGCTGGCGGGCGCAGTGCTCCAGTCTGGTCAGCTCATCACGATTGAACTCCCGGAATGGCTGCTGGCGATGGCATATATGGCAATTGGCTGGCGGATTGGTCTTGGTTTCGATAAGCAAATATTACTGCGGGCATTGCGCCCACTGCCACAAATCCTGCTGTCGATTTTTGCTCTGCTGGCTATTTGTGCGGGTATGGCGTGGGGGCTGACCCGGTTTATGCATATTGATTTTATGACCGCCTACCTCGCCACCAGCCCCGGCGGGCTTGATACCGTGGCGGTCATCGCCGCAGGGAGCAATGCCGATATGGCGCTCATCATGGCGATGCAAACCCTGCGCCTGTTCAGTATTTTGCTGACGGGGCCTGCCATCGCACGGTTTATTTCAACCTATGCGCCGAAGCGTTCGGCCTAGTGCTGGCAGCCTGGGCACCAGTAAAACGGGCGCGATGACAGCGTGGTTTTCTCAATGATGCCGCCACAGCGTTCGCAAGGTTCGCCATCACGATGAAAAACCTTAAAGCGAAACAGCGCCCCATGATATTTGTTTTCATCCACCTGGCCCCGCGTAGCGTAAGAAAGTCGCGGAGTATCCAGTAACGCGTGTGCGAGTGCATCCAGTTGCGCCGCATTGAGATCTTTCGCTTTATGATTTCCGGTCAACCCAACCTGCCAGAGGATCTCCACCCGCAAATAATTGCCAAGTCCTGCCAGAAACGCCTGATCGAGCAGTAATCCAGCAAACTGGCGGTTACGAAAGCGCGGCGACAATAATCGTTCCTTTACCACCTCCGGCGTCAGATTCGGATCCAGCACATCGGGACCAACGCGTTGTAAAAACGGATGCGTGGTCAGTTGTTCCGGGGTCAACATCTCAATATCCGAGGCGCTATAAAGCAGAATGGTTTTGTCAGCCGTTTGCAGTTTTACCCGCAGTACTCGCGTGGTCTGCGGCTCTTCGCCTGTATCAACCACGCGCCAGACACCGTAAAGCTGATTATGGCTGTAGAGCGTTAAGTCGTTGGAAAAATGAGTTAACAACGCCTTACCACGCGTTTCCACATGGGTAACGTGTTGACCGATAAGTCGTGATTGATAAGATTTTAACTGCGGGAAGGCAAACCAGACATCAGTTAGTGGTTTGCCTTTGATCGCCGCCTCCAGGTTATCCGCTGCACGGCGGATCTCCGGGCCTTCAGGCATGGTGATATCCTTTTTTCATTCTTTATTAAGCGGGGTTATGCTGCGACAACAATCCCCTTTTCAGCAAATGTAGCTCGTAATCGGCGGGCGAACGCCAGTGCGTGCTCGCCATCGCCATGTAGGCAGACCGTTTGCGCCGTGACCATTGCCCATTCGCCGGTGATACTTTTGACTCTGCCGTATTGCACCATCTCCAACGTTTGCGCCAGCGCCTGTTCTTCGTTTTCAATCAACGCGCCTGGCTGGCTTCGCGGCACCAGCGAACCGTCTGCCTGATAACCGCGATCGGCAAACACTTCCTCGCGCGTTACCAGGCCATATCGTTCGCCTGCACGAATCAGCTCGCTTCCTGCCAGCCCGACGAGAATCAATGCCGGATCGCAAGCGTATACCGCTCTGGCGATGGCGTCTGCCAGTTGTGCCTCTTTCGCCGCCTGGTTGTATAACATGCCGTGCGGTTTGACATGACACATTACGCCGCCTTGCGCACGGGTAATCGCTGCCAGCGCGCCAATTTGATACAGCGTCTGGGCGAAAACGGTTTCTGGCGGCAGCTGCATGGCGCTGCGACCAAAATTTTCCCTGTCGGGAAAACTCGGGTGCGCGCCAATCGCGACACCGTTTTTTATTGCTTCACGCACGCAAGCCTGCATGGTTTGCGCATCGCCTGCATGAAATCCACAGGCAATATTGGCAGAGGAAACCAGCGTTAATAGTTCTGCGTCGCTGGCGCAGCCTTCGCCCAGATCGGCGTTCAGGTCAATTTTCATTGTGCAGCCGCCACGCTAATTGTTCGAAATAACGTTGTTGATCTTGCCGTGCTTTCAGTGCCTCTTCCAGTGAACACTGGACAAAATGAATCGGCTGACCGAGCGGAATTTGCGCCAGATGGTACATATCAGCCTCAATGATACAGGCAATACGCGGGTAACCACCGGTGGTTTGCGCATCGTTCATCAACACAATGGGCTGCCCGTTATGCGGCACCTGCACCACACCTGGTAACAAACCGTGAGATAACAGTTCGCGATCGGTGGTGCGTTTTAAAATTTGCCCCTGTAAGCGATAGCCCATCCGGTTACTTTGCGAGCTAAGCTGCCAGGGCGAACGCCAGAATGCATCCTGCGAGGCGCGATCGAACTCATGATATTCCGGCCCCGGCAAGGCGCGAATGCGGTTGCCCCACAGCAGCTGTTTAACGCCCTGCGCTTCCATAAAATCACGCTTCGCTTTGCCAATCGGGAGTCGGTCACCATCCCTCAGTAAACGGCCTTCCAACCCGCCAATCCCCACTTTGAGATCGGTGCTGCATGATCCCATTACCGGCGGAACATCAATACCACCCGCGACCGCCAGATAACTGCGCATCCCGTGCTGCGGGCGTTTAAGCGTTAAACGCTGGCCTGCTCTCATTGGCAATCGCCAGCCGGTCCAGACGGCGTTATCATCCAGCCGCGCTTCGCAACCGGCACCCGTCAGGGCAAACCACCCATCAGTTTCGAACTCAACCGTTAACTGACCGAGCGTGATCTCCAGCGCGGGGGCGTTGGCGTCATTACCCACCAGCAGGTTAGCAATGCGCAGCGCAGGCATATCCAGTGCGCCGCAGTGGCTGATACCCGACTGGCGAAAACCGTGACGACCGCCATCCTGCACAGTGGTATACATGCCCGCACGAATAATCTTCAGCATACTCCCTCCTTCTGGGGTACAAAGCGCACGCTGTCTCCCGGACGTAATAAGATGGGTTCGTCACGCTCCGGATCAAACAGGCTGAGTGAGGTATGACCAATCAACTGCCAGCCACCCGGCGTTGCCAGCGGATAAACACCGGTCTGCGGCCCGCCGATCCCGACAGAACCTGCCGGAACGTGCAAGCGCGGTTCAGCGCGCCGTGGCGTGTGTAGTTGTTCCGGCAAACTCCCGAGATACGGGAAGCCCGGTTGAAAACCTAAAAACCAGACCACGTATTCCACGGAGGAGTGCAATTCAACAACCTGTTTTTCGCTCAATCCACAATGCGCCGCGACCACCGCCAAATCCGGTCCGGCTGCGCCACCGTAAACCACCGGAATTTCAATAAAGCGAGACTCCGGCTCCAGCGCCTCACTCTCCTCCCACCAGCGTTGCAAACGCTCTATGGCATCCAGCGCCAGCGACTCAGGATTACGCAAAATCACTGTGATATTGTTCATGCCAGGAATGGCTTCAACCACATTCGGCATATCCACCAGACGCTGTGCCAGTCGCCAGATCCGTTTCTGGCTAGCCAGCGTCACCGGCGGTTCCAGTTCCAGCACTACCGCCGTTTCACCTATCAGATAACAACGCGCTCGTTGCACTTTCGATCCCTCTGATTATTCGTTATGCAGGATTAGGAATATCAATAAAGGTCACATCAAGATCGGTATTTTCATTCAGCCACTCGCTCAATGCGCGAATACCACCACGTTCAGTGGCATGGTGACCTGCAGCATAAAAATGCAATCCCTGCTCGCGGGCTGAATGAATGGTCTGTTCAGAAACTTCGCCAGTAATAAAAGCATCCACGCCAAAACGCGCGGCGCTATCGATAAAACTTTGCCCGCCGCCCGTGCACCAGGCGACGCGCTGGACCACCTCAGGTCCGGTATCGCCACACCATAACGGCTTACGTCCCAGACGCGCTTCAATCCAGGAGGCCAGTTCCAGTCCCGGCACAGGCATGGTCAGTTCGCCCCACGGCACCAACGGCTCAATTTCGCCCATGACCGTGATCCCCAGTAACGCCGCCAGCTGTGCGTTATTGCCCAGCTCAGGATGTGCGTCAAGCGGCAAATGCCAGCCATACAGGTTGATATCATTCGCCAACAATGTTTTTAAGCGGTTACGCTTCATTCCGCGAATGACCGGAGATTCGCCTTTCCAGAAGTAGCCATGATGCACAATGACCGCATCCGCGCCCAGACGCACTGCCTCATCGAGCAAAGCCTGGCTGGCAGTGACACCGGTAACAATTTTTTGCACCGTCTCTTTGCCTTCCACCTGCAAACCATTCGGCGCGTAATCACTAATCGCCGCGCTGTTCAGTTTTTCGTTAATCAGTTGTTCCAGTTCGGTGTTTTTCATCTTCGCGCCTTCCGTATTCTGATAGCTACACCGTTAACATAGCGTTACCTCGCCTGTTCGTCGATAGCCAATCTTTTGACATATTAAGAAACAAACCCGACGCCAAAAGACGCAAATTGTTTATATCATCACGCTTCAGCTAATGTATATTTATGCAATCAGACAGCATATTGCATAAATAATCAGATCTGTATCAAAGTTTTAACTTTAAGGAAACACAAGCACGCCGCGCAACTATTACGTGACGTTGCAGTCAATTGTGGAATTATTATGAATAAACACGCATCACAACCGCGCGCTATTTACTATGTCGTTGCGCTGCAAATCTGGGAATATTTTAGCTTTTACGGCATGCGTGCCCTGCTGATCCTCTATCTCACCAATCAACTAAAATATAGCGATAATCACGCCTACGAGTTATTTAGCGCCTACTGTTCGCTGGTATATGTCACGCCAATCCTCGGTGGCTTTTTGGCGGATAAAGTTCTCGGCAATCGCATGGCGGTGATGCTGGGGGCGTTGTTGATGGCGATCGGTCATGTGGTGCTGGGTGCCAGTGAGATCCATCCGTCATTCCTCTATCTGTCCCTGGCGATTATCGTCTGCGGCTATGGTCTGTTTAAATCCAACGTCAGTTGCCTGCTCGGCGAGCTGTATGAGCCAACCGATCCACGTCGTGATGGCGGTTTCTCGCTGATGTATGCGGCGGGTAACGTGGGGTCTATTATCGCACCTATCGCCTGTGGTTTCGCCCAGGAAGAGTACAGTTGGGCGATGGGCTTTGGCCTGGCGGCGGTGGGTATGATCGCGGGTCTGGTCATTTTCTTATGTGGCAATCGTCATTTCACACATACCCGCGGCGTTAACAAAAAGGTACTGCGTGCGACAAACTTTCTCCTGCCCAACTGGGGATGGCTACTGGTTCTGCTGGTGGCAACGCCTGCGCTGATTACCGTGTTGTTCTGGAAAGAGTGGTCGGTATACGCCTTGATTGTCGCGACGATCATTGGCCTTGGGGTTCTGGCAAAAATTTATCGCAAAGCAGAAAACCAAAAACAGCGTAAGGAGCTGGGGCTGATTGTTACCCTCACCTTCTTCAGCATGTTGTTCTGGGCATTCGCACAACAGGGGGGTAGCTCGATTAGCCTTTATATCGACCGCTTCGTTAACCGCGATATGTTTGGTTATACCGTTCCGACTGCTATGTTCCAGTCGATTAATGCCTTCGCAGTTATGCTGTGCGGTGTGTTCCTGGCGTGGGTGGTTAAAGAAAGCGTCGCAGGTAATCGTACCGTGCGCATCTGGGGAAAATTTGCTCTTGGCCTTGGCCTGATGAGCGCCGGATTCTGCATTCTGACCTTAAGCGCCCGCTGGTCCGCAATGTATGGTCACTCTTCTCTGCCACTGATGGTGTTAGGCCTGGCGGTGATGGGCTTTGCGGAACTGTTTATCGATCCGGTTGCTATGTCGCAGATTACGCGCATTGAAATCCCCGGCGTGACCGGCGTATTAACCGGCATTTATATGCTGCTTTCCGGCGCGATTGCGAACTATCTGGCGGGCGTGATTGCCGATCAGACATCGCAGGCTTCGTTTGATGCTTCCGGGGCGATCAACTACTCCATCAATGCATATATTGAAGTATTTGATCAAATTACCTGGGGCGCACTGGCGTGTGTAGGACTGGTACTGATGATTTGGCTGTATCAGGCGCTTAAGTTCAGAAACCGCGCGCTGGCGCTGGAGTCTTAATAAGCCAGCACCATGCCTGATAAAACGCTCGCTGCGTTTTATCAGGCTCCTTTCCTCGCTTCTTCGTACGCTGCCAGCGTTCGCAGCCTTGCCTCTTTGTGATCGACTATCGGTTGCGGATAATCCAACGTCACACCTGTTTTCTCTGCCCACTTCCACGGCTCATGCACCGCTTTCCCCGGTACATCGCGCAGCTCCGGTAGCCACTGGCGGATAAATTCGCCTTCGCGGTCAAATTTCTCGCCCTGAGTTGTCGGGTTGAAAATACGAAAATACGGCGCTGCATCAGTACCCGTAGAAGCGGCCCACTGCCAGCCACCGTTATTAGCTGCCAAATCACCATCAATCAGCTGCGACATGAAATATCGCTCGCCTTCGCGCCAGTCGATCAACAAATCTTTCACCAGAAAACTGGCTGTAATCATCCGTAGCCGGTTATGCATCCAGCCAGTGCTGTTAAGCTGACGCATGGCAGCATCGACAATCGGGTATCCCGTTTTGCCTTCCTGCCAGGCCTTTAAATGGGCGGGATTACTTTGCCACTGTACACGATCCGTCCAGGCAATAAACGGACGATGTTTACACAGCGAAGGATAATACGTCATCAAATGGCGGTAGAACTCGCGCCATATCAGCTCATTAAGCCAGACGCTCCCCGGTCCGCCTTCCAGCACCTGCGGTTGTTCCGCCAACAGGCGATGTAAACACTGGCGAGGCGATAACCCGCCCGTTGCCAGGCTGGCGGACAAACGACTGGTGCCTTCCACTGCCGGAAAATCTCGTTGTTGCTCATACTCTCCGGCACCGTTCTGGCAAAACTGGCGTAATTGCGCAATCGCCGCTTTTTCTTCCACCGGGAAATGCGCAGTATCGAAAGACTGACGAGGATAATTCAGCGTAATGGATGGCGCGGGCTCTATCGATCCGCTACTACGAACTTTTGGTGCAGCAACGCACTCCGGCATCCCTTCCCGCAGCCGTTTCAACCATGCGTTTTTAAAAGGCGTAAAGACTTTGTACATCTCATGATTGCCAGTCATCACCGCCCCCGGCGGCAGGATCACGCTGTCATCAAATCCTTCACACACCACGTTACGCAGCGTCCTCTCAGCCTGCACATCCCGCGCCCGCTCATTCACCTCATACTGATAGTTATAAAACAGATGGGTAATGCGATTTTCCGCGCACACCTGTTTAACTGTTTCGACACTGGCAGCAAAGTCATCCACTTCGCGGAACAATAAAGGAATGCCTTTTTCCGCCAGCGCGTTTTGCAGCGCATTAAGTTGTGTATTGATAAGTTCAGCCTGACGCGGCGACACATTATGCGCCGCCCACTGGCGTGGTGTAGCGATATACAACGCCAGCACGCGCGCAGACGAATTGCGGCAGGCGGCAGCCAGCGCGAGATTATCGTGCTGACGTAAATCCTGGCGAAACCAGACCAGATGGGTAGTCATAAAACTCCTGCATGGCGCAAGTTAATCACACGCGGCCAAAGTTCGAAATAACGCTGCCCTGAAAGCCAGGCGTCAGGATAAAGCGCCATATAGTGTTTGATACGCATCAGCGGCGCAAGAAGCGGTTGCTCGCCACGGCGATAACTGTCGATAAGCGCCGCCAGCTGCTGGCGTTCTGTGGAATCAATATGTGGGCGAAAATATCCCTGAGCGTGCATCAAAACGTTAGTATGATCACGCCGGTTGGCAGGGTGAGAAAGCAAAACAATTACGCGTTGGCGGTACTGGTTGTAATAGTCATCCAGACTTTGCCACCGGTGAATATCAGCCACAAACGGGCCAAGTTTGCGGTACTCCGGCTGAGAATGCGCCAGAAAGACGAGTTTATAGCGGCTGTGATAATCGAGAAGCGCCCCGCGCGTTAGTCCTCGATCTTTGAGATTGTGTAACTCATGCAAAGCAAAAATGCGGATAAGGGTGCTGTCATCAAAAAGTTGTTGATTCATTACTGCTCCTGAACGGTTTACAGGAGTAAGTGTAGACGCCGAAAAAAGAAAACCGCCAGCGTTTCCACCGGCGGTTTTCTTTAAACGTCATGTTTGGCAATCAGTAAAAATCACCGGTTGCCTTTTCGGCCTGATCCATCCACACCGGTTTATCGCTGGTTTTCGACCAGACGCGGTGCAGGTAGCTATAAAAGCGGGCGCGGTCTTTCCAGAAAAGCATGAAAGGCAGCGCCAGAACGCCCGCTGCAACCGCACAAGTACGGCGTAAAAAGATAAGCCATGCAGGATATTCTTTGTAGAGTTCCATACTTTTCTCCCCCTTTTGTATCTACCCGGTGAATAGCACCGGAAAAATGAATTCGTTTATCTGATGAAAATAGTACCGCTGTTTGTGTAATTTTACTACTCATCCGACCACTTATTTTTGCTTATTGATGGTTTATTTACATTCACCGCGTAATTAAGTTACATAAAAGTTAAATTAATACTAAACATTAGTTAAATCATGGCTTTTGCCATTTTTATACTTTTTTTACACCACGCCCGCAGATTTTTGCGAAATCTTTGCAGCCAGAACTCTACCCTTCCGGTATCACTTTTAGGCCACTGGAGGTGCACTGTGAGTGCAGGCGTGATAACCGGCGTGTTGCTGGTGTTTTTATTACTGGGTTATCTGGTTTATGCCCTGATCAATGCGGAGGCGTTCTGATGGCTGCGCAAGGGTTCTTACTGATTGCCACGTTTTTACTGGTATTAATGGTGCTGGCGCGTCCCTTAGGTAGCGGGCTGGCGCGGCTGATTAATGATATACCTCTTCCTGGTACGACGGGCGTTGAACGCGTACTCTTTAGCGCGCTTGGCGTCTCTGACCGCGAGATGAACTGGAAGCAGTATCTCTCAGCCATTCTTGGCCTGAATATACTGGGGCTGGCGGTGCTGTTTTTTATGTTGCTCGGTCAGCACTATCTGCCGCTTAATCCACAGCAGTTGCCGGGGCTGTCGTGGGATCTGGCGCTCAATACCGCCGTCAGCTTTGTCACGAATACCAACTGGCAATCTTATAGCGGTGAAACCACGTTGAGCTATTTCAGCCAGATGGCGGGCTTAACGGTGCAAAACTTTCTTTCTGCCGCCAGCGGGATTGCGGTGATTTTTGCGCTTATTCGCGCGTTTACCCGCCAGAGCATGAACACGCTGGGTAATGCGTGGGTAGACCTGTTGCGGATTACGTTATGGGTGTTAACCCCCGTAGCATTGCTGATCGCACTGTTTTTTATTCAACAAGGTGCGCTGCAAAACTTTTTGCCTTATCAGGCTGTGACGACCATTGAAGGAGCGCAACAGCTGTTACCAATGGGGCCAGTAGCTTCTCAGGAAGCGATCAAAATGCTCGGAACTAACGGCGGTGGCTTTTTTAATGCCAACTCGTCGCATCCGTTTGAAAACCCAACCGCACTGACCAACTTCGTGCAAATGCTGGCGATTTTCTTGATCCCAACAGCGCTGTGCTTTGCCTTTGGTGAAGTGGCGAGCGATCGTCGCCAGGGGCGCATGTTGCTGTGGGCGATGTCGGTGATTTTTGTCATCTGCGTAGGCGTAGTGATGTGGGCAGAAGTTCAGGGTAATCCTCATCTGCTGGCGCTGGGTGCGGACAGCAGCATCAATATGGAAGGTAAAGAGAGCCGTTTCGGTGTGCTGGTCAGTAGCCTGTTTGCAGTCGTGACCACGGCAGCTTCCTGCGGTGCGGTGATTGCGATGCATGATTCATTTACCGCTCTCGGTGGCATGGTACCGATGTGGTTGATGCAAATTGGTGAGGTGGTATTCGGCGGCGTCGGTTCCGGCCTTTACGGCATGATGCTGTTCGTCCTGCTAGCGGTGTTTATTGCCGGGCTGATGATTGGCCGTACGCCGGAATATCTGGGTAAAAAAATCGACGTACGCGAGATGAAACTGACCGCACTGGCGATTCTGGTCACTCCAACGCTGGTACTGATGGGCGCAGCACTGGCGATGATGACCGACACCGGACGTAGCGCCATGCTCAACCCTGGCCCGCACGGTTTTAGCGAAGTGCTGTACGCCGTGTCATCCGCCGCTAACAACAACGGCAGCGCCTTTGCCGGATTAAGCGCCAACTCTCCATTCTGGAACAGTTTACTGGCGTTGTGCATGTTTGTCGGGCGCTTCGGGGTGATTATCCCGGTGATGGCAATTGCCGGTTCGCTGGTGAGTAAAAAGAGCCAACCCGCCAGCTCCGGCACATTGCCAACGCACGGCCCGCTGTTTGTTGGCCTGTTAATCGGCACCGTGTTGCTGGTTGGCGCACTGACCTTTATCCCTGCCCTGGCGCTTGGTCCGGTGGCGGAATATCTCTCCTGATGATATTGAGTGAGCACTGAATATGAGTCGTAAACAACTGGCGCTATTCGAACCAACACTTGTCGTTCAGGCGCTGAAAGAAGCGGTGAAAAAATTAAACCCGCAGGCGCAATGGCGCAATCCGGTGATGTTTATCGTCTGGATCGGCAGTCTGCTGACCACCTGTATTAGCATCGCGATGGCAAGCGGTGCGATGCCTGGCAATGCGCTGTTTAGCGCGGCCATTAGCGGCTGGCTGTGGATCACCGTACTGTTCGCTAATTTCGCCGAGGCGCTGGCAGAAGGCCGCAGTAAAGCGCAGGCCAACAGTCTTAAAGGGGTGAAAAAAACTGCCTTTGCCCGCAAGCTGCGTGAGCCGAAATATGGCGCTGCGGCGGACAAAGTTCCTGCCGATCAACTGCGTAAAGGTGACATCGTGCTGGTAGAAGCTGGCGATATTATCCCCTGCGATGGTGAAGTCATTGAAGGCGGCGCATCGGTCGATGAAAGCGCCATCACCGGGGAATCGGCACCGGTGATCCGTGAATCCGGCGGCGATTTTGCCTCCGTCACCGGCGGCACGCGTATTCTTTCTGACTGGCTGGTGATTGAGTGTAGCGTTAACCCCGGCGAGACATTTCTGGATCGGATGATCGCGATGGTGGAAGGCGCACAGCGACGTAAAACGCCGAACGAGATTGCCCTGACCATCCTGCTGATTGCCCTGACTATCGTCTTTTTACTGGCAACCGCCACGCTGTGGCCGTTTTCTACGTGGGGCGGTAATGCAGTCAGTGTAACGGTACTGGTGGCGCTGCTGGTCTGTCTGATCCCAACCACTATTGGCGGCCTGTTGTCAGCGATCGGCGTCGCCGGGATGAGTCGGATGCTGGGCGCGAATGTGATTGCCACCAGCGGACGTGCAGTTGAAGCGGCAGGTGACGTTGACGTTCTGCTGCTGGATAAAACCGGCACCATCACACTCGGTAACCGTCAGGCATCGGAGTTTATCCCTGCGCAGGGCGTGGATGAAAAAACGCTGGCTGACGCCGCACAACTGGCTTCGCTGGCTGATGAAACGCCGGAAGGCCGCAGTATTGTGATCCTCGCCAAGCAACGTTTTAACCTGCGCGAGCGCGATGTGCAGTCGCTCCATGCCACCTTTGTACCGTTTACTGCGCAAAGCCGGATGAGCGGGATCAACATCGACAACCGCTTGATCCGTAAAGGTTCTGTCGATGCCATTCGCCGCCATGTTGAGGCTAACGGTGGTCACTTCCCTGCCGATGTTGATCAAAAAGTCGATCAGGTTGCGCGTCAGGGAGCCACGCCGCTGGTGGTGGTGGAAGGTTCTCGTGTGCTGGGCGTTATTGCGCTGAAAGATATCGTCAAAGGCGGTATTAAAGAGCGCTTCGCCCAGCTGCGCAAAATGGGCATTAAAACGGTGATGATTACCGGCGATAACCGTCTGACTGCCGCCGCCATTGCTGCGGAAGCGGGCGTCGATGATTTTCTCGCCGAAGCGACACCGGAGGCCAAGCTGGCATTGATTCGTCAGTATCAGGCGGAAGGCCGGTTGGTGGCGATGACCGGCGACGGCACCAATGATGCTCCGGCGCTGGCGCAGGCAGATGTCGCGGTAGCGATGAACTCCGGTACTCAGGCGGCGAAAGAAGCGGGCAATATGGTGGATCTCGACTCTAACCCGACCAAGTTGATCGAGGTGGTGCACATTGGCAAACAGATGCTGATGACCCGTGGCTCGCTGACCACCTTCAGCATTGCCAACGATGTGGCGAAATACTTCGCCATTATTCCGGCGGCGTTCGCGGCAACATATCCGCAGTTAAATGCGCTGAACATCATGCGCCTGCATTCGCCCGACTCCGCCATTCTCAGTGCGGTCATTTTCAACGCCTTGATTATCGTCTTTTTAATTCCTCTGGCGTTAAAAGGCGTGAGTTATAAACCGCTTACCGCTTCTGCCATGTTGCGCCGTAACTTATGGATTTACGGTCTGGGTGGGCTGCTGGTGCCGTTTATTGGTATCAAAGTCATTGATTTACTGCTGACCGTTTGCGGTCTGGTGTGAGGTTTACCATGCGTGGATTACGTCCGGCATTATCGACATTTCTCTTTCTGTTATTGATTACTGGCGGCGTTTACCCGCTGCTGACCACCGTGCTGGGGCAATGGTGGTTTCCCTGGCAGGCCAACGGTTCGTTGATCCGTGAAGGTGATACGGTGCGGGGTTCGGCATTAATCGGGCAGAATTTTACCGGCAACGGCTATTTTCAGGGTCGCCCGTCGGCAACGGCAGAAATGCCCTATAATCCACAGGCTTCTGGCGGGAGCAATCTGGCGGTCAGTAACCCTGAGCTGGATAAACAAATAGCCGCACGCGTTGCTGCATTACGGGCCGCTAACCCGGATGCCAGTACGAACGTTCCGGTTGAACTGGTGACGGCGTCGGCAAGCGGGCTGGACAATAATATCACCCCGCAAGCGGCGGCCTGGCAGATCCCACGCGTGGCGAAAGCGCGTAATCTCAGCGTTGAACAGCTCACGCAACTGATCGCAAAATACAGCCAACAACCGCTGGTGAACTATATCGGCCAGCCGGTCGTCAACATTGTCGAACTCAATCTGGCGCTAGATAAACTTGATGAATAACGAACCCTTACGTCCCGACCCCGATCGTCTGCTGGAACAAACTGCCGCGCCGCATCGGGGGAAGCTGAAAGTTTTCTTCGGTGCCTGCGCAGGCGTCGGGAAGACCTGGGCGATGCTGGCAGAAGCCCAGCGACTGCGGGCGCAAGGGCTGGATATTGTGGTTGGCGTGGTAGAAACCCACGGGCGGAAAGATACCGCCGCAATGCTGGAAGGGCTGGCTGTTCTGCCGTTAAAACGCCAGGCGTACCGTGGGCGGCACATCAGCGAGTTTGATCTCGATGCCGCCCTCGCCCGCCGTCCGGCACTGATCTTAATGGACGAACTGGCGCACAGTAATGCGCCAGGTTCTCGTCATCCCAAACGCTGGCAGGATATTGAAGAACTGCTGGAAGCTGGCATTGATGTTTTCACTACCGTCAACGTTCAGCATCTGGAAAGTCTGAATGATGTGGTCAGCGGCGTCACCGGAATTCAGGTACGGGAAACCGTGCCCGATCCTTTTTTTGATGCCGCCGACGACGTAGTACTGGTGGACTTGCCCCCGGACGATCTGCGCCAGCGACTGAAAGAAGGCAAAGTCTATATTGCCGGGCAGGCGGAGCGCGCCATTGAACATTTTTTTCGTAAAGGTAATCTGATCGCCCTGCGCGAACTGGCACTGCGCCGTACTGCCGATCGCGTTGATGAGCAAATGCGCGCCTGGCGGGGGCATCCTGGCGAAGAGAAAGTCTGGCACACGCGCGACGCGATCCTTTTATGCATCGGGCATAACACCGGCAGCGAAAAACTGGTCCGCGCGGCGGCACGGCTGGCGTCACGGCTGGGAAGCGTCTGGCACGCGGTGTATGTTGAAACCCCTGCCCTGCACCGCTTACCGGAGAAAAAACGTCGGGCAATTCTCAGCGCCTTACGTCTGGCGCAGGAGCTGGGCGCAGAGACGGCAACACTTTCTGATCCAGCGGAAGAGAAAGCGGTAGTGCGTTATGCCCGTGAACATAATCTCGGCAAGATTATTCTCGGTCGCCCAGCCTCGCGCCGCTGGTGGCGTCGGGAAACGTTTGCTGACCGACTGGCGCGAATCGCCCCCGATCTCGATCAGGTGCTGGTCGCGCTTGATGAACCACCCGCCTGCACGATAAACAACGCGCCGGATAGCCGCTCTTTTAAAGACAAGTGGCGGGTACAGATTCAGGGATGCGTGGTTGCCGCCGCGTTATGCGCCGTTATCACCTTAATTGCCATGCAGTGGCTGATGGCGTTTGATGCCGCCAACCTGGTGATGCTGTATCTGCTTGGCGTGGTGGTGGTGGCGCTATTTTATGGACGCTGGCCTTCAGTGGTTGCCACCGTCATTAATGTGGTGAGTTTCGATCTCTTTTTTATCGCCCCACGCGGCACGCTCGCCGTCTCTGATGTGCAATATCTACTGACCTTCGCGGTGATGTTAACCGTCGGGCTGGTGATCGGGAACCTTACTGCTGGCGTGCGTTATCAGGCGCGGGTAGCCCGTTACCGCGAACAACGCACACGGCACTTATATGAAATGTCCAAAGCTCTGGCTGTGGGCCGTAGTTCGCAGGATATCGCCGCCACCAGCGAACAGTTTATTGCCTCCACGTTTCATGCCCGTAGCCAGGTGTTGCTGCCTGATGACAACGGTAAATTGCAGCCTTTAACACATCCGCAAGGAATGACGCCGTGGGACGATGCCATCGCGCAGTGGAGTTTTGATAAAGGCCTGCCTGCGGGCGCGGGCACCGACACGTTACCCGGTGTACCGTACCAGATTTTGCCGCTAAAAAGCGGCGAGAAAACCTACGGACTGGTGGTGGTGGAACCGGGGAATCTGCGCCAGTTGATGATCCCGGAACAGCAGCGCCTGCTGGAAACATTTACGTTGTTAGTCGCCAATGCCCTTGAGCGGCTGACACTGACCGCCAGCGAAGAACAGGCGCGGATGGCAAGCGAACGTGAACAGATCCGCAACGCCCTGCTGGCGGCACTTTCGCATGATTTACGCACGCCGCTTACGGTGCTGTTCGGTCAGGCAGAAATCTTAACGCTCGATCTGGCAAGCGAAGGATCGCCCCACGCCCGCCAGGCCAGCGAGATTCGCCAGCATGTGCTGAACACCACCCGACTGGTGAATAATCTACTGGATATGGCGCGAATTCAGTCCGGTGGCTTTAATTTGAAGAAAGAGTGGTTAACGCTGGAAGAAGTGGTCGGCAGCGCGCTGCAAATGCTGGAACCGGGTTTATCGTCGCCCATCAATCTTTCTCTGCCAGAGCCGCTGACCTTAATCCACGTTGACGGGCCACTCTTTGAACGGGTGCTGATTAATCTGCTGGAGAACGCGGTGAAATATGCGGGGGCGCAGGCCGAAATTGGTATCAATGCCCACGTTGAGGGCGAAAATCTACAACTGGATGTCTGGGATAACGGCCCCGGTCTTCCACCAGGCCAGGAGCAGACGATATTTGATAAGTTTGCTCGCGGGAATAAAGAGTCGGCGGTACCGGGTGTAGGGCTTGGATTGGCAATTTGTCGGGCGATAGTGGATGTACACGGCGGCACCATTACCGCATTCAACCGACCGGAAGGTGGTGCCTGTTTTCGTGTTACACTTCCCCAGCAAACAGCCCCTGAACTTGAAGAATTTCATGAGGATATGTGACAAACGTTCTAATTGTTGAAGATGAACAGGCTATTCGTCGCTTTCTGCGCACGGCGCTGGAGGGCGACGGTATGCGCGTCTTTGAGGCCGAAACGCTGCAACGCGGCTTGCTGGAAGCGGCAACCCGTAAGCCAGATTTGATTATTCTCGATCTCGGCCTGCCCGACGGTGATGGGATTGAGTTTATCCGCGACCTGCGCCAGTGGAGCGCGGTGCCGGTGATTGTGCTTTCCGCACGCAGCGAAGAGAGCGATAAAATCGCCGCGCTGGATGCCGGAGCGGATGATTATCTGAGTAAGCCGTTTGGCATTGGCGAATTGCAGGCCCGTCTGCGCGTCGCATTACGCCGCCACTCCGCCACCACCACGCCCGATCCGCTGGTGAAATTTTCTGATGTTACCGTCGATTTAGCCGCCCGCGTTATCCACCGCGGCGAGGAAGAGGTGCATCTCACACCGATTGAGTTCCGCCTGCTGGCCGTGCTGCTCAACAACGCCGGAAAAGTGCTCACCCAGCGCCAGTTACTCAATCAGGTGTGGGGACCAAACGCGGTCGAACACAGCCACTATTTGCGTATTTATATGGGGCATCTGCGACAAAAACTGGAGCAAGATCCCGCCCGCCCCCGCCATTTTATTACTGAAACCGGTATTGGGTATCGGTTTATGCCATGAATTATTATTCAATAAATACGCTTAAATAATTATTAATTTATTATTAAACCTGCCCCGAAAATTATTATTTGGCAGGTTTAATTTCTTAATGAAAATACAACCCACAAAATTGCAACATTTAAACAACAAAACAGCATCTAATATGGCGCTATTCATCATTAATGATTTATTATTTGGGATATGATCGTTTTTTGTTGATCTTCTTCACAGATTATAGCCATTTCATGGATAGAATAACCCTACCTTCAACTGACACAGAAAAAGGTAAAGGTAAATGGAAAATAATAACCGCTTAATGCCTCATATAAGGCGGACAACCCATATCATGAAGTTTGCCCATCGTAATAGTTTTGACTTTCATTTCTTTAATGCCCGCTAGTCTTCTGACTAAAGGGCACCCCAGCGTACAGGTCTCCCTGACTTTAAGCATTACAGGTTAATACCTGTATCCCTCGGTGCTCATATACTGCTAACCCTTTTAAACTCTAAATAATTCGAGTCGCAGCACATGCAACTTGAAGTATGACGAGTATAGCCAGTTACCGGGCTGGTCTGGGTTATTGCATCTGCAAAAAGCAAACTACTGATTTATTTATCAGCGGTGGGGTTTTGCTTTTTTCCGGCGTGATCAATTTCTTCTTTGAGAAATTGAGGACCTGCTATTACCTGAAATAAAGAGATGAACAAAATGTCAGAATTAAAAATTGCCGTTAGCCGTTCTTGCCCGGATTGTTTTTCCACTCATCGTGAATGCGTGAATATTGACAAAAGTAATTATATTGACGTTGCCGCCATTATTTTATCAGTCAATGATGTTGAACGTGGAAAACTCGATGAAATAGACGCTACTGGCTATGGCATTCCTGTTTTTATTGCAACGGAAAATGAAGAACGTGTACCAGCAGAATATCTGCCACGTATTTCTGGTGTCTTCGAGCATTGCGAATCACGGAAAGAGTTTTATGGACGTCAGTTAGAAACCGCTGCCAGCCATTATGAAACGCAACTGCGCCCACCCTTCTTCCGCGCACTGGTCGATTATGTCAATCAGGGCAATAGCGCTTTTGACTGCCCGGGTCATCAGGGAGGTGAGTTTTTCCGTCGCCATCCGGCAGGCAATCAGTTCGTGGAATATTTTGGCGAAATGCTCTTCCGCTCCGACTTGTGTAATGCCGACGTTGCAATGGGCGATCTACTGATTCATGAAGGTGCGCCATGCATTGCACAGCAACATGCGGCTAAAGTGTTTAATGCTGATAAAACGTACTTTGTTTTAAACGGCACCTCCTCTTCCAACAAAGTGGTTTTAAACGCCCTGCTGACACCGGGTGATCTGGTGCTGTTTGACCGCAATAACCATAAGTCTAACCACCACGGGGCCTTGCTACAGGCTGGTGCAACACCGGTTTATCTGGAAACAGCACGTAACCCGTATGGTTTTATCGGTGGCATTGATGCGCACTGCTTCGAAGAAAGTTATCTGCGTGAACTGATTACAGAAGTTGCACCGCAACGGGCAAAAGAGGCGCGTCCGTTCCGCCTCGCTGTGATTCAGTTAGGCACCTACGACGGTACTATTTATAACGCCCGCCAGGTGGTGGATAAAATCGGTCATCTGTGTGACTACATCCTGTTTGACTCAGCATGGGTCGGCTATGAACAGTTTATTCCGATGATGGCGGACTGTTCGCCACTGCTGCTGGAGCTTAATGAGAACGATCCGGGTATTCTGGTTACGCAATCTGTGCATAAACAACAGGCTGGTTTTTCTCAGACTTCACAAATTCATAAAAAAGACAGCCATATCAAAGGGCAACAGCGTTATGTACCGCACAAACGCATGAACAACGCCTTTATGATGCACGCCTCCACCAGCCCGTTCTATCCGCTGTTTGCCGCACTGGATATCAACGCCAAAATGCATGAAGGTGTCAGCGGTCGTAATATGTGGATGGATTGTGTGGTTAACGGTATTAATGCCCGCAAATTGATCCTCGATAACTGCCAGCACATTCGCCCGTTCGTTCCTGAACTGGTGGATGGTAAACCCTGGCAGTCGTATGAAACAGCGCAAATTGCGGTTGATCTGCGCTTCTTTAAATTTGTACCCGGTGAGCACTGGCATTCTTTTGAAGGCTACGCAGAGAACCAATACTTTGTCGATCCGTGCAAACTGTTGCTGACAACTCCAGGTATTGATGCACGTAACGGCGAATATGAAGCGTTCGGTGTACCCGCAACGATTCTTGCTAACTTCCTGCGCGAAAATGGCGTAGTGCCGGAAAAATGCGATCTTAACTCCATCCTCTTCCTGCTGACTCCGGCAGAAGATATGGCCAAACTGCAGCAACTTGTTGCCCTGCTGGTACGCTTCGAAAAACTACTGGAAGCTGATGCGCCTCTGGCGGAAGTACTGCCTTCCATCTACAAACAGCATGAAGAGCGCTACGCCGGTTATACCCTTCGTCAGTTGTGCCAGGAAATGCATGATTTGTATGCCCGCCACAACGTGAAACAACTGCAAAAAGAGATGTTCCGTAAGGAACACTTCCCACGCGTCAGCATGAATCCGCAAGAAGCCAACTACGCCTACTTACGCGGTGAAGTGGAGCTGGTTCGTCTGCCGGATGCAGAAGGCCGTATCGCTGCCGAAGGTGCCCTGCCTTATCCTCCGGGAGTGCTGTGTGTTGTTCCTGGTGAAATCTGGGGCGGTGCGGTTCTGCGTTACTTCAGCGCTCTGGAAGAAGGGATCAACCTGCTGCCCGGTTTTGCACCGGAATTACAGGGCGTCTATATCGAAGAACATGATGGTCGTAAGCAAGTTTGGTGCTATGTCATCAAGCCTCGTGATGCGCAAAGCGCCCTGTTGAAAGGGGAAAAATTATGAGTCAGGCTAAATCGAACAAAATGGGTGTCGTTCAGTTAACCATACTGACGATGGTCAACATGATGGGCTCCGGTATCATCATGCTGCCGACAAAGCTTGCCGAAGTCGGGACAATCTCAATTATCTCCTGGCTGGTGACAGCCGTAGGCTCAATGGCACTGGCATGGGCATTCGCAAAATGCGGTATGTTCAGCCGTAAATCAGGAGGTATGGGCGGTTATGCCGAGTATGCTTTCGGTAAATCCGGTAACTTTATGGCGAACTATACCTACGGCGTCTCGCTGCTGATTGCTAACGTCGCGATTGCTATTTCGGCGGTTGGTTACGGCACCGAACTGCTCGGCGCGAGTTTGTCGCCAGTGCAGATTGGTCTTGCGACCATCGGGGTGCTGTGGATTTGTACCGTGGCTAACTTTGGTGGTGCGCGCATTACCGGGCAAATCAGTAGCATTACCGTGTGGGGGGTCATTATTCCGGTGGTAGGCCTGTGCATTATCGGCTGGTTCTGGTTTAGCCCGACGCTTTACGTTGATTCCTGGAATCCGCATCATGCCCCCTTCTTCAGTGCGGTAGGTTCTTCCATCGCTATGACGCTGTGGGCTTTTCTTGGTCTGGAGTCTGCGTGTGCGAATACTGATGTAGTGGAAAACCCGGAACGTAATGTGCCAATCGCGGTACTCGGCGGTACGTTAGGTGCGGCGGTGATTTATATCGTCTCCACCAACGTGATTGCCGGGATTGTGCCAAATATGGAGCTGGCAAATTCAACGGCACCATTTGGTCTGGCCTTCGCGCAGATGTTCACGCCGGAAGTGGGTAAAGTCATTATGGCGCTGATGGTGATGTCCTGCTGCGGTTCGCTGCTTGGCTGGCAGTTCACCATTGCCCAGGTGTTTAAATCTTCATCTGATGAAGGCTACTTCCCTAAAATTTTCTCCCGTGTAACCAAAGTGGATGCACCGGTGCAGGGAATGTTGACCATTGTGATTATCCAGAGCGGGTTGGCGCTGATGACGATTAGCCCGTCGCTAAACAGTCAGTTCAACGTGCTGGTTAACCTGGCCGTGGTGACCAATATCATTCCGTATATTCTGTCAATGGCGGCATTAGTCATTATTCAGAAGGTCGCTAATGTGCCCCCCTCAAAAGCGAAAGTTGCAAACTTTGTTGCTTTTGTTGGCGCGATGTACAGCTTTTATGCGCTGTACTCATCCGGGGAAGAAGCCATGCTATACGGTTCCATCGTGACCTTCCTCGGTTGGACACTGTATGGTCTGGTCTCACCACGCTTTGAACTGAAAAATAAACACGGTTAATTAAGCAAAGCAAAAAAGGGCGATCTTCCGACCGCCCTTTTTCTTATTTGATATGTTTACGCGTTTTTCAGAACTTCGCTAACAATCTCAACCGCTTCTTTCTCAATCTGCTTGCGATGTTCTTCACCAAGGAAGCTTTCGCAGTAGATCTTATATGCGTCTTCCGTGCCTGACGGACGCGCGGCGAACCAGCCGTTGTCAGTCATCACTTTCAGACCGCCGATAGAAGCGCCATTACCCGGTGCCGCCGTCAGACGCGCGGTGATCGGGTCACCTGCCAAGGTGCTGGCGCTCACCATTTCCGGAGACAGCTTAGACAACGCCGCTTTTTGTGCGGAAGTCGCTGCTGCCTGCAAACGGTTATAGCTCGGCGCACCAAAGCGTTTTGCCAGTTCGTTATAGTGTTCCTGCGGGTTCTTACCGGTGACAGCGGTGATTTCCGCCGCCAGCAGACACATAATGATGCCGTCTTTATCGGTGGACCACGGCGTGCCGTCGAAACGCAGGAAGGAAGCGCCTGCACTCTCTTCGCCGCCAAAGCCGAAGCTGCCATCGAACAAACCATCAACAAACCATTTGAAACCTACCGGTACTTCTACCAGCTTACGGCCCAAATCATTGACCACACGGTCGATCATCGCAGATGAAACCAGCGTTTTACCGACAGCAACATCTTTGCCCCACTGCGGACGATGCTGGAACAGGTAGTTGATCGCCACCGCCAGGTAGTGGTTCGGATTCATCAAACCTGCCGGAGTGACGATACCGTGACGGTCATAATCCGGGTCGTTAGCAAACGCCAGATCGAACTTATCACGCAGTGCCAGCAGGCCCGCCATCGCACACTCGGAGGAGCAGTCCATACGGATCGCACCGTCTTTATCGAGGTGCATAAAGCGGAAGGTTTGATCGACCTGATCGTTAACGATGGTCAGGTTGAGGTTGTAATACTCGCCAATGCGCTTCCAGTATTCGATACCGGAACCACCCAGCGGATCAACGCCCAGCGTCAGGCCCGCTTTCTGAATCGCCGCCATATCAACGATATCGGCCAGCCCTTCCACAAACGGCTGCACCAGATCCTGCTCTTTCACATGACCGGATGCCATCGCTTCGTCGAGGGAGATACGCTTCACGCCTTTCAGGCCATCAGCCAGCAGTGCGTTGGCTCTGTCTTCCACCACTTTAGTGACGTTGGTATCAGCCGGGCCACCATTTGGCGGATTGTACTTGATACCACCATCTTCCGGCGGGTTATGGGACGGTGTAATCACGATACCGTCTGCCAGTGGGCCACCTTTTTTATTGTGAACCAGAATGGCATTGGAAATGGCAGGTGTCGGAGTGAAGCCATTGTTTTCCTGCACAATGACATCAACGCCGTTCGCTGCCAGCACTTCCAGTACGGAAATGAACGCAGGCTCGGACAGGGCGTGAGTATCTTTACCCACATAGCAAGGGCCAGTGATGCCGTTTTTCGCACGTTCTTCAGCAATTGCCTGAGCGATCGCCAGAATGTGCGGCTCGTTAAAGCTGTGGCGCGCTGCACTGCCACGGTGACCGGAAGTACCGAATTTCACCGCGTGCTCCGCATTCCCTGCTTCTGGTTTCAGTACATAATATTGCGCCGTCAGTTGGGCGACGTTAATCAAATCACTCTGTTGTGCAGGTTGGCCTGCACGATTGTGGATTGCCATTGCTTTGTCCTTTGTCTGCAACGTTTTAGATAGTTCCGCAAACCTTCTCAATCAATTCCGCCGGGAATTGCATCGACTGCATGATGTGTTCGATCATGCTGCATTTACGGCCGGTGTTGGTGTTGGTGATCACCCAATACGGCGTACCAGGCACATGTTTCGGCTTGGTCTGATTACCATTTTTCAGCAGCGTTTGTTCATCTGCCGCAAAGTAAACGCGTGTACGACCGTGCAACGATTCCGTTGCTTCGGCAAACGCCTGGGCGTCAAGAGAATATAGTGTAGACAACAGCAGCATAAAGCGATTGACCGCTCGCTTTTGCTCTGCGTATTCGTCCGAAAGCAGAAGTTCACGCATTGCGCGAACCTTGTCTTTAATCGTTTTGACCGGCTTCGCTTCGACGATAGCAGGTGACGCAACGCGAACCTCTTTCGTCACCGGAGCAGCAGGCTGTGATGCGGCGGAAAATTTCAACATACGCCGTAAAATGTCGGATGCGCTCTCGCCGATATGCTTAGTGTGGCTGGCAATATAGCTGTAGAGTTCATCATCAACTTCAATCGTTTTCATCTTAATCCAGTGCAGTGTCTTAGCTGAATACAAGTCGCCAGGAGTATATGAATAAATCCCGGCAGCGGATAGCGTCAAGCCTGGCTTGCAGAAAAACTCGGAATAAACCTTATTTGTTGCAGCCCTGTGGCACAATGGTCAACATAATACCCTAACCCGACAACGCGAAAAAAAGAACTTTGCCATGAAATTGAATATCCGCGCGCAAACTGCACAAAACCAGCACAATAATTCTCCCATCGTTCTTGTCCATGGTCTGTTTGGCAGCCTCGACAACCTTGGCGTACTGGCTCGCGATCTGGTAAACGATCACAATATCATCCAGGTTGATATGCGTAACCACGGTCTTTCACCGAGAGATCCGGTAATGAATTACCCGGCGATGGCGCAGGATCTTGTTGATACCCTGGATGCACAGCAGATCGACAAAGCAACATTTATCGGTCACTCCATGGGCGGTAAAGCGGTAATGGCTCTTACTGCACTAGCCCCCGATCGCATTGACAAGCTGGTGGCGATTGATATTGCGCCGGTCGATTATCACGTTCGCCGTCATGATGAGATTTTCGCGGCCATCAACGCAGTCAGTGAATCAGACGCACAAACACGCCAGCAAGCAGCGGCAATAATGCGCCAGCATCTTAATGAAGAAGGGGTGATTCAGTTTCTGTTGAAATCTTTTGTTGACGGGGAGTGGCGCTTTAACGTGCCAGTATTGTGGGATCAGTATCCGCATATTGTGGGTTGGGAGAAAATCCCGGCATGGGATCATCCTACCCTGTTTATCCCTGGCGGCAATTCTCCGTATGTTAGCGAGCAGTACCGTGATGATTTACTGGCACAATTTCCACAGGCTCGGGCGCATGTGATTGCAGGCGCGGGTCACTGGGTCCATGCTGAAAAACCGGATGCGGTATTACGCGCTATCCGTCGCTATCTCAATGATTAACGCAACTGATTAAAAACCCAGCGTCCGCGTCGCTTTCCGCGCGTGGACGTTGGCGTGACTCATCGCGCTGATGTATTATGGCGCGCTATCCATCCGGGCAGGCGCCTGGCTGATTGTTTCCCCCGAAGTCACCAAGATCATGGCCAAAGAACAAACGGACCGTACGACATTAGATCTGTTCGCGCACGAGCGTCGACCGGGACGACCGAAAACTAATCCGCTTTCGCGCGATGAGCAGCTGCGTATTAATAAACGCAACCAACTAAAACGCGACAAAGTACGTGGCCTTAAGCGTGTCGAACTGAAGCTGAACGCGGAAGCTGTCGAGGCACTGAACGAGCTGGCGGAATCGCGCAATATGAGCCGTAGCGAGCTGATCGAAGAGATGTTAATGCAGCAACTGGCGGCGCTGCGTAGTCAGGGCATCGTTTAAATTTCCACTTTCATGTAGCACAGTGTGCAGTCCTGCTCGTTTGCTGATTCCGCAAGACTGCCTGTTCTGCTATGATTGCCTTTATCCGTGGGCAATTTTCCACCCCCATTTCAATAAGTTTCAAGAGGTTATTTCACTCATGGCTATCACTGGCATCTTTTTCGGCAGCGACACCGGTAATACCGAAAATATCGCAAAAATGATTCAAAAACAGCTTGGTAAAGACGTTGCCGATGTCCATGACATTGCAAAAAGCAGCAAAGAAGATCTGGAAGCATATGACATTCTGCTGCTGGGCATCCCAACCTGGTATTACGGCGAAGCGCAGTGTGACTGGGATGACTTCTTCCCGACTCTCGAAGAGATTGATTTTAATGGTAAACTGGTTGCGCTGTTTGGTTGTGGCGACCAGGAAGATTACGCAGAATACTTCTGCGATGCATTGGGCACCATCCGCGACATCATTGAACCGCGCGGCGCAACTATCGTTGGTCACTGGCCAACCGCGGGCTACCACTTCGAAGCGTCAAAAGGTCTGGCTGATGATGACCACTTTGTCGGTCTGGCTATCGACGAAGATCGTCAGCCGGAACTGACCGCTGAACGTGTAGAAAAATGGGTTAAACAAATTTCTGAAGAGCTGCATCTCGACGAAATTCTCAATGCCTGATGTGATGCGGCGTAGACTCATGTCTACGCCGTATTAATAGATAATGCCAATCAAAATAATTGCTACAAATTTGTAACTTTTGCTGTTGTACCTGTACAATGTCCCGGTGTTCAAGTGGCCTTGCCGTTGTAAATGTAAGCTGTGCCACGTTTTTATTAACAATATTTGCCAGGGACTTGTGGTTTTCATTTAGGCGTGGCAATTCTATAATGATACGCATTATCTCAAGAGCAAATTCTGTCACTTCTTCTAATGAAGTGAACCGCTTAGTAACAGGACAGATTCCGCATGACTGATAACAATACCGCCCTAAAGAAAGCTGGCCTGAAAGTAACGCTTCCTCGCTTGAAAATCCTGGAAGTTCTTCAGGAGCCGGACAACCATCACGTCAGTGCGGAAGATTTATACAAACGTCTGATCGATATGGGTGAAGAAATTGGTCTGGCTACGGTATATCGCGTACTGAACCAGTTTGACGACGCTGGTATCGTCACCCGCCACAATTTTGAAGGCGGTAAATCCGTATTTGAACTAACACAGCAACATCACCACGATCACCTGATCTGCCTCGACTGCGGTAAGGTTATCGAATTTAGTGATGATTCCATCGAAGCGCGTCAGCGTGAAATCGCCGCAAAACATGGCATTCGCCTGACTAACCACAGTCTCTATCTTTACGGTCACTGTGCCGAAGGCGATTGCCGCGAAGATGAGCACGCGCACGAAGGCAAATAAGCCAGCCTGAACGAGAAAAGCCAACCTGCAGGTTGGCTTTTTTATACAAGGGAAATAAGAAAAGCGAGAGTTACAGCTCTCACTTATTTGTTATTACTGCGAATTTCCTGCCAGACCTTATCACAATCGGCTTTCACCGCCTGGTCATTACCGGTTTGCGTTGCGCGCAGACACTGCTGATAATCCAGTACGCGTACACTTTCCTGGTCAGCAAACTGCTGATGTTGTTTCTCTTTCTTCAGCACGTTTAACACGCTCTGGCAGGCTTCAATTTTTTCCGGCGAACCTTGCGCGGTGTTGATACAGGCGCTGTAAGCCTCTTTCAGACGACTGTCTTCCTGCGGTGCGGTTGATTGCGCACAAGCTACCAGCCCCGATGCCATCATGGCGATGAGAATCAGTTTTTTCATAGCAAATTCCTCAAACGTGCGGCAGGCACAAAACCTGCCGCGTCGGGCATCAGAAGATGGTGAATGGTGCGATTACCATGAATTTCACGTCGCGCTCATCCTGGAAAATGTTGCCGTAACCACCGCCCCAGCTTGGGATGTCGGAGTGGTTGTCATATTCGGTGAAATGCAGTTTGAACATCGTGCCCTTGGCACGACCGTCCTGAATGGTGTAAACCGCATCCAGGCTGTAGGCAGACTCTTCAATAGTCCGGTTCTTGTCGTAGTACGCATCCGGATTGCTCTGCCAGGTCGCAGGTTTAGCATCCCATGCGTAAACGTAGGAAGCGCCGATGGCGAAGCCTGGAAGATTCCAGTTTTTCAGGTCATACATCGCACCGAAGAAGACCGCTTTTTCGCCGTTGGCGTTGAAGTCGGAACGGTTATCCCACCAGATATCCAGGCGACCGTTCGAGGAAGCGTAGGTTGGAGTCATACGTTGCAGGAAGTATCCTTGCTGACCGTCAGCCTTAACCCAGGTACCTTCGAGGCGCAAATCCACTACGTCAGCCGCCCGGTAACCAAAGGTCAACGCCTGCAGCCAGGCGGTGCCGTCATAAAGATCGTTGACGCTGCGATCGTCAACTTTATCGCGCGTACCATAGAACTGGTAGCTGGTGGTTAACGGGCTACCGGCGATATCAAATTTGTAGCTGGCTTTGGCAAAATATTGATCGATATACCCTTCGGCCTGACCAAACGCCGCTTCCAGTATGAAGTTATTTTTGAAGTCGTACTTCGCCCCAAGGGAGTGTAGATAATCAACTTTGGTGGTTTTATCGTTCTGATAAAACTCATCCATTTCCAGATGCCACGGTGCTTTGTATTCGTTGGTCCACATGTAGGAGAAACTCAACGCACCAGCATCGCCGTAATCAAAATTCGCCCCGGCCTCCGCCCCCTGATAAGTACCCGGCATAAAGCTCCAGTGTGGCGCTAACAGCGTCTGACCGGTTGGCTGAATATAACCTGCCCTCGCCCAAACCGGACCGTATTTAAATTTGGCCGCTGCTTTATACAGGCTTATACCGCTTTTATCGCCGGACCAGTCTTCGTCATAGGCTTTATTACTTTTTGAAAACGCGATTTCGTTCGGGTGAGAGCTGTCGCCGTTTTCCGCCATTTCAATCGCCGTAAACACGGCAATATCAAGGCCGAACATATCAGCAGCATAACCAGACTGAAAATCGAGGTTGGCGTTCCAGGTGGAGTGAGAAAGGTTGGTTTTGTATTTATCGCCGTCGGTAACATCTTTACGGTCGCGTTCACGCTGCCAGTAATAGATACCGCCGGTTAAGGTTGAATCGTCGATGAATCCTTCGGCGCGAGCCTCCGGAATTGCCATAAAGCCCGACATAGCTGTAACACCGGCGATAGCCAGCGCCAGCGTACTACGTTTGCCACTAAACGCACGCATGGGTTAATCCTCTTTGACGTATAAATTGCTGCACCAAAGGTGAACAGCGAAAAAAATAAAAATTAAAAAAGTAGCGTTGAGAAAAGTCTCGCTGACTACAGGAACAGACTATTTTTCGCGACGCGAATTATCAATCTCTTTCTGTAACCAGAATGTAAGAACATGAGCAATCGCACATATTTTGATGATTTTTGTTACAAGGCTTAAGTTTGCAGTTGAAAGGCTTGCAGAAGAATAAAAGCGTGAATTTCCAGCAAGATGAAAACGGTTACATTTTATTTAATTATGGTTTGTGATTTTAAATTTGTTTTATGGATAAATTGCGAAGCGGAATTAATTCGCGAAGAAAAGCAGAAAAAAACGCCGCAGAGCGCGGCGTTTGGGATAATTTGCATATTTCTTGCCGGATGCGGCGTAAACGCTCTTTCCGACAACGTAAACTTACTCGCCTACTTTCGCCCAGGTATCACGCAGCCCAACGGTGCGGTTAAATACCGGTTTTTCCGCCGTAGAATGGCGGCTGTCGAGGCAGAAGTAACCTTCACGCTCAAACTGGAATGCTTTACCCGCAACCGCATCTTTCAGCGACGGTTCAGCAAAGCCCTGTTTGATCACCAGCGATTCCGGGTTAATCACCGACAGGAAATCATCCGCAGCACCAGGGTTCGGCACGCTGAACAGACGGTCATACAAACGGATTTCAACCGGCAGCGCATGTGCCGCGCTCACCCAGTGAATAACACCTTTGACTTTACGACCATCTGCCGGATCTTTGCTTAAGGTGTCGGCGTCATAAGTACAGAAGATGGTGGTGATATTGCCTTCGGCATCTTTCTCGACGCGTTCTGCCTTAATGACGTAAGCATTACGCAGACGCACTTCTTTACCCAGCACCAGACGTTTGTACTGCTTGTTAGCTTCTTCGCGGAAATCGGCGCGATCGATCCAAATCTCACCGCTAAATGGCACCTGGCGGCTGCCCATTTCCGGTTTATTCGGATGGTTCGGCATGGTAACCATTTCGCCTTCGCCCTGGTAGTTTTCGATAACCAGTTTCACCGGATCGATAACCGCCATTGCGCGCGGCGCATTTTCGTTGAGATCTTCACGGATGCAGGATTCCAGTGACGCCATCTCAATGGTGTTGTCCTGCTTGGTCACACCAATGCGTTTGCAGAACTCACGAATAGAAGCCGCAGTGTAACCACGACGACGCAGACCAGAAATGGTCGGCATACGCGGGTCATCCCAGCCTTCAACGTGCTTATCGGTCACCAGCAGGTTCAGCTTACGCTTGGACATCACAGTGTATTCCAGATTCAGGCGCGAGAATTCGTACTGGCGCGGGTGAACAGGAATGGTGATGTTGTCCAGTACCCAGTCGTACAGACGGCGGTTGTCCTGGAACTCAAGCGTACACAGAGAGTGCGTAATACCTTCCAGCGCATCGCTGATGCAGTGGGTGAAGTCGTACATCGGGTAGATGCACCACTTGTTGCCAGTCTGGTGGTGTTCAGCAAACTTAATGCGGTACAGCACCGGATCGCGCATCACGATAAACGGCGAAGCCATGTCGATCTTCGCACGCAGGCAGGCTTTACCTTCTTCAAAACCGCCGGTACGCATTTTCTCGAACAGCGCCAGGTTCTCTTCAACGCTGCGATCGCGGTACGGGCTGTTTTTACCCGGCTGCGTCAAGGTGCCGCGGTATTCGCGGATCTGTTCCGGCGTCAGTTCATCAACGTACGCCAGGCCTTTATTGATCAGTTCGATCGCATAGGCGTGGAGCTGATCAAAATAATCGGAGGAGTAACGGACGTTACCAGACCAGTGGAAACCTAACCACTCTACGTCGTTTTTGATCGAATCGACATACTCAATATCTTCTTTTACCGGGTTAGTGTCGTCGAAACGCAGGTTGCACTGGCCTTTATAGTCCTGGGCGATCCCGAAGTTCAGGCAGATAGATTTCGCATGGCCAATATGCAGATAGCCATTCGGCTCCGGGGGGAAACGGGTGTGTACTGTGGTGTGCTTACCACTGGCCAGATCTTCATCGATGATCTGACGAATAAAGTTAGTCGGGCGGGCTTCTGCCTCACTCATCGTGGATTCCTCAAAGCGTAAACAACGTATAACGGCGTATGATCTTATAAGCGGGACAGGCTGACAACTGTTAGTTAGCGAAAAAATGGTTTTGCGTAAGATATTGGGGCGTTTTCTGCGCTACTGCCAGCAGATCCTCGCGCTGGAAACGTAAGGCCAAACGTCGCCAGCCTGACGCATTTATTAAATTGCCGGATGAGCTGGCCGCAGAGTCATAGATTAGTCGGCTATGATTAAACGCGTCGACAAGGACGCTAGCGTTCTACGCGTCTGCCCATCAAGCTGACTATCCGTAATAATCTCTGTCAGTTCATTAAGATGCGCGATATTAAACAGCGACCATGAACCGTATTTTGAGCTGTCAGCCAGGAGAATTTTGCGCGAAGCATGCGCGATAAGATCGCGTTTTAGTGCGGCTTTCTCTTCCGTGGGTGCTGTAATACCCTTTTCAAGATCCCAGCTGTTACAGCTTAAAAATGCCACGTCCGGCCAGGTATTTTGCAGCAATTTACGACCATGTTCGCCAATGCAGGACTGGCTGGAGTCGTCGATACGTCCGCCGATAATCGTCACTTCAATTTGCTTGAATTCAGCCAAAAAAAGCGCGATATGCAGGTCGCTTGTGATCACGCGAAGCGGTAAATGTGTAATCTGCCGCGCAAGTTCAATCATTGTCGTACCGGCATCAAGGACGACGGAATCCCCCGCTTTGACCATTGACGCCGCTGCGCTGGCGATGGCATGTTTTTCCGCCAGGCTGCGCTGCATTTTCTCATGGGTAGTCGGTTGGGTAGGAATAAACCGGTTGAGGGTCACACCGCCGTGTGTACGGCTGATAACACCCTGCTCATCGAGTTTTATCAGGTCTCGACGAATCGTAGCCGGCGACGCATTGGTTACCGCCACCAGCTCATCAACGGTGACCAGATTATGGCTTTTCAGGTAATCCATGATCTGCTCTAACCGGTTATATCCCTTCATTTTATTCTCGCGAAATCTGCATTGCTAACTGGATGGAAACTGCCATGCTCTCAGACTTGGCTTTTCCTGTCCAGGCAATATCAAACGCGGTGCCGTGGTCGGCAGAAGTGCGAATAAATGGCAACCCGGCGGTGATATTCACCCCATCATAAAATCCAAGCAGTTTTAAAGGGATATGCCCCTGATCGTGGTACATAGCCACTACCATATCGAATAGCCCTTCATGGCATTGCATAAACACGGTATCTGGCGGGCACGGGCCAGTAACATCAATATCTTCGGCCTGCATTGCTTCAATCGCAGGCGCGATAATCTCGATTTCCTCAGTGCCGAATAAACCATGTTCCCCTGCATGTGGATTTACACCCGCCACGGCAATACGCGGACGCTCAATACCAACACGTTTCAGGAAGTGGTTCGCAACACGAATAACCGTTTTGACCCTTTCACCATTCAAGGTATCCAGGAATTTACGCAGTGAGATATGCGTCGAAATATGGATAACCTTGAGCTTATCGGTATAGAGCACCATCGCGTACTCTTTGCTGGCGGTAAGATGGGCCAGCAATTCCGTATGCCCCGGATAGTTATGCCCGCCAAGATGCAGCGCTTCTTTATTCAGCGGCGCAGTGGCTATGGCTTTCACCTCGCCTGATAAGGCCAGAGCCGTTGCACGTTTGATACAGCGATACGCTAAATCGCCTGCCGCAGCCTGTACCACTCCGGGTGTCAGCGCATCGGGGTTAGCCAGCGGCTCATCCATCACGTTAATCACGCCGGGAGCAAAATGGGCGTCGCACACCTTTTGAATGACGCGTAACTCTGCCTGCGGCGTGATATTCATCGCCATAATACGTCGCAGCGTGCGCACACAGCCCACCACCACCACCGGGGCGCCAGCAAGCCCGGCTTCGCTCAGGGATTTAATAATGATCTCCGGGCCAATACCCGCCGGGTCGCCCATCGTTACCGCAATAATATTATTCACTACGCTTCTCCTCGATAAAATTCAGAACCTGATGCAACGTGGTCTCATCGCCAAACCCACCGGCTTTCGTCATCACCGACCGGGACCAGACACCGCCCAGAAAGTGACCGTATGGAACGCATTGCGCCACCTTCGCCGTAATACGAAATCCGGTCGCGCCTAACGCACTGGCTGTTGCCATTGCGACATCACCACCAGAGAGATAAAGCGCATCGGGCATTGCGCGAAGCAGAACTTGCCGGGTAAGTTCGCCAAGAAACCGGCAAATTTTTTCCCCAAGCGCAGCGCGACTCATCTGCCAACGCTGGCAAAGGGTGTCGATCTGATGCCTTGCTACAGAATCGTTACAGGTGTGGACAATGCAGTGGTCGCCTTTCTGCAAGGCCTGCACAATACGCGCGTCATAGTCACTGGCATTGCCTGCCAGAATGTGTTCAACATCGACGTATATCTGTGTGATACGTGGGTGTGAATGAAGTGTGGCGATCTGCCGTTGAGCGATTTCGCTCATTGAACCAATAATGGCCAGCACGGTGGGTGGCGGCATAATCGTGGAGCGCCGGGCAACGGCATCACAAATACCAGCGGAGCCGACCAGCACCAGCGGTTGTTTAGCCTGCATCACAGCGGCAGCGATGCGATCCAGGTCGCTGTCCGTCTGCGCATCTATCACGCCAATCCACGGTTGCTCATAAGACAAATGGCTGAGCTGAGAAACCGTAACGGGCTGGCATGGAATGGCCGTCTGCAACCGGATGATGTCCGCAATTCGGGCACTCAATACCGGGGTTTTCGGATCGCTGGCAAACTCGGTTTCCGTTATCCGCACACCGTTTACCCAACACTCACCGGCCACTGTGGTCCTTCCCGCCTGAGGAAATGCGGGGGCAACCACTGCGCCCGTTATACCGCATGCCTTCATCAGGGCTTCAATTTCTGCGCCAATATTGCCTCGCAGCGTGGAATCTATCTTTTTAATCACGAGCGGCGGGTTATTCGCCAGAGGGAGATGACTCATCAGCGAGGTTATTTTCATCGCCGCCAGCTTAGGATCCATCGCCCGGCTGTCGCTGTTAATCACCCATACGCTGGCATCACCGCGATAAGGCATTTCAAAGGCCACATCAACTGTATGCCCCACCTGCGCCAGGCTTACCCCCGCGTCGTTGGCTCCCGTGAAATCATCGGCAACGACGAGAATGCTCGGCTTAGTGATTCCCTTTTCCATCATCACTCCAGGTTGTTTTATGATAACAATGATTATATTCAATCATGATTGATTAAATGTGAGCAATCTCAAGTTATTAATCACTCGAATAAATTATAAAATTAGACCATGTTACGTAGGCTACGGCATTTTGAATGATTGAATTCAATCACCAGAAGAGAGGTTATTTGTGGTAATTATCAATAGCACGATACTGAGCGGCGCAGGCGCTATCCCTTCCCTGACGTCGCTCTTACCCGACATCAGAAAAATGCTGCTGGTCACTGACCGTAATATTGCGCAGCTCGACGGTGTGCAGCAGATTCGCGCCTTACTGGAAAAGCACTGCCCGCAGGTTAACGTTATCGATAATGTGCCCGCAGAGCCCACGCATCATAATGTGCGCCAGCTAATGGATGTCCTTGGCGATGCCTCTTTTGATGTGGTGGTCGGGATCGGCGGTGGCAGCGTGTTGGATGTGGCAAAGCTGCTATCGGTGCTTTGCCATCCACAATCTCCGGGGCTGGATGCGCTGCTTGCGGGTGAAAAACCGACTCAGCGGGTGCAATCATGGTTGATTCCTACAACCGCCGGAACCGGCTCAGAAGCCACGCCGAATGCGATTCTGGCAATCCCTGAGCAAAGCACGAAGGTGGGTATTATTTCCCAGGTGCTGTTACCAGACTATGTGGCGCTTTTCCCGGAACTGACCACCAGCATGCCCGCGCATATTGCGGCGTCCACGGGCATTGATGCTCTTTGCCACTTACTGGAGTGTTTTACCGCGACCGTGGCAAATCCGGTCAGCGATAACGCGGCGCTGACAGGGTTAAGTAAACTTTTCCGGCACATTCAACCCGCCGTGAACGATCCTCAGGATCTGCGCGCAAAACTGGAAATGCTGTGGGCGTCTTACTATGGCGGCGTAGCGATAACCCATGCGGGCACGCATCTCGTTCATGCGCTCTCCTACCCGTTAGGTGGCAAATATCATCTGCCGCATGGCGTCGCGAATGCCATCTTGCTGGCGCCGTGCATGGCGTTTGTTCGCCCCTGGGCGGTCGAGAAATTTGCCCGGGTCTGGGATTGCATTCCCGATGCGGAAACCGCCCTGAGCGCGGAAGAAAAATCTCATGCCCTGGTGACCTGGTTACAGGCATTAGTCAATCAACTCAAGCTACCCAACAATCTCGCGGCTCTCGGCGTACCGCCAGAGGATATTGCCTCTCTGAGCGAGGCGGCACTGAACGTGAAGCGCCTTATGAACAATGTGCCGTGCCAGCTTGATCTACAGGACGTACAGGCCATTTACCAAACACTGTTTCCGCAACATCAATTTAAGGAATAAATCATGCCGAAAACCATTGAAGGTGTATTAACCGCTATCGTCACCCCGTTTACCGCGACCGGCAGTCTGAATATCCCGGCGTTAAAAGTGCAGGTGAATCGTCAACTGGAAGCGGGTAACGCGATTTTTTGCGGCGGCACCAACGGCGAATTTTTTGTGTTGAATGAACAGGAGAAGCTCAGCGTTACGCAAACCTGCGTGGATGAAGTGGCTGGTCGTGCGCCGGTCGTGGCACACATTGGCGAGATCTCTACGCGCGAAACGATTCGTCTGGGTCAGCAGATTGAAAAACTTGGCGTAGATGCCGTGTCGGTCATTGCCCCTTACTTCGTACCGCTGAAACAGGAAGAGTTGATTGCGCATTACAGCGCAATTGCCGACGCACTGAGCATTCCGATGTTTCTCTATAACATCCCGGCCCGCACTGGCAATACGATCCAGCCAGAAACCGCGCGTGCTCTGGCGTCGCACCCCAATATCATTGGGATTAAAGACAGCGCCGGAAGCGACGAAAGCCTGAAGGGTTTTCTCGATGCGGTGCGCGACATTGACGGCTTTAATGTGCTCAACGGCCCGGATTCGCTGATCCATAAAGGGTTTGTCGAGGGATGTTCAGCCTGTATCTCTGGGCTCGCCAACATCGCGCCGCGAAAAATCAATGCCATCTGGTCTCGCTTCCATGCCAGTGATATTGAAGGGTCTTATGAAGCACAGGAGAGTGTAACGGGCCTGCGTACCGATCTTTATAAAGTAGCATTCTCCCCGGCTGCGGTGAAAAAAGCGTTGCAGCTTATGGGGCATGATGTTGGTGATAGCCGCTACGCGGTTAATTTCACGCCTGAACAGATCAGCGAGATTCAACAAATTATTCGTCATTATAACATTAATTAAATTAACTCTATTATCCAGCCCGCTATAAAGTTTAGATAAAGAGAATAAAGGATCACCCCATGTTTTTGTGGTTTATGCAGCCAGATATCTGGCTCACTTTAATTACCCTCACCTTTCTGGAAATTATTCTTGGGGTGGATAATATTATTTTTCTTTCACTGGTGGTGGCAAAACTTCCGTTATCACAACAAAATATGGCGCGTAAACTGGGTTTAAGCTGCGCGATGATTATGCGGATATTATTGCTGATATCCATTGCGTGGCTTTCACATATTACCCAGCCGCTTTTTACCGTGCTGACGCTGGAGATTTCGTTCCGCACGTTGATTCTGCTCGGGGGCGGGCTGTTCCTGATTTATAAAGCGATACAGGAGATACGCGAAGAGCTGTCGCCCGCGCAGGAAGACGAACATGGCAGCGGATCGCGGCAACTGTCGTTATGCGGTGCCATTGTACAGATAATGCTGCTCGATATCGTGTTTAGCCTGGATTCGGTGATCACCGCCGTCGGCCTTTCTCAGCATATATTTATCATGATTGCCGCCGTAATGATTGCCGTCGGTGTCATGATGTTTGCGGCGAAAACAATTGGTGATTTCGTTAACGCCACGCCGTCAATAAAAATACTGGCGTTAACCTTTTTATTGTTTGTCGGTGTATTGCTGGTTGCCGATAGTCTCAACATTCATATTGCCAAAGAGTATCTCTACTTCGCGATATTTTTCTCATTAAGTGTTGAGACACTCAATATTATCCGTGAAAGAAGAAATAAAAAAGTTTCGACATTGATCGAAACGCATGAATCGCACTCGCATTAATAAATCTATTACCAACTTTAAGATGGAGTCTAACTATGTCTGTAGCCCTTATTCGTGACGGCGTCATCCGTCCATCCGAAAACGATTCGCATGTGCTTACCGCCATGCTGCCCTCGTCCTGCCCGCAAAACCACGCGGCGAATATTCTGCCTTTGCCGGATGGCGCGTTAATGTGCGTCTGGTTTGCGGGAACGCAGGAAGGTATTGCCGATATTTCTGTCTGGGGATCGCGATTGCCCGCTGGCGGAATGCAGTGGAGCGATGCGGTCAAACTTTCCCACGATGACACGCGTTCAGAGCAAAACCCGGTGCTGTTTCTCGCGCCGGATAACGTGCTGTGGCTCCTATGGACCGCACAAATATCCGGTAATCAGGACACCGCCATCGTCCGCTACCGTAAGTCAGACGACCTCGGACAAACCTGGGGCGAGATTGCCACCCTGCTTGATAAACCCGGTACGTTCATTCGACAGCCAATCACGGTGCTTGATAACGGCAACTGGCTGCTGCCCGTCTTTTATTGCCGTACCCAACCCGGCGAAAAATGGGTCGGCAATGATGATATCAGCGCAGTGAAAATTTCCGCTGACGGTGGTCACTCCTGGCGCGATGTCGAGGTGCCGCAAAGTCTCGGCTGTGTTCATATGAATATCACAATGTTGCACAACGGTACGTTGGTTGCTCTCTTTCGCAGCCGTTGGGCAGACAACATCTATATCAGCCATTCCGCGGACAACGGCGAGAGTTGGTCGGTGCCGCAAGCAACCGAATTGCCCAACAACAATTCGTCTATTCAGGTAACGACGCTTGCCAGCGGCGAACTGGCGCTGGTGTACAACGCGATGAGTGCGGCAGGCGCAGTAGAACGTCGCGCGTCGCTTTATGACGAAATCGTCGATGGCGACGACAGCCGCAAAGAACCGACAGCCGTCGGACGCTCCGCTTTCTGGGGTGCCCCACGCGCGCCGATGACGGTAGCGATTTCTGCCGATGGTGGGAAAAGCTGGCCGTGGCGGCGCAATCTCGATGAAGGCGACGGCTACTGCATGACCAACAATTCCCTGGAAAAGCTAAATCGTGAGTTCTCCTACCCCAGCATCAAACAAAGCCCGGACGGTACGCTACATATCGCTTACACCTGGTGGCGTCAGGCCATCAAGTACGTACGCATCTCCCCCGAGTGGGTTAAGGGGCAGGCATCATGATTATCGGTAATCTCAACCATTTGTCGCTGGCGGGGCTTCCTGCCTGGGTGAGAAATATTCTGCTGCGCCCGGAGTGTTCGTTATCGGCGTTATCCACCAGAGAGGACGGTCGCTGGCAACCTGAAGGATGTCGGTGGTTCTGCACGCTGGGAACTTCAGACACGCAACCCGCCGAACTCCGCCATACGGAGTATCACCATCTATGGGCCGATATACAGGTGGTGATTACTGGTTGTGAGGGCATTAATGCGGGAACGCGGCCCATCGCTCGCGAAAACGATGAAGAACGTAAGCCCGATCTGTTTATCGCCCCATCCCCTGAAAACAGTGTCGCCATCACCCTACACGCCGGTGATTTCGCCGTCTTTATGCCTGAGGAACCTCACCAGGCGCTGTGCGCAATTGGCACGGCTACTTCAATACGCAAAGCGGTCTTTAAAGTACCGCGCGACATGCTGGAAGCCTAAAAGGAGAGAAAAAATGACAATGGAAATGATCCTGGCATTAGGAATACTGGTCCTGATGATCGTGCTGATCATGTCGGACAAAATGCCTTTTGGCGCACCGCCACTGCTTGCGTGTTTATTGCTGGTTGTATCGGGTCTTTCGACCGTTCAACAGGCTTTTGCCGGATTCGTCAATCCAAGCGTGGTGATGATTGCAGGGTTTATGGTGGTCATGGCGGCGCTACAAAAAACCCGGCTTATCAGCAACGTTAAATCTGCGATGATAAGCCTGGTCAATAAAGGCAGTTACCGCAGCTACGGGCTGTTGTTAGTCATTGTTATGCTGGGTGCCAGTCTTGCCGGCACCGGAGCGACCGGTTATTACGTGCTAATTCTGTCGCTGGTATCCACCATTCCGTACAGTAAAAAGCTACCAACATCGAAATTAATGATGCCCCTGGGATTTGCCACCAACCACCCGCTTCTTCCTATCAATCTCGCGCTTCTCTTTGGCGTTACGGCGACCGTACTCGAAACCGCGGGGTTTCATCAGGAGATTTCGATGGGGCGCTTTGCGCTGGTGAATCTCATCATGTCAGCGGCTTTCCTCGCATGGAGTCTTATTGCCTACCGTTTTCTTCCGGATCATCCCATTGCGGATGCTTCCGAGGATGCGCTGGCGGCACGCGAGGAAACGTTTAACGCCCTTCCTGCCTGGAAAGAATATTGCACTATTGCCGCATTCGCTGTCAGCGTTATCGGCATGATGCTAATGAACATTCTGGGAAATATCGCCTTCGTTATTCCGGGTCTTGCGGGTGCGTTTGTTCTGATGATCGATGTACTGGACTTCAAAGAAGTTCGCGATCATATGGGGGCTCCGGTCATTTTAATGATGGCGGGGGTGATCGGTGTAGCTGATGCACTGGCGGGCACCGGCTTTACGGCGATGGTTGGCGATGCCGTTGCAGGTGTGCTCGGTTCTGGCGTCTCACCGTTTGTATTTATTGTCGCCTTTGCTTTGCTTACCAGTACCTGCGCCACCTTCACGGGTTCGAATATGGGGTCAGTATATATTTTTGCCCCCATCGCCATTGCCGCCTGTACTAGCCTTGGGCTTAACCCGACCGCTGCCGCGATTGCGGTGGTGATTTCTGGCTGGAATGGCGGCTATATGCCTATTGACGGAATGCCAGCCATGATCCTCGGAATGGGGAAATACAAACTTCCCGAATTCTGGGTGTTCTCTGTACCAATGTATCTCATCCGCATTCTGGCGCTTTGTGCAGGCGCTGTTTTTATCTTCCCAATGTAATCTCAGACAAAAAAAGCGGCAGAGAAGATCCCTGCCGCTTTTTATTGTTGGATGCGACGCTCAAGCGTCGCATCAGGCATAAAGAAGATTACTTTTTGATTTCATACAGCGGTGTTTGACCCGCCACAACATGGCCCTGAGCTTTAATGATAAGGCCGCTGAAATCGTCGATATTGCTGCAAACCACCGGGCTAATCATCGAGCGAGCGTTAGCGTTCAGGTAATCCAGATCCATTTCCAGAATCGGTTGCCCTGCGCTTACCTGCGCGCCCTCTTCCACCAGACGTTTAAAGCCTTTACCTTCCAGCGCTACGGTGTCGATACCCATATGGACGACGATCTCCGCGCCTTTTTCGGTTTCCAGACAGAATGCGTGGTTGGTGTTGAAGATTTTCACGATTGTTCCTGCGGCTGGTGATACGACGATTTTATCTGTCGGTTTCACCGCCACACCGTCACCCACCGCTTTGCTGGCGAATGCTTCGTCAGGAACCTGATCCAGTGCCACAACATCCCCGGTAATCGGGGATACCAGCTCCGCGATAGATACCGCGTTTGGTACAGCCTGCGGTTTTGCTACAGGAGCGGCAGTTGCCGGAGTTGCTTCAGCTGACGCAGCGGCTACCGGACCACGGGCAACGACTTTCTTCATCGCATCGCCGATGGATTCTGCTTTCGCGCCAACAATCACCTGAATAGTCTGTTTGTTCAGTTTCACTACCCCAGAAGCACCCAGACGTTTACACATCGCATCGTTGACGCGAGCTGAGTCAACCACGGTAAGGCGCAGACGAGTAATACAGGCATCAATGGCTTTCAGGTTGTCAGTACCGCCAACCGCAGCAATATAGTTGGTTGCCAGTTGATTGAGACCTTCTTCAGTATTGCTGTTAGCCTCTTCAGTAACGATCTCGTCTTCTTTATCTTCACGACCCGGCGTTTTCAGGTTGAACATGCGGATAACCAAACTGAACACCACGAAGTAGATAGCGAAGAAGACAACCCCCATCACCAGCAGCATCCAGACGTTCTGGCTGGCGGCCGGCAGATTATACATCAACGCGTAGTCGATAGCCCCCGCAGAGAAAGAGAAGCCGGCATGGATACCCAGCAACGTTGCCACAAACAGGCTGATACCGGTCAGCAGTGCGTGCAGGAGGTACAGCAGCGGTGCAAGGAACATGAACAGGAATTCCAGCGGCTCAGTCACACCGGTCAGGAACGCAGTAACAGCAACAGAAAGCAGCATCCCGCCAACCATCGGACGACGCTCTTTCGGTGCTGCGAAGTACATCGCCAGCGCCGCACCCGGCAGACCGAACATCATAATCGGGAAGAAGCCGGACATGAACATCCCCGCGGTGCCGTCACCGGCATAGAAGCGGTTGATATCACCGTGGAAAACCGTTCCCGCCGCGTTGGTGAATTCACCAATCTGGAACCAGGCGATGGTGTTCAGCACCTGATGCAGACCGGTTGGGATCAGCAGACGGTTGATGAAACCAAAGATACCGGAACCCAGCGCGCCCGCAGAAACGATCCACTCGCCGCCTGCATGGATAGCGTGCTGTACCGGCGGCCAGACGTAACCAAAAATGGCCGCCAGCACCAGACAGAAGAAGCCGGTGGCGATCGGCACAAAGCGTTTGCCGCCGAAGAAGCTCAGGAAGTCCGGCAGTTTAATATCGGACCAACGGTTATAGGCTGCGCCACCAACCAGACCGGTAATGATACCCGCCAGTACACCCATGTTAATTTCTGGGTTGATGGTCACCATCGCTTTGGTTAACACAAAGTAACCTACCGCACCCGCCAGTGCCGCCGCACCTGCGCTGTCTTTCGACCAGCTGGATGCCACGCCGATGGCGAATATTAATGCGAGGTTATCAAAAATCGCACCGCCCGCCTGGGCAATAAACGCAACGTTAAGTAAATCTGGCTGACCGAATCGCAGCAACAGCGCCGCCACCGGCAGCACCGCGATAGGGAGCTGTAACGCCCTACCGAGTCGCTGGAAAAAACCTAAAATATTCATCTTATTCCCCCTACGAGAACCCTATTTGGCTCGTTTAAAGCCGTATTTTTATTTTGCTGCAAATTGTACTGCCGATGTTCTGTAATCAGATTGTTAGATCATCTGCTACAGAGTGTGTGAAAATTTAATTCGTATCGCAAATTAAACGCGTGTCTTTTGTGAGTTTTGTCACCAAATATCGTTATCATCACTCCCTTTTACTGGCTAAACCAGAAAACTTATTTTATCATTCAAAAAATCAGGTCGGATTGACGCCTGTCTGCGCAAATCCAGGTTACGCTTAAAGATGCCTAATCCGCCAACGGCTTACATTTTACTTATTGAGGTGAATAATGAGACTGATCCCCCTGACTACCGCTGAACAGGTCGGCAAATGGGCTGCTCGCCATATCGTCAATCGTATCAATGCGTTCAAACCGACTGCCGATCGTCCGTTTGTACTGGGCCTGCCGACTGGCGGCACGCCGATGACCACCTATAAAGCGTTAGTCGAAATGCATAAAGCAGGCCAGGTCAGCTTTAAGCACGTTGTCACCTTCAACATGGACGAATATGTCGGTCTGCCGAAAGAGCATCCGGAAAGCTACTACAGCTTTATGCACCGTAATTTCTTCGATCACGTTGATATTCCAGCAGAAAATATCAACCTTCTCAACGGCAACGCCCCGGATATCGACGCCGAATGCCGCCAGTATGAAGAAAAAATCCGTTCTTACGGAAAAATTCATCTGTTTATGGGCGGTGTAGGTAACGACGGTCATATTGCATTTAACGAACCGGCGTCTTCTCTGGCTTCTCGTACTCGTATCAAAACCCTGACTCATGACACTCGCGTCGCGAACTCTCGTTTCTTTGATAACGATGTTAATCAGGTGCCAAAATATGCCCTGACTGTCGGTGTTGGTACATTGCTGGATGCCGAAGAAGTGATGATTCTGGTGCTGGGTAGCCAGAAAGCACTGGCACTGCAGGCCGCCGTTGAAGGTTGCGTGAACCACATGTGGACCATCAGCTGTCTGCAACTGCATCCAAAAGCGATCATGGTGTGCGATGAACCTTCCACCATGGAGCTGAAAGTTAAAACTTTAAGATATTTCAATGAATTAGAAGCAGAAAATATCAAAGGTCTGTAATTATTATCCCTGCCCTGACACCTTGCTCAGGGCAATATTTTTTAAAATCGGGGGTCAGAATGTATGCATTAACCCAGGGCCGGATCTTTACCGGCCACGAATTTCTTGATGACCACGCGGTTGTTATCGCTGATGGCCTGATTAAAAGCGTCTGTCCGGTAGCGGAACTGCCGCCAGAGATCGAACAACGTTCACTGAACGGGGCCATTCTCTCCCCCGGTTTTATCGATGTGCAGTTAAACGGCTGCGGCGGCGTACAGTTTAACGACACCGCTGAAGCGGTCAGCGTGGAAACGCTGGAAATCATGCAGAAAGCCAATGAGAAATCAGGCTGTACTAACTATCTGCCGACGCTTATCACCACCAGCGATGAGCTGATGAAACAGGGCGTGCGCGTTATGCGCGAGTACCTGGCAAAACATCCGAACCAGGCGTTAGGTCTGCATCTGGAAGGTCCGTGGCTGAATCTGGTAAAAAAAGGCACCCATAATCCGAATTTTGTGCGTAAGCCTGATGCCGCGCTGGTCGATTTCCTGTGTGAGAACGCCGACGTGATTACCAAAGTGACTCTGGCACCGGAAATGGTTCCAGCGGAAGTCATCAGCAAACTGGCAAATGCCGGGATTGTGGTTTCTGCTGGTCACTCCAACGCGACGTTGAAAGAAGCGAAAGCCGGTTTCCGCGCGGGGATTACCTTTGCCACCCATCTGTACAACGCGATGCCGTATATTACCGGTCGTGAACCGGGCCTGGCGGGCGCGATCCTCGACGAAGCTGACATTTATTGCGGTATTATCGCTGATGGCCTGCATGTTGATTACGCCAACATTCGTAACGCTAAACGTCTGAAAGGCGACAAATTGTGTCTGGTTACCGATGCCACCGCGCCAGCAGGTGCCAACATTGAACAGTTCATTTTTGCGGGTAAAACAATATACTACCGTAATGGACTTTGTGTGGATGAGAACGGTACGTTAAGCGGTTCATCCTTAACCATGATTGAAGGCGTGCGTAATCTGGTCGAACATTGTGGTATCGCACTGGATGAAGTGCTGCGTATGGCGACGCTCTATCCGGCACGTGCGATTAGCGTTGAGAAACGTCTCGGCACGCTCGCCGCAGGTAAAGTAGCCAACCTGACTGCATTCACACCTGATTTTAAAATCACCAGGACCATCGTTAACGGTAACGAGGTCGTAACTCAATAAGAGAAAGTATGACACCAGGCGGACAAGCTCAGATAGGTAATGTTGATCTCGTAAAACAGCTTAACAGCGCGGCGGTTTATCGCCTGATTGACCAGTACGGGCCAATCTCGCGGATTCAGATTGCCGAGCAAAGTCAGCTTGCCCCCGCCAGCGTAACCAAAATTACGCGTCAGCTTATCGAACGCGGGCTGATCAAAGAAGTTGATCAGCAGGCCTCCACCGGGGGCCGCCGCGCTATCTCCATCGTCACCGAAACCCGCAATTTCCACGCAATCGGCGTACGGCTTGGTCGTCACGACGCCACCATCACCTTGTTTGATCTCAGCAGCAAAGTGCTGGCAGAAGAACATTACCCGCTGCCGGAACGTACCCAGCAGACGCTGGAACATGCCCTGCTGAATGCCATTGCTCAGTTTATTGATAGCTACCAGCGCAAGCTACGCGAGCTGATCGCGATTTCGGTGATCCTGCCAGGGCTTGTAGACCCGGACAGCGGCAAAATTCATTACATGCCGCATATTCAGGTAGAAAACTGGGGGCTGGTTGAAGCACTGGAAGAGCGTTTTAAAGTGACCTGTTTTGTCGGCCACGATATCCGCAGTCTGGCGCTGGCAGAGCACTACTTCGGTGCAAGTCAGGATTGCGAAGACTCCATTCTGGTGCGTGTCCATCGCGGAACCGGGGCCGGGATTATCTCTAACGGGCGAATTTTTATCGGGCGCAACGGCAACGTCGGTGAAATTGGCCATATTCAGGTCGAACCGCTGGGTGAACGCTGCCACTGCGGCAACTTTGGCTGCCTGGAAACTATCGCCGCCAATGCTGCCATTGAACAACGGGTGTTGAATCTGTTAAAGCAGGGCTACCAGAGCCGTGTGCCACTGGACGACTGCACCATCAAAACTATCTGCAAAGCCGCGAACAAAGGCGATAGCCTGGCCTCGGAAGTGATTGAATATGTCGGTCGTCATCTGGGTAAAACCATCGCCATTGCTATCAACTTATTTAATCCGCAAAAAATTGTTATTGCTGGAGAAATCACCGAAGCCGATAAAGTGCTGCTCCCTGCTATTGAAAGCTGCATTAATACCCAGGCGCTGAAGGCGTTTCGTACTAATCTACCGGTGGTACGTTCTGAGTTGGATCACCGCTCGGCAATCGGCGCTTTTGCGCTGGTAAAACGCGCCATGCTCAACGGTATTTTGCTCCAGCATTTGCTGGAAAATTAATGTGCTTTTATAGTGGCGCTTATTGTTGTCAATATTCTGGGTAGTCCATGACCATTAAAAATGTAATTTGCGATATCGACGGCGTGCTGATGCACGATAACGTCGCCGTACCGGGTGCAGCGGAATTTTTGCACGGGATTATGGATAAAGGCCTGCCGCTGGTGTTGCTGACCAACTATCCTTCGCAGACCGGGCAAGATCTGGCGAATCGCTTTGCCACTGCCGGTGTCGATGTACCGGATAGCGTGTTTTATACCTCCGCGATGGCGACCGCCGATTTCCTGCGTCGCCAGGAAGGCAAGAAAGCGTATGTGGTGGGCGAAGGCGCACTGATTCATGAACTGTACAAAGCCGGTTTCACTATTACCGATGTGAACCCTGATTTTGTGATTGTTGGCGAAACGCGTTCCTACAACTGGGACATGATGCATAAAGCAGCCTATTTCGTCGCTAACGGTGCACGCTTTATCGCCACCAACCCGGACACCCACGGGCGCGGTTTTTATCCCGCCTGTGGGGCGTTGTGTGCAGGGATCGAGAAAATCTCCGGGCGCAAACCGTTCTATGTTGGAAAGCCGAGTCCGTGGATCATCCGCGCGGCATTAAACAAAATGCAGGCGCATTCGGAAGAAACGGTGATTGTCGGCGATAACTTGCGTACCGATATTCTGGCGGGCTTCCAGGCCGGTCTGGAGACGATTCTGGTGCTTTCTGGTGTTTCGTCGCTCGACGATATCGACAGTATGCCGTTCCGCCCAAGTTGGATTTACCCATCAGTCGCTGAAATCGACGTTATCTGAATAGCAACCACGCCTCAGGGCGTGGTTTCTTATTTTTACCCATCATTAAAATCACCCCATTCAATAAAACCCGTCAAAAATTATCGATCCATCAATAAATATACCCAAAAGCCCTCCCCTTTTTCATCAATCAGCAATCGCCATTACGTTTTTTATTTTTCCACCGCCAAATCGCTTGCGCACCGTGCTGCTTTGCGGCATTTTTTTAACAAGTAAACACAACACGCAGTAAACACCAGGTTAACGGAGAAGGTTATGTGTTCAATTTTTGGCGTATTCGATATCAAAACAGACGCAGTTGAGCTGCGTAAGAAAGCACTCGAGCTGTCACGCCTGATGCGTCATCGTGGCCCGGACTGGTCCGGTATTTATGCCAGCGATAACGCCATCCTCGCCCACGAACGTCTGTCAATTGTTGACGTTAACGCGGGGGCGCAACCTCTCTACAACCAACAAAAAACTCATGTGCTGGCAGTAAACGGTGAAATCTACAACCACCAGGCATTGCGCGCTGAATATGGCGATCGTTACCAGTTCCAGACCGGGTCTGACTGTGAAGTGATCCTCGCGCTGTATCAGGAAAAAGGGCCGGAATTTCTCGACGACTTGCAGGGCATGTTTGCCTTTGCCCTGTACGACAGCGAAAAAGATGCATATCTGATTGGTCGCGACCATCTGGGGATCATCCCACTGTATATGGGCTATGACGAACACGGTCAGCTGTATGTGGCCTCAGAAATGAAAGCCCTCGTGCCAGTTTGCCGCACGATTAACGAGTTTCCGGCGGGGAGCTATTTGTGGAGTCAGGACGGCGAAATCCGTTCTTATTATCATCGCGACTGGTTCGACTACGATGCGGTGAAAGATAACGTGACCGACAAAAACGAGCTGCGTCAGGCACTGGAAGATTCCGTTAAAAGCCATCTGATGTCTGATGTGCCTTACGGTGTGCTGCTTTCTGGTGGTCTGGACTCCTCAATTATTTCCGCTATCACCAAGAAATACGCCGCCCGTCGCGTGGAAGATCAGGAACGCTCTGAAGCCTGGTGGCCGCAGTTGCACTCCTTTGCTGTAGGTCTGCCGGGCTCACCGGATCTGAAAGCAGCCCAGGAAGTGGCAAACCATCTGGGCACGGTGCATCACGAAATTCACTTCACTGTACAGGAAGGTCTGGATGCCATCCGCGACGTGATTTACCACATCGAAACTTATGATGTGACCACTATTCGCGCTTCAACACCGATGTATTTAATGTCGCGTAAGATCAAGGCGATGGGCATTAAAATGGTGCTGTCCGGTGAAGGTTCTGACGAAGTGTTTGGCGGTTATCTATACTTCCACAAAGCGCCGAACGCTAAAGAGTTGCATGAAGAGACGGTGCGTAAACTGCTGGCCCTGCATATGTATGACTGCGCGCGTGCCAACAAAGCGATGTCAGCCTGGGGCGTGGAAGCACGCGTTCCGTTCCTCGACAAAAAATTCCTTGATGTGGCGATGCGCATTAACCCACAGGATAAAATGTGCGGTAACGGCAAAATGGAAAAACACATCCTGCGTGAATGTTTTGAAGCGTATCTGCCTGCAAGCGTGGCCTGGCGGCAAAAAGAGCAGTTCTCCGATGGCGTCGGTTACAGTTGGATCGACACCCTGAAAGAAGTGGCAGCGCAGCAGGTTTCTGATCAACAGCTGGAAACTGCCCGCTTCCGCTTCCCGTACAACACGCCGACCTCAAAAGAAGCGTATCTGTACCGGGAGATCTTTGAAGAATTGTTCCCGCTTCCGAGCGCCGCTGAGTGCGTGCCGGGCGGTCCTTCCGTCGCTTGTTCTTCCGCTAAAGCGATTGAGTGGGATGAAGCGTTCAAGAAAATGGACGATCCGTCTGGTCGCGCGGTTGGCGTTCACCAGTCGGCATATAAATAAGACGTGTAATATTGCCCCGGAGAAATCCGGGGCAATTTCAGTTACTGGGGCGCTTGTTGATTCTGATATGCAGTAAGGAAATGTTCCGGGTTTGCCACATCGATGTTTGACAACTCATTACTGTAGGCCAGTATTTCATAGATTAATTTCCCACCACTATTGTTGAATTCCGAATTTCATCCTGTATGACAAAAGAATGGCTGTAGGGTGGGGAAAAAACACAAAGTAAACAATAATTGACGAATATAGCGCCATGCTGTTCGCAACCTAACCAAACAGTCACTTTCGAGCAATTTTCCTTGAAAAAGAGGTTGACGCTGCAAGGCTCTATACGCATAATGCGCCCCGCAACGCCGATAAGGTATCGCGAAAAAAAAGATGGCTACGTAGCTCAGTTGGTTAGAGCACATCACTCATAATGATGGGGTCACAGGTTCGAATCCCGTCGTAGCCACCATCTTTTTTTTGCGGGAGTGGCGAAATTGGTAGACGCACCAGATTTAGGTTCTGGCGCCGCAAGGTGTGCGAGTTCAAGTCTCGCCTCCCGCACCATTCACCAGAAAGCGTTGTACGGATGGGGTATCGCCAAGCGGTAAGGCACCGGTTTTTGATACCGGCATTCCCTGGTTCGAATCCAGGTACCCCAGCCATATTCTTCGAATAAGCGGTTCACCGCCCGGTTATTGGGGTATCGCCAAGCGGTAAGGCACCGGTTTTTGATACCGGCATTCCCTGGTTCGAATCCAGGTACCCCAGCCATCGAAGAAACAATCTGGCTACGTAGCTCAGTTGGTTAGAGCACATCACTCATAATGATGGGGTCACAGGTTCGAATCCCGTCGTAGCCACCAAATTCTGAATGTGTCGAATATGTTCGGCAAATTCAAAAACCAATTTGTTGGGGTATCGCCAAGCGGTAAGGCACCGGATTCTGATTCCGGCATTCCGAGGTTCGAATCCTCGTACCCCAGCCAATTTATTCAAGACGCTTACCTTGTAAGTGCACCCAGTTGGGGTATCGCCAAGCGGTAAGGCACCGGATTCTGATTCCGGCATTCCGAGGTTCGAATCCTCGTACCCCAGCCACATTAAAAAAGCTCGCTTCGGCGAGCTTTTTGCTTTTCTGCGTATATTCAATGCCGAATGCGATGTTGACTCGTCTTATCCTTCAAAGTCGGATGCGACGCTGCCGCGTCTTATCCGACCTACGGTTGGCATGCATCCAGCAATGTTGTGAGGCTACAACCCTAACGCATATTTCAGCGCCTTACGTTTCAACACGCCAGCACGCTCCGCCGCCATCAAACCAAGATTACGCACAAAACGCAGCGGTGGCAGATTATTGCTGAATCCGGCATAAAACAGATCCATACCACTTTGCATCATGAAGTTATCCGCCATACGCCGCATCTGGTAACGCTTGAGCACAGGATAACTGGCCCACGCTTCGCCGTAGCTGCGGGCGTTCACCAGAACGTCAATCAGGGCATCGACATCACGATAACCAAGATTCACTCCCTGTCCCGCCAGCGGATGGATGGTATGCGCGGCATCGCCCACCAGAGCAAGCCCTGGTTGCACATACTGCAACGCATGGCGACGTATCAGCGGAAACGCGCCAGCGGCAAGCGGTGTCACGTAACCCAGACGCGACGGGAAATGCTTCGCGATTTCCGCCTGTAGCTGCGCCATATTCATATTCTGCAACTGGCGAATGCGCGCCGGAGAGTCATACCACACCAGCGATGCCCAGTTATCAAACAACGGCAGAAACGCACGCGGTCCGTCCGGGGTAAATTGCTGCCAGGTGCTGTCGCCGGGATCGTTCTCACACTGTACGCTAATCAACATACACGACTGCGCATACTGCCAGGCATGAACGCCAATTCCCGCCATCTGTCGCACCTGCGAATTTGCGCCGTCGGCACCAATCACCAGCTTCGCGAGGATCGTTTCACCGCCCTTCAGTTCCAGCTCCTGAAGATCATTATGGCGATGCAGTGCAATCAGCGAGGTTGGCACACGTAACGTTACTTTCGGATGCGCTTCCAGCGCCTGCCACAACGCCTGTTGCAGGACAGTGTTTTCCACCATGTAGCCAAGCAACGGTAGCTTAAGTTCAGCGGCGTCAAACACCACATGCGCCGTTTCCCACTCCCACGTTTCCAGTCTGCGGTAAGGATGGCAACGCATAGCCTGTACTGCATCCCAGACCCCTAACCCTTTAAGCAATGATGCCGAAGCCGCACTAATCGCCGAGATCCGCACGTCCGGCTGGCTGTCAGCGACAAACGGTGCAGGTTGGGCATGTTCGATAACCATTACCGAAAATCCGTGCTGAGCCAGTCCCAGCGCCAGTGCGCCGCCGACCATTCCTCCGCCGACAATGGCAATTTCCGTTGGTTGATTTGTCATGGTCAATCATCCTGTTAGCAATATGCTTTAAGTTTACAGGATTTTTACCCCCAAGGGCTGATAACGCTCATACTGGTCACAACGGCAGCAAAGCATTACACTATGCGCCCTGCATTCCTGGCTACTATTTCGCAAGAGCAAGTCGATGACCAAAAAACTCCATATTAAAACCTGGGGCTGTCAGATGAACGAGTACGATTCATCGAAGATGGCCGATCTGCTGGATGCCACCCACGGCTATCAACTGACCGACGTGGCGGAAGAAGCGGATGTGCTGCTGCTGAACACCTGCTCAATCCGCGAGAAGGCTCAGGAAAAAGTCTTCCATCAGTTGGGTCGCTGGAAACTGTTAAAAGAGAAGAATCCAGACCTGATTATCGGCGTCGGCGGCTGCGTGGCATCGCAAGAAGGCGAGCACATTCGCCAGCGCGCCCACTATGTCGATATTATTTTTGGGCCGCAAACGCTGCACCGCCTGCCGGAGATGATCAACTCCGTGCGCGGCGACCGCAGCCCGGTTGTAGATATCAGCTTCCCGGAAATCGAGAAGTTTGACCGTCTGCCAGAACCGCGCGCCGAAGGGCCGACCGCGTTTGTCTCCATCATGGAAGGCTGCAATAAATATTGCACCTACTGCGTGGTGCCTTACACCCGTGGTGAAGAGGTAAGCCGTCCGTCCGACGATATTCTGTTTGAGATCGCCCAGCTTGCGGCTCAGGGCGTGCGTGAAGTCAACCTGCTCGGTCAGAATGTGAATGCCTGGCGTGGTGAGAACTACGACGGCACCACCGGAACGTTTGCCGATCTGCTGCGTCTGGTTGCCGCCATCGACGGGATCGATCGTATTCGCTTTACCACCAGCCATCCGATCGAATTCACCGACGATATCATCGAAGTGTATCGCGACACGCCGGAGCTGGTGAGCTTCCTGCACCTGCCGGTACAGAGCGGTTCCGATCGCATTCTGAACCTGATGGGCCGTACTCACACGGCGCTGGAGTACAAAGCGATCATCCGTAAACTGCGTGCGGCGCGTCCGGATATTCAGATCAGTTCTGACTTCATCGTTGGCTTCCCTGGCGAAACCACCGAAGACTTCGAGAAAACGATGAAGCTGATTGCCGACGTCAATTTCGACATGAGCTACAGCTTTATCTTCTCTGCACGTCCGGGTACACCAGCCGCCGATATGGTTGATGATGTTCCGGAAGAAGAGAAGAAGCAGCGTCTGTATATTCTGCAAGAGCGCATTAATCAGCAAGCGATGGCATGGAGCCGCCGGATGCTCGGCACCACCCAGCGCATTCTGGTAGAAGGGACTTCACGTAAGAGCATCATGGAGCTTTCCGGTCGCACTGAAAATAACCGCGTGGTTAACTTCGAGGGCACGCCGGATATGATCGGTAAATTCGTCGATGTAGAAATTACCGACGTCTACCCGAACTCTCTGCGCGGTAAAGTGGTGCGAACTGAAGATGAAATGGGTCTGCGCGTGGCAGAAACACCGGAATCGGTGATTGCCCGTACCCGCAAAGAAAACGACCTTGGCGTGGGTTATTATCAGCCGTAATTCTCAGGCCCGCCGTTCCGGTGGGCCTTGTTTTTTCTCTCTTTATCCCCATCTTTATCGCAATGCTTGCGCCTTTTTCCTGTGGCGTGAATAATTTCCTTATAGGCCGGTGAATGTTCAGCTTCCGGCGGCATACAGATAAGAGGAACGGTTTGAACATAGACACTCGCGAAATCACCCTGGAGCCAGCAGACAATGCGCGTCTGTTGAGCCTGTGCGGCCCGTTTGATGACAACATCAAGCAGCTCGAACGCCGTCTCGGCATCGAGATCAATCGCCGCGATAACCACTTTAAACTGACCGGCCGTCCGATTTGCGTCACCGCTGCGGCAGACATTCTGCGTAGCCTGTATGTCGATACTGCCCCGATGCGTGGTCAGATTCAGGATATCGAACCGGAACAGATCCACCTTGCGATTAAAGAAGCGCGGGTACTGGAGCAAAGCGCGGAGAGCGTGCCGGAGTACGGCAAAGCGGTCAATATCAAGACCAAACGCGGCGTAATTAAGCCGCGCACGCCAAACCAGGCGCAGTACATCGCCAATATTCTCGACCATGACATTACCTTCGGCGTTGGCCCGGCGGGTACGGGTAAAACCTACCTGGCAGTGGCTGCGGCAGTTGATGCCCTGGAGCGTCAGGAAATTCGCCGTATTCTGCTGACTCGTCCGGCGGTCGAAGCCGGTGAGAAACTGGGCTTCCTGCCTGGCGATTTAAGCCAGAAAGTAGACCCGTATCTGCGCCCGCTGTACGACGCGCTGTTTGAAATGCTGGGCTTTGAGAAAGTCGAGAAACTGATTGAGCGCAACGTTATTGAAGTCGCACCGCTGGCCTATATGCGTGGTCGTACGCTGAACGACGCGTTTATCATTCTTGATGAAAGCCAGAACACCACCATCGAACAGATGAAGATGTTCCTGACCCGTATCGGTTTTAACTCAAAAGCGGTTATCACCGGCGACGTCACACAGATCGACCTGCCGCGTAATACCAAGTCTGGTTTGCGTCATGCCATCGAAGTGCTGGCCGATGTCGAAGAGATCAGCTTTAACTTCTTCCACAGCGAAGACGTGGTTCGTCACCCGGTGGTGGCGCGTATCGTTAACGCCTATGAAGCCTGGGAAGAAGCCGAACAAAAACGTAAAGCGGCGCTGGCAGCAGAACGCAAGCGCGAAGAACAGGAACAAAAATGAGTCAGGTGATCCTCGATTTACAACTGGCATGTGAAGATAATTCCGGGTTACCGGAAGAGAGCCAGTTTCAGACATGGCTGAATGCGGTGATCCCGCAGTTTCAGGAAGAATCGGAAGTGACTATTCGCGTGGTCGATACCGCCGAAAGCCACAGTCTGAATCTGACCTATCGCGGTAAGGATAAGCCGACCAACGTGCTCTCCTTCCCGTTTGAAGTACCGCCTGGCATGGAAATGTCGCTACTGGGCGATCTGGTTATCTGCCGTCAGGTGGTTGAGAAGGAAGCTCAGGAGCAAGGCAAACCACTGGAGGCGCACTGGGCGCATATGGTGGTGCACGGCAGTCTGCATTTGTTAGGTTACGATCACATCGAAGATGACGAAGCAGAAGAAATGGAAGCCATCGAAACAGAGATTATGCTTGCTCTGGGCTATGAGGATCCGTACATTGCCGAGAAAGAATAATTTGCCAGGCATTTGACTGGCAGACGTCCCCGCCGTTGGTGATTAACGACGGCGTTTTGATTAACTAACATGAGAACCCATACGACGCCATGAGCGACGACAATTCACACAGTAGTGACACGATAAGCAACAAGAAGGGATTTTTCTCCCTGTTACTCAGCCAACTTTTCCACGGTGAACCGAAAAACCGTGACGAACTGCTGGCGCTGATCCGTGATTCCGGGCAGAACGACCTTATCGACGAAGATACGCGCGATATGCTCGAAGGGGTGATGGACATCGCAGACCAACGCGTTCGCGACATCATGATCCCCCGCTCCCAGATGATTACCCTGAAACGCAACCAGACGCTGGACGAATGCCTTGATGTCATCATCGAGTCCGCCCACTCACGTTTCCCGGTGATTAGCGAAGACAAAGATCACATTGAAGGGATTCTGATGGCGAAAGACTTGCTGCCGTTTATGCGCAGCGATGCTGAAGCCTTCAGCATGGACAAAGTGTTACGTCAGGCGGTTGTCGTTCCTGAAAGTAAGCGCGTAGACCGGATGCTGAAAGAGTTTCGCTCTCAGCGTTACCACATGGCGATCGTCATTGACGAATTCGGCGGGGTTTCCGGTCTGGTGACCATTGAAGACATCCTGGAACTGATTGTTGGTGAGATTGAAGACGAGTATGACGAAGAAGATGATATCGACTTCCGTCAGCTGAGTCGTCATACCTGGACCGTGCGCGCACTGGCTTCTATTGAAGACTTCAACGAAGCGTTCGGCACCCACTTTAGCGATGAAGAGGTTGACACTATCGGTGGTCTGGTGATGCAGGCATTTGGGCATCTTCCGGCGCGTGGCGAAACCATCGACATCGACGGTTACCAGTTCAAAGTGGCGATGGCCGACAGTCGGCGTATTATTCAGGTTCATGTCAAAATCCCGGATGACTCACCCCAGCCGAAGCTGGATGAATAAAACCGAAACTGGATAGATAACTACATGGCTTTTGCCTCATTAATTGAACGCCAGCGCATTCGCCTGCTGCTGGCGTTATTATTCGGTGCCTGCGGAACGCTGGCCTTCTCTCCTTACGACGTCTGGCCTGCGGCGATTATTTCGCTGATGGGGCTTCAGGCGTTGACCTTTAACCGCCGTCCACTCCAGTCTGCCGCTATTGGCTTTTGCTGGGGATTTGGCCTCTTTGGCAGCGGTATTAACTGGGTCTATGTCAGCATCGCGACCTTTGGCGGAATGCCTGGCCCGGTTAACATCTTCCTGGTGGTACTGCTGGCGGCGTATTTGTCGCTGTATACCGGACTGTTTGCTGGCGTGCTGTCGCGTCTGTGGCCGAAAACCACCTGGCTGCGCGTGGCGATTGCCGCCCCTGCTCTCTGGCAAGTGACCGAGTTTCTGCGCGGTTGGGTACTAACAGGCTTCCCGTGGTTACAGTTCGGCTATAGCCAGATTGATGGCCCGTTAAAAGGGCTGGCACCGATAATGGGCGTGGAAGCCATTAACTTCCTGCTGATGATGGTTAGTGGCCTGCTGGCACTGGCGTTGGTCAAACGCAACTGGCGTCCGCTGGTGGTGGCCGTCGTGCTGTTTGCCCTTCCCTTCCCGCTGCGTTACATCCAGTGGTTTACCCCGCAACCGGAAAAAACTATTCAGGTTTCGATGGTTCAGGGCGATATTCCGCAATCGCTGAAATGGGACGGAGACCAGCTACTTAATACGCTGAAGATTTACTACAACGCAACGGCACCGCTGATGGGCAAATCATCGTTGATTATCTGGCCGGAGTCGGCGATAACCGATCTGGAAATTAATCAGCAACCGTTCCTCAAAGCTCTGGACGGTGAGTTGCGCGATAAAGGTAGCTCGCTGGTCACCGGGATTGTCGACGCGCGTCTCAATAAACAGAACCGCTACGATACCTACAACACCATCATCACTCTGGGTAAAGGCTCACCGTACAGCTATGAATCAGCCGATCGCTATAACAAAAACCATCTGGTGCCGTTTGGCGAGTTTGTCCCGCTAGAGTCGATTCTGCGTCCGTTAGCGCCGTTCTTTGATCTGCCGATGTCGTCCTTCAGCCGTGGGTCATATATCCAGCCGCCGCTGTCGGTAAATGGTATTGAGCTTACTGCGGCTATTTGCTACGAGATCATTCTTGGCGAGCAAGTGCGCGATAACTTCCGCCCGGATACCGACTATCTGCTGACCATCTCCAACGATGCGTGGTTTGGTAAGTCTATTGGTCCATGGCAGCACTTCCAGATGGCGCGAATGCGTGCGCTGGAGCTGGCGCGCCCACTGTTGCGCAGCACCAACAACGGCATTACGGCGGTGATTGGCCCGCAGGGTGAGATTCAGGCGATGATCCCGCAGTTCACCCGCGAGGTGTTGACCACTAACGTGACACCAACCACCGGACTCACACCGTACGCACGAACCGGCAACTGGCCGCTGTGGGTGCTGACGGCGCTGTTTGGTTTTGCCGCTGTACTGATGAGTCTGCGTGCTCGCAAACGTTAATGTGCCTGATGCGCGACGCTTATCAGGCCTACGCGATTTTTACAATATGTTGAATTTTCGCGATTTTGTAGGATAAAGCGTACTTTTTCAACACGCTCTGGGGCATGATTATCATGCCCTTTTTTCTTACGGTTCAGGGATACAAGCCACATCGCCATATTGGGGATGCCGAATAATTGCCTGCGGATCAAGCGAGCGCGTCCTGTCCATTTGGATTAACCTGTTCTTCGTCATAACAAATATCTTTCTACCATCCGCTGAAAAACGAAGATGATTCACGTAGCTGGCGGGATAAACGCCAATAATCTGCCCGGCATTAATATTGAGCAGGATGACATAACCTTGCAGGCCATATGACACCAACGCTAAATACTGACCGTCCGGGCTAATACCCTCAACGGAATAAACGCTCCTGCTACACCATTGCGTCATAATGCTGGCTTGTTGATCCTCAGCTCTTATACGTGAAATCCCCTGGCTATCGGCAAAAATAATCTCACCATTTTTTGGTCGGAATCCCATCGCAGAAACGACACCACGCGCATCACCTGCGGGAAAGTCTTCTTTCTGATGCGTGATGGTATTGATCCGCACGATGTTACCTCTGCCTGCTCCCGGAACCAGTAATGTTTTTTCATCCGGGGAAAGTGCCATAACCCAAGCGCCTGGTTTACCGCTCATCCCCGTCCCGTCGTATTTCTCCAGCGGGATATCCGCCACATGCTGATAAGCCACCAGATCAATCGCTGACACACTATTGCTGGTGCGATTCATCACCCAGGCTTTTGTGCCATCACGCGAGAGGATAAGGCTGTCAGGATGTGCGCCGGTGGTAATCGACTGAATAATCTCCCCCGTCGCCACGTTAATGACCGATAACGCATTCGCTTCAAATGAAGTCGCATAAATCAACTTTTCATCCAGGCTTAATGCCAGCGATCTGACGCCCTGATCTTTACAGCCACCACAATGTTTGACTGACTTTTCTTTCGCTATGGGCGCTGTAAAGGTATGCAGGATTTTCTTTTGTCCGAGGTCGAAAACAACAATGCTGTTCGTGTTTTCAATTGCGGCATACAACGTATTACCATCCCGACTGATCGCCATATCATGGATATCGGCAATCTCAGCGAGTAAATCACCACTGGCCTGCTCACGACTTACCGGAGCGGATAATGTTTCCCTGAGGGCGTTGCGCTCCTCCACTAACTGCTGCTTTTTTTGTCGTCGCTCTTGTTCAATCTCCTGCGGATAAAACGCTTCACGCAGGCTTTGCCTGACCTGTAAAACTGATTCATCAATCTGCTGCTGCACAAGCCAGATAGCCCCGGTCAGAAGAAGAGTGACCGCAACAATAATCCCGCCTTCCGTAACGAATCGGTTTTGCCCAACTAAACGCGCGCTCAGCCAACCCAACGCGCCACCCGCAATCAGGCCGCCAATGTGGCAAGCGTTATCTATTCCTGTTTGCCGGGCACCATACAACAGTGTCAGCGCCACCATACCCAACAGAGGAAATACTCGCCGCTGGTTTTTATGGTGTGTGCCCGCACCTGAAGCAAGCTGTGTTGCTATCGCAGCGCCAGCAATTCCCATAATTGCCCCGGATGCCCCAACGCTGATGACTATCTGATCACTATCACGTAACGCATAACAGGCGCTGATGAGCCCACCAAAGACGCCGGAGAATAACCAGATAATCAGAAGTCGCCATTTCCCCAGAATACGTTCCACCGCTCCCCCCACCACCAGGAGTGCAAACATATTCATCAGCAAATGAGAAACACTGCTGTGCAGAAAGACACTGCTCAATAAGCGCCAGGATTCACCCGACAACGTGAGAGAAGCAACGTTAGCACCGAGATGGATAAGTGCGGATTGATCGACTTCTTCATAACTCATCCATTGTGCGAGGTAACAAAATATCCCAACACAGAGCGCAAAAAGGATCAGGGTTATTGCGGGTAATTGAACATTTAACGGCTTAACCGAAGATGCAGACATAAGGTGATTCTTCCTTGAAAAGACTAGTAAAAAGCATTTTCCCGTGTGTAGTTATCATCCCGGCAAACGTCCCACACCGAAAAGTTAACACTGTCCGAAATATGACTTTTTCAAACTGAAATTACAATCGTAATTAATTCACCCCTAAGTATTTTTTGGCATGTAAGTTGCTTTATTTACTGTGTAAGCAATGAAATCAGCCGCAACGCAACCGGGTTGCACCACCACAAATCAGCGGTAGCACCAAAAAGGTGCGGTTTAAGAATTTTGCTTCGGAATGGTGCGGCGCACCTCGCAAAAATAAACAATAAAACAGCAATATCTTTACATTTATCCAAACTAAATGTTACCTAACAAACACAACACTGCACAATAAAGTCGCAGATGATAACAACACAAACACTCACAACGGGTATCCATGCGTTTTTAACGCAGAAGATAAAGGAGTTGGATATGCAATTACGTAAACCTGCCACAGCAATCCTGGCCCTGGCGCTTTCCGCAGGACTGGCACAGGCAGATGACGCCGCCCCGGCAGCAGGCAGCACGCTGGACAAAATCGCCAAAAACGGCGTGATTGTCGTCGGTCACCGTGAATCTTCAGTACCTTTCTCTTATTACGACAATCAGCAAAAAGTGGTGGGCTACTCGCAGGATTACTCCAACGCCATTGTTGAAGCAGTGAAAAAGAAACTCAACAAACCAGACTTACAGGTGAAATTGATTCCGATCACCTCACAAAACCGTATTCCACTGCTGCAAAACGGCACTTTCGATTTTGAATGCGGTTCTACCACCAACAATGCCGAACGCCAAAAACAGGCGGCTTTCTCTGACACTATTTTCGTGGTCGGTACGCGCCTGCTGACCAAAAAGGGCGGCGATATCAAAGATTTTGCCGACCTGAAAGGCAAAGCCGTAGTCGTCACTTCCGGCACCACCTCTGAAGTTTTGCTCAACAAACTGAATGAAGAGCAAAAAATGAATATGCGCATCATCAGCGCCAAAGATCACGGTGACTCTTTCCGTACCCTGGAAAGCGGTCGTGCCGTTGCCTTTATGATGGATGATGCTCTGCTGGCCGGTGAACGTGCGAAAGCGAAGAAACCAGACAACTGGGAAATCGTCGGCAAGCCGCAGTCTCAGGAAGCCTATGGTTGCATGTTGCGTAAAGACGATCCGCAGTTCAAAAAGCTGATGGATGATACCATCGCTCAGGTGCAGACCTCCGGTGAAGCGGAAAAATGGTTTGATAAGTGGTTCAAAAATCCAATTCCGCCGAAAAACCTGAACATGAATTTCGAACTGTCAGACGAAATGAAAGCACTGTTCAAAGAACCGAATGACAAGGCACTGAACTAATTACAAGAACCAGGGGCGGAAATTCCAGCCCTCTCGATTGTTACGTAGCACGGACAGACTATACGCCTGGTGGTCGTTCCCCATCGGGCCTGAAAACCGCAATACGCTGGGTAACAATCTTCGAGGGTAGCAGTTAACGCTGCTACCCTCTTTTTTCTGGAGTAGATTTATGTCTATAGACTGGAACTGGGGTATTTTTTTACAACAAGCCCCGTTCGGCAACACCACCTATCTTGGTTGGATCTGGAGTGGCTTTCAGGTGACGATCGCTTTGTCGATCTGCGCCTGGATTATCGCTTTCCTCGTCGGTTCATTTTTCGGCATTTTACGTACCGTTCCAAACCGTTTTCTCTCCGGTCTGGGTACGTTGTATGTCGAACTGTTCCGCAACGTGCCGTTGATTGTGCAATTCTTTACCTGGTACCTGGTGATCCCGGAGCTGCTGCCAGAGAAAATCGGCATGTGGTTTAAGGCAGAGCTGGATCCCAATATTCAGTTTTTCCTTTCATCCATGCTCTGCCTGGGGCTGTTTACCGCCGCCCGTGTTTGCGAACAGGTACGCGCCGCTATTCAGTCGCTGCCGCGTGGGCAAAAAAATGCCGCGCTGGCGATGGGTCTGACGCTACCGCAGGCTTACCGCTACGTACTGCTGCCTAATGCTTATCGCGTTATCGTCCCGCCGATGACCTCCGAGATGATGAACCTGGTGAAAAACTCGGCCATCGCCTCGACTATCGGTCTGGTGGATATGGCGGCGCAGGCGGGTAAATTGCTCGATTACTCGGCCCACGCCTGGGAGTCGTTTACCGCCATCACGCTGGCGTATGTATTGATTAACGCTTTTATCATGCTGGTGATGACGCTGGTTGAACGTAAAGTTCGCCTGCCCGGCAACATGGGGGGCAAATAATGTACGAGTTTGACTGGAGTTCCATTGTTCCTTCCCTGCCATATCTGCTCGACGGGCTGGTGATCACGCTGAAAATCACCGTCACGGCAGTGGTGATTGGTATTTTGTGGGGCACCATGCTGGCGGTGATGCGCTTGTCCAGCTTTGCGCCCGTAGCGTGGTTTGCCAAAGCCTACGTTAACGTATTCCGCTCGATTCCTTTAGTTATGGTTTTGCTGTGGTTTTACCTGATCGTACCGGGTTTTCTGCAAAACGTGCTGGGATTATCACCCAAAAATGATATCCGTTTAATTTCGGCGATGGTGGCGTTTTCGATGTTTGAAGCGGCCTACTATTCAGAGATTATCCGTGCTGGTATTCAAAGTATTTCTCGTGGTCAGTCGAGCGCCGCGCTGGCGTTGGGAATGACTCACTGGCAGTCGATGAAACTGATTATTCTGCCGCAGGCGTTCCGCGCGATGGTGCCGCTGTTGCTCACTCAGGGCATCGTACTGTTTCAGGATACCTCACTGGTGTATGTGTTATCTCTGGCCGATTTCTTCCGTACCGCCTCAACCATTGGTGAGCGTGATGGTACGCAGGTTGAGATGATCCTGTTTGCCGGATTTGTTTATTTCGTTATTAGCCTTAGCGCGTCGTTGTTGGTCAGCTACTTGAAAAGAAGGACAGCATAATGATTACCCTGAAAAATGTTTCAAAATGGTATGGTCACTTTCAGGTGCTGACCGACTGCTCAACCGAAGTGAAAAAAGGCGAAGTTGTGGTGGTTTGCGGCCCGTCTGGTTCCGGTAAATCAACGCTGATTAAAACCGTCAACGGCCTCGAACCGGTGCAGCAAGGTGAAATCACCGTCGATGGCATCGTGGTTAACGACAAGAAAACCGATCTGGCGAAACTGCGTTCCCGCGTCGGGATGGTGTTTCAGCATTTCGAGCTGTTCCCCCATCTGTCGATTATCGAAAACCTGACCCTGGCGCAGGTGAAAGTGCTTAAACGCAATAAAGCGCCGGCTCGTGAAAAAGCATTGAAATTGCTGGAGCGCGTCGGGCTTTCCGCACATGCCAATAAGTTTCCGGCGCAGCTTTCCGGCGGCCAGCAGCAGCGTGTGGCGATCGCTCGCGCATTGTGCATGGATCCTATTGCCATGCTGTTCGACGAACCAACGTCGGCGCTGGATCCGGAGATGATCAACGAAGTGCTGGACGTGATGGTCGAACTGGCGAACGAAGGAATGACGATGATGGTGGTGACCCACGAAATGGGCTTTGCCCGTAAAGTGGCGAATCGGGTGATCTTTATGGACGAGGGTAAAATTGTCGAAGACTCGCCGAAAGACGCTTTCTTCGATGATCCGAAATCGGACCGCGCAAAAGACTTCCTCGCAAAAATCCTGCATTAATCACTCTGGCGCGCATACTCAATTGCGCGCCATCTCACGCTTTCTCGTTTCGTCCCTCGTATCTGTTACATCCCGGCGTTACCCTTGTCGCAAAGAAACACACAACAAGGAGCAACAATGGCACTGCCAATTCTGTTAGATTGCGACCCAGGTCATGACGACGCTATCGCAATCGTTCTCGCCCTCGCCTCACCAGAGCTTGATGTCAAAGCAATTACGTCTTCCGCCGGAAACCAGACACCAGAAAAAACCTTACGCAATGTTCTGCGTATGCTGACCTTGCTTAATCGCACCGATATTCCGGTAGCAAGCGGTGCGGTAAAACCGTTAATGCGTAATTTGATTATTGCGGACAACGTGCACGGCGAAAGCGGCCTGGACGGCCCGGCATTGCCGGAACCGGCATTTGCACCGCAAAACTGTACGGCGGTGGAGCTGATGGCGAAAACGCTGCGTGAAAGTGAGGAATCTGTCACCATTGTTTCTACCGGACCGCAAACTAACGTTGCCTTGCTGCTCAATAGCCACCCGGAACTGCATAGCAAAATTGCCCGTATCGTGATTATGGGCGGCGCAATGGGGCTTGGTAACTGGACGCCTGCGGCTGAATTTAATATTTACGTTGACCCGGAAGCGGCAGAAATTGTCTTCCAGTCAGGAATTCCGGTGGTGATGGCCGGTCTGGATGTTACTCACAAAGCACAAATCCACGTTGAAGACACTGAGCGTTTCCGCGCGATTGGCAACCCTGTTTCAACCATTGTTGCCGAACTGCTGGATTTCTTCCTCGAATATCATAAAGACGAAAAATGGGGCTTTGTCGGCGCACCACTGCATGACCCATGCACCATCGCCTGGCTGTTGAAACCGGAGTTGTTTACCACTGTTGAGCGCTGGGTTGGCGTGGAAACACAAGGGAAATATACCCAGGGTATGACGGTTGTTGATTATTATTATCTGACTGGCAATAAACCGAATGCCACCGTAATGGTCGATGTTGATCGTCAGGGCTTTGTTGATTTACTGGCTGATCGTCTGAAATTTTACGCTTAATCACTCGCCGGATGACATCACGCCATCCGGCACCACTCATTTCATTACGGCTCGAACGGACGTCTCTGGAACTGATCATGACCACATTTCGGGCATAGCGTCAGCACTTCCGGTGTATAGATCGGGAGATGGAAGTGACATTTCTCGCAGACCAGATTTCCCAGCCCTACCACTTCTCCGCTGTGATAAACCCCATGATGATTGAGGTCCTGGAAAACTTCGCGCCATTCAAGCTGCGTTTTATCGGTGATGTCTGCCAGCTCCTGCCACAAGCTTTCTTTAATCACCCGCATAAAGACGCTGTCAGACTCTTCTTTCAGGCTCTCTTCATAGCTCATGGCGAACTCTTCCAGGTCACGTCTGACAGCTCGCGTCAGCTCATCGACCTCGGTTCGCGTTAACTCCCCTGTTTTTATTACGCGCTCGCGCGCCTGTTCCACCAGTGCGTCGATATCACGTTCGCCATTGCGCAGGCGTTCGCTCAGTGACGCGACCAGTTCACGGTAATATTGAGCAACCTTGTTCATCGTTTCATCTCCCGGGTCGTTAACTGACTATAATAATAGACGTTCTTTGTTCCTTGCTTTGCTAATACGCCCACAAACTCTGTAAATTAATGTATGAATAATCCGGGCATCATTTCAACGTCGAGTGCGCGAAAGGCTGTTTTGACGCGGACGTTTGGGCTATGCTATGCGGATCTGAAAAACCACATCAACGCTACATTTGTAGCCGTATTGAAAACAGGACCACTGGCTGCCATGCAAGAGCAATACCGCCCGGAAGAGATAGAATCCAAAGTACAGCTTCACTGGGATGAGAAGCGCACATTTGAAGTAACCGAAGACGAGAGCAAAGAGAAGTATTACTGCCTGTCTATGCTTCCCTATCCTTCTGGTCGACTACACATGGGCCACGTTCGCAACTACACCATCGGTGACGTGATCGCCCGCTACCAGCGCATGCTGGGCAAAAACGTCCTGCAGCCAATCGGCTGGGACGCATTTGGTCTGCCTGCGGAAGGCGCGGCGGTGAAAAACAACACCGCGCCAGCACCGTGGACGTACGACAACATCGCGTATATGAAAAACCAGCTCAAAATGCTGGGCTTTGGTTATGACTGGAGCCGCGAGCTGGCGACCTGTACGCCGGAATACTACCGTTGGGAACAGAAATTCTTCACCGAACTGTATAAAAAAGGCCTGGTATATAAGAAGACTTCTGCGGTCAACTGGTGCCCGAACGACCAGACCGTACTGGCGAACGAACAAGTTATCGACGGCTGCTGCTGGCGCTGCGATACCAAAGTTGAGCGTAAAGAGATCCCGCAGTGGTTTATCAAAATCACTGCTTACGCTGACGAGCTGCTCAACGATCTGGATAAACTGGATCACTGGCCAGACACCGTTAAAACAATGCAGCGTAACTGGATCGGTCGTTCCGAAGGCGTGGAAATCACCTTCAACGTTAACGACTATGACAACACGCTGACCGTTTACACTACCCGCCCGGACACCTTTATGGGTTGTACCTACCTGGCGGTGGCTGCGGGTCATCCGTTGGCACAGAAAGCGGCGGAAAATAATCCTGAACTGGCCGCCTTTATTGACGAATGCCGTAACACCAAAGTTGCCGAAGCTGAAATGGCGACGATGGAGAAAAAAGGCGTCGATACTGGCTTTAAAGCGGTTCACCCATTAACGGGCGAAGAAATTCCCGTTTGGGCAGCAAACTTCGTATTGATGGAATACGGCACGGGCGCAGTTATGGCAGTTCCGGGTCACGACCAGCGCGACTACGAGTTTGCCTCTAAATACGGCCTGAACATCAAACCGGTTATCCTGGCAGCTGACGGCTCTGAGCCAGATCTTTCTCAGCAAGCCCTGACTGAAAAAGGCGTGCTGTTCAACTCTGGCGAGTTTAATGGTCTTGACCATGAAGCGGCCTTCAACGCCATCGCCGATAAACTGACTGCGATGGGCGTTGGCGAGCGTAAAGTGAACTACCGCCTGCGCGACTGGGGTGTTTCTCGTCAGCGTTACTGGGGCGCGCCGATTCCGATGGTGACGCTGGAAGACGGTACCGTAATGCCGACCCCGGACGACCAGCTGCCGGTGATCCTGCCGGAAGATGTGGTGATGGACGGCATTACCAGCCCGATTAAAGCAGATCCGGAGTGGGCAAAAACTACCGTTAACGGTATGCCAGCACTGCGTGAAACCGACACTTTCGACACCTTTATGGAGTCCTCCTGGTACTATGCGCGCTACACTTGCCCGGAGTACAAAGAAGGTATGCTGGATTCCAAAGCGGCTAACTATTGGCTGCCGGTGGATATTTACATTGGTGGTATCGAACACGCCATTATGCACCTGCTCTACTTCCGCTTCTTCCACAAACTGATGCGTGATGCAGGCATGGTGAACTCTGACGAACCAGCGAAACAGTTGCTGTGTCAGGGTATGGTGCTGGCAGATGCCTTCTACTATGTTGGTGAAAACGGCGAACGTAACTGGGTTTCCCCGGTTGATGCTATCGTTGAACGTGACGAGAAAGGCCGTATCGTGAAAGCGAAAGATGCGGCAGGCCATGAACTGGTTTATACCGGCATGAGCAAAATGTCCAAGTCGAAGAACAACGGTATCGACCCGCAGGTGATGGTTGAACGTTACGGCGCGGACACCGTTCGTCTGTTTATGATGTTTGCTTCTCCGGCTGATATGACTCTCGAATGGCAGGAATCCGGCGTGGAAGGGGCTAACCGCTTCCTGAAACGTGTCTGGAAACTGGTGTACGAGCACACAGCAAAAGGTGATGTTGCGGCACTGAACGTCGATGCGCTGACTGAAGATCAGAAAGCGCTGCGTCGCGATGTGCATAAAACTATCGCTAAAGTAACCGATGATATCGGCCGTCGTCAGACCTTCAACACCGCAATTGCGGCGATTATGGAGCTGATGAACAAACTGGCGAAAGCACCGACCGATGGCGAGCAGGATCGCGCCCTGATGCAGGAAGCGCTGCTGGCGGTAGTCCGTATGCTTAACCCGTTCACCCCGCACATCTGCTTCACGCTGTGGCAGGAACTGAAAGGCGAAGGCGATATCGACAACGCGCCGTGGCCGGTTGCTGACGAAAAAGCGATGGTGGAAGACTCCACGCTGGTCGTGGTGCAGGTTAACGGTAAAGTCCGTGCAAAAATCACCGTTCCGGTGGACGCAACGGAAGAACAGGTTCGCGAACGTGCTGGCCAGGAACATCTGGTAGCAAAATATCTTGATGGCGTTACTGTACGTAAAGTGATTTACGTACCCGGTAAACTCCTCAATCTGGTCGTTGGCTAAGCGCGGGAGGAAGCGTGCGATATCTGGCAACATTGTTGTTATCTCTGGCGGTGTTAATCACCGCCGGGTGTAGCTGGCATCTGCGTGACACCACGCAGGTTCCTTCCACTATGAAGGTCATGATCCTGGACTCAGGCGATCCGAACGGGCCATTAAGCCGTGCGGTGCGTAATCAGTTACGTCTGAATGGTGTCGAGTTGCTTGATAAAGAAACCACGCGTAAGGACGTTCCATCCTTGCGTTTGGGTAAAGTGAGCATCGCGAAAGATACCGCATCGGTATTCCGTAACGGTCAAACAGCAGAGTATCAGATGATCATGACGGTGAATGCGACCGTGTTGATCCCCGGCCGTGATATCTACCCGATTAGCGCCAAAGTCTTCCGTTCGTTCTTCGATAACCCGCAAATGGCGTTAGCGAAAGATAACGAACAAGACATGATCGTAAAAGAGATGTACGACCGTGCTGCCGAACAGCTGATTCGTAAGCTGCCAAGCATCCGTGCTGCGGATATTCGTTCCGACGAAGAACAGACGTCGACCACAACGGATACTCCGGCAACGCCTGCACGCGTCTCCACCACGCTGGGTAACTGATGATTCGGTTGTACCCGGAACAACTCCGCGCGCAGCTCAATGAAGGGCTGCGCGCGGCGTATCTTTTACTTGGTAACGATCCTCTGTTATTGCAGGAAAGCCAGGACGCTGTTCGTCAGGTCGCTGCGGCGCAAGGGTTCGAAGAACACCACACTTTTTCCATTGATCCCAACACCGACTGGAATGCGATTTTTTCGTTATGCCAGGCCATGAGCCTGTTTGCCAGTCGACAAACGCTATTGCTGTTGTTACCCGAAAACGGACCGAATGCGGCGATCAATGAACAACTTCTCACACTCACCGGACTTCTGCATGACGACCTGCTGTTGATCGTCCGCGGTAATAAATTAAGCAAAGCGCAAGAAAATGCCGCCTGGTTTACTGCTCTTGCGAATCGCAGCGTGCAGGTGACCTGTCAGACACCGGAGCAGGCTCAGCTGCCCCGCTGGGTTGCTGCGCGCGCAAAACAGCTCAACTTAGAACTGGATGACGCTGCAAATCAGGTGCTCTGCTACTGTTATGAAGGTAACCTGCTGGCGCTGGCCCAGGCACTGGAGCGTTTATCGCTACTCTGGCCGGACGGCAAACTGACATTACCGCGCGTTGAACAGGCGGTGAATGATGCCGCGCATTTCACCCCTTTTCATTGGGTTGATGCTTTGTTGATGGGAAAAAGTAAGCGCGCGTTGCATATTCTTCAGCAACTGCGTCTGGAAGGCAGCGAACCGGTTATTTTGTTGCGCACATTACAACGTGAACTGTTGTTACTGGTTAACCTGAAACGCCAGTCTGCCCATACGCCACTGCGTGCGTTGTTTGATAAGCATCGGGTATGGCAGAACCGCCGGGGCATGATGGGCGAGGCGTTAAATCGCTTAAGCCAGCCGCAGTTACGTCAGGCCGTGCAACTCCTGACACGAACGGAACTCACCCTCAAACAAGATTACGGTCAGTCAGTGTGGGCAGAGCTGGAAGGGTTATCTCTTCTGTTGTGCCATAAACCCCTGGCGGACGTATTTATCGACGGTTGATATGAAATCTTTACAGGCTCTGTTTGGCGGCACCTTTGATCCGGTGCACTATGGTCATCTTAAACCCGTGGAAACGCTGGCGAATTTGATTGGTCTGACGCGGGTCACAATCATCCCTAATAATGTTCCTCCGCATCGTCCACAGCCGGAAGCGAACAGCGCGCAGCGTAAACACATGCTTGAACTGGCGATAGCTGACAAGCCACTGTTTACCCTTGATGAACGCGAGCTAAAGCGCAATGCCCCCTCTTACACTGCGCAAACACTGAAAGAGTGGCGGCAGGAGCAAGGACCGGACGTGCCGCTGGCGTTTATTATTGGTCAGGATTCATTGCTGACCTTTCCGACCTGGTACGAATACGAAACGATACTCGACAATGCACATTTGATCGTCTGTCGGCGTCCAGGTTACCCACTTGAAATGGCACAACCACAATATCAGCAATGGCTGGAGGATCATTTGACACATAACCCGGAAGATCTTCACCTTCAGCCTGCCGGTAAAATTTATCTGGCTGAAACGCCGTGGTTTAACATCTCGGCGACCATCATCCGCGAACGTTTGCAAAACGGTGAATCGTGTGAGGATTTATTACCGGAACCGGTACTGACTTACATTAACCAACAAGGCTTGTATCGCTGATACCTGTCGTTACGGAGGGCATGATGCGACTGTGGTTAATTCGTCATGGTGAAACGCAAGCGAATGTCGATGGTCTGTACAGCGGTCATGTGCCCACACCCCTGACCGCGCGCGGTATTGAGCAAGCGCAAAATCTGCATACGCTGCTACATGATGTTTCCTTTGACCTGGTTTTATGCAGTGAACTGGAACGGGCACAGCATACCGCGCGACTGGTTCTTAGTGACCGCCAGCACCCCGTTCATATCATCCCTGAACTCAATGAAATGTTTTTTGGCGACTGGGAGATGCGACATCATCGTGACCTCATGCAAGAAGATGCCGAAAACTATAGCGCGTGGTGCAATGACTGGCAGCATGCTATCCCCACGAACGGTGAAGGATTTCAGGCATTTTCGCAACGTGTGGAACGATTTATCGCAAGGCTTAGTGAATATCAGCACTATCAGAATATTTTAGTCGTCAGCCATCAGGGCGTACTGAGTCTGTTAATTGCTCGTTTAATTGGTATGCCTGCCGAGTCTATGTGGCATTTCCGCGTTGACCAGGGGTGTTGGAGCGCCATTGATATCAACCAAAAATTCGCGACGCTACGCGTCCTCAATAGCCGTGCCATCGGGGTCGAGAATGCATGACTTTTCTGTTTTTTTACGGGTAAGCCGCAACGACCATTGACAGCCCCGGGCAGGCTGATATTCTCCGCAGCCAGACTTTTTCCGCCAGACACGACTTTGTAGAAATTGTTTTACAAAAATGGCGATGCAATCTGCGGCGCGGGGTGGGATGATAGCCCACTTTCGAAAGCCGATTCGGCGACAATTGTCCCGAAATCGCCTCTGGTTCAGGTATACTGACAGACCATTTTTATCTATTTGATTCACCCAGGGGGAAAACTTGCAGGGTAAAGCACTCCAGGATTTTGTTATCGACAAAATTGATGACCTCAAAGGTCAGGACATCATCGCCTTAGACGTTCAGGGCAAATCCAGCATCACCGACTGCATGATCATCTGTACGGGTACGTCCAGCCGCCATGTTATGTCCATTGCTGATCACGTTGTGCAGGAGTCTCGCGCAGCGGGCCTGTTACCGCTCGGCGTAGAAGGTGAAAACAGCGCCGACTGGATTGTCGTGGATTTGGGCGATGTGATTGTCCATGTCATGCAGGAAGAGAGCCGTCGCCTGTATGAACTGGAAAAACTCTGGAGTTAATGCGTGAAGCTGCAACTTGTCGCCGTGGGAACGAAAATGCCGGACTGGGTACAAACCGGTTTTACCGAGTACCTGCGTCGTTTTCCGAAAGATATGCCCTTCGAGCTGATTGAAATTCCGGCCGGAAAACGCGGCAAGAATGCGGACATCAAGCGCATACTCGACAAAGAGGGTGAGCAGATGTTGGCGGCCGCAGGCAAAAACCGCATTGTCACCCTCGATATTCCAGGCAAGCCCTGGGATACGCCGCAGTTAGCCGCTGAGCTGGAACGCTGGAAGCTGGATGGTCGCGACGTCAGTCTACTGATTGGCGGGCCTGAAGGGTTGTCGCCTGCCTGTAAAGCGGCGGCGGAGCAGAGCTGGTCGCTGTCGGCACTTACCCTTCCCCATCCGCTGGTTCGCGTGCTGGTCGCAGAGAGTCTGTACCGGGCGTGGAGCATCACCACCAACCATCCTTATCACCGTGAGTGATAAGTGAGCTTTGAGTAGAAAACGCAGCGGATGAAACTACAGAACTCTTTTCGCGACTATACGGCAGAGTCCGCGCTGTTTGTGCGCCGGGCGCTGGTCGCCTTTTTGGGGATTTTGCTGCTGACCGGCGTGCTTATCGCCAACCTGTATAATCTGCAAATTGTTCGCTTTACCGACTACCAGACCCGCTCTAATGAAAACCGCATTAAGCTGGTGCCTATCGCACCCAGCCGCGGCATTATCTACGACCGTAACGGTATCCCTCTGGCTCTCAACCGCACTATCTACCAGATAGAAATGATGCCGGAGAAAGTCGATAACGTGCAGCAAACGCTGGACGCTTTGCGCAGCGTGGTTGATCTGACCGATGATGATATTGCTGCATTCCGAAAAGAGCGCGCACGTTCACACCGTTTCACCTCTATTCCGGTGAAAACTAACCTGACCGAAGTACAAGTAGCTCGCTTTGCCGTCAACCAGTACCGTTTTCCTGGCGTCGAAGTTAAAGGCTATAAACGTCGTTACTATCCTTACGGTTCAGCGTTGACCCACGTCATCGGCTATGTGTCGAAAATCAACGATAAAGACGTCGAACGCCTGAATAATGACGGCAAACTGGCCAACTATGCGGCAACGCATGATATCGGTAAGCTGGGCATTGAGCGTTACTATGAAGACGTGCTGCACGGTCAGACCGGTTATGAAGAGGTTGAAGTTAACAACCGTGGGCGTGTTATCCGCCAGTTAAAAGAAGTACCACCGCAAGCCGGACACGATATTTACCTGACGCTGGATCTCAAACTCCAGCAATATATTGAAACGCTGCTGGCGGGTAGCCGCGCAGCTGTGGTAGTCACCGATCCGCGTACAGGTGGGGTGTTGGCGCTGGTTTCCACGCCTAGTTATGACCCAAACCTGTTTGTTGACGGTATCTCCAGCAAAGATTATTCCGCCTTGCTGAACGACCCGAATACACCGCTGGTGAACCGCGCCACACAGGGGGTTTATCCTCCCGCGTCTACAGTTAAACCCTATGTGGCGGTTTCGGCATTGAGTGCCGGGGTGATCACGCGCAATACGACGCTGTTTGACCCCGGCTGGTGGCAACTGCCAGGGTCGGAAAAACGTTATCGTGACTGGAAAAAATGGGGCCACGGGCGTCTGAATGTCACAAGATCGCTGGAAGAATCTGCGGATACCTTCTTCTATCAGGTGGCCTACGATATGGGGATCGATCGCCTCTCCGAATGGATGGGGAAATTCGGTTATGGTCATTACACCGGTATCGACCTGGCGGAAGAACGTTCCGGCAACATGCCTACCCGCGAATGGAAACAGAAACGCTTTAAAAAACCGTGGTATCAGGGTGACACCATTCCGGTTGGTATCGGTCAGGGTTACTGGACAGCGACCCCAATCCAGATGAGTAAGGCACTGATGATCCTGATTAATGACGGTATCGTGAAGGTTCCGCATTTGCTGATGAGCACCGCCGAAGACGGCAAACAGGTGCCATGGGTACAACCGCATGAACCGCCCGTCGGCGATATTCATTCCGGTTACTGGGAGCTGGCGAAAGACGGTATGTACGGTGTTGCTAACCGCCCTAACGGTACGGCGCATAAATATTTTGCCAGCGCACCGTACAAAATTGCGGCGAAATCCGGTACCGCTCAGGTCTTCGGTCTGAAAGCGAACGAAACCTATAATGCGCACAAAATTGCCGAGCGTTTACGTGACCACAAACTGATGACCGCCTTTGCGCCATACAACAATCCGCAAGTGGCTGTCGCCATGATTCTGGAGAACGGCGGCGCGGGTCCGGCGGTTGGTACGCTGATGCGCCAGATCCTCGACCACATTATGCTGGGTGATAACAACACCGATCTGCCTGCGGAAAATCCAGCGGTTGCCGCAGCGGAGGACCATTAATCATGACGGATAATCCGAATAAAAAAACATTCTGGGATAAAGTCCATCTCGATCCCACAATGCTGCTGATCTTACTGGCATTGCTGGTTTACAGCGCCCTGGTTATCTGGAGCGCCAGCGGTCAGGATATTGGCATGATGGAGCGTAAAATCGGCCAGATTGCGATGGGTCTGGTCATCATGGTGGTGATGGCGCAAATTCCTCCACGCGTTTATGAAGGCTGGGCCCCCTATCTCTATATCATCTGTATTATTTTGCTGGTGGCGGTAGATGCTTTCGGTGCCATCTCTAAAGGCGCTCAACGCTGGCTGGACCTCGGTATTGTTCGTTTTCAACCGTCGGAAATTGCCAAGATAGCCGTACCGTTGATGGTTGCACGCTTTATCAACCGCGACGTTTGCCCACCTTCATTGAAGAATACAGCTATCGCGCTGGTGCTGATATTTATGCCCACGCTGCTGGTGGCTGCACAGCCTGACCTGGGAACATCAATCCTCGTTGCGCTTTCCGGCCTGTTTGTACTGTTCCTCTCTGGCCTTAGCTGGCGTCTGATTGGCGTCGCAGTAGTGCTGGTAGCGGCGTTCATTCCGATTCTGTGGTTCTTCCTGATGCATGATTACCAGCGCCAGCGCGTAATGATGCTCCTGGACCCGGAATCAGACCCACTCGGCGCAGGCTATCACATTATTCAGTCTAAAATTGCTATTGGCTCCGGCGGATTACGCGGCAAAGGCTGGCTGCACGGCACTCAGTCACAGCTTGAATTTCTCCCCGAACGCCATACCGACTTTATCTTCGCGGTACTGGCGGAAGAGCTGGGATTAGTGGGCATTTTGATTCTGCTCGCTCTCTACATTCTGCTGATCATGCGCGGGCTGTGGATAGCAGCCAGAGCGCAAACCACCTTTGGTCGCGTCATGGCTGGCGGCTTAATGCTGATATTATTCGTTTATGTCTTCGTAAATATTGGTATGGTAAGCGGTATTCTGCCGGTTGTAGGGGTTCCGCTCCCACTGGTCAGTTATGGAGGATCGGCGCTAATTGTGCTGATGGCTGGGTTCGGGATTGTAATGTCAATCCACACCCACAGGAAAATGTTGTCGAAAAGCGTGTAAGAGGTGCGCAATGCGTAAGCAGTGGCTCGGGATCTGCATCGCGGCAGGAATGCTCGCGGCATGTACAAGCGATGATGGTCAGCAACAGACGGTAAGTGTACCGCAGCCTGCGGTATGTAACGGCCCCATAGTTGAAATTAGCGGGGCAGACCCGCGTTTCGAACCACTGAACGCGACGGCAAATCAGGATTACCAGCGCGACGGTAAAAGCTACAAAATCGTGCAGGATCCGTCTCGATTTAGCCAGGCGGGACTGGCGGCAATCTATGATGCCGAACCCGGCAGTAACCTGACGGCCTCTGGCGAAGCTTTCGATCCGACACAGTTGACGGCGGCCCATCCAACGCTTCCAATCCCCAGCTACGCCAGAATCACTAACCTGGCTAACGGGCGAATGATCGTGGTGCGCATTAATGATCGCGGCCCTTATGGCAACGACCGCGTGATTTCGCTTTCTCGCGCGGCAGCTGACCGTCTTAACACGTCAAACAACACCAAAGTTCGTATCGATCCGATTATTGTCGCCCAGGATGGTTCGCTTTCTGGTCCTGGTATGGCTTGTACCACAGTCGCCAAACAGACTTACGCCCTGCCAGCACCTCCCGATTTAAGCGGTGGCGCGGGAACAAGTTCAGTGCCTGTCCCGCAGGGTGACATTCTTCCGGTCAGTAATTCGACGCTAAAAAGCGAAGATCCGACCGGCGCGCCGGTAACCAGCAGCGGTTTCCTCGGCGCACCAACGACCTTAGCGCCTGGTGTACTGGAAGGCAGCGAACCGACGCCTGCGCCACAGCCCGTTGTTACAGCTCCGTCGACAACGCCTGCAACCTCACCTGCAATGGTGACACCGCAAGCCGCCTCGCAAAGCGCCAGCGGCAACTTTATGGTGCAAGTCGGGGCCGTTAGCGATCAGGCTCGTGCGCAACAGTACCAACAGCAACTGGGACAGAAGTTCGGCGTCCCCGGTCGCGTAACTCAAAATGGCGCGGTCTGGCGGATCCAGCTTGGCCCATTCGCCAGCAAAGCCGAAGCCAGTACCTTGCAGCAACGTTTGCAAACCGAAGCCCAATTACAGTCATTTATTACCACCGCGCAGTAGCGTAAAGCAGGCATCTGATGTGTCAATTTCTGTAAATGACGTTAACAAAGTCACGCGGAAAGTCAGATGCCTGCCGGTAGTGCATTTGCTATAGTAGGGCACTTTTTTTAATTCCATCACGGATGTCGTAGTTCAGACCATGAATACCATTTTTTCCGCTCGTATCATGAAGCGCCTGGCGCTCACCACGGCTCTTTGCACAGCCTTTATCTCTGCTGCACATGCCGATGACCTGAATATCAAAACCATGATCCCGGGTGTACCGCAGATCGACGCGGAGTCCTACATCCTGATTGACTATAACTCCGGCAAAGTACTCGCCGAACAGAACGCTGATGTCCGCCGCGATCCTGCCAGCCTGACCAAAATGATGACCAGTTACGTTATCGGCCAGGCAATGAAAGCCGGTAAATTTAAAGAAACTGATTTAGTCACTATCGGCAACGACGCATGGGCCACCGGTAACCCGGTGTTTAAAGGTTCTTCGCTGATGTTCCTCAAACCGGGCATGCAGGTTCCGGTTTCTCAGCTGATCCGCGGTATTAACCTGCAATCGGGTAACGATGCTTGTGTCGCCATGGCCGATTTTGCCGCTGGTAGCCAGGACGCTTTTGTTGGCTTGATGAACAGCTACGTTAACGCCCTGGGCCTGAAAAATACCCACTTCCAGACGGTACACGGTCTGGATGCTGATGGTCAGTACAGCTCCGCGCGAGATATGGCGCTGATCGGCCAGGCGTTGATCCGTGACGTACCGAATGAATACTCGATCTATAAAGAAAAAGAATTTACGTTTAACGGTATTCGCCAGCTGAACCGTAACGGCCTGTTATGGGATAACAGCCTGAATGTCGACGGCATCAAAACCGGACACACTGACAAAGCAGGTTACAACCTTGTTGCTTCTGCGACTGAAGGCCAGATGCGCTTGATCTCTGCGGTGATGGGCGGACGTACTTTTAAAGGCCGTGAAGCCGAAAGTAAAAAATTGCTAACCTGGGGCTTCCGTTTCTTCGAAACCGTTAACCCACTGAAAGTAGGTAAAGAGTTCGCCTCTGAACCGGTTTGGTTTGGTGATTCTGATCGCGCTTCGTTAGGGGTTGATAAAGACGTGTACCTGACCATTCCGCGTGGTCGCATGAAAGATCTGAAAGCCAGCTATGTGCTGAACAGCAGTGAATTGCATGCGCCGCTGCAAAAGAATCAGGTCGTCGGTACTATCAACTTCCAGCTTGATGGCAAAACGATCGAACAACGCCCGCTGGTTGTGCTGCAAGAAATCCCGGAAGGTAACTTCTTCGGCAAAATCATTGATTACATTAAATTAATGTTCCATCACTGGTTCGGTTAAAAATTGAACACTTGAAAGTGTAATTTCCGTCCCCATATACTAAGCATCAGTAAAAAACTCCCGCCTTCTGGCGGGAGTTGCTATTTAATTACGTTACGCCGGAGCTGACATGAAAACCAAACTTAACGAACTGCTTGAATTCCCTACTCCTTTTACTTACAAAGTTATGGGGCAGGCGTTACCTGAGCTGGTTGATCAGGTGGTTGAAGTGGTACAGCGCCATGCGCCAGGTGACTACACCCCAACGGTAAAACCAAGCAGCAAAGGCAACTACCACTCGGTATCTATCACTATCAACGCCACTCATATCGAGCAGGTTGAAACACTGTATGAAGAACTGGGCAAAATCGATATTGTCCGCATGGTTCTGTAACTCGCTTCTCCGTTACCCGGCTCCTGGTCGGGTAACTCCCCTCTCCTCGCTGTGATATACTTTTCCCCCACTTTTACTCATTCTCCACGGAGATGCCGTTTTGTATCAGGATAAAATTCTTGTCCGCCAGCTCGGTCTTCAGCCTTACGAGCCAATCTCCCAGGCTATGCATGAATTCACCGATACCCGCGATGATAGTACCCTTGATGAAATCTGGCTGGTCGAGCACTATCCGGTATTCACCCAAGGGCAGGCAGGAAAGGCGGAGCACATTTTAATGCCGGGTGATATTCCGGTGATCCAGAGCGATCGCGGTGGGCAGGTGACTTATCACGGGCCGGGGCAACAGGTGATGTATGTGTTGCTTAACCTGAAACGCCGTAAACTCGGTGTGCGTGAACTGGTGACCTTGCTTGAGCAAACAGTGGTGAATACCCTGGCTGAACTGGGTATAGAAGCGCATCCTCGGGCTGACGCGCCTGGTGTCTATGTCGGGGAAAAGAAAATTTGCTCACTGGGTTTACGTATTCGACGCGGTTGTTCATTCCACGGTCTGGCATTAAACGTCAATATGGATCTTTCACCATTTTTACGTATTAATCCTTGTGGGTATGCAGGAATGGAAATGGCTAAAATATCACAATGGAAACCCGAAGCGACGACTAATAATATTGCACCACGTTTACTGGAAAATATTTTAGCGCTACTAAACAATCCTGACTTCGAATATATTACCGCTTAATTCCATACATCAATGGCCCAATTTACACTGGGTCATTACTCATAATACCTGCTAATGCTTTACATCTCCTTCGCGTTTGTATATTTTCTTTATCACTTGCAGAAATGCGATGCTACGCCTTGCTCCGTAGCTCACCCAATTGGTTAACTCATTGAAATAATTACCATGGTGAGCAAAAGCGTTCCGTCCCAATTAGACATAAGATTATTGTGATTTTTATAAATATTATTTTTCCATGAATAAAATTTGAGTAAGTGCGTGGATAGTAATAATCAAATTGAACCCTGTTTAAGTAGAAAATCGTCAGAAGGTAAACCACAAATATTTACAACCTTACGAAATATTGATCTTACTCTTCTGACTATTTTGAAGTTGCATATGTCCATAAAGGAATCGTTAATGCAGCGAAAGTGCTTAATCTGCCCCCCCTCGGCAATCTATCAGCCTATTCAGAAACTGCGCGTTATATTCCCTGACCTATTGTTTATTCGCAAAGGCCAGGGTGTCACTCCTACCGCATTTGCGATGCATCTATATGAGTCTATCACTCAGGGACTTGAGTCCATTCTTGGCGCGCTGGATATCGAAGGAAGCTATGATAAGCAACGGACGATAACTATTGCGCCCTCCCCCTCGGTCGGGGCCCAGGTCCTTCCTGTCATCTATCGGGCGATTAAAACTCACTATCCACAGCTTTTACTGCGCAACCCGCCCATCGGCGGCGCGGAAAACCAACTCTGTCAGTTTCAAACCGATCTCATCACCGATAACATGTTTTGCACAGGACCATAGATGTTATCCGTAATGCATTTTGAAAAAGTATTGTTACAGCCAGATCACAGCGCAGAACGATAAAATGGCACAATCCAACAACAATTTTACATTTTCGCGACCGCTTTGGCTGCTTTCAGGTCCGTTTCAATGATATACTGCCAGTCGTTAATTCAAAAATAGTTGATAATTACAACAATCTATTGAATTGAAACGCTTTCCTTCGTAATTCGCAACTGGAACACGCACGCTATGAGTAAACCCATTGTGATGGAACGCGGTGTTAAATACCGCGATGCCGATAAGATGGCCCTTATCCCGGTTAAAAACGTGGCAACAGAGCGCGAAGCCCTGCTGCGCAAGCCGGAATGGATGAAAATCAAGCTTCCAGCGGACTCTACACGTATCCAGGGCATCAAAGCCGCAATGCGCAAAAATGGCCTGCATTCTGTCTGCGAGGAAGCCTCCTGCCCTAACCTGGCGGAATGCTTTAACCACGGCACAGCAACGTTTATGATCCTCGGCGCTATTTGTACCCGCCGTTGCCCGTTCTGTGACGTTGCCCACGGTCGCCCGGTAGCTCCTGATGCCAATGAACCAGTGAAACTGGCGCAGACCATTGCCGATATGGCGCTGCGTTATGTGGTTATCACCTCCGTTGACCGTGATGACCTGCGCGATGGCGGTGCCCAGCACTTTGCGGATTGCATTACTGCCATTCGGGAAAAAAGCCCGCAAATCAAAATTGAAACTCTGGTGCCGGATTTCCGCGGTCGTATGGATCGTGCTCTGGATATTCTGACTGCAACGCCACCAGATGTGTTCAACCATAACCTGGAAAACGTACCGCGTATTTACCGTCAGGTACGGCCTGGTGCAGATTACAACTGGTCGCTTAAGCTGCTGGAACGCTTTAAAGAAGCGCATCCGGAAATCCCGACCAAGTCTGGTCTGATGGTGGGACTGGGTGAAACCAATGAAGAAATTATTGAGGTAATGCGCGACCTGCGCCGTCATGGTGTGACGATGCTAACGCTGGGGCAATATTTGCAGCCAAGCCGCCATCACCTGCCGGTTCAACGTTACGTTAGCCCGGATGAGTTCGACGAAATGAAAGCCGAAGCGCTGGCGATGGGCTTTACCCATGCTGCATGCGGTCCGTTTGTCCGCTCTTCTTACCACGCCGATTTGCAGGCGAAAGGGATGGAAGTTAAGTAATCCTGTAATAATTACTTACATCTGTCTGATAAAAAACCCGCTTTTTGAAGCGGGTTTTTGTATCGAACAAGATATTGAGGGAGCGTCCTGCTCGCCACGTCACTCTTTATGAGAGAGCTTTTCAGCCTGAAGATCAACGTCTGCGCCTTTTTTCGCCGCAGCATCGTCATCATTCATCGCCTTCTTGAACCCTTTAATGGCCGCTCCAAGGTCTCCGCCCAGCGTACGTAACTTCTTAGTCCCAAACAGCAGAACGACCAGCGCCGCAACTACCAGCAGTTTGGTAATACTAATCTCACCCATAGATACCTTCTTGACATATAACCGGCAACAGAACGCGCCTTAAAAACCAGAGAATATTAACGGTCATTCGACGCGCGCACACAATAGCAATCTGTAACAAGGTGAATCAAGCGCCGAGTAAAAAAACATCATAATAATTGTGGCGGCGCAAAGCGACGGTTGTTTAAGACGGGCAGTTGCGCGCGTACCTGACGCACACGTTCGGGCGTCACTTCCGCCATAATGAGTGCAGGCATTTCTGACGCTGCCGCAATGGTGACGCCAAAGGGATCTATAATCCGGCTTTGCCCGATATTTTTGTTCCCGCACTCCCCCGCCGCCACCATATAACAGGTGGTATCCAGCGCACGAGCGGCAAGCAACGTTGACCAGTGATGCTCTTTGAGCGGCCCACGAACCCAGGCGGCAGGAAGTACCAGGATTTCAGCTCCCTGTAATGCCTGTGCCAGCGCCAGCTCTGGAAAGCGTAAGTCATAACAGGTCATCAGACCGACCTTCATCCCTTCCACCTCCAGTAACGGAGCTATTTCATCACCAGCATCAACATGGCGTGATTCCTGAATGGCAAATGCATCATAGAGATGCAGTTTGGCATAACGGGCGACGATGTTTCCTGCCTGTAGCGCCACCAGCATATTCCATGCGCGCCCCGGTGTTGAAGGAACATGAATCGTCAGAATTGTCGTCATCATGTTACGTTTACTTTCTCGCCGTAAACGGCCGAGGAATTCGCCTTCCAGCAGCTGTGCTGATTTAACCGAAAGATCCGCATCATGATCATCACGCGCCAGTAATGCTTCCGGCAGGACAAACAGCGAAACCTCGTTTTCCGCCGCCTGCACCATCAACGAGGCACAAATCTCAGCGTTCTTTTCCCACACAGATGTAACAGCAAACTGTCCTGCGGCAACCAGCATTGCCACCTCCTGTCAGAGTCGTAAAATTCGCCAACGGCGATTATTCGGCGTTACACTTATCACTCATACAAATCAAATAGCAGGATTTTGCAGTGTTACAACTTCTTTTAGCAGTTTTTATTGGCGGTGGTACGGGAAGCGTGGCGAGATGGCTGTTAAGTATGCGATTTAACCCGCTGCATCAGGCGATTCCGTTGGGGACGCTGGCAGCAAACCTGATTGGGGCATTCATCATAGGAATGGGATTCGCCTGGTTCAGCAGGATGACGAACATTGATCCAGTGTGGAAAGTATTAATCACCACCGGATTTTGTGGCGGTCTAACAACCTTCTCAACATTTTCGGCAGAAGTGGTGTTTTTGTTACAAGAGGGCCGCTTTGGCTGGGCGTTACTGAACGTTTTCGTCAATCTTTTGGGGTCTTTTGCCATGACCGCACTGGCTTTCTGGCTGTTTTCGGCCTCAACCGCACACTAAAGACCAAAAAAAACCCGCTGATTAAGCGGGTTTTGAATTCTTGCTGACGTATCTTACAGAGCGATTACGTTTGCAGCAGAAGGGCCTTTGGCACCGTTAGTGATTTCGAACTCTACGCGCTGACCTTCAGCAAGAGTTTTAAAACCATTAGTCTGGATTGCAGAGAAGTGTACGAACACGTCTTTGCTGCCGTCTTCCGGAGTAATGAAACCGAATCCTTTGGACTCATTAAACCACTTAACGTTACCTTTAATCTTAGACATCAAAATTACCTTTACATGAAAAATAGACACAAATGCTGTGTCGGTTACCAGTACACCAATTGTGGTACGCTTTGTCCAGTGCAACTTTACTAAAAAGTGATAAAAGTCGCGTTATTTTTGATGTTAATTATTTTACTGGTTGATTTTAAAGGATTTACTAAAACTTCATTTGTCTCAAAACTGAAAGCGCATCCAGGCAAAGTACACATTGCCATTGTTGTAGGTACCCGGAATGTAGGTCATCTGAAACGTCGCGGGGCCATACCCCACAGAGGCCAATGGCAGTAGAACCGGAAGAGGGATGTAATTCCAGTTATCGCGCGCCGTTACGCCAGCGGTAAATCCCAGGCCTAAATGAAAATTTTCATCCGCCAGCGGTCGCCAGGTACTTTCCCATCCGTATCCGGCAATCGGTTCCCATTTGTTCCACGAGTCCTTAAATGCCATGGCATACAGGCCATGCCAGTTTCCTTTTTCATCCCAACGCGACTGACCAAAACCGCCGCCCCACGGTCGCTCGTTATAGCGATCGGTTTTTTCTTTGTCGTAAGCAAAACGTGCATGCCAGGTGATGGCAGGAATATATAAATCATAATGTTCTGGCTGTTGCCAGGTTTGTGCAATATTTTCTCTAAACGTTGTCATCCACTCATCAGCGTTAGCAAAAACTTTACCAACACTGATTAACTGAATAAAAACAAAGAAAAATATAGCGACATATTTACTCACGTTCATTTGTGACCATTAAACATTTATCAAAAATCTACTACTAACATAGCAAAGCTACAATTAACATAACCTCAATAGTCCCAACATGAAGAATAATATGAATAGCTGCCCTATTTATTTCCGCTAGTTCAAGATAAATATTTCCGCGCATCGATTAAAGACGACGCATCGTTTTCTGCGATGGGAATAGTCATAAAAGAAAAACCAAGTCGTTTCTGATAACAAAATACAACCGATAAAAATTACTTTATTTTTTAATAAGATATAAAAAATATCTTAACGAAAAATATATTATGTATCGTCAACTCATGCTCATGAAAGATTATTTTTTGAGCACACAACCGCAGCTAACACCTTACAATTAACAAATTTGCATCAATCCACCATCAATTTACACACATTATTATGTGATATTTGCCAACCGCTAAATATGCGTTTTGTTATCTACGCATAAAAACAGCAACTTCAATGTCTTAATGGCAGTTTTTCTTGATTTTAATCAGCATTCACCGCCAATTTATTGGGCATATTTTTTCCTTAACTTTTAGGAATTTTTTATTATTTACTTTGGGGCCTGGAGACAGGAAAAATTATGCTGACATTCATTGAACTCCTTATTGGGGTTGTGGTTATTGTGGGTGTAGCTCGCTACATCATTAAAGGGTATTCTGCCACTGGCGTGTTATTTGTCGGTGGCCTGTTATTGCTGATTATCAGTGCCATTATGGGGCACAAAGTGTTACCGTCCAGCCAGGCTTCAACAGGCTACAGCGCCACGGATATCGTTGAATACGTTAAAATATTGCTAATGAGCCGCGGCGGCGACCTCGGCATGATGATTATGATGCTGTGTGGCTTTGCCGCTTACATGACCCATATCGGCGCGAATGATATGGTGGTCAAGCTGGCGTCAAAACCATTGCAGTATATTAACTCCCCTTACCTTCTGATGATTGCCGCCTATTTTGTTGCCTGTCTGATGTCACTGGCCGTCTCTTCCGCAACCGGTCTGGGTGTTTTGCTGATGGCAACCCTGTTTCCGGTGATGGTAAACGTTGGTATCAGTCGTGGCGCAGCTGCTGCCATTTGTGCCTCCCCGGCGGCGATTATTCTCGCACCGACTTCAGGGGATGTGGTGCTGGCGGCGCAGGCTTCCGAAATGTCGCTGATTGACTTCGCCTTCAAAACAACGCTGCCTATCTCAATTGCTGCAATTATCGGCATGGCGATCGCCCACTTCTTCTGGCAACGTTATCTGGATAAAAAAGAGCACATCTCTCATGAAATGTTAGATGTCAGTGAAATCACCACCACTGCCCCTGCGTTTTATGCCATTTTGCCGTTCACGCCGATCATCGGAGTACTGATTTTTGACGGCAAATGGGGTCCGCAATTACACATCATCACTATTCTGGTGATTTGTATGCTAATTGCCTCCATTCTGGAGTTCATCCGCAGCTTTAATACCCAGAAAGTTTTCTCTGGTCTGGAAGTGGCTTATCGCGGTATGGCAGATGCATTTGCTAACGTGGTGATGCTGCTGGTTGCCGCTGGGGTATTCGCTCAGGGGCTTAGCACCATCGGCTTTATTCAAAGTCTGATTTCTATCGCTACCTCGTTTGGTTCGGCGAGTATCATCCTGATGCTGGTATTGGTGATCCTGACAATGCTGGCGGCAGTCACGACCGGTTCAGGCAATGCGCCGTTTTATGCGTTTGTTGAGATGATCCCGAAACTGGCGCACTCCTCCGGCATTAACCCGGCGTATTTGACTATCCCGATGCTGCAGGCGTCAAACCTGGGTCGTACCCTATCACCCGTTTCTGGCGTAGTCGTTGCGGTTGCCGGGATGGCGAAGATCTCGCCGTTTGAAGTCGTAAAACGCACCTCGGTGCCGGTGCTTGTTGGTTTGGTGATTGTTATCGTTGCTACAGAGCTGATGGTGCCAGGAACGGCAGCAGCGGTCACAGGCAAGTAAATAGTAATGCCGGAGGCAAGTTTCCTCCGGCTTTATCATGTCACCCACTGTGGTATATGCGTTGCGGTCTGCCAACTTTGCCGTGAACAATTTCAGCAATAATCAGATGGCGGCTGGCGCAATATTCAAGATAACGCCTGGCAGTGGTGCGGCTGATGGTCAGTGCCTGCGCCACCGTTTCTGCCGTATGTTGCACACCAGGCTCTTTGAACAGTTTTCGCACCGCGTTTAGCGTCAAGGGGTCAATGCCGGTCGGCAGTTCGTCTTTGGGTTCACCGCGAGCATAGGCATTAAACATCTCATCAATTTGCTTCTGGCTGGCGCTATCAATACTTTCCAGCATATGTTTACGCTGGCGGAAACGGGTTAGCGTTTGCCCCAACCGTTCATAGGCAATGGGCTTAATGAGATAATCAAATACACCACAACGTACGGCTTCAGACACCGTTTCCATATCGCTGGCTGCAGTGGTAAACACCACGTCGCCGGGATAATGCGCCTGCACCAGTTCATGCAGTAAATTAATCCCTCTACCGTCAGGAAGATAGTTATCGAGCAAGATTAGCCCCGGCTTAAAACGCTCGATCATCATTCGGGCCTGCGCCAGGTTTCCCGCCAGTAATATCTGACTGAATCCGGGAATGTGACGAATATATTCCGCATGCATCTCTGCCAGCGGCGTTTCGTCCTCAACGATCAATAGGGTTAATGGAGCTGTCATTAGGTTTCACTTTCGGAATATAGATTGAAAATAAGGTACCGCAGGGATCATTATCTTCGAGAGTGATAACACCACCGCAGCGCGTTACGTAGCTGGCAATCAAGTACAACCCAATGCCATGTTCACCGGGCTCGTCAGCACGCGTACTGACACCCTGCTCAAATATTTTGTCTCGTAGAGACTCTGGAACGCCGCAGCCCTGATCGGCGACTTCAATCACCACATCATCGCCTTCATCGCTGAGGAATAATTCAACGATCTTGTTTCCTTCATCGCTACGCAGGCTTGCTTCGAAGGCGTTATCAAGTAAATTGCCAACAATGGCTGCAAACTCGGTGCTGTCCAGTCCTGGCGGCAGTTGCGAAAGCTGGCTACCGGGGACGATGACCATTTTTAGCCCCAGTTCGCGGGCGCGCTGCACTTTACCAAAAAGCAGCCCCGCCACCTGGCGATCGGCAAACGCCTCACGCAGGCTGTCAATAAGCTGTTGCTGGGCCTGAGACTCCCCCTGCACCATCGCCAGCACGCGATCATACTCTTTCATCTGCAACAGACCATTGAGCGTCGACATCCAATTGAGATGCTCGTGTCGCAATGTACGAAGGCTCTCGACGTATTGTTTAATTTGCGTCAGTTGCGCATTGAGGGTGGAAATTTCGTCTTTACTACGAAAGCTAATAATGGCCCCCAGTAAATCATCGCCAGAACGAATAGCTTCCCGGTTGGCAATAACGCTCAGACCGTTAAAGTTCGCCACCACATCCTGACGTTTTTCATCAATCTGTTCGGTAAAGAAATCGGCGGGCCTGACCACTTCAGCAATGGGTTTACCCAACCATTGCCGTCCGGGGGAACTCAGCCCCAGCATCTTTCTTGCGTTACGATTGATGGCGGTAATGTACCCGTGCGGATCCACCGCAATCAGCCCTTCATAAACCGAACTAAACAGCGCCTCTTGCTGACGGACTACGCGAGCGATTTGCTTTGGCTCCATGCCCATCATCTGCCGACGGATATGCGCGGCCAGGAACCACGACAGCAACATCAAAATCCCTAACAGCACGACAAACACGCCTGCCATCGGTAATAAAAACTCAGCCCGCCAGCTATCGATTTTACTCACCAGATAGCCAATCGACACCACGCCGATGACTTTTCCATCGTCATCAAAGATTGGCGTTTTGGCACGCATCGCCATGCCAATTGACCCTTTCCCGGTGATGAAGTAGCTCTCCCCTTTCTCCAGCGCGCCCGGTTTGGTGAACTGCATAGGATAACCAATTTTCTCCGGATTAGGATGGTAAAGACGAATCGAGTGCCGATCGCCAATCACCACATAATCGAAATCAGTATCTCTTTGTAATTTGTCAGCGATGGTCGCCAGCCTCTTGTAGTCACGCGTTTTCACTGCACTGATGATACTGTCATTAGAAGCAATAATTTTTGCCTGATTCATTGCCATGTCGCGCACATGAAGCGTTAAATAGTCCTCAAAACTGGCTGTAAAATATTGCGCCAGGGCTGCAATGACAAATATTGAGAACACCAGAATCAGCAAAAAGATACGCAGCGGAAATGCCAGTCTTTGGAAAAATGCAAACTGTTTATTCTCTTTAAGCTGCAACATTGTTTTCCTTGCGGGTTGTCCCGAGCCTCTTTGACGGATGTAATTAAAATGTTGAATCAAAATACATAGATATTAAATATGATCGTGGCAAATTTTATTCATTAAATCAATTAAATCACTTAAACCTGCGGGTTATTTCGTAATTACATTAGTTAAAAAACTTAAAACCATTAAATAAATAAAAAACCACTAACTCTATGTGAAATAAATCAAAATTTCACGCCGAAATACTCCTTAGGATGTATAGCGAAAGGAGAAAAAGATATACCTCGATCGCCCCCTTTCTCCCAAGTGAAAATAAAAGGTTATCAATTTGCAACATTGAACAACATTCGTTGCAAATCGATAACAATATGCACCTTCAGGATACTATTTATTATGTTCGGCAATGATATTTTCACCCGCGTAAAACGTTCAGAAAATAAAAAAATGGCGGAAATCGCCCAATTCCTGCATGAAAATGATTTGAGCGTTGACACCACAGTCGAAGTATTTATTACCGTAACCCGCGATGAAAAGCTTATCGCGTGCGGTGGAATTGCCGGAAATATTATTAAATGCGTTGCTATCAGTGAATCCGTTCGCGGTGAAGGACTGGCGCTGACATTAGCCACTGAACTGATAAACCTCGCCTATGAGCGGCATAGCACGCATCTGTTTATTTATACCAAAACCGAATACGAGGCGCTGTTCCGCCAGTGCGGTTTTTCCACGCTGACCAGCGTACCCGGCGTGATGGTGCTGATGGAAAACAGCGCCACGCGACTGAAACGCTATGCCGAATCGCTGAAAAAATTTCGTCATCCAGGGAACAAGATTGGCTGCATTGTGATGAACGCCAATCCCTTTACGAATGGTCACCGTTATCTGATTCAACAGGCTGCGGCACAGTGCGACTGGTTGCATCTGTTTTTAGTCAAAGAAGATTCTTCACGCTTCCCCTATGAAGACCGGCTGGATCTGGTGTTAAAAGGCACCGCCGATATTCCACGCCTGACCGTGCATCGCGGCTCCGAATACATCATCTCCCGCGCTACGTTCCCTTGCTACTTCATTAAAGAACAGAGCGTCATTAACCATTGTTACACCGAAATTGATCTGAAGATTTTCCGTCAGTACCTCGCTCCCGCGCTGGGTGTAACTCACCGCTTTGTCGGTACTGAACCCTTTTGTCGCGTTACCGCCCAGTACAACCAGGATATGCGCTACTGGCTGGAAACGCCGACTATCTCCGCACCGCCCATCGAACTGGTTGAAATTGAGCGGCTGCGTTACCAGGAGATGCCGATATCCGCTTCCCGGGTACGTCAACTGCTGGCGAAAAACGATCTCACGGCTATCGCGCCGCTGGTCCCTGCAGTCACGCTGCATTATTTGCAGAACCTGCTTGAGCACTCCCGCCAGGACGCGGCAGCTCGTCAAAAGACCCCCGCATGAGAAACAGGTGAAAAATGAAAATAAACCAGCCCGCCGTTGCAGGCACCCTTGAGTCTGGGGATGTGATGATACGCATCGCCCCACTCGATACGCAGGATATCGACCTGCAAATCAACAGCAGCGTTGAGAAACAGTTTGGCGATGCAATTCGCACCACCATTCTGGACGTTCTCGCCCGCTACAACGTGCGCGGCGTACAGCTGAATGTCGATGACAAAGGCGCACTGGACTGCATTTTACGTGCACGACTGGAAGCCCTGCTGGCACGCGCCAGCGGTATCCCGGCTCTGCCATGGGAGGATTGCCAATGATTTCCGCTTCGCTGCAACAACGTAAAACTCGCACCCGCCGCAGTATGTTGTTTGTGCCTGGTGCTAATGCCGCGATGGTCAGCAACTCCTTTATCTACCCGGCTGATGCCCTGATGTTTGACCTCGAAGACTCCGTTGCATTGCGTGAAAAAGACACCGCCCGCCGCATGGTTTACCACGCGCTGCAACATCCGCTTTATCGCGATATTGAAACCATTGTGCGTGTAAACGCGCTGGATTCCGAATGGGGTGTTAACGACCTGGAAGCCGTCGTTCGCGGTGGTGCGGACGTTGTGCGTCTGCCGAAAACCGATACCGCTCAGGATGTTCTGGATATCGAAAAAGAGATCCTGCGTATCGAAAAAGCCTGTGGTCGTGAACCCGGCAGTACCGGCCTGCTGGCGGCGATTGAATCTCCGCTGGGCATTACCCGCGCAGTGGAAATCGCTCACGCTTCCGAGCGTTTGATCGGTATCGCCCTCGGTGCAGAAGACTATGTGCGCAACCTGCGTACAGAACGCTCCCCGGAAGGAACTGAACTGCTGTTCGCTCGCTGCTCCATTTTGCAGGCCGCGCGCTCTGCGGGTATTCAGGCGTTCGATACCGTCTATTCCGACGCTAACAACGAAGCCGGATTCCTGCAAGAAGCCGCCCACATCAAACAGCTGGGCTTTGACGGCAAATCGCTGATCAACCCGCGTCAGATTGATCTGCTGCACAACCTCTACGCACCGACCCAGAAAGAAGTGGATCACGCCCGCCGCGTCGTAGAAGCCGCTGAAGCCGCCGCTCGCGAAGGCCTCGGCGTGGTTTCCCTGAACGGCAAGATGGTGGACGGTCCGGTTATCGATCGCGCCCGTCTGGTGCTCTCCCGCGCAGAACTTTCCGGCATCCGCGAAGAATAAGGCAATCAAAATGACGCAGAAAATTGAACAATCTCAACGACAAGAACGGGTAGCGGCCTGGAATCGTCGCGCTGAATGCGATCTTGCCGCTTTCCAGAACTCGCCAAAGCAAACCTACCAGGCTGAAAAAGCGCGCGATCGCAAACTGTGCGCCAACCTGGAAGAAGCGATTCGTCGCTCTGGTTTACAGGACGGCATGACGGTTTCCTTCCATCACGCTTTCCGTGGCGGTGACCTGACCGTCAATATGGTGATGGACGTCATCGCGAAGATGGGCTTTAAAAACCTGACTCTGGCCTCCAGCTCCCTGAGTGATTGCCATGCGCCACTGGTAGAACACATTCGCCAGGGCGTGGTTACCCGCATTTATACCTCTGGCCTGCGCGGTCCACTGGCGGAAGAAATCTCCCGTGGTCTGCTGGCGGAACCGGTGCAAATCCACTCTCACGGCGGACGTGTGCATCTGGTACAGAGCGGCGAACTGAATATCGATGTGGCTTTCCTCGGCGTCCCGTCCTGTGATGAATTCGGTAATGCCAACGGCTACTCCGGTAAAGCCTGCTGCGGCTCCCTCGGCTATGCAATGGTTGATGCCGACAACGCAAAACAGGTCGTGATGCTTACCGAAGAACTGCTGCCTTATCCGCATAATCCGGCAAGCATTGAGCAAGATCAGGTTGATCTGATCGTCAAAGTTGATCGCGTTGGCGATGCTGCAAAAATCGGCGCTGGTGCTACCCGTATGACCACTAACCCGCGCGAACTGCTTATTGCCCGTAGCGCTGCGGATGTGATTGTTAACTCTGGCTACTTCAAAGAAGGTTTCTCCATGCAGACCGGCACCGGCGGCGCTTCGCTGGCGGTAACCCGTTTCCTGGAAGACAAAATGCGTAGCCGCGATATTCGCGCCGACTTCGCCCTCGGCGGTATTACCGCAACGATGGTTGATCTGCACGAAAAAGGTTTGATCCGCAAACTGCTGGATGTGCAGAGCTTTGACAGCCATGCTGCGCAATCGCTGGCCCGTAACCCCAATCACATCGAAATCAGCGCCAACCAGTACGCTAACTGGGGGTCGAAAGGCGCAGCGGTTGATCGTCTCGACGTGGTGGTACTGAGCGCGCTGGAAATTGACACCCAGTTCAACGTTAACGTGCTGACCGGCTCTGACGGCGTACTGCGTGGTGCTTCCGGTGGTCACTGCGATACCGCGATTGCCTCTGCGCTTTCCATCATCGTCGCGCCGCTGGTACGCGGTCGTATTCCGACGCTGGTGGATAACGTGCTGACCTGCATCACCCCGGGCTCCAGTGTCGATATTCTGGTCACAGACCACGGCATCGCTGTTAACCCGGCACGTCCGGAGCTGGCAGAACGTCTGCAGGAAGCGGGGATCAAAGTGGTTTCTATTGAGTGGCTGCGTGAACGTGCGCGTCTGCTGACCGGTGAACCACAGCCGATTGAATTCACCGACCGCGTCGTTGCCGTTGTGCGTTACCGCGATGGCTCGGTGATCGATGTTGTGCATCAGGTGAAGGAATAAGCCATGCACCTGCTTCCTGAACTCGCCAGCCACCATGCGGTGTCAATTCCCGAGCTGCTCGTCAGCCGGGATGAAAGGCAAGCACGGCAACACGCCTGGCTCAAGCGCCATCCTGTTCCACTGGTCTCCTTTACCGTGGTTGCGCCTGGGCCGATTAAAGACAGCGAGGTCACACGCCGAATTTTTAATCATGGCGTGACAGCCTTGCGTGCCTTAGCCGCAAAACAGGGCTGGCAAATTCAGGAGCAGGCTGCACTGGTTTCCGCCAGCGGGCCGGAGGGCATGTTGAGCATTGCCGCCCCGGCTCGCGACCTCAAGCTCGCCACCATTGAGCTTGAACATAGTCATCCTCTCGGGCGGTTATGGGATATCGATGTCCTGACGCCCGAAGGCGACATTCTCTCCCGCCGCGATTATTCACTGCCGCCTCGCCGCTGCCTGTTGTGCGAGCAAAGCGCAGCTGTTTGCGCGCGTGGAAAAACCCATCAACTGACCGATTTACTCAACCGCATGGAGGCGCTGCTAAACGATGTCGATGCCTGCAACGTCAACTAAAACCACAAAGCTTGCGACGTCATTAATCGATGAGTACGCCCTGCTGGGCTGGCGCGCCATGCTGACTGAAGTCAACCTGTCACCGAAACCAGGCCTCGTGGATCGCATTAACTGCGGTGCGCACAAAGATATGGCGCTGGAAGATTTCCACCGCAGCGCGCTGGCGATTCAGGGCTGGTTACCCCGTTTCATTGAATTTGGTGCCTGTAGTGCAGAAATGGCACCGGAAGCGGTACTCAACGGATTACGCCCAATTGGTATGGCTTGCGAAGGTGATATGTTCCGCGCCACTGCGGGCGTAAACACGCATAAAGGCAGCATTTTTTCTTTAGGGCTACTGTGTGCGGCAATTGGCCGTTTGCTTCAGCTCAACCAGCCGGTAACGCCAACAACCGTTTGTTCTACGGCGGCAAGTTTCTGCCGTGGCCTGACCGATCGCGAACTGCGTACCAATAATTCACGACTGACGGCAGGTCAACGGTTGTACCAGCAGCTTGGCCTTACCGGCGCACGCGGTGAAGCCGAAGCGGGTTATCCACTGGTGATCAACCACGCCTTGCCGCATTACCTCACTCTGCTGGATCAGGGGTTAGATCCTGAGCTGGCATTGCTCGATACCTTGCTCCTACTGATGGCTACCAACGGCGATACCAACGTTGCATCGCGCGGTGGCGAGGGGGGCCTGCGCTGGCTACAGCGCGAGGCGCAAACATTATTGCAAAAAGGGGGCATTCGAACCCCCGCCGATCTCGATTATCTCCGGCAGTTCGACAGGGAGTGTATCGAACGAAATCTCAGTCCAGGCGGCAGTGCCGACCTGCTGATCCTTACCTGGTTTTTAGCACAGATTTAATTATTTAAGCACTTGATAAATTTGGAAATATTAATTTTCGGAGAACCCGTATGTCTTTAGCAAAAGATAATATATGGAAATTATTGGCGCCCCTGGTGGTGATGGGTGTCATGTTTCTTATCCCTGTACCTGACGGTATGCCACCGCAGGCGTGGCATTACTTTGCAGTGTTTGTGGCAATGATTGTCGGCATGATCCTCGAGCCAATTCCGGCAACGGCGATCAGTTTTATTGCGGTTACTATTTGCGTTATTGGCAGTAATTACCTGCTCTTTGATGCCAAAGAATTAGCTGACCCAGCGTTTAATGCGCAAAAACAGGCGCTGAAATGGGGTCTGGCTGGTTTTTCCAGCACCACGGTATGGCTGGTATTTGGCGCATTTATTTTTGCATTAGGGTATGAAGTTTCCGGGTTAGGCCGTCGTATTGCCCTTTTCCTGGTGAAATTCATGGGCAAACGCACGCTGACGTTGGGTTATGCGATTGTCATTATCGACATTCTGCTGGCACCGTTTACACCGTCCAACACCGCGCGTACCGGGGGTACGGTTTTTCCGGTCATTAAAAACCTGCCGCCGCTGTTTAAATCATTCCCGAACGATCCGTCCGCGCGTCGTATTGGCGGCTATTTGATGTGGATGATGGTCATTAGTACCAGTCTGAGTTCGTCCATGTTTGTCACCGGTGCGGCACCAAACGTGCTGGGTCTGGAGTTCGTCAGCAAAATTGCCGGTATCCAGATTAGCTGGTTGCAGTGGTTCCTCTGCTTCCTGCCGGTTGGGGTTATCTTGCTTATCATTGCGCCGTGGCTTTCCTACGTGCTGTACAAACCGGAAATCACACACAGTGAAGAAGTGGCAACCTGGGCGGGTGATGAACTAAAAACCATGGGTGCGCTGACACGCAGAGAGTGGACGCTGATTGGCCTTGTATTGCTCAGCTTAGGTTTGTGGGTATTTGGCAGTGAAGTCATTAATGCTACTGCGGTAGGTCTGCTGGCAGTTTCGCTGATGCTGGCGCTGCACGTTGTGCCGTGGAAAGACATTACTCGCTATAACAGCGCATGGAACACGCTGGTCAACCTGGCAACGCTGGTTGTTATGGCGAATGGCCTGACCCGTTCTGGCTTTATCGACTGGTTCGCCAACACGATGAGTACACACCTGGAAGGCTTCTCACCAAACGCAACGGTGATTGTACTGGTTCTGGTGTTCTACTTTGCCCACTACCTGTTTGCCAGCCTGTCTGCGCACACCGCAACCATGCTGCCGGTTATTCTGGCCGTCGGTAAAGGGATTCCGGGCGTACCAATGGAACAACTGTGTATCCTGCTGGTACTGTCTATCGGTATCATGGGCTGTCTGACGCCGTATGCAACCGGTCCTGGGGTGATTATTTACGGCTGTGGCTATGTGAAATCAAAAGATTACTGGCGTCTTGGCGCAATCTTCGGGGTGATTTACATCTCTATGCTGCTGTTGGTTGGCTGGCCGATTCTCGCCATGTGGAACTAATACGTTCGCCAAACGCTGAATAAATCATCACGCCCGCCAGGTAAGCCCACCAGGCGGGCTTTTTTATGATTTAATAGATAATATTCAGTGTATGTATGAGTTCCACACCCATTATGAAAGCATTCTGGCGTAACGCCGCGTTGCTCGCGGTTTCTCTGCTTCCCTTCTCTTCTGCCAACGCCGTGGCGTTGCAGGCAAAACAGTATGGCGATTTTGATCGCTATGTCCTGGCCCTCTCCTGGCAAACTGGATTTTGCCAGAGTCAACACGATCGAAATCGTAACGAACGAGATGAGTGTCGCCTGCAAACCGAAACGACCAACAAAGCTGATTTTTTGACCGTACATGGTCTGTGGCCAGGATTGCCTAAATCGGTTGCTGCCCGTGGTGTTGATGAACGCCGCTGGATGCGCTTCGGTTGCGCTACTCGCCCAATCCCGAATCTGCCAGAAGCACGCGCCAGCCGGATGTGTTCATCGCCGGAAAGTGGGTTATCACTGGAAACGGCAGCTAAACTAAGTGAAGTCATGCCAGGAGCTGGCGGACGTTCCTGCCTGGAACGCTACGAATATGCCAAACACGGTGCCTGCTTTGGTTTTGATCCAGACGCATACTTCGGCACGATGGTACGCCTGAATCAAGAAATTAAAGAGAGCGAAGCTGGAAAATTCCTTGCGGATAACTACGGTAACACAGTGAGCCGCCGTGACTTTGATGCCGCCTTTGCCAAAAGCTGGGGAAAAGAGAATGTGAAAGCAGTTAAGCTAACGTGCCAGGGTAACCCTGCGTATTTGACTGAAATTCAGATCTCGATCAAAGCTGACGCCATCAACGCTCCGCTTTCTGCCAACTCATTCTTGCCACAACCACACCCAGGCAACTGTGGCAAAACCTTTGTGATTGATAAAGCAGGTTATTAATCCTCTGATTTACAAAACACGCTAATTCGTCTTCCATAAACCATGACGATTAAGATTTATACATAATGCGCTACATTGAGGAATTCCCTGAATGTGACGCAAATCACTTCAAAGAGTGAGCAACAGTCAGTATCATCATGTGAGTTAAACCCTCGCCGCCTGACGGTGAGGGTTTTCTTTTGGGTATGTTTATCTGCGACACTCGCAGTACCGACGACATGGAGTAAAAATGTCCAGACCAACTATCATCATTAACGACCTGGATGCCGAACGCATCGATATTCTGCTGGAGCAACCCGCCTATGCTGGTTTGCCAATCGCCGACGCGTTAAACGCAGAGTTGGATCGCGCCCAAATGTGTTCGCCAGAAGAGATGCCACACGACGTGGTGACAATGAACAGCCGGGTTAAATTCCGCAATCTTAGCGATGGCGAAGTGCGTGTGCGCACGCTGGTGTATCCGGCAAAAATGACCGACAGCAATACTCAGCTTTCCGTTATGGCTCCGGTAGGTGCCGCACTGCTGGGGCTGCGCGTTGGCGATTCCATTCACTGGGAACTTCCGGGCGGCGTTGCAACCCACCTTGAAGTGCTGGAACTCGAATACCAGCCAGAAGCTGCTGGCGACTACCTGCTTTAATCCCATCTGCACAAGCGATAACTCGCTTTGCCCAGAGGATGCACTCGCATCCTCTTTCCGCTCAAATATCAACCAGATTTATCATTTTGCGCTTAAGCGCAGCATTCTAATCTGAACTGGTTATTCATCTGCGGAACCTCATATGAGCGAAGCTCTCGGTATCACTGCATTTTATATATTCATAGCAGCAATTATTGTTGCTGCAGTGCTATACCTTGAACAACGCTGGTAGCGCCTGGTTTTATTTATTTTCCAGCTCAATAGCAAATTCAGATCAAATCAGCCTCGCAAATTATAGATTCATAACCAATAATGTGCTGTTATGTATACATGCAAAAACAAGGAGAGAATGCTTATGTACAAAACAATCATCATGCCAGTGGATGTTTTCGAAATGGAATTGAGCGACAAAGCGATTCGCCACGCTGAATTCCTCGCCCAGGATGACGGAGTTATTCATCTACTTCACGTACTACCGGGGTCAGCCAGCCTGAGCCTGCACCGTTTTGCCGCTGATGTACGTCGTTTTGAAGAGCATCTGCAACATGAAGCAGAAGAACGTTTGCAAACGATGGTCAGCCACTTCACCATCGATCCTTCCCGCATTAAGCAACATGTCCGTTTTGGTAGTGTGCGGGATGAAGTTAACGAGTTAGCGAAAGAACTTGATGCAGATGTAGTAGTGATTGGTTCGCGTAACCCATCAATTTCAACTCATCTGTTGGGTTCTAACGCCTCGAGCGTAATCCGCCACGCCAATTTGCCGGTGCTGGTTGTGCGTTAATTGCCAGAATAAGTCTCCCGCCCTGCCCGGAGCCATCCCTGCAGGGCTTTTTAATGCAATAAAAAAGCCGCCAGGTTTGACCCCGGCGGCTAAGCAATTACAGGTGAATCTTACTTCTTCTTATGCAGTTTTGGTGCGAATCAGGTAGTCAAAAGCACTCAGAGAGGCTTTGGCACCTTCGCCAGTGGCGATGATGATCTGCTTGTACGGAACCGTCGTACAGTCACCCGCTGCGAACACGCCTTTGACGTTGGTTTCGCATTTCGCATCAATGATAATCTCGCCCATGCGATTACGTTCGACTGCGCCTTCCAGCCAGTTGGTGTTCGGCAGCAGACCAATCTGGACGAAAATACCGGCCAGTTCGATGTTGTGAATATCGCCGCTGACACGATCGCGATATTCCAGACCTACGACTTTGCTACCGTCGCCTTTCACTTCCGTGGTTTGCGCATTCAGAATAATGTCGACGTTTTTCAGGCTGCGTAGTTTGTCCTGCAGAACCTGGTCGGCTTTCATTTCTGGCGCAAATTCCAGCAGCGTTACGTGCTCAACGATACCCGCCAGGTCAATTGCCGCTTCCACGCCGGAGTTACCGCCGCCGATAACCGCTACGCGTTTGCCTTTAAACAGCGGGCCGTCGCAGTGCGGGCAGTAGGTCACGCCTTTGGTGCGATACTGATCTTCGCCAGGAACGTTCATGTTGCGCCATTTTGCACCAGTCGCCACGATAATGCTGCGTGCTTTCAGTACCGCGCCAGAAGCTGTTTCAATCTGATGCAGGCCGCCTTCAACCGCTGCCGGGATCAGTTTGCTCGCGCTCTGGCTGTCGATCACATCAACGTCGTATTCATCAACATGAACTTTCAGCGCACCTGCCAGTTTCTGGCCTTCGGTCTTCGGTACAGAAATGTAGTTTTCGATATCAACGGTATCGAGGATCTGACCACCAAAACGTTCGCCCATCAGACCGGTACGGATGCCTTTACGTGCGGAGTAAATTGCTGCCGCTGCACCCGCCGGGCCGGAACCAACGATTAATACGTCATAAGCATCACGCTTGTTCAGCTCTTCTGCCGCACGTTTTTCCGCGCCAGTATCAATTTTGGCGACGATTTCAGTCAACGTCATGCGGCCCTGACCAAACTCTTTCCCGTTTACGAACACTGCCGGAACGCCCATCACGTTGCGATCGGTAATTTCGTTCTGGAAGGTGCCGCCGTCAATTGCAGTGTGCTTGATGCGCGGGTTCAGTACGCTCATCAGGTTCAGCGCCTGCACCACATCCGGGCAGTTGTGGCAAGAGAGCGAGTAATAGGTTTCGAATTCAAAATCACCGTCAATATGGCGAATCTGCTCCAGTAGAGACTGCGCTTCTTTCGACGGATGACCACCGGTCCACAACAACGCCAGTACCAGAGAGGTGAACTCGTGGCCCAGCGGGGAACCTGCAAAACGTGGTCCCTGGTTGGAACCTGGGTTGGTGATCAGGAAAGACGGCTTACGCACCGGCAAGCTGTTATCTTCTTTAAAGGTGACTTTGTCTGACAGTTCTGCGATTTCAGCCAACAGTTCCTTGATTTCTGCCGATTTAGCGCTGTCATCCAGCGTGGCAATTAACTCAACAGGCTTGGTCAATTTCTCAAGGTAAGCCTTGAGTTGAGTTTTCATATTTGTGTCGAGCATGTTTATCTCCTGGGCTTTAAACATCATCATGCAAGCGGCCTCTGCGGCTAGCTGGATGCAGCTTGCATCATGGTGCGGGGAAGAAAATCGGGTGCCGCAGCACCCGAAGAATTAGGTGAATTTTCGAAGTATCTCGCGCCGGAGTTAGTAGCGCGAAAGACAAAGGAAATTTAGATTTTACCAACCAGGTCCAGAGACGGAGCCAGAGTTGCTTCACCTTCTTTCCATTTAGCCGGGCAAACTTCACCTGGGTGAGAAGCTACGTACTGTGCTGCTTTGATTTTACGCAGCAGGTCAGACGCGTCACGGCCAATGCCTTCAGCGGTAACTTCGATTGCCTGGATGATACCCTGCGGGTCAACAACGAAGGTCGCACGGTCAGCCAGACCTTCATCTTCACGCATGTTGTCGAAGTTACGGGTCAGGGCGCCAGTCGGGTCGCCGATCATCGCATATTTGATTTTAGCGATGGTTTCAGAGCTGCTGTGCCATGCTTTGTGGGTGAAGTGGGTATCGGTAGATACTGCGTATACGTCTACGCCCAGTTTCTGCAGTTCTTCGTAATGGTCAGCAACGTCACCCAGTTCGGTCGGGCATACGAAAGTAAAGTCAGCCGGGTAGAAGAAGAAGACGCTCCAGCGGCCTTCGGTATCTTTTTCGGTGATTTCGATGAATTCGCCGTTTTTGAATGCCTGGTTTTTAAAAGGTTTAATTTTGGTGTTAATCAAGGACATCTATACTTCCTCCGTGTTTTCGATGAGATGTAAGGTAACCAATTTTTGCCGATTCGGCTAATGCGTTTCCATTATCAAATCGATAAGTTTTACCTTACAACCTTCGTAAGACAACTTTGTGAACTTTGCACCGCCAGCGGCGATAAAAAGTAAAATGGCCCCCTTTCCAGGTGACCGTGTAATCTGAACTACCCTTTGGTATCTTCAGCGCCTGCCTGCAGGCTGAGGTGTTGCCCTTACAAATGCAACAACGACATGGATTACAACACCCTCATAAACAAAGGGCAATCACCTGATCTAAGCTCTTACCTATGACAGTGATAGGTTATGCCTTTTACTCGACTTTTGCACTGACTGAAAAGGACAAATTAATGTTAAAAAAGATACTTTTACTGGCTCTGCTTCCTGCAATCGCCTTCGCAGAGGAACTTCCTGCCCCAGTAAAAGCGATTGAAAAACAGGGTATTACAATCATCAAAACGTTCGATGCCCCTGGAGGAATGAAAGGTTATCTCGGTAAGTATCAGGATATGGGCGTCACCATCTACCTGACTCCAGATGGTAAGCACGCTATCTCTGGTTACATGTACAACGAAAAAGGTGAAAACCTGAGTAACACACTTATCGAAAAAGAAATTTACGCACCCGCCGGACGTGAAATGTGGCAACGGATGGAACAATCCCACTGGCTCCTCGACGGTAAAAAAGACGCGCCGGTCATTGTCTACGTCTTCGCCGATCCGTTCTGCCCATATTGTAAACAGTTCTGGCAGCAGGCTCGTCCGTGGGTAGATTCTGGCAAAGTGCAATTGAGAACATTGTTGGTTGGGGTTATCAAGCCAGAAAGCCCGGCGACAGCAGCGGCAATTCTTGCCTCCAAAGATCCCGCAAAAACCTGGCAACAATATGAAGCCTCTGGTGGCAAGCTTAAGCTAAGCGTGCCTGCAAACGTAAGCACAGAGCAAATGAAAGTGTTAAGCGACAACGAGAAACTCATGGACGATCTGGGGGCAAATGTCACACCAGCTATCTATTACATGAGTAAGGAAAATACCCTGCAACAAGCCGTCGGATTACCCGATCAGAAAACACTTAATATCATTATGGGGAATAAATAGAATATAATTCATCGATGGTTGAAATCTCTCTCTGCTTTTCAACCATCCTAAAAACGCATGAATTGCTCGTAACCCACCTGACAGCTATGCTATTTTAGAAAATCTTAATCCAAAGTTAAGCAGAAAAACATAATACATATAAATACAACAACATTATTGATCAAGTGAATGATTTATGGAAGAGACAATACAACGGAGTATGTTATGGCTAATCTTTATGATCTAAAAAAATTTGACCTCAATTTACTGGTCATATTTGAATGTATTTATCAACATCTCAGCATTAGTAAAGCGGCAGAATCATTATATATAACGCCCTCTGCTGTTAGTCAGTCGTTACAACGTTTACGTGCGCAATTTAATGACCCGTTATTCATTCGCTCAGGGAAAGGTATCGCGCCGACTACAACAGGGTTAAACCTGCATCACCATCTTGAGAAAAATCTCAGAGGCCTTGAACAAACGATCAATATCGTTAATAAGTCTGAACTAAAGAAAAATTTTATTATCTACGGTCCTCAGCTTATTTCTTGTACTAATAACAACATGCTAATCCGCTGTCTTAGACAAGATACTTCAATCGATATAGAATGCCATGACATACTGCTTTCAGCTGAAAATGCCGAAGAACTGTTGGTTCAACGCAAAACTGACCTGGCAATTACGCTGCAACCAGTAATTAGTCGCTCTGTCATCTGCATGCCGTTACACACTATTCGCAATTCCCTTATATGTAGCAACAAACATCCTCGTATTACTGATACCAGTAACTATGAACAAATTATCGCCGAAGAATTCACCCTGTTGATATCTAAATCAGCAGGGATTGACGAAATTCAAATGGACATAGATGAACGTTTTATGAACCGTAAAGTTTCATTTCGCAGTTCTTCTTTGATGACTATAATTAATAGTATTTCTGTTACTGACTTATTAGGCATTGTGCCCACCGAACTGTACGATTTACATCGTGACTTTTTGAAGTTAAAAGAAATAAAACTGGAACAACCTCTTCCTGCGGTTAAACTTTATATTTCCTATAACAAGGCTTCGTTGAACAACCTTGTCTTCTCCCGATTCATAGATCGTTTAAATGATAGCTTCTGATTCATTACCACTGACAAATAATATATTACGCATCAATTAATTCATTGTGTGAATATAAAATAATGTGCTCTATCTTGCTTCGTTTATCCTATAATTAGCGGATTCATCTCACGAGTCACCCCGTAACGTTCAGAGAGCGTTTTTAGATGTCTATTTATAAAATCCCGCTTCCACTGAATATTCTGGAAGCTGCAAAAGAACGTATTACCTGGACACTTAATACCCTACCCCGTATCTGTGTTTCTTTTTCGGGTGGTAAAGATTCCGGATTAATGCTGCATCTGACAGCTGAAATTGCCCGACAAATGGGCAAAAAAATCTGCGTTTTGTTTATCGACTGGGAAGCGCAGTTCTCATGCACTATTAACTATGTTCAGTCATTACGTGAGTTTTACGCCGATGTCATCGAAGAGTTTTACTGGGTTGCGCTCCCGCTTACGACGCAAAATTCCCTTTCTCAATACCAACCCGAATGGCAGTGCTGGGAACCTGATGTCGAATGGGTGCGTCAGCCCCCGCAAGATGCGATAACCGATCCTGACTTTTTCTCCTTTTACCAGCCTGGCATGACCTTCGAACAATTTGTGCGTGAGTTTGCTGAATGGTTTTCACAAAAACGTCCGGCGGCGATGATGATCGGCATCCGTGCAGATGAGTCCTACAACCGTTTTGTCGCCATCGCCAGTTTAAATAAACAACGTTTTGCCGATGATAAGCCCTGGACCACCGCCGCACCAGGCGGTCATAGCTGGTACATTTACCCCATCTACGACTGGAAAGTGGCTGATATCTGGACCTGGTATGCTAACCATCAACAGCTCTGTAACCCACTGTATAATATAATGTATCAGGCAGGCGTTCCTCTGCGTCATATGCGAATTTGCGAACCTTTTGGCCCGGAGCAACGGCAAGGATTATGGCTCTATCACGTTATCGAACCGGATCGCTGGGCTGCTATGTGCGCACGAGTCAGCGGGGTAAAAAGTGGCGGCATTTACGCCGGACATGATAATCATTTTTATGGTCATCGGAAAATCCTCAAGCCAGAACATTTAGACTGGCAAGAATATGCATTATTGCTGCTCAATAGCATGCCGGAAAAAACGGCTGAGCATTACCGCAATAAAATCGCTATTTATTTGCACTGGTATCAGAAAAAAGGCATCGAAGTTCCACAAACCCAGCAAGGGGACATTGGCGCGAAAGATATCCCCTCCTGGCGGCGAATATGCAAAGTTTTACTCAATAACGATTACTGGTGCCGGGCATTATCATTTAGTCCTACGAAAGCGAAGAACTATCAGCGTTATAACGAACGGATAAAAGGAAAACGTCAGGAATGGGGGATACTATGCAACAACGATTAACGCAGGATTTAACCCAATTTCTCGCCAGCTTGCCGGAAGATGATCGCATCAAAGCGATTAATGAAATCCGCATGGCGATCCATCAGGTTAGCCCCTTTCGTGAAGAGCCAGTGGATTGCGTTCTGTGGGTTAAAAACAGCCAACTTATGCCTAATGATTACAACCCAAACAACGTGGCACCACCCGAAAAAAAACTGCTGAAAAAATCCATTGAAATAGATGGTTTTACCCAACCCATTGTAGTCACGCATACGGATAAAAATGCTCTGGAAATCGTGGATGGTTTTCACCGCCATGAAATTGGTAAAGGCTCATCATCGTTAAAATTACGCTTAAAAGGTTATTTGCCGGTGACCTGTCTGGAAGGTACGCGTAATCAACGCATCGCCGCGACTATTCGTCATAATCGCGCTCGTGGACGTCACCAAATCACTGCCATGTCAGAAATCGTCCGAGAACTCAGCCAGTTGGGATGGGACGATAATAAAATTGGCAAAGAGCTGGGAATGGACAGCGACGAAGTGTTGCGCCTGAAGCAAATTAACGGCCTGCAAGAGTTGTTTGCCGACCGTCAATTTTCCCGCGCCTGGACGGTTAAATAACTACAGCTGGCGCAGGCGTTCTGCTGCTGCCAGCAACGTCGATTCCTTCTTGGCAAAACAGAGACGAATCAGTTTATGTGGGAAGGGATCGGCGCAAAACACCGACAGCGGAATCGCCGCTACGCCGTGCTCCCGCGTCAGCCACTGGCAAAACTCAACATCATCCAGCGTAGATACGGCGCTGTAATCCACCAGCAAAAAGTATGTACCTTCGCACGGTAAAATCTCCAGCCGACTTTCATTTAAGGCATTCACCAGAATATCGCGCTTCTGGCGATAAAAGTCCGGTAACGCAAGATAATGCTCAGGTTCTGCACGTAGCATATCGGCAAGCGCCAACTGTGCCGGGGTATTCACCGAAAAGGTCAGATACTGATGCACTTTGCGGATCTCGGCGCTGATGGGCGCAGGCGCAACGCAATAACCCACTTTCCAGCCGGTCATATGATAGGTCTTGCCAAACGATGACACCGCCACCGCTCGCTCACGCAATTGCGGATGCGCCAGCACGCTGGCATGGCCCTGTTGTGAAAAATTGATGTGCTCGTAGACTTCATCGCTAATGACAAAAATCTCGTGCCCGGCGATCGCCTGCCACAGAGCGGCGAAATCAGTCTGCTGCCAGACAGTTGCACTGGGGTTATGCGGGGTGTTGAGGATCACCAGTCGGGTGCGCTCGCTTAACAATGCGGCAAATTCCTGCCAGTCAACGCGAAAATGCGGCGGTTGCAGTGCAATACGTTTCACTATTCCCCCCGAAAGTGCGATGGCGGGGGCGTAACTGTCATAGCTGGGATCAAAACAAATCACTTCGTCGCCATTGCGCACCAATGCGGTTATCGCCGCGTATAACGCCTCCGTCGCCCCTGCCGTCACGGTGATATTGCTGTCGACATCCGGTTGATAGCCATATAGACGTTCCGTTTTCTGAGCAATCGCCTCGCGCAAGGCCTGCACGCCGGTCATGGGCGCGTATTGGTTTGCCCCCTGGGCAACGTGGTACGCCAGCCGCTCCTGTAAATAGCGCGGACCATCAAAATCAGGAAAGCCTTGCGAAAGGTTAATCGCCTGGTGTTGCTGCGCCAGCGCGCTCATCCGGGTGAAAATAGTGGTGCCAAGTTGTGGAAGTTTGCTTTGTGGAATCAGAGGGTTATTTGTCATTTTTATTGTACCTGACGAAGTTGCGTGTTGAAGGCACTATAACACGATGCTAGTATTTGGCAATCAAGACGTTTAGATGTCTAAATAAAACAATAAGGACAACACAACATGCCTCACAATCCTATCCGCGTGGTCGTCGGCCCGGCTAACTACTTTTCACATCCCGGAAGTTTCAATCACCTGCACGATTTTTTCACTGATGAACAACTTTCTCGCGCGGTGTGGATCTACGGCGAACGCGCCATTGCTGCGGCACAAACCAAACTGCCGCCTGCGTTTGAACTGCCAGGGGTAAAGCATATTTTGTTTCGTGGTCATTGCAGCGAAAGCGATGTGCAACAACTGGCGGCTGAGTCCGGTGACGACCGCAGCGTGGTGATTGGCGTCGGCGGCGGCGCACTGCTCGACACCGCGAAAGCCCTCGCCCGCCGTCTCGGTCTGCCGTTTGTTGCCGTTCCGACGATCGCCGCCACCTGCGCCGCCTGGACACCGCTCTCCGTCTGGTATAACGATGCCGGACAGGCGCTGCATTATGAGATTTTCGACGACGCCAATTTTATGGTGCTGGTGGAGCCAGAGATTATCCTCAATGCGCCGCAAGAATATCTGCTGGCGGGAATCGGTGACACGCTGGCGAAATGGTATGAAGCGGTGGTGCTGGCTCCTCAGCCAGAAACGTTGCCACTAACCGTGCGGCTGGGAATCAATAATGCGCAGGCCATTCGGGACGTTTTGTTAAACAGTAGCGAACAGGCGCTTGCCGATCAGCAAAATCAGCAATTAACGCAATCATTTTGCGATGTGGTGGATGCGATTATCGCCGGAGGCGGAATGGTGGGTGGTCTGGGCGATCGTTTTACTCGCGTTGCAGCAGCCCATGCCGTACATAACGGTCTGACCGTTTTGCCACAAACCGAGAAATTTCTCCACGGCACCAAAGTCGCTTACGGTATTCTGGTACAAAGCGCCTTGCTGGGTCAGGATGATGTGCTGGCGCAATTAACCGGGGCGTATCAGCGTTTTCATCTGCCGACCACGCTGGCGGAGCTGGAAGTGGATATCAATAATCAGGCAGAGATCGACAAAGTGATTGCGCACACCTTGCGTCCGGTGGAATCCATTCATTATCTGCCAGTCACGCTGACACCAGATACCTTGCGTGCAGCGTTCGAAAAAGTGGAATCGTTTAAAGCCTGACGTACAAATTTAGCAGCAGCGCGCGCCGCCTTTTCCACCGTAGCGCGCGTCCTGCCGCTCACGGAAAAACTCCTCGTAGGTCATCGGCGTTTGATCGGGATGGTTAACCCGCATATGTTCGACATAGTTGTCGTAATCAGGCATACCAATCATCAGCTTCGCCGCCTGACCTAAATATTTTCCGGCTTTTGCCAGTGAATCAAACATCAATACCTCCGGTAATCAGGTTGCTGAGAGAGTGCATTAATAGCTATCAACGCGCTCGGTCAGTCCCCTCGCCCCACCGGGGAGAGGGTTAGGGTGAGGGGGAACCCTCGGCACTATGCCAACATCCCCCCTCACTCTGACTTTAGTGCGCGCCTTTCGCCTGCGCCACGATCTCCTCGACATTTTCCGGCATTGGCTCATACGGCGTTTCTTTCGCCGTTGGCTTCGGCTCTTTCAATGCTGCCAGTGCCGTCTTAATCGAGAACAGCGCCAGAACCACCACAACCACCATAAAGAAGATGGTTAACCCGGCATCCAGACGGTTGTTGAACACCAGTTGCGCCAGTTGTGACTCAGTATACTGCGACGGAATATTGCCGCTGTCGATCATTGCCTGGAACTTGTTAGCAATCGCCAGGAAACCGACTTTCGCATCCGGGCTAAACGCTTTCTGCCAGCCTGCGGTCAGGGTACAAATCAGCAGCCAGGCCGTTGGTACCAGCGCCACCCAGGCGTAACGTTGACGTTTCATCTTGAACAACACCACGGCACAGAGCATCAGCGCCATCCCTGCCAGCATCTGGTTGGCAATACCAAACAGCGGCCACAGAGTGTTAATACCGCCCAGCGGATCGACTACGCCCTGATGCAGAAAGTAACCCCAAGCCAGCACGCACAGCGCCGTTGCCAGCAGGTTAGCAGGCAGTGAATCGGTCCGTTTCAGGCCCGGAGAAACCACGCCCAGCAGATCCTGCAACATAAAGCGCGCAGCACGCGTACCCGCATCCACCGCCGTCAGAATAAACAGTGCTTCAAACAGAATGGCGAAGTGATACCAGAACGCCACATCCATCATGCCACCCAGCGCGCCGTGCAGAATGTAGGCCATCCCCACCGCCAGGGTCGGCGCACCGCCCGCACGGGAAATGATCGACTGTTCACCCACTTCGCTGGCAATCTGATTTAACGTATCTGGCGTAATACTAAAGCCCCAGCTACTCACTACCTGCGCAGCAGATGCCACTACATCCGACGTCCCCGCTGGAGCCAGCACCGCCATCGGGCTGTTCATCGCGAAGTACACGCCCGGATCGATGATACAGGCAGAAACCAGTGCCATAATCGCTACGAAGGATTCCATCAACATACCGCCGTAGCCGATAAAGCACGCCTGACCTTCGTTCGCCAGCATCTTCGGTGTGGTACCGGAAGAGATCAGCGCATGGAAGCCAGACACCGCGCCACAGGCGATAGTAATAAACAGGAACGGGAACAGATTACCGGTCCATACCGGGCCAGTGCCATCGACAAATTTAGTTAGCGCAGGCATGGTCAGCGTCGGACGCATAATCAAAATGCCTACCGCCAGACCGACGATAGTCCCGATTTTCAGGAAGGTAGAGAGGTAGTCACGCGGAGCCAGCAGCAACCACACCGGCAGAACCGCCGCCACAAAACCGTAACCCACCAGCATCCAGGTCAGCTGCACGCCGGTAAAGTCAAAGTACGGTGCCCAGGTCGGGCTTTCTGCCACCCAGCCGCCAGAGATAATGGCGAAAATAAGGAATACCAGGCCAATCACCGACACTTCCCCAATGCGGCCCGGACGCAGATAGCGCAGGTAAATCCCCATGAACAGCGCCAGCGGAATGGTGAACGCAACGGTATACGTTCCCCACGGGCTATGAGTCAGGGCTTTCACCACGATCATCGCCAGTACTGCAAGGATAATGACCATGATCATAAAGCAGGCCACCAGCGCAATCACCCCGGCGGTTGGCCCCATCTCTTCTTTAACCAGCTCGCCCAGCGAGCGACCGTCACGGCGCGTGGAAACAAACAGCACCATGAAATCCTGCACCGCACCGGCGAGAACCACCCCGGCGAGCAGCCAGATCATCCCTGGCAGGTAGCCCATTTGCGCCGCCAGTACCGGCCCCACCAACGGGCCTGCTCCGGCAATAGCCGCAAAATGGTGACCGAACAGCACTTTCTTGTCCGTCGGCACATAGTCCAGCCCGTCGTTATGGCGCACCGCTGGCGTCATACGCGTCGGGTCAACCGCCAGCACATTTTTGGCGATATACAGCCCATAAAAACGGTAAGCGATCAGATAGATACAGACCGACGCCACCACAATCCACAGCGCGTTGATCTGTTCCCCACGATTTAAAGCAATGTATCCCAGAGCAAATGCTCCCATTACAGAGAGCACTGTCCAGACGAGGTATTTCCCTGATTTGTTCATAGTTGTTATCCGTGTGCGTGTCCATAGAGATGTTACATTTTGTTTCTATAACATCTTTGTACAATTTAACAACACAGCAACCATGCAAATCGGAGTTGAAACCAATATTTAACTTAACAATGTTAACTCGATCACTCCGTTAACCGAGTTTTCCTGCAATCTCATTTTATTCTGTCGGGTTCATCCCAAAACCGCTGTGCCCAGCCGACAGGTGCAGCAACGCCGCCCCTGTTCATCGAAAACGACGATTTCCCAGCTCTGATTTTGTCGTCCAAGATGCAGCGGTTGGCAGACACCGCGCACCTTTCCCTCAGACACCGGGCGATGATGTGTGGCGTTAAGTTCCGTGCCCACCACACACTGTCCGTCGCGGGTCATCATAAATCCGGCCATCGATCCCAGCGTTTCCGCCAGCGCCGCCGACGCGCCGCCATGCAGCAGGCCAAACGGCTGATGAGTACGGGTATCAACCGGCATTTCGGCTTCCAGCACATCATCGCCCAGACGGGTATACACAATTCCCAGATGCGCCACCATTGTGTTATCGCTGGTGGCGTTCAGCTCGTCGAGCGTTAAATGGCGTTTCCAGATCATGCTTATGCCCCCAGCGTTGAGCCGCCATCGACCACAATATCCTGTAGGGTGATATGGCTGGCGAGATCAGAGGCGAGGAACAAAATCGTATTGGCAATCTCCTGCGGACGGGCGATTTTCCCTAGCGGAATGCCGAGTTTAAACTGCTCGCCAAAGCCGCGAATACGCTGCTCTTCGGCGTCATCGCTCACCCACAGCGTGCGTTGCATATCGGTGTCGGTGGAGCCCGGCGAAACCACATTACAGCGCACGCCGCTACCCGCCAGTTCCAGCCCGACGCTCAACGCCAGGCTTTTCAGCGCCGCTTTCGACGCGCCATAAGCACTCATACCAATGCGCGGCGTGTGTGCGGCGTCGGACGCAACAGTAACAATCGCCCCGCCCCGCTGACGGCGAAACTGGTTCATGGTCTGCTGAAACAGGTTAAACGCACCGCCGACGTTGACCGCAAAAGTCTGCTGCCAGTCCTCTTTACTGAGCTGATCGGTCGCGCCCATGCGCAAAATTCCCGCCGCATTGACCAGCACGTCCAGTCGCTCCGTTTCAGCTAACAGTCGCTGACATACCTGCGCCACCTGCGCAGCATCGGCAACATCCATTACTTCGGTCGCAAAAGGATATTGCTCCTGAGTAAACGCTTGATCAAAACCTGTAACTTTCGCCCCCGCCTCAACAAATGCCAGCGCCGTGGCATAGCCGATACCTTTCCCCGCGCCAGTTACCCAGACATTTTTACCGCTGAAATCCATTATTTCACCTCGCGGGAGAGTAGCTTCCACCAGGCGTCGATGGTCGGGTTTTTCGCCAGCATGACAAAGTCGATATCGCCATGCACTTTGCGCCAGCGCGCCGCCAGCGCCATCATCCGCACCGAATCCAGACCGTAGTCGATCAGGTTGTCGTCATCGAAGGGTTCATCGGACTCGTCCAGCAACGGCAGGATCACCTCACGCAGCTCCGCTTTGCTGGCGGGGATAGGTGCTGGCAGCAATTCTTCGCTCATCACCACCCGACCAGAACGTCCGGCCACATATTTCAGCGACATCAAATGCTCGTCACGGCTGAAATCGGCCAGCGCATCCGCCACCATAAACGGTTTAATATCGCGCATAAATGCGTCCGTTGCGGTGGTCATACAGCCAATGTGGGCATATACCCCGGTAATAATCAGCTGGTTACGTCCACTCTCTTTGAGCATTTGCTCCAGCGGGGAACGATGAAACGCGCTGTAGCGCCACTTCACCAGCACCGTGTCGTCGGCATCTGGCGTCAGGCGATCCACCACCTTTTGCTGTTCCGGCGAACGGGTCAGGCCAGGCCCCCACATATCATTCAACAGCGCCCGATCTTCATCGCTCTGCTCTTTCGGCTGGGCGGTGTAATAAACCGGGATATTGTGCTGTTTGCAGTAGTCGCGTAGTGCCGCAATATTCGCGATCACCTGCTCCATCATCGGGCAGTTCTCACCCCAGAAGCTGACAAAATAGTCCTGCATATCATGGATTAACAACGCGGCACGTTGCGGTTCAAAGGCCCAGTCGACTTTATTCTGCGGAATATCATGAGGCTCCGGCAGTGCGTAAGCCTGTAATTTTGGAATAGCCATCGTGTTCTCTCCTTCAGGCTGATGTGCGTGACGCCAGCCACTGACGTAATTGTTTTTTATCGACTTTCCCGACCGCCGTCAGCGGAAGTGAATCTACACACTCCACGCGATCCGGTAATTTAAATTCGGCAATACCCTGTTCACGCAGGAAACGACGCACCTGCACCGCGCGCAGCGGCTCTTTTACCACCAGATAAGCACAGCTTTTTTCGCCCATCAGCTCATCTTCCATGCTCACCAGTGCGGCGTAGATCACCGCCGGATGGCGCAGCAGCAGGTTTTCGATCTCTTCGGCAGCGATCTTCTCGCCGCCACGGTTGATCTGATCTTTCTCGCGCCCCTGCACAGTGATGTAACCCTCTGGATCAATAGAGATCAGATCGCCGGAACAGTAAAAACCGTTGGCATCAAAGGCGCTGGCATTGTGCTGCGGGCTTTTGTAATAGCCACGGAAGGTGTACGGCCCGCGCGTCATCAGGCGTCCAACTTCCCCTTGCGGCAGTGGATTTCCTTCGGCATCGGCAACCCATACTTCATCGTCCGGGCACATTGGGTAACCCTGGGTATGGATAATTTTCTCCGCACTATCATCAAGACGGGTGTAGTTCACCAGCCCTTCCGCCATGCCAAACACCTGCTGCAACTGACAGCCAATCTCAGCGGGAATACGCGCCGCAAGGGTGGCAGAAAGACGGGCGCCGCCGACCTGTAACAGTTTCAGCGAGGCAAGCTGCGCCCGGCTTTCGCCTTCAGCCAGTGCCTGCAACCACAGGCTGACTGCTGGCGGCACCAGCGCGGTGACGTTCACCTGATGTTTTTCAATCAATGGGAAGCAAAGCGTGGCGCTGGGGTCGGCAGCCAGAACGACAGTGCCGCTAGCGAGAAATACCCCCAACGATCCCGGTGAACTCATGGCGTAGTTATGAGCCGCCGGGATCGCGCACAGGTAGCGCGTCTGTTGTGTGAACTGACAAATCTCGACGCTACGACGCACGCTGTAGTAGTAGTCGTTATGAGTGCGCGGGATCAGTTTCGGAGTGCCGGTGGTGCCGCCGGAAAGCTGGAAATAGGCCACTTCATCAGCAGGAGATGGCGTGGCAGTAAAATCCTCAGCCGGATGGTTAATCGCATCCTGCAAGTTATGCTCACCGCTGTCGTTGAGCAGCTGCACCACGCGAATCGAAGAATGCTCTGCAACAAATGTGTTGAGGAAATCATCCCCGCTAAATAGCGCATGTTGGCGATCGGCAATCAGTAACGCCGGTTCAATCTGGCTGGCATAGGCGTTCAGTTCACTACGCTGATGGCTGAACAGCGCCAGCACCGGCGCAACGCCCAGTTTCAGCAGCGCGAAAAAGGTAATGTAAAGTTCAGCGACGTTACCCAGTTGTACCAGCGCGGTTTCACCAGGTTTAATGCCCTGACGGCGCAAACTACAGGCGAGGTTATCCGCCGCCTGATTCAGCTCCCGGTAACTCAACTGCCGCTCGCCGTCGATAACCGCGATGCTGTCACTCGTAGCGTGGCGAGTCAGAATGTCGGTCAGTGGCAAATCCTGCCAGTAGCCTTTTTCCCGATAGCGACGGGCAAACTCTTCCGGCCAGCGGGTGAATGGAATGCTCATCCTCGCTCCTTAATGCAATCCAAAAACGTTCAACATGGTAGAAAGTTTGACGCCTGTTTCGCGCCACTCACCCAACGGTGAGGACGCAGGCACAATCCCCGCTCCGGCAAACAGACGCACCTGATTTTCCCGCAGCTTCGCGCAGCGGATGGTCACCACCCATTCACCGTTACCTTCGCTGTCACACCAACCCACAATGCCGCCAAACAGTTCGCGGTCGAACGGCTCCAGTTCAGCAATAACCTGAGTCGCGGCCTGATGCGGGAAACCGCTCAGCGCGGGGGTCGGATGCAGCAGACAAGCCAAAGTCAGTGCGTTTTCTTGCGAATTCGCTTTACCTTCAAAGGGAGTTGCGAGATGCCACAGCGTCGGCGTGGTAATCAATTGTGGAGAGGAGGGAACGTGTAACTCACTACTGCGTTTGCGCAGTACCTCTTTCATCGCCTGAGTCACCAGTTCATGTTCATGGCGATCTTTTTCTGACGCCAGCAGACGATTACCCGCTTCGCGATCGAGCACTTCATCCGGCTGACGACGCGCGGAACCGGCTAACGGAATGGAGCTAAAACGCTCGCCGTCTTTACGTAGCAGCAGTTCCGGGCTGGCCCCCAGCAGAACGCCACCATCAGCCAACGGAACATGGAAGTTGTAACTAACCGGGTTTTGCGCAATCAACCGTTCCAGCAATACGCCACTATCAATGGCGGCGTCAGTAGTGATATCAATCAACCGTGACAACACCACTTTGTCGACCTGCGGCGTGGCGGTAAGTGCGGCAGCACGGGCAACCATCTGTTCAAACGTGGTTTGTTCCGGAATGGCCTGACGTTCCACCACGTTCAGCGACTGGCTGCGAGTGAAACGGCGTGCGGAAGCTTGTTTTTCCTGACGGGAGAACGACTGCCAGGATTCAGGTATATACAGCGACGAAGGCTGACGTGGATCGAAGGGAATCGCCCCGACCATCACCGGATTTTTGATGCCCTGCGCTTTGGCATCGGCAAACAACGCGGCGAGTTTTTGCTGGAAGGGACTGTCGGGCGAATCCCCGTTCACAGCCGGTTCATCGAAGCGGGCGAAACATCCTGACGTCGTAAAACTGCGGTACGGCGACATAAAGAAAAAGCGATTGGGCGCAAGTGTTGCCATGGTCTGCTGTACTTCCTCAGCCAGTGACGTATCCATATCATCCTCCACAAAATGATAAAGGCTTTAATAATGATTATCATTTATATTTTCGGTCGCTAACCTAAAAGCAAACGCGCACTATGTCAACTCTTGAGGTAACGCAATCTGCAACTCGGGGTTGCATCTGGTTGTGGTTACAATGAAAATGAGAAGCATTAACTTCATTAATAACAGGAAGCTGACTTGTGAGACTCGCCCCGCTCTACCGCAACGCCCTTCTATTAACAGGACTTTTGCTTTCAGGAATAGCCGCAGTTCAGGCCGCCGACTGGCCGCGTCAGATTACTGACAGCCGTGGCACTCATACCCTGGAAAGCCAGCCGCAGCGTATTGTTTCCACCAGCGTCACCCTGACCGGCTCACTGCTGGCGATTGATGCTCCGGTGATCGCCAGCGGCGCGACCACGCCAAATAACCGCGTCGCGGATGACCAGGGCTTTTTACGCCAGTGGAGCAAAGTGGCGAAAGAACGCAAACTGCAACGGCTCTATATCGGCGAACCGAGTGCAGAAGCCGTTGCCGCGCAAATGCCGGATCTGATTTTAATTAGCGCAACCGGCGGCGATTCGGCGCTGGCGCTGTACGATCAGCTTTCTACCATCGCCCCAACATTAATCATCAATTACGACGACAAAAGCTGGCAGTCGCTGTTAACGCAGCTTGGCGAAATTACCGGGCATGAGAAACAAGCGGCAGAGCGGATTGCACAGTTTGATAAGCAACTGGCGGCGGCGAAAGAGCAAATCAAATTACCGCCGCAGCCGGTCACTGCCATCGTCTATACCGCCGCTGCACACAGTGCCAATCTCTGGACGCCGGAATCAGCACAAGGGCAGATGCTGGAACAACTCGGCTTTACGCTGGCGAAGTTGCCCGCAGGCTTAAACGCCAGCCAAAGCCAGGGCAAACGCCATGACATCATTCAGCTTGGTGGAGAAAATCTGGCTGCAGGGTTAAATGGCGAGTCACTATTCCTGTTCGCCGGTGATCAGAAAGACGCCGATGCTATTTATGCTAATCCGCTGCTCGCGCACCTGCCTGCAGTACAAAACAAGCAGGTTTATGCGCTGGGAACCGAGACGTTCCGCCTGGATTACTACAGCGCCATGCAAGTGCTGGATAGACTTAAGGCGCTGTTTTAAGCATTAACTGTCGGACGCTGTCACCTGCGGCGGCGTCTGGCGAAAACGTCGCAACTCCACTAGTACCAGCAGCAACAACACGCCGATAATCAACAAACCAAAACCGCTCGCGCTTGCGGAAGCAACCGGTGTCATCATCGCGCCCAAACCGCCCAGCAGCGCCGCGCCTATGGCATCGCCCGTCACGTTTTGTGCCGTCCACAAACCGTTAATCCGCCCTAACATCGCTTCCGGGGTTTGCGTTTGCAGCATTGTATATTGCAGCAACGAACTAACCGCGCTCAGCCAGCCGAACAGCGCCAGACAAACCACGCCTAAAATCCACATCGGCATCAGGCCAAACAAACCAATGGCGAGGAACGATCCCAGCGTGGAAAGCAGCATCAATAACCCTGGTCGCGCGCTATGTGCCAGCTTACCGCTGGTTAACGCGCCAATAGCCGCGCCGAGCGGGATCGCCGCATAGAGAAAACCAATCTGTGCCGCCGACATCTGCCAGTTGTCAGCCAGCGCCGGATACAGTACCCGCACCGCGCTCGCCATCGTCAATAAACCACCCAACAGCGCAATCCCTCCTACCAGCGGGCTGGCGAGTAGAAAACGAAATCCTGCCAGTAATGATTTCAACGGATGCTCACGCGGCTGCGGCGGTGGTGGCAACGCCGGAAGGCTTAACAACGGTAGCAAGGTAATAAACGTGCCCGCCGCCGCCAGTCCGTAGTTCCAGGCTACGCCTCCGGTCGCCAGCAATAAACCGCCAATCATGGGCGAAATCACCGATCCCAGACGCACGGTCAACATGGTGATCGCCCCGGCCTGCATTAGGTTTTCACGCCCTACCAGTGCAGGTGTCGCCGCCAGTAGCGCCGTAACGCCAAGTGATGCGAAAAAACCATCCCATAAACCAAGTAAATAGATTGCCAGCAAAGACGGCTCCGGCAGCAGCGCATTCAGGCACAGTCCAATGAAGCCAATGCCACAGGTGCCGCGCGCCAGCAAAATCACTTTTTTACGCTCATAGCGATCCGCCAGCACACCGCCGACCATCAGGCCAACAAACATCGCGCCGCCGGTCAGCGTCACCGAAAGCCCCACCTGCCAGGTGGAATGCGTCATCATCTGGATCTGCACCGGCACCGCGACGCCGAGCAAACCCAGAGAAACAATTGAGATAAAACGAGCGAGGAATACTGCGCGAAACGCCGGGTGCGTTTTCAACAGGCTGAGGTTAAGCAGCCAGGATTGTTTATTCATTACAATGCCTTGCCATCAAATATTTTAAATACCTATTCTTAGGCTGCACATGCTAACATATCCAAATAAGATCGATAACGATAATTAATTTCATTATCATGGAAGTTCGTATGTCTGGTTCTGTTGCCGTGACACGCGCCATTGCCGTGCCCGGATTGCTGTTATTACTGATTATCGCGACGGCATTAAGCCTGCTCATTGGAGCAAAATCACTCCCCGCTTCCGTAGTGCTGGAGGCGCTCTCCGGCACCTGCCAGAGCGCCGACTGCACCATTGTGCTCGACGCCCGTCTGCCGCGCACCCTTGCCGGTTTACTGGCAGGCGGTGCGCTTGGCCTTGCCGGGGCGTTAATGCAAACCCTCACCCGAAACCCACTTGCCGATCCTGGTTTGCTTGGCGTGAACGCCGGTGCCAGTTTTGCCATTGTGCTGGGCGCGGCGCTGTTTGGTTACTCTTCCGCGCAGGAGCAACTGGCGATGGCCTTCGCCGGGGCGCTGGTGGCCTCGTTGATTGTTGCCTTTACCGGCAGCCAGGGCGGCGGGCAGTTAAGTCCGGTGCGTTTAACCCTGGCGGGCGTGGCGCTGGCGGCGGTGCTGGAAGGGCTGACCAGCGGCATCGCCCTGCTTAATCCCGACGTCTACGATCAACTGCGTTTCTGGCAAGCCGGTTCGCTGGATATTCGCAATCTACATACCTTAAAAGTGGTGCTGATCCCGGTGCTTACCGCTGGAGCAACTGCGCTATTACTGAGCCGCGCGCTGAACAGTTTAAGCCTTGGCAGTGACACCGCGACGGCGCTGGGCAGTCGCGTAGCGCGCACACAGTTGATTGGTCTGCTGGCAATTACCGTGCTTTGTGGTAGTGCGACGGCGGTAGTTGGCCCGATTGCCTTTATTGGCCTGATGATGCCGCACATGGCGCGCTGGCTGGTAGGTGCCGATCATCGCTGGTCGCTGCCCGTCACGCTACTCACTACCCCTGCCCTGCTGCTGTTTGCCGATATCATTGGGCGGGTGATTGTTCCCGGCGAACTGCGCGTTTCTGTAGTCAGTGCCTTTATTGGTGCACCAGTGCTGATCTTCCTCGTACGACGTAAAACGCGAGGTGGCGCATGATTTACGTCTCTCGCCGATTAATTATCACCTGTCTGCTGCTGCTAATAGCTTGTGTGATGGCAGGCGTGTGGGGATTACGTAGCGGTGCCGTCACGCTGGAAACTTCGCAGGTATTCGCCGCGTTGATGGGCGACACGCCGCGCAGTATGACGATGGTGGTCACCGAATGGCGTTTACCACGCGTGCTGATGGCGCTGTTGATTGGCGCGGCGCTGGGCGTCAGCGGCGCGATTTTTCAGTCGCTGATGCGTAACCCGCTTGGCAGCCCTGACGTAATGGGCTTTAACACCGGGGCGTGGAGCGGCGTGCTGGTGGCGATGGTGCTGTTTGGTCAGGACCTGACGGCTATCGCGCTGGCAGCAATGGTGGGCGGCATTGTCACTTCGCTGCTGGTCTGGCTGCTCGCCTGGCGTAACGGTATCGACACCTTTCGGTTGATTATTATCGGTATTGGTGTTCGCGCCATGCTGGTGGCCTTTAATACCTGGCTGTTGCTGAAAGCGTCTTTAGAAACGGCGCTAACAGCGGGTTTGTGGAATGCCGGATCGCTCAATGGCCTGACGTGGGCAAAAACCTCGCCTTCCGCACCCATCATTATATTAATGTTAATTGCCGCCGCCTTGCTGGTGCGGCGAATGCGCTTGCTGGAAATGGGCGATGATACCGCATGTGCGCTGGGCGTCAGCGTCGAACGTTCGCGGCTGTTAATGATGCTGGTCGCCGTAGTGCTTACCGCAGCTGCCACTGCCCTGGCGGGGCCAATTTCCTTTATTGCTTTAGTCGCGCCGCACATTGCCCGCCGCATCAGTGGCACCGCTCGCTGGGGGCTAACCCAGGCGGCGCTGTGCGGGGCGCTGTTACTGCTGGTGGCCGATCTCTGCGCCCAACAACTGTTTATGCCGTATCAACTTCCGGTTGGCGTCGTTACCGTCAGCCTCGGCGGTATTTACCTTATCGTCTTGTTAATTCAGGAGTCTCGCAAAAAATGACCGAATCAGTAGCCCGTTTGCGCGGCGAACAGTTAACCCTCGGATATGGCAAATATACCGTTGCGGAAAATCTGACTGTAGAAATACCTGATGGTCACTTCACGGCAATTATCGGGCCAAATGGCTGCGGTAAATCCACGTTACTGCGTACCTTAAGCCGCCTGATGACGCCTGCTCACGGGCATGTCTGGCTGGATGGCGAGCACATTCAACATTACGCCAGTAAAGAGGTTGCACGCCGGATTGGTCTGTTGGCGCAAAATGCTACCACACCGGGCGATATCACCGTGCAGGAGCTGGTGGCGCGTGGGCGTTACCCGCATCAACCGCTGTTTACCCGCTGGCGCAAAGAAGATGAAGACGCGGTAACAAAAGCGATGCAGGCCACGGGAATAACTCATCTGGCGGATCAAAGCGTGGACACCCTTTCTGGCGGACAACGCCAGCGAGCGTGGATCGCGATGGTGCTGGCCCAGGAAACGGCAATTATGCTGCTCGATGAACCCACGACCTGGCTGGATATCAGTCATCAGATTGATTTGCTGGAACTGTTAAGCGAACTGAACCGCGAGAAAGGCTATACCCTGGCGGCGGTGCTGCACGATCTTAATCAGGCCTGTCGTTACGCCAGCCATTTGATTGCATTGCGGGAAGGGAAAATTGTTGCTCAGGGAGCACCGAAGGAGATTGTCACTGCTGAACTGATCGAGCGCATTTATGGTCTGCGCTGCATGATTATTGACGATCCGGTTGCCGGAACGCCGCTCGTGGTGCCGCTCGGACGAACGGCACCTTCAACCGCAAAGATTTAAACTAAGTGGTCTGCCATCATGGCATCCTGTTTTCTGGATGCCATCGCATGACGCAACAGCACACCACCACAAGCCACCATCCCGCCGATCAACGCGGAAAGGATCACAATAATAGCCTTACCCGGACCGTCTTTTTTCACTGGCAATGACGGTCTTAACTGATATTTAAACGGCGTAAAATTCACATCGTTGATATTTGCTTTTGTTAACTGCTCAACAAGATACTGGCGATTACGTAATTCGCCGTTCAGTTCCGCAACGTCAGTAACCGCTTTTTCAATTTCCAGTTTGCGTTCAATACCGTCTGCGCCGAGAGAAATAGAGAAATCGGGGTCATCTTTAACGGCCTGACCATTACTGTATACGGGCTTTTTAATTCCTGCCGCGTTGGCAATGTCGAGTGAATAATTGAGGCGCTGAATGTTTGCATCAAGTTGATTTTTCATTTTAATGCGGTCCTGAGCCAGTTTTGCTTTTTCAAACTGGGTTTTGATCTCCAGTTTATTACGGACGTTTTCTATCGACTCTTTCACCACCAACGCAGAGATATAATCGATATACCCGGCCAACACTTTCTGTGCCTCTTCACTGGTGGGCGCGGTAAAACTTAGCGTCCAGGAGGTATACAGTGACGGTTCATCTTTTTTCTTACTGGCATTGTCATCAACCGCTTTCATTTTTTCGCTCAATGCGACGATAGCGCGATGCAAATCCAGTTCGTCGATTTTCGCCTCTTTTAATTGGTCCATCACATAAGGTGATGAGCGCAGGTACTCTTCTAGTAAGCTAACAGACTGAAACTTCTTGATAAACAGGTTAAATGCACCGCCACGGTCGATATTAACATCGAGATCAAGAACGCGGAGTTTGGTAAAGGTTTTCTCCAGGTCCTGCCACTGAATGGCTTCGGCGGGAGTAATGACGGCTGAGCTGGTCCATTTTTGCGGCAGGATGAAAGAGATCAGCAAGCCTGCGCAGGCAAACGCAAAAACGACCGCCATGACCGTTTTTTTGGCCCGCCATAAAACTTCAATTAGACTAAGTAAATCAATTTCATTATTACTGGGCGACGCCAGAGGATACTCGGGAAAATGAGCTTCACTTCCCTGTTTAATATTCAGTGATGACATGGGGTATAACCTGAAAATGAGTCCAATAAGAGTAAATCTCCACGGCCCCCACTCTACCAGTTGGTGAGATTTATCCGAAGCTGAAGTTTGTAAATTACTCCCACTGAATGCAACATTCACTCTATTTCAGAGAAATACCCACCAAATTTATAAATTAAACAAATGATAAACCCATAATTATTTTCTGTAATTATGGGTTTATAGATAATATAAATTTACTTATTTAGCGTCGCACGAATAATCGGCCCAATTTTTTCAAACGCCACCGGAGAGATAATATCCACATGCGCACAATCCTGACGATAGATATCCAGCCCAGCAATCCACGGTGCCCAGGCCTGTTCAGGAGTCATACCTTCCTGAAGCGTGCGTTCGGCAACAAATAGCGTCGCTTTACCATCAAACGGTACGCTATGAGCTGTCGTCAGCAGGCGCACAGCATCAGCGTAGTTGCCTTCAATGGTGGTAAACAACTCCGTTGAAGTACTTCCCTGCTGTGCCGCCAGGAAGGCTTCGCGCTCGCGGTTAATCTCCGCCAGCACTTCCGGGTCCAGACCATTGGCTTCTTTTTCCTGCCAGTTTTGCGTTTCTGGCGGCCAGGTATCCAGCAAGCCAAGAAATGCCACCTGTTCGCCACGGGCACGCAGTCGCGCCGCAATGCCCTGCGCCAGCGTACCGCCCAGCGAATAACCCAGCAGGTAATATGGGCCGTGCGGTTGTTGTTCAAGTAACGTTGCCAGATGCGCTTCGCAGACTTCATCCAGATTTGCTGACGTCTGCATGGGGCCATGAGGGCGCGGCGACTGAATGCCGATAATCGACCATTGTGGATCGAGATAACGCGAGAGCACGCTGAACTGCCAGGCAAAACCGGATGCCGGATGGAAACAAAACAGCGTCGGACCATTACCTTCACGCAACGGCAGAATGGTTTCGAATCCCATGCGCTGGGTGCTGTCTTCTTCACCATCAATAATCGTTGCCAGTTTGGCGACAGTTGACGCGACCATCACCTGCCCCGGCGTCACCTGACGAGCAAACTGTCGACTTAACTGCGCTGCCAGTTTCATTGCCAGTAGCGAATGACCGCCAAGCGCAAAGAAATCAGCATCGGCATCCTGCACGTCACAACCCAGCAACGACGAGAATGCCGCGGCGATAATCGTTTCACTGCCCGCTTTCGGCGCACGCCCAGGCGCTTGTGCCTTCAGTTCAGGCAACGGTAAGGCTTTGCGATCCAGCTTGCCGTTGGCGCTAAGTGGTAACTGTGGAAGTTGCAGCAGAACCACCGGTACCATATGTGGTGGCAATGTTTCACGAAGCTGCGCCTGTAATGCGCTGGTATCCAACGGCAGACCTGATTGCGACACCAGATAGCCCACCAACTGACGCGCATCACCACCAGTGGCTGCCGCCTGGTTAATCACACAGGCGTGGGTAACGGCTTGTTCGACATCCGGCAGCGCCTGCATCACGCGATCAATTTCGCCCAGTTCGATACGCTGCCCGCGAATTTTTAGCTGATCGTCACTGCGCCCGAGGTACTCCACTGCGCCGTTATCCAGCCAGCGAGCCACATCGCCGGTACGGTACATCCGTTCACCTGGGGCAAAAGGATCGGCAATAAAGCGGCTGGCGGTCAGATCGGGTCGTCCAAGATACCCCTGCGCCAGTTGAATACCGGTGAGATAGAGATCTCCCGCCACACCCGGCGGCACCGGATGCATCATCGCATCGAGAATGCGCAGGCCCGTATTCCACACCGGATAACCGATCGGCACACTGCTGCCGCGCACCTCTGCCAGTTCCTCGCCAAAAGCCGGATACCAACTGACATCTACCGCCGCTTCCGTCGGGCCATATAGATTATGCAACGGCGCGCCGGTTAACTGTTGCCATTCGCGGCATAAATCAGCCGGTAAGGCTTCACCACTACAGAAAACCTGTTTCAACGTCGCGCAACTCTGGCGAGCGGTTTGCGGCGTCAGCGATGCAACAAATGCCGCCAGCATCGACGGCACAAAGTGCGTGGTCGTTACGCCATAATCAGCAAAAAAATGCTGCATAGCGAGCGGGTCGCGGTGCGCTTCCGGTTCAGCCATCACCAGTTTCGCCCCGGCAATAAACGGCCAGAAAAACTCCCACACCGAGACATCAAAACTGCACGGCGTTTTTTGGGCAACAACATCTTCGCCTGTAAGCGGGTAATGGTTTTGCATCCATAGCAGGCGGTTAACGATAGCCTGCTGACCGACCATTACCCCTTTCGGTCTGCCGGTGGAGCCAGAGGTAAAGATGATATAAGCCGTGTGGTGCGGTTGTGAAAGCTGCAGCGGCGCACTGCCCTGCGGTGTCAGCGGGGCGTTATAGCAAAGGCTGGTTAAATTGGGGATATCGCTAAAGCGCGGCAGTTGATCGTCAGTGGTGATTAACAGCGACGGACGCGCATCTTCCAGCATCATTTTCAGGCGATCGTCCGGATAGCCGGTATCCAACGGTAGCCAGGCCGCACCAGCTTCAACTATCGCATGTAGCGCCAGGGTCAAAAAGACCGAGCGCGGTAGAGCCACCGCCACGCTGTCGCCCGGTTTAACGCCGCGCTCACGCAGCAGATTCGCCAGCGCCACCACCTGTTCGCGCATTTCCCGATAGCTGAACTGGTAACGCGCATCTGCCAGCGCCGGAGCATCCGGTGTTTTTGCCGCTTGTTCTGCCACCAGCGCGCTCAGCGTGGTTTCTGGAATCTCAACCTGAGTGGCGTTGATCTGCGCCAGCTGCGCATACTCACCTGGCAGCATAATATCGACATCGCCGCACAACAGCGACGGATCCGCGGCGAACTGGGCGATCAGCATTTTCAGGCGTTCAGCATGCTGGATTAACGTTGGCTCATCGTAACGCTGTTTATTGGCGAGGATCTCAATACTCAAATCACCGTGTTCATCCGGGAACAAGGCCAGCTCAAGGTCATTAACCGGACCGGTTGCCAGGGTATGGGTTTGCGCCTGTATCCCCGGAATATCTAACTGATAATCAAACACTTTAATGTTGAGCACCGGACCGAACAGCGGTTCCTCTCCCGCCGCGCGCCCGCTGTCACGGACAATTTGTTCGGCATCGTAACGTTGATGGCGACGCATTTTTTTCAGTTGAGCCGCCAGTCGGGTTGCCAGTTCTGGTAGCGTTTCTTGCGCCGCAATGTGAATACCCAACGGCAAAACGTTGAGCACGGGTCCGGTAGCCGTCAGCGCCGCCGAGCCCAGTCGACGCATAAAGATAAATCCGGCAGCGTAGTCCATGCGGTTGCACAATCGCCCCAGCCACAAAGCTGCCAACGCAAGTGCTAAATCGGTACGCTGCACACCTGAAAGTTGCGTAGCCAGCTGGCGGAATTCCCCGTTGGTAAATTCCAGTTTCAGGCGCAAAATATCTGCCGAAGCGCTGCGCCCCGGTAAAGGTGCCGGAGAAAGTGACGCGGGCGGTGGTAATTGACGACGCTGTTCCGCCCAGAATGCCGCATCACGCTGCCAGGCTTCACTTTCGCGGTACTGCTGATACTCTTCCACTACATCAGCGAAAGGCGTAAACGGCGAAGCAGGCGTTGGTTCGCCACGCAGCAATGCGCAGTAAATGTTGGCGATCTGGCGTGTAATGGCCGGGAAACTGAAGCCATCGACCAGCAAATGGTGATAACGCTGATACCAGTACCAGCGGTTATCCGCCACCTGTATCAGCTGATGAAAGACCAGTGGTTTACCACTATCGACGCGCAGATCTTGTTGCAAATCCGCCTGCATTAATGCCCGCGCAGTACCGTGCGGATCAATGTTGGTTCGCAGGTCGATAATTTCTGGCAGTTCGAACGTCTGCGCATCATCGACCCACTGCCAGACTTCGCCGTTATCTTCCGTAAAACGCATCCGCAGCGTATCTGCTTGCGCTAATCCGGCAACCACCGCGCGGACCAGTAATGGCGCATCAACCTCTCCGGTTAACTCAACGTAATGCGCCACGCTCCAGGCGGAGGGTAAATCCGACAGTTTTTCTGCCATCCAGATGCCGGGCTGTGCGGCGACCAAAGGTAAATGCTGGCTCATTGTGCCTCCTGCAACTGGGTGAAATTCGCCGGTGTCAGAGTACGCCAGTGGGCTTCCAGCCACTGCAGGCAGGACGCCTGTGACTGCGGCTGACACACAACGTCCCAGCCTGCCGGTAAGGCGCATTGTTGCGGCCACAGACTGAATTGCCCCTGCGCATTGCGCAAAATGTAAAACGCTCCCTGTGGATCATCGAAGGGATTACTGAATGCCATATTCAACTCCTGTCATGGAAAAGTGGTTGCCAGAGGTCGATTAGCCCCTGCATCAAGCCACCGCGCCAACAAAGCGCATCATGTCCGCCGTCAACCTGACGCCAGAAAATGGATTCTTTTAGGGGGTGTAATTGCGCATACAGCGCCTGATTGGCCTGCATGATCATCGGCTCGCGAACACCCGCTTCCAGCACAATGCGCAGACCTTCGGCGCTAACTTCACCAGTTTTTAGCTGTTCAAGTAACTCGCCCTCTTGGTGCCCGCCCCGATGCGGCCACCAGTACGAACCTGACTGGCTTAATACACAGCCAAAGCGTTCAGGCCAGTGCAGTCCGGCATACAGCGCGGAAAGCCCACCAAAACTCTGTCCGGCGACCACGGTGCGATCGGCGCGATCGCTAAAAGGGGCAATAGTTTTCACCTGGGGTAATAACTCTTGCTGTACTGCCAGCCAGAAATCCGCATTACACGGCAGTTCGTTGGCGCGGTGCGTGGTGTCGATAGCGTCGATCAACACATACACGGCGGGAGGAAGTTGCCGACGATGGGTCAGCGAAGTCAGCGCAGGCCAGACGGGCATACTCTGCGCCCAAAATTCGCCATCAAGCAAAACTGCCAGCGGGCGTTCTTCTGCTGTTACATCGCCGGTGGTAAAAATCCATACACGGCGTGAATTTTTCAACCGTTCACTTTTCCAGATAATTTCTTTGGCAGGCGTTTCTGGCGCTTGCGGACAATCCCATCCCGGTTGCAGAGGCGCTTGCGGCATTTCGAGTGCAGAAACAGCGTGCCCTCGCCCGCCTTTCCAGCTTTGTGGATTCAGCGGATCGGCTATCGCCTGGGGTAATAGTTTTCGCCAGCCTTCGCGTAATTCGAGGCGATCGGGGGATGGTGCAGAAAAAATGTCATCGCGTTCGGTAGGAATAAAGCAGTAGCTGCCGCGCCAGTTGGCATTGAGTTGTGTCGTCCACTGCCAAACATCGGTTCCTGCAATTCGCTGCATCGACCGGGGCTGGCTGTTCTGATGGTGATCGGTCACGCCAGTGATATAGACCCATACGCGCTTTATCGTCGAGTATTCTTCAGAACCCTGGGGATCACGCCACCAGAAAGTGACCTCAAACATTTCGTCATTCAGACGTTGCCATTCCGGGCCATGTTTCGACTGCCACCAGCTCTCACTTCCTACTTTTAACGCCGTCACACCATAACCCCATGTTTACTGTGCAATTTTTTATTGATTTCAGAAATATATTGATAATATTATTGATAACTATTTGCATTTGCAATAGCGTAATGGCGCGCCGTGGGAAGCGCGGACATTAATTAATCAGCTGCACTGCGTGTCTTTCAGGATCAAAGGTTTTCGCGGTAGCGGGATGCGTCGTGTTGATGGCGACCATGCCCGACAGTTGCAATTCGTGGCAAAAATGCAGGAAAAAACAATGAACAAGAAGATTCATTCCCTGGCCTTGCTGGTCAATCTGGGGATTTATGGGGTAGCTCTGCCAGTACTGGCAGAAGAAACAAGCGATAATGCCGTTTCACATGACGATACCATCGTGGTCACCGCTGCCGAGCAAAACTTGCAGGCTCCCGGCGTTTCGACCATTACCGCAGATGAAATCCGCAAAAACCCGGTTGCCCGCGATGTATCGGAGATCATTCGTACCATGCCTGGCGTTAACCTGACCGGTAACTCCACCAGTGGTCAGCGTGGTAATAACCGCCAGATTGATATTCGCGGCATGGGTCCGGAAAACACGCTGATTTTGATTGACGGCAAGCCGGTAAGCAGCCGTAACTCTGTGCGTCAGGGCTGGCGTGGCGAGCGCGATACCCGTGGTGATACCTCCTGGGTGCCGCCTGAAATGATTGAACGTATTGAAGTTCTACGTGGTCCGGCAGCTGCGCGTTATGGCAACGGCGCGGCGGGCGGCGTGGTTAACATCATTACCAAAAAAGGCAGTGGTGAGTGGCACGGCTCCTGGGATGCTTATTTCAATGCGCCAGAACATAAAGAGGAAGGTGCCACCAAACGCACCAACTTCAGCCTGACCGGTCCGCTGGGCGACGAATTCAGCTTCCGCTTGTATGGCAACCTCGACAAAACCCAGGCTGACGCGTGGGATATCAACCAGGGCCATCAGTCCGCGCGTGCCGGAACGTATGCCACGACGTTACCAGCCGGGCGCGAAGGGGTGATCAACAAAGATATTAATGGCGTGGTGCGCTGGGACTTCGCGCCTCTGCAGTCACTCGAACTGGAAGCGGGCTACAGCCGCCAGGGTAACCTGTATGCGGGTGATACGCAGAACACCAACTCTGACGCTTACACTCGCTCGAAATATGGCGATGAAACCAACCGCCTGTATCGCCAGAACTACTCGCTGACCTGGAACGGTGGCTGGGATAACGGCGTGACCACCAGCAACTGGGTGCAGTACGAACACACCCGTAACTCGCGTATTCCGGAAGGTCTGGCGGGCGGTACTGAAGGGAAATTTAACGAAAAAGCGGCACAGGATTTTGTAGATATCGATCTTGATGACGTGATGCTGCACAGCGAAGTTAACCTGCCGATTGATTTCCTCGTAAACCAAACGCTGACGCTGGGTACAGAGTGGAATCAGCAACGGATGAAGGACTTAAGTTCCAACACCCAGGCGCTGACCGGAACGAATACCGGCGGTGCTATTGATGGTGTGAGTGCCACCGACCGTAGCCCATATTCAAAAGCAGAAATTTTCTCGCTGTTTGCCGAAAACAATATGGAGCTGACTGACAGCACCATCGTAACGCCGGGGCTGCGTTTCGATCATCACAGTATTGTCGGCAATAACTGGAGCCCGGCGCTGAACATATCGCAAAGTTTAGGCGATGACTTCACGCTGAAAATGGGCATCGCCCGCGCCTATAAAGCGCCGAGTCTGTACCAGACTAACCCAAACTACATTCTCTACAGTAAAGGTCAGGGCTGCTATGCCAGCGCGGGCGGCTGCTATCTGCAAGGTAATGATGACCTGAAAGCAGAAACCAGCATCAACAAGGAGATTGGTCTGGAGTTCAAACGCGACGGCTGGCTGGCGGGCGTGACCTGGTTCCGTAACGATTATCGCAATAAGATTGAAGCGGGCTATGTGGCTGTAGGGCAAAACGCAGTCGGCACCGATCTCTATCAGTGGGATAACGTACCGAAAGCGGTGGTTGAAGGTCTGGAAGGATCGTTAAACGTACCGGTTAGCGAAACGGTGATGTGGACCAATAACATCACTTATATGCTGAAGAGTGAAAACAAAACCACGGGCGACCGTTTGTCGATCATCCCGGAATATACGTTGAACTCAACGCTGAGCTGGCAGGCACGGGAAGATTTGTCGATGCAAACGACCTTCACCTGGTACGGCAAGCAGCAGCCGAAGAAGTACAACTACAAAGGTCAGCCAGCGGTTGGACCGGAAACCAAAGAAATCAGTCCGTACAGCATTGTTGGCCTGAGCGCGACCTGGGATGTGACCAAGAATGTCAGTCTGACCGGCGGCGTGGACAACCTGTTCGACAAACGTTTGTGGCGTGCGGGTAATGCCCAGACCACGGGCGATCTGGCAGGAGCCAACTATATCGCAGGTGCCGGGGCGTATACCTATAACGAGCCGGGACGTACGTGGTATATGAGCATTAATACTCACTTCTGAAGCTAACGTCAGATTGTTGACAAAGTGCGCGTAGTTCATGCCGGATGCGGCGTGAACGCCTTATCCGGCCTACAAAAATCTTGCCAATTCAATATATTGCAGGACCACGTAGGCCTGATAAGCGTAGCGCATCAGGCAGTTTTGCGTTTGTCATCATTCTCTAATATGGTTGACATGAAAACTACGCATACCTCCCTCCCCTTTGCCGGACATACGCTGCATTTTGTTGAGTTTGATCCGGCGAGTTTTCGCGAGCAGGATTTACTCTGGCTGCCGCACTACGCACAACTTCAACACGCTGGACGTAAACGTAAAACAGAGCATTTAGCCGGGCGGATCGCTGCAATTTATGCGCTGCGGGAATATGGCTATAAATGTGTGCCTGCAATCGGCGAGCTACGCCAACCTGTGTGGCCTGCGGGGGTATACGGCAGCATTAGTCACTGTGGGACTACGGCATTAGCCGTGGTTTCCCGTCAACCAATTGGCATTGATATTGAAGAGATTTTCTCTGCACAAACCGCAAGAGAATTGACAGACAACATTATTACACCAGCGGAACACAAGCGACTTGCAGACTGCGGTTTAGCCTTTCCTCTGGCGCTGACACTGGCATTTTCCGCCAAAGAGAGCGCATTTAAGGCAAGTGAGATACAGGCCGCTCAAGGTTTTCTGGATTATCAGATAATTAGCTGGAATAAACAGCAGATCATCATTCGACTAGAGGATGAGCAGTTTGCTGTGCACTGGCAGATAAAAGAAAAAATAGTCATAACGCTGTGCCAACACGATTAATTGACAACATCTGGTACGATTCGCCCGCAGCCATCACTGACCGCGGGCGAAAGTGTAAAGCAGGTGCCTTACCACCCTGACCTGACAACCGGATATGCGGGGATTGCTCCCCGCACAACGGCTACTTCTTCGGTTCGTAAGCGAGAACAGCCTTAAACTCAATATTACGTTCCTTTACGGTAAACTCACACAGCGAGTCTCCGACCAGAAGCGTAAATCCCAGCACCGTTAAACACAGCACTATGACTGCCACAAGGGCATATTTCGTCAGCATGTTTATATTGCCTCCATGCGAAGAAGGGACTACCATCCAAATTGTTCAGGTTTGGGTAGGTAGCCCCAGGGTTAATAGAAATATCTCCTGGGGCTTCATCTTTCCAGACCTCAGAGTAAACCTGAAACCGGAAAGCTTCAGGCACCCGCAGTTATCTTACCCTTCCTTAGCAAAATAGCTGTTTATTTATACAGTGAGTCCTGTTTCGGACTTCTCATTTAATCAACTGAAGCTGAACCCGTTTTTTTCTGCATGCCTCAATCGTCAAAATTCTTCGCCGCCAGCCAGCTCTGCCATAACTTGTCACATTGCAAAAGTAGCCAAATTGCTTCAGTCACAATCAGTTCTCCATCACCAAAAAAAGAAACATTCCAGAACTTCCGCATCTCACCCAGCCGCTCCCACTTCTATACTGAATAGAAAACGCCAATATAAGAGAAACCTATGCCATTACCCGATTTTCATGTTTCTGAACCTTTTACCCTCGGTATTGAACTGGAAATGCAGGTGGTTAATCCGCCGGGCTATGACTTAAGCCAGGACTCATCAATGCTGATTGACACGGTTAAAAATCAGATCACGGCCGGAGAGGTAAAGCACGATATAACCGAAAGTATGCTGGAGCTGGCGACGGATGTTTGCCGTGATATCAACCAGGCTGCCGGGCAATTTTCAGCGATGCAGAAAGTCGTATTGCAGGCAGCGGCAGACCATCATCTGGAAATTTGCGGCGGTGGCACGCATCCGTTTCAGAAATGGCAGCGTCAGGAGGTATGCGATAACGAACGCTATCAACGAACGCTGGAAAACTTTGGCTATCTCATCCAGCAGGCGACCGTTTTTGGTCAGCATGTCCATGTTGGCTGCGCCAGTGGCGATGACGCCATTTATTTGCTGCACGGCTTGTCACGGTTTGTGCCGCACTTTATCGCCCTTTCCGCCGCGTCGCCATATATGCAGGGAACGGATACGCGTTTTGCCTCCTCACGACCGAATATTTTTTCCGCCTTTCCCGATAATGGCCCAATGCCGTGGGTCAGTAACTGGCAACAATTTGAAGCCCTGTTTCGCTGCCTGAGTTACACCACGATGATCGACAGCATTAAAGATCTGCACTGGGATATTCGCCCCAGCCCCCATTTTGGTACGGTGGAAGTTCGGGTGATGGATACCCCGTTAACCCTTAGCCACGCGGTAAATATGGCGGGATTAATTCAGGCCACCGCCCACTGGTTACTGACGGAACGCCCGTTTAAACATCAGGAGAAAGATTACCTGATGTATAAATTCAACCGTTTCCAGGCCTGTCGCTATGGGCTGGAAGGTGTCATTACCGATCCGCATACTGGCGATCGTCGGTCACTAACGGAAGCCACCTTGCGTTTACTGGAAAAAATCGCCCCTTCTGCACATAAAATTGGCGCATCGAGCGCAATTGAAGCACTGCACCGTCAGGTCGTCAGTGGTCTGAATGAAGCGCAGCTAATGCGTGATTTCGTCGCCGATGGTGGCTCGCTAATTGGGCTGGTGAAAAAGCATTGTGAGATCTGGGCCGGAGAATAAGTCGGGAATTGCCTTACAGAAGAATATCCCTGACAATGGTGTTTTAACTTACATTTAACAATGTTATGAAACACCCTTTAGAAACCTTGACCACCGCAGCAGGCATTTTGCTGATGGCTTTCCTCTCTTGCCTGCTGCTGCCCGCCCCCGCACTGGGGCTGACGCTGGCACAAAAACTGGTGACCACGTTCCATCTGATGGATCTTAGCCAGCTTTACACTGTATTGTTTTGTCTGTGGTTTTTAGTGCTGGGCGCTATTGAGTATTTTGTTCTACGCTTTATCTGGCGACGCTGGTTCTCGCTGGCGGATTAAACGTCGATTATCGCCGAACTTCGCGGCATACTTTGCTTATTCTCCTTCGCCTAAAGGAACATTTATGGATAAGCAATCACTGCACGAAACGGCGAAACGCCTGGCTCTTGAGTTACCCTTTGTCGAGCTTTGCTGGCCTTTTGGCCCGGAGTTCGATGTTTTTAAAATTGGCGGCAAGATTTTTATGCTGTCGTCGGAGCTGCGCGGCGTCCCCTTTATCAATCTGAAGTCCGATCCACAAAAATCCCTGCTAAATCAGCAAATATACCCAAGCATCAAGCCAGGGTATCACATGAATAAAAAGCACTGGATTTCGGTGTATCCCGGCGAGGAAATCTCCGAAGCGTTACTTCGCGATCTGATCAACGATTCGTGGAATCTGGTGGTTGATGGTCTGGCTAAACGCGATCAAAAACGACTGCGTCCTGACTCAACCGTAAATCAATAGCGCATTTTTCTCGCTTACCATTTCATCTCGATCCTTGTAATCTGCTGGCACGCAAAATTACTTTCACATGGAGTCTTTATGGATATCATTTCTGTCGCCTTAAAGCGTCATTCCACTAAGGCATTTGATGCCAGCAAAAAACTTACCCCGGAACAGGCCGAGCAGATCAAAACTCTCCTGCAATACAGCCCATCCAGCACCAACTCCCAGCCGTGGCATTTTATTGTTGCCAGCACGGAAGAAGGTAAAGCGCGTGTTGCCAAATCCGCTGCCGGTAATTACGTGTTCAACGAGCGTAAAATGCTTGATGCCTCGCACGTTGTGGTGTTCTGTGCAAAAACCGCGATGGACGATGCCTGGCTGAAGCTGGTTGTTGACCAGGAAGATGCCGATGGCCGCTTTGCCACGCCGGAAGCGAAAGCCGCGAACGATAAAGGTCGCAAGTTCTTCGCCGATATGCACCGTAAAGATCTGCATGATGATGCGCAGTGGATGGCAAAGCAGGTTTATCTCAACGTCGGTAACTTCCTGCTCGGCGTGGCGGCTCTGGGTCTGGACGCGGTCCCCATCGAAGGTTTTGACGCCGCCATCTTCGATGAAGAATTTGGTCTGAAAGAGAAAGGCTACACCAGTCTGGTGGTTGTTCCGGTGGGTCATCACAGCGTTGAAGATTTTAACGCTACGCTGCCGAAATCTCGTCTGCCGCAAAACATTACCTTAACCGAAGTGTAATTCTCCCTTGCCGGGCATCTGCCCGGCTATTTCCCCTCAGATTCTCCTGATTTGCATAACCCTGTTTCAGCCGTCATCATAGGCTGCTGTTGTATAAAGGAGACGTTATGCAGGATTTAATATCCCAGGTTGAAGATTTAGCGGGTATTGAGATCGATCACACCACCTCGATGGTGATGATTTTCGGTATTATTTTTCTGACCGCCGTCGTGGTGCATATTATTTTGCATTGGGTGGTACTGCGGACCTTCGAAAAACGTGCCATTGCCAGTTCACGGCTTTGGTTGCAAATCATTACCCAGAATAAACTCTTCCACCGTTTAGCTTTTACCCTGCAGGGGATTATCGTCAATATTCAGGCGGTATTCTGGCTGCAAAAAGGCACCGAAGCGGCAGATATTCTGACTACCTGCGCGCAGTTGTGGATCATGATGTATGCGCTGCTTTCAGTCTTCTCGTTGCTGGATGTGATTTTGAATCTGGCGCAGAAATTCCCGGCGGCATCTCAGTTACCGCTGAAAGGGATTTTTCAGGGGATTAAACTGATCGGCGCGATTCTGGTCGGCATTTTGATGATCTCGCTGCTGATTGGTCAGTCGCCAGCGATTCTGATCAGCGGTCTTGGTGCAATGGCTGCCGTGCTAATGTTGGTATTTAAAGATCCGATTCTTGGTCTGGTGGCAGGTATTCAGCTTTCCGCGAACGATATGCTGAAACTGGGCGACTGGCTGGAGATGCCGAAATACGGCGCGGATGGCGCGGTGATCGATATTGGGTTAACCACCGTCAAAGTGCGTAACTGGGACAATACCATTACCACTATTCCCACCTGGTCTCTGGTTTCTGACTCCTTTAAAAACTGGAGCGGGATGTCAGCATCTGGCGGACGACGTATTAAACGCAGTATCAGCATTGATGTCACCAGTATTCGTTTTCTTGATGAAGACGAAATGCAACGTCTGAATAAAGCGCATTTGTTAAAGCCTTATTTAACCAGCCGCCATCAGGAAATTAATGAGTGGAATCGCCAGCAAGGTTCTACGGAGTCGGTATTAAACCTGCGCCGAATGACCAATATTGGAACCTTTCGTGCCTATCTGAACGAATATCTGCGGAATCATCCGCGGATTCGCAAAGATATGACCTTAATGGTGCGCCAATTAGCTCCGGGCGACAACGGTTTACCGCTTGAGATCTACGCGTTTACTAATACCGTGGTGTGGCTGGAATATGAAAGCATTCAGGCTGATATATTCGATCACATATTTGCGATTGTCGAAGAGTTTGGTCTGCGACTTCATCAGTCGCCAACCGGCAATGATATTCGCTCTCTGGCGGGTGCATTTAAGCAGTAATAAAAAAAACCGCTCTCATCGAATGGATGAGAGCGGTTTCGGATGGTTGACATCGTTTTGTCGGATGCGGCGTGAACGCCTTATCCGACCTACAGAATCGTTACAAATTGTAGACCCGATAAGCTTGCGCATCGGGCAAATCAGCCTCACATCAGCTTAATTCACTTTCCTACGCAATGTTTTAAACGCCACAAACAGGAATACAATCCACACTGGCAGCAGAATCGCTGACAAGCGCATATCATCCATCGTGCACATCAGCAGCAAAATCATGCCGAGGAAGGCGATGCAGAGATAGTTGCCGAACGGATAAAGCAGCGCCTTAAACTGTGTTTCACGTCCCTGACGTCGCATCGCCGCGCGAAAACGCAGATGCGCCAGGCAGATCATAATCCAGTTCAACAGCAGCGTTGCTACCACCAGCGCCATCAGCAGACCAAACGCTTTTTGCGGCAGCAGATAGTTGATTAACACCACCAGCGAAGTGATCGCTCCGGAAAGCATCAGCGAGTTAATCGGCACGCCGCGACGGCTAACGCGAGTCAAAAACTTCGGCGCATTACCCTGCACAGAAAGGCCAAACAGCATGCGGCTGTTAGAGTAAACCCCGCTGTTATACACCGATAATGATGCTACCAGAATGACGAAGTTCAGCGCAGAAGCTACCACGTTGCTGTCGAGATTATGGAAAATCATCACAAAAGGGCTACTGTTGGATTTCACTTCCACCCACGGATAGAGTGCCAGTAAAACCACCAGTGAACCGATATAAAACAGCAGGATGCGATACACCACCTGATTCACTGCTTTCGGGATGCTTTTTTCCGGATCGCGCGCTTCAGCCGCAGTAATCCCAATCAGCTCCAGACCGCCGAAGGAGAACATAATTACCGCCAGCGACAAAATCAGCCCATTCCAGCCGGTGGCGAAGAAACCACCGTAGCGCCAGAGGTTGTCGATACTGGCTTTCTCGCCACCGTGACCAGAAAACAGCAGCCACAGGCCAAAGCCTATCATACCGATGATTGCCAGCACTTTAATCAGCGCAAACCAGAACTCGGTTTCGCCATATAAGCGCACGTTCACCAGGTTAACGGCGTTGATGATAATAAAGAAGGCGGCAGCCCAAATCCACGTTGGAACATCCGGGAACCAGTACTGCATATAGATGCCCGCAGCGGTCAACTCTGCCATTCCCACCAGCACGAACATTACCCAGTAGTTCCAGCCAGAGAGGAAGCCCGCAAACGGTCCCCAGTATTTATAGGCAAAGTGGGCAAATGAACCGGATACCGGCTCTTCGACCACCATCTCGCCGAGCTGGCGCATAATCAGGAAAGCGATGATCCCGGCGACGCCGTAGCCCAGCAACACAGCCGGACCCGCCATCTGAATCGCCGGGCCAATGCCAAGAAACAGACCAGTACCAATTGCGCCACCCAGCGCAATCAGTTGAATATGACGGTTATGTAATCCGCGATGAAGCGTCGGCTCTTGATTCGACGCAGTATCTTCCGATACGGTTGACGCGTTTTTCACGCCTTTCCCCTGTGTGTCTTTTTTGTTGAGGGGCACCTTTTAACATTTAGTGCCCATCGTCGCAAGACACAATCCACACGGTTAAACGGGGTATCCTGCTTTTATTTCCGTACCCGATGTCGGTGCAGCCACATCAGCTTATACGCCGCCGGGATAATAAACAGCGACAGCAAAGGCGCGGTGATCATGCCGCCAATCATCGGCGCGGCAATCCGGCTCATCACCTCTGACCCTGCTCCTGTTCCCCACAGAATCGGCAGCAGACCAGCGATAATCACCGCCACCGTCATCGCTTTTGGGCGCACGCGCAGTACCGCGCCGTGATATAACGCCTCATCCAGCTTCTGCTCGCTGAATGTTTGCGGATTATTCAACGACGGCTCGGCCTCTATGGCGTGACGTAAATACATCAGCATCACCACGCCAAATTCGGCGGCGACCCCGGCAAGGGCAATAAAACCGGTGCCCGTCGCCACGGAAAGATGAAAGCCCATCCACCACAGCAACCAGATGCCGCCCACCAGCGCAAACGGTACGCTGCTGATAATCAGCAACGCTTCGCCCACCCGACGGAACGCCAGATACAACAGCACGAAGATGATCATCAGCGTCATCGGCACCATCAGTTTCAGCTTATGGTTGGCGCGCTCCAGTAGCTCGAACTGCCCGGAGAATGCCACGCTAGTGCCCGGTTTTAACTGCACTTTTTCAGCTATCGCTTTTTGCAGATCGTGAACCACCGACACCATGTCACGATCGCGGGCATCGATATAAATCCAGCTCGTCGGGCGCGCATTCTCGGTTTTCAGCATCGACGGTCCGGTAGAGACTTTAACATCGGCCACGTCCGCCAGAGTGATTTGCTGCTTCATCGGCGTGAGGATCGGCAACTGGCGCAGTGCCTGCGGGCTATCGCGCCAGCTTTGCGGATAACGCAGATTAATTGGATAACGAGCAATCCCTTCCACCGTTTCGCCAACCATCGCCCCGCCCACCGCAGAAGTCACAAACAACTGCACATCCGCCACCGTCATACCGTAACGCGCGGCTTTTTCACGGTTAATCTCAACGTTGATATAACGCCCACCTTCCAGACGCTCAGCAAGCGCAGAAGCCACGCCTGGCACCGTTCGCGCCACTTCTTCAATTTGCTCCGCCATCGTGTCGATATCCGCCAGCACAGTGCCGGAAACTTTAATGCCAATAGGGCTTTTAATGCCAGTCGAGAGCATATCGATACGGTTACGAATTGGCGGCACCCACAGATTCGCCAGCCCCGGCAGACGCACGGTGTTATCCAGTTCCTCAATGATTTTGTCCATCGTCATGCCAGGCCGCCACTGATCCTGCGGCTTAAGCTGAATGGTCGTTTCTACCATCTCCAGCGGAGCAGAATCGGTGGCGGTTTCCGCTTTCCCGGTTTTGCCAAATACCCGCGCCACTTCAGGTACGCTCATAATTAGCTTGTCGGTTTTTTGCAGCATGCTCGCCGCCTCTGCTGCGGAAATCCCCGGCAGCGTCGATGGCATATACAACAAGTCGCCTTCATTGATCTGCGGTAAAAATTCCCCGCCAACTTTATTGAGCGGCCAGAGAACCGTCAGCACCGAAAGCGCTGCCACCAACAGCGTGGTTTTCGGCCAGTGCAGTACTTTCAGCAACAGCGGATGATAAACACGAATCAAAAAGCGATTGAGCGGGTTACTGCTTTCCGGCGGAATTTTGCCACGGATCCAGTAGCCCATCAGGATCGGGATCACTACGATCGCCAGCAGCGCCGCGCCCGCCATCGCATAGGTTTTGGTGAACGCCAGCGGGCCAAACAGACGACCTTCCTGCCCTTCCAGGGTGAAGATCGGGATAAACGACAGCGTGATAATCAGCAGACTGATAAACAGCGCCGGACCCACTTCAACAGATGCATCGGTGATCACCTGCCAGCGCGTTTTATTATCCAGCGTGGCGTCAGGATGCTGGTGCTGCCACTCTTCCAGCCGTTTATGCGCATTCTCGATCATGACGATAGCGGCATCGACCATCGCCCCGACGGCAATCGCAATGCCACCCAACGACATAATATTGGCGTTCAGTCCCTGAAAGTGCATGACAATAAAAGCAATACACAACCCCAGCGGCAACGAAATAATCGCCACCAGCGCCGAGCGCACATGCCAGAGAAACAGCGCACAGACTACCGCCACCACAATAAACTCTTCCAGCAACTTGCCGCTGAGGTTGTCGATGGCGCGGTCAATGAGCTGACTGCGATCGTATGTTGTAACTATCTCCACGCCTTCCGGCAGACTGCTTTTCAGCGTTTCCAGTTTGTCCTTCACGGCGGCGATCACTTCACGGGCGTTTTTGCCGGAACGCAGGATCACCACCCCGCCCGCCACTTCGCCTTCGCCGTTCAGTTCGGCAATGCCCCGGCGCATCTCCGGGCCAACCTGGACCTTCGCAACATCACGCAGATAAACGGGCACGCCATTTTCACTGGCTTTTAAAACGATGTGATTAAAGTCGTCAAGCGTTTGCAGATAGCCGCTGGCGCGCACCATATATTCCGCTTCCGCCAGTTCGATCGACGAACCGCCCGCTTCCTGGTTTGAAGCATCCAGCGCGCTTTTTACTTCGGCGAGACTGATGCCATACTGCGCCAGGCGCTGAGGATCGATAACCACCTGATACTCTTTCACCACACCGCCCACCGACGCCACTTCCGCAACGTCAGGGATGGTTTTTAGCTCATATTTGAGAAACCAGTCCTGCAATGAGCGTAAATCGGCCAGATCGTGCTTACCGCTGCGATCCACCAGTGCATATTCATAGATCCAGCCAACACCCGTGGCATCTGGCCCCAGCTCGGCGCTGACTCCCGCAGGCAGCTTACCCTGTACCTGGTTGAGGTACTCCAGCACCCGCGAGCGCGCCCAGTACGGATCGGTGCCATCTTCGAAAATGACATACACATAAGAGTCGCCAAACTGCGAGAAACCGCGCACAGTCTTCGCTCCAGGCACCGACAACATGGTGGTGGTTAGCGGATAAGTCACCTGATTTTCAACGATTTGCGGTACCTGACCGGGATAGCTGGTTTTAATAATCACCTGTACATCGGAAAGATCCGGCAGTGCATCCACTGGCGTGTTAATGATGGTCCAGGTACCCCAGATACTCAGAAACAACGCGCCCATCAGCACCAGAAAACGGTTCGCCACCGAGCGACGAATAATCCATTCAATCATTGGCTATTCCCTCAATGCGCATGGGTAGCACTTTCAGAGCGCATCCGCTCCAGTGCGCCAGAAATATTGGCTTCAGAATCAATCAGGAACAGGCCGCTGGAAACCACCTTTTCACCTTCCGCCAGACCAGAACGTAACGCGGTGACACCTTGCGATGCCTGGAAAACGGCAACGCGTTTCGGTACAAAGCGCCCGTCGGCATCAACGGTAATCACCCGTTGTTCGTTGCCGGTATCAATCAGCGCCTGTGACGGAATGAGCAGCATCGGTTCGCTAGCGGTGTTGAGTTGCAACCAGGCGTTCATGCCCGGTTTTAGCGCCTCGTCGGCGTTGTCGACTTCCAGGCGTAGCTGCAGCGTGCGGGTCGCAGCATCCACGCCAGGTAGCAGCGTCCATTTGCGGATGGTGAGTGTTTTATCAGGTCGCGCCGGAACGGTGAGCGTAAACTGCGAGGCATCTTTCACCAGCCAGGCGATGGACTCCGGGATCGCAGCAGTGACCCACACCGGGTCCATACCCTGAATTTTCGCGACCACGTTATCTTTGGCGATATTCATTCCCGCGCGCAGATCAAACGCGGTGATCACGCCATCAATGGGCGCTTTGAGCGTAAAGCGAGTCTGGATTTTTTGCGTGGCGATCAGGCGGCGAATATCAGCCTCCGGCATTCCCGCCAGTCGCAGTCGCTCAAGAATGCCTTCAGTCTGGGTCGCCGTACCGCCGGTTTCGCGCAGCAGTAAATACTCACTCTGCGCTTCCACCCAGTCGGGAATGGTCAGGTCGAGAAGCGGCGCGCCCTTTTGCACTTTATCGCCCACGGTAAGCGGATAAACCTTGTCGATAAACCCGGCGGCGCGGGCCTGCACAATGGCATACTGATACTCGTTGTAACTGACATTCGCCGGGAAACTCTGGGAAAAAGTCAGCGGCCCGCGCGTGACGGTCGCCGTTTTCACCCCCAGATTCTGCGTCTGAGTCGGGTCAATGCGCACACCAGACGCAGAACTCTCTTCATCGGCATATTTCGGCACCAGATCCATATCCATAAACGGCGATTTCCCTGGTTTATCGAACCGCGTATTGGGATACATCGGGTCGTACCAGAATAAGACTTTACGTTCTGCGGTCGACGTTTTTTCTGCGGGCGGTTCCTCCTTTGCAAACCAGGTAAAACCTGCCGCAGAAATAATACCGCCCGCGATCATGCTGCCGATAATAAGCGCGATTTTTTTCATCTCATTAAACCCGGATTACTGGCTGACTTTAATATCCTGTAATAAAGAAAGGCTGCCCTGCTGGACAAAATTAAACGCTACTTTATCGCCGGTTTTAATTTCGCTCATTTTCGTCTGCGGGGTGATGGTAAAGCGCATAGTCATCTCCGGCCAGTTCACGGCAGCAATCGGATCGTGATGGATGGTGATTTTTTTGCTTTCCAGATCAACACCTTTTACCACGCCAGTGGCGCTAATAACCTGTGGTTGTGCTTCGCTCATGGTTTCATGATGATGTTCGTTAGCCTGGGCATTAAAGCCAATAACGGTAAACAGACTAAACATTGCGACTTGCAGTGCTTTTTTCATTTATTCTCTCCTGGAGTTAAAAATTATTGCTGCCAACCGCCCCCTAAGGCGGTATATAAAGAAATTTCGTTAACCTGACGGGCATAATTCAGGTCAAGTAAAGTTTGTCGGGTTGCAAATAAAGAACGCTCGGCATCCAGCACTTCCAGATAACTTACCGCGCCGTGCTGATATAATGCCCGCGCCCGTTGCAAAGTAATTTGCAGCGACGCAAGATAACGCTGCTGGGCGCTGATTTGATCGTTCAGGCTTTGACGTAATGCCAGCGCATCTGCCACTTCTTTAAAGGCGTTCTGGATTTTCTGTTCATAATTCACCACCGACTGCTGCTGGCGAATTTCGGCGATATCCAGATTGGTCTGGTTGCGTCCGGCATTAAAAATGGGGATCTCAATTTTAGGAATAAAATTCCACATCCCGCTGCTGGCGTTAAATAATGACGACAGATCGCTGCTGGCGGTTGATATTACGCTGGTCAGGCTGATAGACGGGAAAAATGCCGCACGCGCAGCACCAATATTGGCATTAGCCGCCATTAACGCGTGTTCAGCTTCCATAATATCAGGGCGCTGCAATAAGATTTGCGACGGCAAGCCCGCCGGTAATTTAACGCTTTGCAGGCTGTCGCTGTTTACTGTCTGCGCTTGCGGCAGCTTGCCGTAGCTTCCCAATAACAGTTGCAATGCATTATTCGCCTGCGCCAGTTCCCCCTGACGTTTAGCGATGTCGCTGCGGGTACTTTCTATCACCCCGCGAGCCTGTTCCAGCGCCAGAACATTGCTGCTACCGGTCAACAGTTGTTTTTCGACAAACGCATATGACTGCTGATAATTACGCAGCGTTTCTTCGGCTATTTGCAATTGCGCATACGCCAGTTGCTGATTGAAATAGCTTTGCGCGACATTAGAAACCAGCAGAATATGCACCGCGCGCTGAGCTTCCTCAGTGGCTAAATAATTTTGGCGCTCGGCTTCGCTCATGTTCTTTAAGCGACCGAAAAAATCGAGATCAAAGCTGGCGTTAAGGCCAGTCGATAACTCCCGCGTCGTGGCTGAATCGCCTTTAAGATTGCCGCTCCAGCTGCCGCTGCCCTCGCCATTGAGCTGTGGGTAGCGGTCGGCATCGGTCAGACGATATTGCGCCCGCGCTTCCTGCACTTTCAGCGCCGCCATGCGCAAATCCCGGTTATTCACCAACGCCTCGCTAATCAGCGTCTTCACCTGATTATCAACAAAAAAGGTGCGCCAGCCCGCGTTCTGGTAGTTATCTGCTGCGTTAACCAGACCGTTCTGGCTGAGTGAGAACTGCTGCGGCACGGGCATTGCCGGACGCTGATAATCCGGTGCCAGTGAACAACCGGTTAGCGCAAGGGCCACACAAAATGGCAGAAGTTTACAAGGAGACATAGGCTCATAATTTCTGGTGATTTTATGCTGCCAACTTTACTCGCCAGGCTCTGATTTTCCGGTGACAGGAAAATGACAAAATTGTCATTTTGCCAATAAGCGATTGCCATCTGATCCCGCTACTCTAGAATTGCCCGGGCAACATGCGGAGGAAATATGAAACTGTTGATTGTCGAAGATGAAAAGAAAACCGGAGAATACTTGACCAAAGGGTTAACCGAAGCCGGTTTTGTGGTCGATTTGGCCGACAACGGGCTGAATGGCTACCATCTGGCGATGACCGGTGATTATGATCTGATAATCCTCGATATTATGCTGCCGGACGTGAACGGCTGGGATATCGTGCGCATGTTGCGTTCCGCCAATAAGGGGATGCCGATTCTGTTGCTTACCGCGCTTGGCACCATTGAACATCGCGTCAAGGGGCTGGAGTTGGGGGCGGATGACTATCTGGTGAAGCCGTTCGCTTTTGCTGAACTGCTGGCGCGGGTGCGCACTCTACTGCGGCGCGGGGCGGCGGTGATTATCGAAAGTCAGTTTCAGGTTGCCGATCTGATGGTCGATCTCGTCAGCCGCAAAGTCACCCGCAGCGGCACGCGCATCACTCTGACCAGTAAAGAATTTACTCTGCTGGAGTTTTTCCTCCGCCATCAGGGCGAAGTGCTGCCCCGCTCGCTTATCGCCTCGCAGGTATGGGACATGAATTTTGACAGCGATACCAACGCCATTGATGTGGCGGTGAAGCGGCTGCGCGGCAAAATCGACAACGACTTTGAGCCAAAGTTGATTCAGACCGTGCGCGGCGTGGGTTACATGCTAGAGGTGCCGGATGGTCAGTAAGCCATTTCAGCGCCCGTTTTCGCTGGCAACCCGCCTGACCTTTTTTATCAGCCTCGCCACCATCGCGGCGTTTTTCGCCTTTGCATGGATCATGATCCACTCGGTAAAAGTGCATTTTGCCGAGCAGGATATTAATGATTTAAAGGAGATTAGCGCCACCCTTGAACGGGTACTTAATCACCCTGACGAAACGCAAGCCCGACGCTTAATGACGCTGGAAGATATCGTCAGTGGTTATTCCAATGTGTTGATCTCCCTGGCAAATAGCCACGGTAAAACGGTGTATCACTCCCCCGGTGCGCCGGATATCCGCGAGTTTACGCGTGACGCCATACCCGATAAAGACGCGCAGGGCGGCGAGGTGTATCTCCTTTCCGGCCCGACGATGATGATGCCAGGGCACGGTCACGGGCATATGGAACACAGCAACTGGCGGATGATTAACTTGCCGGTTGGCCCGCTGGTTGACGGCAAACCGATTTATACGCTCTACATCGCGCTTTCGATCGATTTTCATCTTCATTACATCAATGATTTGATGAATAAACTTATTATGACCGCATCGGTAATCAGCATCCTGATCGTCTTTATCGTGCTGTTGGCGGTACATAAAGGTCACGCGCCGATCCGCAGCGTCAGCCGTCAAATCCAGAATATCACCTCGAAAGATCTCGACGTTCGCCTTGACCCGCAGACCGTGCCCATTGAGCTGGAACAGCTGGTACTGTCGTTCAACCATATGATCGAGCGTATTGAGGATGTCTTTACCCGACAGTCCAATTTCTCAGCGGATATCGCCCACGAAATTCGCACACCTATTACTAATCTCATTACGCAAACGGAAATCGCCCTCAGCCAGTCGCGCAGCCAGAAGGAGCTGGAAGATGTGCTCTACTCTAATCTCGAAGAACTGACGCGAATGGCGAAAATGGTCAGCGATATGCTGTTTCTCGCTCAGGCCGATAACAACCAGCTAATCCCCGAAAAGAAAATGCTCAACCTGGCGGATGAAGTCGGCAAAGTGTTCGATTTTTTCGAGGCGTTAGCAGAAGATCGCGGCGTGGAGCTGCGGTTTGTTGGCGACGAGTGTCAGGTTGCGGGCGATCCGCTGATGCTGCGTCGGGCGTTAAGCAATCTGCTTTCTAATGCCCTGCGTTATACGCCAACCGGAGAGACAATTGTCGTGCGCTGCCAGACGGTCGATCACCTGGTGCAAGTTACCGTCGAAAACCCCGGTACGCCCATTGCGCCCGAACACTTACCGCGATTGTTTGACCGTTTCTACCGCGTTGATCCTTCCCGCCAGCGAAAAGGCGAAGGTAGCGGCATTGGCCTGGCGATAGTGAAATCGATTGTTGTCGCTCATAAAGGCACAGTTGCAGTAACGTCAGATGCACGGGGGACAAGGTTTGTTATCATATTACCCGCTTAATCCTTCAGCAAACGGCAACTTTTATAACCAGTGTAAAAATAACATGCCGCAATAGTAATACCTATTAATGATAAAAAGCTGTCACAATTCATAAAAAACCTTAATATACGCCACCCTAAACATAACCAGCGTTAATGTAAGGTTTTTGTGTGGACTGGCTTCTTGATGTTTTTGCTACCTGGCTCTACGGCTTAAAAGTAATCGCGATAACGTTAGCGGTCATTATGTTCATCAGCGGGCTGGACGATTTTTTTATTGATGTCGTCTACTGGGTACGCCGCATTAAACGCAAGTTGAGTGTTTATCGCCGCTACCCGCGAATGAGTTACCGCGAACTGTATAAACCAGATGAAAAACCGTTAGCGATTATGGTTCCGGCGTGGAATGAAACGGGCGTCATCGGCAATATGGCCGAGCTGGCGGCGACCACGCTCGACTACGAAAACTATCATATCTTTGTTGGCACCTACCCCAACGACCCCGATACTCAGCGTGATGTTGACGAAGTGTGCGCTCGCTTCCCGAACGTGCATAAGGTAGTCTGCGCGCGTCCTGGCCCCACCAGCAAAGCCGACTGTCTGAACAACGTGCTGGACGCCATCACCCAATTTGAACGTAGCGCCAATTTCGCTTTTGCTGGTTTTATTCTGCATGACGCCGAAGATGTGATTTCACCGATGGAATTGCGTCTGTTCAACTATCTGGTCGAGCGTAAAGATCTGATTCAGATCCCAGTGTATCCGTTCGAACGCGAATGGACGCACTTCACCAGCATGACCTACATTGATGAGTTTTCAGAACTGCATGGCAAAGATGTTCCGGTGCGTGAAGCCCTCGCCGGACAGGTGCCCAGCGCAGGCGTCGGTACCTGTTTCAGCCGCCGCGCCGTGACCGCACTGTTAGCTGACGGTGACGGTATTGCTTTCGACGTGCAGAGTCTGACTGAAGATTACGACATTGGCTTCCGCCTGAAAGAGAAAGGTATGACGGAAATTTTTGTCCGTTTTCCGGTGGTGGACGAAGCCAAAGAACGCGAGCAGCGTAAATTTTTACAGCATGCGCGGACGTCAAACATGATCTGCGTGCGCGAATATTTCCCCGATACCTTTTCGACTGCGGTTCGGCAAAAATCTCGCTGGATCATCGGCATTGTTTTCCAGGGCTTTAAAACCCACAAATGGACCTCCAGCCTGACGCTGAACTACTTTCTCTGGCGCGACCGCAAAGGGGCAATCAGTAACTTTGTCAGCTTCCTCGCGATGCTGGTGATGATCCAGCTTTTGCTGTTGCTGGCGTATGAAAGTTTGTGGCCCGATGCCTGGCATTTCCTTTCTATTTTCAGCGGCAGCGCATGGTTAATGACTCTGCTGTGGCTAAACTTTGGCTTGATGATTAACCGCATCGTGCAGCGGGTGATTTTCGTTACTGGCTACTACGGCCTGACGCAGGGGCTGCTATCTGTCCTGCGTCTTTTCTGGGGCAACCTGATTAACTTCATGGCCAACTGGCGCGCGTTAAAACAGGTACTTCAACACGGCGATCCACGTCGTGTCGCGTGGGATAAAACAACGCATGACTTCCCCAGCGTGACTGGCGATACCCGCTCGTTGCGTCCGTTAGGTCAAATCCTGCTGGAAAATCAGGTCATCACTGAAGAACAACTCGATACAGCACTGCGTAATCGCGTCGAAGGTCTACGCCTGGGCGGTTCAATGCTGATGCAGGGGCTGATTAGCGCCGAGCAACTGGCACAGGCGCTGGCAGAGCAAAACGGCGTGGCGTGGGAATCCATCGATGCCTGGCAGATCCCTTCCTCGCTGATTGCCGAAATGCCGGCCTCCGTGGCGTTGCATTATGCGGTACTGCCGCTGCGTCTGGACAATGATGAGTTAATTGTCGGCAGTGAAGATGGTATTGACCCGGTTTCGCTGGCGGCCCTGACGCGTAAAGTCGGACGCAAAGTGCGTTACGTCATTGTTCTGCGGGGACAAATTGTCACCGGATTACGCCACTGGTATGCACGCCGACGCGGTCACGATCCGCGGGCAATGTTGTACAATGCTGTTCAGCATCAGTGGCTCACGGAACAGCAGGCCGGTGAAATCTGGCGGCAATATGTGCCGCATCAGTTCCTGTTCGCAGAAATACTGACCACGCTCGGTCATATTAATCGTTCAGCAATTAACGTGTTGTTATTGCGCCATGAACGCAGTTCTCTGCCGCTCGGCAAGTTTTTGGTCACCGAAGGCGTTATCAGCTAGGAAACGTTGGATCGCGTCCTGACAATTCAACGCGAATTACAAGTTTCGATGCAATCACTATTACTCAAAGCAGGTTTAAACACTGAACAGGTTGCACAACTGGAGTCCGAAAATGAAGGAGAATAACCTTAATCGCGTCATCGGATGGTCTGGTTTACTGCTGACGTCTTTATTGAGTACCAGCGCACTCGCAGACAATATCGGCACCAGCGCAGAAGAGCTGGGGCTGAGCGATTATCGCCATTTTGTTATTTATCCCCGTCTCGATAAGGCGCTGAAGGCACAGAAAAATAACGACGAAGCAACCGCCATCCGCGAATTTGAATATATACACCAGCAGGTGCCGGATAATATTCCGCTGACTTTATACCTTGCGGAAGCCTATCGCCATTTTGGTCATGATGACCGGGCGCGGCTGTTGCTTGAGGATCAACTGAAACGTCACCCAGGAGATGATCGGCTTGAGCGCAGTCTGGCGGCTATTCCTGTTGAAGTGAAAAGCGTTACGACTGTTGAAGAACTGCTTGCCCAGCAAAAAGCGTGCGATGCTGCGCCGACCCTGCGTTGTCGCAGTGAAGTCGGGCAGAATGCCCTGCGGCTGGCACAATTACCTGTCGCCAGAGCGCAACTGAACGATGCGACGTTTGCTGCATCGCCGGAAGGAAAAACGCTGCGAACCGATCTGCTGCAACGCGCAATCTACCTGAAACAATGGTCCCAGGCAGATACGCTATATAATGAAGCACGCCAGCAGAACACATTAAGTGCGGCAGAACGCCGTCAGTGGTTTGACGTGCTTCTTGCCGCGCAGCTGGATGATCGGATCCTGGCGCTGCAATCACAGGGGATCTTCACCGATCCTCAGTCATATATTACTTACGCGACCGCGCTGGCTTATCGTGGCGAAAAAGCACGCCTCCAGCATTATCTCATTGAAAATACGCCGCTATTTACCACGGACGCACAAGAGAAAAGTTGGCTCTATCTGTTATCTAAATACAGCGGCAACCCCGTTCAGGCGTTGGCGAATTATACGGTACAGTTTGCCGACAACCGCCAGTATGTTGTTGGCGCGACGCTACCGGTGCTGTTAAAAGAAGGTCAGTACGGCGCAGCGCAAAAACTGCTCGCCACCCTCCCCGCCAATGAAATGCTTGAGGAGCGTTATGCCGTTAGCGTAGCGACCCGTAACAAGGCTGAAGCTCTGCGTCTGGCACGATTGCTGTATCAGCAAGAACCGGCAAATCTTACCCGCCTGGATCAACTGACCTGGCAACTGATGCAGAACGAACAGTCACGCGAAGCTGCCGATTTATTGCTGCAACGCTATCCTTTCCAGGGCGATGCGCGTGTCAGCCAGACGTTAATGGCGCGACTGGCGTCTCTGCTGGAAAGTCATCCTTACCTGGCAACGCCGGCGAAGGTGGCGATTTTATCGAAACCCTTACCGCTGGCGGAGCAACGTCAGTGGCAAAGTCAGTTGCCGGGTATTGCAGATAATTGCCCGGCAATAGTTCGCTTGCTGGGCGATATGTCGCCTTCCTACGATGCCGCCGCCTGGAACCGTCTGGCAAAGTGTTATCGGGACACGCTACCCGGTGTGGCGTTGTATGCATGGCTTCAGGCCGAACAACGACAACCGGACGCCTGGCAACATCGTGCGGTAGCCTATCAGGCGTATCAGGTTGAGGACTACGCCACCGCACTGGCGGCCTGGCAGAAAATCAGTCTTCACGACATGAGCAATGAGGATCTGCTTGCTGCTGCCAATACCGCCCAGGCGGCAGGAAATGGTGCGGCTCGCGATCGCTGGCTTCAGCAGGCAGAACAACGTGGGCTGGGAAACAATGCCCTCTACTGGTGGCTGCATGCGCAACGTTACATTCCTGGTCAGCCGGAACTCGCACTGAACGATCTCACGCGCTCAATCAATATTGCGCCTTCTGCCAACGCTTACGTTGCGCGGGCGACAATTTATCGCCAACGTCATAATGTCCCGGCGGCGGTGAGTGATTTGCGCGCCGCGCTGGAACTGGAACCGAATAATAGCAACACCCAGGCAGCGCTCGGTTACGCCTTGTGGGATAGCGGTGATATCGCACAGTCGCGGGAAATGCTCGAACAGGCGCATAAAGGGCTACCGGACGATCCGGCACTTATCCGACAACTGGCCTACGTGAACCAGCGTCTGGATGACATGCCTGCGACGCAGCACTACGCCCGGCTGGTGATTGATGACATTGATAATCAGGCGCTGATAACCCCACTGACCCCAGAGCAAAATCAGCAACGCTTCAATTTCCGCCGTCTGCATGAGGAGGTCGGTCGCCGCTGGACGTTCAGTTTCGATTCTTCTATCGGCTTGCGTTCCGGCGCAATGAGTACCGCTAACAATAATGTCGGCGGCGCAGCACCAGGGAAAAGCTATCGTAGCTACGGGCAACTGGAAGCCGAGTACCGCATCGGACGCAATATGCTGCTGGAAGGCGACCTGCTCTCAGTTTATAGCCGCGTCTTTGCCGATACCGGAGAAAACGGGGTGATGATGCCGGTGAAAAATCCGATGTCCGGCACCGGTCTGCGCTGGAAGCCGCTGCGCGATCAGATCTTTTTCCTCGCCGTCGAACAGCAGTTGCCGCTGAACGGGCAAAATGGCGCATCCGATACCATGCTGCGCGCCAGCGCCTCATTCTTTAATGGCGGCAAATACAGCGACGAATGGCACCCGAACGGTTCAGGCTGGTTTGCCCAAAACCTGTACCTCGATGCGGCGCAATATGTCCGCCAGGATATTCAGGCGTGGACGGCAGATTATCGCGTAAGCTGGCATCAGAAGGTGGCGAACGGACAGACTATTGAGCCTTACGCTCACGTTCAGGACAACGGTTATCGTGATAAAGGCACTCAGGGCGCGCAGCTTGGCGGTGTCGGGGTCCGCTGGAATATCTGGACCGGCGAGACGCACTACGACGCCTGGCCGCACAAAGTCAGTCTCGGCGTCGAGTATCAACATACCTTTAAGGCGATTAATCAACGTAACGGAGAGCGCAACAACGCGTTTCTCACCATTGGAGTGCACTGGTAAATGCGTAAGTTCATTTTCGTATTGCTGACACTGCTTTTGGTCAGCCCTTTTTCCTTTGCGATGAAAGGTATTATCTGGCAACCACAAAACCGTGATAGTCAGGTTACCGATACCCAGTGGCAGGGGCTGATGAGTCAGTTACGTTTGCAAGGCTTCGATACCCTGGTTTTGCAATGGACCCGTTACGGCGATGCATTCACCCAGCCAGAACAGCGCGCGTTATTGTTTAAGCGTGCCGCAGTTGCGCAACAGGCTGGCCTGAAGCTGATTGTCGGGCTGAACGCCGATCCGGAATTTTTTATGCACCAGAAACAGTCGTCCGCAGCGCTGGAAAGCTATCTTAATCGCCTGCTGGCTGCCGATCTCCAGCAAGCCAGATTATGGAGCGCCGTGCCTGGCGTAACGCCGGATGGCTGGTACATCAGCGCGGAAATTGACGACCTGAACTGGCGCAGCGAAGCCGCCCGTCAGCCTTTGCTAACATGGTTAAACAACGCGCAGCGGTTGATTAGCGATGTTTCAGCAAAACCGGTTTATATCAGTAGTTTTTTCGCCGGAAACATGTCGCCAGATGGCTATCGCCAACTGCTGGAACAAGTTAAAGCAACCGGTGTTAATGTCTGGGTACAGGATGGCAGCGGCGTGGATAAACTGACCGCTGAACAGCGTGAACGTTATCTACAGGCCAGCGCCGATTGCCAAAGTTCCGCCCCAGCAAGCGGCATTGTTTATGAACTGTTTGTCGCTGGTAAAGGTAAAACGTTTACAGCGAAACCGAAACCGAACGCAGAAATTGCCTCGCTGTTAGCGAAACGTTCCTCTTGCGGTAAAGACACGCTCTATTTCTCTCTGCGCTATTTGCCCGCCGCGCAGAGTATCCTTGAGTATTAATGATTAAAGGGAGCAACTTAGCTTGCTCCTTTCCTTTTCACTTTCCTAATCAAAATCCTGGCAAGATGAATTGTTTAGCAGAATTTCTGTTTTCATTTTATTCGTCTGACGTGTTCCAATTATTTAGCAAAACCGCGACAACAAAGTGATGGTGTAATTTGTAAAAGGGAACAAATAAATGGCGAGGAAATGGCTCGCCCTGCAGGATTCGAACCTGTAGCCCACGACTTAGAAACTCCAGGAACGACATTTTAAATCAACAAATTACCGCGCCATCTCTGCGTTCACACGTTCCACCACCTCAAAATATGTAAAACCTTGCAAGCCATTGCGAGGCCTTATGTGTCTCAGTTTTGTTCCTCTTTTTTATACTAAAAAACACAGCAATTGAGGATAAACCTCATGCTATTATCGCTAATATGCATCTAAAGGCATGGCACTTGAATAGATAAAAACTCCACAAAGAAAAAAATAATTAGCCCATAAAACCACAATACAAAACACAAACAGACAATTAAACTAAAAAACTGACAGCGCATTGTGACAAAAATCCAATGTTAAACAAAATATAAACAGTGGGGCAATATACAATTGACTCATTAAGTTAGATATAAAAAATACATACTCAATCATTAAAACGATTGAATGGAGACCTTTTATGCGGGCGAAACTTCTGGGAATAGTCCTGACAACCCCTATTGCGATCAGCTCTTTTGCTTCTACCGAGACTTTATCGTTTACTCCTGACAACATAAATGCGGACATTAGTCTTGGAACTCTGAGCGGAAAAACAAAAGAGCGTGTTTATCTAGCCGAAGAAGGAGGCCGAAAAGTCAGTCAACTTGACTGGAAATTCAATAACGCTGCAATTATTAAAGGTGCAATTAATTGGGATTTGATGCCCCAGATATCTATCGGGGCTGCTGGCTGGACAACACTCGGCAGCCGAGGTGGCAATATGGTCGATCAGGACTGGATGGATTCCAGTAACCCCGGAACCTGGACGGATGAAAGTAGACACCCTGATACACAACTCAATTATGCCAACGAATTTGATCTGAATATCAAAGGCTGGCTCCTCAACGAACCCAATTACCGCCTGGGACTCATGGCCGGATATCAGGAAAGCCGTTATAGCTTTACAGCCAGAGGTGGTTCCTATATCTACAGTTCTGAGGAGGGATTCAGAGATGATATCGGCTCCTTCCCGAATGGAGAAAGAGCAATCGGCTACAAACAACGTTTTAAAATGCCCTACATTGGCTTGACTGGAAGTTATCGTTATGAAGATTTTGAGCTAGGTGGTACATTTAAATACAGCGGCTGGGTGGAAGCATTTGATAACGATGAACACTATGACCCAGGAAAAAGAATCACTTATCGCAGTAAAGTCAAAGACCAAAATTACTATTCTGTTGCAGTCAATGCAGGTTATTACGTAACGCCTAACGCAAAAGTTTATATTGAAGGCGCATGGAATCGGGTTACGAATAAAAAAGGTGATACTTCACTTTATGATCACAATGATAACACTTCTGACTACAGCAAAAATGGTGCAGGCATAGAAAACTATAACTTCATCACTACTGCTGGTCTTAAGTACACCTTTTAACAACGTTAAATAGATTTTCTCCCCGGTGGTATTGTATAGCCCCGGGGAATTTGTTTACCGTTAAAAGCAAACAATATCCCCTAATATTGTAAGCATTTAACCTGCGTCCTGGCGTGTAACCTCTTACCGCAACACAAGACCCAATATATTCAAATTCGTTATGCCGTGGCATCATTTAACCCCTTGTAATTCATCGCTATAATTGATTTAATTCACAAATAAAACTATAACACGGTGAAACTAATGAAAAAAAACACAGATGATGGGGCTAAAATTTACACACCACTTACCCTAAAGCTTTATGACTGGTGGGTTTTGGGAGTATCAAATCGGCTTGCATGGGGATGTCCTACAAAGGAACACCTTCTTCCACACTTTCTGGAACATTTAGGTAACAACCATCTGGATATTGGTGTTGGAACTGGGTTTTACCTTACTCACGTACCTGAGAGTAGTCTGATATCTTTAATGGATTTGAACGAAGCTAGCCTGAACGCGGCATCGACAAGGGCTGGGGAATCAAAAATTAAACATAAAATTAGCCATGATGTTTTTGATCCTTATCCCGCGGCGTTACATGGTCAATTTGATTCCATTTCCATGTTTTACCTTCTTCACTGCCTGCCTGGAAATATATCTACAAAAAGCTGTGTAATACGCAATGCGGCGCAGGCCTTAACTGACGATGGAACTCTATACGGAGCCACAATTCTTGGTGACGGCGTTGTGCACAATAGCTTCGGTCAAAAACTGATGCGCATTTACAATCAGAAAGGCATCTTTTCAAACACAAAAGATTCCGAAGAAGGCTTAACACATATACTCTCAGAGCATTTCGAGAATGTTAAAACCAAGGTTAAAGGTACTGTAGTAATGTTTTCCGCTTCAGGGAAAAAATAGCATCCAGCCGCAGCACGTTCTTGCGCACGACGTGCTGCGGCATAATCCCAATGATTACTCTCTGACAGGGTTCACAGGCCACTCAATATCAGGGGCAGTTGATGTATCAACTCGGTTCAGCAACACCCGATACATCTTACAGGCTTCCAGCAACGAGGTTTCTTCCTCCGTATCCTTTATCCATGATGTGCCGTTCCACTTCTGAAACTCCCCTGCCGGGGATAACCAGGTGACATTTTCCGGTAACGGACCGAGTTCAGAAATAAATAACGCGTCCCCTGATGCCACGTCATAAACCGTTTTACCCCGATGGTCTTCAACGAGATGCCACGATGCCTCATCACTGTTGAAAACAACCACGAAGCCAGCCGGAATATCTGGCGGTGCAATATCGGTACTGTTTGCAGGCAAACCTGTATGAGGTGGAATGGCACAAGAGACTTACAAAAGAATCAGGCAAAACGCCTGATTGATGAGAGCCCCGAACCACTGAAATCTGTCGTCAAATTTGCGCTGGTAACTGTTCTGAGAAAGTCGAACATCATAAATCTGGAGTGGCAACAGATTGACATGCAGCGACAAGTTGCCAGGGTGAATCCAGAAGATAGCAAATCAAACCGCGCCATTGGTGTGGCGCTGAACGATACCGCCTGTAAAGTGTTGCGTGATCAAATAGGCAAGCATCACAAATGGGTGTTTGTACATACCAAGGCGGCTAAGCGAGCAGATGGAACATCAACGCCTGCGGTCAGGAAGATGCGCATCGACAGCAAGACAGCATGGCTATCAGCTTGTCGTCGTGCAGGAATTGAAGATTTCCGTTTCCATGACCTCAGACACACCTGGGCAAGCTGGCTGATTCAGTCAGGCGTCCCATTATCAGTGCTTCAGGAAATGGGCGGATGGGAGTCCAGAGAAATGGTTCGTAGATATGCTCACCTTGCGCCTAATCATTTGACTGAGCACGCGAGGAAAATAGACGACATTTTTGGTGATAATGTCCCACTCTGGAATTATAGAAGAAATAAAGAAGGCGTAACTGATTGAATTTTAATGGCGCGCCCTGCAGGATTCGAACCTGCGGCCCACGACTTAGAAGGTCGTTGCTCTATCCAACTGAGCTAAGGGCGCATTGATACCACGGTGTGCTGTAATCGCGTGAATTATACGGTCAACCCTTGCTGAGTCAATGGCTTTTGAACCAGTTGCTGAACAAGTGTACGACCGCATCTGATGTAGCTCACTATGGCGGCAAACCAACGACGGTTATCATGATAGGTGTGAATCAGCCAGGTACAGAAGGTTTTACTTTTCAGAAAACGAAAACTGACAGCGCGCCACGCTTCTGACAAAATAGACACATCCCCTTCGACCTACGTAACAGATGGAATCCTCTCTCTGATGGCAGCAAAGATTATTGACGGTAAAACGATTGCGCAGCAGGTGCGCTCTGAAGTTGCTCAAAAAGTTCAGGCGCGTATTGCAGCCGGACTGCGGGCGCCAGGACTGGCCGTTGTGCTGGTGGGTAGCAACCCTGCATCGCAAATTTATGTCGCAAGCAAACGCAAGGCTTGTGAAGAAGTCGGGGTCGTCTCCCGCTCTTATGACCTCCCGGAAACCACCAGCGAAGCGGAGCTGCTGGAACTTATCGATGCGCTGAATGCCGACAACACCATTGATGGCATTCTGGTTCAACTGCCGTTACCGGCGGGTATTGATAACGTCAAAGTGCTGGAACGTATTCATCCGGACAAAGACGTGGACGGTTTCCATCCTTACAACGTCGGTCGTCTGTGCCAGCGCGCGCCACGTCTGCGTCCCTGTACCCCGCGCGGTATCGTCACGCTGCTTGAGCGTTACAACATTGATACCTTCGGCCTTAACGCCGTGGTGATTGGCGCATCGAATATCGTCGGTCGCCCAATGAGCATGGAACTGCTGCTGGCAGGTTGCACCACTACCGTGACCCACCGTTTCACTAAAAATCTGCGTCACCACGTAGAAAATGCCGATCTACTGATCGTTGCCGTCGGCAAGCCGGGCTTTATTCCTGGTGACTGGATCAAAGAAGGCGCAATTGTGATTGATGTCGGCATCAACCGTCTGGAAAATGGCAAAGTTGTGGGCGACGTCGTGTTTGAAGACGCGGCTAAACGCGCCTCATACATTACGCCTGTTCCGGGCGGCGTTGGCCCGATGACGGTTGCCACGCTGATTGAAAACACGCTACAGGCGTGCGTTGAATATCATGATCCACAGGGTGAGTAACATGGCGACATTTTCTTTAGGTAAACATCCGCACGTTGAGCTGTGCGACTTGCTGAAACTGGAAGGCTGGAGCGAAAGCGGCGCGCAGGCGAAAATCGCGATTGCCGAAGGCCAGGTGAAAGTCGACGGTGCGGTTGAAACGCGCAAACGCTGCAAAATTGTCGCCGGTCAGACAGTGAGTTTTGCAGGTCACAGCGTACAGGTTGTTGCCTGATCCCTTTCCCGGCCTGTATCAACAGGCCGGTTCTCTTTTCAGACTTTTGCCCTCTACGCCCCGTTCATCCATGCTGATAGCATCGACATTTTGCCGAAGCGACCATCATGCCAACCGTTATTACGCACGCCGCCGTTCCCCTATGCATTGGTTTAGGGTTGGGTTCGAAAGCCATCCCACCGCGTCTGTTATTTGCCGGAATCGTCCTGGCGATGTTGCCTGATGCCGACGTATTATCGTTTAAATTTGGCGTTGCTTACGGCAACGTTTTTGGTCATCGCGGATTTACCCATTCGCTGGTGTTTGCGTTTGTTGTCCCGCTGTTATGTGTGCTGATTGGGCGTCGATGGTTCAGGGCTGGGCTGATTCGCTGCTGGCTGTTTTTAACCGTCTCGTTGCTATCGCACAGCTTGCTGGATTCGGTAACCACTGGCGGTAAAGGGGTTGGCTGGCTGTGGCCGTGGTCAGATGAACGCTTTTTCGCTCCCTGGCAGGTGATTAAAGTCGCGCCGTTTGCATTGTCTCGTTACACCACGCCGTACGGGCATAAGGTGATTATTTCTGAATTGATGTGGGTGTGGTTGCCGGGGATGCTACTGATGGGAATGTTGTGGTGGCGCAGACGATAACCGGATGCGAAAACTCGCATCCGGCAATAGCGCAATTACTTACGACGCCAGGTGGTCCCTTGCGGGCCATCTTCCAGCACGATCCCCATCTCGTTAAGACGGTCACGCGCCGCATCTGCCGCCGCCCAGTCTTTCGCTTTACGGGCATCCAGACGCTGTTGAATTAACGCTTCAATCTCAGCCACTTCACTGTCGTCTGCCTGCGCGCCGCTTTGCAGGAACGCTTCCGGTTCTTGCTCCAGCAGGCCCAATACAGCGGAAAGTTTACGCAGGTGAGACGCCATTGCATTCGCCGCTGCCATATCTTCTGCTTTCAGACGGTTCACTTCACGCGCCATATCAAACAGTACGGAATAGGCTTCCGGGGTGTTGAAATCGTCGTTCATCGCCTCAATAAAGCGCGCTTCAAACGCTTCGCCACCGGCAGGAGCAACGGTTTTGTCTGTGCCGCGCAAGGCAGTATAGAGACGTTCCAGCGCCGCACGCGCCTGCTTCAGGTTCTCTTCGCTGTAGTTCAACTGACTGCGATAGTGACCCGACATCAGGAAGTAACGCACAGTTTCCGCATCGTAGTATTTCAGCACATCACGCACGGTGAAGAAGTTACCCAGCGATTTAGACATCTTCTCGCGGTCAACCATCACCATACCGGAGTGCATCCAGTAATTCACATACTGGCCATCGTGCGCACAGGTGGACTGGGCAATTTCGTTCTCGTGGTGCGGGAACATCAGGTCAGAACCGCCGCCGTGGATATCAAAGTGGTTACCCAACTGTTTGCAGTTCATTGCCGAACACTCAATGTGCCAGCCAGGACGGCCCGCGCCCCACGGAGACGGCCAGCTCGGTTCGCCCTCTTTCGACATCTTCCACAGAACGAAGTCCATCGGGGTGCGTTTGTCGTCGACCACGTCAACGCGCGCGCCTGCCTGCAGCTGATCGAGATCCTGACGCGACAGCACGCCATATGTCGGATCGGTCGGGACGTCGAACATCACGTCGCCGTTGTCCGCCACATAAGCGTGACCTTTGGCGATCAGTTGTTCAGTGAGTTCAATAATTTCGGCGATATGGTGCGTCGCGCGCGGCTCCATATCCGGGCGCAGAATGTTCAAAGCATCAAAATCTTTGTGCATTTCGGCGATCATGCGATCCACCAGCGCCACAAAGCTTTCGCCATTTTCATTGGCGCGTTTGATGATTTTGTCGTCGATATCAGTAATGTTGCGCACATACTTCAGCTTATAGCCGAGGAAACGCAGATAGCGCGCAACCACGTCAAAGGCAACAAAGGTACGCCCGTGACCGATATGACAGAGATCGTAAACGGTGATTCCACACACGTACATGCCGACTTCCCCGGCGTGAATAGGCTTAAATTCCTCTTTTTGGCGTGTCAGAGTATTGAAGATTTTTAGCATCGAAGATTCCGTTTAGACATGTGTGGGTAATTGAGTTGCGTATAATACCCATATTTCCCGCGCGAATCAGCATACATTGCGTGATGATCCGATCGTGCGGTTATGCTATAACACCACCCTATATATGACCCGAACCGGGTTGAAGCACCAATCAAACGGAACAGGATGCAAAAATGGTTACTTTCCACACCAATCACGGCGATATTGTCATCAAAACTTTTGACGATAAAGCACCTGAAACAGTTAAAAACTTCCTGGACTACTGCCGCGAAGGTTTTTACAACAACACCATTTTCCACCGTGTTATCAACGGCTTTATGATTCAGGGCGGCGGTTTTGAACCGGGCATGAAGCAAAAAACCACCAAAGACCCGATCAAAAACGAAGCGAACAACGGTCTGAAAAATACCCGTGGTACGCTGGCAATGGCCCGTACTCAGGCACCGCACTCTGCAACTGCCCAGTTCTTCATCAACGTGGTTGATAACGACTTCCTGAATTTCTCTGGCGAAAGCCTGCAAGGTTGGGGCTACTGCGTATTTGCTGAAGTGGTTGAAGGCATGGACGTGGTAGACAAAATCAAAGGTGTGGCAACCGGTCGTAGCGGTATGCACCAGGACGTGCCAAAAGAAGACGTTATCATTGAAAGCGTGACCGTTAGCGAGTAATCGTGGCGACACTCTTTATTGCAGATCTTCATCTCTGCGTGGAAGAACCGGCGATCACCGCCGGTTTTCTGCGTTTTTTAGCGGGGGAGGCCCGCAAGGCCGATGCGCTGTATATTCTTGGCGATCTGTTTGAAGCCTGGATCGGCGACGACGATCCCAACCCACTTCATCACCAGATGGCCGCAGCGATCAAAGCGGTATCCGATTCCGGCGTTCCCTGTTATTTCATTCATGGCAACCGTGATTTTCTGCTCGGCAAACGCTTTGCCCGTGAAAGCGGCATGACGTTATTGCCGGAAGAAAAGGTGCTCGAACTTTATGGTCGTCGGGTGTTGATTATGCATGGCGACACGCTGTGCACCGATGACGCGGGTTATCAGGCTTTTCGCGCCAAAGTCCACAAACCCTGGCTGCAAACGCTATTTCTCGCCCTGCCGTTGTTTGTGCGCAAACGCATTGCCGCGCGAATGCGCGCGAACAGCAAAGAAGCCAACAGCAGTAAATCGCTGGCGATCATGGACGTTAACCAAAACGCGGTGGTCAGTGCGATGGAAAAACATCAAGTGCAATGGCTGATCCACGGGCATACCCATCGCCCGGCGGTGCATGAACTTATCGCCAATCAGCAACCTGCTTTTCGCGTGGTACTGGGTGCCTGGCATACAGAAGGTTCGATGGTGAAAGTCACGGCGGATGACGTTGAGCTGATTCATTTTCCTTTCTGACCACGAATGGACAGATTCTGAAAAAGCACCGAACTAACGCAACCTGTATATCTTTTTTAAAATCAGCAAGGTAATAATCTCTGAGTGAAATAACAACAGGGAATATTATTATGCAACGCTGCAACGGATTTTTGATTTCTGGCATCGCCCTTACGGCAGGAGCGCCACTGTGTATTAGCTGGTTCGGTCTTGTCGGCTTCTATTTTGGCGCATTGTCACTGGTAGCTGCGGCGGTCATTTCCTGGATAGTCTATTTCTGGCTCATTTATTTAGTACTCACCCGCCCCCATAACCAACGTTTTGTAGAAAGATTTATATTGATTGTCGGTATTTGCTTTTTTCCATGGAGCATTGTGTTGATATGGGCATTCTTTGCCAGTTCAGCCAGAGCGCATAATCAACACGCAGAACAAATTAAAAACTCAACAACTGACGGTTAATTCCGCCTACGCAACCGTTTTCCTTGCACTCTTTCCGTGCTATTCTCTGTGCCCTCTAAAGCCGAGAGTTGTGCACCACAGGAGTTTTAAGACGCATGTCTTCCCGCAATAATCCGGCGCGTGTCGCCATCGTGATGGGGTCCAAAAGCGACTGGGCTACCATGCAGTTCGCCGCCGAAATCTTCGAAATCCTGAATGTCCCGCACCACGTTGAAGTGGTTTCTGCTCACCGCACCCCCGATAAACTGTTCAGCTTCGCCGAAAGCGCCGAAGAGAACGGTTATCAGGTGATTATTGCGGGCGCAGGCGGCGCAGCGCACCTGCCTGGCATGATTGCCGCCAAAACGCTGGTGCCGGTGCTGGGCGTGCCAGTACAGAGCGCCGCACTGAGCGGTGTCGATAGCCTCTACTCCATCGTACAAATGCCGCGCGGCATTCCGGTGGGTACGCTGGCGATTGGTAAAGCTGGCGCGGCAAACGCGGCGTTACTGGCAGCACAAATTCTTGCGACTCATGATAAAGAACTGCACCAGCGTCTGAATGAATGGCGCAAAGCACAAACTGATGAAGTGCTGGAAAACCCGGACCCGCGAGGTGCGGCATGAAACAGGTTTGCGTCCTCGGTAACGGGCAGTTAGGCCGTATGCTGCGTCAGGCAGGCGAACCGTTAGGCATTGCTGTCTGGCCGGTCGGGCTGGACGCTGAACCGGCGGCGGTGCCTTTTCAACAAAGCGTGATTACCGCTGAGATCGAACGCTGGCCGGAAACTGCATTAACCCGCGAGCTGGCGCGCCATCCGGCCTTTGTGAACCGCGATGTGTTCCCGATTATTGCCGACCGTCTGACTCAGAAGCAGCTTTTCGATAAGCTCCACCTGCCGACCGCACCGTGGCAGTTACTTTCCGAACGCAGCGAGTGGCCTGCGGTGTTTGATCGTTTAGGTGAGCTGGCGATTGTTAAGCGCCGCACTGGTGGCTATGACGGACGCGGTCAATGGCGTTTACGCGCCGATGAAACCGAACAGTTACCTGCTGAATGCTACGGCGAATGTATTGTCGAGCAGGGCATAAACTTCTCTGGTGAAGTGTCGCTGGTTGGCGCGCGCGGTTTTGATGGCAGCACCGTGTTTTATCCGCTGACGCATAACCTGCATCAGGACGGCATTTTGCGCACCAGCGTCGCTTTCCCGCAGGCCAACGCACAGCTGCAGGCGCAAGCTGAAGAGATGTTGTCGGCGATTATGCAGGAGCTGAGCTATGTAGGCGTGATGGCAATGGAGTGTTTTGTCACCCCACAAGGTCTGCTGATCAACGAACTGGCTCCGCGTGTGCATAACAGCGGTCACTGGACGCAAAACGGTGCCAGCATCAGCCAGTTTGAGCTACATCTGCGGGCAATTACCGATCTGCCGTTACCGCAACCAGTAGTGAATAATCCGTCGGTGATGATCAATCTGATTGGTAGCGATCTGAATTATGACTGGCTGAAACTGCCGCTTGTGCATCTGCACTGGTACGACAAAGAAGTCCGTCCGGGCCGTAAAGTGGGGCATTTGAATTTGACCGACAGCGACACATCGCGTCTGACCGCGACGCTGGAAGCCTTAATCCCACTGCTGCCGCCGGAGTATGCCAGCGGCGTGATGTGGGCGCAGAGCAAGTTCAGTTAATTGATGCTCATTTTCTTGCCGGATGCGGCGTAAACGCCTTATCCGGCCTACCGTTCCGACACCGCCTGTAGGCCTGATAAGATGCGCCAGCATCGCATCAGGCATGGTGTGCCGATTGCCGGATGCGGCGTGAACGCCTTATCCGGCCTACCGTTCCGACACCGCCTGTAGACCTGATAAGACGCGCCAACATCGCATCAGGCATGGTGTGCCGATTGCCGGATGTGGCGTAAACGCCTTATCCGGCCCACCGCTCCAACACCGACTGTAGGCCTGATAAGATGCGCCAGCATCGCATCAGGCATGGTGTGCCGATTGCCGGATGCGGCGTGAACGCCTTATCCGGCCTACCGTTCCGACACCGCCTGTAGACCTGATAAGACGCGCCAACATCGCATCAGGCATGGTGTGCCGATTGCCGGATGTGGCGTAAACGCCTTATCCGGCCCACCGCTCCAACACCGACTGTAGGCCTGATAAGACGCGCCAGCATCGCATCAGGCTAGATGTGCCAATTGCCTGGTGCCCATCACTACAGCGAAATACAAGTCCCCGCTTCGCCCGCCAGCGTCTCTTCAATCCGCGATAACGCCCCAATCCACGCGGGTTTACCACGGCTTCTGACATAGCCACTCACCGCCGTTACCTTCGGCCCCATCGAACCATCGGCTTTGGCAAATGGCGCTAACTCATCCGGTGTGGCATGGCGAATGGCACGTTGCTGCGGCGTTCCCCAGTTTTCATATACCGCATCAGCATCGGTGAGGATCACCAGTCCATCGGCATTAATCTGCTCGGCGAGCAACGCAGCGGCGAGATCTTTATCAATCACCGCTTCACTCCCAGCCCCGTCTTCCGCCACAGGCACACCGCCGCCGCCACTGCAAATCACCACATGCCCCTCTTTGAGCAACAACTCGATGGCTTCGCTGTCGAGAATTTTACGCGGTTGCGGAGACGCCACCACCCGGCGTAAATATTTACCATCACGTTTCATCTGCCAGCCGTAAGCCGCTTCCAGTGCCTCTTGTTCTTCTGGCTGATAAACCGGACCAATAAATTTCTCTGGCTGTAAAAACGCCGGATCATCAGGCGAAACCTCAATGCGCGTCAGCACCGTCGTGACAGGCGGCATCTGCGGCTGTGCGCTCAAGCTCTGCGCCAGCATATAGCCAATCATCCCCTGGCTTTCCGCCACCAGTACATCCAGCGGATACGGTTCTACCTCTTTCCACGCCAGATTCTGTAACGCCAGCAGCCCCACCTGCGGCCCGTTGCCGTGAACAATCGCCAGCCGATAAGAACGGGCCAGGCGCGCCAGCGCGGGCACAGCACTGGCAATATTGCGATATTGATTTTCTGCCGTCAGCGCCTCACCGCGCTGGAGTAAGGCGTTGCCCCCAAGAGCCACAACCAGTGTTTTCATGGTTTTCCTTGTAATAATTGTTGGCCAAGCCAGAACCCCAGCAGCGTATCGGCCCCTGACGTATGCCCCAGCGCCAGCAGCGAATCGATCGCCGCTGCGGTACGTTTCGGACAACTCAGAGCATGAACAAAGTGCAGGAGTGGCGAGGCGAAATATCCTTGCGCGGCATAACGTAAATAACTGACGCTCACCGCAGTGGTAACGAGTTGAAGATTGTCGGAAAAGGCAAAAAACGGGCGACCGGAGCGCGCATCTAAAGCCCCATAATACCAGGCCGCCAGCAGCATTCCGCTCAGCGTGTCATCATGACTTGGCGTTAATCCGGGGCCTTTACCCAGCCAGTGCCGCCAGTCGGTCTTAACGCCATTGAGCGCGGCCTGAAAACAGTGACGAAACTGGCGTAATTCAGCAGGCAGCGGATCGCTTGCCGCCAATGCCAGTGGCCCGAAAAGCCCGGTTTCCTCCGCGCGTTGCATCCATGCAACGGCAAGCGGTTGAGGATGCGCAGGCGGCGTAATACGTAGCAAACAATAACGCTGTGGCTGTTTAACCGTGAAACGCCCGAGACGAATCCCTTGTGCCACAACCTGTGGTCGTTCATTGCCGCATAATCCACCGCATAACGCATCGAATTGCGCGCGGCGAAGCACCCATCCGCCGGGGCCGAAACCACTCCCCTGACGATGCAGCGTTAACAGTTCGCCGCTTTCCGTCATCAGGTTAATCGCCCGCCGCCACACTCCCGCTAACCGCCAGGACTGGCGATAATTCGGTGCGCTACGGCTGGCAAGTAGAGGATGGATGATCGTCATTGTGCGTTCCTCAACCAATCCCCATGCTTTCAGCCAGTGCTTCCAGCGCCTGTTCAAAGCACGCCAGCGGTGCCCGCACGGTGCCTGCGCCAATCTGCCCGATCCCCGCCTCTTTATGGGCGATACCGGTATTGATGAGTGGCGTAATGCCGATTTCTACCACGCGACGAATGTCCAGCCCCAGGCACGCCCCCTGGAAATCCCAGCCGGGGATCTGCAATTGCATATTGCGTTCAAGGTAAATTTCCGCCATCTCTTCAGATACCGCTCTGGCCGCTTCCATGCCACCCGCACCGACAAAGCGCGTTACGCCAGGCGCTGCGATCATTGCCGCACCTCCGATACCAAAGGTTTCGGTAATCGCGCTATCGCCCATATCCGGGTTCGCCTGCTCCTGCGAGAAGCCGGTGAAAAACAGACCTTGCGGAGTGTTTACAGGCGCAGTAAACCAGCGTTCACCCAGCCCGCTTACCCGAATCCCGAACATATTGCCGTTGCGGGTCATAGCCGTAACGATGCTGCCTGCGCGGATCATCGCGCCTGCATCCATCGCCGCCTTGCAGTAGGCCATCGCGAGATTGAGGAAGAACTGATCGGTCACGCTGAGGAAATCCATCACTTCGGCGATGTGCTGTTTATCATGATCGAGGCGAGCAATTTGTGGGGCCAGCGCACGCATTAACAGTGCAGAGGAAGCAATATTGCGTTGATGGAACTCATCGCCCATGGTAATGCCCTGCGCCATCATTGCCGTGAGATCGATACCGCGCTCCATGCGCCCCAGCGCCGCGCTTAATACTGGCATTAACACATCGCGCATCCAGCGATGGCGAGTCAGGACATCTTCGCCGTAAGCGCCAAAACGCATCACTTTGCCGATACCTTCGTTGAGGTTGCAGTACGCCCGGTTGCCGTCGGTCACGTTCTCGACCACCAGCATCGGCATACTGGCAGAAGTAATGCCACCCATTGGCCCGACGGCATTCACATGGTGACAAGGAATGAAGTTCACTTCCCCCTGCTCCAGTATTGCCAGCGCCTGCGCTTCATCTTTCGCCCAGCCTTCGAACAGACATGCGCCCACGCACGCCCCTTTCATGGGTCCGGTCATCTCCTGCCAGCGCATTGGCGGCCCGGCGTGAAGCAGTGTTTTGCCCTTGTTTAGTTCGCTGATAAGTGAAGAAGCCGGTTGCACATCCAGCCAGTGTGGACGAGCGCGACGAATTTGTTCGATAACCGCAGCATTGGCTTGCGCCACTGATGTAAACATGGGAACCCCTTATTGCAAACGTTCTAATAAACGAGCCAGTTTTTTATTGCCGCCGGCGACTGGCGACCATTGGTAATGCACAACCGGTTTGCTGGCGCTTTGTAGCTCCAGCGCAAAGCTGCGTAATCCGATGTTAATCACGGCGACGTTTTCCAGTAATGACGGTGTGTGTTGCTGTGTGGCAGGCGAGAGCGGATGAATTAACGCCGCAGCCAGCAAGGTGGCTTCCGGTAGCGAACTCACTACCGCGATCCCCGCATCTTCCAGCGTGGCGATTTGCTGCGAGCGGCATTGCGGGTCACGTTCAGTGCCTGTCACCGTGGCAATGGCATACAGTGGTTGATTGTCTGAACGCGCGGCACAGGCTTTTTGCCAGGCGCTCACCAGCGAGGCGGCAGGATCGGCGGTCGCACCGAAGCCAATCACGACATCAAGCAGCAACACGCGCACTTGCGGTTTAGCGCCGAGATCGGCAATTAACAGGTTGCGTAAGGTCGGGTCGATCATCGGATGGGGACGCCCGACGGTGTAAAAATCATCGCCCAGGTCGAGGATCTGATGTCCGTCGGCGTCCAGCATCATGCCATGTTGATGGGTATCGTCGGCTTCCACGCCAAGGTGTCCGGCAAGTAATCCCGCCGCTTCAGCAGCCAGCGTACCGCCGGTATACAAACCGCAAATAAATCCGCTGCTGACAGGCGCTATCGCGTTACGTCGCGCAGTGACGCGTGAAAGCAGACAAGCCAGACGAGCGGCCTCATCCAGCGAGGAGGCAAACCAGACATTCTCGTCGCGGGCCACCGCTGGGGTATAACCTAAAAACAGCGCCACCGTCGGTTTGCCAGTTGCTTTCATGGCATTAACAATTTTCAGACGCACAGTTTCGGCAGGTGGTTTTGAAACAAATGCCAGCACTTCGCTTTTCTCGTCTGCACTGAGCATTTCCAGCGCCGTTAGCGCACTGATGCCGCCCACTTCACGGCTGAGATCGCGCCCGCCAAGACCAATCGCGTGAGTAATTCCCTCCCCTGCCAGCGCAATCTGTGAGCACAGCTCCTGAATCCCGGTACCGGAAGCGCCTATGACGCCAATGTTGCCTTCCGGCATCACGTTAGCAAAAGCCAGCGGCGTGGCGGCAATCATCGACGTACCGCAGTCTGGCCCCATCACCAGCAAGCCTTTTTCCCGCGCGCGGGTTTTAAGTTGGATTTCATCTTCCAGCGTGACGTTATCGGAGAACATCATCACGTTGAGGTTGCGATCCAGCGCCTGGTTCGCCAGCTCCGCCGCATACTCACCAGCCACTGAAATCAGCGCCAGATTGGCATCGGGTAATTTCTGACTGGCACTGTCCCAGCGACGCACCTGCGTCAACGCCTGGCTGCTGCCTGAACCCTGCGCCAGTTGTTTTAGCGCCTCTTCAAGCTGCTGCATAACCGCCTGCGCGATCCCCGCATCCGCCGCTTCGCTACGAATTGCCACGCAAATATCGTTCGGCGTGGCGTTATTAAAATCGTCATGCCAGAAACCTGTAGTATCTAATAACGCTTTATTGGCGGGCGTACCCATCATTACGGAAACATCATCAACATTTTCTGATTCGCTGAGTTTTCGTGAAATAATCATTAAACTGACCGAATCCTGAAAACACCCTTTTTTAATAAAGGCGTGGATCATAACAACTCCTTAAAAATTGCACCCATGGCAATTGCACGAGCAGTGTTAATGTGGCGATTACGGTATCGATGACAACGAGTAAATAAGGTGATGAATATCACACGTGGATTATTAACAAAAGAATTCAAATAACCGCCAGACTATTACGCGTTATTTTTTAATAAGCATGGTTGTTTTAAAAACCAGGTTAAAAGCACGAAGATTATCAAATAAATTCTAACTATATTTTTTTGCCTGTCTGGATCACATAATCCAGATATTTTCCCTGTATGTTAATTGCAGTCATGCTTCACACCGTCGTTAAAAAGGAAGACAGATGAAAATCAGTCGGGAAACACTCCACCAGCTAATCGAGAATAAACTCTGCCAGGCTGGGTTAAAACGTGAGCACGCTGCAACCGTGGCTGAAGTATTGGTTTACGCCGATGCCAGAGGGATCCACTCTCATGGCGCGGTGCGCGTTGAATACTACGCCGAACGCATTTCAAAAGGCGGCACCAACCGCGAACCGGAGTTTCGTCTTGAGGAAACCGGACCGTGCTCGGCAATTTTACATGCCGACAATGCCGCCGGACAGGTCGCGGCGAAAATGGGTATGGAACATGCCATCAAAACCGCCCAGCAAAAAGGCGTTGCGGTGGTCGGTATCAGCCGGATGGGTCACAGCGGCGCAATCTCTTATTTTGTGCAGCAGGCTGCCCGCGCCGGATTGATTGGCATTTCGCTGTGCCAGTCCGATCCAATGGTGGTGCCGTTTGGCGGCGCGGAAATTTACTACGGCACTAACCCACTGGCCTTTGCCGCGCCGGGAGAAGGCGACGAGATCCTTACCTTTGATATGGCGACTACCGTACAGGCATGGGGAAAAGTGCTCGACGCCCGCTCGCGCAATATGTCTATCCCGGATACCTGGGCAGTCGATAAAAACGGTGCACCAACAACCGATCCGTTCGCGGTACATGCTCTGCTCCCCGCCGCTGGGCCGAAAGGGTATGGCCTGATGATGATGATTGACGTCCTCTCAGGCGTCTTACTCGGCTTACCGTTCGGGCGACAGGTTAGTTCGATGTATGACGATTTACACGCCGGGCGTAATTTGGGGCAATTACATATAGTTATTAACCCGAACTTTTTCTCCTCCAGCGAATTATTCCGTCAACATCTTAGCCAGACCATGCGCGAATTAAATACCATTACCCCCGCGCCCGGTTTTAATCAGGTTTATTATCCCGGACAGGATCAGGATATTAAACAACGCAAAGCCGCCGTCGAAGGCATCGAAATTGTTGATGATATTTACCAGTATTTAATTTCCGACGCGCTTTATAACACGTCATACGAAACGAAAAATCCCTTTGCGCAATAATTATTGAGACAGGACTTTCTTATGATTACACATTTCCGTCAAGCTATAGAAGAAACGCTGCCCTGGCTTTCCTCTTTTGGCGCTGACCCAGCGGGTGGGATGACCCGTTTACTTTATTCGCCGGAATGGCTGGAAACCCAGCAGCAGTTTAAAAAAAGAATGGCAGCAAGCGGGCTGGAAACACGTTTCGATGAAGTGGGGAATTTATACGGTCGCCTGAGTGGCACCGAATATCCACAGGAAGTGATTCTGAGCGGTTCGCATATCGATACCGTGGTTAACGGCGGTAACCTCGACGGGCAATTCGGTGCGCTGGCGGCGTGGCTGGCAATTGACTGGCTGAAAACGCAATACGGCGCGCCGTTACGTACGGTCGAAGTGGTGGCGATGGCAGAAGAAGAAGGCAGCCGCTTCCCGTATGTCTTCTGGGGCAGTAAAAATATTTTTGGGCTGGCGAATCCTGACGACGTGCGGAATATCTGTGATGCCAAAGGAAATAGTTTTGTCGATGCGATGAAGGCTTGCGGATTTACTCTGCCGAACGCCCCACTAACTCCGCGTCAGGATATTAAAGCCTTTGTCGAACTGCATATCGAACAGGGCTGTGTGCTGGAAAGTAATGGGCAATCAATTGGCGTGGTGAATGCAATTGTCGGGCAGCGTCGTTATACGGTGACGCTGAACGGTGAATCAAACCATGCAGGCACCACGCCGATGGGTTATCGTCGTGATACGGTTTACGCTTTCAGTCGCATTTGCCATCAGTCTGTCGAAAAAGCGAAAAAGATGGGCGACCCGCTGGTTCTGACCTTTGGCAAAGTAGAGCCGCGCCCGAATACGGTGAATGTAGTGCCGGGTAAAACCACGTTCACCATTGATTGTCGTCATACCGATGCTACCGTGCTGCGCGATTTCACCCAACAGTTAGAAAACGACATGCGGGCGATTTGCGATGAAATGGATATTGGTATTGATATCGATTTATGGATGGACGAAGAACCCGTGCCGATGAATAAGGAGCTGGTCGCCACCCTGACAGAATTGTGTGAAAGCGAAAAACTGAATTACCGGGTAATGCACAGTGGTGCCGGGCACGACGCGCAAATTTTCGCGCCTCGCGTGCCGACCTGCATGATTTTCATTCCCAGCATCAACGGGATCAGCCATAACCCGGCGGAACGCACCAATATTACCGACCTTGCCGAAGGGGTCAAAACGTTGGCACTCATGCTTTATCAACTTGCCTGGCAGAAATAAGGAGTTATAAATGGGATATTTAAATAACGTCACCGGTTACCGCGAAGATTTACTGGCTAACCGTGCGATTGTTAAACACGGTAATTTCGCACTGTTAACACCAGACGGTCTGGTAAAAAATATTATTCCGGGCTTTGAAAATTGTGACGCGACAATCCTCTCCACGCCAAAGCTGGGTGCCTCTTTTGTTGATTATCTGGTCACACTGCATCAAAACGGCGGCAACCAACAGGGCTTCGGTGGCGAAGGCATTGAAACGTTCCTGTATGTGATCTCTGGAAATATCACTGCCAAAGCCGAAGGGAAAACATTTACCTTAAGTGAAGGTGGCTATCTTTATTGCCCGCCAGGCTCCTTAATGACGTTTGTTAACGCCCAGGCCGAAGACAGCCAAATCTTTTTATATAAGCGTCGCTATATTCCGGTAGAAGGTCATGCGCCGTGGCTGGTTTCTGGCAATGCCAGCGAACTGGAACGCATTCATTATGAAGGCATGGACGATGTTATTCTGCTGGATTTTCTGCCCAAAGAGTTAGGTTTTGATATGAACATGCATATCCTCTCTTTTGCACCAGGTGCCAGCCACGGTTATATCGAAACCCACGTTCAGGAACACGGTGCCTATATTCTTTCCGGTCAGGGGGTTTATAACCTCGACAATAACTGGATCCCGGTGAAAAAAGGCGATTACATCTTTATGGGCGCTTATTCTTTACAGGCTGGTTATGGCGTAGGGCGTGGTGAAGCGTTCAGCTATATTTACTCGAAAGATTGCAACCGCGACGTAGAGATTTAAGTCATACCACTCGCCTGATTATTTTTAGCTATGTTGGATTTTGCCACGGTTTATACCGTGGCTTTTTTTGTAGTCAATTCAGGTAAAAAAAGATGCGATATAAATCGCATCCGCTTTAAAGGTAATAGTCAGTTTTTAATTCCCTGACCTATTTTAATGGCGCAGGCAATATTTCGCGCACTGTTGAAGAGATTGGTTTCACCGCTGGCGAGCACTTCGGCTAAAGGTGCCAGACGTGGCAAAATGCTGAATACCGCATCAATGCCGTACTGGTGCACCACTTCCACGCCATCACCCAATACGCCAGCAATCCCAATCACCGGGACATTAAACTGCTTCGCCACCGATGCCACACCCAGCGGCGCTTTACCGCCTGCCGTTTGCGAGTCGATGCGCCCTTCCCCGGTGATCACCAGTGCTGCACCCTGCACTGCCTGCGCAAGATTGACCGCATTCAACACAATCTCAATACCCGGTTTAATATCCGCATTGAGGAATACCGCCGCCGCAATGCCCATACCGCCCGCCGCGCCGCCACCAGCCATCTGGCAGACGTTGATTTCAGTTAGCTGTTGTAAAACACGGGCGTAATTTTGCAGCCCCTGTTCCAGCTCTTCGACCATCTCCGGCGTTGCCCCTTTTTGCGGGCCAAACACCGCCGCCGCGCCGCGTGCCCCTACCAGCGGGTTATCAACGTCACATGCTACTTCAATATGACAGTTCGCCAGACGCGGATCGCATTCATTCATCTCAATGCTTGCCACGCGCGCTAAATTGCCGCCGTTAGCCGCCAGCGCCTGACCGTCGGCATCAAGGAAACGCACACCGAGCGCCTGCGCCATGCCCATACCGCCGTCGACCGTCGCACTGCCGCCAATGCCGAGAATAATATGGCGAATGCCGTTATCCAGCGCATGGCGAATTAACTCCCCCGTACCAAAACTGGAGGCCAGCAACGGATTACGCTTTTCAGGCGCGACCAGCATCAGGCCGCTTGCCGCCGCCATCTCAATCACCGCCGTTTTCCCGTCGCCGGTAAGGCCATAAAAAGCATTCACTGTTTCGCCCATCGGCCCGCAGACTTCAAGCGTCACGATGTTGCCGCCCGTCGCGGCGACCATCGCATCCACCGTCCCTTCGCCGCCATCCGCTATCGGCAAACAGATATAGTGCGCATCGGGAAATATGGTCGAAAACCCGGCTTTAATTGCCTGACAACATTTTTCTGCACTTAAACTCTCTTTAAACGAGTCTGGCGCAATGACAATTTTCATTATCAATCCTTTTTCAACAAATTATTCGATGCGTTCCCACGGAATAAGATTATCCATAAGAACAGCCAGTAAAATCCCGACCAGTAAGCCGTTACTGAGCAGAGGACGCAGCGTTAATGGAAGGTCTTGCAGATACACAGGCGGTAATGCCATTAAAAATATGCCGACAAATAACGGCAATGCGAGTCGATAAATATTGCGAGCGGTAAAGGTTATTTGCTGGCTAAACACCAGCGCGGAAAAGAGTAAAGGCAGATAAGAAACCAGCATGACTGCACTACTCACGGGTAAAGGGATACTGCAAAACAGTCGCGTGAGTGCCGGAACCAGTGCCACCAGCAGGCAAATAACGCTGCCATAAATAAACGAACGCCGCGTGTAATCGCCTGTCTGGGTTAATAAACCAATGGATGAAACAAACGGTGAAAATGGAATTACTGCCAGCGGCACGGTTATCAGTGTCATAAATCCGGTCGCCACAAAGCTGCGACGATAACGCGTATTCCCCGCGCCCTGCTGCGGATAAAAAACATCCGTGCCCCGAATCGCACCGTAGGTATTGCTGATATTTACCAGACCTGTAATCACCGCCGTCAGAATAATCCCCGGCGACAAAGCACCGCCACTGCCGAGCGGGAACCACTGCCAGTGCAACTCACCGGAGAGCGAATGCGAAGAAGGAAAGCAAAAGTACCACAACAACCAGCCGGTTATCGTACCGACCAGCAGGCCGTAACGGGCAAAACGTTGTGGCAGGAAAATAATCATCGCCAGTACCAGGCACATCACCGCCACCGAGAGCGCGAACGGCGGTAATTGAATTTTAAAATTCGGGTCGGCTATGCCAAACGGCAGCCCGAGCATACCTTTGAAAAAGATAGTGGTCAGTTGCGCACCCAGCATCAACATAAACAAGACCATCACCGACGGCGTAAATAACCGTGCCAGGCGATGGCCTAATCCGCTAAAACCAATCAACATCGTCAGCACGCCGGAGAGCGCAATCCCCACCGCCAGACTGGTAGCGATATCGTTGATCGGTGTCCCGCGCGATACTTCGCCAAGGGTGATAGTCAGGATGGTTCCCCACCACAGGCCGCCCGGCCCCTCCATAATAGCGCGACGATGACCGCAGAACGCCTGAGCGAAGCAGGCCAGTGCGGTAGCAAGAAAAGCATATTGCGTGAGCGTAAGCAGGCTACTTTGCGGCAACTGAAAAGCAGAAAGTAGCGTAGGAGGAACCACAACCGTGTTGCAAAAAATAAAGAAAAACCACTGAAATCCTGATAACAGGCTTTCGCGGCCCACTGCAAAATTGAACATAAACACACCTTAACCGGAGAATGCCCGCCACAAGGACGGGCATTGCAGGGCCAGATTACTGCTGATGTTTAAGGATAAATTGACCTTTCGGCGCAACAGGGAAGCCCTGTTCGATATCGTAAATCACATCACCACGTAAGATGGTTTTCGTGATACGCGCGCCAATAGTACGGCCAACATACGGGCTGACTTTGTGGCGATATTCCAGATCGTCATTGGTAAGAACATAGCTGCTATTCGGCTGAATGAAGACGAAGTCGGCATCTTTTCCTGGGGCGATACGGCCTTTTTGCTGCAGACCGAAAATATCTGCTGCGTTAGTCGCCATTAATTTGCCGAACATTGGCAGAGACATTCCGCGTTTCTGTACCGCTTCATCGAACATCACGTCCATGCAGCTTTGCAGACCAGCGATACCGCCCCACGCTTTCATGATGTTACCGGCTTTCATTTCCGGCGGGCATGGAGAGTGGTCGGAAACCAGGCAGTCTATTTCACCGTTAAACAGTTTTTCCCACATGCCTTTCTGGTTTTCCAGATCGCGGATCGGCGGTGAACACTTCGCCAGAGTACCGATTTCTTCGAACTGATCGGTATCCAGCACAAAGTAATGCGGGCAGGATTCACAAGTAACATCCTGACCTTCCTGACGTGCACGAGTCACTTCCTCAACACCTTCCGGGCTGCTGACGTGGCAAACGTGCAGACGGCAACCAGCGACTTTCGCCAGGTACAGTACGCGGCGAATCGCTTCCACTTCGGTAAATACCGGACGCGAAGCCACATAGTCATGGGCAGTTACGCGACCTTCACGCTTCGCTTCTTCGCCCAGTGCGTCACAGATCAGCGCGTTTTCGCAGTGCACCAGCACCGGCTGGCCTAGTTCACCCAGCTTCTGCGCGCCTTTGAAGAATTGCCAGTCATTGACGTCACGGAAGTCGTTGTCGATACCGCGATCGCCACAGGTCGCAACGAAGCATTTGAAACCGACAACACCCACTTCATCCAACTCATGCAGACGGTCAATGTTGTAAGACACCAGGCCACCGAGTTGTGCCGCATCGATAGTCAGCTTTCCTTTAGCGGCATCGAACTTCAGTTCAATTGAGGCGCGGTCAACCGTTGCAGGCAGCTGGTTGAGCGGCATTTCGATCATGGTGGTGATACCACCTTTTGCTGCTGCGCGAGTACCGGTTTCATAACCTTCCCAGTGGCTGCGACCCGGTTCAGAAATATGGGTGTGCGCATCAACCATGCCCGGCGAAACCACCAGACCAGACGCATCCATAACGTCTTTTGCATCGCCCAGATCCTGGCCGATAGCAGCAATTTTTCCGTCTTTAACGGCGATATCTACAACGCGAGCTTCGTTTTCTAAAATAACGGTGCCGTTTTTAATGATTAAATCAAAAGACATAACAAACTCCTTGTAAAATACAGATTGGTTTTTAACTCAATGTTCAATATCGTGATTAATTAACCTATGGTTTTTTGTTCTCCTGTTTTTTCTGCTGTTGTACGTTTCTTTAATAAGGCGTAGGCCGCAAAGGCGACGATGACGCCGACAAACCATGAAACACGTGATAACGGTTCCATAAAGGGAATAAACTTACCGCCAAGAGATAAAATAACGGCCACCAGAGTTACTGAAAACGCGGTGAGGTTAAAACCGTTATCGTAATATTTATAATCGCCAGGTGCGGTGTACAGTTCATCAAGATTAATTTGCCCACGCATCACCACAAAATAATGCGCCATCATCACACCAATTACCGGACCAAGCATTCCGCCGATAATATCGAGGAACAGATAAATACTGTCCTGATTTTCCATTAATTTCCACGGGCAGATCAGCAGGCTGATAATACTGGCAATCAGTACGCCGTTTTTATAGGTCAGTTTCGTCGGTGCAATGGCGGCAATCTGATAACCAGCCGGAATAATATTACCGGTGGCGTTAGTAGAGATAGTCGTCATCAGAATAACCAGTACCGCAAAGAACGAGGCGAACAGGCTGTCCCAACGCTGAACAATATCCAGCACGTTCCAGGTGTCAGCGCCGTAATGAATACTGGCTCCGGCAATAATACATACCCCGGCGACCGCAAACAGAATATAGGCCACAACTAAACCCAGCGTTTGCCCCAGCGCCTGCTCACGAAACGAGTGGGCGTTTTGCGTAAAGTCGGATGCGCTCACCGCCGGTGCCGCCCAGACCGCAACCACCGCGTTTATCACCACCAGAAACAGGAAGCCACTGTTTTCTGCTTTCTGAATACCGCCCGGAATGTAGTCAAAGATTGGACCGATCCCGACCAGCGAAATCGCCCAAATCGCCATACCGCCGAAAACGATATAGATGCACGGGTTAAGAATGGCAGTGAATTTATTTAAAACTTTTCCGCCGCCAAAACCAATACCAACGTTAACCAGCCAGAAGAGTAAAAAAGTAATTAAGCCCGGTAGAGAAAGGCCTAACAGCGTGAAATCGCCACCGAGAGTCAAAAATCCCGGCCAGATTTTGCCAATCAGAATCAAGCAGGCCAGTGACCCCGCGTAACATTGCAGGCCAAACCACATAATGGCAGCAATACCGCCTCTTAATAATCCGGGAAACAGTGCACCACGTACGCCGTAAGAAGCACGCAGGATCATGGCAAACGGTACGCCGTATTTACTGCCCGCAGCACCGTTTAATACCATTACCGCGGCAATGAAAAAGGCGCTGAGGATAATTGCCAGCATAATACTAAAGGTAGACAAGCCGAGAATAAAAAAGCCGCCAACCATCACATAATTGGGAACGTTATGAACCGAACCCATCCATAAGGTAAAATAGTTAAATGTTTTCCAGGTCCGCTGACTTTGCGTTTTCGGCAGTAGATCTTCGCTATAGCCGCGTTGCTGGAATAGTTTTCTCTGATGTTCCATAAATCCCTCTTAATTTCACGTATCGAATAACGTTGTTTTAATCTAGCTATGAGGAACAAATAAAATAAAAATATTATTTTTAATACTGAAGCAACATCTTTGGCTGCTTTCTTTTTTTAATATTGCTGGCCGATTCATTTTCTGATATCGGCCATTTTTATTGCGGGTATCAGGCCAGTTTATGGTTAGCCATTAATTCCAGCGCCTGCACTAATGCAGAGTGATCCAACTGGCTGCCACCGTTTGCCGCACAGGTATTAAACAATTCCTGGCAGGTCGCGGTGTTTGGCAGGTTCAGCGCCAGTGCTTTCGCACTTTGCAGTGCCAGGTTGAGATCTTTCTGGTGCAGCGCAATTTTGAAACCTGGATTAAAGGTGCGTTTAATCATGCGCTCACCGTGAACTTCCAGAATACGTGAGGAAGCAAAGCCGCCCATCAGCGCCTGGCGCACACGTACCGGGTCCGCACCGGCTTTTGAAGCAAACAACAAGGCTTCAGAAACCGCTTCAATATTGAGCGCCACGATAATCTGATTTGCCACTTTGCAGGTTTGACCGTCGCCGTTACCGCCCACGAGAGTGATATTTTTACCGAGCAGTTCAAACAGCGGTTTTACACGTTCAAATACTGCTTCATCACCGCCAACCATAATCGATAACGTCCCTTCACGCGCGCCGATTTCACCGCCGGAGACTGGCGCATCGAGATAATCGCCGCCCAGTTCATTCACCTGACGAGCGAAACGTTTAGTTTCAATCGGGGAAATGGAGCTCATATCAACAATGGTTTTGCCCTTCAGCGAGGCTTTGGTACAACCATTTTCACCAAACAGAACGTCTTCAACCTGCGGTGTATCCGGCACCATAATAAAAATGATGTCCGATGCATCTGTTACCTGGCGCGCAGTTTCAACACTAACGGCGCCCAGTGACAGTAATTCATCAGCAACCGGACCAATGGTTGTGACATGCAGTTGATGACCGGCACGCGCCAGATTAATGGCCATCGGTGTACCCATAATGCCTAAGCCAATAAATCCCAGTTTCATAATTAACCTCTTTTAAATTTCGCTTTTCCTGAATTCAGACAACACGATCCCCTGCCAACTTAGCGGCCTAAAAAAGCATTGTCTGAATAGCGTTACGTTTTAACGGTACGGATCCATCCAGCGTAAACCGGCTTCCGTGGTGGTTTGGGGTTTATATTCACAGCCAACCCAACCGTTGTAGTCAGAATTTTCAATTACCGTAAAGAGATATTCGTAATTAATTTCTCCGGTTCCCGGTTCGCTGCGATGCGGATTATCAGCAATTTGCAGGTGACCAATTTTATCGGCCCACTGAGTCATGGTATTAGTTAATTCACCTTCCATCCGCTGCATGTGATAAATGTCATACTGAATTTTCAAATTGCAGCAACCAACATCGTCAATCAGTTTCAGTGCCTGCCGGGTTCCGGTGAGATGGAAACCAGGAATATCAAAATGGTTAATAGGTTCAATCAGTAATAAAATATCTTCTTTCATCAGCATATTCGCAGCATAACGCAGGTTTTCTACAAGCGTTGTGTGAATCTGTTCACTGCTGAAACCAGTCGGCGTTTTACCGACCAGACAGTTAATTTTTTTATTACCCAGAGCACGAGCATAACGAATCGCTGCTGCTACGCCATCCCGAAACTCTTCTTCACGGCCAGGAATACAGGCAATACCCCGCTCGCCCGCCGCCCAGTCACCCGCTGGTAAATTGTGCAGCGTATGCTCGAGTTTATTACTCGCCAGCACCTGTTTTAATTCTTCAATGTCGTAGTCATAAGGGAACATAAATTCAACGCCGCGAAAACCACACTGCGCAGCTTTCTCAAAACGGGCGAGAAAATCATATTCACCAAATAACATCGATAAATTAGCAGAGAAACGTAACATTATTTATCTCCCTTATTCATAGTGCATGAAACAGGTTTCAGTCGGTGCATCCGCTGCGTTATCGGTGATATCTTCAAATTCCATGACGTTATCCAGTTCACTGCCCATCGAAATATTGGTCACGCGCTCGAGAATAACTTCCACGACTACCGGTACCCGATATTGCGCCATTAAGACTTTTGCCTGTTCAAAGGCTGGTGCAATATCTTCCGGTTTGAAAACGCGAATTGCTTTACAACCTAAACCTTCCGCTACTTTTACGTGGTCGACGCCATAACCGTTCACTTCGCTGGAGTTAATATTTTCGAACGCGAGCTGTACGCAGTAATCCATATCAAAGGCACGTTGCGACTGGCGAATCAGACCCAGATAGGCGTTATTGACCAGTACATGGATGTACGGAATGTTGAACTGTGCGCCAACGGCTAATTCTTCAATCAGGAACTGGAAGTCGAAGTCACCGGAAATCGCCACCACATTGCGCTCTGGATCAGCGGCACAAACCCCCAGCGCCGCCGGAATCGTCCAGCCCAGCGGGCCTGCCTGCCCACAGTTGATCCAGTGGCGGTCTTTAAAGACATGCAGCATTTGTGCCGCAGCGATTTGTGACAGGCCAATGGTGGTGACATAACAAACATCGCGGCCAAAGGCTTTGTTCATCTCTTCATACACGCGCTGCGGTTTCACCGGCACGTTGTCGAAGTGGGTTTTGCGCAGCAAAGTGCGTTTGCGCTGCTGGCAGTCGGCGACCCACTCTTTACGACACGGCAGACGACCGGCTTTTTGCATCTCCTGCGCCACTTCAACCAGCAGCGTCAGCGCCGCTTTAGCATCAGAGACAATGCCAAGATCCGGACACAGTACGCGGCCAATTTGCGTCGGCTCAATATCGATATGAACGATTTTGCGCCCTTCGGTGTATTTCTCTACCGAACCGGTATGACGGTTAGCAAAACGGTTACCGATACCAAACACCATGTCGGACGCCAGCAACGTTGCATTACCGTAACGATGCGCGGTTTGCAGGCCCACCATCCCGGCCATCAGTTCATGATCGTCCGGGATACAGCCCCAGCCCATCAGCGTTGGGATCACCGGAATGCTGGTCAGTTCAGCAAACTGTTGTAACAGTGCAGCTGCGTCAGCATTAATTACCCCGCCCCCGGCAACAATCACCGGACGTTCAGCCTGGATTAACATTTCTACCGCTTTTTCGATCTGCATACGGCTGGCAGCAGGTTTGTAGACCGGCAGCGGTTCGTACATGTCAGGATCAAACTCGATTTCCGCAACCTGAACGTCGAACGGTAAATCCACCAGTACCGGACCCGGACGACCAGAACGCATCAGGTGAAATGCCTGTTGCAGCACACGAGGCACCAGCGCCGCTTCACGTACTGTAACCGCCATTTTACTGACCGGCTTGGCGATAGCTTCGATATCAACAGCCTGGAAATCTTCTTTATGCAGACGGGCGCGCGGAGCCTGGCCGGTAATACACAGAATAGGAATGGAATCAGCAGAAGCGGAATAGAGCGCGGTGATCATGTCCGTGCCCGCAGGACCGGAAGTCCCCAGACATACGCCGATATTCCCTGCCGTTGCGCGGGTATAACCTTCCGCCATGTGCGAAGCACCTTCCACATGACGCGCCAGAATGTGACGAATACCGCCGTGCTTACGCATCGCTGAGTAGAACGGATTGATTGCAGCTCCCGGAACACCGAAGGCGGTGGTGATACCTTCTTTCTCCAGCACATACATTGCCGCGTCAACGGCTCTCATTTTTGCCATTTTATTCCTACCTCTATTAATTGGAAAAATTTTCCAACTCTCAAATTTTGTCAAAAAAACCCGCTCCGCAGAGCGGGATACGACAGACACTATGGATGTGCTTTCAGTCCCAACGCCGTGCTGATATCGCGGGCGGTGTCTCTGACCAGCTCACCCTGGCTGACAAAACGATCTTCTGTCAGTCTTGATGAAGGCCCGGAGATGGAGATAGCGGCAACAACACTACCTACATCATCGTAAATTGCTGAAGCTATACAATTCAGGCCGACAACATGCTCTTCTTTATCTACGGTATAGCCCAGTTCACGCGCTTGTTCCAGGTCCTTCAGCAAGGTGGGCATATCCACAAGCGTCGTTGGCGTAAACTGCTGCAAACCGGTTTGCAGAATGATGCTCATCAACTCTTCTTCCGCCAGCGGATAAAGCAGCGCCTTGCCCGCTCCGGAAGCATGCAGCGGCAGACGACTGCCCAGCGGCGCACACATCCTGACCATCGATTTACACTCTAACTGACCAATTAATACCGCTTCATTGCCGTTACGGATCGCGACATTGACCGTTTCGCCGGAAAGTAACATCAGGCGGCGCATAAACGGCCCGGCGACGGAGAGTACATCGCGGTTATGGATGTACGCTGCACCGACGTTAAAGACACCTAATCCTATATGCCACCAGCCTAACTGACTGTCCTGATAGACAAAATCCGCTGCCTGTAAAACCTTCAGCAAGCGAAAGGTCGTGGAGAGCGGCAAATCCAGATTGAGAGAGATATCGCTAACCGACGAACTTCCCCCACTTTTTTCCAGATATTGCAGAATCGCAATTCCCCGCTCTAACGCCTGTGCACCCTTCTGTGCCACAGGCTCCGCCTGTCCTGGCCTGCCGCGCCGTCTAACTTCCGTCATACCTACGTTAACTCCGACCTACAAATGAGCATAAACAATGAACAATTCGTTTATCTTATGCAAGTCGGTTGCAGGCGTCACGCAAAACAGAGTTCCTGTTCAGGAATACTTTCAACATCACAGTTGTCACTGCCGCCGCGATCGATGGTCAGAAAATCGGTGACGCGCTGCCAGGCGAAAAGTGGGTGATGCCAGACGTTACGATGGTAATTCACTCCCTGTTCGCCATTGGTAATAAACGCCCGCAGGGTTGACAGGTCTGGTTTGTCGTCACCTAACGCCACCACCACCACAAACACTTCACCTTTCATCGGGATAAACGCCTGTGTACCCAGCGGATGACGTTCGAGTTCGTGAATAGTCAGCGGCAGATTCGCCGGTTGCGCGCGGTTAATGCTGATAAGCGTACGGTCTTGCTCAAGAATCTCAACCAGCGCCAAATCGTGGTAACGCTCCACCAGTCCATTGTTAATATGGAAAAAATCCCGTTTCTGCGTTTCGATTACGTCGCCATAAGCACTAAAGGCTTCCTGACTTAACGGTAATACCTGAAGTTTCATCTTTTTGTCCTTGTAACATAATTCCGTTCAACCACCGCCGACCGGTCAGCTTGGTTTCAATAACAGGCAATCTAAAACCTTAAGAGAACAACATCAACACAAAAGTTGGAATATTTTTCCAAAACTAGATTTAGTCCACAAATTGAACAGGGTTATCATGTAAAAATACTGATAAATCAGAGGATAAGAAAATCACGCAACTTGCGGATTTAAAAGGGGATACCTGAAGATGTTCGATCCAGAAACCTTGCGGACTTTCATTGCGGTTGCTGAAACAGGAAGTTTTTCAAAAGCGGCAGAACGATTATGTAAAACCACGGCGACGATCAGTTATCGCATTAAACTTCTGGAAGAGAATACCGGAGTGGCGCTGTTTTTCCGCACGACTCGCAGCGTGACGTTGACGGCGGCTGGCGAGCATCTACTTTGTCAGGCCAGAGACTGGCTGAGCTGGCTGGAAAGTATGCCCAGCGAGTTACAACAGGTGAATGATGGCGTGGAACGCCAGGTGAATATCGTCATCAACAACCTGCTCTATAACCCCCAGGCCGTTGCCAGGCTGCTGGCGTGGCTAAATGAACGTTACCCGTTTACCCAATTTCACATCTCCCGACAAATCTATATGGGCGTCTGGGACTCGCTATTGTACGAAGGTTTTTCACTGGCTATCGGCGTCACGGGAACCGAGGCGCTGGCAAATACCTTTAGTCTTGATCCCTTAGGATCGGTGCAATGGCGCTTTGTCATGGCGGCGGAGCATCCGCTGGCGAACGTTGAAGAGCCGCTAACAGAAGCACAGTTGCGGCGCTTTCCGGCGGTCAATATTGAAGACAGCGCCCGCACCTTAACCAAACGCGTCGCCTGGCGATTGCCGGGGCAAAAAGAGATTATTGTTCCCGATATGGAAACGAAAATCGCCGCCCATCTGGCGGGCGTTGGCATTGGTTTTTTGCCAAAATCACTTTGCCAGTCAATGATCGATAATCAACAACTGGTCAGCCGGGTAATCCCAACGATGCGCCCTCCTTCGCCATTGAGTCTGGCATGGCGCAAATTTGGCAGCGGCAAAGCGGTAGAAGATATTGTGACCTTGTTTACCCAGCGCAGGCCGGAAATCAGCGGATTTTTAGAAATTTTCGGCAACCCACGCAGTTAAAAATCAAGTTTCCTTGCGCGTTGGCGCGTAAAATAGCGCGCAAGCTGATTTGAGGTTCACTTTTTACTATGCAAGAGAGACACACGGAACAGGACTATCGTGCCCTGCTGATTGCTGATACGCCCATTATTGATGTTCGCGCCCCCATCGAGTTTGAGCAAGGCGCAATGCCCGCCGCTATCAACCTGCCGTTAATGAATAACGATGAACGCGCCGCCGTTGGCATCTGCTATAAACAGCAAGGGTCAGACGCGGCGCTGGCACTGGGGCATAAACTGGTGGCGGGTGAAATTCGTCAGCAGCGCATGGACGCCTGGCGGGCAGCGTGCCTGCAAAATCCGCACGGTATTCTCTGCTGCGCCCGTGGCGGTCAGCGCTCGCATATTGTGCAACGCTGGCTGCATGACGCGGGGATTGATTATCCGCTGGTGGAAGGCGGTTATAAGGCACTGCGCCAGACCGCGATTCAGGCAACCATTGAACTGTCACAAAAACCGATAGTGCTGATTGGCGGTTGTACCGGCTGCGGCAAAACGCTGTTAGTGCAACAACAACCGAACGGTGTTGATCTGGAAGGGCTGGCGCGCCATCGCGGTTCTGCTTTTGGTCGCACGTTACAACCACAACTTAGCCAGGCGAGTTTTGAAAACCTGCTGGCTGCCGAAATGCTAAAAACCGACGCCCATCAGGATTTGCGCCTGTGGGTGCTGGAAGATGAAAGCCGGATGATCGGTTCGAATCACCTGCCGGAATGTCTGCGCGAACGAATGACTCAGGCGACGATTGCGGTGGTAGAAGATCCGTTTGAGATCCGTCTTGAACGCCTGAACGAAGAATATTTCTTGCGTATGCATCATGATTTTACCCACGCTTATGGCGACGAACAGGGCTGGCAGGAGTATTGCGAATACCTGCATCACGGGCTTTCGGCGATTAAACGTCGGCTGGGACTACAACGCTATAACGAACTGGCTGCAAGGCTGGATGCGGCGCTGACAACGCAACTCACCACCGGCAGCACCGACGGTCATCTGGCCTGGCTGGTGCCGTTACTTGAAGAATATTACGACCCGATGTATCGCTATCAGCTTGAGAAAAAAGCGGAAAAAGTTGTCTTTCGCGGTGAGTGGGCGGAAGTGGCGGAATGGGTTAAGGCGCAGTGATGGGGGATTCTGTGCACGCTGTTCATGCCGGATGCGGCGTGAACGCCTTATCCAGCCTACAGGTGAGTGCTGTTTCGTAGGCATGATAAGACGCGCCTGCGTCGCATCTGGCATCGGCGCACAACTGCCGGATGCGGCGTGAACGCCTTATCCGGCCTACAAAATTTCGAAAACTCAATATATTGCACGATCTTCGTAGGCCTGATAAGCGTAGCGCATCAGGCAATCTAACACCTGTCATCACCCCGCAAACTGCCTGAACAGCGCCTTACCCTTAAGCAGTCGCGCACCCAGCCAGCCGCCGCAAAGCGACAGCAGTAGCGCACCGCTGCACGGCAGAACAATCCACAATCGCCAGTCTGGCTCCCACGGGAAATCAAACACTTTCGATTGCAGTACCGCCAGTGCCGTTTCCGCACCAATTGCGGCCACCAGGCCGGATACAAACCCGAGCATGGCGAACTCACACCACAATGTCGTGCGCAGCAGTTTTTTCCCCGCACCAAGTGTGCGCCACACCACCAGCTCCTGATGACGCTGACGCATTCCCACCTGCACCTGCGCCAGCAACAGCAACATGCCGCAGGCGGTGACCAGCACCACCATCACTTCCAGCGCCCGACTTACCTGCTCCAGCACCTGACCGACCTGTTTTAAAATCGCGCCAATGTCTAACAGGCTAATGGTCGGGAACTGGCGGTTGAGTTGCGTCAACATGCCGTTGCCATTCTCCCAGCGGAAACTGGTAAGCCAGCTCTGCGGTTGCCCGTCTAATGCCCCTTCCGGGAAAATAAAATAGAAATTAGGCCGCAGACTTTCCCAGTCCACTTTGCGCAGGCTGGTCACTTTAGCGCGGAACTCCTGGGTATCGCCCATAAAAGTCACGGTATCGCCGAGGGCAACGTTTAAGCGTTTCGCCAGCCCCTCTTCCATCGACACTTCATCGGCTTTTGGCGGCCAGTTACCGGCGACGATCGGGTTATGATCAGGCCGCGTATTTTGCCAGGTGAGATTCAGCTCGCGGTTGAGCGCCTCATCTCCATTGCCTTCTGTCGGCTTGTCGTTAATCGCCGTCAACCGCGCCCGCACTACCGGATAAAACGATTCCGGGACTATCTGATGTTCCGCGAGAAACGCTTTTAGCGGCGTAACCTGTTCTGTGGCGATGTTGATTAAAAAGTAGTTCGGGCTTTCTGGCGGTAGCTGCTGTTGCCAGCGATCGAGCAGATCGCCACGCAACACCAACAACAGTGCCAGCAGCATAAAGGAGAGCGAAAATGCCGAAAGCTGGCTTAACGTTGACCACGGCTGACGTAACAGGCGGCTAACCGCCAGGCGCAGAGGTAGCGATTTCAGCGTCATGCGGCGAAGTACATTCAGCAGCATCCAGCCCAGCACACCGCACAGCAAAGCCAGTACTACCGCGCCCGCCAGCACCGCCCAGAGCAGCATACTGCCACCCATTAATCCGGCGAGCAGCAGCACAACCACCACGGTGACAATCGGCAGATAAAACTTCAGCGGCCAGACGTTCGCTACCACATCATTACGTAATACGCGTAAAGGCTGCGTGGCCAGTAACAGTCGGTACGGTCGTAGCCCCACCAGCAGCGAAATAACCGTCATGGTGCCGAGCGCCCACAGCCACGGCCAGAGGCTGGCTGGCGGTAGTGCAGCAGGCAGAACGGGCTTGAGCAGCACCATCAACACGTTTTCGAACAACAGGCCTATCGCCCCACCGGTAACGGCTGAAAGCGCCAGCACCATCAACCACTGACCGACGATTAACTTACGCAGTTGCGCTCGCCCTGCCCCCAGCGTCTTGAGGATCGCCACCAAGTCGTAGCGACTGCGACAGTAATGATTCATCGCCACCGCAACCGCCGCCACCGCCAGCAGCAAGGCCAGAAGCGCCGAAAGCAGCAGGAACTGTTGCGAACGTTCTATCGATCGCCCCAGCGCGCCTTCGTCCTGTTCCAGACCGTACCAGCGTTGTTCAGGTTTAAGCTGGGGTAACAACCATTTCTCATAGCCGTCGAGCTGGTTCTCGCTGCCGCCGAATTTATAACGCCAGGTGACCCGACTCCCCGGCTGCACGGCTCCGGTTTTATCAACATCCGCCAGATTCATCATCAGGCGTGGGGCTATCTGGAAAGGATTAAAACCGGAATCCGGTTCCTGAATCACTTCTCCGGCAATCCGCAAGGTGGCATCGCCCACGTCAATGGTGTCGCCCGTTTTCAGGTTAAGCAGTGCCATCAGGCGTGGGGCCAGCAATACGCTGCCCGCCTGCGGTTTCAGGCCAGGGGGATTAGTTTGCAGATCGCCATACATCGGGTAGATATCATCCACCGCTTTGACGTTCGCCAGCTGCGGCGTGTCGCCTGCAAAGGTCATGGTGGCGAAAGTCAGCTGCTTGCCAACTTTCAGGCCGCGCTTTTGCGCTTCCTCCAGCCACGCTTGCGGCACTTCGCGCGAACTGCGCAACGCCCTATCGCCCGCCATAAACTCACGGCTTTGCTGGCTTAAACCTTTCTCCATGCGATCGCTGATATTGCCCAGCGCCAGCACGCAGGCCACCGCCAGGCTAAGCGCCAGCCAGACAATTAATAGCGACGGCGAGCGCCATTCGCGCCAGAACCAACGTGCAATCATACTTCCTCCTGCAACTGCCCGTTCACCAGCCGTAAGCAGCGGTCACAGCGTGCCGCCAGTTGCAGGTCGTGGGTCACCATAATCAACGTGGTGCCATGCTCACGGTTGAGGGAAAAAAGCAGATCGGCAATTTTATCGCCCGTCTGGCGGTCAAGATTGCCGGTGGGTTCGTCGGCAAACAGCACATCAAGCCGACCATTAAAAGCTCGCGCCAGCGCCACTCGTTGCTGTTCGCCGCCGGAAAGCTGTGCCGGAAGATGATCCAGACGTTTACCCAGTCCTAACTGTTCGAGCAACGCTTTCGCCCCGTTACGACTTTCTGCGCTACTCTCACCGCGCAGCAGCGCCGGAAGCTCGACGTTTTCCAGCGCGTTAAGGGTAGGAATTAACATAAATGACTGAAAAACAAAGCCTACGTGCTTCGCGCGCAACTTTGCCCGCGCTTCTTCGTCCATATTATGTAGCGGTTGTCCCACCAGTCTCACTTCGCCACTGCTGCCGTCATCCAGCCCGGCGAGGATCGCCAGCAAGGTTGACTTACCCGATCCCGACTCGCCCACCAGTGCGATGGTCTCGCCACGTTTGACAACCAGCTCAACTCCGGTGAGGATGGAGAGTTCATGCTCCCCCTGACCGACGGACTTCTTAAGATGATGAACTTCAACAATGTTTTCCGCTGGCATTTGCCCTTCCTGTTCCTGGTCCTGTTAACCTTCCGTGCCGCCGCAGCGGACACGTTATTGATTCTGGGTGATAGCCTGAGCGCCGGGTATCGAATGTCTGCCAGCGCGGCCTGGCCTGCCTTGTTGAATGATAAGTGGCAGAGTAAAACGTCGGTAGTCAATGCCAGCATCAGCGGCGACACCTCGCAACAAGGGCTGGCGCGCCTTCCGGCTCTGCTGAAACAGCATCAGCCGCGCTGGGTGCTGGTAGAACTGGGCGGCAATGACGGTTTGCGTGGTTTTCAGCCACAACAAACCGAGCAAACGCTGCGCCAGATATTGCAGGATGTCAAAGCCGCCAACGCTGAACCATTGTTAATGCAAATACGTCTGCCTGCAAACTATGGTCGCCGTTATAATGAAGCCTTTAGCGCCATTTACCCCAAACTCGCCAAAGAGTTTGATGTTCCGCTGCTGCCCTTTTTTATGGAAGAGGTCTACCTCAAACCACAATGGATGCAGGATGACGGTATTCATCCCAACCGCGACGCCCAGCCGTTTATTGCCGACTGGATGGCGAAGCAGTTGCAGCCTTTAGTAAATCATGACTCATAAAGCAACGGAGATCCTGACAGGTAAAGTTATGCAAAAATCGGTCTTAATTACCGGATGTTCCAGTGGAATTGGCCTGGAAAGCGCGCTCGAATTAAAACGCCAGGGTTTTCATGTGCTGGCAGGTTGCCGGAAACCGGATGATGTTGAGCGCATGAACAGCATGGGATTCACCGGCGTGTTGATCGATCTGGATTCGCCAGAAAGTGTTGATCGCGCAGCCGACGAAGTGATCGCCCTGACCGATAATTGTCTGTATGGGATCTTTAACAATGCCGGATTCGGCATGTATGGCCCCCTTTCCACCATCAGCCGCGCGCAGATGGAACAGCAGTTTTCCGCCAACTTTTTCGGCGCACACCAGCTCACCATGCGCCTGTTACCCGCGATGTTGCCGCACGGTGAAGGGCGTATTGTGATGACCTCATCGGTGATGGGATTAATCTCCACGCCGGGTCGTGGCGCTTACGCGGCCAGTAAATATGCGCTGGAGGCGTGGTCAGACGCACTGCGCATGGAGCTGCGCCACAGTGGAATTAAAGTCAGCCTGATCGAACCTGGTCCCATTCGTACTCGCTTCACCGACAACGTCAACCAGACGCAAAGTGATAAACCAGTCGAAAATCCCGGCATCGCCGCCCGCTTTACGTTGGGACCGGAAGCGGTGGTCGGCAAAGTGCGCCATGCTTTTATTAGCGAGAAGCCGAAGATGCGCTATCCGGTAACGCTGGTGGCCTGGGCGGTAATGGTGCTTAAGCGCCTGCTGCCGGGGCGCGTGATGGACAAAATATTGCAGGGGTGAGTTGAAGCGCGCGCTTAAGCCCCCATGTCAAAGAAAATATCGACAACAGAGAGCGACTCCATGTCCGTAGAAAATATTGTCAACATTAACGAATCTAACCTGCAACAGGTTCTTGAACAGTCGATGACCACTCCGGTGCTGTTCTATTTTTGGTCTGAACGTAGCCAGCACTGTTTGCAGTTAACCCCAATTCTGGAAAGCCTCGCGGCGCAGTACAACGGGCAATTTATTCTGGCGAAGCTGGACTGCGACGCGGAGCAGATGATTGCCGCCCAGTTTGGTCTGCGCGCGATTCCGACCGTATATCTGTTCCAGAACGGGCAACCAGTAGACGGCTTCCAGGGGCCGCAACCGGAAGAGGCGATCCGCGCCCTGCTGGATAAAGTGCTGCCGCGTGAAGAAGAGCTGAAAGCGCAGCAGGCGATGCAACTGATGCAGGAAGGCAATTACACCGACGCTCTGCCATTGCTGAAAGACGCCTGGCAGTTGTCGAATCAGAACGGGGAAATCGGCCTGTTGTTGGCAGAAACGCTGATTGCGCTGAACCGTTCTGAAGATGCAGAAGCCGTGCTGAAAACCATTCCGTTGCAGGATCAGGACACCCGCTATCAGGGGCTGGTGGCGCAAATCGAACTGCTGAAGCAGGCGGCTGATACGCCGGAAATTCAACAGTTGCAACAGCAGGTGGCGGAGAATCCAGAAGATGCCGCACTGGCGACGCAACTGGCACTGCAACTGCACCAGGTTGGGCGCAATGAAGAGGCGCTGGAGTTACTGTTTGAGCATCTGCGTAAAGATCTCACCGCCGCAGATGGTCAGACACGTAAAACATTCCAGGAGATCCTCGCTGCGCTGGGTACGGGTGATGCACTGGCGTCGAAGTATCGCCGCCAGCTGTATGCGTTGTTGTATTGATGTTTTGTTGATCGGCACATGAACCACAACGCCGGATGCGATGCTGCGTGTCCGGCATCGCATCATTTCTTCTTCAATTGCGTCACCACCAATTGGTGGCGCGAATTGTAAAACTTACGATAGGTTAAATAGCAGGCAATAATGGTCGACAAGCTGGCGGTTGAGAGCAGCATAAAGGTCACCATAATCTGATATTTAATCGCCTTCACCGGATCAATCCCGGCAAATATCAGCCCGGACATCATTCCTGGTAAACTCACTAAGCCTACCGTTTTTGCTGAATCGACCGTCGGAATTAAAGCCGCGCGAATACTGTCGCGAATCAATATCGCTGAAGCCTGTTTCGGCGTCGCGCCAAGACTCAGTTTCTCCTGAATCTGTTGCTGTTCGCTAATGACCCTTTGCCCTAAATTGTTGTAACACAACCCCACCGCTACCATGGCGTTGCCGGCTATCATCCCGGCGATAGGGATCACCTGCATCGGGATAAATTCAATCGACCCGGAGAGGATCAGTACCGCCAGGGTAATTCCCGCTCCGACCGTAATGGCAATAAACGATGAGATAAAAGCTTTAGCAATATATTTACTGCGTTTTTGCGCGTTCCACGCCGCATTAAAGCAGATAAATAACACCATCAATAATGTCAGGCTGGCATCATCCACGCTGAAAATATACTTCAGCACATAGCCGACAATAATCAGCTGGATTATCGCGCGCCCGACGCTCCAGAGAATATCTTTCTCCAGCGCCAGTTTTTCTTTATGGCTAATTAAGATTGCCACCACCACCAGCATTAATGCCAGTGCTAATGATTCGTTAGTAATATTATGCGAGTTCATAGCGTGCTTCCTGCATTTCTCCAGCATGCGGTTGCAGTGTAATCACTTTATCCGCATGATTAATTTCGTCTTTATCGTGTGTCACCCACAGCACAGCAATATTTTGCTCGCGTACATAACGGTGGATCATCTCATTAACGTTATGTTTATTACTTTCATCCAGCGCACTGGTGATTTCATCCAGCAATAAAACCTTCGGCATAAATTGCAGGTTACGAATCAATGAGATGCGTTGTTTTTCACCACCAGATAGCTCGGCGATATTCTTCGTCAAAATGCTGTCCGGTAAAGCGAAGCGTTCAAGAAAATCGAGAAAAATGGCCGGGTCAGGCTGCTGGTTACGGATCTGCCAGGGAAAAATCAGGTTATCGTATACCGTATCGCCAAACAGCGTCGGCGTCTGGGCGCAGTAAGAGACTTGCTGACGGTAGATTTCTGGCTTTAGTGTGCTGACATCCTCACCTTCAAACAGTAACGTTCCGCTGGTTGGGCTGATCAATGAAGCAACTATTTTTAGCAGTGTACTTTTGCCACAACCAGAAGGACCGGTAATTAACTTAAATTCGCCAGCACACAGCGAAAAATTGATGTTATTAAGAATCTTCGTATCACCCGCCAGATATCCTACGTTTTGTAGCTGAAGCAAAGGACTATTTTCCTGCATCGCTGTTCCCTTTTTCTGATTTTTACTAAAAACAGTTTATCCTTCGCAGGAATAAGGGGGAACTCTCTTTCAGTAATCAGGTATAATTTGTTTAATCAAGCAGCAATTTTGCTGATTATGGACGGTACAACAGGAGGTTTTTCCGATGCTTATCTTTATCCCGATTCTCATTTTTGTCGCGCTGGTCATTGTCGGCGCGGGCGTCAAAATCGTGCCGCAGGGCTATCAATGGACGGTAGAACGCTTTGGTCGCTATACCAAAACGTTACAGCCAGGTCTAAGCCTGGTGGTGCCGTTTATGGATCGCATTGGTCGCAAGATCAATATGATGGAGCAAGTGCTCGACATCCCTTCCCAGGAAGTTATCTCGAAAGATAACGCCAACGTTACCATCGACGCTGTGTGCTTTATTCAGGTGATTGACGCGCCGCGCGCGGCTTATGAAGTCAGCAATCTGGAGCTGGCGATCATCAACCTGACCATGACTAACATTCGTACCGTGCTGGGTTCAATGGAACTTGATGAAATGCTCTCTCAGCGCGACAGCATTAACTCGCGTCTGCTGCATATTGTCGATGAAGCCACTAACCCGTGGGGGATTAAAGTCACCCGTATTGAAATTCGTGATGTGCGCCCGCCCGCAGAGCTTATCTCTTCAATGAACGCGCAGATGAAAGCGGAACGTACCAAACGCGCTTACATCCTTGAAGCGGAAGGGATCCGTCAGGCGGAAATCCTCAAAGCCGAAGGTGAAAAACAGTCACAAATCCTGAAAGCGGAAGGCGAACGTCAGTCGGCGTTTTTACAGGCTGAAGCGCGTGAACGTTCCGCTGAAGCAGAAGCCCGCGCCACCAAAATGGTGTCTGAAGCCATCGCCTCCGGCGATATTCAGGCGGTGAACTACTTCGTCGCACAGAAATACACCGAAGCGTTACAGCAGATCGGTTCGTCCAGTAACAGCAAAGTGGTGATGATGCCATTAGAGGCCAGCAGCCTGATGGGGTCGATTGCCGGGATTGCTGAGCTGGTGAAAGACAGCGCCAACAAACGGACTCAGCCATGATGGAGTTAATGGTCGTCCATCAACATATTTTCTGGCTAAGTCTCGGCGGTTTGCTGCTGGCAGCCGAGATGTTGGGCGGCAATGGTTATCTGTTGTGGAGCGGCGTGGCAGCGGTGATTACCGGTCTGGTGGTCTGGTTGCTGCCGCTGGGTTGGGAGTGGCAAGGGGTAATGTTTGCCGTCCTGACGCTGCTCGCCGCCTGGCTGTGGTGGAAATGGTTGTCGCGGCGGGTGCGCGAACAAAAGCACAGCGACAGTCATTTAAACCAGCGCGGGCAGCAGTTGATTGGCCAACGTTTTGTTCTGGAATCTCCGCTGGTCAACGGGCGCGGTCATATGCGCGTCGGTGACAGTTCATGGCCTGTCAGCGCCAGCGAGGATCTCGGCGCTGGTACGCATGTTGAGGTGATTGCGATAGAAGGAATAACGCTGATTATCCGTGCGGTCATCGCCTGATGCGTCTTATCACACCTGGAAATCTGTACCAAACCCCATGCCGGATAAGGCGTTTACGCCGCATCCGGCATATAGCCCCCTACATAGTGTTAATTGAATGTTCGGCTAAGGAGTAGCCATGTTTTCCCCCTTTCGAAAACCTGAAGTACGTCTGCTGAAAAATACCGCTGCGGGCGTCATTTTTTCGGTGAAATCCGGGAAAGGATTTCTGCGTCAATGTGTGATTTACGATCCGCACTCGCACGGTCTTATCCATTCGCTCTGCTGGCAAGGATGTCCCGTTAATACGTTTCTGGTCCGAGGCTGGTTGCCCTACCTGTGCGGAATTTGTCTACAGCGGTTTTGCGGAGGATGAACAGGGAGCCGCCCGGTTTTTGTCTGCTCTCGAAAACTGGAATCGCCCGCGCTCTGGCCTGGTATCTCCCTGATTCCTATCTCTGCGTTCTGCTCGACGGACACCATAAGGCTACTGCCGCCGCGCTGGAAGGGCGACCGCTCAAAACACTGGTGCTCAGCACGGCAACCCATTTTAATGATGAGCAACAAACCCTGGTATTTCCTGGCGGGGAATGTCTGCACAAAACAGAGCTGCAATACCACATACCAAAACTCACCGCGTGCAAAACATTACCGCCCAGCGCATGGGAGAGTTTCGGCCCTGATAAGCACATCAGCCCATCCGAAACCTGGTCAGAAGAGTTAAAGCAGAGCGTCAGTCGGTACCCCTCGCTGGATCAAGCCTGGCAAATTGTTGAGGCCGGGAATTTGAGCGAAACTCGTATTAAGAGCATGATCCAACAAGGTTTGGGGGAGGATGAAAAGGCTGATATTATTTTGCAGGCGCTGTTTTCCACACACTCGCCGCTTTTTATTGACTTTGCCCGATTCGTTATCAGCCATCCGGCATACGCCATTTATCGCCCCCTCACCTTCCGGTTGATGGCGCAAAACCGAACGCCGCAAGCAGATGCTTTTTTTCTGGATTTTGCCATCAATGATGACGGGGAACGTCCGGAGCTGACGAAAATAATGGACGACTATTTTCGCAAGCCTTAATCACCCCGCCCGATGATGACAGCAGCCGGAGAGATTTTCGATAATCGGGCAGTCGGCGCTGTCATCACCGGGGCAGGCATTCGCCAGCGCCAGCAGCTGGTTACGCATGGATTGCAGTTCTTCGATATGCTGTTCGATCTCCGCCACTTTCTCCAGCGTACGACGTTTGACGTCGGCGCTGTGACGCTGCGGATCGTTAAACAGATTCACCAGTTCGCCGCTCTCCTCCAGGTTAAAGCCCACCTGGCGTGCCTGGCGCAGTAAGGTCAGTTCGTTGAGATGCTGCTGCGTGTAGGTGCGATAACCGTTTTCGCTGCGCATCGGCGGCGTCACCAGCCCCTTCTCTTCATAGAAGCGAATGGCTTTGCTGGTCAGGCCGGTAATTTTTGCTACATCGCTAATGTTCATCGTTCGCGCAACGCCTCCTGTGCTTTGTTAAAGGGTTTCAACAGATATTCAAGCACGTTTTTTTGCCAGTGCGAATATCGACCGCCACCACAATAATACAGGAGGTACTGCGCACAGAGAGATGTTATACAGTTTTATTGCGCTTCATGACCATTGCCACAATAAGGCTGAGTAAGAGTGCGCCAATAATCCATATCAGCGCACGGCTGCCCTGGGACCAGAGACTGTAGATAAAGCCAACGATCACCAACAACATAACCAACGTACCAACGATAAGAATCGGCAACGAGGCGTGAATATCATGACGCAGGCGGATCGCCACCACAAACACCGCCAGATAGCAGATCAAAAAGGTGGCGCTGGCAACGCTGGCGAGTGAGCCTAAATTCAGCGCCGCCGTCATCAGCATAATCAGCACCACGACAATGATGTTGCCCCAGGTACTCTGCCGCCACAGGGATTTATTCATTAGCTTCGGCAGTTCGCGTTCGCTGCCCATGTTGTCCATGATGTTAAACACGGCGAACAGGTTCGCGTTTATGGCTGAAGCCGTCGCCAGTAAAGCGCCGATGACGACGATCACATAACCCACATGCCCGAGCAGCGGAGAAGCAGCCTGCGCTACGGCGGTATCGGCATATTTTTCTAACTCTAATGCCGATACATCGCTAAGCAAAACCAGCGCCAGCGAGATATAAAGCAACGTGGTAACGCCAATCGCCACCAGAAACGCCCGTGGCATAATGACCTGCGGATCTTTCACTTTATCCGCCGCGTTCGCCATCATGCCAAAGCCCGCATAGGCAAGGAAGGTTATCCCGATACAGGAGAAGAACGCACCGGAGCTGGGGGGCGCAGAGACGGAAATATGCGCCGGTTGCAGCGACCAGACACCGGCAATAATCAGCAATAACAGGATCATCATTTTAATGCCGACGAGGATCACTTCCAGCCGCCCTACCGCATGGTTGCTTAAGGAGTTGAAAAGCGTCATCACCGCAATGATCCCCAACGCGTAGAGCAATATAAGGTGCTCCTCCTGGCTGCCTTCATGCAAAAACTGCACGGCATAAGCGCCAAAAGCACGGGCGACCATGGCGATGCTTACCGCCAGCGTCAACAGGTACAGTAACGAGAGCGCCAGCGAAAAGACGCCGTTGCCTAATCCGCGACGAAAGAAGTCGATAATACCGCCATTGCTGGGATAGCTCGCCCCCAGGCGCGCATAGGCATAACCGGAAAACATCGCCACAATACCGCCAAATGCAAAGGCGACCCAGGTCGAGGCTTCCATTAGCAACGCAGCCTGCCCCAGCAGCGCGAAGATCCCCGCCCCCACCATTGCCCCAATGCCGATGGAAACGACGTTCCATAGACCGAGGGGTTTGTTACCGTTATTACCTTCCGTGTTCATCATGATCAGCCCTTAAACACGTTATAGCCGAGTTGCTTAGCGACCGATGCCACCATTTTTTGACCGCGAACACTGTTGCCTTCTTCGTCCAGCGGTGGTGAGAACGCGGCAATTCCCATCACGCCAGGGACGACCGCCAGAATACCGCCACCTACACCGCTTTTGCCCGGTAAACCAACGCGATACGCCCAGTCACCGGAGCGACCATACAGCCCTTCCATCATCATTTCGGCCAGAATGTACGGCACGTTGTCGGCCTGAAGAACGCGTTTATGCGTCAGCGGATTCACTCCCCCCGCCGCCAGCGTCGCGCCAAGCGTTGCCAGTTCAACAGTATTGATGAGCGTGGAGCACTGACGGGTGTACACGTCACAGGCTTCCATTGCATCACAATAGAGATATCCGGCGGAGTACAGCAGCCAGGCAATGGCCCGGTTATGGAAGTTGGTTGTTTGTTCCGACTGGTTGACTTCATCAGAGAGCGCTACCTGCTCACCAGCCAGTTGTTGTTGGATATGTAAAATTCGCTGCCAGCGTTGTTCGGCATTTTCAGCGTTAATCAGGCTGGTGGTGGCAATAGCGCCAGCATTTACCAGTGGTGACAGCGGTTTGCCGCCATGCAACTCTAAGGCGATAACTGAATTAAAGGGCAATCCGGTCGGGTCAGCGCCAATTTTGTCCTGTACCGCCTGCGGGCCGACATCTTCTAACGCAAGGGCTAACGTACAGACTTTCGAGATGGATTCCAGCGCAAAGCGGTAATCACAGTCACCCGCACTATAGACGTTGCCATCGCTGGTCACGATAGCCACTGCCGCCAGTTGACCAGGTACATTCGCCAGAAAGGGAATGTAATCGGCATTTTGTCCGCCGTTAAGTGAGTGAAATTGGGTGTAAGCCTGATCCACTGCCTGCTGTAATTTGTTTGCATCTAACATCTTTTGTTAACTCCTTTTTATAGATGCGGGAGGTAATTCCTCACCCCGGTGCCGATTTTCAGGCATCCTGATTTAACTTAGCACCCGCAACTTAACTACAGGAAAACAAAGAGATAAATGTCTAATCCTGATGCAAATCGAGCCGATTTTTTAATCTTTACGGACTTTTACCCGCCTGGTTTATTAATTTCTTGACCTTCCCCTTGCTGGAAGGTTTAACCTTTATCACAGCCAGTCAAAACTGTCTTAAAAGGAGTGTTTTATGTCACAAACTATCGACCTGACCCTGGACGGCCTGTCCTGCGGTCACTGCGTTAAACGCGTGAAAGAAAGTCTCGAACAGCGCCCGGATGTTGAGCAGGCGGATGTGTCTGTCACTGAAGCGCACGTTACCGGGACTGCCAGTGCAGAACAGCTGATCGAAACCATCAAACAAGCGGGTTATGACGCATCTGTAAGCCACCCAAAGGCTAAACCGCTGGCGGAGTCATCAATCCCGTCGGAAGCACTGACAGCGGTTTCTGAGGCGCTTCCGGCAGCGACCGCCGATGACGATGACAGCCAGCAGTTGCTGCTGAGCGGCATGAGCTGCGCCAGCTGTGTCACCCGCGTACAAAATGCGCTGCAAAGCGTACCGGGCGTCACTCAGGCACGGGTAAACCTGGCGGAGCGTACTGCGCTGGTGATGGGCAGTGCCTCCCCACAAGATTTAGTGCAGGCGGTGGAAAAAGCGGGCTACGGCGCGGAAGCGATTGAAGATGACGCTAAACGCCGCGAGCGCCAGCAAGAAACCGCCGTCGCTACGATGAAGCGCTTCCGCTGGCAGGCAATTGTCGCGCTGGTGGTGGGTATCCCGGTGATGGTCTGGGGGATGATCGGCGATAACATGATGGTCACCGCTGACAACCGCAGCCTGTGGTTAGTTATCGGCCTGATAACCCTGGCGGTAATGGTTTTCGCCGGCGGGCATTTTTACCGCAGCGCATGGAAAAGCCTGCTGAACGGTGCGGCGACGATGGATACGCTGGTGGCGCTGGGAACGGGTGTTGCGTGGCTCTATTCGATGAGCGTCAACCTGTGGCCGCAGTGGTTCCCGATGGAAGCACGGCATCTTTACTATGAAGCCAGTGCGATGATTATCGGTCTGATTAATCTCGGTCATATGCTGGAAGCGCGCGCACGTCAGCGTTCTTCAAAGGCGCTGGAGAAATTACTCGATTTAACTCCGCCGACGGCGCGCCTGGTTACTGACGAAGGTGAAAAAAGCGTGCCGCTGGCGGAAGTGCAACCAGGTATGTTGCTGCGCCTGACGACCGGCGATCGCGTGCCAGTAGATGGTGAAATTACCCAGGGCGAAGCGTGGCTGGATGAAGCGATGCTGACGGGCGAACCAATCCCGCAGCAAAAAGGCGAAGGCGATAGCGTCCATGCCGGGACAGTGGTGCAGGACGGTAGCGTGCTGTTTCGCGCCAGTGCGGTTGGCAGCCATACCACGCTATCAAGGATCATTCGCATGGTGCGCCAGGCCCAGAGCAGCAAGCCAGAAATCGGTCAGCTGGCGGATAAAATCTCAGCCGTATTTGTGCCGGTAGTAGTGGTTATTGCGCTTGTCAGTGCGGCAATCTGGTATTTCTTTGGTCCGGCACCGCAGATTGTCTATACCCTGGTGATTGCCACCACGGTGCTGATTATTGCCTGTCCGTGTGCGCTGGGACTGGCGACGCCGATGTCGATTATTTCGGGCGTCGGGCGGGCGGCTGAGTTTGGTGTGCTGGTGCGGGACGCCGACGCGCTGCAACGCGCCAGTACGCTCGATACCGTCGTGTTCGATAAAACCGGGACGCTGACCGAAGGTAAACCGCAGGTTGTCGCAGTAAAAACGTTTGCTGATGTTGATGAAGCGCAAGCATTGCGTCTGGCGGCGGCGCTGGAGCAAGGTTCCAGCCATCCGCTGGCACGAGCGATCCTCGATAAAGCAGGTGATATGCAGCTGCCGCAGGTCAACGGTTTCCGCACATTGCGCGGGCTGGGCGTGAGCGGTGAAGCTGAAGGTCATGCGTTATTGCTGGGTAATCAGGCGTTGTTAAATGAGCAACAGGTTGATACCAAAGCTATCGAAGCGGAGATTACTGCTCAGGCATCGCAAGGGGCAACGCCTGTGCTGCTGGCGGTTGACGGGAAAGCGGTAGCCCTGCTGGCTGTACGCGATCCATTGCGTAGTGATAGCGTGGCGGCGCTGCAACGCCTGCATAAAGCGGGATATCGTCTGGTGATGTTGACCGGGGATAACCCAACCACCGCCAATGCGATCGCCAAAGAAGCCGGGATTGATGAGGTGATCGCCGGGGTGCTGCCGGACGGTAAAGCCGAAGCGATTAAACGCCTGCAAAGTGAAGGACGTCAGGTGGCAATGGTGGGCGACGGCATTAACGACGCGCCAGCGCTGGCTCAGGCGGATGTCGGTATTGCGATGGGTGGCGGCAGTGATGTTGCCATTGAAACCGCGGCGATTACCCTGATGCGCCATAGCCTGATGGGTGTTGCGGATGCGCTCGCGATTTCCCGCGCAACGCTGCGCAATATGAAGCAGAACCTGCTCGGTGCGTTTATCTACAACAGCATTGGTATTCCGGTCGCCGCCGGTATTTTGTGGCCGTTCACCGGTACGCTGCTTAACCCGGTGGTTGCCGGAGCGGCAATGGCGCTCTCGTCGATTACCGTAGTGAGTAACGCCAACCGATTGCTGCGATTTAAACCGAAGGAATAAGTACATCATTACGGATGCACTGCTTTAGGGTGGCGCATCCGTTATAGGGAAATTATTCTACGCGACCTTTTTTGCACGCTCTTCACGGCGTGCCAAATATTCAGCCACTGTTTCAATCCGTCCCAATTCTTCCTGGGTACGCATGTTGTTTTCAACTTCCCAAAGATCAACTGCCGCCTGGAGGTTTAGCCAAAAATCGACTGTGGTATCAAAAACTTTCGCCAGACGGAATGCCATCTCAGTGGTGAGTTTACGATTGTTATTGATCAGTGCACTGACGCTATTACGATGAACATGCAGCAACTCTGCTAACTCATTGATTTTCAAATCGAGCGGTTCCAGATATTCATAGAGAAGAATATCTCCGGGTGTCGTCGGTTTTCTTGTTGCCTGTTTCATAGTTTTACCTTTCTCGTCAATACGACAGCTATGTTTTAGTAGTTGTGTGGGTCTAAAAACAATTCTTCGGCCTTGCCATTAACCCATTTAAAAATCAGTCGGTACTGTTTATTCACTCTAATGGAGGAGTATTCCTGTAATTTCCCGGATAACTCTTCGTATCGGTTCCCCGGAGGGGAGCGTAAATCCCGATGAGAAGTGGCAGCATTAATGATGTCCAACTTTCGTGATAACGTGGTATGGATTTCAGCAGGGATCTTTCGATGTGGCGTTGAATGGACAAAAAATCAGCCAACCAGGCATCACGAAAACTCCTTATATTTTTCTTTTGAGCCATTCCTCTCTCATCTCCTTGTCCATTATTTAATCATTTTAATGCACACAAGCACTGTGCACAAGTGCAACAATCAACTCCATTTGCGCCATCCCTCCCCGCGCGCTAGCATGATATTTCACAAAGGGAGGTCGTATGGATCTGTTGTACCGGGTAAAAACGCTTTGGGCCGCGCTGCGCGGTAATCATTACACCTGGCCTGCTATCGATATCTCTCTTCCCGGCAATCGCCATTTTCATCTGATCGGCAGTATTCATATGGGTAGCCACGATATGGCTCCCCTGCCCACCCGTTTGCTCAAAAAGCTCAAAAACGCCGATGCGCTGATCGTCGAGGCGGATGTTTCCACCAGCGATACGCCTTTTGCTAATTTGCCTGCCTGCGAGACGCTGGAAGAGCGCATTAGCGAGGAGCAACTCCAAAATCTGCAGCATATTAGCCAGGAGATGGGCATTTCTCCGTCGCTCTTTTCTACTCAACCGCTGTGGCAAATCGCGATGGTTCTTCAGGCGACGCAGGCACAAAAACTGGGGCTGCGGGCAGAATACGGTATCGATTACCAGCTATTGCAGGCGGCGAAGCAACAACATAAACCCGTGATTGAACTGGAAGGGGCTGAAAACCAGATTGCCATGTTGCTCCAGCTCCCTGACAACGGACTGGCGCTGCTGGACGACACGCTGACCCACTGGCACACCAATGCACGGTTGCTGCAACAAATGATGAGCTGGTGGTTGAATGCGCCGCCGCAAAATAATGAAATAACGCTGCCCAATACGTTCAGTCAGTCGCTGTACGATGTGCTGATGCATCAGCGAAATCTCGCCTGGCGGGATAAATTACGCGCCATGCCGCCGGGGCGCTATGTGGTCGCAGTCGGTGCACTACACCTGTATGGAGAAGGGAATTTGCCGCAGATGTTGCGCTAAAAAAATGGCCAATATCGCTATTGGCCCGTCAAAGAGGAATTTCATTTTTTTATTATTATGCCGTCACTTTAAGCGACGGTGTAACTCGATTGTCGCTCAATCTCACCATCCTGCCAATACTCTTAGGCAAGATGACTCTTTTTTTTGGACCGCCATCAGGCGTATGCTTGCTTCGTTTTTTTGTTTAAGGCAGGAAAATTACCATGACACCCGCAGTTAAATTACTCGAAAAAAACAAGATTTCGTTTCAAATCCATACCTACGAGCACGATCCGGCTGAAACCAATTTTGGCGATGAAGTCGTCAAAAAATTAGGTTTGAATCCGGATCAGGTCTACAAAACGCTGCTGGTCGCAGTGAACGGTGATATGAAACACCTTGCCGTGGCCGTTACGCCGGTCGCAGGTCAACTGGATCTTAAAAAAGTAGCAAAAGCGCTGGGTGCCAAGAAAGTTGAGATGGCCGATCCGATGGTCGCGCAGCGTTCGACGGGATATCTGGTTGGAGGGATTAGCCCACTGGGGCAGAAAAAACGTCTGCCAACGATTATCGACGCCCCCGCACAAGAATTTGCCACTATTTATGTTTCCGGCGGCAAGCGCGGTCTGGATATCGAACTGGCGGCAAGCGACCTGGCAAAGATACTCGATGCCAAATTTGCTGATATCGCCCGTCGCGATTAAGTGATGCACACGGAAGATGAGATGTGGAAAGGATTACAGAGACATTAAGTATCGCTTGTGCAGATGAGATACCGGATATCGCCTTACTTCGGCAAACATCGAGAGAGAAGGTATTACATCTGCATTTTGCCAGCGAAGCAGAGAGGTATCGTGAGGAATTCGGGCTGGTGCTGAAAGCACAGCTCGATGAATTTGTTGTTGGCATGCATTCTGCCGACCCGGTTATCAGGATCGCCAGATTAATATCGCTTGAAGAGATTAACCGCCATCAGGATTTTTTCGAACACTGCGCGAAAGAATATCGTAAGCTGGCGACAGAGCTTATATTTGCATTGGCTGAACAACTGAACGTTGAGATGGCGGAAAATAACCCGCTAGTTACCTTTGCCCCCTTCAAATGCAACCGTAAGCGAAAAGGCAAAATGGGAAAGTGGCAGTATTGTTTTCACGGTTTTCATTGTACATTTGAGAATAAAAAAACAGAGCAAAATATTGAAGTTCCCCTCGCCTACGGCTTTGATTTCGGCGATCTGGACCCGTATTTTTTTTCCGGATTTATCAAATCGACCCCCGCCTGGCAGCCTCTGCCAGTGGCTATTTACGATGATTACCACGACGGTAGCAGGATCATTCAACAACTGCTGGCGCTGGGAAAGTTACAAAAAATCCCTTCACCGATCCCACAATACACGGGGGTTGCTGCGGTAGATCGGTCCAATGTCGACATCGCAAATTTTCGCTCAACACTGGAGAGTCGCCTGCACCGATGTAAATTACGCTGGCTTTTGAAGCATGTAAAAAATTCACAAAGGAGCGAAAGATGAAATTTGACCATCTTGTTGATGTTAGCTTCCACAATTTTGTCTTTAACGGAAAATTCGATTTTGTCGAACTGGGGCAAACAATGGCATGGTTGGAACAAAACTTTGTTGAGCCGGACTCTAAAAATGATATGGGAAATGGTTTTTATATCTGGCTATTTGGTAATGTTGAGTTTCATTTCGAAAACAACAAGCTATATATGATTTGGTGCGATTATCTGAGCCAAATCCATTTGGGCAAAGCGATCCGATTTGATAAAGGAATATTGAATAACGTCGCTGAGTTGAACGTTACGCGTGTATTTAACATGCTTGTTAACGAAGGCGCTGATCTGCAAATCCGCCGTCAATCGCCCCATACACTCTTAATCCACGTCAATCGCTCAGGCGTGACACTTTGGTTTGAAGCAGATGAAGAACAGCCTGGTGATCCGCAGAATTATATGCTGATGGCATTTGGTTTGACACATCGCGATTACGATGCAAGATTTCAATATTCATAAATGGCGGCGTCATATCATGACGCCGCGACGGGGTTCATTACTGCCAGCTCACCTCACCTTTCGGTTCATAAACACTCACATCCAGCGGCGAGCTTTTCTGTATATACGCTTTCAGCACTTCGGCATCAATAAAGCCGGTATTCACATAGCCCGGTTTGTTATCAAGGCGCGGATAGCCATCACCGCCGGTGGCATTGAAGTTTAATGTCGCCATACGGTAAGTTTTCGCCGGATCGACCGGTTCGCCTTTGATTTTCAGGTCGTTCAGTTTGCCGTCTTTCGCCACAAAGCTAACGTTGGCAAATTGCGGGTAGGCACCTGAATCTGGCTTCATTTGTGCGACGGCTGTCAGGTAATCAATCACCTCTTTACCGGTCATGTCGGCATACACCACCACATTGCCGAATGGCTGCACTTTCAGCACGTTTTTATAGCTGATATCGCCAGCTTCGATAGAATCACGAATTCCTCCTCCGCTCATCACCGCAAAGTCGGCACCAGTGCGATCCATTTGTGCTGCCAGAATCAACCGCCCCATATTGGTCTGTACAAAACGTACTTTGTCACGATCGCCTTCCAGACGACCATTGGTTTCGCCTATTTTCACTTCCAGCTGCGCTTTGCCTTTGTTCTGGAACGGTGATAACAGCGAGATCATTTGCTGGTTTTCAGCGATTTCAGGGGTGTACAGCACGCGCTCGCTTTTCCCGTCTTCCCAGGTCACTTTCTTCTTCAGGTTCACCGGAATCAGCTGGTAGTTAACCATTTTCATTTCGCCATTACGAAACTCAAAATCAGCCCGTCCCACGTATTTGCCCCACTCATGCGCCTGCACAATCCAGATGCCGTTTTGTTGATCCGGTTTGCATGGCGTACCCGGCACGTAATCGACCTGTTTTTTGTTTTCTGCCGCCATACAGACTGGATCTTGCGAGTGACCACCGACGATCATCGCCAGCGATCTGGCAGGCAGCGCGCGTGCCATCTCCACATCGCCCGGTGCGTTAGAGCCGTGCTCACCATTGTCGTAATGCCCCATATGGGTCGCCGCGATAATAATGTCTGGCTTTTCTGTCTGTTGCAGCTCCTGAATCACCAGCTTCGCTTCATCAGCGGGCTTACGAAATTCGATATCAGTGAAATATTCCGGATTACCAATTTTGGCTGTGTCATCCGTCGTCAGGCCAATAACGGCAATTTTCAGATCCTGACGCTTAAACAGCGCCCATGGTTTAAACAGGCGCTCGCCGGTACTTTTCTGGTAGATATTGGCGGAAAGCAACGGGAACTTAGCCCACTTTTCCTGCTGGCGTAATACGGTGAGCGGGTTATCAAATTCATGATTACCGATCGCCATCGCGTCATAGCCCACCAGATTCATACCGCGAAAATCAGGTTCGGCATCCTGTAAGTCGGACTCGGGCACGCCAGTGTTAATGTCGCCACCGGAAAGTAGCAGCACGCTACCGCCTTCAGCCGCAACCTCTTTGCGGATACCATCCACCAGCGTTTTTTGCGCCGCCAGACCATATTCGCCATATTCATTGCGCCAAAAATGCCCATGATGATCATTGGTATGCAGAACTGTAATTTTGTAGGTTTTATCCTGCTCGTACGCCAGAGCAGTTTCACTCGCCAGTGTAAATGTGGTTAACAGTGCTAACGCCACGCCCCGCTGCAATAATTTCATACTTCTCTCCCTGACCTGATTTCAACGTGTTGAAAAATAGTATGACGCGACATCATAAACAAGTCTGCGTCCGGTGAAGATAAATCTGCATCCAGATTAGAAATTCTGTATTCCGTGTTGAGACTTCCTTCAGGCGGCGCATACAGGTATGTTAGTCGGGTAATAATCACAAATAAGATCATTCTTTACATCGCAACCCTGAAAAAGTGACTTTCCTATGGCAATGAGTGAACAAACCCAGCCTGTGGCGGGCGCGGCTGCGTCAACGACTAAGGCCCGAACATCGTTTGGTATTTTAGGTGCTATCAGCCTCTCACATCTGCTGAACGACATGATCCAATCGCTGATTCTGGCGATTTATCCACTGCTTCAGTCAGAATTTTCTCTGACATTTATGCAGATTGGCATGATAACCCTCACCTTCCAGCTCGCCTCTTCGCTACTGCAACCGGTGGTCGGCTACTGGACCGATAAATATCCGATGCCGTGGTCGTTGCCGATTGGCATGTGCTTTACCTTAAGTGGTCTGGTGCTGCTGGCGCTGGCGGGCAGTTTCGGCGCAGTTCTGCTGGCAGCGGCGCTGGTCGGTACCGGTTCATCGGTCTTTCATCCGGAATCTTCTCGCGTGGCCCGTATGGCTTCCGGCGGGCGTCATGGCCTGGCGCAATCTATATTTCAGGTCGGCGGAAACTTTGGCAGTTCCCTGGGCCCCTTGCTGGCGGCGGTGATTATCGCGCCTTATGGCAAAGGCAACGTTGCCTGGTTTGTGCTTGCGGCACTGCTGGCGATCGTGGTGTTGGCGCAAATCAGCCGTTGGTACTCGGCACAGCACCGAATGAATAAAGGAAAACCCAAAGCGACGATTATCAATCCACTGCCGCGCAATAAAGTTGTTCTGGCGGTCAGCATTCTGTTAATCCTCATTTTCTCGAAATATTTCTATATGGCGAGCATCAGCAGCTATTACACCTTTTATCTGATGCAAAAATTCGGATTATCTATCCAGAATGCTCAGCTTCATTTGTTTGCCTTCCTGTTTGCCGTTGCGGCAGGTACGGTGATTGGCGGGCCTGTAGGGGATAAAATTGGACGGAAATATGTGATTTGGGGCTCTATCCTCGGCGTTGCGCCGTTTACGCTGATTTTACCCTACGCCAGCCTGCACTGGACGGGGGTTTTAACGGTGATTATTGGATTTATCCTCGCTTCGGCATTCTCTGCCATTCTGGTCTATGCCCAGGAGCTGCTTCCGGGACGTATCGGTATGGTTTCTGGACTATTTTTCGGTTTTGCTTTCGGCATGGGAGGTCTGGGGGCGGCAGTTCTGGGGCTTATCGCCGACCACACCAGCATAGAGTTAGTCTATAAAATCTGTGCTTTCCTGCCACTATTGGGGATGTTGACCATATTCCTGCCTGATAACCGGCATAAAGACTGATTTCATTGCAGCCAAAGGCAAACTTTGGCTGCATCGTTTTACAGTCGCCATAAGCCTTTCCTCTGTTAAACCGCCTTCTGTTTTCCGATCCGTGCTTTTTTTGCAGCTAATTCCATTTTTCTGCAAAATTCAACAATTATTCATAAACATCATCAATGAAATTGTCATAAACTATTACCTGTAATTTTGGTTTTCCCGGCCAAAAATGGACAATAACCACCAGGAAAAGGAGACGGAATGCATCACGCCACCCCGCTTATCACCACCATTGTTGGCGGCCTTGTGCTCGCCTTTATCCTCGGCATGCTGGCCAATAAACTACGTATTTCTCCTCTGGTGGGATATCTGTTAGCGGGTGTGCTGGCAGGACCATTCACTCCGGGCTTTGTTGCCGATACCAAGCTTGCGCCGGAACTGGCTGAACTGGGCGTTATTTTGCTGATGTTCGGCGTCGGTTTGCATTTTTCGCTCAAGGATTTGATGGCGGTAAAGTCCATCGCCATTCCCGGCGCGATCGCCCAGATAGCCGTGGCGACGCTGCTGGGTATGGCGCTCTCCGCCGTGCTGGGCTGGTCGTTAATGACCGGTATCGTGTTCGGCTTATGTCTTTCCACCGCCAGTACCGTGGTGTTACTGCGCGCACTTGAAGAACGGCAATTAATTGACAGTCAGCGTGGGCAAATCGCCATCGGTTGGTTGATTGTGGAAGACCTGGTGATGGTCCTGACACTGGTATTGCTACCCGCGGTAGCAGGAATGATGGAACAGGGCGATGTGGGCTTTGCCACTCTTGCAGTCGATATGGGGATCACCATCGGCAAGGTGATCGCATTTATCGCCATTATGATGCTGGTAGGTCGCCGTCTGGTGCCGTGGATTATGGCACGCAGCGCAGCAACCGGTTCCCGCGAGCTGTTTACCCTGTCGGTGCTGGCGCTGGCGTTAGGGATTGCCTTTGGTGCGGTAGAGCTGTTTGATGTCTCCTTTGCACTCGGTGCGTTCTTTGCCGGGATGGTACTGAACGAGTCTGAACTGAGTCACCGTGCCGCCCACGATACACTGCCATTGCGCGACGCGTTCGCGGTGCTGTTTTTTGTCTCCGTCGGGATGTTGTTTGATCCGTTAATTCTGATTCAGCAACCGCTGGCAGTACTGGCGACGCTGGCAATTATTCTGTTTGGTAAATCGGTCGCGGCCCTGTTCCTTGTGCGTTTGTTTGGTCACTCCCAGCGCACGGCGTTAACCATCGCCGCCAGCCTGGCGCAGATTGGTGAGTTCGCGTTTATCCTGGCGGGACTAGGAATGGCATTAAATTTACTGCCACAGGCCGGACAAAACCTGGTACTGGCAGGGGCGATCCTGTCGATTATGCTCAACCCGGTACTGTTCGCACTACTGGAGAAATATCTGGCGAAGACCGAAACGCTGGAAGAGCAGACGCTGGAAGAGGCAATCGAAGAAGAGAAGCAGATCCCAGTGGATATTTGCAACCATGCGCTACTGGTGGGTTACGGTCGTGTAGGCAGCCTGCTGGGGGAGAAATTGCTCGCCTCTGATATTCCGCTGGTGGTGATTGAGACGTCACGAACCCGTGTTGATGAGCTGCGCGAGCGCGGGGTCCGCGCAGTATTGGGCAATGCGGCGAACGAAGAAATTATGCAACTGGCGCATCTGGAATGTGCAAAATGGCTGATCCTGACGATTCCCAACGGCTATGAAGCGGGCGAGATTGTGGCATCTGCCCGCGCGAAAAATCCGGATATTGAGATTATTGCCCGCGCCCATTATGACGATGAAGTGGCGTATATCACCGAACGTGGTGCGAATCAGGTGGTGATGGGTGAGCGTGAAATTGCCCGTACTATGCTGGAACTGCTGGAAACGCCACCGGCGGGTGAGGTGGTGACGGGGTAAACGGTGGTTGCCGGATAATAGGCGCGGATATGTAGGCCTGATAAGACGCGCCAGCGTCGCATCAGGCATTGAGAGCAAAATGCCAGATGCGGCGTGAACGCCTTATCTGGCCTACGAACCGACGATAACTTAACGATCCCAGTAAGACTCTTCCAGGCTGTCTTCACGCTCCGGCAAGCCGCGCGTTAAACGAGGTGAATGCTGGTTCAGTACCTGATAGCTCACACGGTTAGCATATTTACACACCTGCGCTAACGATGAATAAGTTAACCAGGTGAATTTATGTTTGCTGGAGTTTGGTACGTTGCTACGGTGGTAGCTGTTGGCGGTAATGTCATGCAGCAACGCTGCCAGTGCGCCATCCCCTGCTCCATTAGTGTTCATGATTTTTTCCGGCCCGCCCATGTACGGCGCAATGTGCGAATAGACACGCAGCGGATTCTGGCAATCCTTGTGGCGCATGGCGCGGCTAAACTCATACTGGTTAAATTCCGCTATAGCACCCGGCAGCAGCGGATGCTGGGTTTTACGTTTCGCTTCGTCTTCGGTAAAGCCCGCCATATACAAGCCGATTGGCCCGGCGGTGCACAGCACCAGATCTACCCAGTCCAGCGCCTTGTCAGATGCCAACAACGGATCGCTTTCTCCGGTCAACGCTTCGGCTTCATCTTCGTTCATCGCAAGGATAGAGACGTGGTCTTTGAGGAATTGCTGCCACCACTGCGGATTCTCGGCAATGACAAACTTGGTGCCCAGCGTCAGCACCACCGGTACGTTATATTTCTTCGCGTACTCAATGGCTTTCATAGTTTCTTCCGGCATGGGTTCACCCGGCTTGCAACGCACCAGATAAGAGGTGAGAACCAGAGCCGAGGCTCCGGCAATCACATCTTCCGGAATACTTTCAGCCCGCAGCTGGTTCATGTGGCCGGGGCTGATAGCAAAGGTACGTTCCCCGGACTCGCCAATCAGCGTAAAGCAACGACCAATTGGGCCATCCACGCCTTGTAGATAGTTAAGATCGGTACGGCTGGAGGTGTTACACAGGTAACGATAGGCATAGCTGCCAATTTCAATATTGCTGCACATGACGCCCAGCAGCACCGAACGGTCGTCCGCGAGCACCGAGTAGTTGTGCATGGTGTTACCAATGGTGCCACCCGCAAACTGATGGGTAATCAGGTTTTTCTGTTTTAGTTCCTGATAAAGCGCTTCGGCAACGTCATCCTCAATCACCAATGAATGCCCGGCGCTTAATCCATAACGCTCAATGAATTCATCATCCACTTTCGCTTCAATATCGACCAGCGTTTGATCGATACCCACTACCCAGGCGGCGCTGGTTTCGTTTTCTGGCTGGAATTGCTGAAGCAGCGGATCGCGTGCGTTTACGGGGAAGTAATGTTTGGATTTACGTTTACCGGGAAATTTCATGGTTGTTTTTACGGGTGGTTAACTGAGCGGCGAATGTTAACACAATCTGACGGGAGCGCGCGAGACGCAGCCAGTTTCAATATCAGCAGGCGGGATCGCATTTTCATGGCAGTGGTTCCTTACAATGACGTAATTTGAAAGGAGTTTTTGCATGAAGCCGGAAAACAAATTACCCGTTCTGGACCTTATCTCTGCTGAAATGAAGACCGTTGTGAATACTCTTCAGCCGGATTTACCGCCCTGGCCTGCAACGGGAACGATTGCTGAGCAACGACAGTATTACACGCTTGAGCGCCGATTCTGGAATGTGGGCGCTCCAGAAATGGCAACCAGAGCTTACAGGGTTCCAACAAAATATGGGCAGGTGAAAACACGTATCTTTTATCCGCAGCCAGATAGGCCGGCGACGCTATTTTATTTGCATGGAGGCGGTTTTATTCTCGGCAATCTCGATACCCACGATCGCATCATGCGCCTGCTGGCAAGCTACAGCCAATGTACGGTGATTGGCATTGATTACACCCTTTCACCTGAAGCGCGTTTTCCGCAAGCGATAGAGGAAATTGTGGCTGCCTGTTGTTATTTCCACCAGCAGGCGGAGGATTATCAAATCAATATGTCCCGCATTGGTTTTGCTGGTGATTCCGCAGGTGCCATGCTGGCGCTCGCCAGTGCGTTGTGGTTGCGCGATAAACAGATCGATTGCGGTAAAGTTGCGGGCGTTTTGCTGTGGTATGGGCTTTACGGATTACGGGATTCCGTGACTCGTCGTCTGTTGGGTGGTGTCTGGGATGGCTTAACGCAACAGGATTTGCAGATGTATGAAGAGGCGTATTTAAGCAACGACGCGGACCGCGAGTCGCCATATTACTGCCTGTTTAATAATGATCTCACTCGCGAAGTTCCGCCCTGTTTTATTGCCGGGGCGGAGTTCGATCCACTGCTGGATGACAGCCGTCTGCTTTACCAGACGTTAGCGGCACACCAGCAACCTTGTGAGTTCAAACTCTACTCCGGTATGCTGCACGCCTTTTTGCATTATTCACGGATGATGAAAACCGCCGACGATGCTCTACGCGACGGTGCTCGATTCTTTAGCGATAGGCTGCAACAAGATTAGCCATCATTTCGATATGCTCCGGTGTAGCATTAAGCGCCGGAATATATTCGTATTTTTTCCCGCCAGCGCCGAGGAAGACTTCACGGTTTTGCTCGGCAATCTCTTCCAGCGTCTCCAGACAATCCGCAGCAAAGCCCGGGCACATCACCTGAATATGACCCACGCCTTTTTCTCCGAGCATTTTCAGCGTTTCGTCGGTATAAGGCATCAGCCAGGGTTCCCGGCCAAAGCGCGACTGAAAGGTCATCATCACTTTTTCCGGTGCCATCTCCAGTGCGGAAGCGAGTTCGCGAGTTGTTGTGCGGCAACGTTGCGGGTAATCATCGCCTTCATCTGCATAACGCTGGGGAATGCCATGATAAGAGAGCAACAGCAGATCCGGTTCGCCATGTTTGGCAAAAGAAGCACGTACGCTGTTCGCCAGTGCATTAATATAATCGTGGTTATCGGCGTAATCACGAATAAACGATATCCCCGGAATGCTACGTTTGCGCGCCAGAATTCGCGCCAGTTCATCCCATACCGCACCGACCGTTGAACAGGAGTATTGCGGATAAAGCGGCAGCACCACAATATGATCTACATGCTCTGCCAGAAGTTCATCTACGGCGCTTTCCAGTGATGGCGAGCCGTAGCTCATTCCCAGCGCCACGGGCGTCTCCGGTAAACGTTGCGCCAGCGCCTGCTGTTGCTGGCGGCTGTAAACCATCAGCGGCGAGCCACCTTCCATCCAGACAGAGGCATACAGCTTCGCCACACGCGGCGAACGCAGCGGCAAAATCACGCCGCGCAGCAACGGCCACCATAACAACCGTGAGGTATCAACCACGCGTCTGTCGCTTAAAAATTGTTTCAGATAGCGTTTTACCGCTTCAGGTGTGGGGGCATCGGGCGTACCCAGGTTTGCCAGCAGGATACCGGTTTTAGTCTGACGCATTACCGCCTCTTATCTATTCAACTTGTTGATAATTGTAGCGGAAAAGTGAAGAAGAAGAACTAATTGCTGTAAGAGGTATTGCCTGAGGAGGATGAGCAGACCTGCCCGAAAGCAGATCTGCTGCAGCTTGATTAGCCGAGGATTTTTTCCAGATCAGCGCGAACTTCAGCCACCGGCTTGGTGCCGTCAACTTTCGCGTATTTGGTGTTACCCGCTTCCGCTTCTTTGGAGTAGTAGCCGATCAGCGGTGCAGTCATCTGATGGTATTCAACCAGACGTTTACGTACGGTCTCTTCCTGATCGTCTTTACGGGTAGTCAGCTCTTCACCGGTAACGTCGTCTTTGCCTTCTACTTTCGGCGGATTGAATTTAACGTGATAAACACGACCAGACGGCGCGTGAACGCGGCGGCCTACGATACGGTCAACAATCAGTTCGTCCGGTACGTCGAATTCCAGAACGTAATCAACATTGATGCCCGCTTCTTTCATCGCGTCTGCCTGCGGAATGGTACGCGGGAAGCCGTCCAACAGGAAACCGTTGCGGCAGTCTTCCTGAGCAATGCGCTCTTTAACCAGCGCGATCACCAGTTCGTCGGTGACCAGTTTGCCAGCATCCATAATGTCTTTTGCTTGTTTACCCAGCTCGGAGCCAGATTTGACCGCAGCACGCAGCATATCGCCAGTGGAGATTTGCGGAATACCATATTTCTCCATGATGAACTGAGCCTGAGTCCCTTTCCCCGCGCCCGGAGCGCCAAGCAGAATGATACGCATTGCGAAAATCCCCTTAAAATGTGTCGATTTTTTTGAAAAAGCGATAAACGATACCACCAACAGGCGATTGCCTCAAGAAAGGCACCTGAGGCTGAAACGGTTAATGGCAAGATAATTTGCGGAAAGTGCAGATGAAGAAAAGAAAAATGCCGGATGACACGAAGGTCATCCGGCATGACATCAGGAAACCAGCAGCTGGTTCATACGACGAATAAACAGGTTCGGATCTTCCAGCGTACCGCGTTCTGCCAGCAGCGCCTGATCCAGCAGCAGTTCTACCCACTCGCTGAACTTCGCTTCATCTTCAGTATCCGCCGCACGTTTCACCAGTACGTGATCCGGGTTCAGTTCGAAGATGTATTTCACTTCTGGCACTTTCTGGCCCGCCGCAGCGAACAGTTTCGCCATCTGAGTGCTCATTTCGTCCGCGTCGGTCGAAACGATCGCTGGCGTATCGGTCAGACGGTGAGTCAGACGGACATCTTTCACGCGCTCGCCGAGCAGGGCTTTCACACGGTCGATGAACGGAGTCAGTGCTTTCTCCGCTTCTTTCGCGCTCTCATCAACTTCGTCAGCCAGTTTTTCCAGCGACTCGTCAACTTTAGACACAGACTGGAACGGTTTACCGTCGAACTCAGTCAGATAGTTCATCATCCACTCATCGATGCGGTCGGAAAGCAGCAGAACTTCGATGCCTTTCTTACGCAGCAGTTCCAGGTGCGGGCTGCTCTTCGCTGCCGCGTAACTGTCTGCGGTGATATAGTAGATTTTCTCCTGCCCTTCTTTCATGCGGGAAACGTAGTCTTCCAGAGACACGGTCTGCGCAGAAGAATCGGTATGGGTAGAAGCAAAACGCAGCAGTTTGGCGATCGCTTCCTGGTTAGCGAAATCTTCCGCCGGACCTTCTTTCAGTACCAGGCCAAACTGTTGCCAGAAGGTCTGGTATTTTTCCGCGTCGTCTTTCGCCAGTTTTTCCAGCATTTGCAGCACACGCTTGGTCAGCGCATTGCGCAGGTTACGCGTTACCGTGCTGTCCTGGAGGATTTCACGGGAAACGTTCAGCGGCAGATCGCTGGAGTCAATCAGACCACGCACGAAGCGCAGATAGTTCGGCATGAACTGTTCTGCGTCGTCCATGATGAACACACGCTGAACATACAGTTTCAGACCGTGTTTATGATCGCGGTTCCACATATCCCACGGTGCCTGAGACGGAATGTACAGCAGGCTGGTGTACTCCTGCTTACCTTCAACGCGGTTGTGGCTCCAGGTCAGCGGATCGTTAAAGTCGTGGGCGATGTGTTTGTAGAACTCTTTGTACTCTTCATCGGTGATTTCCGACTTGTTACGAGTCCACAGCGCCTGCGCTTTGTTGATTTTCTCCCAGGAGATAACGGTTTCGCCGTCTTTCTCTTCGCGTTTTTCGATCTCTACCGGCAGCGCGATATGGTCGGAATATTTGCTGATGATGGAACGCACACGCCAGTCATCGAGGAACTCGTCTTCGCCTTCACGCAGATGCAGGGTGATTTCAGTACCACGATCTTCTTTAGTGATGTCGGCAACGGTGTATTCACCTTCGCCAGCCGATTCCCAGAAGACGCCGTTTTCTGGTTTTTCGCCTGCCGCGCGAGTACGCACGGTCACTTTGTCAGCCACGATAAACGCAGAGTAGAAACCAACACCAAACTGACCGATCAGCTGGCTGTCTTTCGCCTGGTCAGAACCCAGGGATTCGAGGAATGATTTGGTGCCGGATTTAGCGATAGTCCCCAGATGGTCAATCACTTCGTCGCGGGTCATCCCCACGCCGTTATCGGAGATGGTCAGCGTGCGCTTGTCTTTATCGAAAGAGACACGAACGCGTAGTTCACCATCACCTTCGTACAGGTCCGGGTTAGAAAGCGCGCGGAAACGCAGCTTGTCCGCCGCATCGGAGGCGTTAGAGATAAGCTCACGCAGGAAGATTTCTTTATTGGAATAGAGAGAATGGATCATCAGGTGCAGAAGCTGTTTCACTTCTGACTGAAAACCACGAGTTTCTTGTCCTTTCATGTAGGTCTACCTCAATAATGCCATTTTAAGGTTAAAAACAGGATGAGGGAGAGATGGGGACAAGGGAGAATAATTTCAAGCGAGAGCAGGTGATCCTGCTCTCGTTTGCTTAAAAACGAATCTTATGACGCCCGGCAAGGGAGTGTGACAGCGTGGTGCCATCGACCATTTCCAGTTCGCCGCCAACCGGTACGCCATGAGCGATTCGGCTGGCTTCCACGTCATATTGCGCACAAAGCTCGGCAATGTAGTTAGCGGTAGCTTCACCTTCAACCGTGGGGTTGGTGGCGAGGATCACTTCAGTGATTTTTTCCTCTGCCAGACGCTGTTCCAGACGATCAAGCCCGATATCATCAGGACCGATGCCGTCCAGCGGTGACAGGTGTCCCATCAACACAAAATAACGACCTGAAAACTGCCCCGTCTGCTCAATGGCGTAAATGTCCGCCGGACTCTCCACCACGCAGATTTGACCGTTTTCCTGACGACGTGGATTCGAACAGATGTTACAGACTTCCTGTTCGGTGAAGGTGCGGCAATCGGCGCAGTGACCGATTTCCGACATCGCCCGGGTGAGCGCCTGCGCCAGACGCATCCCGCCGCTACGATCGCGCTGAAGCAGCGTGAACGCCATACGCTGCGCCGACTTCGGGCCAACGCCCGGCAGACAGCGCAGTGCTTCCATAAGCTGTGTTAACAGCGGGCTGGTTTGCATCAGAATGGCATCTTAAAGCCAGGCGGCAGCTGCATTCCGGAGGATACAGAGGCCATTTTTTCTTTCTGCGTTTCTTCAATACGACGTGCTGCGTCGTTGAATGCTGCAGCCACCAGGTCTTCCAGCATCTCTTTGTCGTCTTCCAGCAGGCTCGGGTCGATCTCTACGCGACGGCAGTTGTGTGCACCGTTGATGGTCACTTTTACCAGACCTGCGCCAGATTCGCCGGTGACTTCCAGCTGCGCGATCTCTTCCTGCATTTTCTGCATTTTTTCTTGCATCTGCTGGGCTTGCTTCATCAGGTTACCCAGACCGCCTTTACCAAACATAGGTTTCTCTCTCAATCACGTTAAGGATGACGAACGTAAGCTGTGCTTACGATCAAATGGGGCGGATACTTTCTTCATCCAGCTCCGCATCGAAGAATCGACGCAGGGTCTGAATATTATTATCCGCAATAATGGACTCGCGCGCCTGCGCAAGTTTTTCTTCGTATATCGCCTGACGCCATTCCAGCGGCGTACGCACCGCGGGATTATCATCTTCAACGATAGTCAGTTCAACCGTTGAACCTTTTAACGTGCTCAACGCTTCAGCCAGTTTTTGCTGTGCGCCGCGGTTGTTCAAATGCCGCTGAGAGGAGCGCAAATGCAGACATACTGCGTTGTCGCTCTCCTCTTTCCAGGCATTTAACGCCACCTGTTCGACCAGTTTTGGTAGCGAAAGTTGACTCACCTGAGCCGCCCACGGGTCGCGCTCAATGGCTTCTGCCGCCAGCTTCGCCGCCAGTTCCGGCGTTTTTTCATGTTCCAGCGCTTTTTTCAGCGCCTTCGGCGTAGCGACCACTTCTTTTTGCTGCATCACTGGAGTGGTGGCCTTCCAGCGATACGCTTCTTTTTTGGCTGGCGCTTTTTCCAGCGCCGATGGCACCGGGCGCGCCTGAACGCGATCGGTGACCGAAGCCAGTCTTTCCAGCGCAGCGTTATTCACCGGCCGCGCGCGGGTAGCGGCTGCCGGTTCACTCTTTTTTGCTTTGGTTGCTCCCTGCACGCGCTGCAACTGCTGGCGCGCCGCCAGCACCTGGCTGGTGGTTTCCGGGAGCGGTACAGTCGGTGCCTGCTGCGGCGCTGATTGCGGTTGCGGCGGCACCTGTGTTGGCGTCATTACTGCCGTTGGCGCGACGGGCGCAAAGGACTGGCGTGGCACTTCTGGCTCAGGCAGCGGCATACGCGGATGGAACGCCAGCGCGCGAAGCAGCGTCATCTCAACGCCCATACGGCGGTCTGGCGCATACGGTAATTCTTTGCGACCAATCAACAGCGTCTGATAGTAAAGCTGAATATCCGTCGGCGGTATGGTGCGCGCCAGTTCACGCATCCGCAGCTCGATGGCAGCCATGTCGTTGCCAAGTGCAGCAGGCGAAAGTTGTACCATCGCAATACGATGCAACAGACCGAGCATTTCCACCAGCAACGCTTCCCACTCGATACCACGGGCAGCAGCTTCATTAATTAGCGCCATTACGCGCTCGCCGTTGGCCTCGACCATCGCTTCAACCAGCGATAACGCCTGATCGTCGTCAAGCGTACCCAGCATCGCACTGACCGCCTGGGTTGAAACCTGGCCGTCACCGCTGGCAATCGCCTGGTCGGTCAGACTTAAGGCATCTCGCAGGCTGCCTTCAGCGGCGCGTGCCAGCAATTGCAGCGCCCGCGGCTCGTGAGCGATATGTTCTTCATTGAGGATGTGCTCAAGTTGATGGCGGATTTGCTCGACATCCAGCGCCTTGAGATGAAATTGCAGACAGCGTGACAAAATCGTCACCGGCAATTTCTGCGGATCGGTCGTCGCCAGCAAAAACTTAACGTGCTCTGGCGGCTCTTCAAGGGTTTTTAACAGTGCGTTAAAGCTGTGACGCGACAGCATATGCACTTCGTCGATGAGATAAACTTTGAAACGACCACGCGCCGGAGCGTACTGAACGTTATCCAGCAGGTCGCGGGTATCTTCGACTTTAGTGCGCGAGGCGGCGTCGATTTCAATCAGATCGACAAAGCGCCCCTGCTCGATTTCACGACAGTTATCGCACACGCCGCACGGCGTCGCGGTAATGCCGGTTTCGCAGTTTAGCCCCTTCGCCAACAGTCGGGCGATAGAGGTTTTTCCGACGCCACGGGTGCCGGAAAAAAGATAAGCATGATGAATACGCCCTAACGACAAGCCGTTCGCCAGTGCGGTCAGCACATGTTCCTGGCCGACGACGTCAGCAAAGGTTTGTGGGCGCCATTTTCGGGCTAAGACCTGATAACTCATTGGCAGGCTCTGAAACGCTGGAAGGTGGATTCACGAAGGGGTAATGCTAACACAGCCCCGTCAGAACGGCGAGGCTGAATGCACATCTTGCCCTGCCCGTAGCGTGAGCAGCGCAAGACTGACGATAATTAATGGCCCGGGAACGGGACAAGGCTGTAGCTGGTAATGCCCTGTTTTTCGAGACGCTGTTCGCCGCCGAGATCGAACAGGTTGATAATGAACGCAGCGTCAGCTACTTCACCACCCAGACGACGGATCAGTTTAACGGTCGCTTCGATAGTGCCGCCGGTTGCCAGCAGATCGTCCACCACCAGAACTTTATCGCCCGGTTTGATGGCATCAACGTGGATTTCCAGCTGATCGGTGCCGTATTCCAGGTCGTAAGTTTCACTGATGGTTTCACGCGGCAGTTTGCCCGGTTTACGGACCGGTACAAAGCCAACGCCCAGACCCAGAGCTACCGGAGCGCCAAACAAGAAGCCACGCGCTTCGGTGCCGACCACTTTGGTAATGCCCGCATTTTTGTAACGCTCAACCAGCAAGTCGATGCTGAGAGCGTAAGCTTTCGGGTCTTCCAGTAAGCTGGTGACATCGCGGAAAAGAATGCCGGGTTTTGGGTAGTCCTGAATGCTTTTGATGCTATTTTTGAGATACTCAAGCTGCTGTGCAGTCGCGGTCATAAGTGTATGCCTGCTTGTTACGGTGGTACTCACGGCGCGTTTTGAACGTATCAAAAGTAACAGTTGTTTAACCTTTGACCGCCTGCGCCTGTGCTCGAAAACGCCAGAATGTACTGGCTGTACGCAATAATTGCAACTGCGATTGTTGTGCTTCAGTGCTTTTCTTGCTTTTCATCAATCACCGGAATTCGCCACATATAAAAAAGCAAACAGGCGAGAATTACCAGCAACATGATGCGCACCCACGGCATCTGGACGAACCACAGCGAAATCGTAAACGTAATCAAAATAAGCAAAATCGCCCGTGGTTTTGCGCCGCGCGGCATCGCATGATGTTTCTGCCAGAAACGTAGATAGCTGCCAAACCATGAGCGGTACAGCAACCAGGCGTGAAAGCGCGGGGAAGAACGGGCAAAGCACCAGGCCGCCAGCAGGATAAACGGCGTCGTCGGTAATACCGGTAATACCACGCCCAGCGTACCCAGCACTACCGCCAGCCAGCCAATGATGATTAAAATGATTCGTTGCATATTGAGTGTTGTCAGCTTACAGAGTGGCTACTTTAGCATAACAATTATCATTTTCATTGAGGTCTTATCGTGAAAACCGCCCTGCTGCTGGAAAAACTGGAAGGACAGCTCGCCACGCTGCGTCAGCGTTGTGCCCCGGTAGCGCAATTTGCCACGCTAAGTGCCCGTTTTGACAGGCACCTTTTTCAGACCCGTGCGACAACACTACAGGCTTGTCTCGATGAGGCGGGCGATAACCTGGCTGCGCTTCGTCATGCGGTTGAGCAGCAACAGCTGCCGCAAGTCGCCTGGCTGGCAGAACATCTGGCGGCGCAACTGGAGGCTATAGCGCGTGAAGCCACAGCCTGGTCGCTACGCGAGTGGGATAGCGCACCACCGAAAATTGCCCGCTGGCAGCGTAAACGTATTCAGCATCAGGATTTTGAGCGGCGGCTACGTGAGATGGTTGCCGAACGTAGAGCCCGTCTGGCACGAGCGACCGATCTCGTGGAACAGCAGACGCTGCATCGTGAAGTGGAAGCCTATGAAGCGCGCCTGGCACGCTGCCGCCATGCGCTGGAAAAAATCGAAAACAGGTTAGCGCGTTTAACCCGCTAGCAATGGAGAGAGTATGTCACTGGAAAATGCCCCTGACGATGTCAAACTGGCCGTCGATTTGATTGTGCTACTGGAAGAAAATCAGATCCCAGCCCGCACCGTGCTGCGCGCGCTGGATATTGTAAAACGCGATTATGAAAAGAAATTAACGCGCGATGATGAGGCGGAAAAGTGAGAAATAAATGGGGCCGCTAAATGTCCCCTAAGATTGTGGGCAAACGCAAAACTGCCTGATGCGCTACGCTTATCAGGCCTACACCGCTCCTGCAATATATTGAATTCTTGCGGTTTCGTAGGCCGGATAAGGCGGTCACGCCGCATCCGGCATGAACAACGCGCACTTTGTTAGTAATCTCGGGGCAACTAAATGTCGCCCCCTTTGGTTATTACCCTACCGCTGGCGTCGGATCGTCGCCTTTGTAGTCGCGTTTGACTTCCGTCACCTCATCGCCCTTCTCGTTGTGCAGATGCACTTCAAGCTGGTTAAAGGCAATGTTGATGTCGTTTTCACGGCACAGCTGATCGATAGTACGGTTCAGCTCATCGACAGTACGGCTACGGTCACGCAGTTCACGCACATACAGACGCAGCTCATGATCCAACGTGCTGGCACCAAATGCCGTAAAGAAGACTTCCGGCATTGGTTCGTGCATCACCCTTGGGTGCTCAGTCGCCGCCTTCAGCAACACTTTACGCACTTTTTCCAGATCGGAGCCATAAGCTACGCCGAGACGGATCACCAGACGCGTAGTCGTGTCAGTCAACGACCAGTTGATCAGACGCTCGGTAACAAACGCTTTGTTCGGGATAATCACTTCTTTGCGATCGAAATCGGTAATCGTTGTCGCACGAATACGGATCTTGCTGACCGTACCCGAGAAGCTACCAATGGTTACCGTGTCGCCTATGCGCACCGGACGTTCGAACAGAATGATCAAACCGGAAACGAAGTTACCGAAGATCTCTTGTAAACCAAAACCAAGACCTACGGATAATGCTGCCGCCAGCCACTGGAGTTTATCCCACGAGACGCCCAGCGATCCGAACACCGTCATCGCACCAACGGCAATAATGATGTAGTTAAGGATGGTAGTAATGGCATACGACGCGCCCTGGCGCATATTCAGTCGCGAGAGCACCAGCACTTCCAGCAAACCAGGCAGGTTGCGAATCAACGCCCAGGCCACCATTGAGGCGATAATCGCAAACAACAGACTGCCCATGGTGACGTTTTTCACCACCGCAGCACCAGCTTCAGTAGCGTTGTAATGCCAGAGCGTAATGCTGTCGAGATAGCTGAACACGGTGATCAAATCAGACCAAATTGCCCAGAACATGACACCGAACAGCGCAAACATCAACAACATGGTAATACGCAGCGTCTGCTGGTTAACCTGCTCCAGCGCAATGGTGGGTTCTTCCGGCGGTTCGGCACCTTCTGCGCCCTCTTTCACCAGATTCTGCCGACGCGCCAGTGCACGACGCCAGGCGATACGCCGCGCCGCTACGCTTAAGCCGCGCAATACCGTCTGGTACAGCAGGTTCCAGATGATCACCAAATAAACGGTTTCAATCCAACGCCCGGAGAGGCGCAGCGTGGTGTAGAAGTAACCCGTGGCGGTCAGCACCATCAACGCAATCGGGATAATCGACAGCACGGTAATGGTGACCAGTCGCATGGTGTGCGACTCTTTATCACGCCAGCTTTCGCGGCACATCGGCCACACCAGGAAGGCAATCAGCAGCAGGTTGAAGAAAATCATCGCCTGCCCCAGCACATCATCCATCAGATGCAGCGGGGAGAGTTCTGCCACCACAGACCAGAAATGGATCGGCAGCAACGCGAGGCTGATGCGGACAATTTGCCGACGCCAGTGGCTGGTCTGCTGTTCCGGCATACCAAAGTGACGCACGGCAACACCATTTTTCTCCAGCACTTTCCAGCACAGGCCAAATACCAGCCAGAAAATCGCCAGTTTTTTGCTGAACGACCACAATAACTCGCTGATATTGAGCTGCATAGTCAGCAGAATCAGGCCGACAGCGAGAATAATCAGGCACACCGGCAGTGCGCGGATTAGGTCAATAAGAATCGCTTTTGGTGTGTTGAGCTGGCTGTCGTTACGCAGGGAACCCACAGCGGAAGCCAGTTTTTGTTGATACGCTTTCAGCCAGCCCAGACGCCAGTGGATCAGCCCGGCAATCAACAGCAGCGGCAAACCAGCGAGGAAGGCGATGAATACGGCGGGCCAGGCTTTTTCCCAGTTCACCGTGATTTTCATCGACTTAAATTCATCTTTCAGCGTTTGCGGGAACGCTTTAATCCAGTCCCAGTCCATCGGGCGGTTACTGTTCACCCAAAAAATTTGCTGCGTCAGGATGGATTTCAGGTTTTTCGACACACTCATTAACTGCTGCTGGTTGATTTGCAGGTTAATGGCCATCATCAGCTGGTTACCCAACTGTTTGTTAAGCTGATCCAGCAATTCGCGACGCATATCAACTACTTGCAATAATGCATCGTGAACTTCGCTGTTGACTTCGTTGGTGTGACCTTCTTCCAGTTTGCTGACGAACGCATCGCTCTGGAACAGCGCGTCACGCTGCTGGTTGACTTCAAACTGTTCGAGACGCAAATCCGCGATGCGGTTGGTCATGTTTTCCAGTTCATCTGCCGAGGGGAGTGTTTGTTGTTGCTGGTACAGGATACGTGACAACAGCAGACTGCCCTTCAGAACGGCAATCTGCTCTTTAATATTGCGTTCCGATTGCAGCGCACGCTCCAGCCAGTTTTTGACTTTAATGTTTTGCTGCATCAACTGATTACCGTTTTCAGTCGCGGTAATCAGACGCTGACTTAACTGCTGGTTAATTTCCAGTTCCTGCTTCACCAGCGGATTAGCCTGAATACGCGCGGCTTCATCCGGGGAGACAGCTTCCTGCGCCGTTTTTTCGGTTAAAGTCAGGCGCTTGCTGTTTACTGCTTCTTGCAACAGTTGTAACTGGTGCTCCAGACGGGCGCTGTTCGCCGTCACGTAATCACGCTGCTTTTGCAAGGTATCCTGCAAGACAGTGTTCCCTTCCAGGCTTTTACGCTGCTGGTCAATCTCGGCATTCAGCAAAGCCTGCTGGACCTGCATTAACACTTTCTGGCTGGGACGTAAGGCAGTCTCGCCGACATCAGTCCCATCCAGACGACTGCGAATTTGTTGCAGCTGCTGCGAAGCGTTATACATCGCATTTTGTACGCGTTCGGGCTGCGTCTGTAGCGAAACCAACTGGCTGTTATAAGACGCCAGATCGTTTTGTGCGTTCTGCAAATCGTCCAGCGCCTGGGCAACGCGAGTTTCCAGCTGGCGCAACGAAAGCGTACTCAGAATTTTGCGAGTTTCTTCGTCGTTATCGACATCGCTAAGTGCTGTTAACGCCGCGGTCGCCTGGCGCATTTTTTCCGGCGCTTCAGCGACTTTTTGCCGTAGCTGAACTGTCTCTTCTTTTACGCGATCGATTTTATCGAGGGTAGCTAATGTATCTGTCAGATCCTGCTGCACCAGTTTGTCCTGAGCAGAAAGATCTTTTTGTTTATTCAGTGAGTCAAGTTGTGCCTGCAGGTCCGCTTTTGTCGGCAGATCACCATTCGATGACGCCCGCGCAAACGCCGTGTTCTGGCATAACAAGACAAAAACAAAAGCAATAAATGCTGAAAAAACAAAATGCCGTGATCGTTTGTAATACTGGAACATAGTCATGATGAATGAAGGTTTCTGAACCTGAAGAACGACCTGAAAAAGTCAAACCGCAAGAATATCACGACGCAGTGAACCAGAATAGCAACGACGAAAATGTCCAGGAAAAATCCTGGAGTCAGATTCAGGGTTATTCGTTAGTGGCAGGATTACGAAGCGTGGGACACAGGAGATACATCTCCAGTAAGATGGCGACGTAATCGCGGGCTTCTTTTTTAAGATCAAAAGATTGCGGGGCAAAGAGCCAGTTTTCCATCAGGCCGGAAATATAGCCGCGCATAATAATTGCTGCCCGACGCGTCATTAAATCCGCAGGCAACATTTTCGCTTCAATACAATGTTTTAACGTTTGTTCTATACGGTCATAACTTTCCAGACAGAGATTACGTTGTGCCTGTTGCACAACAGCCATTTCTCCGACAAATTCGCATTTGTGGAATATAATCTCCATCAATAATCGACGCCGTTCTTCTGTCACCGTGGATTCAAGAACATGAATTAATATCTCTCTTAATACTGAGAGTGGATCGCCAGGGAATTTTGCCTGATACTCAAGCTCTAGTTCACCAATATTGGATTCTGACAGTTCCCAGATCTCACTGAACAAATCCGACTTGTCTTTAAAATGCCAGTAGATTGCACCGCGCGTAACGCCAGCTGCTTTTGCAATCTCACCCAGCGAGGTGGATGATACCCCCTGCTGTGAGAAAAGACGTAGAGCCACATCGAGGATGTGTTGGCGCGTTTCTTGCGCTTCTTGTTTGGTTTTTCGTGCCATATGTTCGTGAATTTACAGGCGTTAGATTTACATACATTTGTGAATGTATGTACCATAGCACGACGATAATATAAACGCAGCAATGGGTTTATTAACTTTTGACCATTGACCAATTTGAAATCGGACACTCGAGGTTTACATATGAACAAAAACAGAGGGTTTACGCCTCTGGCGGTCGTTCTGATGCTCTCAGGCAGCTTAGCCCTAACAGGATGTGACGACAAACAGGCCCAACAAGGTGGCCAGCAGATGCCCGCCGTTGGCGTAGTAACAGTCAAAACTGAACCTCTGCAGATCACAACCGAGCTTCCGGGTCGCACCAGTGCCTACCGGATCGCAGAAGTTCGTCCTCAAGTTAGCGGGATTATCCTGAAGCGTAATTTCAAAGAAGGTAGCGACATCGAAGCAGGTGTCTCTCTCTATCAGATTGATCCTGCGACCTATCAGGCGGCATACGACAGTGCGAAAGGTGATCTGGCGAAAGCCCAGGCTGCAGCCAATATCGCGCAATTGACGGTGAATCGTTATCAGAAATTGCTCGGTACTCAGTACATCAGTAAGCAAGAGTACGATCAGGCTCTGGCTGATGCGCAACAGGCGAATGCTGCGGTAACTGCGGCGAAAGCTGCCGTTGAAACTGCGCGAATCAATCTGGCTTACACCAAAGTCACCTCTCCGATTAGTGGTCGCATTGGTAAGTCAAACGTGACGGAAGGCGCATTGGTACAGAACGGTCAGGCGACTGCGCTGGCAACCGTGCAGCAACTTGATCCGATCTACGTTGATGTGACCCAGTCCAGCAACGACTTCCTGCGCCTGAAACAGGAACTGGCGAATGGCACGCTGAAACAAGAGAACGGCAAAGCCAAAGTGTCGCTGATCACCAGTGACGGCATTAAGTTCCCGCAGGACGGTACGCTGGAATTCTCTGACGTTACCGTTGATCAGACCACTGGGTCTATCACCCTACGCGCTATCTTCCCGAACCCGGATCACACTCTGCTGCCGGGTATGTTCGTGCGTGCACGTCTGGAAGAAGGGCTTAATCCAAACGCTATTTTAGTCCCGCAACAGGGCGTAACCCGTACGCCGCGTGGCGATGCCACCGTACTGGTGGTTGGCGCGGATGACAAAGTGGAAACCCGTCCGATCGTTGCAAGCCAGGCTATCGGCGATAAGTGGCTGGTGACAGAAGGTCTGAAAGCAGGCGATCGCGTAGTAATAAGTGGGCTGCAGAAAGTGCGTCCTGGTGTCCAGGTAAAAGCACAAGAAGTTACCGCTGATAATAACCAGCAAGCCGCAAGCGGTGCTCAGCCTGAACAGTCCAAGTCTTAACTTAAACAGGAGCCGTTAAGACATGCCTAATTTCTTTATCGATCGCCCGATTTTTGCGTGGGTGATCGCCATTATCATCATGTTGGCAGGGGGGCTGGCGATCCTCAAACTGCCGGTGGCGCAATATCCTACGATTGCACCGCCGGCAGTAACGATCTCCGCCTCCTACCCTGGCGCTGATGCGAAAACAGTGCAGGACACGGTGACACAGGTTATCGAACAGAATATGAACGGTATCGATAACCTGATGTACATGTCCTCTAACAGTGACTCCACGGGTACCGTGCAGATCACCCTGACCTTTGAGTCTGGTACTGATGCGGATATCGCGCAGGTTCAGGTACAGAACAAACTGCAGTTGGCGATGCCGTTGCTGCCACAAGAAGTACAGCAGCAAGGGGTGAGCGTTGAGAAATCATCCAGCAGCTTCCTGATGGTTGTCGGCGTTATCAACACCGATGGCACCATGACGCAGGAGGATATCTCCGACTACGTGGCGGCGAATATGAAAGATGCCATCAGCCGTACGTCGGGCGTGGGTGACGTTCAGTTGTTCGGTTCACAGTACGCGATGCGTATCTGGATGAACCCGAATGAACTAAACAAATTCCAGCTAACACCGGTTGATGTCATTACCGCCATCAAAGCGCAGAACGCCCAGGTTGCGGCGGGTCAGCTCGGTGGTACGCCGCCGGTGAAAGGCCAACAGCTTAACGCCTCTATTATTGCTCAGACGCGTCTGACCTCTACTGAAGAGTTCGGCAAAATCCTGCTGAAAGTGAATCAGGATGGTTCCCGCGTGCTGCTGCGTGATGTAGCGAAAATTGAGCTGGGTGGTGAGAACTACGACATCATCGCAGAGTTTAACGGCCAACCGGCTTCCGGTCTGGGGATCAAGCTGGCGACCGGTGCAAACGCGCTGGATACCGCTGCGGCAATCCGTGCTGAACTGGCGAAGATGGAACCGTTCTTCCCGTCGGGTCTGAAAATTGTTTACCCGTACGACACCACGCCGTTCGTGAAAATCTCTATTCACGAAGTGGTTAAAACACTGGTCGAAGCGATCATCCTCGTGTTCCTAGTAATGTATCTGTTCTTGCAGAACTTCCGCGCGACGTTGATTCCGACCATTGCCGTACCGGTGGTATTGCTCGGGACCTTTGCCGTCCTTGCCGCCTTTGGCTTCTCGATAAACACGCTAACAATGTTCGGGATGGTGCTCGCCATCGGCCTGTTGGTGGATGACGCTATCGTTGTGGTAGAAAACGTTGAGCGTGTGATGGCGGAAGAAGGTTTGCCGCCAAAAGAAGCCACCCGTAAGTCGATGGGGCAGATTCAGGGCGCTCTGGTCGGTATCGCGATGGTACTGTCGGCGGTATTCGTACCGATGGCCTTCTTTGGCGGTTCTACTGGTGCTATCTATCGTCAGTTCTCTATTACCATTGTTTCAGCAATGGCGCTGTCGGTACTGGTGGCGTTGATCCTGACTCCGGCTCTTTGTGCCACCATGCTGAAACCGATTGCCAAAGGCGATCACGGGGAAGGTAAAAAAGGCTTCTTCGGCTGGTTTAACCGCATGTTCGAGAAGAGCACGCACCACTACACCGACAGCGTAGGCGGTATTCTGCGCAGTACGGGGCGCTACCTGGTGCTGTATCTGATCATCGTGGTCGGCATGGCCTATCTGTTCGTGCGTCTGCCAAGCTCCTTCTTGCCAGATGAGGACCAGGGCGTATTTATGACCATGGTTCAGCTGCCAGCAGGTGCAACGCAGGAACGTACGCAGAAAGTGCTCAATGAGGTAACGAATTACTATCTGACCAAAGAAAAGAACAACGTTGAGTCGGTGTTCGCCGTTAACGGCTTCGGCTTTGCGGGACGTGGTCAGAATACCGGTATTGCGTTCGTTTCCTTGAAGGACTGGGCCGATCGTCCGGGCGAAGAAAACAAAGTTGAAGCGATTACCATGCGTGCAACACGTGCTTTCTCGCAAATCAAAGATGCGATGGTTTTCGCCTTTAACCTGCCCGCAATCGTGGAACTGGGTACCGCAACCGGCTTTGACTTTGAGCTGATTGACCAGGCTGGCCTTGGTCACGAAAAACTGACTCAGGCGCGTAACCAGTTGCTTGCAGAAGCAGCGAAGCACCCTGATATGTTGACCAGCGTACGTCCAAACGGTCTGGAAGATACCCCGCAGTTTAAGATTGATATCGACCAGGAAAAAGCGCAGGCGCTGGGTGTTTCTATCAACGACATTAACACCACTCTGGGCGCTGCATGGGGCGGTAGCTATGTGAACGACTTTATCGACCGCGGTCGTGTGAAGAAAGTTTACGTCATGTCAGAAGCGAAATACCGTATGCTGCCGGATGATATCGGCGACTGGTATGTTCGTGCTGCTGATGGTCAGATGGTGCCGTTCTCGGCGTTCTCCTCTTCTCGTTGGGAGTACGGTTCGCCGCGTCTGGAACGTTACAACGGCCTGCCATCTATGGAAATCTTAGGCCAGGCGGCACCGGGTAAAAGTACCGGTGAAGCAATGGAGCTGATGGAACAACTGGCGAGCAAACTGCCTACCGGTGTTGGCTATGACTGGACGGGAATGTCTTATCAGGAACGTCTCTCCGGCAACCAGGCACCTTCACTGTACGCGATTTCGTTGATTGTCGTGTTCCTGTGTCTGGCTGCGCTGTACGAGAGCTGGTCGATTCCGTTCTCCGTTATGCTGGTCGTTCCGCTGGGGGTTATCGGTGCGTTGCTGGCTGCCACCTTCCGTGGCCTGACCAATGACGTTTACTTCCAGGTAGGCCTGCTCACAACCATTGGTTTGTCGGCGAAGAACGCGATACTTATCGTCGAATTCGCCAAAGACTTGATGGATAAAGAAGGTAAAGGTCTGATTGAAGCGACGCTTGATGCGGTGCGGATGCGTTTACGCCCAATCCTGATGACCTCGTTGGCGTTTATCCTCGGCGTTATGCCGCTGGTTATCAGTACTGGTGCTGGTTCCGGCGCGCAGAACGCAGTAGGTACCGGTGTAATGGGCGGGATGGTGACCGCAACGGTACTGGCAATCTTCTTCGTTCCGGTATTCTTTGTGGTGGTTCGCCGCCGCTTTAGCCGCAAGAATGAAGATATCGAGCACAGCCATACTGTCGATCATCATTGATACAACGTGTAATCACTAAGGCCGCGCAAGCGGCCTTTTTTATGCATAACCTACGAACATTAAGGAGTATTGAACCACCAACTCAGGATCTCATACGAAAACCAGTATTAACCACGTATAAAATTCATAAAAAATACTGATTGTTAGTTAATTTATATTAAGTAGCGCTAATAGATTTAATAATCCATAACCATTTAGAGGCTATTCTTAATTATTTGCGGTAATTCTTTATTCATTCCTCGGTTATTACGTCATATTCAGAGCAATCCTGGTATTAGTGTCACCAATTTCTTCTGGCGATAATTCTGAAATGTTATGAACAGTTCGAGCAAACTGCTTTTACCTGCTGCGGGTTGGTGCTAGTATGAAAAAGTGAGTCCTGTCCCGCTTCCTTCCTAATTGTAATTTTTCGTAATAATGCGATGAAAACCTACAAAGAGTGGCTTATAGTTAAGCTAACAAACGAGAGGGCAAGTCCAGGTCAGTAAGTTTTTTCCATCCCGAAAGGTGTCCGTTAGTTCAACCGCTAAGAAGGGGACGCGTTATGGATGAATACTCACCCAAAAGACATGATATCGCACAGCTTAAGTTTCTCTGTGAAACCCTGTATCATGACTGCCTTGCAAACCTTGAAGAAAGCAATCATGGCTGGGTTAACGACCCAACCTCGGCGATCAACCTCCAGTTGAATGAACTGATTGAGCATATTGCGACCTTCGCACTTAATTACAAAATTAAGTATAATGAAGACAATAAGCTCATTGAGCAGATCGACGAATATCTGGATGACACCTTTATGTTGTTCAGTAGTTATGGTATTAATATGCAGGATCTTCAGAAATGGCGGAAGTCAGGTAATCGACTATTCCGTTGTTTTGTCAATGCGACGAAAGAGAATCCTGCGAGTTTATCTTGTTAGAATTATTACAACCATGGGTAGAAGTATGTCCGAAAAACCTTTAACGAAAACCGATTATTTAATGCGTTTACGTCGTTGTCAGACAATTGACACGCTGGAGCGTGTTATCGAGAAAAATAAATACGAATTATCAGATAATGAACTGGCGGTATTTTACTCAGCTGCAGATCACCGCCTCGCCGAATTGACCATGAATAAACTGTACGACAAGATCCCTTCCTCAGTATGGAAATTTATTCGCTAATAAATAACTCGCTTTCGGAGCTATAACCGGCTGTTTATTAAGAATTTTATACTTTTTTTCGCCATGAAGACATACCCTATGTGATCTTCATCACACAGATGTAATGGGAACGTTCTCTTCACTGACTTTTCGTCTTACTGTGTTGCCGCATTTTCAGCAACCGGAAGTCAGTAATGAGCACAGAAAAAGAAAAGATGATTGCTGGTGAGTTGTATCACTCGGCAGATGAGGCGTTATCTCGCGATCGCCTGCGAGCTCGTCGGCTTATTCACCGATACAATCATTCCCTGGCGGAAGAGCACACATTACGCCAGCAAATTCTTGCTGATTTATTCGGTCAGGTGACAGAGGCTTATATTGAGCCAACGTTTCGCTGTGACTATGGTTATAACATTTTTCTCGGCAATAATTTTTTCGCCAACTTCGATTGCGTGATGCTTGATGTCTGCCCTATTCGCATTGGTGATAACTGTATGTTGGCACCAGGCGTTCATATCTACACGGCAACACATCCCATCGACCCTGTAGCACGTAATAGCGGTGCTGAACTGGGGAAACCCGTCACCATCGGTAATAACGTCTGGATTGGCGGACGTGCAGTCATTAACCCTGGTGTGACCATTGGTGATAACGTCGTGGTAGCCTCAGGTGCAGTTGTCACAAAAGATGTCCCGGACAACGTTGTCGTGGGCGGTAATCCAGCCAGAATCATTAAAAAATTGTAACCAGCTTTTCTCAACTGTTATGCAAAATCGTGGCAAATCTGTTACTTCCCCTCTACTATTCCCACGTTAAAATAGGGTGTTCCCTGGAAAGTTGCAGATATCACGAAGGCAAACGATGACCGAAATACAACGCCTGCTGACCGAAACGATTGAGTCTCTGAATACCCGCGAAAAACGCGACAACAAACCCCGCTTTAGTATCAGTTTTATCCGTAAACATCCGGGGCTGTTTATCGGTATGTACGTTGCTTTTTTTGCCACCCTGGCGGTGATGTTGCAGTCCGAAACGCTTTCAGGCTCTGTCTGGCTACTGGTTGTATTATTTATCCTGCTTAATGGTTTCTTCTTTTTCGATGTCTACCCACGCTACCGCTATGAAGATATCGACGTGCTGGATTTCCGCGTTTGCTATAACGGCGAATGGTACAACACGCGCTTTGTACCTGCCGCGCTAGTTGAAGCCATCCTGAACTCTCCGCGTGTCGCGGATGTTCATAAAGAACAACTGCAAAAAATGATCGTCCGTAAAGGTGAACTATCTTTTTACGATATTTTTACCCTCGCTCGCGCCGAATCAACATCTTAAGTTAGGGGTACATACCAGGCGTAAAGCTCTACGCCTGGTCAAATGACAACGATCGCTTCCACCCATCACTTCATGAAATACCAGCTCTACCTCCTTATCTCCTGCCAGCCTTTTTCCACAATCAGATATACTTTCCCTACACTGTGTTAATAAGGATATGCTGGTGAGAACACGACATCTGGTCGGCCTTATTTCGGGAGTACTGATTCTTTCAGTATTGCTGCCTGTCGGCTTAAGCATCTGGCTGGCCCATCAGCAGGTAGAAACATCATTTATTGAAGAGCTGAATACGTATTCCTCCCGCGTCGCTATTCGGGCCAATAAGGTGGCGACACAAGGGAAAGATGCGCTGCAAGAGCTGGAAAGATGGCAAGGCGCTGCCTGTAGCGAAGCCCATCTCATGGAAATGCGTCGGGTATCTTACAGTTATCGCTATATTCAGGAAGTGGTTTATATCGATAACAACGTTCCCCAATGTTCGTCTCTGGAGCATGAAAGCCCGCCCGATACCTTCCCCGAGCCAGGTAAAATTTCGAAAGATGGTTATCGTGTCTGGTTAACATCGCATAACGATTTAGGCATTATTCGTTACATGGTCGCCATGGGAACGGCACATTATGTCGTCATGATCGACCCCGCTTCCTTTATTGATGTCATTCCCTATAGCTCATGGCAAATTGATGCCGCCATTATTGGCAATGCCCATAACGTTGTCATAACCAGCAGCGATAAAATTGCTCAGGGAATTATTACCAGGCTACAAAAAACACCCGGTGAGCATATCGAAAATAATGGAATCATTTACGATATCCTGCCCTTACCGGAGATGAATATTTCGATCATCACCTGGGCTTCAACGAAAATGTTGCAGAAAGGCTGGCATCGGCAAGTCTTTATTTGGTTACCGCTCGGGTTGGTGATTGGCCTGCTGGCAGCGATGTTTGTGCTGCGTATTTTGCGCCGTATCCAGTCACCGCATCATCGGCTGCAGGATGCTATCGAAAATCGTGATATTTGCGTGCACTATCAGCCGATTGTCTCCTTAGCCAATGGCAAAATTGTCGGTGCTGAGGCACTGGCGCGCTGGCCGCAGACAGACGGTAGTTGGTTGTCACCAGATAGTTTTATTCCGCTGGCACAGCAAACGGGCCTTTCTGAGCCATTGACGCTACTGATTATAAGAAGCGTCTTTGAAGATATGGGCGACTGGCTGCGTCAGCATTCTCAGCAGCATATTTCGATCAATCTTGAATCCACCGTGCTCACCTCGGAAAAAATCCCGCAATTGCTGCGTGAAATGATCAATCACTATCAGGTTAATCCCAGACAGATCGCGCTTGAACTCACTGAACGCGAGTTTGCCGATCCGAAAACCAGCGCCCCGATAATTTCTCGCTACCGGGAGGCGGGCCATGAAATTTATCTCGATGATTTTGGTACAGGGTATTCAAGTTTAAGCTATTTACAGGATCTGGATGTCGACATTCTGAAGATCGATAAATCTTTCGTTGATGCGCTGGAATATAAAAATGTCACGCCGCATATCATCGAAATGGCAAAAACACTGAAACTGAAAATGGTTGCGGAGGGAATCGAAACCAGTAAACAAGAAGAGTGGCTACGCCAGCATGGCGTGCACTACGGTCAGGGCTGGCTCTACAGCAAGGCATTACCGAAAGAGGATTTCTTACGCTGGGCCGAGCAACATTTGTGAATTTTAGGGCTGACGGCACGCCGCACAGCCCGTCACGCTACCTACTCGTCGATGATTGATTCGAATCCACCATAGATCATTCGCTTGCCGTCAAACGGCATGGACTCGCCGAACTCTTTCATCCGTGGGTCCGACATCATCTTTTGATTAGCAGCGTCGCGGACCTCTTTTGAAGGGTATTCAATCCAGCTAAAGACAACCTCTTCATTCTCTTCCGCTTTCACCGCCATACGAAAATCGGTCACTTTACCATCCGGTACATCGCTGGCCCAGCATTCGACAATACGAAGCGCACCGAACTCTTTAAATAATGGCGCGGCCTTAGCGGCCATTTCCCGATAGGCATCCTTTTTATCGGCAGGAACGGCAACAACAAAACCATCAACATACTTCATCAGACATACCTCCGAAGCGTACTGCGCAGCCAGACAATTCTTGCGACGTCAGTTGTGGTTAAAGTTTAGCCATGTTGGGATTTTTTGACGAAACGGTGGGAGGCAGAAATGGGTGGGGGCCCTGCCAGCTACATCCCGGCACACGCGTCATCTGCCTTGGCTGCTTCCTTCCGGACCTGACCTGGTAAACAGAGTAGCGTTGCGGGAGAACCAACAGAGCCCCCATTGAGAGCGTTGAGAACCAACGCGCAGGCGCATTATCACTGCTGCCCCGGCTAATTGCAACCCATTGCGTGCCAGATGCTGGTTTCTTGCGCAATGCGGCTTCACTCGGGCGTTTTTCCAGATTATGCTGAAAAATTACCTCAGGAAGAAAAGATGGAAAAAGAAGATTCATTTCCCCAACGCGTCTGGCAAATCGTAGCCGCTATTCCCGAAGGCTATGTCACCACTTACGGTGATGTGGCGAAACTGGCGGGATCGCCGCGCGCCGCGCGCCAGGTAGGCGGTGTGTTAAAGCGTCTCCCCGAAGGCAGCACCTTGCCCTGGCACCGGGTGGTTAATCGCCACGGCACCATTTCACTGACCGGACCGGATTTACAGCGTCAGCGACAGGCATTACTGGCAGAAGGTGTGATGGTGTCGGGAAGCGGGCAAATCGACTTGCAGCTTTATCGCTGGAACTACTAACCCTCTCCGGGCGGAGAGGGTTAACTTCGCTTAATATTGCGTTGGAGCTGGAACTGCCGAAGACGGATTCACCTGGGTTGGTGAAGTTGAAGGTACGGTAGTCGTTGCGCCACCGCTAGCCTGAACCGGCACGGCGGTTTGCTGCACCGGCACCAATGTCAGGTCGGCTTTAGTTCCGCCCTGGTTGATCACCGGCTGAACGGTATCGGTAATAAATACCAGTTTGTCATTCACGGTAATCGCCGCACTCAACAGAATACGCGCGTTCGGCTGAACATCTGCCGGGTTAAATGGCAGAACAAAGCTGAATGGTGACTGTTTACCTTCGGTACGCACCGCTTTCTGCGCCAGCACTTTCGACGGCGCATCGGCTAACGACGCGTCAGAAAGTGTCACGGTCAGCACGGCATCAGGCGGCAGTGCGACTTTCTGACGGATCCAAACGGTACCGGAGACATTCGGTTGCTGGATAGCAGGTTGTTGTGTTGCTGAAATAGACGTATTTGCAGCCGGTGCTGGCGTCTGAATATCCGCGCTTTTATCTGCGCAAGCCGCCAACGCAATCGCAACCGCTAAACCACTGGCCATGTGCACGAGTTTCATTCACTTCTCCTTATTATCAATGCACCAGCGGGCTAACTTTCCTCGCCGGAAGAGTGGTTAACAAAATAGTAACGTCAACAAGTGTGGCACACATCACGCATTTCTGCCTGTAATTAGCCCGTAATTCAGACCATTGCACCCATCGGACCAGTGGCAAATTTGCGTTATACTCAACTCACTTTGGCTTGCTGCGGCAGCTTTGTTACTGGAGAGTTATATGAGTCAGGCGCTAAAAAATTTACTGACATTGTTAAATCTGGAAAAAATTGAGGAAGGACTCTTTCGCGGCCAGAGTGAAGATTTAGGTTTACGCCAGGTATTTGGCGGCCAGGTCGTGGGTCAGGCCTTGTATGCTGCAAAAGAGACCGTCCCTGACGAGCGGCTGGTACATTCTTTTCACAGCTACTTTCTTCGCCCTGGCGATAGTAAGAAGCCGATTATTTATGATGTCGAAACGCTGCGTGACGGTAACAGCTTCAGCGCCCGCCGGGTTTCTGCTATTCAAAACGGCAAACCGATTTTTTATATGACTGCCTCTTTCCAGGCACCAGAAGCGGGTTTCGAACATCAAAAAACAATGCCGTCCGCACCAGCGCCTGATGGCCTGCCTTCGGAAACGCAAATCGCCCAATCGCTGGCGCACCTGCTGCCGCCAGTGCTGAAAGATAAATTCATCAGCGATCGTCCGCTTGAAGTCCGTCCGGTGGAGTTTCATAACCCACTGAAAGGGCACGTCGCAGAACCGCATCGTCAGGTGTGGATCCGCGCAAATGGTAGCGTGCCGGATGATCTGCGCGTTCATCAGTATCTGCTCGGTTATGCTTCTGATCTTAATTTCCTGCCGGTAGCTCTACAGCCGCACGGCATCGGTTTTCTCGAACCGGGGATTCAGATTGCCACCATTGACCATTCCATGTGGTTCCATCGCCCGTTTAATTTGAATGAATGGCTGCTGTATAGCGTGGAAAGCACCTCGGCGTCCAGCGCACGCGGCTTTGTGCGCGGTGAGTTTTATACCCAGGACGGCGTGCTGGTTGCCTCGACCGTTCAGGAAGGGGTGATGCGTAATCACAATTAAAAAAATAGCCGGAGGTGAAAACCGTCCGGCTGTTTTTTGCAGTGCTTGTTACGCGTTATAGGCATTCTCGCCGTGGCTGTTGACGTCCAGCCCTTCTCGCTCCTGCTCTTCCGGTACACGCAGACCAACCGTCAAATCCGCCAGTTTGTAGCCGATAAATGCCACCACACCAGACCAGACAATCGTAATGGCGATGCTTTCCAGCTGTACCAGCAACTGATGGCCCATCGTCACACCTTCAGCGAAGCCCACGCCGCCCAGCGAGCTGGCGGCAAAAATCCCGGTCATGATACAGCCGACAATACCACAAACGCCGTGCACACCGAAGACATCGCAGGGATCATCCACCCGCAGCAAGCGTTTGAGCATGGTAACGCCCCACAAGCCCGCCAGACCAGCTACCACGCCGATAATCAACGCACCGCCAACCCCAATGTAACCACAGGCTGGCGTCACGCCGACCAGACCGGCAATCGCGCCAGAACACGCTCCCAGCAGTGAAGGCTTACCACGCAGCGCCCATTCACCGAAGATCCAGCCAAGAATTGCCGCCGCAGTTGCGACCACAGTATTCACAAATGCCAGTGCCGCGATTTCATTCGCCGTGCCCGCTGACCCGGCGTTAAAGCCAAACCAACCGATATAGAGAATGGCAGTCCCGGTGAAGACCATCGGCAGGTTGTGCGGTTTAAACGCCTCTTTGCCGAAGCCCACGCGTTTGCCTATCAGATACGCGCCCACCAGACCGGCGATTGCGGCGTTAATGTGCACTACCGTGCCACCCGCGAAATCCAGCGCACCGTGAGAAGCCAGCAAACCGCCGCCCCAGACCATATGCGCAATCGGAATGTAAGAGAGCGTCAGCCATACCACCACAAAAATCAACACAGCTGAGAAGCGGATTCGTTCCGCCAGCGCCCCAACTATCAAGCCTACGGTAATGCAGGCAAACGATCCCTGAAACGCCACGTGGATATACTGATAAATGCTGCCCATCACCGCCGTCAGTTCAATGTTTTTCAGCATCAACCCGTTAATGTTGCCGAAGAAGTTGTTGCCTTCGCCAAACGCCAGCGAGTAGCCGTAAACCACCCAGAGAATACAGACCAGTGCAAACGTCACGGTCACCTGCGTCAGCATCGACAGCACGTTTTTGCCACGAATCAGCCCTCCATAAAACAGGGCAATCCCCGGAACGGTCATAAACAGCACCAGCGCAGTACAAATCATCATAAACGCATTGTCGGCTTTATCGGCCACCGCAGGTGCAGCCATTACCAGTCCCGGCAGCATCGCCAGTGAAGTAAGCCCAGTTTTTATCGTTGCTATCTTCATTTTTCGTTCCTGTTGCTGTGTGCCAGAGATTACAGCGCCGCTTCGTCGGCTTCGCCGGTACGAATACGAATGACGCGTTGCAATTCAGCGACGAAGATTTTGCCGTCGCCAATTTTTCCGGTGTAAGCCGCTTTGCTGACGATATCGATCACTTCATCGAGTTGGTCATCAGCAATCGCCACATCAATTTTTACTTTTGGCAGGAAGTTGACGCTGTATTCCGCCCCCCGGTACAGCTCGGCATGCCCTTTCTGACGCCCGAAACCTTTCACTTCGGTGACGGTCAGGCCCTGAATACCAATGGAAGATAACGCTTCACGAACGTCTTCCAGCTTGAATGGTTTGATTATCACGGTCACCAGCTTCATAGATCCCCTCCGGTCAGAATTCGGTAATGGTTCTGCTACACGAAGAAGGTATTGCAAGCGGTGTGCCAGAAATGAAAAACGAGAAAGAGAGCAGGAAGTTAAGAAGATTGAAAATGAAAACGCACTATGACAGTGCACAGTGCGTTACATTTTTGCACCAACGATGAAATATTGCGCTATTCAGGCGCTCAATGATTCCTCTTCACGCACGCTGGCTGCCAGCTCTTCGCCCGCAAGTTGCAGTTGATACATCTGCCAGTATCGTCCCTGGGCCGCCAGCAGTTGCTGGTGAGTGCCCTGCTCCACGGCTTGCCCACGATGAAGCACCAGAATGGTGTCGGCATCAACAATAGTCGATAAGCGGTGAGCAATCACCACAAGCGTAGTATGTTCACGCACCGCCGCCAGAGCATGTTGAATCGCCTGTTCAGTCCCGGAGTCAATGCTGGCGGTTGCCTCATCAAGGATCAGGATTTGCGGCGTCTCCACCAGCACGCGCGCCAGTGCCAGCAGTTGCTTTTGCCCGACTGAGAGATTATTCCCCTGCTCGCCAAGCGGCGTGTAAATACCATCACTCATGCTACGCGCCAGCTCCGCCAGCTGCACGGTTTCCAGCGCCTGCCAGACGCGTTCTTCAGAGATATCACGTCCCAGCGTCACGTTGGCGAGGAAGGTATCCGCCAGCACCACCGGATCTTGCTGCACCATTGCCACGCCCTGGCGCAGCGCGCTGTGACTTAGCGTACTTAATGGACGACCATCAAGGCGAATCTCACCTTCCGTTAGCGGGTAATAGCCCATCAATAAACTGGCGAGGGTGCTTTTGCCACTGCCGGTATGCCCGACCAGCGCCACAAAGTTGCGCGAAGGCACAGAGAGATTAATGTTCTTTAGCACCAGATTGTCATCGCGATAAGCAAATGACACGTTATCGACTTCGATGGTGCCGCTCTGCAACGGGCGATCATCATTGCCATATTGCTGGCGCGGTCCGTCCATCAGCTCAAAAACGCGCTCACCAGCAACAACAGCCTGTTGCAGCATCGCCTGCTGCGTGGTCAGTTCGATTAAGGGTTCGTTAAGTCGCCCCAAATAACTGATGAACGCATACAACACGCCCACTTCAATGGTGCCGCTGGCGGAGAAGCCAAACAGCATCAACAAGCCACAAAGAATGAGCGATGAAAACAGACTCAGCAGCGGACGCAGCAGAAAACCGTCGAGGCGCAGGGTTTGCATCCTCGCCATATAGTGTGAACGACTGGCCTCACCCATACGTTCGCCAAATCGCGCCTGCTGACGGAACTGCTGGATAACGCTCATGCCATTGATGATTTCGTTAAAGCCGTCGTTGATATCCGCCAGATAAGCGCGCACACGACGGACAATCGGCGTGCTGTAACGCTGATATATCACCATTACCACCAGCACCACCGGGAAAATCATTATCGCCACCAGCGCCATTCGCCAGTCGAGGCTGAACATCGCCACCAGCATCGCGCCCACCAGTGCGGCGCTACGCAGGACAGTTGCCACTACGGTAACGTAGAGATCGCGGATCACTTCAGTGTCATTAGTGACGCGGGAAATCACCTGCCCGACGGGTTGGGTATCAAACTCGCTTAATGGCTGGCGTAACGCAGCATCCATCACGTCGGTACGCAACTGTTGCACTACGCCTACTGCCGCCCGATTAAACAGCAGCGACTGCGCGTAATGTAGCCCGGCTGCAAACAGTTGCAGCCCAACATACGCCGCCGCCAGCCCTGCAACCACTTTCAACGGCAGGTTATTTTTCGCTACCATATTGTCGATAAAATAGCTGATAAGCAGCGGCCCACTGACTTCTGCCGCCGCCGCAACCCACATCATCAGGACCGCAATCCCCAACGGTTTACGCCACGGTGAACCGTACGCTAACAGGCGCTTGAGAGTCGGCCACAGTTGGCTAAAACTACGCATCGATGGCCTCCTCGCGAATTTCCGGAGCGTCGTCGAGCGCCGCCTCCAGTTGTTGATAGCGATACATATCGCGATACCAGCCACTTTGTTGCGCCAGCTCATCATGATTGCCACGCTGGGCGATATGTCCGTGCTGCATCACAATAATTTCACTGGCTTCCGTCAGTGCAGAAAGGCGATGGGCACTGATGATTACCGTTCTTCCCTGCCCCCACTGACGCAGGTTATGCAGGATCTGGTGCTCTGTGCGTCCGTCCACCGCTGAAAGCGCATCATCAAGGATGAGGATTTCCGCGTTGACTAATAACGCACGAGCAATGGAGATACGCTGTTTTTGCCCACCGGAAAGCATCACGCCGCGCTCGCCCACTTCTGTATCGAAACCTTGCGGTAAACGCAAAATATCGTCATGCACGCTGGCTAACCGCGCGACATGCTCAATCTCTTGCTGGGTGGCATTCGGGCAACCCAACGCGATGTTGTTCGCTACGGTGTCGGAAAAAAGGAACGGTGTCTGGCTAACTACCGCCAGGCGGCTACGCCAGCTATCGAGTTGTAACTTCGTCAGAGGAATATCATGAAAGCGGATATCCCCCTCGCTGACGTCGAAATGACGCTGAATGAGCGACAACAGGGTACTTTTGCCGGAACCAGTCGGCCCGCAGATACCCAGCATCTGACAGGGTTTCAGGGCGAAATTGACGTTTTCCAGCGCAGGATGGTCAGTCTGCGGATACGTAAACTGGCGAATATTCACATCCAGTTCACCACGACCTTCTGGCACCTTATCACTACCATCAATAACGACTGGCGCTTCGGCCAGCATGGTACGAATTCGGCTATACGCCGCGCTGCCACGTTCCACAATGTTAAACATCCATGCCAGCGCCAGCATTGGCCAAATCATCAGACCTAAATACATCATAAAACTGGTGAGCTGGCCCAGCGTTAAACTGCCCTGCACCACCATCCAACTACCGCCGCCAATCGCCAGCAAGTTCGCCATACCAATCGCGATATAGATGGTCGGGTCGAAACGAGCATCAATACGCGCCACCCGCATGTTTTTTTTGCCGGTATCTTCGGCATCCGCGGCAAATAACGCCGACTGACGATCTTCCAGACCAAAGGCTTTGATCATGCGGATACTGGTGAGGCTTTCCTGGGTGCGGTCATTAAGACTGGAAAACGCCGCCTGTGCCAGCTTAAAGCGTTCATGCAAGGCATCGCCGTTGCGCTTGATCATGATCGCCATCACTGGCATCGGCAACAGGGCAAATAAGGTCAACTGCCAGCTAATTTGCGTAGACATCATAATCAACACAGCGCAGCCCATTACCAGTGAATCCACCAGCGTCAGCACCCCTTCTCCGGCGGCAAACACGACGCGATCGACGTCATTGGTCGCACGAGCCATGAGGTCACCCGTGCGATGACGCAGGTAAAACTCAGGATGCTGCCGGCTTAGCTGGCGGTAATAATCTTCACGCAGTTCAACAGCCAGTTGATAAGACGCACCAAACAGCAATACGCGCCAGACGTAACGCAGGAGATAAACCACAACGGCAATCAGCACCATGGTGGCGATCCACATCAGGATCTGCCCGGTAGTAAAGTGTTGTTCTGTCACGCCATCAACAACAATACCAACCACTTTTGGCGGAACCAGTTGCAGCATCGCGATAATGACAAGCAAGGCGACAGCCCCGAGATAGCGACGCCATTCCCGACGGAAATACCAGCTTAATTGAGCAAATAATCGCACGCGTTGTGTCCTGACTTGATTCTGGATATTTATTCGATGGGTAAAGAAGTGGTGTATTTAATCTGTTCCATCGCGAAGCTGGAAGTGACGTCCGACAGCCCCGGTACACTGTTTACCAGACGCTTATAAAACTCGTCGTAGCGTTTCATGTCGGCAACCTGGACGCGCATCAGATAATCGTATTCACCAGCCATGCGCCAGAACCCCAGCACTTCTGGCATTTCGGTAACCACCGTGACAAAGCGGCAATACCATTCGCTGCTGTGATGTTGCGTTTTTATCAGCACAAAGGCGGTCAGGCCGAGGCCTATTTTTTCCGGATCCAGCAGGGCGACTTTGCCGATAAGGATACCGTCGTCCTCCAGCCGTTTCAGACGCTTCCAGCAGGGGGTGGTTGTCAGATTAACGGCTTCAGCCAGTGCCTGCAAAGAGAGGGTGCAATCCTGCTGTAGCAAGGCCAGCAGCTTACGGTCAATTTTATCTAACATAGCCCTTCCACAGAGAATTTTTTTCTCTTTTAATTCTATTTTAAAGGTGAAATCGCGACAATTTATTCTGTGCGGTTTAAGCATCACGGCACAAAATGACAAATTCAACGCAAAAAAAACCGGGCAATTGCCCGGTGCTGGAAGGGATCTCGTTATTCGGGGGAATAAGGTAGATGTGGATAGTCCAGCCAGTGCGTCAAATAGTGAGAGACAGCCTGATTTCGGCAATGTCCAATCACCGGTAAATGCGGGAGCTCCGCGCGCAGTTGCGGCATCGCATTGCCCATAATAAATCCGCTACCGACACTGCCTAACATTTCGCGATCGTTCATCGCATCACCAAAGGCCATGCAATCGCGTAACGATAAACCTAAATGTTGGGTCAGCACCGTCAATGCAGCGCCTTTATTGCAGCCCACCGGCAGCACTTCGAGGCAATCCGTGGCGGAAAAACATAAATGTGCACGCTCGCCTAATGCTTCGTATAGCTGGATCTGCAAGCGTGTAAGATCGTCGTGATCGCCACAGAAGCAGATCTTGGTGACGCTGCCGAGTGGCATTTTTTTGACATCGATTATCTGATAACGAAAACCGCTATAGACAAATGCCTGCAACAACGCAGGGATCTCTTTCCCGGTAAACCAACCATCGTCATTGAAGATATGCATGCTTGCTCGGGTATCCCATTGCTGATACAGCACCAGCTCCGCGATATCCGCAGGTAAATCATCACGATGTAAAAGTTCACCTTCCAGAGAATGCACGCGCGTTCCGTTGCCAGTAATCAAATATGCATCCAGCGATAGCGCCCCGAGAATATGCTGCATCTCCAGCGCATGACGCCCCGTGGCAAAAGTGAGGGTAATGTCGCGTTCACGCAGCCGCGCCAAAGTAGAGAGGGTTTTCTCACCTAAATGATGGTCAGGCATCAATAAAGTGCCATCCATATCAAATGCTGCCAGACGAGCCATTTCTTTCTCCACTCTGTGACACGGTTAATGGTGATTGAGTATCACCTGATATATACGGAAGTAATAGTGAATAGTTAAATAATATTGTTCCGGGTTTATATGCGACTGCTCAACCGTCTTAACCAGTATCAACGTCTGTGGCAACCTTCCGCCGGAAAGCCGCAAACCGTCACCGTCAGCGAACTGGCCGAACGCTGTTTTTGCAGCGAACGCCATGTTCGTACGCTGTTACGCCAGGCACAGGAGGCGGGATGGCTGGAGTGGCAGGCGCAGTCAGGACGCGGAAAGCGCGGTCAACTACGCTTTCTGGTCACGCCAGAATCGCTACGCAATGCGATGATGGAACAGGCGCTGGAAACCGGAAAGCAGCAAGATGTGCTGGAGCTGGCGCAACTGGCCCCAGGTGAGCTGCGCACTCTGTTACAGCCGTTTATGGGCGGACAATGGCAAAACGATACACCCACGTTGCGTATTCCCTACTATCGCCCGCTCGAACCGCTACAACCGGGCTTTTTGCCCGGCCGTGCCGAGCAGCATCTGGCCGGGCAGATATTTTCCGGCCTGACCCGCTTCGATAATAATACTCAGCGCCCGATTGGCGATTTAGCACATCACTGGGAAACCTCTACTGACGGGTTACGCTGGGACTTTTATCTTCGTTCAACGCTACACTGGCATAACGGCGATGCAGTAAAAGCCTCACACTTACACCAGCGATTATTGATGCTGTTACAACTGCCAGCACTGGATCAATTATTTATTAGCGTGAAGCGTATTGAAGTCACCCATCCGCAGTGTCTGACCTTCTTTTTACATCGCCCCGATTACTGGCTTGCGCACCGACTGGCGAGCTATTGCAGCCATCTGGCGCATCCGCAATTCCCACTGATCGGCACAGGTCCTTTTCGCTTAACACAATTCACAGCGGAACTGGTGCGCCTGGAGAGCCATGATTATTACCATTTACGTCATCCGCTGCTTAAAGCGGTTGAGTACTGGATAACTCCGCCGCTTTTCGAAAAAGATTTGGGAACCAGTTGTCGGCATCCCGTGCAAATCACCATTGGCAAACCGGAGGAGCTGCAACGGGTCAGCCAGGTCAGTAGTGGCATCAGTTTAGGTTTTTGCTATTTAACGTTGCGCAAAAGTCCCCGACTGTCCCTCTGGCAGGCGCGAAAAGTGATCTCCATTATTCATCAATCCGGTTTATTACAAACGTTAGAAGTCGGAGAAAACCTGATCACCGCCAGTCATGCATTACTGCCAGGCTGGACTATTCCGCAATGGCAAGTACCGGATGAGGTCAAACTACCGAAAACCTTGACGCTGGTTTATCACCTACCGATAGAACTTCATACCATGGCAGAACGCCTACAGGCGACACTGGCAGCGGAAGGCTGTGAACTCACAATTATTTTTCATAACGCAAAAAACTGGGACGACACGACCCTACTGGCACACGCAGACCTCATGATGGGCGACAGATTAATTGGCGAAGCACCGGAATATACCCTGGAGCAATGGCTGCGTTGCGATCCACTGTGGCCACATGTTTTCGACGCTCCAGCATATGCACATTTGCAATCGACACTGGACGCAGTGCAAGTAATGCCTGATGAGGAAAACCGATTTAATGCCCTGAAAGCGGTTTTTAGCCAGTTAATGGCAGATGCGACGCTGACGCCGCTGTTCAACTATCACTATCGCATTAGCGCCCCTCCCGGCGTGAACGGTGTGCGACTGACACCGCGCGGCTGGTTTGAATTTACCGAAGCCTGGCTTCCCGCGCCGTCGCAATGAATAGCTGGTCCGGGTTAATCGCAGGCGTTACCATAACGCTTTTATTGTTCAAGCAGGATTATCTATGAAACGTGCTGTCGTTGTGTTCAGTGGAGGCCAGGATTCCACCACCTGTCTGGTGCAGGCATTACAACAATATGATGAAGTCCATTGCGTGACGTTCGATTACGGTCAACGCCATCGCGCAGAAATCGACGTGGCACGCGAACTGGCGCTGAAACTGGGGGCACGCGCGCATAAGGTGCTTGATGTAACGCTGCTCAACGAACTGGCGGTCAGCAGCCTGACGCGTGACAGCATTCCGGTGCCTGATTATGAACCTGAAGCCGATGGTATCCCGAATACGTTTGTCCCAGGGCGTAATATTTTGTTCCTGACACTGGCGGCAATATATGCGTATCAGGTAAAAGCAGAAGCCGTAATTACCGGCGTCTGCGAAACGGATTTCTCCGGCTACCCGGATTGCCGCGATGAGTTTGTGAAAGCACTAAACCATGCCGTCAGTTTGGGCATGGCGAAAGATATTCGTTTTGAAACGCCGCTGATGTGGATTGATAAAGCGGAAACCTGGGCGCTGGCAGATTATTACGGCAAGCTGGATTTAGTCCGTAACGAAACGCTGACCTGTTATAACGGCATTAAAGGCGACGGTTGCGGTCATTGTGCGGCGTGTAATTTACGTGCCAACGGTTTGAATCATTATCTGGCCGATAAACCGACGGTGATGGCAGCGATGAAGCAGAAAACCGGGTTGAAGTAATTATTCCGGGTGTCGCCGGATGCGGCTTGAGCATCCGGCACCACAAAACGTTTACTTAACCATCTGCTCCAGCTTTTCGCGCAATTCCCCTTCCAGAGCTAATGCTTTCTGCGTTTTAAGATCAATACAAACAAACGTAATAAGCGCATCCGCTACCACCTGTCCTTCCGGCTCCAGTGTAATGACCTGGCTTAAGATGCCACTTTTACCGTTTAATTGCTGCAACTGACTGGTAATGGTTAACAGGTCGCTTAATACCGCCGGGCGGCGATAGTTAATATTGATATTGACCACGACGAAGGCGATGTTATGGGCCGTCATCCAGTGAAAACTGTCGCTATTTTCCAACCCATGCCAGCGGGCTTCTTCGAGAAATTCAAGGTAGCGGGCGTTGTTTACGTGCTGGTAAACGTCGAGATGATATCCACGAACTTTGATTTGTGTTTGCATAGCGCAATAACCTTACGTTGTTGTTATAAGAACTGTTATAAGTACAGAGGTCATAACTGGTATGACCTCTTCAGTCTGGCAAAAAATTGCCACTATGCAAATTAATTACAGGGTTAATACCGCCAGATTACGTTCCACCAGCGAATTGCCCATCCCCGGCACCTGCTTTAGATCCTCCACCGTTTTAAACGGACCGTACTCTTCGCGATAACTGACAATCGCCTGCGCTTTCTTCAGGCCAACGCCATTCATCGCGCGGGCTAACTCTTCCGCGCTGGCATTATTAATGCTGACCCGGGTGCCTTCTTCGTCACTGGCTTTCGCCGGTACTGCTGCTTTACTTTGTGCTGCAGGAGCTTCCGCTTTGGTTTCTACTGTTGTCGGTTTCGCCACAGAAGCTGCCGCCAGCGCGCTATGAGACATTCCGGCACAGGCCAGGGACAGGGTAATGAGCAGTGCTTTAATTCCGTGTTTCATACTGTTTTCTCCTTGTTTGTTAACAGTGGAATCACCTTAACGGCAGTGAAAACAGTAAACAAATGGCAATGTTCAGAAATGGAAAAGGCCGCGAAAGCGACCTTTTCTTGTTACAGCTGCAAAGCATTTTTTTGCGAGGCGGCTTCAGGATTATTGCTGTTCCAGCGCATCGCCAATTTTGATTTTCGCCTCTTTACGCAGGTTACTCATCAGAGCTTCAAAGACGATTTGTGCGTTGTTCTGGGTGATACCCTGCACCATCGCTTTTTTCTGATCTTCCGGCATTGAACCTTGTTTCACTTCATCCAGCGCCAGCAGAACCACATTACCTTGCATATCGGTCGCCATACCGTAGCTCGGTTTGTCTTTCGCTGGCAGTGGCAGTGCAAACGCAGCCTGGCTAATCGGGTCACGACCGGAACGGCTTAAGGTTTTCGGCTCGCCAAATTTCAGACCGGCAGCCTGCATAGCTTCCGCACCTTTGCCGGCTTTCAAATCAACCAGCAGTTTCTCAGCATCCACTTTCGCCTGTTGTTCAGCTTTGTTGTGCTGAACCAGTGCCTTAACTTGTTCCTGAACATCTGCCAACGGTTTCACCGCTTCCGGTTTGTGCTCGCTGATGCGCAGCACGAATGCGCGGTCGCCGTCTACGGTGATGATGTCAGAGTTGATGCCCGGCGCGCCGTTTTCACCTACCAGACCGCCGTTGAAGATAGCGTCGGCAACTGGCTTGAAGTTCAACTCTTCCGGCAGGTTATCTTTGCTGAACCAACCCGTCTGAGTGGCTTTAACGCCGGCAGCTTGCTCTGCACCGGCCAGAGACTCGGTGTCGTTGCTTGCCGCATCGCTCACTTTCTGCTGCAGCGCGTAGTACGCATCGAGGGCTTTTTCGTGTTTCACTTTCGCCGCAATGTCGTCACGTACTTCGTCTAACGATTTCACTTTCGCTGGCTGAATGTCGTCCAGACGCACAATCAGGAAACCGACCGAAGATTTGATAACACCAGACAGTTGGCCTTTTTCTTTCAGACCAGCATTTTTCAGTTCGTCCGGGATAGTGGCATCTTCTAACCAACCCATATCACCGCCGTTGCGGGCAGAGATAATATCGGCAGATTTTTCTTTGGCTAATGCAGCAAAATCACCGCCCTTATTCAGCTCATCAAGTACCGCTTTCGCTTCATCTTCAGTTTTGGTCTGGATGATGCTGTAACGGGTACGCTGCGGCTGGGTGAATTGATCCTGATGCTGATCGTAGTAGCTCTGGATATCCGCATCGCTAACCGGTTGCTGCATCGTCGCGGCATCCAGCTTGATGTAACTCACGCGGAATTGTTCCGGCGTCATGAAATTGTTTTTGTTTTGTTCGTAGTAGCTGGCAATTTCCTGTTCGGTCACAGGCTGCTTCGCCGCCAGCGCGTTAACATCGATAGTCGCTTCACGCACCACGCGTTGTTGAGCTACCAGTGCCGCCAGCTCGTCGGTTTCACCTTTCAGCATAAAATCGGTACCGGCAACGCCGTTAATCAGCTGTTGAGTAGTGAGCTGGTTACGCAGCGCCTGGGCGTACTGATCGGCGGTCATCCCCATCTGGTTGAGGATACCGTTATAGCGGCTGTTATCAAATTTGCCGTCAACCTGGAAGGCTGGGGTCGCGAAAATCGCCTGTTTAACCTGCTCATCGCTGATACCCAGTTTCAGCTCACGAGCGTACTGATCCAGAAGCGCCTCGTCGATCAGACGATTCAGCACCTGTTGACGCAGGGTTTTCATATAGCCTTCGTTCGCTGCCAGCTCGGAGTATTGATCGCCCAGCTGTTGCTGCATGCGATTACGCTCGCTGTTGAAGGCGTTCTCGAATTGCCCACGGCTGATTTCCTGGTCATTCACTTTTGCGGCGTAGTTATTGCCTCCGCCAATCAGGTAACCACTCACGCCGGTCAATATGAACGACACGATAATGATACCGAAAATAATCTTGAGCACGAGACTGTTTGCAGCCGTGCGTAAGCTGTCCATCATGGTGTAACAACACTCCGCTGTAGATGACTGTGTACCTCACGCAACGTATCGATGCGCGCAAAGGCCTATTGTGACAAGAAACGGGGGCAATTGTCAGCCCACAAGACGCAGAAAGTCACCGAATACAAATAAAAAAGGCACATCAGTAGATGCGCCCTTGAACTTCGTCACATCCCCACTGGGGACAACGCTTAGTTTACCGCGTCTTTCAGTGCTTTACCTGCACGGAAGCTCGGTACTTTAGCAGCAGCGATGGTGATCTCTTTACCGGTCTGCGGGTTGCGGCCAGTACGGGCAGCACGCTCTTTAACGGCAAAAGTACCAAAACCTACCAGTGCTACATCATCCCCTTCTTTCAGAGATTCAGTTACGGAAGCAATAATAGCATCTAACGCACGGCCAGCCGCAGCTTTAGAGATATCAGCCCCTGCAGCAATCTTGTCGATCAATTGAGATTTATTCACTCTTCTCTTCCTCTTTATAATTTATATCGCACTTGAATCCTTCAAGGTACGAACGCGCAGCAGTTATATCAGGCCAGCCATCCCCTTACAACACCCCTTAATAAGGGCAAGCCCGATCCGCCATCTAACTTAGCGAGACAAAAAAAGGCTGGCAAGCCCGAATTAGCCTGCCAGCCCTGTTTTTATTAGTGCATTTTGCGCGAGGTCACTATTTTGCAGTCACAACCTGCATGCCAGACGGTTCATTTTGTAGCGCCAGAGTCAGAACTTCCTCAATGCGCTTCACAGGATGAATGTCCAGATCGGCAATTACGTTGTCAGGAATCTCTTCCAGATCGCGTTTATTTTCGAACGGAATTAACACTGTTTTAATCCCGCCGCGATGCGCTGCCAGTAGTTTTTCTTTCAAACCACCGATCGGCAGTACCTGACCACGCAGAGTGATCTCACCGGTCATTGCCACATCGGCACGAACCGGGTTACCGGTCAGGCAAGAAACCAGCGCGGTGCACATGGCAATACCGGCACTCGGACCATCTTTCGGCGTCGCACCTTCCGGTACGTGGACGTGGATGTCACGTTTTTCGTAAAAATCAGGGTTGATCCCCAGTTTTTCCGCACGCGCACGAACCACCGTTAACGCCGCCTGAATAGACTCCTGCATCACTTCGCCGAGCGAACCGGTATAGGTCAGTTTACCTTTCCCCGGAACGCACGCGGTTTCAATGGTCAGCAAGTCACCGCCCACTTCCGTCCACGCCAGACCGGTTACCTGGCCGACACGGTTTTCGTTATCCGCGCGCCCATAGTCGAAACGCTGAACACCGAGGTAGTCATGCAGGTTATCGCCGTTAATTTCGATATGTTTTAATGACTTATCGAGCAGTAACTGCTTAACCGCTTTGCGACACAGTTTGGAGATTTCACGCTCCAGACCACGCACGCCCGCCTCACGGGTGTAGTAACGAATAATGCCGATAATGGCGCTATCGTCGACGGTCAGCTCACCTTTTTTCAGTGCATTACGTTCAATCTGCTTCGGCAGCAGGTGACGTTTGGCGATGTTCAGTTTTTCATCTTCGGTATAACCGGAGAGGCGAATCACTTCCATACGATCCAGCAGCGGTGCCGGAATGTTCATGGAGTTCGACGTAGCGACAAACATTACGTCGCTGAGATCGTAATCCACTTCCAGGTAGTGGTCGCTGAACGCTACGTTCTGCTCTGGATCCAGCACTTCAAGCAGTGCGGAGGCCGGATCGCCACGCATGTCAGAAGACATTTTGTCGATCTCATCGAGCAGGAACAGCGGGTTTTTCACGCCCACTTTCGCCATTTTCTGGATCAGTTTACCCGGCATAGAACCGATGTAAGTACGGCGGTGACCACGGATTTCCGCTTCATCACGCACGCCGCCCAGCGCCATACGGACATATTTACGCCCGGTGGCTTTGGCGATGGACTGACCCAGGGAGGTTTTACCTACCCCCGGCGGCCCTACCAGGCAGAGGATCGGTCCCTTGATTTTGTTGACACGGCTTTGAACCGCAAGATACTCAAGGATACGATCTTTCACGCGCTCCAGACCATAATGGTCGGTATCAAGGATTTCCTGCGCCTGACGCAGGTCTTTTTTGACCTTGCTACGCGCATTCCACGGCACCTGTACCATCCAGTCGATATATCCACGCACTACGGTCGCTTCTGCCGACATCGGAGACATCATTTTCAGCTTCTGCAGCTCTGCTTCCGCTTTCTCTTTTGCCTCTTTCGGCATCTTCGCCGCGTCGATTTTGCGCTTCAGGGCTTCGTTTTCGTCCGGCGCGTCGTCCATTTCACCAAGTTCTTTCTGAATAGCTTTCATTTGCTCGTTCAGATAGTACTCACGCTGGGATTTCTCCATCTGCTTTTTAACGCGGTTGCGAATGCGTTTCTCAACCTGCAGCAGATCGATTTCCGATTCCATCATTGCCATCAGATATTCCAGACGTTCGTTAACGTCGGACATCTCCAGAACGGACTGTTTGTCAGCCAGTTTCAGCGGCATATGTGCAGCAATGGTATCCGCCAGACGCGCCGGATCGTCGATGCTATTCAGCGACGTCAGCACTTCTGGTGGGATTTTTTTGTTTAGCTTGATGTAGCCTTCGAACTGGCTGATTGCAGTACGCACCAGCACTTCCTGTTCCCGCTCATCAATGGTCGGCGACTCCAGATACTCCGCCTTCGCAGAAAAGTGTTCGCCATTGTCAGAGAGCGCAGAAATACGCGCGCGCTGTAACCCCTCGACCAGCACTTTGACGGTGCCGTCAGGCAGTTTCAGCATCTGCAATATAGAGGCCACGGTCCCGACAGTGAAAAGATCGTTTACACCCGGCTCATCCGTTGAAGCTTCTTTCTGCGCGACCAGCATAATTTTTTTATCATGGTCCATCGCCGCTTCCAGACAACGGATGGATTTTTCCCGCCCGACAAATAAGGGGATGACCATGTGCGGATAAACCACCACATCGCGCAGCGGCAATACGGGGATTTCAATGCGTTCAGAACGCTCAGGATTCATAGAGCTCTCTCTTAGTTTAATTTCCGCCAGGTAATCAGATGACACGACTGTGCTTCACGCCATCTATTAACATGTACGTCAGTATATGGGGATGTTTCCCCCACATTCAACGCCGAGAATAGAGGAAAAATTAAAGGGGAGATAAAATCCCCCCTTTTTGGTTAACTAATTGTATGGAAATGGTTAATTATTCACCAGATGCCTGTTGTGCTTCCGGCTTACCATAAATCAGCAACGGTTTGCTTTGACCATCAATTACCGACTCGTCGATAACCACTTTTTCGACATCTTCCATGGACGGCAGATCGTACATGGTATCGAGCAGTGCGGCTTCTACGATAGAACGCAGGCCACGGGCACCGGTTTTACGCGCCATCGCTTTCTTAGCGATAGCATCCAGCGCCTCGTCACGGAATTCCAGATCCACGCCTTCCAGATTAAACAGCGCCTGATACTGCTTGGTCAGGGCGTTTTTCGGCTCTTTGAGGATCTGAATCAGAGCTTCTTCGCTCAGTTCATTCAACGTTGCGACAACCGGCAGACGACCAATGAACTCAGGGATCAGACCAAACTTGATCAGATCTTCCGGTTCAACCTGCGCCAGCAGCTCGCCTTCGCTTGCTTTGTCGGACTTCGCTTTTACCGTCGCGCCAAAACCAATGCCGGAGCCGGTTTCTACACGATGGGAAATCACTTTATCCAGACCGGCAAACGCACCGCCACAGATAAACAGGATCTTAGAGGTATCAACCTGCAAGAATTCCTGCTGCGGATGTTTACGCCCACCTTGCGGCGGAACAGCAGCTACCGTACCTTCGATCAGTTTCAACAGTGCCTGCTGTACGCCTTCACCGGAAACGTCTCGGGTAATGGACGGGTTGTCTGACTTACGAGAAATCTTGTCGATTTCATCGATGTAGACAATCCCGCGCTGCGCTTTCTGTACGTCGTAATCGCACTTCTGCAACAGCTTCTGAATGATGTTTTCAACGTCTTCGCCCACATAACCGGCTTCGGTCAGCGTGGTTGCGTCAGCCATGGTGAACGGAACGTCCAGCAGGCGCGCCAGCGTTTCGGCCAGCAGCGTTTTACCAGAACCGGTCGGACCGATCAGCAGAATGTTACTTTTGCCCAACTCGACGCCATTGCTGGTATCTCCGTTGCGCAGACGTTTGTAGTGGTTGTATACCGCGACCGCCAGCACTTTTTTCGCCTGTTCCTGACCGATAACGTAATCGTCCAGGTGGTTGCGAATTTCATGCGGCGTCGGTAGCGCACTGCGTTCACGATGCGGTGCAACTTCTTTAATCTCTTCGCGAATGATGTCGTTACATAAATCAACACATTCGTCGCAGATATACACGGATGGACCGGCAATCAGCTTGCGCACTTCATGCTGGCTTTTGCCGCAAAAAGAGCAATACAGCAATTTGCCTGAGCCATCTTTGCGTTTATCTGTCATGGGTCAAAACCTCTTCTTTGTTCTTTGTGCCGCACACGACGACGCAAATGCCATTCTCAGGCGCAAGCCGCTTACAGCGTTGTGCCGCCCTGGATAAGTATAGCGGCACAGTTGCGCCTCTGGCATCAATTACGATGGGTCAGAATCGAATCGACCAGACCGTATTCCACCGCTTCAGGGGCAGAAAGGAAGCGATCGCGCTCGGTATCACGTTCAATCTGTTCTAATGATTGACCCGTATGAAGCGCCATAAGTTCATTCATGCGCCCTTTAACTTTCAGAATTTCACGGGCATGAATTTCGATATCGGTCGCCTGGCCCTGGTAGCCGCCCAACGGCTGGTGAATCATCACGCGCGAATTCGGCAGGCAGAAACGTTTACCTTTTGCCCCTGCAGTCAGCAAGAAAGCACCCATCGAGGCCGCCTGGCCCATACAGATGGTGCTGACATCAGGCTTGATAAACTGCATGGTGTCATAGATAGACATCCCGGCAGTAATCACCCCGCCTGGAGAGTTAATGTACAGATAGATATCTTTTTCTGGGTTTTCTGCTTCCAGGAACAGCATCTGCGCCACAATCAGGTTAGCCATGTGATCTTCAACCTGGCCAGTCAGAAAAATGACGCGTTCCTTAAGTAGACGAGAATAGATATCAAAAGAGCGCTCACCTCGTGAGGTCTGTTCAATGACCATCGGCACCAGCGCCATATGGGGTGCAAAGTTATCTCGTTCGCCGCTGTATGACATTTCCGTCTCCTGGATAAAATTGAAAAAACCTGCTGTACCGATTGTAACCTTATGGACGGATTATCAGCTAGTCCCTGTGTTATGGGTACGGCATCACCATATTTCAAGCATAACAATCTTTTGTTGTTACGCTAACACCGAAAGAGGCTTTTCGCACGGTTCCATGCAAAATTCATGACAAAAAAAAGCCCACCACCTGGCGGTGACGGGCCTTTGTGCGAATTTAGCGCGTTATGCTACGTAAATTACGCCTGCTGGTTCATCAGCTCGTTGAAAGTGGTTTCTTTTTCAGTCACTTTCGCTTTCGCCAGTACAGCTTCAACAGCCTGTTCTTCCAGAGCAACATTGCGCATGTTGTCCATCAGTTCTTTGTTTTTGCTGTAGAACTCGATAACTTCTTTCGGATCTTCGTACGCAGAAGCCATCTCTTCGATCAGGCCTTTCACGCGCTCTTCGTCAGCTTTCAGCTCGTTGGTGCGGATAACTTCGCCCAGCAGCAGGCCAACAACTACGCGGCGTTTAGCCTGTTCTTCGAACAGTTCGCGCGGCAGTTCCAGAGCTTGTTTTTCGTTGCCACCGAAACGCTGTGCAGCCTGGCGACGCAGAACGTCGATTTCGCTGTCGATCAGCGCAGCCGGTACGTCGATGTCGTTAGCTTTTACCAAACCTTCGATCGCCTGAGACTTAACGCGGTTACGGATGGCGCTCTTCAGCTCGCGCTCCATGTTTTTACGCACTTCAGCGCGCAGACCTTCTACGGAACCATCTTCAACGCCGAAACGTTTGATGAATTCTTCAGTCAGTTCCGGCAGTTCACGCTCTTCAACTTTCTTCAGGTTGATAGCGAATTTCGCTGCTTTACCTTTCAGGTTTTCTGCGTGGTACTCTTCCGGGAAGGTCACGTCGATGGTGAACTCTTCGCCAGCTTTGTGGCCTTTGATACCGTCTTCAAAGCCCGGGATCATACGACCCTGACCCATCGCCAGTACGAAATCAGACGCTTTACCGCCTTCAAACTCTTCGCCGTCTACAGAACCGGTGAAGTCGATGGTCACACGGTCTTCTGCTTCAACAGCGCCGTCTTTTTCTTTCCAGGTTGCCTGCTGTTTACGCAGAGTATCCAGCATGCCGTCAACGTCAGCGTCGGTCACTTCAACGATCGGTTTTTCAACTTCGATCGCTTCCAGACCCTGCAGTTCAACTTCCGGATAAACTTCAAACTCTACAGAGTAGGTGAAGTCTTCACCCAGCTTGTATTCGCCCGGAACATAGGTCGGTGCGCCAGCCGGATTGATTTTTTCTTTAATGATGGCGTCAATGAAGTTACGGCTCATCAGGTCGCCCAGGACGTCCTGGCGTACAGACGCGCCATAACGCTGAGCAACGATATTCATTGGCACTTTGCCTTTGCGGAAGCCGTCAATACGTACTTTTTTCGCAACGTTGACCAGCTCGCTTTTAACAGCGGTCTCGATGCTGTCAGCAGCGATAGTAATCGTTACACGGCGGCCAAGGCCTTGAGTGGTTTCAACTGAAACTTGCATCTTGTTACCTCAAAAAATCACAGTGCTCGGTCAACTCTTACCCCGCAAGCACAGGTTGTTGGCTTCGCGGAACCGGGATGTTCTTATAATCAATCACATTCCCTGTTACCAGAATCATCCCGAAAGCATTCAAATAGGACGCGGCATTATAGCGGCATCACTTTTATGAGTCGAGAACGGTTATTGCGCGCTGTCGCGTATTTTTTCACAATTCCCGGGCGATTTTCGTCTGAATGCTGGGCAAAAAGCGCAAAATCCAGACAAAACAAAACGGCCCGCAGGCCGTTTTTCATAAAATCTTTAGCAACATACTGGAAAAGCGCCGACAGTTGCAAATGCGTTTTTACGCGATGCTTCCTGCTCCACGACAGGGAGGAGAGGCAAAGACGGTGTCCTGCAACCCTTCCCACTCCTTAATAGTGTAAGTATGCAGAGCCAGCGCATGAACGGTAGTAGAGAGTTCCTCCGCTAAAGTACTGTAAATCATTCGATGACGATTCAGAAAACGTTCACCCGTAAAACGATCGCTGACCAGCACAACTTTAAAATGGCTTTCAGAGCCGGCTGGGACATTGTGACGATAGCTTTCATCCACTACTTCGAGGAATACGGGTTGGAACGCCGCCCTTAATTTTTCTTCTATCCGCTCACGTATCATCATGAAATATCTCCTCCGACAACGCTGAGATGTCATCCATCCCTTTAAATACTAGCCGCTTTTACCGTTTCCATTGCAGCTTAACAACAAATATTTAGGTTTCGTCCTGGTTTTTCCGTCAAGCGTATGAAGTTTACTGATTTAAAGATTGAAACACAGGCCTCGCATCAGCGTTTCTTTTACCAGGGGCGATTATTTCGTCAACATGATGAATTTACATGCCTTACCCACTTCCCCTCGCCGTTGGCAATGTTATGATGGCGGGAATTTTTACCAAACACGCTTAAGAGTCTCTGAGAGCCCGAACATGTTCAAAAAAATCCTCTTCCCGTTAGTTGCTCTGTTTATGCTTGCAGGATGCGCAAAACCGCCAACAACTATCGAAGTTTCCCCGACGATTACACTGCCACAGCAGGATCCAAGCCTGATGGGCGTCACCGTAAGCATTAATGGTGCCGATCAGCGTACCGATCAGGCGCTGGCAAAAGTCACCCGCGATAATCAAATCGTTACCCTGACCGCCTCCCGCGATCTGCGTTTCCTGCTGCAAGAAGTGCTGGAAAAACAGATGACCGCCCGTGGATACATGGTTGGTCCGAATGGCCCGGTTAATCTGCAAATCATCGTTAGCCAACTGTATGCTGACGTGTCCCAGGGCAACGTGCGCTACAACATCGCGACCAAAGCGGATATCGCCATCATCGCTACCGCGCAGAATGGCAACAAAATGACCAAAAACTATCGTGCCAGCTACAACGTTGAAGGTGCATTCCAGGCCTCCAACAAAAATATCGCCGATGCGGTTAACAGTGTGCTGACCGATACCATCGCTGATATGTCTCAGGACACCAGCATCCACGAATTCATCAAGCAGAACGCGCGTTAATTTCTGCCCTCTGGCCCGGTGCAAGCCGGGCCTGTAGACACCCATGTCCAGTCAATATTTACGTATTTTTCAACAGCCGCGTTCAGCCATATTGCTGATCCTGGGTTTTGCTTCCGGGCTACCGCTCGCCCTGACGTCCGGCACCTTACAGGCCTGGATGACGGTCGAGAATATCGATCTCAAAACCATTGGTTTCTTCTCTCTGGTAGGCCAGGCTTACGTTTTTAAATTCCTCTGGTCACCACTGATGGACCGCTACACGCCCCCATTTTTCGGGCGGCGGCGCGGTTGGCTGCTCGCCACGCAAATTCTGTTATTAGTCGCCATTGCGGCGATGGGTTTTCTCGAACCAGGCACCCAGCTCCGCTGGATGGCTGCACTGGCGGTGGTGATCGCTTTTTGCTCTGCCTCCCAGGATATTGTCTTCGATGCGTGGAAAACCGATGTGCTCCCGGCAGAAGAACGTGGTGCGGGCGCGGCAATCAGCGTGCTGGGTTACCGTTTAGGGATGCTGGTTTCCGGCGGCTTAGCCCTGTGGCTGGCAGATAAATGGCTGGGCTGGCAGGGCATGTACTGGTTGATGGCGGTGCTGTTGATCCCCTGTATTATCGCGACGTTGCTTGCACCAGAACCCACCGACACCATTCCTGTGCCCAAAACGCTGGAACAAGCGGTTGTTGCACCTCTGCGAGATTTCTTTGGTCGCAATAATGCCTGGCTTATTTTGCTTCTTATCGTGCTGTATAAGCTGGGCGACGCATTCGCTATGAGCCTGACAACCACGTTTTTGATTCGCGGCGTCGGGTTTGATGCGGGTGAAGTAGGCGTGGTTAACAAAACGCTTGGCTTACTGGCGACCATTGTTGGCGCATTGTACGGTGGGATTTTGATGCAGCGCCTGTCGCTGTTCCGTGCACTGCTGATTTTCGGCATTTTACAAGGTGCATCTAACGCCGGTTACTGGCTGCTGTCGATTACTGATAAGCATCTCTACAGCATGGGTGCAGCCGTCTTTTTCGAAAACCTCTGTGGCGGGATGGGTACATCAGCCTTTGTCGCGCTGTTAATGACGCTGTGTAATAAGTCATTTTCCGCTACTCAATTTGCCCTGCTCTCAGCGCTTTCTGCTGTAGGGCGAGTTTATGTCGGCCCCGTGGCGGGTTGGTTTGTTGAAGCACATGGCTGGTCGACATTCTATCTATTCTCCGTCGCCGCTGCCGTACCAGGGCTTATTTTGCTGCTGGTTTGCCGCCAGACGCTTGAATATACACGAGTAAATGGCAACTTTATCTCCCGTACCGAATATCCTGCAGGTTATGCCTTTGCCATGTGGACACTGGCGGCGGGTATCAGCCTGTTGGCCGTGTGGTTACTGCTGTTGACAATGGACGCGCTGGATTTGACGCACTTCTCTTTCCTGCCTGCGCTGCTGGAAGTCGGGGTTTTAGTCGCCCTTTCTGGCGTTGTGCTTGGTGGTTTGCTGGATTATCTGGCGCTACGAAAAACACATCTGACGTAATCTGTAATATTATTTAGCTGTAGTAATCACTCGCCGTAATTATTACGGCTAAATAAACATCAGCATCGCTTATTAATATTTGTTCTTTTGTGCGGCTTAGCGTTTGGAAATTATTGACGCAATTTATGAATTCTATTTTTCTTACACGATTCAGCTAATGAGTCCTTATTTTCTCACCACCCAGTTGTCACCTCAATGATAATTATTTGTTAAATAATTGTTTTATTTTATATTGATTATACCAATTGCCCACCCAAACTCCTTCTGCACTCCCCTTTCGTTATAACGCCCTTTTGCAACAGCTTCTTAAAATCAACTTGATATGTTTTGCAACATATGTGACCTGACAGCCAAATCCAAGTAACAGGAATTTAATCATGTTTACAGTAATGTAACCTTCCCGTAAAATGCCCACACACTTTAAACGCCACCAGATCCCGTGGAATTGAGGTCGTTAAATGAGACTCAGGAAATACAATAAAAGTTTGGGATGGTTGTCATTATTTGCAGGCACTGTATTGCTCAGTGGCTGTAATTCTGCGCTGTTAGATCCCAAAGGACAGATTGGTCTGGAGCAACGTTCACTGATACTGACGGCATTTGGCCTGATGTTGATTGTCGTTATTCCCGCAATCTTGATGGCTGTTGGTTTCGCCTGGAAGTACCGTGCGAGCAATAAAGATGCTAAGTACAGCCCGAACTGGTCACACTCCAATAAAGTGGAAGCTGTGGTCTGGACGGTACCTATCTTAATCATCATCTTCCTTGCGGTACTGACCTGGAAAACCACTCACGCTCTTGAGCCTAGCAAGCCGCTGGCACACGACGAGAAGCCCATTACCATCGAAGTGGTTTCCATGGACTGGAAATGGTTCTTCATCTACCCGGAACAGGGCATTGCAACCGTGAATGAAATCGCTTTCCCGGCGAACACTCCGGTGTACTTCAAAGTGACCTCCAACTCCGTGATGAACTCCTTCTTCATTCCGCGTCTGGGTAGCCAGATTTATGCCATGGCCGGTATGCAGACTCGCCTGCATCTGATCGCCAACGAACCCGGTACTTATGACGGTATCTCCGCCAGCTACAGCGGCCCGGGCTTCTCAGGCATGAAGTTCAAAGCTATTGCAACACCGGATCGCGCCGCATTCGACCAATGGGTCGCAAAAGCGAAACAGTCGCCGAACAGCATGTCTGACATGGCAGCGTTCGAAAAACTGGCCGCGCCTAGCGAATACAACCAGGTGGAATATTTCTCCAACGTGAAACCAGACTTGTTTGCCGATGTGATTAACAAGTTTATGGCTCACGGTAAGAGCATGGACATGACCCAGCCAGAAGGTGAGCACAGCGCACATGAAGGTATGGAAGGCATGGACATGAGCCACGCGGAATCCGCCCATTAAAGGGGTTGAGGAAGAATAAAGATGTTCGGAAAATTATCACTTGATGCAGTCCCGTTCCATGAACCTATCGTCATGGTTACGATCGCTGGCATTATTTTGGGAGGTCTGTCGCTCGTTGGCCTGATCACTTACTTCGGTAAGTGGACCTACCTGTGGAAAGAGTGGCTGACCTCCGTTGACCATAAACGTCTCGGTATCATGTATATCATCGTGGCGATTGTGATGTTGCTGCGTGGTTTTGCTGACGCCATTATGATGCGTAGTCAGCAGGCCCTTGCCTCTGCGGGCGAAGCGGGCTTCCTGCCACCTCACCACTACGATCAGATCTTCACCGCGCATGGCGTGATTATGATCTTCTTCGTGGCGATGCCTTTCGTTATCGGTCTGATGAACCTGGTGGTTCCGCTGCAGATCGGCGCGCGTGACGTTGCGTTCCCGTTCCTCAACAACTTAAGCTTCTGGTTTACCGTTGTTGGTGTGATTCTGGTTAACGTTTCTCTCGGCGTGGGCGAATTTGCGCAGACCGGCTGGCTGGCCTATCCACCGCTATCGGGAATAGAGTACAGTCCGGGAGTCGGTGTCGATTACTGGATATGGAGTCTCCAGCTATCCGGTATAGGTACGACGCTTACCGGTATCAACTTCTTCGTTACCATTCTGAAGATGCGCGCACCGGGCATGACCATGTTCAAGATGCCAGTATTTACCTGGGCATCACTGTGCGCGAACGTACTGATTATTGCTTCCTTCCCAATTCTGACGGTTACCGTCGCGTTGTTGACCCTGGATCGCTATCTGGGCACCCATTTCTTTACCAACGATATGGGTGGCAACATGATGATGTATATCAACCTGATTTGGGCCTGGGGCCACCCGGAAGTTTACATCTTGATCCTGCCTGTATTCGGTGTGTTCTCCGAAATTGCGGCAACCTTCTCGCGTAAACGTCTGTTTGGTTATACCTCGCTGGTATGGGCAACCGTCTGTATCACCGTGCTGTCGTTCATCGTCTGGCTGCACCACTTCTTTACGATGGGTGCGGGCGCGAACGTAAACGCCTTCTTTGGTATCACCACGATGATTATCGCCATCCCGACCGGGGTGAAGATCTTCAACTGGCTGTTCACCATGTATCAGGGCCGCATCGTGTTCCATTCTGCGATGCTGTGGACCATCGGTTTTATCGTCACCTTCTCGGTGGGCGGGATGACTGGCGTGCTGCTGGCAGTACCGGGCGCGGACTTCGTTCTGCATAACAGCCTGTTCCTGATTGCGCACTTCCATAACGTGATCATCGGCGGCGTGGTCTTCGGCTGCTTCGCAGGGATGACCTACTGGTGGCCTAAAGCGTTCGGTTTCAAACTGAACGAAACCTGGGGTAAACGCGCGTTCTGGTTCTGGATCATCGGCTTCTTCGTTGCCTTTATGCCACTGTATGCGCTGGGCTTCATGGGCATGACCCGTCGTTTGAGCCAGCAGATTGACCCGCAGTTCCACACCATGCTGATGATTGCAGCCAGCGGTGCGGTACTGATTGCGCTGGGTATTCTCTGCCTCGTTATTCAGATGTACGTTTCTATTCGTGACCGCGACCAGAACCGTGACCTGACTGGCGACCCGTGGGGTGGCCGTACGCTGGAGTGGGCAACCTCTTCCCCGCCTCCGTTCTATAACTTTGCCGTTGTGCCGCACGTTCACGAACGTGATGCATTCTGGGAAATGAAAGAGAAAGGCGAAGCGTACAAAAAGCCTGACCACTATGAAGAAATTCATATGCCGAAAAACAGCGGTGCCGGTATCGTCATTGCGGCTTTCTCCACCATCTTCGGTTTCGCCATGATCTGGCATATCTGGTGGCTGGCGATTGTTGGCTTCGCAGGCATGATCATCACCTGGATCGTGAAAAGCTTCGACGAGGACGTGGATTACTACGTGCCGGTGGCAGAAATCGAAAAACTGGAAAACCAGCATTTCGATGAGATTACTAAGGCAGGGCTGAAAAATGGCAACTGATACTTTGACGCACGCGACTGCCCACGCGCACGAACACGGGCACCACGATGCAGGCGGAACCAAAATCTTCGGATTTTGGATCTACCTGATGAGCGACTGCATTCTGTTCTCTATCTTGTTTGCTACCTATGCCGTTCTGGTGAACGGCACCGCAGGTGGGCCGACAGGTAAGGACATTTTCGAACTGCCGTTCGTTCTGGTTGAAACTTTCTTGCTGTTGTTCAGCTCCATCACCTACGGCATGGCGGCTATCGCCATGTACAAAAACAACAAAAGCCAGGTTGTCTCCTGGCTGGCGTTGACCTGGTTGTTTGGCGCCGGATTTATCGGGATGGAGCTCTATGAATTCCATCATCTGATTGTTAACGGCATGGGTCCGGATCGCAGCGGCTTCCTGTCAGCGTTCTTTGCGCTGGTCGGCACGCACGGTCTGCACGTCACTTCCGGTCTTATCTGGATGGCGGTGCTGATGGTGCAAATCGCCCGTCGCGGCCTGACCAGCACTAATCGTACCCGCATCATGTGCCTGAGCCTGTTCTGGCACTTCCTGGATGTGGTTTGGATCTGTGTATTCACTGTTGTTTATCTGATGGGGGCGATGTAATGAGTCATTCTAACGCAAGCAGCGGCGCGTCCCATGGCAGCGTAAAAACCTACATGACAGGCTTTATCCTGTCGATAATCCTGACGGTGATTCCGTTCTGGATGGTGATGACAGGAGCTGCCTCTCCGGCCGTAATTCTGGGAACAATCCTGGCAATGGCAGTGGTACAGGTTCTGGTGCATCTGGTGTGCTTCCTGCACATGAATACCAAATCAGATGAAGGCTGGAATATGACGGCGTTTGTCTTCACCGTGCTAATCATCGCCATCCTGGTTGTGGGCTCCATTTGGATTATGTGGAACCTCAACTACAACATGATGATGCACTAAGAGCGGCGGTTATGATGTTTAAGCAATACCTGCAAGTAACGAAACCAGGCATCATCTTTGGCAACCTGATCTCGGTGATTGGGGGATTCCTGTTGGCCTCAAAGGGCAGCATTGATTATCCCCTGTTTATCTACACGCTGGTTGGGGTGTCACTGGTTGTGGCGTCGGGTTGTGTGTTTAACAACTACATCGACAGGGATATCGACAGAAAGATGGAAAGGACGAAGAATCGGGTGCTGGTTAAAGGCCTGATCTCTCCTGCTGTCTCGCTGGTGTACGCCACCTTGCTGGGTATTGCTGGCTTTATGCTGCTGTGGTTTGGCGCGAATCCGCTGGCCTGCTGGCTGGGGGTGATGGGCTTTGTGGTTTATGTCGGCGTTTATAGCCTGTACATGAAACGTCATTCTGTCTACGGCACATTGATTGGTTCGCTCTCCGGCGCTGCGCCGCCGGTGATCGGTTACTGTGCGGTAACCGGCGAGTTCGATAGCGGCGCAGCGATCCTGCTGGCTATCTTCAGCCTGTGGCAGATGCCTCACTCTTATGCCATAGCCATTTTCCGCTTTAAGGATTATCAGGCGGCAAACATTCCGGTACTGCCGGTGGTGAAAGGCATTTCGGTGGCGAAGAATCACATCACGCTGTATATCATCGCCTTTGCCGTTGCCACGCTGATGCTCTCTCTTGGCGGCTACGCTGGGTATAAATATCTGGTGGTCGCCGCTGCGGTGAGCGTCTGGTGGTTAGGCATGGCTCTGCGCGGCTATAAAGTTGCTGATGACAGAATCTGGGCGCGCAAGCTGTTCGGTTTCTCTATCATCGCCATCACTGCCCTCTCGGTGATGATGTCCGTTGATTTTATGGTGCCGGACTCGCATACGCTGCTGGCTGCTGTGTGGTAACACAACCTCTCAGTTAAAAAGGTGCTACGGCACCTTTTTTCTTAGCATTAGAATCATATCCCTCTCGAAATATTTACTAAAAAATCCGCATGTTTACCCCATTCGTTTGCCGCTTTACACTAGTCGCGAATTTAAAACAGAGGTGGTAATGAACGATTATAAAATGACGCCAGGTGAGCGGCGCGCGACCTGGGGTTTAGGGACCGTATTTTCATTACGCATGCTGGGCATGTTCATGGTTCTGCCGGTTCTGACCACGTACGGCATGGCTCTGCAAGGTGCCAGCGAAGCATTAATCGGTATTGCCATTGGTATTTATGGTCTGACTCAGGCCGTTTTTCAGATTCCGTTTGGCCTGCTTTCAGACCGCATTGGTCGCAAACCATTAATTGTCGGTGGGCTGGCGGTGTTTGCCGCCGGTAGCGTTATCGCTGCGCTCTCTGACTCCATCTGGGGAATTATTCTGGGCCGGGCGCTACAAGGCTCCGGTGCGATTGCCGCTGCCGTTATGGCGCTGCTTTCCGATCTCACGCGCGAACAAAACCGCACCAAAGCGATGGCGTTTATCGGCGTGAGCTTTGGCATTACCTTTGCCATTGCGATGGTGCTTGGCCCGATCATCACTCACAAACTTGGGCTGCACGCGCTGTTCTGGATGATCGCTATTCTGGCAACAACCGGCATTGCGTTGACCATTTGGGTTGTGCCCAACAGTAGCACTCACGTACTTAATCGTGAGTCCGGAATGGTGAAAGGCAGTTTCAGTAAAGTGCTGGCGGAACCGCGGCTGCTGAAACTCAACTTTGGCATTATGTGTCTGCATATTTTGCTGATGTCGACCTTTGTTGCCCTCCCCGGACAGATGGCTGATGCGGGGTTACCGGCGGCTGAACACTGGAAGGTCTACCTGGCAACGATGTTAATCGCCTTTGGCTCGGTCGTGCCTTTCATTATCTACGCTGAAGTTAAGCGCAAAATGAAGCAAGTCTTTGTCTTCTGCGTCGGGTTGATCGTGGTTGCGGAAATTGTGTTGTGGAACGCACAAACGCAGTTCTGGCAACTGGTGGTCGGCGTGCAGCTTTTCTTTGTGGCGTTTAATTTGATGGAAGCCCTTCTGCCTTCACTTATCAGTAAAGAATCGCCAGCAGGTTACAAAGGTACGGCGATGGGTGTTTACTCCACCAGCCAGTTTCTTGGCGTGGCGATTGGCGGTTCGCTGGGCGGCTGGATTGACGGCATGTTTGACGGTCAGGGCGTATTTCTCGCTGGCGCAATGCTGGCCGCAGTGTGGCTGGCAGTCGCCAGTACCATGAAAGAACCGCCGTATGTCAGCAGCTTGCGCATTGAAATCCCGGCGAACATTGCCGCAAACGAGGCGTTAAAAGTGCGTTTGCTGGAAACTGAAGGCATCAAAGAAGTGTTGATTGCAGAAGAAGAACATTCAGCTTATGTGAAAATCGACAGCAAAGTGACGAATCGCTTTGAGGTTGAACAGGCAATTCGCCAGGCATAAAAGCGAGGCGAAATTGCCTGCTGCGCTACGCTTATCAGGCCTACTAAGTTCCTGAGTTACAAACCTTTGTAGGCCGAATCAGGCGTTCATGCCGCATCTGACATGAACAAAGCGCAGGTTGTCGCGATTAATCGCGGAAGTTTTTGAACTGGAACGGCTGACCGAGATCGCCACCACGTACCATCGCCATGACAGCCTGTAAATCATCACGAGATTTGCCCGTCACACGGATCTCATCGCCCTGAATTTGCGCCTGCACTTTCAGTTTGCTGTCTTTGATCATTTTGACGATTTTCTTCTGAGTCGCGCTCTCAATGCCCTGTTTCAGTTTCGCTTCCACAAACCAGGTTTTACCGCTATGAACGATATTTTCCGGTACATCCAGTGAACTGCCTTCAATGCCGCGCTTCAGCAACTTGGCACGCAGAATATCCAGCAACTGATTGACCTGGAAGTCGGACTCGCTCAACACTTTGATGGTTTTGCTGGCGTCATTCAGCTCAAATGAGGCTTCAACGTTACGGAAGTCAAAACGGGACTCCACTTCGCGGCTCGCGTTATCGACCGCGTTACGTGCTTCCTGAAGATCAACTTCAGAGACAATATCGAAAGATGGCATCTTTTCCTCTCCCTTCATTTTTGATGCGAAGCATAATACCTGCAAAGTTAAATAACCAACAGTCCTGCACCAGGACGTATCCCTTAATTGTGCATAGTCGCAACAGCATGCACAATTAAGGGATAGCCTTATTGAACACCCGGAGTGGTTGCGGGTGAGGAGGAACAATGAAAATTACCGTATTGGGATGCGGTGCCTTAGGGCAATTATGGCTTACAGCACTTTGTAAACAGGGTCACGACGTTCAGGGCTGGCTGCGCGTACCGCAACCTTATTGTAGTGTGAATCTGGTTGAGACAGATGGTTCGATATTTAACGAATCGCTGACCGCCAACGATCCCGATTTTCTCGCCACCAGCGATCTGCTCCTGGTGACGCTGAAAGCATGGCAGGTTTCCGATGCCGTCAAAAGCCTCGCGTCCACACTGCCTGTAACCACGCCAATACTGTTAATTCACAACGGCATGGGCACCATCGAAGAGTTGCAAAACATTCAGCAGCCATTACTGATGGGCACCACCACCCATGCAGCTCGCCGCGACGGAAATGTCATTATTCATGTGGCAAACGGTATCACGCATATTGGTCCGGCACGGCAACAGGACGGCGATTACAGTTATCTGGCGGATATTTTGCAAACCGTGTTACCTGACGTCGCCTGGCATAACAATATTCGCGCCGAGCTGTGGCGCAAGCTGGCAGTCAACTGTGTGATTAATCCACTGACCGCCATCTTGAATTGCCCGAATGGTGAACTACGCCATCATCAACAAGAAATTATGCAGATATGCGAAGAAGTCGCGGCAGTGATCGAACGCGAAGGGCATCATACTTCAGCAGAAGATTTGCGTGATTACGTGATGCAGGTGATTGATGCCACAGCGGAAAATATCTCGTCGATGTTGCAGGATATCCGCGCGCTGCGCCACACCGAAATCGACTATATCAATGGTTTTCTCTTACGCCGCGCCCGCGCGCATGGGATTGCCGTACCGGAAAACACCCGCCTGTTTGAAATGGTAAAAAGAAAGGAGAGTGAATATGAGCGCATCGGCACTGGTTTGCCTCGCCCCTGGTAGTGAAGAGACTGAAGCCGTCACCACTATCGACCTCTTGGTTCGCGGCGGTATCAAAGTCACCACTGCCAGCGTCGCCAGCGATGGTAACCTGGCGATTACCTGCTCGCGCGGCGTGAAGCTGCTGGCGGATGCACCGCTGGTTGAAGTGGCTGATGGCGAATATGACGTGATTGTGCTGCCTGGTGGCATCAAAGGCGCAGAGTGTTTTCGCGATAGCACCCTGCTGGTTGAAACCGTTAAACAGTTCCACCGTTCCGGGCGTATCGTCGCGGCTATTTGCGCCGCGCCAGCCACCGTGCTGGTCCCGCACGATATCTTCCCGATTGGCAATATGACCGGCTTCCCGACGCTGAAAGACAAAATACCCGCCGAACAATGGCAGGACAAGCGCGTCGTCTGGGATGCACGGGTAAAATTGCTGACCAGCCAGGGGCCAGGTACAGCTATCGACTTTGGTCTGAAAATTATCGACCTGCTGGTTGGGCGCGAGAAAGCCCATGAAGTGGCATCACAACTGGTGATGGCGGCAGGGATTTATAATTATTACGAGTAGTGTCGGATGCGGTAAACGTCGCATCTGACCAGATGCGACGTTACAACCACATATTACGGGCGATACACCTTCACATTGTTAAAGCCCTGCTCGCGCAGATAGAGCGCCTGCAGGCGGCTCATCACCCCGCGCTCACACCACAACAGCCAGGTTTTGCTCTGGTCGAGATCGCCAAATTTGGTGCTCAGTTTATAGAACGGCAGAGAAACCACATCAATCCCTTCGACTTTCAGTGGCTTATCTTCCTGTTCATCGATAGAACGGATATCGAGGATCACGTCGTTCGGGCCGAAGCCATTGACGGTTTCCACTTCCACCACTTCCTGCTCGGTCTGCTGGGCGATTTCGCGGATATCAACGTTATTCGCTTCCTCCACCACTTTATCGAGAATGCTGAAGTCGAACTTCTCTTCTTCCGCTTCAATCTTCGATTTAACCGCTTTCACCGTCGGGCTTTTGGAAATCACGCCGCAATATTCCGGCATCGTGCGGGCAAAGTCTTCGGTGCCAATCTGGCGAGCCAGGTTGATGATGTGCTCTTTGTCGTAAGAGATCAGCGGACGCAGGATCAGCGTATCGGAGACGTTATCAATCAGGCGTAGGTTGGTCAGCGTCTGGCTGGACACCTGGCCGAGCGCTTCACCGGTAACCAGCGCCTGTACGCCGTAACGTTCTGCCACTTTGGACGCGGCACGCACCATCATACGTTTGAGGATAACGCCCATCTGACCGTCGTCGATTTTCTCGAGAATTTCCCCGACGACCGGTTCGAAATTAATAGCGACAAAACGCACGCGGTGGGAGCTGCCAAAGCGGTTCCACAGATAATGCGCCACCTGACGTACGCCAATTTCATGCGCCGCGCCGCCGAGGTTAAAGAAGCAGTAATGCACGCGGCAGCCGCGACGCATCAACATATAACTGGAAACACCGGAGTCGAAACCACCGGAAATGAGCGACAACACATCTTCCTGGGTGCCGATCGGGAAACCGCCAATACCTTCGTAGCGGCCTTTAATCAGCAGCAGACGATCGTCTTCCACTTCCAGATGGACAGTCACTTCCGGATTGGTCAGCTTCACGCGCGCGGATTCAATATGCTGATTTAAACCGCCGCCGACGTAACGTTCCACATCAATCGAGCTAAAATCATGTTTGCCGCGGCGCTTCACGCGTACGCAAAAGGTTTTGCCTTCCAGCTGATCGCGATATTGAACCAACGCTTTCTCGAAAATATCGTGCATGTCGGTAAACGGCACGTCTTCGACTTCGAGAATATGGTGGATACCCGGAATACGGGTCAGGGCGTCGCGAATAGCCAGACGCTGGTTTTCATCTTTTGCGCGAACTTCGATGTTATCCCAGTGGCGGACGACAGCGAGCGTCTCATCATAGTGCTTTAAAACGTTACGAATGTTCCCGGTAAGGATTTTTATAAAGCGCAAGCGCACAGATTGGCTTTTGATGGTGATTTCCGGGAACAATTTAATGATAAACTTCATGGCGGCAATGGTTCGTTGGCAAGCCTTAAGCGACTTGTATAGGGAAAAATACAGCAGCCCACACCTGCGGCTGCATCCAGGCGCGGAAGTATACCACTAACATCGCTTTGCTGCGCACATCACCTTACCATTGCGCGTTATTTGCTATTTGCCCTGAGTCCGTTACCATGACGGGGCGAAAAATATTGAGAGTCAGACATTCATTATGCCGAAGAAAAATGAGGCTCCCGCCAGCTTTGAAAAGGCGCTGAGCGAGCTGGAACAGATTGTAACCCGTCTGGAAAGTGGCGACCTGCCGCTGGAAGAGGCGCTGAACGAATTCGAACGCGGCGTGCAGCTGGCACGTCAGGGGCAGGCCAAATTACAACAAGCCGAACAGCGCGTACAAATTCTGCTGTCTGACAATGAAGACGCCTCTCTAACCCCTTTTACACCGGACAATGAGTAATGGACTTTCCGCAGCAACTCGAAGCCTGCGTTAAGCAGGCCAACCAGGCGCTGAGCCGTTTTATCGCCCCACTGCCCTTTCAGAACACTCCCGTGGTCGAAACCATGCAGTATGGCGCATTATTAGGTGGTAAGCGCCTGCGACCTTTCCTGGTTTATGCCACTGGTCATATGTTCGGCGTTAGCACAAACACACTGGACGCACCCGCTGCCGCCGTAGAGTGTATCCACGCTTACTCATTAATTCATGATGATTTACCGGCGATGGATGATGACGATCTGCGTCGCGGTTTGCCGACCTGCCATGTGAAGTTTGGCGAAGCAAACGCGATTCTCGCTGGTGACGCTTTACAAACGCTGGCGTTCTCGATTCTAAGCGATGCCGATATGCCGGAAGTGTCAGATCGCGACAGAATTTCGATGATTTCTGAGCTGGCGAGCGCCAGCGGTATTGCCGGAATGTGCGGTGGTCAGGCATTAGATTTAGACGCTGAAGGCAAACACGTACCTCTGGACGCGCTTGAGCGTATTCATCGTCATAAAACCGGCGCATTGATTCGCGCCGCCGTTCGCCTTGGTGCATTAAGCGCCGGAGATAAAGGACGTCGTGCTCTGCCAGTACTCGACAAGTACGCAGAGAGCATCGGCCTTGCCTTCCAGGTTCAGGATGACATCCTGGATGTGGTGGGAGATACTGCAACGTTGGGAAAACGCCAGGGTGCCGACCAGCAACTTGGTAAAAGTACCTACCCTGCACTTCTGGGTCTTGAGCAAGCCCGGAAGAAAGCCCGGGATCTGATCGACGATGCCCGTCAGTCGCTGAAACAACTGACTGAACAGTCACTCGATACCTCGGCACTGGAAGCGCTAGCGGACTACATCATCCAGCGTAATAAATAAACAATAAGTATTAATAGGCCCCTGATGAGTTTTGATATTGCCAAATACCCGACCCTGGCACTGGTCGACTCCACCCAGGAGTTACGACTGTTGCCGAAAGAGAGTTTACCGAAACTCTGCGACGAACTGCGCCGCTATTTACTCGACAGCGTGAGCCGTTCCAGCGGGCACTTCGCCTCCGGGCTGGGCACGGTCGAACTGACCGTGGCGCTGCACTATGTCTACAATACCCCGTTTGACCAGTTAATCTGGGATGTGGGGCATCAGGCTTATCCGCATAAAATTTTGACCGGGCGCCGCGACAAAATCGGCACCATCCGTCAGAAAGGTGGCCTGCACCCGTTCCCGTGGCGCGGCGAAAGCGAATATGACGTATTAAGCGTCGGGCATTCATCAACCTCCATCAGTGCCGGAATTGGGATCGCAGTTGCTGCCGAGAAAGAAGGCAAAAATCGCCGCACCGTCTGTGTCATTGGCGATGGCGCGATTACTGCTGGCATGGCGTTTGAAGCGATGAATCACGCGGGCGATATCCGTCCTGATATGCTGGTGGTTCTCAACGACAATGAAATGTCGATTTCCGAAAATGTTGGCGCGCTCAACAACCATCTGGCGCAGCTGCTTTCCGGTAAGCTTTACTCTTCACTGCGCGAAGGCGGAAAAAAAGTTTTCTCTGGCGTGCCACCCATTAAAGAGCTGCTCAAACGTACCGAAGAACATATTAAAGGCATGGTAGTGCCTGGCACGTTGTTTGAAGAGCTGGGCTTTAACTACATCGGCCCGGTGGACGGTCACGATGTGCTGGGGCTTATCACCACGCTTAAGAACATGCGCGACCTGAAAGGCCCGCAGTTCCTGCATATCATGACCAAAAAAGGTCGTGGTTATGAACCGGCAGAAAAAGACCCAATCACCTTCCACGCCGTGCCTAAATTTGATCCCTCCAGCGGTTGTCTGCCGAAAAGTAGCGGCGGTTTGCCAAGCTATTCAAAAATCTTTGGCGACTGGTTGTGCGAAACCGCAGCGAAAGATAACAAGCTGATGGCGATTACTCCGGCGATGCGTGAAGGTTCCGGCATGGTCGAGTTTTCACGTAAATTCCCGGATCGCTACTTCGACGTGGCAATTGCCGAGCAACACGCAGTGACCTTTGCTGCGGGTCTGGCGATTGGAGGCTACAAACCCATTGTTGCGATCTACTCCACCTTCCTGCAACGCGCCTATGATCAGGTGCTGCATGACGTGGCGATTCAAAAGCTTCCGGTCCTGTTCGCCATCGACCGTGCGGGCATTGTTGGTGCTGACGGTCAAACCCACCAGGGCGCTTTTGATCTCTCTTACCTGCGCTGCATACCGGAAATGGTCATTATGACCCCGAGCGATGAAAACGAATGTCGCCAGATGCTCTATACCGGCTATCACTATAACGATGGCCCGTCCGCGGTGCGCTACCCGCGCGGCAACGCAGTTGGCGTGGAACTGACGCCACTGGAAAAACTGCCAATTGGCAAAGGCATTGTGAAGCGTCGTGGTGAGAAACTGGCGATCCTTAACTTTGGTACGCTGATGCCAGAAGCGGCGAAAGTCGCTGAATCGCTGAACGCTACGCTGGTCGATATGCGTTTCGTGAAACCGCTTGATGAAGCGTTAATTCTGGAAATGGCCGCCAGCCATGAAGCGCTGGTTACCGTAGAAGAAAACGCCATTATGGGTGGTGCAGGCAGCGGCGTGAACGAAGTGCTGATGGCCCATCGTAAACCAGTACCCGTGCTGAACATTGGTCTGCCGGACTTCTTTATTCCACAAGGAACTCAGGAAGAAATGCGCGCCGAACTCGGCCTCGATGCCACCGGTATGGAAGCCAAAATCAAAGCCTGGCTGGCATAATCCCTACTCTACTCCTGCTATGCTTAAGAAATTATTCATGGCAGGAGTGGCAGCATGCAATACAACCCCTTAGGAAAAACCGACCTTCGTGTTTCCCGACTTTGCCTCGGCTGTATGACCTTTGGCGAGCCAGATCGCGGTAATCACGCATGGACACTGCCGGAAGAGAGCAGCCGTCCCATCATTAAACGTGCGCTGGAAGGCGGCATAAATTTCTTTGATACCGCCAATAGCTATTCCGATGGCAGCAGCGAAGAGATCGTCGGTCGCGCACTGCGGGATTTCGCCCGTCGTGAAGACGTGGTCGTTGCGACCAAAGTGTTCCATCGCGTTGGTGATTTACCGGAAGGATTATCCCGTGCACAAATTTTGCGCTCTATCGACGACAGCCTGCGCCGTCTCGGCATGGATTATGTCGATATCCTGCAAATTCATCGCTGGGATTACAACACGCCGATCGAAGAGACGCTGGAAGCCCTCAACGACGTGGTAAAAGCCGGGAAAGCGCGTTATATCGGCGCGTCATCCATGCACGCTTCGCAGTTTGCTCAGGCACTGGAACTACAAAAACAGCACGGCTGGGCGCAGTTTGTCAGTATGCAGGATCACTACAATCTGATTTATCGTGAAGAAGAGCGCGAGATGCTGCCGCTGTGTTATCAGGAAGGCGTGGCGGTGATTCCATGGAGCCCGCTGGCGCGGGGCCGTCTGACGCGTCCTTGGGGAGAAACCACCGCACGGCTGGTGTCGGATGAAGTGGGGAAAAATCTCTACCAAGAAAGCAATGAAAATGACGCACAAATTGCAGAACGCTTAACGGGCGTCAGTGAAGAACTTGGTGCAACGCGAGCACAAGTTGCGCTGGCCTGGTTGTTGAGTAAACCGGGCATTGCCGCACCGATTATCGGAACTTCTCGGGAGGAACAGCTTGATGAACTGCTAAACGCGGTGGATATCACCTTGAAGCCGGAACAGATCGCCGAGCTGGAAACGCCGTATAAACCGCATCCGGTCACAGGATTTAAATAGGTATGCAGGCCTGATGAGACGTGACAAGCGTCACATCAGGCATCGGTGCACAACTACGACAGAATACCCAGCGGCCAGTGATGACCGATAAAATACAGGATGCCAGCGGAGATCACCCCGGCGACAATATCGTCAATCATGATCCCCATGCCGCCATGTACATTGCGATCAAACCAGCGGATCGGCCACGGCTTCCACATATCCAGAATACGGAAAATCACAAATCCGGCGGTAACCCACTGCCAGTCATTGGTCGGCAGCGCCATGAGCGTAATCCACATACCAATAAATTCGTCCCAGACAATACTGCCGTGATCGTGCACGCCCATGTCTTTCGCCGTTTGATGACAAAGATAGACGCCGATACAGATCCCCAGCATTACCACCAGCGAATAGAGCTGCCAGGGCAAAAAAGTCATCAGATACCAGAAGGGAATCGCCGCCAGCGACCCCATCGTGCCAGGAACGATCGGGCTTAATCCACTTCCGAATCCGACAGCAAGCAGATGCCACGGATTACTCATTTTCAGGCGACTTTTCGCGACATCTTTATGGCGTGGCAAAATGGTCATATCCTTTCCAGTCTAACGTGACAGGTTCGCCGTCACGAATAAAACAAAGCCCTTCGATATCGGCGGTCATTTGCCCGATACAGGTAAACGGTACGCCCAGGTGTCCGAGAGCCACATCCAGCGCGCCACGGTTCAGTTCCGGCACCGTGAAACACAACTCGTAATCTTCACCGCCAGAGAGCGCCCAGCGCAGCGCCTGTTCCGGTTCAACATGGCGAGAAAGCGCATCAGAAAACGGCAGCAATGCCAGGTCAATACGTGCGCCGCAGTCGCTGGCTTTCACGATATGCCCGAGATCGGAAATCAGACCGTCAGAGAGATCGATAGCTGAATTTGCCAGATCGCGCAGTGCCTGCCCCTGTAAAATACGCGGCGACGGACGGAGATGACGTTTGATCAAGTAGTCCGCATCTTTAGCATCGGCAACCTGCAAACGGTTTTGCAAAATCGCCAGCCCGGCAGCGCTATCGCCCGGTGTACCGGTCACATAGATCCAGTCACCCGGTTTCGCCCCAGAGCGCGTTAAGGCTCGTCCCATCGGAACAAAGCCGTGGATACCCAACGTCATTGATAATGGCCCACGCGTGGTATCGCCGCCAATGAGTTGCATATCGTAATAATTGAGAAGATCAAACAAGCTGTCGCTGAAGGACTCAAGCCACGCTTCGTCTACGTCCGGTAAGGTTAATGCCAGCGTCAGCCAGGCCGGATCGGCCCCCATCGCTGCCAGATCGCTTAGGTTCACCGCCAGTGCTTTATAAGCCAGATCAGCAGGATCGATATCAGGGAGGAAGTGGTTGCCCGCCACCAGCGTATCAGTGCTGATCGCCAGGGTCTGTTTCTCAGGGATATTGAGAAGAGCGCAATCGTCGCCGATGCCCAGTTCGACATCAAGACGAGAACTTCTTACACGGTCAAAATAACGGGCAATCAGGGAGAACTCGCCACATGCCATACGTTATGCCTCAGCAGGTAAAAAAGAAAAGGCCGGCGATCATGGAACGGTCTTCCGTGAATCTACCGGCCTGGATATTACTTTTTGTTAGGGCGAATCACAGGTGCTGCTTTATCGAGTACGCCGTTGACGAACTTATGGCTGTCTTCTGCGCCGAACGATTTCGCCAGTTCGATCGCTTCGTTAATGGCCACTTTGTATGGCACATCGCTACGTTTAGACAGCTCGTACAGCGCAATGCGCAGTACTGCTTTTTCTACCTGGCCCAGTTCTTCCAGCAGACGGGACAGGTACGGCTTCATCAGTCCGTCGAGGTATGCGGTGTTAGTCGCCACCCCGGCCAGCAGCTCACGGAAGTACAGGACGTCAACGTCTTTTACATCCTGTTCAGCCAGGAACTGGTATTCAACATCAGCGATGTCGTTCTGGGACAACTGCCAGGAGTAGAGCGCCTGGACGGCACACTCACGAGCGCGGCGACGAGCAGCAGGTTTCACGGATTTCCCCTTACTAATTTCAGGCCTTGATGGCTTTCAATACATTAATCATTTCAAGCGCGGTCAGTGCAGCTTCTGCACCTTTGTTGCCAGCTTTGGTGCCAGCACGTTCGATCGCTTGTTCAATGCTTTCAGTGGTCAGAACACCAAAAGCAACCGGAATTTCGCTGTCCTGGGCAACATGCGCCAGGCCGTTGCTTGCACCACCAGCGACATATTCAAAGTGGGCAGTGCCACCACGAATAACCGTACCCAGCGCAATCACCGCGTCGTATTTACCGGTTTTAGCCAGTGCACCCGCCGCCAGCGGCAGCTCATAGGCACCTGGCACCCAAACAACGGTAATGTTTTCATCTTTTACCTGACCGATACGTTTCAGTGCGTCAATTGCACCTTCCAGCAGGCTGTCATTGATAAAGTTGTTGAAACGCGCGATGGTGATGGCGACGCGAGCGTCCGGGGTAGCAACGTTAGCTTCAATAATGTTCATTTTCTTCCTTCGGGTTCGAGTATGGCCCCGCAGGGGGGCGGATTTTAGCATAATATTTCGTGCGCTGCTTCCCTTTCGAGCCGGGAGATCATGCACCCACTAAATGCAGGCAAACATCCGGGCCTACATGACGTATCTCTTTGAATTTAAATTGGGGAGCGTCGGCTAATTTCTCAAGCCCTGGCAGCGTGCATAATCCACGGGCGTCGTTGCCTAATAGTTTAGGTGCGATATAGACAATCAGCTCATCGACTAAACCCGCCTGTAGCAATGCGCCAGCGAGCGTTGGCCCCGCTTCCACCCAGATGCTGTTAATCTGCTGTTTACCCAGTTGCATCATTAGTACAACCAGATCCAGGTGACCTTTATGCTCTGGAATCAGCAAGGTACGCACCGTTTCCGGCCACTCACGAGAATCTTCCTGCGTACGCGCGAACCAGGTTTCGCCGGGCTGCTGCACAATGCGATGTTCCGGCGTCACGCGATTTTGGCTATCAATCACAATACGTACCGGCTGGCGGAGATTTTGTTGCGGGTAGAGCCCCTGAGTTTGTTCATCCAGTTCAGACCAACGCACTGTTAAGGCTGGATCATCCGCCAGCACCGTGGCGCTGCTGGTTAAAATGGCATGACTTTGCGCGCGCAGTCGTTGTACGTCGCGCCTCGCTTGAGGTGAAGTGATCCACTGGCTTTCGCCACTCGCCATCGCCGTGCGACCATCAAGCGATGCGCCAAGTTTTAACTGAATATAAGGAAAGCCGGTGCGCATCCGTTTGAGAAAGCCTTTATTCAATTGCTCAGCTTCACTCATCATCAGCCCGTGGCTGACGTCAATGCCAGCCTGTTGCAGACGGTAAAGTCCACGTCCAGCGACCTGCGGATTGGGGTCTTGCATTGCAGCAACCACGCGCGCCACGCCCGCAGCAATTAATGCATCACAACACGGTGGCGTACGACCATGATGGCTACAGGGTTCGAGTGTGACATACGCCGTTGCGCCTTTGGCTTTTTCGCCGGCCATGCGCAACGCGTGCACCTCGGCATGCGGTTCACCCGCTCGTTGATGGTAACCTTCACCGACAATTTCGCCATCTTTGACAATGACGCACCCGACATTCGGGTTGGGATGCGTGGTAAAACGTCCTCGTTGCGCCAGCTTTAGCGCCCGCGCCATGTAATACTCGTCCTGCACGGCTTAGTCCTCCAGGCGCGCGATCTCTTCGCCAAATTCTTTGATATCTTCGAAACTGCGGTAGACAGAGGCAAAACGGATATAGGCGACTTTATCGAGCTTTTTCAATTGCTCCATCACCAGATTGCCAATCATCTTGCTCGGCACTTCGCGCTCACCGGTGGCGCGCAGCTGCGATTTTATATGATTGATTGCCATTTCGACGTCATCGGAACTCACCGGACGTTTTTCCAGCGCCCGCAGCATTCCGCTACGTAATTTCTCTTCATTAAACGGTTCACGCACGTCGTTGCTTTTTACAACACGCGGCATAACCAGCTCCGCCACTTCAAAGGTGGTGAAACGTTCATTACACACCAGACACTGCCGACGGCGGCGTACGGATGAACCCTCGCCCACGAGACGAGAGTCAATTACCTTAGTGTCCACGGCGAAACAGAATGGGCAATGCATACGGCGTCCTGACCAGGTGGTTAACAGAAATCTATTTTACCCTGAACTGACGATACAACAAAGGCGCAACGCTTTTGAGATAAAGGATCGATGCTTTCACTGCTTTTACCCTCTACCATTAGGCTAATTGCGACGAGAAAGGGACGACCTATGAATACTAACGTTTTTCGACAGCTCCTGCTGGGAAGCCTGTTCAGCCTTAGCGCCTGTGTGCAGCAAAGTGAAGTGCGACAGATGAAACACAGCGTCAGCACGCTGAACCAGGAGATGACGCAGCTCAATAAAGAAACGGTCAAAATCACTCAGCAAAACAGGCTGAATGCAAAATCCAGCAGTGGGGTTTACCTTCTGCCTGGAGCAAAAACACCAGCAAGACTGGAAAGCCAGATCGGTACTTTACGTATGTCGCTGGTGAATATTACGCCTGATACAGATGGCACCACCCTGACGCTACGTATTCAGGGCGAATCTAATGACCCTTTACCCGCATTCAGCGGAACCGTTGAATATGGGCAAATTCAGGGAACAATAGACAACTTTCAGGAAATCAATGTGCAGAATCAATTGATTAACGCACCTGCCAGCGTCCTCGCCCCCAGCGATGTTGATATTCCGTTACAGTTAAAGGGTATTTCTGTGGATCAGTTAGGCTTTGTACGTATCCACGACATTCAACCTGTTATGCAGTAAACGTATTGCGGGGCGATATTGTGCGTCCCGCAACATCTTCCCCGTCATTTTGTTACTCCGCTTACATCACCTGGATTGATAGTAAAAGTTTGCAACAAGGGTGAAAGTCAGTACAATCCCCGCCCGAATGTGTGTAAACGTGAACGCAATCGATTACGTAAATGATAGAACTGTGAAACGAAACATATTTTTGTGAGCAATGGTTTTTATAATAGGCTCCTCTGTATACGAAATATTTAGAAACGCAATTTGCGCCTTTTTCACTCCCGCAAGGGATTTTCAAACAGTGGCATACATATGAAAAAAACATTACTGGCAGCCGGTGCGGTACTGGCGCTCTCTTCGTCTTTTACTGTCAACGCAGCTGAAAACGACAAACCGCAGTATCTTTCCGACTGGTGGCACCAGAGCGTTAACGTTGTCGGAAGCTATCACACCCGTTTCGGACCGCAGCTCCGCAACGATACCTACCTTGAGTACGAAGCATTCGCTAAAAAAGACTGGTTCGACTTCTATGGTTATGCGGATGCGCCGGTATTCTTCGGCGGTAACTCCGATGCAAAAGGTATCTGGAACCACGGTTCTCCGCTGTTTATGGAAATCGAACCGCGTTTCTCCATTGACAAGCTGACCAATACTGACCTTAGCTTCGGTCCGTTCAAAGAGTGGTACTTTGCGAACAACTACATTTACGACATGGGTCGTAATAAAGATGGCCGCCAGAGCACCTGGTACATGGGTCTGGGTACCGACATCGATACTGGTCTGCCGATGAGCCTGTCCATGAACGTCTATGCGAAATACCAGTGGCAGAACTACGGCGCAGCGAACGAAAACGAGTGGGACGGTTACCGTTTCAAAGTGAAGTACTTTGTGCCGATTACCGATCTGTGGGGCGGCCAGCTGAGCTACATCGGCTTCACCAACTTCGACTGGGGTTCCGACCTGGGCGATGACAGCGGTTATGCGAACAACGGTATTAAAACACGTACCAATAACTCTATTGCGTCCAGCCATATTCTGGCGCTGAATTACGATCACTGGCACTACTCTGTCGTTGCCCGTTACTGGCATAACGGTGGTCAGTGGAATGACGATGCAGAACTGAACTTCGGCAACGGCAACTTCAACGTTCACTCTACCGGCTGGGGTGGTTATCTGGTAGTAGGTTACAACTTCTAATTGTGAGAATGCCGGATTTCATATCCGGCATTTTTTATCACTTCTTCTTGTTCATCATCGCTTTCAAATCAGCGAATGGGTTGTACTTCGCTTCACCGACATCTTTCTGCGCATCTTCCCCTGCGATAACGGTCGTACCATACTGATCCGCTTCAGTGTATTTCGAATGCTCATGATCGTGGCAATAGAGACAAAGTAATTCCCAGTTACTGCCATCTTCCGGGTTATTAGTATGGTCGTGATCAATGTGGTGAACGGTAAGTTCACGCAGGTTGGAATAAACAAACTCGCGGGAACAGCGACCGCAGACCCACGGATAGATTTTTAATGCTTTTTCGCGATAGCCGCTTTCTAACCGCGCATAGTTTTTTGGGATGATAGCCATGAAAAAGTTACCTGGATGAAATGTAGGGTTACGCGCAGTTTCCCAAGATGCGGGGATTTTCGCAATCACCTTACATCAAAAAAAATCCCGATCTTCTGACCGGGATTTTCAACATCAGCTGAAACTTGATTAAGGCAGAATTGACGGCTGATCCGCCCCTTCTTTTTCCACTTTCTGCTGCAACATGTGTTCGCGCTTCATACCCAGTTTCAGAGCCAGCGCAGATGCCACATAGATGGAAGATGCAGTACCGATGGAAACACCGATAAGCATGGTCAGCGAGAAGCCTTCCAGTACCGGACCACCGAAGAGGTACAGCATCAGGATAACCATCAAGGTAGTACCGGATGTGATCAAGGTACGGTGCAGCGTCTGGGTCAAGGACACGTTAAAGATTTCGTAAGGCGTACCGCGACGGATCTTGCGGAAGTTTTCACGAATACGGTCCGATACCACGATACTGTCGTTAAGCGAGTAACCGATAACCGACATCAATGATGCCACAATGGTCAGGTCAATCTCGATATGGAATAACGACAAAATACCCAGCGTAATGATAACGTCGTGCGCCAGCGCAATAACAACCCCTGCCGCCAGTCGCCACTCAAAGCGGAAACCAACGTACACGAGGATAGACAGCAGCGCTGCCATCAGCGCCATCGCACCGGTTTGCGCAAGGTCTGCCCCCACGCTCGGACCGACGAACTCAATACGCTTCACTGCCGCATTCTGATTGGTGGATTCGTTAATCACCTTCAGAACCTGGCTGCCCAGCACCTGACCGCCGGTTTCGCCTTCAGCAGGCGGCATACGGACCATGATGTCGTGGCTGCTACCAAAGTTTTGCAGCATCGGCTCTTCAAAACCGGCTTTTTGCAATGCATCACGCATTACGTCAATTTCAGCCGGTTTTTCGAGCGTAATTTCAATAACCGTACCACCGGTAAAATCCAGCCCCCAGTTAAAGCCGCGCACGCCCATAATAACGATAGCGGCGATTAACAGCAGACCAGAGATGCCGAAAGCCCAGTAGTCCCAGCGCATAAAGTCATAGACTTTACGGCCGTGGTTTAGTTGTTCAACAGTATATTCCTGTGCCACATCGCACTCCTCAGATTGACAGCTTCTTGACGCGCTTGCCGCCATATAGCAGGTTTACGATGGCACGCGTACCGACAATCGCGGTAAACATCGACGTCGCCACACCGATACCGGTAGTAATCGCGAACCCTTTAATTGCCCCGGTACCCACTGCATACAGGATGATGACTTTAATCAGCGTGGTGATGTTCGCATCGAAGATGGAACTGAATGCGCCACGATAACCTTCATCAATTGCCTGTTGAACAGTACGTCCGTTGCTCAACTCTTCTTTAATACGTTCGTTGATCAGTACGTTCGCATCGACCGCTACCGCAAGGGTTAAGACGATACCCGCGATACCTGGCATACTCAGCGTTGCGCCTGGCAACAGCGACATAATACCGACAATCAAGATCAAGTTGGCAATCAGAGCACTGGTCGCAATCAGACCAAACTTCTTATAGAAGATGATCATGAACAGAATAGAAACCAGCAGACCGGCAAGGCAAGCCTCCAGCCCCTGCTCAATGTTCTGCATACCCAGGGTTGGGCCAATGGTACGTTCTTCAACAATCTGAATCGGCGCGATCAACGCACCGGCACGCAGCAGCAGTGAAAGCTGACGCGCTTCGCTTGGGTTATTGATGCCAGTAATACGGAAGCTGTTACCCAGACGAGACTGGATGTTGGCGATATTAATCACCTCTTCCTGTTTCACCAGAACCGCACGACCGTTTGCATCTTTCTTACCGCTGTCTTTGTACTCCACAAACAGGGTTGCCATCGGTTTGCCGATGTTGTCCTTGGTGAAGTTAGACATGATGTTACCACCCGCGCTATCGAGCGAGATGTTAACCTGCGGCTGGTTGTATTCGTCCTGGCTGGAAGTGGAGTCGGTGATATGGTCACCGGTCAGAATTACGCGTTTGTACAGCACAACCGGCTGACCTTCGCGGGTCTGTTTCACTTCAGAGTCGCCCGGTACGCGACCGGATGCCGCAGCGGCCTGATCAACGTTGGTGTTTACCAGACGGAATTCCAGCGTTGCCGTCGCACCCAGAATCTCTTTCGCACGCGCAGTGTCCTGAATACCTGGCAGTTCAACAACGATACGGTCAGCACCCTGACGCTGAACCACCGGCTCCGCCACGCCAAGTTGGTTTACACGGTTACGCAGGATATTGATGTTCTGCTGCACCGCATATTCACGCGCTTCACTCAGACGAGCATCGCTCATTACCGCACGCAGCTGGTTGCTGCCCTGGCTGCTAATCACCAGGTCCGGATGGCGCTTGCTCAGATACGCAATGGCTTCATCACGAGCTTTAGCATCGCGGAAAGTGATGCTCAGGCCGTAGTTGTTTTCTTTACGAACGGTGGTATACGGGATGCCCTTTTCACGCAGGTCGCTGCGCAGGCTATCGATATTTTGTTCCTGGAGTTTGCCAAGCGCGGTGTCCATATCCACTTCCATCAGGAAGTGAACGCCGCCACGCAGGTCAAGGCCGAGCTTCATCGGCTCAGCATGAATAGCTGCCAGCCAGCGCGGCGTTGCCGGGGCAAGGTTAAGCGCCACGACGTATTTGTCACCCATAACGCCCATTAATGCTTCACGAGCGCGCAGCTGGGTGTCAGTGGAGTCGAAGCGCGCAAGAATAGCGCCCTCTTCCAGTGCCACAGACTTAGCAGTTATTTTTTCTTCTTGTAACGTTTTCTGGACCTGGATCAGCGTTTGCTCACTGGCGGCGACTCCGCGCGCACCAGTGATCTGAACAGCCGGATCCTCACCAAACAGGTTGGGAAGCGCATACAGCAGACCGATGACAATCACCACGATCAGCATGACGTACTTCCACAAAGGATAACGGTTTAACACGGCAATTCCCTTAGGGAAAAATTTTAATTACAGCGCCTTCATGGTGCCTTTCGGCAGAACGGCAGCTACGAAGTCACGTTTAATAACTACTTCAGTGGTGTCATTCAGTGCGATAGCAATGTAGCCGTTTTCCGCTACTTTGGTTACGCGACCGACCAGGCCACCGTTCGTCAGCACTTCATCACCTTTAGCGATGGAGTCCATCAGCTTTTTGTGTTCTTTGGTGCGCTTCTGCTGTGGACGCAGGATCATGAAATAGAAAATCAGACCGAATACCACCAGCATCAAAATCAAAGACATCGGGCTACCTTGCGCCGGTGCACCCGTTGCCGCTACCGCATCAGAAATAAAAAAGCTCATTAAATTTCCCTCATTATTAATATTAATCAACGTTCAAAGGTGGTACTTCTCGCCCCTGACGCTGGTAAAAATCAGTTACGAAGCTCTCTAATTTACCCTCTTCAATAGCCTTGCGTAAACCCGCCATCAAACGCTGGTAGTAACGAAGGTTATGAATGGTGTTGAGTCGCGCGCCTAATATTTCGTTGCAACGGTCGAGATGATGCAAGTAAGCGCGTGAATAATTGCGACAGGTGTAGCAATCACACTCAGGATCGAGTGGGCCAGTATCGCTCTTATACTTCGCATTGCGGATTTTCACCACGCCATCGGTCACGAACAAATGACCATTTCGGGCGTTGCGGGTTGGCATTACGCAGTCAAACATATCGATACCGCGACGTACGCCCTCAACCAGGTCTTCTGGTTTACCAACGCCCATCAGGTAACGCGGTTTGTCTGCCGGAATTTGCGGGCATACATGCTCCAGAATGCGGTGCATATCTGCTTTCGGCTCACCCACAGCCAGACCGCCGACAGCGTAGCCATCAAAACCGATATCTACCAGACCTTTAACAGAAATATCACGTAAATCTTCGTAAACACTGCCCTGAATGATACCAAACAGCGCATTTTTGTTTCCGAGACTGTCAAAACGCTCACGGCTACGCTTCGCCCAACGCAGAGACATCTCCATGGAGCGTTTTGCGTAATCCCAGTCAGCAGGATACGGCGTACACTCATCAAAGATCATGACGATATCCGAACCAAGATCGTACTGAATCTCCATCGACTTTTCCGGGTCGAGGAAAATCGGGTCGCCGTTGATCGGGTTACGGAAGTGAACGCCCTGTTCGGTGATTTTACGAATATCACCAAGGCTGAAGACCTGGAAGCCGCCGGAGTCGGTAAGGATTGGTCCTTTCCACTGCATAAAATCGTGCAGATCGCCGTGCAGTTTCATGATTTCCTGGCCCGGGCGCAGCCACAGGTGGAAGGTGTTGCCGAGGATAATTTGCGCGCCAGTGGCTTCAACTTCTTCCGGCGTCATCCCTTTTACGGTGCCGTAAGTGCCAACAGGCATAAAACAAGGCGTTTCCACTACGCCACGATCAAAGACCAGGCGGCCACGGCGTGCGCGACCGTCGGTGGTGTCCAGTTCAAATTTCATTTTTTCTCCACTACGTCAGAAAAACAGTCCAACGTTTAAACCAGCGCCGCGGAATTACTCCCCAACGCGCTCATTAATTGCCTGCGGATTGTACGTGATAAACATCGCATCACCGTAACTAAAAAAGCGATATTTCTCTTCTACCGCCGCTTTATAGGCATTCATGGTGTGTTGATAACCAGCAAATGCCGAAACCAGCATAATCAGCGTCGATTCCGGAAGGTGGAAGTTCGTCACCAGCGCATCGACCACTTTGTACTGGAAGCCCGGATAGATAAAGATTTGGGTATCGTCAAAGAACGGTTCAATGAGATCGTTTTTCGCTGCCTGAGCCGCACTTTCCAGCGAACGTACTGAGGTGGTACCAACCGCAATCACCCGGTTACCGCGCGCTTTCGCCGCCAGTACCGCGTCTACCACATCCTGCGGAACTTCAGCGTATTCCGAGTGCATGATGTGATCTTCAATGGTGTCGACGCGCACCGGCTGGAAGGTGCCCGCACCAACGTGCAACGTCACAAACGCCATCTCCACGCCTTTGGCGCGTAATTTTTCCAGCAAAGGTTCGTCAAAGTGCAGTCCGGCGGTCGGTGCTGCTACCGCGCCGGGTTTTTCGCTATAAACCGTTTGATAAAGTTCGCGGTCTGCATCTTCGTCCGGACGGTCGATGTACGGCGGCAGCGGCATATGGCCGATGCTGTTGAGAATATCCAGCACCGAACGTTGATCATTAAATTCGACTTCAAACAGTGCGCCGTGGCGCGCGGTCATTGTTGCGTTAATACTTTCGTCATCGCCCAGCAGCAGTTCTGCGCCAGGTTTTGGCGCTTTCGAGGCGCGAATATGCGCAAGAATGCGTTTGTCGTCGAGCATCCGCTCAACCAGCACTTCAATCTTTCCGCCGCTGGCTTTACGCCCAAACAGACGCGCCGGGATCACGCGGGTATTATTAAAAACCAGAAGATCGCCGGGGTTGAGCTTATCGAGTAAATCGGTGAAAGTACCGTGCGTCAGCGCGCCCGTCGGCCCGTCCAGCGACAGTAAACGACAGCTACTGCGTTCAGGCATGGGATAGTGGGCAATCAGGGATTCGGGCAATTCAAAAGAGAAATCGGTAACGCGCATGACACTGACTCAGACTAAAATAAGAGGCGGGTAGTCTAGTGCCGGGGCGCTCTCCCTGCAACCTTTACCCCCCTTTGGATAGAATATAATCGATGAATTTTTTAGCTCACCTGCATTTAGCCCATCTCGCGGAAAGCTCGCTTTCCGGCAATTTACTGGCTGATTTCGTACGCGGAAATCCTGAAGAAAGTTTTCCGCCCGACGTCGTGGCTGGTATTCATATGCATCGGCGAATCGACGTATTAACCGACAATCTGCCAGAAGTCCGCGAAGCGCGGGAGTGGTTTCGTAATGAAACGCGCCGTGTCGCGCCTATTACGCTGGATGTGATGTGGGATCACTTTCTGTCCCGCCACTGGTCGCAGCTGTCGCCCGATTTTCCGCTACAGGAATTTACCTGTTATGCCCGGGAGCAAGTGATGACTATTCTTCCAGACTCACCGCCACGCTTTATCAATCTGAACAACTACTTATGGTCAGAGCAGTGGTTGGTGCGCTATCGCGATATGGATTTCATCCAGAGCGTGTTAAACGGCATGGCAAGCCGTCGCCCACGTCTGGATGCCCTGCGTGACTCCTGGTACGATTTAGACGCCCATTACGATGCTCTCGAAACCCGCTTCTGGCAGTTTTATCCGCGGATGATGGAGCAGGCGTCACGCAAGGCGTTATAAGACGTTAATTCATCCACACCGTAGCCGAAATGGCAGGCAAAGCCAGAATCCCGTCCGTCAGTTGCCCGTGACCTTCTTTGCGTTGCCATTGCGCGACATTAAGCAACGGTGACGCGGGTAGCACCACTTCACAGGCTTCGCCACGGTTGATTGCCACCAGTACACGCTGCTGATTCAGCACGCGGACAAATACCACCACGTTATCTTCCGCATACAGCACCTGACAGCCGCCACGACGCAACGCCTGACCTTTCTTACGCAGCGCAATCATTCGCTGGTACAGCGCGAATAACGCCGAATCCTGCTTTTCCACCTGCCAGGGGAACGGCTTACGGCAAAACGGATCGTTTTTGCCATCCAGTCCCACTTCATCACCGTAATAAATGCACGGTACACCAGGCCAGGTGAACAGCCAGACCACCGCCAGGGGCAGGCGCGCAACATCCCGACCGAGCAGCGTTTTAAATCGCGCAGTATCGTGGCTGTCGAGCTGATTAAACATACGTAATTGTTGTTGATGAGAAAGCCCTGCGCGGTAATTATCCATCCAGGCCATACAGGTTTGGGCGTCAATTTGCTGCGGATCGTAAGAGATATCGGTGTTGGCAAGAAATCCCCACAACGGGAATGTGAAGCCGCGATAGTTCATGGCGGCATCTTCCACATCGGCCTGTAACCATTGCCGTGCATCGCCAAAATGTTCGCCGACAATATACGCATCCGGCTGGGTTTCTTTCGCCGCTTCGGTGATCCCGGCAACGTGCTGCAAATTATTGCGCGCCCCACCCGCTTCCCCCAGCATATGCACCACATCCAGCCGCCAGCCATCCATATTCCACGGCGCTTTCAGCCAGTGGCGGACAATACTGTCTTCCCCGCGATAAATTTCATTCACCAGACTTTCCGACTGATAATCCAGCTTCGGCAAGCTGGCATAGCCCAGCCAGTCGAGCGCCGTGCCATCATCACTAAACGAGTACCAGTCACGCCAGGGTGATTCGGGGTTGTGACAAGCTCCCCCCGTGCCACGATTGTGCCTGTCAAACCAGGCATGGGAATCGCCACTGTGGTTAAACACGCCGTCCAGCACCAGTCGTATTCCCAGCTGCTGCGTATTGTGTCGCAAACGCAGCAACGCCCCATCACCGCCAAACTGCGGATCGACATGGCGATAATCCTCGGTATCGTATTTATGCACGCTGGGAGCTTTAAACACCGGATTGAGATACAGCGCCGTCACGCCAAGTTTTTTCAGATACGGCAGTTTTTCACTTATCCCGTCCAGATCGCCGCCATAGAACGTTGATCCGCCAGCCTGCGCCGTGACCGGTTCATCCCAGTCACGCAATATGATCTCTTGTCCGGCTGCGTGATGGTAATAGACATGATCCTGTTCAGCTTCACGAGGAAGATTACGGGCGAAACGATCAGGGAAGATCTGATAAAAAATCTGATCCGCAGCCCATTGTGGGCCGATATCCGGTACATCAATGGCAAACTGCTCCAGTCGTGCTGGCGGCATTCGGCTGAAGCCTTGCGGTGTAAACCAACGCTGGCGATCGTGCCACAGCAATTTGAAACTATAACGCCGCCGAGGTTGTCCGCTGGAGAGATCGATCGCCGCCCGCCATGCGGTGACGCCAGGCTGCGGCTGACTGCGCTGCTTATGCATCGGTACTGACATTTCTTCGTTATCGTGTTCTGTACGCAGCATAATGCGCTGCGGTGGGTCTTCGCTCGTCAGCCACAGTGTAATGAGCAGTTGATCTTTGCTTTGTTTAACAAATGGGGGCACCGGCAGATGCCATGCATTTAACATCATAATTCCCCTGTGATGAAAATCTGATCACCTTGCCATAGCCTAATGCAGGATCACTCATCATCTGAAGGATATTTGGGGGAGGAGGACGGGGGCGGATAACTTTCGGAATAGCCGGATCAGGATTTCCTCCTGAACCGGCTTACAGAACGCAAGGATTACTGGTTTTCAGCCAGCTGACGATCGTGGCGGCGCTTAAACATCCAGCCAATCAACAGCACAACAATCCACGCGAAACCAACATACAGCGAGATACGCGTATCAGGGTGATAACCAATCAACCCGATAATAAAGAGCAGGAAAATCAAACCGCCGATGGTGGTTGCGACCCCACCCGGCACTTTAAATTTCAGCGCCTTAACTTCTTCTGGCGGCAAACGGCGACGGAAGGCGATTTGCGACAGCAGGATCATAATCCACACCCACACCGTGGCGAAGGTTGCCAGCGAAGCGATCACCAGGAAGACGTTTTCCGGCATGATGTAGTTCAGATACACCGCAAACAGCAGCGCGGTAGTCATCACCAGCACCGTAACCCACGGAATACCGCGACGCGAGGTTTTGCTGAAAATTTTTGGCGCGCTGCCCTGCTCTGCCATACCGTGGAGCATACGGCCTACACCAAATACGTCACTGTTAATTGCCGACAGCGAAGCGGTCAGCACAACAAAGTTAAGAATGCTGGCGGCAAAGGTAATGCCCATATGCTGGAACGTCAGCACAAACGGGCTACCGGCAGTGCCAACCTGATTCCACGGGTAGATAGACATAATGACGAACAGCGTACCGACGTAGAACACCAGAATACGCATCGGCACGGAGTTAATCGCACGCGGAATCGATTTCTCAGGATCTTTCGCTTCACCGGCGGTAATCCCGATAATTTCGATCCCACCGTAAGCAAACATCACCATTTGCAACGACATCACCATACCAAGCCAGCCGTTACTGAAGAAGCCGCCGTTGCTCCACAGGTTATGAATACCGGTCGGTTGCCCGCCGTTGCCAATCCCCCAGATGATGATGCCGAAACCGGCGACAATCATGATGATGATAGTGGCGACTTTAAAGAACGAGAACCAGAACTCCAGCTCACCGAATACCTTCACGCTCATCAGGTTTACGGCGCAAATGATCAGCACCACACTCAGTACCCAAATCCAGTGCGGCACCGTCGGGAACCAGACACCCATATAGATACCAAAAGCGGTCACATCGGCGATGGCGACAATAAGGATTTCAAAGCAGTAGGTCCAGCCGGTAATGTAACCTGCCAGCGGGCCGAGGTTTTCCTGCGCATAACGCGAGAAAGAGCTGGCTGCCGGGTTATGTACCGACATTTCCCCCAGCGCACGCATAATGATATACGCCGCGATACCACCGATAATATAGGCCAACAACACGCTTGGACCGGCCATTTTGATGGCATCTGCCGAACCGTAAAACAGCCCGGTGCCAATTGCTGAACCCAGTGCCATAAAGCGTATGTGTCGGGTACTTAGCCCACGCTTTAGCTTGTTCTTACTTTCCATCAATTCCTAACCCATCAACACAATAAAAAACCACGGGGCATCGCAGCCCCGTGGTTAAAACAAATGTTCAGTGATTTAGTGAGCGCTGGAGGTCACCTGACGACCTGCCGCACGATCCCAGATAATGGCCAGAACCACCATCACCACTGTTGGCATTAACCACGCCAGACCTTGTTCGGCCAGCGGTAAACGCTGCGCCCAGGACGGTAAGATATCGCTGAATGCAGATGCCTTGATCCCGTCGAGAATACCAAAAAGCAGGCTGATAAACATCGGCGGAGCAATCACGCGGGACGAATTATGCCACCATGAGCGTGTAAAACTTAATACAACCAGTGCGATACACGGCGGATAAATGGCGGTCAGCACCGGTACAGAGATCTGAATCAGCTGGCTCAAGCCGAGGTTAGACACCACCATCGAGAAGCCGCCGAGGATAAACACCAGCGTACGATAAGAGAGCGGTACGTACTGGGCGAAGAATTCTGCACAAGCACAGGTCAGGCCAACCGCCGTGACCAGGCAGGCGATGAAGATTAACGCCGCCAGCAGGAAGCTACCGCCGCCGCCAAAGGTATGCTGAACGTAAGCATGCAGGATCGCCGCACCGTTTGCAGACTGATCGACCAGCGACGCGCTGTCTGAACCCAGACGGAACAGCGCCAGGTACAGCAGAGTCAGACCAACACCCGCCATCAGGCCAGCCCAGACGGTATAACGGGTCAGCAGACGCGCTTCGGTAACGCCACGAGAACGCGCCGCGTTAACAATAACGATACCAAACACCATTGCGCCCAGCGTATCCATGGTCAGATAGCCGTTGACGAAGCCGTTAGAAAACGCAGCGTTTTGATAAGCCTCAGTCGCCGTACTGATAGAACCCGCCGGCCAGATAATTGCGGCAACAGACAGGATGACCAGCGCGATAATTTTCAGCGGCGCAAGGAAGTTGCCCACGGTATCCAGCAGCTTGCCCGGATAGAGCGAAACCAGAATAACGATAGCGAAATAGACCAGGCTGTAAATAAACAGCGGCAGCGCGGAATCACCCGTCAGCGGCGCAATGCCCACTTCAAAAGAAACGGTAGCTGTACGCGGCGTAGCAAAAAGCGGCCCCACCGCCAGGTAACAAACTGTTGCCAGCAGTACGCCAGCGACTTTACCAATTGGCGTGCTGAGACTGTCAACACCGCCGCCAACTTTTGCCAGCGCCACTACCGTTAATACCGGTAGGCCAACGGCAGTAATGAGGAAGCCGAATGCCGCAGTCCAGACGTGTTCGCCTGCCTGCAAGCCGACCATTGGAGGGAAAATAATGTTACCTGCGCCGACGAACAACGCAAATGTCATAAAGCCCAGAGCGATGATATCGCGCGATCTTAATTGATGGGTCATAAATCATACTGCCTGTGGATGTGGTGTTGTAACGTTAAATTTTTGTGCCAATCCCTGGGGATGATACAGCGGTATATTTAAACAATTTTAGCGGGAAATACTCCCAACCAGGCGCGGCGAAGAATAGTTTTTCGATTTACCGCGTAAATGCAGTCAGTATGACAGCACCTGAAGCGCAATTTAAACGCTTATAACGTTTTAAAGCAAGAAGGGATCTAAAAACCAGAGGTATATAGCGATAAGAAATCACCAACCAGTATAAAACACTATTTCAATGAAAAAGACATGGCTAATCATGCGAACAAAAAATCAGCAACCGTTGTAAAATCTAACGCCCGTATTTCGACTGCAAAGAAAATAAGCCAGCATCGGCTGGCTTATGGCAATAAAAGATGACAAAGGCGAATTAATCGCTGTTTTTGGCAATTAAACGTTCCGGGATAACAAAACTGAAACGTGTACCTTTTCCTACTGTACTCTCAATATTCAGGCGACTTTCGTGATGATTCACCGCATGTTTCACGATCGCTAACCCTAATCCGCTACCACCGGTTTGCCGGGAACGCGCTTTATCAACGCGATAAAAACGCTCGGTCAGGCGCGGAATATGCTCCGGTGCAATGCCCGGTCCGTTATCTTCAACACTAAATTCGGCACCGTGCGGCACTCGCTGCCAGCGTACGGTGATATGCGTGCCTTCCGGCGTATGATTCACGGCGTTATGGACCAGGTTCGAAATCGCACTGCGTAGCTGATCTTCGTTGCCTGACACCTTGAGGCCGTTATCTATCTCAAAGGTAAATGTCTGTTTTTTCTGACTCAGAGTCTGAGCCTCGCGCTCAACGACGCGCAGCATCATCGGCACATCAACCTTTTCATTGAGCAAATGCGTCGGTGCGGCTTCTATTTTCGACAGCGTCAGCAATTGCTTCACCAACCCTTCCATCCGCTGGGTCTGCTCGCGCATGGTGTGCAACGCTTTTTCACGTACCGCGCCTTCCAGCGGTTGCTCATCCATCATCTCCAGGTAACCCTGTAACACGGTCAATGGCGTACGTAACTCATGGCTCACGTTGGCAAAAAAGTTACGCCGCGCCCCTTCCAGTTGATGCATTTGCGTGACATCTCGCGCCACCATCAGCAACTGTTTGTGGGTATAAGGCATGACGCGAATCTCCAGATGCCGCCCGGTGTTGAGCACCAGATTGAGCGGGCGAGAGAAATCACGCGTTTTCAGATATTGCGTAAACTCCGGGTAACGCAGCAAGTTAAGGATGTTCTGCCCGTTATCTTCCGGCCAGCGCAAGCCAAGAATCTGTTGCGCCAGACCGTTGCACCAGAAAATACCGCCCTCTTCCGTAGTCAGCACCACCGCGTCGGGCAGCGACTCCGCGCCGCTACGAAAGCGTTTAATCAGATTGCCCAGTTCACGGCGGCGTTTTTTATTTCGTAGCTGCATCTGGTGTAAGCCGTATAGTAGCGGTTCCCAGCTACCACGCCCCGGTGGCGGGGTCATACTACGATCCACCCACAGCCACCATGAAAGGCGCAATAAATTCCAGAAATGCCAGATAAGCAGTCCTGTTACCGATGCCAGCAAAAACCAGGGCAGGTAACCAAAAAATGCACCCAGGATGAAAGCCGGGAGGCAGCAAAGTAGCAGCTCCAGCACCAGCCTTTTCCACGACAGCCGTTCCAGCACGTAAGATACTCCAGTTAAGAAATCATAAGCCCTGCTCTACGTCCGATGAGCAAGGCCTTAAAAGCGGGTTGAAAAACGATACCCTGTACCGCGCACGGTCTGCACCATGCGGTCATGCCCGCCGGGCTCCAGTGCTTTACGCAGGCGACGAATGTGGACATCGACCGTACGATCTTCCACATACACGTTGGTTCCCCAGACGTGGTTTAACAGCTGCTCGCGGCTGTACACGCGCTCAGGATGCGTCATAAAAAAGTGCAGCAGTTTAAATTCTGTCGGCCCCATCTCCAGCGGTTCTTCGCCCGCCATCACCCGGTGAGATGTCGGGTCCAGACTTAGCCCCTGCATCTCGATCACCTCTTCCACCGCCATTGGCGAAATACGGCGCATTACCGCTTTGATTCGCGCCACCAGCTCCTTCGGAGAAAACGGCTTGGTGATATAGTCATCCGCACCGGTTTCAAGGCCGCGCACGCGATCTTCTTCTTCCCCTCTGGCGGTCAACATCACCACTGGAATATCCCGGGTCATCGACTCGCGCTTGAGGTGTTTGATGAACTGGATACCGGAGCCGCCAGGTAACATCCAGTCGAGGAGAATTAAATCCGGCCAGGGTTCATTCAGTTGATTCACAGCACTGTCATAATCTTCCGCTTCGACCGGCTGAAAGCCATTTTGTTCGAGCACGAAGCAGACCATTTCGCGAATTGGAGCTTCATCTTCTACGACCAGAATACGTCTCGCCATGATTTGCCCTGTTGTAATAAATAGGTTGCGATCATTAATGCGACGTCATTATGCGTCAGATTTATGACAGATTTATGAAAAGCTCGTCGCACATCCTTTCAGGTTATTGATTTCCGTGGCACAGAAAAAAGCAAATGGCACATCTGTTTGGGTATAATCGCGCCCATGCTTTTTCGCCAGGGAACCGTTATGCGCATCCTTCACACCTCAGACTGGCATCTCGGCCAGAACTTCTACAGTAAAAGCCGCGAAGCTGAACATCAGGCTTTTCTTGACTGGCTGCTGGAGACAGCACAAGCCCATCAGGTGGATGCGATTATTGTTGCCGGTGATGTTTTCGATACCGGCTCGCCGCCCAGTTACGCCCGTACTTTATATAACCGTTTTGTTGTCAATTTACAGCAAACTGGCTGTCATCTGGTGGTACTGGCAGGAAACCATGACTCGGTCGCCACGCTGAATGAATCGCGCGATATCATGGCGTTCCTCAATACTACCGTGGTCGCCAGCGCCGGACATACGCCGCAAATCTTGCCTCGTCGCGACGGGACGCCAGGCGCAGTGCTGTGTCCCATACCTTTTTTACGCCCGCGTGACATTATTACCAGCCAGGCGGGGCTTAACGGTATTGAAAAACAGCAGCATTTGCTGGCGGCTATTACTGATTATTATCAACAACACTATGCCGATGCCTGCAAACTGCGCGGCGATCAGCCTCTGCCCATCATCGCCACTGGACATTTAACGACCGTGGGTGCCAGTAAAAGTGACGCCGTGCGTGACATTTATATTGGCACGCTGGACGCGTTTCCGGCACAAAACTTTCCACCAGCCGACTACATCGCGCTCGGGCATATTCACCGCGCGCAGATTATTGGCGGCATGGAACATGTTCGCTATTGCGGTTCCCCCATTCCACTGAGTTTTGATGAATGCGGTAAGAGTAAATATGTCCATCTGGTGACATTTTCAAACGGCAAATTAGAGAGCGTGGAAAACCTGAACGTACCGGTAACGCAACCCATGGCGGTGCTGAAAGGCGATCTGGCGTCGATTACCGCACAGCTGGAACAGTGGCGCGATGTATCACTGGAGCCGCCTGTCTGGCTGGATATCGAAATCACTACTGATGAGTATCTGCATGATATTCAGCGCAAAATCCAGGCATTAACCGAATCATTGCCTGTCGAAGTATTGCTGGTACGCCGGAGTCGTGAACAGCGCGAGCGTGTGTTAGCCAGCCAACAGCGTGAAACCCTCAGCGAACTCAGCGTCGAAGAGGTGTTCAATCGCCGTCTGGCACTGGAAGAACTGGATGAATCGCAGCAGCAACGTCTGCAGCATCTTTTCGCCACGACATTGCATAGCCTCGCCGGAGAACACGAAGCATGAAAATTCTCAGCCTGCGCCTGAAAAACCTGAACTCATTAAAAGGCGAATGGAAGATTGATTTCACCCGCGAGCCGTTCGCCAGCAACGGGCTGTTTGCTATTACCGGCCCAACCGGTGCGGGGAAAACCACCCTGCTGGACGCCATTTGTCTGGCGCTGTATCACGAAACCCCGCGCCTCTCTAACGTTTCACAATCGCAAAATGATCTCATGACTCGCGATACCGCCGAATGTCTGGCGGAAGTGGAGTTTGAAGTCAAAGGTGAAGCGTATCGCGCGTTCTGGAGCCAGAATCGGGCGCGTAACCAGCCGGACGGTAATTTGCAGGTGCCACGCGTAGAGCTGGCGCGCTGCGCAGACGGCAAAATTCTCGCCGACAAAGTGAAAGATAAGCTGGAACTGACGGCGACGTTAACCGGACTGGATTACGGGCGCTTCACCCGTTCGATGCTGCTTTCGCAGGGGCAATTTGCTGCCTTCCTGAATGCCAAACCCAAAGAACGCGCGGAATTGCTCGAGGAGTTAACCGGCACTGAAATCTACGGGAAAATCTCGGCGATGGTTTTTGAGCAGCACAAATCGGCCCGCACAGAGCTGGAGAAGCTGCAAGCGCAGGCCAGCGGCGTCGCGTTGCTCACGCCAGAACAAGTGCAATCGCTGACAGCGAGTTTGCAGGTACTTACTGACGAAGAAAAACAGTTACTTACCGCGCAGCAGCAAGAACAACAATCACTAAACTGGTTAACGCGTCTGGACGAATTGCAGCAAGAAGCCAGCCGCCGTCAACAGGCATTGCAACAGGCGTTAGCCGAAGAAGAAAAAGCGCAACCTCAACTGGCGGCGCTCAGTCTGGCACAACCGGCACGAAATCTTCGTCCACACTGGGAACGCATCGCAGAACACAGCGCGGCGCTGGCGCATACTCGCCAGCAGATTGAAGAAGTAAATACTCGCTTACAGAGCACAATGGCGCTTCGGGCGAGCATTCGCCACCACGCGGCGAAGCAGTCAGCAGAATTACAGCAGCAGCAACAAAGTCTGAATGCCTGGCTACAGGAACACGACCGCTTCCGTCAGTGGAACAACGAACTGGCGGGTTGGCGTGCGCAGTTCTCCCAACAAACCAGCGATCGCGAGCATCTGCGGCAATGGCAGCAACAGTTAACCCATGCAGAGCAAAAACTTAATGCGCTTGCGGCGATTACGTTGACGTTAACCGCCGATGAAGTTGCTAGCGCCCTGGCGCAACATGCTGAGCAACGCACGCTGCGTCAGCGCCTGGTCGCGCTGCATGGACAGATTGTTCCCCAACAAAAACGCCTGGCGCAATTACAGGTCACTATCCAGAATGTCACGCAAGAACAGACGCAACGTAACGCCGCACTTAACGAAATGCGCCAGCGTTATAAAGAAAAGACGCAGCAACTTGCCGATGTGAAAACCATTTGCGAGCAGGAAGCGCGCATCAAAACGCTGGAAGCTCAACGTGCACAGTTACAGGCGGGTCAGCCTTGTCCACTTTGTGGTTCCACCAGCCACCCGGCGGTCGAGGCGTATCAGGCGCTGGAGCCTGGCGTTAATCAGTCTCGATTACTGGCGCTGGAAAACGAAGTTAAAAAGCTCGGTGAAGAAGGTGCGACGCTACGTGGGCAACTGGACGCCTTAACAAAGCAACTTCAGCGTGATGAAAACGAAGCGCAAAGCCTCCGACAAGATGAGCAAGCACTTACTCAACAATGGCAAGCCGTCACGGCCAGCCTCAATATCACCTTGCAGCCACAGGACGATATTCAACCGTGGCTAGATGCACAAGATGAGCACGAACGCCAGCTGCGGTTACTCAGCCAACGGCATGAATTACAAGGGCAGATTGCCGCGCATAATCAGCAAATTATCCAGTATCAACAGCAAATTGAACAACGCCAGCAGCAGCTCTTAACGGCATTGGCGGGTTATGCACTGACATTGCCACAGGAAGATGAAGAAGAGAGCTGGTTGGCGACGCGTCAGCAAGAAGCGCAGAGCTGGCAGCATCGCCAGAACGAATTAACCGCGCTGCAAAACCGTATTCAGCAACTGACGCCGATTCTGGAAACGTTGCCGCAAAGTGATGAACTCCCGCACAGCGAAGAAACTGTGGTGCTGGAAAACTGGCGGCAGGTTCATGAACAATGTCTCGCATTACACAGCCAGCAGCAGACGTTACAGCAACAGGATGTTCTGGCGGCGCAAAGTCTGCAAAAAGCCCAGGCGCAGTTTGACACCGCGCTACAGGCGAGCGTCTTTGACGATCAGCAGGCGTTCCTTGCGGCGCTAATGGATGAACAAACACTAACGCAGCTGGAACAGCTCAAGCAGAATCTGGAAAACCAGCGCCGTCAGGCGCAAACGCTGGTCACTCAGACAGCAGAAACGCTGACACAGCATCAGCAACACCGACCTGGCGGGTTATCTCTCACTGTGACGGTGGAGCAGATTCAGCAAGAGTTAGCGCAAACTCACCAAAAGTTGCGTGAAAACACCACGAGTCAAGGCGAGATTCGCCAGCAGCTGAAGCAGGATGCAGATAACCGTCAGCAACAACAAACCTTAATGCAGCAAATTGCTCAAATGACGCAGCAGGTTGAGGACTGGGGATATCTGAATTCGCTAATAGGTTCCAAAGAGGGCGATAAATTCCGCAAGTTTGCCCAAGGGCTGACGCTGGATAATTTAGTCCATCTCGCTAATCAGCAACTTACCCGGCTGCACGGGCGCTATCTGTTACAGCGCAAAGCCAGCGAAGCGCTGGAAGTTGAGGTTGTTGATACCTGGCAGGCTGATGCGATACGCGATACCCGTACCCTTTCCGGCGGCGAAAGTTTCCTCGTCAGTCTGGCGCTGGCACTGGCGCTTTCAGATCTGGTCAGCCATAAAACGCGTATTGACTCGCTGTTCCTTGATGAAGGTTTTGGCACACTGGATAGCGAAACGCTGGATACCGCCCTTGATGCGCTGGATGCCCTGAATGCCAGTGGCAAAACCATCGGGGTGATTAGCCACGTTGAGGCGATGAAAGAGCGTATTCCGGTGCAGATCAAAGTGAAGAAGATCAATGGACTGGGCTACAGCAAACTGGAAAGTGCGTTTGCAATGAAATAACTATTCAGCAGGATAATGAATACAGAGGGGCGAATTATCTCTTGGCCTCGCTGGTCGTTATCCTGCAATCTATCACTTTATTGGCTACGGTGATTGGTAGCCGTTCTGGTGGTTGTGATGGTGGTATGAAAAAAGTTATTTTATCTTTGGCTCTGGGCACGTTTGGTTTGGGGATGGCCGAATTTGGCATTATGGGCGTGCTCACGGAGCTGGCGCATAACGTAGGAATTTCGATTCCTGCCGCCGGGCATATGATCTCGTATTATGCGCTGGGGGTGGTGGTCGGTGCGCCTATAATCGCGCTTTTTTCCAGCCGCTACTCACTCAAACATATCTTGTTGTTTCTGGTGGCGTTGTGCGTCATTGGCAACGCCATGTTCACGCTCTCTTCGTCTTACCTGATGCTCGCCATTGGTCGGCTGGTTTCCGGCTTTCCGCATGGTGCATTTTTTGGCGTCGGCGCGATCGTGTTATCAAAAATTATCAAACCCGGCAAAGTCACCGCCGCCGTGGCAGGGATGGTTTCCGGGATGACAGTCGCCAATTTGCTGGGCATTCCACTGGGAACGTATTTAAGTCAGGAATTTAGTTGGCGTTACACCTTTTTGTTGATCGCTGTTTTTAATATTGCGGTGATGGCATCGGTCTATTTTTGGGTGCCGGATATTCGCGACGAGGCGAAAGGAAAACTACGCGAACAATTTCATTTTTTACGCAGCCCTGCCCCGTGGTTAATTTTCGCCGCTACGATGTTTGGCAACGCAGGTGTGTTTGCCTGGTTCAGCTACGTAAAACCATACATGATGTTTATTTCCGGTTTTTCGGAAACGGCGATGACCTTTATTATGATGTTAGTTGGGCTAGGGATGGTGCTGGGGAATATGCTAAGTGGCAGGATTTCAGGACGTTATTCACCACTGCGCATTGCAGCAGTGACTGACTTTATCATTGTACTGGCACTGCTGATGCTCTTTTTCTTCGGCGGTATGAAAACAACGTCGCTTATTTTTGCTTTTATTTGTTGCGCGGGATTATTTGCCCTATCAGCACCTCTACAAATATTATTACTGCAAAATGCCAAAGGCGGAGAGTTATTAGGTGCCGCAGGTGGGCAAATAGCGTTTAACCTCGGTAGCGCCGTCGGCGCATATTGCGGTGGTATGATGCTGACGCTGGGGCTGGCATATAATTACGTGGCGCTGCCCGCCGCCCTGCTTTCGTTTGCTGCGATGTCGTCGTTGCTGCTGTATGGTCGCTATAAGCGCCAGCAAGCGGCGGATAGTCCGGTGCTGGCGAAACCACTGGGGTAGATAGCAGTCGCAGTGCGCATCGCTTGTTGCCGGATGCGGCGTGAACGCCTTATCCGGCCTACGGGACTGTTCATTTTGTAGGCCTGATAAGACACGCCAGTGTCGCATCAGGCATCGGAGCACCGGGGGTTGCCGCCACTGTGCGCGTTATTTGTTGTCGGATGCGGCGCGAGCGCCTTATCCGGCCTACCGGACGGCTCACTTTGTAGGCCTGATAAGACGCGGCAAGCGTCGCATCAGGCATGATACGCCAATTGCCTGGTTTTTTTACTCTTGTGGCCATAACCATGCAGCGCCGCGTACGCCGCTCGAATCACCATGTATCGCCTTGCGTACCGGCGTTTCACATTCTCCGCCGAAGACAAATTGTTTAATCAACTGTGGAACCGTTTGATATAAACGGTCTACATTGCTCATTCCGCCGCCCAGGACAATCACATCCGGATCGAGAATATTCACGACATGTGCCAGCGATTTTGCCAGCCGCAGCTCGTAGCGACGCAATGCCAGTTCCGCTACCGGATCGCTTTCTTCAACCAAGCGGATAATTTCACTGCCTTTCAGCGCATGTCCGCTCAAACGACGATAATCCGTCGCGAATCCCGTGCCTGAAATAAAGGTTTCAATACAACCTTGTTTACCGCAATAACAAGGGACTTCCTCGCGATAACGCAGTTCGTCTTCGTCCATCCACGGTAGCGGATTGTGTCCCCACTCGCCTGCCGTGCCATTGCCGCCGATATGCGCCCGCCCATTGAATGCCACGCCCGCGCCGCATCCCGTGCCGATAATCACGGCAAATACCGTCTGCGCTCCCGCTGCCGCGCCATCTACCGCTTCTGAAACCGCCAGACAGTTGGCGTCATTTGCCAGCCGCACTTCCCGCTGCAACCGCGCGCTTAAGTCTTTATCGAATGGCTGACCGTTGAGCCAGGTTGAATTGGCATTCTTCACCACGCCGGTGTAGGGCGAAATCGAACCAGGAATGCCCATACCTACCGTTCCGCGCTGCCCTGTTGCCTGCTCCGCCATATCAACCAACGTGGCGATCGTTTCAATAGTCTGCCGGTAATCATCACGCGGCGTGGGCAGACGATGGCGGTACAACTGCTCCCCTGCATCGCCCAATGCAATCACTTCAGTTTTGGTGCCGCCTAAATCGATACCTATACGCACGGTACTCTCCTTATTTTTTTCAATATCAATAGCGTAGAGACGGACAACCGGATTGGCAATGCAAGGCCGCCGACAATTCGTTATCATGCCCGCTAAATTTAACGACAAGGCCGTGGAAATTATCATGCTGTGGTTCAAAAATTTAATGGTTTACCGTCTTAGCCGCGAGATTTCGCTGCGTGCAGAAGAGATGGAAAAACAGCTAGCCTCGATGGCATTTACCCCATGCGGCAGCCAGGACATGGCGAAGATGGGCTGGGTACCTCCGATGGGATCGCACAGCGATGCGTTAACGCACGTTGCCAATGGTCAAATTGTTATCTGTGCGCGCAAAGAAGAAAAAATCCTCCCGTCCCCGGTGATTAAACAGGCGCTGGAAGCGAAAATCGCCAAACTGGAAGCAGAACAGGCGCGTAAGCTGAAGAAAACCGAAAAAGATTCGCTGAAAGACGAAGTGCTGCACTCTCTGCTGCCGCGTGCTTTCAGCCGTTTTAGCCAGACAATGATGTGGATCGACACGGTTAACGGTTTGATTATGGTGGACTGCGCCAGCGCCAAAAAAGCGGAAGATACGCTGGCACTGCTGCGTAAAAGCCTGGGGTCGTTACCGGTTGTACCATTGAGCATGGAAAACCCGATTGAGCTGACGCTGACCGAATGGGTACGTTCCGGCAGCGCGGCACAGGGCTTCCAGCTGCTTGATGAAGCCGAGCTGAAATCGTTGCTGGAAGATGGCGGCGTGATCCGCGCGAAGAAACAAGATCTGACCAGCGAAGAGATCACCAACCACATTGAAGCCGGAAAAGTGGTGACAAAACTGGCGCTTGACTGGCAGCAGCGCATTCAGTTTGTGATGTGCGACGATGGTTCGCTCAAGCGTCTGAAGTTCTGCGACGAGCTGCGCGATCAAAACGAAGATATCGACCGTGAAGATTTCGCCCAGCGCTTTGATGCCGATTTCATCCTGATGACTGGTGAACTGGCAGCGTTAATTCAAAACCTGATTGAAGGATTAGGTGGCGAAGCACAACGTTAATTGCTGATTTACCTTTAATGCCGGATGCGACGCCTGCCGCGTCTTATCCGGCGTACGAAGCCACACCAGGAATATAATCGTTAGCTACAGCGGGCAATAATTCTTAGCGCAGCAATATTATGCGTTTTATGCTGTAACTTGCTCCAGGGGCGTTGTGTCATTGTTTTTCCTCAAGCCGGTGACGCGCTTCACTGCGAATTTTTCGCGTTGCCCCGGTTTTCACTAAATCACGTAACAGCGAAAGATCGGGTTGTTCGACAAATAAGAGTAATGATGGATCCTCTTTTAACCACGCCGTTTTCACATCGGCAGCCAGCTGTGAATTATTAATAGCCAGCGACCGCTCCTGAGGCTCAGTCAATGTCGTTAACAACACCGGAGTATGTGCGTTGTGCAATGCCGTTTGGCGCAAATGATCATTGCGACTTTGCAGCAATGCACACCACCATTCATCATCTGATTTATCTTTTAACGTCGCCAGTTCCGCAACAATATCTGGAGATCTTCGCTGATATTTATATCAACCTTGATGAATTATGAATATATCGGAAATCGAAAAAATCCCAGCAAAGGAAATATTATTATGGGTTAAAGAGAGGACATTTCAGAAAAATGCCCTCCCGTTCAAGGGGAAGGCGAGGAATTACAGATAGCGGCACAGATAAGAGGTGGGTTCGGCAACTTGCAGATGAAACTCGCTGTGACCGGGAACATTAAACACCGAACCGGCTTCATACACTTGCCAGTCGGTCGCGTCAGGCAGTAACACATTCAGCGCGCCACTGATTACCGTCATCTCTTCAGGCTCAGCGGTGCTGAAGGTGTATTCACCTTCAACCATAACACCCACGCTGGCGCGACCAGTGCTGCTGCTGGAAAAGCCGATCGATTTCACTTTGCCGGAAAAGTACTCATTACTTTGAAGCATAAACTGGCCCTGTCTGGTAGTTGAACATCTACTTCACTATAGGGGCCAGAGGCGCTGACTGTCACGCAAAATTACATCAGTAATTCCGCAGCCAGCCGTGCAATCAATACGTTAGAGAGCAAGACAGGAACATCGAGCTGTTTTTGCAGTAAATCGCGATGACGCTGGTTAAATCCCAAACAATCCAGCATGATGACATCTGCACCTTTTGCCAGTAATTCTTTCCCGGCATCAATGATTTTTTGTTCCGAATCATGAATGGGATTACCCAATGAAAATACTGGCGGTTTCTGCAAAATTTGCCATTTTTGCGCCTGAACGGTCAGCAACTCCTCAACCGGTACGATAACCCCCACCTGATGATCTTCAACAATAGAGGAAACCAGCGGTGGCAATATCCGCAACGGCTCAAGAAAGATCGTATTACGCGCGGTCATACTACTAATGTTTGCCGTACTCATTAATATAATGACGTCGTAACCTTGATTATCGAGCACTTCAACCACACCTTGCAGGTCTCGCTCCACTTTGCGACGCGAAACATGGACCAGCTGGTTGTCATTTAATAATGTGAGAATTGTGTCTTCGCCTGCTTCTGGCGCGTACTCCGCCATCACTTCTTCGCGGCTTAACTTCCCCAGCAGGCTATGATGGGAAATATTATCTTCGTCAATGTATTCTGTCAGGAGCGGCAAAACTTCCTGCATAGGTACAATGCCGATAGTCAGGATCGCCAACGACGCACTCATTGTTCTTCCACCTTACTTTTATTTCGTCGTTAATTACCGGGCAAGTGTTAAGCACCACTGCTGACACTTACTTGTGCTACAAATGACAAAAGCGTAGCAGCAGACCTGCACTGCATAATGTAAAGATTCCAAATGATTCCAGTAATGGATTGTTATTGTTTAATATTCTAATTATTTGAAAAACATGAATTGTGAAAAATGTGACGCAGATCCCTTGTGGCGGCACTCAGAATCCCTTCCGAGCAGTCTGATGCGGTCACTCTTTGTCAGGGTCCTCATAGCGTTTTTTCGCATCCATCGCTTCCTGAGCGGTCGGATGTTCACTGATCAACGAGTCTGGTTTAGGATGATCGGCTCTGAGTTGGTACCAGGTTACCGTCTGTCCTGGCTTTCCTTTTTCAATCGTCACTATATATGCTTCACGAGGATAAGGCGGTTTCGTTGGCATCGTTCTTCCTTATTTCACGGGATGAACGTTAAGTATAGGCGCTCGAAAATCAACAATTGATCGTCTGTGCCAGAGCGCTGCGAATTTCAGAAATCACCTGGCTGGGTTCGTTTGTTGCGTCGATGATAATATGCGCAACTTCGCGATATAGCGCATCGCGTTCTTCCAGCACTTCCTGAACTTCTTCGCTCAGTGGTTTTCCCGTTAAGGTTGGCCGTAAATCTTCTTCCGGTGCAGCTTGCAGTCGGTTAACCAGGACTGATACTGGCGCACACAAATAAACCACGATCCCGTTATTTTGCATGAAGTGACGATTAAATTCCGTCAGAATAATGCCGCCGCCCGTGGCGATAACGGTGGATGGCGCAGTTACCGCTTCCAGTGCCGCCGTTTCTCTGGCGCGGAATCCCGCCCACTCTTCCCTTTCGACGATCTCCGCGACCGTCATATTGAGCTGTGATTGCAACCACTGGTCGGTATCGACAAACCGACGGTTAAGCGAATCGGCAAGGGCCATTCCGACCGTTGTTTTACCACAGCCCCGAGGCCCGATCAGAAAAAGAGGTTGTGTCATCGTGGGTTTTCCCCAATAGGTCGCAATGCGGCGAAAGCCGGTGTCATGAGAATAGCGATCATACCATCAAACTAGTACAATTTCGATTGTAAAGAAAAAATTCCACTTAAGGTGGAAATCTCAATACATCCCTTACTATACCAATAAATATTCAAGAATGAAGTGTAAATAATAAATTACATTTAGCCACGACTACGTTGCACTTCCAGCCACCACTTCTCCAGCTCCGCAGCAAAAGCCTGGCGGTCACGTTGTGAAAGACTATCTGGTCCTCCGGTCTGGATCCCACTGGCACGTAAGGTATCCATAAAATCGCGCATCGTCAGGCGCTCACGAATGGTCGCTGGCGTGTAACGTTCGCCGCGCGGATTAAGCGCCGCCGCGCCTTTCTCGATGGCTTCAGCAGCCAAAGGTATATCTGCGGTGATCACCAAATCGCCCGCTTCACACTGCCGAACAATTTCGTTATCGGCAACGTCGAAACCTGCCGCGACGCGCAGCGTACGAATAAATCGTGATGGCGGCACGCGTAAACTCTGGTTTGCTACCAGTACCAGCGGCATCTGCATACGTTCCGCCGCGCGATACAAAATCTCTTTAATTACATTGGGACACGCGTCGGCATCCACCCAAATTGTCATAAAGTCATCCTTTGTTGGGTAATCCTCTATTGTGTCGCGCTTTTGCCTTCCGGCATAGTTCTGTTTATGCTTCTGCCAGCGATTATCAAAACAATGAATTTCACGGCAGGAGTGAGGCAATGGAAAAGAAAATCGGTTTTATTGGCTGCGGCAATATGGGAAAAGCCATTCTCGGCGGTCTGATTGCCAGCGGTCAGGTGCTTCCAGGGCAAATCTGGGTATATACCCCCTCCCCGGATAAAGTCACCGCCCTGCATGACCAGTTCGGCATCAACGCCGCAGAATCGGCGCAAGAAGTAGCGCAAATCGCCGACATCATTTTTGCCGCCGTTAAACCAGGCATCATGATTAAAGTGCTTAGCGAAATCACCTCCAGCCTGAATAAAGACTCTCTGGTCGTTTCTATTGCTGCAGGTATCACGCTCGACCAGCTTGCCCGCGCGCTGGGCCATGACCGGAAAATTATCCGCGCCATGCCGAACACTCCCGCGCTGGTTAATGCCGGGATGACCTCCGTAACGCCAAACGCGCTGGTAACCCCAGAAGATACCGCTGATGTGCTGAATATTTTCCGCTGCTTTGGCGAAGCGGAAGTGATTGCTGAGCCGATGATCCACCCGGTGGTCGGTGTGAGCGGTTCTTCGCCAGCCTACGTCTTTATGTTTATCGAAGCGATGGCCGACGCCGCCGTGCTGGGCGGGATGCCACGCGCCCAGGCGTATAAATTTGCCGCTCAGGCGGTAATGGGCTCCGCAAAAATGGTGCTGGAAACGGGAGAACATCCGGGAACACTGAAAGATATGGTCTGCTCACCGGGAGGCACCACCATTGAGGCGGTACGCGTACTGGAAGAGAAAGGCTTCCGTGCCGCAGTGATCGAAGCGATGACGAAGTGTATGGAAAAATCAGAAAAACTCAGCAAATCCTGATGGCTTTTGCCGGACGTCAGGCCGCCACTTCGGTGCGGTTACGTCCGGCTTTCTTTGCTTTGTAGAGCGCCAAATCTGCCGATTTCAACCACTCGCGATAGTGACTCATTTGTGGATTCAGCGGCGCAACCCCCACACTAATCCGTAAAGTTACCTGTGGCGTATTCGGCAAGCGTAACGTGTTTAGCCCTTCATGCACCCGTAACATGGCGGTGATGGCGCTCTCAGCTGGCGTACCGGACATGATTACTGCAAACTCATCGCCGCCAAACCGACCAATCACATCGCTACCGCGCAGGGTAATTTGTAACTGTCGGGTAAGCGCCACAATCGCTTCATCACCCACATCATGGCCCCAGGTATCGTTGATGCTCTTGAAATGGTCGATATCGATAATCAGTAACGTTGCATCGCGATTATGCCGCCGACAGTTATCAAATTCATTGCGTAACATAGTTTCCCAATGACGTCGGTTATACACGCCCGTCATACCGTCGCGGGTACTCATGACCTGCAACCTGCGTTTATGTTCCGCCAGTTTAGTCGCCGTCTGGTAGCTGACCCAGCCAAACAGCAGAGGATAAATGACAATAATGGGAAGGGAGAGCCACCATTCCAGCGGTGCGCTATTGAACGACACGGTGATGCCCGTCAGCTCGAGGGTGACAAGGCAGGAGACCACCATCAACACCAGACCCGCGACAAACAGACGGGGGCCGCCTGCCCCCATCAAATTCAGACACATAATCATCAACATCGCGGTGGAAGGCAGTGCGTTTACGCCCATTACGCCTACCCACATTCCCGCTAATACTGCATCGGTTTTTAAGTTGTAAATTTCCCGGCTAAGCGGATCGACGGCCCTGCTCGCTATTTGCCAGGCTAAATGCGGCCAGACGAACGCCCAGCCGACCAACAACAGCCACCACCAGCCCGGCGACGGATGCGAAACCAGCGTTGAAGCAATCGGTAAGAACATGCCAGCCAGGCCAACCGCGCGGGGTAGTCTGACGCGACGGGCAAAGCGCAGCCCGGACCGCTGATGTTCGTTTTGAGGAGTTAAAGGAGGTTCCTCCCCATGCGCCGCCGCTTTTTTGAAAAAGTTTTCATCATTCATTATTTTTGGGAACATTCAGAAACAATTTTCCCAAATTATAGAGACGGGGCTAAAGGCAGAAGTATGAAATTTCGGGTGAGCCATTTTCGTAGCTCACCCGTTAGCACTATCAGGTATCAGGCGGCTTTCTTGAGGCAGGCACTCATAAACTTATTACGATCATCCCCTTTCAGAGATTGTTGTGTTGCTTGATTATTACATTCGCGCATCTTTTGCTGCTGTGGCGTCAAACTTTTTTCACCAGGCGCAGACTTGCTATTCTTCAGGCAATCACTCATGTAGGTCTTACGAGCATCCCCTTTCAACGCCTGCGCCGTCGCCTGCTGATTACAAGAGGTCATACGCTGTTGTTGTGGGGTTAAGGTTCTCTCGGCAGCGCCGACGGTGGTTAAAAAAACCAGACCGAAAAGCAAGGTAACCAGTAATGTAATTTTCATCGCACCATCCCTCTTCATGTTTTAACCATGAGCGTATGCGCCCGTGATCTGCCATTAAGTCTGGTTGCTAACAGCAAAAAAACCACCCGGCAGCGAAAATTCACTGCCGGGCGCGGTTTTATTTCAGCCCCAGGGCGGCTTTCATGGTGTAGAAGAGATCGGTCTGGTCGGTCAGTCCAACAACATTGGCGGCATGCGGGCCATACGCCGCAATACGCAACTGACTGCCGGTATGTTCTTGTGAATCCTCTTCGGAGTTCCCGTAACTCATCACCATCACTGCGCCATCTTTGGTATTTAGCGCCTGGGTGAGGCCCGGAGCTTTGGTATCTGGCGCAACTATCTGGCTGGCATGGGCGTGATCAGCGGTGACTATGACCAACGTGTTACCATCCTTTTTAGCGAATTCCAGCGCCCGTTGTACGGCTTCATCGAGATCGACCGTCTCGCCAATTTGCCCACAAGGATTCGCAGCGTGATCCTGTTTATCGATTGACGCACCTTCAACTTGCAGGAAAAAGCCTTTCTCATTTTTACTCAACAATTCAATGGCTTTGTCGGTCATCTGCGCCAGGGTCGGTACACTGTCATTACGTTGCGGATTAGGCGTACAGGTGACTGCGGGCTTATCTATATTACCGTGGTACGTTGCTTTCGGTCCTTGCCAGCGCACTGGCATATTGCCGTCAGCAAACAGTCCTAATAGGGGTTTTTGCTGATTCGCTTCCGTCACCGAATTCAGTGAGGCAGCATCGCTCACCAACTGATAACCACGCGCCTGTGCCTGTTCACGCAGCGTTTTTCCCTGCCATTCACCGGCGGTTGCCGTTTCAGCAAAGGTTTTTGCACCGCCGCCAAGCGTAACATCGGCACGGGCGTTAAGCAGCTGTTCGGTAATCGATCCTTTTCCGCCTTTTTCCAGAGCGTTACCCGGACATTTTTCACTGGTCGCACTCGGACCGTAGCATTTGCGCGAGGTCACATGCGCCACCAGCGCAGCGGGCGTGGCATCCTGCAACTCTGCGGTAGAAACGTTACCGGTCGCCAGACCTGCGGCTTTTGCCATTTCCAGAATCGTTGGGTGATCTTTTTCGTGAATATCGACGCCCAGCGCGCCGTTATAGGTTTTGACACCAGTTGACCAGGCGGTTGCTGATGCAGCCGAGTCGGTGACGTAGTCCGGTTTGCCGGTTTTTTTATTCAGCGCATAGTGAGTGTATTGCCCGGTAAGCGGTAAGGCATCGATACCTTTAAAAAAGCCGCCCGCACCTTCGGCATAATTGCGTGCGGCAGTAATTTCCGAGTCCCCCATCCCATCGCCAATCAGCAAAATAATATTTTTTGCAGGTTTATCGCTAAGAGAATCACGCAGAGCGGCGGTCTGATCACCCGTTAAGCGGCGAGCACCGCCGGGTGCAGTAATATCGCCCTGAGCAGCCCGGTTTTCCAGAACAGGCATTTCTGGTGTCCGGGCTTTTGTCACAGGGGTAAACAGTAACGGTAAGAGTGCCAGTGCAATAGTGCTTTGTTTCACTTTATTTTCTCCATGTACAAATACATTAAAAAAATAAAAACAAAGCGACTATAAGTCTCGGCCGTGACAACTTTATGACAGCTGTTGAAAAGATTAACTTTTTACTGACGAGGATGCCTCAATAACTTCTTTACGTAATCGCGCAGCAGCTCCGTATCGTCGTCAGGAATGCTGGCATCGGGCTTTACCTCGTACAGCGCCCCCTCTACCTGATCAATCAACCGCTGTTGATCATTTTGCGCCATATTGCGAAGCATTGCCGTGACGATAATCTCCAAAGCTTCTACCTGCGCACACAGTTCTTTCGACTCTTCTTCTTTTTGGGCAAGCTTAAATAACAACTCAGCAATGAGATTTTTCATGTCTGTATTTCCTTATCCAAAGTATGGAGAAGTTAACATTATGTTTCACAACTTCATAGTGTCTGGAAGTATTATTTTTATGACAAAGGAAATACTTTGCGCAAATATTTTTTGTTTGATTACCAGCGAAACGTTTCTCTTATTTAAATAATTACCCACATAAAATATAGGTCTTTAATTATCAACCTTTATTATAAATAAAAGTTATGAAATATATTCTCTTCGTTATCTTATAATTAAGAGAAAAAAACTCACCACATGGTCATTTAAGCCAGGAATAAATTAGCTTCCCGTTCATCATTTTTGTGATCTTGCACACATCTTTGAGATAACGCACTTTCTTCACCAGTACGTTGCTCGCTTTGTCAGCAGAAGATTGCAACATTCTGTCAGAAGGCCGCGAATCCCCCGTTTTGTCGTGGTAATGTATGCACTTTGTGTTAGACGGGATAGGTTTTTAAGATGGAAAAACTGCGGGTAGGAATCGTTTTTGGTGGTAAATCAGCGGAACATGAAGTGTCTCTGCAATCGGCAAAAAACATTGTCGATGCCATTGATAAAAGTCGCTTCGATGTTGTGCTGCTGGGCATTGATAAACAAGGGCAATGGCACGTCAGCGATGCCAGCAATTATCTGCTAAATGCAGACGATCCTGCCCATATTGCGTTGCGCCCTTCGGCGACCAGCCTTGCGCAGGTGCCAGGTAAACATGAGCATCAGCTTATCGACGCACAAAACGGTCAGCCGTTGCCGACGGTGGATGTCATTTTCCCGATTGTCCACGGTACGCTGGGCGAAGATGGTTCCTTGCAGGGAATGCTGCGGGTCGCCAATTTACCGTTTGTAGGTTCTGATGTTCTGGCTTCAGCGGCCTGTATGGATAAAGATGTCACCAAACGTCTGCTGCGCGATGCCGGGCTGAACATTGCGCCATTTATTACCCTGACGCGCGCTAATCGTCACAACATCAGTTTTGCCGAAGTGGAGTCTAAACTGGGGTTACCGCTGTTTGTAAAACCGGCTAATCAGGGCTCTTCTGTTGGTGTCAGCAAAGTAACCAGTGAAGAACAGTACACAATTGCCGTCGATCTGGCGTTCGAGTTCGATCATAAAGTGATCGTTGAGCAAGGGATCAAAGGTCGAGAGATCGAATGCGCAGTTCTTGGCAACGATAACCCGCAAGCAAGCACCTGTGGCGAGATCGTACTCACCAGCGATTTCTATGCCTACGACACCAAGTACATTGACGAAGATGGCGCGAAAGTGGTAGTTCCGGCAGCCATTGCGCCAGAAATCAACGATAAGATCCGGGCGATTGCCGTTCAGGCTTATCAGACGTTGGGATGCGCAGGCATGGCGCGTGTAGACGTGTTTTTAACCCCAGAGAACGAAGTGGTGATCAACGAGATCAACACCCTGCCTGGCTTCACCAACATCAGTATGTATCCGAAGCTGTGGCAAGCCAGCGGTCTGGGTTACACCGACCTGATCACGCGTTTGATTGAGCTGGCGCTGGAGCGTCACGCTGCGGATAACGCACTGAAAACCACAATGTAATATTCAAACGCCCGGTAATATTCTTATTGGGCGTTTTCAGTTTCTTCATCGCGACGACGAATAATCAACCCCGCCAGCCAGAAACTAATCACCCACGTCACCAGACCGACGGCATAGGTCTGCCAACCTTTTGCTTCAAATCCCAGTAACCCCACCACGCCATTAAGAATGAATATAAGGCCAATGGCGAACGCATAGTAGTGCCAGTCACGGCGGATTTTTACAGGCAGATTCATGGCAGCTCCGTTAACGCAAAACAACATCCTTGCATATTCTGTAACAACTGTCTGTGGTGTAGACAACACTTTCGCAATTGTTAATAAATTTAACTTAAGGTTGCTATTTTGTGACTCACAACGAAGATTCACGCTTCGGGAATATTCCCAACATCAATTTGCCATGATTCTGATATTGACAATCTAAATGACCTGTCAGACTTGCCATAAGCCGCTGGTATCACACCAGAAGAGAAGCAGATGACTTCCGGAGGTTTTTATGGCTGATTTCACCCTGTCAAAATCGCTGTTTAGCGGAAAATATCGCAATGCCTCTTCAACGCCTGGCAATATTGCCTATGCGTTGTTTGTGCTGTTTTGCTTTTGGGCTGGGGCGCAATTGCTGAACCTGCTAGTGCATGCGCCCGGCGTCTATGAGCATTTAATGCAGGTCCAGGAAACAGGTCGCCCACGGGTGGAAATTGGTTTAGGTGTCGGCACCATTTTTGGGCTGATCCCGTTTTTAGTAGGCTGCCTCATTTTTGCAGTAGTGGCGCTATGGCTGCACTGGCGACATCGCCGCCAGTAAGATTTACGTTGCCAGATGCGGCCTAAAACGCCTTATCTGGCGTGACATTCCTGTTTGATCACTGTTTCATACAACGCGCCCGCCGTTCGTCTACGCGCTTCGCAAACCAGGCCGTAGTCAGATTGCGGGTGATTTTCGGGCTTTCCAGTTGAATGCCAGGCAACATTTCGCGGGGTAGTGATTTACCGGTTTTCGCTTCGGCAAGTTGATAAACTTTCTTGTACAGCGCCGTCTCCTCAAAAGAGAAGCTGTCCCCTTTCTCTAACTGACGGCGAATTTCGCTGTCGCTCATCCCCAGTTTTCCCGCCAGTTTGCGCGTTGCCAGTTCGGTTTTCCCGGGCTCTTTACTGTCGTAACGAATTAAATCACCGTCCAGTGCCAGCTTCACGCCGCTGGCCTTACTGACCGCGTTCTGAAACGCGGCATTACGGCTGGCGTACCAGCCAGCGTTAAAATCAGCAAAACGGTATATCGGCGCGCTATAGCTGGCGGGATAATTCAGTAAATGGTAAGTACCAAACCACAACCCGCCGCGGCGACTGAAGACTTCCTGACGGACTGTACCGTCCATTTTCCACGGATACCCTTTGGTATGCTGTTCGGCAAAAGCAATACTGACCTGCATCGGCCCACCGGTGCGCACCGGATTGAGCGAACCAAACAGCGTCTGCCCCATTGGCACCATGCTGATCAGATCGTCAAAAATCGCGCTCAATTGCTTTTCTGTACGCACCGAATCTAACCGTTCGCTATAGCTTTTGCCGTTTGGCGATTTGATTTTTAGCGCGGTATGCACCAGAAAAGCAGGAATGTGCATCCGTTCAGCACGACGGTCAATCTCTTGCCAGGCGATCTTGCTTAAGCCCGGAACGGCCGGATCTGCCTGATAATTTGACTCCTGCTGCGCCACCGCCAGCACCGAGCAGACGTTTTCCAGCGTCGGTGCCAGCCCCTGACTTTCAAAGGTGGTGGCGAGATCTTTCGCCCAGGCATCGCGGTCTTTCACGCTCGCAGGCATCTTCTGCCGCACGACGCTCGCCACATCTATCGCTTTTTCGCCCTTTTTCAACGGTTGCGGAGCCTGACTACTACACCCCGCTAAAACCAGAACCGCCAACAATGACAGCGAAGATAGAGGATTGACGCGCGACATTACTTCTCCTTTTTAGCTCAAGGTATGGGTTACTTCCTGAATTTTGTCACCATCCAGCTCATGTTCAAAGCTGCGCAGACGTTTGTAGATAGACATCAACTCAACCAGTGTGGTCCATGAGTTAATCAGGTACTGGAAAGCACCGCGAACCTGACCAAAAACGTTAGTAATCTGCGTCATCAGGCCGAGTGTAATCGTACCGGCAACAATTGACGGAAACAGCAAGAACAAACCGAAAACGTTATCGACCTGCAAATAGAGAATGCGGGCGATATTGAAATACATATAGTGAAAATAGAGGCGGAAATAGTTTTTCCGTACGGCGCTAAAAAGCTCGCGTACCGTAGGCGGCGTCGCGCGCGTGGCATCGTCTTCACCATAAACCAGCTCTTTACGGTAGGCAGCCTCTACACGCTGGTTTTTAAACTCCAGCCCCGGCAGTTTGATCCCTACCACTGCCAGTAATCCGGTCCCCATCAGCGACCAGACGATAGCGGCAATCACCAGACCATACGGAATGTGCCCGACAATCGGCAGCTCCGGCACATGTGCGGAGAGCGTTACCAGCACCGGCAGGAAGGCGATCAACGTCATGATAGCGTTGATAAAGCTGACGCCCATATTCTCCAGCGTTGAAGCAAAACGCATGGTGTCTTCCTGCACACGCTGCGCGGCCCCTTCGATATGACGCAGTTGTTGCCAGTTCGCCATGTAATATTCGTTCATCGCCGTACGCCAGCGGAACACGTAGTGACTGACAAAGAAGTTGTTCAGCACACTGATCACCACCGCGATCAGCGCAATCCCCAGAAAGACGCCCACTTCGCGGTAAAATTGTTCGATGGTGACTTTATGCGGCGAACTTAGCGCCGTTTGAATCAGATCATAGAACGGCGCATACCAGGCGTTGACGGCAACCCCGACTTCCACCAAAAACCAGGTGACAAAGATAATCAGCGCAGTACCGAGTATTGACCAGTATTGCCAACGGTGCGGGCTATAGATAAACCAGAACAATGCAAAAAGTCCTACGCAAACAATGTAGTAAGCGTAAAAAATCAGGAAATCCAACGACCAGAAACGCGCGGCGCTAATCGGGATCTGCCCGGAAGCGCCGGTGATACGCGCCACCCAATCACCCCCACCGGCTTGCCAGAAGATAACGGCAATCAATGCCCAAACAAAGGCCGAGAGAAAAAACGTTCCCGGCTTTGGGAAAAAAGACTTAAACATATGCACTCCTGCTAACTTCTTATCGTTTTAACAACTGCTGTGTATTAACCGCATGACCGCTACAAAGCGTCAGCCAAATGAAACCGCCCATTGTGACCCATAGCAAGGCGCTTAGTTCGCCAGCCTGACCATAAGAATTGTTTCGACGGGTTTCACAAACCAAAGATTGTTTACATAAGCGGATTAACACGCGCAGGATCACAAATGCAGGCATTGGTGAGCAGGAAAAAGATCGTGTTTACGCGCCGTTACGTTTTTAACACTATTATTGCACTAATTCGCCCTTTGCAATCCATCAATGAGTAGTATAAATACGCTCAGTTACCTTCATTCAATCTATGGACACCACCGTTGAAACGTAGTCTGCTTTTTTCTGCCGTGCTGTATGCGGCGTCATTGACCTCCGTCCATGCGGCTCAGCCGATCACTGAACCGGAGTTTGCCTCTGATATTGTCGATCGTTATGCCGATCATATTTTTTACGGCAGCGGTGCCACGGGGATGGCGCTGGTTGTTATCGACGGTAACCAGCGCGTCTTTCGCAGTTATGGCGAAACGCGACCTGGTAATAACGTTCGCCCGCAGCTGGATTCCGTCATACGTATTGCTTCCCTCACCAAGTTAATGACCAGTGAGATGCTGGTGAAATTGCTCGACCAGGGGACCGTGAAGTTAAACGATCCGCTAAGTAAATATGCTCCGCCAGGCGCACGCGTACCGACCTACAATGGGACGCCCATTACGCTGGTGAATCTGGCAACCCATACCAGCGCCCTGCCCCGTGAACAGCCCGGTGGCGCGGCACATCGTCCGGTATTTGTCTGGCCAACGCGCGAGCAACGCTGGAAATACCTTTCCACTGCCAAACTAAAAGCCGCGCCGGGCAGCCAGGCCGCGTACTCCAACCTCGCATTCGATCTGCTGGCAGATGCACTGGCGAATGCGTCCGGCAAGCCTTATACCCAGTTGTTTGAAGAGCAGATTACCCGTCCGTTGGGGATGAAAGACACCACCTACACCCCCTCACCGGATCAGTGCCGCCGTTTAATGGTTGCTGAGCGCGGTGCCAGTCCGTGCAATAACACGCTGGCGGCAATTGGCAGCGGCGGCGTCTATTCCACGCCAGGCGATATGATGCGCTGGATGCAGCAGTATTTGTCATCTGATTTTTATCAGCGCAGTAACCAGGCTGATCGCATGCAGACGTTGATTTATCAGCGCGCACAGTTTACAAAAGTGATTGGCATGGATGTCCCCGGCAAAGCGGATGCGCTTGGTTTAGGCTGGGTATATATGGCCCCGAAAGAGGGTCGTCCGGGGATTATTCAGAAGACAGGTGGTGGTGGCGGTTTCATTACCTATATGGCGATGATCCCGCAGAAGAATATTGGCGCGTTTGTGGTGGTCACTCGTTCGCCGTTGACGCGCTTTAAAAATATGAGCGATGGCATCAATGGCCTGGTGACCGAGCTAAGCGGGAATAAACCGTTGGTTATCCCCGCATCCTGATTAATACTCTGAAGGCAAACGGTTGATAGCGACCAGTTTGCCTTTATTCATTTCGATATAGCCGCCTTTACGCAAAGCAGCGAGAACTTCCGCAACGACAGAACGCGATATACGTGTACGTTGATGGATATAATTCATCACGCCAATACGTGATCGCAATTCTTCATTCCAGTCAATCATTGATAATAACGTCGCGCGGATTTGTTCGTAGGAATTATGCCCAATGAGCTGAACGTCGCGTAATTCCAGAATTCTATTTTGCCAGGCTAACCAGTAAAAAGCGTCTCGCCAGAGTTGATTTTGTTCAATAAGAGTAATGGTTTGTTTGGCTGGCAAATGATATCCCGTACAGTTTCCTTCTGATATTAATTTGTATGGTATATCGTTTTTCATTAAACCATCAGCCAGCCCCATAATATAAGGAGCCTGTGTAATACCGATAAGTACGTTTTCTTCTCTACGCAAAGAGATAACGCCCTCTAAAATAACGAAAGTATCTTCGCTATTGACATCACTGGAAAATATAACTTGCTTTTCATTATTAAACTCGAAGCGCGTACCGTTTCTGGACAAACATTTATCGAGCTTACCAAATTCCTGAAGAGGTTTAACTACAGATAACATTTGCGCGTCCTTTGCAGTAATGCCCGTCAAATCCTTGACGGGCATTATTTAGATTAAATTACCTATTTCTTCGGAGTGAAGAATATTACCAGGTATATTTAACACCCACATTCGCGGACCAGTCTTGATCTACGTCACCACCACCGAGGTAGTTAGCATCGGTATAGGCGCTGAAGTTCTTGGTGAAGCTGAACTGAGTACCCAGACCAACACGTACCGCAGACCCTTCAGTACCGTTATCGATGGAATCACCGTTCACATCGTTATCGTTGTTAGAGTCGTCGTAGACGTAAGCCAGTTTGAAGTACGGAGTCAGAGCCTGGTCTTCGCTGTAGGTGAAGGTATAACCTGCATCTACACCCAGTTCATAACGCATGCTGTCGTAAGACTGACCATCAACTTTCATGTCGTTGCTCAGCTGGTAATCATCACCAGACTGGAACAGACCAGAAACGCTGCCGTAAGGAGTCACGTAACCTGCATCACCCAGTTTGAAGTCGTAACCGGCTTTCAAACCAAAGCCCCAAGCGTCGGAGTTGGTGCTGCCGTCAACGTAAGTACCGTTGCTCATGGTTGCAGACAGGTCGTTGTTGAAGTGAGAGTAGCTCAAGCTACCGTCAACAAAGACGTTGTTCGCGAAGTGAGCAGAAGAGTAGATGTAGGCAGTCTGGCTGTCTTGATCCACCTGACCAGAACGGTCATTCATATCACCTTTAGCGAAGCCTGCAGCCGCACCGACGATCCACTTAGCGTTGTTACCGTCAATTTTGGTATCAACACCGACCATGATGCCGTTAACATCCTGATCATAGTTGATGGTGCCGTTGTCGCCGTTGAAGTTACCACCGAAGTAGCTTACCCATGCGCCGCCGTTATCAGCCAGACCATGACGAGAGTTGGTCAGACGAGTACCAACGGTGTCTTGTTCCAGGTTCCAGATATTGGTGTTCGCAGACGGGATGCTCAGCGCCATGTTAGCGTAGTCGGTCAGCTCCATCTGTTGCAGAACAACGGTGTTACCACGCTGCTCAGCCTGATAGGTGTATGCACCCAGGTCAGCTTTGTTAGCAGCAGAGAAGGTCGCGTTGCTGTTTTTGTCGTTGACGTAGATCAGCTCGTTGCCGTTGTAGTCAGCGATAGAACCAGCACCAGTAGCGTTGTCGATACGAACTTTGTAGTTACCGGTTGCAGCTGCAACATGGTCACCGTTGTTATCAACTTCGTTCTGACCAGCTTCGATAGAAGCAGTGTTGTCGTTATCGCCGTTACCGTTAATGGTCAGGTGACCATCAGAGTTCATTGCGATTAAGCCATAACCGTAGTTTGACTTGGTAGTATCGTTGGTACGGTCGTTGGTCAGATCGGCATCGAGTACGAAGCGGTTGCTTTCGATGTTGAACACACCTGCGTGAATGTTACCACTGGTATCAGTAGTGCTGGTCAGGTTCAGAGTATCAACCTGCAGAGCATTCGCCGCAGTGTTACCTACATCCAGGATACCATCGTTAGTCACTTTGATGTTGTTAGCATACAGAGCAGCATCACCTACAGCCCAGCCAGCAGAAACTTCATCAGAAATGGTTACGGTACTGTTGTCGACAGTCAGTGAATCAGTTGCAACATGACCATCTTCGTTGATGTTCAGCGCAGAAAGACCAGTCAGAGAGATAGAGTCAGAAATCAGCGTTGAATCAGCAACATTAACAGTTGAACCACTGTTGATGCTCAGAGTATCAATCAGAGAAGTTTTGGTGGTATCCCACTGTGAACCGGTGTTCAGGGTCACATTGAACAGACCGCTCTGGTAAACTTCGTTACCGATGATGTGATCAAATTCGCTGTATTCAGAGTCGCTGTTTTCTACACCAACAGTTGATGAAGGCCACAGGCTGTTAGCTGCGATGTCGATCAGAGTTGCAGTGGCTTCAGTATTGATTCCATATGTATAGGAGTCATTTACACCATCGTCATCAGTATCAACACCAATCTGATGCGCAGACATTGCCGCACCGACCCACTTGCTGCCATTGTTCAGGGTCAGATCCAGGCGATCAGTACCATCCCAACCGTTAGTATCTACATCACCGTCAGCATCACGATAGCTATCACGACCTTGTGGGAAGAAGTTCTCATCAAAATTACTTGAGAAGAATACATCGCCCATCAGTGTGGAATTGTCGAATGTTGCAGTGGTTTGCATGGCGTTATCAGCATATGGATGTGCAATAACAGCTAATGCAACATCATCAGCATTCCACCCATCACCATTGTAATCACTAGCATTACCAGTATTACCAAACCAACCAGTAGTACCTTCATCAGTCCATGAACCAGAGGTCACGGTAGAATCTTTAACAGTGATGGTGTTATTAAATACTTCGCTGCTGTTTACACCAGTGCTGACAGTGTTGTCGTCGATATCTTCCCACTCATAACCCTGAGTCAGCGTAATACCTGCTACATGAGAGTTATTAGAGATGGACAGATCAACTTCCTGATCCAGAGTGATGGCAGTACCAATGTTAAATACATTTACAACATGAGTGTCAGCGGCATTATTGTAGGTGCCGTTATATGTGTAGTGTTCGTAGTTGTCATCGATCGTTGAATTATCAACGGTCAGCGCCAGACGATCATGGTAGTAGTCATCCGCACGATCAGCACAATCAGTTGTCATGCACTCGGAATAAATCATGCCGTGAATAGTGCTGTTTTTGATTGTCAGGCTATTGGCGTTGGTATTAGTAGAAATACCATCGTCCAGATAGTAGGTAGAAATCACGCCGTTAACGGTAGCGTTATTAATGACCGGATAGATATCGCCGTTGTAATAACTATCAGCGGCATAGTTATTCCAGCCTACATAACCATCATAGTAAACGTCATCAGCATAGGTGGCGTCGTTGTAGTGATGGAAAGTATTGTAAGTTTGACCAGAAATATCGTTGGTCGCTGCATTAGCCTGAGAGGTGATAGCCAGAGTGCAAGCCAATGCTAATTGTGATACTACAAGTTTCTTTTTCCAGGAGTGCATTTGTCATCCCTCCTCAGGGACGTAATAAGTTGATCCATCAATTATCAATGCATAGAAAACATATTATGTTTCGCGTTTACGATTATGCGGCGTTATAGAGGAATGGTTCAATTATTCTTTCCCCTAAGTCCGATTGCGGACATATATAAAGCACGTGAACACACACAAAGAAAGAAATAACAAAAACACAATATTTCAATACGTTAATGAAAGCGTTAATTTTAAAACATAGACCATGAAAATATAAAACAACAAAAACAGACAAATAATGTATCAATAAGCAATGAACTTTAAGCCATTCACTTTTTGGAAACGTCACCAAATCCCCAAAAACAATAATCTATGGCTATAAATAAAAATTAAAAATATTTTCAGTGAATATGAAATTATTGCTATTTCTATTACAAAGATGTCCTGACCTCTTTTTCATTCTCTTTTTGTCAACATCGCGACAACTTTCGTAAAACACACCCAGCCTGCTTCAGGTATACTATGCTCCTCGATTCCACAAACATCAGGCAGACCATGACAGATTTAATCCAACGCCCTCGTCGCCTGCGCAAATCTCCTGCGCTGCGCGCTATGTTTGAAGAGACAACACTTAGCCTTAACGACCTGGTGTTGCCGATCTTTGTTGAAGAAGAAATTGACGACTACAAAGCCGTTGAAGCCATGCCAGGCGTGATGCGCATTCCAGAGAAACATCTGGCACGCGAAATTGAACGCATCGCCAACGCCGGTATTCGTTCCGTGATGACTTTCGGCATCTCTCACCATACCGATGAAACCGGCAGCGATGCCTGGCGGGAAGATGGACTGGTGGCGCGTATGTCGCGCATCTGCAAGCAGACCGTGCCAGAAATGATCGTTATGTCAGACACCTGCTTCTGTGAATACACATCTCACGGTCACTGCGGTGTTCTGTGCGAGCATGGCGTCGACAACGACGCGACTCTGGAAAATTTAGGCAAGCAAGCTGTGGTTGCAGCTGCTGCAGGCGCAGACTTCATCGCCCCTTCTGCCGCGATGGATGGTCAGGTACAGGCGATTCGCCAAGCGCTGGACGCTGCGGGCTTTAAAGATACGGCGATTATGTCGTATTCGACCAAGTTCGCCTCCTCCTTTTATGGCCCGTTCCGTGAAGCTGCCGGAAGCGCATTAAAAGGCGACCGCAAAAGCTATCAGATGAACCCAATGAACCGTCGTGAGGCGATTCGTGAGTCACTGCTGGATGAAGCCCAGGGCGCAGACTGCCTGATGGTTAAACCTGCCGGAGCATACCTCGACATCGTGCGTGAGCTGCGTGAACGTACTGAATTGCCGATTGGCGCGTATCAGGTGAGCGGTGAGTACGCGATGATTAAGTTCGCCGCGCTGGCGGGTGCTATAGATGAAGAGAAAGTCGTGCTCGAAAGCTTAGGTTCGATTAAGCGTGCGGGTGCGGATCTGATTTTCAGCTACTTTGCGCTGGATTTGGCTGAGAAGAAGATTCTGCGTTAATGATCATTATGCCGGGTTATCCAACCCGGCATTTCCCCCTTACCCCGCCCGATAAAACGGAATATCCCCAAGAATCGTCGCCCGATGCATAATCCGCCGCTGTGGCAGGTAATCCGCATTGGCATAGTGCTGAGTCACGCGGTTATCCCAAATCGCAATATCATTCGGTTGCCAGCGCCAGCGCACCTGAAACTCCGGTTTAGTGATATGGGCAAACAAAAAACCTAACAAGGCTTCGCTCTCTTTCTCGCTGACATCAACAATTCGTGTGGTAAAACCTTCGTTCACAAACAGCGCCTGTTTACCGGTCACCGGATGCGTTCGCACCACCGGATGTAGCAACGGTGGATTTTTCGCGACCGCCTCACGCCAGCGTTGATGCTCAGCCTCGGTTTTGCGGTACTTGTATTCCGGGAACGATTTACGGAAATCATGCTCCGCACGCAACCCGCTCAACAGCTGGCGGAAGGGAACAGAGAGCACCTCATATGCGGCAATACCACTGGCCCAGAGCGTATCGCCGCCGGTCGAGGGTAACTCTTTCGCCGCCAGAATCGCCCCTGCGGGTGGCGTTTGAATAAATGTCACATCGGTGTGCCAGTTGTCGTTATCCGGCGGATTATCGTTATGGGTATCCAGGACGATGATCTCGTCAACCCCTTCAGCATGAGGGTAAACAGGGTGAATATGCAGCTCGCCAAAACGCTGGGCCAGCGCGCGTTGCTGCTGCGGCGTAATAGCTTGATCGCGCAGAAACACCACATGATGGCGCAGCACCGCATGGTAAAGCTGTTCAAACTGATTATCGCTTAACGGGCGCGTTAAGTCGGCCCCCGTAATTTGTGCGCCAATATACGGCCCCAGCGGGGTAATGCTCAGACGTTCACTCATTGTACTTCTCCATGCCAGGGCGTCAGGCGGCGCTGTAACGCGCGCAGACCCAGTTCTAAAAGAAAGGCGATAATCGCAATCACCGCGATCCCCGCCAGCACCACGTCAGTCGCGAGAAATTCACCCGCTGACTGAACCATAAATCCTAAACCGCGCGTTGCGGCAATCAGCTCCGCCGCCACCAGCGTAGACCAGCCCACACCCAGACCAATGCGTAATCCGGTGAGGATTTCCGGCAGCGCGCCGGGCAAAATGACAAACCACAGCACCTGCGCACGGCTGGCACCCAGCGACTGGGCGGCACGAATGCGAACCTGCTGCGCGCTTTTCACCCCCGCCAGCGCCGACATCGCCACCGGCGCAAAAATCGCTAGATAGATCAGTAAGATCTTCGAGGTTTCGCCAATACCAAACCAGATCACCATCAGCGGCAAATAAGCCAGCGGCGGCACCGGACGATAAAGCTCGATTATCGGATCCAGAATGCCGCGCACCGTCGGGCTTAGCCCCATGGCGATCCCGACCGGAATACCGATCAACACCGCCGCGAGTAGCGCCAGCACAATGCGCGTCAGGCTAGCTGCCAGATGCTGCCACAGCGTGGCGTCCATAAATCCCTGCGGCCCGGCAATGGTGAGCAGTTTTGCCAGTACCTGTTGCGGTGGCGGCAAAAACAGCGGGCTAATCAGTTGCAGCGCCGCGACTACCCACCATACAGTGAGTAAAATCGCTAACGTGCCAATGCTTAAGGTCACCTGACGCGAGAGCGGCCAGCGCCATTTCAGCCGATGCGAATGCAGTTTTTCATTAATGAGCACACTCATGAGAACGCCTCCCGTTGCTCAAATACGCGGCTTAAAACATATTCGCGCATGGCGATGAATTGTGGATCGGACTTGATGCTGCGGCTCGACTCTCCCGCAACAAAGCGGCGGGCGAAGTTGAGCGGCAGCCGCTCCAGCACGCGGCCTGGGCCGGGTGAAAGCAGAACCAGTTCAGTCGCCATAAACACCGCTTCTTCTATATCGTGGGTAATCAACAGCACCTGCTTTCCCGTCTCCTGCCAGAGTTTCAGCAGCAGGGTTTGTATCTGGTCGCGGGTGAAGGCGTCCAGCGCACCAAACGGTTCGTCGAGTAATAACAGCTGGGGATTTGCCGCCAACGCGCGGGCAATCCCCACCCGCTGACGTTGACCACCGGAAAGCTGCCAGATGTAGCGTTTTTCTGCGCCTTCCAGCCCGACTTTTTTCACCATCTGGTGTGCGATTTCCAGTCGCTGCATTTTCTCTACACCTGCCAGTTGCAGGCCGAACGCCACGTTGTCCTGTACATTGCGCCACGGTAACAACCCTTCATTCTGAAAAACTACGCCACGCTCTGCTCCCGGTCCCTGAATACCCTTACCCGCCAGTTGAATGCTGCCATGCTGATAAGGCACAAAACCAGCAATCAAATTCAGCAACGTAGTTTTGCCGCAGCCAGACGGCCCCAGAACTACCAGAAGCTCGCCGCTTTCCAGCGTCAGGTTGATATCTTCCAGTGCCGGTTTGCCGCCATAATCGGCGTAAAGATGAGAAATTTGCAGCATCTGCGCCTCCTTTTATTGCACGAAGCGCGAGGTAACGTACTGGCTGTAATCATTCGCTACAGCCGGGACTTTGCCCTGCTCTTTCAAAAACTGCGCGGTGTCGATGATCGCTTTGTTCACCGGTCCGGTCAGTTCTGCCGTTTGTTGCTGCGGCGTCAGATAGGTATTCCCCTTCACCAGCCCCGGAACGTCACCTTCCGGCACGCCGCTTAACCGCGCCAGTTTGCTGATGTTTTCCGGCTGTTTCAGCCACGCGTCTGGGTTAGCAATGTACGGTTGCTGAGCATCGATGGCGCTTTTAGCGAACGCTTTCACGACCTCAGGATGTTTCTCGGCAAAATCTTTCCGCACGACCCATACGTCCAGTGTCGGCGCGCCCCACTGCCCGACCTGTTCAGAATCGGTCAGCACCTTGCCATCTTTTTCCAGGGCGTTAACCGCCGGTGCCCAGACATAAGCACCATCAATATCTCCCCGCTGCCATGCGGCGATAATCGCGGGCGGCTGCAGGTTCACAATCTCAACTTGCCCAGGTTTAATACCCCAGTGTTTCAGCGCCGCCAGCAAGCTGTAGTGGGTGGTGGAGATAAACGGTACGGCGATGCGTTTACCAATCAAGTCTTCCGGTTTACTGATAGTTTTCTTTACCACCAGCGCTTCGGAGTTACCCAGTTTTGACGCCAGCAAGAAGACTTCAATCGGCACCTGTTGGCTGGTTGCAACCGCTAACGGGCTGGAACCGAGGTTGCCGATTTGCACGTCGCCCGAAGCCAGCGCCCGCACGATGCTGGCTCCACTGTCAAACTTACGCCAGTCCACGGTTGCTCCGCTTTCTTTAGCAAAGGTGTTGTCGGCCTGAGCCACTTTCGCCGGTTCGGCGGAGGTTTGATACGCCACGGTGACGTTCACCGCTTGCGCCTGAAAAGCGATGAATGCCAGTGCGGCAAGAAATGTGTTACGCGATGAAATTGCCATGATTGTCTGCTCCCCCGTCTTGTTATGGGAGCAGTATTCAGGAATAAAAACATTCATTAAAAGAATTAGTCGTTATCGTACAGATGATTTTATTCTTAGCAAAAAAGCGGCAAAGGAAAGATTAAATATGCAATTACGCCCACTCTGATAACTCAGTAAATTACTGCACTTCATTTTATTAATGCATAAACAAGCAGGTTCTAATGTCTGTTATTTTATTAACAGCAACACATATAATGAAACCATTATATTCACATTGCATATATAAATGTATCATTCTCAATCAACCACATAATGTATTCACATAATGTATATAATCAATATTTGTGCATAGAACATATTTTTAATATGCAATTAATTGACAAACTAAATCACATTTAAATACAATATATAAAACAAAATAACCATACAAACCAAACACACAAACACTTAACATATGAACTACATAAAAGATTACACACTCTTATCCCCGTACCTGACAGCCCCTTGTTTTTCAGCTATCAGCTATTTTTAACACTTAAAAATTAGCATCTGTCTGCGTCAGAGGTTACGTCTCTGGGGGCGTCGTTGTGCTTGTAGTATAATAAATAAAATGGAGTGTCATAAAGTGGATAAGGTTTTAGATTCAGCGATCCTTTCTTCGGCAAATAAAAGAAAGGGTATCCTTGCCATTGGCGCGCATCCTGACGATATAGAATTAGGCTGTGGCGCATCGCTAGCTCGCCTTGCGCAAAAAGGAATTTATATTGCTACCGTGGTGATGACTACCGGTAATTCTGGCGTAGATGGAATAATCGATCGCCACGAAGAATCACGCAACGCTCTAAAGATATTAGGGTGCCACCAAACTATTCATCTTAATTTTGCTGACACCCGCGCTCATTTACAGCTCAATGATATGATTTCTGCCCTGGAAAACATCATAAAAAATCAAATTCCCTCTGATGTTGAAATTATACGTGTATATACCATGCATGATGCTGACCGCCATCAGGATCATCTTGCAGTCTATCAAGCCTCAATGGTTGCCTGTCGCGCTATTCCGCAAATTCTCGGCTATGAAACACCAAGTACCTGGCTTTCATTTATGCCTCAGGTTTTTGAATCCGTGAAAGAAGAATATTTTTCTCTTAAACTGACTGCGTTAAAAAAACATAAAAGTCAGAGCCAGCGAGATTATATGCGCCCGGAGCGTCTGCGTGCAGTTGCTCAATTTCGCGGGCAACAGGTCAATAGCGATCTGGGTGAAGGTTTTGTTATTCATAAAATGATTCTTTGAGCAAATTGCATGAAAACCTGGATCTTTATATGTATGGCCGTAGCAATATTGCTATGGTTTCTGAGTACGTTAAGGCGTAAGCCCAGCCAAAAGAAAGGCTGTATTGACGCCATTATACCTGCTTATAACGAAGGCCCGTGTCTGGCGCAGTCACTGGATAATCTGCTGCGTAACCCTTATTTTTGCCGGGTAATTTGCGTTAACGACGGCTCCACGGACAATACCGAAGCGGTCATGGCGGAAGTCAAACGCAAATGGGGCGACCGCTTTGTTGCCGTCACGCAAAAAAATACCGGTAAAGGTGGTGCGCTGATGAATGGCCTCAATTACGCCACCTGCGATCAGGTTTTTTTAAGTGATGCCGACACCTATGTTCCGCCCGATCAAGACGGAATGGGCTATATGCTGGCGGAAATTGAGCGTGGCGCTGATGCCGTAGGCGGCATTCCCTCTACTGCGTTGAAAGGCGCGGGTCTGTTACCACACATCCGCGCGACCGTAAAGTTGCCGATGATTGTTATGAAGCGCACGCTACAGCAGCTTCTGGGCGGCGCACCGTTTATCATCAGCGGTGCCTGCGGGATGTTCCGTACTGATGTATTGCGTAAGTTCGGTTTCTCGGATCGTACTAAAGTCGAAGACCTTGATCTCACCTGGACATTGGTGGCAAACGGCTACCGTATTCGGCAGGCGAATCGCTGCATCGTATACCCACAGGAATGTAACAGTCCGCGTGAGGAGTGGCGCCGCTGGCGGCGTTGGATTGTGGGCTACGCGGTCTGTATGCGCCTGCATAAAAGACTTTTATTTAGCCGCTTCGGTATCTTCAGTATATTTCCTATGCTGTTGGTTGTGCTTTATGGCGTTGGTATTTATCTCACTACCTGGTTTAATGAATTCATCACCACCGGGCCACATGGTGTGGTGTTGGCAATGTTCCCGCTTATCTGGGTCGGCGTAGTTTGTGTTATTGGTGCATTTAGCGCCTGGTTTCATCGTTGCTGGTTGTTGGTGCCTTTAGCACCGCTTTCCGTTGTGTATGTATTATTAGCTTATGCCATCTGGATTATTTATGGACTTATTGCCTTTTTTACTGGACGCGAACCTCAGCGCGACAAACCCACCCGCTATTCCGCACTGGTGGAAGCGTCAACCGCTTATTCCCACCCTTCTGTCACAGGAACTGAAAAACTATCTGAAGCTTAATGTTAAAGAGAAAAATATTCAGATTGCAGACCAGGTGATTATTGATGAAAGTGCCGGTGAGGTTGTTATCGGCGCGAATACCCGTATTTGCCACGGTGCCGTTATTCAGGGTCCGGTAGTGATTGGCGCAAACTGCCTGATAGGTAATTATGCGTTTATTCGTCCTGGCACAATAATCAGCAATGGCGTAAGAATTGGTTTTGCCACCGAAATTAAAAATGCGGTTATTGAAGCGGAAGCCACGATTGGTCCGCAATGCTTTATTGCCGACTCGGTAGTTGCAAACCAGGCATATTTGGGCGCACAAGTACGAACCAGTAATCATCGTCTGGATGAACAGCCCGTGTCTGTTCGAACTCCAGATGGAATTATCGCTACCGGATGCGATAAATTAGGTTGTTATATCGGGCAGCGTTCACGCCTTGGCGTACAAGTTATTATTTTGCCTGGGCGAATTATTTCCCCGAACACGCAACTTGGCCCGCGCGTGATTGTAGAACGTAATTTACCTACCGGAACTTATTCACTCCGACAAGAACTTATCCGTACAGGAGATTAAAATGATAAAACGGACGTTATTAGCGGCGGCAATTTTTAGCGCATTACCCGTTTATGCCGGGTTAACTTCCATTACCGCGGGCTACGATTTTACCGATTATTCTGGCGATCATGGCAACCGTAATTTAGCGTATGCTGAACTGGTGGCGAAAGTTGAAAACGCAACGCTGCTTTTTAATCTTTCCCAGGGGCGTCGTGATTATGAAACTGAACATTTCAATGCCACTCGCGGCCAGGGTGCAGTCTGGTACAAATGGAATAACTGGCTGACAACCCGAACGGGTATTGCCTTTGCGGATAATACGCCGGTCTTTGCCCGCCAGGATTTTCGTCAGGATATTAACCTGGCCCTGTTGCCAAAAACGCTTTTCACGACCGGTTATCGCTACACTAAATATTACGATGATGTCGAAGTCGATGCCTGGCAAGGTGGCATATCACTCTATACTGGCCCGGTGATCACCAGCTATCGCTATACCCATTATGACTCCAGCGATGCAGGTGGTAGTTACAGCAATATGATTTCCGTGCGTCTGAATGACCCGCGCGGCACTGGTTACACGCAACTATGGCTAAGCCGCGGAACAGGTGCTTACACCTACGACTGGACGCCAGAAACACGCTACGGCAGCATGAAGAGCATCAGTTTACAACGTATTCAACCGCTGACTGAGCAACTTAATCTCGGGTTGACGGCAGGTAAAGTGTGGTACGACACCCCAACCGATGATTATAACGGTCTGCAACTTGCAGCCCATCTGACCTGGAAATTCTGATTCCTTCTGCCGCCCGCTATCCGGGGCGGCCTTCCCTGCCGATTAGCCCCCACCACCTTTCCTCTTTGTTTTCCGACTACATTCACCGGATAAATTTTATTCTCCAGTGTTATATACTATAGGGGGGTATGCATTGACATATAGCATACCCCCCTATAGTATATTGCGTGCAGATGATGAGGTGCGAAATGCCCAGTACTCCGGAAGAGAAGAAAAAGGTCCTTACTCGAGTTCGTCGTATTCGGGGGCAGATTGATGCTCTGGAACGGTCGCTGGAGGGTGATGCCGAATGCCGTGCCATACTCCAACAGATCGCTGCCGTTCGGGGCGCGGCTAACGGGCTGATGGCAGAAGTGCTTGAAAGCCATATCCGGGAAACGTTTGACCGAAATGACTGCTACAGCCGCGAAGTCAGCCAATCCGTTGACGACACTATTGAACTGGTTCGTGCCTATCTTAAATAGCTGAATCTATTACCATATTGAGGAAGAGCGAGAGATGAAATCACGTGCTGCCGTTGCATTTGCTCCCGGTAAACCGCTGGAAATCGTTGAAATTGACGTTGCACCACCGAAAAAAGGTGAAGTGCTGATTAAAGTCACCCATACCGGTGTTTGCCATACCGACGCATTTACCCTCTCCGGCGATGACCCGGAAGGTGTCTTCCCGGTGGTTCTCGGTCACGAAGGGGCCGGGGTTGTAGTTGAAGTCGGTGAAGGCGTAACCAGCGTCAAACCTGGCGACCATGTGATCCCGCTTTACACCGCAGAGTGCGGCGAGTGTGAGTTCTGTCGTTCTGGCAAAACCAACCTGTGTGTCGCGGTTCGCGAAACGCAGGGCAAAGGCTTGATGCCAGACGGCACCACCCGTTTTTCTTACAACGGGCAGCCGCTTTATCACTACATGGGATGCTCAACATTCAGTGAATACACCGTGGTAGCGGAAGTGTCTCTGGCCAAAATTAATCCAGAAGCGAACCATGAACACGTCTGCCTGCTGGGCTGTGGCGTGACCACCGGTATTGGCGCGGTACACAACACAGCTAAAGTCCAGCCAGGTGATTCTGTTGCCGTGTTTGGTCTTGGCGCGATTGGTCTGGCAGTGGTTCAGGGCGCGCGTCAGGCGAAAGCGGGACGGATTATCGCTATCGATACCAACCCGAAGAAATTCGAACTGGCGCGTCGCTTCGGTGCCACCGACTGCATTAACCCGAATGACTACGACAAACCGATTAAAGATGTCCTGCTGGATATCAACAAATGGGGTATCGACCATACCTTTGAATGCATCGGTAACGTCAACGTGATGCGTGCGGCGCTGGAAAGTGCGCACCGCGGCTGGGGTCAATCGGTGATCATCGGTGTCGCAGGATCTGGTCAGGAAATCTCCACCCGTCCATTCCAGTTGGTCACCGGTCGCGTATGGAAAGGTTCCGCGTTTGGCGGCGTGAAAGGTCGTTCCCAGTTACCGGGTATGGTTGAAGATGCGATGAAAGGTGATATCGATCTGGAACCGTTTGTCACGCATACAATGAGCCTGGATGAAATTAATGACGCCTTCGACCTGATGCATGAAGGTAAATCCATTCGAACCGTAATTCGTTACTGATTTCCCGCTGGTTTACCCCGTCCAGTTCAGACGGGGTTCTTAATACTCTCCCCGGGCAGCCGTCCGGGGGATTAACCGTGAGATAATGACTGATGGAACTCATTGAAAAACATGCCAGCTTTGGCGGCTGGCAAAATGTGTATCGGCATTATTCCCAATCACTGAAATGTGAAATGAATGTCGGCGTCTATCTCCCACCAAAAGCCGAGAATGAAAAATTGCCGGTGTTGTACTGGCTTTCAGGCCTGACCTGCAACGAGCAGAATTTCATTACTAAATCGGGGATGCAGCGTTACGCGGCTGAGCACAACATTATTGTTGTTGCGCCGGACACCAGTCCGCGAGGCAGTCATGTCGCAGATGCTGACCGTTACGATCTCGGGCAAGGTGCCGGGTTTTACCTGAACGCGACGCAAGCGCCGTGGAATGAACATTACAAAATGTATGACTATATCCGCAACGAGCTGCCGAATTTAGTGATGCATCATTTTCCAGCAACGGCCAGAAAGTCTATCTCAGGTCATTCTATGGGCGGGCTGGGCGCGCTGGTGCTGGCGTTACGTAACCCAGATGAATATGCCAGCGTCTCGGCGTTTTCGCCCATTGTCTCCCCATCGCAAGTACCGTGGGGACAGCAAGCCTTTGCCGCATATCTTGGTGAAAATAAAGATGCCTGGTTGGATTACGACCCGGTGAGTCTTATTTCACAAGGTCAACGCGTTGCGGAAATCATGGTTGATCAGGGATTGAGTGATGATTTTTACGCAGAACAGCTGCGGACTCCAAATCTTGAAAAGATCTGCCAGGAGATGAATATCAAGACGTTAATCCGTTATCACGAGGGTTATGATCACAGCTATTATTTTGTCTCCAGTTTTATTGGCGAGCATATTGCGTACCACGCCAATAAACTGAATATGCGTTGATAATAGTGCACGACTGCCGGATGCGGCGTAAACGCCTTATCCGGCCCACATTTCGCTCGTAAACCGTAGGCCTGATAAGACGCGAAAAGCGTCGCATCAGGCATCTGCGCACGGCTGCCGGATGCGGCGTGAACGCCTTATCCGGCCTACACTTCGCCCATAAACCGTAGGCCTGATAAGACGCGTAAGCGTCGCATCAGGCATCACTGCACGGCTTATCTATGTTTACCACATCAAATCATCAGGCACTTTGAAGTCGGCATACGGATCGTCTTCATCCTGCTCTTCGGCGCTGAGCGCGCTGTGCAACACAATACTGCTGGCATCACGCTGAGCAATTTTATCGGCAACGCTGGCGGGAATAATGGCGTATTCACCTTCGTTATTGTTATCGACCAACAAGCGGGCAATCGCCAGACGACCATTAATCAACTGCGTTTGCGTGATTTTATCGACAAAGATTTTCTTAATCAGATTGCCGTCAGTGAAGTTAAAACCAATATCGCCATTGGCAATGGTGATTCGGTTCATTTCAATGAGCTGCTTCACCTGGGCTTTATATTCTTTCGCCAACGCCGCTTGTTTTTGCTGTTCGCTAAGCTGTTTATCACGCTCAAGCTGTGCCTTTTTATTTTCTTCTACCGCAGCCCGAGCTTCACGCGCCTGAACGCGCGATTTTTTCGCCGTTCTCTCCACCTTCGCCGCTTTTTTGCTGGTGACTAGTCCCGCTTTGAGCAACTGCTCTTGTAAGGTAAGTTTTGCCATCTTTGTTTCCAAACCCGCTGAATAATTTTTAGCGAGTATACCTGTAAACGCCGTAGGTGTATTGGCGTGGGTTTTCTCTCACCTGTGACCTGGCGTCAGCATTTTAAATCTCACTTCGGCGTCAGCCCCGCCGAATGGCGCAAAACCTTTCGTGGTATGGCATGATAGCGCCCGGAAGAGAGTCAATTCAGGGTGGTGAATGTGAAACCAGTAACGCTATACGATGTCGCAGAGTATGCCGGTGTCTCTTATCAGACCGTTTCCCGCGTGGTGAACCAGGCCTGCCACGTTTCTGCGAAAACGCGGGAAAAAGTGGAAGCGGCGATGGCGGAGCTGAATTACATTCCCAACCGCGTGGCACAACAACTGGCGGGCAAACAGTCGTTGCTGATTGGCGTTGCCACCTCCAGTCTGGCCCTGCACGCGCCGTCGCAAATTGTCGCGGCGATTAAATCTCGCGCCGATCAATTGGGTGCCAGCGTGGTGGTGTCGATGGTTGAACGAAGCGGCGTCGAAGCCTGTAAAGCGGCGGTGCACAATCTTCTCGCGCAACGCGTCAGTGGACTGATCATTAACTATCCGCTGGATGACCAGGATGCCATTGCTGTGGAAGCTGCCTGCGCTAATGTTCCGGCGTTATTTCTTGATGTCTCTGACCAGACTCCCATCAACAGTATTATTTTCTCCCATGAAGACGGTACGCGACTGGGCGTGGAGCACCTGGTCGCATTGGGTCACCAGCAAATCGCGCTGTTAGCAGGCCCATTAAGTTCTGTCTCGGCGCGTCTGCGTCTGGCGGGCTGGCATAAATATCTCACACGCAATCAAATTCAGCCGATAACAGAACGGGAAGGCGACTGGAGTGCCATGTCCGGTTTTCAACAAACCATGCAAATGCTAAATGAAGGCATCGTTCCCACTGCGATGCTGGTTGCCAACGATCAGATGGCACTGGGCGCAATGCGCGCCATTACCGAGTCCGGGCTGCGCGTTGGTGCGGATATCTCGGTAGTGGGATACGACGATACCGAAGACAGCTCGTGTTATATCCCGCCGTTAACCACCATCAAACAGGATTTTCGCCTGCTGGGGCAAACCAGCGTGGACCGCTTGCTGCAACTCTCTCAGGGCCAGGCGGTGAAGGGCAATCAGCTGTTGCCCGTCTCACTGGTGAAAAGAAAAACCACCCTTCCGCCCAATACGCAAACCGCCTCTCCCCGCGCGTTGGCCGATTCATTAATGCAGCTGGCACGACAAGTTTCCCGACTGGAAAGCGGGCAGTGAGCGCAACACAATTAATGTGAGTCAGCTCACTCATTAGGCACCCCAGTCTTTACACTCTATGTGTCCGGCTCGTATGTTGTGTGAAATTGTGAGCGGATAACAATTTCACACAGGATACAGCTATGACTATGATTACGGATTCTCTGGCCGTCGTATTACAACGTCGTGACTGGGAAAACCCTGGCGTTACCCAACTTAATCGCCTTGCGGCACATCCCCCTTTCGCCAGCTGGCGTAATAGCGAAGAGGCCCGCACCGATCGCCCTTCCCAACAGTTGCGCAGCCTGAATGGCGAATGGCGCTTTGCCTGGTTTCCGGCACCAGAAGCGGTGCCGGAAAGCTGGCTGGAGTGCGATCTTCCTGACGCCGATACTGTCGTCGTCCCCTCAAACTGGCAGATGCACGGTTACGACGCGCCCATCTACACCAACGTGACCTATCCCATTACGGTCAATCCGCCGTTTGTTCCCGCGGAGAATCCGACAGGTTGTTACTCGCTCACATTTAATGTTGATGAAAGCTGGCTACAGGAAGGCCAGACGCGAATTATTTTTGATGGCGTTAACTCGGCGTTTCATCTGTGGTGCAACGGGCGCTGGGTCGGTTACGGCCAGGACAGCCGTTTGCCGTCTGAATTTGACCTGAGCGCATTTTTACGCGCCGGAGAAAACCGCCTCGCGGTGATGGTGCTGCGCTGGAGTGACGGCAGTTATCTGGAAGATCAGGATATGTGGCGGATGAGCGGCATTTTCCGTGACGTCTCGTTGCTGCATAAACCGACCACGCAAATCAGCGATTTCCAAGTTACCACTCGCTTTAATGATGATTTCAGCCGCGCGGTACTGGAGGCAGAAGTTCAGATGTACGGCGAGCTGCGCGATGAACTGCGGGTGACGGTTTCTTTGTGGCAGGGTGAAACGCAGGTCGCCAGCGGCACCGCGCCTTTCGGCGGTGAAATTATCGATGAGCGTGGCGGTTATGCCGATCGCGTCACACTACGCCTGAACGTTGAAAATCCGGAACTGTGGAGCGCCGAAATCCCGAATCTCTATCGTGCGGTGGTTGAACTGCACACCGCCGACGGCACGCTGATTGAAGCAGAAGCCTGCGATGTCGGTTTCCGCGAGGTGCGGATTGAAAATGGTCTGCTGCTGCTGAACGGCAAGCCGTTGCTGATTCGCGGCGTTAACCGTCACGAGCATCATCCTCTGCATGGTCAGGTCATGGATGAGCAGACGATGGTGCAGGATATCCTGCTGATGAAGCAGAACAACTTTAACGCCGTGCGCTGTTCGCATTATCCGAACCATCCGCTGTGGTACACGCTGTGCGACCGCTACGGCCTGTATGTGGTGGATGAAGCCAATATTGAAACCCACGGCATGGTGCCAATGAATCGTCTGACCGATGATCCGCGCTGGCTACCCGCGATGAGCGAACGCGTAACGCGGATGGTGCAGCGCGATCGTAATCACCCGAGTGTGATCATCTGGTCGCTGGGGAATGAATCAGGCCACGGCGCTAATCACGACGCACTCTATCGCTGGATCAAATCTGTCGATCCTTCCCGCCCGGTACAGTATGAAGGCGGCGGAGCCGACACCACGGCCACCGATATTATTTGCCCGATGTACGCGCGCGTGGATGAAGACCAGCCCTTCCCGGCGGTGCCAAAATGGTCCATCAAAAAATGGCTTTCGCTGCCTGGAGAAATGCGCCCGCTGATCCTTTGCGAATATGCCCACGCGATGGGTAACAGTGTTGGCGGCTTCGCTAAATACTGGCAGGCGTTTCGTCAGTACCCCCGTTTACAGGGCGGCTTCGTCTGGGACTGGGTGGATCAGTCGCTGATTAAATATGATGAAAACGGCAACCCGTGGTCGGCTTACGGCGGTGATTTTGGCGATACGCCGAACGATCGCCAGTTCTGTATGAACGGTCTGGTCTTTGCCGACCGCACGCCGCATCCGGCGCTGACGGAAGCAAAACACCAACAGCAGTATTTCCAGTTCCGTTTATCCGGGCGAATCATCGAAGTGACCAGCGAATACCTGTTCCGTCATAGCGATAACGAGTTCCTGCACTGGATGGTGGCGCTGGATGGCAAGCCGCTGGCAAGCGGTGAAGTGCCTCTGGATGTTGGCCCGCAAGGTAAGCAGTTGATTGAACTGCCAGAACTGCCGCAGCCGGAGAGCGCCGGACAACTCTGGCTAACGGTACGCGTAGTGCAACCAAACGCGACCGCATGGTCAGAAGCCGGACACATCAGCGCCTGGCAGCAATGGCGTCTGGCGGAAAACCTCAGCGTGACACTCCCCTCCGCGTCCCACGCCATCCCTCAACTGACCACCAGCGGAACGGATTTTTGCATCGAGCTGGGTAATAAGCGTTGGCAATTTAACCGCCAGTCAGGCTTTCTTTCACAGATGTGGATTGGCGATGAAAAACAACTGCTGACCCCGCTGCGCGATCAGTTCACCCGTGCGCCGCTGGATAACGACATTGGCGTAAGTGAAGCGACCCGCATTGACCCTAACGCCTGGGTCGAACGCTGGAAGGCGGCGGGCCATTACCAGGCCGAAGCGGCGTTGTTGCAGTGCACGGCAGATACACTTGCCGACGCGGTGCTGATTACAACCGCCCACGCGTGGCAGCATCAGGGGAAAACCTTATTTATCAGCCGGAAAACCTACCGGATTGATGGGCACGGTGAGATGGTCATCAATGTGGATGTTGCGGTGGCAAGCGATACACCGCATCCGGCGCGGGTTGGCCTGACCTGCCAGCTGGCGCAGGTCGCAGAGCGGGTAAACTGGCTCGGCCTGGGGCCGCAAGAAAACTATCCCGACCGCCTTACTGCAGCCTGTTTTGACCGCTGGGATCTGCCATTGTCAGACATGTATACCCCGTACGTCTTCCCGAGCGAAAACGGTCTGCGCTGCGGGACGCGCGAATTGAATTATGGCCCACACCAGTGGCGCGGCGACTTCCAGTTCAACATCAGCCGCTACAGCCAACAACAACTGATGGAAACCAGCCATCGCCATCTGCTGCACGCGGAAGAAGGCACATGGCTGAATATCGACGGTTTCCATATGGGGATTGGTGGCGACGACTCCTGGAGCCCGTCAGTATCGGCGGAATTCCAGCTGAGCGCCGGTCGCTACCATTACCAGTTGGTCTGGTGTCAAAAATAATAATAACCGGGCAGGCTATGTCTGCCCGTATTTCGCGTAAGGAAATCCATTATGTACTATTTAAAAAACACAAACTTTTGGATGTTCGGTTTATTCTTTTTCTTTTACTTTTTTATCATGGGGGCCTACTTCCCGTTTTTCCCGATTTGGCTACATGACATCAACCATATCAGCAAAAGTGATACGGGTATTATTTTTGCCGCTATTTCTCTGTTCTCGCTATTATTCCAACCGCTGTTTGGTCTGCTTTCTGACAAACTCGGGCTGCGCAAATACCTGCTGTGGATTATTACCGGCATGTTAGTGATGTTTGCGCCGTTCTTTATTTTTATCTTCGGACCACTGTTACAATACAACATTTTAGTAGGATCGATTGTTGGTGGTATTTATCTTGGCTTTTGTTTTAACGCCGGTGCGCCAGCAGTAGAGGCATTTATCGAGAAAGTCAGCCGTCGCAGTAATTTCGAATTTGGTCGCGCGCGGATGTTTGGCTGTGTTGGCTGGGCGCTGTGTGCCTCGATTGTCGGCATCATGTTCACCATCAATAATCAGTTTGTTTTCTGGCTGGGTTCTGGCTGTGCACTCATCCTCGCCGTTTTACTCTTTTTCGCCAAAACGGATGCGCCCTCTTCAGCCACGGTTGCCAATGCGGTAGGTGCCAACCATTCGGCATTTAGCCTTAAGCTGGCGCTGGAACTGTTCAGACAGCCAAAACTGTGGTTTTTGTCACTGTATGTTATTGGCGTTTCCTGCACCTACGATGTTTTTGACCAACAGTTTGCTAATTTCTTTACTTCGTTTTTTGCTACCGGTGAACAGGGTACGCGGGTATTTGGCTACGTAACGACAATGGGCGAATTACTTAATGCCTCGATTATGTTCTTTGCGCCACTGATCATTAATCGCATCGGTGGGAAAAATGCCCTGCTGCTGGCTGGCACTATTATGTCTGTACGTATTATTGGCTCATCGTTCGCCACCTCAGCGCTGGAAGTGGTTATTCTGAAAACGCTGCATATGTTTGAAGTACCGTTCCTGCTGGTGGGCTGCTTTAAATATATTACCAGCCAGTTTGAAGTGCGTTTTTCAGCGACGATTTATCTGGTCTGTTTCTGCTTCTTTAAGCAACTGGCGATGATTTTTATGTCTGTACTGGCGGGCAATATGTATGAAAGCATCGGTTTCCAGGGCGCTTATCTGGTGCTGGGTCTGGTGGCGCTGGGCTTCACCTTAATTTCCGTGTTCACGCTTAGCGGCCCCGGCCCGCTTTCCTTGCTGCGTCGCCAGGTGAATGAAGTCGCTTAAGCAATTAATGTCGGATGCGGCGCGAGCGCCTTATCCGACCAACATATCAGGGCGGAATGATCGCAATGAACATGTCGATGACAGAAAGAATAAAAGCAGGCAAGCTATTTACCGATATGTGCGAAGGCTTACCTGAAAAAAGACTTCGTGGAAAAACGTTAATGTATGAGTTTAATCACTCGCATCCATCAGAATTTGAAAAAAGGGAAAGTCTGATTAAAGAAATGTTTGCCACGGTAGGGGAAAACGCCTGGGTAGAACCCCCCGTCTATTTCTCTTACGGTTCCAACATCCATATAGGCCGCAATTTTTATGCAAATTTCAATTTAACCATTGTCGACGACTACACGGTAACGATCGGTGATAACGTACTGATTGCACCCAACGTTACTCTTTCCGTTACGGGACACCCGGTACACCATGAATTGAGAAAAAACGGAGAAATGTACTCTTTTCCGATAACGATTGGCAATAACGTCTGGATCGGAAGTCATGTGGTTATTAATCCAGGCGTCACCATCGGGGATAATTCTGTTATTGGCGCGGGTAGTATCGTCACAAAAGACATTCCACCAAACGTCGTGGCTGCTGGCGTTCCTTGTCGGGTTATTCGCGAAATAAACGACCGGGATAAGCAATATTATTTCAAAGATTTTAAAGTTGAGTCTTCAGTTTAAATAAGCAAAATTGCCTGATGCGCTCCGCTTATCAGGCCTACAATTTCAGAGATCTACGTAGGCCGGATAAGGTGTTCACGCCGCATCCGGCATAAACTACGCTCGCGGTAACCCAGCCGATTACCGTTTGTAATCGATGGCTTCTGGCTGCTCCAGATATACGGTGGTTTGTGCCGGTTGTGTGCTGGCAATCACCTTGCCGCCACGTACCGAATAACGTACCGGAACCTGACGGCGCAGCGCGTCAAACCCATTTTCAGCCGGCAGGATAATCAGGTTGGCGCTGTTTCCGGTGGCAATGCCGTAATCCTGCAAATTCAACGTCCTGGCGCTGTGGTGGGTGATCAAATTCAGGCCATCGTTAATCTGCCCGTAGCCCATCAACTGACAAACATGCAGCCCCATATGCAGCACTTGCAGCATATTCGCCGTTCCCAGCGGATACCACGGATCGAAGACATCATCGTGACCAAAGCAGACGTTAATGCCGGACTCCAGCATCTCTTTAACGCGCGTGATGCCGCGACGTTTTGGATAGGTATCGAAACGTCCTTGCAGATGGATATTGACCAGCGGGTTGGCGACAAAGTTAATACCGGATATTTTCAGCAAGCGGAACAGGCGTGAGGTATACGCCCCGTTATAGGAGTGCATTGCCGTAGTATGGCTGGCGGTGACTCGCGCGCCCATGCCTTCACGGTGCGCCAGGGCAGCAACGGTTTCGACAAAGCGTGATTGCTCATCATCAATCTCGTCACAGTGAACATCGATGAGACGGTCGTATTTTTGCGCCAGGGCGAAGGTTTTATGCAGCGACTCCACGCCATATTCACGGGTAAATTCAAAATGCGGAATCGCCCCAACAACGTCTGCCCCTAAGCGTAACGCCTCTTCCAGCAACGCTTCACCATTGGGATACGACAAAATCCCTTCCTGCGGGAAGGCGACGATTTGTAGATCAATCCACGGCGCAACTTCCTGTTTCACTTCCAGCATTGCTTTCAGCGCAGTCAGCGTTGCGTCCGAAACATCGACATGGGTACGCACATGCTGAATGCCGTTGGCAATCTGCCATTTCAGCGTTTGCCATGCGCGTTGTTTCACATCGTCATGAGTTAATAACGCTTTGCGCTCGGCCCAGCGTTCAATGCCTTCAAACAGCGTGCCGGACTGATTCCAGTTCGGTTGTCCGGCGGTTTGCGTGGTGTCCAGGTGAATATGCGGCTCCACAAACGGCGGTAAAACTAAACCTTGTTCGGCATCCAGGCTGTTTTCAGTTACGGGCATCACACCAGATTGCGTATCAATGGCGCTGATTTTTCCGTCGTGAAGATGAATCTGCCACAGCCCCTCTTTGCCGGGTAACCGGGCGTTAATAATTGTTTGTAAAGCGTTATTCGACACTGTTAGCCTCCACATGCGTCATTGCTGCTGTCGTTTTACGATTCAAAATCGGGTTAAGGATCAGATAGCTCAGCGCGCCACCTAATACCGCGTTGACCGGAACAATTCCCGGTAACCAGTGGCCTGCGGCAATCCCCAGCGCGACCGCCAGAATCGCCACCCAATTGACACTCATCATACGCGTGGTCGCAAAGTGCTCATAGCGGCGACGGTTCATCAGATAATCAGCGATGATCACGCCGCCCACCGGAGGAATAGCTGCCGAAAGGAAGGTCAACCAGCCGACAAAATTGTTATACAGCCATAATGCGCAGACCGTACCGATAATACCGTTAATCACCGAAAGGGTTTTGCTCGACATACCGGTAATGTTGGCGAAACCTAAACCCGACGCATAGAGCGCGTTATCGTTGGTGGTCCAGATATTCAGCCCCAGCACCACAATCGCAGGCAGCAGCAAGCCCTGAGCAATCATCACATCAGAGATATCCGCCATCCCCAGTGCCGCAGCGCCCGCTGCACCGAAAATAAACATCAACGAGTTGCCGAGGAAAAAGGCCACCATCGCCACCAGCACCGCCAGTTTGGCATTACGACCAAACCGGACAAAGTCAGCGGTGAGCGTGCCCGCACTGATAAATGACCCCACAACCAGCGCCAGCGCGACATTGAAATCTAACGGTTGTGCGGGAACGACCGCTTTTAATGCGTCCAGGCCGCCCATGCCGTTAACGGCCAACCACACGGAATAACCGCCAAGACAGGCGATAGCCGGAACCGCAATCACCGAAAGAACTGTCAGCGCCGAAATGCCAAAGAAGACGGTGACGGTCATCAGTAAACCGGAGACGGCAATCAGCAAATTAATATCCAGCCCGGTTGCCTTGCCCACCGGAATAGCAAACATCGCCACGCCAACGCCAAACCAGCCAACCTGGGTGCCGCCCAGCAGCAGTGAAGGCAACCATGAGCCTTTAACACCAAACGAGAAGCGAGCAAGAAGATGGGTGGTCAGGCCGGTTTTTGCGCCAATGTAACCAAGAAATGAAGTGTAAATACCGAGGAGAAGATTACCGATGAGAACTGCGAGGAAGAAATCATGATAGCTAAGACCGGTTCCGAGAGTGCCGCCGGTCCACATACTGGCGGAAAAGAAGGTTAATCCCAGCATGACGAACGTCAATGCCAATACCCCTTTCCGCGCCGACTGCGGGACTGGCCCCTGGCTAAAGTTGTTATCTTGCGACACGAAATTCCCCCTTTTTGCTGTTTGAAACCCAAAAAATCCGCCGCATTCTATTCATCTGAAGATAAAAAGCAATCGTTTTCGTAGGGGGATATATTTTTTATATGAATGAGTGCAAAAAGGCGGGGGAAACTTATCTGTGTAAAAACAGTGGGTAGGCATGATAAGACGCGTCAGCGTCGCATCAGGCATCTGCGCACGGTGTCGGATGCGGCGCGAGCGCCTTATCCGACCTACTCTTCCATCGCCTGGCGGATCTGATCCAACGACGCCGGATCATCAATGGTCGTCAGATCCCCAGGATCGCGTCCTTCGCAAATCGCCTGGATCGTGCGGCGCAGCATTTTTCCGGATCGCGTTTTTGGCAATTGCGAGACAAACCAGACGTGCGCCGGGCGGCCAAAGTTGCCAATCTGGCTGTCCACCAGCGCCATAATCGCCTTCTCTTGCGAGTGCGCCACCTCACGGTCTTCCAGACTGTCGCTCTCTTTCGGAATGACAAACGCCACCGCCACCTGCCCTTTCAGCGCATCTTTCACCCCAACCACCGCCACTTCGGCAACGCCCGGATGACTGGAGATACTCTCTTCAATCTCACGCGTACCCAGCCGATGTCCGGCAACGTTAATCACATCGTCAGTGCGCCCGAGAATAAAGTGATAACCGTCAGCATCGCGGATGCCCCAGTCAAAAGTGGCGTACACCGGACGGGAAAACAACGACCAGTACGTCTTCACAAAGCGGTCGTCGTCGCCCCAGATGGTTTGAATACAGCCTGGCGGCAATGGCCCCTCCACCACCAGCATCCCTTTCTCATTGACGCCACACGGTTTGCCGGTGACTTCATTGAGCAACTGCACGTTATAGCCATACATCGGCACGCCGGGGCTTCCCAGACGCGTCGGCCTGTCATCCAGACCGCGAGCAATCGCCATAATCGGCCAGCCGGATTCGGTCTGCCAGTAGTTGTCGATGACCGGCACATCCAGCGTATTGCTCACCCAACTGGCGGTCGGCTCGTCCAGCGGTTCTCCAGCCAGATAGAGCACTTCCAGCGACGAAAGATCGTGTTTGCGAATTTCAGCGGTAGGGAATTTTTTCAGCACGCGAATGGCGGTCGGCGCTGAAAACATGCGGCTAACCTGATATTTCTCGACAATTTTCCACCACACGCCGCAGTCCGGCCAGGTCGGCAATCCTTCGTAAACGATAGTCGCCATCCCCGCCAGCAGCGGCGCGTAAACGATATACGAATGCCCTACCACCCAGCCGATATCCGAAGCACAAAAGAACACGCCGCCCGCTTTGCCGCCAAAAATGGTGTCCATCGAGGTCGCCAGCGCCACCGCATATCCGCCGACATCACGCTGCACACCTTTAGGTTTGCCGGTCGTGCCGGAGGTGTAGAGAATGCAGGAGGTTTCGTTGGATTCCAGCCATGCCACCGGCACCCGCGCGCCGATGTGCTGATGGCGCAACGACGCGAAATCGACATCCCGCCCGCTAACGCGCGCCATTTTCGCCAGCCCGCGATCCACCAGTAAAACGTGACGCGGCTGATGCTGTGCCTGACTTATCGCATCGTCGAGCAATTTTTTATACGGAATGATTTTACCGCCGCGCGCCCCGGCATCAGCCGAGACAATCAGCACCGGTTTAGCGTCATCAATTCGCGCCGCCACGCTGTGCGAAGCAAATCCCCCAAACACCACCGAATGAATAGCGCCAATGCGCGCGCAGGCCAGCAGGGTAATATGCGCTTCGGCAATCATCGGCATATACACCAGCACCCGATCGCCACGCTGCACGCCCAGTGAGCGCAGCATTGACGCCACCGCATTCACTTCGTCATGTAACTGGTGGAAGGTAAAGGTACGCTCTTCCTCTGTTTCCGAAGAGACGGCAATCAATGCCAGCGCCCCTGGCTGTTTCTCCAGCCAGCGATCGATAGCGTTGTGACACAAGTTGGTTCGGCCTTCACAAAACCAACGGGCAAACGGCGGGTTGCTGTGGTCTAGCGTTTGCGTAAAGGGCGTCTGCCAGTCAATACGCCGGGCCTGCTCGGCCCAGAACTTCTCCGGTTCGTTAATCGAACGCTGATAAAATTCGCTAAAAGACATAATGCTCTCCTGTTGAACTTACGCCTTACCGCCGTTTACTTAAATGACGTACAGGTCGAGATACTCATTGACCGGCATCTGTTCCAGGCGAGTTCTGTCGAGAGAAACCTCCAGAATGCGCTGCTGTTGGCGAGTCGGGAACTGGCGCGCGAGATTGATTTTGAATTTATCGACCAGTTTCGGAATGCCATCCTGACGGCGGCGAGCATGACCAATGGGGTACTCCACCACCACTTCTTCAAAGCGCGTGCCGTCGGTGAACTCAAGGGTTATGGCATTGGCGATGGCGCGTTTTTCCGGGTCGTGGTAGTCAGCGGTAAACGCCGGATCTTCAAAGCAATTGATCTTCTCGCGCAGGGCGTCGATGCGTTTATCTTGCGCAACGTTGTCCTCGTAATCTGCCGCCGTTAAGCGCCCGAACAGCAGCGGGATCGCCACCATGTACTGAATGCAGTGGTCGCGGTCAGCCGGGTTATTGAGCGGCCCTTTTTTGTCGATGATGCGAATACAGGCTTCGTGGGTGCGAATGGTCACTTTTTCGATATCCGCCGCCGTTTTGCCTGCTGCCTGCATCTGTTCATAGAGCGTCATCGCTGCTTCAACTGCCGTCTGGGAGTGGAACTCCGCCGGGAAGGAGATTTTGAACAGCACATTCTCCATGACGTAAGAACCGTACGGGCGCTGGAAGCGGAACGATTCACCTTTAAAGGAGACGTCGTAGAAACCCCACACAGGCGCAGTCAGGGCTGACGGGTCGCCCATTTCGCCCGTTTTCGCCATCAGTGCCAGACGTACCGCGCGGGACGTGGCATCGCCCGCCGCCCAGGATTTACGCGTGCCGGTGTTCGGCGCATGGCGATAGGTGCGCAGCGACTGACCGTCCACCCACGCCAGCGAAACAGCGTTGAGGATTTCATCACGGGTCAGGCCAAGCATTTCGGCGACCACGGCGGTGGAAGCCACTTTCACTAACAGAACGTGGTCAAGGCCGACGCGATTAAAGGAGTTTTCCAGCGCGATGCAGCCCTGAATTTCATGGGCTTTAATCATTGCGGTCAGCACCTGTTTCATGGTCAACGGGGCTTTGCCGCTGGCGACCGCGTTGCGTGAAAGCCAGTCTGCCGTTGCCAAAATACCGCCGAGGTTGTCGGAAGGATGCCCCCACTCCGCCGCCAGCCAGGTATCGTTGAAATCGAGCCAACGGATCATCGCGCCGATGTTAAATGCCGCCTGGACGGGGTCGAGCTGGAACTGAGTTCCGGGGACGCGCACGCCGTTGGGTACGACGGTGCCAGGAACAATTGGCCCCAGCAGTTTTTTACAGGCCGGGTATTCGAGAGCTTCAAGACCGCAGCCGAGCGTGTCGAGCAGGCAGTAATGGGCGGTGTCGTAGGCTACTTTGGAGCTGATTTCGTAGTTCATCACGTAATCGACGATATCAACGATTTCACGATCAAATTCCGGGCGGATGTTGTTGATTTGAGCTGACATTGGGTTCGTTTCCTTATTGTTATTCGTAGAGGTTTACTGGCGCTTATCCAGCGCGACAAACGGGCGGTCTTCCGGTCCAACATAATTGGCGGAAGGACGGATAATTTTGTTGTCCTGACGTTGTTCGATAATGTGCGCCGCCCAGCCGGTGACGCGGGCGATAACAAACAGTGGTGTGAACATCTCGGTGGGAACGCCCATCATGTTGTAGGAAACAGCGGAGAACCAGTCGAGATTGGGGAACATCTTTTTGCTCTCCCACATCACCGTTTCCAGGCGATCGGCGATGTTGTACATCTTCAGCGAACCGCCTTCCTGCGAGAGCTGCTTCGCCACGCGTTTGATCACCTGATGACGCGGGTCGGCGATGGTGTAAACCGGATGACCAAAACCAATGACCACTTCTTTGTTTTCCACCCGCTTACGGATATCAGCTTCGGCTTCGTCCGGCGTTTCGTAGCGTTGCTGGATCTCCAGCGACACTTCATTCGCCCCGCCGTGTTTCGGCCCGCGCAGTGCGCCAATCGCGCCAATAATGGCGGAATACATATCAGAGCCAGTGCCCGCAATCACCCGACTGGTAAAGGTGGAAGCGTTAAACTCGTGTTCGGCGTACAGCACCAGCGAAATATGCATCGCCTTTTCCCAGCTTTGCGATGGCTTTTCGCCGTGCAGCAGATGCAGGAAGTGACCGCCGATGGAGTCGTCATCGGTTTCCGGCTGGATGCGTTCGCCGTTGTGGCTGTAGTGATACCAGTAGAGAAGAATCGAGCTAAGTGACGCCAGCAGTTTGTCGGCAATATCCCGCGCACCGGAAACGGTGTGCCCCTCTTTTTCCGGCAGTGTGCAGCCGAGCGCGGAAACGCCGGTGCGCATAACATCCATCGGGTGCGACGCCGCTGGTAAGGCTTCCAGCATAGTACGCACGTTAGCCGGTAAACCGCGCAGGGCTTTCAGTTTCGTTTTGTAGGCGGCGAGTTCGTCACGGGTCGGCAGTTTGCCGTGGATCAGCAGATGCGCTACTTCTTCAAATTCGCAATGTTCCGCCAGATCAAGAATATCGTAACCACGGTAATGCAAGTCATTGCCACTTTTACCCACGATGCAGAGCGCCGTATTGCCCGCCGGAACGCCAGAAAGTGCTACCGATTTTTTCGGTTTAATGACATGAGTACTGTTTTGCAGGATCGTTGTGTCGCTCATATTGTCCTCGTCATTTGTAGGGTCGAGATATTTTTCGTTGTGTTTTATTTCGCCTGGTTACGGGCAAACAGGTCGTCGAGCTTCTCTTCGTACTGGTAGTAGTTGATGCTTTCGTACAGTTCGTTGCGGGTCTGCATGGTGTCGATGACGCTTTTCTGCGTGCCTTCCTGACGCAGGACGTTGTAGACATGTTCAGCGGCGCGGTTCATGGCACGGAACGCTGAAAGCGGGTACAGCGCCATTGCGACATGGGCGCTGCGTAATTCGTCGGTGGTAAACAGCGGTGTTGCGCCAAATTCGGTGATGTTGGCGAGGATCGGCACCTGCACCGCATCGGCAAACTGGCGGTACATGGCGAGTTCGGTAATCGCCTCCGGGAACAACATCTCGGCACCCGCTTCAACATAGGCCTGCGCACGCTCAATCGCCGCATCCAGCCCCTCTACCGCCAGCGCATCGGTGCGCGCCATGATCACAAAATCAGGATCGGTTTTCGCATCCACCGCCGCACGGATCCGATCCACCATCTCCTCTTTCGAGACGATCGCTTTATTCGGACGATGACCGCAGCGTTTCGCACCAACCTGATCTTCAATATGCAATCCTGCCGCACCGGCTTTAATCATTGATTTCACCGTACGCGCCACGTTAAAGGCTGAAGAACCAAAACCGATATCCGCATCCACCAGCAGCGGCAGCGAACAAACGTCGGTGATACGGCGAATATCTGTCAGCACGTCATCAAGAGTAGAAATACCGAGATCGGGCAGCCCCAGCGACCCTGCCGCCACGCCACCGCCGGAGAGATAAATCGCCTGATATCCGGCACGCTGCGCCAGCAGCGCATGGTTAGCGTTGATGGTGCCAACAATTTGCAACGGGGTTTCTTTGCTAAGTGCAGCGCGAAACGCTTTACCTGGAGAGTGTAGAGACATAGCCCATCCTTTGTTATCAACTTGTTATTTGCGTTGATAAAGACAAAGCAATGGGTGTGCCACAATTGCCTTAATAAAATTAAATATTTAATTTCAATGAGTTAAAGATAAAGTCATGAAGTAATCCGCAAATATGCGTTTCAGTTAACGTTTCAGGCAATGTTTCACCGCGTTTCATTGCAACAATTATGAAACAAGACTAAACCCAATATTCGGTTTCTTAACTTTGCGGTGCGCTATGGCACATCCACCACGGCTGAATGACGACAAACCGGTTATCTGGACGGTATCTGTAACGCGGCTGTTCGAGCTGTTTCGCGATATCAGCCTCGAGTTTGATCATCTGGCGAACATTACCCCTATCCAGCTTGGCTTTGAAAAAGCGGTGACCTACATCCGCAAGAAACTGGCAAGCGAACGCTGTGACGCCATCATCGCTGCTGGCTCTAACGGCGCATATCTTAAAAGCCGCCTGTCAGTGCCAGTTATTTTGATTAAACCGAGCGGCTACGATGTGTTACAGGCACTGGCAAAAGCCGGAAAACTCACCTCTTCTATCGGCGTTGTCACTTATCAGGAAACTATTCCGGCGCTGGTGGCGTTTCAAAAAACCTTTAATTTGCGCCTCGACCAACGTAGCTACATTACCGAAGAAGACGCGCGCGGGCAGATTAACGAGCTGAAAGCTAACGGCACCGAAGCGGTGGTCGGCGCGGGGCTGATTACCGATCTGGCAGAAGAAGCCGGAATGACCGGAATTTTTATTTATTCCGCCGCCACCGTACGCCAGGCGTTCAGCGATGCGCTGGATATGACGCGCATGTCGTTACGCCATAACACTCACGATGCCACCCGCAACGCCCTGCGTACTCGTTACGTGCTGGGCGATATGCTCGGTCAATCACCACAGATGGAACAGGTGCGGCAGACTATTTTGCTGTATGCCCGCTCCAGTGCGGCGGTGTTGATTGAAGGGGAAACGGGGACGGGCAAAGAGCTGGCGGCCCAGGCGATTCATCGAGAATATTTTGCCCGCCACGATGCGCGACAGGGCAAAAAGTCGCATCCGTTTGTTGCCGTCAACTGCGGAGCGATTGCCGAATCGCTGCTGGAAGCGGAGCTGTTTGGCTATGAGGAAGGGGCGTTTACCGGCTCGCGACGCGGAGGTCGCGCCGGGCTGTTCGAAATCGCCCACGGTGGCACGCTGTTTCTTGACGAGATAGGCGAAATGCCGCTGCCGTTGCAGACTCGGCTGCTGCGGGTGCTGGAAGAAAAAGAGGTCACCCGCGTCGGCGGGCATCAGCCTGTTCCGGTGGATGTGCGAGTCATTAGCGCCACTCACTGCAATCTGGAAGAAGATATGCGGCAAGGGGAGTTTCGCCGTGATCTGTTTTATCGGCTGAGTATTTTGCGTCTGCAATTGCCACCACTGCGCGAGCGGGTGACGGATATTCTGCCGCTGGCGGAAAGCTTTTTGAAAGTGTCTCTGGCGGCGCTCTCCGCCCCGTTTTCTGCCGCATTACGCCAGGGATTACAGGCAAGCGAAATCGTGCTGGTGCACTACGACTGGCCGGGCAATATTCGTGAACTGCGCAATATGATGGAGCGACTGGCGCTGTTTTTAAGTGTGGAACCGACGCCGGATTTAACGCCGCAATTTTTGCAGCTGCTACTGCCGGAACTGGCGCGCGAGTCGACGAAAACTCCCGCTCCACGCTTACTGACACCACAACAGGCACTGGAGAAATTTAATGGCGATAAAACAGCAGCGGCGAATTATTTAGGTATAAGCCGGACGACGTTCTGGCGGCGGCTGAAAAGCTGAACTGCCGAATGCAGCGCGAACGCTTTATCCGGCATAAATTTCAATAGATGATGATCACCGATAAACTTACGCATCGGGGATGTTTACATAGGATTCAGAATTACTTCTTCTTATAAATATTTGCCGTGCCGTGGATCTTATTGTCAGTTTGACCAGAGGTCAGTACCAACACATCAGCCCCTTTTTCATCCGCTTTTTTGATCAAATCTTCTTTCGCATCTGCGGTCGACATTTCATTACTGGTTGAAATATCACCTATTTTTTCATATTGCGATTCAACTTTTTCAAATTCCGCTTTGGTCATTAATTCTGCGGCATAAACATTGGTAACGGCAAACGCTAACGCACCGACTAACATTTTAGAGATTATTTTCATATTACGGCTCCAGAGTTGTTATCACACTATCACCCACCCACATTATTGGGTTGATTAATAATTAGTTCAGTCAGGGCATAAACGCCAGTAACCGGAAATAAGACACTTTGTGATCTCTCTCGCACCCGATTATTTTTGGTAGAAATATGATGAAGTTACTTCACTTATTTATGGATGAAATCACTATGGATCCTTTGCACGCCGTTTATCTGACCGTAGGACTGTTCGTGATTACTTTTTTTAATCCGGGAGCCAATCTCTTTGTGGTAGTACAAACCAGCCTGGCTTCCGGTCGACGCGCAGGGGTGCTGACCGGACTGGGCGTGGCGTTGGGCGATGCATTTTATTCCGGGTTGGGTTTGTTTGGTCTTGCAACGCTAATTACGCAGTGTGAGGAGATTTTTTCGCTTATCAGAATCGTCGGCGGCGCTTATCTCTTATGGTTTGCGTGGTGCAGCATGCGCCGCCAGTCAACACCGCAAATGAGCACACTACAACAACCGATTAACGCCCCCTGGTATGTCTTTTTTCGCCGCGGATTAATTACCGATCTCTCTAACCCGCAAACCGTTTTATTTTTTATCAGTATTTTCTCAGTAACATTAAATGCCGAAACACCAACATGGGCACGTTTAATGGCCTGGGCGGGGATTGTGCTCGCATCAATTATCTGGCGAGTCTTTCTTAGTCAGGCGTTTTCTTTGCCCGCAGTGCGTCGTGCTTATGGGCGTATGCAACGCGTTGCCAGTCGGGTTATTGGTGCAATTATTGGTGTATTCGCGCTACGCCTGATTTACGAAGGGGTGACGCAGCGGTGAGCAGATAATTTACTCTCTACGTAATCAACCTGATTTGCCGGATCCCGACCATCGGCGACGATAGCCCCCGTAATGCGTGGTCCTTATTTCCGATAAGTTTACTTGAGTCTTTAGCTTCCCATTTCAGCCACTCTCCCCTGTGTGGGCTTTTTCATTGGTCTGACCCGTCCTGAATAGCCAAACAATGGCAATGTTCCACTTTGCAGGGATGATAATAAGGGGATCTGATTCAGAAAAGTTTTGAAAAGTTGGACCGCCATCGAGGCCTCGAACCCCGTACCATACAACAATCCTGGTTGTCGTCTGCTCTTCCTGATGAGCTAATGGCGGTTTTTGATATGAGCCTTACAGCATATTTTCTGTCAGGCTTGAGTGCGATGCGTAAGATACAGAAAAGACCCCACACAAACATGATGGAATTATGATTTTTTTCATATGAATGTCAACCCACACATTCACAAAACATCTGTATGAGAACATTTTTTATACACCATATAGCTGCGAAACCACTACTGGTGCTTTTTTAAGCGAAACTCCGCCGTTCACAACAAAATATCGGCGAAAAAGGAGGGGGAATGCCATTTGGCATACAGATATACAGATGAAATGATGACCTGCTTTGCGATTCACTCTCTGGTGGAATAACAACTTGCAGGTGGCTCTCTTAAATAAAAATAAACGTCGCAGATAATAAAGCTCTGATTAAACCATACACTATCAGAAATCGCTCATAACTAACGTGTAAAGTAGTGGAGTTAATTTAACAATCTGAATTTACGCTATAGGTTTACCACTACTTTGATATTATTTCGCTCTCCTTAACTAAAAAGTTAAGTGGAGCGAAGTTAATATGTTAAACCACAGGATGTTTATTAATTTTTTCAGTCTGTTAGTGTGCGATTATCGATAACAAAACGATATTTCACATCACCACGCAGCATTCGCTCATAGGCTTCATTAATTTGATCGGCCCGAATCATCTCTATATCAGCCACGATGCCATGTTCGGCGCAAAAATCGAGCATCTCCTGAGTTTCTGGAATGCCGCCAATCATAGAACCAGCTATCGCGCGGCGTTTCATGATCAGGTTGAAAACTTCCGGCGATTTATGCGGTGTCGCAGGCGCACCAACCAGCGTTATGGTGCCATCGCGCTTCAGCAAGGTGGTAAAATCGTCGAGATTATGTGGCACAGCTACTGTATTCAAAATGAAATCGAAACTCTTCACATGAGCCACCATCTCATCGGCATTGCGTGAGTTAACAACTTCATCGGCCCCCAGGGCTTTTGCCGCTTCGCGTTTTGACTCAGAAGTGGTAAATGCCACCACATGCGCCCCCATCGCGTGGGCCAGTTTAATCCCCATATGTCCCAGACCGCCGATGCCGACCACGCCCACTTTTTTACCCGGCCCGGCCTGCCAGTGGCGTAGCGGCGAGTACGTGGTGATTCCTGCACACAATAAAGGAGCCACTGCCGCCAGCTGCTCTTGCGGGTGACGAATACGCAGAACATATCGCTCATGAACGACGATCTGTTGTGAGTAGCCTCCCAGAGTATGGCCCGGTTCATCCGGTGTCGGCGAGTTATAGGTTCCGGTCATGTGATCACAGTAGTTTTCCAGCCCATCTTCACACTCTTCGCAATGTTTACAACTGTCGACAATGCAGCCGACACCAACCAGATCGCCCGGCGCATATTTTTCTACCTGATCACCAACGGCTACCACGCGCCCTACAATTTCATGGCCCGGCACGCAGGGATAAACCGTCCCCGCCCACTCGGAACGGACCTGGTGGATATCGGAATGGCAGACGCCACAGTAAGCGATTTCAATTTTGACATCATGCGGTCCCGGTTCACGCCGGGTGATATCCATCGGTTCAAGCGGTTGTTTAGCGGAATATGCACCAACAGCTTTGATCTTCATTGTGTTTACTCCTGATTAGCTATGTGTATTTGGCGATGCCTGATATGTCATCGCGGCAAAACGCGTCCATTGAATATAGCCAATATTTAAACCACCCGATCCAGCCCTAACATGCCGCGAGCCTGAATGAAACAGAGCAGCAACGTTCCCCATAAGGCGAGCGCCTATAAGTGTGATATTTGCTATCCGTAAAAGACAAAAATCGGCAAAACTGATGATATTTTCACGTAGACAAATAGTTATCTACACAACGTCAATAAGGGCATATTCTTCAAAGATAATGTCCATTTCTGCCAACACACTCATACTCAGGCCGCCCCACTCCCTGGGGCTTAAATCTCTTACTGTTCACCGTTGCAGGCGTTTCAAATGCGCATCAACCTGCCACACTCCCCCACACCAGTTGCCCTTTATGGAACGTTGCGGTTCTCGGCGAGATACGCGCCACCGCCTCGGCGGAACAGGAGGCGTCCACCAGCACAAAACTGGCGTCATCCTGCGCTTTTGGCCACACGTGCTCGCCTTTTTCGTTGAGCGGCAATACATCACCGGTGGCTAAAAACAGCGAGCGGGATAAATTCTGTTCGTTAGGGCGAATATAGAGCTGCGCGTACAGATTGGCTTTTTCCAGCATGTCGCCCAGGCCGTAGGGTGACCAGTGGTCGATAACGCTGTCGGTGCCGGTCATGACTTTTACGCCTTTGTCGTGCAGCTGTTTGAGCGGCATATGCAACGTGCCAATCGGCACCGTCGAGGCGATAGAAATTTGCTGCGCCACCATCCGGTGTGCCAGTTTATCTACCTGTTGTTCGTTGAGCGTTGCCAGCGCAAAGGCGTGGCTGATGGTCAGCTTGCCTTTTAGCTGCGGCGTTTTCTCCACTGTTTCAACCATATAATTGATGGCTGCCACGCCTGCCGGCGTGGTTTCGTGCAGGTGAATATCGACGCCTTTGTCATAGTCCAGCGCAATCTGGAACATGGTGTCGAGGGATTTTTCCATCGCGCCATCAACACTGGTCGGGTCCAGCCCGCCGACGTAATGCGCCCCCGCCTGCATCGCTTCGCGCATTAAGGATTCCGATTTCGACAGCAGCAAACCGTGCTGCGGGAAGGCGACGATTTCACACTCGAAGCCCGCCTGACGTCGCGCCAGCACCGCCTGCAAATTTTGCAGATTTTTCAGGCCGGAAACCGGTTCGATATTGCAGTGGCTGCGGGCAATGGTGGTGCCTTTCGACTGCAATAAATCGATCAGTTTTTCCGCCCGTTCCTGCGTGTACGGTTGCAGTTCCGGCAGCATTTTCTGCTCGAGTTTGATCATGTCCTGGATAGTGGTGCCTGCCGGACGATTGAGCGAGCGCCACGGCCCGCCGTAGAAGGTTTTGTCGAGATGAATATGCATGTCGCGGGTGGTGGGCAGCATCAGCTTACCGCCAGCGTCATAGTGCGGCAGCGTGGCGTCCGGATGCTGCTTGTTCTCGCGCAGGGCAACAATTTTACCGTCCTGAATCTCCACGGTCTGGCGCGCCGTGCGGGTCTGTACCGCCACGCCATTTTCGTAGTCAAAACCGGTTTCCAGCAGCACGTTATCGAGATAGTAATGCGGGTCAGTGATTTTCATGGTGTTGTTCGCTTCGCAGTTTAGGGTGCCAGCTACCCCCGCATGGGCGAGCGGCACTGAGGTACCAAACAGCGCGGCGGCGGTGACCATCTTACCGCTCTGGCTCAGAAATTCACGGCGTCTATTGTTTTCTTTCATCTTACGTCCTTAGGTTTTAATAATATGGGTGCCCGTTTCGCCGCGTAGCGCCGCAGGCAGGCATTCCGGCGTGGTGATAATCACTTCTTTGCCGCCCTGTTCCAGGAACGTCAGGCTGGCGATGATTTTTGGCAACATGCTGCCGGGCGGGAAATGTCCTTCCTGCATATAGCGGGTCATGGTGGCAATATCTACGCGATCCAGCGCCTGCTGCTGCGGTTTGCCAAAGTGAATACACACTTTTTCAACGCCAGTGGTGATCACCAGAATGTCGGCGTGAATTTCGCGAGCCAGTAGAGCGGTAGAGAGATCTTTGTCGATAACCGCGTCCACGCTTTGGTAATCCCCCGCTTCGGTGCGTACCACAGGAATTCCACCGCCGCCCGCGCCAATCACCACAAAGCCTTGTTGGATCAGCGCCTTAATGGCAGGTGCTTCGACAATACGTTTCGGTTCCGGCGAGGCGACCACGCGGCGATAGCCCCGTCCGGCATCTTCAACAAAACGCCAGTCAGGGTTTGCCTTTTGTAGTTCGTCACGCTGGCTTTCACTAAAGAATTCGCCGATGGGCTTGGTGGGATGGGCAAACCCCGGATCGTTTTTATCCACTTCCACCTGAGTCACCACGGTGACGGCTTTTTTCTCGCCGTGACGCGCCAGTCGGTTGTTCAGCGCCTGCTGGATCAGATAGCCAATGCCACCTTGCGTATCCGCCACACAGTTCGCCAGCGGCGTTAAGGGCAGCCCTTCGCGCTCGTGGGCAATCTCCGCGCGGCGTAAATCCAGCCCGACCTGCGGCCCGTTGCCGTGGGTCAGCACAATGTCGTAATCGGAAGCCAGCATTTCCAGCACCGTATCGGCCACGGCTTTCACCGCCTCCGCCTGATGCTCAATCGACTGGCTGGCGTTATCTTTGATAATGCTGTTGCCACCAATGGCAACGACCACAAGTTCTTTCATGTTGTTATGTCCGCGACAGAGGGTGATGGGGTTATGACCAACGCCAGACTGCCTGATGCGCTACGCTTATCAGGCCTACAGATTCCCGTGCCATTCGTAGGCCGGATAAGGCGTTCACGCCGCATCCGGCTGTGGTGACCAATGCCTGATGCGCTACGCTTATCAGGCCTACAGATTCTTGCGCCACTCGTAGGCCGGATAAGGCGTTCACGCCGCATCCGGCTGTGGTGGCCAATGCCTGAAGCGCCACGCTTATCAGGCCTACAGATTTCCGCGCCATTCGTAGGCCGGATAAGGCGTTCACGCCGCATCCGGCTGTGGTGGCCAATGCCTGAAGCGCCACGCTTATCAGGCCTACAGATTTCCGCGCCATTCGTAGGCCGGATAAGACATTCATGTCGCATCCGGCATAAACATGTAACTCAGACGCCGTAACGTTCGCACCAGCCGAGAATGGCTTTCTCGAAGCAGGCGAAGGGTGGATGCACAATGCCCGCGCCAATCATGCCGACGCCCGCATCTTTATGGGCAATGGCGGTGTTGATCACCGGCAGAATGCCGCTGCTACCCACGCGGGTGATGTCGATTGCCGACGGAACGCCCATAAAACCGAGCAGCGGAATGGTGACGTTGGGGTTTTCGCCAAGGGTGATTTCACGCATCTGACGGGAGAAATCGATAGCCTCTTCCACCGTGCCCCCCACCAGCGCGACGATAGCGGGTGCGGTCGCCATGGCAAATCCGCCAATACCGTAGGTTTCAGTAATGGCGCTGTCGCCGATATCCAGCCCCGAATCTTCCGGCTTATAACCGGCAAACATCGGGCCGATGACCTGTTGCGCCGGGCCGGTAAACCACTGCCCCGGCAGGCCGCTGACTCGCAGGCCGAACTCGACGCCGTTACGCGCCATAGTGGTCACCACGGTGCTGTATTCGATGCCGTGCGCCGCATCCATCGCCGCTTTACACATCGCCATCCACGTCGGGCCGGAGAAGTAGTCGCTGCTGGCGACAAACTCAAACACTTCGCGCTGTTGCTCGACGGAATAACCTGCCTGAATAATCCCCGGCGTCAGCGCCTGAATCAGCAACGTCGTCCCGGCGTTATTGCGGTTATGGCATTCATCGCCCATATGCAGCGCCTGCGCCAGCATTAAGCGCAGATCGATTTCGCCGATAATTTTCATCGCGTCGCGCAGCATGGGTCCCTGCACATCGCGCATCCAGTTGAGGCGGTCGATCACGCTCTGGTCGTTAGCGCCCATACGCAAAATCTTCGCTATCTGCTCGCTCATGTTGGTATAAGCGATGTTGCCATAGGTTTTGTTTTTCACGATGTGCATAAACATCGAGGCCGAGGTGACGCCCGCCATCGATCCCACACAGTCGTGCTCGTGGCACGGCGAGAAGGTGATCTCCCCGGAAGCCGCCAGCTCAGCCGCCTCGTCGAGATCTTTCGCCAGTCCTTCAAACACCAGCGCTCCGGTGACCGCGCCTTTCATCGCGCCGCACATTTTTTCCCAGGTGACCGGCGGCCCGGCGTGAAGAATGGTTTTCGGCGTCATGCCCGGCACCACGTTAATCGCCTGATCAAAACCAATCAGCACCGGATGCGACTGGATAATGCGCTCCAGCGCCTGCTGGTTAGCGGCGGTGATTTTGTCCGCCAGCGGCGAATCGGCAATGTTGTCCAGTGCCTGCACCACCTGCATATTGCCCTGCCCCGGCGGCGTCCAGTCGAGTTGGGTCACTTCTACATGCTGCTTTTTCAGATCATCGCTAAACATGGCGATACCGACGTTAATAACGTTCAACGGTTGGCTAAACAGTGACTGGCTCATCAGGCTTCCTCCCCTTTGCAGATAAATTCACGCGCCAGCAATCCGGTATTGGTGCTGCTGCTCGCCAGAATCACTCCGGCATCAAGCAGCATCTGGCTTTGTTGTTCTAATGATGGCGTATCGAGATCGGTGCCCAGCACATAGGCGAGAATGATCAACTCGCGTCCTTCGGCAGCGGCGATCGCTTTCGCTTCTTTGATCGCCTCGATGGTGGAACCGACCGGATCTTCATGCGATCCAAATCCGAGCACAAAATCCATCACGATCACCGCCACTTCTGGATCGCGCGCTTCTTCGATCAAGCGGCTGATACGGTTGGTCGGGTCAATCATTGGATGCGGCTTGCCGTTGGTGAAGTCATCATCGCCAAAGTCGAGGAAGGTGTGTTTGATGCTGCGGTTGATATCTTGCAGGCGGAATTCAGGATCGGGCTGGATATTGCTGTAGACATCGCCATGTTTTTCCATCACCGCGAACAGGGTTTCGTCACACAGCGTACCGCCGCAGAACAGACCACGAATGTATTTCTGCTGCGGTTGCAGACGCGCCCGCACATCCGCAATCAACGGCTGGTTCAGCGTATGCAGGTCGAGATGTTCTTGTTTCACGCCGGAGAGCATCACCGCTTTCAATGCCGCCTCTTTGCTGCCGCGAGCAAACTGTAGCCCCTGCTCATCCACTGGCGTTTCGCCACGACCGAGGAAGCAGGCCACCACTGGCTTGCGGCAGGCGCGTGCGCGTTCCAGCACTTTGCGGGCCACCGCAGGCGCAGGCGGTTTGGAGATAAGCACAATGATTTCAGTTTGCGGATCGTTTTCCAGCATCCCGATGGCATCGAGCATCATCAGGCCACCGATTTTCTCGCTCAGGTCGCGCCCGCCGGTGCCGATCAGTTGTGAAACGCCGCCACCAAATTCATAGATACGGACGCTCAATTCCTGGCTGCCGGTGCCAGATGCGCCAACAATACCGATGTTGCCGCGACGCACGGCGTTACCAAAGCAGAGCGCCGCGCCGTTGATAATCGCCGTGCCGCAGTCTGGCCCCATCATCAGCAGCCCTTTTTCATGGGCCAACTGTTTGAGCGCCAGTTCATCTTCAACTGAGACATTATCGGAAAACAGCATCACGTTGAGGTCATTTTGCAGCGCCTGACGCGCTTCGCGAGCGGCAAACAGACCGTTGACCGAAATCACTGCCAGGTTACTTTCCGGGATATGCTTTTTGGCGCTGGCAATAGTGCCGTAACGCGCCTCGTGCGAGCCGCTTTGCGCTTTGGTGTTGAACAGTTCTTCAATCTCCGCCAGCAACTGCTCGTTGTCCACACCCGATTTACCATTGATGACAATCATCAGGTCGCCGTTTTTCGCCTGCTCCAGCTCCGGCGTCAGCAGTCCTAAATTCTTCAACACGCCTTTGTTCATTTCGGTCGCCATCGCCACAAATGCCTGCTCGACGCCGTCGAGTTTATTTGCACGCGTGGAGATAGACATCAGCGAGACAGAATCAAAATAGGTATTCGGTTTAATGACTATTTTAACTGACATAATTCCCTCCGTAGGTTTGACTCAGCGCACAACCATCGGCCATGCCATACAGCATGTCGCAGCCGGAACTGGAGCCAATATGTTTAATTTTTTCTATTGCCTGAGTTGCGTTCCCAGGGATGTCATAAATAATGTTGTGAATAAAACGATGAATATTTTCCCGGCAGCGTTGTTGTAATGCGGCTTCCAGCGTGATGGCACTTAATAACGTGGTATTATTTCTGCCGCGTTGCAGACCGAGATAAAATTCCTCTTTGTATTTTTCCGCCGGATGTCCGGGAAGAAATAAAATAAGCGCCAGACCTGTTAAATAATCGTCGGCTGATGGCGTAAGGCCAATCCCTAAGCCCATCATACTGGCGACCGCTACGGCGATATTTTGTTTATCGTTTACGGCCTGAATAACTGCCCGTCGTTTAATATGTAGTTCTTTATTTAACGCCTGATAAAACGGATTATCGCCGCGATAATTAAACAGGGTTTCATTTTCCCCCAGGTGCTGATGAATAATGTCGTGCCACTGTTGCCAGGCGATAAGGTGAAAATTCAGAGCGGTCATTTGCAAGGTTGGGGACAGCCAACGCTGGCAATGACTCATCTCTATATGAAGATGTTGACCAACCGTAATGCCTTGATCGTCAAACTGAACCTTATCACCATGCCGGAACAGACCATTAAAGTGAGTGAGTGCCAACCGACAACTGTTTGGCGCATTGTCGTACTCTTCACAAAGCAGCGTCAGCAACTGCTGGCGAGCCGGGAGTGCGATATTTACCGCTCTGGCAAAGACCTGTTCAACCTGTCCTTGCCCCCGCTGCGCCAGAAAATCAGCATCCGCAGTTAGCGCCCACACACACCGTCTTTCTGGTGTGTTGATAGCAAGCCTCCCGGTTTATGCGCCTGCGGCAATCAGTAACTGCGCAATCTCTTCAAAGCCCCGTTCTCGCGCCAGTTCCAGCGGTGTTTTGCCATATTTATCCGTCAGATGCGGGCTGGCACCGTGTTCCAGTAATAACTGGACAATCGCCTGCTGTTTAATCCCGCCATCATTAAGCACAATCGCTTCCAGTAGCGGCGTCCAGCCAACATGGTTGGTCTGGTTAACGTTAATCTCCGTATGCGCCAAAAGCTCTTTTACAATACTTAAATGGCCTTTTTCACAGGCAGGCGTCAGGCCGACACCGCCAAAACGGGTTACGCAATTAAGATCGGGTTTAGCCGGTAAAATAATTCGTAGTAGCGTTAAATCATCGTTCAGACAGCTAATTAAAAAAGGATTTAAACAGGTATGATCTTGTTTATTAATATTCGCTCCGGCGTCAATTAATGCCTGAACGCAAGCATATTGCTGATATAAACTTGCCAGCGTAATTGCCGTTTTCCCCTGACGATCGCAGGTATTAATATCGACACCCAGCGCAAGGCAGATTTTTACTTTATCGATATCCCCCTGTTGCGCAGCCAATAAATAGTCTGCAGGTAGATTTTTTATAGTCATTCACATTCACCTGGTTTTTGTGGCTGTTTTCGATGAATTGAGAATAGCAACGATAATCTGATAAAAGAACCCGCTTAAATTTAATTCGCCGTATTTCGCCTTTTTGTTGAATGATGTTCAACAATCTTTTCGCCGTGTGCGGTAGTGCAATATTTGTTTCTTTGACCCGATACCCTTTCACTCAATCAGGTTTTATTTCTCTATAGTCTGCACATGTAAGAGTAGCTTTCGTCCATGTCTAACCAGAGGGGAACAAGATGAACGGACTCACGGCAACGGGTGTCACCGTCGGTATTTGTGCAGGGCTTTGGCAGTTAGTGTCTTCACATGTCGGGCTCTCTCAGGGATGGGAATTATTAGGAACCATTGGCTTCGTCGCCTTTTGCAGTTTTTATGCCGCAGGCGGCGGTAAATCGGGGTTTATCAAAAGCCTGGCGGTTAATTATTCCGGGATGGTGTGGGCGTTTTTCGCCGCGCTGGCTGCCGGTTGGCTGGCCCCGGTGAGTGGACTGTCCGCGTTCTGGGCGAGCGTGATTACGACTGTACCCTTCTCGGCGGTGGTGGTCTGGCAAGGGCGTTTCTGGTTACTGTCTTTTATTCCCGGAGGCTTTCTCGGCATGACGCTATTTTTTGCCAGCGGGATGAACTGGACGGTGACATTACTGGGTTTTCTGGCGGGTAACTGCGTGGGGATAATTTCAGAATACGGCGGACAAAAATTAAGCGAAGCGACGACCAAAAGCGACGGGTATTAAAAGTTATTCAAAAATGATTATCCATCTTTAACCGATACCTCTACAGTCATGGCTGGAGAAATTCAGAATCGAAAATGGCGGGAGCGAGTCGATGAACTCAATTTTTACCGAAGAGAATCTGTTGGCATTTACTACCGCTGCGCGTTTTGGCAGCTTCAGTAAAGCCGCAGAAGAGTTGGGTTTAACCACTTCCGCCATTAGCTACACCATTAAACGTATGGAAACAGGGCTGGATGTGGTGCTGTTCACTCGCAGTACCCGCAGCATTGAGTTAACGGAGTCCGGGCGTTATTTTTTCCGCAAAGCTACCGACCTGCTGAATGATTTTCACGCCATTAAACGCAGTATCGATACTATTTCGCAGGGCATAGAAGCGCGTGTGCGCATTTGTATTAATCAGCTGCTTTATACGCCCAAACACACCGCGCGCTTATTACAGGTGCTGAAAAAGCAGTTTCCTACCTGCCAGATTACCGTGACGACCGAAGTGTATAACGGCGTCTGGGATGCGATTATTAATAATCAGGCAAATATCGCCATCGGCGCGCCCGACACGCTGCTGGACGGCGGCGGCATTGATTACACGGAGATTGGCGCGATTCGCTGGGCTTTTGCCATCGCCCCGGATCACCCATTAGCCTTTGTGCCGGAGCCGATCGCCGAAAGCCAGCTGCGTCTCTACCCTAATATCATGGTGGAGGACACCGCGCATACGATTAATAAAAAAGTGGGCTGGTTGCTGCATGGGCAGGAGTCAATTCTGGTGCCAGATTTCAACACCAAATGTCAGTGCCAGATTTTAGGTGAAGGAATTGGTTTTTTGCCGGATTACATGGTCCGTGAGGCGATGGCGCAATCCTTGCTGGTTACCCGACAAATCCATAACCCGCGCCAGGATTCACGCATGTTACTCGCAACCCAGCACTCTGCCACCGGTCAGGTGACGCAGTGGATTAAAAAACAATTTGCGCCAAATGGCATATTAACGGGGATCTATCAGGATTTACTGCATCGGGAGAATTAATCGCTGCCAACCTCCCGATGCGCTGTGAATAGCGGTTTACATCAACCACCTGCTTTCATTACCCATTCAGAGATAAATTTATTACCCGGTACTGGCGGAGAGTACAAATAGCCCTGTAAAAAGTGAACGCCTTTACCGATCATTAAATCCGCCTGCTCCTGGGTTTCTACCCCTTCCGCCACGATACTCAGACCAGGCTTACGCGCCAGTTCGACAATATTGTCCACAATATGACCGGAGATTTCATCGACACTCGCCATTTGCACAAACGACTTGTCAATTTTAATAAAATCGACCGGGAACGCCTGCAAGTAACGATAGGTCGCATAACCCGTACCAAAGTCATCCAGCGCAAAAGTAATATTGTGCTGATGAAGGCTGTCAAATATCGCTCTGGCTTCTGGCGTTACCGGAATAGGATTACGTTCCGTCAGCTCAAGAACCAGCTTGATTTTATCGTTACCTAATTTCTTAACCAGGTTCAGACACTCTTTTTCAAATCCCGCAGCCAAAAAACAGCCCGCCGAGACGTTGATACCAATATGGAAATTGTCCGGCAGCAAATGTTTTACCGGCATCAGAATATCCGCAGTCTGTTTCATCAGCTGGCGAGTCATTATGACAATAAGACCGGATGACTCCGCCAGAGGAATAAACTGATCCGGTGGGATCATTCCCGTTTGTGGATGTTCCCAGCGGACAAGCACTTCACAGCCTGTCAGTACCCCAGTCTGCGCGCAGAAAACCGGTTGGATCCACGGTTTAAACTCGTGGTTTTCCAACGCCAGACTGATGGCTTCAGGCGTGACGATATGGTGATAGTGATTATCATTAATATATTTGTGACTATTATTACCCGTGGCGGATATGATCTCCGGATTGTACTGAAAGAAAATATCCCGCCAGAAAGTAATATCGCTCTGAATCCCCAGTTTCTCAAAGAGCTGTTTCTTTTGATGTGAAATGGTCTTTGCACTGCGATTTCTGTACTGTGATATTTCTGTTACAGACATTCCCTGCATCAGCAGCTTGAGTAGCAGTCGTTCTTTCTCGGATACGCTACCAGGCAATGACAAATGAACCGTTGTACCGAACTCTTGCAGAAAAACACGAAAATCACATGAATTCATGAACACACCTTTTATCTTTTATCGCTGTTCAGTATGAGTGATTACCTGTGGATTCCTGAGCACACATAAGGGGTAACCATAAACATTAGCGATGCCATACGTATAACATCCCACATCACTATCAAGAAGATTATCTTTACCTCTGATGCTCGCTCAAAAACAGTTACGCTAAATACCTTAAAAAGGTAATCACAAGTCAAACTCAGGAGATAATCACGCAAGAATGCAATATTAAAATTCAGATACTCATTTTTGGTAATAAAGAAGTAGTTGGACTATTTCGATATTTATAATTTCCCACTACGTATTGACGCCCATTCATGAGTAAAGGCGCATTATATGAATTTAACAATCCAGATCAACTGAAAATACCTCAACCTCATAAACACATAGCGTCAACATTCAATGACATAATGAGTAAAGATGTTGGTTATGCATACACGTCATTACTCCATGCCTATCCCTTAACAACCTGCTTTTTAAGACTGAATCCATTCAGCAATAGATAGCCAACATTATAACAATGACAATAAAAACAATATTTAAAACAATCAATAAAATATCAGACACAGACAATTAAACCTTAAACAACAAACGGTTACATTGATTTTAGTTGATTTGCGCTACGCGTTCCCCATGAATAAAGCGTCATTTCAAATTAGCACCAATATTTACATTAAATAAGACTAAGCTTATTGAACATTCACAACAGTCCAAACGTAGTTTTTGGGCTTCAATAGTTCTTTTCTTTTTTATTATCTGTTGCCTGGCAATCATCAATCGATACTAAGGGCTTAACTGTACAGATATAACGTATCAAGAGGTAAGAGAAACCGCGCCATATGCAGACATGGCGCGGTTTTATGCAATAACAATCACGCGTCCGGGAACATCACGCTATGGCCCGGCGCTTCACGATGGAGATGGATAAAGTTAAGGTGCCGCTCGTACTGGTCGAGAATATCGGTGATCACCTGCTCTTTGCTGTAGTCCATCAGGTCGTTGCCCTGGCTGCCTTCTAACAGGAAGGTTTCCAGCCGGTAGTAGGTCGATTTCCCGCTACGTGCGCGGTAGGTAAAGCCCGGCACCGAGTATTGCTGCGGCCAAATCTGATAGACAAAGTTTTGCTCTTCGCCCATATGCACCAACAAATCCAGATGCCCCAACTGTTGTCCCTCTTCCGGCGGCAGGTTTTTTAGCTCCACGTACGCGCCGCGCAACCGCAGTTCCTGCGCCACTTCTTCCATTGCCGGATAACAGACCGTCTCCATCATCTGTTTAGTGTAACGCGTGCCCGGATAATTCATCAGGCGCGAGAGACGTTTTTTCCAGCTCAGGCGATCCTGAAGCCCCAGCGGTCGCGGCGCGGTATCGCGGTTGGCACTTTCACGGCGGTAATCTTCTACCTTCAGAGATTTATACAACCCCGCCATCACGAAGAAGATCACAAAGCTGAACGGCAGGCCCATAATCACCGTGGTGTTTTGCAGCGCGGATATCCCGTTGGTCATCAGCATGCCTAGCGTCAGCAGGCCAATCGCCACCGACCAGAAGACGCGCAGCCACCCGGGTGCGTCGCTGTTGATATCTTTAAGCTGCGAGGTGAAATTCCCCAGCACCAGCGCACCGGAGTCCGCCGAGGTCACATAAAATAGCAGGCCAGTAATGGTGGCGACGGAGGCGCTAAAGGTAAACGCCGGATACTGCGCCAGCAGGCTGTAGAAGCCGCGCTCCGGATGGACCATCGCTTCCTCGGCAAATGCCGCGCCGCCGTGGATGATTTCATACAGCGCGCTATTGCCGAATACCGAGAGCCATAACAGCGTGAAGGTAAACGGAATAATCAACGTGCCCAGCACGAACTGGCGAATGGTACGCCCACGCGAGATACGCGCCAGGAACAAGCCGACAAACGGCGACCATGCCACCCACCATGCCCAGAAGAAGAGCGTCCAGTTATTCATCCACTCAACCGGACGGTCGAAGGCAAAACTGTTGAGCGTCATGCCCATAAAGCGATTCACATAGTCGCCAACATTCAGCACCAGTGCATTAAGCAGGAACGAGGTGTCGCCCATAAACAACACGAACAGGATCAATCCCAGCGCCAGCGCAACGTTGAGTTCCGATAACACGCGAATGCCCTTATCAACACCGGATGTCACCGAGATAGTGGCGATGATCACCGACAAGGCGATCAGTGCCGCTTTCGCCGCCATCGAATCGGGAATATCAAACAGTACGCTCAAGCCATAGTTAAGCTGCACCACACCGATACCGAGCGTAGTGGCAATACCGAAGATGGTGCCGATCACCGCAGCAATATCCACTGAGTGACCTATCGGCCCGTTAATCCGTTTACCGAAGATCGGGTACAGCGCCGAGCGGATAGTGAGCGGCAAATTATAACGATAGCTAAAGTATCCGAGCGCCATGCCCATCAGCGCATACATCGACCAGCCGGTTAAGCCGTAGTGAAACAGCGTCCAGACCATCGCCTGACGCGCGGCCTCAATCGTCTGTCCCGCGCCTTCCGGCGGCTGCATATACTGCGTTACCGGTTCGGCTACGGAGAAGAACATCAGGTCGATACCGATCCCGGCAGCAAACAGCATCGCCGCCCAACTCAGCAGACTGAATTCCGGTTTTGATTGTTCTGGCCCGAGCTTCACCGAACCAAAACGCGAACAAGCGATACAGACCACAAAGACAATATAGAGCGTTGCCGCCAGCAGATAGTACCAACCGAAGGTTTTAGAAACCCAGTCCAGCGTGCGGCCAATCCACAGGGCCGAGAAGTCGCGAAACAGGATCGTTGTCAGGGAAAACAACAAAATCAGTCCGGCGGAAGTGTAAAACACCACCGGATTGATTTTGTCCTTTTCCCTGCTGTGTGAAAGGTCTGTCATCCAGTATCCCCACTGTTATTGTTACCATTTAAAATCAAATTAGTAACAATTAAGACACATTTTATATTGAACGTCCAATCAATAACCGCTTTAATAGATAAACAACGCTGATGAATGGAGTGGCGAAAATGCCCAAATTGGGAATGCAGTCGATCCGGCGCAGACAACTGATCGACGCCACGCTGGAAGCAATAAATGAAGTGGGCATGCACGATGCAACGATCGCGCAGATCGCCCGCCGTGCAGGCGTTTCTACGGGGATCATCAGCCACTATTTCAGGGACAAAAATGGTCTGCTGGAAGCAACCATGCGCGATATCACCAGTCAGCTGCGTGACGCGGTTTTGAATCGATTACATGCACTTCCGCAGGGCAGTGCAGAGCGGCGATTACAGGCGATTGTTGGCGGAAACTTCGATGAAACCCAGGTGAGCAGTGCGGCGATGAAAGCCTGGCTGGCCTTCTGGGCCAGCAGTATGCATCAGCCGATGCTCTATCGCTTGCAGCAGGTCAGTAGCCGCCGCTTATTGTCGAATCTGGTGAGCGAATTTCGCCGCGAGTTACCGCGCCAACAGGCACAGGAAGCGGGCTACGGCCTTGCCGCGCTAATTGACGGATTATGGCTGCGCGCGGCACTGAGCGGCAAACCGCTGGATAAACCTCTCGCACACTCGCTGACCCGTCACTTTATTACTCAGCATTTACCCACCGATTAACCGAGGAAACGTGATGTCCCGAATGGCAGAACAGCAGCTTTATATACATGGTGGTTATACCTCCGCCACCAGCGGTCGCACCTTCGAGACCATTAACCCGGCCAACGGTAACGTGCTGGCGACCGTGCAGGCCGCCGGGCGTGAGGATGTCGATCGCGCCGTGAAGAGTGCCCAACAAGGGCAAAAAATCTGGGCGGCGATGACCGCTATGGAGCGCTCGCGTATTCTGCGTCGGGCCGTTGATATTCTGCGTGAACGCAATGACGAACTCGCAAAACTGGAAACCCTCGACACCGGAAAAGCATATTCGGAAACCTCAACCGTCGATATCGTTACCGGTGCGGACGTGCTGGAGTACTATGCCGGGCTGATCCCGGCGCTGGAAGGCAGCCAGATCCCGTTGCGTGAGACGTCATTTGTTTATACCCGCCGCGAACCGCTGGGTGTGGTGGCGGGGATTGGCGCATGGAACTACCCGATCCAGATTGCTTTGTGGAAATCCGCCCCCGCGCTGGCGGCGGGTAACGCGATGATCTTCAAACCGAGCGAAGTCACCCCGCTTACCGCGTTAAAGCTGGCTGAAATTTACAGCGAAGCGGGCCTGCCGGACGGTGTATTTAACGTGTTGCCGGGCGTGGGCGCGGAGACCGGGCAATATCTGACCGATCATCCGGGCATTGCCAAAGTGTCATTTACCGGCGGCGTCGCCAGCGGCAAAAAAGTGATGGCTAACTCGGCAGCCTCTTCCCTGAAAGAAGTGACCATGGAGCTGGGCGGTAAATCACCGATGATCGTTTTCGACGATGCGGATCTCGATCTCGCCGCCGATATCGCCATGATGGCGAATTTCTTCAGCTCCGGTCAGGTGTGTACCAACGGCACTCGCGTCTTCGTTCCGACGAAATGCAAAGCCGCATTTGAACAAAAGGTTCTGGCGCGCGTTGAGCGCATTCGCGCGGGCGACGTTTTCGATCCGCAAACTAACTTCGGCCCGCTGGTCAGCTTCCCGCATCGCGATAACGTGCTGCGCTATATCGCCAAAGGCATAGAGGAAGGCGCGCGCGTACTGTGCGGCGGCGATGTACTGAAGGGGGATAGCTTCGATAACGGCGCATGGGTTGCACCGACCGTGTTCACCGATTGCAGCGACGATATGACCATTGTGCGAGAAGAGATTTTCGGGCCGGTGATGTCCATTCTGATCTACGAGTCGGAAGACGAAGTCATTCGCCGCGCTAACGATACCGACTACGGTCTGGCGGCGGGTATCGTGACGGCGGACCTGAACCGTGCGCATCGCGTCATTCATCAGCTGGAAGCGGGTATTTGCTGGATCAACACCTGGGGCGAATCCCCGGCAGAGATGCCCGTTGGCGGCTACAAACACTCCGGCATTGGTCGCGAGAACGGCGTGATGACGCTCCAGAGTTACACCCAGGTGAAGTCCATCCAGGTTGAGATGGCTAAATTCCAGTCCATATTCTAACCAGGAGGTTTATTTGCAATTTGACTACATCATTATTGGTGCCGGCTCAGCTGGCAACGTTCTCGCTACTCGTCTGACTGAAGATCCGAACACAACCGTGCTGCTGCTTGAAGCAGGCGGCCCGGACTATCGCTTTGACTTCCGCACCCAGATGCCCGCCGCGCTGGCGTTCCCGCTACAGGGCAAACGCTATAACTGGGCCTATGAGACGGAACCCGAACCGTTTATGAACAACCGCCGCATGGAGTGCGGACGCGGCAAAGGTCTGGGCGGTTCATCGCTAATCAACGGTATGTGCTACATCCGTGGCAATGCGCTGGATCTCGATAACTGGGCACAAGAACCCGGTCTGGAGAACTGGAGTTATCTCGACTGTCTGCCCTACTACCGCAAGGCCGAGACTCGCGATGTGGGCGAGAACGATTACCACGGTGGCGATGGCCCGGTGAGCGTCATCACCTCCAAACCCGGCGTCAATCCGCTGTTTGAAGCGATGATTGAAGCGGGCATGCAGGCAGGCTACCCGCGCACGGACGATCTCAACGGCTATCAGCAGGAAGGTTTTGGCCCGATGGATCGCACCGTCACGCCGCATGGTCGTCGCGCCAGCACCGCGCGTGGCTATCTCGATCAGGCCAAATCGCGCCCTAACCTGACCATTCGTACTCACGCCATGACCGATCACATCATTTTTGACGGCAAACGCGCGGTGGGCGTCGAGTGGCTGGAAGGCGACAGCACCATTCCGACCCGCGCGGCGGCGAATAAAGAAGTGCTGTTATGTGCAGGCGCGATTGCTTCACCGCAGATCCTGCAACGCTCCGGCGTCGGCAACGCTGAACTGCTGGCGGAGTTTGATATTCCGCTGGTGCATGAATTACCCGGCGTCGGCGAAAATCTTCAGGATCACCTGGAGATGTATCTGCAATACGAGTGCAAAGAACCGGTTTCCCTCTACCCTGCCCTGCAGTGGTGGAATCAGCCGAGAATCGGTGCGGAGTGGCTGTTTGGCGGCACCGGCGTTGGTGCCAGCAACCACTTTGAAGCAGGCGGATTTATTCGCAGCCGTGAGGAATTTGCGTGGCCGAATATTCAGTACCATTTCCTGCCAGTGGCGATTAACTATAACGGCTCGAACGCAGTGAAAGAGCACGGCTTCCAATGCCATGTCGGATCGATGCGCTCGCCAAGCCGTGGGCATGTGCGGATTAAATCCCGCGACCCGCACCAGCATCCGGGAATTCTGTTTAACTACATGTCGCACGAGCAGGACTGGCAGGAGTTCCGCGACGCAATTCGCATCACCCGCGAGATCATGCATCAACCCGCGCTGGATCAATACCGTGGCCGCGAAATCAGCCCTGGTGTCGAATGCCAGACGGATGAGCAGCTCGATGAGTTCGTGCGTAACCACGCCGAAACCGCGTTTCATCCGTGCGGTACCTGCAAAATGGGTTATGACGAGATGGCTGTGGTTGACGGCGAAGGCCGCGTACACGGGCTGGAAGGCCTGCGCGTGGTGGATGCGTCAATTATGCCGCAAATTATCACCGGCAATTTGAACGCCACGACCATTATGATTGGCGAGAAAATAGCGGATATGATTCGTGGGAAGGAAGCGTTGCCGAGGAGCACGGCGGGATATTTTGTGGCAAATGGGATGCCGGTGAGAGCGAAAAAATGAGTCGTGATGTGAACTGACTCAGGAACCGATCAGATTGAGAGTTACCGTTCTACTATGAGGACCGAATCCTTATATAAAACACTGAGGTAACTCTCATGCTTCATCGTGACAATCTCGCCAGCAAATTCTAAGCTGACTTGCTCAATCTGGCTGATGAAGGTGCTATGAATGCACTGATAAACCGCAGGTGAAATGCCACTCAGCTTAAGAATTACGCCGCTAATGTTCCTGGCTATGGTTACCTGTTCATTCCCGCTCACGGTTAGCATATACGAAAAGGGTTCTTGTAACGAGTACAAAAATAAGTCAGACCAAAACCACATGGAGCTTTAAACACGATTCGTATAATTTATTAGTAGTGATTTATTTTTACTCTTCTTTAATTAATCATCATGCTTAAATATTTTTTAGCACAAGATTATCGCTTCGCTAACATTTTAGCTTACATTAATTTTCAATTGATAATAAAAAGTTGTTAATAAGTTTTTTGCGAAAAATAAAAAGTGTTGGAATACTCTCCATCAAATGAATGCAAAATAAACAAATTGAGATATACAAAAAGTAAAAATCATTTAAATGAATATTTTTAATTTATGAGCAGACCCCATTAACAATGATTTACTAACGACCAAAAAAGTAAAGAACACCTTGCAACAATATGTATTTATAAATTCATATCATTGATATTAAGCTAATCTTACTTTCTATCCTCAAAATTTATGCATCAAAAAAAACAAAAGTAAAATCAATTAGATACACAACAAGACAATCTCACAGGAAATGATGTTAAATATCTCAGAACTAATAAAAAATTACTAAAACATTAGACGTAATACACATCCCACACGACCTGTCACTCATAGTTTTAATATTTATTTTTTCACATTATAGTAGATAAAAACACGCATTAAAAATGACTTGTAGAAAAGCTGCACAATAAATAGTTCATATTTAATCTGTTGCGTAGAATTACTATTCAAAAAATCTTATTAATGAGATAATGAGATTACATCGATAACGTTCTGATTGCAGGCATACTTATCTGGATGTGCCTCTCTTTTTTTTTACAACTGTACACGGTGGCGTATGACGAGAAAATATCTCACACAGGATGAAGTCTACAGGCTGATGGATGCAGCCCAGAGCATGTCCTTTCCTGAAAGAAATCGCTGTCTGATTATGATGGCTTTCATTCACGGTTTTAGGGCCAGTGAACTTCTTGATTTACGTTTATCCGATATTGATGCATCTGGAAAACAACTTAATATTCGGCGTATTAAAAATGGTTTCTCGACAACACATCCTCTTCTTCCTGATGAATATAATTTGATCAAGTTGTGGCTTAAGCAGAGGAAGTTAATTGAAAACGGAGTTGAAGGAGACTGGCTTTTTCTCTCCCGGAAACGCCGCCCTATCAGCAGACAACATTTTTTTTCTATCATTCGTGAGGCTGGAAAACGTGCAGGATTAGCTGTAAAAGCACATCCTCATATGTTACGTCATGCCTGTGGTTTTGCTCTGGCTGACAATGGTGTCGATACCCGACTACTTCAGGATTATCTGGGTCATCGAAATATTCAGCATACTGTCAGATACACAGCCAGTAATGCTGCTCGTTTTAAAGGGGTGTGGAAAAAAAAGCCTCGTTAAAACAGTACCTTCTGATTCAAAATGTCAGATTCCTACGTTTTCCTCAATTCTTCCATAAAAAAACAGCCCATTCAATTAAATAAAACACATAACATGTTGATATTTCTAGCTAAAGTAAAATAACCCCATGATTTGAAATGATTAATCACAAAGGTCATACCAGTGATTAACTTTCGCCCATATTGTTAAATAACACAAAATTAAAAACAATAAAAATCAAACAAATTAGATTTATATTCCAAGAAAATTAAATATTCAGGCTATTAAACCAAACCTGACATTTTGAATCAAAATGTCAGGTTTTGTAGCAATGGCGTGGACGAGTCTGAATGAAGAAGCCTCTGGTTATTATCAGTGCCTGTCAGTTCACCAGGCTGGCACTGGAGTCTCTCATCCCAACGGACAGGTATATCGTGCGGGTGTACAGCAACGTCACTACAGAGGTTGAATTCGTTTTAAAGACCTCCTGTGGCTACCTGTTAGCTGATATCCCTTCGCTTCCTTCGGGGGAGTTGGTTCTTCTGGCTTGTCTCGCCCGTTTGCGGAGTGATGCCGGGCAATGGCAGGTCTGCCTGACCGGTGACTCCGACTGGTTCGATAATGCTCCTGCTGCAAGTCTGTATAACGGCTTCCCACGCATCGGCACCATGCTGACAGCGAGTCGTTATCAGAATCAAATTATCCGCTGGTTACTGCGTCCTTTGCCCGGCGATATGAGCGATTTCTGGCTCCTGACTGCACGGGAGTTGAGCGTGCTTAAGATTCTGATGCAGGGTATGAGTTTCAGTGAGATTGCCCGTTATGAACAACGCAGTTCAAAGACCCTGCATGCGATTGCCACACGGGCTTTAATGAAACTTGGACTGGGAACACTGAGCGATTTCAGGCTGCTCTATACGGGATGCGGTGACAGCAGAGTGAAACGGAATATACGGCTACATGCAAAATATATCGGACAACATTCCGCTCATCGACTCACTCAGTATGTGCAGAACATGGTATCCGGAATTCTTTATCCAGAGAAAGTTGCCGTTGGTGAATCAATAAATTCTGACGCCATATCCGGAAAAGTACTTTCCGGACAAAGAAAAAATATGTCTAAAAAAAGACCAGGATTGTTATGACACAGCAGCGTTGTTACTACCACCCACTGCGGCGCATACGGACTCGCTACAGTGTAGGAGCCAAAATATTTCTACTGCTCTGGGCTGCAGGATTGGGAGGCACGCTGTACAGCCTGTACAGCGTGCTGGCGTACTGACATCTGTGAGGGAAGGATGCGTTTCGTTCTTTTCTGTCCCTCAGGAATTGTACCAGCGCAGTTCGCAGCTCTATCAACCGGTTCTGTCGGCAATGTTACCTGCATCAGAACAGAAGAGGAGTTACGCAATAAATTGCGGCACAGGCCACAGAGTGTCGTGATATCGGCAGGGCGACCTGCCGAATGCGCTGAAATGTGGTTCCGATTTTATCGGGATCACTCATTCGTGGTGGTGTTGTGCGTCGCACCCTTTTTTCTGCCACCAGATGTGAGTATTTCTGGCGTTCTCAAAAACCTGAGGTTACTGAAACCAGGAATGTCAGTAGAGCGTGTCATCAGTATTGCAAATGCCTCTGGTGGGTTTTCAGGGCTGAAACATGCAGAAATTTTGCCAGTTATGGACAGTTACTCTGTCTTTATGAAAGAGGTGAATAACCGCACAAAGACAATCGTCATGTCAGAACGCTTCCCGGAAAAGCAAAAGAAGGTGTTGTCGTTGCTTCTTGCCGGACACAGCTGGGAATACAGTGCGCAGTTTCTCAAAACGGGGATAAGACAGATATGGCTTGCCGAGCAGTCGCTAAAAAAGCGTTGGGGAATACCGGACAGCATGTCATTGCGGGAAGCCCTGCTGCTTGGCAGCAATAAATTTCACGGTGATGGAAACGCATTGGAAACAACGAATGCCATGACATTGCGTGAAAACGGAAATACCAACAGGTATTCCGTGGTGGTAAATGCAGGGACGCAGGCTTTATCTCTGCATAAATATAAATAAGTGGGAAATTGAAATTAGTTACCAGAATGGAGAATTTCTTCATGAAAAACAGTAAGGCATTTTACCGCAGCGCATTAGCGACAGCTATTGTTATGGCTCTTTCTGCACCAGCATTCGCTGCTGATAAAGCGGTATCAACTGATTCGGTTACGCTGAATAAAGATAAGGCGACTCTGGATCAAGATGTTGTTATTAGCAATGATAAACAGATTACAGCCGTAACAATTAAAACGTCAGATTCAGATAAAGACCTTAATGTTACTTTTGGCGGTCACGATATTACCGCCACATCAACGGTAGACCAAGGTTTCGTTGAAGGTGTAAAAGTTAGCGGTGACAAAAATGTTGTGATTAATGCTACAGGCTCCACCATCACAGCTCAAGGTGAAGGCACCTATGTCCGGTCTGCAATGGTCATTTCTTCAACTGGCGATGTTGTTGTTAATGGCGGTAATTTCGTTGCAAAAAATGAAAAAGGTAGTGCGACAGGGATATCTCTGGAAGGGCCCCAGGGAAATAATGTCACGCTCAATGGCACAACCATAAATGCTCAAGGCAATAAGAACTCCAGCAACGGCTCCAGGGCAATTTTTGCTCAAAAGGTTAGCGGATTGGATGGTTTTAACGGTGATGCAACAGACAACATTACCCTTGCTGGCTCAAATATTATTAATGGTCGGATTGAAACAATACTTATTGCCAAGGAGAATAAGGGAACTCATACAGTCAACCTGAATATTAAGGATGGCTCAGTAATTGGGGCGGCTAATAATAAACAAACAATTTATGCCTCAGCTTCGGCACAAGGAACAGGTTCAGCAACGCAAAATTTAAATTTGTCTGTTGCTGATTCAGCCATCTACTCTGATATCAAGGCCCTTTCTGTAAGCAATAGTTCAGTCGGTACCACAACAAATGTAAACATGAACGTTGCCCGCTCTTACTGGGAAGGTAATGCTTATGCTGATGCTTATGGCGATAAAGCGAGTAGTAATCTGAATATAAATCTTTCCGATGGCTCAGTCTGGAAAGGTAACGTAGGTAAAGGTCTGGATGGTAGTGCACGTGTCACACTGAAAAACTCCAGCTGGGATGGTGATGTCAATAACGCCAAAACTGCTGTTTTTCTGACGGATGGTTCTGTGTGGAATGGTGCTGTTTCCATTAACGCGCCAGTGGACCGCGCATCAGTACCAATGGGCTCGGTTCAACCAAATAAAAGCAGTGTATCTCTGCAAAACGGGTCTGTCTGGAATGTTACGGGAGCCTCAACTGTTGATGCTCTGGCAGTAAAAGACAGTACGGTTAATATCACGAAGGCTACAGTCAATACTGGCACGTTTGCTTCTCAAAACGGCACTCTGATTGTTGATGCCTCTTCTGAAAACACCCTGGATATCAGCGGTAAAGCGAGCGGTGACTTGAGTGTTTACAGTGCGGGTTCATTGGATCTTATCAATGAACAAACGGCATTTATTTCTACCGGCAAAGACAGCACTCTAAAAGCCACAGGCACAACGGAAGGTGGTCTGTATCAATATGACCTGACACAGGGAGCTGATGGTAACTTTTATTTCGTAAAAAACACGCATAAAGCATCCAACGCCAGCTCCGTGATTCAGGCAATGGCAGCTGCTCCGGCTAACGTTGCTAATCTGCAGGCTGACACGCTCTCCGCCCGTCAGGATGCTGTCCGTCTGAGCGAAAATGACGAGGGTGGCGTATGGATTCAGTACTTTGGCGGTAAACAGAAACATACCACAGCGGGAAATGCATCCTATGACCTGGATGTAAACGGTGTAATGCTGGGTGGTGATACCCGCTTCATGACTGAAGATGGTAGCTGGCTGGCCGGTGTGGCGATGTCTTCTGCGAAAGGTGACATGACTACCATGCAGAGCAAAGGTGACACTGAAGGTTACAGCTTCCACGCTTACCTGAGCCGCCAGTATAACAACGGTATCTTCATTGATACTGCTGCACAGTTTGGTCACTACAGCAACACGGCAGATGTTCGCCTGATGAATGGTGGCGGTACCATCAAAGCTGACTTTAACACCAATGGTTTTGGTGCGATGGTTAAAGGCGGTTACACATGGAAAGACGGTAATGGCCTGTTTATTCAGCCATATGCCAAACTGTCTGCTCTGACTCTGGAAGGTGTGGATTATCAACTCAACGGCGTGGACGTTCATTCTGACAGCTATAACTCTGTGCAGGGTGAGGCCGGTACGCGCGTGGGTTATGACTTCGCTGTGGGCAATGCGACCGTTAAACCTTATCTGAATCTGGCCGCACTGAACGAATTCTCTGATGGCAACAAAGTCCGTCTGGGTGATGAGTCTGTCAATGCCAGCATTGACGGTGCAGCATTCCGCGTGGGTGCAGGTGTACAGGCTGATATCACCAAAAACATGGGAGCATATGCAAGCCTTGACTACACCAAAGGTGACGACATTGAGAACCCGCTACAGGGTGTAGTTGGTATCAATGTGACCTGGTAAGAATAAAGCAGTCGGTTCCCCTGTCGACTGTTATACCCCCCTGCAGGCAGCAGTATGCTGCCTGCAGGCTATAAATATCCAGTATTCATGATGCTGGCTTTTTGCTGATATTTACCCTGAACATTCCTGATACAGACTATTAATACAATCTTATCTGCGACAGATTTCATTTTCTGGATATATTATGAATGAACAAATCAAACAGGATATCGATCTGATTGAGATTTTATTTTATCTGAAGAAAAAGATTCGTGTTATCCTTTTTATTATAGCTATCTGTATGGCAATGGTGCTGTTGTTTCTGTATATCAATAAAGATAATATAAAAGTGACTTACAGTCTAAAAATAAACCAGACAACACCAGGCATACTTGTTAGCTGTGATAGCAATAATAACTTTGCCTGTCAGACCACAATGACTGAAGATGTTATTCAGCGAATTACTACATTTTTTCAGACCAGCCCAGATGTCAAGAACAGAGAAATAAAGCTGGAATGGTCAGGAGATAAGAGAGATTTACCAACTGCTGAAGCGGAAATATCTCGCGTGCAGGCGTCTATCATCAAATGGTATGCGTCAGAATACCATAATGGCAGGCAAGTTCTCGATGAGATACAAACGCCTTCAGCAATTAACAGTGAGCTTTATACAAAAATGATATACCTGACCAGGAACTGGTCACTATATCCGAACGGTGATGGCTGTGTCACTATAAGCTCACCAGAAATAAAAAATAAATACCCTGCTGCCATTTGCCTGGCTCTGGGATTTTTTCTAAGTATTGTGATTTCTGTAATGTTTTGCCTTGTCAAAAAAATGGTAGATGAATACCAACAAAACTCTGGGCAGTAATAAACAGCATTCTGACAGAGAGTGCCTGTATAAAACTATAGTGACAGTGACCGGGAAGGGAGCCCGTCTTCAGGAATGGATTCCTGTCTTTTTAACTGTAAATATCCTGGCATTATTAATGTCAGGATATTTACAGAAAAGCAGCATAACCATGACGGAACGGGGTTAAGTCAGGTTGTCCTTAACGTTATTCACAACCTCGTATACCGCCTTCAGGTTTATGTCCAGACTACATATCTCTCTCAGCAATCCTCAATAATCAGATACACCGCTTTCACCGGACCATGAACCCCGACGACTTTGATAAGCTCAATGTCCGCCGTTGAACTGGGACCACTGATGATGTTAATACATGACGGCATTCGTTCACCGGCCTGCGCTTTCTGATGCAATTTTTCTGCGAGTTGCGCTACACGCGGCAGGATTGTGCTTTTACGCAGGATAAAAAGAGAAGATTCCGGGAGCAGGCTCAATGAACGCCCGCGCCCGGCGGCGGAAAAAAGAACCACGCCTCCCGATTCGGTTAAACCATATTCAGCATATACGACGCCCACTTTAGCCTGCTCTGCTTGTGATATGTTCTCAATACCTTTCGCCGGATCCCAAACAACGGCATTGCATTCCTGCTGCAAACGTTCGCTAATCCCCAATTCCTCCAGCCTCGTGTCACCACTAATCACGACCGACTGATCTCCCAGCTCTTTACACAGACGTATTGCAGCTTCTGCCGCCTTCGCCTCGCTGGTCAGTTCACAGCGCGTCAACATAACATCGCTGGCAAACTGGATAAACGCGTCACAGCGCTGCTGTTGGGTAAGTTGGGTAAGCCGCTCGTTAGCATAGTTGTTAAGCGGCGCATCTTCTGCTTGCGGTTCAAGTCGCAGCGGGCGCCCCAGTGCCTGAGCAACGTTATTCAAAAATTTGCTCCGATTATCCATTCTTTTTCTCCTGCGCCTGATGTTTCTTAAACCAACTACGGAAACTCTCTCCGTCAGCTTCAGGAAGATCGCGTGCTTCCATCCAGTCGCTAATCGCGCCAAATTTGAGTGGTGTTTTGCCGCCATTGATAAACCAGCTTGCCGCATGAGCACCAGCCATCATCCCAACTTTCCACAATCCTGGATGACTATTGGCATAAGCGAACATTTTTATCGCCCGTTGCTCTGCTTTTGCGGTGATCCCTTTTTCAGCCATCACCCGACGATGACGCAAAATCAGTTTTGACAGCGGAATACGCACCGGACACACGCTGTCACAAGCGGTGCATAAAGAGCAGGCGTAGGGTAAATCTTTAAAATCTTTATAGCCGCCAAGTAACGGGGAAATCACCGCACCAATTGGCCCTGGATAAATAGAGCCATATCCATGACCGCCAATATGGCGATATGCCGGACAAGTATTCATACAAGCCCCGCAACGAATACAGCGCAGCACATCCCGAAATTCAGAGGCCAGCACCTCAGAACGCCCGTTATCGACAATAACCAGATGAAACTCTTCAGGACCATCAACGTGCCCCGCTTCGCGCGGTCCTGTCAGCCAGGTGTTGTATCCCGTCAAACGTGCACCAACGGCACTGCGCGCCAGCATGGTGATCAATACATCTACCTCTGCAAACGTGGGAGCAATACGCTCCATTCCCATCACTGCAATATGCGTTTTAGGCAGCGTGGTACACATTCGCGCATTACCTTCATTGGTCACCAGGCATACCGAACCGGTCTCTGCCACCGCGAAATTACAGCCGGTAATACCTATTTCAGCACTGAGGAAATCTTCGCGGATTTTTTGCCGAATGAATAAGGTCATCGCTTCAGGCGTTTCCGGCCCCTCATAGCCCAGACGTTCGTGTAGCACTCGACGGATCTGATGGCGATCTTTATGAATTGCCGGGACCACAACATGAGAGGGCGGATCTTGATCCAGCTGGAGAATGTATTCACCCAGATCGGTTTCAATCACCTGAATCCCGGCATCCTGCAACACATGATTGACACCAATCTCTTCGGTCACCATCGATTTAGATTTCACCACCTTCCGGGCATTTTTGCGTTGGGCAACCTGTAAAATGTAGCGGGTGGCGTCTTCTTTGGTTTTTGCAAAATAGACGTGACCTCCGTTTTGCGTCACTTTTTCTGAGAGCTGGTACAGATAAGCGTCGAGATTACTCAGAACATGATCACGTATCTGGGCGGCCCGATCGCGCCACTCCTCCCAGTGCCCCAATTCATCGACCATTTTTTGCCGATTTGCCCCAATACGCTGCTGCGCGTTTGCCACCGCTTTACGCATGATCGGATCTTCAATTTGCTGACGGATGCGTGTCTTAAAATCTGTATTACTGGTTTTGATCGACATCTTTATATCCTCAGCGGCTCATCAGCACTTCAGCAATATGCATCACTTTGACTTTCTGCCCTTCCCGTTGTAATCGTCCACTGATGTTCAGCAGGCAACTCACGTCAGCACCAATTAAATACTCAGGGCGGACTTCCATCAGGTGCGCAACCTTTTCTTTCACCATCTCGCCGGATATTTCGGCCATTTTGACCGAGAACGTGCCGCCAAATCCGCAGCAGGTATCCTGTTCAGCAAAGGTCAACAGCTCCAGTCCACGCACATTTTTCAGCAGCGTAAGTGGTTCGTCCTTCACCCCCAGCTTACGGGCCAGGCTACAAGATGGGTGATACACCGCTCTCCCTTGCAAACTGGCACCTACATCGACTACCCCTAATGTATTAACAATAAAAGAGGTGAGATCCTGCATACGCGCGGCAACCTTTTCGGCACGTGATGCCCATTCAGGTTCATCCGCCAGATACGTCGGGTAACTTTTTACGGCATAGGTGCAAGAGCCAGCCGGTGAAATAATGGGATCGTCGTTATCCTCCAGTGCGGCGATCAGATTTTTCATCCCTGGAATCGCTTCTTTGATATAACCACTATTGATCGCAGGCTGACCGCAGCATCCTTGTTTCTCCGGGAAATTTACGCGACAGCCGAGTTTTTCCAGTAGCAGCACGGAGTCTCGTGCCATTCTTGATTTCAGGGCGTCACCAATGCAGGTGACAAAGAAATTGACATTCACAACTAATACTCCATTACTTCATGCCCATTTATGCCCGATGGTTCCCCCCTTCCGGGGGATCAATCATCAATAAATATGGCGTTCTTTTTTAATTGGCTAGCAACATACCACCCCTCATTTGTATGACAAATGATAATCTTTCATCTAAACTTCAAATGCAATAACTAATTTTATTTCTTTCGGCATCGCTCACATTTTATGGGGAAATCGACGATCATTTTTGGCATAAGAAATCCATTTAAAAAGGCTACACCCCTTATACCTATTCAGAGCTACTTATTCAGGGGTTATTGAGATATACACTGATGGTGCACAAAAAAATCACCGACAATAATCACGTATCAAGTAATAGTCGGGATTTTATTTAATTGAAGCAATTTAGTTTGCATTTTTATTTAAAAACTGAGCTAGAGTCCATCAAAAAAAATATATAAAGCCCAAAACTACCGTTGGAAATAGAAATAGTTGAAAGGCTCACAACTCCCGGAATGCGGATTATCTTTGCCCTGATTTCTGGCGGTTTTATTCAGGGTGCAAGCTGTCTGACCCTTTCCCGATATTCTCCCGGAGTACAACCAAACTCGCGGACAAACGCCTTGTGAAAAGATGATTCGCTGGCATAGCCTACTGACTCAGCGATCACCACAACAGGGAGCATTTCCCGGGAAAACATCTGGGCCGCTATTTGTAGACGCAACTTTGTTAATACAGCCAGCGGCGTGGTTCCGGAAACATCACGGAAAAGCTGGGCAAAACTTGCCCGGGACATGTGGGCGATGCTGGCCAGCGATTCGACGGTCCAGGCGTGTCCAGGCATTTCCATCATTTGCTGTATTACCGCACCAAGACGTGGATGCAGAAGCAAACTGAGAATGTTTTTCTCTGTATTAACCTGTGCAATCCACTCACGCACCGCGAGGGTAAAGAATGTAGCGCAGATCTGGCTACACAGAGCATCCACTCCCGGCATTGCCGATCTGGATTCCTGTTGTAAAAACGGGATCGCCTCCCTCAGCCAGTTATATTCCACGCTATGGTTCACTGGTGCTACAAACAGCGTTTCCGGCAAAGACGTTAAAAAATAACGCGCCGAATGTTGCAGCCGAAGAGTGCCACAGACAATACAGGTCGATTCATTATCGACATGACTCAGGCGATGAGCTGAATTTTGTGGTAGCAGGACCACATTTCCCGGGCGTAATGTAAAAATCTCTCCCGTCGGCATTTCCAGCTTCGCCGCTCCTTGCGTTAACGCATGCCAACGAATAACCGACAATTCCCCGGCACCATGTGGAAGTTGCCAGTCACTTCCTAACACGCAATTCTTATCGATCGTTCCTTGTGGAGCGTTAAGCATCAACAAACGGCTAAGAGCATCCATATCAGACTCCTGAGTGGTTTTTTGATTACAAACACCAACAATCTTAGTCAATAATTAATCTAATACCATCAAATAGTTAATCATGATTTTTGTTTTGTGATTCTGATTAAGAAAAAGAAAATACCAGACGATAAGACAAAATATCAAGCGTTGTGAAGAAATGTTATTTGCTCTTTTGCGTCTATAGTCATGATGTCAAATGAACGCGTTTCGACAGGAAATCATCATGAATAAATATCAGGCAGTTATTATTGGTTTTGGCAAGGCTGGAAAAACATTAGCCGTCACGCTGGCAAAAGCAGGTTGGCGTGTGGCTCTCATCGAACAATCAAATGCAATGTATGGCGGGACCTGTATTAATATCGGCTGTATCCCAACCAAAACATTGGTTCATGACGCACAGCAGCACACAGATTTTGTCCGTGCCATACAGCGTAAAAATGAAGTGGTTAATTTTTTACGTAATAAGAATTTTCATAATCTTGCGGATATGCCCAATATCGACGTGATCGACGGCCAGGCGGAGTTTATCAATAATCATAGCCTGCGTGTTCATCGGCCTGGGAGAAATCTGGAGATTCATGGCGAGAAAATTTTTATTAATACCGGTGCACAAGCCGTGGTTCCGCCAATTCCTGGAATTACCACCACGCCTGGTGTATATGACAGCACCGGATTACTTAATCTAAAAGAATTGCCTGGGCATTTAGGTATTTTGGGCGGCGGATATATTGGCGTTGAGTTCGCCTCTATGTTCGCTAATTTTGGCAGCAAAGTAACCATTTTAGAGGCAGCTTCGCTGTTTTTGCCTCGGGAAGATCGGGATATTGCTGATAATATCGCGACGATTTTACGCGATCAGGGTGTCGATATAATCCTCAATGCCCATGTGGAGCGAATCAGTCACCATGAAAATCAAGTGCAAGTGCATAGCGAGCACGCCCAACTGGCGGTGGATGCACTGTTAATAGCTTCCGGTCGTCAACCGGCTACCGCTTCGTTACATCCAGAAAATGCAGGTATCGCAGTAAACGAGCGCGGGGCAATTGTCGTTGACAAGCAATTACATACCACCGCAGACAATATTTGGGCGATGGGAGATGTTACCGGCGGGCTGCAATTTACTTATATTTCACTGGATGATTACCGCATTGTGCGTGATGAGTTGCTGGGAGAAGGCAGACGTAGTACTGATGATCGGAAAAATGTGCCTTATTCCGTATTCATGACACCGCCACTGTCCAGGGTTGGTATGACAGAAGAACAGGCCAGAGAGAGTGGTGCTGATATTCAGGTGGTGACATTGCCTGTAGCTGCAATTCCGCGTGCCAGAGTGATGAATGATACTCGTGGGGTATTAAAAGCGATTGTTGATAATAAAACCCAACGTATATTAGGGGCATCACTGCTGTGTGTTGACTCCCACGAGATGATCAATATAGTGAAAATGGTGATGGATGCCGGGCTGCCTTATAGCATATTACGCGATCAGATATTTACTCATCCGTCGATGAGCGAATCACTCAATGATCTATTTTCATTAGTCAAATAAACTCAAAATCAGACGCCAGAACAAATATTCTGGCGTCTCAGAGAAAAGAATCTTATTAATTCCCTGTTACTTTATAACTTCTTAATCACTTCATTGATGGTATTTTATATGTTTAAAAAATCTGTTTTATTTGCAACACTATTATCTGGCGTTATGGCATTTTCCACCAATGCAGATGATAAAATAATTCTGAAACATATCAGCGTCTCATCAGTATCAGCATCACCGACAGTTCTTGAGAATGCCATTGCTGATATGGCCAGAAAATATAATGCTTCATCCTGGAAAGTTACATCGATGCGAATTGATAATAATTCAACCGCAACAGCAGTATTGTATAAATAAGGATGTTTACAATGGAAAGATACCTGCACCTGTTAAGTCGGGGAGATAAAATTGGCCTGACATTGATTCGTCTGAGTATTGCGATTGTTTTTATGTGGATTGGGTTATTAAAGTTTGTCCCTTACGAGGCAGACAGCATTACACCATTCGTCGCAAACAGTCCACTAATGTCGTTCTTTTATGAACACCCGGAAGACTATAAACAGCATCTGACTCACGAAGGCGAATACAAACCAGAAGCAAGAGCATGGCAAACGGCTAATAATACCTATGGTTTTTCCAACGGTCTTGGCGTCGTGGAGGTGATTATTGCTCTGCTGGTTTTGGCTAATCCTGTCAATCGCTGGTTAGGTTTATTGGGTGGGCTGATGGCATTTACCACGCCGCTGGTAACACTCTCATTTTTAATCACCACCCCGGAGGCATGGGTACCCGCATTGGGTGACGCTCATCATGGTTTCCCTTATTTATCCGGTGCTGGTCGTCTGGTATTGAAAGATACTCTGATGCTGGCAGGTGCTGTCATGATAATGGCAGATTCGGCGCGGGATATTCTTAAACAACGCAGTAATGAATCCAGTTCAACGTTAAAAACTGAATATTGATAATCCGAACACTGTCTGTTGTTCACTTTTTCAGGCGTCAGGCTCCCTTTCTGATGATGAAGCCTGACGCCATATTACCGGAGATATGACAGAGTGAAGGTCAATATCACTCCCCTATTAAAAGATTCTTGTCGTCTCAGGTAAAATAAGTGATTAATATCAATCATGTATTTTTACAGCAAGACAACCACGAACAAACTCAGGATTAAAATGTTTTACCGATTCCCCAACATAACCCAAATCAAGCGAACTAATTTGCGCCATTTCTTTCTCTGTCAGTGAGAAATCCCAAATAGCAAAATTTTCTTCGATACGCTGTTGATGTGTCGATTTCGGAATAACGACCACTCCCCGTTGAATATTCCAACGCAGAATGACCTGAGAAATCGATTTTTGATGGGCATCTGCAATACTCTGAAGCAGATTATTTTCAAAGGGTTTATGTCGTCCACCACCTAACGGAGCCCATGCTTCAGGCTGCACGTTATAATACTTCATGGTTGCCAGCGCCTCTGGTTGGGCAAAATAGGGATGCAACTCGACCTGGTTGACCATCGGTTTAACTCTTACCGTTTCACAAAAGTTCGCCAGAACATGAGGGTAGAAATTGGAAACCCCAATCGCTTTTAATTTGCCCTCTTCATAGGCATCTTCGAGTGCACGCCACGCACTAAAATAATCGCGCATGGCCTGGTGCAATAAATAGAGATCGAAGTATTCTAGCCCCGATTTTTTTAATGATGCTTCAATACCTGCTGCTGCAATATCCTGATTCAACATATCCTGCACCCACAATTTAGACGTTATAAATAACTCTTCTCGGGTACATAAACCTTCAGATATGGCTTCACGAACGGCTTCACCGACGGCATCTTCATTACCGTATACCGCTGCAGTGTCGATGAGTCGATAACCCGTGCGGATAGCATTCAACACTGACTGTTTGCACACGTCTTTATCGGTAACCTGAAAAACACCAAATCCCATCATCGGCATTTTCAGATTGTTACTTAATACGGAAAATTCCACTGTCAGTCCCTCCATTAGGTATGAACAATGAGTCTACGTTAAAACGTAACCTCAAATTAGTATGTGGATTTTGATATCACTTATGCAAAAAATTCATTAATAATGTAGGACTGAAACCTCTCTATTTTTGGGGCAATGAAGCAGACGCTATCAGTGCTTTTGCCTTGGGACTTGCTGTTTTTGATACACTTAGGGCCCAGGACATAACGAAAATGTGCGATATGACAAAGAATTAACGGAGTATGTGATGATCAGGCAGAAGATTCTACAGCAGCTCCTGGAGTGGATTGAGTGCAATCTTGAGCACCCTATTTCAATCGAAGATATCGCACAGAAATCTGGCTACAGCAGACGCAACATCCAGCTTCTGTTCCGAAATTTCATGCATGTGCCTTTGGGAGAATACATTCGCAAACGAAGGCTTTGTCGTGCCGCCATTCTTGTCCGGCTCTCCGCGAAATCTATGCTTGATATTGCACTCTCTTTGCATTTTGATTCACAGCAGTCATTCAGCCGCGAATTTAAAAAGTTATTCGGCTGCTCTCCCCGTGAATACCGCCACCGTGATTATTGGGATCTCGCAAATATCTTCCCTTCTTTTTTAATACGTCAACAGCAAAAGACGGAGTGTAGATTAGTCAACTTTCCTGAGACACCTATTTTTGGCAATTCATTTAAATATGATATTGAAGTGTCGAATAAATTACCGGATGAAGAAGTCAAACTGCGACGTCATCATTTAGTCAGATGTATGAAGAATTTTAAGACGGATATCTATTTCGTCTCCACGTTCGAACCATCAACAAAATCGGTCGATTTGCTCACAGTTGAAACTTTTGCCGGTACGGTATGCAAACAAACCGATTCAGAGATGCCGAAAGAGTGGACAATTAACCGAGGACTGTATGCCTCTTTCCGCTATGAAGGTGAGTGGGAGCACTACCCTGAATGGGCGCGAAACCTCTATCTGATGGAATTACCTGCCAGGGGGTTAGCCAGAGTGAACGGCAGTGATATTGAGCGATTTTATTACAATGAAAACTTCGTCGAAATTGATAGCAATAACATTGTTTGCGAAATTTTTATCCCCGTTCGCCCGGTTTAGCCTGTAACTCCATCACATAAGATTTACCCTACCCTGCCACCGTCTAATCGGTGCCAGGGTAGGTATTCAGTAAATAATGGCGCTGCGCATGTCAACGCCATTATTATTTATTACATCGTCGTTTTTATTTCTCCTCAGCGCCTTCAGTATCTGCAGGAACGGCGTTAATTGTCACAGTCACTGGTTTCATTTCATACCCTCCATATGTCAAAGAGTTGAATGTGAATGTGTATGTACCTGGCTTGTTGGTACTAAATGTACGCGTGATTTTCCCGCTCGCGAAATGGTCATTTTTCGACGGCAGGAACTGATAATCCGCCTCTGTCACCCCTTCCGGAGCCTCAATGTCGACCCACATGGTTCCTCCTACGGGGTTGACACCCGACATCAGAGTAACCGTCAGTGTTGCAGTAGTCTTCCCGTCCGCCACCAGAGAATCTACACGCTCTGGAGATGCAGCGAGCACCGCGTTTTTATCATCCGCGACGAATTTAGATTCGGCAGTTTTCGTCGATTCCTGACCGTCGGCCTGTTCCACTTTCGCCGTGAGTGTATATGTCGCTGCGACAGTGGTCGTGGCGGTGAAAATAGCCTGCCCTTGCTCATTCGTTGTCGCCGTCCCATTGGGAGTCAGAACTAAATTTTCCGGGCTGGCAGTCAGCGTCACTTCGCTATCTTTCAGCAGGTTGTTATTGGCATCAGTCACCGTAACTTTATACGTCTGTTTGGTTTTGCCGTCCGCCACTGCACGGTTGCCAATCACCTCAATACTGGAGATGGTCGCCGTAGTCTTATCAGCCACAAACGTTACAGACTGCGCATTCGAAGGCTGGTCATTTCCTGCTGACGCCGTGATCTCATAGGTTCCGGCAGTCACGGAAACCACTTTCAGTTCCGCTTTACCCTCCTTGTCGGCGTTCACCATGATATTACCGTCTGCAAGCGGTTTGACGCCCCGAGGCAGATTAAAGACGACCACAGCGCCAGGAAGAAGGTTGCCGTATTGATCCTTAACCGTTGCCGTCAGCGTAAAGGCATCTTTGCCGTTTGCCACTTTTTGAGCAGCGGCGTCTACCTCCAGGCTCGCCTGACCGGTACTGAAATCCGCCTTGAATTTCACCTTGACCGTCTTCTGAGAGTTTTTCACCGAGGCCTCGATCTCAAGTTCCCCCGCAACCGTTGACATAAGCTCAATGTCCACTTTCCCTGCCGCATTGGTTGTTACTGTATTCCCCGTCTTGCTGGTCACACCCTGCGGTAAAGTCAGCGTAACTTCTTGCCCCTGCAACGGGTTACCATAGCTGTCCACGACGGTCAGGGTGATCTGGTTAGCAGACTGTCCATTAGCCAGTTGGTTATTAACCTTCACTGTCATATCTCGAATCTCAGCCTTAGATGCGTCACCTGCAACATTCAGCACCAGTGGCTGAGCAACGGCATTTTGGCCGTTCACTCGCGGCATCACAGACAACTGACCCGCGGCAGATCCCAGCGTTAAGGTCGACACGTAGACCCCATTACCTTTCTCTGTCCAGTTTCCTGCTGAAGGACGCTCACTCCCCGTGCTGGCGGCACCACTAAACACTGGTGCATCTGGCTTCAGCCCGGTGACCGGATTCCCGTACGCATCCTTCACGGTGAAGGTGAGTTCCGTCGTCGTTTTAACCGTTGGAGTTTTATTGTCCGCAACAAGCGTAGAGTTCGCTGATGACATCTCTCCGGCAATAACAGTCAGCTGCGCGGCTTCGGTGGCTGCAGGCTGGCCGTTGAAGAGCGGCATGACACGAAGCTCGCCCGTCTTTCCGCCTGTAGTTAACGTAGCAACATAGGAACCGTCACCTTTTTCGGTCCAACTGGAAACGGTCGCCCCTTCAGAGGCGGTCCCCGTCAAACTTGCCGACAACGAAAGACCACTGATAGCGTTGCCATGCGCATCTTTCGCCACCAGCGTTACGGTTGTGCTTTCACCGGCTTTTACGTGATCTTCTGCGACAGAGACTTTCGACTGGTTTGAAGATAATGCATCAGCCACCACGGTTACTTTTGCCGCATTTGCTGCCGCGTCCTGCCCATTGAGCTTCGGCATAACGTCTAATTCACCCGCCGTAGTGCCGAGAGAAATCTGCGCAGTCCAGGTCCCGTCGCCATTATCCGTCCAGCCTGATGCCGTAGAACCAGCAGCAGCTGCGCCCGATAATGACGGTGCATCCGGATTGAGGCCAGTTACAGGGTTGTCATTAGCATCTTTTGCCGTCCAGATTGCCGTAACTGTACCGCCAACCACCGGTTTATCAGGATTCAGTGTGATGGACGAATGTGCTGCATCAAGCGGCCCGGCAACAAACTTCAGCGTTTGTTGTAATGTGCCCAGCTGATACTGCTCGCTGAAGGCACGCACAACAACGTTTCCGGCACGGGTCGAAGAAACCGTGGCGCTGTAAACCCCTGGTTTTATTTCCGAAATGGCACCAACGGTTACACCATTAGTGTCTTGCGGAACAAGTCGCAGGCGGCTGGCTTCTCCCGTCACCGGATTACCCTCGGAGTCCACCGCTGTCAGTGTCAGCGTGTAGGCTTGCTGACCATCAGCAACCACATCACCTGACGGCTCGTTAGCACTCAGGGTGGAGTTTGACACATCCATCATCGTGGCCCGCAGTTCTGCAGTGACAGTTTTGCTCATGTCATCAACGCTAACAGTAATCGTTGCCTCACCTGACTGCGTTCCGGTAGTAAAGACAGACTGATACACCCCTGCTTCAGTTTCGGTGAACTCACCCAGTGTTGGCTTTGCCTGTGATTTAGTGGCCTTCAGGGTACGAGTCACAATATTTCCAGCCGGTTTGAAGGTTAGTTCAGTCTTGATCTGATCTTTCATGCCCGTGACTGGCTGGCCCTCGGCGTCGCGCAGAGACAGCACCAGCGGCTTTTGCTCATTACCGTTAGCAAGCATTTGAATACGGCTCTGACCGTCAAGCGTTAACGCCGTACGATCGGCGCTCATACCAGCTCCGCTAATAACTACTTCTGTCTGCACACGTTTCGAGGCATTGCCTTTGTTATCGTAGGCAATCGCTGAAATCGCATAATAATTGTCTTTGCCTGCCTGATAAGCCGGGAGCGTCACTTGCCACTGATTGCCCTGCCCCGTAATTTTTCCGCCTGCGGCCAGCAAAGACGGCGCTTCCCATTGCACATTTTTCAGACCGTGAGTTGCTTTGCTGACCACAAGCCCCAGGGAAACCGTCTGGCCGCCCTTGCCTTCAATACGCTCAGGCAGAGCAATACGGATCACTTCAGATTTGCGATACTCAAGAACGATATTGTTATTACGCTCAACCAGGTCATAGCGGCTGCCTGCCAGCATTCGACGCTCGCGAATGCTGTCTGTATCGAGTTGTTTTTCCAGAGGTTCGCCAATCCGATAATTAACTTCCAGGCCAAAGCGAGTGTCATTCTCACCACTCTTGCCCTGCTTATGCCCGGCACTCAGGGTCAGAAGAGGCACTGGCGTGTAATTCACTTCAGCGGTAATCGCATGTGGATCTTTCTGGCGTTTATCTTTACCAAACAGCCCGACTTCATCGCCATAATACTGTTCATACATCAGGCTTGCGCCAAGCTGCGGCCAGGCAGGTAAATAGCCCTCAGCACGAATATCCCAGCCATTCGCCGGGCGTTCCTGATAATCCTCAACATCCGGCGATTTTTTCCAGCCAGAAGCCCGGATATAACCATTGGCGCTCAGTTTCAAATAATCACGCCAGTATTCCGCACCAACACCAATGCGGGTATGACTACGGGATAAATCATGATCGATAAAAGTATTCACCCCCGCCATCCAGTCATTTTCTGAAAAATGACGCCAGCCAAAACCAATATTTGACTGAGTACGATCGTCGGTACGATGTATTGCCCCCTGAGTGAACAACATATTTGTCGGTGTATCATAAATCGGATAAAGCATTTCCAGCGAAGAGTCCTTCAGCGAGAAATTTTTATCGACATTCAGTTTGACGCGCGCAGTACCGTATTTCCCGAGCCACTCCTGAATTTCCTGGTTAGCTTTAGCGGTGGCCATTCCGGTAATAAAGTTACGTGTCGCATCGCTATCTGGCTGACTGCTTAAAAATGTCCCGGCATTAGCGGCAAGCGACGCGACATTTTTCTCCACGTTATTATCAGCAGTTACCGTAGTATTTTCCATGCTCAACCGTGGCTGAACCGCATGCTGCGCACGTGCTGCCATTACTGGCGTAAAGGTGACTGCGAGTGGAAAAAGAACCTGAACAGAGATATTTGCCCACGCCACGCAGCGGGCCAGAACTGAATAACGAAATCGTGGCTGTTTATTGTCTGTTTTATAACGTGACATTGAGATAATTTCCTGATGAACGAATTAACGAACATAGGCAGACACAAATAATGGCGTCTGCTTGTCAGAAAAACCGGGGATTTCCCGGTTTCCTTTTCCACAGAAAAGGAAATACCTTTATGTAAGAAAGTACACCGCCACCTAATATATCCAGTGTCTGTAGCCACTCATCAGGTGGTTGGGCGCGGGATTATATTTTTATTTATGGGTAAAAATTTAGCTTTTTGTGCAAGTCATTAAATAGATACTTAAGTTATATTTCTTACTCTGCGGGCAGTGAATAATTCATTATTCAGAGTGAATAATAATGACCCGTCTTTAATTAACTGCTATTGGGAGTACGTCGAAGTAAGTATATACGCCGGGATAAACCAATATATTTTTTATGGACATTCATTTTTATTCATCGGACTGTAAATTCCGGGGATATCGAACTTGCACGACTAATCTCAACCCTCAAACAGATTTATGAATTTTGTTCATAACCCCTGACAAATCCTGCCGTCTAATCGAGCTCTTCCCTTTACGTTATGCTTCTCATGAACGATAACGGAAGGATAACACCATGCAAAAAGTAAAACTGAACAACGGTATTGAAATGCCCCTGTTGGGCTTTGGTGTATTTCAGATGACCGATGCCGCCGAATGCGAAAGAGCGGTCATTGACGCTATTAACAGCGGTTATCGACTGATTGACACCGCCGCCTCTTATCAAAATGAAATCCAGGTCGGGAACGCACTGAAACAAAGCGGTATCGCCCGTAACGAACTCTTTGTCACCACGAAACTCTGGTTGCAGGATACCAGTTACGAAGGGGCCAAAGCCCAGTTCGAACGCTCTATGAATCGACTGCAACTTGATTACGTTGACCTGTACTTGATTCACCAGCCATATGGCGATGTCCACGGAGCCTGGCGTGCCATGGAAGAGCTGCAACAGGCCGGTAAAATTCGCGCTATTGGCGTCAGTAACTTCCATCCTGACCGACTGGCAGACCTTATCGCTTTTAATAACGTCGTTCCGGCGGTAAACCAGGTTGAAGTTAACCCTTTCAATCAGCAGCTACAGGCCGTTCCCTGGATGCAAAGTCGTGGCATTCAGCCAGAAGCCTGGGCACCGTTTGCGGAAGGGAAAAATGGTCTGTTCCAGCATCCTGTTCTCACGGCAATTGGCGAGAAGTATGGCAAAAGCGTGGGCCAGGTAGTTCTGCGCTGGATCTACCAACGAGGCATTGTTTCACTGGCAAAATCAGTGCGAAAAGAACGCATGGAAGAGAACATCAACATTCTCGATTTTGAACTCAGCCCTGAAGATATGCTGCAAATTACCGCCCTGGATACCGCAACCAGCGCGTTCTTCTCTCACCGCGATCCCGCAATGGTGGAATGGCTGACTGGCCGTAAACTTGATGTTTAAGCCGCGATAAAAGAGGTATTCATTCAATGCAAAAACGTTATCTAGGTAAATCCGGACTCGAAGTCTCCGCCCTTGGGCTCGGTTGCATGGGCTTAAGCCACGGCTACGGCCCGGCGACCGATACCCGTCAGGCTATCGAACTTATTCGTGCTGCGGTTGAACGTGGCGTCACCTTCTTCGATACCGCCGAAGTGTATGGTCCGTATCTGAATGAAGAAGTGGTCGGCGAAGCCTTAAAACCGTTTCGTGACCGCGTGGTAATTGCCACTAAATTCGGTTTTACCTTCGGCAATGATAATAAGCAGCAGATTTTAAACAGCCGTCCGGAACATATCCGTGAAGCCGTTGAAGGATCATTACGTCGTCTGAAAACAGATGTTATTGACCTGCTGTATCAACACCGTGTTGATCCAGATGTTCCTATTGAAGATGTTGCAGGAACGGTGAAAGACCTCATCGCAGAAGGTAAGGTCAAACATTTCGGCCTGTCTGAAGCAGGAGCACAAACCATTCGTCGTGCACATGCGGTACAACCTGTCACCGCCCTGCAAAGCGAATATTCCATGTGGTGGCGTGAGCCTGAACAGGAAATTCTGCCGTTGCTTGAAGAACTGGGAATTGGTTTTGTCCCCTTCAGCCCACTAGGTAAAGGTTTCCTGACAGGGGCGATTAAGCCGGGAACCACTTTCGGCAAAGATGATTACCGCAGCACCGTACCGCGTTTCGCAGCACAAGCCATTGAAGCCAATGAAAAACTGGTCACCTTGTTAGGTGAACTGGCTGCGGAGAAAGGGGTAACGTCTGCACAAATTGCACTGGCATGGCTATTAGCACAAAAGCCGTGGATTGTTCCCATCCCTGGCACCACTAAACTGCACCGGCTGGAAGAAAACCTGGCCGCTGCTGACATTGTTCTTTCGCAGAAAGATACGCAGCAGATAAGCGAGGCGCTGGAAACAATTAAAATCGTCGGTGAACGTTACTCGCCTGAACATCAGGCACGCGTAGGCCGCTAATACCCAAACGGGTCCAGGATAAAGGACCCGTTATTCGGTGTAGCGAAGCGCATCGATCAACAACGCAAAAGCTGGCGGATGCTGCTTGCGGCTGGGGTAGTAAAGATAATACCCAGGAAAAGTTGGACACCACTCCTGTAACACCTGAATAAGCTTGCCTGACTCTATATACTCCTGAACCATGTCTTCAGGGACACAAGCGATCCCAAACCCTGATAACGCGGCATCAATTCTTTCTGGCAATGGACTACACGTCAGTTGCCCATCAACCTTAACGCGAAGCGGTTTCCCTTCTCGCTCGAACTCCCAGTGGTAAAGCCCACCGGCAGTTGGCAAACGCATGTTGATGCAGCGATGATTTTGTAGCTCGTGAGGCGTTTCAGGCGCAGGGTTTGCAGCAAAATACGCCGGAGCTCCCACCACAGCCATCCGCATATCTGGTCCAATCCTGACTGCAACCATATCTTTATCAACATTTTCACCCAGTCGTATCCCGGCATCAAAACGGCCTTCAACAATATCGACAAAACCGTTATCCACCACCAGTTCGACATTGATTTCGGGATACTCTCTGAGAAAAGGTTTTAGCTTCGGCCAGACCAGACTTCGCGCGGCATGTTCCCCGGCAGATAACCGAATATTCCCGGAGGGCGTGCCGTTCAATTGAATAAGTGATTCCAGTTCCTGTTCAAGCTCGTCAATACGCGGTTCAAGGCAGGCAATGATTCTCTCCCCCGCTTCTGTGGGAGCCACACTGCGGGTAGTCCGTGTCAGGAGGCGGATATTGAGCCTTTCCTCCAGAGCCTTCATTGCATGGCTAAGTGCAGACTGAGAGACGCCGAGTTTGCCCGCTGCTTTGGTAAAACTTCGCTCTCTTGCCACCACAAGAAAGATTTGCAGTTCGTTGAAGTTTTCTTTGAGCATTGGCGATTTCCTTGTAGAAGCATCCTCTTCACAGACACTCATGAAGGGGGGCATAGATGCTATTATTTTAACCACATTATTAGTAACAATGATAATCTGGCTGTATCGAAAATAATTCTAAACTTTCAGGAGATTTATTATGAATAAACGTATCCTCACGATTGCGCCATTCTTCTTACCGATATTCTGACACACATCATTAACTTTCTATTTTTACTCTTTTCTCCACCATAAAATCAATAAAAGCACGAACTTTAGAGGGCATTCTCACCCGTGATGAAACATATATATAAAATCCAGGAAATGAAACGGCCCAATCCTCAAGAATCGGCTGTAACTTGCCCGCATTGATATGTTCAGCGATTGCAAAATCCAGATGTTGAATGATACCCGTTCCATTCAGCGCCATTCGTATCATGCTTTCGTCATCATTAGAAATATACTTACCTGACACCTCTATTTCGAACTCTTCATTACCCCCCACAACATTCGAAAACTCCCATGCTGAGAGTGCACCGCTACTTTTATGCCGCAACCGAAGACAATTATGGTTACTCAATTCCTGAGGAGTTTCAGGAATACCGTGTTCTTTTAAATAATCTGGCGATGCCACAGTAACCAGTTTAATAAGCGGAGAAACAGGAACGGCAGTCATATGCTCATCCAGTCCTTGCTCAAGACGTATGCCCACATCACAGCCGTCCGCAATAATGTTAGATAAACCGTCATCCATAATGAGTTCTATCTTTGTTTTAGGGTAACGAGTAAGAAACTCGCCAATATGAGGCTCAACAAGCATCCTTGCTGCAACACGGGAGGAATTTATTCTCAACAGTCCTGTAGGTTCAAGTTGGGTATCACCGACATCTTTCAACGCATCATCAATTTGCCCCAAAGCCGACACCAGCACTTCATACAGATGCTGTCCTTCCTCAGTAAGCGACATATTGCGGGTCGTACGGTATATCAGCTTGGTGTTAAGACGTTCCTCAAGAGATTTTAAATTCTGGGACAATGCGGCCCGCGTAATACCCATTTCAGAGGCTGCTCTGGAAAAACTGCCGGCACGAACAATCAGCGCAAACCAGGCAAGAGAAGGCAAAATTGAAGGCTCTATTTTCATCATTGTAAACCTTAACTTAACACTGTGATAGATATTAGACCATTGATGATAACCAATACAAGTCATACTATTACGCCGTTCGCGATATGAACACGAATGCCAGTTGCGGATAATAGAAATGATATTTAAATCTGTTTAGGCAAATCCCTGGAGCTTGAAATGAAAACTGTTTCGATAAAACACACTTACTGGGATATAGCTGCTGATATCTATTTCCCTGACGATTTTAATAGTGAAAAAAAGTATCCTGCCATTATCAGTGCCCATCCAATTGGAAGCTGCAAAGAACAGACATCGGGTAGTGTGTATGGTGCCGCCCTGGCAAAAGCTGGCTTTATCGTCATTGCTTTTGATGCCAGTTTTCAGGGAAGCAGCGGTGGAGAACCGCGTTATCTGGAAGATCCAACAATGCGAGTAAAAGACTTCAGCATTGTCGTTGATTACCTTACCACCTTACCTTACGTTGATGCCGGGCGTATTGGTGTACTGGGTATTTGTGGTGGAGGTGGATATGCCATTAATGCCGCAATGACAGAACGTCGGATTAAAGCCATTGGTACTGTCACGGGTGCAAACTACGGGCGTCTTATGCGTGAGGGATTTACAGCGTTTAATCCTATCGGAGCACTCGAAGCAATGGCGCAACAAAGAACAGACGAAGCTAACGGCGCAAAACTTCGCGTAGATGATTTGCTCCCTTCTTCTCCGGAAGCAGCTCTTGAAGCGGGATTAACAGAAATAGACCTTTTTGAAGCAACAGAATATTATCGTTCGCCACGAGGCTGTGCGCCTAATGGGGTAAATCGTTCGCTATTTTCACATCAGACTGTTGCCGTGGGCTGGGATGCTTTTCATCTTGCAGAAGTCCTGTTAACTCAACCACTAATGGTTGTAGTGGGCGATAGAGTGGGCGCTTTTGGTGCCTATCGTGACGGCTGCGAAATTATTGGTCGTGCAGCCTCAAAACATAAAGAACTGGTCGTGGTTGAAGGTTATTCACATTACGACCTGTATGATAAGCCAGAACCTGTGAAACAGGCGCTCGATAAATTAATTCCTTTTTACAAAACACATTTGTAATAACCTTGCAGGGAGATTCATTATCTCCCTGACATTTATCCTTTATTGACTACACGACAATAATGAAATTACTCAAAAAGAATTCTATTAAAGAAAAAAGCATCAAAAAGTAGCAACTCAACTTATTAAGATTATACGCATTAAAATCAGATAAACATTTGAGGTATTGTTATGACAAATAAACACCCATCATTGTTTTCTCCTTTTATGCTGACAGAAAAAATAAAGCTACGTAATCGTATCGTTATGGCTCCTATGACAACCTGGTCAGCTAATCCTGATGGAACCATCTCTGAGCAAGAACTCGAATTTTATAAACGTCGCTCACAAAATGTTGGTTTAGTAATAACAGGATGTACCTATGTCACGCCAAGCGGCATTGGGTTTACTCATGAATTTGCCGCGTATGACGACCGTTTCATTAACAGCCTTGAAAAGTTAGCAGCTGCAGCCAAAAGTGGCGGTGCTCCGGCTATTTTGCAGATTTTCCACGCCGGTAATAAAGCCATCCCGGAGCTTGTGCCAAATAACGATGTTATTAGTGCCAGCGCATCAAGCGTAAAATCTGGTGACTTTATGAAGAGAGTGGTACAAAGCAGGGAAATGACTGAAAACGAAATTCAGGAAACCATTAGAGCATTCGGAGATGTCACAAAAAGGGCGATTAAAGCAGGTTTTGATGGCGTTGAACTTCATGGTGCGCACGGATTCCTTCTGCAGAATTTCTTCTCCCCTCTATTTAACCAGCGTAATGACCGATGGGGAGGAGATCTTGAAGGACGTATGCGCTTCCCGCTGGCCGTATTACAGGAAGTAAAAAATGTAGTCTATGAATATGCGACAAAGCCCTTTGCTATCGGTTACAGAATATCTCCTGAAGAATCTGTAACAGGGGGGCTGCGGATAGAGGATACTTATAAACTCCTTGATCGGCTCATTTCATCCGGTATTTCGTATATACATACCTCGCTGGTCAGTATTAACGATAGCTACCCTGTTGAGTCGCCAAATGGCCCCCGAACTATTGAATTGATTTTAAATCATATTGCAGGCAGAGTGCCGGTAATCGCCGCAGGTAAAATACGCACACCGTCTCAGGCTCAAGAAGCAATTTCCGCTGGCCTGCCACTTGTTGCGATCGGTAAAGGGCTGGTGATAAATCCAGAATGGGTGACTTTAGCTGAATCAGGTAGAAGTCATGAAATTCAAACAGCCCTTAATCCACAACGCGTTCCTGAATTAACCATTCCGGATAAACTATGGGATCAAATTCAGGCATCGAAAGGAACTGGCTGGTTTCCGTTAATGGATTAAATATCGATTACTCTCCCGAGAGTAAAACTATCAAATCAATGAGTAACCGATACAGCCTCGCAAATTCTTTCAGATAATTAACCCGTCACTGCGGCACGTTCTCTCGCAAGGCGTGCCTGCAGTGTAATCCAGTATGTATCCGGCATAGTTGACGGTTTAATAGACTCAATTCCTCTCCCTGGTTACCTACAACGATATCTTGTATAACACCCCAGGAGATACGACGTTACGATGAGATGCGATATGCTCCTCAGCGCCAATCAACGCCAGGACTAGGCCAGTCTTGAGATCAGACTCATTCCCGTAACTGATTTCAGGCGACATATATCAATGACGTTGGGGCAATAAAAGATAGCCGATGTAATACATCTATTCAAATTTGTGATACATGTCAAAAAATTGGTTGACCAAACTCGTTATTTATATAAGGGCACTTACGAAGTGCACTCTTTTTTAAAGCGAGGAAGTACCAATGAAAGAGAATAAAGTACAGCAAATCAGTCATAAACTGATTAATATCGTTGTTTTTGTCGCAATTGTAGAATACGCCTATTTATTTCTCCATTTCTATTAATAACGGCAATAAACTGTTCACTTCAGTGATATTTAAAATATGCATCCTCTCCCTTTTTTGTAAGTAATTATTATATCCGTGGGAGAGGAATACACATTGTCAGGTAATCAATCATGCTGCAATAAATCATCGGCCAGTAAAGTGGAGATAGCCTCCATTCTCGAAAAATCCATACTCTCAGCGAAACCATCATCAATCACTCATCCAGGCGTTTATGGGAGCGTCGCCAATGGCTGCTAACAATGCCAGACTTCCCCGTTGCGGAAATTCCACATCCCACAAATAGTCACAGTGATTGGGTGTTGAAATGATCCGGATGAGCATGTATCTTTACGGTTATGTTATAACATAACAGGTAAACATGATGAAACCCAATATCCATCCTGAGTATCGTACTGTGGTGTTCCACGACACCAGCGTTGATGAGTACTTTAAAATCGGCTCGACTATCAAAACAGACCGTGAGATTGAGCTGGATGGCGTAACGTATCCGTACGTAACAATTGATGTCTCTTCGAAATCGCACCCGTTCTATACAGGGAAGCTGAGAACAGTGGCATCAGAAGGAAATGTTGCACGGTTCACCCAACGTTTTGGTCGTTTTGTTAGCACGAAAAAGGGGGCATGATGAAAGTCCTTAACTCTCTGCGTACCGCAAAAGAACGCCATCCAGACTGTCAGATTGTGAAGCGAAAAGGACGGCTGTATGTGATTTGTAAATCTAATCCACGTTTTAAGGCCGTTCAGGGTCGTAAGAAAAAACGTTGATTTAAAATTCGACGAATTAACGATATTTGTCTGATTAATAATCAGACCGGATTAATGTTGGTGTATTTATTACACCAGCATTAATTTTCCTGGGGATGTATCTTCCTGTTCATTTAAGGTCAACTGCCTGACGTTTCTCTCCGAATATTCCATTATATTAATGTTGACTTGTTGACCAGCTGCGCCCTGTATGCTGGCATCAACTCTATTTTAGACTGAACACGCCACTCAGTTTCCTCCCTTTGCGACGCAGCCTGCATTTACACTCAAACTGTTAAGATGATAAATGTGGTAAATCTGTTGGTACTGACATAAAAACGTTTACGCCACAGGAACGGCCAGATCCATCGGTAACCCCATCGCCGACGTTCGAGTGCCAGTTAGAGTAACGCGTACAGATGACTGAATGCAGTGCCCTGGCAAAGAGGCCATCGTTCCTGTGACAACTGGCAGTCTTCGTTTAACTTCACTTAATTTGGCTCTTGGGGGGCTTACCGGACAGATGACGTACTTACACCTGTTTAATTTTTCATCACTTATTGGGATGAACACCCATAACCATTTTGTGCGGCATGTTAATCCATTAAAACACCTTACTGATTGGCAAATCATCTTTAATTATGACTTATGATAGTTTTATATTCTATTTCTTGTCATTTAAACTTGTTTTTTTACTAGTCCATTACACAACACATTAAGACTATTCCTAACACCTCAGGGCAAAGTTCCTGGCTAATATAAAATGCAAGTAAGAATTGAACGTTATATTGCCAATAACCTTATGAAACTGAATGTCTTTTTCTTCTTATCAAAAAAGCAATATTTTCATTTTTTGTAAATATTGACTTAACCATGGAATTCATTTTCTGTTCACATATTGACACTCATCAGGAAAAAAACATAAATTTAAACCTAATCGAAATAATTAAAACTTAATCTCGTTTAACCTATATTGATATGTGCTACGTATCTTATTTACTTCCGATTTACTAAAGAAACTGAATGTACCTGTAAAAATTACAGGTTTGGAAAGTAGTGACATGGCAAAATGATTACAGCAGGGACTATGAGGTTAAAAACCATATGGAATGTCAAAACCGTTCTGATAAATACATCTGGTCTCCCCATGACGCCTACTTCTATAAAGGACTATCTGAACTGATTGTGGATATCGACAGATTAATTTATCTATCGCTGGAGAAAATCAGAAAAGATTTCGTGTTTATCAATCTCAATACGGATTCTTTAACTGAGTTTATAAACCGTGATAATGAGTGGTTATCCGCGGTAAAGGGGAAACAGGTCGTATTGATTGCGGCCAGAAAGTCAGAAGCCTTAGCAAATTATTGGTATTACAACAGCAATATTAGGGGCGTGGTATACGCTGGACTGAGTCGTGATATTAGAAAAGAACTGGCCTATGTGATTAATGGCAGGTTCCTGAGAAAAGATATTAAGAAAGATAAAATCACTGACCGGGAAATGGAAATTATCCGCATGACGGCTCAGGGAATGCTGCCTAAATCGATTGCCAGAATTGAAAATTGTAGTGTGAAGACAGTGTATACCCATCGGCGGAATGCAGAGGCCAAGCTGTACTCAAAATTATATAAGTTGGTTCAGTAAACTCCAGGCAAGTTAGTTTTAAAAATGACTCACCGGGACTTCATGTCCTCAATTCAACTCGGGAAGAAAAGCAATGAAAAAAAAGGTTCTGGCAATAGCTCTGGTAACGGTGTTTACCGGTACAGGTGTAGCGCAGGCTGCTGACGTAACAGCTCAGGCTGTAGCGACCTGGTCAGCAACAGCCAAAAAAGACACCACCAGTAAGCTGGTTGTGACGCCACTCGGTAGCCTGGCGTTCCAGTATGCCGAAGGCATTAAAGGTTTTAACTCACAAAAAGGTCTATTTGACGTGGCTATCGAGGGTGACTCAACGGCTACCGCCTTTAAACTGACCTCACGCCTTATCACCAACACCTTAACCCAGTTGGATACCTCAGGTTCCACACTGAATGTGGGCGTGGATTATAACGGCGCGGCAGTCGAAAAAACTGGCGATACCGTGATGATCGATACCGCCAACGGCGTACTGGGCGGCAACCTTAGCCCACTGGCTAACGGTTACAATGCCAGCAATCGTACCACCGCACAGGATGGTTTCACTTTCTCCATCATCAGCGGCACCACCAATGGTACCACCGCAGTAACCGATTACAGCACTCTACCGGAAGGCATCTGGAGCGGCGACGTTAGCGTACAGTTCGACGCTACCTGGACCAGTTAATCTCTCTGATGTACCAGCAGGGGTACCCCCCTGCTTTATTCCTGGACGGAATTGTTATGAAAAAGCACCTTCTGCCTCTCGCTCTGCTGTTTTCCGGAATATCACCGGCCCAGGCGCTGGATGTCGGCGATATATCATCGTTTATGAACAGTGACAGCAGCACGCTAAGCAAAACGATCCAAAACAGTACCGACAGTGGCCGCCTCATCAATATCCGTCTCGAACGGCTCTCTTCACCGCTTGACGACGGGCAGGTTATCGCAATGGACAAGCCGGATGAGTTGCTACTCACTCCCGCCAGCTTGCTGCTACCCGCCCAAGCCAGCGAAGTGATCCGCTTCTTCTATAAGGGACCAGCAGATGAAAAAGAGCGCTACTACCGCATTGTCTGGTTTGATCAGGCCCTCAGTGATGCGCAGCGCGATAATGCCAACCGTAGCGCTGTGGCCACTGCTTCCGCCCGCATCGGCACCATTCTGGTCGTCGCACCCCGCCAGGCAAACTACCACTTTCAGTACGCCAACGGCTCCCTGACAAATACAGGAAATGCGACGCTGCGGATCCTCGCCTACGGCCCCTGCCTGAAAGCCGCCAATGGTAAGGAGTGTAAAGAGAATTACTACCTGATGCCGGGCAAGTCGCGTCGTTTTACCCGCGTGGACACGGCGGATAACAAAGGACGGGTTGCACTTTGGCAGGGTGATAAGTTCATTCCCGTGAAATAGATAGCTGTGCAGATGGATAACGACAATGCCTTTACGACGGTTCTCCCCAGGACTGAAAGCCCAGTTTGCCTTCGGCATGGTCTTTTTGTTCGTTCAGCCCGATGCCAGCGCTGCTGACATAAGTGCGCAGCAAATAGGTGGGGTGATTATTCCGCAGGCCTTCAGTCAGGCGCTTCAGGACGGCATGAGCGTCCCGCTCTATATTCATCTCGCCGGTAGCCAGGGTCGCCAGGACGATCAGCGAATCGGCAGCGCTTTTATCTGGTTGGATGATGGACAGTTACGCATCCGGAAAATACAGCTGGAAGAGAGTGAAGATAACGCCAGTGTCAGCGAACAAACTCGACAGCAACTGATGACTCTGGCCAACGCCCCGTTCAATGAGGCCCTTACCATCCCCCTGACTGACAACGCGCAGTTGGATCTCAGCTTGCGCCAACTGCTGCTGCAGCTGGTGGTCAAGCGCGAAGCGCTGGGCACCGTACTACGCTCACGTAGCGAAGACATCGGGCAGTCCAGTGTTAACACCCTCAGCAGTAATCTGAGCTATAACTTCGGCGTCTATAACAACCAGTTGCGTAACGGCGGGAGCAACACCTCCAGCTATCTGTCGCTGAATAACGTTACTGCGCTGCGCGAACATCACGTGGTGCTCGACGGCTCACTGTACGGGATTGGTAGCGGTCAACAGGACAGTGAATTATATAAAGCGATGTATGAACGCGATTTTGCTGGTCACCGATTTGCCGGTGGAATGCTCGACACCTGGAACTTGCAGTCCTTAGGGCCGATGACCGCCATTTCAGCAGGGAAGATTTACGGCCTTTCCTGGGGAAACCAGGCCAGCTCCACCATCTTCGACAGCAGCCAATCGGCCACGCCAGTGATCGCCTTTTTACCGGCGGCGGGCGAAGTACATCTCACCCGTGATGGGCGACTACTAAGCGTTCAGAACTTCACCATGGGCAATCATGAAGTGGATACCCGGGGTCTACCGTACGGTATTTACGATGTGGAAGTTGAGGTAATCGTTAACGGTCGCGTGATCAGCAAACGCACCCAGCGGGTCAATAAGCTGTTTAGCCGGGGACGTGGCGTCGGTGCACCGCTGGCGTGGCAGATATGGGGCGGTAGCTTTCATATGGATCGCTGGTCGGAAAACGGGAAAAAGACGCGACCAGCCAAAGAGAGTTGGCTGGCAGGCGCCTCGACCTCCGGCTCACTGAGTACGTTTAGCTGGGCGGCAACGGGATATGGATACGATAATCAGGCGGTGGGTGAAACCCGTCTGACGCTGCCGCTTGGGGGGGCGATCAACGTTAACCTGCAAAACATGCTGGCCAGTGACAGCTCATGGAGCAACATCGCCAGCATCAGCGCCACTCTACCTGGAGGCTTCAGTTCGCTGTGGGTTAACCAGGAAAAAACCCGCATTGGCAATCAATTGCGGCGTAGCGATGCCGACAACCGTGCAATCGGCGGCACACTCAACCTGAACTCACTGTGGTCGAAGCTGGGTACGTTCAGCATCAGCTACAATGATGACCGCCGCTACAACAGCCATTATTACACGGCAGATTACTATCAAAGTGTCTACAGCGGTACCTTTGGTTCGCTTGGCCTGCGGGCCGGTATTCAGCGCTATAACAACGGCGACAGCAGCGCCAATACAGGGAAATATATCGCTCTCGATCTCTCGCTACCACTGGGCAACTGGTTTAGCGCAGGGATGACCCATCAAAACGGCTACACCATGGCAAACCTGTCAGCACGCAAACAGTTTGATGAAGGAACCATTCGCACTGTTGGTGCCAATCTGTCACGAGCCATCTCCGGCGATACCGGTGATGACAAAACCCTCAGCGGTGGGGCGTATGCACAGTTCGACGCTCGTTACGCCAGCGGAACGCTGAACGTCAATAGCGCGGCGGACGGCTACATCAATACTAATTTGACCGCCAACGGCAGCGTCGGCTGGCAGGGTAAAAACATCGCTGCCAGCGGGCGGACCGATGGCAACGCTGGGGTGATATTCGACACTGGCCTGGAGAACGATGGTCAGATCAGCGCCAAAATCAACGGGCGGATTTTCCCGCTTAACGGCAAGCGTAACTATCTCCCGCTCTCTCCCTATGGAAGATATGAGGTGGAGTTGCAGAACAGCAAAAACTCACTCGACAGTTACGATATCGTCAGCGGTCGCAAAAGTCATCTGACTCTCTATCCAGGCAATGTCGCTGTCATTGAGCCAGAGGTGAAGCAGATGGTTACCGTCTCCGGTCGTATTCGTGCGGAAGACGGCACACTGCTGGCTAACGCACGGATTAACAACCATATCGGCCGAACCCGAACCGATGAAAACGGCGAGTTTGTCATGGACGTGGATAAGAAATACCCCACTATCGATTTTCGCTACAGTGGCAATAAAACCTGCGAAGTGGCACTGGAACTCAACCAGGCGCGCGGTGCCGTCTGGGTCGGTGATGTGGTCTGCAGCGGCCTCTCATCGTGGGCGGCGGTGACGCAGACAGGAGAAGAGAATGAGAGTTAACCTACTGATAGCGATGATAATCTTTGCGCTAATCTGGCCTGCAACCGCGCTCAGAGCGGCAGTGAGCAAAACAACCTGGGCGGATGCTCCGGCACGCGAGTTTGTGTTTGTCGAAAACAACTCAGACGACAACTTTTTCGTCACTCCTGGCGGGGCGCTGGATCCGCGCCTGACCGGTGCCAACCGCTGGACCGGTTTAAAATACAATGGTTCAGGAACCATCTATCAGCAAAGCCTCGGCTACATTGATAACGGTTACAACACCGGCCTTTATACCAACTGGAAGTTTGATATGTGGCTGGAAAATTCACCAGTTTCATCTCCTTTAACTGGCTTGCGCTGCATCAACTGGTACGCAGGGTGTAATATGACCACCAGTCTTATCCTGCCGCAAACCACCGACGCCAGTGGATTTTATGGCGCGACGGTGACCAGCGGCGGCGCGAAATGGATGCACGGCATGTTGTCAGACGCGTTTTACCAGTATCTGCAACAAATGCCCGTCGGCAGCAGCTTTACAATGACCATCAATGCCTGCCAGACCTCTGTGAACTATGACGCCAGCAGCGGCGCACGCTGTAAGGATCAGGCCTCCGGCAACTGGTATGTTCGCAACGTCACCCATACGAAAGCAGCAAATCTGCGGTTGATAAATACCCACTCGCTGGCGGAAGTATTTATCAACAGCGACGGAGTACCGACTCTGGGCGAAGGGAACGCCGACTGCCGGACGCAAACCATCGGCAGCCGTTCAGGATTAAGTTGTAAGATGGTTAACTATACCCTGCAAACAAACGGACTCAGCAACACCTCAATCCATATATTCCCGGCGATCGCCAACTCGTCGTTAGCCTCGGCCGTCGGGGCGTACGATATGCAGTTCAGTCTGAATGGCAGTTCATGGAAACCGGTGAGCAATACTGCCTATTACTACACCTTCAACGAGATGAAGAGTGCAGACTCGATCTATGTTTTCTTCTCGAGCAACTTCTTTAAACAGATGGTGAACCTCGGGATCAGCGATATCAACACCAAAGATCTATTCAACTTTCGCTTTCAGAACACCACATCACCGGAGTCTGGCTGGTATGAATTTTCTACCTCCAACACGCTGATTATCAAACCCCGTGATTTCAGCATCAGTATTATCTCCGATGAATATACTCAGACACCGTCGCGGGAGGGATATGTCGGCAGCGGCGAGTCGGCACTCGATTTCGGCTATATCGTAACCACCAGCGGTAAAACAGCTGCCGACGAAGTGCTGATCAAGGTGACCGGACCCGCGCAGGTGATTGGCGGGCGCTCCTATTGTGTCTTCAGCTCCGATGACGGTAAGGCTAAAGTACCGTTCCCGGCGACGCTTTCCTTTATTACCCGCAACGGAGCTACAAAAACCTACGATGCCGGGTGCGATGATAGCTGGCGGGATATGACCGATGCGCTGTGGTTGACCACACCGTGGACTGATATCTCTGGCGAAGTGGGGCAGATGGATAAGACCACAGTCAAATTTTCGATTCCAATGGATAACGCCATTTCTCTGCGTACGGTAGATGATAACGGCTGGTTTGGCGAAGTCAGCGCTTCAGGAGAGATTCATGTTCAGGCGACGTGGCGTAACATTAACTAAGGCCCTGCTGACAGTGGTCTGTATGCTGGCGGCACCTTTGACACAGGCGATTTCGGTCGGCAATCTGACTTTTTCACTGCCGTCCGAGACTGACTTTGTCAGCAAACGTGTCGTGAATAACAACAAAAGCGCGCGGATATACCGTATTGCCATCAGTGCTATTGATAGCCCGGGCAGCAGTGAATTGCGCACCCGACCGGTGGATGGTGAACTACTTTTCGCCCCCCGCCAGCTGGCGTTGCAGGCTGGTGAGAGCGAGTATTTTAAATTTTACTATCATGGTCCACGGGATAACCGCGAGCGCTACTACCGGGTCTCATTTCGCGAGGTCCCCACTCGTAACCTGACAAAACGCAGCCCAACCGGCGGTGAGGTCAGCACGGAGCCGGTGGTGGTGATGGATACCATTCTGGTAGTACGACCACGTCAGGTTCAGTTTAAATGGTCCTTCGATCAGGTGACCGGAACGGTAAGTAACACCGGCAACACGTGGTTTAAGCTACTGATTAAACCAGGATGTGATTCGACCGAAGAGGAAGGCGATGCCTGGTATCTACGTCCGGGAGACGTGGTTCATCAGCCTGAGTTACGTCAGCCGGGGAATCATTATCTGGTCTATAACGACAAATTCATTAAGATTAGCGATTCCTGTCCGGCTAAGCCCCCTTCGGCGGACTAAGACTTATCCATCAGACGAGGGAAGAATTCCACCTCAGAGACTCAAAAATCGTTTAAATGATGTGGAAGCGATCGTCAATGTCACCTGTAACGATGAGCTTTCTCATATGCACACCACAGTGTTCAGGAGACACGGAAAGGTACCAGGCGGCCTGCTAACGAGTGGTTTCTTCACTAATTAGGACGTAAAATCGGTAACGGCTGGAAATCATTCAATACTCACACTATCGAAAGTACACCAGCCAACCGCGATACGTCCCTGCATACGACGTACCGCAGTTCTCTTTACGATTTATAGCTGTACTGGTGAATTATGAGCAATCTGAATCCATGCATGACGTGTGGTGCCTGTTGTGCATTTTTCCGCGTCTCTTTTTACTGGGCCGAAGCCGACGATGCTGGCGGTACCATTCCCGCCAGGCTCACTGAACAAATATCCCCTTTTCACCGATGCATGAGCGGTACCAATCAGAAAAACCCCCGATGTATTGCCCTTGCAGGAACACCGGGCAAAAATGCCTGTTGCACGATATATAAAAATCGATCGTCCACATGCAGAGAATTCGCCATGTCTGGTGAGAACGAAGAAGTCAATGAGGCTTGCAATCGTGCAAGAGCTAAATACGGGCTAACACCGTTATAAATATACAATAATTAATTGCATTGCCCCGCCAGCTGTAATAGCGGGGCTTCGTTTTTCAGGGACAACAAAACCTGAAACTTCTTCCATTTTCCAGCAACAATGCCTCTTCTTCTGTAGCGTTCTCCGGATCTACATCATCCTGAAGTAGCGCGATATGATCACTGACTGTCCGCATCAGAATATGAAAAGCAACGTTTTTAACCTATAAAAATGGCGCTATATTTGCGCCATTTTTATCATTCAAAGCATTATCTATTTGAGCCTAAAGGGATCTCAGGATCTGGCTCATGGGTAATTCTGTTTCGTAAATCTCTGCGAATAATTTCAATAGACCAGAACCAGACTAAATGTCCAAAAATTTCAGAGACATTCTCATACCACGGAAGATCAAAGAGAGGTGGCGTAAGTCCCATGAGAGGGAATGAAATCATATGAACAAAAAGTTGCGCTAAAGCACCTGCCAGTAAGCCCTGCCAAAGTTTAATTTTCGGAAATACTTCGGCGACCACACAGTAACCAACGGCAAAAACTATCGAAAAGATTATGTGCGTTACACCAACCCAGTTAAAGACATGCCCGGCGAAGGTATAAACAGCCGAATTTGGATCTGTCAGTCCCAACCAATCCCGAAGAAAAATGTACGGAGGATTGAGAAAGTTACGGGAGCAATCAATTTGGCCTGCAGCCCTGATTAATGATTCCGGACCACACGCTGCATTAAACATATCAACCGGACTACGTGGTGGCAATGGAACTTCTGCCCCCCACTTAACAAATGCGGAAACAACGCCAGCAATCAGCCCAATGAATGCAGCAAGACCATAACGTCTGCGGTTTGGTGGAGTTTGTTCAAATATATTCATATCTACCCTGCTTGTACCATTATGTTATACACCTCTTTAGGAGTATTCATAAAACAAGGCAAATGTAAAGAACTGTATTGTTTTGTATAACCACATGGTTACCTAATCGCCAATTAATATAAGCTCCATTATTTCTCCATATTTTCATGTTAGAAGTGACAAGGAGAAATGTAATGTTTCTCTCAGAGAATATAAATCATTCCTTTTGCCCACCTTAATGGTGGGCTTTTTTATGCAAAACCTGAACGTCCTGTGGTATTCCTCTGGCATAATGATTTTCGCGATTAACCAACAACCAGACCAGCAAAGACGCCACCACAAGCACAGTAACATCCATCAGGCTTGCCACACCCCATGCGTGCGGCTTAAAGCCGCCATGGCATATTAATCCGCTTGCCATTTTCGAACAGCTGATTGGTTTGGTCCGGTGTTTCCCTGCTTGCACTTAAAAATGAGCGGATAGGAAACTCTCGAAATGGTTCGTCGATATGCTCATCTCGCACCTAATCACCTTACCGAACACGCACGGTAAATAGATTCGATCCTGAACCCATCGGTCCCAAATCTGTCCCAATCAAAAAATAAGGAAGGTATTAACGATGTGTAACCTATTGATTTAAAATGGATAATATAAACAGATTGTAAAAAGCAAGACATTGATATGTATATAAAAAAACTATTACGCAATCATTAGATACCCCCAGATTTAGTTGTAAAGCAAGCACACTTTGCATTTCGAGACAATCCAGGTAAAGACTCTTACCTCCCATTTTGTGATTTTTATACTTATGATGATAAGTTGAACGTTGGGTAGTGCTTCCAATCAGTAGAACATGTGCTTTTCAATGAAGGAACCGATGACTTTTTCGTGGATTTCAACGGAACGCGAGAAGCAGATTGTTTTACTTACCAGCCGCTTGATGCGGGTGCGGAGGGTCAGGTTGTTACGTTCAATACGTTGCGTGAAGATTTTGCCGGTCAGGTATTTCTCCTTCGGCACTTCTCTGGCGTAGCTGCCCCAGTCATCGCGGCCACCATGCCGATACAGAACGGAGTCAACAGGGCTAACAATTCCCGACAGGCCTCATCATTCCGTGGCCCGAAAGTGTAAGCCAACACACCGCCAGTTTTAGTGTTCTACGCATACCAGAGCCAGTGTTGTTGCGCCTTGTTGCCAACGAAGCTCCACAGCTCATCAAGTTCACAGATAAGGGCAACATCAGCGTGAGCTGACTGACGCAGATGTTATCCGCTGGGGCGAGAGCTTTTTAATGTCCGTATGACGGTATTGATGCTGATTTTCAGTGTTCTGGCGATATCACGGCCCCTGTGCCATTATGCGCCATTTCAACGATCAGCTCCTTAAAGCCGGGTTTTCTGGCTTCATAAGAGTAAGTGAGCTGGAAAACACGTTTACATGAACGACAACGGAAACGCTCATGCTGGGAACAACTACGACCATGTCGATAAACTTTATCGGAATTACAGCGCGGACGATGAACAGTAACGGTAGCCATGGAAAACCTTAAATACCAGTAGATTACCAGAAACTTCTATCAATTGAAGACATTACCGTTTTTGATTACAGCAAATGTTTTATTAATTACCCCACCATCGACTAAATCCGTTAGAACGTCGAATGATGCCATTCGTAAATACATTAAAAAGACTGTTGTAATCAACGAAGATGGAAAACAGTGTGTTAAAACTAATCTGAACTTCAGAAAAACAGATGATGGTATGGTGATATATATATCCGCTCTGAACCGCCACGCAATTTAAAATAAAAATCAACAAATATCGTCGATATCCATATATACCATTTTTCTGTAGTTGTATTAGCGTCGCATATTTTATGACTTTAAGTCATAAGTCAAAACACCTGAGAAAAAGCAAACAACATTTTCATTACCACCAATGAAAACCACAGACAAAGAATGCGTGCAACTACAAAACATTGTAGTTTTAAGCAAAAATAAATGTGACATATGTCACATTTATAATTATATAGCTAATTAATAATTAGCGCGCAATTCAACAATGCTTTCGTTTGAAATTGTCTATGGTTATTAATGTAACTTTGGAATATACGTTCCGGAATCATTTACTATGAATAAAATATACGCTCTAAAATATTGTTATATTACTAACACAGTAAAGGTTGTCTCTGAACTAGCCCGAAGGGTATGTAAAGGGAGTACCCGCAGAGGAAAAAGACTTTCAGTACTTACCTCTCTGGCACTATCTGCATTACTCCCAACCGTTGCTGGTGCATCAACGGTTGGTGGCAACAATCCTTACCAGACATACCGCGACTTTGCAGAAAACAAAGGGCAGTTTCAGGCTGGCGCAACAAACATTCCTATTTTTAATAATAAAGGGGAATTAGTAGGACATCTTGATAAAGCGCCCATGGTTGATTTTAGCAGTGTGAATGTAAGCTCAAATCCCGGCGTTGCAACATTAATTAACCCGCAATATATAGCCAGTGTAAAACATAATAAAGGATATCAGAGCGTCAGCTTCGGTGATGGTCAGAACAGTTACCATATTGTGGATCGTAATGAACACAGTTCATCTGATCTCCACACACCAAGACTTGATAAGCTCGTAACTGAGGTTGCTCCGGCTACCGTAACCAGCTCATCAACAGCTGATATATTGAACCCTTCAAAATACTCGGCATTCTACAGGGCTGGTTCGGGAAGTCAGTATATTCAGGATAGTCAGGGTAAGCGACATTGGGTAACAGGTGGGTATGGTTATCTGACAGGAGGAATACTCCCGACATCATTCTTTTATCACGGCTCAGACGGCATTCAGCTGTATATGGGGGGCAACATACATGATCATAGCATCCTGCCCTCTTTTGGAGAGGCCGGCGACAGTGGTTCTCCATTATTTGGCTGGAATACGGCCAAAGGGCAGTGGGAACTGGTCGGTGTTTACTCGGGAGTAGGAGGGGGGACCAATTTGATATATTCTCTTATTCCTCAGAGTTTTCTCTCACAGATCTATTCAGAGGATAATGACGCTCCCGTCTTTTTTAATGCCTCATCCGGCGCCCCCCTGCAATGGAAATTTGACAGCAGCACCGGCACTGGCTCTCTGAAACAGGGTTCCGATGAATATGCCATGCACGGGCAAAAAGGTTCTGACCTGAACGCAGGTAAAAATCTGACATTCCTGGGACATAATGGTCAGATTGACCTGGAAAACTCTGTCACGCAGGGTGCCGGTTCACTGACATTTACTGATGACTACACTGTCACCACTTCAAACGGAAGTACCTGGACCGGGGCCGGTATTATTGTGGACAAGGATGCCTCCGTAAACTGGCAGGTTAATGGTGTGAAAGGTGACAACCTGCATAAAATCGGCGAAGGAACCCTGGTTGTACAGGGAACCGGTGTTAATGAGGGCGGCCTGAAAGTCGGGGATGGGACCGTTGTCCTCAATCAGCAGGCTGACAGTTCAGGACACGTTCAGGCATTCAGTAGCGTGAATATTGCCAGCGGCCGCCCGACAGTCGTGCTGGCAGACAACCAGCAGGTTAATCCGGACAATATATCCTGGGGCTACCGGGGGGGGGTTCTGGATGTTAACGGGAATGACCTGACATTTCATAAGCTGAATGCCGCCGATTATGGCGCAACTCTCGGTAACAGCAGTGATAAAACGGCTAATATCACTCTGGATTATCAGACGCGTCCGGCAGACGTAAAAGTTAATGAATGGTCATCATCAAACAGGGGAACAGTAGGTTCATTATATATTTATAATAATCCCTATACTCATACCGTCGATTATTTTATCCTGAAAACAAGTAGTTATGGCTGGTTCCCTACCGGTCAGGTCAGTAACGAGCACTGGGAATATGTCGGACATGACCAGAACAGTGCACAGGCGCTGCTTGCAAACAGAATTAATAATAAAGGGTATCTGTATCATGGCAAGTTGCTGGGAAATATTAATTTCTCAAATAAAGCAACCCCGGGTACAACCGGCGCATTGGTTATGGACGGCTCAGCGAATATGTCCGGTACATTTACTCAGGAAAACGGTCGTCTGACCATTCAGGGCCACCCGGTTATCCATGCTTCAACGTCTCAGAGTATTGCAAATACAGTCTCGTCTCTGGGCGACAATTCCGTTCTGACACAGCCCACCTCATTTACACAGGATGACTGGGAGAACAGGACGTTCAGCTTTGGTTCGCTCGTGTTAAAAGATACAGACTTTGGTCTGGGCCGCAATGCCACACTGAACACAACCATCCAGGCAGATAACTCCAGCGTCACGCTGGGCGACAGTCGGGTATTTATCGACAAAAAAGATGGCCAGGGAACAGCATTTACCCTTGAAGAAGGCACATCTGTTGCAACTAAAGATGCAGATAAAAGCGTCTTCAACGGCACCGTCAACCTGGATAATCAGTCAGTGCTGAATATCAATGAGATATTCAATGGCGGAATACAGGCGAACAACAGTACCGTGAATATCTCCTCAGACAGTGCCGTTCTGGAGAACTCAACGCTGACCAGTACCGCCCTGAATCTGAACAAGGGAGCAAATGTTCTGGCCAGTCAGAGTTTTGTTTCTGACGGTCCGGTGAATATTTCTGATGCCACCCTGAGTCTGAACAGCCGTCCTGATGAGGTATCTCACACACTTTTACCTGTATACGATTATGCCGGTTCATGGAACCTGAAGGGAGACGATGCCCGCCTGAACGTGGGGCCGTACAGTATGTTGTCAGGTAATATCAATGTTCAGGATAAAGGGACTGTCACCCTCGGAGGGGAAGGGGAACTGAGTCCTGACCTGACTCTTCAGAATCAGATGTTGTACAGCCTGTTTAACGGGTACCGCAATACCTGGAGCGGGAGCCTGAATGCACCGGATGCCACCGTCAGCATGACAGACACCCAGTGGTCGATGAACGGAAACTCCACGGCAGGAAATATGAAACTTAACCGGACAATAGTCGGTTTTAACGGGGGAACATCATCGTTCACGACACTGACAACAGATAATCTGGACGCGGTTCAGTCAGCATTTGTCATGCGTACAGACCTTAACAAGGCAGACAAACTGGTGATAAACAAGTCGGCAACAGGTCATGACAACAGCATCTGGGTTAACTTCCTGAAAAAACCCTCTGACAAGGACACGCTTGATATTCCACTGGTCAGCGCACCTGAAGCGACAGCTGATAATCTGTTCAGGGCATCAACACGGGTTGTGGGATTCAGTGATGTCACCCCCACCCTTAGTGTCAGAAAAGAGGACGGGAAAAAAGAGTGGGTCCTCGATGGTTACCAGGTTGCACGTAACGACGGCCAGGGTAAGGCTGCCGCCACATTCATGCACATCAGCTATAACAACTTCATCACTGAAGTTAACAACCTGAACAAACGCATGGGCGATTTGAGGGATATTAACGGCGAAGCCGGTACGTGGGTGCGTCTGCTGAACGGTTCCGGCTCTGCTGATGGCGGTTTCACTGACCACTATACCCTGCTGCAGATGGGGGCTGACCGTAAGCACGAACTGGGAAGTATGGACCTGTTTACCGGCGTGATGGCCACCTACACTGACACAGATGCGTCAGCAGGCCTGTACAGCGGTAAAACAAAATCATGGGGTGGTGGTTTCTATGCCAGTGGTCTGTTCCGGTCCGGCGCTTACTTTGATTTGATTGCCAAATATATTCACAATGAAAACAAATATGACCTGAACTTTGCCGGAGCTGGTAAACAGAACTTCCGCAGCCATTCACTGTATGCAGGTGCAGAAGTCGGATACCGTTATCATCTGACAGATACGACGTTTGTTGAACCTCAGGCGGAACTGGTCTGGGGAAGACTGCAGGGCCAAACATTTAACTGGAACGACAGTGGAATGGATGTCTCAATGCGTCGTAACAGCGTTAATCCTCTGGTAGGCAGAACCGGCGTTGTTTCCGGTAAAACCTTCAGTGGTAAGGACTGGAGTCTGACAGCCCGTGCCGGCCTGCATTATGAGTTCGATCTGACGGACAGTGCTGACGTTCACCTGAAGGATGCAGCGGGAGAACATCAGATTAATGGCAGAAAAGACGGTCGTATGCTTTACGGTGTGGGGTTAAATGCCCGGTTTGGCGACAATACGCGTCTGGGGCTGGAAGTTGAACGCTCTGCATTCGGTAAATACAACACAGATGATGCGATAAACGCTAATATTCGTTATTCATTCTGATGCTGTGCAGCAAAGGGACTATTGCTTTGTCCCTTTGCTGCGATTATCTGATTACGGTACAGGCTGGAACTTAGATTTTCCGGCGTTCACGATACTTCATGTAACACTCAGGTTGAGTAATCTTCATGAGTTTTCTTTTGCCGTGTGGTGGAATTATGAATAATATAGATTTATTAAAAACTATAACAAACTACAAAAAAATCAAAAATCCGGCATACCCGGCTCAGGAGAGTCTGTTAATACACTTATATATTAGAGTAAATGACAAAATCCAGAGTATTATAGAAAATGAATTGAGCGAGTATAGAATAAACACTTCAACATTTATGGTGTTAGTTTCATTATATATGTCTGATGATTATTGTCAGTCCCCTTCTGATATTTACAAGGAGTTACAATTCTCCAAAACAAACATCACACACATCATAGACAAATTAGAAAAAAAGAATATTGCCAAAAGAATTAATAATAAAAACGATCGTCGAAGCAAAAGTATTTGCTTAACCCCTGACGGAGTTACACTTGCTCAAAAACTAATAAACACTCAAAATGTAATGCTAAAGAAAATCTGGAGCGGGCTATCAGATGATGAAATGAAAACATTTGAACTCGCCAACAAAAAATTATTATCAAACCTTAATGTTAATTGATGTTAAAACATACTAACAGTCATCTTCTTACAATGTATTCTTCTGGAGAGAATAACCACCAGAATATATAAAGACATTAATCACACTCTCATTTAATTACAATGAGCATAAGAGCCACCAATGTTTATGCTGGTTAGGCTTTATATAGGAAACAATAAAAAAACGTCATTAAACAAAGCGTTTTTAATGGCGTTGTTATTTAAAAGAAAGATATCAAATATAGATTAACCCCCATCGAATAAAGATGTTGTCTAATCATACCTGAAGGTATTTATCACTAGAATTTTATTTGTATAAATGGACATATACCATTGGAAGATTTAGAAAAGCATGTCCAGGAGTTTAAGGACAAATCTCATACTGATTATCGGAAGCTTTTATCATTATATGATTACCAAGCATACAATGTATAATTATATACACTATTATTGTGATTATAATTTGTTACTGTGCCACTCAAGGGCAATATCTTTGAAGGTGTTGTTTAACTGCGTTTCCCGGGCAATCTTTTCCTCTCGCTTCACTTCCATCAGATCGATTCCCCCAGAGATACCTCTTTTAGCTTCTTCAAGTTTTGCAGGAGCATCAGCTAAGGTGACCTCAGGATACACACCTAGTGCTAACAGCTTCTCTTTACCAGCTACACGATACTTGAGACGCCAATATTCTCCTCCACCAGGTTTTACCAGGAGGTACAGACCACCACCATCAGCCAACTTGTAAGCCTTCTCTTTTGGCTTGGCAGTGTCTATTTGACGGGCATTGAGTTTCACTTGGGGGTATCTCCACTAAACTGAACAGCAAATCCCCTCAATTGCTTGTAGAGTTTGGGGTACTTAAATAGACGTCAAAAGACTAAAAGGGGCATTAATATACTGATTATAAGAGGTTTTTAAATACTTGAGTAGACTTGGGGAGACGTTAGAATGGGATAATAGGAACAATACACATAGGCGATAAGCTTTGTTTTTGTTGCCTTTTTTATTGTTCATTTTTTATAGATACCCCCAAAAGTACCCCCATATCTTTTTCCGCACCTGAAATTTGGTTGTTATTCATACAGCATATCAGGCGGTAACGCTCTCCCTTTAACCCACTTATTGTATGATAGTGCTATCCCACAATAAGGAATCAGCCAGCCATGAGAATGACCAGTCGCAAAAAAGAGATACTTAGCTACTTTGAACCGGATAACCTCGAATGGGTGACTGGTGAGATTGGTGCGCCGCCGTTCGATGTGTCGGGTGTGGCCTACCTGCTTCATGGCATGGTGTCGTTCGATAAGCGTCACCAGCTCGAATCAACCCGGCGCACACTGGAAAGCATGGTTGCTGGTGGACTGCTTGAGCGGGTGACAGTGTATGAATCGCGCCAGATACGGCGCGGCGGTGATACTAACGCAACGGTCGTGCGCTACGGTTTACCCGGTCAGTGCGCTGTTATGCGCGATACTGGCGGCGCTGACAACGCAATATCAGGTGAATACATGCGGGTCAGTTAATAGCCTGCAATCTGTCGTTGATGCGGCTCAGGTCGTAAACCCGGCGTTCAATATCCAGCATCAGGAAATTGTGGATCTCGGCCTGCTCAGGATTATCAGACTCTCTGGCCTGTAATAGCAATTCATTGTAACCATGCAAGCCGCCTGAGTTTTCCGCCGGGGTGGTGCCTTTCCCACGCAGGCAGCTAATGGGCTGATTACTCGTATCGTGTGTTTGCTTCTCCAGCACAATGACGCAATCCCACCAGTCGCCAAAGTCATACGTGTAAACCAGCTTGTCACCCTCATTCTGGAGCGCCGCCCATAGTGGCGTGATTGCCGCGTTACCCATGCTTTCATCCTCACCCCATACGCGATACTCGCTACCTGGATCACCTTTACGCCCTTTCTCGAACATATACAGGTGTTCGTCATTCCAGCCAAAAGCTAACTGGATCACGGCATGAAGTTTACTAAAGGGGATTTGCTCTGGAACCAGCACACGCCGCCATATAGGTGGTTTGCTGTCTCGGATGGTTATCTTTAGCTGGTACATGCAAATCCTGAATAAATGCGAATCGGAAGGATAACGATACTGACGTACTCACAATTCTGTAAAGGTGAATAAAGGAAATTTGCTTAATACGCATAAGTTACATGTGGAATAATCCCATATCTACCTGCGCGGCGCTGGCTTCTTCCACTGGTAGGCAGGTGCTCGCATCATTTCGCGGAACCTGTCGCGCCGGGCTATATCGGCATTAACTGATCGTTCTATCTCCCGTTGATCTGCCTGTGTAAGCTGGTGGCCTCCGTGCTCAAGTTTGGCGATGGTCAATAAGGCTATTTCGCGTGGTGTCATACGTCATACCCTCTGGAAGGATGAAACACGCCCGGATTAAATTTCATTTTTCGCGGGTATAAAAAAACGATGGGGCGGGCAGTCCCGGATAGTCAGGGCTGTAGAGATTTGACTACCCCCTCCCCACTGGATTCAGGTTACTGCTATTCCGTTAAGCGCTGCTTACGGGGATAGCTGCGTTGTGATTTTGACCATTCAGGTCGCCGCTATTTCCTCACCGATTGGGTGCTACGCGCGCGCGTACTTGTCCCGAAATACCAGAAACCGCCAGCCAGAGGATGATTTCCCTCTGGTGGTCTACCTTTGCCTCTTGCCGCCATTTAACCGGAAGGCGTTACCGTTCGGTTGCGCTATCCCCATGCGGTGTTGCGTTTCGGTAACAGCTTTATGCAGGTCGCCAAATTCCTCAACCTTCACGGGCGGGCGCTTCACGTTCTCCAGACACGTTTCACGGCGGCGCTTTATCCATTCCCGATCATCGTCCTCGGTGCATAACAGCATGACTTCCATCCATCGTGCGGCAGCTCTCCGGTATAGCCCTTTTGACTCCAGCTCTTCAGCTTTCCTGTCCCTTATCATTTCTGCCTCTCAGATTATATAGATAAGCAAAAAGGTGTTGGTTCAGTTGGTTCAGTTGGTTCAATTTGTAAAGAGTATTGTTTTTAAAAGAATTATTCGCAAAAAGTGAACCAACACACCCCATTTTTGAACCAACAAAAAGAGGCCGTGAACCAACACGCCGTTTAAAAACCGCTAATTATGAGGGACATCCACCAGCACAGGGCTTGTCTAGTGCTGGTTAGGTGCTGCTCACCGCGCACGGAGCGGCGCTGGTTTGCTCCAGCGATATGCGGGGCTGGTCATCATTTCGCGGTACCGCCTGGCTATTACAGGGCCCTCTGCCAGCTGGCGCCTTAATTCCCGCAGTTCTGCCGGGCTGAGCTGGTGGCCGCCATGCTCCAGCTTGGCAATGGTCAGCAGCTCGATTTCTCGTGGTGTCATGGATTCCCCTCTGATGGTGATCGGCATTATATTGCTAGCCAGGGTGATTCTTCACTGGCCAGAGCCGTTGTGCGTGAAGTCTATGCGTGAGCTCCATATGCTATGTGTTAAGTTACAGCTCAAAATGTCCTGTTCCGGTGGTAACTTTTTTGGTAAACAGCGTTTTGGTGGATACCAACATGGATACCTCGCTTTTGGATACCACCCAAAGCCAGATTGTCACTATGCTTAATCTAAAGCAGAGGAGCCTCTATGCGCCTTATCAAATTAAGCGAAGTCATGCTCAGAACGGGCTTCAAGAAAACGGCAATCTACTCATGGGTTAAGACGGGCACGTTTCCACAGCCAGTTAAAATTGGTAGATCAGCTAGATGGTCGCTTGAGGAGGTTGAAGCTTGGATCCAGAACAAACTTGATTCGCGGGCTGGCAACCAATGATTAGCTTTAATATCGAGTGGTGGATAGTCCATGGACAAGCTGATGGGCGCACTCGACGAAAACGATGCGCCAGGCGGACTGTGTCGCTCATAAACCGGGAGTTGGCCAGAAGACTTAGTTGTCCTTTGCAATTCTGCAGGTTCGCACGTGAAAGTAGCCAAAACCCTGCGAACCTGAGTGCAAACCTGCAACTGCGAACCACTGAGGTGGCCTCTCATAGCTGGTGGTCATACTGGATATTAATCAGGCCTGCCACAACCATAACAATCCATAACAATCCATAACAGGCGCATCGCACTAACAATTACTAATAGGTCCGCTCGCAACACTAATTTTGACTAAGCCTGAACGCAATGCTCAGAAAGAACGAAGAATGGAATGAATCGTACCATCATGTTGCTCCATGATTTTTACGTTCAAGACAGTTGCTTAATCTCGCCTCGCAATTCAGCCCCCTTGCCGTTATCGAGAAGTCTTTCTCCTTACGGTTAATGCTATCGGTCTTCATATTACCAGCAGCATACGCCATCCGATTATTTCGATGCTACGCGCGCGTACTTGTCGCAAAATACCAGGCAAAGGCCAGATTCAGAACGTCGTGATAACCACCAGCACAACATGAGAGGTCATGTAACGCGATTTATCACACCAGATACATGTGATTGGTGTACCCGCATAAAACATCGTCATAGCGCGTCCTGTGCGCATATACGCCGATAATCAACACATCACCACCACTCTGTCTCATGTAGAGAACAGTTTTATGGTATCCCCCCCGCCATCGTGTGCATACTGGTCGGACGTAGTTGCAAAATTTTTTGCAACTGATACCCCTCGCGCGCGTACTTGTCTCAAAATTGGTGTTTTGCTGTGGCAGTGATATCAGAAAAATCTTCCTGTTTCACATAAAGCGGATATGCGCGTACTGTAACGGCCCCATCAACTGGGAGCGGATTTGAAATCCCGCCCCGAATGTGTAGGCAATGTCACTTAACGTTTGTCGCATACCTTCCAGAAAAAGCGATTCATGAATAATAGGGGCATGAATGCCCGGCGTACCGGGCTTATTAGTTAATTTGGTGCTTTAGGGTCAACATTAAAAGTTATATCACCTTCTGTATTTTTCCCGGCATAGCTAGCGGCTATTCTCGCCAAACCTTTGTAATCAGCAATTCCATCAGACTGTTGCGAGACGACTGAGCTACCAACTTTCCATAACATATTAATCTGCCTATTATTGAGATAAGCCTTGGCATCAAACGACTGGAGTATCACCCCTGCGCCGTAGAACGTGTCCGTCACAGTTGTGTTATACGCGCCAGTAATTCCATAAGTAGGCGTATAAACTGTTGTTGCCGTTCCAGTGGTATTAGCTGTACCGTAGCCACCACCATAACTATTGAACGTGGTGTTCGAGTTTCCGTACGTTGTTGCTGAGCTCACACCAGTTTGCCCGTATATTGGGATGGTTACATTACGAGTATTTGAAATGGCCCCGCTTCTCAAAAAGTTCAAGAGAATTACCTGGTCAGCCAATTTTTCATCTTTAACTTGTGTATATCCTTGGCTTGATAAACTGGCGGCTACTACCGTAGCTATTTGAGTGTATTCAATCTGTTTGGTGTTCCAAAGTTCTTGGCTTGCGGGGATGATCAAGAACTTCTTGCCGACAGATTGCCCGGAGGATAAAGCATTGACCGTTACTAACGGTTTTTGTACGCATCCAGCCAATAATGACAGGGATAATATTAAAAGAAGATTTTTAATCATGATAATCTCACCTAAGAATTGCGTGGTTATAAATTATCATCACTGTAAGCGAATGTAAGCCACAGGCTCGTAATGTGATATGGAATTTTTATAGTTGGCTCAATATCAGTATGCCGTCCTTGGCTATTATGGTTTTGTTAGTTAGAGCGTCTATTCCCATTCGCTAACATCTTTCATGCCACTGAGGGTAGCTACAATCCCGGCCCTTGTCAGTTTCACGAATTCTTCAGCCCCAACGGCATCACGAATTGCTTTCATGGCAATTTTATTGGCCGAAAATCGTTTCTCTGCTGCGGCGATCGCTGCTGGTGATGCCCCTGCGCGCACTGCTTTTGTAGCTTCCTGAACGGCTTTCTCTATCGCATATCGACCACTTCTTGTCGCCCCAATCTTAGCCACAGTATTTCTCAGTGCGCCACCAGCAACCAAACCACTAATCGAACCAATTACACCACCGCCAAAGCCTCCAGCGATCGCACCTGACTGTTGAACTCCGTTCATAATCACACCGACGATCTTTGGAAGGCCTGAATCGAGCGTTTTGAGAGCCTCAGTTGTTCTTCCCGTGCGCTCTACGTATCGCTGCGGTCTGGTGCTGGCTTTAGCGAGTACACCGAACTCTTTCATCATTCTACCGAGATCTGGCGCATGACGACTGATGGCGTTTACATTCTGCTGGGTCATGAGCTTGGCAAAATACTGGATACCAGACTCTTCACCGATTCCTCCCTTCTCTCCCTGCGCCACAACATGCTGAAGAATAGATGCTATTGCTGGTTGGCGTTCTGCTTCCGGCAGCGCGGAGATAAGGCGGTGAAAAGCTCCCGTTCCAGTGTTTGCGGATGCCTTAAGCGTATCGGCACCTTTTCTTACCATAGCGTCTGATGCGAGTTCTCGACCAAAAACAGATTCGGCATTTTGTTTGGCGATAATGTAACTTTTAGAGAGATCGTTAGCTTTCTGCCATTCTGTGAGGAAGTTTCCTTTTTCAGCCATGATGCGCATGTCATCAGTGATAGCTCTGCGCATTTCTCCGGCAATCCGGGCAGCATTGGCCTTACCTGCCCGGGTGTTTGCTTGTTCAGCATCAGCAAACTTAGCACGCCATGCCTTCATCCCGTCGAAGGTTATGCCGCCACCTTGGTTGTTGGCAGCCTGAAACTGTTTCATCTCCGGGCTGAGTGGAACATTGGCTGCTTTTTCTGCTTGGACGACAGCCATCCCATTACTCATTTTCATCCTTTCGCGTGGCATCGTGCTTCGCAGTTCTGCCCATGCCATATTCTCTGCTGTTTTCATATCACTGAGGCTCGCGATGATGCGCTCTTTAATTGCTGCGCTTTTTTCTGATGCGCTTCCAGACTCAGCACCGAAATCAGACAACTGCTTATTCAACTTTGAGGATATTTCATTGAAGGCCGTAAGGTGAGCATCCTGAACATTCCCAGGAGTTGATGCCAGAACACCTTCTGCTTGGGCAATTCCACGACTACCTGAGCGCATTCCAGGCGTCAGGGTGTTGATATTAATACCAGTGATTTTCGCCGCCTTAGCGACATCATCTCTGACGTTTGATGCCTGCGATGCGATATGCTCTCGGCCTACGGCAGAACGCGCTGCTTTCGATACATCATTGGCGGTTTCCAGAGTATTTGCTGCCCCTAACACATGGCCTGATTGATTTGTATTACTCCGCAATACATCTCGCATTACGTCACTGGCTGTCTGTCCGCTCTTTATTAAAGCGCGTGCTCCTAGCGATCCTGCTAGGCCAATACCTGTCTCTTTTGCTAGGTCTTCTGGGCTGATCTGCCCGTTCTTTTGGGCGTTCACCAATGTACCTGGCAGGTTTTCTGCCAACATACTAGCCACCTTTGTGGCCGCACGTTCAGCACGTGGAGCGTTGGCAACTGAAGAAGCTGCGGTAGCTGCCTTTCCTGCACCTAATCCTGTAATAAGGTAAGGTGCTAGCTGCTCACCAGCCTGCGCGTATGGATCTGTAGGTTGGTCTACTGGGCGAAAGACAGGTGATATGGGCGTGTATGTGCCATCACCCACACCAAGCTTCTGAGCTGCCCATGCTCCGGCTGATTGCGCCGCATTGACTACCCCCACGCCTGCGTCCATTACATCAAACGGTATATTAGCAATCCCTCTGGCCATCTGCTCTGGCGCAGCTTTCAGTCCTGGCGAAAGATATTCCATCTCAGGATTAAGGTTAGACTTGGCTACTTGCTGCTGCGGTTCCCCGGCATTTTCATCGGCGAGAAACTGAGCTCTTTTCTGCTCCCATGAACTGGCTGTTGGTAGTCCTGCTTCTATGTTCTTAAATTGCTGACGTTTTGCTTCCCATGCAGAAATATCTCCCACCTGAGAGATTTCTTTATCAAGCTCTGAGTAGTCAGGCTGCTGAAGATTGCGATGTTGACTGGTTTGTGCAAACTGCAAGATTTCACTGTCATCAGGGATTATTCCGGCATCTGCAAATTTACTTACGTAATTAGCCGTTTCATCTGGCAGTGTAGATTTACCGTTTCTGACGGCATTAATACGAGCATAGCCAGAATTATACCCAGCCAATGCCATACCTATATCACCAAATCGCTTCATTCCTTTATTGAGATGGTTTGCTGCGATATCCATTTGCTTTTCAAATGGCAGTGAGCGCGGATCAGTTCCACGATAACCAGCATCACTCATTACTGAGGGCATCAGTTGAGCAAATCCTCTAGCTCCTTTCGGTGACTCGGCACTTCCGTTACCACTAGATTCATTGCCAACTAATGTTTCCATCGTCCCTGATGGGAAACCATATTTTTCATCGAGATGACGGGAATAGGCTTTCTGTTTTTCTGTCAGTTGTGCCATCATTGCCATCCCTTAAGTTTTGCCTGATAGTAACTTTCCGGCAGATAGCCATGTGCGGTCACATAATCCTTAACCAGTGAAGGATCCTGCAACAGCATTTTGGTATCAGTTTCTTCGTCCTTTGATTTGGTTACAGGAATACCGAGCCCGGCAATCTGTCGTTTCTGCATTCGAATAATTACGTCCTGCGCTTTATTCAACTCTCGCAAAAAGGCCTCATTGCTGGTTGCTGACTTAATGCCATTTTGAGATTGCATAAGGGCAGCCCTTTCCCCTTCGGTTGGGTTAGAGCCAAAAGTCCCTTTGAGGCTAGGCAGAATAACCTTTAGGTTGTATTCATCAGCTTTGGCGCGCAGGCTTCGTGTGTCTTCTGCTACATCAGGAAGGAATCCAAACCCCAGCGTCAGGGGGTTATAGTTCTGCGAGCGGGTAACGGCCGAAGGATGTTTCCCTACAATTCCCGCCAGTTCATGACCCACTTCAAGCGCAGAGTTCAAGGAGTCGATGTTACCTGCAACAGTATTAATTTTATCGTTCATCTTCTCCACTTTCGCCTGCTGTACCTTGCTCAGTTCAGCATTGAGCTTGTCTCTCTCGATATCATTTTGAGCACGTCCAAGTCGTGCTTTCAGAACCATTTCTCTCGTGCGTAGTTGGTTATCGGATAGGACTTTGAACTGCTCCATATCGAGACGCCGATTACCCTGTTCCGCATTAACCTGAGCATTATATGCAGATGTATCTGCGTTCTGCTGTGCAATGCTCTGCCCTTGCTGCTTCTCTTGAACACTAAAGTAACTATTTGGATCAGCATGGAGATGGATGAGGTCAGTGATTCTGTTGAATTCCTGTGGGTCATTCTGCCAAGACTGATAAACCTCTTCAGCAGGAAGACCAAATTGCTGTAATACTGGATTTGCCTGCTGAATGGCCTTCTGCATGGTCAGTGGATCTCCAGTTTGTGACGCAAGACGCAGATTCATGGCAGCGTCAGCGGTCTGTCGATTTTGCTCAGCATCAATGAATCCCATCTGTTTTTGAGAATCAGCTATAAACTGGGGATACTGGGCCATTAACTTCTGCACGCCAACACGATCATTATTAGCTACCGCACTACCCAACCGTGCCTGATATTCTTTTAGCTGCTGGGAAATTTGCGCCTGCTGATTAATCTCAGCAACGCCTCTTAGCCCCTGTAGCGCCATTAAACCTACGTTTGGCTGCTGCTGATACTGCACAGGCTGAGGAACGGAAGAACGAGGAGCATTATCATTTTGCGGTGCCATGCTAGGCAGCCCGCCAAGTTGCCATGTCGCCATTAGAATCCAAGCCCCCCAACAAGACCAATAAGCCCACCACCAATAGCCCCGGCGACATTACCTATACCCGGAACAACGGAACCAAGTTGCGCACCCGCTAAAGCGCCTGATGCCGCCCCACCAATACCACGCGCAAGACTGGATGGCTGCTGCGCCTGACCTGCACGAATAGCGCCAAGCCCCTGCAAGAGTTGTCCGGTATTATTGGCGTAGTTTTGCCCTGCTGTTGCCTGCCCTGATGCCGCATTCATCCCGACATTTAGCAGGTTTCCATAATTTTGCATTTGCCCACTGAGCCAATTGTTATAAAGCATGGGCGCAATGGAAGATAACTGGTTACTGGTAGCTGTTGAGCCAAGCCCCCCGGTAGCTTCTGCTGAGACAAGGTTCTGATAACGGGCCTGATCTGCCTGTGTTTTATATAAACCAGAACCAAAGAAATCATTCGCGGCTTTATTCTGCCCTTCCAGAGTCATCAGTCCTTGTAGTTGTTGTAAAGCAGGCAATCCGACTTCTGCATACGGCTTGAGATTATTCATCACCGTATTCCACTGCTCGCGCTGCAAATCAATTGCCTGCTGCTGGGCCTTCGCCTGAGCTTTAGAGGCACCACCATCACCGCCTTTTTCGTATACGGCACGATTGAGATATTTATGAGCTATATGGGTAATTAACATTCGCTGAATTCCTTATATTGTTGCCGAGTTAACTGATAAAGCGTTACGCCGACGGGTTGACCACATCTGATATAAGCATCATCAAGGTGACCAACACGGGTAGCGCCAAGCAAACGGATAATTGCCCGTCCGTATTTGGTGGTGTCAGGAACCATGGTAATGCTGTTAAGGAATGGTGAGTTTTCGAGAAGCCATTTGCAGAATAATCGATGCCCTTGCAGTGCATATTCACCACGGAATCCGGGGTCGTACACCGCATGGCATTCAACAATGCTATGCCAGAAGTTACGCACTTCATGAACGCCAGCCAGCACCAATCCTTCGTAGATGCCGAGATATACCGCATCAGGCTTGATGTAGTACGTGTGCCCCGGCTCAACAATATTTTCGGTATTGCCAGGATCGTTAAGAAAGGCCTGTAATCGCACAGGGTTATCAATAAATTTTAGTTCCATGCGATGCCATCCATTTTCACATACAGCCTGCCAGCGCCTTATCTATTAACCCTCGTGCAATTTCATGCAGAGTTGGCGCTACTCCAATTCCTGATTTTTTACGCTGCTCTTCCTGAATTTTCTTTATCGCTTCCATTTGCTTCTCACTTATCAATACCGGCTTTACTGAAATAGCCATAACGCCCCCTTAGAACTGTATAAAACAACAGTTATTATAGTTTCACAAATCGCAATATTCATCATCGTAATTGCAAAATATGAAACAGATAGCACAAAAAAATGCCACCGATCAGTAGCTGGTGGCATCGTTCTGTGTGTCAGGTTTTGACAGGTTTTTTTTGGACTCTAAAAACTATATTTATGGTGTCGCATTACTCTTCACGGCAGGCGCTTTTCAGTTCTGCCCTTGCTTCTGGCTCCATTGGTAATTTGATTCGCGATCAGCTATGCGGATGGTTTGCTGAACAGGCATAACAACTTCTCAGGGGCTGTTTTCTGAACTACGAAAATTTCGTAGTGCTCACTTTCAAAAACGTCACGCCCTTGTACACAGGATTTTACGAAAGTCTCGTAAAACACTCTCTGATGCCAGCCAGGTGTTGTGCGCATCAATTCAGTCACATTGTGTTGGTTCAAAATACCGTGTTGTTGGTTCAAAATACCGTGTTGTTGGTTCAATAAAAAGAATAAAATCCTTATAAAACAATACTCTTTACAAATTGAACCAACTGAACCAACTGAACCAACGCCTTTTCTACGCACATGAAGAAGCTCATTCTTCAGATGAGTTGTAATCTCCTGGCTGGTAATTGAGTACATAAACGTTTATTTGTCGTCCCTGAATACGTGGTGATTTTCTTTGGTATCCACGACCGCTGTTTGGTGGGGTTAGCATCCCGGCTTTTTTCAACACTTCAGCAAACTGTTTTGCGTTGAAACCACATGCGATCTCCTTTTCAAATGTGGCCGGGAATGTGTAGAAAATCATTGGGCTTTCGTCATGTTCTCCACGCTGACGGTATCCGGCTAAATCTTTGATGGGCAAATCTGCCGGGCTGTATGGAAATGGTGCAAAACGGCTAAGCCCATAGGCATTAAGAAATGCCTCCGTTTGTTCAATAATCTGCTGATGTTCTTTGTTACCTGTGCCGAACTCGCGCAACCATGCGTTATAGCTGTGCTGTATCGCATCACGGCATGTCTGAGCATCCCAGCCTGTTACAACCTCGCCTAACAGCAATGCGGCCTCCAGAATGGCAAATCGCGCGGCTACACGGTGAACCTGCTCACCATAATCGGATGGGATCAGACTTCTCCATCTGCTTTCGCAGTCACGAACAGTTTTAATTGCCTGTTGCTGGTGGTCTGCCAGCCATTTAATCCACTCACGCCCGGCTGCGCCGTGGTGATGCTGGTAAGCGTCTTTCAGTGCGTCTGCGTGCTGTTTTCCGTTCTGGTAATCGTGAAAGCGTACTGCTTTACTCAACGGAATATTCAGCAGTCGCACCAGTTGCCCGGCTTTGGTTTTTCGCCCGGAAGTAGCGATAAATGTTTCTAAATCCATTTCTCCGGTGCTGATTGCCACTGTACGCCAGCGTTTTAGATCCCGGTTTCCACCATCTTTAGCGCCTTGCAGTTTCCCTACACCGTTAAATAACGCATAGGCAGACTGTGAAACGCTGACAGGATCAGCGCCCTGACCAACTTCATCAAGCGGCATTAGTCCGTCATTGTGGGCGGCGGCCTCATTTGCCAGCCCCAGCGCGGTTCCGTACCACGTCAGCCGCAGTAAATCAGGGTTGCCGTATAAGCTGCTCGCCACGTTTGCCGTGGTGGTCTTACCTGCGCTCGACTGCTCATAGAAATGAATGCCGAACCCGTCAGCGCCCACCAGCCCAATCAATGGCGCTGCCAGTGCTGCGCCGATCCCGGTCATCATTGAATAGTTACCAAAGGCCAGACGCGCCACGTTATCACGCCAGCTTTTCGCGCTCCCTGAGACGGTATATCCGGCTGCGGCTGAGCTTCTCCCGCTGAACAGCACAGGATTTTCAGGTGTTCCGATGATTTCCCCATCAGGCATGATGTACGCTCCGCATTGCCAGCCAGTGGCATGAGCAACACGCCACAATTCACGAGAGCCACTGCGTTGTAGCCAGTCTGCCAGTATTGCTCTGAGGCTGCTTTTGGTCGTGACATTTACCCCACCAGCTTTAAGTGTGCGCCATCCTTCACGTTCACCAATATCAGCCAGTGGAATGGCAGCGGTTGTCGGCGTTTCAGAACCAAACGACAGCCAGCGAAGAATGAGATACTGGTCTTTATCGTCTCTGCCAGTACCGATAACGCTTAACGGAGAACATAACCAGCTTTCGTTATTGATGATTTCTCCACTCTGGCTGTCAGCTCTCGGAGATACCCAATAAATACCATCCTCGCGGCTTTCTATTCTTGGTTTCAGTGGGTCGGTATCCATAACCTTAAAATCGCTTCCCTCAATGGTCTGTGGCTCCTGTTTCACGCCATTACCCTGTGGTTGGTACATTGATTTATTGAACGCTTCTGCGGCGCATTTAATGCCGTGTTTTTGGTGGTAATCATTCCAGTCTGCTTTGTGATCTGTCGGGGGTAATGCCACCCATCCAGAAACAGATAAAGCTGCTTTTTCTGCTGCTATTCTCCCCGTGTTTTGTCTTCCTTCGCTGTGGTCGTTATCCGCAGCAATGATGACTTGTGCTGAAGGAAATTTATCCCGCAGTACCTGGGCGACATATAACAGGTTCCCGGCATCAATCGCCGCCACTGTCAGCGCCTCTGGACGCATTAAATGGGCAGATAATGCCGTTGCCAGCCCTTCTGCGATTAAGATGCTCTGTGTTGTTTCTGGTGCGTTTATGGCGTGATATGCCCCCCGCTTTGCTGAACCTGTCAGGAGTCTTTTTTCACCATGTGAGGTAATAGTCTGTGCTGCTGTGACTGCGCCGGATTTATCCACCAGCGCCAGCAACAGAGATCCATCGGGCAACACGGGGAATGTAAAATCACCTACCCCTTTCGCAACCAGATAATCAGATTTGCCGTTTACAGCCTTTCTGCGCATGTCATCAAACTGACGGGAAAACGTATCCCGTCTTTGTTGCTCGTCCTTCTCTGCCCTTTTCAGGCGCTCCTGTTCACGTCGCTGGCGCTCGGTTTCCAGTTGTTCCCGTTTCTGGCTGGTGGCTTCTGGTGTTTCCGTTGTCCGGTAATCAATACCCAGAACATCAGCGGCAAGAAGCGCCGCCTCTGTTGTGTCGCAGTTATTTACGCGTTTAATTAAATCCAGCCCATCACCAGCGCCGCACTGATTACAGATGAAGCTACCGCGCCCGTTGTCATCGAACCGGAATCGATCTTTGCCCCCACATGCAGGGCAGGGAGCATGACGGCGCGGAGAGTCAGGGACATTTATGTTCAGGCAGCCCAGCACATGAGGCCAGTTGTTTTCAGACGCACTGATAACCTGACGGATAAGATCAATGTTTCGCATCACCGTACCCCACGTGGTCTATAGCGTTTGCGATATGGCTAACCAGCATCTGCCACTTGGTTATTCCGTAATCAGTCAGCATGCCATCATTGTTTAGCCACATATCAAATTCAGCGGTTGTCGCAAGTTTCCACTTATCGCCGTGGGCAGTCCTCATTGCTGGGTACATGAATGCGCAAATCAGATCACAAACATCTGACGGCTTCAGAGATGTAGTAATGGTGCGTCCCTCTGGCGTCTGAATTGCCATTTTCTCTTCACCAGTAGAATGAAGGTTATGAATCCACACAGCACCAGCAATCTTTGCCACCTGCTCTCCGATTGCGGAGCTAAGCGCCATTTCTGCATTTTCACGCATGAGAACCTCCCGCTACAGTTGCGCCCATGTCATTAACCATGCTTTGCCATATCTCACGCCCGACGTCAGTCAATCCGTCCTTAGTGACGCAACGATCAAGAAGCTCGATCCCCACGGTTTCCCACTGCGGGTAGAACACTTTCATGGCTGCTAGTGTGTAGCTATCGATCAGGCTGCGAACGCCTTTTACTCCATTGACGATTTCCACACGGACGGCCTCGCCGTCCGCATCAACCATGAAATAGTCCCCGCCGCTGGTGGAGGTAATGTGGTTATACAGTGCCGACGCATACTTATTTGCCAGCGCATTCAGTCGGAAATTTTTAGTAATCATGGTTCCATCCTCAGTGCGTCACTGGTTCCGCTGGCATGCCGTTTTCATTCAGTTCAGCTATAAAGCTGTTGTGAAGTTCAGCAAGCGTTTCACGACCAAATGGAGTCAGTGCTCCTTGTTCCACATCCATCATGGCTCTGTAGAAAATGATGGCGCGCTCTGTGCCAGACTCGATGCCAAAACGTTCTATCATCGCGCCCTCAATGTTGTTTGCCATAGCGAGGCGCTCTGCTACTGGATACAGCGGCATGGCGACGATGCCGTTGGAATAAACAGCCACTTCGGAAGGATTGCCAGTATCATCAATGATGCTGACAGTGCCGTTTTCCTCTCTCATTTCCAGCATGAATACTGTTGCGATCAGCCATCTCCACATAATGACGTTATGCTGTGATGTGTAATCGAAATATCCCTGGTTGCCGCCATCGGCTATAGCGAGATGTATTGACATACCTTCATCTGGTTTATCGTCATAATCCCCGGCATCCAGACGATTTACGGCATCAATATATGAGACGGCCTCAACGCGTTCTGTCATTCCATCGTTGCTGCGGTACATGATGTTTACGCCGTCAGGCGTTGCTTCTGCATGGAAAGTTAAGAAATTATTCATGTTTCGCCTCGCCTGAATGATTCTGTAACTCATATTTGCCCAACAATTCGTCTGCTTCCTGAATAGCTTCTGGTACGCCATTGAGCAGTGACATAACCGCGCCAATCATTAACTTGTCTCTGTTGCTGGGGCTGGCCCCTTCAAGCCAGAACCCTAAAACAGTCTGAACCTGTTCGATGCGACATTGTGCTTCAATGAGCTGGATGTTGGTCATTTCGCGCTCTCCGCATCGATTAAACTGATATCTATCAGAGAGGTAACTTTTTGTAGCCAGCTAGTGATTACTGTCGCCTGTTCCCCTCCCACCGATGGAAGAATCTCATTCATCACATGAACCAGACCTGTGCGCGCTCTGGTAAGCCGTTCAGTCGTGCGATCTGCAAGAGTGAATGTGTCTGGATATGGCTCTTCACGGCTCAGCAATGATTCAATTTCCAGCTCACACGGATGACGATAAATTAAGTTGATATTCATTTTTCACCCCCAAGAATTACCAGCTCTGCACGAGCATCGTTAACCAAAGATGAGCACGCTTTAATCGCATCCACGACATCAGCAGCGTCCATTTCTTCAGCCGAAAGACTGACAGCAACCAGGACAGCCGCTGCTTGCTCGATTAATTGAAGTGCGGACGTAAGTCGAGGGGCATTAATTGAGTTATTCATTGGTTGCCCCCGTTTTTCCTGGCATTTCGCCACCTTCCAGCAGGAAATGAACGTCACGAACGGCGAGATCCAATATCGCGAGTAACGCCTTCAGTTTTTCGTCTCGTGAGGGAGAGTTGCTCACCAGAATGTCATTAATCACTTCTGTCAGTGTGATGATCTGGCTTGTGCGTTCGAGGGGATCCATATGCACATCGTAGGTTTTAATCATGTGCCACCTCCATGCGGATACGACCAGCAAAAAAGCAGACGTGATCGCGCACCAGAGAACGGCGAGCATCGCGTTCAGACTCGGCAGCAATATGATGAATTTTGGCGGTAATTGTCGGGCAATCGCGGCGAACTGCGGCGATAATCCAGATAAATTGCGGTTTTTGGGTAGGGGTAGTAGCCAGCATGTGGCAGCCTCCTTGTACTGGGAATTCTTCCCACCACCGGAGCTGCGAAACTCGCTGGTGGTGGACTGAACAGAGTTCGCAGTACCGGCGTACAAGGAAACCGGCCAGCCTTTCGGCTGCCCTGTCCAGCCCACCATAATTTTGCAAGCGACGCGGATTATAACCGCATCACTGAAAAAAGTGTGAGTCTGGCTAACGGCACAAAAAAAGACGCTCGGCGCGTCATGTGTCGCCTCGTACATTTCCGGGCTGCGAAACCCGGCACCCGTTTTATGAGGTGCCTTATAACCATAAACCGTGTTGCCGCATAACGGCAAGCTCTTTTTTATGGACTCCGAAAACTCACTATTGGAAGCACCAGATGCACAATACATCGCGCTCATTTCGTTAACGTCGCGCGTGTGGACGAAGGTTTTTGTGGAGTCACTACGCGAGCAGAGAAAGCCATCTACGACCAGAAATTCTCTGGCGCAGCCGCCGACCTTCTCAACGCTAACACCATCGACCGTAATTTCTGACATAGTTAAGGCATCCGCTCCCACCACCAGAAAATGATAAACTTTGCTTGTATCTGCTGTATTAATGCCTGACTTTGCTGTCATATTGCTGGATTTTGGCGACATACCAGCCAGTGAAAATATCTTCTTCTGGACGGTTAGCATTTGTTAACCTCCGCGAACTCCTTCATGAAGCGCGCCAGCGGTTGTACGCATGGCGATTGATACCCGTCGCGATAAAACGTCACTCGGTTGTGAGACACGCTTTCGACAGTAACGAGTGCTCCGTGGGCATCCTTGTAGCGTTTTTGAGGTTGTGGTGTTCCTGTCGGCTTAAACATGGACCGCCTCCAGACGCTTAGCGAGCCAGCGTTGCGACAGGCGGGCGAGTTCTCCTTTGCGCTGCTCATATTCCATGCCCATATCAATTAACGTGATATTGGTGCTTTCGAGATATGAGAGGTGCTCAAGTTGTTCTGCGTTCATATGGTCGCGAGGTTCGCCAGAATAGCCATTTATCCGCGCCCACTGCTTAGCAGTTAGCCAACCAAGAACGATACGAGAAATCATATTGCTCTCGTTTGTGTAGTGGTGTTGCTGCGTCGTTTTCCCCTGCTCGGCACGGGCCATATTCAGCGCATCGCACATTGGCTTAAAGTTGTTTGCGGCACTGATACGGGCTTTTAGCTGGCGACGATAGCGGGCGGCGATTTCAGGAACGCTACGCTGTAATTCTTCCTCGCACTGGATGAAATAACGGCGGATAGCGCGACCCTGATCATTGCGTTCGATCATTGCCAGTTCTTTCGCCATTCCGACACTTAACAGATAGTCTTTGCCGGGTCTGCCAGACTGCTTAATCTTGCTGTAAGCCGCGCCATTCGGGCTTTTCCCCAAATTTGGGGAAATAGTTTTATGGACTGAGTAATCGTGCCCAATGGTGAAGTCATATTCAGAGATGCGATCAGTGATCCATGTAGAGAAGTCTTTTCCCACGCCCAACGCTTTGTGTAACGCTTTTGCGCTAACAATATTGGCTTCACGCCCACCGATATGACCAGGAATAACCGGGACAATTGCGGCAAATTCATTACCGTTAATTGTGCTCAGAGAGGCGTTCAGATGAGGGGCGGCCTCAGAAATTAATCTGCTTTTTTCGATGTTCATTTTCAGTCTCCGTTAAGCGGCGTTAAACGCGTCCGGGTAGAGTTTCAGAATGTCGGCAATTTCCTGCTGAGAAAGTCCGTTGTGATCATTTATGTTCGCAAGATGGTTAATATGAGTGATCACTTTCAGAACATCACCACGGCAGGAGAAACGGTAGCGAAGGTGTGTTCCGATACCATCAGGATTCTTTTCGTCGATACGCTCCAGAGTGATTCCAAGCTGGCGTTCTAACTCTGTTGCATAGTTACGACCAGAAGACAGACGGCAGTAGCGAAGAATGTCGTTTTCTGTCCATCCCTCTATACCAGTACGCAGCATATAGACTCGGGCACGATGCTTTTTCGGTGTGCGCTTTGGTGCTTGAAGGGATTTTGTAAGGGGCGTAATATCAGATACGCGAATATCTGAATTAGCCGCCTGTAATGGGCGGTTTTTCTTTTCCATCAGGCCACCTCGTCTCTAGATTCTAATATACACTTCTCAATCCATTCATCTATTTCAGACTCAACAAAAGCAATAGCCCGACTTCCAATTTTTACCTGTTTAGGGAACCTCCCCTGACTAATAAGACGATAAATCCATGCTTTGCTATAACCAGTTCGCCTTTGAACTTCAGAGAGACGAATTAATGAATTGTAATTAGCCATTTATTAATATCCTGTACTAATGACGCAATAACCCCCTCCTGCAACGAATGGCGAGAGTTTTATTTGCGTCAAATGTCGAATACGCCAAAGACCACAATATGAAAAACATATTGCGGTCTTTTATAAAAGATAGTCAGATTGTTTTGGTTTGTTTGCTCCACAAGGGTAGAGCTACCCTGCATTTCGGCAGGATCACGCTATTAGGCGTGACATCCAGTAGTTTTAAAGAACAATTGCGCTTTGTCAGCGCCAAAGCCTGTTAAAGAACATTCCGCTTTTCAGCAGCGTAGAAGGCTCAATACACCTTCGTTTATAAAAGAGCGATTGCCCTTCTCCAGGGCTAACTGTTAAATAGCAATCCTCTGTGAGTTTTTATCAATCTACTCCTCTATACTTTAGTAAACCTCTGTACACTTGTCCAGTTGTTTCATGCGTGTTTTTCAAACACCATATGCACCACATTTCCGCCATGCTCGAGAGAATCCATATAGTCGGCATACCATTGAAGCATCTCCCGCCTTCCATCCAGATATTGCGCATGGTTGTATGTGCCACGAATTGAGTTCTTATCAACGTGAGCGAGCTGTGTTTCTATCCACGCAGTGTTATAGCCCTGCTCATGCAAAATCGTACTCATAGTGTGCCGGAACCCATGACCAGTTACACGCCCAGCGTAGCCAATGCGCTTAAACACTTGGTTTATGCTGGCCTCACTCATTGTTTTCCTTGGATCATTGCGCCCGGGAAACATAAGAGGGTAATTGCCTGTTATTTCTCTAATCTTCCCAATAAGCGAAAGAGCCTGCTCAGACAATGGCACAATATGAGGCCGCCGCATTTTCATACGTGAAGCGGGTATCTCCCAGATAGCCTTGTTGAAATCAATTTCATCCCATAATGCGCCACGTAGTTCGCCAGTTCGCAAGCCGGTGATAATCAGTAGACGAGCCGCCATAACAACCAATGCGCTTCCCGAGTAACTGGACAATGCCTTGAAAAAATCAGGTAATTCTTTGGCTGTAAGGAAAGGGTAATGATTAGATTCATGGCCTTGCATCGCGCTAGTAAGGTCTGGTGCAGGGTTATACTCTGCGCGACCAGTGACTATTGCATAGCGGAAAACTTCCCCGCACCGCTGCCTCACTTTTTTGGCTTTTTCTGTAGCACCTCGCCCCTCGATGCGCCGCAGCACATTCAGAAGTTCAAGTGGTTTGATTTCGGCGATTGGTTTTTTGCCAATGTAAGGGAACACATCTTTGTTGAAGGCTTCGAGGATGTCTGAAGCATAACCAGCAGACCATTTTTTTAATTTGCTGCTGTGCCACTCAAGGGCAATATCTTTGAAGGTGTTGTTTAACTGCGTTTCCCGGGCAATCTTTTCCTCTCGTTTCGCTTCCATCGGATCGATACCACCAGCGATACCTCTTTTCGCATCTTCACGTTTTGCCCGAGCATCGGCTAGAGTAACCTCAGGATACACACCTAGTGCCAATAGCTTCTCTTTACCAGCTACACGATATTTAAGTCGCCAGTATTTACCTCCATTAGGTTTTACCAAGAGATACAAACCGCCACCATCGGCCAGCTTGTAAGCCTTCTCTTTTGGCTTGGCTGTGTCTATTTGACGGGCATTGAGTTTCACTTGGGGGTACCTCCACTAAACCGAACAGCAAATACCCCCATAAGTACCCCCATCTGGCCGTAGATTTTGAGGGACTTTAGTAGACGTCAAAAGACGAACGGGGCTTTAATACGCGGATTATAAGGGGTTTTGAAAGACTTTAGTAGACTTGGGGAGATGTTTGAATGGTGCCGATAATAGGAGTCGAACCTACGACCTTCGCATTACGAATGCGCTGCTCTACCAACTGAGCTATATCGGCCCTGAAAGAACATGTTCACGAACGTGAATCACGGTGGACAAGGTTAAAACTAACCGGGCGATGCGTCAATGGCCTTGTGAATCAAATGGCTACTTTTGCATCACCCGGTTTTATTTACGCACGAATGGTGTAATCACCAATGCCGATCCACTTGTAAGTGGTCAGAGCTTCCAGCCCCATTGGGCCGCGCGCGTGGAGTTTTTGTGTGCTTACCGCAACTTCCGCCCCCAGACCAAACTGGCCGCCGTCGGTAAAACGCGTAGAGGCGTTAACGTAAACAGCGGAGGAATCCACTTCGTTAACAAAACGCTGGGCGTTGCGCATATCGCGGGTCAGGATCGCATCGGAGTGTTGCGTGCCGTGTTCACGAATATGGGCAATGGCGTCATCCAGATCGCTAACGATTTTGACGTTCAAATCTAATGACAGAAACTCATCGTCATACTCTTCGGCTTTAACAGCCACCACCTTCGCGGGGCCTGCCTGCAACTGCGCCAGCGCGGCTGCATCAGCGTGTAACGTCACGCCGCTTTCCGCCATTTGTTTGCTTAATGCGGGCAGGAAGCTATCTGCGATGTTTTTATTTACCAGCAACGTTTCTACCGTATTACATGTGCTCGGTCGCTGAGTTTTCGCGTTGACGATCACTTTTAATGCTTCAGCGATCTCTGCGCTTTCATCAACGTAAATATGGCATACGCCTATACCGCCTGTGATCACCGGGATTGTCGACTGCTCGCGGCACAGTTTATGCAAACCAGCCCCACCGCGCGGGATCAGCATGTCGATGTATTTATCCATACGCAGCATTTCACTGACCAGCGCACGGTCAGGATTATCAATTGCCTGCACGGCACCCGCCGGTAAGCCGCAGGATTTCAGGGCGTCCTGAATCACCGCTACCGTTGCAGCGTTAGTGCGACAGGTTTCTTTGCCGCCGCGCAGGATCACCGCGTTACCGGTTTTCAGGCACAGGGAAGCAACATCAACCGTCACGTTCGGGCGCGCTTCATAAATCACGCCAATCACCCCCAGCGGTACGCGACGACGCTCAAGACGCAGGCCGCTGTCCAGTACGCCGCCATCGATTACCTGCCCCACCGGATCGGCGAGATTGCACACCTGGCGCACATCGTCGGCAATGCCTTTCAGCCGTGCGGGCGTCAGTGCCAGACGGTCAAGCATCGCTTCGCTAAGGCCATTGGCACACGCGTCTGCAACATCCTGCGCGTTAGCGTTGAGGATACTTTCGCTTTGTGCTTCCAGTTCATCGGCGATTTTTTCCAGCACACGATTTTTTTCGCGGCTGGAGAGTTGCGCTAATTTATACGAGGCTTGCTTCGCGGCAATGCCCATTTGTTCCAGCATCGGCCAGCTCCTTAACGGGTAATCATGTCATCACGGTGAACGGCAACCGGGCCGTATTCATATCCCAGTATTGCATCAATTTCTTGCGAGTGGTGTCCGGCAATACGGCGTAATGCATCGCTGTTGTAACGACTGACGCCGTGGGCGATATCGCGACCTTCGAGGTTGCAAATACGGATGACTTCACCACGCGAGAAATTGCCAGTCACGCTTTTAATGCCTTTCGGCAACAGGGAGCTGCCGCGTTCCAGAATGGCGGCAGTTGCCCCTTCATCTACCGTGATTTCACCCGCAGGCGGCGCACCGAAAATCCAGCGTTTACGGTTTTCAAGCGGAGTCGCCTGGGCATGGAACAGCGTACCGACGGAAATGCCTTCCATCACATCACCAATAACGCCCGGCTTGCTGCCCGCGGCAATAATGGTGTCGATACCCGCACGGCAAGCCACGTCAGCGGCCTGCAATTTGGTGCTCATACCGCCAGTTCCGAGGCCTGAAACGCTATCACCGGCAATCGCGCGCAGTGCGTCATCAATGCCGTACACATCTTTAATCAGTTCTGCCTGCGGATTGCTGCGCGGGTCAGCGGTATACAAACCTTTTTGATCGGTCAGCAGCAACAGTTTATCGGCACCCGCCAGAATCGCCGCCAGCGCAGAAAGGTTATCGTTATCACCGACCTTAATCTCTGCAGTAGCGACAGCATCGTTCTCATTAATTACCGGAACGATATTGTTATCGAGCAACGCACGCAGGGTATCGCGGGCGTTCAGGAAGCGTTCACGATCTTCCATATCAGCACGGGTCAGCAACATCTGCCCGACATGAATGCCGTAAATTGAAAACAGCTGTTCCCACAGTTGAATCAGTCGACTCTGCCCTACCGCCGCCAGCAGCTGTTTTGAAGCGATAGTCGCTGGCAATTCCGGGTACCCCAGGTGCTCACGTCCGGCGGCAATCGCACCTGACGTCACAATAACAATCCGATGCCCGGCGGCATGTAACTGCGCGCACTGGCGAACAAGTTCAACGATATGGGCACGGTTCAGGCGGCGCGATCCGCCTGTTAGCACACTGGTGCCGAGTTTTACCACCAGCGTCTGGCTGTCACTCATGATTCTCTGCCATTCAATTTTAGGAAAAAATGATATCAAACGAACGTTTTAGCAGGACTGTCGTCGGTTGCCAACCATCTGCGAGCAAAGCATGGCGTTTTGTTGCGCGGGATCAGCAAGCGTAGCGGCAGTTGTTTACGCTTTTATTACAGATTTAATAAATTACCACATTTTAAGAATATTATTAATCTGTAATATATCTTTAACAATCTCAGGTTAAAAACTTTCCTGTTTTCAACGGGACTCTCCCGCTGAATATTCGCGCGTTAATTAAAATCAGGAATGAAAATGAAAAAGAGCACTCTGGCATTAGTGGTGATGGGCATTGTGGCATCTGTATCCGTACAGGCCGCAGAAATATATAACAAAGACGGTAATAAACTGGATGTCTATGGCAAAGTTAAAGCCATGCATTATATGAGTGATAATGACAGTAAAGATGGCGACCAGAGTTATATCCGTTTTGGTTTTAAAGGCGAAACACAAATTAACGATCAACTGACTGGTTATGGTCGTTGGGAAGCTGAGTTTGCCGGTAATAAAGCGGAGAGTGATACTGCACAGCAAAAAACGCGTCTCGCTTTTGCCGGGTTGAAATATAAAGATTTGGGTTCTTTCGATTATGGTCGTAACCTGGGCGCGTTGTATGACGTGGAAGCCTGGACCGATATGTTCCCGGAATTTGGTGGCGACTCCTCGGCGCAGACCGACAACTTTATGACCAAACGCGCCAGCGGTCTGGCGACGTATCGGAACACCGACTTCTTCGGCGTTATCGATGGCCTGAACTTAACCCTGCAATATCAAGGGAAAAACGAAAACCGCGACGTTAAAAAGCAAAACGGCGATGGCTTCGGCACGTCATTGACATATGACTTTGGTGGCAGCGATTTCGCCATCAGTGGAGCCTATACCAACTCTGATCGTACCAACGAGCAGAACCTGCAAAGCCGTGGCACAGGCAAGCGTGCAGAAGCATGGGCAACAGGTCTGAAATACGATGCCAATAATATTTATCTGGCAACTTTCTATTCTGAAACACGTAAAATGATGCCAATCTCTGGCGGCTTTGCCAATAAGACGCAGAACTTTGAAGCGGTCGCTCAATACCAGTTTGACTTTGGTCTGCGTCCATCGCTGGGTTATGTCTTATCGAAAGGGAAAGATATTGAGGGCATCGGTGATGAAGATCTGGTCAATTATGTCGATGTTGGTGCTACGTATTATTTCAACAAAAATATGTCAGCGTTTGTTGATTATAAAATCAACCAACTGGATAGCGATAACAAATTGAATATTAATAATGATGATATTGTCGCGGTTGGCATGACCTATCAGTTTTAATGGATATTGCCGGATGTGATGCATCCGGCACATTTCATTCACGCCGTTAACTTCACCGGTTCATCACGAAAATCATCTGCCGGTTCCAGCTTCAGATTCAGCGTCGCCAGCAGCTCACGCAGCTTCTCGTGAAATTCACGCAGGGTGTGCTCCAGTCGTTCAACCACTTCGGCATCTTTTATCTGAACACTCGTCCAGTCGCCTGCTTTATCGAACAGACCAAACTGGTAACTGTAGGTAAAACGGGATTCCTGCGCTTCCAGTTCCATCCACCAGCCCCAGAACTCACGCACTTCCGGTGCCGGTTTCACGTTGACGCATACAGCCAGACAATCGAAAAAGAATCGATTATCTTCGCACTTACCTTCACGAATATACGGGCCTAGTGCGGTAAATTTTTTGATCAATCTGCTCTTCGGGTGTCCACTCGGTAACGTCATTGCAATCTCCTGTTGTGATGCAACTGTTTTACCAAATTGGTAAAATTTAGCAAATTTTTAACACAAACGTTTTTCGATCCAGTCTGTGATTTCCTGAAGGCCTTTGTCAAAATTCCGATACACTGGGTTAAATGGGATCTCTAATAATTTACCGTCAGCAGATGATGAGGTGATTAAGCGTGAGTCCTCTTCCGGGCTGAACGGATCGTTCTTCCAGTAGCCTGATAACATTGGCGTTGGGCAGCGACGTCCCAGCAATCCTTGCACTTTTAATGAATAGCGATTCAACTCCACTCGCAACGCTTCGTCGGAAGCATCATGCATCCCTAAACGACTGGCCAGAACGTCAAGATACATTTCCGGCACCTGTTGCTGGCACTTAAAATCACTCAACAGGGTATGAACTACCGGACCAAGACAGGCAACCACTTTCAGACGCGGCGATTCAAGGTATGCCAGACGCACGGCAACGTTAGCGCCGAAACGGAAACCAAAGGCCGCGACGCGAGTGTGATCCACCCACGGTACGTTAGGCAGCGCCTTTAAAACGTGCTGATGCAACAGGCTGGAGTCCTGGGTGAGCTTCCATTTTGAAGAAAAGCCCACCGACGGCATATCAATAGTCAGCATAGCAATGCCGCGCGGCGCAAAATAACGTTCATACAGGCTGTAATAGTCCGTCTGCATCGCATCCAGACCACCACACATTAATACTGTCGGGAACGGGCCATCGCCTTTCGGCATATGCAAAAAGCCGGTGATGGGCGCACCGCCGGGTACGGTAAACTCCATCTGCCGCATCGTGCCCGGCAGACGCTGAGCGGCCTCTTCATAGGCGCGGTTTGACAAAGCCTGCGCTTGCTCGGCCAGGTCATCTCCTTTCAGATGAGGATAGGCAGCAATGTTGTACAACGTAGCCGCATGCAGCCAGTGTCGACCGCTGAGTTGCGGATCTTCTTCCGCACAGGCTTTTTGTTGCCACACCATCGCCTGGGTAGCCCACTCATAAATCCAGTTGCCGCCGCGGTAGCCAATCACCGTATCGTATAAATCATCGTCGGTACGTTCGGCATCGCTCATCACAATACGCGCCTGGACATCGAGGATTTCACGTGGGTCAATGCCGCGCCAGATCCACATCAGACGGTTAATCATGCGATACCAGTGAGGGATGGTTTTACCATCAAGGGCCGACTGCACAGGCAGTTGTGCGCCGTGACTAAAGCGGCGGACTAGCGTCGAGGTTTCAGGATGTTTAAAGCGGGGTTTGAACAGGGTTTCGCTCAGGTTTGCCTGTGTCATGGATGCAGCCTCCAGAATACTTACTGGAAACTATTGTAACCCGCCTGAAGTTAAAAAGAACAACGCCCGGCAGTGCCAGGCGTTGAAAAGATTAGCGACCGGAGATTGGCGGGACGAATACGACGCCCATATCCCACGGCTGTTCGATCCAGGTATTTTGCGGGATATCAACAACATAATCATCAACCAGCGGACGACCGGCCGGTTTTGCGAAGATGGTGACAAAGTGCGCTTTTGGATACATTTCACGAATCGCAACCGCAGTACCACCGGTATCTACCAGGTCATCAATAACGATGAAGCCTTCGCCATCGCCTTCTGCGCGTTTCAGCACTTTAAGCTCGCGCTGGTTGTCGTGATCGTAGCTGGAAATACAAACGGTATCGACATGACGAATACCCAGTTCACGCGCCAGTAACGCACCCGGTACCAGACCGCCACGGCTTACGGCAATAATGCCTTTCCATTGTTCAGAAGGCATCAGTCGGCTTGCGAGTTTACGTGCATGGATCTGCAACATGTCCCAGGTGACGATGTATTTTTCGCTCATGTGAAGTGTCCCAGCCTGTTTATCTACGGCTTAAAAAGTGTTCGAGGGGAAAATAGGTTGCGCGAGATTATAGAGATCTGGCGCACTAAAAACCAGTATTTCACATGAGTCCGCGTCTTTTTACGCACTGCCTCTCCCTGACGCGGGATAAAGTGGTATTCTCAAACATATCTCGCAAGCCTGTCTTGTGTTGACAACATTTTCTGCTAACCCTGTGACCTGCAATACTGTTTTGCGGGTGATCGACAAGGAGACTTAACGTGTCTGAACTGTCTCAATTATCTCCACAGCCGCTGTGGGATATTTTTGCCAAAATCTGTTCTATTCCTCACCCGTCCTATCATGAAGAGCAACTCGCTGAATACATTGTTGGTTGGGCAAAAGAGAAAGGTTTCCATGTCGAACGCGATCAGGTAGGTAATATCCTGATTCGTAAACCTGCTACCGCAGGTATGGAAAATCGTAAACCGGTCGTCTTGCAGGCCCACCTCGATATGGTGCCGCAAAAAAACAACGACACCGTGCATGACTTCACTAAAGATCCTATCCAGCCTTATATTGATGGCGAATGGGTTAAAGCACGCGGCACCACGCTGGGTGCGGATAACGGCATTGGTATGGCCTCTGCACTGGCGGTTCTGGCTGACGAAAACGTGGTTCACGGCCCGCTGGAAGTGCTGCTGACCATGACCGAAGAAGCCGGTATGGACGGTGCTTTTGGCTTACAGAGCAACTGGTTGCAGGCTGATATTCTGATTAACACCGACTCCGAAGAAGAAGGTGAAATCTACATGGGTTGTGCGGGAGGTATCGACTTCACCTCCAACCTGCATTTAGATCGTGAAGCGGTTCCAGCTGGTTTTGAAACTTTCAAGTTAACCTTAAAAGGTCTGAAAGGCGGTCACTCCGGCGGTGAAATCCACGTTGGCCTGGGTAATGCCAACAAACTGTTGGTGCGCTTCCTGGCGGGTCATGCAGAAGAACTGGACCTGCGTCTTATTGATTTCAACGGCGGCACACTGCGTAACGCCATCCCGCGTGAAGCCTTTGCGACCATTGCTGTCGCAGCTGATAAAGTCGACGCCCTGAAATCTCTGGTGGATACCTATCAGGAGATCCTGAAAAACGAACTGGCAGAGAAAGAGAAAAATCTGGCATTGCTGCTGGACTCTGTTGCGAACGATAAAGCTGCCCTGATTGCGAAATCTCGCGATACCTTTATTCGTCTGCTGAACGCCACCCCGAACGGTGTGATCCGCAACTCCGACGTGGCAAAAGGTGTGGTCGAAACCTCCCTGAACGTCGGTGTGGTGACCATGACCGACAATAACGTAGAAATTCACTGCCTGATCCGTTCTCTGATCGACAGCGGTAAAGACTACGTAGTGAGCATGCTGGATTCACTGGGTAAACTGGCAGGTGCGAAAACAGAAGCAAAAGGCGCATATCCTGGCTGGCAGCCGGACGCTAACTCTCCGGTAATGCATCTGGTACGTGAAACCTATCAGCGTCTGTTCAACAAAACGCCGAACATCCAGATTATCCACGCGGGCCTCGAATGTGGTCTGTTCAAAAAACCGTATCCGGAAATGGACATGGTGTCTATCGGGCCAACCATCACCGGTCCACACTCCCCGGATGAGCAAGTTCATATCGAAAGCGTTGGTCATTACTGGACGCTTCTGACTGAACTGCTGAAAGAAATTCCGGCGAAGTAATTATTTGATTTGCTGCCGGATGGCGTTTAATCGCCTTCCGGCAGTTTCATCCTTCATTACCCTTCGATAAAGGCCATCCCTGTAAACGTTCGTCGCGGGTTGCCACGTTCAATCTGGTGATGGAACATTCGCCGCTGCGATTTCAGCGCCGCGCTATTTTCCTGTTGCTGTTGTTCCAGCTTCCAGGCAATCAGTAATCGCGCCAGCCGTTTGTTAGCATGCTGACTGCGCTCTGACTGAACCTTCACGCTAATACCGGATGCCAGATGCGTGGCGCGTACCGCCGAGTCGGTTTTATTGACATGTTGACCGCCCGGCCCCGACGAACGCAGCGTCTCATAACGGATTGCATCCGATTGTTCCTGCTCATCAGCGGTAAAACGCCCAATGCCCAGAAACCAGTTTTTGCGCCCATGATGAGGCCGATACGGACTCGGACAAATCCACTGAATAGTGCCGCACCAGCTTTCGCTTAGAGCCCATGCGTTATCGCCATCCAGAGAAATCAGCGCCGAACGCAGTGTGTCAGAGTAGCGACCCGTTTCTGTTTCCAGCACCGTTACCGCGACGTCCTGTCGGGTAGCTTCTTTAATCAGCCTGTCCAGTGCTTTTTTCACTGCGAGACAACATTCTTCCGGCCCCTGAGCAGAGGAGAGTTGTAGCAAGATCATCCTTTTTTCCCTCCACTGTTTTTGAGCGTCAGCACCGGGCGCAGTCGCGCGACAGGAATAATTAACCCAGCCAGCACCAGACATTGCACCACGCTTTCAGCCGATTTATAGGCTTGTGGCGCTTCTTCAAAGATGAGTTGTTTATCGCGACAAATTACCCGACTGCCAAGTTCAGTCCGCGAGAGTTGCGTCGCCGTGTATTTCGCTGCCAGACGCCCTTTACACTCGGTGCGCCCCCATTTACGCCCCGCCCCATGCGCCAGCGAGTGGAGCGTTTTTTCGTTCGCAACAGGTTTAACCAGCCAGGAGTAATCGCCGCGTGAACCGGGAATAATCACCAGACCGTTGTCATCCGGCGTGGCGCCTTTACGATGCAACCAGCCCTGTTGATCGCCGATTTGGCACGCGCTAACAAAGTTATGCGCCACATCCAGAACCGGACTTCCGGTGGCCTTAACTTGTTGCATTATGCGCAAAGCGATCAGCTGGCGATTAATACGCGCAAACGCCAGCGCATCGTCATGTTCCGCAATATACCGTAGCGCGTCGTCACTGCCTTCAGGCAAACCATGATGCGAAAACGAGGCAATATGCCGCTGTAAAATAGACTGCCCCAATCCCCTCGAGCCGCTATGAACCAGCAGTTGCAGATGCTGCGCATCCAGACCAGCCAGTGCAAACAGTTCCGCGACGATAATTTGATCAATCTGTTGCAGTTCTGCGAAGTGGTTACCGCCACCGATGGAGCCAAGCGAGTTGCGCCACGGATGCTGTGCAAATGCTGACGGCAGGTTTTCCTCCAGCCAGCTTTCTTCAGCAACGTCATCCAGATCTGATAATCGCTTTTCAAACTTATCGGCGTTGTATTTGCGAGCGAGAATATCTGTTTGCCATAGCGCCATACCGCAGCCGATATCATTGCCGACCAGTGCCGGGTAAAAACGACCAACAGAGAAGAACGCTGCGCCAATCGGGTAGCCGCGTCCGGGATGTAAATCTGGCATCCCCACAACGCGCTGCATGTTGGGTAAATTTGCCGTGGTGTGTAATTGTTGGATCGCTGAACTTTCGATCCACAGGTCATCAGATGCGATGGTAAATACCGCATCGGATAAGGGACGAATATATTTGCCCATGTACCATTCCATTTATGAATAAAAATCAGGAAATGGCAGACGAATCCAGGGCAAGAAAAAAGAATTAATCCTGGAAAGGTCTGCAAAGAGTCATTGATAAAGGATTTGTCATGATTTACCTCCTTGCAGTTTGTGGAATAAGAAAACGCGCACATACTAGACGGGCGTTATTTTCATTGCAAGCTGGATTTAATGTTGCGGTTTATATCGCATATAAAAATTAGTAAACCACGTTCCCCGGCATTCAACGCGCTGCTGCTTAACTGTCTGAAAACCATAACGTTCAAAAAAGGGTTTTGCGGTTATGCTGGCGTCCACCGTAAGTTCGGATTCAGACTTAATCAATGGTTTTAACAAAGCGCTGGCAACTCCGCGTCGGGTGTATTCCGGTTCAACAAATAACATATCGATATAATGTCCAATGCGGGTAATAAAACCAACCGGTTGTGCATTAATAACTGCAACCCGCACTTGTGATTTCGCGAGTTTCTCCTTCCAGCGAGATTCGTCAATCTGCGCCCAGGCGGCAATTTGCTGTGGAGAATAGTGCTGACTCGCCGTCATCGTAACAGCTCGAAGGAAAATAGCGCATAGTTGCTGAAAATCACCAGGCTGATAGTTTCTTATTTGTATGTTATTCATAATATAAATTCAAAAACGCATGCGAAACGCTTCTGCCATTTTCCCAATTTTATGCATTTGGTTGTTATCTCGAGCCAGTTTATGAGGTTCAGGTTTCAGAATGGCAATGAGCAACCATGCTTGCTCATCAAACGCACCCTGACAATATACCAAATGCGCTTCGTCATTCGTTCTGCTGAATTGGCGCAACTGTGGCGGAAATGGATTATTCACATTTGCCAGATGAATATGAGCAACTCGCTCAAATTTGATTAATGGCCAGGTAAACGAGTCGTCGTAGAGTGCATCGCGACCAAATATATCTGGCAAAACACCGTCACGCTTATAGGAAATAAAATCCGCCGTTAACGCTTCAAGTTCCTCTGCTGTAAGTTGCAGGCGAATAAGTTTTGTTTTGAATACCCGCATCCTTATTCCTTAAAGTCATTGAAATCATCATCCGTCATATCATTAAGATATTGTTCAGCGCGGCGTGTAATTTCCTCTAATCTTGCGGCACTCGGACGGAAGCGCGCCTTAACCAGTTTTTTCTCCTCTTGTTCAGCAAGCATGTCCATTAACGCTTCAAATGCGCTGGCACTTAAGAGATATCCTGCGGGGCGATTATTAGAAAGAACCGCAACCGGTTGATCAATAAAGTATTTAGCTGGGTTTTTACGTAACTCAGTGATATTGACCGATTTTTCAGCGAGAATTCGATGCATACAGTGATCCCCTCATAATAATGCACATCAGAATATACATAATAGTATACATCATAATCCCAGCACCAGTTGTCTTTCCATTTGAGGGTCAAGTAACGTCACATGCAGCCCCACCAGACGCACACCGCGCCCGCCACGGCGTTCATTCCAGGTTTTACGCGCGGTGGCGATTAGATCAGATTTATTCAGCCGCGGCCAGACGTGCTCCTGAGTAGTTTGCTGAAAATCGTCGAATTTTAATTTCACCCCCTGGCGGGCAATCAGCAAATCAGGTTTTACCTTTGCCAAACGACGCTCCAGTTCAGGGTAAAGCCGCTCGATGATCGCTTCACATTCAGACCAGTGATGAATATCTTCCGCCATCGTACGTTCTACACCGACGGATTTTCGCAACCTTTCGCTGTTAACATCGCGCTCGTCAATGCCCTGACTACGCTCCCACAAAATGCGGCCAAATTTGCCAAAACGTTTGAGCAGAGTCACCAGATCACACTTTTGCACATCACCGCAGGTTCGTAGCCCCATCGCTTCCAGTTTAGCCGCTGAGACTTTGCCGACGCCGGGAATTTTTGCCAGCGGTAAGGTTTGCAGAAATGCCGGAACCTCAGCCGGAGTAATCACAAACTGACCGTTGGGTTTATTCATGTCGGAGGCGATTTTGGCGAGAAACTTGACCGGCGCAACGCCCGCAGACGCCGTCAGTTGCAGCTCGTTGAAGATCGTCTGGCGGATTTCCTGGGCGATGAGGGTCGCAGAACCGTGGCAATGGACGCTATCGGTGACATCGAGATAGGCTTCATCCAGTGATAACGGTTCAATGCGCGAGGTATAGCGCGAGAAAATTTCGCGGATATGATTTGAGGCTTCTTTGTAGGCGTCAAAGCGCCCTGGAAGCAAGGTGAGATGCGGGCATAATTTGAGCGCCATCCCTGTCGGCATAGCGCTACGTACGCCAAATTTACGCGCGGGATAATTGGCGGTGCTGATCACCCCCCGTCGTTCGCGGCTGCCGCCAATAGCAATAGGGATATCGCGCAGGGCGGGATTGTCGCGCATCTCCACCGCTGCGAAAAAGCAGTCCATATCCACATGAATGATTTTCACTTCCTAAAACACCCTTTATAATCTGGTCATAGAGTCATTATATTACTGGATAAACATACAGATGAAGAAGGTTTATAGTTACATTCGCTTTTCGTCAACGAAACAAGCATTTGGTGATAGTCACCGCAGACAGAGCAAGGCCATACAGGATTGGTTAGCCAACCATCCAGACCACATCTTAGATGAGTCTCTTAGTTTTGAAGATTTAGGACGTTCAGCCTTTCACGGTGACCATCTAAAAGAAGGTGGAGCACTCAGGGCTTTTCTTGAAGCTGTTAAGCAAGGTCTGATACCGTCAGATTCTGTCTTGCTGGTTGAATCGTTAGACCGTGTAAGCCGTCAGTCAATCAGCCATGCACAGGAAACTATTAGAGGTATTCTTGAGCAAGGTATTACAGTTGTCACTCTAAGCGACGGTGAAACGTATAACCGCCAATCTCTTGATGATTCTCTCGCATTAATCAGAATGATTATCCTACAAGAGCGTAGTCATAATGAATCTGTTATCAAGTCTGACCGTATTAAGAAGGCATGGTCACATAAACGACAACAGTTTGAACAAGACGGTACAAAGATAACCGGTAATTGCCCCGGATGGTTAAAACTCAATTCTGACAAAAAATCATTTTCGCTAATACCTCACCACATAGAAACGATTCATAGAATCTTTGACGAAAAACTTTCAGGAAAATCACTACATGCAATCGCCAGAGATTTAAATCTTGAAAACATCCCCACAATTACAAATAAAAGAGTGGACACAGGCTGGACACCTACAAGAGTACGTGACCTTTTATTAAAGGAGTCTCTAATTGGTGTTGCTTACGGAGTCAGTGACTATTTCCCCCCTGCTATTTCAAAAGAAAAGTTTCATGCCGTACAGATGATTAGAGGTCAAGGCAAAGGCAAGAAGCCAACCTCACGACAACCAAGTTCTATTGATATCCTCAAAGGGATATGCAAGTGCGCAGAATGTGGTTCTACACTGCGTCAGCGTAATACCAAGAAGACACCAGAAGGACGCTACCCTAGAGGCTATCTTGAATGTCGTAATCGTCAACTTGGACGTTGTAATTCTAAGGCATTTAACCGTTCATTGATTGAAGATATACTCATTCAAAAGGTATTCCCCACACTTCAGTATCTGAGCCTTAAAAGTAATGGTGACAATATTTCTGTTACCACGCTTAAAGCTGATATCACATCACTAGAAAAAGGGATTAATAACCTAATCAGTCTTGCAGAAAAAGGATTAGGTGACCTTGACACATTAGCCCAAAGAATAACAAATAACCGTGTTGAACTTGAATCTAAGAAGAAGGACTTGAGACAAGCTGAAGCTATCCTGTCATTAAGGTCAGATAACGATATACAAGACAGTGACCGGAAAACTGTAGAGGGACGTATCAAACTACAACTTGCCATAAAGTCATTCGTCAAAGAGATAATTTTTGACTACGACAAGCAAGAAATAACTATACGCTTATTGAATGGTAAATCTTTCTCTGGTATTTCAGTTGCACGAGAAGACAAAGACTTCGACCATAGTTCAATGTTTGAAGTGCTTCAAAAGTCATTATTAGACGTTGATGGAGTTTGCCTGTAAATAACAGGCATCATCAGGTGCTTATACACGCATCTTAATGGTATTTTTATTCAATACTACCCAGTTTCCTAGCAATTACTCCAATAATAATGTAGAACACAAGCCTCATAACATATTGAAATATATAAATAATTTCATAATTACTTATCAAAAAACTATGCAGTTGTTAGCCATCCCTCTCTCGGCTCTTATGAATCGCCATTTACAGGACTATCTAACTGATTGGATTCGCATTAAAATTTCTCAAACCAGAGTTTTCTATGGAGCAGTAATTGTGAGTAGTGAAGAAAGTATCACGGAATCAGTTAAGCAGACTTTGAAGGAACGAGTAGCTAACCCTTTATGGGGTTACATCATTTTGTCATGGGTAGGATTTAACTGGAAAAGCATTGCTATCATGTGTCTTAGTGAGGCTTCGGTTGTTACTCGTATTCAACAAATCACATCGACGGAAGACTTCTATCTAAAAACATTATGCTATCCCGTAGTGCTGGGGTTCATTTTGGCGACCTTTTTTCCTTACATCAGCAATCTTGTAACACTACTTCAAGTCAAGGCAACCGCATGGCGCGTAAGACAAAAAGTAGAAGCTGAAAATCTTGAAGAGTCAGCCAGACTGGCTTCAAAATTGAAGATTGAGGCGCAAAAGAACAAAATCGAAGAAGAAGTTTTAAAAATTGAAGTTCTCAAAAAGGAGAGAGAGCAACTTCAGAATGATATCACGGATAGTAATGCGAGAGCCGATGCGGCGAGACTCCTTACAGAAGATGCTGTGAAAGAGTATTGGAGATGGGTTGATAAGACTGCTGAATTATTGATTACCTTGGATAACTTCAATAAATTAGGCAACGGCATGTCAATGAATCAGTTTAAAGAGAGCGTAAAAAACATTATTGCAGATGATGCGCTTGATGCCGCACTGAAAAATGTTAGAGACAAGCAGAGCCAAATGAATAAGGTGAAAAGTAACCCAACTTACTCTGATACCTTCAGGAGGTAGTTGTTATTCGGTTTTACACCAATGCCTTGAAACCGTTCTTACACTCAGTCCAAGGACTTTAGCAACCTGAGATTGAGATAAGCCCTTCTTTTTATGCTCTTGAACCGCCTGTGTAGTGTTTTTAGCTACAGGGCGGCCTAAAACCTTACCTTGAGCTTTAGCTCGTTCTAAACCCTCTCTGGTTCGCTCTCTGATGCGGTTAAGTTCAAACTCTGCAAAGGTACTGAATAGTTGAAGAATAAGTTTACCTTCAGCACTTGAAAGGTCTTGGACAGGCAAATCTAGACAGACCAGCTTAACACCCATACCAAGTAACATTGTGACGGTCTTCTGTACGTCAATGTTATCCCTTCCTAAGCGGTCAATCTTGGTCACTACAAGACAATCACCTTCTTCCAGCTTATCCACCAGCTTTACAAATTGTGGTCTGTCCATAGCTGGTGTAGCCCCACTAATAACTTCCTCAATTACTCGTGAAGGTTTGACTTCATAACCAGCACGTTTAACAGCTTCTACTTGGTTTTGTGTGGTGAGGTCATCAACTGATACACGGCAGTAAGCAAAGATGCGTGACATGTTCTATCCTTCTATATAGTCAACAAAGGTCTGCTTTGTTTGTCTATAGACATTAAATCAATTATCACAATTGTTGTCTACAACTACGGCTACCTTTTTATATAGACACTTAACGGGCGTTTGTTGTCATGGTTATTTGTACAGTCAAAAACACAGGGAGATACCTACATAGTAATTCACAGAAAAAGTCAACGATATTTTGAGATTTTGCAAGGGTGCGGCTTAGGCGTGGTGACAGATACTAAACAGCCATATCTCTATGAGGTGGATTCTCATTGGTATTCTTACCCATCCCTACTGAATTCGCCTGTAAGATATTTGTGAAGCTATCAGGTAAGGATGGGATTAAGAGAGGTAGTATTGTAATTTTATTTTTGACTTAAAGGACTACAATCACCACGCCCACGGTAGAACCCCAAGCCATAGTATAGCCGCTTTATTGCTTTAATTTTTATATCCAGAACGCCACTCTCTGTAGTTGAAAGGCTCTTGAATCCTTGCTTATCCATTTCATTGGCGACCTTCTCGTGATATTCCCCCTCAACTCTATAAAGCTTATCGGTAACTCTATCTGTCGCTTTCTGGAATGTATCGGGGGAAATTCTGTAATAGCTTTCACCCGCTTTTGCTGTTTCCTCATTTAGGATTAAGCATCCAGCCATATCCAGTCCCTGAAGATTGATGCTGGGTTTAATAAAATCTTTCCCAAAAGAAGGAAGGGCAAAGAGTGTAAAAAAGAGTGAAAGAAATAATTTTCTCATTTTGAATTTGTTCGAAGTATTGACGATAATTTAATGGTATCCGTTTAAGAATTTTTAATAAAAGGCTTTTAAGAAGAGAGAAGAACCCCATAAAGGGGGTAGTAGGGACTTTTAAGTATCTTTAAAAAAGGTAAAATCTTGTCAAGCTCCTTGTCAATACCCTTTAGCTTGATTGCTCATTTTACAGGCAAATAGTGATTGCTGAAAGGGATAATTATTGCAATGCATAATCATGTCAGTTATGGTTTTGTGGTGGACTGATAAAAGAACTCAGAACATTAAGAGGTTTCAACGTTGAGAGGCGTCAGAGTATTGACGGATTTCACAACCTCTTATTCATTCAAGGCTTTTCCTTTGCTGTTAATGCTCGCGTAATCACTTAGGTTTCTTGGTTCCTTTATCGGTCTACAAAAAATATCATTCCCTCTGTAGTTGGTCACTATGCGTGGTCAGCCCGTTTTCTATTGTTTGAATAAAAGGAAATTTTATGAATGACTAAATATAACCCAAATCAGTTTTATAAATTTGATGTGCGAATCTCTCAACTTTCAGAAGAAATTAACGCAGCAGCAAGATTAATTTATATGGTCATGGTTCATAGCTGTAACTTCTATGAAGAGAAATACAAATCATATTCACCAAGTATTGACCATCTCGCTTATATGGCTGGCGTATCAAAGAGAACAGCAATCAGAGCCATTGAGACACTTGAGAAACATGGTTTAATTCAGGTTCAAAAGAATCAAGGTCGTCAAAGCACTTATCGTGTATTCACACTGGATGATAAGCCGGAATTACTTGTAAGACCTACATCACAGGAAGTTGCAGCATCAGTAAGACAAAATGACACCACTACCAGTGACAAAATGTCATCAGTACCAGTGACAAAATGTCATGGGGGTAGTGACAAAATGTCACCCGTATTAGAGTTATTATTAGATAAAACATTAGATGATAATATTATAGATAAGAGCAAAGAGACTGAACTTAATGAAGATATTAAAGGAGATGACTTTCTCTCTATGAATGAATCTGACCTTGATAGTGAAGCTACTAAAGAGACTTCTAAACAAGATAAAGAAATCTCTGATGTGACTGTTATTAGTGACCAGAAAGATACACAGTGCCACGCCGCTGGTGATGATGAACTGGAACTCTTCGATGATTATCTGGATGAAGATTTAGAGCGTGAAAAGGAATTGAAGTGCGAACAATATAAAGCGGAGAAGAAAAAGAGATTCGAACTGGCAAAACAAAAGAACAGACTTAGTGAACTTGATGACTTTGATGATAGTGACGATGATTTTACTTTTGCACCAAGAAAGAAAACCCGCATCGAGCCAAAGAAAGAAAAAGTTAAAGTCAGATGTGTTTATGCTGGAGGAATGTTTTAATAGGAAAATATCACGTGGAAAATGGCATGAGTACTTTCTCAGACTCAGCTAATGAGCAGGCTTCAAAAGTGCTTAAGTCGGGGAATGCTTTACGGAAATTTAGTGTGAATCCTAATAAACGCGGCACTTACTGATTTTGCTTTTGTGTGTATAATCTCTTTACATGTATAAATCCACAGGGTGCATAAGAAAGTGAAGATTATGATTTTACGCATTGCTCACCTCTCAACACTGGTAAAGTATACAGTGATTTCAGGGTTTGAGAAATGCGTAAAGATTCAGCATTTAACGCGCTCGCTGCGAAAGCACCTGCTGCTTATCCAGCTTTTGCACCAGCGGCTGCACCACTTTATCCCCATGCTGACCAAAGTATTGATACAGCGTATCGGACGCACTTTTGGTCAGCACCATAATCTCAATGCGCCGGTTGCCCGCGCTTTGCGGATTTTTGGCATCCAGCAGCATCTGGTCCGCCATTGCGCTTACCTGCATCACTTTATCTTCCGGCATTCCAGCCTCTTCCAGCACCCGACGAGCCGAAAGCGCGCGATCGCCCGAAAGGTTCCAGTTGTTGTAGATATTGTTTTTATAGGCCATCGCATCAGTATGCCCGGTAATAATAATTTTGTTATCGAGCGAGTCGAACACCGGCGCAAGCTCCACCAGCAGCGTTTTAAAGAACGGCATAATCTTCGCGCTGCCGCGTTCAAACATATTGCGGTTCTGGTCGTCTTTAATCAGCACGCGTAATCCCTGGGGAACAATCTCCATCTCCAGATTCGCTTCCATATGCGCATCACGGGCGATGGTATTGATACTGGTCGCCAGCTCGCCAAGCTCGGTGGCGGATTTCTTCTTCAACAGCGCCGTTTTCTCGTTGACGTCGCGCGCTTTTTTCTCCGTCTCTTCCGGCACCGCCACGGTGGCAGGTTTTGGCAGATGAGACGGGCTGATTTTATTTAACGGCGACAACCCACCACCGTTAAAAATCGACTGCCCGTGCAGCGCGGCGATAATGCTTTCACGCTCGGATTTACTGACGCTGTTGACAATCCACAGCGTCATAAATAGCGCCATCATTGCCAAAGTAAAGTCGGCGAACGCCACCTTCCACGCCCCGCCGTGATGCCCGGCATGATTCTTTTTGATCTGCCGCCGGACGATGGTGGTTTTTGCCCCACGCTCGCGGCGGTTGCCCGTCTTTCTCATGCTTATTCTTGCTCCAGCATCGCATTCACCCACGCGTCGAGGTTGGCGAAGGTCGGTTTGGACGCCAGATGCAGCAGCTTACGCCCGGCGTCCACCGCCAGCAGCGTCGGTTTGCCGCCTGCCTGCGCCACCAGCACGGTACGCACGCATTCCAGCAAAGAATGTTCCGCCCGCGCCTGTTGTTCCATGGCGTTGGCGAGCGGGTCCATCAGGCAGTAGCAGATAAACACGCCTAAAAACGTCCCCACCAGCGCTGCCGCCACTTTCAGGCCGATCAGGGCGATAGAGCCGTCAATCGACTGCATGGTGATGATGATTCCCAGCACTGCTGCACAAATACCAAATCCTGGCATCGCTTCGGCGGTACGTTGCAGCGAGCGCGACGGCGTTAGCAGCGACTCTTCGGCGGTATCCAGCTCCTGATCGAGAATGCCTTCCAGTTCGTGGGCGTCGATTTTGCCCATCGCCATCAGGCGAAAGTTATCGGCAATAAAGGTCACCAGCCGCTTCTGGGTTAACACCAGCGGGTATTTCTGGAAAACGGTACTCTCTTCCGGCTGCTCAATATGCTGATCCAACATCCGCAGACCGCCGTTTTGTACCATTTCAAGCAACTCATACAGGCACATTAATAGCTGGCGCTGAAACTCCGGCCCGAGCTGTTTTTTACTGATCACGCCTTTAATTTGATGGGCAATCTCTTTCAGCACATGTTTCGGGTTCCCAATAATCATCGCCCCGAAACCCGCACCCAAAATAATGATCATTTCCGCCGGTTGCCAGATAGCCACTAATTGGCCGCCCGCTTCAAAATAACCGCCAAATACGCAGCCGAGCACCACCAGTAAACCTAATATTTTTTGCATGATTTCTTCACTTTAATTCGGATAGACAAAATCACGAATTTTCTGCGCGATCTGTTTATTCAGTTGACAAATTCGGGCCTCGGTTAGCCCTAATACCAGCGCAATCTCTTTGAGATTCATCTCATGCTGGTAATACATGGAGAGGATCAGTTGCTCTTTTTCGCTTAATTGTGAAAGCGCGTGTTGCAACATTTGCTGGGTGACAAACTGATCTTCCAGTTCCCGGCCAGCAAGCGGAATGCCTGGCCCTTCGCCGTTCAGCAGTTCGTCCAGGCTGGCGAGCGTTTCCGCCCCTTCCAGTTGCTGATATTCGAGATAATCTTCATGCGAGATCCCTTCCTCAGCCAGCTCCTGCCACTCCGGTTCGTGCCCCAGTTTTTTACGCGTTTCGCGAATCAGGTCTTTCATCTGATGATATTTCTGTCGCAGCTGGCGCGGTCGCCAGTCGAGAGCGCGCAGCTCATCCAGGATCGCACCGCGAATCCGGTGCACGGCATAGCCCGCAAAACCTTCGTCCGGCAGCCCGTAGCGGCGAATGGCATTAAGCAGCCCCATTAACGCCGTTTGTTCCATATCCTGACGATCAATAATGCAATTACACTGCGGGGCAAGTTGCCGCACCACTTTACGCACCAGTGGTAAATAGGCCTGCAAGTAGTGGCTCTCCTGCTGCGGGGTTAATACCGGCGCGGCAGCAAATTCTTCTGACTCGAATAATACGTCCTGTAGCATGTTTATATCCGCCTGGTGATTACTGGAAGACCACTTTTTTCACCAGCAAATCCTTATACGGTGCGCTCATTTTGCGACGCTGAAGATCTTTCTTTAGCGCATCAGAAATCAGTTTGCGGATGGCAGATATTTTCATGCCCCGCAAATCTTCAAATTTCATTTCCGTCAGGCATTCAACCGCAATACTTTGATACAACGGCTCCTGATGTTTTATTTTTTCCGCTTCTTTGTCACTGGCAACCACCATCACTAATTCCGCCGACAAATAATGGTCCGCGCCGTTGTTGTCATGCAAAGTGACAATGGTTTCCGGCAGCGTCACAAATACGCTCTTGCTCTCATCCAGAGCTTCCACCGATTCCGTTTGCGCGGCGGTAGTCGGTTTTCCTTTTCCGGCATAATGATGCCAGACACTCCATCCTGCTCCAGCGCCGACCACCAACGCCAGAACGGCGCTGACCACGCCTGCCACCACGATTTTCTTCATATTGCCTTTACACTTTGATCAAAACGGATTCGTTCTGTTGAAATTGAGGCGCATCATCAAGCTGTAAGGCGGCACTCACCTCTTCCTGCTGATGGCCCGACTGTTGTTGCTGCTGCGACTGCCCTTCGGAGGAGACCTGTACGTTCACCTCCATAAAATTTTGCGCCGTCAGATGCTGGCGGAGATCGTCGCTAAACTGTTGTAACGCGCGGCAAACTTCACTTTGGTTCGCGCCGATGTGCACCATCAGTTTGCCGTTATCGAGTTGTACGGCGATCTCAAGCTTGCCAAGCGACGGTGGATCGAGACGGATGGTGGAGATCTGCTGTTGTTTGTTGAGCTGAAAGTGGATCTGATCTTTCAACAGCGTCGTCAGTTTTTCGCCCAGTTCGTCGATCGAAAGCGTGGCTGGTTTGGCGACAATCTCCTGATGATCGCTGACCAGCTCCGGCGTCTTAACCTGCAACACCGCACGCGCAATAACCGGTTCGCTGTCCGACACTTTTTCCGTTTTACGCTCGACCTGCGGGCGCGCGGTCACACGGGTTAGTTCAGGTTTCGGGCGAGCTGGCTGTGTTGAGACGCGCGGCTGCGTCGGCGCAATGGCATGTAAATCTTCACTGGCGTAAATTGCCAGTCTGGCCTGCTGTTCGGGTTTCGCCTGCGGCAACTGACTGATCAGCTCCTGCAACTGCGGCGGCAACGGCGTGAGTTCCTGCTGCTGCGTCGGGCGTTGCGGCGCGTTTTGCACCACCGCTTTCGTCAATTGCTGGATAACCGGCGATGTTGCGACGTTTCGCGGCTGCGGCGTGACCTGATGCGGCGCGGCAGGTTGCGGAAGTAACAGCGCCATTAGCGCCTGCATCGCCACCGGATCGTTCTCCTGCGGGCGCGTCGCCTGTTGCTGACTGGTTTTTGCGCTATGAACGCGCTCCGCCACCGCCGCGACCGCCATTTTCGGCAGGGTAAACGCGGGCGCGTTTTCACTACTCACCGGCGGTAAAATATCCGCTTTCAGCGACGCCGTTTCCGCAAGTGTTCCGAGCGTGGCAAGCAATGCCGGATTCATGACTTCTCCGAAAGTAAATTAACAATTGAGTAGGCCAGTACGCCTTCCTGATGCCGCTGATGCTGTTCCATACGCGCCTTCAACACTTCTGCGCGCTGCTCGCGCCGTTTAATCAGGGTATTAAACGCGCCGTACAACTGCGCTTTCACCGTATCCAACTGCGCCGCATCGGTTTCCGCCGCCGCGTAATCGTGAAACTGGCGCATCAACTGCTGATGCAGTGCCGGAAGGCGTCGCCAGCGTTGCTTGTCGAGGGCTTCATTCATCGCCTCGACCAGTGCGAAAAGTTGCCTGCGTTGTTTTTCCATCGTCTTAACCCAGCTTGCCCGAAAGCCCTTCCCAGCCTTCGCGCAGGTTGCTTAAGATCAGCATCACTTCATCGATTTTCTCTGCCGACAGTTCGCCGCTGGCCTCATACAATCGGTAAACGCAGTGGTCATAGAGGCGCGAAAGGTTGACCACCAGCTCGCCGCCAGTTTCAAACTCCAGCGAACTGGTGAGCGCATTGAGAATGTCGATGCATTTATTGATGCTCTGGGCTTTCTTCTCGAAACGCCGCCCTTCAATATGGCTTCTGGCGCGTTCCAGCTCGTCCATCAGGCCAGAAAACAGCACCAGCACCAGTTCCAGAGGCGATGCCGCCGCAGTACGCGCCGCGAGATCGATCTCTTTATATTGCGAATAGCCGTCCTGTACTTGGTACATCTTTAGGGATATTCCTTCTGAGTTACGCGAATGCCGCCATGCTGGCTTTCATGGTGTACACCTCGACCAGCGTGTTGGTGTACTCCTCGAGATAACGGTCGTAGTTGGCGTTATAGGTATCAGTAAGCTGATCGCCTTCGTCCTGAATTTTGCTCATCTGATCGTCAATGTTCTGCTGGCGCAGGGTGATGATGCCGTTGCTGGAGTCCGTGTAGGTGTTAATCAGGTCGTCCATCTGTGCCACCATGCTGTTGTCGCCAACGAAAATAGAGGTCAGACCGTCAGGATTTTTCGCCATTTCGTCGTTGAACTGGTCGGAGTCAATCTGTAAGTGGCCGTGAGAATCAAGCGTGATGCCATAGTCAACAATCGACACGCCGTTGTAGCTGGCATGGGCGATGTCATCGAGCTGGTTCGCCAGTGAACTGAGTCCGGCGTCGCCTGCAAATACCCCGGCGCTGGTACTGTCATCACCGTGAGTGGTTAGCGAATCAACCGTATCGATCAGGGTGTTATAGGCATCGACAAAGGTCTGCACTTTCTCCTGGCTGGCGCTGGAATCTTCGCTAATGTTAAAGGTGGTGAGATCGCTGTCAGAATCGCTGACTTCGGTGAAAGTCATGGTGACGCCGGGGATCACATCATCAAACGTATTGCTGCTGTTGGTGATCTCAGGCCCCGTGGCGCTGCCAAGATGAATAATCGCGTCCTGAGCGGAGGAAACATCCGTGGCAACGGGCGCGCTGGTGCTATCGTTGCTGGTGTCATGCCCCGTTACGCTCACCGAAAACGCGCTCTGCGCCCCGGTGCTATCCGAGGTGAGCATAATCGTGGTGGTGCCGTCGGTTTTTACCAGTGCCACCGACACGCCCGGATTGTCATCAGAGTCGTTAATCGCATTCACCAGTTCACTGGCGTCGATAAAACCGTCGCCGTCACCGTTCTGATCCGCCACCGACAGATCAATATCCATGGTGCTGTCGCCCATCGTCAGTTCAAAAGTGCCGGTGGCGGAAAAGGCGTCGTCGCCCATACTGAACGTGGTTTGCTGCCCCTGCGCCAGTTGCTCAACGAAAAACGAGTAGCTTCCCGCCTGCGCCTGGGAATTGGCGGAAACGGTCGCCGAGTCATTATTGCTGCTGGCGGCAAAAGTCACCGGGCCGTCGGTATCGCTGTTCAGCGCGTCAACGGCGCTCTGGAAATCGCTCAACGCCGAGCTGAGCGAGTCCAGGCCGCTGCTTTCAGCATCCAGCTCCGTTTGCTTTTCCTGCAAGTTTGCCGCCTGGGTGGCAACATCCGCATACGCGATTTCTTGCGCAATGGTTCTTGGGTTGATCATTGATGACTCCGGATAACAATGTCAGGTTATTGGCAAAAGGCGTGCCAATATTTTTTATGTGAATAATCAATAGATTGAAAAACAGGCGGAAATGGCGTTTCCGGTCTGGCGGAAAAAAGCCTGCCGCAGAAAGCACAACACCGCCCACAGGCGGTGTTGTTCGTGGCCGGATAAGGCGTTCACGCCGCATCCGGCAATCGGTGCACAGTGCCTGATGCAACGCTGACGCGTCTTATCAGGCCTACGGGTCCATGCCTGTTTTTATGCGTGTGCCCGTTTGTAGGCCGGATAAGGCGTTCACGCCGCATCCGGCAATCGGTGCACAACGCCTGATGCGACGCTGACGCGTCTTATCAGGCCTACCGGTCCACGCCTGTTTTTATGCGTGTGCCCATTTGTAGGCCGGATAAGGCGTTTACGCCGCATCCGGCTATCGGTGCACAGTGCCTGATGCAACGCTGACGCGTCTTATCAGGCCTACGGGTCCATGCCTGTTTTTATGCGTGTGCCCGTTTGTAGGCCGGATAAGGCGTTCACGCCGCATCCGGCAATCGGTGCACAACGCCTGATGCGACGCTGACGCGTCTTATCAGGCCTACGGGTCCATGCCTGTTTTTATGCGTGTGCCCGTTTGTAGGCCGGATAAGGCGTTCACGCCGCATCTGGCAATCGGTGCACAACGCCTGATGCGACGCTGACGCGTCTTATCAGGCCTACGAGTCCGCACATATTTTTATGCTTGTGCCCGTTTGTCGGCCCGAACTTACTGCAGCAGGCTGGAAACCATGCTGGACATGCTGTTGGACTGTTTCAGCATGGTGATGCCAGTCTGCATCAGCACTTGCTGTTTGGTCATGTTGGACGCTTCCGTCGCGTAGTCGGTATCCATAATGTTACCGATAGCGACTTCGGTGTTGTCCTGCATACTGGTCAGGTTGTTGGCGGTGTCGTTCAGACGGTTGATAGACGCACCCAGTTTGGACTGGATCTGCGAAACGTCATCCATCGCGGTAGAAATGCTGGTGATCATCTGGTTAGCCGAGCCAGACGCAGTCAGTTCAGTACCGCCAGAAACGCCTGCGGTGCCAGTGGTGTCTGCCTGATCCGCACTAAAGGAGTTGCTGATAGCAGAAAGGTCAGTCACCAGCGTGTTCAGTTGGCTTGAAATATTCACGGTCATGGTGTCGGAAGATTCCGCGCCCACCTGGAAAGTTACTGCGCTCTGGAACAGACCGTCAGTACCGGTGTTGCTGGTGCCGGAAACACCGAACAGGTTGGTGCCGCCGTAAGTAGTGTTTTGCAGCATGTCAGACATCTGCTGGCCCAGTTCGTCGTATTCGTCCTGCATCGCCTGCAGGTCATCGTCGCTGTAGGTGCCGTTCGCTGCCTGCGTTGACAGGTCTTTCATACGACCCAGCACGTCAGACATTTCGTCAAACATGCTGTCGGCGGTTTGCAGCATCGCGGTGGCATCATTGATGTTGCTCAGCGCCACGCCCATACCGCTGGACTGTGCCGTCAGACGGTTAGCAATTTGTTTGCCCGCTGCGTCATCGGCAGAAGAGTTAATCCGGTTACCTGTCGCCAGGCGTTCCATAGATGTAGACAGAGAAGAGCTGCTTTTGCTGATTGCATTAACGGCGGCCATTGAGGCGTTATTGGTGTTAATAGATAACATGATACTGCTCCTTGGGATTAATCATTTTCGTTTCGATACCCTGTAAAAACGACACCTCGGGAGCAAACTTAAAATCGCCGTTAAAAAAATTTCACTGCGGTTTATCCGATGCCACTTTTAGCTAAAAAAAGCAGGGTTTAAATTCAGATAAAAAGATTATTAGCAATATCTGCCACATGGCCAGGTATCAAAATATGTCTTCAACAAATGCTTGATATAGTTAAGATTGTCCTCAATTAACGCGTTTTCTCATCAATGTACTGATGCCAAAATTTACATTGCGTTGCAAATAGTACCCATTTGGCTATTGTACCTGTCCTGTCATTTCGTTACATTTCCACGCCATATAGTGATTAAGAATAATCCTATCACCATAAAATATTAATTATCACGCAGAAAAATCATCTTCTCAGGGACGTATAAGACTGTGCTTTATGCAAAGCACTATCAGGAAACATTTATCCCTTGCTAAGGTAAACTCAACTATGAGTATTATTATCAACAACTGGCGGATGGACCCGTCGCTTAATGCCTTAATACATTGCGAAACGGGTGAAACACGTCGTCTCGGCGAATACCATTTTATTTTGCTGGAAACATTAGCAAAAAATGCCGATGTGGTTTTATCGCGATCTTATTTATGTGCCGAAGTATGGAAGAACCGTATTGTCGGCGGAAACAGCCTGCCGACGGCGATCCATGCGTTGCGCGTTGCTATCGATGATGATGGCAAACAACAGAACATTATTAAAACAATTCCGAAGAAAGGGTATCTGTGCAATAAAGAGTATGTGTCTTTTCCGGAGTCATCGCCTGCGGAAGCGCTGATTATTACCGACCAGATACAGAAAACAACGCCAGAAGAGATATCTTCAACAACACCGCCTGTACCTGTTAGAAAAAAACATAAAGGACTGATGGGGCTGGCGTTGGCCGCGGCTGTTATATTGGTTGGCTCAACCGTGGGGTATTCACACTTGAAAAGTACACCTGACGCCCCGCAACTGGTAAAAGAGTCAATTAACAGTCCAAGAATAAAAATATTTCATCTTAGTTCTGGAAAGGAAAATAATTCCGTACCGTTACTGTCACAAATCCTCGCACCAGGAAAAGACAAACTCGATAATTTATTGTCAGCGCATAATATGACAATGACAACCTATTATAAATATGTTCGTAACCGACTGGAAAGCGATATTGTTCTGCGTAACCAGTGCAACGGCAGCTGGCAATTAACCTTTAATGTGGAAGGTTGGCAGAACAGCGATATTAATAGCGCGATGTATCAGAATTTAGAGAAGTTGTTAAATACTGTGCAGAAATGCTGACAAGTGCCAATATATGCCGGATGCGACGCTAAAGGCGTCTTATCCGGCCAACCGATAATTACCCCAATAAATTCCTCACCGTCTGGCTGGAAATTCGCGCCTGACCGTTCACCGCCTGCAATAAAACCTGATAGTTATGATTGGCGCTATCCAGCACGCCGCCGAGGTTCTCCGATGCCTGCACCGCGTTTTCCGTTTGCGGGAAGCGTGACATGCCGTCGATCAACTGGCGGGCTTTTTCCTGCTGCACCGCCATCTGCGCGCGCTGCTGATTAATGCCTTCTAACGTCTGGGAAATCCCCGCCCCACCCTGTTGCAAACTTTGCGCTAAACGCTCGGCCTGCGACGGTTCGGCAAAGGTTTTTAGTGGCATAAACGCCGACTTATCACCATCGGTGCGCACGCTTAAGGTGCGCTCGATGTCAGGCCACTGTTTTTCGGTGGTGGAGAAACTGATGCCGTCCGCTTGCTGATGTACCTGCACGCCCACGCGGCGCAGGGCGTTGGTCAGGCGCGTCTGATACTGCCCGGCGCTGTCATCCTCAGACAGCATCACCGCCGAAAGCTGGGTCTGCCGCCCGTCAGAGACACTGAACATGCGCGTTCCCGGTGTGGGATTGTGTACCAGATTCGCCAGATCCGGCGAGTGGAAGGTCACCCGCGCTTCGCCCTGCAACACTGGTTGTAACTGACGGTCCACCGCGCCGCCGGAAAGCGCGGCGCGTTTGTCCAGCATCTGCATCAGCGCCGTACTCTGTGCCTGCCCGCCCTTACGCTGGCTATGACGATAATCGAGCAACTGCTGTTCCAGTTGCCCGAGATAGTGATCCGCCTGCTGCAACGTGGTGAGCTGGTCGTTAAGCTGTACGCTGTAACGCTGCGGGCGAGTGGTAATCAGCGGCGAGGCCGGATATTCACTCGCCGTCGCCGGGAGTTTTTGCCGCACCGCCTGAGTGGGCGCAACGGTTGACGACGATACCGCAGCGCTATGTGCGCCGCCGGTGGCGAGTGATGAAGATGTAAGTCCGACCTGCATACTGTTCCTGAAAGAGTTAGAGAACGCTGAACAAATTCAACTCACTCACTTTCGAGTAAGTCTTGAGGGTAGCTTCCATTGCCACTTCCAGTCCGGTAAAGGTGATCGACGCCGGACCGTAATCGAGATCCTGCAATGAACCAATCAATTCATCATTAGATGTCGAGATATCGGTCTGTGCATCGCTCAACATCGACATGGTGTTTTGTGTCTCGCCGAGCGACGCAATCGAGGCGTTGAGGTCGTCCGAGGCGGTGTCTACCACATCGACGGCGTTCTGAATATCGCTCTGCACCTGCGGATCTGCCGGATCGACGTCCGGGTTTTGCAGTTCCTGCGACAAGGAATTAAGCGTGTTAAGCACGTCTAAATTACTGCCGAAGAAATCGCTCGCCGCCACGTTGGTGTCCACTTCCACACCGTTCGACACGGTAGTCTGGCGATGGTCGCTGTTGCCCTGATAGCTATAGCTGTCGGTGACGCCATCGCCATCATCGTCTACCGCCACAATCGGCGGCTGATCGTTGATGGTGCCGCCAAAGACGTAATGCCCGTCTTCATCCTGATAGTTCAGCGCCGCGACCATTGATTCGGTGAGCGACTCAATATCCTGGCCGAGGCTTGCCAGAGAATCGGCGGTATTGGTGCCATTCGCCGCTTCAAGCAGGTCGTCGCGTACCGCCAGCAGGCTGTTGTTGACGCCATCAAGAATAGACTCCTGCTGGCTTAAGCCCGCCGACGCGGAGTCGATATTGCTCTGATACTGTTCAATCGCCGACTGCTGGCGGTTTAACTGGGTGATGCGCGTGGCGGCGATCGGGTCATCCGACGGCTGCAAAATTTCCTTGCCGGTTGCCATCTGCTCGACCACATGCGCCAGAGAGCCGGAGAGATTATTAAAACTTTGCGTCATCGAGACGTAGGTTTGTTGGGTGGTTACTCGCATTTTCGCGCTCCCGCTTAGCTGCACATTTCCAGCACCGAATCGAAAATCTCGGCCCCGGCGGAAATGACTTTCAGATTGGCTTCATAAATTTGTTGATAGGTGATCAGGTTAACCGCCTCTTCGTCCATGCTGACGCCGCTGACGCTGCTCTGCTGGTTTTGCGCTGCGGAATAGACATTGGACGCGGCATCGACTTCCGTCTGGTTTTGCTGGCTGTAAATGCCGATGTTGCTGATGATCGACGAGCAGGCCTGCCCGACCGTCACGCTGCCAAGGTTGGCTATCTCCAGCGGTTCGGTGGAGATGTTGATCAACGCCTGAAGGTTGTCGCTGTTACCGCTTTCATCCGGCGAACTGGAGAACGCCAGCTCATCGGCGGTGATATCCGGGTTAACGGTCAGCGGGCCATCGGCGTTGCTGGCGTCATAAATAAACAGCGGCTCGCCGGGGTTACCGTTGAGATCGTAGCCCTGCGCCAGCTGATTGTTGACCGCATCGGCAAACTGCGACGCCATGCTGTTGATGGTGTCGGTCAACGGTGTCAGGACGTCGTTTTGATAATCAAACAGTGCGCCTAATGAACCGCCAGTGTCGGTGGTCATCGTCGAGGTGGTTCCGGCGAAGGTCAGCGTCATACTTGCTGTACCATCGGCGTTGGTTTCCAGCGCGATGGTCGAGCTTTGCTGCCCGCTCACCAGCGGCTGACCGTTTTTCAGGGTGACGTTGTAGTTGCCCTGGTCGTCAATATTGACCTGCACGTCCATCATTCCGCTCAGTTCTTCCACCATCTGATCGCGGGCGTCGTACAGCGCGGAGGCGTTATCGCCGTTGGCTTCGGCCTGAGCGATTTGCTGGTTATAGCTGGCGATGCCGCTGGTCAGCGTATTGATTTGCGATACCATCGCCTGCTGCTGACTGATGATTTCCGTGCTTTGCGAGTCGATGTAATCCAGCGTGTTGTCGATGCGCAAGGACAGCGCCCCGGCTTCGCTGATCACCTGCTCGCGCAGGGCGGAATCATCGGGGCTGGTGGTCGCTTCGTTAAGGGCAGCGAAAAAGTTATCGAAGCCGCCGCTCAGACTGCTGTTATCGTCGCTCAGTACCGCTTCCAGTTGTGTGAGATACTCTTGTTGGGTGCTGTAATAGCCGTAATCACTGGCGGCATACCATACCTGATTAACCTGATACTGGTTGGAGACGCGGCGAATACTGTCGACCTGCACGCCGTTACCGGCGCTGTTCGGCGAACCACCGCTGGCACCGATGGTGCTGATCTCCGCCACCTGGCGGGTGTAGCCCGTGGTCATGGCGTTAGCGGTGTTTTGCGCCGTGACGTTCAGCTCCACCTGCGCCGTTGATGCGCCGCTGTAGCCGATGTTAATCATGTCCATGTTGGGTCCTTACCGGTAAATCGTGCCGGTTAAAAGCGGCGTGAAGTTGGGGGTTCTTAAGTTCCGTAAACCGGGTGCCAAATGCCGGATGCGGCGTAAACGCCTTATCCGGCCTACATACGGGCGACTCGTAGGCCTGATAAGACGCGACAGCGTCGCATCAGGCATCGTGCACCGAACGCCGAAGCTCATTTATGCTTCGGCGACAACTGCTTCACAATCATCGCCGCGATCCCAATCCCGTGCTGCTGCGTCAGGGTGTTACACAACTCATCGTCATAAAACCCCTGCATCATGCGCACCGAATCGCTGTTAAACGGGTTATCTTTCGAATCAAACAACTCGTTGGTTTTACGCATCTCTTTCAGCATGTTGCGTAAAAAAATCGCCTCAAACTGCTCCGCGGCCTGCTTGATATCATTGGCCTGAACCTTCGGCCCCATTAACGCATCGCTGCCGTCAATCCCGCCGCTGCCGTTGATTTTCATCAGATCACCTCCAGGTCGGCATCCAGCGCGCCCGCCTCATGCAGCGCCTGTAAAATCGACATAATGTCGTCCGGCGTTGCGCCCAAACTGTTCAACGCATTGACCAGCGTTTTCAGGCTACTCGACTCCGGCAAACTCACCACGCCCGGGCGCGCATGATTCACCGCGATATTGCTCTGCGGCGTTACCGCCGTGCGCCCGCCTGCAAAGGCATTCGGCTGGCTGACGTTGCTGGTTTCGTTAATCGAGACGGTCAAACTGCCGTGCGACACCGCCGCCGCGTGCAGCGCAACGCCATCGCCCATCACCACCGTGCCGGTACGCGAGTTAAACACCACGCGGGCGCGGATTTTCTCTGCCTGCACCTGTACATCATCCAGTTGCGACATAAATGCCACCCGCGCGCCGGGGCTGGTGGGCGCGCGCACGCTGACGCTGGTGGAGCTCTGCGCAGTAGCAATGCCGCCAAACGAGGCGTTAATCGCCGCCGCAATATTGTTGGCATCTTTAAACGACGGACGTTTCAGGTTGAGGGTGATAGTGTCGCCCATCTGAAAATCGCTGGGGATCTCGCGCTCTACCGTTGCGCCGTTAGGAATTAACCCGGCGGTTGGCGTATTAACCGTTACGCTCGAGCCGCTGGCCCCGGTGGCATTCATCCCGCCCACCACCACGCTGCCCTGTGCCAGGGCATAAACTTCGCCATCCGCGCCGTGCAACTGCGTCAGCAACAAAGTGCCGCCACGAATACTTTTCGCATCGCCAATCGACGAAACAGTGACATCAATGGTCTGCCCGCGCGAGTACATCGGCGGCAATGTGGCGCTCACCGCCACCGCGGCGACGTTTTTCACCTTCGGGTCGATTTTATTTGGCAGTTGCACACCAAACTGGCGCAGCATATTGGTGATGGTCTGGTTGGTGAATTTGACCTGGTTTTTATCACCAGTACCGTCGAGGCCTACCACCAGGCTGTAGCCGACCAGTTGGTTTTCACGCACGCCCTGTACGTTGACCAACGACTCCAGCGATTGCGCCAGCGCCACGCCGGGCAGCGTCAGACTTACAGCGATCGCTGCGGCCTTTATCCAGTTTTGCATTGCACTCTCCGGCATTAAATCGGAAACAGAGGATGGTTAAACAGCCGCGTCAACCAGCCTGCGGCGTTGGCGTCGCTTAACGCGCCGCGTCCGGCATAGGAGATGCGGGCATCGGCGATCCGCTGCGAGGAAACCGAGTTGTCGTTCTGGATATCATCGGCGCGCACCAGGCCGCTTAAACGGATGTACTCATCGCCCTGGTTGAGGGTCAGCCATTTTTCGCCGCGAATTTCCAGGATACCGTTGGGCTGCACCGCATGGACGGAAACGGTGATCTCCCCGCGCAGGCTGTTCTGCTGCTGGGAAGTGGCGCTGCCGTCAAAGTCGCGGTTGGCGTCGATAGAGCCGGAAAGCTTATCTTTGGTGTGTCCAAAAATGGTTGGCGCGCCGATATCGACGGTGTTGCTTTTGCCGAAGTTGGTTTTCGCCTGTTTGCTCGACTGGGTGGATTCTTCGAGGATCACTGTCAGGATATCGCCCACGCGGTAAGCCCGCCGGTCGGCGGTTAGCGACCAGTTGTAGCCGGTTTCAAACACGCCCCCGGCACGCCCGTCTGCCGGAGGCGGCGCTTCGGTGGTTGGTGGCGCAAAGTATGCGTCGTCTTTTTTGACCAGAATGGCCTGCGATTCACACCCGCTAAGGAGTGGAAGCAGCGCCACCAGCCAGAGATAATTTTTCACGTTCTGCCTGTTTAAATACAGTGAGTTATGTGCTCTTGTAGGTCGGATAAGACGCGTCAGCGTCGCATCCGACATTTCGGCCTTACAGCGTCTGGCTGATGTACTGCAACATATCGTCCGCTGCTGACACCATTTTGGCGTTCATCTCGTACGCGCGTTGCACCGTAATCATCGCCACCATTTCGTTGACGATATCCACGTTCGAACCTTCCAGCGCGTTATCCTGCAAGGTGCCAAGCCCATCTTCGCCCGGTACGCCTTCGGTCGGCTGTCCGCTGGCGGCGGTTTCCAGATAGAGGTTGTCGCCCTCGGCAGAAAGCCCGGCCGGGTTGGCGAAGTTCACCAGCGTCAGTTGCCCTAACTCAGTCACGTCGCTGTCGCCGGGTAAGATCGCCGTCACCGTGCCATCCTCACCAAACGCGACGTTGGTCGCCCCTGCCGGAACGTCGATTTCCGGCTGCAACGGCAAGCCCTGCGAGTTGGTCAGTACGCCGTCAGCGTTCACCTGCAAGTTGCCGTCGCGGGTATAGGCGATATCACCGTTGGCCTTTTGCACCTGCAAAAATCCCTGCCCCATAATGGCGACATTCATCGCGTTGTCGGTGGTTTCGACGTTGCCTTCGGTGAAGGTTTTCTGAGTACCGACAATGCGCACGCCGCTACCGAATTGCAGCCCGGTCGGCATGATGTTGTTCTGGTCGAGCATCGCGCCCGGCGCTTCCTGGGTCTGGTAGAACAGATCCTGAAACATCACCCGGTCGCGCTTAAAGCCAGTGGTGTTAACGTTGGCGATGTTGTTGGCAATCGCGCTCATTTCAGCATCCTGCGCCGAGAGGCCGGTTTTGCTGATCCATAATGCTGCGTTCATGGTGGTAAATTCCGTGTTATTTTTGGGCCGCGGTTGCCGGATGCGGCGTGAACGCCTTATCCGACCTACGATGTGCGGTTACGAGCCGCGCAATAAGCGGTTGCCCGCGTCGCTGATATCTTCGGCGGTTTTCATCATCTTGATCTGCGCTTCGAACTGGCGGTTCATGGCGATGGACGACATCATCTCACTCACCGCCGAGACGTTGCTGCCCTCGAGAAAACCGCCGCTGACTTTGATGTTTTCATCGCGCTGGGCCGGAACGCCGTCGGCAGTCACCAGCATCCCTTCAGGATTTTTCGCCAGGTTCGCGACCGGGATATCCACCAGCTTCAGGCGGTCGATATCCATCGTCGCGGTCACGTCACCGTCATCGGGCGTCACCGAGAGCGTGCCGTCGCTGCCAAACGAAGCAATGGCGTTGGGCGGCAGAATGATCGGCCCGTTATCTCCCAGCACCAGATTGCCGTCGATAGTCAGTTGCCCCTGGTCATCCTGCTGAATGTTGCCGTTGCGGGTATACACTTCGTTGCCGTTTTTATCCTGCACCGCAATGTAACCCGCGCCCTGAATCGCCACGTCCAGTGGGCGTTCGGTTTTCTCCGCAACACCAGTACTGTCGTTCACGCCGCTGACCCCTTCCTGCGCCATATAGCGCGTGTCGAAGCCGCCGCCTTTCACCTTGTCATTGGTCGCCATTGCCATATCGGCGCGAAAACCGTTGGTGTTGACGTTTGCCAGGTTGTTGGCGCTGATCTGCTGCTCGTACAGGGTCTGAGAAGCCCCGCTCAGGGCGGTATAAATCAAGCGGTCCATTACATAGCCTGGAACAGCGCGTCATCGAGCTGCGTGCTGGTGGCGATAACTTTGGTGTTGGCCTGATAGTTACGCTGGGCGGTCATCAGGTTGACTAACTCGCTGGTGATATCGACGTTAGAGCTTTCGAGCACGCCCGACGACAGCGTGCCGCAGGTGCCGGAACCGGGAACGCCAATCAACGGGGTGCCGGATTCGCCGGTTTGTACCCACGCGGTGCCGCTCACTGCCTCCAGGCCGTTTTCATTCGGGAAGGTCGCCAGCACCACCTGCCCCTGCAACATGCGCTCGCCATTGCTGTAGGTAGCGTAAACTTTGCCATCGTCATCAACCTGCACACCGTTCTGAGTGGCAGAGGCGTAGCCGTTGGCGGCGTTGGTGGTGACAGAAAATTCAGAGCCATATTGCGTACAGGAGGAGTAATCGACGGTTAAATCGATGGGTGCGGCGGCGTCGGTCTGAAACTCAATGGTCTGCGGCGTGTTTGGCGAGGTCAGTTTCCCGGTGTTCGGGTCGAAGGTTAACGTCGTCGCCGGAACGCCGGTCTGCTGCTGACCGTCGAAGGTGTACTGCACTTCCCAGGTGTTATCGCTGGTTTTGGTGAAGTACTGGCATACCGAATGTTCGTTGCCTAATGAGTCGTATACCGTGGTGGTGTAGCTGTCGGTGTACGAGCTGCTGTTGGTCGCGTCGAACGGTACGGTAGTGCGGTCGATAGCCGCATCGCTGGCATCGAAGTTGGCGGTAAAGGTCAGGCTGCTGCTCGCCTGCGCCGGAATATTACCGGTTTTGATCTGGATATCGGTGACTGTACCGGTTTGCAGGGTGCCCGTGTCATCGACCGGATAGCCCTGCAAATAAGCGCCCGAGGCGTTGACGATATAGCCGTTTTTGTCGGTTTCAAACGATCCGGCGCGGGTATAAGAAATGTTGCCCGCGCTGTCGCAGGTAACAAAAAAACCGTCGTCGTTAATCGCCAGATCCAGCGCGTTACCGGTGGATACCAGCGAACCGCCGCGCGAAATACTTTGCGCGGTGCCTGCCACGCTGACGCCCATCGCCTGACTTCCGGCATACATGGCTGAAAACTGGGTGGTCATCGACTTATAGCCTACCGTTCCGGCGTTGGCGATGTTGTTACTGATCCCGTCCAGCTGTTCGTTAACGGCATTCAGCCCCGTTGCAGCAATTTCATAACTCATTGTGTCTTCCTGTTAATTCAGATTTTGGCAGCGTGCCCGTTGTTTTGCCGGATGCGGCGTGAACGCCTTATCCGGCCTACGAACGGGTGCAAACATAAAAATATGCGCGAACTCGTAGGCCTGATAAGACGCGTTAAGCGTCGCATCAGGCATCTTGCACCGAACGCCGGATGCGGCGTGAACGCCTTATCCGGCCTACAAAACCATGCAGTTTCATGTAGGCCTGATAAGCGAAGCGCATCAGGCAATTTGGCACCGGACATCACGCCACATCACTGTCGGCATCGGGTACGCCAAACTGGCTAATCATGGTGAACGGTACTTCGCCCACGCCTGCAACGTTAAGCACCGGGGAGCTGCCGTCGAGTGGGATGCGCACATCCTCCACTTCGCCGGAAACTTCAATCGGCACCTCTTCTTCCCCGGTGTTGGTCACCACCGAGACGTCGTAATCGCCCGGCGGGATGCCGTAATCCGCCGGATTAATCGAGAAATCGACCTGGCCTGGTCCAACGGACGAACTGCCTTCCGGGATCAGCGACACCGTATAGTCATCGCCTGCGGCATCGGTAAAGTGGAGATCGGCGGTGGTACAGGCGTCGTCCAGCGTGGCGCGACCGTTAATGGTCTGGTCGCTCACCTGCAAGGCGGTGGTCTGCACCATAATGTCGTCACCCACCAGGTTGCCGAGCGCCATCACCTGAATGTTGCTCATCAGCACCGCGTTGGTGTTGGCCTGCACGCTCATCTCTTCCATCATCGCCACCTGCGCCATTGACGAAAGCTGGTCGATATATTCGGTGGCATCGGTCGGGTCGGTCGGGTCCTGGTTTTGGATCTCAGCGACAAACAGCGTCAGGAAAGTATCAACGGGCGAGCTATCGCTGCTGCTTGTCGTGTCGCTGGCCGCCACGTTGTTGCTTTCCGCCGTGGCGGTCGGCTGCGGTGATTGCGCATTCAGCGCCAGGGTATTCATCAGGCTTCTCCCAGTTTCAGCAAACTTTGCTGCATACTTTTCACGTTGTTGAGCACATCGACATTGGTTTCGAAATCGCGCGAAGCCGACATCATGTCCGCCATCTGTTCCACCACGTTGACGTCGGGATACCAGACATCCCCGTTAGCATCGGCGAGCGGCGAATGTGGTTCATAGCGTTTCACCGCCCCGCCGGTTTGCAGCACGTCCTGCACCTGCACACTGGCACCGTCAATGGCATGACGATGTGTACCCGACAGCAAACTGTGGTGATACACCGCCGCAAACACCGGGCTGCGCGCTTTATATGCCTGCGCCTCGCTGCTGGCGGGCGCATTGGCATTCGCCAGGTTACTGGCAACGGTATTCAGACGTAGCGTTTGCGCCGTCATCGCCGAGCCGGAAATCTGATAGATATCAGTAAATGACATGCTTATTTCCCTTCAATGGCCTCTCTGATGCCGCTGATTTGCAGATTCAGAAAGGTCAGACTGCTTTGATAATCCATACTATTTTGTGAAAACCGCGCCTGTTCGCTGTTCAGTTCCACAGTGTTGCCATCTTCCGACGGCTGCATCGGCACACGGTACTGGACATCCACCGCCGCGTTATTTGCCCGTTGCATCTCCCTGGCAAAATCAATATCTTTAGCCTTGAAATTTGGCGTATCGACATTCGCCAGATTCGCAGTCAGTAGCTCGGTCCTCTCAAGACGTAACTTCACTGCCTGCGGATGCACTCCCAATGCTTGTTGAAAACTGATCCCCATTTTCTGCGTCACTCCTGCTTCAATCCGCATACGCTAAGCAATCGCTGTGCCAATTTTTAAGTCACTGATGAGAAAGGGTTTATGAGTTTTCAATTTTGCAGGCGGAAGTTGTTCTTCCTCCTGGTGCTGGCCTTACCGGGCTACGCCGCCGTCCACCCCGTGCAACACAGCGCGCGGGAACAAGTCAACGCCCAGGTGCTGAATGCCGCGAGCCAGGAAATTGAATCGATGGCGCAGCAACGGCAGTGGCATGACTATCGCTACACCTTTAAGGTCTACATTCCCTCGCAGATTGCGACCGCAGCCCCCTGTGCGACAACACCCGGCGTTACGCTCACTTCGCCTGCGGACATCGCCCTCAACCGGATGAACTTCACCGTCAGTTGCCCACAAAGCTGGCAGATGAACGTAGCGGTGCGCCCGGATGTATTGGTGCCAGTAGTAATGGCGAAGTCACTGGTTGCCCGCGATACGCCGCTCACGGCGAATGATGTGGAGCTGAAGCCCTACAACGTCAGTGCCCAGCGCCGGGAGGTGTTGATGGAACCCAATGACGCAATTGGTTTCAGCAGTAAACACGCGCTGCAACCAGGCAGGCCAATCACCAAAGAAGAACTGATATCTCCGGTGCTGGTCGAGCGCGATCAACCGGTGATGATTGTTTACCAGAGCGCGGGGATCACCGCCTCAATGCCCGGCGTAGCGCTGAAAAATGGTCGCAAAGGGGAAATGGTGAAGGTGCGTAACGCCAGCAGCCAGCGGGTCATTAGCGCGATGGTGGCGGAAAGCGGCGTGGTGACAACGGTAAGCGCGGAGTAATTTGCGCTGGCGATTAAAGTTTTGCCGCCTGTTAACCGCTTTACCGGAGTAACCCACCCAAATACCGAGACGAGGTTGCGATGAAAATCACCCTGACTATGCCAGGCAATCACCCGACAGCCACAATGGCAGGCTCCAGTCAGCCGCGCAAAAGCACGGCGACCACCGCCACGACGCTGAGCGCTGACGACATTACCCAGGCCGGATTGCAGTCTGCTCAGCAAACGCTGAACGACCAGCAAGAGAGCGATATCGACAGCGATAAAGTGGCACAAATGCAGGCGATGCTAGCCTCCGGCAGCCTGCAAGTGGACACCGAGCAGTTAGCCAGCGACATGCTGAGTTTTTTCCAGAACTAAGAGGCCGATGAAGTGAGTATCCGGTTACAACAGGTGAAGGCGTTGTTGCAGGGAATTCGTGACGACGACGCACTGTACGATTCCCTGCGTGAACTTCTCCAGCGTCAGCGGATCTGCATGATTCGCCGCGCCAGCGAGGATCTGCTGGCGGTAAACGACGAGATAACGCAGCACTATGAGCAGTTGCATGGGCATAGCTATCAGCGGCATAGCCTGCTGAAAATGCTCGGTGTTAGCGTAAATCGTGACGGTCTGGCGCAGGTGTTTGCCTGGCTTCCGGCGGTACAAAAAGCGGCAGCACAACAGTTGTGGCAACGCCTTGAGCAAAAAGCAGAACGCTGCAAAGCCTATAACGATAAAAACGGCGAGCTGTTAATTCGCCAGTATGAATTTATTCAGGCTTTTTTAGGCAGCGAAGCGGATTTTCTCTATCAGGGATAACGACAATTCCTTCCCCCATCGCGGAAACGGATTTTCCGCCTGATCCCCAATCCTTTGTTTTTGATAAAAAAAATTCCCGGCACGCTTATTGCACATCCTGCAAGGTAATAAAGACTGGAAACTACCTATGAGTTTTATTGAATGTTACGAACCGGAATATGTGCGCAATTTTATGGCACGCCACCCCGATTCGCCTTTATACGTCCGCAAGGTGTGGAAAAACGAGATTCGCCTGAGCCTGATGCTGACAGAGCCAGAAAGCTGCGAAGCGGTGCTCAACGATGCCTGCGCCTTTGATTTACAGCTCACCTACCGCCCGGTGGAAGAAAATGCCGCAGAGCTTTCCGCGCGCGATGCAATAGTAAACCAGGTGATTTTGAGTACCCTCACGCTCCCCGATTTAACCCCAGAGCTTTCACTATATGCCATCGGAATTGTGCTCTCCCGCGCCAGTAAAATGCCGGGCAGAGACGGAGATATTCTTGCCCGCTTGACGACGCTGCCACAGGCGCTGGCCGATCATGCACAAAAAGGCACGCTACAGGCACAGTTCGCCCAGCTCCCGCCCGTGCCACAGCTGGCGCGCCAGTTGATGACGCTGCTCGGGAGTTTTACGTTTGACTGGTCGATTCTACCGGAAAGCCCACGCAAGGCCTCGCTGCCGTTGCAGGTTACCTTGCTGACGCTACATGACGCCAACAGCAAAGCCCTGTTACAACAGCAGCTTAAGGTGCAGTGGCAAACCACCTGGCAACAGCATTTTGCCACCGCGCCGTGGATGATGCGTAACTGGCTGATTTACCGCGTTTACCATGAGGTGATTGGACAGACAGACGGCGCAGATTATTGCCCGCTGGTGTGCGATTTTTATCTTATCCGCACGTTAATCAGTTTATGGACGCTGGATGGTTCTCCGCTGCGACAGGAGGATATTTTCGCCCTCTTCGCCATGTTTGAACGCTGGCGAGCCAGTGAAAATGCCGTGCTGATTCGCCAACAAATTCAGGCTGAATGTTCCGCAGATCCCCTGCTTTATGCGTTTTCACTGCTGTCTTGCTAACGCTTTCTGGCCGGTTTTCCCGGCCTTATCGACTTCGTAAACTATCATGCAAACCCTCATCAAAACACTCGCCACCGCGCGCGTAAAACCGTTTGTCAGCGTCGTCACGCCAACCTGGAACCGCGGCGCATTCCTGCCGTACCTGCTTTATATGTACCGCTATCAGGATTACCCGGCAGACCGCCGCGAACTCATCATCCTCGACGACTCCCCGCAAAGCCATCAACACATCATCGACCACCTGACCAAAGGCACGCCGGGATCCTTCAACATCCGCTACATCCATCACCCGGAAAAACTGCCGCTGGGCAAAAAACGCAATATGCTCAACGAACTGGCGCGCGGCGAATACATCCTCTGCATGGACGATGACGACTACTACTCGCCAGATAAAATCTCTTACTCCATCGCCATGATGCAAAAACACCGGGCGCTCATCTCCGGTTCCGACCAGATCCCCATCTGGTACAGCCACATCAACCGCATTTTCAAAAGCCGCAGCTTTGGCCCACATAACATCCTCAATGGCACCTTTTGCTATCACCGTAACTACCTGAAAAAGCACCGTTACGACGACGATTGTAATTTAGGCGAGGAGAAAAGTTTCACCGACAATTTCAGCGTTAACCCGCTGCAACTGCCCGGCGAGCGCACGATTCTGTGTATCTCGCACAGCCACAACACCTTTGATAAAGACTTTATCCTCGGGGCCAGCACGCCTGTAAACGCGGCGCTTACGGATATCGTCAGCGATCCGCTGCTACGCAACGCTTATCTGGGTCTGCATAACGCCACTCATTATCAGGCGATCCAGCATCAGGCGATCGATCAGATCGTTCTGCTGAATCTGGATAAACGCCCGGATCGCTTACAGCAGATCCGTGAAGAACTGACATTGCTGCATATTCCGCCTGAGAAGATCACCCGCCTTGCCGCCAGTGAAAATGAAAACGGTCAACGGGGCCGCCAGCAATCACACTTGCAGGCGCTGCATCTGGCGCAACAGCACGGCTGGCAAAACTATCTGCTGCTGGAAGATGACGCGGTTATTCTCAAACAGGAGAAACATATTCAGGTGCTGAACGCGCTGCTGGCGAGCCTGGCGAAAATTCCCTGGCAGGTGATGATCCTCGGCGGCGAAATTTCGCAGGGAACGATGCTAAAAAGTTTGCCTGGGCTGGTGCACGCGCGGGACTGCCGCAAAGTGTGCGCTTATCTGGTGAACAGCCGCTACTACCCGCAGCTGGCGCAGCAGATGAACAACGATGAGCATTCGCTGGAAGACGGCTGGCAGCCGCTGCTGCGCACCGACAAATGGCTGGCCTGTTACCCGAGCCTTTGTTATCAGCGACCGGGCTTTAGTGATATCGAGAAAAAAGCGACTGATAACATTAACCACTACTTCAATAAGTTACCCGTAGCCACCAAGCCATCTACATTACCTATCGCCGATACCATCGGTTTTTTTATGGAAACCTCATTCCACTACGCGCTCTACCGCCCAATCATCACCGCCCTGCAGGCGCAGGGGCAGAGCTGTACGCTGGTGATCAATGACCGCGTATTTAAACCATTTCTGGATGAAATGCTGGCGACGCTAAAAAGCATCGACGATCCGCAGCTCAAAGGAATGCGCTTATCTGAAATGCAGGCACACGGTCAGCGAGTAAAATGCCTGGTCAGCCCCTATCACACGCCCGCGCTCAATGGCCTTTCAACCCTGAACATTCGCGCCATGTACGGCTTAGCCAAAGAAACGTGGAACCACGCCGACTGGAACCGTTTTTATCAGCGCATTTTGTGTTACAGCCACTACAGCCAGCGGGCGCTGGCGCATTTCGGCAGCGCAAAAGTGGTCGGCAATCCGCGCTTCGACGCCTGGCATAACGGCACGTTTGACCGCGCTCTGCCGGAAAATATCCAACCCGATTCCCGTAAACCTACGGTGCTCTACGCCCCCACGTTTGGCGCATTAAGCTCCCTGCCCCACTGGGCAGAAAAATTGGGCCGCTTAAGCGGTGATGTGAACCTGATGTGCAAACTGCACCACGGCACCTGCTCGCACCCGGAAGAAGCTGCATCGCTGGCACTGGCGCGCAGGCATTTAAAACAGCGCACCGACTCTGCCCGCCACACGCTGGCGCTACTGGCAAAGGCCGATTACGTGCTGACCGATAACAGTGGCTTTATTTTCGATGCTATTCACGTTGATAAGCGGTTGATCCTGCTAGACTTTCCGGGCATGACGGAACTGCTCGACGGTGAGAAAAGCTACTCCACGGCAGAGAGCGCCGACCAGCGAATCCGCGAAATATTGCCGGTGGCTCATGATGTTGCGGAACTGCGTTACTTATTGTCAGAGGTATTTGACTGGGGGGCGGTGCAGACGCGGCTTACGGAAATTCGCCATCACTATTGCGATGCGTTTATGGATGGCAAGGCGGGAGAACGAGCGGCGTTGGTGATTGTGGAGGCGTTGGGGTAAACCGCGCAAGTGCCTGATGCGCTTCGCTTATCAGGCCTACGCGACCTTGCAATAGTTTAAATTTGTGAGGATTTGCAGGCGCTTACGCCGCATCCGGCACGAACAACGCACTTAACTACCCTCTGATTTCAAACTCATCGCTTTATGACTGGTGAATCGGTAAAAGTCGTAGATTGTGGGGGAGCGATCTTTATGAATTCTGAAAAAACCTGAATCTTGCTAAACATATTGCTTATCATAAATATAGGTTACACACTATAACAATTATTGCGTAATTTAACATTTTGTTAAAATTGATAGAGCATAAACGATAACATGACTTATGATAAAAAAGTAACTTCCGGTACAACAAGCCAGAAACAAAACAACATTGTCACTCAAAAAATATCTCGCCCAAAGGAATTGTTTCTATTATTTTGGGTTGATGAGTCCGGTGATAGCCGACGTTCTATTTTTGAAGAAGCATGTCTGACGCGTTATTTCAACATCCTTTACTCCCCCGAGTATAAAAAAGAAACACAGATAGTTTACCATTTATCAATTAACACATTTAATCAAATCAAAGAAATATTAGAAATCTTTATAAACAAGAATGGAGGTATAACCAAAGCAAAAGTTAAAGAAGTCAGTTTATTCTCACATGGGGGGCCAATTCATGGTCCTACAACCTCAGACTCTGTAAATACACCTTCCGTGCCTAAATACCCACAACAAATGGACATAATCGGAGGATGGGATTCAATTGATTTTAACTGGTCAAATAACGCTATGTTTGTTATGTATGGTTGTCGCACTAGTTATGCAAGTGATGATTCAGGACAAGGTTTTGCCAGTAAATTATCCCTATTAGATAATTTTAAGGACGTTAATGTCTGGGGACAAACAGAAAGTACTTATCCATCTTATTTCCCAGATATTAGGACAACTTCGATAATGAGGTCAATAAATATAGGTTGGTCTTTTTCACCAACATACATGGTTGCCAGTTCTGAAGGTCAAGGATGGGATGCCTTATTTCCGGATGATAAAAATCCACTAAAGTCTCTCCCTATGCAGTGTTATAATAATGGGAAATTGATTTTAACCTGCGATCAAAGCAGTTTTAATGATCACCGGAAGAATAAATCAAATGATTAGTATTATATTGAGAAGCTTGATTCTATTATTCATGATAATAGTGTATCCAGATTATAATAAAAACCTACCTGCCTTTGAAGTATATGGGGAAAATGACATACTTAAGGATATGGTTATTAATATGAAAACTTATAGTAACCATAGTAAGAAAAACTCTTCCCCAACAACTATAGTGCAAACCATCCTTTTTAAAGGGAATATACAGCAAGTTTTTGAAAGCAACGATATGGGTGCAGCGAGCTTCTTTTTTTCTTATAATAACAAGGTTGAAACGCTGGTAACAGACGCTTTCTTTTTGAATAGAAAATTAGACAAACTGCATGATGCAAATATTTTTGAAGTTATAAAGCATGGGGAAAATATCGTTATTAGATATTACAAATGCAAAATTGAATATATGAAAAAAGAAAAATCTATCGAAATAGAGATATCAACAAACAAAAACAGTTATTTTAGCAAAAATGGAATAAAACAAAAAGACACAAATAAATATAACACATATTTCTTCAATTACTTTGAGGCTCAAAAATAAATTTTATTTTGTCATGCTTTCCCCCTAATCACCTCAATAATCCCCGTCGTCGACACCGACGGCGTACGGGGGAAATACACCACCTCACAAATATACGCAAAGCTATCAAACTTCCCTGCCCAGTCATCACCCATCACCAAAATATCCGCACTGTACCCCCACAGATATTCCGCTTTCTGCGCCAGCGACTCCTCCAGAAATACGCCATCCACGCACGCCAGCCCGGCGATAATCGCCATGCGGTCATCCTGAGGGTAAACCGGTGCTCTGCCCTTTTTGGCGATATTTAAGGCGTCGGACGATACGCCGACCAGCAGCCGTTCGCCCAGCGTGCGGGCGCGTTGTAAAAGGCGCAGATGACCGACATGAAACACATCGAAGGTGCCGAAGGTGATGACCGTTTTCATGGCTACTCCGCTAATTTGTGCCGTAGCCAGCACTGAACGGCGATGTCATCCACCGCTTTTTGCGCTTTCGCCGTGGCACTTTCATGCTGCTCGCGGCGTTTGTCGTCCAGCGTCAGGGCCACTACTTTCTCTTCGCACGCCGCCGCCGTCAGGTTTTTCTGCATTCGCGTGGCTTTGATGTTAGCCAGCGTTTTTTCCTGCTCCTGCCAGGCGATCACCTTGCGCAGCGTACCTTTGTAGCCGCTGACGTTTTTCAGCGATTCCACCGACGCCGCCGCGCCCGCAGACGTTTTCTCCACCAGGTAGCCTAACGCTTTGATATTGTTGTCATAGCCCGCGCAGATCTGTTTTTGCTTTGCCAGTTCGACGGTTTTGTCTTTGACCGATTTATCCCGCAGGCGCTGCAACTGCGCCAGAGTGTCGATGATTTGTCGCATGGTTATTGCCCTTCTGCCTTTTTGCCGTTGGGAAAGAGGATTTGCAGGCGGCTTTGCACCAGTTCGAGGGAAGCGGGTTCGTGCATCTCCTGGCGCAAAAACCGCTCGATAGCCGGGAACATTTTCACCGCTTTGTCGACGCTGGCGTCGGCACCTGCCACGTAGCCCCCGAGCGGGATCAGCGGTTTGATCTCCATATAGGCGGCGTAGTTTTGTTTCATCGCACGGGCGGATTGCTGATGTTCCGGGCTGGTGACCTGGTTCATGCAGCGGCTGATCGACTGGCCGATATCAATAGCCGGATAGTGCCCCGCTTCCGCCAGTTTGCGGGTTAATACGATATGTCCGTCCAGCACTGCGCGGGCGCAGTCGACTATTGGATCTTGCTGGTCGTCGCCTTCCGCCAGCACGGTGTAGATGGCGGTCATCGATCCTGCGCTTTCGCTGTTGCCTGCGCTCTCGACCAGTTTGGGGATCATGCCGAATGCCGATGGCAGATAGCCTTTGGTGGCGGGCGGTTCGCCGAGTGAAAGAGCAATTTCCCGCTGAGCCATGGCGTAGCGGGTCAGGGAATCCACCAGCAGTAAAACGTGATGCCCGCGGTCGCGAAACCAGGCGGCGATGGAGTGGCACAGTTCGGTGGCTTTCAGGCGCATCAGCGGCGATTCATCGGCAGGCGCGACAACAACGATAGACTTTGCCAGCCCGTCCGCGCCCAGCGAATGGTCAATAAACTCTTTCACTTCGCGCCCGCGTTCGCCAATCAACCCGACCACTACAATGTCGGCTTTGGTCTGGCGGGTGATCATCCCCAGCAGCACGCTTTTCCCGACGCCGCTGCCCGCCATCAGCCCGACACGCTGGCCTTTGCCGATGGTCAGCAGGCCGTTAATCGCTTTCACGCCCACGTCCAGCGGTTCGTCCACTGAACGGCGGGTTAAGGGATTGACCGAGGGTGGCAGCGGCGGCAGAAGGTCGTTGCCGTTCAGGCGGCCTTTGCCATCCAGCGGTTCGCCGAGACCGTTAACCACGCAGCCTAACCAGCTTTCGCCAATCAGGATGTCGTGGGCTTTTTCTTCCGGGAAGACGCGTGCGCCTGCCATCAGGCCGACCGGCTGTTTAAATGGCATTAAGTAGGTGATGTCGCGATTAAAGCCTACTGCCTGCGCGTCGATCAGCGTGTGATTGGCGCTTTCGATGCGGCACAGTTGCCCGGTCATTAGCGGGCAGCCGACGCTCTCCAGCAGAATGCCGTTCAGGCGCACCAGCCGCCCGGCGACGCGGGCCAGCGGGATCGACTCCAGCGAGCGCAGGGCGTTATCGAAAGCAGAAAAATCACTCACCCTGTGACTCCGGCGTCAGCGTCTCTTGCAGCGCGGTCATGCATTGTTCAAGGCGATGCTCACAGCCGATATCCAGTTCAGATTTGTCGGTAATCACTCGGCATTCGCCTGGCGGCAGATCCGGCGAAGGCGTCAGCCCCCATTCGCTGACTTTTTCCGGCACCGCGTCGCGCAGGCGGTTAAACTCTTCTGTACTCAGCATCACTTGCAGGGTCTCCGGCATCGTCGGGAAGGCCGCCAGCGCCTCTTCCACCAGCGCCAGTAACTGCGTCGGTTGCAGCGCCAGTTCGCAGCGGATCACCTGACGGGTGACTTTCTCCACCAGTTGCAGCAAATCTTCCCGCTGTTTACGTTCAATATGCGCGAGGAAGTCGTTCACTTTACCGGTGATGGCTTCCAGCGGCTGCGCCGCCTCAACAAACTGTTTGCATCCTTCCTGCTGCCCGGCGAGGCTGCCTTCGGTGTAGCCCTGACGTCGCCCCTCGGCAAAACCTTGTTGATGACCTTCGCTAAAGCCCTGCTCCTGACCTTCGGTCATTCCCTGAGCAAACCCTTTTTGCAGCCCTTCCTGAAAACCGTCCATCAACTGACGCTGGTAATCGGCGGCGCTGATACTGGCAGTAAGCGGTTCTCCGGTCACCGCACGCTGGCGCGGCGGGAAGCGGTGCAGGCGATAGCGCCCGCGCAGTGTTTCAATGGTCATGAATTACTCCGCCGTCCGTTCCGCAAAGAGCTGTAGCTGAATTTCGCCTGCTTCTTCCAGCTCACGGGCGATGCCCATGATTTCGCGGCGGATCTGTTCGATACGGCTAACCGGCACCGGACCCAGACGCGCGGTGATCGCTTCCAGTTGCTGCGCCTGACGTTTTGGCATTACCGCGTAAATCGAGCGGCGCAGCAGGGCTTCGGTGCCTTTCAGCGCCACCGCCCAGTCTTCCATCGGCACTTCGTCAAGCAGACGCCGACGCACTTCTTCGTTCTGGCGGCTGAGGATAAAGAAGTCGTACATCTCATCCTGGATCTGCCCCAACACCTCTTCGTCACGTTCGCGCATCTGGTCGAGGATCACCTGCTGATTGCCCTGGAAGCGGTTGACGATATCCGCCGCCTGTTTGATGCCTTTTACCTTCGAGCCATGTTCCGAAAGTACCGACAGGCCACGTTCAATAAGTCTGTCCAGCTCATCCACCACGTCGCGGTTGACGTCGTTGAGTTTCGCCACCCGATAGAGTATTTCGTTTTGCACCGATTCGTTGAGATAAGAGAGCACCGCTGCCGAGATTTCCGGCGTCAGAAACGCGAGGAACACCGCCTGCAATTGCAGATGTTCTTCGGAAATCAGCATCGCCAGCTGGCGTGGTTCTACCCATTGCAGGCGCGCCATCCGCGAGCGGATCTCATCGCCATAGATGCCGTTGATCACGCTGCTGGCGATCTCGGTGCCCAGCGCCTTGTTAAGAATGCCCTGCAACATGGAGCGCGATGCGCCGTTGATCCCGCTCTGTTCGCGGAACTCATCAAAGAAGTTATTGATCACCTTGCGCGCCATGCTGGTTTTGACGCCGGAAAGTCGCGCCATGTTTTCGCTCAGGCGCACCACTTCTTCGCGGCTGAGTTTTTGCATCACCGTCGCCGCCGCCTCTTCGCCCAGACACAGCAGCAGGATCGCCGCCTGTTCCAGGTAGCTGTTGCTCTTATTTGTTGTCAATTCGCTCATTGCTGGTGATCCATTGTCTGAGAACTTCGGCTACGCGATCGGTGTCGCTCATGGCCAGTTTTTGCAGGAACTCGAGTTTTACTTCGAGGCCGGAACTCTGGGACGGCAGGCTGTCATCACCAGGCAGCGACGGCAGGTCGACGTTTTTGCGCTCCTCTTCCGGCATGGCAATCCACGGTTCGCTGACAGCTTCCGGTTCTGGTGTGATAACCGGCGCACGCACCGCCGTCAGGCGTTTCATTACCGGGCGCACCACGAAAAACAGCAGCAACAGCGCCAGCAGGCCGCAGCCAATCAGCCGCACCCAGGCCAGTACGCTGTCATCTTTCCACAGTGGAATAACCGGTTCGACAGGCACCGCCTGCGGCACAAAGTTGAGTAGCGATAAGGTGAGATTGTCACCACGCTGGGCGTCGATCCCAGCGGCGTTATTCAGCAGCGCGGTAAGCTGTGTGGTCTGCTCCGGCTTCCAGTTTTTCAGCGCCGGAGCGTTTTGATTGAGTACCACCGCCACGTTGAGGCGTTTCACCGCGAAGCCGGGATGCTGAATATGCTGGACGCTGCGGTCATAAGAGTAGTCGCGCTTACTTTCGCTGTGTTTGGAAAGCGCTTCCGGCGAGCGGTTTTCTTCCGTACCGTTGCTCATCTGATTCGCTGCAATCGGCGGACGGTTACTGAGCGAACCAGGCACGCCCATCGCCACCTGATTGGTGTCGCTGTCCAGCACGCTCTCTTCGCGGTTGATTTTCGGCGCGTCACCGTAGTGTTCCTGGGTTTCGTCGATGGTGCTGAGGTCGAGATCCGGCATCACACTGACGCGGTAATTCCCCGTGCCAACCAGCGAATCCAGCACGTTCGCCACGCTGGCACGGGTTTTGTCCTGAATATCTTTGAGGATCTGATCGCGTTTACGGGTCGCGGCAGAAACCGCCTCGCCTGCGCCAATGCCGTCGGTCAGCAGATTTCCCGCCTGATCGACCACGCTGACTTTACTGGCCTGTAGCCCCGGAATACTGCCGGACACCAGATGCACAATGGCATTCACCTGGTCCATATTCAGCTTCGCGCCGTAATGCAAGCGCACCACCACCGAGGCGCTGTTTTGCGGCTCATCGCTGACCACAAACGAACTTTCTTCGTTGAGCGCCAAATGCACCCGCGCGCTTTCCACCGCGTCCAGCGACATGATGCTCTGCGCCAGCTCCCCTTCGAGACTGCGTTTATAGCGCACGTTCTGCACGAACTGACTGCTGCCGAGCACTTCGTCTTTGTCCATCAGCTCGTAGCCGCTGGGCAATATCGCCTGCACACCTTTCGCGGCAAGGGTCATACGCGTTTTCGACAGTTCGTCTTCCGGCACCAGTATCTGCCCGCTTTGCGGGTCGATGCAGTAGGTGAGCTTTTCGCCGTCCAGCACCGTGACAATCTGCGACACGGGCAGATTTTCCTGGCGTCCGTAGAGCGAAACGTAGCCGCGATTACCGGTCCACAGCACGCTGACGATAATCGCCGTCGCCGCCACGGCAAGCCCCACTCCCGCCATCAACGCCCAGCGTTTGTTATCTACGAGACGCAGTCGAAACGCCGGAAACGCCTGGGTTAACTTCTTTATTTGTGCATTCATAGGGTTAGATCGACATACTCATCAGGTCGTTAAACCCGGTGGCGATTTTATTGCGCACCTGCACCAGCGCGGAGAAAGAGAGCGACGCCTGCTGGCTGGCGATCATCGCACCTGCCAGGTCATCACTTTTGCCCGTGTCGACAGCCGTTTGCTGCTGCTCCGCCACCTGCTGGAACTGATCAACGTGACCAAGCGCGCCGTACATAATGCGGTTAAACGACACGTCCGGGTCTGTGGAACTGAAGGTCATGGCGGGTAGCACCGGCGCCTGGGCGTTGGCCTGCATCCGCTGCACGTCCTGCATGATTTGCGCCTGCATGGTGCTGTTGATTGTGGTAATGCTCATTTTTAACTTCCGGGTCAGGAGAAAACTTCGATACCTTGCTTGCGCATGGAGGCCAGCCGATAGCGCAGTGCGCGCGGGGTAATGCCTAACAGGTCGGCGATTTTGCTGCGGTTGCCCTGATATTTACGCATCAGGTCGGCGATATATTGATACTGCGCACTTCGTCCGTGCTGGCCTAAATCGCTGGTTTCGGCAATGTGGACGGCGGGCTGAACAGGCCATTGCAGTTCGCTGTGGTCGGCAATGTCAGTTTCCGGCAGGCCTAAGGCATCCGGGTAAATCACGCCGTCGCGGTTTAAGATCATTCCTCGCTGAATGGCGTTTTCCAGTTGGCGAACATTTCCGGGCCAGCGGTAATTAAGTAGCGCCCGGCGGGTAGATTCTGAAAGGGTGATATTTTTCACCAGCACCGTGGCATATTTTTTAATAAACGACTCTGCCAGCGGAATAATATCGTTCAGACGTTCACGCAGTGGCGGCATGGTTATAGGAATAACCGCCAGACGATAATAAAGATCTTCACGAAAACGTCCAGCAGTCACATCCTGTTCCAGATTTTTATTGGTGCAGGCAATCAGGCGAAAATTGAGTTTGATTTGTCGGTTGCTGCCTAATCGCTCAACCTGCTGTTCCTGCAATACGCGTAATATTTTGGCCTGTAATGCCAGCGGCATATCGCCAATTTCATCGAGCAATAAGGTGCCGTTATTCGCCAGCTCCATTTTTCCTGGCACGCTGGCAATTGCGCCGGTAAATGCGCCTTTGTCATAGCCAAATAAGGTCGCTTCCAGCATATTTTCCGGGATCGCCGCACAGTTCACGCCGATATAGGGCGCGTTATCATTTTCACCAAAGGCTACAGTGTGAATATATTTCGCCACGCACTCTTTCCCCGCGCCGGTTTCGCCCTGAATGAGCACCGGTACGTTAAAGGCGGCGACACGCTTTGCCAGAGTAAAAGCGTTAATGCTGGAAGCGGCAGTTGCAATAAGTTCAGACATAGGGTGAACGATATCAGTAGCGACAGAAAACAGGATGTTCTGAAGCGTATCACCGGCGGGATTAACAAGTTCGAATTAAACGATAATAAAAATATTATTTGTTTATAAACAACTAGTTATCAATGTAGGCCGGATAAGGCGTTTACGCCGCATCCGGCAATTGCGTGCCGATGCCTGATGCGACGCTGCGCGTCTTATCAGGCCTACAGTTTGGGCAATGTTTTATGACGATGCCCGATATCTCGCCCGTTAATAATTTAATTATTTTTTCACCCTATTAATAATTTGCCCCTTTCACTCCCCCTCTATTTAATACCTCACCTTGTGTCACCGCCGGATTTGCGTGCACAAAATCGCCCATACCATTACAGCAGAGAAAGTAAGCCATGCTGAAGTACAGTAAAACGCCAGGCATCTTTAAATTAGAAGGTAATCGGCTTGGACGCCCCTACCATCGCCTGCCGACCCTGTTTACGGGGAATTTTGACGTAATTGATTCGCATCTTGGCAGCTACTTTCTCAAAAAGCATCGCAGCAATATCACCCTAAAAAAGATTGGCTGCGAAATGGATATTATTAATAAAAATGCCGAGCTGATGGTTTCCCAGGTCGGGCATCTGGCGTTTGATATTGATCGCTCCTTATTGTTAATGCTGCTGGGCAATTTTTATGGTCTGGAATCGTCTCTTGAAGAAGCGAAATCACACAATGGATTACCGACCAAAACGGAAACACGTTTAAAAAACCGCCTCGCGCTGGATATCTGCACGCTGATTTTTAATCTGCAAACCTCCGGTATTGCGCTGAAATTAAAACTGGACAGCAGCACGGTAATTACCCACTGGGCGTATCAATTAACCTTTACCCTTGCGGGCGATGAAGAGAGCAGTTTTCGTATTTTGCTCGACGACGCCCACACCGATTTTATTTTAAATCTGATTCGCCACAGCGAGCACAGTAAACCGCAGCAGGTGGCGAAATCCGTTAATAAACCGGCCCTGATTAAAGAAATCATCCGCTCCCTGCCGCTGACCCTGAACGTCAAAATCGCCGAGCTGTCGCTGAATGTCGCCGATCTGGCGCAGATAAAAGCCGGGGATATTTTACCCATCTCGCTGGGAGAAACGTTCCCGGTGGCGATTGGGCAATCTGAATTATTTAGCGCCCTGATTGTGGAAGACAAAGACAAACTGTTTTTGTCGGAGCTGGCGGGCAAAAATGAGAACAACCATGAGTAAGCAAGAAGATATTTTAGCCGGGGATTTTGGCCTCACCGATGAAGTTCCCCCTGCCGCAAAATCCGCCGACGCCGAAACGCTGGTCACCCGCCTGGAAGACCGATTTTCCGACTCGATGACGCTGCTGAAACGTATTCCAGTGACCTTAACGCTGGAAGTATCATCGGTGGAGATTATGTTAGCCGACCTGCTTAATATCGACGACGACACGGTGATTGAACTGGATAAACTCGCCGGGGAGCCGCTGGATATTAAAGTGAACAATATCCTGCTGGGCAAAGCGGAAGTGGTGGTGGTCAACGAGAAGTACGGCCTGCGCGTGCTGGAATTTAACACCCGCGATATCAACGACCTGGCGCCATGAAACGCCGTACTCAACTGACGCTGGGCCTGGCGCTGCTGGTGCTCGCCCCGCTGGCGTTGGCCCAGGGTGGCGATATTGCGCTGCTTAACGTGGTGACCCACGGCAACACTCAGGAGTACAGCGTCAAAATTCAGGTACTGATTCTGATGACCCTCGTCGGTTTGCTGCCGACGATGGTGCTGATGATGACCTGCTTTACGCGCTTTATTATCGTGCTGTCGCTGCTGCGCCAGGCGCTGGGGCTGCAACAAACGCCGCCGAACCGCATTCTGATAGGTATTGCGCTCTCACTCACCCTGCTGGTAATGCGCCCCATCTGGCTCAATATTTACGACCACGCGGTAGTGCCGTTTGAAAACGATCAGATTACCCTGACCGATGCGTTAAGCACCGCCGCGACGCCGCTGAAACGCTTTATGCTGGCGCAGACCGACAAAAAAGCGATGGCGCAAATCATGACCATCGGCGGCGCGAAGGGCAATGCCGCCGACCAGGATCTCTCCATCGTGGTGCCCGCCTATGTACTGAGCGAGCTGAAAACCGCCTTCCAGATTGGCTTTATGATTTACATCCCGTTTCTGGTTATCGACCTGATTGTCGCCAGCGTATTGATGGCGATGGGGATGATGATGCTGTCGCCGCTGATTGTTTCGCTACCCTTTAAACTGATGCTGTTTGTGCTGATTGACGGCTGGTCGCTGACCATCGGCACGCTCACAACCAGCATTCGCGGGCTGGGGCTGGGCTGATTATGTTGACCGTAGACGTAGCCGCCGACATTGTCGCCAGCGGCATTAAAGTAGTGATTTTGCTGGTTTCGGTACTGGTGGTGCCAAGCCTGCTGGTCGGCCTGCTGGTGAGCGTGTTCCAGGCGGTGACGCAGATTAACGAACAGACCCTGAGCTTTTTGCCAAGGCTGATTGTCACGCTGGTGGTGCTGGGCGTATGCGGCAAATGGATGATTATCCAGTTGCATGATCTCTGCATTCACCTGTTTACCCAGGCCGCGTTGCTGGTTCATTGAGATGCGCACAAGCGACATTACGCAACTGATGGATCTGGCGCTGGGGCTGTGGTTTCCCTTCGTGCGCATTATGGCGTTTCTGCGCTATATGCCGGTGCTGGATAACAGCGCCCTGACCGCGCGCGTGCGGATTATTTTGTCGCTGGCGCTGGCGATCATCATCACGCCGTTGATCCCCCATCCTGTTCCCCACGACCTGCTTTCGCTCAATAGCCTGATCCTGACGGTAGAGCAAATTTTATGGGGCATGTTATTCGGGCTGATGTTTCAGTTTTTGTTTCTGGCGCTTCAACTCGCCGGGCAAATTCTCTCGTTCAATATGGGGATGAGCATGGCGGTGATGAACGACCCGAGCAGCGGCGCATCGACCACTGTGCTGGCAGAGTTAATTAACGTTTACGCGATCCTGCTGTTTTTTGCCATGGACGGGCATCTGCTGCTGGTAAGCGTGCTGTATAAGGGTTTCACCTACTGGCCGATTGGCAACGCCCTGCATCCGCAAACCCTGCGCACCATCGCGCTGGCCTTTAGCTGGGTGCTGGCGTCCGCATCGCTGCTGGCGCTGCCGACCACCTTTATCATGCTGATTGTGCAGGGCTGCTTTGGCCTGCTTAACCGCATTGCGCCGCCGCTGAACCTCTTTTCGCTCGGCTTTCCCATCAACATGCTGGCGGGGCTGGTCTGCTTTGCCACCCTGCTCTACAACCTGCCGGATCACTATCTGCATCTGGCGAATTTTGTCTTACAACAACTCGACGCGCTGAAAGGTCACTATGGCGGATAGCAGCAGCGAAGAAAAAACAGAGAAACCCTCGGCGCAAAAGCTGCGTAAAGCGCGTGAAGAGGGGCAGCTACCGCGCTCGAAGGATATGGGGCTGGCGGCGAGCCTGTTTGCGGCGTTTGTGGTGATCTCCAGCAGTTTTCCGTGGTATGCCGATTTTGTGCGCGAGAGTTTTATCAGCGTGCATCAGTATGCGCAGGAGATTAATAACCCGCAGGTGATCGGCCAGTTTCTGCGCCATCACCTGTTAATTCTCGGCAAGTTTATTCTCACCTTGCTGCCGATGCCCGCCGCCGCACTGCTCTCCTCACTGGTGCCCGGCGGCTGGCTGTTTTTGCCGAAAAAAATCCTCCCGGATTTCAGCAAAATCAGCCCGTTAAAAGGCATTGGGCGACTGTTTTCCAGCGAACATCTGGCGGAAACGGGGAAGATGACAGTGAAGTCGGTGGTGGTGCTGGTGATGCTGTGGGTAAGCCTGCGCAATAACTTTGCCGCCTTTCTCGGCCTGCAGGCGCTGCCGTTCAAACTGGCGATGAATGATGGGTTATCGCTCTACGCCAGCGTGATGCGCAACTTTGTCATCCTGTTTATCTTCTTTGCGTTAATCGACGTGCCGCTGGCGAAAGCCCTGTTCACCAAAGGGCTGAAGATGACCAAGCAGGAGCTGAAAGAAGAGTACAAAAATCAGGAAGGCAAGCCGGAAGTGAAGGCGCGCGTGCGGCGGCTGCAACGGCAACTGGCGATGGGGCAAATTCGCAAAGTGGTGCCGAAAGCCAACGTGGTGATCACCAACCCGACCCACTACGCCGTGGCGTTGCAGTATGACCAGTCGCGCGCCGCCGCGCCGTTTGTGGTGGCGAAAGGCACCGATGAAATCGCCCTCTATATTCGCCAGGTCGCCACTGAGAATCAGGTGGAAGTGGTCGAGTTCCCGCGACTGGCGCGCTCGGTTTACTACACCACCCAGGTGAACCAGCAAATTCCGTTTCAGCTTTACCGGGCTATCGCCCACGTTCTGACCTACGTCCTGCAAATGAAACACTGGCGCGAGGGCGCACAGCCGCGCCCGGCCCTGAACAGACATATTTCCATTCCCAAAGAGGTACTTAAACTGGATGGCGAAAACAACTAAATCGTTCCTCGCGCTGCTGCGCGGCGGTAATCTCGGCGTACCGCTGGTCATACTGTGTATTCTGGCGATGGTTATTCTGCCGCTGCCGCCTGCGCTGCTGGATATTCTGTTCACCTTCAACATTGTGCTGGCGGTGATGGTGCTGCTGGTGGCGGTGTCGGCGAAAAGGCCGCTGGAATTCAGCCTGTTCCCGACCATTTTGCTGATCACCACCTTAATGCGCCTGACGCTCAACGTTGCTTCTACGCGCGTGGTGTTGCTGCACGGGCATCTCGGCGCGGGCGCGGCGGGTAAGGTGATTGAGTCATTTGGTCAGGTGGTGATTGGCGGCAACTTTGTCGTCGGTTTCGTGGTGTTTATCATCCTGATGATCATCAACTTTATCGTCGTCACCAAAGGGGCCGAGCGTATTTCCGAGGTTTCTGCCCGCTTTACCCTGGACGCGATGCCCGGCAAGCAGATGGCGATTGACGCCGATCTTAACGCTGGGTTGATCAACCAGGCGCAGGCGCAAACCCGGCGTAAAGATGTTGCCAGCGAGGCCGATTTCTACGGCGCGATGGACGGGGCATCGAAGTTTGTGCGCGGGGACGCCATCGCCGGGATGATGATTCTGGCGATCAACCTGATCGGCGGCGTCTGTATCGGGATCTTCAAATACAACCTGAGCGCCGACGCCGCCTTCCAGCAGTATGTGCTGATGACTATCGGCGATGGGCTGGTGGCGCAAATCCCTTCCCTGCTGCTCTCCACCGCGGCGGCGATTATCGTCACCCGCGTCAGCGATAACGGTGATATCGCCCATGACGTGCGTAATCAGTTGCTGGCAAGCCCGTCGGTTCTCTACACCGCCACTGGAATTATGTTCGTGCTGGCGGTGGTGCCGGGAATGCCGCATTTCCCGTTCCTGATGTTCAGCGCCCTGCTTGGTTTTACTGGCTGGCGGATGAGCAAGCGCCCGCAAGCGGCGGAGGCGGAAGAGAAAAGCCTCGAAACGCTAACCCGTACGATGACAGAAACCAGCGAGCAACAGGTCAGTTGGGAAACTATTCCGCTGATCGAACCTATCAGTTTAAGCCTCGGCTACAAACTGGTGGCGCTGGTGGATAAAGCGCAGGGCAACCCGCTCACCCAGCGTATTCGCGGCGTACGTCAGGTGATTTCCGACGGCAACGGCGTGCTGCTGCCGGAGATCCGTATTCGGGAAAACTTCCGCCTCAAGCCCAGCCAGTACGCTATTTTCATCAACGGCATTAAGGCTGATGAAGCGGATATTCCGGCGGATAAACTGATGGCCCTGCCCTCCAGCGAAACCTACGGCGAGATAGACGGCGTGCTGGGGAACGATCCGGCGTACGGGATGCCGGTCACCTGGATTCAGCCCGCGCAGAAAGCGAAGGCGCTGAATATGGGGTATCAGGTGATCGACAGCGCCAGCGTAATTGCCACCCATGTGAATAAGATTGTGCGCAGCTATATTCCTGATTTGTTTAACTATGACGATATTACTCAGCTGCATAACCGTTTGTCGTCGATGGCACCGCGACTGGCGGAAGATTTGAGCGCGGCGCTCAATTACAGCCAGTTGCTGAAAGTGTACCGGGCGCTACTGACTGAAGGCGTTTCCCTGCGCGATATCGTCACCATCGCCACCGTGTTGGTCGCCAGTAGTGCGGTGACTAAAGATCATATTCTGCTGGCGGCCGATGTGCGTCTGGCGCTGCGGCGCAGCATTACCCATCCGTTCGTTCGCAAGCAGGAGCTGACGGTGTATACGCTGAATAATGAGCTGGAAAATCTGCTGACCAACGTGGTGAATCAGGCGCAACAGGCCGGCAAAGTGATGCTTGATAGCGTGCCGGTGGACCCGAATATGCTCAACCAGTTTCAGATCACGATGCCGCAGGTGAAGGAGCAGATGAAAGCGGCGGGGAAAGATCCGGTGCTGCTGGTGCCGCCGCAGCTGCGCCCTTTGCTGGCGCGCTACGCAAGGTTGTTTGCACCGGGGCTGCATGTGCTGTCGTATAACGAAGTGCCGGATGAGCTGGAGTTGAAGATAATGGGGGCGTTGATGTAGGCATCCGGCATCGGTGCATATTGCCGGATGCGGCGTGAACGCCTTATCCGGCCTACGGGTGAGCACGGTTTTGTCGGCATGATAAGACGCGTGGCGTCGCATCTGGCATCGGTGCACAACCGCCGGATGCGGCGTGAACGCCTTATCCGGCCTACGGGTGAGTGCGGTTTTGTCGGCATGATAAGACGCGTAGCGGCGCATCTGGCACCGATGCACAACCGCCGGATGCGGCGTGAACGCCTTATCCGGCCTACGGGTGAGTGCGGTTTTGTCGGCATGATAAGACGCGTAGCGGCGCATCTGGCACCGATGCACAACCGCCGGATGCGGCGTGAACGCCTTATCCGGCCTACGGGTGAG